>JAESGW010000010.1_pt1 | contig 886122 bp, 874 predicted proteins | sample 9269791 | NCBI WGS metagenome assembly JAESGW01 (sample SAMN16773120, study PRJNA677053) | algae metagenome | isolation source: Aphanocapsa lilacina HA4352-LM1 and co-occurring heterotrophs from near cave... | place: USA: Maniniholo cave, near Haena, Kauai, HI | collected 2009-07-28 | reverse complement strand
CCTTTCGGGTTGTGGACGACGAGACACCCTCGCGGCGATCAGCCGGCGGGGTTTTCGGCGCGAGCATCGTCGGAGGGCGCGGGGAACCCCTCCCCTGTAAGGGGAGGGGCAGGGGAGAGGTGTCGGCCCCCGGACCAGTGAGGTAAGAACCCAACAGCGGCAGCGGTAAGGTCACAGCACAGTATCAAACGGCCGACCCCTCACCCTGCCCTCTCCCTACGGGAGAGGGTTCCCCGCGCTTGCTCAGGCGGCGTCGCGCGCACCGCGTCCTCACACAGCCCGCGTGCCGATGATTGCGAAGCGCAGCTTGCTCGAGATGAAGTCGATCGCCGTCACCGCCGCCAGGATCAGCAGGATCAGGAAGGAGACCTGCTGCCATTCCAGCGTGCGGATCGTCTCGGCGAGATAGAGCCCGATGCCGCCGGCGCCGACGATGCCGATGATGGTCGAGGAGCGGGTATTGGACTCGATATAGTAGAGCACCTGGCTCGCGATCACCGGCAGCACCTGCGGGATCATGCCGAAGCGGATTTCGTGCAGCCTGCCGCCGCCCATCGAGGTGACGCCCTCGACCGGCTTGCGGTCGGCGGCCTCGATCGCTTCCGAATAGAGCTTGCCGAAGGCGCCGATGTCGCTGGTCATGATCGCGAGCATGCCGGCGAAAGGGCCGAGACCCACGACATTGACCCAGATCAGCGCCCAGATCAGCGCATCGACGCCGCGCACCGTGTCGAGCGAGCGCCGCGCCAGAAAGTGCACCACGCGGTTGGCGACGACGTTCTTGGCGGCGAGGAAGCCGAGCGGAAACGCGATGATCGCGCCAAGGATGGTGCCGAGGAACGCGATCGCGATCGTCTCGAACAGCGCCTTGACGAACAGGGTGGCGCGCGCCCAAGAGCCGGGATCGGGCGGCAGCATCAGCACCACGAAGGTGCCGAGATTGCCGAGGCCGTTGATGACCCGCCAGAAAGAGACATCCAGCGTCGTCAGCCCGTAGACGAACAGGCCGGCGAGACCGATGACGACCGCGATCGTGACCAGCCGGGTCTGGAGCGAGCCGGCGATGGCGGCCCCATGGCGACTGACAATATCGGCGCGCTGCGCGCCGGAGAGGGCGAGGCTCATTTGCCGTGCTCCAGGCTCAGCAGCGCGTGGCGCAGGCGTTCGGTGGCGAAATCGATCAGCATCACGGTGACGATGATCAGCAGCAGGATGGCGCTGACATCGGTGAAGTAGAATTTCCGGATCGCCTCGATCAGGTCCTGGCCGATGCCGCCGGCGCCGACGAAGCCCATGATCGAGGCGCCGCGGACGTTGATCTCGAAGCGCAGCAGCGAATAGCTGGCGAAGTTCGACAGCACCTGCGGAACCACGGCGTAGCGGATCGTCTGCCACCAGCCGGCCCCGGTCGCGGTCAGCCCGTCGACCGGCTTCATGTCGATGTTCTCGACCACCTCGGAGAAGAGCTTGCCCATCGCGCCCATGGTGTGGATGGCGATGGCGAGCACGCCGGGCAGCGGGCCGAGGCCGAAGGCGATGACGAAGATCAGCGCGAAGACGAGTTCGGGCACGGTGCGGCAGAATTCGAGATAGCGCTTGGTGGCGAAGCGCAGCCAGCCGGACCTGCCCAGATTCGCCGCCGCCACGAAGCAGAGCAGGAAGCCGCCGACCACGCCCATGATGGTGCCGGTATAGGCGATCAGCACCGTCTGCCAGAGCAGCCTGAGCCAGCCATTCAGGCCCCAGAACCATTCCGCGAGATCCGCGCCGAACGTGGCGAAGCGCAAGGTCGGCATCGTGTCGAGAATGTATTTCGGGAACCGCCAGACGTTCTCGAAGAACTTGACCGGATTGGCCTCGGAGCCGATCGCCGCGACCACGACGCAGGCGACGAAGACAGCGACGCCGATCAGCGTCTGCCGGTTCTTCGCCGCCATCTCGCGGCGATAGAGATCGGCATGGGCGCGGATCGCGGGGTCGTTGCGGTCGATCGCGAGGGTCATTCGCTCAGATGTCCGTCAGCCTGGCGCGGAAAAAGCCCCTCTCCGAGAGGAGAGGGGCGGCAGGGCGAAGCGCTCAGCTCCGCTTCTTGCGCAGCGAGTCGACGAAGTTCTGGAGCTCGATGGTGACCTTGTAGTCGTCGTGCTTGACCGTGGCGAAGCCCGGCGACTTGCCGTCGGAGAGCTTGTCGAAGGCAGCCTTGTCCTTGGTCGGGGCGTCGGCATAGGCCTTGGCGATGGCGGCCTTCAGATCGGCCGGCAGCGAGGACAGGACGGCGTAGGGCGAACCGGGAATCTTGTCGGATTTGAAGACGGTCTTGAAGTCCTCCTTCTTGACCATGTTCTTGTTGACCATGCGCGAGAGGTTGGAATCCTCATCCGAGTTCCACCAGTTGAAGGCGATGTCGCAGGTGCCCTGCTGAACCGCGATCACTGCATTCTCATGGCTGCCGGCATAGACGGTCTTGGAGAAGAACGCTTCGGGATCGATGCCCATCTTGTCCATCGCGTAGCGCGGGACGTTGTTGCCCGACGTCGAGTTGGGGTCGACGAGGCAGAGATTCTTGCCCTTGTAGTCTTCCAGCTTGGCGCCCGGCGCCGAAGCCTTGGCGTAGGCGACGGCGAAATAGCCGGTCGAGCCGTCATTGGCGCGCAGGGTGGCGAAGGCCTCGACGCCGCCATTGGAAACGGTGTGGGCGCGGACATAGGAGGACGGACCGTAGTCGCCGATATGGATGTTGCCGGCGCGCTGACCCTCGATCACGGCCGCATAGTCGTTGGCGATGCGCAGCGTGATCTTCACGCCGAGTTCCTTGGAGAGATAGGCGATGAACGGCGCAAAGCGCTCGGTGACGCCCGAGGCGTTCTCGGCCGGCACGGTCGCATAGACGAGTTCAGGATATTTCGCCTTCCAGTCCTGCGAGAAACCCGGGGTGGCGAGCGCGGCGGCGAGGCCGGCGGAGGCGAGCATGAGGGTATGACGACGGGTCAGCATGATTTGCTCCTGTTGTGGTCGGTTCTGGCTCGGTTTTTCAGGCTTGGTTTTCAGGCTTGGGCGTCGGGACCCTGTCGGTCCGGTTCAGGCGACGTTCTGCTTGGCGCGCTGGGCTTCCGAGGCGGCGATGGCGTCGAGCGCGTCCAGCGCCTCGGCCCCTGCGTCCTTGGCCTCGATACCGTAGAGTTCGCCGGCGACCTCGCCGGTCAGTTCGTGCGGCGGACCGTCGAAGACGACCTTGCCGGCGGCCATGCCGACCAGCCGGTCGCAGTATTTCTTCGCGATATCGAGGTGATGGAGATTGCAGATGACGGTGATGCCGTCCTCGCGGTTGATCCTGAACAGCGCGTCCATGACGATCTGGGTGTTGCGCGGGTCGAGCGAGGCGATCGGCTCGTCGGCGAGGATCACGGTCGGCTCCTGGACGAGTGCACGCGCGATGGCGACGCGCTGCTGCTGGCCGCCCGAGAGCGTCTCGGCCCGCTGCGCCAGCAGGTGGCCCATGTCGAGCCGCTCCAGCGCGGCGATGGCGCGGATCTTGTCGTCCTGCGAGAAGTGCTTGACCAGCGTCAGCGCGGCCGAGCGGTGGTTCAGCCGGCCGAGCAGGACGTTCGTCAGCACGTCGAGGCGGCCGACGAGGTTGAACTGCTGGAAGATCATCGCGGTGTCGCGGCGCCAGGCGCGCAGGCTCGCGCCCTTCAGCCTGGTGACGTCACGCTCGCCTGAGACGATGCGGCCCTCGCTCGGCTCGGCCAGCCGGTTGACCATGCGCAGCAGCGTCGACTTGCCGGCCCCGGAGCGGCCGATGATGCCGACCATCTCGCCCTTGGGGATCGCCAGCGTGACGTTGTCGACGGCGGCCTTGTCGCCGAAGCGCTTGGTCAGGCCTTCGATACGCAGCATGAAAGGTCACTCGCCCGGTTTCGTGAGCATGACCCTGCCCGGACGCGGCAGCGACGCCGTCCGTGTTCACGCTCTTGCACTGCGGCGAGAGCTATCGGCGGCAGATGACAGTGGGGTGACAATCCGGCGGGCGGGCCCGTTGTCCCCTCTCACAGCCCGAGAGCCGCCAGGCCGGGATGGTCCGCCGGCCTGATCCGCCCCTCCCAGAGGAATTTGCGCTCGTCCTTCCGGATCGGGACGTCGTTGATCGAGGCGTCGCGCCGGCGCATCAGGCCGTTTGCGTCGAACTCCCACTGCTCGTTGCCGTGCGAGCGGAACCAGGCGCCCGCCGCGTCGTGATGCTCATAGGCGAAGCGCACGGCGATGCGGTCATGATGGAAGGCCCAGACCTCCTTGATCAGGCGGTATTCGATCTCGCTCGCCCATTTGCGTTCGAGGAAGGCGACGATCGCCGCGCGGCCGCAGAAGAACTCCGAACGGTTCCGCCAGCGGCTGTCTTCGGTGCAGGCGAGGCTGACCCGCTGCGGGTCGAGCGCGTTCCAGGCGTCCTCGGCCAGGCGCGCCTTCTGGGCCGCGGATTCGGCGGTGAAGGGCGGCAGCGGCGGGCGTTGCGGTTGCGGCATGGCGTTCCCCCGGCATCGTCGACGTCAGGATGGGAGGCCAAAACCCGGGCCGCGGCAACGGCGCATCACGGCGCGCCGTCGCCGGCGCCCGCCAGCTCAGGCGCCGCGCAGCAGGAGATCGACGCAGGCCGCGACATAGGCCTTGCGCCGCGCCGCCGGCATCGGCTTGACGCCGAGCAGGCCGCGGCTCTGATGGAAGCCGCGCAGCATGCCGACGAACTGCTCGGCCAGCACCCGCGCCTGGGCCGGAGACAGCGGGCGCGGCAGGCCATCACCGATTTGTGAACGTTGCGTCAGCAACGACGACAATTCGTCGAGCATGCGGCTGCCGCCGGACTCGAAAGCGGCGACGCCGAGCTCAGGAAAGCGCACCGCGGCGCTCATCACCAGCCGGTGCAGGTCGAGCGAGGCGGGATGCAGCATCATCGCCTGCATATCCTCGCCGAGACGGATGAGCGTGCTGCGGAGATCGCCGTTGACCGAAGGCTTTCTCAGCGGAACCGTCAGCTTTTCAGTCAGTTCCGTGCAGATCGCCCGGAACAGCGACTGCTTGTCGGCGAAATGGCTGTAGATGGTCTGCTTGGAGACGCCGGCGCGCTGGGCGATCTGGTCGAGGCTGGCGCGATCGAACCCCTCGGCGAGGAACAGATCGGCGGCGGCCTTGGTTATCGCGTGATGCTTGTCGGGACGCGATTTCTCGGCCGGCAGCCGCCTTGCCTCGTCGTTCTGTGCCGATGTGCGCCGCAGCGTGGTTGATTCAGCCATGCTTCCGCCCATATGGTCTCTTAGCAAACTGGACCGTCCAGTCCAGATTTAGTCGCGCGACAGCGGAGCGTCCAGTCCCATGAAGCGGTTTCTTCTCCTGATCCTGATCGTCGGCCTGGCGGGAGGCGGCTTCTATGGCTATCGCGCCTACAAGAGCGGCGCGCAGCCGACCGAGGCGCGCGCGGCTGTCAATCCGCGCGCGGCGGGCGTTCCGATCGAGATCGGCAAGATCGAGGTCACCACCGTCAACGAGGAGGTCGAGGCGCTGGGCACGCTCGCGGCCGACGAATCCGTCGTCATCGCTCCCGAGATCGCCGGCCGGGTCGTCGCGCTCGGCTTCAGGGAAGGCGAGCGCGTCGAGAAGGGCCAGGCGCTGGTCAAGCTCGACACCGCGATCCTCGACGCCGAGCTGAAGCAGGCTCAGGCCGATCTCAGCCTCGCCCGCGACACCTTCGACCGGAACCGGGCGCTGGTGCAGCGCGGGGCGGGCACGCAGGTCGCGCTGGAGCAGGCCACGGCCCAGCTCGCCACCAACGAGGCGCGTATCCAGCTCGCTCAGGCCAAGCTCGCGCAATCGACCATCGTCGCGCCGTTCAACGGCGTCGTCGGCCTGCGCTCGGTCGGCGTCGGCGACTATGTCTCGGTCGGCAAGACGCTGATCACCCTGACCAATATCGACCCGATCAAGGTCGATTTCCGCGTTCCGGAAATCTTCCTGTCGCGGGTCAAGGTCGACCAGCCGATCAAGGTCAAGGTCGACGCGGTCCCCAACAAGACCTTCGAGGGCAGGATCTTCGCCATCGATCCGGTGGTCGATGTCAACGGCCGCGCCATCCGCCTGCGCGCCGCGATCCCCAACGCCGATCTCGTCCTCAAGCCCGGCCTGTTCGCGCGGATCGTCATCGTGGTCGACCAGCGCGAGAACGCCCTGGTCGTTCCCGAAACCGCGGTCGTTCCCGACGGCATCGGCCGGATCGTCTATGTCGTCGAGGACGGCAAGGCCAAGCGGGTTCCGGTCGAACTCGGCAAGCGCCTGCCCGGAAAGGTCGAGATCGCCAAGGGGCTGACCCCGGAGGCGCAGCTCGTCACGGCCGGGCAGATGCGTCTGCGCGACGGCGCGACGGTCGCGATCAAGGACAAGCCGGCGCCGGTCCAGACCAGCACGGCGCCCGGAGTCGTTCCATGAGCCTGTTCGAGCTCTTCGTCCGCCGGCCGGTCCTCTCGACCGTGCTGAGCCTGCTCATCGTGCTCGTCGGCGTCGTCTCCTACACGCGCCTGACGATTCGCGAGTATCCGAACATCGACGAGCCGACCGTTTCGGTCTCCACCAGCTATCGCGGCGCCTCGGCCGAGATCATCGAGACGCAGGTCACGCAGATCCTGGAGAATTCGATCGCCGGCATCGAGGGCATCGAGATCATCTCCTCGACCAGCCGGCAGGAGCGCAGCAACATCTCGGTGCGCTTCCGGCCGGATGTCGACCCCGACGTGGCGGCGTCCGACGTGCGCGATCGCGTCAGCCGCGTGCGCGGCCGCATGCCCGACGAGATCGACGAGCCGATCATCGCCAAGGTCGAGGCCGATGCGCAGCCGATCATGTATCTGTCGCTGACCAGCCAGCGCCACAACCCGCTGGAGCTCACCGATTTCGCCGACCGCTTCATCGCCGACCGCGTCCAGAACGTCACCGGCGTCGCAGAGGTCCGGATTCTCGGCCAGCGCCAGTATGCGATGCGGATCTGGCTCGATCGCGCCCGGATGGCCGCCTATGGCGTCACCGTGCAGGAGATGGAGACGGCGCTCGCAGCGCAGAACGTCGAGATTCCCTCCGGCCGGATCGAGAGCAACAGCCGCGAGTTCACGGTGCTCTCGCAGACCAGCCTGACCACGCCGGAGCAGTTCCAGCAGATCGTCGTCAAGGACGTGAACGGCTTTGCGGTGAGGATGCGCGATCTCGCCAAGGTCGAGCTCGGCGCGCGCGAGGAGCGCAACGCGGCCTGGTTCACGGGCCGGCCCTCCGTCACGATCGGCATCGTCAAGCAGGCCACCGCCAATCCGCTCGACGTGTCGTCGGGCATCCGCGCGGCCCTGCCCGGCATCACCGAGGATCTGCCCGACGGGATGGCGATCGCCACCTCCTACGACACCTCGATCTTCATCGACCGGTCGATCACGGCGGTCTACACCACGATCGCGGAGGCGGTCGTCCTCGTCGTCCTGATCATCTTCCTGTTCCTGCGCTCGCTGCGCGCGACGCTGATCCCGCTGGTGACGATCCCGGTCTCGCTGATCGGGGCGTTCGCGCTGATGTACGCCTTCGGCTTCACCGTCAACACGCTGACGCTGCTCTCGATGGTGCTGGCCATCGGGCTGGTCGTCGACGACGCCATCGTCGTGCTGGAGAACGTGCACCGCCATGTCGAGGACGGCATGGAGCCGAACAAGGCGGCGATCCGCGGCATCAACGAGATCGCCTTCGCCGTCGTCGCGATGACGCTGACGCTGGTCGCGGTCTATGCGCCGATGGCGTTCTCCACCGGCCGCACCGGCAAGCTCTTCGTCGAGTTCGCGCTGACGCTGGCCGGCGCCGTGCTCGTCTCCGGCTTCGTCGCGCTGACGCTGACGCCGATGATGTGCGCCAAGCTGCTGCGGCGGCACGAATCGCATGGCCGGCTCTACAACTGGCTCGAAAGCGCCTTCGAGGCGCTGGCTGGCGGCTACCGGCGGTCGCTGCGCGCCGCGCTGTCGCTGCGTCCGGTCGTCGTGCTGCTGGCCGTCGTCGTCGCCGGCGCCAGCTACTTCTTCTTCACCGGGCTGCGCTCGGAGCTCGCGCCGGTCGAGGATCGCGGCACCATCACCGCCATCGGCGTCGCTCCCGAGGGCGCCACGCTCAGCTTCACCGCCGACTATGCGCGCCGCGTCGAGGATTATTTCAAGGGCGTGCAGGAGGTCGAGACCTATCTGGTCATCGTCGGCTTCCCGGACGTGACCCGCGCCATCGCCTTCGCCCGGCTGAAACCCTGGGAGCAGCGCGAGCGCAAGCAGCAGAACATCGTCACGGAGATCAACCGCGGCCTGTCGCAGATCCCTGGCATCCGGCTCTTCGCCACCAATCCGCCCTCGCTCGGCGGCGGCGGGGCCAACAGCAAGCCGGTCGAGTTCGTGCTGCGCTCGGCGGAGCCCTATACGGCGATCAAGGGCTATGTCGACCAGTTGCTCGCCGAGGTCGCCGGCAGCCCGGCGCTGACCAACCTCGAATCGAACCTCATCCTCGACAAGCCGCAGCTCAAGGTCTCGATCGACCGGCAGCGCGCCGCCGATCTCGGCGTCGGCGTCGACGTGATCGGCCGCACGCTAGAGACGCTGCTCGGCGGCCGGCAGGTGACGCGCTTCAACATGAACGGCGAGCAGTATGACGTCGTCATCCAGGTCGAGGGGCAGGACCGCAACACCCCGCAGGCCCTCCAGACGATCTACCTGATGGGGCGCGGCGGCCAGACGGTGCAGCTCTCCAGCCTCGTCTCGATCGAGGAGAACGTCGCGCCCAAGGAGCTGATCCGCTTCAACCAGCTCCGCTCGGCGACGATCACCGCCGTGCCCGGGCCGGGCCATTCGCTCGGCGATGCGCTCGGGGTGCTGGAGCAGGCGGCGGCCAAGGTGCTGCCGGCGACGGTGCAGATCGACTATGGCGGCCAGAGCCGCGAGTTCAGGCAGTCGGGCTCGTCGATCCTGATCGTCTTCCTGCTGGCGCTGTTCTTCATCTATCTGGTGCTGGCGGCGCAGTTCGAGAGCTTCATCGATCCGCTCGTGATCATGGTCTCGGTGCCGCTCTCGCTGACCGGCGCCCTGGCTGCGCTGTATTTCACCGGCGGCACGATGAACGTCTACAGCCAGATCGGGCTGATCACGCTCGTCGGGCTGATCACCAAGCACGGCATCCTGATCCTCGAATTCACCAACCAGTTGCGCGAGGAGGGCAAGGAGATGGTGGATGCGCTGGTCGAGGCGGCGGAGCTGCGCCTGCGGCCGATCCTGATGACGACGGGCGCGATGGTGCTCGGCGCGGCGCCGCTCGCCTTCGCCAGCGGCGCCGGCGCGGAAAGCCGCTCGCAGATCGGCTGGGTGATCGTCGGCGGCATGAGCTTCGGAACCGTGCTGACGCTCTATGTGGTGCCGGTCGCCTACACCTATCTGGCGCGGGCGAAGCGCTCCGTGCACGGGCACGCCGTGCGCACGCCGGAGGCGCAGCCGCAGCCGGCGGAGTAAGGCGTCCTGCTCAGAACCGTCATGCTCGCCCTTGTGGCGAGCATCCACGTTTTCGTCACAGCGCTCGACGCCGGCAGACGTGGATGGTCGGGACAAGCCCGACCATGACGGATAGGGCTTGCGCAACCGGCTACTGCAACCGCACCGCGACGCTCTCGCTGGCTCCCGTGCCGTCGATCACCGAAATCCGGACGAAACCCTTGCCCGGCGGCTGCCAGGCCGCCTCGCGCCGGCGCGTCGGCGCCAGCACGGGCGCGCCGTCGACCAGCCAGGTGTAGGGCGGCGCGCCGCCATCGACCTTGAGATTGAGCTCGCCGCTGCCGGAGGCGGCGAGGTCGATCCGCGCGCCTTCGGGCGGGAAGGCGAGCTTCAGCGCCGGCGTCGTCATGGCGAGCACGGTCTTGGGGACGTCGTGCCGCAGATGGCGCAGCGGCGGCGGCAATTGCGCGGCGCTGGCTGCGATCGCGTCGCGCGGCTGCGGGAAGGGGCGCGGATCGATCCCCAGCCGCGAGAAGGCGTCGAACAGGATCGGGGCCGCGACCACGCGCCCGACGAGCCCCGGAACCGCGCCGTTGTCGGCCCGCCCGACCCAGACGCCGATGGTGTGCCGGCGGTCGAACCCAACCGCCCAGGCGTCGCGATAACCATAGGAGGTGCCGGTCTTGTAGGCGATGCGGCCGGGCGCGGCGTTGAGCGGCGGCGGAGCGCCGAGCAGCGTGTCGGCGACATACCAGGCGGCGACAGGCTCGACGAGGCGGGGAGAGGGGGCAACGGCGGCCGGCTCAGCCTTGACCCTGAGCGCCGCCATCTCGCCGCCGCGCGCCAGCCCGACATAAAGCCGCGTCAGGTCCTGCAAGGTGATGCCCAGCCCGCCGAGGCCGACGGCGAGGCCCGGCGCGCCGCCTTCCTTCGGCATCGCCACGGCGACGCCGGCATCGCGCAGACGCGACAAGAAGCGCTGCGGCCCGAGCGCGGAGAGGAGTTCGACCGAGGGCACGTTGAGCGAGAGCTGCAGCGCCTTGCGGGCCGAGACCATGCCCTGGAAGGTCATGTCGAAGTTTTCCGGGACGTAGACGCCGTAGCGGGCCGGCCGGTCCTCCAGCATCGTCTCGGGATGGGCGATGCCGTTGTCGAAGGCGAGCGCGTAGATGAAAGGCTTCAGCGCCGAGCCGGGCGAGCGCAGCGCCCCCGTCAGATCGAGCGAGCCCGCCCGCTCGGCCGAAAAGTAATCGACGCCGCCGACCGAAGCCCGCACCTCGCCGGTCTCGTTGTCGACGGCCAGGATCGCGATCGAGACCTGGGAGGCCAGGCCGAGACTGCGTTCGCGCGCCAGCGCCTCGAGATTGGCCTGAAGGAGGGCGTCGAGGGCGAGCCTTTGCTCTTTCGCATCGGGAGCCTCGGCCACGACCCGCTCGGCGACATGCGGCGCGAGGTTGGGGAACGGCCTGCGCGCCGTCGGGATGGGCTCTTCGCGCGCTGCCGCGACCTCGGACGCCGTGGCGAGGCCGGCCGCCCCGACGCGGGCCAGCACGCGCTCGCGGGCCTTGCGGGCGGCGTGCTCGAAGCGGTCGGGCCGGCGCGTCTCGGGCGATTGCGGCAGGGCGACCAGCAGAGCGGCCTCCGCAGTCGAGAGCCGTTTCGGCTCCTTGCCGAAATAGGCGAAGCTCGCGGCGCGGACGCCTTCGAGATTGCCGCCGAAGGGGGCGAGCGAGAGGTAGAGGTTCAGCATCTGGGTCTTGTCGAAGCGGCGCTCCAGTTCGAGCGCGCGCACGGCCTGCCGGAGCTTGGTCGACAGCGAGCGCTCCTCGCGCGGCTCCAGCAGGCGGGCGATCTGCATGGTCAGCGTCGAGCCGCCGGAGACGACCCGGCCGTTCGCCAGCATCTGGCCGGCGGCGCGGATGAGGCCGAGCGGGTCGACGCCCGGATGGCTGTCGAAGCGCCTGTCCTCATAGGCTTTCAGCATGGCGAGATAGCGCGGATCGACATCGGCGGTTGTGACCGGGAGCTTCCAGCGCCCGTCCTCGGTCAGGAAGGGGCGCAGGAGCTTGCCCTCGCGGTCGAGCACCATGGTGGAGCGCTCGGCGGCGGCGGCGAGGTCGAGCGGGGGGAGGGTGGCGGCGTAGTGGAGGAGGGCGGCGCTCACCGTCATTGCGAGGAGCGCCAGCGACGAAGCAATCCAGAGGCTCGCGCGTCGGCCTCTGGATTGCTTCGCTGCGCTCGCAATGACGTGTGGGGGCTCCGTCGAGGCTCGCTCTTCTGTCATCGCCTTACCGTGCCGACGAAATATCGACCGTGCCGAACGCGGTGCGCCCGAACCGGTCAGGCCGGTACATGTCCTCGATTACGGCGGCGGGCGCGACATAGCGGCCGGGCGAGACGGCGCGGGCGATGTAGGCGACCGTGAAGGCGAGCTTTTCGTTCGCGCCGCCCGTCCGGTCGAAGGCGGCGACATAGCGGTCGTCGCGCGCCTCGGTATGGACCGGAACAACCTCCTGCTTCAGCCAGTCGAGCCCTGCCACCGACGCTCCCTCGGTCAGGTTGGCGTTCTCGATCTCCAGCCCGGCGGGCACGGGGTCGACCAGCAGCACCCGGCCATAGCGGGCCACGGGCTCGGTGACGCTGAGTGCGATCACGTAGCGCTCGTTCTGGCGCAGGCGGGCGGGGTCGGCGCGCTCGCCCTTCATGGTGTAGATCACCCGCTCCAGTGAAAAACCCTGGTTGAGCGCCGGTTCCGCCCCGGTCGGGATGCCCGAGACGGTGATCACCGCCTGCGCCGTGCCTGAGCCCGGATTGGCGATCGTCAGCGCTTTGCCCTCCAGCGCCTCGGCCGGAATCGTGCGGTAGAGCGGCCCCTTGCGTTCCGCGCCGTCGACGACGAGCGACATGCCTTCGGCGTCCTTCGCCAGCGCCTGCGCGGCGACGACCATCCACATCTGCTCCTGCGTCGAGGTGTAGCGGGCGCTGCCGCGCGCATTGTCGACGATCGAGGCGGCACGGGTGATGTCGGCGCGCTCGCCATTCGCCTCGGCGATGAGGGCGAGCAGGCCCGCCCCGTCGCGCAGGCGCGTCCCGTAATCGGGCCGCGACAGGCCGTCGTCGCGCGTCTCCTGCAGGCTCGCCAGCGCGCTGGTGAAGGCCGCGCGTCCACGCGCGCGATCACCCAGCGCCGACAGCGCCGCACCGATCTGGCCGCGCGCGAGCGGCGTGGCGAAATCGGCGAGCTTGTTGTCGGCGAGATAGCGCAGGTCGCCCATCACCGGCCGCCCGTTGCGGGCCAGCACATAGAGCGCATAGGCGATGCCGGCCGCCTCTTCCTTGTTGATCTCGCTGGTGTTGACGACCTGGTTGCGCAAACGGTCGAGCGCGAGGTTGAAGGCGATCTGCGGGACGGCGAACTGGCGCTCGCGGGCTCGTGTCAAAAAGTCGGCGACGAAAGCGTCGAGCCACAGATCCTCGCCGCCGACGCCCCAGAGCCCGAAGGAGCCGTTGGCGCCCTGCCGCGCCAGCACGCGCTCGATCGCACCGTTGACGCGCTCGTCGGCGGTGTTGTCGAGCGCGAGGTTCTCCATCGTCGCGAGCCGGTTGACCGCGAGCAGCGGCAGGGCGCGGCTAACGGTCTGCTCGGTGCAGCCATAGGGGTAGCGGTCGAGCGCCTTGAGCAGCGCCGGCACGTCTAGCGAGGCGAGCGGCGAGACCGAGACCGAGACCTGCCCGGAATTGGGCACGAGATCGGCCAGCAGGTCGGCGGAGACCGTGATCGCGCCGCCATTGCCCGGGATCGGCCGCACGATCCGGCGCGCGATCGTCGCCGCGGAGGGCTGCACGCGCACGGCGAGGTTCTGGACCGTTCCGACCCCGCCGGGGCCGCTGATCCTGACGTCGAACTCGGCCCGGCCGAGGCCGGCGGCGGTGACGGGGATCGTCATCTGGCTCTTGGCCCCGGCTGCGAGCTGGATCGTGCGCCGCGTCGCGTCGGCTGCGACCAGCACCGGCCCGCGCACGTCGAGATCGACTACGTAAGCGCCCGCCGGCCCCTCGACATTGTCGATGGCGAGATGGAAGCGCGACTGGTCGCCGATGGCGAGGAAGCGCGGCAGCGTCGCCTGCGCCACGATCTGGTCGCGCACGATCACCTCGGTGCTGGCCTGCCCGGTGCGGCCGGCGGACCAGGCGACGGCCATGACGCGCAGCGAGCCGTTGAAGGCCGGCAGATCGAACTCGACCCGGGCCATGCCGTCGGCCCCGATTTTGACCACGCCGGAATAGCGCGCCACGGGCTCCTGCGTCGGCTTTTCGCCTTGGGTCGCAGGCGCTGCGTCGCCGCCGGTGCGGATCGCGCCGCGCACGCCCTGCATGCCGTCGATCAGGAAGCCGTAGAGATCGCGCAGTTCATGGCCGATCTGGCGCTGGCCGAAGAAGAACTGGCTCGGATCGGGCGATTCAAAGCGCGTCAGGTTGAGGATGCCGACATCGACGGCGGCGACCGTGAGATAAGCGTCCTCGCCGGGCTTCGCGCCCGTGACCTTGACCGGCAGGGTCAGCTTCGAGAGCGGCCGAACCAGCGGCGGCGCGCCGAGATCGAGCGCGAGCGTGCGGCTTTCCTTGCCGATCTGGAACCAGGACAGGCCGATGGCGCGGCCGGGCAGGCGCTGGGCGGCGGCGTCCATCGGGCGATGCGCCAGCACGACGAGATAGGCGCTGGCGCCCCATTCGGCCTTGACCGGAATCGAGGCGGTCGCGCCGTCGGCGGCGATGTCGATCGTCCTGATCTCGTTGACGCGGTCGCTGACGACCGCCAGCGTCGCCTTGCCGGCGAAGCGCGGCGCGATGCGCACCTGCAGGTTCTCGCCCTCGGCGTAGGCCGCCTTGTCGAGCGCGACGTCGAGGACGTCTGGCGTATCGGCGGTCTTGTCGGCCTCGTAGCCGACCGTGAAGGAGACCGAGGTCTCGGCCGAATCCAGGCCGTCGGCGGCGACGTCGAGGCGGTAACTGCCCCACTGCACGGCCGCCGCGATCGGGCTAGCGGCCGTGGCCGAGACCGCGACCTCGCCATCGGCGACGCGGCGGGTCTGCTTGACGCCCTCGAAATTCCAGCGCCCGTCCTGGAAGAACCACTGGTAGTTGCGCGTGACCTTCGACAGCGTCCATTTGACGCCCGGCCGCGCCAGCCGGCGGCCGTCGCCGGTCGCCATGATCACCTCGAAATTCGCGGTCTGGCCGTTGCCGATCTCGCCGTCCCTGAACAGCTTTTTCACGCCGATGGCCGCGCCCTTGGGCACGATCGGCAGCGTCACCGAGCGGGCGATGGCCCGGCCGCCCGGCTCGCCGACGCGGATGGTGAACTCGGCCTCGAGCGGGCGGTTGGTCTCCGGCTGGGCGACGGGATTGGAGATGGTGACCTTGCCGGCGGCGTCGGTCGCAGCGCTCTCCTCGAAATCGCTCTGGACCGGCTGGAACGCCTCGTCGGTCAGCCCGACCTCGTAGCCGGCGAAGCCGGGGATCGCGCTGGCGGCGGCGGAGCGGATCGTCATCGAGCCGGTGACGTCGAGTTCCGAGCCCGGCGCGCCGTAGAGATAGCGGGCCGAGACATCGATCTCGGCGGGCTCGCCGGCCTGCAGGACCGGTTTCTTGGCGCTGAGCGTCAGTTCCAGCCGCTCGGGCACGTAATCCTCGACGAGGAAGGTGACCTCGCCGATCGCCGGGCCCTTCGGGTCGGCATAGGCCTGCACCCGCCAGGTGCCGGTCTGCGCGCCCGGGATCAGCGGAATCGCATGCGCCCGTCCGCCCGCGCCCTGATCCTCGACCTGGCGGCGGCGGTATTCGACGCCGTCGGGCCGCTTGACGGCGAGCGTCAGCGGCAGGCCGGCGACCGCCGCGCCCCTGGCGTCGCGCAGCAGGCCGGTGAGGTAGACGGTCTCGCCGGAGCGGTAGACGCCGCGCTCGGTGTAGAGATAGGCGTCGAGGCCGGTGGGGGCGACGCGGCCCCTGACGCCGCGATCGGAGAGATCGAACGTCGTCTGTTTGAGGTCGAGGAAACCGTAATCCTCGCCCAGCAGCGCGGTGACGAGGCCGGGCGCATTGCCGCCCTGGCCCTTGCTTAAGCCGGCGTCGAAGCGGGCGTAGCCGTTGGCGTCGGAGCGCAGCGTGCCCAAAATCTCGTTGTTGCGGGCGACGAGGCGCAGCTCGGCATTGGCGACGGGCGAGGCGTCGGCGAGCGAGCGCACCAGCACATGCACGCCGTCTGGTCCCGAAAACGAGGTCAGGCCGAGATCGGAGACGACGAACCATTGCGTCGCGCGCGTCGTGCCGTCGTCATAGTCGCCGCCATCGCCGTCGGAGGGCGCGGGCGCTGCCCGGCCGCCGGCGGGCTTGGCGAACATCACATAGACGCCGGCTTTCAGCGCGCCGACCGCCTCGATCACCGGGAAGGCGGTGATCACGTCCTTGTTGAGTTCGGACTTCACCTCCATCGAGCCGGTCCAGACGGTCTGGCCCTTGTCGCTGGCGATCTGCTTCGACTGATAGCTGCCGAGCTGGCCGAGAAACGTCTCGGAATGGACCGAGTTGATCAGGTTGCGGTCGCCGATGCGCATCACCTCGAGGTCGAGCCGCTCGGCATTGACCGAAACCACCGGCACGCCCTGCTGGCCGGTGCGCGGCAGCACGTAGTTCTTGCCGGTGAAGCGCACGGAGGGGGTGCGGTCGCGGACATAGATCTCGTGATCGGCCGATTTCTGCAGCTTTTCGTCGGGGATCGCCGAGGGCACGCCCTGGCGGATGACGAAGGCATAGCGCTCGCCATGGCGCAGGCCGTCGACGCAGATCTGGCGCTCCTCGGCGCTGACCGCGAAATCGCCGGTTCCTCCCGCGCTTCGGCCTCCGGAGATCGCGACATAGGGCGCGAAATCGACGCGCCCGCGCGCCAGCGGCTCGGAGAACTCGAAGCAGGCGCGGGGGGAAACGGCGTCGGCGTCGACCTTGTTGGAGAGGAGCCTGAAGCCGCGCCTGTCGCGCAGGCTCTCATAGGCGGTACGAAGCGAAGCGTTGTCGATCAGGTCGAGGCTGAGCCGATAGGTCGTCAGCGCCGGGCGCCAGAGCTCGTTCTTTTCGAAGGTGCGGGCGAGCACGCCGAGCGAGGCGGCCTCCTCGGGCCGGGATGTCGCGCGGCTGTAGGACAGATAGGCGGCCGAAATCGCGCGCTCGCGCAGTTCCCAGCGCTCGCGATAATCGCGCGGCTCGATCGCGTTGGCGGCGTTGGCCATCAGTCGCCAGGCGGCGGCGTTGCTGGGTTCGGCGACCACGGCGGCGTTGGCCTGGGGGAGGGCCGCGCGGGCGTCGCCGCGGGCAAGCGCGGCCACGCCGAGCCGGAGCGCGTCGGCCGCCGGCCGGCCGGCCGAGACCTCGCGCTTCAGCCGCTCCTCCAGCCGCTGTCCGTCGGCGGCGAGGTCGTTGCGGACATATGCCTTCTGGGCGAGCGCCGGCGTCGCCATCGCGGCCAGACCGAGGAGAAGGGCGAGGCGTGCGAGCAGCGTCATGATCTCAGTTCTCCGGCCGTCAGCGGGAAGCTAGCACCGGCGCATGGAGGCGCAATACGAAAGCTGCATCGGTTGCGTTGGCGGTTGCGGAGATGGCGGTTCTGGCGCTCAATGCAGCCTTCCGGAGCGGGGCTGGAGCGGGACGATGAAGGCGGCGGGCAGGTTCGGCTTTTGCCGCTTGATCTGGATCGGGCTGGCGCTGGCCTTGCCGCCATCCGCCTTCGGCCAGGCGCCCGCGCCCACCGCCAACCCGCAACTCGCCGCCGCGCAGGCAAGCTTCGAGGCGCTGCCCGAAGCCGAGCGCAAGGCGATCCAGACCGACCTGATCTGGACCGGCCATCTCAACAGCGCCGCAAGCGGCGGCTACGGGCCTTTGACCTTCCGCGCGATCAACGCCCTGAAGGCAGGGCGGGGGCCCGCCGACGGCATGCTGACCCCGGCCGAGCGGCAGGCGCTGGCGCAGATCGCGCGCGCCGTGCGGGAGACGGTGGGGTTCCGGCTCGTCGCCGACGAACGCACCGGCGTGCGGATCGGCATCCCCGAGCGGGTCTTGCCCCGGCGCGAGCAGACGGCGGCCGGCGGCAGCCGCTGGCAGAGCGCCGACGGCAAGATCACGCTCGATGTCAGCGCCGGCCTGCCGACCGAACCGCTGGAAGCCCTGTTCGAGAAGGCGACGGCGGTCAATCCCAACAACCCGGCCCGCAAGATCACCTACAAGCTGCTGCGGCCGGATTTCTTCGTCGTCACCGGCGAGACCCCGACCGGGAAATTCTATCGCCGGCTGGCGCTCGGCCCGCAGGGGCTGCGCGGCTTCTCGATCGGCTACGACAAGGCGCTGGCGGCCGAGGTCGACAGGCTGGTGATCGCGATCGCATCCAGCTTCGAGCCGTTCCCGAGCGGGCCTTTGCCGACGAGCCCGTCCGGCGCCATCGCCAGCGTGGCCGGACCCGCGCCCTCGGCGCCGCCGCCGGTCCTGCGGCCGACGGAGCGCCATGGCGTGGCGCTCGCGGTCTCCGACAGGGTCGCGCTGACGGCGGCTTCCGCGATCGAGGGCTGCCGGTCGCTGCGCGTCGCCGGCCGGCCGGCGCGGCTGCGCGCGAAGGACGAGAGCGGGCTCGCTTTGCTCGATCTCGACGGCGCGGGGGCCGCCAACGCGCCCGGCCTGCGCGCCGAGCCGCCGGCCGAGCGCGAGACCCTGGTGCTGCTGGCCTTCGGCGACGACGCCGGCAAGCGTGCCGCTGTCGCCCTGCCGGGGCAGGGCGTCAGGCTCGGTTCCGGTGTGGCGGTCTTCGCGCCGCTGCAGCCGGGGCAGGCCGGCAGCCCGGTCTTCGACCGGCAGGGCCGCCTCGCCGGGCTGGTCACCGGCAACCCGTCCGACAAGGTGCTGATCGCCGGCGTCGCGCCGCAGCGCGCCTATGCCGTCGCCGATGGCGGCGTGCTCCAGGCCGCGCTGGCGAAAGCGGGGCTCTCGCTGCCGCCGGCGGAGGCGGGCGGCGATCTCAGCACCGGCGCGGTGGTCGACAAGGTCGGCAAATCGGCGCTGCCGCTCGTTTGCGGATTATAGGGCTCCCCGCAAAGAGCAGTTGTCTCAACCGGGACAATCGGCTCAGATAGCGACGTATCCGAAGAGCGCCCCGCCAGCAGGTCGAGGAGCGCTCGCGAGCTAAATCGATTAGGTGGAGGAAACCGATCATGAGCGACATCAGCAGACGCATGATTCTCAAGGGCGCGGCGGCGGCCGGCGCGACCGGGCTGATCGCCAGCCCCGCGATCGCACAGGCGAAATGGCCGGCGCGGCCGGTCACCGTGGTCTGCCCCTGGGGCGCCGGCGGCGGCACGGACGCGACGGCGCGCATCGTCGCGCAACTGCTCGAAAAGGAGCTCGGCCAGCCGTTCAACGTCGTCAACCGCACCGGCGGCTCGGGCGTGGTCGGCCATTCGGCGATCGCGACCGCAGCCCCCGACGGCTACACGATCGGGATGATCACGGTCGAGATCACCATGATGCATCATCAGGGCCTGACCGAACTCAACCCGAAGAGCTACACGCCGCTGGCCCTGATGAACGAGGACCCGCCGGGCGTGCAGGTCAACGCCGCCAGCCCCTACAAGGACGTCAAGGCGCTGGCCGACGCGATCAAGGCCGCGCCGGCCGGCAAGTTCAAGGCGTCCGGCACCGGCCAGGGCGGCATCTGGCATCTCGCCTTGATCGGCTGGATGGTGGCGATGGGGCTGAAGCCCGACCATGTCGCCTGGGTGCCGTCGAACGGCGCCGCGCCCGGCATGCAGGATCTCGCCGCCGGCGGCATCGACATCGTGACCTGCTCGGTGCCCGAGGCGCGCGCCATGATCGACGCCGGCAAGGCGAAGTCGCTCGCCATCATGGCGGCCCAGCGCAACCCGCAGTTCAAGGACGTGCCGACCCTGAACGAATCGCTCGGCATCAACTACTCGGTCGGCGCCTGGCGCGGCATCGCCGGACCCAAGGGCATGCCGGCCGAGGTCCAGGCGACGATCATCGCCTCGCTGAAGAAGGCCTATGACTCGAAGGAGTTCCAGGACTTCATGAACGCGCGCGGCTTCGGCATGACCTTCGCCGACCAGGCCGGCTTCACCAAGTTCATGGAGGACGGCGACAAGGCGATGGCGTCGGCCATGAAGGCGGCGGGTCTGGCCAAGGCGTGAGCCAGGAGAGGTCATGAGCAGGAGGGTCGTGGAGGCCCTCCCGCCTTTGCTGCCAACGTATCGTCTCACCCTCAGCCCTCATCCTGAGGAGCCGCGAAGCGGCGTCTCGAAGGATGCTCCAGGAAGCTCCGGAGACATCTGGAACATCCTTCGAGACGCGGGCTGAAGCCCGCTCCTCAGGATGAGGGCTGAGAGTGGGCCAATTGCCCAACGCGAGAAGTCCCGCATGCAACTCTCCGACCGCATCACCGGAGCCGCGATCGCGACGCTCGGCTCCGTGGCGTTCTTCTACGGCTCGAAGCTGCCTCCGGTGCCCGGACAGCAGGTCGGCCCGTCGGCCTTTCCGATGGTGGTGGGCGCGGGGCTCGCGATCTGCGGCGCGCTGATCGTGCTCGGCGTCGGCCGCCATTTCGAGCAGGTCGCCGAGGCCGATCTCGCCGAGCACACTGCGCCCGAACTGCTGGAGCCGCTGCCGGCCTGGCGCGCCTGGCTGGCGCTGCTGCCGCCGGCGCTCGTCTTCTTCTACGCGCTCGTCTCGGAGCGGCTCGGCTTCCTGCCGACGGCGGCGATCATGGCGCTGAGCGCGTCCTTCGCCTTCGGCGCGAAGGCGAAGCTCGCCGTGCCGCTGGCGCTCGTGGCGCCTTTCGTCATCAACCTGATCTTCCTCAAGCTCCTGCGCGTGCCCCTGCCCGGCGGCCTGCTGCCGTTTCCGTGGTGAGCGCATGAACACCGTCGTCCAGGCCTTCGGCCTCGTCTTCGCGCCCGACGTGCTGATCGCGATCGTCGCCTCGGCCTTCTACGGGCTGACGGTCGGCGCGCTGCCGGGCCTCTCCGCCACGATGGCGACGGCGCTTCTGGTGCCGGTGACGTTCTATCTGTCGCCGATCGCGGCGGTCGCCACCATCATCACCGCCTCGGCCATGGCGATCTTCTCCGGCGACATCCCCGGCTGCCTGCTGCGCATTCCCGGCACGCCGGCCTCGGCCGCCTATACCGACGAGGCCTATGCGATGACGCGCAAGGGCGAGGCGGAGACGGCGCTCGGCATCTGCCTGTGGTTCTCGGCGCTGGGCGGCATCGCCGGCACGCTGTCGCTGATGGTGCTGGCGCCGGTGCTGGCCGAATTCGCCTTGTCCTTCTCGACCTATGAGAATTTCTGGCTCGCCATGCTGGGGCTGATGTGCGCGACGCTGGTGGCGCGCTCCTCGCCGATCAAGGCGATCGCGGCGATGCTGCTCGGGCTGCTGATCACCTGCATCGGCATTGATAATCCAGGCGGCGTGCCGCGCTTCACCTTCGGGTCGACCGATCTGCTCGGCGGCATCGAACCGATCCCCGCGCTGGTCGGCGTCTTCGCGCTGGCCGAGGTGATGCGCTCGCTGACCGAGCGCGAACCGCCGAAGCTGCCGCACCGGCGCATGGGCTCGATCCTGAAGGGCCAATGGGCGCTGACCAAGGCGCACCCCAAGCAGCAGGCGCGCGGCAATTTCGTCGGCATCATCATCGGCGTGCTGCCGGGGGCCGGAGCGGACATGGCGGCCTGGGTCAGCTACGCCATGGCCAAGCGCTTCTCGAAGACGCCGGAGAAGTTCGGCACCGGCCACCCCGAGGGGCTGATCGAGGCCGGATCGAGCAACAACGCCTCGCTGGCCTCGGGCTGGGTGCCGGCGCTGCTCTTCGGCATCCCGGGCGACACGATCACGGCGATCGCCATCGGCGTGCTCTACATGAAGGGGCTGAATCCCGGGCCGACGCTGTTCACCGAGCAGGCCTCGAGCATGTATGCGCTCTACATCATCTTCATCATCGCCAACATTATCATGATCCCGCTCGGCATCATGATGATCCGCGGCGCGAGCTTCGTCGTCGGCGCGCCGCGCTCGGCGGTGATGCCGGTGATCATGGTGTTCTGCGCGGTCGGGGCCTTCGCCACCGCCGGCAACAATTTGTTCGCCGTCTACTGCGTCGGCTTCTTCGGCATCCTCGGCTTCGTCATGGAGAAGAACGGCTATCCGGTGGCCGCGATGGTGCTCGGCATCGTCATGGGCACGATGGTCGAGCAGAGCTTCGTCACCTCGCTGATCAAGTCCGACGGCTCGATCCTGCCCTTCTTCAGCCGGACGGTCTCAAGCATCCTGGCGGCGATGACGTTTGCGGCGCTGCTCTGGCCGGTGTTCTCCTGGTCGATGCAGAAGCTCAGGGCGCGGCGGATCGCGGCGGCATGAAGGTTGTCGCGGGACCCTCGACGAAGAACCCTCTCCCGTAGGGAGAGGGCAGGGTGAGGGGTCGGCCGTTGGACGTTTGGCTGTGAGTTGACCGCAGCGGCGGTTGGGTTTTCAGTCAACTGGTCCAGGGGTCGACACCTCTCCCCTGCCCCTCCCCTTACAGGGGAGGGGTTCCCCGCGCCTGACTATGAGATGATCCCGCCCGAGCGCAGTTCGGCGATCCGCTCCGGCTCCACCCCGATCTCCCCCAGCACGGCATCGGTATCCGCACCCAGCCCCGGCGGCATCAGGCGCACTGGGGCGCGGGCGCCGTCGAGGCGGTAGGGCGGGGCGAACACCGCCGACGAGCCGATGGCCTCACTGCCGCGCTCCACCACCATGCCGGCATCAGTGGTGCGTTCCGAGCGCAGCGCATCGTGCAGGCCCAGCACCTCGCCGCAAGGGATGCCGCCGGCGGACAGCCGCTCCAGCAAAAGCGCGCGCGGGCGGGCCGCGAGTTCCGCCTCGATGACGACGATGAGCGCCTCGCGGTGCACGGTGCGCTGGAGGTTGGTGGCGTAGCGCGGATCGTCGGCGATGTCGGGGCGCTCGATCACGCTGCGGCAGAAGCGGTCGAACTGGGCGTTGTTGCCGACGGTGATGACGAGCGGGCCATCGGCCGCCTCGAACACGCCATACGGCACGATCGAGGGGTGGTTGTTGCCGTAGCGCGGCGGGTCCTCGCCCAGCGCCAGCGCCTCCAGCCCGTAATAGGCGCTGACATTGACGCCGCTGTCGAACAGAGCGAGCTCGACCAATCTGCCCTTGCCGGTGCGGCCGCGCTGGACCAGCGCCGCCAGCACAGCCTGCGCCGCGTAATGGCCGGTGAAGAGATCGACAATGGCGATGCCGAATTTCAGCGGCGGCTGCGTCGGCTCGCCATTGAGCGACATCAGCCCGGCCTCGCCCTGGATGACGAGATCGTAGCCCGGCCGCCGCGCCTCGGGCCCGTCCGAACCGTAGCCGGCGATGGAGCAGTAGATCAGGCCGGGGTTGAGGGCGCTGAGCGCATCGAAGCCGAGGCCGAGCCTGTCGGCCCCGCCGGTCTTGAAGTTCTGGATCAGCACGTCGGCTTTTGCCGCCAGATCGCGGACCAGCGCCAGCCCCTCGGGCTTGCCGAGATCGACGCCGATCGAGCGCTTGTTGCGGTTGACGCTGTTGAAATAACAGGTGTTGCGCGCGCCCAGCCTGATGCCCCAGTCGCGGGTGTCGTCGCCGCGGCCGGGATGCTCGACCTTGATGACCTCGGCCCCGAGATCGGCCAGCACCTGCCCGCACCAGGGCCCGGCGAGGATGCGCGAGAGATCGAGTACGCGGATGCCGGAAAGGGGGAGGTCGGTATCCGTCATGCCGACCTACTCCTTGATGTTTCCCAAAAGCCCTCATCCTGAGGAGCGCTCCGCAGGAGCGCGTCTCGAAGGATGCTCCAGGAGTCTCCAGAGGCATCTGGAGCATCCTTCGAGACGCCGCTGCGCGGCTCCTCAGGATGAGGGCTGAGAATAAGGGCGCAGTCCATCCTCACGAGCCCATCACTCCCTCCAGCCCCGCCGCCAGCGCGATCAGGCGGGGGCGGACCTCGCTCATCAGGAAGTCGGCCGACAGGATCACGCCCGGCGCGCCGCAGTTGATCGACATCGGCGGCAGGCCGCCGCCGGGGCGGAAGGCGACCGCGATGGCGTTCACCGTCGGCTGCCAGTCGCCGAAGGAGCGGGCGCAGCCATGGAGGCGGTAGTCCGCGACAGCCTGCTCGACGCCCTCGCGCAGGCGCGGCCAGGCGGCGTCGTCGACCGAGCGGATGTCCTCCATGATGGCGTGGCGTTCGGCCGGGTCGCAAACTGCGAGATAGGCCCGGCCCATGGCGCTGCGGGCCATGGAGAGCCTGGAGCCGACATCCATGTTGAGCGCGATCGCGACCTCGCCGCGGGCGCATTCGATGTAGCGCATGCTGAGCCGGTCGCGCACGCCGAGCCCGATCGTGGCGTTGGAGAAGGCGGCGAGATCGCGCATGCCGGGCCGCGCGAGATGGCGCACGTCGAGGCCGGCGAGCGCGGTCGCGCCGAGCGCGATCAGCGCCGTGCCGAGCCGGTAGCTGCCGCTTTCGGGAACATGGTGCAGATAGCCGAGACGGGTCAGCGTATGGGTCAGGCGCGAGACGGTGGAGCGGGCGAGCCCGCAGCGCGCCGCGATCTCGGAGTTGGCCAGCGCCGCCTCGCCGCGCCGGAAGCAGGCCAGCACCTCGAGCCCGCGCGCCAGCGCCGTGACGAAATGGCGGTCGTCGCGCGGATCGGCGAGTTCGTCGGCGGGCTTGCCCGGCCGACCGCGCGCGCCGATGTGCAGGACCGGCTGCATCGGCCTCAGCGCTTCATCAGGAAGGCGGCGAAGGCGGCCTGCGCCTCGGCCGAGAGCAGGCGCTCGCCGAAGAGTCGGCCTTCGGTCGCGATCGTCTCGGCGACGGCCGGCGCATGGCTGCGCTTCAGCAGCATTTTCGTCAGCGCGACCGATTGCGGCGGCAGCGCCGCCAGCGCCCGGGCCTTTTCGATCGCCATGGCCAGTGCGCCGCCTTCCGCCGTTACGGCGTTGACGATGCCGGCCTCGGCCGCGGTTTCCGGTCCGAAGGCTTCGGCCAGCATCAGGAGTTCGGCGGCGCGCTTGGAGCCGGCGATCAGCGGCAGGAGATAGCTCGACGCCCCCTCCGGGCAGAGGCCGAGCGCGACGAAGGGCATGCGGAAGCTCGCGCCCTTGCCGGCGAAAGCGAGGTCGCAATGCAGCAGCATCGTCGTGCCGATGCCGACGGCAAAACCCTCGACCGCCGCGACGACGGGTTTCGTCGCCGTCGAGATCGCGGTGAGGAAATCCATTGCGATGCGCGGGCCGGTGCCGACGGCGGCGGCGAAATCCTTGATGTCGTTGCCGCTGGTGAAGCAGTTGCCGGCCCCGGTCAGCACCATCGCGCGAATGCCGGCGTCGGCCTCCGCGGCCGCGATCGCGTCGATCAGGCCCTGATAGCTGGCGCGGTCGAGCGCGTTCTTGCGCTCGGGCCGGTTCATGGTGATCTGGACGACGCCGTCAGCGACGGTCTGCGTCAGGATGCTCGCGGTCATATGTCCGTCCTCGTTCAGCGCGCGCCGAGGCGCGAGCGCGCCTGCGCATATTCGGTCTTCAGCCGGTCGATCACGGTCGCGACCGGGGGCGCGTCATCGATCAGCCCGACGCCCTGGCCCGAGCCCCAGATGTCGCGCCAGGCTTTTGTCGTGCCGGAGCCGAAGGTCATCTTGGTCTTGTCGGCATGGGGCAAATCGTCGGGGTCGAGTCCCTGCGCGGCGATCGAGGGCTTGAGATAGTTGCCCGGAACGCCGGTGAAATAGGGCGTGTAGACGATATCGGCGGCGTTGGTCCCGACGATCATCTCCTTGTAGCCCGGGGCCGCATTGGCCTCCTGCGTGGCGATGAAGCGCGTGCCGATATAGGCCAGATCGGCCCCCATCGCCTGCGCGGCGAGGATGGCGGAGCCGCTCGCAATGGCGCCCGAGAGGATGATCGGCCCGTCATAGAAGCGCCGGACCTCACCGACGAGCGCGAAGGGACTGAGCGTGCCGGCATGCCCGCCAGCCCCGGCGCAGACCAGGATCAGCCCGTCGACGCCGGCCTCCAGCGCCTTCTGGGCATGGCGGATGGTGGTGACGTCGTGGAACACCAGCCCGCCATAAGAATGCGCCGCCTCGACGATCTCGCCCGGCGCGCGCAGCGAGGTGATGATGATCGGGACCTCGTGGCGGACGCAGGCCTCCATGTCGCGGCGCAGCCGGTCGTTGCTGGCATGGACGATCTGGTTGACCGCGAAGGGCGCGATTTTTCGCGACGGGTCGGCGGCCTTTGCAGCGGCGAGTTCGGCCTTGATCCGGGTCAGCCAGACATCGAGCTGCTCGGCCGGGCGGGCGTTGAGGGCCGGGAACGAGCCGACGACGCCGTTCAGGCATTGCTGGATGACGAGGTCCGGCCCCGAGACGATGAACATCGGCGAGCCGATGACGGGGAGGGCCAGGGAATCGGAGAGCGAAGAGGGGAGAGCCATGGATCAGCGTCCGGTCAGGTGGTGGTCGGCCCGGCTTCGCGGGCGAGGTAGAGGTCGTGCAGCCGTTCGAGATCGACCTTGTCGGCCTTCTGGCTCAGCAGCACTTTTCCCGAGCGCATCAGATGGACATGGTCGGCGACGGAGAGCGCCATATGCGTGTTCTGTTCGATGAGCGCGATGGTGACGCCCTCGGATTTCAGCCGGCGGATGGTGCCAAAAACCTCCTTGACGATCACCGGGGCGAGACCGAGCGAGGGCTCGTCGATCAACAGGATGCGCGGCTCGCTCATCATGCCGCGGCCCATCGCCACCATCTGCGCCTCGCCGCCGGAGAGCGAGCCGGCGAGCTGGGCCCGGCGCTCCTTCAGGCGCGGGAACAGGTCGTAAACGCGTTCGAGATTGCGGCCGCGCGCATTGCGGCAGCGCTTCGGATAGGCTCCGAGCGACAGGTTCTCCTCGACGCTCATGTCCTTGAAGACCATGCGGCCCTCGGGGACCATGACGAGTCCGGCCTCGAGCAGGTCCCAGGTCTTCGCCCTGATCGGCTTGCCGTCCAGCCTGATCTCGCCCGCATGCGGGATCAGCCCCATCAGGGCGCGAAACAGCGTGGTCTTGCCGGCGCCGTTGGGGCCGACGATCGCGGTCAGCTCGCCTTTCGGGAAGCCGAGCGAGACGTCCCAGAGCACGTTGATCGCGCCATAGCCGGCGCGCAGCGCCTTCACCTCAAGCATCGGGATGCTCCGAAATCGACCCCTTGGCCCTCATCCTGAGGAGCGCCGCAGGCGCGTCTCGAAGGATGCTCCAGCTCACTCCGGAGACATCTGGAACATCCTTCGAGACGCCGCATTCGCGGCTCCTCAGGATGAGGGCTGAGGGTAGGATCGCGCGCTCAAGCATCGGCCGTCCCCGTATAGCTCTCGACCACGGCCGGGTTGCGGAAGACCTCGGCCGGCGTGCCGTCGGCGATCATCTCGCCGAAATTCAGGACGATTGCGCGCGAGCACAGGGTTGAGATCGTCTCGATGTCGTGCTCGACGATGACGATGGCGAGGCTGTAGCGCTCGTGCAGCTCCTTCAGCTTGGCGATGAAGCGGCGCTTGGCCTGGCTTTCGAGCCCGGCCAGGACCTCGTCGAGTAGCAGGAGTTTCGGGTCCGTCGCCAGCGCCTTGGCGACCTCCAGCCGCTTCAGCTCCTGCAAGGCGAGTTCGGTCGCCGCGTCGCGCTCGGCATGGGCAGTCAGCTCCATCACCTCCAGAATCTCGTCGACGCGGGCGGGATCGGCCCGGCCTGCGCCGAAGACCTGCGCCACCGTCAGGTTCTCGCGCACGGTGAGATGGTGCATCGGCTGCGGGATCTGGAAGGTGCGGCCCAGCCCCAGCCGGGCGCGGGCGTGCAGCGGCAGCCGCCCGATCTCGCGCTCCTGGAACAGGATCTTTCCGGTGCGCGGGCGCACCAGCCCGGAGATGGTGTTGAACAGCGTCGTCTTGCCCGCGCCGTTGGGGCCGACGAGGCCGAGGATTTCGCCCGCCCCCATGGAAAAGGAGACATCCTTCAGCGCGACGAGCCCGCCGAAACGGACGGTGACGTCCTCAAGCCGCAGCATGGGCGGCCCCCTTCTTCTTGCCGAACATGCCGAACAACCCGTTCGGGGCGACCAGGATCATCACCGCCAGCAGGACGCCTAGGATGATCTGGTGGCCGACCGGCAGCAGCTCCTTGGCGATGAGCTGGTCGAACAGATAGATCAGCACCGCGCCGGCGACCGGCCCGAGAATGGTGCGGTAGCCGCCGAAGATCGCGGCGATGATCGGCAGCACGCTCCAGCTTCCGGAGAAAGCGTATTCGGGCTCGAGGAAGTTGATGATGTGGGCGTTCATCGCGCCGAACAGCCCGGTGATGAAGGCCGAGAGCAGCAGCATCATGGCTTTCAGCATGGTGGCGTTGACGCCGACGACGCGGGTCGCGTCCTCGCTTTCGGCCATCGCCCGCAGCGCCGTGCCGACATGGCTGCGCTTGACCGCGAGATAGATCAGGGCGCAGGCGGCGACCATGACGACGAGCAGGCCGTAGCTGCCGACGCGGCTGGAGAAATCGACGCCGGCGATGGTCGGCAGCACCGGAAAGCGGGCAAAGCCCGCCGAGCCGCCGGTGATCGAGGTCGCTTCCGTCGCCAAAATCTTGAAGATGTGGGCGTAGGCGAGGATGGCCAGCGCGAAATAGGGGCCAGACAGCCTGAGCGCCGGCAGCATCACGATCGAGCACAGCGCCGCGCCCAGGCCCCCCGCCAGCAGCGAGAGCGGCACGGGAAGCCCGGCCTTGGCCGAGAGGATCGCCGAGGTGTAGGCGCCGACGCCGAAGAAGGCGGCGTGGCCGAAGGAGACCATGCCGCCGAGATTGCCGAGCAGGGCCCAGGCGAGGGCCACGCCGGCGACGATCAGGCCCGACACCATCAGGCCCATGATGTAGCCGTTGCCGCCGAAGACGAAAGGCACGGCGATGGCGACGGCGAGCATCAGGATCGCGGGGAGGTTGCGCATGGCCATGCTCCTCAGCCGCGCCGCGCGCGGGCGCCGAACAGACCGTTCGGCATGAAGAAGAGCACGAGCAGGAACAGCACCATGCCGACGAGTTCCTGCAAGGCCGAGCTCGCCAGCGTCACGGTCATCGCCTCGGTGACGCCGAGCAGGAGCGCCGCGCAGAACACGCCGGGAATCGAGCCGACGCCGGCCAGCACCGTGACGATGAAGGCCTTGACGGTGAGCGCCGGCCCCAGCGCCGGCTGGACCACGCTCATGGTGAAGAGCGCGACGCCCGCGACGCTGGCGAGGATGCCGGCGACGATGAAGGCGGCGAGTTCGACCCGGCGCGGATCGACGCCCATCAGCATGGAGGCGTCGCGGTTGGAGGAGACGGCGCGCACGGCGCGGCCATACCAGCTATGCTTCAGCCACCACCAGAGCGCGCCCATCACCGCGAGGCTGATGACGAAGGCGGTGATCTCGCTCTTCATCGCATAGACGGTGTGGAACGAGATCGCGTCCTGCAGGAAAGGCGAACCGGTCGAGCGGACGTCGCTGGCGAAGACGAGCAGGATCGCGTTGGTCAGGATGATGCCGATGGCGAAGGTCAGGATCAGCGAGTTGAGCTCGCGGTGCTCCCTGATCCGGTCGATCAGCAGATAGACCACGACGCTGACGACGCCCGTGACCGCGAAGGCGAGCGGGATCGCCGTGTAGGGGTTCCAGCCGGTCCGGCTCTCGATGAAATAGGCCATGTAGGCGGCCAGCAGCACGAGTTCGCCATGGGCGAGGTTGATGATCTTCATCGCGCCGAAGGTCAGCGCGATGCCGAGCGCCACGAGCGCATAGACCGAGCCGACGAGAAGGCCGGAGAAGATGGCTTGCTGGGAGAGTTCGAACATGGGCTGCGGCTTTTGCCTGTCTTCGGTGTTCGTTCAGGGCATTCCCTCAGCCCTCATCCTGAGGAGCGCTCCGCAGGAGCGCGTCTCGAAGGATGCTCCAGAGCATGCTGGACCATCCTTCGAGGCGCCGCTTTGCGGCTCCTCAGGATGAGGGCTGAGAGCTGAGCAGGTTCAGTTCACCAGGGCAAAGCGGGATAGGCGATGTCGCCCGTCGCCATTTCCTTGGGCGAGACGAGCACGATCTTGCCCTCGCGGTGCTGGCCCATGGCAAGCGTGAAGTTCGGGTTGTCGCCGACCTCGTTGAACGCGATCGGACCCAGAACCGAGGCGCGCCGGGTCTTGCGGACCTCCTCGGCCAGCCCGCCGCTCTTCAGCGTGCCGGCGTCGGCGGCGCGCGCCAGCGCCTCGCAGAGCACCATCGTCTTCACGAAGGAGAGCGTCGCCGCATAGTCGATGTCCTTGTTGAACATCGCCTTGAAGCCGGCGACGAAGGCCTGGCCCTCGGCGTCCTTCATGTCGACCGGATAGGGCAGGGGCGTCGTGCCGACGACGTTCTGCATCAGGTCGGGGAAGTCCTGATACATCTTCGGGATGGCGAGAGACCAGGCGCCGGCGATCAGCTTGACCTGGGGTTTGAGCACCTTGGCGGCGCGGATGATGCCGACATAGTCGTTCTCATAGGCCGACATGAAGATCACGTCGGACTTGTCCTGGAGCTTGATCTTGTTGACGATCGGCTTGAAGTCGGTGATCGCGGGGTCGAAGGGATGCAGCGTCACCTTGACGTTCTTCTTGGCGAGCGATTCCTCCAGCCCCTTGGCGAGCAGCATCGGGGCCTCGCGCGTCGAGGCGATGACCGAGACGCTGCCGGCCTTGAGCTCCTCGACCATGCCCTCGAAGCCGCGCAGATAGCCGGCGTTGTTGTTGATGCGGAAGAAGTTCTTGCTGCCGCGCTGGACCAGTTCCTCGCTGACCGCGCCGGCGGTGATGTAGACCTTGCCGAGCCGGTTGGCGGTGTCCGACGCCGGTCCGACGATGTTGGAGCCGTAGCCGCCGAGGATCGCGACCGCGCCCTCCGAGGCGAGCTTCTCGACCGCGCCGACCGCCTTGGCCGGCTGGGTCTCGTCGTCGATCAGCGTGACCTTGATCTGGTGCTTGCTCTGCCTGTCGTTGAACAGCTTGACCGCGACCAGCATGCCCTCGCGGAAGGACTGGCCGGAGCGCGAGAGCGAGCCGGTCAGCGGCATATGCGAGCCGACCAGGATCTCCTCGGCCTGCGCCGATGCGGTTGCGACGAGGCCGGCCCCGAGGGCTACGGCCAGAAAACTTCTGCGGATCATGAAATTCCTCCGGTTGCTTCTTCACCACGCGCCGTTCCGGTGCATGATGTGGCGTTGCCGAAGCCATGGCATGGTGGTTTGCGGGCGGTCAAGCATGCGGGCATCAATTCCGCAGTGCAGCATCGCCACCCCGTGGCGGTTTGGTCATGAGCGCGCAGGCTTGACAAACCGCGATCGAGCCACTTCCTAGGGTCGCATATGCAGGCGGTCGTTCTGCAATGCAGAATAAATTTCGAGGATAACGCTTATGGATTTCGTCAGGCTCGACCAGCGCGGCGGCGTCGCCATCGCGACGATCGACAACCCGCCCGTCAACGCGCTGGGCGCCGGGCTGCGCGGCGCGCTGCTGGCCGCGGTCGAGAAAGCCGCCGCCGACCCCGCGGTTGACGCCATCGTGATCGCGGCTGCCGGCAAGGCCTTCATCGCCGGCGCGGACATCTCCGAATTCGGCAAGCCGCCGGTCGCGCCGATCCTGCCCGATCTGCTCGACGCGATCGAGCGCTGCGACAAACCTGTCGTCGCCGCGATCCAGGGCGTGGCGCTCGGCGGCGGGCTCGAGGTCGCACTCGCCTGCCACGCCCGCGTCGCCGCGCCGGCGGCGAGGCTCGGCCTGCCCGAGATCAAGCTCGGCCTGATTCCCGGCGCCGGCGGCACGCAGCGCCTGCCGCGGCTGATCGGGGCGGCGAAGGCTTTCCCCATGATGCTGTCGGGCGAGCCGGTTTCGGCGGAGGCCGCCGCCGCGCTCGGGCTCGTCGACCAGGTGGCGGCAGGCGATGTGGTGGAGGCCGCCGTCGCGCTTGCGGCCGCGCTGGCCGCCGCCGGCGAGCCGCGCCGCACGGCTGATCAGGAGGAGGCGCTGACGCCGGCCGATCGCTCGGCCTTCGATGCGCTGGCCGCCGACGCGCTGCGGAAATCCGGCGACATGCCCAATGTCCCGGCGCTGGTCGAGGCCGTGCGCGTGGTCTTCGCTCTGCCCTTCGCGGAGGGGCTGGCGGCCGAGCGGGCGCTGTTCGTCAGGCTCGTCGCCGACGAACGCTCGAAGGCGCTGCGCCATGTCTTCTTCGCCGAGCGCGAGGCGGCGAAGGTTCCGGGCATTTCGGCGGAGGTCGCGCCGCGCAAGGTCGCGCGGGCGGCGGTGGTCGGGGCCGGCACTATGGGCGGCGGCATCGCGATGTGCTTCGCCAATGCCGGCATCCCGGTGACGCTGATCGAGCAGGAGCAGGCGCAGGTCGACAACGGCATGAACCGGATCGCGGCGATCTACGAGATGTCGGTGACGCGCGGCTCGCTGACGCCGGACAGGCGCGACGCGAGACTGGCGCTGATCACCCCGGCGGTCGGGCTCGCTGCGGCGAAGGACGCCGACATCGTGATCGAGGCCGCCTTCGAGGAGATGGGCGTCAAGCAGCAGATTTTTGGCGAGCTCGACCGCGTCGCCAAGCCGGGCGCGATCCTCGCCAGCAACACCTCCTATCTCGACATCCCGACCATCGCGGCCGCGACGAGCCGCCCGCAGGATGTGCTCGGCATGCATTTCTTCAGCCCGGCCAATGTCATGAAGCTGTTGGAGATCGTGCGGCCGGCGGGTGTCGCCGACGATGTCGTGGCCACCGCCGTCGCGCTCGGGCGCAAGCTCGGCAAGGTGCCGGTCGTCGTCGGCAACGGTTTCGGCTTCGTCGGCAACCGCATGCTGGAGCAGCGCACGCGCGCCGCCGAACGCCTGCTGATCGCCGGCGCATTGCCGCATCAGGTCGATGGCGCGCTGACGGCGTTCGGCTTCAAGATGGGGCCCTTCGCCATGGCCGACCTCGCCGGCAACGACATCGGCTGGCGCACGCGAAAATCGCGCGGCAAGACCGCCGCCGTGGCGGACGCGATCTGCGAGGCCGGCTGGTTCGGCCAGAAGACCGGGCGCGGCTATTATCTCTATCCCGAGGGTGCGCGCACCGGCGAGCGCGACCCCGAAGTCGAGGCGCTGATCGCCTGCATCTCGCAGGAAAAGGGCGTGACGCGCCGGACCTTCACGGAAGCCGAGATCCTGGCTCGCCTGCTCGATCCGATGGTCAACGAGGGCGCCCGCATCCTCGAAGAGGGCATCGCGGCGAGGCCAGGCGACATCGATATCATCTGGCTCAACGGCTACAACTGGCCGGCCTGGCGCGGTGGGCCTATGCACTGGGCCGATTCGGTCGGGCTCGACGTCATCGTCAGGCGGCTGGAGGAGCAGGCGGCCGAGAGCGGCGACAAGGCGCTGGAGCCGGCGCCGCTGCTGCGCCGGCTGGCGGCCGAGGGCAAGGGCTTTTCCGGATTGAAGGCGAAGGCTGCGTGAGTTCGCCCCGGCCGATCTGGCAAGAGCGCTTTCCGCAGGCCTGCGACTGGGACGGCGCGGTGGCGACGGGCGTCGTGCCGGAGCTTCTGGCCGCGCCGGTCGCGGCCCGTCCCGATGCGCCCGCGATCCAGTTCCGCGAGCGCAAGATCAGCTACCACGAACTCGACGGGCTGGTCTGGATGCTGGCGGCCGGACTGATCGCCGATGGCGTCAAGCCGGGCGACCGGATCGCGCTGCTTCTCCCCAATACGCCCTGGCACCCCGTCACCTTCTTCGCGGCGGCGCGCTGCGGCGCGACCATCATCCATCTCTCGGCGCTCGATGCGCCACGCGAACTGGAGCACAAGCTCAAGGCGACGAAGCCGGCCCGGCTGATCACCACCAACCTGCCGGGCTTCCTGCAGAACGCTCTGAGGCTGCTCGACAAAGGCCTCGCGCCGAAGCTTCTGATCGGCGAGGACGGGCGCTGGGGCGCCGGCGAAACCGAGCCGCTGCCGGTTCCGCAGCGCGACGACGTCGCCCAACTCGACGCGCTGATGCTGGCTTCGCCGCCCTCGTCATGGCCTGTCGTCTCGCCCGACGACGTCATGCTGCTGCAGTTCACCGGCGGCACCACCGGCATGCCGAAGGCCGCGATGCTGACGCATGGCAATCTCGTCTCGGCGGTCAACATCTACCGGCTCTGGAGCGATGGCGAGCCGCTGGAGCCCGGGGCGCAGAAGTCGATCGCGGTGCTGCCGCTGTTCCATATCTACGCGCTGACGACGATCCTGCTCAGGCAAATCCGCGAGGGCAACGAGATCCTGCTGCGCCAGCGCTTCGACGTCGAGACGCTGATCGCGGACATTTCCGTCAAGCGCGCGACGCTGTTCTCCGGCGTGCCGACGATGTGGTTTTCGCTGCTCAACCGCGAGGGCGTCGAAAGCGTCGATTTCTCGTCGCTGCGCTCCTGCGTCTCCGGCGGCGCGCCCTTGCCCTTCGAGGTGCAGACGCGGCTCGAAGGCATTCTCGGCGTCAGGCTGAACAATGGCTGGGGCATGACCGAGACCGCGCCGGCCGGCTCGCGCGTGCCCAAGGACGCCACGCCAAGGCCGGGCCTGATCGGCATCCCGCTGCCGGGCATCGAGATGAAGATCGTCTCGCTGGAGCCCGAGCGCGACGATTTTCCGCCCGGCGAGATCGGCGAGATCGCGATCAGGGGCCCGAACGTCTTCAAGGGTTATCTCGACGACGAGGCGGCGACGGCGGAAGCCTTCCACGAGGGCTGGTTCCTGACCGGCGATCTCGGGCGGATGGACGCGGACGGGCTGTTCGAGATCGTCGACCGGCGCAAGAACATGATCATCTCCAGCGGCTTCAACGTCTATCCGGTGGCGATCGAGAGCGCGATCTACGAGCACGGGAGCGTGCAGGAGGTCGTGGTCATCGGCATCGACGACGCCTATCGCGGCCAGGCGGCGAAGGCTTTCGTCAGGCTCAAGGCCGGGCATTCGCCCTTCACGCTCGACGAACTGACGGCTTTCCTGAAGGATCGCCTCGGCCGACATGAGATGCCGCGTGCGCTCGAATTTCGCGATATGCTGCCCCGCAGCGCGGCGGGCAAGCTGCTCGCCAAGGTGCTTGTCGCGGAAGAGAAAGACAAGGCCGCGAAGGGGGCGGCGGCATGATCTTTTTCCGTCATTCCGGGGCAGGCCAAAGGCCTGAACCCGGAACCCACGACCGGGTGAGCGCTTCATGACCACCTTGGCGTCGCGCCCGGTCGTGGGTTCCGGGTTCTTCGCTCCGCGAAGCCCCGGAATGACAGCCCGCTTCTGTTGCATGACTTGAAAACCCAGGACAATCCCATGACCGAAGCCGTCATCGTCTCCACCGCCCGCACGCCGATCGGAAAAGCCTTTCGCGGGGCGTTCAACCAGACCAAGGGCGCCGACATGGCGGCCCACGCCATCAGGCACGCCATGGCGCGCGCCGGCGTCGAGGGCGGCGCGGTCGAGGAGGTCGTGATCGGCTGCGGCTATCCGGAAGCTGCGACGGGAGGAAACGTCGCGCGCCATGCGGCGCTGGTCGCTGGCATTCCGGTGCAGTCGGCCGGCGTCACGGTCAGCCGTTTTTGTGCGTCAGGGCTGGAGGCGATCGCGCATGCGGCGCGGCGCGTGGTGATGGACGGCGTGCCGGTCGCGATCGGCGGCGGGGTCGAGTCGATCTCGCTCGTCCAGCCGCAGGTCAAGCGCGAGCTGACCCAGAACGACTGGCTGATGGCCAACAAGCCCGAAATCTACACCTCGATGATCGAGACCGCCGACAATGTCGCGAGCCGCTATAAGGTGTCGCGCGAGGCGCAGGACGAGTTCTCGCTGGAAAGCCAGCGCCGCACGGCGAGCGCGCAGCAGCGGCAGCTCTTCGCGGACGAGATCGTGGCGATGAGCGCGACGATGTCAGTGACCGACAAGGCGAGCGGCGAGACGCGGATGGAGCAGGTCACGCTCGACAAGGACGAGGGCAACCGTCCCGACACCACGCTGGAGGGCCTGCTGAAGCTGAAACCCGTGCGCGGCGAGGAGCAGTTCATCACCGCCGGCAACGCCAGCCAGTTGTCTGACGGTGCGTCGGCCAGCGTGGTCATGTCGGCGGAAGAGGCGGCGCGTCGCGGCCTGACGCCGCTGGGCATTTTTCGCGGCTTCGCGTCCGCCGGCTGCGAGCCCGACGAGATGGGCATCGGGCCGGTCTTCGCCGTGCCGCGCCTGCTGGAGCGCAACGGCCTCACGGTTTCCGACATCGACCTCTGGGAGCTGAACGAGGCCTTCGCCTCGCAGTCGCTCTATTGCCGCGACACGCTCGGCATCGACCCCGACAAGGTCAACGTCAATGGCGGGGCGATCGCGATCGGCCATCCCTTCGGCATGAGCGGGGCGCGGCTCGTCGGCCATGCGCTGCTGGAGGGCCGCCGCCGCAAGGCGCGCTATGCGGTGGTGACGATGTGCGTCGCCGGCGGCATGGGCTGCGCCGGTCTGTTCGAGATCAATCAGGGTTGACCACGCTTGTCATTCCGGGGCCCGGCGCAGCCGAGAACCCGAACCCACGACGGGGTGACATCGACCCGGTCGTCATCGCTCACCCGGTCGTGGGTTCCGGTTCTCGCTTCGCGAGCCCCGGAATGACAGGGGGCGGCTCGCCCAAATGGAAGAAGGCATAGACCATGGACCTGCGCTTCACACCCGAGGAACTCGCTTTCCGCGACGAGGTGCGGACCTTCTTCCGCACCGAGATTCCGGCTGAAATCCGCAGGAAGGTCTCAGAAGGGCGCGGCCTGTCGCGCGAAGACATGGTCACTTCCCAGCGCATCATGAACGCCAAGGGTTGGGCCGTGCCGCATTGGCCGAAGGAATGGGGCGGCAAGGACTGGAGCGCGATCCAGCGCTACATCTTCACCGAGGAGATGCTGCTGGCCGCCGTGCCGCTGCCCCTGCAGTTCAACTGCTACATGGTCGGGCCGGTGATCGCCGCCTTCGGCAACCAGGCGCAGAAGGAAAAGCATCTCGCTAAGATCGCCAATCTCGACGAGTGGTGGTGCCAGGGTTTTTCCGAGCCCGGCGCGGGGTCCGATCTCGCCTCGCTGAAGACGAAAGCCGTGCGCGAGGGCGACCATTACGTCGTCAACGGCCAAAAGACCTGGACGACGCTCGGCCAGCATGCCGACTGGATTTTTTGCCTCGTGCGCACCGATCCGGCCGCCAAGAAGCAGGCCGGCATCTCGTTCATCCTGATCGACATGAAGACGCCGGGCATCACGCTGCGGCCAATCATCACGCTGGAGGGCCGGCACGAGGTCAACGAGGTCTTTTTCGACAATGTGAACGTGCCGGTCGAGAATCTCGTCGGCGAGGAGAACAAGGGCTGGGACTACGCGAAATTCCTGCTCGCCAACGAGCGCACCGGCATCGCCCGCATCGGGCTCTCCAAGGAAAGGCTGGCGCGGATCAGGCGGCTGGCGAAGGAAATGCCGGCCGGCGAGGGTTTTGTCTGGGACGATCGCGACTTCCGTGAGCGGTTGGCCGGCGTCGAGATCGAACTGAAGGCGCTGGAGATCACGCAGATGCGGGTCGTCGCGGCGCAGGGCAAAGCCGAGTCGAACCGGCCCGACCCCGCCTCGTCGATCCTCAAGATCAAGGGCTCGCAGCTCCAGCAGGCGACGACCGAGCTGCTGCTCGAGGTGGCCGGGCCGTTCGCGCTCGCCGCGCCGGTGCGCTCGGGCGACCTCACCAATGACTGGCCGTTCGACCATGACTGGGCCGGCGGGGCGGCGGCGAGCTATTTCAACAACCGCAAAGTCTCGATCTATGGCGGCTCGAACGAGATCCAGAAGAACATCATCGCCAAGGCGGTGCTTGGATTGTAGCGGCGTGGACTGACGGGCGGTTTCCCCGTCATGCTCGGCCTTGTGCCGAGCATCCACGTCTTGCGACGCGGATGAAGAGAAGACGTGGATGGTCGGGACAAGCCCGACCATGACGGCTTGGCGGTCTTTGCGGACACTGGAACACGATCATGGATTTCGACCTCTCCCCCGAACAGACGCAGCTCAAGGACGGCGTCGAGCGGCTCGTCGCGGCGACATACGGCTCGCTCGAAGCCCGCATGACGCAGGGCAAAAGCCCGCTCGGCTTCAGCGAGAAGACCTGGGCGCAGTTCGCCGAGATGGGCCTGACCGGCATTCCCTTTTCCGAGGAAGAGGGCGGCTTCGGCGGCGGGCCAATCGAGACGCTGGTGGTGATGGAGGCGCTGGGCAAGGGGCTGGCGCTGGAGCCCTATCTGGCGACTGTGGTGCTCGGCGGCGGCGCGGTCCGGCTCGGCGGCTCGGCTGACCTGAAGGAGCGCGTCATTCCCGGCATCGTCGAGGGAACTATGCGGCTGGCGCTGGCCTTCACCGAAAAGCAGTCGCGCTACGACCTGTTCGACGTGGCGACCACCGCACGCAAGACGGATGACGGCTATGTGCTGGAGGGTGCGAAAAGCGTCGTGATCAATGGCGACAGCGCCCACCATCTCGTCGTCAGCGCCCGCACTGCCGGCAACCGGCGCGACCGGGAGGGCGTCAGCCTGTTCCTCGTGCCGGCCGACGCCGAGGGCGTGAAGCTCCATGGCTATGCGACGCAGGATGGCGGGCGCGCGGCCGAGGTCGCGCTGTCGGGCGTCACTGTCGGCGAGGCGGACATGATCGGGGCCGCTGGCGAGGGCCTGCCGATCCTCGAGCGCGTCGCCGAATTCGCCATCGCCGCTCTTGCCGCCGAGGCTGTCGGCATCATGGCGGCGCTGCATGCGCTCACCGTCGACTACCTCAAGACCCGCCAGCAGTTCGGCGCTCCGATCGGAAACTTCCAGGTGCTGCAGCACCGGGCCGTCGACATGCTGATCGCGCTGGAGCAGGCGCGATCGATGGCGTTCTATGCGGCGATGATGGTCGAGCACGAGAACGCGGCCGAGCGGGCCGCTGCTCTCTCGGCCGTCAAGGTGCAGGTCGCGCGCTCCTGCCGCATCGTCGGGCAGGAGGGGGTGCAGCTCCATGGCGGCATCGGCATGACGATGGAGTATCTCGGCGCGCATTACTTCAAGCGCCTGACCATGATCGAGAGCCTGTTCGGCGACGCCGCGCATCATCTGCGCCTTGTCGACGCCGCCGGCGGGCTCGCGGCATGAACGCGGCGGAGAGGCTGCCCGCGGCGACGGAGTTCCTGCTCGCGCATTGGCGGGCTGGGACCAAATGCGCGGCGATGCCGGACGATCTGCGCCCGGCCGACCGGCGCGAGGCCTACGCCATGCAGGCGCTGCTGGAGCGCGCCAGCGCCACGCCGCTGTTCGGCTGGAAGATCGCCGCGACCAGCAAGGCCGGGCAGGCCCATATCGGCGTCGATGGGCCGCTGGCCGGGCGCATCCTGGCCGAACGCGTGCTGCCCGACGGCGCGACGACCTCGCTTTCCGGCAACGCCATGCGCGTCGCCGAGCTCGAATTCGCGTTTCGCATGGGCCGCGATCTCGGCCCGCGCGAGACGCCCTATGCGCAGGCCGAGGTGCTGGACGCGGTCGAAAGCCTGCACCCGGCGATCGAGGTTCCCGATTCGCGGTTTTCCGATTTCGTCGCGGCCGGCGGCGTGCAGCTCGTCGCCGACAATGCCTGCGCGCATGAATTCGTGCTCGGCGACAGCACGGGGCATGACTGGCGCGGGATCGATCTTTCGGCCTATCAGCCCGTCGCCCGCATGCCAGGCCGGCCCGACCAGGCCGGGCTCGGCGCGAACGTGCTGGGCGATCCACGCATCGCACTGACCTGGCTCGTCAATGAGCTTTCGGGTCTCGGCGTCACGCTGAAGGCCGGCGAGGTGGTGACGACGGGCACCTGCCTCGTGCCGATCGCGATCGCGCCCGGCGATGCGATCGAGGCCGATTTCGGCGTGCTGGGGCGGGTCGCCATCGCTTTTGCGTGATCCCGCGCTGCTCCACCCCCAGCCCTCGTCCTGAGGAGCAAGCGCAGCTTGCGTCTCGAAGGATGCTCCATATGTTTCGGGAGCCTCCTGGAGCATCCTTCGAGACGCCGCTTTGCGGCTCCTCAGGATGAGGGCTGAGACATTGAACAGTTATTCGAGGCTCAATCCAGCCAGGTCGTGAAGGCCTCGACCGGCTCGCGCTCCGGCACGAGCCGGTTGGCCGGCGCCTCCGGATCGGCCTTGCCGATGGCGACGCCGCAGACCACGATCTCCTCGGCGGGGATGGCGAGTTCGCGCCGCACGACCGGGTGGAAGCGCGCAAAAATCGCCTGCGGGCAGGAGTTCAGCCCGTGGCCCTGCGCCGCTACCAGGATGTTCTGGACGAACATGCCGAGATCGAGCCAGGAGCCGATTTCGAGGTCGCGGTCGATCGTCACCATCAGCGCGACTGGGGCGTCGAAGAAGCGCAGGTTCGCCGCGGTCTGGCGCTTCATGCCCTCGGCATCGCCGCGTTTGACGCCGAGCAGGCCGTAGAGGTCCCAGCCGACCTTGCGCCGGCGCGACTGATAGGGCTCGCGGAAGGTTTCCGGATAATAGCGGTATTCCTCGGCCGGCGGCAGTTCGGGCGAATCCAGCGCCGCGACAAGGGCCGGCTCCAGCCGGGCGCGGGTCTGCGGGCCCAGCACGCGGACCTTCCAGGGCTGCATGTTGGTGCCGCTCGGGGCCTGCGCCGAAACCTCGAGGATGCGGCGCAGCACGGCCGGGTCGACCGGATCGGGCAGGAAGGCGCGCACCGCGCGGCGGCTCATGATGGCGTCGTCGACGGCTTGTGCTGGCGTCATGATAGGCCCTTCGACATGTCCTTCGTCGTCATTGCGAGCGCAGCGAAGCAATCCAGCGTCTCGCGCCGACCTCTGGATTGCTTCGCTGCGCTCGCAATGACGGACGTCACTTCTCGCGCGCGGCGAGAAAGGCCGCGTGCTCGCTGACCAGCCCGCCCGCCAGCGCCTTGGCGATCAGCGCGCGGGTCTCCGGAATGCCGTAGATCGCGACGAAGGAGCCGAAGCGCGGCCCCTGCTCCTCGCCGAACAGCACCTGGTAGATCGCCTTCCACCATTCGCCGGAGACGCCCGGTCGCTCCGGCGTCGCACCCTTGGCGGCGAGGTTCTGGTAGCGCGGGACGGCGCGCGCGACGTCGAGCGCTGCGTCCTGCACCGTCTCAGCCGTGGCGTCGGCCGGCAGCGCCGCGAGCGCCGCGTCGAGCGCCAGGAACGCCGCGCGCTCGACCTCGTCGGCGGCGCGGTAGCGCTTGGCCGGCTTCACGAAGTCGCGGAAATAGGCGATCGCATAGCCGACCAGCGCATCGAGCCTGGGATGCGTCGCAGGCGAGATCGCCGGCGAATAGCGCTGAAGAAAACCCCAGAGCACCGCCTTGTCCTCGGAGTTGGCGACGGCGACGAGGTTCATCAGCAGGCCGAAGCTGACCTGCGTCCTGATCGTGTTCTCGCCTTCGCCCGTCGCGATCACCTCCGGCTGCGGCGGCTCTCCAGCATGGATGTGCCAGACCGGGTTGCCGAGCCGGCTCTTCCAGTCCTGCCGCTCATGGCCATTGAGGAACTGCAGATACTCGTCGGCCGCGCGCGGGATGACGTCGAAATGCAGCTTCTTGGCCTCGCGCGGCCGCGAATACATGAACAGCGACAGGCTCTCGGGGCTGGCATAGGTCAGCCAGTCCTCGATGGTCAGGCCGTTGCCCTTCGACTTGGAGATCTTCTTGCCCTCCTCGTCGAGGAAGAGCTCGTAGTTGAAGCCGTCGGGCGGGGTCGCGCCGAGCGCGCGGGTGATCGCCGAAGAAACCTTGACCGAGTCGATCAGGTCCTTGCCGGCCATCTCGTAATCGATGCCGAGCGCGACCCAGCGCATCGCCCAGTCGGGCTTCCATTGCAGCTTGGCATGGCCGCCGGTGACGGGCGTGACGAAGCGCTCGCCCGTGTCGGGGTCGGACCATGAGATCGTGCCGGCGGCGACGTCATGGCTCTCGATCGGAACCTGCATCACAACCCGCGTCTTCGGGTGGATCGGCAGGAAGGGCGAATAGGTCGCGGCGCGCTCCTCGCGCAGCGTCGCCAGCATGATCTCCATCACGGCGTCGTAGTGAGCGAGCACCTTCAGCAGCGTCGCGTCGAAGCGGCCGGCCCTGTAGGCGTCGGTCGAGGACATGAACTCGTAATCGAAGCCGAACTGGTCGAGGAAGGCGCGCAGGCGGGCGTTGTTGTGGCGGCCAAACGAGTCGTGCGTGCCGAAGGGGTCCGGCACCTCGGTCAGCGGCTTGCCGAGATTGGCGGCGAGCAGCGCCTTGTTGGGCACGTTGTCGGGCACCTTGCGCAAGCCGTCCATGTCGTCGGAGAAGGCGATCAGCCGGGTCGGGACCGCATCGTCGGTCAGCACGCGAAAGGCGTGGCGGACCATCGAGGTGCGCGCGACCTCGCCAAAAGTGCCGATATGGGGCAGGCCGGACGGGCCGTAGCCGGTCTCGAACAGCACTTCCTTTTTGCCCGATTTTTCGATCCGCGCGACGAGCTTGCGAGCTTCCTCGAACGGCCAGGCGGCCGAACGCTGGGCGGCGTCCACAAGGGCGGGATCGAAAGCGGGCATGATCGGGTCGGTCCTCTCCGAATTGGGCAGGTGGGCCAAGGGCTTTGGCAGATCGCCGAGGCCGACGTCAATGCGCAGGATGGGCGCAAGCCATCCGTCGCAGGCGCTTGCGGGGAGCGGTCGCGGGTATAGGCTGCCGCGACGACCGCCTTTGAAAGGATGCCGATCTTGGACCGCGACCTGCATGAAACGCTGACCGGCTGGCGCAGACATCTCCACGCCAATCCGGAACTCGGCCGCTTCGAGGCGCAGACGAGCGCCTTCGTGCAGGAGAAGCTGGCCGCGCTCGGCGTGCCCTTCGTCGCCGGCGTCGGAGGCCATGGCGTGGTGGCGACGCTGACGCGCCCGGGCTCGAACCGCTCGGTCGGCCTGCGCGCCGACATGGACGCGCTGCCGATCGCCGAGGCCAACGACCTGCCCTACAAATCGCGCACGCCGAACGTGATGCATGCCTGCGGGCATGACGGGCACACCGTCTCGCTGCTCGGCGCGGCCGCGCTGCTCTCCCGCGACGAGAGCTGGGGCGGCACGGTCCAGCTCGTCTTCCAGCCGGCCGAGGAAGGGGCGGGCGGGGCGCAGGCGATGCTTGCCGACGGCGTGCTGGAGCGCTTCCCGATGGAGCGCATTTTTGCCCTGCATAACTGGCCGGGGCTCGAAGCCGGCACGATCGCGGTGCATCGCGGGCCGGTGATGTCCGAGCCCGGCAAGTTCAAGATCACATTGGAGGGCACAGCCGGCCATGCCGCCAAACCCGATCTGACGCGCGATCCGATCGTCGCCATGGGCCATCTCATCGTCGCGCTGCAAACGATCGTCTCGCGCAATGTCGATCCGATGGATTCCGCCGTGGTCTCGATCGGGCAGGTGCATGGCGGGCTCGCCTCCAACCAGATCCCGACCAGCGTCTTCATCGAAGGCACCTTCCGCACCTTCGTTCCCGCGGTGCGCGACCGGATGCTGGCGCGGATCGACGCGATCGCGCACAACATCGCCGCGACCTTCGAGATGAAGGCCGAAATCGAGACCATGCGCGGCACGGCCACGATCAACACCGCGGCGGAAGAGGACATCGCCGCCGCAGCGGGTGCCGTGGCGGGCCTGAGCGTTCGCCGCGATCTCAGGGCCAGCACCACCGGCGAGGACTTCGCCCATTTCCTCGAGCGTCTGCCCGGCTGCTACATCTGGATCGGCAACGGGCCGGTCAGGGACGGCGGCGAACTGCACAACGACCGCTACGACTTCAACGACGCGATCCTGCCGGCGACGTCGGGCTGGCTCGCCGCGGTGGCGCGGGAAGCGCTGCGCAGCGAGCTCGGCAACGCCTCCGTCAGCCGAATTTGACGAGGTTCTGCAGCGGCAGCGGGCCGCCGGGGAACTGTGCGAGCCTGGCTCCGATCGAAAGCGGGCCGAGATCGAGCCCGAAGAAGCCGAGCTTGTCGATCAGGGTCGCGACCTGCGCCTTCGCCTCGGTGTCGTCGCCGGAATAAAACAGCACGCGCCGGCCGCCCTCGCTCGCCGGGTCGGCTTCGAGCAGCTTCGCACCAAGATGGTTGAAGGCCTTCACCAGACGGGCGCCGGGCACGAGATCGGCGACGACCTCGCTGGAAAATCGGCCGTTCAGCTCGGCCGGCTTATACAGCGGCCCCTCGATCGAATTGTTGGCGTCGATGACCGTGCGGCCGTTCCAGGCCGGCAGCTCCGCAAGCGCGGCGGGCAGCTTCGACCAGTTGACCGCGACGAGGACGATGTCCTTCGCCGCCGCTTCTTCGCGCGTGCCGGCGGCGATGCCCGGTCCCAGCGTCTGAACGAGATCCGCCAGCGAGGCGGGGCCGCGGCTGTTGGCGATGGTGGCCGAAAGACCCTTGCGGGACAGGAGTTTGACGAAGGCCTGGCCGATCTGGCCGGCGCCGATGATGCCGATGGTGGTCATGGGGAAGCTCAGTTGGTTTTCGATGGAACGGATATCGCCGGTTTCCGCTTCTGAAATTAGTCGGCAATGACTGGAATTATCTTCAAGCTTATGTTGAAGGTGATGGGATGGAGACGCTCGCCAATCTGGAATCCTTCGTGCGCAGCGCCGAGGCCGCGAGTTTCTCGGCTGCGGCGCGGCGGCTCTCGCTGACGCCGGCGGCGGTCAGCCGCAACGTCGCGATGCTGGAGCGCAATCTCGGCGTCAGGCTGTTCCAGCGCTCGACGCGCAAGCTCACCCTGACCGAGGCCGGCGAGAGCTTCCCGCATGGCGTCGCCGGCAATCTCGAAGCGTTGCAGGCGGCGATCGCCGGCGTGGCGGGCCAGGGCGGCGAGGCTGCCGGCCTGCTCAAGGTCTCGCTCAGCCCAAGCATCGGGATCGCCCATATCCTGCCGCTGCTGCCGGCCTTCCTGGCGCGCCATCCGCGAATCCGGCCGGACTGGCGCTTCGAGAACCGACAGGTCGATCTGATCGCCGAGGGGCTCGACGCCGCGATCGGAGGCGGCTTCGAGCTGCCGCCGGGCGTGGTGGCCCGCGCGCTGGCGCCGGCCCATATCGTCGCCGTCGCCGCGCCGGCCTATCTCGCGCGGCGCAGCAGGCCGAACGATCCATCCGGTCTTGCGGAGCTCGACGGCATCGTGATGCGCTCGTCTGCGACCGGACGCGTGCGGCAATGGTCGATGCGCAACGCCGCGGGCGCGGAGATGTCCGCCTTGTTGCCCGAGACGATCGTGCTGAACGATCCCACTGCGATGCTGAAGGCGGCGCTGCTCGGGCTCGGCGCGACACTGCTCGTCGTGCCCGATGCGCTGCCGCATCTGGAGCGCGGCGATCTCGTGCGGCTCGTGCCGAACTGGTATGCGGATGCGGGGGCAATCTCGCTTTATTTTGCCGACCGGACGCTGCTGCCGGGAAAGACGCGCGCCTTCGTCGATTTCGTCACCGAAGCGTTTCGGCGCGAGCGGCTGGCGGAGCGTTTCGCCGGCAGCCTCGGTTGAGGCGGCCGCTCAGAACGGGCTGACCGGGAAGAACCTGAGATAGAGCCGCGCATAGGTGCCGTCGTCCCAGAGCGACTGCAGCGCGTAGTCGAGGCTGCGCTTCAGGGCGGCGTCGTCCTTGCGCAGGAGGAAGGCGACGCCCTCGCCGAAATAGCTGCTCTCGAGGATCGGCGCGCCGGTGAAGGCGAGTTCGCCCGCCCCGCCCGAGCCGGAGAGGACGAGCGAGAGCGCGACACCGTCGGCGAAGACGAATTCGGCCTCGCCGCTGCGCAAGGCCTGCACCGCGCCCGGCAGCGTGCCGGTCTCGCGGCGCTGGATGAAGGGCAGCAACCGTTCGAGAAAGGCCTGATGGGCCGTGCCGCCGACGACGGCGACGCGCTTGCCCTGGAGCTGGCGCAGGTCGAGCTCGGCCTGCGCGTTGCCGCGCGTCGTGGCGAGCCGCGCCGTGCTGCGGAAATAGAGCCCGGTCGCGGCAAAACGCGCCCGCAGTTGCGGCGTCAGGTTGATCGCGGCCGCCAGCACGTCGCCGCGGCCCTCGCCAAGCGAATCGAGCAGCGTGTCGAAGCGTCTCGCCTGCACGGTGCAGGTCCAGCCGAGCTTTTCGCAGGCGGCTCGGGCGAGTTCGACCGAAAATCCGGTCAGCGCGCCATCGGGGCCGGCGAAATGCAGCGGCGGGTATTCGTCGTCGGTGAGGAAGCGCACCACGCGGGGCGGGCCGGGCTCGGGCCGGTCGAGCCTGATCTTCGGGTCCCAGAAGTTTGGGATGGCGACCTGCGCTGGCGCAGACTTCTGGCTGAATGCCAGCGCAGCCAGTGCCGAGACGATGAGGGCGAGCCGACGGATCATGCCGACATCTGGCGTCAGATGACCGCAACGATCAAGAGAGTCAGCGCAGGGAACCCACTCCCCATCGAAGTCGGCTGTTGCCGACTTCGACACTCTGAATGCTGGTCCCGGGCGGGCCCGAGATCAGTGAGAGGGCAGGGTGAGGGGTCGGCCGTTTGACATTGTGGCCGTGCGCTCGCCGCCGACATCGCTTCGAGACTCGCGCCTTACTGGTCCAGGGGCCGACACCTCACCCCTGCCCCTCTCCTTACAGGAGAGGGGTTCCCCGCGCCCATCTTCAGGACGAGATTGATTCCGCCGTCGCCTTCGCGCCGGCGTCGAACAGTTTCGCCAGATGCGTCTCGACAACCCTGGTGAACCGCGCCTCGCGCGGCAGGTCCGTGCCGAAAATGCTCTCGATGCCGAGCAGCGCGTGACTGATCGCATGCGCGTCCCGGCCGGCTCCGCCGGTGCGGCGCGCGAACTCCCCCGCCAGCGGGTCGCGCACGTCGATCGCCGCGCCGCTTTCGTCGGTTCCCGCGACATAGGCCATCCAGGCCGCGACGCCGAGGGCGAGGTGGTCGATCGACGCGCCAGTCATGAGCCGCTCGCGGATCGTGCCGAGCAGGCGCTGCGGCAATTTCTGCGAGCCGTCCATCGCGATCTGCCAGGTGCGGTGGCGGATCGCCGGGTTCTGGAAGCGGGCGAGCAGGGCCTGTGCGTAATCGGCGAGCGAGACGCCCGGCGGCGCTGGCACCGCCGGCGTGATCTCGGTCCACAGCCCGGCGAGGTAGCGCGCGAAGACGGGGTCGTTGCTGGCGTCCGCGACGGTCTCGTGGCCGGCGAGATAGCCGAGATAGGCGAGGCAGGAATGCGCGCCGTTGAGCATGCGCAGCTTCATGAACTCGAAGGGCGCAACGTCGGAAACCATCTCTGCGCCGACCTCGTGCCAGCAGGGTCTGCCCGCTGCGAAAACGTCCTGGATCGCCCATTGCCGGAACGGCTCGCCGATCACGGGCGCGGCGTCGTGGAGGCCCAGAAGCATCTCCACCTCGGCGATGTCGGCCTCGGTCGTCGCGGGCACGATCCGGTCGACCATGGTGCAGGGAAACGCGCCGTTGGCCTCGATCCAGCTTGCGAGACCGTCGTCGTTCAGCGCCGCGAAGTCGCGCACGAGCGCTGCGAGCACCGTTCCGTTCGAGGGGAGGTTGTCGCAGCACAATGCGGTGAAGGGGCTCAAACCGGCATCGCGGCGCGCCTTCAGCCCGGCGACGAGGAGGCCGACGGCCGAACGCGGCGCGGCGGGGTTTTCCAGATCATGGCGGATGTCGGGATGGTCGGGCCTGAGCCGGCCCGTCGCCGGGTCGTGGCAATAGCCTTTCTCGGTGACGGTCAGCGAGACGATGCGTGTCTCGGGCGCGGCGAGGCGGGCGACGAGGGCGGCCGGGTTCACGGGCGCGACCAGAACATCGAGCACGCTGCCGATCACGCGCAGTTCGGGGCCGGCCGGCGCGCGCTTCAGGAAGGCGTAGAGCCCGCCCTGCGGTTTCAGGCGGTCGCGCTGGTCGGGTCGCTGCAGGCTCGCGCCGACGATGCCCCATGGGCCGAATTCCCGCTCGAGCGCGTCGTCCGTGTAGTCGCAGAGATGCGCGCGGGCGAAGGCGCCGAGCCCGAGATGGACGATCCCGGGCGCAAGGCGCGCGCGGTCATAGGCGGGGCGGCGGATCGCGGGCGCGAGGCCGGCAAGGGTCGCAAAGGTCAGTCTCGTCAACGGAACACGCCCGGCAGCCAGAGGGAGATCGCCGGAATATAGGTCACCAGCAGCAGCACCGCGACGCTCGCCCCGTAAAACGGCCAGATCGTGCGCATCGATTCGCCGATCGAGACCCGGCCGATGGCGCAGGCGACGAACTGGACGGAGCCGACCGGCGGCGTGTTCAGCCCGATGCCGGCATTGAGGATCAAAATCACGCCGAAATGCACCGGATCGACGCCGAAGGCTTTTACCACCGGCAGGAAGATCGGCGTGCAGATGATGATCATCGGCGCCATGTCCATGAAGGTGCCGAGCACCAGCAGGATGAGGTTGATCATCAGCAGGATGACGAGGGGGTTGTCGGAGACCGCCTTCATCGCCGCGATTGTGGCCTGCGGAACCTGCAGAAAGGCCATCAGCCAGCCGAACGCCCCGGCCGCGCCGATCACCAGCAGCACCATCGCCGTGGTGCGCACCGCGCCCAGCGTCGCCTCGAGAAAGCCCTCCCAGGTGAGCTGGCGATAGACCAGGATCGTCACCAGCAGCGCATAGACCACGGCGATGCAGGAGGATTCCGTGGCCGTGAAAACGCCCGAGCGGACGCCGCCGAAGATGATGAAGATCAGCAGGATGCCGGGCGTCGCCAGCACGACGTAGCGGCCGACCGCGGCAAAGCCTGGAAAGGCCTCGGCCGGATAGCCGCGCCGGACCGCCACCGCCCAGGCCGCGATCATCAGCGCGCCGCACAGCATCAGCCCGGGGATGATGCCGGCGGTGAAGAGGTCGGCGATCGAGATGTTGCCGCCCGCCGAGAGCGAATAGATGATCATGTTGTGCGAGGGCGGGATCAGGAGCGCGATGATCGCAGCGTTGGCGGTCACATTGACCGCGTAGTCGGCGTCGTAGCCGCGCTTGACCATCTGCGGGATCATCAGCCCGCCGACCGCCGAGGCGTCGGCCACCGCCGAGCCCGAAATGCCGCCGAACAGCGTGCAGGTCACGACATTGACCTGGCCGAGACCGCCGCGCAGATGCCCGACCATGCTGGAGGCCATCTGGATCAGCCGCTCGGCGATGCCGCCGCGGATCATCAGGTCGCCGGCATAGATGAAGAACGGGATCGCCATCATGGCGAAGGCGTTCATGCCGGAGTTCATCTGCTGGAAGACGACGACGGGCGGCAGGCCCATGTAGACGACGGTCGCCAGCGAGGCGAGGCCGAGGCAGAAGGCGACCGGCGTGCCAACCAGCAGCAGCACGGTGAAGACGCCGAAAAGGACCCAGAGCTCCATGGATCAGACCTCCTGCGCCGAGCCGAAATGGCTGAAGCCGAGCGGCGCAGGCTTCACCTTGGTGAGGAAGAGCAGCAGTTTCTCGACCGAGAAGAAGGCGATCAGCGCGCCGCCGACCGCCATCGGCACATAGTCCCAGCCGCGCGAGATGCCGATGATCGGCATCCGGTCGCTCCAGGTGCCATGGGCGAGCTGCGTCCCGTAGACCAGCATGGCCAGACCGAACAGCGCGACCAGCACCTCGGTCAGGACGATCAGCGCCGCACGCACCGGCGGCGGCGACAGCGCCAGACCGACCTCGAAGCCGAGATGGTCGCTCTCGCGCACGCCGACCGAGGAGCCGAGCAGGATGAACCAGGCCATCAGCCAGAGCGACATCGCCTCGACCCAGGTCGGCGTGTCGTTCAGCACGTAGCGGCCGAACACGCCCCAGGCGACCATCACCGTCATGGCGACGAGGCCCGCGCCGGCCAGCAGCAGGGCGGCGAGGCTGAGCTTGGCCGCGATGCGGGTGAGGATCAGGGTGAAGGCGTGCATGGGGCGGCCCTGCTTGCTCAACCCTCATCCTGAGGAGCGCTCCGCAGGAGCGCGTCTCGAAGGATGCTCCAGGAGGTGCTGGCTGGAGCATCCTTCGAGACGCCGCTTCGCGGCTCCTCAGGATGAGGGCTTTTGTGAAGACCGGGGCGGCGGCCGCCGCCCCGGAGGCGTGTCAGGTCACTTCACCGCCTGAATCGCGGCGACCATCTCTTTCAGCTTCGCGTCGGTGACGAACTTGTCGTAGACCGGCTTCATCGCGTCGATGAAGGGCTGCTTCTCGACGCTGTTGACCTGGGAGCCACCGGCCTTGACCTTGGCTTCCGAGGCCTTTTCGCGCGCATCCCAGAGCTCGCGCATCTTGGCGACGGACTCCTTGGCGGCGGCCTTGACCAGGCCCTGATCGGCCGCCGAGAGCTTGTCGAAGCTCTTCTTCGACATCACCAGCACCTCCGGCGAAAGCGAGTGCTCGGTCAGCGAATAGAATTTCGAGACCTCGAAATGACGCGTCGATTCATAGGACGGCCAGTTGTTCTCGGCTCCGTCGATGACGCCGGTCTGCAGGCCGGAATAGACCTCGCCGAAATTCATCGGCGTGGCGTTGGCGCCCAGCGCTGACACCAGCGAGACGAACATGTCCGATTGCTGCACGCGGATCTTCAGGCCCTTCATGTCGGCCGGCGTGTTGATGGCGCGCTTGGAGTTGTAGAAGGAGCGCGAGCCGGAATCGTAGAAGGCGAGACCGACCAGGTCGTGCTTCTCGAACTCCTTCAGCAGCGCGTCGCCGATCGGTCCGTCCATGACCTTCCGCATGTGATCGACCGAGCGGAAGATGAAGGGCAGCGATGGCACATTGGTCGCCGGGATCAGGTTGTTGAACGGCGCCATGTTGATGCGGTTCATGTCGATGACGCCGAAGCGGGTCTGGTCGATCGTGTCCTTCTCCTGGCCGAGCTGGGCCGAGTGGAAGACGTTGATCTTGATGCGGCCGGCGCTGCTCTTCTCGAGCTGCTGGCTCATGAACTTGACCGCCTCGATGGTCGGATAGCCGTCGGGGTGGATGTCGGTCGAGCGCAGGGTGACGCTCTGGGCCTGCGCGCCGGTGGCGAGGGCGAAGACGGCTGCGCCCGCGAGCGCCGCGAAGTTGCGTTTGGTGAGCATGATCTGGGTTCCTCTCCCGTTTGTTCGCCGGCTTATTCCGGTCGTTCTTGTCCCGTGATGGGAGCCCTGCCGGCGGCGGCCGTCAGGGCGGTCTCTACAGAAACTCCGCGCGCATCGGCGTGAAGGAATCGATCAGTTGCCCGGCTTCGAGCGCGACGACGCCATGGACGAGGTCGGAGGGAACGAAGAAGGTGTCGCCCGCGCCGAGCCGCGCCGTCTTGCCGTCGATGGTGACGTCGAAGAGGCCGCTCTCGACATAGGAGGCCTGCCGGTGCGGGTGCTGGTGCGCCTTGCCGACCGCGCCGGCCTCGAAAATCACGCGCACGATCATCAGATCCGCGCCATAGGCCATGATCTTGCGCCGGACGCCGGGCTCCGCCGCCTCCCAGGCGATGTCACCCTCGTGCTGGAAAAAGGAATCGAGACGGTCGGTCATCGCGCCAGCCAGCCTCCGTCGACGGGGATGACCGCGCCATGCATGTAGGCGGCGGCATCGCTGGCAAGGAACACCGCCGCGCCGCCGATGTCGGACGGCCTGCCCCAGCGCCCGGCCGGGATGCGGGCGAGAATGGCGGCGTTGCGGTCGGCGTCCTCGCGCAGCGCCTGCGTGTTGTTGCTCTCGACATAGCCGGGCGCGATCGCGTTGACGTTGATGCCCTTGGCGGCCCATTCGCAGGCGAGCAGCTTCGTCAGCCCGGCGAGCCCGCTCTTGCTCGCCGTGTACGAGGCGACGCGGATGCCGCCCTGGAAGGCGAGCAGCGAGGCGATGTTGACGATGCGCCCGCCGCGCCCCTCGTCGAGGCAGTGGCGGGCGAAGGCCTGCGCCAGGAAGAAATTCGCCTTCAGGTTGACGTTCATGACGTCGTCCCAGTCGGTCTCGCTGAAATCGAGCGCATCGGCCCGGCGGATGACGCCGGCGTTGTTGACGAGGATGTCGAGCGGGCCCGCCGCCTCGGCCGCGTCCGCGATGACGGTCGGCGCGATGCCGGGCTTCTGCAGGTCGGCGGCGAGCGCGATGCAGGTTCCGCCCGCCTGCGCGATCAGGGCCTGGGTCTCGTCCATCGTGGAGCGCCCCGCCGCCACGACCGTCGCGCCGGCCTGCGCGAAGGCGAGCGCGATGCCCTGGCCGATGCCGGTGTTGGCGCCGGTGACCAGCGCGGTCCGGCCGTCGAGCGAGAAGGGCGAGCGGGCCGCCATCAGCGCAGCGTCTCCACGGGGGCGGCGTCCATGTCGGTGAACTCGACATTGTCGCCGGCCATGGCCCAGACGAAGGCGTAGTTCGAGGTGCCGCAGCCGCAATGGATCGACCAGTTCGGCGCGATCACGGCCTGCTCGTTGGCGACCAGCAGATGGCGGGTCTCCTGCGGCTCGCCCATGAAATGGAAGACGCGGTGGGCGGGGTCGAGGTCGAAATAGAGATAGGCCTCCATCCGGCGCGTATGGGTGTGGCAGGGCATGGAATTCCAGACCGAGCCCGGGTCCAGCGCCGTCATGCCCATGACGAGTTGGTTCGTGCCCGTGCTGTTGGGCATGACATATTGCCGGATGGTGCGCTTGTTGGAGGTTTCCGCCGAGCCGAGATGCAGCGTGTTGGCGTCGCTCCTGCGGATGAGCTGATGGCTCGCCTCGCGATGGGCCGGCGCGCTCGTCAGATAAAATTTTGCCGGCGAATCAGTCTCGTCGCTGGAGAAGGAGATGTCCCTGGCGCCGAGCCCGACATAAAGCGCGTCGAGCCGCGGAAGCGCGAAGCGCTGGCCGTCGACCGTGACGACGCCTGCGCCGCCGAGATTGATGACGCCGAGCTCGCGCCGCGCGAGAAAGAAGGGCGTTCCCGTCGGCGGATAGGGCTGGAGCGACAGCGCCGCCGTCGTCGGCATCGCGCCGCCGACGATCATGCGGTCGTAATGGCTGTAGGTCAGTGCGATCTCGCCGGGAACGAAAACGCGCTCGACGAGGAAATCCTGCCGCAGCGCTTGCGTGCCGTAGCCCTTCACGTCGCGCGGATGGGCGGCCTGGCGTTCGTCGATCATCGGCGTGGCGCTGGTCACAGGCGATAGGCCTCCTTGGCCAGGCGATAGGCGAGGTCGTGGGCAACGTCGCGCGCCTCGTCCTCGTCGAGCCGGTGCTCGGCGACGAGCTTCGCGAGATAGTGGCAGTCGACACGGCGGGCGACGTCGTGGCGGGAGGGGATCGAAAGATAGGCGCGGGTGTCGTCGTTGAAGCCGACGGTGTTGTAGAAGCCGGCCGTCTCGGTGGTCAGTTCGCGGAAGCGCAGCATCGCCTCGGGCGCATCGAGGAACCACCAGCCCGGCCCGAGCTTCAGCGCGGGATAATGCCCGGCCAGCGGGGCGAGTTCGCGCGACCAGCTGGTCTCGTCGAGGGTGAAGGCGATCACCGTCAGGTTCGGTTCGTTGCCGACCGCGTCGAGCAAGGGCTTCAGCGCTGTCACATAATCGGTCTGGCGCGGGATGTCGGCGCCCATGTCGCGGCCGAAGCTCTCGAACAGGACCGGGTTGTGGTTGCGGAAGGAGCCCGGGTGGATCTGCAGCACGAGCCCGTCGTCGAGGCTCATCTTCGCCATCTCGGTCAGCATCTGGCCGCGAAACAGGTCGGCGTCCTCGGACGAGAACTTACCCTTGAGGATTTTTGCAAACAGCTTCTCGCACTCCGCCTGCGAGAGGTTGGCGGTGCGCGCCGTGGGGTGGCCATGGTCGGACGAGGTCGCGCCGCGCTCCCTAAAATAGGCGCGCCGGGCGCGGTGGGCGGCGAGGTAGCCGGTCCAGCTTGTGGCATCCTCGCCGGTCAGCTCGCCGAGTGTCGCGAGATTGTCGGCAAAACCCTCGAACTCCGGATCGACGACGCTGTCGGGGCGATAGGCGGTGACGACCTTGCCGCCCCAGCCGGAGGCCCTGATCTTGTCATGCCATTTCAGCTCGTCGAGCGCGCCCTCCGTGGTCGAGATCGCCCCGATGTTGAAGCGCTCGAACAGGGCGCGGGGCCGGAAGGCCGGCTGCTCCAGCCTTTCGGCGATGCGATCATAGATGCGGTCGGCATTGTCGGCTGTGAGACGTTCCTCGACCCCGAAGATGCTCGATGCCGCATGCTCGAACCAGAGCCGCGTCGGCGTGCCGCGGAAGAGATGCCAGTGGCTGGCGAACAGGCGCCAGATCTCGCGCGGATCGGCCTCGGCCTTGCCGCCATCCTTGTTGCCTTTCCTGCGCGCGATGCCGAGACGCTCGAGCGGGATGCCCTGCGAATAGAGCATCCGGAAGATGTAATGGTCGGGCTTGACGAAGAGGCTCGCCGGATCGGGAAAGGGCTTGTCCTCGGCGAACCAGCGCGGATCGGTGTGGCCATGCGGCGAGATGATCGGCAGATCGCGAACGCCCGCATAGAGCCGGCGCGCGATGCCGCGCGTCACCGGATCGGCAGGAAACAGGCGATCATCGTTCAAGAGCATGCGAGCGGGGCTCCTTGCGCCTCTGGCGAGGTCCACGGCGGCTGACCAGCGGATCAATATACTAATATACTAGCGTGTCAAAGGGGCGCGTGCTACACCTTTCCGACAGCCTGCCGGCCGATCAGGTCGCGGGTCGATCCGAAGGATGCGGACCTTGGACGGTGCGAACACGATGCCAGGCGGGAATGCGGGGGAGGCTGCCTTGCTCGATCCGGCGCGTCGCGAAAGGCGGCCGCAGCGGCGCGCCGGCGCGCCGGCGGCGATCCGCTCGACGGCCGCCTCGCAGGTCCAGGACGCGCTGCGCCAGAGCATTCTCGCCATGCAGATCGCGCCCGGCGCGGCGCTGGTCGAGAAGGAACTGACCGCGCGTTTCGGCATCAGCCGCACGCCGGTGCGCGAGGCCCTGATCAAGCTGCGGGAGGAGGGGCTGGTCGAGGTGTTTCCGCAGGCCGGCACCTTCGTCGCGCGCATCCCGATCGAGGCCATTCCGGAAGCGGTCTTCATCCGCCAGGCGCTGGAATGCGCCACGGTCGAGCTCGTCGCCGGCATCGCAACGCCTGAGATCGTCGCCAGGCTCGATGCGGTCGTCTCGCGCCAGCACGAGGCGATGGACGAGGGCGAGCAGGAGCGCTTCCACCTTGCCGACGAGGCCTTTCACGAGACGCTCGCCCTGTCGGCCGGCTATCCCGGCATCTGGAAGCTGGCGCAGGCCGCCAAGAGCCAGATCGACCGCTGCCGGCGCATGACGCTGCCGGTGCCCGGCCGGATGGCGATGGTGATCCGCGAGCATCTCTCGATCGTCGACGCCATCAGGCGGCGCGACGAGGCGGCGGCGCAGGCGGCGATGCGCAAGCATCTCGGCACCCTGCTGCCCGACCTCGTGCATCTGCGCCAACAGCATCCCGACTATTTCGCCTGAGCGCCCTGCGCGGCGCGCCCCTTGCTAGGGAGCGCTCCGGCGCGCGACCTTTGTCGCGCGCCGCGAGACCGCGCAGCCGCAACAGGATTGGACTGGCCTATGACGAATCCCGCTGATCTCACTGCCGCCGACCTGCTCGCCGCCTATGCCGGCAGGACGCTTTCGCCGGTCGAGGTGACGGAGGCGGTGATCGCCCGGATCGAGCTTTGGGAGCCGAAACTCAAGGCGCTCTACGCCTATGATCCCGATGCCGCGCGCGCGGCGGCGAAAGCCTCCGAGGCGCGCTGGATGAGGGGTGCGGCTCTGCCGCTCGACGGCGTGCCCGGCACGATCAAGGAGAATGTCGCGAGCAAAGGCGTGCCGATGCCGCTCGGGACCGCGGCGCGCGAGCTTTCGCCGATGCCGGAGGACGCCCCGGCGACGGCGCGGCTGCGCGAGGCCGGCTTCATCTGTCTCGCCAAGACGACGATGCCCGATTACGGCATGCTGTCCTCGGGCCTGTCGAGCTTCCACGAGCTTGCCCGCAACCCCTGGGACCTGACGAAGAATCCCGGCGGTTCCTCCGCCGGCGCGGGCGCAGCGGGCGCTGCGGGCTATGGCCCCTTGCATGTCGGCACCGATATCGGCGGCTCGATCCGGCTGCCGGCCGGCTGGTGCGGGCTTGTGGGCTTAAAGCCGAGTTTCGGCCGCGTGCCGGTCGATCCGCCCTATTACGGCCGCGTCGCCGGGCCGATGACGCGCGACGTGACCGACGCGGCGCTGATGATGCGCGAGCTGTCGAAGCCCGATGCGCGCGACGGCATGAGCCTGCCGCCGCACAGGATCGACTGGCTGTCGCTCGAGCGTGATATGAAGGGCCTGCGCATCGGCCTGCAGATCGACGCTGGCGTCGGGCTTGCCGTCGCGCCGGAGACGCGCGCGGCGATCGAGGCGGCCGCAAAGGCCTTCGCGGCCGCCGGCGCGATCGTCGAGGCGGCGCCGGCCTTCCTGACCCGCGAGATGCTCGACGGGCTCGACGATTTCTGGCGGCAACGGGCCTGGAGCGACATCGGCGCGCTGTCGCCGGAGCGGCAGGGCAAGGTGCTGCCCTACATCTTCCAATGGGCGGAAGGCGGCCGCAACCTGACTGGCGAGCGGGTCTATCGCGGCATGGGCCAGATGATCGCGATCCGCGATGCGGCGCTGAAGCAGATCGCGCCGTTCGATTTCGTGCTCTCGCCGGTCGCAGCCGTCGCGAGCTATCCGGCCGAACTCGCCTCGCCGATCCATGATCCGGCCCGGCCTTTCGAGCACATCTGCTTCACGCTGCCGGCCAACATGTCCGACCAGCCCTCGATCTCGGTGCAGGCCGGCATGACGGCGTCCGGCCTGCCGATCGGCCTGCAGATCACCGGCAAGCGCTTCGACGATCTCGGCGTGCTCCAGATGGCGCGGGCCTGGGAAGGGATGCGCGGCGCGCTGCCGGAGTGGCCTCAGCGCCCGGCCTGAGCCGCCGCGCGCCCGGCGATCTCGCCGAGCGCCACCGCCGTGAGCAGGCCGTTGCCGGAGAGATAGCCGGAGGCCTGCGCACCCGAGACGCCGACCGCCGCTCCGCCGCAGGCGAACAAATTGGGCAGGATGCCGCCGTCGGCCCGCATGACACGCGCATCGTGGTCGACCCGCAACCCGCCCTGCGTGTGGAACAGCGCGCCGGTGACCCTGACCCCGCAGAACGGCGCGGTGAGCGGAGGCGAGCCGGAAAAGTCGCGGCCGAAGGGATCTGCGCCGAGGCCGGCCTTCAACGCCTCGACCTCGGCGGCCGTCCGCATCAGCGCGTCGGTCGGCAGTCCGAGCCGTTCCGCCAGCGCCTCGATCGAGGTCGCGGTGATGATCGCGCCCTGCGTCTCGGCGTTGCGGAAATCCTCGAACTGCCGGGCGATGCCGGCGATATGCGCGTCGAAGATCGTCCAGGCGCGGCCGTCCGGCTGCCGCAGGACATTGGCCGCCTGCTCGGAATAGCCGTGGCTCTCGTCCGAGAAGCGTTCGGCCTTCGCATTCACCTGAAAACCGCCCTCCATGATCGTCGCCCAGGTGATCAGCACGCCATGCGGTTGCGCCACCGAGCCATGGCCCTGATGGCCGGACATGTGGACGAGTTCCGCGCCCAGCGCCTGCCCCCAGAGCACGCCGTCGCCCTCATTGCCGGAATGGCCGAACCAGAGCGCGTCGCGCATCTGCGGGATGTGTTGCGCCACCAGCGCGCGATTGCCGCCATAGCCGTTGCAGGCGAGGATCAGCGCCCGGCAGCCGATCATGTCCTCGTCGCCGTCGGGCCGCGTGCAGGCGATGCCGGCGATGCGCCCGGCCTCGTCCGTGAACAGCGCCGTGGCGCGCAGGCCGGTCAGGATGGGCACGCCCTGCGTCTCCGCCGCCTCGCGCAGGCGGTCGATGAGTTCCGCGCCGGTGCGCCGGGGCAGGCCGTGCATGCGCCTCGCCGCATGACCGGGATAGGAGAAATTGGTGATCACGTCGAAGGGCAGGCCGTGGCGGTCGGCGAGCCATTCGAGCAAAGGGCCGATCTGCTCGGCCAGCCGCGAGACCATCGCGGCGTCGGGCTCGTGATGGGCTTTCTCCAGAATATCGCGCGCGAACAGCGCGGGGCTGTCTTCTATGCCGGCCTCGCGCTGGAAGCGGGTTCCGGCCGCCGGGATCAGCCCGGCCGAAAGCGCCGTCGAGCCGGTGGGGATGGCGTCGCGCTCGACGATGACGACCTCGGCGCCGGCCTCGCGGGCGGCTAGCGCCGCGACGAGCCCGGCCGCGCCCGCGCCGATGATGAGAACGTCGGGCGTGGCCTCGAAGGCGACGCCGGCGGCAAGGCGCAGGCCGGTCATGGCGAAGCAAACTCCGCCATGACATCGGCGATCGTCGCGATGCGGGCCACCGGCTTCAGCGCCGCGATCGCCTCTTGATGCATCTGCTCGGTCGGCGCAGCGCAGCCGTCCTCCAGCACGGTGACCTCGATATCGCGGACATGGGCGTCGCGCACGGTCGAGGCGACGCCGCCATTGGTGACGATGCCACCGACGATCAGGCGCTCGACGCCGAGCTTGCGCAAAAGCCATTCCAGCCGGGTCTGGTAGAAGGCCGAATAGGCGATCTTCTCGACCGCGAGATCGACGGGCTGGAGCGCGTCCACGACCTGATGGCCCCAGCCGCCCGGCAGGAAATCGCCCTTGCGCAGAAAGGGGCGCATCTGGAGGAGGTGAGGGGAGATCAGCGGCTCGCCGCCTCGTCCGGGCACCAGCGTGAACTGCGTCGCCGCGACGAGCCCGCCTCCCGCACGGATCAGATCGGCGAGCGGCTTGAGCTTCGCCGGCAGCGCCTGCGCCTGTGGCGAGGCCGCCTTGCCGCGCGCATAGGCGCCGTCGGGATGGATGAAGTCGTTCTGCAGATCGACGATCAGCAGGGCGGTGTGGGCGAGATGGTTGGTGGTCGTCGTCATCTCGCGATCCTTGATCTCACCCTCGACGTGTCATCCCGGACAAGCGGCGAAGCCGCGGCGATCCGGGATCCATTCCTGAACCGTTCCGGAATGGATCCCGGGTCTCCCTTCGGTCGCCCGGGACGACGGCAGAGGGACGCGCAAGAACGCACTTTCAACTCCTCAAAATCACGAGGTTGCCCAGCGCGTCGACCTCCGCCGTCAGGCCGGGATCGAGCAGGATCGTTGCGTCGGATTGCTCCAGCATCGCCGGCCCCTCGATCCGCGCACCGACCGGCAGGTCGAGCCGCGACCAGATCGCCGTCTCGCGCCACGCGCCCTGGAGATAGACTTTTCGCGTGCCGCGCCGGGCCGCCTCCAGCGTCGCGTCAATTGCGGGCGCGAGCGCGGTCAGGTCAAAGGCCGGGCGGCGGCCGATCGCGGCGGTGCGCAGCGTGACGATGCGCACCGGAATGCCCGGCAGCAGCCGGCTGAAGGCCAGCCCATAGGCTGAGTCGAAAGCGGTGCGGATGATCTCCGGCGTGATGCAGGTGCTTGCGCCGCCGAGCGTCACCGGCAAGGGCACCGCGACGGTATGCGTCTGCCCGAGATAATGCATGTCGAGTTCGTAGAGCACGTCGATGCGCTCGACGCTGAGGCCGGCGTCGGCGACGATCGCATGGGCATCGCGGCCGGCCTCGACCATGCGCGCGTCGAGCGCCGCCGCATCGAGCCCGTCGAGCATCAGGTTCACCGTCTGGACGCCGTCATGGCGGATGTCGGCGATGACGCAGCCGAGCGCCGAGGTGACGCCGGGAAAACGCGGCACCAGCGCGCCCTTGAGGCCGACCTCCTCGATCAGCGCGCCGGCATGCAGCGCGCCGCCGCCGCCGAACGGCATGGCGACGAAATTGGCCGGATCGTGGCCGCGCTCGATCGAGACCAGCCGGATCGCGCCGGCCATGCGGGCGTTGGCGATCTTCACGATCGCCTCGGCCGCCGTCATCACGTCGAGGCCGAGCGGTTCGGCGATTTTCAACCGGATCGCCTCGCGGGCGGCCTCGACATCGAGGCTCTGCAGGGCGCCCAACGGCTTCGAGCCGTCGATCCGGCCGAGCACGAGATTGGCGTCGGTCAGGGTCGGGCGGTCGTTGCCCTGGCCGTAGCAGACCGGGCCGGGCCGGGAGCCGGCGCTTTCGGGGCCGACCTCGAGCAGGCCGCCGGCGTCGACGCGGGCGATCGAGCCGCCGCCGGCGCCGATCGTGGTGATCTCGATCATCGGGGTGCGGATCACCATGCCGAAATCGATCGTGCTCTGGGCGGCGAGCGCCGCCTGTCCGCCCGCGATCAGCGAGACGTCGAAGGAGGTGCCGCCGAGATCGCCGGTGATCACGTTCGGGAAGCCGGCGGCGCGGGCGATCGCGGCTGCGGCGATGACGCCGGCGGCGGGGCCCGACAACGCCGTGCGGACCGGCAGCTTGCGCGCGGTCGCGGTCGACATCACGCCGCCATTGCTCTGGACGATATGGAAGCGGCCGGCGAAGCCGTCCTGCGCCAGGGCATCTTCCAGGCGGCCGAGATAGGAGCCGACGAGCGGCTGCAAGGTGGCGTTCAGCGCCGTCGTCGAGGCGCGCTCGAACTCGCGGATTTCGGGCAGAATCGCCGAGGAGCAGGCGACGTGCTCGTTCGGCCAGATGTCGCGGGCGGCTTCGAGGGCGGCGCGCTCGTTGGCCGGGTTGGCGTAGGCGTTGATGAAGATGATCGCCAGCGCCTCGCAGCCCTGCGCCGCGAGCGTGCTGGCCGCCTCGCGCACGGCGTCGAGATCGACGCCCAATCGGATCGTGCCGTCGGCCAGCGTGCGCTCGGGCACTTCGAGCCGGCAGTCGCGGCTGGCGGCGGGGGTGAAATCGCCCCAAAGCCCCCAGGTCTGGCGGCGGTCGCGTCGGCGCATCTCGAGCGCATCGCGAAAACCCGGCGTGGTGATGACGCCGACTTTCGCGCCCTTGCGCTCCAGCAGCGCGTTGGTGCCGACGGTGGTGCCGTGGACGATCGATGCGAGGTTCGCGACGGGTCCGAAAGTGGTGAGGCCGGCGATGAAGCCGGTCGCCTCGTCGCCACGCTGCGACGGGACCTTTGCGACACGGAAGCGCTTCTCCTGCTCGTCGAACCAGAACAGGTCGGTGAAGGTGCCGCCGACATCGACGCCGACGATGGCGTGGGGGGAGGTCATAGGGCATCCACCCCATACTGCGCCCGCGCCGTGTCGACGCTGATATAGCCGTTTGCCACGTCGCGCCGCACCGCTGCCGCGTCGCGGTCGCTCGGCTCGCCGTACCCGCCGCCGCCGGGGCTCTCCAGCCGCACGCGCTGGCCTTTCGCGATGTGGATGTCGGCGATCTTCGTCACCAGCGGCGGTGATTTTTCACCGTCCGCGCTGTCGTAGACGAAGCGGTTCATCGCGGCGGGCTTACCGCCTGCCACGCCGAAGGGCGGGAATTTTCCGCGCTCGCCGAGCAGGAAGACGTCGGCTCCCGACGCAGCCAGCGCCTCGATCTCGTAGACCGCGCCGCAGCCGCCGCGATGCCGGCCCGCCCCGCCGGAATCGGGCCGCAGCGCCCATTGCGTGAACATCACCGGATAGGCCGCCTCAAGGATCTCAGCCGGCGGGATCGTCGCGGTCGAGATCGGATTGTTGCCGTGGTTGAGCCCGTCGCCCTCGGGATTGCCGCCGAGCCCGCCGCCGAAGAAGGAGAACATCACGAAGCGCGAGCCGTCGTCGCGATGGCCGGCAAGCGAGAGCGCGTTGATCGTCGCATAGGGCGAGCCGTTGGCGCGCTCCGGCGCGATCTCCGCGAAGACGCCGAAAACCGTGTCGATGACGCGCAGGATGGTCTCGGTGTAGCCGCCGACGGGTTTTGGCGGGCTGACGCCGAGCAGCGTCGTGTCGGGAATGACGAAGGTTATCGGCTTGAGCACGCCGGCATTGGCCGGGACATGCGGAAAGATGTGCTTCAGCGCGACATAGCAGCAGGCGACCGCGGTCGAATAGGCGATGTTGAGCGGGCCCTGGCAGGGCGGGGCCGAGCGCGAGAAATCGAGCGTCATGGCCTCGCCCGCGATGCTCAGGTCGAGCGCGATGCGCAGCGGCTCGTCGGTGATGCCGTCATTGTCGAGGAAGTCGTCGAAGGAATAGCGGCCATCCGGCAGGGCCGCGATCTCAGCGCGCATCAGCGCTTCGGCGCGGGCGCTGAAGGCTTCGAGCGCGGCCTCGACTGTCGCCGCGCCATAGTCGGCCAGAAGCGCATCGAGCCGCTGCTCACCGAGATCGAGCGCGTTGAGCTGGCCGTTGAGGTCACCCCAGTTCGACTGCGGCAGGCGCGAATTGGCGTTGAGGATCTCGACGATGTCATGCTGGAACTCGCCCTTGCGCACCAGTTTCACCGGCGGAATGCGAAAGCCTTCCTGAAAACTCTCGGTCGCCCTGGCGTTGAAGTTGCCCGGCACATTGCCGCCGACATCGAGCCAGTGGCCGACCGAGGCGAGCCAGCAGAACAGCTTTCCCTCGCGAAAGATCGGACGGACGAGACGCATGTCGTTGAGATGGGTGCCGCCCTCATAGGGGTCGTTGAAGAGCCAGGTGTCGCCGGGATCGTTGGCCGCGCCGGCGTCGACGCGGGCGATCACGGCGCGGACAGCGAACGCCATGGCGCCGACGAAGATCGGCAGGCCGGACGTGCCCTGCACCAGCGTGTCGCCGGTCGTGGCATGGTAGAGGCCGTGGCAGGCGTCGTGCGCCTCGGCGATGATCGGATTGAAGGCCGAGCGATAGAGCGTCGCGTCCATCTCGTTGGCGATCTGCTCCAGCCGCCCCTTGAGGACGGCGAGCGTGACGGGGTCGAGCGCGGTCATGAGGCCTTCTTGGCTTTCTGCGCCTGGGCGACCTGCTCCGTCTCATAGGTCTTGCCGGCGGCGATCATCTCCGGCGTGCCGATGACGGCGTTGAGCTGGTCGAAATCGAACATCTGGTTGCGGTAAGGATCGGTGGTGCCGTGGCGTCTGAGCGAGGCGTAGAAATCCTGCGCGGCGCGGGCCAGCGCGCGGACGATGCCGCCGGGGAAGATCACCAGCGAGAAGCCGAGCGCCTGCAGCTCGGTCGCCGATTTGATCGGCGTGCGGCCGCCCTCGACCATGTTGGCCATCAGCGGCGACAGGCCCTTGAGTTCCGCAGCCACCTTCGCGAGTTCGTCGGAGGAGCCCGGCGCTTCGACGAAAAGCATGTCGGCCCCGGCCTGTGCATAGAGCCGGGCCCGCTCCAGCGCCCGGTCGATGCCCTCGACGGCGACGGCGTCGGTGCGCGCGATCACCAGCGTCTCCTGCGAGGCCCGCGCATCGGTCGCGGCCCTGATCTTGCCGACCATCTCGGCCGCTGGAACCAGCCCCTTGTCGGCGAGGTGCCCGCATCGTTTGGGAAAGCTCTGATCCTCGATCTGGAGCGCATTGGCTCCGGCGCGCTCGAACAGGCGCATGGTGCGCTGCATGTTGAGCGCGTTGCCGTAGCCGGTGTCGGCGTCGACGATCAGCGGCGTTGCGATGCGGTCGCGGATCATCGTGATGGTCTCGGCCACCTCGGCCATCGAGACGAGGCCGATATCGGGCCGCCCGAGGCGGGTATAGGCGATCGATGCGCCGGAGACGTAGAGCGCCTCGAAGCCGGCGGCCTCGCCGAGCGAGGCCGTCAGCGCGTCGTAGACGCCCGGCGCCAGCACGATCTCGGGCTGCGCCAGGCGCGCCCTCAGCGACGTGGTCATGAGCTAGGTCCATTCATGGTGGTGGGCGCCGCGGCGAGCAGCCGGTTCAGCGCCGCGAGGTCGCCGGCCTGCGGCAGGGCGTCGATGGCGGCGAGGATCGCGGCGGCGTGAGGTTCGCCCCAGACCGGGGTCGCCAGATCGAAGAACTTTTCGCGGATCTCGGCTTCGCTATAGGGGTCTTCGGTGTCGCCGCGATTGGTCAGCGCCTGTGCTTCGAGCACGCGGCCGTCGCTCAGGGTGATAGTGACCGTGGCGGGGCGCAATCCGGGAAGCTTGGCCGTGGCGTCCGCGTCCTCACGGACGAAGACGCGGCGGGCGAGATCGCGGGTGATCGCGTCGTTGCGCGCCGGCTCGCGGAAGGCCTCGACGGTGGCTGCGCCATGGACGATCGTGGTCGCGATCGAGAACGGCAGCGAGAACTTCGCCGCCAGCATATTGTGCGGCTCCTGCCCGGCGAGCTGCGCCGCCCAGACGTAAGTCGCCACATCGATGCGCGCGATCGTGTCGGGCGCGATCGCGCCGCCCTCGGCGGCGACGATGCGGGCCAGCGCATCGAGCGCGCCGTGGTTGTAGCGGCAGCAGGCATGGCGCTTGAAGTAGTTGCGCGCGATCTCCCAGCGCTGTCCGAGCGCCTCGACCATCAGCTCCGGCCGCCAGTTCTCGGCGATGACCGTGCCGTAGACCGTGCCGAGACCGTCGGCCTCGCCGGTGAATCCGGCGGCGACCATGTCGTCGATCATCAGCCCGATCTGGTTGGAGAAGCCCGCAAAGCTGTTGCGGACGGTGCCGCCCTCCAGCATCGTCTTGCGACTGGTCGAGAGCCCGAGCGAGGAAGCGACGTTGATCGTCTCGATGAAGCCCACTGCATCGCGCCGGTTCAGCCAGGCGATGGCCGCGGCCGCGCCGACCGTGCCCCAGGTGCCGTGCGGATGCATGGTGATGCGCAGTTTCGAGGCGATGCCGATGCGCGCGCCGATCTCGTAGCCCAGCGCGACCGCCGTGACGACGTCGCGGCCGCTCGCGCCGGCCTGGCGCGCGGCGGCGAGCACGGCGGGGACGACATGGATGCCGGGATGGCCGCGCGCGAACTGGTTGCCCTCGTCCATCTCCAGCATGGTGCCGGCCGTGCCGTTCAGGAAAGCGGCCTGCGCCGGCGTGGTGCTGCGGCCGATGCCGATGATCGCCGCGCCGGCGGGCTGGTCGATCGGGGCCATGCGGCCAGTGAGCGCGACCGTCTCGGGCTCCTGAGCGCCTGCGGCGATCGCCGCGACGCAGTCGGCGATGACCTGCAACGTGCGCGCGACGACATCCGTCGGCAGATCGTCATAGCGCAGTCCGGCGCAGAACGCCGCGAGCTCCGTCAGCCAGTCCGGCGTGGCGGGGCGCTGCATCACCGGCTCGGCCTTGTCGTCCGGGTTCAGGGCATGGGCGTTCATCACGACCTCACAATCCGAGATAGGCGTGTTTCAGGGCGGGGTCGGCGGCGATCTCGGCAGACGGTCCCGAGACGACGACGCGGCCGTTCTCCATCACATAGGCGCGGCCGGCCAGCTCCAGCGACTGGACGACGTTCTGCTCGACCAGCAGCACCGCGAGCCCCTCAGTGGCGATGCGCGCGATCAACGCAAACATCTCCTCGACCAGCAGCGGCGAGAGGCCGAGCGAGGGCTCGTCGAGGATCAAGAGCTTCGGCTCGCCCATCAGCCCGCGCCCGATAGCCAGCATCTGCTGCTCGCCGCCAGACAGCGTGCCGGCAAGCTGGCCGGTGCGCTCGCGCAGGCGCGGGAAGAGGGAGAACATCCGCTCCAGATTGGCCTCCCGCGCCGGCTTGCCGCGGCGGTAGCTGCCGAGAATCAGATTGTCGCGCACGCTCATGTTCGGGAAGATGCGGCGGCCTTCGGGGACATGGATCAGGCCCGCGGCGACGATCGTCGCGGGATTTCCGCCGGCGATGTCCCCGCCGAGGAAACGGATCGTGCCGGCGCTGGGCCTGATCAGTCCCGACAGCGCGCGGTTGAGCGTGGTCTTGCCGACGCCGTTCGCGCCGAGCACCGCGACGATCTCGCCGGCCTGCACGGACAGCCCGATGCCGCGCAGAACGTCGGCGCCGCCATAGCCGGCGGTGAGGTTGGAGACTTCAAGCATGGAGGTTTCCCCCCGCTTTGCGACCACGGTCAACACATAAGAGCGCTGTCATCCCGGGCGCAGCGAAGCGGAGACCCGGGATCCATGCCTGAAGCGTTCCGGAATGGGTCCCGGGTCTCCCTTCGGTCGCCCGGGATGACGGCGCGTTTTTGACGAGGGTTTCCACTAGGATGCCCCCTGCAGGCGCTTGGCCGCGCCGTGGCCGAGATAGGCCTCGATCACCGCCGGATCGCCGGAAATCTCCCGCGGCGTGCCCTGCGCGATGATCCGCCCTTGAGCCAAAACATGAATGTCCTCGCACAGGCTCATCACCGCCTGCATGACGTGCTCGACCATCAGGATGGTGACGCCGCCGTCGCGGATCTGGCGGATGACCGGGATCATGTCGCGGATCTCCGACGGGTTGAGCCCGGCCAGCACCTCGTCGAGCAGCAGCAGTTTCGGTTGCGTCGCCAGCGCGCGCGCGAGTTCGAGGCGCTTGCGGCCCGACACGGTGAGCGCGGAGGCCGGCTGGTCGAGCATTGCGGACAAGCCCACGAGACCCGCGACTTCGCGCGCCTTGGCTTGCGCCTGCGCCCGTCCCGGATGGCGCAGATAGGCCCCGACCGCGATGTTCTCGACCACGCTCAAGCCCGCAAATGGCTGGACGATCTGGAAGGTGCGGGCGATGCCGCGCCTGGCCCGCAGATGCGCCGGCTCGGCGGTGATGTCTTCTCCGTTGAAGACGATGGCGCCCTCGCTGGCGCGCTCGAAACCGGCGATGACGGCAAACAGCGTGGTCTTGCCCGCGCCATTGGGGCCGATCAGCCCGGTGATCGATCCGGGCGCGACGGTGAGACTCGCGGCGTTGACCGCGACGAGCCCGCCGAAGCGCTTGGTGACGGTGTCGACGGCGAGCATCACGGCGCTCCTTCCGTCGGCGCGGGCGCAGCCTTGCGGCGCGTCAGCTTTTTCAGAAGGCCCATGATGCCGTCGGGGGCGAAGGCGATGGCGGCGACCAGCAGCGCCCCGTAGATCACGAGGTCGATGCCGGGAATGCGGCCGGCGAAGAGTTTCGTCAGCTCGCCGAGCCCATGCAGCGTCACCGCGCCGATGACCGGGCCGAGCGGCGTGCCGATGCCGCCGATGATCGGCGCGATCAGCGCCTCGACCGAGATCCAGGCGCCATAGGCGATGTTCGCGTCGAGATAGAGGTAATACTGCACATAGAGCGCGCCGGCCGCGCCGGTGATGCCGGCCGACAGCGTGATCGCCTTGAGCTTGACGGCGAGCGCATCGACGCCGAGCGCGCGCGCCGCATCCTCGTTTTCCCGCACGGCGGCGAGCCAGGCTCCGAAGCGCGAGCGCGAGATCGCGATCGTCATGAGCAGGACGACGCCGACGAGGCCGAGCGCGATCCAGACGAAGGCGGCGCGGCTGGAGAACTGGAAGTTCTCAGGCCTGATGTCGAGCTTCACCAAGGTGCCGGCCGCGCCGCCGGTGAAGGCCGAAGCGTTGGCGAGGATGCGGAAGACCTCGGCGAAGGCGAGCGTCACCAGCGCGAAATAGGAGCCGCGCAGGCCCGAGCGAAAGCTGAGATAGCCGATCAGCCAGCCGACAGCGGCCGACAGCGCGATGCCGATGCCAAAACCCGCCCAGGCGTTGACGCCGTAGCGCGCCTGCAGGATCGCGGTGGCGTAGGCGCCGGTGCCGAAGAAGGCGGCGTGGCCGAAGGAGAACTGCCCGCCGAAACCGCCGAGCAGGTTCCAGCCCTGAGCGGCCAGCGCGATGATCAGCGTGAAGACGATGAAGTTCAGCACCGTGTTGGCGCTGACCACGGTCGGGATCAGCGCGGCCAGCAGCAGGAGCGCGAGGGCGGGGCCGTAGGCGCGGGCGGCGTTCATGCGCGGGCTCCGAACAGGCCCGTCGGCTTGACCAGCAGCACCAGGATGAAAATGAGAAAGATGCCGATCTGGCCGAGGCTTTCGCCGAAGAACAGGCCGCACAGGCTCTCGACCACGCCGATGAAGAGCGCGCCGATCAGCGCGCCGGGGATCGAGCCCATGCCGCCGAGCACGACGATGGTGAAGGCAACCAGCACGAAGGCGTTTCCGGCGCGGGGGGTGACGTAGAAGGTCGGCATCAGCAGGCAGGCCGCTATGGCGACGCAGGCCGCGCCGAGCCCGAAGGTGACCGCGTAGATATGGGCGACGTCGATGCCGGCGAGCGCGGCCCCGGTCTTCTCCTTGGCGACGGCGCGGATCGCCTTGCCGGTGTCGGTGCGGGTCAGGAGCAGGCCGAGCAGGAGCGCCACCAGCAGGGCGACGCCGAAGGCGAGCACGCGCGGCAGCGCCAGGAAGGTGAAGCCGAGATCGACCGAGGAAAAAGCGTAGGGCACGTCGATCGAGCGCGTATCGGAGCGGAACATCGCGAGCATGGCGTTCTCGATCAGGATCGAGAGGCCGAGCGTCACCAGCAGGATGTTGCGGTCCTCGTCATGGCTGGCGGGCCCGATGACGAAGCGCTGAAGCGCATAGCCCAGCCCGAAGAACAGCGGCGTGACGATGAAGAGCGCCAGATACGGGTCGATGCGGAAGACGGTGTGGCCGACATAGACGGCGAACATCGCCGCCGTCAGCGTCGCGCCATGGGCGAAGTTGATGATGTGCAGCACGCCATAGACCAGGGTTAAGCCTAGCGCGATCAGCGCGTAGACCGAGCCGGTCATCAGGCCGTTCAGCACGGCGGCGAGGATGATGTCGGGTGCGAACATTCGATTTTTCGTTGGGCGCCGCCACTCGGCGCCTTTCGCGTCATGCTCGGCCTTGTGCCGAGCATCCACGTCTTCAACACAGCCTTCGACGAAGGAAGACGTGGATGGTCGGGACAAGCCCGACCATGACGGAGAGGGAAGACCCTTCTCCTCCGAGAGGAGAAGGGAAGAACTTACGCCGGCACGGGGAACACCGCCTTGGCGTCGGCGAAATCGGCCGGGAAGATCACCTTGATGTCCGCGCCCTGGACCTGGGTGTTGACCGGCGCGCCGCCCTCGTTCTGGCCGTTGGTGAATTTTGTCGGGCCATAGGGCATGATGTGGCCGGCGAAGGTTGAAGACGCCAGCGCCTCGGTGAGCTTGGCCTTGTCGGCCGAACCGGCCCGCTCCAGCGCGTCGGCGAGCAGACCAACGCAGGAGTAGTTGAGCGGAATGTTGTAGGTCCAGAACTTGCCCGAGGCCTCGACCTGCTTGCGCAGCGCCTCGGCCACGGGCTTGCGCGGATCGTGCCAGTGGTTGCAGTCCATCACGAACTGGGCGGCGTCCTGGAATTCCTTGACGAAGCGGTAGTTCGAGGCCGCGCCGTTCAGCACGGCGTAGATGCCCTTGGGCTTGATGCGCTGCTGCTGCATCGTGCGGGCGAGCAGGGCGAATTCGCCATAGTAGCTCGACGGGATGACGAGGTCGGGGTTCTTCGAGCGGATCTGCAGGGCGACGTTGGACATGTCGCGGCTCGGCGTCGGATGGGCGATGGTGTCGAGCACTTCGAAGCCGAGCTTCGGCAGTTCCGCCTGCATCAGCTTGGCGAGGCCCGAGCCGAACAGTCCGTCCTCATGCACGAGCACGACGGTCTTGGCCGGCTTGCCGGCTGCTTCGTTGAGTTTTGCAAGGTTGGCCAGCGCGGTCTTGGTGACCATGCCGAAGCCGGGGCCGAAGCGAAAGGTGTTCTTCAGCCCGCGCGTGACGATGGAATCGGCGACGCCGACATCGACGATATAGGGCAGTTCGTAGCGCGCCGCCGCCTGCGATGCGGCAAGGCAGATCGGCGAGGCGAAGCCGCCGACGATGGCGGCGACGCCCTCGGCCTGCATGCGCTCGACCTCGGCCGTGCCGCCCTCGGGCGTCGAGCGGGCGTCGCCGAAGACCATCTGGAGTTTTGCGCCGCCCATCGCCTTGATGCCGCCGGCGTCGTTGATCGCCTTGATCGCGGCCTCGGCGCCGATCTGGCCCTGCTGGCCGTCATAGGCGAGCGCGCCGGTGACGGGCTGGAGGATGCCGACCTTGATGGTCGCGGCTTGCGCGCGCAGCACGCCCGGCATGGCGATGGTCGCCGCGCCGCCAAGCGCGGCCGTCGTCAGCAATGTGCGGCGAGAGATGTCGCTTGTTCTGGTCATGTCACGTTCTCCTCTGTTTTGTTGTCGTCAGATCGAGGCGAGCCGGTCTTCTATGCGAGCCGGTCTTCGCGCCGGCGTCACTGGTCGGCCTTCAGGCCGCGCTCGCGGATGAGCGCGCCCCATTTCTTGCGTTCCTCGGCGATGAAGGCGTCGAGCTCGGCCGGCGTCGAGGGCGTGAAATCGACCCCGAGCGCCGCCAGCTTGACCTTGATCTCCTGGGCCTGGAACGCGGTGCGAATGATGCCGTTGGCCTTGTCGAGCACGGCCGGCGGCGTGCCCTTCGGGGCCATCAGCGCAAGGAAGCTCAACGCTTCGTAGCCCGCCACCGTCTCGGCTATGGCCGGCACGTTCGGCAGGCTCGCCAGCCGCTGCGCGCTGGTGACGCCGAGCACCTTGACCTTGCCGGCCTCGATCTGCGGCAGGGCCGTCTGCAAATTGTCGAACATCAGCTCGACCTGCCCGCCGATCAGATCCGTCATCGCCGGCCCCGCGCCGCGATAGGGCACATGGGCGATGTCGACGCCCGCCATCGCCTTGAACAGTTCCGGTGCGAGATGGCTCGTCGCGCCTGCGCCCGAAGAGCCGTAGTTCAGCTTGCCGGGCGCGGCCTTCGCCAGCGCGACCAGTTCGGCGACGGTGTTGGCCTTGAGCGAGGGATGCGCGATCAGCAGCAGCGGGCTGCGCGAGAGCAGGATCACCGGCTCGAAGTTGTCAGGGTTGTAGATCAGCTTTTCGCGCAGATACTGGTTGGTGACATGGGTCGCCGGCGTCGCGATCAGCAGGCTGTGGCCGTCCGGCGGCGATCTCTCGACATCGGCCGAGCCGATCGCGCCGGACGCGCCGCCCTTGTTTTCGGTAATGAAGCGCTGGTTCGTCGCCTGGGACAGGGCGTCGGCCGCGAAACGGCCCATCACGTCGGTCGCCCCGCCTGCAGGGTAGGGCACCACGACCTTGCCGGGCCGGCTCGGCCAATTGTCCTGCGCCGCCGCGCCGAACGCGACGCAGGACAGCGCGATGCCGCCGATCAGTCGCAGAAGCGGTTTCATGTTTCGTCTCCCTGTGGCCATGGCGTCACCCTCTCGCCGCCTTGCTGGCGCGCAGGCCGGGGGTGGTTTCGCCGGAATCGGTCGTGCTCGCGGGCGCCGGCGACCAGCGCCGCTCGCCGGCGTCGCCGGCGCGGTGAAGCTCCATCTGGAAGGAGTAGCGGTCCGGCCGGTAGAGCGCCTGGAGATGCTCGACGCCGCGCCCGTCCGGGCCGAAGACGACGCGCGTCAGCGAAAGCAGCGGCGAGCCGATCTCGAGGCCGAGCGCCTCTGCGACGTCAGGGCCGGCCAAGGTCGCGCCGATCGCCTGGCTGGCGCGCTCGATGTCCGTGCCGGAGCGTTCGAGCAGCGTCAGCAACGGCACCGAGGCGAGGTCGGCCTCCGAATAGGTCAGGCCGATGCGCTCGGGCACATGCGTCGTCAGATAGGAGAACGGCCGGCCGTCGATCAGCCGCACGCGCACCGAGCGCTGGGTACGCTCGCCGGGGGCGAGCCCCAGCGCCTGCGCCACGGCCTCGGGCGGCTGCATATAGGCGAAGGCGAGCAGGCGCACGCCGGTGCGCCGGCCCATCTCGACCAGATGCGTCAGCATGTTGGAGAAATCGGCGACGATCGGCCTCGGAGCCTCGGGTTCGCGCACGAAAGTGCCCGAGCCGACGCGCCGGTCGATCAGCCCGTCGCTGGCGAGCGTGTCGAGCGCGCGGCGTACCGTCACCCGCGAGACGCCGTGCTCCAGCGCCAGCGCCGGCTCGCCCGGCAGGCGCGCGCCGGGCGCGATCTCGCCGCTGGCGATGCGCTCGCGCAGCAGCAGCGCGAGTCGGCGTGCCTTCTGGGGTTCGAGCGAGGCGTCCAAGCGGGCTCCATCGACGCAGAAATGACTGTCAGCAAAAACAGCTATCTGTCTAGCGTATAGGACAACTGACTTGCGTCAAGCCATGCGGGCGCTATGTTCGAGGATGAGAGGGAGACGCCATGGCAGAGGCGACGCTAGCACCCGCGAGCAAGGCCGATGCCGGCCCGCGCGCGCTGTTCGACAAGCTCTGGGACGGCCATGTCGTGGTCGAGCGGCCATCGGGCGACGCGCTGCTCTGGGTCGACCGGCATTTCGTGCATGAGGGCTCGTTCCACGCCTTCGCGCAGGTGGCGGGCCGCGACGCCGCGGTCGCCGAGCCCGGCCTGACTTTTGGCGTCGCCGATCATTACGTGCCGACGCGCGGGCGCGATCAGGTCGCCAATCCCGAGATCGCGCGGATGATCGACGATCTCTCGGCCAATACCGCGAAACACGGCATCGAGCTGTTCGGATTGCACGATCCGCGCCAGGGCATCGTCCATGTCGTCGGGCCCGAGCAGGGGTTGACCCTGCCGGGGCTGACCATGGTCTGCGGCGACAGCCACACCTCGACCCATGGCGCGTTCGGGGCCTATGCCTTCGGTATCGGCGCGTCGGAGGTCGCCCATGTGCTGATGACGCAGACGCTCTGGCAGAAGAAGCCGAAGCGGATGCGGATCACCATCGACGGCGACCCTGCGCCCGGCGTCGGCGCGAAGGATTTCATCCTTAGCATCATCGCCAGGATCGGTGCGGACGGAGCGCGCGGATACGCCGTCGAATATGCCGGCGAGGCGGTGCGGGCGCTGCCGATGGCCGGACGCATGACCATGTGCAACATGTCGATCGAGGCCGGCGCGCGCTGCGGGCTGATCGCGCCCGACGAGACCACCTTTCGCTGGATCGAGGGCAGGCCCTTCGCGCCGAAAGGTGCGGCCTGGGAGGCGGGGCTGGCGGCCTGGCGGACGCTGCCAAGCGATCCGGACGCGCAGTTCGACCGCGAGATCAGGCTCGACGCCGGAGTGATCGCGCCCGTCGTGACGTGGGGCACGAGCCCGGAGGACGCGCTTCCGATCGACGCGCTCGTGCCCGACCCCGCCGGCGCGCAGGACGAGGCGCGGGCGGCGGCGATACGCGACGCGCTGGACTATATGGGGCTGAGGGCGGGCCAGCGGCTGAGCGAGGTCGCGATCGACCGCGTCTTCATCGGCTCCTGCACCAATGCCCGCATCGAGGATCTGCGCGCGGCGGCCAGCGTGCTGTCCGGCCGCAAGGCGCTGGTGCCGGGGCTGGTCTCGCCCGGCTCCAGCCAGGTCAAGCGGCAGGCGGAAGAGGAGGGGCTCGACGCCATCTTCATCGCTGCCGGGCTGGACTGGGTCGAATCCGGCTGCTCGATGTGCGTCGGCATGAACGGCGACAGCGTTCCGGCCGGCGAGCGCTGCGCCTCGACCACCAACCGCAATTTCCGCGGCCGGCAGGGGCCGGGCGCGCGCACGCATCTGATGTCGCCGGCCATGGTCGCGGCGGCCGCCGTCACCGGCCGGCTCACGGATGTCCGCCCGCTGCTGGAGGGGCGGACATGAAACCGCTCACCACCGTCTCTGGCCTTGCCTGCCCGCTCGGGTTCGCCAGCGTCGACACCGACCAGCTTATCCCGGCGCGCTTCATGAAGCGGCCGCGTTCGGAGGGCTATGGCGGCTTCCTGCTGCACGATCTGCGCCGCGACGAGGCCGGCGTCGAGAAGCCGGATTTTCCGCTGAACCGGCCGGTCTGGCGCGAGGCGCCGATCCTGGTGGCGCGGCGCAATTTCGGCTCGGGCTCGTCGCGGGAGGCCGCGGTCTATGCGCTCGCCGACCATGGCGTCCGCGTCGTGCTGGCCCCGACCTTCGGCGACATTTTTGCTTCCAACGCGGTCAAGAACGGCCTGCTGCCGGCCGCGCTCGACGAGGCGGCGGTCGAGGAACTGCTGGGCGCGCTGACCGCGACGCCGGAGCTCCCGGTCACGGTCGATCTGGCGGCGCAGACCGTCGCATGGGGCAATCGCAGCCACGGCTTCTCAATCGACCCGGTCTGGCGCGAGCAACTGCTCAACGGCTGGGACGACATCGACGTGACGCGGTCGTTTGCGGGCGAGATCGCGCGGTTTCGCGAGGCCGATGCGGCCAGGCGCGGCTGGGCGCGGCCGTCCGACGGCTGAGGCTGCGGCTCAGAACAACGCCGTCGGCGCGAAATGCGCCACCGCCATCAGCGCGACGCCGAGCAGGCCGAGCCCGGCGCCGGTGAAGGCGAGCAGCGTGACGCCGGTGATGATCGCCGCCGAGGAGACGACGATCGCGATCTGGAACAGGCCGGAGACGACGTCGTATTTATCGTCGCGGGCGGACGAGATGTCGCGCTGGGCTTCGGCCGCCTTGGCGCGCGCCATCAGCTCCTTGCGGCCCTCATTGGTCTCGGGCTCGGAATCGTAGCGGGCGACGGTCGCCTTCCAGCCCTCGACGCGCTTTTGCATGCGCTCGCGAGCAGCCGGGTCGGTCACGCCGGCAAGTTCGACCTCCATCGTCTCGGCGGCGGTGCGCAAAGTCGTGCCGCGAATGGTCTTGGCCTGGAAGAAGGCCCAGAGATTCGACGCCTCGACGTTCCTGGCGAGCGCGTCCTGCTCGGCGTTCTTGCCGCCGATCTCGGAGAAGGCGAGCAGCAAGGCGAGGATGGCGATGAGCAGGCCGATGCGCTTGTTGCCGCTGTCGGCGAGGTCTGGCGTCGTGGACATGGGCTGATTCTTCCCCCGGGAACGGCGGCGCGGGGATGAGCCTGTCGCAAGGGAAATTCAAGCGGCGATTTCGGCCTATCCCGCCCGGCCGCCGGCGCGCGGATGGGCGGCGTCATAAGCCGCCATCAACCGGGTCGAATCCACGCGGGTGTAGATCTGCGTCGTAGAGAGCGAGGCGTGGCCCAGAAGCTCCTGGATGGCGCGCAGGTCGCCGCCGCGACCGAGCAGATGCGTCGCGAAGGAATGCCGCAGCGCATGCGGCGTCGCCGAGGAGGGCAGGCCGAGCGCGCCGCGCAGACCCTCGACCGCGAGCTGAATGATGCGCGGCGACAGCGGGCCGCCCTTGACGCCGAGGAAGAGCGGCCCGTCCGGCGGCAGCCGCCAGGGACAGAGCGCGATATATTCGGCGATCGTGGTGACGACGACGGGGAGCACCGGCACCATCCGCGTCTTGCCGCCCTTGCCGAGCACGGTCAGCGCCTCGCCGGGGTTGGCCGGGGCCTGGGCACGGGTCAGTTGCAGCGCTTCCGAGATGCGCAGGCCGCAGCCATAGAGCAGCGCCATCACGGCGGCGTCGCGGGCCAGAACCCAGGTCTCGCGTTCCTCGCCGGCCCGGATGTCGGCGTCGGTCATCGCCTTCGCGGCGCGGGCGTCGAGCGGGCGCGGCAGGGATTTGCCGATGCGCGGCCCGCGCGTCGCCGCGAACGCCGCCGCCGTGAGCTTGCCGGCGCGCTCGCCGAAGCGGGCGAAGGAACGCAACGCCGCGAGCTGGCGCATCAGCGTGCGGTTGCCGACGCCGTCGCGCCGTCGCTGGCCGAGAAAGGCGCGCAGGTCGAAAGGTTTCAGCGCGGCGATGTCGGCGAGCGAGGCGGGGCCGCCGAGATGGGCTTCAAGAAAGGCTGAGAACTGGCCGAGATCGCGGCCATAGGCTTCCAGCGTTTTCGCCGAGAGCCGACGTTCATGAGCGAGATGGGCAAGCCAGTCGCGGCGCAGGATGTCGAGATCGGTCATGATCAAAGCATGACGCCCCTGCCTTAACAGGTCGCGAATCGGTGCTAGACACGCCGCCATGAGCGACGGGCAGGACAGCGAGGCGGAGGGCGGCACGGTCGATGTGCTGATCCCGCTCGGGCTCGACCAGGCCTATAGCTACGCCGTGCCGGCCGGGCTTATGCTGAAACCCGGCGATGTCGTGCAGGCGCCGCTCGGCCCGCGCGAGACGGTCGGCGTAGTGTGGAGCCTCGGCGCGGGGCGCGGCGGCAACCTGAAGCGCATCACGGCCAAGCTCGATATGCCGCCGCTCGATCCAGCGCTGATGAAGCTGGTCGACTGGGTCGCCTGGTACACGCTCGCGCCGAAAGGCTCGGTGCTGGCGCTCGCCTTGCGCCGCCCGCCGGACGAGACGCCGGAGCGGCCGAAGCTCGGCATCAGGCTGGCCGGGCCGCCGCCGGCCCGGATGACGCCGGCCCGGGCGCGGGCGATCGGGGCTGCCGAGGGCGGACTGCTGATCGGCAAGGCCGCACTCTCCGAGGCCGCCTCGGTCAGCGCCGCGGTGATCGACGCGCTGGTCGATGCCGGGACGTTTGCCGTCGAGGAACTCCCGCGTGCCGCGATCGCGGCGCGTCCCGATCCGGATTTCGCTCAACCGACGCTGTCGGAGGATCAATCGGCCGCCGCCGCCGCGCTGGTCGCGGCCGTGAGGGCTGCGGCCTTCGGCGCGACCCTGCTCGAAGGCGTCACCGGCTCGGGCAAGACGGAGGTCTATTTCGAAGCCGTCGCCGAAGCTGTGCGCGCCGGCCGCCAGAGCCTGATCCTGATGCCGGAGATCGCGCTGACGGCGCAGTTCATCGACCGTTTCGAGGCGCGTTTCGGGGTGAGGCCCGGCCTCTGGCATTCGGCCGTCGGCGGGCGCAGGCGCGAGCGGCTGCAGGCCGCGATCGCCAGCGGCGAGGCCAGGGTCGTGGCCGGCGCGCGTTCGGCGCTGTTCCTGCCCTATCGCGATCTCGGGCTGATCGTCGTCGATGAGGAGCACGAGGCCGCCTACAAGCAGGAGGACGGCGTCGCCTATCACGCCCGCGACATGGCGGTGGTGCGCGGGCGCATCGAGAACGCGCCCGTGATCCTGACCTCGGCGACGCCCTCGCTGGAGACGCGCGTCAACGCAGAGCGCGGGCGCTACGTCCATCTCAAGCTGCCGGAGCGTTTTGGCGGGCGCACCCTGCCGACGCTGGGACTTGTCGATCTGCGCCGTGACAAGCCGGAGAGGGGGCGCTGGCTGTCTGGCGCGCTGGTCAGGGCGATCGGCGACAATCTCGAGGCGAAGGAGCAGTCGCTGCTGTTCCTGAACCGGCGCGGCTATGCCCCGTTGACGCTCTGCCGCGATTGCGGCCATCGCTTCCAGTGCCCCAACTGCTCGGCCTGGCTGGTCGACCACCGCTTCCGCCGGGCGCTCGTCTGCCATCATTGCGGCCATGTCGAGCGCCGGCCGCATGAATGCCCGGCTTGCCACGCGCCTGAAAGCCTGACCGCCTGCGGGCCCGGCGTCGAGCGGCTGGCGGAGGAGGTCGCGACGCTGTTCCCGCAGGCGCGCGCGATCGTGCTCTCCAGCGATTTTCCGGGAGGGACCGAGCGGCTGAAGACCGAGCTGATGGCGGTCGCCTCGGGCGAGTTCGACATCGTTATCGGCACCCAGCTCGTCGCCAAGGGCCACAATTTTCCGGGCATGACGCTGGTCGGCGTGGTCGACGCCGATCTCGGCCTGACCTCGGGCGATCCGCGCGCCGCCGAGCGCACTTTCCAGGTGCTCCGCCAGGTGACGGGTCGCGCCGGGCGCGGCGAGCGGCCGGGCCGGGCTCTGCTGCAGACGCACGACCCGACCCATCCCGTGCTGAAAGCGCTGATCTCGGGCGATCCCGAGCGCTTCTACGCCGCTGAGACCGCGGCGCGGGAGGCTGCGGGGCTGCCACCCTTCGGCCGGCTCGCCGGGCTGATCGTCTCGGCCAATGCGCAGGCCGAGGCCGAGACCCACGCCCGCGCGCTGGCGCGCTGCGCCGAGCCGCCGGACGGCGTCGTCGTGCTCGGGCCGGCGGAGGCGCCGCTCGCGCTGTTGCGCGGGCGCCATCGCGTCCGACTGATCGTCAAGACCGGACGCGAGATCAACCTGCAGGATTATCTGCGCGCCTGGCTCAGGCGTGCGCAAAAGGCGAAGGGCTCGGTCAGGGTCGCGGTCGATGTCGATCCGCAGAGCTTTCTGTAGACCCGGCCGTCAGCGCAGGGGCGCGATCGAAAGGATGCGATCGCCGAAGGGATTCGCGCCGCCGACTCCCGCCGGCATCGCCTTGAGATGCATGCGCTCGCCGATCTTGAAGATCACGTAGGAGCGCGACGAGCCGTCCTCCATCGTCACCAGCAGCGTGTTGCCGTAGCGGACCTCCCAGCGGCCGCGCGTCGGCTTGCGCCCGCCGGATTCGTGGTTGCCCTCGTGCAGCGGGCCGGCGATGCGATAGTCGTGATTCTTGTAAAGCGACATCACGGTCTTGTCGGCGAAGGTCAGCCGCCTGCCGCCGACGGTCTCGTCGTTCAACTTCATGTAGCGGATTTCGGTGTCGGCCTGGCCCGATGCGGCGATCGGCCACGTCAGCGCGAGCGCCACGATCAGGAGACGCAGGATCGAGATGCCGAGGAGCGCCCGGTTCGTTCTTGTCATGGTCGCTGTCCAGTCAGCGCGCGGCCGGAATGGAGGGAGCCCGGCAAAGACTAGTTTGCGCCTCCCGCGGGGTCAATCGACGGCCGGCAGGCGGGCGCGGCGACAGCCTTGGCGAGGGGCCTGCGGCCGCGCCGCTTCCTGCCGCAATCGGGTTGCGCCCCCCAGGATCGCATGCTAGTGCACCGCCACATTCCGGGCGTCACGGTCGCGCTTTCCCAGCGCCTGTTTCGCCTGTCCGATGACATCGCAGCGCCGGGACGACGCACTCCACCCTCGTCAGGGGGTCGCCGGGGGCGAGCCCTTGAAAAGAGAGATTTGACGCGTGGCAGACGGCGGATCGCAGGAGCGGACACTGGTCTCGGGCGTCGCCGGGCGCTACGCCACCGCCCTCTTCGAACTGGCGAGCGAGGGCAACGCCATCGACGCCGTCGCTCGCGACCTCGATTCCTTCAGCGCCATGCTCGCCGAGAGCGCCGATCTGCGCCGCCTCGTCGAAAGCCCGGCCTTCTCGGCCGAGGACCAGACCGCCGCTGTCAAGGCGGTCCTCGCCAAGGCCGGCATCTCCGGCGTCGCCGGCAATTTCATCGGCCTCGTCGCCAGCAAGCGCCGCCTGTTCGCGCTGCCGGGCATGATCCAGGGCTTCAAGAACCTCGTCGCCGAGGCGCGAGGCGTCGTCAGCGCCGAGGTTACGGTCGCCGAGGAACCCTCCGCTAAGCGGGTCGAAGAAATCCGCGCCGCGCTGAAGGGCGTCGCCGGCAAGGATGTCGACGTCGCGATCCGGATCGATCCCGCGATCATCGGCGGACTCGTCGTCAAGATGGGCTCCCGCATGGTCGACGCCTCGCTGAAAACCAAGCTCAATTCAATTCGTCTTGCCATGAAAGAGGTCGGCTGATGGAAATCCGCCCCGCTGAAATTTCCGCGATCCTGAAGGCCCAGATTTCGAACTTCGGTTCGGAAGCCTCCGTCACCGAGGTCGGCCAGGTGCTCTCCGTCGGCGACGGCATCGCCCGCGTCTACGGCCTCGACAAGGTCCAGGCCGGCGAGATGGTCGAGTTCGAGACCGGCGTGCGCGGCATGGCGCTCAACCTCGAAAGCGACAATGTCGGCGTCGTCATCTTCGGCTCCGATCGCGAGATCAAGGAAGGCCAGACGGTCAAGCGCACCGGCGCCATCGTCGACGTGCCGGTCGGCAAGGAGATGCTCGGCCGCGTCGTCGACGCGCTCGGCAACCCGATCGACGGGAAGGGCCCGATCAAGGCCGCCCAGCGCTCACGCGTCGACGTCAAGGCGCCCGGCATCATCCCGCGCAAATCGGTGCACGAGCCGATGGCGACCGGCCTCAAGGCGATCGACGCCCTGATCCCGATCGGCCGCGGCCAGCGCGAGCTGATCATCGGCGACCGCCAGACCGGCAAGACCGCCGTGGCGCTCGACACGATCCTGAATCAGAAGGCGCTGAACGAGGGCACCGACGAGAGCCAGAAGCTCTACTGCGTCTATGTCGCCATCGGCCAGAAGCGCTCGACCGTCGCCCAGTTCGTGAAGGTGCTGGAAGAGCGCGGCGCGCTGGAATACTCGATCATCGTCGCCGCCACCGCCTCGGATGCGGCTCCGATGCAGTTCCTGGCGCCCTTCGCCGGCTGCGCCATGGGCGAGTATTTCCGCGACAACGGCATGCACGCCGTGATCATCTATGACGACCTCTCCAAGCAGGCCGTCGCCTATCGCCAGATGTCGCTGCTGCTGCGCCGCCCGCCGGGCCGCGAGGCCTATCCGGGCGACGTGTTCTACCTGCACTCCCGCCTGCTCGAGCGCGCCGCCAAGATGGGCGAGGGCGCCGGCAACGGCTCGCTGACGGCGCTGCCGGTCATCGAGACGCAGGCCAACGACGTCTCGGCCTATATCCCGACCAACGTGATCTCGATCACCGACGGCCAGATCTTCCTCGAGACCGACCTGTTCTACCAGGGCATCCGCCCGGCCGTGAACGTCGGCCTCTCGGTCTCGCGCGTCGGCTCGGCCGCGCAGACCAAGGCGACCAAGAAGGTCGCCGGCAAGATCAAGGGCGAGCTCGCCCAGTATCGCGAGATGGCCGCCTTCGCCCAGTTCGGCTCCGACCTCGATGCGGTCACCCAGCGCCTACTCAACCGCGGCGCGCGCCTGACCGAGCTCCTGAAGCAGGCGCAGTTCTCGCCGCTGAAGATGGAAGAGCAGACGGTCGTGATCTATGCCGGCGTCAACGGCTATCTCGATCCGCTGCCGGTCGCCAAGGTGCGCGCCTTCGAGGACGGGCTGCTCGCGCTGGTGCGCGGCAAGCATGCCGACCTGCTGGCCGAGATCGGCAAGACCAAGGATCTTTCGGACGCCAACGCGGCCAAGCTGAAGGACATCGTCACCGACTACGCCAAGTCGTTCGCCTGATCGTCATGAGCTGAGCGCAGCGAAGCAATCCAGCCTCGCTGCGCAGACCTTCTGGATTGCTTCGTCGCTGCGCTCCTCGCAGTGACGGGTAGGGGATTGAAGACCAGATGCCTTCATTGAAGGACCTTCGGAATCGCATCGCCTCGGTGAAGGCGACGCAGAAGATCACCAAGGCCATGCAGATGGTCGCGGCCGCCAAGCTGCGCCGGGCGCAGGCCGCGGCCGAGGCTGCGCGCCCCTACGCCGAGCGCATGGAGACGGTGCTGGCCAATCTCGCCGCCGGCGTCTCGGGAACGAGCGCGCCGCGGCTTATCGCCGGCACCGGGTCCGACAAGGTGCATCTGCTCGTGGTCTGCACCGCCGAGCGCGGCCTGTGCGGCGCCTTCAACTCATCGATCGCGCGTCTCGCCCGCGACAAGGCGAACGCGCTGAAGGCCGAGGGCAAGACGGTCAAGATCATCTGCGTCGGCAAGAAGGGCTACGACATCCTGCGCCGGCAGTTCAGCGCCGACATCATCGAGGTCGTCGACCTGCGCGCCTTCAAGCAGATCGGCTTCGCCAACGCCGAGACCGTCGCCCAGAGCATTCTGGCGCGCTTTAACGCCGGCGAGTTCGACGTCGCGACCCTGTTCTTCTCGCGGTTCAAGTCGGTGATCTCGCAGATCCCGACGGCGCAGCGGATCATCCCGGCGGAAATCCCGGCCGAGACCAAGACCACCGACGCGGTCTACGAATACGAACCCGACGAGACCGAGATCCTCGAGACCCTGCTGCCGCGCAACCTCACCGTCCAGGTGCTGCGGGCGCTGCTCGAGAACGCGGCCTCCGAACAGGGGGCGCGCATGTCGGCGATGGATTCCGCCACGCGCAACGCCGGCGAAATGATCAAGAAGCAGACGCAGCTCTACAACCGCTCGCGCCAGGCGATGATCACCAAGGAACTGATCGAGATCATCTCCGGCGCGGAAGCGCTCTAACCGCCTTAATCCAGGCCGGCCCGCCCGGCTCACAGACACGCTGACCCGAGGTTTGGAAACCATGGCCAAAGCCGCTACGAAGAAGTCCGCCGCCGAGAAGCCCGCCAACACCGGCGCTGGCCGCGTCGCGCAGGTCATCGGCGCCGTCGTCGACGTGCAGTTCGACGGCGCGCTGCCGGAGATCCTGAACGCGCTCGAGACCGACAATCTCGGCAACCGCCTCGTGCTCGAGGTCGCCCAGCATCTGGGCGAGAACACGGTTCGCACCATCGCGATGGATTCCACCGAAGGCCTCGTCCGCGGCCAGTCGGTGACCGACACCGGCGCGCCGATCGCGGTGCCGGTCGGCGACGAGTGCCTCGGCCGCATCATGAACGTCATCGGCGAGCCGGTCGACGAGGCGGGTCCGATCCTGACGACCAACACCCGCGGCATCCACCAGCCGGCCCCGTCCTATGCCGATCAGGCGACGGAAGCGCAGATCCTCGTCACCGGCATCAAGGTCGTCGATCTGCTGGCGCCCTACGCCAAGGGCGGCAAGATCGGCCTGTTCGGCGGCGCCGGCGTCGGCAAGACCGTGCTGATCATGGAGCTGATCAACAACGTCGCCAAGGCGCACGGTGGTTACTCCGTGTTCGCCGGCGTCGGCGAGCGCACGCGTGAGGGCAACGACCTCTATCACGAGATGATCGAGTCGGGCGTGAACAAGAAGGGCGGCGGCGAGGGCTCGAAATGCGCGCTCGTCTACGGCCAGATGAACGAGCCTCCGGGCGCGCGCATGCGCGTGGCGCTGTCGGGCCTCACCGTCGCGGAGGATTTCCGCGACAAGGGCCAGGACGTGCTGTTCTTCGTCGACAACATCTTCCGCTTCACGCAGGCGGGCTCGGAAGTGTCGGCGCTGCTCGGCCGCATTCCCTCGGCGGTGGGTTACCAGCCGACGCTGGCGACCGACATGGGCAACCTGCAGGAGCGTATCACCACCACCAACAAGGGTTCGATCACCTCGGTGCAGGCGATCTACGTGCCTGCCGACGACCTGACCGACCCGGCGCCCGCGACCTCCTTCGCCCACCTTGACGCCACGACCGTGCTGTCGCGCTCGATCGCGGAAAAGGGTATCTATCCGGCGGTCGACCCGCTCGACTCGACCTCGCGCATGCTGTCGGCCGCGATCGTCGGCGACGAGCATTACGGCGTCGCCCGTCAGGTCCAGCAGATCCTCCAGCGCTACAAGGCGCTGCAGGACATCATCGCGATCCTGGGCATGGACGAGCTTTCGGAAGAGGACAAGATCTCGGTCGCCCGCGCCCGCAAGATCGAGCGCTTCCTGTCGCAGCCCTTCTTCGTGGCGGAGGTCTTCACCGGCTCGCCGGGCAAGCTCGTCGCGCTCGAGGACACGATCAAGGGCTTCAAGGGGCTGGTCGAGGGCAAGTACGACCATCTGCCGGAGGCGGCCTTCTACATGGTCGGCTCGATCGACGAAGCCGTCGAGAAGGCCCAGCGGCTCGCGGCGGAAGCGGCGTAATCCTGCATGAGTCGCAGTGCTCATATTGCGATATGGGCACTGTCAGGACTGTCAGCGATCCTGATCGGGATGCTGGAAGTGCCGCGCTGGTTCGTTTTGATCGCTATAATGGGAGAGGAAGCAGCGTTTTTTCGGACCATGGGGCTCGTCGCTGCAGACAAGGGGGCGGACTGGTTGGTCGTCGTTCTCTTATTTCCCGTTTTTCTTCTGTTCGGCTACTTCGTTCCCGCCTATGTCCCCTTGCCGGGGGTATGGGGTGAGGACCGGAAAAAGGAAGGCTAGATGGCCACTTTCAAGTTCGAACTCGTCTCGCCCGAGCGCATCCTGTTTTCCGGCGACGTGCTCAGCGTCATCGTCCCCTCGGTCGAGGGCGAGATGACGGTGCTGGCCGGCCATGCGCCGGTGGTTGCGGTGCTGAAGGCGGGCATCGTCTTCGTCCAGACCGATGGCGATCACGGCAAGGAGTTCTTCGTCAATGGCGGCCTCGCCGAGATCAACCAGAGCGCGACGACGATCCTGGCCGAGCAGGGGCTCTTCATCGAGGACGTCGACAACGCCGTGCTCGACCAGGAAATCCTGACCGCCGAGACCAGGCTCGCCGGCACGCAGGACGACGACGAGCGCAAGCGCCTGCACGACACGCTGGTCCAGCTCCGCGAGTTCAAGGGCGTCTTCGCGCAGCGCCGGGCGGCTTGACTTGTTTCCTTCTCCCCTCGGGGGAGAAGGTGGATCGGCGAAGCCGAGACGGATGAGGGAAGGGTCGCGCCAGCGGCCCTTTTTCTTGCCGGTCGAGGCTCTGCCCTCATCCGTCAGCGCTACGCGCTGCCACCTTCTCTCCTCGGGGGAAAGGATTACCCGTAACTGATGAACTCCATCAGCGAGCCGTCGGGATCGCGGAAATAGACGCTCGTCCCCTTGCCGCCGACGCCGACGCGCTGCACCGGCCCGAGCTCGACCGCGACGCCGGTCTTGCCGAGATGGGCGATCGCGCCGTCGATCGATCCCGGCCAGGTGAAGCAGAGATCGCTGCCGCCGGGCGGAACCGGCAGCCGCGCCTTCGGGTCGGGCTGCAGGTTCGGGCCATGGCAGTTCAGTTGCGCCGCCCCGATGCGATAGACGAAACCGGCCCCGTTCGCGATCACCTCCGCGCCGATGACGTCGCGATAGAAGGCGTTGGAGCGCTCCCAATCCGAGACGTGGATGACGCAGTGGTCGAAGGTGCAAAGGCTCATGGCAGGCTCCGCGGTTCTGTCGCGGCCCCATTACGTCATTGCGAGCGCAGCGAAGCAATGCAGGGAGACGTAGCGCTCTGCCGACATCGAGGCGGTCGCGTAGGATATGCTCGGCAATGCTGGGTCCCGATTCGCGCCTTTCGCGCTTACCGTTTCCCGTCATGCTCGGCCTTGTGGCGAGCATCCACGTCTTGGACGTAGGGCTCGACGAGGCAAGACGTGGATGGTCGGCACAAGGCCGACCATGACGGGATGGGGCTGAGACGCTGAACTACTCTCCCATAGCAATTAGGCTGGCGTTGCCGCCCGCCGCCGCCGTGTTGATCGTCACCGTCTGCTCGGTGGAAAAGCGCGTCAGGTAGTGCGGGCCGCCCGCCTTCGGGCCGGTGCCGGAGAGCCCGTGGCCGCCGAAGGGCTGCACGCCGACGACCGCGCCGATCATGTTGCGGTTGATATAGATATTGCCGGTAGAGAGCCGCGTCGTCACCTCCTCGACCGTGGTTTCGATGCGGGAATGCACGCCGAGCGTCAGGCCGTAGTCGGTCGCCTCGATCGCCTCGACCACCTTGCCGAGTTGGCCCGATTTCCAGCGCACGACATGCAGGATCGGGCCGAAATGCTCCTGGTTGAGCTCGCCGATGCTCTTGAGCGAAACGATATGGGGCGCGACATAGGTTCCGCCCAGCGAAGGCGTCTGCCCCGCCCATTCGAGCCGGCCGAGCTTGCGCATCGCGGAGACATGGCTCTCCAGCCGTTGTTTGGCGGCGGCGTCGATGACCGGGCCGATATGGGTCTCGATCGCGCGCGGATCGCCGATCGTGAGTTCGCGGGCCGCGCCGGCGATCATCTCGACCATCCTGTCGGCGACGTCGTCCTGCACCACGAGCAGGCGCAGCGCCGAGCATCGCTGGCCGGCCGAGCGGAAGGCCGACATCACGACGTCGTCGGCGACCTGCTCGGCCAGCGCGGTCGCGTCGACGATCATCGCGTTGAGGCCGCCGGTCTCGGCGATCAGGGGCACGATCGGGCCATCCTTGGCGGCGAGCGTGCGGTTGATCGCGCGCGCGGTCGCGGTCGAACCGGTGAAAGCGACGCCGGCGACGTCCTTGTGAGCGACCAGCGCCGCGCCGAGCGCCCCGTCGCCGGGCATCAGATGCAGGGCCGAGACCGGCACGCCGGCCTCGTGCAGCAGGCGCACCGCGACCGCCGCGATCAGCGGCGTCTGCGGCGCGGGTTTTGCGACGACGCTGTTGCCTGCGACCAGCGCGGCCGCGATCTGGCCCGCGAAGATCGCCAGCGGGAAATTCCATGGCGCGATGCACAGGAACGGCCCGCGCCCGCGCAGGATCAGCCGGTTGTCCTCGCCGGTCGGGCCGGGCAGGGCGACGGGCGCGGCGAGTTTCGCCTCCGCCTCGGCGGCGTAGTAGCGGCAGAAGTCGACCGCCTCGCGCAGTTCGGCGATGGCGTCGTCCAGCGTCTTGCCGGCTTCGGCCTGGAGCAGCGCCAAGAGCAGGCCGCGCCGCGCCTCCATCAGGTCGGCGGCCTTGCGCAGCGCCGCGGCGCGCGTGCGGGCCGGCGTCGCGTTCCAGCCCGGAAACCCGGCCTTGGCCGCCTTCATCGCGCGATCGGCGAGGCCTGCATCGGCTTCGGCGACGGCGCCGACCGGATTGCCGTCGATCGGGGAGAGCACGGGCCGGACCACGCCGCCGGCCGGCTTGCCGTCGATGATCGCGCCCGCCTCGGGAAAAGGCTTTGCGGCGGCGGCTGCGACATCCGCCAGCAGCGCCTCCAGGCTTTCGGCATCGCCGAGCTCGACGCCGGCAGAATTCTTGCGCGACGGGCCGAACAGATCGGCCGGCAACGGAATGCGACGGTGGCGCGCCGCGCCCGCATGTCCGATGGTGTCGGCGGGCGAGACCAGCAGAGCCGAGACCGGCACGTCGGGATCGCCCGAGACGCTGACGAAGGAGGAGTTCGCGCCGTTCTCCAGTAGCCGGCGAACCAGATAGGCGAGCAGATCCTGATGCCCGCCCACGGGCGCATAGGTGCGGCAGGAAAAGCCCGCCTTGTCCGCCAGCAGCTTCTCATAGAGCGCCTCGCCCATGCCGTGCAGGCGCTGGAACTCATAATCCTCGGCATCGCCCGCCATTTCCGCCACGGTGGCGACGGTCAGCGCGTTGTGGGTGGCGAATTGTGGGATGATGCGCGGCCGCAAGCGCAGAAGCTGCGCGGCGCAGGCCTCGTAATTGAGGTCGGTCATCGCCTTGCGGGTGAAGACCGGATAGTCGGCGAGCCCGCGCTCCTGGGCGCGCTTCAGTTCGGTGTCCCAATAGGCGCCCTTGACGAGGCGCACCATCAGCCGGCGGCCATGCTGCCCGGCCAGCGCCGCGATGTGGTCGATCACCGCCGATGCGCGCTTCTGGTAGGCCTGAATGGCGAGGCCGAAGCCGTCCCAGCCGGCGAGCGAGGCCTCGGCCATCACGGCGGCGATCACCTCGAGCGAGAGTTCGAGCCGGTCGGCCTCCTCGGCGTCGACGGTGAAGTTGAGGTCGTAGCGCTTGGCCTGCTGCGCCAAGGCAATCACCTTCGGCGTGAGTTCGGCGAGGACAAGCTCGCGGTTGGTCGCCTCGTAGCGCGGATGCAATGCCGAGAGCTTTACCGAGATGCCCGGCCGGTTGGGCAGCGGCGCGTTGCCGGCGGATGCCCCGATGGCGTCGATCGCGGCGGCGTAGGAGGCGAGGTAGCGGTCGGCGTCCGCCTGCGTGCGCGCGCCTTCGCCCAGCATGTCGAAGGAATAGCGATAGAGCTTGCCGCTGCCCGAGGCCGCACGCTTGAGCGCCTCCTCGATCGTCTGGCCGAGGACGAAATGGCCGCCCATCACGCGCATCGCCTGGCGGGTGGCCGTGCGGACGGCGGGAACGCCGAGGCGCTTGGCGAGCCCGCCGACGATGCCTGTCGGCGTCTCACCGGGCTGGATGACGCGGGCGGTGATGCCCAGCGCCCAGGCCGAGGCCGAGACGAGGAAGGCGTCGGATTTCGATTCGTGATGGGCGAAATCGCCCTGGCCGAGCTTGTCCTCGATCAGGCGATCGGCGGTGGCGGCGTCGGGCACGCGCAGCAAGGCCTCGGCCAGCACCATCAGCGCCAGCCCCTCCTTGGTCGAAAGCGAATATTCCCGCAGCAGCTCCTCGATGCCTCCGAGCCCGACCTTGCGGGTGCGGATCGCCTCGATCAGCGAAGTCGCGCGCGCGTCGATGCGCGCCTTGGCCGCCGGATCGCGCCGCGCGCCGGCCAGCAGGCGGGCCGCGATCGCGCCGTCATCTTCTGCATAGGGCGCGCGGAAGGGCGGGACCGGCGTGGCATCGACGAGGCGCGGGGCGGGGGCGGCCATGATGACGGCTCCGGATGAGCGGCGGCGGGATGATCTGAAGAATCAGGCTTCAGAGGCCGGATATCAACTCGTGAATCAGATTAAGTTGCCTTATAATTTCCCGTATTGGATGGACTTGACGACGATTTATGAAGCGCGTCATTGCGAGCGCAGCGAAGCAATCCAGGGGGAGGTCGAGCGCGCGGCCCTGGATTGCTTCGCTGCGCTCGCAATGACGGGGGAACAGGCAATGCTCGACCGCACCGACCGCCGCATCCTCTCGCTCCTGCAATCCGACGGCCGCATCGCCGGTGTGGAACTTGCCGACAAGGTCGGCCTGTCCCCGACCGCCGTCGGCGAGCGGCTGAAGCGCCTGACGCGCGAGGGCTTCGTCACCGGCTACCGCGCCACGCTCGACCCGTTGAAGCTCGGCCTCAACCTGCTCGTCTTCGTCGAGGTCTATCTCGACAAGACCACGCCCGACGCCTTCGAGCGCTTCGCGGCGGCGGTCAAGCGCGCGCCGGAGGTGCTGGAGTGCCACATGGTCGCCGGCGGCTTCGACTATCTGGTCAAGACCCGGGTTGCCGACATGAACGCCTATCGCCGCTTCCTCGGCGAGGTGCTGCTGGCGCTGCCGGCGGTGCGCGAGACGCGGACCTACGCCGTGATGGAGGAGGTCAAGACGGACGGGGCGCTGCCGCTGTGAAGGCTGCCGCCCTCGCGCGTCGGGACGCTCCCTGCAGGGATCGGTGGCTGGCTTGACGCAGTGCCGAATTTTCGGGCGGACTGCCCGCCGCGTCGGCGCTTTGTGCTTGACCTGCCGGAGGGTTGAGCCAGTCTGAAACGGTTCCAGCCCGGCACGCCGCTTGCTGGGCCGTTCCGAAATCGCCGCCTCGACCGCCCGTCCGGAGTTCACGATGTTCACTCTTCTGCATGCAGCCGCAGTCTCCGTCTCGCGGCGGAGCGCCGTCCATCTGGCGGCCGCCACCTTGGTCGCTGCCACGTTCTTTGGCGCGCAGGCAGCCCAAGCCCAGACCGCGGTGCGGTTTACGCTCGACTGGCGCTTCGAGGGGCCTTCGGCGCTGTTCCTGATGGCGCAGGAGAAGGGCTATTTCAAAGCCGAAGGCCTCGACGTGACCATCGACACAGGCAACGGCTCGCGCGAGGCGATCCCGCGCGTGGCGTCGGGCACCTATGACGCCGGCTTCGGCGACGTGAACTCGCTGATCCGCTTCCGGGACGAAAATCCCACCGTCGATCTCAAGGCGGTGATGATGGTCTACGACAAGCCGCCCTTCGCGATCGTGGGCAGAAAGAGCCGCGGCGTCACCGCCGACGTGAAGTCGCTCGAAGGCAAGAAGTTCGGCGCGCCGGCGGCCGACGCCGCCTTCGCGCAATGGCCGATCTTCAAGACGGTCAACAAGCTCGACGACAGCAAGATGCGGCTGGAGAATGTCGGCTTCCCGGTGCGCGAGCCGATGCTGGCCTCGGGCGAGGTCGACGCCGTGTTCGGCTTCGCCAACTCCTCCTTCATCAACCTGAAATCGCGCGGCGTGCCGGTCGACGACATCGTCGTCATGCTGATGTCGGACTATGGCGTGGAGCTCTACGGCAACGTCGTCATGGTCTCGCCGAAGTTCATGGCCGAGAAGCCGCAGGCCGTGCGCGGCCTGCTGCGGGCGATCACCAAAAGCGTCAAGGACACGGTCGCCAATCCCGAACTCGGAGCGCAACTGGTGATCAAGCGCAACGACGTCGCCAAGGTCGAGGTCGAGCTCGAGCGCCTCAAGATGACGCTCGACCAGAACGTGATGACGCCTTACGTCAAGGCGAACGGCTTTGGCGGCATCGACAAGGCGCGCTGGGACCGCGCGCTGGAGCAGATCGGCCTGACCTTCCAGTTCAAGGACAAGGCGAAGGCCGGCGATGCGTTCGTGGATACATTCCTGCCGGCTTCGGCGGAGCGGGTGTTCTGACGCGACGAGTGCCTGACCTGCCTCCTCCCTCCCCCTCGTGGGAAGGGTATGGGGATGGGGGCGAACGACCAGGCGAGCGGTTGCTCGTAGGACGCTGGTATAAGCGTCGTTGTCTTCGCTGAACTCTGTTGCTCTGACTTTCCGCCCCCCACCCCTGACCCCTCCCCACGAGGGGGAGGGGAATGCGCTTGTCTCGTCCCGCCCGGAGCCCGCTTGACCGCCTTCGTCGAACTCCACGATGTCACCCATGTCTATGGCGGCGGCGACGGTCCGCCGGCTGTCGCGGGGCTGTCGCTGAAGGTCAGGGAGGGCGAGTTCGCCGCGATCGTCGGCCCGTCCGGATGCGGCAAGTCGACGATGATGAAGCTCGCCACCGGGCTGCAACGGCCGAAATCGGGCACCGTGATCGTGGCGGGCGGCGAGGTGACAGCGCCGATCAAGATCACCGGCATGGCTTTCCAGAACCCGGTGATGCTGCCCTGGCGCACGACCTTGCAGAACCTGCTGCTGCCGCTGGAGATCGTACAGCCGCACCGCTCGCGCCTGCGCGCCAACAAGGCCGAATACGTCGCGCGCGCCGAGGGGCTGCTGGAGACGGTCGGGCTCAAGGGCATGGGCTTGAAATTCCCCTGGCAGCTCTCGGGCGGCATGCAGCAGCGCGCCTCGCTGTGCCGCTCGCTGATCCACGAGCCGAAACTGCTGATGCTGGACGAGCCGTTCGGCGCGCTCGACGCCTTTACGCGGGAAGAGCTCTGGTGCGTGATCCGCGACCTGCATGCGCAACGCGGCGTTACCGTGATCCTGGTCACGCATGACCTGCGCGAGGCCGTGTTCCTGGCCGACCGGGTGTTCTGCATGTCGGCGCGGCCCGGCCGGATCATCGCCGAGCGCGAGGTTTCCTTCGCCCGCCCGCGCGATCTCGACCTGACCTACACGCCGGAGTTCGCCGCCGTGGTGCAGGAGCTGCGCGGTCATATCCGCGAGGCGAGGGCGGCGGCATGACACGCGCCACCTGGCTAAGGCTCGCGCCCTATCTGTTCACGATCGGCTTCTTCATCCTCTGGGAGCTGGTCTGCCGCGTCTTCAAGGTGTCGAGTTTCATCCTGCCGCCGCCTTCGGCGATCTGGGGTGCGCTGGTGCAATACCAGAAGCCGCTCTACACCAACGCCTTCCACACGCTGTGGATGACCTCGCTGGGCTTTGGGCTCTCGATCGCCTTCGGGCTGGCGCTCGGGCTGCTCGTCGGCTCGTCTCGGCTGATCTACGCCGGGCTGAACCCTCTGCTGGTCGGCTTCAACGCGATCCCGAAGGTCGCGGTGGTGCCGATCCTGGTGATCTGGTTCGGCGTCGGCTGGCTGCCGCCGGTGCTGACCGCCTTCGTGATCTCGTTCTTCCCGATCGTGGTCAATGTCGCGACGGGGCTCGCCACGATCGAGCCCGAGACCGAGGACGTGCTCAAGGCGCTCGGCGCCAGCCGCACCGACATCATGCTGAAGGTCGGCATTCCGCGCTCGCTGCCGTACTTCTTCGGCGCGCTGAAGGTCTCGATCACGCTGGCCTATGTCGGCTCGGTGATCGGCGAGCAGAACGCCTCGAATCTGGGCATCGGCAACCTGATCACCCGCGCCTCGGCCGATTTCAACGTGCCGCTGGTGTTCGCCGCGCTGATCGTGCTGGCCGTGCTCGGCGTCTTCCTCGTCGCGATCGTCGATATCGTCGAGAGCCGGATGACCGGCTGGGCCAAGCGTTCGCAGATGGGGAATGCGTGAATTTCGGGGCGCGGGAAAGGCTAGGCGCTCACCGCTGCCTCTCCGGCAAAAAAAGTAATCCCCGGTCACCCCAGCCTCTCTTATGATGCGCCCACCTCGTTCCCGGGGGGCAGCCATCCGGAGGTGTGCCGTTGGTCGGGATGAGGGCGGCGCCTGCGGATGGTCTCACAAACCAGACTCGGGAGGCTTCGGGGCACCGCCCTGGGGGCATTACGACCCCTGTGCGAGGAGCTCGCTGGAAAGAGGCCGGTGGAACGGCATCGGGACTGCGGACGCGACAAGGCGATGAGCCGAACTGGCATCCAAGGTCTCGGCGTCACGAAACCGGCATCCCATAAGCGCGGCCCGGAGTCAGAAATCGCCGGAGGCGGAGCGCCACGGGGCGTGCGACGGGTGGCTCAATCCTGTCGCGCCGCGACCTGGCTCAATGGTTGCGGAACTCTACTGCCGCGCCTCGCGGCGCTCCGCCAGCCCCCCACGATCGACGCCGCGCGCGAGCGTGGGCGCGGTTTCGCCGCGGCCGGCCTAACCCTTTGAAGGTGACAGGCCGGAGCGTCCTGCCTATCGTGCCGCGCCTTTTCCGATGGACCCGAGAGCTTGCTCCTTCCCGATCTCCGCGACTACGACGCGCTGCGTTCCACGTTCCGCTGGGCGATCCCGCCTCGCTACAACATCGCCGTCGACATCTGCGACCGCTGGGCGGCGATCGAGCCCGAGCGCACCGCCATCATCGAGGTGTCGCAGGATTGGCGCGTCAGCCCGGTCTCTTTCGGCCATCTGCGCGAGCGGTCGAACCGGCTCGCCAATGCTCTTCGCGCCCGCGGCGTCGAACGCGGCGACCGGATCGCGATCCTGCTGCCGCAGGGCAGGGCGGTGCTCACCGCGCATCTGGCCGCCTACAAGCTCGGCGCGATCGCCGTGCCGCTGGCGGCGCTGTTCGGCGTCGATGCGCTGGCCTATCGGCTTGTCGACGCCGGCGTGAAAGCGCTGGTCACCGACGCGGCCGGGCTCGTGAAGGTGGCGCAGATCGCCGAGCCGCTGCCCGAACTGGCGCTGACGATCTTGACCGATGGCGCGGAAGGTTCGGCGCTCGGCTGGGAGAGCCTGCTCGCGGCGGCGAACCCTGACTTCACTGCTGTCGACACCAGTCCCGACGACCCCGCGCTGATGATCTACACCTCCGGCACCACCGGAAACCCCAAGGGCGCGCTGCATGGCCACCGCGTCCTGCCGGGCCATCTGCCCGGCGTCCAGATGCCGCACGAGTTCTTTCCGCAATCCGGCGACATCGCCTGGACGCCGGCCGACTGGGCCTGGGCCGGCGGGCTGCTGAACATGCTGCTGCCGGCCCTGCATTTCGGCGTGCCCGTGGTGGCGCGGCCGGTGACGCGTTTCGAGCCGGAGGAGGCCTTTCGCCTGATCTCCGAGCTCGGCATCCGCAACGCCTTCGTGCCGCCGACGGCGCTCCGGATGCTGCGCAGCGTCGAGCGGCCGCGCGAGCACTTCGCGCTGAACCTGCGGACAGTCGCGGCTGCGGGCGAGGCGCTCGGCGCCGAGACATTGGCCTGGGGCCATGAGGCGCTCGGGCTGACCATCAACGAAGCCTATGGCCAGACCGAGTGCAATCTCGTGCTCGCCTCCTGCGCCGCCATCGGCGTCAGCCGGCCGGGGTTCATCGGCAAGGCGGTGCCTGGCCACGAGGTCGCGATCATCCGCCCGGACGGCACGGTCTGCGCGGCCGGCGAAGAGGGCCAGATCGCGGTGCGCCGTCCCGACCCGGTGATGTTTCTGGGCTACTGGAACAACCCGAAGGCGACGGCGGAGAAATTCGTCGGCGACTGGATGACGACCGGCGACCAGGCGGTCCAGGACGACGATGATTACGTCCGCTTCGTCGGCCGCGACGACGACGTCATCACCTCGTCAGGCTACCGGATCGGGCCGGGGGAAATCGAGGACTGCCTGCTGAAGCACGAGGCGGTGTCGCTCGCCGCCGTGGTCGGCAAGCCCGATGCGCTGCGAACCGAGATCGTCAAGGCTTTCGTCGTGCTCAAGGCCGGTCGCGCGCCTTCGGAGGCGCTTGCCGCCGAACTTCAGGCTTTCGTGCGCCAGCGGCTCTCGGCCCATGAATATCCGCGCGAGATCGCCTTTCGCGACGAGTTGCCGCTGACGACGACGGGCAAGATCATCCGGCGGCTCCTGCGCGCCGAGGCCTGAAGCCGCGGGCGAGCGCGTCCCGCGCCCGACTGGCGAGATCGCGCGGCCGCAGCGCGCCCTGCGGCGCGAGCCTGATCTCGCCGAAGCGCCCGGCGGCCGGGCCGATCGCAGGCAAAGCGGGGTCGAGGATGAGCCTCGCCGGCGCAGCCTGCCGCATCATCGCCAGCAGCACGGTCTCGGGCGCGAAGGGCGCGTAGCTCTCGTCATGGGCGGCGAGATAAAGCCAGCCCCGCCGCGCCCGGCCGAGCACGATCGCGCCCGCGACCGGTCTGGAGTCGAGCGTCAGCAGGCCGATGCGGCATTGCCGGGCGCGGGTCAGGGTGCGGGTGACGGTGCGCAGGAAGGCGGCCTCGCGGGTGTCCTGCAGAACCGCCGTGCCGGCGCGGCCATGCGGCCCCGAAGCCTGCATCGCCAGCACGAACTCGACAGCGTCGCGCGCGTCGATGCGCGAGCCGGCCTCGACCAGCGCGAGCCTGCCCTGCCGCGACAGCGCGGCGCGTCTATTCTCGGCGCCGCCGGCCGGCTCAGGGGTCAGCGGCAGCGCCGCGCCCGGCGGCTGCAAGGTCGCGGCCAGGCCGAGTTGCTTTGCTGCCCGCAGCACCGGCCCGATCAGAGGCCCGTCGAGATCGATCCGCCGCAGCACGCAGCCGCGACCGTGCGGCATCCAACGTCCTCGCAGACCCAGCACGGCCGCGATGGCCTCCTGCGCCCGATCAGCGTCGAGCAGCGGCGCGCCATTGAAGACGCGGCCGTTCGAGAAGCCGATCAACTGGTCTGGCGCGAACAGCCGGTTGCGCGGAAAGCACGGGATCAGCCCGAGCAGCCTGCGGCCCGGGTCGTCGTCCGGCCCGTCCCAAACGAGGACCGCGAATGCATCGCGGAAGGCGATCAGGTGCTGGGCGGCCGGCAACGCGAAATCCGGCTCGAAGAACAGGTTGGGCTCGAGCGCGCGGCTCGCGAGATCGGACCAGGCGCCGCGGATCTCGGCGCAGGCCGGAAGTGGACGGATCTCGACGGAGATGCTCGCCGCCCGGCTCGGCATCGCGACCCGCGCGGCGCTTGGCGGCGAGCCCGTTACCGCGCCCTTCAAAGCCATGATCTGGTTCATCCGACCCTGCCTCGCGCCGGATCGCCGGGGCTTAGGGCTGTGCCAGAATGGCAAGCCGGCGGGCCTTCGCGACCGTTCGCCGGGCAGGGTTCAAGAACCACGCCGCAGCGCGCTGTTTCAGGCCGGGACGCCGGCGCTGGCGGCACGGCTCTCTTGCGCCGGTCGCTCGCCGAGGAAGGCGCGCCAGAGCCGCTGCACCACCGCTTCGTCGACATCCTTGACGATCAGCACCAGCCGGGAGCGCTCGTCGGCATCGGGCCAGCCGTCGAGCAGCAGCGGCGGATGCAGGATCTGCTGCACGGCGTGGACCAGAAGCGGCCGGCCGGGATGCTCGGCGAGGTTCACCAGGCCTTTGAGGCGCAGCAGCTTCGAGCCGTGGGTCGAGCGCAGCAGCGTCCAGAACAGGTCGAAGGTCGCCTGAGCCACCGGCTGCTCGGCGCTCAGCGCGAAGGCGCGAATGCTGGCGTCATGCCGGTTGACGTCGGGATGATGGGTGTGAGCGTGCCCGTGATGGTGATGACCATGGTCGTGATGGCCGCCATGGTCGTGCGCGCCGGCCAGCGCCTCCTGCGCCAGCCAGCGCGTCAGCTCGACCGGGCGTCTGGCGAGATCGTAAAGCCCTGCACCGACCAGCGCCTGCGCAGCGGCATTGGACCCGAGCATGACGACGCCGGGATTGAGCGCGGCGAGGCGCTCGCGCAGCGGCGCGGTCCGCTCCTGCGCGACGAGATCGGTCTTGGTCAGCACGATGCGGTCGGCCGAGACCGCCTGTTTCACGGCCTCGGGATGGGCGTCGAGCGTCGCCCAGCCGTTGACCGCATCGACCAGCGTCACCACGCCGTCGAGCCGGAAGCGCATGGCGAGATAGGGGTGGTTGATCAGCACGTTCAGGATCGGGGCGGGGTCGGCGAGGCCGGTTGTCTCGATCACGACGCGCCGGAATGGCGTGATCCTGCCATTGTCGTGCCGGCGCAGAAGGTCTTCCAGCGTCACGATGAGGTCGTCACGGATGGTGCAGCACAGGCAGCCCGAGGCGAGCAGGATCATGCTGTCCTCGACGCCCTCGATCATCAGATGGTCGAGACCGATCTCGCCGAACTCGTTGACGATCACGACGGTCTCGGACAGCGCCGGGTTCTTCAGCAGCCGGTTGAGCAGCGTCGTCTTGCCGGCCCCGAGAAAACCGGTCAGCAGCGTCAGCGGGACGGGGACAGGGCGTTGGCTCATCGGGGCTTGCGTCCGGCTTCAGGCCGCCGCCAGCGGACGGCGCTTTTGTTCCAGTATTACATTGGCCATGATCGCGGCGAGGACAAGGCCGCCGCCGGCATATTGCAGCGCCCCGAGCCGTTCGCCGAGCACGACGGCCGCGATCGCGACGGCGAAGACCGGTTCGGCGCAGAAGGCGAGCCCGGCCGCACCCGGCGCGACGCGCGCCAGCGCCAGCACCTGCAGCAGGAAGCCGACGAGATAACCGCCGACCGTGACCGCGACCGCCATCGGCGCGAGAAGCAGGGCCTGCGGCGGCAGGAAGCCCGCCGTCGCGGTCAGGATCGCCAGCGTCACCGGCAATGTGACGAGATGCGCCCAGAACAGTTTTGGCAGCAACGGCACGGTCGCGATCCGCGCCGCCGCGAAGAATTGCGCGGCGGCGAAGACGCTCGCCGCGAGGGCGAGCGCCAGCCCGCGCCAGTCGAAGCCGTGAAGATCGGGCCCGACCACCATCGCGACGCCGAGAAAGGCCGCGAGCGCGACGGCGAGACGGTCGACGCTGAAACGCACCGGCGTCAGCAGCGGCTCGGCCAGCACGATCAGCACGGGGAAGGTGTAGAACACCACGGCCGCGACGCTGACCGGCAGAAAGGCCACCGAAGACAGATAGGCGCAGCCGACGAGCGCGCTGGCGACGCCGAAAAGCAGGACAGCCCCACGTCGCTCGCGCGCCACGCCCAGCGCCGTTCGGGTCAGCACCGCGACCCCGGCGACGAGCGCCAGCATGACGAAGACGCGGTAGAAGACGACGAGCGAGCCGTTGAGGCCGGCCTGACCGGCGATCCGGGCGCTGACGATGTTGGTGCCGAAGGCCGCGGCCGAGGCGAGCGCCAGCAGCATGCCCTGCCGCGTGAGCGCGCGATGGTCGCCCGCGGTCACGCGCACCAACTCAGGCGTCGGTGTTCGGCTTGGGCTTCGTCCGGGCGACGGGCTTGGCGGCCTGGGGTTTGGCCGGCTGGGGCTTGGCGGCGGCCTGGGCCGGCTTCGTCTTCGCCTTGGCAGGTTGCGCCTTGGCCGGTTGGGCTTTTGCGGGCTGGGCGTTGCGTGTCGCCGGTCGCGTGGCCTTGATGCCGGCGGCGGCCGACGGGCGCAGGCTGCTCGGCGTCGCGGCGCCGGGCCTGATCGCGCCCTGGAGCCGCAGCGGGCCCGAGGCGGCGGTTGCGGAAGGCTCGGGCGTCGCGGCCGCGCCCGCGGGCGCGAAGGCGCTGGTCGCGGCCGGAATCGCGCCGGGGCCGGCGGCGGCGCGCGGCGCGCTCTCGCCGAAGAGGCTCGCGGCGACGGGGCGGCCGGGCGCGAGGACCGGGGCCGCGTCGCGCGCCACCTGGCTCGCGGCGGGCGTGGCGACATTGGCCGCGAGCGGCGCGCGGTCGGAACCCGGCGTGCGTCCGAAGGCGACCGGCACCGGGATGGTGTCGGCGCGTGGGCCGAGCACGATGCGGCCGGATGCCGAGCGCGACAGCATCGAACCCGTGGCGCGCGCTTGCGGCGCGAAGGTGGAGAAACGATCGTTGACGCCGTCGGCGTTGCCGCCGATGCCGCCGACGGCGATCGCGCTGTGGGAGATCGGACCCGAGACATCGACGTCGTCTGCCAGCGCCCCGCCGCCGCGGCGGACGTCGTCGCAGATGCTCGAGGCGCGACCGCCCCCGGCGGGCAGCGTGCCGAGCGTGTAGCCGAAGCCGCCCCATTTGCCGAAGCCGTCATCGAGCAGTTGCGCTGCCTTGACGGTGCGTTCCGCGCCGGACACCGCGCCGAGCACGACCGCGATCAGGGTGCGTCCGCCGCGCGAGGCCGTGGCGACGACGTTGAAGCCGGAGGCGCACACAAACCCCGTCTTCATGCCGCCAATGCCCGAATAGCGACCGACGAGGCCATTGGTGTTTTTCAGCACCTGCTTGCCGAGCTGGACCGCCGGCGTGTTCCAGTAATCCGAATAATCAGGGAATTCGCGCATCAGCGCCATGGCGAGGATGGCGAGATCGCGCGCGCTGGTCTGCTGATCGGGATGGTGCCAGCCATTGGGGTTGGTGAAGTGCGTGCTCGTCATGCCCAGCCTGGCGGCCTCGGCATTCATCATCGCGACGAAGCTCGGGACGTCGCCGCCCACGCCTTCGGCGATCACATAGGAAATGTCGTTGGCGGACTTCACCATCATGATGCGCAGCGCGTTGTCGAGCGTCACCTCCTGGCCCGCGCGGATATAGACCTTCACCCGCGGCTGGCTGGCGGCGAGCTTGGAGGCGGGTATGGCGGTCTCCAGCCCGATGCGGCGCTCGCGCACCGCCTTCAGGGCGAGATAGGCCGTCATCATCTTGGTCGTGGAGGCCGGGTGCCAGGGCTGCCCGGCATTCTCGCTGGAAAGCACCTCGCCGCTGGAGGCGTCGATCACGAGGCTGGTTCCGGCCAGGGCAGGGGCGGAGAAGGCGAGCCCCAGAGCGAGCGCGGCTGTCAGGCGGAAAGCGATCATCGGCTGGTCTTGAACCTGTGAGAATGCGGGGTCGAAGTCGGACGGGGTTCAACGCGACGCATGCGGCATTTTCGAGACGGCGGGATTTGGCATCGGCCGCCGATGCATACCTACCCCCAGCGGAGCGATTTGCCTAGTCGGACGCGCCGGTCCAGAAGCATCGGGAGCGGAGGCCCCGCGCTCTTTGCCGATTTCGCGCCTCGCCATTTCTGTTCCGGATGCCTCGCGTGAGCTTCGCCCTCCTCTGGATTCCCGCGACGATCGCCGCCTCGCTGCTGCAGACGGCGCGCAATCTGACGCAGCGCTCGCTGACCGAGGTGATCGGCGTGGTCGGCGCGACACAGGTCAGATTTTTGTTCGGCTTGCCGTTCGCACTCCTGTTCCTGGCGCTGGTCTGCTTGATCGCGGCCCGGTTGCCGCCGCCGATCGACAGCCGGACATTGGCCTACACGCTCGCCGGCGCCCTGACGCAGATCGCCGCGACCGGCCTGATGCTGGCCGCGATGCGGGCGCGCTCCTTCGCCGTCACCACCGCCTACACCAAGACCGAGCCGGTCCAGGTCGCGATCTTCGGGGCGCTGCTCTTGGGCGATCCGCTCGGCTGGGGCAAGTTCGCGGCCATCCTCGTCGCGACGCTCGGCGTCGTCGTGGTCTCGTGGAAGCCGGGCGATAAGGCGACCGCCGCCGGCCTTCGGCCGGCCGTGATGGGGGTCGGCGCCGGCGCCTTCTTCGCGCTGTCGGCGATCGGCTTTCGCGGCGCGATCCAGTCCCTGCCGGAGGGCGGCTTCGTGCTGCGCGCGACGACGATCCTGGCGCTGGGCCTTGCGCTGCAGACGGCGGTGCTGACGCTCTACATGCTGGCCGCGAACCGGGCGGCGCTGATGCTCAGCCTGCGCAACTGGCGGCGTTCGCTTTCGGCCGGGTTCCTGGGCGCGGCGGCCTCGCAGTTCTGGTTCATCGGCTTTTCGCTGACCAGCGCGGCCAATGTCCGCACCCTGGCGCTGATCGAGGTGCCGCTGGCTCAGATCGCCTCGCGCCGGATCTTTTCGGAGGGCACGAGCCGGCGCGAGATGCTCGGCATGGCGATGATCGTGGCCGGGGTCGGCGCGCTGCTGCTTCTGGCCGTGTGACGGGTCCGCATCGTGGTCCATCCTTCCACGCACGCCGGAAATGCGCTTGTGCCCGCTTGCGGCGGGGCTGTCCGAAGCGCAAATAGGCGGAAAATCTGGTCAAGTCGGGAGATGACGTGATGAGCGCTGCGATCGTCGGTTGGGCCCATACGCCGTTCGGCAAGCAGGACGCCGAGACCATCGAGAGCCTGATCGTGCGGGTGGCGACGGACGCCCTCGCCGACGCCGGCATGACCGCCGACCAGGTCGACGAGATCGTGCTCGGGCACTACAACGCCGGCTTCTCGGCCCAGGATTTCACCGCCTCGCTGGTGCTGCAGGCCGACCCGGCCCTGCGCTTCAAGCCGACCACCCGCGTCGAGAACGCCTGCGCCACGGGTTCCGCCGCCGTGCATCAGGGCGCACGCGCGATCAAGGCCGGCGCGGCCAAGGTCGTGCTGGTCGTCGGCGTCGAGCAGATGACCAAGACGCCGTCCGCCGAGATCGGCAAATTCCTGCTGAAAGCGTCCTATCTCGCCGAGGACGGCGACACGACCGGCGGTTTCGCCGGCGTCTTCGGCAACATCGCCGCGGCCTATTTCCAGCGCCATGGCGACCAGTCCGACGCGCTCGCCATGATCGCCGCCAAGAACCACAGGAACGGCGTCGAGAACCCCTACGCCCAGATGCGCAAGGATCTGGGTTTTGCCTTCTGCCGCGAGGAGAGCGAGAAGAACCCCTTCGTCGCCGGCCCGTTGAAGCGGACCGACTGCTCGCTGGTCTCGGACGGAGCGGCCGCGATCGTGCTCGCCGACGAGGAGACCGCGATGGGCATGCGCCGCGCCGTCGGCTTCCGCGGCATGGCCCATGTCCAGGACTTCCTGCCGATGTCGAAGCGCGACATCCTGAAGTTCGACGGCTGCGCGCTCGCCTGGAAGCAGGCGCTGGCGAAGGCCGGCGTGACGCTGGACGATCTCTCCTTCGTCGAGACCCATGACTGCTTCACCATCGCCGAACTGATCGAATACGAGGCGATGGGGCTGACGAAGGAAGGCGACGGGGCCCGCGCGATCAAGGAGGGCTGGACTGCCAAGGACGGCAAGCTGCCGGTCAACGTCTCCGGCGGCCTCAAGGCCAAGGGCCACCCGATCGGCGCGACCGGCGTCTCGATGCATGTGCTCAGCGCCATGCAACTCGTCGGCGAGGCCCCCGAAGGCATGCAGGTGCAGGACGCCAGGCTCGGCGGCATCTTCAACATGGGCGGCGCCGCAGTGGCGAACTATGTCTCGGTGCTCGAGCGGATCAAGTGATGCGCTCGACGAGTGATGCGCTCGACATGGCGTTGTTCGTGACGTGATCATCTTCTTCGCGCTGCTGCCGGCCTATTTCCTCTCGATCTTCTACCGCTCCTGCCTGAGCGTCATCGCCAACCCGGTGATGGCGGATCTGGCGATGGGGCCGCGCGAACTCGGCTTCCTCGGCGCGGCCTGGTTCGTGACCTTCGCCGCCGCGCAGTTTCCGATCGGCTGGGCGTTGGACCGGCTCGGGCCGCGCCGCACGGTCGCGGCGGTGATGGCGGTCGGCACGGTCGGCGCGTTCCTGTTCGCGACCGCGGGCAGCGCCGTCGCCGGGGCCTTCGCCATGGCGCTGATCGGAGTCGGCTGTTCGCCGGTCTTCATGGCGACCTTGTTCCTGTTCGCGCGAACGCAGGAGCCGGCGCGTTTTGCCTTCCTGACCTCGGTCTTCATCGGGCTCGGCTCGCTCGGCAATCTGCTCGGCGCCGGCCCGCTGGCGGTCGCGGCCGAACGCTTCGGCTGGCGGCCTTCCATGCTGGCCGTGGCCTGCGCCTTCGGCGTCGCCGCACTGCTGGCCGCGCTGCTGATCAAGGATCCGCCGCGCGCCGATCAGGCTTCGGGCAAGGCGGAGGGGTTGATCGAAGGGCTGGCCAGCATCCTGAAAATCAAGGCGTTATGGTTCCTGGCGCTGATCACGCTCACCGGTTACGCCATCCTGGCGACCGCGCGGGGCCTCTGGATCGCGCCCTTCATGCGCGAGGTCCATGGTTTCGACACCGTGACCGCCGGGAACGCAGCGACCGCGATGGCGCTCGCCATGGTCGGCGGCGCCTTTCTCTATGGCGGGCTGGAAAAGCGGGTCGGCCGGGCCAAGCCGCTGGTGCTGTGGGGCACGGTCGCGACCGGCTTGCTGTTTGCGCTGCTGGCGCTGGCGGGCGGCGCGTCATGGCTCGCCGCCGTGGCCCTGTTCTCGGCGATCGGCGCGATCGGCTTCACCTACGCCATCCTGATGGCGCATGCGCGCATCTTCTTCCCGGCCCATCTGATCGGGCGAGGCATGACGGCGGTGAATTTCCTCTTCATCGCGGGCGCGGCGCTGATCCAGTCCGGCTCGGGCTGGTTCATCGCAGCCCAACGCGAGGCGGGGCTCGGCGCGGCGACGACCTTCGCCAATTTGCACTGGGGTTTTGCGGCGCTGCTGCTGGTCTCGGCTGCGGTCTATGCGCTGACGCCGGAGAAGGCGACGGGCTGAGCTTGCCGTCGATCGGCGCCGGTATTACCTTGTGGCCGTCTGGTAATACGGAGCCGCATCATGGCGACCACGGTGACGAGCAAGGGGCAGGTGACGATCCCGAAACCCGTTAGGGACCGGCTTGGTATTCAAGCTGGGAACGCCGTCGATTTCGTAGTCCGTGATGACGGTCAAGTGCTGCTTGTGAAAGCCCAGGACAAAGACTTCGCCGCCGCGATCGCCAAATGGCGCGGCTCCGTCGGCCCGGGACTTAGCACAGACGAGATTATGGAAATGACGCGCGGCGAATAATGAGCCGAACACTTGTTGATACCAACGTCTTTCTCGATCTTGTCACGGCAGACCTGCGCTGGCTTTCGTGGTCCAGTGGCGAACTGGCAGTCGCTGGGATGTCGAGCCGCCTTGTCGTCATCGACGTAATCTATGCCGAACTTTCGATCCGCTTTGAAGATCGAGCGCGGGTCGATGAATTGCTGGCGGATTTCAAGGTTGGCCTCGAAAGTCTCCATCGCGATGCGTTGTTTCTCGCAGGCAGGGCTTATCGTGAGTATCGCGCATCTGGCGGAACCAGAACCGGCGTGCTGCCCGATTTCTTCATCGGAGCTCATGCGGCCGTTGAAGGCTTGTCCTTGCTGACCCGCGACCCGCGCCGTTACCGGAGCTATTTTCCGAACGTCCAACTGATCGCGCCCTGACGCGGCTCAGCCCTCGCCCGGCCCGCGCGCGACGATCGCCAGCGCGTGCACGCCGTCCGCCAGTTCCTCCGCCAGCGCCGCATTGACCAAACGGTGTCGTTCCAGCCGGCTCTTGCCGGCAAAGGCCTGCGATACGATATCGACCCTGAAATGCGTCTGCCCGCCTTCGCGCCAGCCGCCATGGCCCTGGTGCTGGTGGGATTCGTCGATCACGCTGAGGCGCTGCGGCGCGAGGGCGTCCTCCAGCTTCCTGGTGATCCGTTCAGCCATTCCGGTCATGATCGCGACACCATCCTGATCGCCCTTGGCAGTGGTCGATGCATGCTGCGTCGCACTTGCCGCTGTCCCCGATGAGTCTCATAACCGTTCGACGATGAACTTCAACTCGCGCCTGTTCGACCGCATCAGGATCGGCCCTTCCGAGGCGGAAGAGGTCGAGGTGCCTGTTGGAGCGGCTTGCGACCATCCCGGCTGCAGGCGGGCGGGCGAGTTCCGCGCGCCCAAGGGCCGGGGCCGGGAAGGCCAGTTCTTCCTGTTCTGCATGGAGCATGTGAAGGCCTACAACGCGACCTACAACTATTTCGCCGGCATGGATGACGCGGCGCTGCAGGCCTATCAGAAGCAGGAGGAGATCGGCCACCGGCCGACCTGGAAGCTCGGCGTCAATTCGAAAGCCGCCCGGATGGCGCAGCGAGGCCGCGTCGCCAATGGCGGCGAGCAGGCGGATGTGCGAGACGCCTTCGACATTTTCGGGGCGCGCCGGGCTCAGGGCGCTGCGACGCCGGAGCCGCGCGTCGGCGTCGTGGCCCGCAAGGCGCTGGAGACGCTGAACCTCGACGAGAGCGCCGATTCGGCCGCGATCAAGGCGCGCTACAAGGAGCTGGTGAAGCGCTTCCACCCCGACGCCAATGGCGGCGACCGCTCACGCGAGGGCACGCTGCAGGAGATATTGAAGGCGTATCAGACGCTGAAGACGACGGGGATGGTTTAGCTCTACCCGCAATGTAAGGGCGCGGGGAACCCCTCTCCCTACGGGAGAGGGTTCTCCGTCGCGGCTCTTTCGCTCCGCGCTTTTCACTCAACCCGCTCCTTCGCCGCCAGCCCCGCCACATCGGCGATGATGCCGTCCAGCTCGAAGTTCTTCGGCGTGTAGACCGCCGCCACGCCCATGTTGCGCAACGCGTTCTCGTCGTCGGGCGGAATGATGCCGCCGACCACGACCGGCACGCTCATGCCGGCGACGCGCAGCCGCGCCGTCACGTCGCGCACCAGCGGCAGATGCGAGCCGGACAGGATCGACAGGCCGATGATGTCGGCTTGCGTCTCCCGCGCCTGCGTCACGATCTCGTCGGGCGTCTGGCGGATGCCGCCATAGCTCACCGCCATGCCGGCATCCCGCGCCCGCACCGCGATCTGCTCGGCCCCGTTGGAATGGCCGTCCAGCCCCGGCTTGCCGACGAGGAAGCGCGGCGGCCGGCCGAGTTTTTCGGTCGCCTTCGCCACGGCGGCCTTAACGGTGGCGAGGTCGGAATTGTCGCCGAGCTTGGAGGTGTCGACGCCGGTCGGCGCGCGGTACTCGCCGAAAATCTCGCGCAGGGTCTGGGCCCATTCGCCGGTGGTGACGCCGGCCTTGGCGCAGGCGATCGAGGCCGGCATGACGTTTCGCGCCTCTTTTGCGCAGGACGCCAGTTCGGCTAGCGCCGCTTCCGCGGCCTGGCTGTCCCGTTCCGAGCGCCAGGCCTTCAGCCGGCCGATCGCCTCAAGCTCGACCGAATCCGGCACGGTGACGACATTGCCTTCGCCGGCGGAGAGCGGGGAGGGCTCGCTCGTGGTGAATTTGTTGACGCCGATGACGATTTGCTCGCCGCGCTCTATCGCCTCGATCCGGCGCGCGCCGTTCTCGACCAGCGCCTGCTTCATGTAACCGGTCTCGATCGCGGCCAATGCGCCACCCATGTCGTCGATCTTCGCCAGCTCATCCAGCGCGGCCGCCTTCAGCTCGGCGACCCTGGCGTCGATCACGGTCGAGCCGTCGAAGATGTCGCCGAATTCGAGCAGGTCGGTCTCATAGGCCAGCACCTGCTGCATGCGCAGCGACCATTGCTGGTCGAAGGGGCGCGGCAGGCCGAGCGCCTCGTTCCAGGCCGGAAGTTGCACGGCCCGGGCGCGCGCCTTCTTCGAGAGCGTCACGGCCAGCATCTCGATCAGGATGCGGTAGACGTTGTTTTCGGGCTGCGGCTCGGTCAGCCCGAGCGAATTGACCTGCACGCCATAGCGGAAGCGGCGCATCGCCTCGTCGGCGACGCCATAGCGGCCAAGCGTGATCTCGTCCCAGAGATCGACGAACGCCCGCATCTTGCAAAGCTCGGTGACGAAGCGCATGCCGGCGTTCACAAAAAAGGAGATGCGGCCGACGACCTCGGGAAACTCCTCGGCAGACACCTCCGGCCGGGCGCGGATCGAATCCAGCAGGGCGATCGCGGTCGCCAAAGCGAAGGAGAGCTCCTGCACCGGCGAGGCCCCGGCCTCCTGCAGATGGTAGGAACACACGTTCGTTGGGTTCCATTTCGGCAACTCGCGGGCCGTGAACACGACGATGTCGGTGGTCAGCGCCATCGAGGGGCGCGGCGGGAAGACGTAAGTGCCGCGCGAAAGGTATTCCTTGACGAGGTCGTTCTGCGTCGTGCCCTGCAGCGCCTTGCGGTCGCAGCCTTGCTCGTCGGCGACCGCGACATAGAGCGAGAGCAGCCAGGCCGCCGTCGCGTTGATCGTCATCGAGGTGTTCATCTGCGCGAGCGGAATCTTGTCGAACAGCGCCCGCATGTCGCCGAGATGGCTGACCGGCACGCCGACCTTGCCGACCTCGCCGCGCGACAGGACATGGTCGGGGTCGTAGCCGGTCTGTGTCGGCAGGTCGAAGGCGACCGAGAGGCCGGTCTGTCCCTTGGCGAGATTGTTGCGGTAGAGCCTGTTCGATTCCGACGCGTCGGAATGCCCGGCATAGGTGCGGAAGATCCAGGGCTTGTCGCGCAGCGCGGGCTTGTCGCGAGGAGCCGGCTTGTCGCCGACAGGGCCGATCGCGCTCATGGGGTCTCACCCTCTTTTCAATGCAATCTCGATGTTGCACTGCGGCGAAGATTTACGCCAGAGGGGCGGCGCTGTCGTGGGCGACGATGGGATGAGGCGGGCGTGCGCCTCCACCCATCCACACCGAGGGGTTTCGCCACGGCGATCGGCTCTGTAGCCTCAGGGACGAGCAGCCGAAGAGCGCCCGTCATCATGCCGCCAGCGACACCGCCCCGCCCCGCCGCCGCCCGCTGGCTCTCCACTGGAAACAGCATCACGCAGCAGTTCCTGGCGATCGGCGGCCGGCCGGACATGATCAGCCTCGCCGGCGGCCTGCCCGCCGCCGACCTCTATCCGGTGGCGGCGGTCGCGCAGGCGAGCCAGGCGGCGCTGGCGCGCTGGGACGGGGCAGTCCTCGAATACGGCCCGGTCGAGGGCCTGCCGGCGCTGCGGGCCGCGATCGCGAGACGCATCTCGGCTGCGGCCGGCCGCAGCTTCGGCTCCGAGAATGTGCTGCTGACCACCGGCGCGATGCAGGGGCTCGACCTGATCGGCAAGGCGCTGATCGAACCGGGCGATACGGTCCTCGCGCAGTTCCCGACCTATCTCGGCGCGCTCGACGCCTGGCGACCGCGCCAGCCCGTCTATGAGCGCTTCGACTGGGATATGGACGCACCGGGGCTCGCGGCGGCGCTGCGCTGCGCGAAATTCGTCTATGCCGTGCCGAACTATTCCAACCCGACTGGCGTGCTGGTGTCGCAGAAGAAGCGGTCGGCGCTGCTCGACAGGGTCGTCGAGGCCGGAACCTGGCTGGTCGAGGACGATCCCTATCTGCCGCTGGCCTATGATGGCGACGCCGGCCCGAGCCTGCTCGCCCATCACGGCGCGCGCCAGCCGCACGGCCCCTATGACGGGCCGGTGATCTATCTCGGCACGCTGTCGAAGAGCCTCGTGCCGGGCCTGCGCGTCGGCTGGGTGGTGGCGGAAGCGGGCATGATCGCGACGCTGGCGCTCACGAAACAATCGACCGATCTCAGCTCCAGCATGCTGACTCAAGGTATAGCGCTGGAGCTGATCGAGAGCGGGTTCGAGGCCGGCCATGTCCCCACCATCCTGCCGCACTACCGCGCCCGGCGCGATGCGCTTTGCGCGGCGCTGGGCGAGCATCTCTCCGAATGGTTCGAGTGGGACGTGCCGCCCGGCGGCATGTTTGTCTGGCTGCGCGCCCGCCGGTCTGAGATCGATACCGACGCGCTCTACGCCCATGCTTTGGCCGAGAAGGTCGCCTTCGTGCCGAGCAGCGTGTTCGATCCCGCCGGGGCGCTGACCAGCGCGCTGCGGCTCAATTTCACACGCTCCTCGCCCGATTTGCTCGCCGAAGGCGTGCGCCGGCTGGCGCGCGCGGTGCGGCGACATCTGGCCGCCGACGCCGGCCGGGCGGCCTGAGACCCACGCCACGATCATCGTTCACAAGGACCGACCCGCCATGCCGACCCGCCTCGCCACGCCGCAACATCCCCGCCTGCCGGATGCGCTGATCGCCGCCTGGGGCGCGGTGCCGAGTTCCGTCATCGCCGACCAGCTCTGTGGAACCGGCCATGCCGACCCGCGCATCCGGCCGATCAGGCCCTTCGCGCCGGGCAAGCGGCTGGTCGGCCCCGCCGTCACCGCCTGGTGCGAGCCGGCCGATTACGGGCCGGTGCATCACGCCATCGCGGTCGCGGGACGGGGCGACGTCGTCGTGGTCGCGGCGGCCGGGCGGCGCGATGCTGCGCTGATCGGCGACCTGCTGAGCGGGGCGGCCCGGCTGAAGGGCATTCTTGGCGTGGTCGTCGACGGGGCGGTGCGCGATGTCGGCGTCGTCGCGCAATGGCCCGATTTCATGCTGTTCTCGCGCTGGGTCATGCCGCGCGGCCCGTCCTCGATGGAGCGTGGCATCGTCAACGGGCCGATCGTCTTCGGCGGGGTTTCGGTCTCGCCCAACGATCTCGTCATCGGCGACGATGACGGGCTGGTCTTCGTGCCGCATGCTTTGGCCGAAGCGAAGCTGGAGCCCTGCCTGGCGCGGGTGCGGGCGGAGGCGGGCTGGGAAAAGGTTCTGGCCGGCGGGGCGAGCACGGTGGAGACCTTCAACGTCCCGGCTATCGAGGCGCTTTGAGCCTCAGTTGCGCGCGCCGGGCAGCCTTGGCAGCGGCATGAACTCGACGCCCTCCTCATGCAGCATGCGGGCGTCCGCTGGCGTCGCCTCGCCATAGATGGCGCGGCTGTCGCTCTCGCCGTGATGGATTTTCAGCGCCTCGTCGGCGAAGCGCGGGCCGACATGCTCTGCGGTCTCGGCGACGTGCCTGTGGACGGCGGCGAGCATCTGGCGGAAGGCGATCTCCTTCTCGCCGATCAGCGCGACGGGCGCGGGCGCTTCCGGAGAGGCCGGCTCGGCGGCGGCCGGTGGCTGCGGCCCGTCGTCGACGCTCCGCCCCGGCGCGCCGCGATCCCGATCGGTGCGGGCGACGTTCGGGGCCATGATCGCGCGCTCGACCCTGGCGCTGTCGCAGACCGGGCAGGCGACGAGGCCGCGCCGCGCCTGCTCCTCGAAGGCCGAGACGCCGGGAAACCAGCTCTCGAACTCGTGGGCGTTCTCGCAGATCAGGGCGTAGCGGATCATCTCGGGTCACTATCTCTCGGGCGCGGCCGGCCGCTCAGGCAGCGAGCAGCGCGTCGAGTTCGCCGCGGGCGTCGAGCGCATGGATGTCGTCGGAGCCGCCGACATGCTTTCCGCCGATGAAGATTTGCGGCACGGAGGTGCGTCCGCCGGCGCGCGCCGTCATCGCCTCGCGCAGCTCCGGTTTGCCGTCGACGTCGATCTCCTCATAAGCCGCACCCTTGCGGTCGAGCAGCGATTTGGCGGACTTGCAATAGGGGCACCAGGAGGTGGTGTAGATCGTGACGGCCGGCATGGCGGTTCCGTGAATGTTGCAGCGCCATGACATATAATGCGTCGTAACGTCGTTCGCCATCACGCCTCGGTCACAACCCGGGCGAAGGTCAACACATCGACGCCGGTCGCACCGGCGCGGAGTAAGGCGCGGGCGGCGGCGTTGGCGGTCGAGCCCGTCGTCAGCCCGTCGTCGACGAGCAGCACGCGCCGTCCCTCGACCTGCGGGCGCGCCGACGGATGCACCCTGAATGCGCCCTGCAGGTTGTCGGCCCGCTGAGGCCGCGTCAGGCCGATCTGCGGCCGCGTGCGCTTGATGCGGGAAAGCGCGGCCGGCGCGAGCGGAACCGCGCCGAGCCGCGAAACCACGCCCGCCAGCGCCGCCGCCTGGTTGAAGCGCCGGGTCCAGAGCCGCGTGCGGTGCAGCGGCACGGGGACGACGATGTCCGCTTCGGCGATCAGTTCGCGACCGGCCTGCGCCATCATCTGCCCCAGCGTCGGCGCGAGATCGAGCCGGTCGCCGTATTTCAACCGATGCACCAGTTCGCGCGCCGCGCCGTCGAAGCGGCAGACGGCGCGGGCCCTCGCGAAGACCGGCGGATCGGCGATGGCGGCGGGCGACAGCAGACCCTCGCCGAGATCGACAGCGAAGGGCGTGCCGAGCCGCTCGCAATAGGGCCGTTCGATGAAGCCGATGCCGGCCCAGCAGTGTGCGCAGAGCGCCTGCGCCTCGCCTACGGCCGCCTGGCAGGCGATGCAGCTCGGCGGGTAGACGATGCCGATGGCGAAGTTGCGCCCTGCGCGCCACGCAAGGCGGGCTTGCCCGAACCAGCGCGCGGAGAGGGCCCTGCCGCGATCCACCCCGGTCTCGAAAGGATTCATCTGGCGCGCCGGCGCAGGAGAGAGAATTTCGCCCCTGCGGCGCAAGCCACGCCTTGCAGCCCTGCCATTGCGGCGCGCCCTTCCTATCTCTGGCCATGCAGGACGGCATGGTCCGGCGGCGTGAAGCGCTCCGCCATGCTTCCCAAGCAGCCTACCCTGCCGCTGCGGCGGCGATTGCGAGGATAACCACCATGAGCCATTCCGGCGAGCCCGCTCTGTTCAAGCCGCTGCGCATCGGCGACATCGAACTGAAGAACCGCATCGTCATGGCGCCGCTGACGCGCAACCGAGCCACGCGCGGCAGCGATGCGCCCAACGAGCTGAACGTCGAATATTACCGCCAGCGCGCCGGAGCGGGCCTGATCGTGACCGAGGGCACGCAGGTGTCGCAGCAGGGCCAGGGCTATGTCTGGACGCCGGGCATCTACAGCGAGGCCCAGACCACCGGCTGGAAGGCGATCACCGACGCCGTGCATGCCGAAGGCGGCAAGATCATCGCCCAGCTCTGGCATGTCGGGCGCGTCAGCCATGTCTCGCTGCAGCCGGACAACGCCGCGCCGGTCAGCCCCTCGCCGATCCAGGCGAAGACGAAAACCTATATCGAGAGCGGTTTCGCCGAGGTCTCGACGCCGCGCGAACTCTCCCTCGACGAAATCCCCGCGATCATCAGCGAGTTCGTCGCGGCCGCCGAGAACGCCAAGGCTGCCGGCTTCGACGGCGTCGAGCTGCACGGAGCCCATGGCTACCTGATCGACCAGTTCCTGCGCGACGATTCCAACAAGCGCACGGACCGCTATGGCGGTTCGATCGAGAATCGCGTCCGTTTCGCGATCGAGGTGGTCGAGGCGGTGTCGAACGTGTTCGGCAAGGGCCGCGTCGGCATCCGGATATCGCCGGTCAGCCCGGCCAACGACGCCCGCGATTCGAACCCTCAGGCGCTTTTCGAGCATCTCGTCGCCCGGCTCAACGACACCGGCATCGCCTTCATCCATGTCGTGGAGGGCGCGACGCGGGACGACCGCAACTACCTGCCCTTCGATTACGGCGCGCTGCGCAAGGGCTTCAAAGGCGCCTATATCGGCAATAACCTCTACACCCGCGAACTGGCGATCGAAGCGGTGGAAACCGACGCCGCCGACGCCATCGCCTTCGGCCGGCTCTTCATCGCCAACCCCGATCTGGTCGAGCGTCTGAAGCGGGATGCGCCGTTGAACCAGCCGGTGGTCGAGACCTTCTATGGCGGCGACGCCAAGGGCTACACCGACTACCCGGCCCTGGCCGGCAAGGCCGCCTGAGCCGGCGCGGAGTCGCGGAGCATCGGCAAGGTCCGGCGAGGCGGCCAGCGCCGCTCCGCCGGTTCCTCCCGCGGCGCTTGCAAAAACAGTTGCGAAGCGGCGATCACGCCATTACACAGACGGCCTCTGCCGCGCTGCTCCCATCGTCTAGCGGTCAGGACGTCGCCCTCTCACGGCGAAAACTGGGGTTCGATTCCCCATGGGAGCGCCATTCAGAGCCTGCTGGCCCCGCCCTGCGCGGGGCTTTTTCATGTCCGCGAAGCGACGCTCGTCGCGGCAGGCAAGGGCCTGGCGCGCGATACCAATGGCACGTTGTCGATGTTTCCCGAAGTGAAGGTCTACCGGTCGGACCACCGAGGCCGTTGGTAGCGGGAGAGGGACTTGAACCCCCGACACGCGGATTATGATTCCGCTGCTCTAACCAGCTGAGCTACCCCGCCCCATACGAGCGCCGCCCCATCGGGCGGTGCGTCGAGACGGGGCGATATAGGGGGCGAAGCGCACTGCCGTCAAGCCTTCGGACAGGGCGCCGGCGCTATGTGACATGTGTATGATGCCTGCTGCAGCGCCATTCGTAGAGACGCTCTGCGTGTCGCGCATTGCAGCCTGCTTGAAGGCCGGCTGCCACTCACCAGTTTCTGGTCATGCCGACCGAAAGGGGCTTCGGTGGAGGTGGCGGACGATGAGCGTCGCCATCGTTCTTCCGTGCGGCCGGTTTTCCGGAGCACGCACTCATGACGATCTCAGAACAAAGCAGCCGTCGGTCGATCGCGCGCCAGGGTCTCGTCCGGGCGGCCGGCGCTGCGGCTTTCGCCGCTGCGGCGCTTCTCGGCACGGCCTTGCCGACAGCCCGGGCGGCCACACCGGCGAACTGGCAGGAAGCCTGCGGCTACCGCATGCCGTCCGGCATTCCGGGCAACGGCCATTCCATCCTGGCCGACTACTGCCGTCGCCTGACCTTCTGCAAGGCCATGGACGAGCAGGGCAAACCGGGGATGATGACGATGGGCTGCGTCGGCTACGGCGCCGCGCCCCGGCGCAACTGACGGCCCGTCGCGGCCCGCGACCTCAGCTTGCCGCGGGCCGCGACGCGCTCTTGCGCAGGCGCACCACCTTGAAATAGCCGCGACCGATATGGACCGTGTCGTAGCGGCCGGTGCTCGTAGCCCAGTCGGTCAGTCGGGCGACCTTGAAATCCGAGCTCCAGCCGACGGCCCTGGCGAGCGGTGCGACAGTGGCCCAGAACGGCGCAAGCAAGCCGCCCTGGTCGACGAGGCGGCTCGAGATGATGATCTCGCCGCCGGGCTTCAGGACGCGGTCCATCTCGTCGAGCGCCTGTTCGGGGTCGGGCACCAGCGTGATCACGAATTGCGCCGTCACGGCGTCGAAACGTTCCGCCTCGAAGCCGAGCCGGCAGGCGTCCATCACCATCAGCCCGCGGACATGGGCCAGCGCCCGCTGCGTCACCTTGCGGTTGGCGACCTTGAGCATGTCGAGCGAGAGATCGGCGCCGATAACGCGCGATTCAGGCGTGAAGTAGGGCAGGGTCAGCCCGGTGCCGACGCCGATCTCGAGGATGTCGGGTCCGCAGGCGCAGGCCGCCGCCACCGCCTCGCGCTGCGCCCGGGAGAGCAGGCGCTGATAGACCTTGTCGTAGAACTTGGCCCAGGTCGCATAGACCCGCTTCTGGCCTTCGAGATCATAGGTCACCGACATGGGCGGCTCGCAGTGGGCGGAGGGGATCTGGGGTTCGGATCAGGACCGGGCCAGCGCCAGCGTCGGCTCGGCGGGCTGAACCGGCAGCGGCGGCCGCAGGATCGTGCCGCCGCCGAGCACGCGTGCACCCGGGCCCGTATCGGCGTAGATCACGCAGGCCTGGCCCGGCGAGACGCCCTCCTCATCGCTGGCGAGTTCGATCCTGACGCCGTCCTCGTCGCGCAGCAGGCGCGCCTCGCGCGGCGGCCGGGTCGAGCGCACCTTGACCGCGACCTTGAGCCCTGCGGGCGGCAGCGCGTCGAGCCCGGCGTCGCCGAGCCAGTTGATGTCGCGCAGCCTGATCGCGCGCACGCCAAGGGCCTCGCGCGGGCCGACGATGACGCGCGCGGCGTCGGCGTCGAGCCGCAGCACATAGAGCGGCTCGGGCGTGCTCAGGCCGAGCCCCTTGCGCTGACCGACGGTGTAGCGCAGCACGCCGTCATGGACGCCGAGCACGCGGCCGTCGAGATGGACGATCTCGCCGGGCCGCGAGGCGCCGGGCTTCAGCCGTTCGATCACGTCGGCATAGCGGCCGTTGGGCACGAAGCAGATGTCCTGGCTGTCGGGCTTGTCGGCGATGGCGAGGCCGAGTTCGGCCGCGAGCGCGCGGGTCTGCGTCTTGTCGAGGCCGCCGAGCGGGAAGCGCAGCAGATCGAGCTGCTCCTGCGTCGTGGCGTAGAGGAAATAGCTCTGGTCGCGGCCCTCGTCGGCGGCGCGGAACAGGGCGCGGCGGCCCGAGCCGGTGTCGCGGCTTTCGACGTAATGGCCGGTGGCGAGCGCGTCCGCGCCGAGTTCGCGGGCCATGCCGAGCAGGTCGCGGAACTTGACCGTGCGGTTGCATTCGACACAGGGGATCGGCGTCTCGCCGGCGAGATAGCTCTCGGCGAAGCGTTCGATCACGGCGTCGCGGAAGCGGCTCTCATAGTCGAGCACGTAATGCGGGATGCCGATCGCGGCGGCGACGCGGCGCGCATCGTGGATGTCCTGCCCGGCGCAGCAGGCCCCGGCGCGGTGCACCGCCGCGCCATGGTCATAGAGCTGAAGCGTGACGCCGACGACGTCGTAGCCCTCGCGCTTGAGCAGGGCCGCCACGACCGAGGAATCGACGCCACCCGACATCGCCGCGACGACGCGCGTCGCCGCCGGCGGCTTGGCGATATCCAGCGAGTTGAGCGGCGGCGTCATAGCGTGCGGTTTTGGTCCATCGCCGAATGCGGCAGGCGGGCTCTATACCGGCTTTGCGCGCGCCCTGCCAGCGCGGCCCGGCAAAACCTGCCGGCCCGCCGCCGCGAGAGGGCGATTCCTGCCGAATGCGGCGGGAGAGGTTTGACTAACACATTGATATCGCTGACGAGAGCCATGGCTCGGGATTTGCTGTTCCGGTGCGGGGGCGTTGCGTGCTCCCGGTTGCGGAATGGCCTGATGTCGATCCAGTCCTCGTTTGCCCCGTCCCCGTTCGTCGAGCCCGTCGCGGCCCGGCCGCGCGCTGATGCGCCCGAGGCGGAACGGGAGGCGGAGCGTTTCGCCCTGCCCGAGGAGACGCCGTCCGCGCCGCCCTCCAGACGGACGGAGACGTCGCGGCCTGCGGCCGAGGCTGCTCCAGCCGCGTCGGGGAAGGGCGAGCGGCCCTCCGATACGGCGCCGCCGCCAACCGCCGCTCCGGCCTCGCCCGTCGCCGAGGAGGACGCGTCCGCCACCGCACCCACCATCGCCCCGCAACCGGGCGCTGATGCGCTTTTCGCCCTCGCTGTCGCTGCACAGACCGGGGAGGAGACTTCGCCTTCGGAAGACGGCGTGGAAGCGCCGGCGGAAGCAGGCGAGGCCACGGCCGTCGCGCCTTCGATCGAACTCCAGCCTGCGGCCTCGGTCGCATCGCTGCCGGCCGTCCTGGGGATCGACCTCGCCACGCCGACCGTCGCGGCGACCGTAACGAATCCGACCACCGCCCTTGTCGCCGCGGCGATCCCCGATGCGGCCGACGCGGTGGCGGCGCAGGGAATCGCCACGACGGTCGCCGCGGCGCCCGGTGCGGTGGCGTCGGATTCGTTCGCCGCATCGGCGACAGCGTCAGTTTCGGGCCCGGCACTCACGACAGAGCAGCCGTCGCGCGGCGCACAGCCCCTGTCGCCGCCGGCGGTCGCCGGACAGGAACCGGTACCGGCCGATGCGGCTGCGCCTGAACTCCCTGAAGCTGCGATCGGCGAAAAGCCCGCTGCGCGGCCGGGCGGGCAGGAGAACCCGCTGGCCGCTGCGACGACGGAGGCCGCGAAGCCCGATGCCGCGGGCGTCAAGCTTGCCGACGCGCTCCAGGCGGCGATCGGTCCGATCGATCTTTCCGCCGCGCCGCCCGTCACCATCGGCAAGGCCGAGGCCGCCTTGACCGGGACCAGCTCCGAGCCGGTCGCCGGCCCTGGCGTCGCGGCGCAGGGGCAGGGCGCGAACGCCGGGCCTGCGACCCCGGTGCATGTCGTGCCGATCGAGATCGGCCTGCGCATCCTTTCGGGCGCGCGCAAGTTCGACATCCGGCTCGATCCGGCCGAACTCGGCCGCGTCGACGTCAATCTCGAGATTTCCGACAAGGGCGAGGTCACCGCGCGGCTGGTGGTCGACCGGGTCGAGACGCTGCATCTGCTCCAGCGCGACGCCCGCACGCTCGAGCGCGCCTTCGAGCAAGCGGGGCTGAAGCCCTCCGACGCAGGCGTCGACATCACATTGCGTGATCCTGCCGACCAGTCCGGCTTCCGCCAGAACCGGGAGCAGGACGAGACGCCGCGCCGTGCGCGCGCGAACGATGACGGCGGCGAAGACGCCGCGCTTCACACCCAGCCGGCCCCCGTTCGACGCCTCGTCAGGCTCGGCGGCGTCGACCTCAGCATCTGACGGCAAGGAGAAACCCATGGCTGTCACCAGCACCACCGGGGCCGGCTTCCAGAACCCGGCCTCGGCGACGGGCGCATCGACCACCAGCGCGGCGACGAGCTCGACGACGATCGCCAACAACTTCGACCAGTTCCTGACGCTGCTGACGACGCAGCTCCGCAACCAGTCGCCGCTCGATCCGCTCGACACCAACCAGTTCACCGCCCAGCTCGTGCAGTTCGCCGGCGTCGAGCAGCAGCTCAAGACCAACGACACGCTGAGCTCGCTGCTGAGCCTGAGCGGCGCCAGCACGGCGACGAACGCGGTCGGCTTCATCGGCGCGACGATCACCAGCGACGGGGCGACGACGCGGCTGGCCAATGGCAAGGCCGACTGGGCGGTCAACATGCCCCAGGGCGGGACGGCGACCATCACGATCAAGAACGCCAGCGGCAATATCGTGCACAGCCTCACCAGAAGCCTTGTCGCCGGGGATCAGACCTATAGCTGGGACGGCAAGACCTCGACCGGCGGCGTCGCGCCAGATGGCGAATACACCATCACCATCGACGCGAGGAACGTCGCGGGCCAAGCGATCACCGCCAAGACCCAGATCAAGGGCGTCGTCGACGGCGTCGATTTCACGGGCTCGATCCCGATGCTCAAGATCGGCGCGATCAGCGTGCCGATCGACAAGGTCAAGAGCGTGGTGCGGGCGCAGTGACAGCCCGGCCCCGAATCATGACATCCGCCCGCTTATTTTTAGCCAATTCTTAAAGCGCGCTGCCTATGCTCGTCACAAGTCGCTCTGTTGAGTTGTGTGAGTGTGTCATGACCGAGCCTTTGCGCCCGCGGGTGAAATATGTGATCGGGCCGGACGGAAGTCCGCTGACGATCGCCGATCTGCCGCCGATGAACACGCGTCGCTGGGTCATCCGGCGCAAGGCCGAGGTGGTCGCGGCCGTGCGCGGCGGCCTGCTCAGCCTCGAGGAGGCCTGCCAGCGCTACACGCTGACGGTCGATGAGTTCCTGAGCTGGCAGATGTCGATCGACCAGCACGGGCTGGCCGGCCTGCGCACGACGCGGATCCAGCACTACCGGCAGTAGGCTTCACCGGACTCGATATTTTTCAAAGGCGTCGGTCCATCGGGACCGGCGCCTTTTCGCATTTCAGCCCTTCGCGACGACCAATCTCGCATTCGTTAACCCCGCGCTAACCACGCACCGGGAAAAACTTGCCTAGTGAGCCGCGTTCCGTGCGCGGCCCCGGCGGCTTTGTGGAACGGATGGCGGCGTGAGCGGCTTCATCGGTCAGTTTACGAAATTCGGTGCGGCGCGGCTGGCGGCGATGCTGGCGGTGACGCTCGCGCTCGTCGGCTTCTTCGGCTTCGTCATGCTGCAGATGTCGAAGCCGGCGATGAGCGTGCTGTTCTCCGATCTCTCGCAGCAGGATGTCAGCGCGATCCTGAAGGATCTCGACACGCGCGGCGTCAAATACGAACTGCGCGGCGACGGCCAGACCGTTCTCGTCGAGAAATCCGCGGTGCCGCGGCTGCGGCTCGACCTCGCCAGCAAGGGCATCCCGGCCGGCGGCGGCGTCGGCTACGAGATCTTCGACAAGGGCGACGCCTTTTCCTCGACCTCCTTCGTCCAGAACATCAATCATCTGCGCGCGCTGGAGGGTGAACTCTCGCGCACCATCCGCTCGATCAGCCGGGTCCAGGCGGCCCGCGTCCATCTCGTCATCCCCGAGAAGCGCCTGTTCGAGCGCGACCGCGAGCCGCCGCGCGCCTCGATCGCGCTGAAGCTCGCCGGCGAACTCGACGCCGCGCAGGTCAGGGCGGTGCGCCATCTCGTCGCCTCGGCGGTGGATGGGCTGAAGCCCGAGCGCGTCTCGATCGTCGACGAGCGCGGCCGGCTGCTGGCCGACGGCGCGCAGGGCGAGCAGGGGCTGGCGGGGCTCGGCCTCGACGAGCGCCAGACCGCGATCGAGAAGCGGATCAAGACGCAGATCGAGGACATCGTCGCGAGCGTCGTCGGCCATGGCCGCTCGCGCGTTCAGGTCAGCGCCGCTCTCGACGCCAACCGCATCGAGAGCCGCTCGGAGACGTTCGATCCCGAGAGCAAGGTGATCCGCTCCAGCCAGAACCGCACCGAGAACTCCGCCACGACCGAGGCCAACGGCGCGGTGACCGTCGGCAACGAACTGCCCGGCGCGCAGCAGAACCAAGGCGCCCAGCCGAACCAGAAGGACGCCTCCTCGAAGAACGAGGAGGTGATCAACTACGAGATTTCACGCACCACCCGCACCGAGGTGCTGGAGGGCGGCAGGATCAAGCGGCTCTCGGTCGCCGTGCTGGTCGACGGCGCCTATTCCCGCAACGGCGCGGATGTCGCCTATCAGCCGCGTCCGCCCGAGGAACTCGAGCGTATCGCCCAGCTCGTGCGCACGGCGGTCGGCTTCGACCAGGCGCGTGGCGACAAGGTCGAGGTCGTCAACCTGCGATTCGCCGAGGCGCCGCCGGCGGTGACTGAACTGCCCGAGCAGTCGCTGGGCCAGCAACTCCTCTCCTTCACCAAGGAGGACATGGTCCGCTTCGCCGAACTCGCGGTGATCTCGCTGCTGACGCTGATCGTGCTGATGGTGGTGGTGCGCCCGCTGCTGAAGCAGGTTCTCGCCTCCGATCCGGTGATGCGCCAGATCCCGTCCTTCATGCGCGACGGATCGACCCTGATCGCATCCGAGAACACCGGCGATCCGGCGGGGTCGCGCGCGATCGCTGCGGCGACCAGCGAGGCCATCGCCGCAGCCGCCGACGCGCCCTCCGAACGCATGCTCGCCGTCGCCCAGATCAAGGGCCAGCTCAAGGCGCAGTCGGTCGAGAAGATCGGCGCGCTGGTCTCGCAGAATCCGGCCGACTCGGTCGCGGTGCTGCGTGGCTGGATCCACGAGAAGGCACCGGCGTGATGGAACTCTGAGCCATGGCAGCCGAACGCTCCATCGCGACGCGCAATTCCGGCCGGGACGTCGAAGCCGGCTATGGCGGCGGCGTCACCACCATCGCCGAGATGAACGGTCCGCAGCGCGCCGCCGTGATCCTGCTCGTGCTCGGCGAGGATCATGGCCGCGCGATCTGGGGCGAATTCGACGACGAGGAAATCCGCATCATCACCCGCGCCATGGCCGAGCTCGGCACCGTCGATGCCGACGAGGTCGAGCGGCTGATGCTGGATTTCGTCGGCAAGCTCTCCAGCGCCGGCGCTGTCACCGGCTCCTTCGACAGGACGATCTCGCTGCTCGAGAAAATCCTGCCGAGCGACCAGGTCGCGTTGATCATGGAGGAGATCAGGGGCCCGGCCGGCCGCAACATGTGGCAGAAGCTCGGCAATATCGACGCGGTCGTGCTCGCCAACTTCCTCAAGAACGAATACCCGCAGACGATCGCGGTCATCCTGTCGAAGATCCGCGCAGACCACGCCGCCAATGTGCTGCGCAACCTGCCCAACGACCTCTCGATCGAGGTGGTGGGGCGGATGCTGCGGCTGGAATCGGTGCAGAAGGAGGCGCTCGACCATATCGAGAACACGCTCCGCACCGAATTCGTCTCGACCCTGACCCAGACGCGCCGGCGCGATCCGCACGAGATGATGGCCGAGATCTTCAACGGCTTCGACCGGCAGACCGAAATCAGGTTCCTCGCCGCGCTGGACGACTCCAACCAAGAGGCGGCGGCGCGGATCAGGGCGCTGATGTTCACCTTCGAGGACCTGTCCAAGCTCGACCCGGCCGGGCTGCAGACGCTGATGCGGCAGGTCGACAAGGATGTGCTGGCGCGCGCGCTCAAGGGCGCGAGCGAGGACATGCGGACCTTCTTCTTCGGTGCGATGTCGCAACGCGCCGCCAAGAACATGCAGGACGACATGCAGGGGCTCGGGCCGCTGCGCTTGAAGGAGGTCGACGAGGCGCAGACCAAGATGGTCGCGCTGACCAAGGACCTCGCCGACAAGGGCGAGATCGTCTTGTCGAAGGGCAACGCCGAAGACGAGATGGTCTATTGACGATGGCAACCGCCAAGAAATTCATGTTCGGCGCCGATTTTCGCGAGGGCGGACGCCGCGCCGCCGGCGAGGCCGACCTTGCGAGCGCGAAGGCCGAGGGATTCCGCGCCGGGGAGGCGCAGGCCCACCGCGAGGCCGAAGCGCAGCTCAACGGGCTCGCCGGGCAGATCGCTCGCGCCGCCGAGCGGCTGCTGGCGCAGGAGGATGCGCGCACGGCGGCCGTCGAGGCGCAGGCCGCCCAACTCGCGATCGCGACGGCGCGGGCGCTGGCTGGCGCGGCGCTGGCCGAGAAGCCGCATGGCGCGATCGAGCGCGCGGTGCGCGAGTGCCTCGCGCATGCGCGGCTCGCGCCGCACCTCGTCGTACGCGTCAACGAGGCCGCGGTCGAGGCCGTCGAGGCGATGATCAAGCGCGTGGCGCAGGAGAGCGCCTTCCAGGGCCGCCTCGTCGTGCTCGGCGAGCCCGACATCGCGCCTGGCGACGGGCGCGTGGAATGGGCCGATGGCGGCTTTTCCGTCGATACGCAAAGCCTATCGCGGCTGGTCGACCAGGCGGTGGCGACCGTCTTCGAGCCGAATCTGCGCAGCGGAGACAGATCATGACCGACAACGACCTGAAGCTGCCGCCGCTGAACCCGGCCGATCTCTCCTTCGATCATGATTCCGGCTCGGCGACGCGCTCCGGCCCGGTGCCGGTCAAGACGGCCGAGGATCTCGAGCAGGTCTTCGATGTGCCGGTCACCGTTTCCGCCGTGCTCGGACAGACCCGGATCGCAGTCGGCGATCTGTTGCAGATCGTGCCGGGTGCGGTGCTCGAGCTCGACCGGCGCGTCGGCGAGGCGATCGACATCTTCGTCAACGAGCGGCTGGTGGCGCGCGGCGAGGTCGTCGTCGTCGAGGACCGGCTCGGCGTCACCATGACCGAAATCATCAAGGCCGACCGCTGATGCGCGGCCGGTTCGACATCATCTCACGCAGGAAGGCCTGAGCCATGCGCCTCATCATCGTCGGCGGTCTGAAAGGTCAGATCATCGCGGCCGCGAAGATCGCGATCTCGCACGGGGCGGCGGTCACCCATACCGAAAGCCTCGAACAGACGCTCGCGGTGCTGCGGGCCAAGGGCGCTGACCTGCTGATGATCGACGTGGCGCAACCGATTGCGTCTTACGTCGCCGCGCTCGAGGCCGAGCGCATCCGCACGCCGATCGTCGCCTGCGGCACCTCGACGGATGCGCGCGCGGCGGTGGCCGCCATCCAGGCCGGCGCGCGCGAATACGTGCCGCTGCCGCCCGATCCGGAACTGATCGCCGCCGTGCTGGAGGCGGTCGCGGCCGACCAGTCGAGCCTGATCTGGCGCGACCCGGCGATGGAGCGGGTCGTCGCGCTCGCCGCCCAGATCGCCCGTTCCGACGCGCCCGTGCTGGTCACCGGCGAAAGCGGCACCGGCAAGGAGGTGATCGCGCGTCACCTGCACCAGAAGTCGCTGCGCAAGGACAAGCCCTTCGTGGCGGTGAACTGCGCCGCCATTCCCGACAACCTGCTCGAATCCGAGCTGTTCGGCCATGAGAAGGGCGCCTTCACGGGGGCGATCGCCCGGCGCATCGGCAAGTTCGAGGAAGCCAATGGCGGCACGCTCCTGCTCGACGAAATCTCCGAGATGGATGTCCGGCTGCAGGCGAAACTGCTGCGCGCCCTGCAGGAGCGCATGATCGACCGCGTCGGCGGCACGCAAGCCGTCAAGGTCGATCTGCGCATCATCGCGACCTCGAACCGCAATCTCGGCGAGGCCGTGCGCGACGGCTCGTTTCGCGAGGACCTGTTCTACCGCCTCAACGTGGTGCATCTGCGCCTGCCGGCGCTGCGCGAGCGGCCGGCCGACATCCTGGTGCTCGCCGACCATTTCGCGAAGAAATACGCCGAGATCAACGGCCTGCCGCTACGCCCGCTCGCCGGAGACGCCCGCAAGCTGCTGCTGACCAATCCGTGGCGCGGCAATGTGCGCGAGCTGGAGAACACGATCCACCGCGCCGTGCTGCTGGCGAGGGGCGTCGAGATCGGCCCGGAAGCGGTGCTGACGCCGGAAGGCGAGACGCTGGGGCCGGCGAACGGGCGCGACCCGGCGGCGCGGGCGGCGCAGACGGCCGAGGCGGTGACGCGCTCGCTGGTCGGCCACACCGTCGCGGACGTCGAGCGCGAGCTGATCCTCGACACGCTCGACCACTGCCTCGGCAACCGCACCCATGCGGCGAAGATTCTCGGCATCTCGATCCGGACGCTGCGCAACAAGCTCAGCGAATACGGCGCGGCGGGGATCGCGGTGGCGGAACCGGGCCAGGCGCGCGTCAGCGCGGCCTGACCCGGAAGTCGTCAGTAATAGTAGCGGCGGCGACGAACGACGTAACGCGGCCTGGCGTAATAGCGCGGGCGGCGGCGATAGACGACGACCGGGCGGCGGTAATAGCGGGGCCTGCGGCGATAATAGTAATACTGGCTGAACTCGGCCTCGGTCTTGTCGAGAGCGTCGACCGTGTCGGCGGCGAGCTGGTCGCCGCCCGCGGCGGGCTCGGGCATCGGAGCGGGCTTGGGCTGAGCGGCTTCCGCGACGGCCGCGCCGCCGAGGCTGGCGGCGGCCACGCCGCCGATCAGGGTCATGATGAAAGAACGTCTATCCACAGGTCGTCCTCCGGAGCTGGTTTCCACCACCTTTTCGAGCCCCGCATCACAGCGCGAAAATGGTACAGGACGATAACGCATTTTGCGCCCATGTATTCCCAGCGCCGCAAAATCTTTGATCATGCCTAAGAAGCCGGGCGCGGCGGGTCGTCGACGGCTGTGAGCGGGCGGGCGATGTCCTCCAGCGAGCGCCGTTCGGCGCGGATGGCGAACAGCGCCGCCACGACTGCTGCGCCCAGCATCAGGGCCGCTCCGAACAGATAGCCGCCGAAGACGCTGGTGCGGGAGCCGGTGTCGATCAGCGCGCCGAACAGCCACGGACCGGCGACGCCGCCGACGCCGGTGCCGACGGCGTAGAAGGCGGCGATGGCGAGCGCGCGCATCTCGACCGGGAAGGTCTCGCTGACGGTCAGATAAGCCGAACTCGCCGCCGCCGAGGCGAAAAAGAAGACGACGCTCCAGCAGGCGGTGAGCTGCGTCGCGGTCAGCGCATCGCGCCAGAACAGCCAGCCGGTGCCGGTCAGCAGCAGGCCCGACATCGCGTAGGTGAAGGCGATCATGCTCCGACGGCCGAGCGTATCGAAGAAGCGGCCGAGAATCAGCGGGCCGAGGAAGTTGCCGGCCGCGAAGGGCAGGATGAACCAGCCGATCGCCTGGGATGGCACCTTGTAGAAATCCGTCAGGACCAGCGCATAGGTGAAGAAGATCGCGTTGTAGAAGAACGCCTGGGAGACCATCAGGGCCAAGCCGACCAGCGCACGCGGACGGTGGCGCACGAACAGGACATTGAAGACCTCGCCAAGCGGCGTCGAGGCGCGCGGGCGCAGGCTGGTTTTGGGCAGGTTCTCGTCGGGGCTCCAGGTCACGCCCGCGCGCGCCTCGATCGCCGCGACGATGGCCTGCGCCTCCGCCTCCCGGCCCTGGCTGATCAGCCAGCGCGGGCTTTCGGGAATCCACTGCCGCAGCACGAGAATGATCAGCCCCAGCGCCGAGCCGATGAAGAAGGCAAGCCGCCAGCCCAGTTCCGGATCGACCACGACGGGGTTCAGCAGCACGATCGCGCCGACCGCGCCGAGCGCGGCTCCGACCCAGAACGAGCCGTTGATGACGAGATCGACCCAGCCGCGCACGCGCGCCGGGACGAGTTCCTGGATGGTCGAGTTGATCGCGGTGTATTCGCCGCCGATGCCCATGCCGGTGAAGAAGCGGAAGACGATGAAGCTCCAGAAATTCCAGGAGAACGCGGTCGCGGCGGTTGCGGCGAGATAGACGAACAGCGTGATCGTGAAGAGCTTCTTGCGGCCGAGCCGGTCGGTCAGCCAGCCGAAGAAGAGGGCGCCGAGAACCGCGCCGGCCAGATAGGCGGCGCCCGCGATGCCGACCTCGGTGTTGGTGAAGCGAAGGACGGGGCTTTCCTTGAGCGCACCGGAGACCGAGCCGGCCAGCGTCACCTCGAGCCCGTCGAGAATCCAGGTCACGCCGAGCGCGACGACGACGAGCGTATGGAAGGGCGACCAGGGCAGCCGGTCGAGCCGGGCCGGAATGTCGGTGGTGATCGTCTCGGCCGATCCACGCTGTTGCGCCGCCATGCCGGCATCCTCCCGTGTTCGGCATCGGGCCGGAAGACGCGGCCCGATAGCAAGAGGGCGGCGCCTCGCGGCGCCGCCCTCTTATCAGTTCCGTCGGCTCAGCGCACGATCACGCGGCGGGTGATGACGCGGCGACGCCGGAACGGCGGACGACGACGTACGATCACGCGACGGCGCACGACGACCGGGCGGCGCGGACGCCGACGGATGACGCGCTCGCGGATCACGACCTGGTTGAAGTCGGCGTCGGTCTGGTCGAGCGCGGCCTTCAGGCTCCCGTCGATCTCGCCGGTCGCGGGCATGGCCACGTCGGTGTTGCGCGATGCGGCGAAAGCGGCGCCGCCGACACTGGCGGCCGCGATGCCACCGAAGATGCTCATCACGAATGAACGTCTATTCATGTTGTCCTCCAGTAATTCCGGTTCTGAAAACCAATAATGTCGACCCACGACGAGTTGTGCGGCGGAATGCGGCCACAACACGGCAGATCAATAACAGTCCATTCAGGAAAAGGTTCCAAGAGGGATTGTTTCCGGAATTTAACCACTCGTTCACCATGCGGTCGGCAAGAATTGCCGGGCGTCGCCTCGCGTCGAGGAACGACTGATCGCGCGCCCGAGGGCGGAAGAACGGGTGGTCGATGACCGATGTGACGGCAGCAGGCGGCAGCTTCGACATGAGCCGAGGCGCGATGGGGAAGCTCCTCAACCGGCCGGACCTGTTCCTGGCGATCGGCGTGATGGGCATCCTCGTGGTGCTGATCTTTCCGCTGCCGGCGGTGCTGCTCGACCTTTTGCTGGCGCTCTCGATCATCCTGTCGGTGCTGGTGCTGATGACGGCGCTGTTCATCGAGGAGCCGCTGGAGTTCTCGGCCTTCCCGACGGTGCTGCTGATCGTCACCATGCTCAGGCTCGCGCTCAACCTCGCCTCGACGCGCCTGATCCTGTCGCATGGACATGAGGGCGGCGCGGCGGCCGGGCACGTCATCGAGGCCTTCGGCAATTTCGTCATGGGCGGCAATTTCGTGATCGGGGTGGTCGTCTTCACCATCCTGCTGATCGTCAACTTCGTCGTCATCACCAAGGGTTCGGGCCGCATCGCCGAGGTTGCGGCGCGCTTCGCGCTCGATGCGCTGCCGGGCAAGCAGATGGCGATCGACGCCGATCTTTCGGCCGGGCTGATCGACCAGGACGTCGCCAAGAGCCGCCGCAAGGCGCTGGAGGACGAGGCGAACTTCTTCGGCTCGATGGACGGCGCGTCGAAATTCGTGCGCGGCGACGCCATCGCCGGCCTCTTGATCACCTTCATCAACGTGCTCGGCGGCATCATCATCGGCGTCGCGCAGCAGGGCATGGGCTTCGGCGACGCCGCGCGGGCCTATACCCAGCTCACCGTCGGCGACGGCCTCGTCAGCCAGATCCCGGCGCTGATCGTCTCGACGGCGGCCGGCCTGCTGGTCTCGAAATCGGGCGTGCGCGGCGCCGCCGACAAGGCGCTCGGCAAGCAGCTCTCGGGCTATCCCAAGGCGCTCGGCATGTCGGCCGCCGTTATGGCGCTGATCGCGATCCTTCCGGGCATCCCGATGCTGCCGTTTCTGGCGCTGGCGGGTGGTTCGGGCTGGCTCGCCTGGCATTTCGGCAAGCTCGCCAGGGTGCGCGACACCGAGGCCGCCCAGGTCGCCGAGGCCGCCTCGCCGCTTCAGGCCGACGGCACCTCGAAGGAGGAGACGCTCAACGACCTGCTCAAGCTCGACGAGCTCAAGATCGAGATCGGCTACGGGCTTTTGCCTCTGGTCAATGCGCCGGGCGGTCAGGACCGGCTGACCGACCAGGTCAAGGCGCTGCGCCGCCAGCTCGCCGCGGAACTCGGCTTCGTCATGCCGGCGGTGCGCATCGTCGACAACGTCCAGCTCGAGGCGAACCACTACTACATCAAGATCAAGGAGATCGATGCCGGCCACGGCCTCGTCTATGCCGGCCAGTACATGGCGATGGACCCGATGGGAGGCAGCGTCAACCTGCCCGGTCACAACGTGCTGGAGCCGACCTTCGGCCTGCCCGCGACCTGGATCGACGCCGCTTTGCAGGACGAGGCGCAACTGCGCGGCTTCACCGTGGTCGACGCCGCGACCGTGATCTCGACGCATCTCACCGAGGTGCTGAAGTCGCACATGCCGGAGCTGCTCTCGCATGGCGAGGTGCAGAAGCTCCTGCGCGAGCTGCCCAAGGACCATGCCGACCTCGTCAAGGAGATCGTGCCGAACCAGATCTCGACCACCGGCATCCAGCGCGTGCTGCAATTGCTGCTGGCCGAGCGCATCTCCATCCGCGATCTCGCCACCATCATCGAGGGCATCGCCGAGGTCGCCGGAGGCGCGAAGAACCCGCGCGACATCGCCGAGCATGTCCGCATGCGACTCGCCCGCCAGATCTGCGCGCAGTTCTCCTCGGCGCAGGGCAATCTGCCGATCATCACGCTGTCGCCGGCCTGGGAGAGCGTCTTCGCGGAATCGATCGTCGGCCATGGCGAGGAGCGCCATCTCGCCATGCAGCCCTCGCGGCTGCAGGAGTTCGTGCATCACGTCCGCGACAAGTTCGAGGATGCGGCGCGTATCGGCGAAATGCCGGCGCTGGTCACCTCGGCGCTGGTGCGGCCCTTCGCGCGCCAGATCATCGAGCGCTTCCGCCGCGAGACGCCGGTGCTCTCGCAGGCCGAAATCCATCCGCGCGTCAGGCTCAAGACGGTCGGGAGCGTGTGAAGCCCTGCAAGCGGCCCATGACCGCATGCCGCGTCCGCATTGGCCGGGCAGCCCGATAGCCGCTAAGCCCGGCGCATGTCGCGCAACGCCGTCCTCTTCGCCGTGATGTGCCTGGTCTGGGGGCTGACCTTCCTTCCGGTGAAGATCGGCTCCGGCCATGTCCCGCCGATCTTCCTGGCGGCGGCGCGGTTCTCGATCGCAGGCGTCCTGATGCTGGCCTGGGCGGGCCGCGACGCATTCAGGGTTCCGGCCGAAGCCCGCGCGAGGCTTCTCGTCACGGCGCTGCTGGTCAATACCGGCAATTACGCCCTGCTGTTCTGGGGCACGGCGCATGCGCCGAGCGGGCTCGCGGCGATCGTCAACCTGGCGACGATCCCGGTCTACACGCTGCTCGCCAGCCGCGTCATCGAAGGCCATCCGATCAGCGGACGGCGCGTGCTCGCGATCGGGCTCGGCGCGGTCGGCCTCGGTTGCCTGTTCGCGACGCGGGCCATGGGCGGCCTCGGCGCCGCCACGGGCGAGCCGCTCGAAATCTGGGGCTTGGCCGCGGTTGCGCTCGGCACCTTGCTTTACTGCGTCGGCGCGGTGCTGACCCGCAGGATCGCGCCAGGCATGCCGACGCTGACGCTGGCGGGCTGGCAGACCGTGATCGGCGCGCTCGGCCTGATCGCGATCTCTCTCGCGCTCGAGCCGGTGGGCATGGCCGATCTCCGCAAGCTCGGAGAATGGCCGGTCTGGCCGGCGCTCGCCATGCTCGTCATCGCCGGCTCGCTGATGGGCTTCACCATCTATCTGCGGCTGCTGCGCGACTGGGGCGCCTTTCGCGCCGGACTTTACGCCTTCGTCAGCCCGGCCATCGCGGTCGCGGCGGGCGTGGTCGTGCTGGGCGAGCCGTTCGGACCGGCCGAGGCCGTCGGCGCGCTGCTGATGTTCTCGGCCGCGGCGATCGCGCTCAGGCGTTGAGGTCGCCCATCTCGCGGGCCTTCTCCTGCGCCAGCGCCACGGCCTTCTCATGCGCGTGCTTCTTCAACTGCGCGCGCTCGAAGGCCAGCACCACCGGCAGCGACATCACCAGCGGCAGGATGAGGTAGAACATCCGCCAGACCAGCAGCGCGGCGAAGACGGCCGGCGCCGGCACGCCCGGCATCACCGCCAGGAAGACCGCCTCCATGACGCCGACGCCGCCCGGCACCTGGCTGAGCAGCCCGGCCGAGAACGAGATCAGGAAGGCGCCCAGCACGATCAGGAACCCGGGATTGCCCTGGTCGGGCAGGGCGAAATAGATGATGCCGGCCGCCCCGGCCAGTTCCAGCGGGGCTGCGAGATACTGCCGGGCGACGATCGGCAGGCGCGGATAGATGACCTCGAACTTGCCGATCCGCAGCGGCCTGAACTTGAGCCAGGACCCCACCGTGTAAAGCGCCACGAAGCCGAGCATGCCGACGCCGATCAGCCGGGCCGCGCCGTCGCCGATGGCGAACCATGGCGAGAGGCGCGCCAGCGGGCGCAGGATTTCCGGCTCCCAGAGCAGCACGAGCCCCATCAGCAGGATGGTGCCGAAGGCGAAGGTGAAGGAGCACAGCGCCACCAGCACCGCGATCTCGGCGGCGGTCAGTCCCTTGGCGTGATAGGCGCGATAACGGACCATGCCGCCCGAGAACACCGAAGCGCCGATATTGTGCGACAGCGCATAGGTCACGAAGGAGCAAAGCGAGATATAGAGCCAGGAAATGCCCTTCTCGCGATGCAGATGCAGCAGCGCGATGCGATCATACCAGGCAAGCGCGGCATAGGCGACGAGGGTGGCGAGCCCGGCGTGGAAAAAGGCGGCCGTCGGTATGACCGCGATCTTCTGCCCGATGCGGCTGGCGACGATCCCGATATTGTCCCAAAGGCCGCCCTGTTCGAGCAACGCCTGGACGGCGGCATCGGTCCCCGCCTCGTCCTTGAGCTTGTCCCAGAGCAGGTCGACCGACCAGACGACCGCGACGAGCCCGATCAGAGGCCAGAGATAGTCGAGGTATTTTTTCATGGGACCCGCAGGCAGCGAGAAGGCGGAGGGCTATGCGTCGTTCGCCGTAGATGCATGCAGAAAACGCGCAGCCCGGCAAGCCGGGCATCTGTGCCAGCGGGCGGGATGAAGGGCAAGCGGCGCAAGCGCCGCCTGCCTGTCGTCATCGGCTCACTTGCCGTTCTTCTTCAGCCAGTCTCGCATCATCGCGATCTCCTTCTCCTGCTCGGCGATGATGCCGGTGGCGAGCGTCTTCAGCTCCGGGTTCTTGCCGTGGGCGAGCATCACTTTCGCCATCTCGATCGCGCCCTGGTGATGCGGGATCATGCCCCGGACGAAATCGGCGTCGACGTCGCCGCTGAAGGCGGTATCCATCTCCTTGTGCATTTTCGCGTTGGCCGCCTTGAAGGCGGCTGTCGCGGCCGAGTCCCTGGTGGAGGACGCGGCCGCACCATGGCCGGCATGGCCGGAATGGCCCTGCTGGGCCAGCGCCGCGCCGCCGGCCGCGAGCACGCCGGCGAGCAGGGATGCGAGCGTGAATCGTGCGATCTTGTTCATGATGTGGAGTCCTTGGTGGAGCGAAGCAGCGGCGGTGGCGCCGGCCGCTTTCGCGGAAAATCGAACCGGTTCAGAGCGTCGGCTTCCCGCCTCGCGGCGGCCGCTCGGCCGGCTCCGGAACGACGAATCGCAAAGGCTGCGTCTCGTCCGGCTGCAGCACACGCCAGTTCGCGCCGGTGATGATCGCGTCGAATGTCGGCGGCGCGCCGAGCAGGCCGCAGCCGATGATGCAGCAGGACGGCCGGGAGTCGGACGGCTGGGGCGACGGTCCGGTCCGGTCGTGGCAGGGAGGCGTAGCGTTGTCGATATCGCCGCCGTCGGCGACGACGGGCGTCATATGCCCGGGCGAGGCCGACAGCGTCGCATGCGGCGCAACCGCGATCATCAGGACTGCGAGCGCTGCGACGACCCGCGCCCAGGCGAGCCATCGGCGCGTCGAAGACCTGATCCTGCGCTGTGCTGTGCGGACGTGCATCATCGTAGCGTGATCTTTCGGCTGCGATCATGTCATGATCGCGGCATCGACGCAGCGCGAGCCGCCACTCAATGCCACAGACCCTTAGCCTCAGCCTGGACGGCGTCACCGACCTGCCGTCGGGCAAGATCGCCGCGATCGTGACCTCGCTGGAGATGCTCGCAAGGCCGGCCGTGCGGCCAGACCCTCCCGGTTCGGAGGCTTTCGCGCTCGACCGGATCGGCGGCGCGGACCTTGCCCGCTATCTCGCGATCTACCGCGTGCTGGGCGAGCGCTGGCTCTGGTTCAGCCGGCTGGTCAAGCCGGCGGCCGAGGTCGCGGCGATCCTGTCCGACCCGGCCGTCGAGGCCTTCGCCGTGCGCCACGCTGGACGCGATGTCGGCCTGCTGGAGCTGGATTTTCGTGTCGAGGGCGAGGGCGAACTGGCCTTCTTCGGGCTCGAAGAGACGGTGATCGGGCGCGGGGCCGGCCGCTGGCTGATGAACCGGGCGCTGGAGACCGCCTGGAGCCGGCCGATCTCGCGCTTCTGGGTGCATACCTGCACGCTCGACCATCAAGGCGCGCCGGAGTTCTATCAGCGTTCGGGCTTCACGGCGTTCAAGCGCAGCGTCGAGATCGAGGACGATCCGCGCCTGAACGGTCAGATGCAGCGCGATTGCACGCCGCATCATCCGGTGATCGGGTAGGGCGGTCAGACGCCGGCGCGCGCCCGCAGGCCGATCGAATCCATCATCGCCTGGTCGCGGGCGGCTTCCGCCGCGCGCTCGGAGGCGCGCTCGCGATCGTCGAGAATCTCGACCTTCTTCATGTCCTCGAAGGCTTCCTGAAGCTCGGCCTTGGCCTCGTCGAGCTGGCCCTTCAGATTGTCGGCCGACTGGCGCAGGTTGTCGCGGCGGCCGAGCGCGGCCTTGGCGTAGGTCGGGTAGGCGAAATGGCCGGGGTCGGAGATGCCGGCCCGGGTCTCCTCGCTCTGGATCTCGCGGTCCAGATCGGAGGCCATGCGGTGGAACTCGGCGATCATCATCTCAATCTGGCTTACCCGGCGACGCTTTTCGTCCACCTGGAAGCGTTTGAGACGCAAAAGGGTCTCTCGCGACTTCATGTCGTGTCCAACTCCTGGTTACGCACTGGCGCCCTGCCGACCCCTCGACACGCCGCCGAACTTTCATCCGCGAGACAAAAAGCACCTTGGACCAAGGAGGTTGACCGTTCCTTACCGGAAATGGCTGCTTTTTGCGCATGTTGCCGCTGCGCCGGAATGGCTGCTGCTCCTGACGGCTCCGGGTTATGCCTGGCCGCAAGAGGGCCGCGCATCTCGCCGCCTCTGCCGGATCCAGCGCCCTTGCCCACCTTCAGATCTTTGCCCGAACATTCCTGGCTGATCGCCGGGCTGTCGCTGACACGCCTGATCGGCTGGGGCGCGAACTATTGGGCGCCGTCCGTGCTGGCGAGCCATTTGGCGCGCGATCCGGGGCTCTCGGCGCCTGTGGTTTTCGGCGGCATCACTGTGCTCCTGGTGACGGGGGCGCTGCTGGCCGTGCCGCTGGGACGCCACGCCGAGCGGCACGGTACGCGGGGTCTGATGGTGGTGGGAGCCGCCATCTGCGGCGTCGGATTCGTTGGCCTGGCCGCGGTGCAGGGGCCGCTCGGCTATCTTGCGGCATGGGCCGTGATCGGCGTCGGTCACGCCATGTCGCTCGCCAATATGGGCAGCGTCACCGTGGCGCAGATCATGGACGTGCGCGCGAGACGGGTCATCGGCGTGATGATGCTGGTGGGAGGTCTGTCGGCGACGGTATTCTGGCCTTTCGCAGCCTGGCTGGCAGATGTCGTGGGCTGGCGCGGCGCCTGCCTGGTCTTCGCTGCACTGCATGTCGGCGTGGCGCTGCCGATCCATCTCGCCATTCCGCGCCACCGCAGGCCGCCGACGGATACGGCGAACGACCCGGGAGCGCGGCTGAGGCTCGACGGGCGCGTCCCGGGCGAACGGCGGCGGATCGCCTTCGTGCTGCTCGCAGGCTGCTTCTGTCTGAGCGGACTGGTGTCCTGGGGGTTGCCTTTGCACATGATCGCCATGTTCGAGACCTCCGGCCTCAGTCTTGCGAGCGCGGTCGCCATTGCCAGCCTCGGCGGTCCGGTGACGCTGGCGGCGCGGCTGGTCGAGGTGGCGGCCGGCGATCGCGTGCCGCTCGAGAAGCTATGCCTCGCCGCGCTCCTGATGGGTGCGGTCGCAAGCCTCGTCCAGTTGACGGCGGGAGGATCGGCGGCGACAACGGTGCTGTTCGTCGTGCTCTATTCGGCCGGCGCGGGCGTGATTTCGATCGCGCGGGCGACATTGCCGCTCGTGCTGTTCGGCCAGCGCGGCTACGCGGTGATGTCGAGCCGGCTGGTGATGCCGCAGAACCTGATGTTCGCAGCCGCGCCTCTGTTGTATGCCTGGCTCATCACGGCGACGGGGGAAACGACGACCCTGATCGTGTCGGCTGCGCTGCAAGGCCTGGCGTTCATCGCGATGCTCCTGCTGCTCGCACACCTCAGCCGCTCATGATCGCGGCCAGCCGCTGGTAGCCTTCCGCCAGCGGTGTCGCCTCGTCCTTGGCCTGTTTCAGAAAGCCCTCCAGCGCCGGGTTCAGCCGGATCGCCTCGTCGACCTCGGCGGACGCGCCCTGGCGATAGGCGCCGAGGCGAATCAGCTCCTCCATGTCGGCATAGGTGGCGAGCGTCGCGCGGGCCTTCTGCACGACGGGGTAGAAGGCCGGGTCGCACGCCTTCGGCATCGTCCGCGAGACCGATTTCAGGATGTTGATCGCCGGATAGCGGCCGCGTTCGGCGATCGAGCGCTCCATCACGATATGGCCGTCGAGAATGCCGCGCACCGCGTCCGCGACCGGCTCGTCATGGTCGCCGCCATCGACCAGCACGGTGAACAGGCCGGTGATCGCGCCTTCGCCGACGCCCGGGCCGGCCCGCTCCAGCAGGCGCGGCAGTTCGGCGAACACGGTCGGGGTGTAGCCCTTGGTCGTCGGCGGCTCGCCGGCCGCGAGGCCGATCTCGCGCATCGCCATGGCGAAGCGGGTGACCGAATCCATCAGGCACATCACCTGCAGGCCCTGGTCGCGGAAGTATTCGGCCAGGGTGAGCGTGGTCAGCGCCGCCTGCTTGCGCATCAGCGCCGGTTCGTCGGAGGTCGCGACGACGACGACAGAGCGGGCGAGACCCTGCGGGCCGAGATCGTCCTGGAGGAACTCCTGGACCTCGCGGCCGCGCTCGCCGACGAGGCCGATCACGTTGACGTCGGCCCGGGCGTAACGCGCCAGCATCGAGAGCAGCACCGATTTGCCGACGCCGGAGCCGGCGAAGATGCCCAGGCGCTGGCCGAGGCAGCAGGTCAGGAAGGCGTTGAGCGCGCGCACGCCGAGATCGAGCGGCTTGCCGACGCGGCGCCGCGAATGGGCCGGCGGCGGGTCGTTGCGGAAGGTGCAGAGCGTCTCGCCGTCCGGCAAGGGCGGGCCGCCATCGACAGGGCGGCCGAGCGCATCGACGACGCGGCCGAGCCAGGCGGAGGTCGGCCTGATTCCCGGCTGCGCCTTGTCGACATAGGCCGGGCAGCCGCGGCGCACGCCGTCGAGGCCGCCAAAGGGCATGACAAGCGCCTTCTCGCCCGAAAATCCGATGACCTCGCAGGGGACGCGCGTGCCCGGCGCGATCTCGATGCCGAGACGGCCGCCGAGGCTCATCGCGCCGATCGGCCCGGAGATTTCGACGAGCAGGCCCCTGACCGCGGTGACACGACCATAGATTGTAACCCCGTCGAGCCCCTCGACGATCGCCGCCAGGGTTGAAAGCCGGTCCGGACCCCGCCTCGCGCTGTTCATAAGTGTTTCCGTCAACCTTTCGTTTACCTGTGTGATTAACACTGTGTTTCGAGGCTGCGTCGTGAGGCAGGGCTTTTCAGGCCCGGTTTCCCGAGACGGCTTCCGCGAAAGGCGTATTTCGCGGGTGATGGCTTTTCGATCCGTGTCAAATTCGACTCACCTCGGCAAGGATCGCACGGTTTCTCCCAGGAAGCGCTTGCGCAGGAGAATCACGGTTTGTTAACCATTTCTCCGTAGCGTGTCGCGTGGCGTTTCATCGGGCAAGCACGTCGTCGTTCAGGGCCGCGCGGGTCCGGGCGATAAGAACGGTCAGCTTGCCTGCGGGCGAAATTGGGGACGTGACATGCGGGTTCTGCTGATCGAGGACGATAGCGCGACCGCTCAATCGATCGAGCTCATGCTCAAGTCCGAGAGCTTCAACGTCTACACCACCGATCTGGGTGAGGAAGGCGTCGATCTCGGCAAGCTCTATGATTACGATATCATCCTGCTCGATCTCAACCTGCCCGACATGTCCGGCTACGAAGTCCTGCGCTCGCTCCGGGTCGCCAAGGTCAAGACGCCGATCCTGATCCTGTCGGGCCTCGCCGGCATCGAGGACAAGGTCAAGGGCCTCGGCTTCGGCGCCGACGACTACCTGACCAAGCCGTTTCACAAGGACGAACTCGTCGCCCGCATCCACGCCATCGTGCGTCGCTCGAAGGGGCACGCCCAGTCGGTGATCACGACGGGCGACCTCGTCGTCAATCTCGACACCAAGACCGTCGAGGTCGACGCCGCCCGCGTCCACCTCACCGGCAAGGAATACCAGATGCTGGAGCTGCTTTCGCTCCGCAAGGGCACGACCCTGACCAAGGAGATGTTCCTCAACCATCTCTATGGCGGCATGGACGAGCCGGAGCTCAAGATTATCGACGTCTTCATCTGCAAGCTGCGCAAGAAGCTGGCGAACGCGTCCGACGGCAAGAACTACATCGAGACGGTCTGGGGCCGCGGCTATGTGCTGCGCGAGCCGACCGAGGTCGAGGAACGGATACCGGCCTGACGCGCCGGCGTCACGGTGCGGTCACGATCGCATGAGACAAGCATCGCAGCCTGATCGTCGGATGTACACGACAGGCTGACGGGGACCCCGCCGAGAGGCGGGGTTTTTGTTTGCGGGGGCCGCTGGCGGCGCCGGAGGGAGTTTGGTTCCCTCAGCCGCGGAGCCCGCCCAGCGCCGGCGCCCGCGCGCGCTCGAAGGGCAGCCCTGCGGTGGCCGGCTGCGCCTTGGCGGAGCGGCTTTCGCGATACAGCCCGCGATGGCTCTTGTCCGGCACGATCGTCGTGGTGATGCCGATCACGGTTTCGGCCGCTCCGAGGACGAAGACGCCGTCTTGGGTCAGGCGCTGGGCAAGCGCGGCCATGACCTTCGCCTTGGTCGGAACGTCGAAATAGATCAGCACGTTGCGGCAGAAGATCACGTCGAACTGGCCGAGATGGGCGTTGCCGTCGAGCAGGTTGTGCGGCTTCAGCTCGACCATGGCGCGCAGGCGATCGGCGACGCGCCACTTGTCGCCGTCCTGGGTGAAGTAGCGCAGCAGCATCTGGATCGGCAGGCCGCGCTGGATCTCGAACTGGCTGTAGACTCCCGCGCGCGCCTTATCGAGAACGTCGGGCGAGATGTCGGTGCCGAGAATCTCGACCTTCCACCCGCTGAGCTGCGCGGCCATGTCGTCGAGGATCATCGCGAGCGAGTAGGCTTCCTGCCCGGTCGAGACCGCGGCGCACCAGATCCTGAGCGAACGGCTCTGGGCCTTGGCCGCGAGCTTTTCCGGCAGGATGACGTCGCGGAACTGGTCGAAGGGCGAGCGGTCGCGGAAGAACAGCGTCTCGTTGGTCGTCATCGCCTCGATGACGGCGTTCTCGAGCGCACGGTCGACGCCGAGCCGCAGCGTCTGGACGAGCGCGCCGAGCCCGTCGATCTGGCGTTTGCGGCACAGCATGCCGAGCCGGCTTTCGGCGAGATAGCGCTTGTCGTGGCCGAGCGACAGGCCCGAACGCTGGCGCAGAAGCAGCCGCAGGAAATCGAAATCCGCTTCCGTCACGGCGCCTCGCCTCCGTGGAGCAGACCGCGGATCGCGCCGCCGATGCCATCGAGCGGTATCACGGCGCTGGCGTGGCGCGCGCGCACGACGGAGCCCGGCATGCCCCAGATCGTGCTCGACATCTCGTCCTGGGCGATCACGGCTGCGCCGGCGCGGCGCAGTGCGCCGGCGCCTTCGGTGCCGTCGCTGCCCATGCCGGTGAGGACGAGGCCGAGCGCGGCCGGTCCGAGATGGCGCGCGGCGGTCTCGAACAGCACGTCCACGGCGGGCCTGCAGAAGCGGACCGGCGGCCCGTCGCTGATGCTCGCGACGAGGTGGCCGAGCTTGCGGTCGATGCCGAGGTGACGGCCGCCGGGCGCGACGTAGATCGTGCCGCGGCAGAGACGTTCGCCGTCGAAGGGCTCGCGGGTCGGCAGGCCGATCTGGAGGGCGAGCTGCTCGGCGAAGGAGGCGGTGAACAGGGGCGGCATGTGCTGGACGATCAGCGTGGTGAGGTCGCGCAGGCCAGAGCCGATCTCGGACAGAACCCTGGCGATGGCGCGGGGGCCGCCGGTCGAGGCGCCGATCATCAGGTAGCGCGGCGCGATCGAGACGAGCGGCCTGAGATTGAGCGGACCCGGCAGCGGAGCCTCGAGATCGAGCTCCGGGGGCAGGCCGCCGGGCCGGATCGGGCTGTGCGCGATGTTGCCGAGCTTGAGCAGGAACTCGGTGCGAAAATCGAGCGACATCGTCATGCCGCTGCGGTTGTCGGGCTTCGAGACGACGTCCATCGCGCCCTTGGTCATGCATTCCAGCGCTAGCCTGGCGTTGCGCTCGGTCAGGGTCGTCGCGAGCAGGATGCCGGTATGCGGGCTCTGGGCGAGGATCTGCGGGAGGGCGGCTGGACCATCGACGCCGGGCATGTCGAGATCGAGCACCATGACGTCGGGCCGGAAGCGGCCGGCATGGGCGACCGCGGTCTCGCCGTCGCCGGCGACGGCGACGACGTGGAACTGGCCGCTCTCGCCGAGCCAGCGCGCGAACAATCCGCGCACCACGACGGAGTCGTCGGCGATGACGACCGTCCTCGGCCGTTGCGCCGTGATCCGCGTCGTGGGGGAGGGGGTCATCATGCGTCGCGCATCCGATGGGCGAGATCAGGAAGGTCGAACCGGCTGGTCCGCCGCCGCTCCGCTCAGAGCAGGCCGACCTGGTGGAACTTGGAGGCGACGATCTCCTTGTCGAACGGCTTCATGATGTATTCGTCGGCGCCGGCATGCATGGCGCGGGCGATATGGGCGATGTCGTTCTCGGTGGTGCAGAATACGACCTTCGGACGCTTGCCGCCCGGCATCTGGCGTAGCGTCCTGAGGAAATCGTAGCCGTCCATGATCGGCATGTTCCAGTCGAGCAGCACGGCGTCGGGCATCTCGCCCTTGCAGGCGTCGATGGCGCGCGCGCCGTCCTCGGCCTCGGCGATGCGGAACTGCAGCCCTTCGAGGATGCGGCGGGCGACCTTGCGGATGACGGCCGAGTCGTCGACGACGAGGCAATACTTCATGGCATGAACTCCAGATCGGAAAGCCCGGGCGTCAGGCGGCCACAGGCAGGTCAAGTCTCAAAACGGCATCGACATCGAGAACGACCAGCAGCATGCCATCGAGGCGATGGATCCCGGTCGCAAGCGCGGCCCAGCACCTGTCGAGATGGACCGGCACCGGCTCGAAGGTCGACTGGTCGAGGCGCATCACTTCGCCCACTGCGTCGACGATCAGGGCGTAGGCCTCGCCGCCATGGTCGATGCCGACCGCGACCAGCTCGCATTTCTCGTTACAATGGCTGTCGAGGTCGACCGGACGGCCGAGCCTCTTGCGCAGGCAGATGGCGGTGACGACACGGCCGCGCAGATTGAGCAGTCCGACGATCTCGTTCGGCGCGCGGGGCACGGGCGTGATCCGGGTCGCGATGAAGACGTCGTGCACGCGGCCGATCGGCAGGCCGAGAATCTGTTCGCCGACCGTGACGGTGACGTAGTCGAGCGAGTCTCCGAAAGCGCCGGCTGAGACTGCGTCGGGAGCGCTGTCTGGTTTCATCGTCATGCCGCCTGCCTCATGCCCGGCCGGCGTTCCGCGAGTTCGCTCAGCAGGGCGCGGCGGTCGAACTTCGCCACGATCTCGTCGAGCCGGGCCTGGGCCGCCCGCATGTGCAGCTCGGGCGTCGCCAGGGCCGTCATGCCGAGAATGCGAAGCGCGTCGCCGGCTGGTCCGGCGCGCAGCGCCGCGACGAAGGCGAAGGCGCCATCGGGATCGCGGTCGAGGTCGACCAGCACGGCGCCGGCGCCGGGCTGTGCCGCAAGGCGGATGGCGCTGTCGAAATCGGCCGCGAGGGCGACGCGCTGGCCGGACGCCTTGAGGACCGGACTGAGCATCTCGCGCAGGAAGTCGGACGGCTCGACCAGCAGCACCTGCGCGGCGTCGGCGGGCCTGGCCTCGGCGCGGCGGCTGCTGAGCCAGCCCGGGTCGCCTTGAGGCAGGTAATGGGCGAGATCGAGGATGTCGGTGGCGCGGCCGCGGATCACGGCCGAGCCGATCACGCCGCGATCCTGCGCGGCTTCCAGTTCGACGTCGAGAACGTCGTCGACGATGTCGACGATGGCGTCGACCGCGAGGCCCATCGTCAGCTCGCCATCGGAAATGATGACGAGCGACTGCATGCCCTCGCCGCGGATCGTCGCGTCGCCGACCGGCACGACCGGCATCAGCCGGTTGCGGTAATGCAGCAGGACGCGACCGCCGCTGCGCTGGAAGGCGGCGGCGTCGACCTCCTCCAGCCGGGTGACGAGCGAGAGCGGCACCGCCTTGACGCTGTCCTGCCCGGCGCGGAACACGAGCATGGTGGTCTTCTCGCCGCCCGCAGCCTGGCTGGCGACCTGCGCTTCGGGCCGCGCGGCGTCGCCCGGCGCGGCGCCGACCTGCCTGGCGATGCCGTTGGGATCGACGATCAGCACCACGGCGCCGTCACCCAGAATGGTGTTGCCGGAGAAGAGCGGGATGTGGCGCAGCTTCGTCGACATCGGCTTGACGACGATTTCCTCGGTGTGAAAAACGCTGTCGACGAGGATGCCGAACTGGCGCTCGCCGATCTGCGTCACCACGATAAAGCCGTCGATCGCGCCCGATGTCGCGTCGCCCATCAGCCCCGAAAGGCCGATGATCGGCAGCAGGCTGCCGCGCAGGCGCAGCACCGGAGCGCCGTTGATCTGCTCGACGCGATGATCGGCTCCCGCCTTCACCCGGACGAGTTCGCGCACCACGATCTGCGGGATCGCGAAACGCTGCTCGCCCGCGACCACGATCAGCGCCGAGACGATCGCCATCGTCAGCGGGATCTTGATGGTTATCGTTGTGCCCTGGCCGGGATGGCTGGCGATGTCGATGACGCCGCCGATGGCGTCGACATTGACCTTGACGACGTCCATCCCGACGCCCCGCCCCGAGACGGCGGTGATCCGGTCTGCCGTCGAGAAACCAGGGTGGAAGATGAAGCGGGCGAGCTGCGTCTCGCTCAGCCGGTCGAGCTCGCTCTCGGAGGCGAGGCCCTGCTGGAGCGCCTTGCGCCGGATGCGCTCGAAATCGAGGCCGCGCCCGTCATCGGAGATCGCGATCGTGACCGAGCCGCCCTCGTGATAGGCGGCGAGGCGGATCATGCCGTGCTCGGGTTTGCCCGCCGCCAGTCGCTCCTCCGGGCTTTCGACGGCATGGTCGGCGCAGTTGCGGACCATATGGGTGAGCGGATCCTTGATGAGGTCTAGAATCTGGCGGTCGAGCTCGGTTTCGGCGCCCTCCATCACCAGTTCGATGCGCTTGCCGAGTTCCGCGCCGAGATCGCGCACGATCCGGGGCAGCTTCGACCAGGCGTTCCCGATCGGCTGCATGCGCGTCTTCATGACGCCGTCCTGAAGCTCGGCCGTGATCAGCGAGAGCCGCTGCAGCGGGGCCTTCAGCCCGGCATCCTCCTGGTTGCGCGAGAGTTCGAGGAGCTGGTTTCGCGTCAGCACGAGCTCCGACACCATCGTCATCAGATGCTCGATCGTGTCGACATTGACGCGCAGCGTCGCCGGGCCGACGCCCCTGTGCTCCCGCGAGGCGCTCTCCTCGGCGACGGCTGCGACCCGCGCTGGCTCGCCATGGCTCCCGATACGCCCGTCGGGCCCCCGCTCGGGGCCGGGCGCGCTGCGGAAGACGAGATCGAGCCCGTCCTCGGTTTCCGCTGCGCCGTGGCGGGCGAGATAGGCCGCGACGGGGTCGTCGCCGTCGGCCGGAGCCGGCTGGGCCCGGGCGAGTTCGGATTTCGCCTGGTCGGCGAGCCCGCGCAGCTCCGCGATCAGCGTCTCGTCGCTGCCTGGCGGCTCCTCGCCCTTTTCGGCGAGTTCGGCGAGGATTTCCTTGACGCGGTCGATCGTCTCCAGAATGGCGGTCACCGCCATCGCGCTGACAGTCGCGCCGTCGCGGAACTGGCCGATCACCGATTCCGCCGCATGGGTCAGCGCTTCGAGCCGGGGCAGGCCGATGAAGCCGCAGGTGCCCTTCACGGTGTGGACGAGGCGGAAGATGCTGCGCAGGATCTCGCGGTTGTTGGGCTCCTGCTCGAAGCGCACGAGCTCCCGATCGACAGTGTCGATGTTCTCGCCGGTCTCGCTCAGGAACTCTTGGAGCAGTTCGTCCATGCCGGAGACCATCACTCACGCAACAATGCTGAAACCATCTAAGCAGCAGAAGGGTTTATGATCGGTTGAGATCGGTCCTGAAGCCCTCGTGATTCGGGCACCCGCGCGGCTGGCGACGCTCAGGCGGACTTTTCCGCCAGGATCGTGACCTGGTCGCCGTCGATGGCGAAGGCGATCGCCATGCCGGCGGCGCGCGCGACCATGCCGGCATAGAGCGGCTGGACCGCATGGGCGTCGATCGTGCCGGTCTCCGAGCGCCCGGCGATCAACTCCTCGACATGGGCGGGAATGCGGGCATGCGAACCGGTCGCGGTGATGACGAAGCGGCCCTGCTCGCCCTCGACGGTGGCGCGCGAGACGAGCTTGCCGCCACGCGGGATGGCGTGGGTGGCGAGCACCAGCAGGTTGAGCAACAGCTTGACCTGATTCTTGGGGAGGAGTGCGCGCGGGGCGTCCCAGTCGAGCGAGAGCTTGTCGTCGTTGAGGAAGCCGTTGGCGACGTTGCCGGCGTCTCCGAGATCGATCATCGCGCCGGCGGAGCCCGCCGCACCGAAGGCCAGGCGGGCGAATTGCAGCCGGGCCGAGGCGCTCCGCGCGCTCTTCTTGATCAGGTCGAGCGCGAAGTCGCGCATCGAGGGATCGTCTTCCTCCAGCACCTCGAGCGCGTTGACAATGGCGCCGACCGGGCTGATCACGTCGTGGCAGACGCGGCTGCAGAGGAGCGCGGCCAGGTCGAGCGGCTCGAGCGAGATGGCGGTCATGGCGGTCATGTCCTGGAATCAGCGGTGCGGGGCGCTCGCGACAGAACTGGCGCCGGTTCGAGACGATATGCTGGCATGTTGGTTTGCATGTGGTTAACCCTGCCGCCGGCCGCAGTGGAAATCGAGGGAGCGGATGCCGTGACGATCAGCCCGGACGATCCGCGCCTGCGCGACCGGAACGCGCTCGCCCGGCTGCTGGCGGAGGCGGCGCGTCGCAGCGCCGCGGTGCTGCTGGCGATGCGGACCGAGCGCGATGTCAGGCTCAAGGCGGACGGGTCGCCGGTCTGTTCGGCCGATCTCGCCGCCGATCATGCCGCCAAGAAGGCCCTGGCGCAGCTTCTGCCCGACTTTCCTGTGATCAGCGAGGAGAGCGTCGGCGACGTCGCGCCGGAAGCGGTCTTCATCCTGCTGGATCCGCTCGACGGCACGCGCGAGTTCCTCGCCGAGGGCGACAGCTACTGCGTCGCCATCGCGCTGATCGTGGACGGGCGGCCGATCGCGGGCGCGATCGCGGCCCCGGCGCTCGGCCGGCTCTGGTTTGCGGGCATCGACGCCTTCGCCCAGCGCGTCGGCGCCGATGGCGCGCTGCTCGGCAAGGCAGAACCCGTCGGCGTGCGGCCTCAGCCGGCGCAGGGACCGGTGACGCTGGTCAGCCGCTTCCATGGCGATGCGATCAGCGACAGGGTCGCCGAGATGCTGGGCTCCAGCGAAAGGCTGGCGATGTCGTCGGCGGTGAAGTTCGGGCTCATCGCCTCGGCCGAGGCTGACCTTCATGTCCGCATCGGCCAGACCATGGAATGGGACATCGCGGCCGGCGACGCCATCCTGACCGCGGCGGGGGGAACCCTGCTGATGCTCGACGGCTCCCTGCCGCGCTATGGCCGCAGCGAGCGGCAGTTCCGCAACCCGCCCTTCGTCGCGGCGTCGAGCGAGGCGATGGCGCGCCGCGCCATCGCGGCCGCGGCGGCCTGACGGCGCTCAGCGCGCGATGGTGGCGTAGACCTCGCGCCATTGCTGCTCGGCCTGCGGCAGCAGGCCCGGATCGGCGATGAAGGCGCTGCGGTTGGCAGGCGTGCGGAACAGATAGAGCCGCGCGCCGACGACGGCGAAGGCGCGCGGATCGGTCTCGACCGCGCGCCCCGCCGCCACGCCGGTGGCGTCGAAGCCGGCGAAGGCGGGCGCATAGACCGCGGGCGCATCCTCGAAGGCGGCGAGGTTGGCGGCTGAGGCGAAGCGCCAGACGATGCCGTCATGGACGATCTCGTGCGCGGCGCGGCCCGGCGTAGCGCGGCCGGTCGCGTGATAGGCGACAGGGTCGAAGCCGCCGATCGCGAGCCCCGAGCGCAGGTCGCGCTGCATCGCCTCGCCGAGCGCCGGCAGGTCCGGCAAGCCGCCGGGCAGCGTCCCGAACGAGCTCTGCCCCGGCTTGGCCGCAAAGGACGGCTGCAGCGCAAACGACAGCGTCAGCGCGACGACCGAACCCAGGCCCCAGCGCCGCCTTGTTACGGCCTTCATCGCCAGCAAATCCTCGTCGAAAGGGGAAAGCGCCGGTTCCGGGACCGCGCCGATCTTCACGGCTTGGATACACTTACAGCGTATCAAACTGGTTACCGACATGGTTCGTATTTGCGCGGCGTCCTGATTTTCGCGTCCGGATCGCAGCGGCCTCGCCCCGGTTTTCCGGCATCGCGCACCGTAGCGCGGGCGCAAGGCTGCACCGGCGTTCCGCAGCCGCCAGAAGGCGGCAGCCATACAGACAGGCGCCAAAGCCCGGAGAAACCTTTCGATGTCACAGACACGCCGCACCTTCGTCACCGGCAGCCTCGCGCTGACCGGCGCTGCCCTCACTGGCCAGGCCGGCCCGGCTTCGGCCCAGCGATCCTATGCCGAGAACCGCTCGTTCTCGCAGAACGAGCTGGTCAATTCCGGCCATTCCTTCTTCGGCAACGTCTCGCGCGGGCTCGCGCTGACGATCGAGGAGGCGGTCCGGCGCTGGGGCGAGCCCAATGGCTATGTTCTCGGCCAGGAGGCGTCCGGCGCCTTCGTCGGCGGCCTGCGCTATGGCGAGGGCACGCTGTTCACGCGCAACGCCGGAGACCGCAAGGTGTTCTGGCAGGGTCCCTCGGTCGGCTTCGATTTCGGCGGCGAGGGCGCGCGCACCATGATGCTGGTCTACAATCTGCCGGCGGTGGAATCGCTTTATCAGCGCTATGTCGGCGTCGACGGCTCGGTCTATTTCATCGGCGGCTTCGGCTTCACCGCGATGGCGGCGGAGGGCGTGACGGTGGTGCCGATCCGCACCGGCGTCGGCTGGCGGCTCGGCGTCAATCTCGGCTATCTGAAGTTCACCCCTCAGGCGACATGGAACCCGTTCTGAGCCTTGCGGGTTGGCTGTTTGCTGGTCAATTCGCGGCCGGTATGGCAGGGTGCCTGCCTGATTTTTGTGGGGTTTGGAGCCGCCTGCCTTGATCGAAGCCGTCATGCTCGTGACGCTCGGCTTCCTGTCGGCGACGCTCTTGGCGCTCGCGGCGGTGCCCGCTCTGGCGCGCCGCGCCGACAGGCTGGCGCGCCGCCGCGCCGAGGCCGCGTTCCCGCTCTCGCTCGCCGAAATCGCCGCTGACCGCGACCATCTTCGCGCCGAGCTCGCCCTGCGCGCCCGCTCGCTCGAACAGCAGGCCGAGCGAGGCTTTTCGGCCCGGGCCGGAGCGATGCAGGAACTCGGCCGGCGCGACATGACGATCGCCGAGTTGCAGCGCGAGACCGCCCAGCGCGACGGGCGGATCGGCGGCCTCTCGGGGGAGCTCGCCACGACCCAGGCCGAACTCGACCGGACGAAGGCTGCGCTCGCCGACGAGAAAACCGCCCATGGCGAAACCTCCGCGACGCTCGACAAGCGCGTCGCCGACCTCGCCGCCGTCGAGCGCAATCTCGGCGAGACGCGGATGGCTTTGACCGGCACGAGCGCCGACCTCTCGGCGCGCGGAGCGGAGCTCGAGGGCGAGCGCGCCACGCTCGGCCGCGTCGAGGCGCTGCTGTCCGAACGCGAGGCCGAACTCGCCCGTCAGCGCACCGACAACGATGCGCTGCGCGTCTCGCAGGTCGAGAACCGCACGCAGATACTGGTGCTGGAGGGCAAGCGCGACGATCTCACCAGCCGGCTCGCCGCGAGCGAGGCGGGGCTGGCGGAGACCCGCGCCACGCTGAAGGCGATGACGGTCGACCGCGACAGCGAGCGGCTGCGGGCGGATGCGCTCGGAGCGCGCGCCGCGCAGGCGGAGGCGGGGCAGGCAGCGGCTGCCGCCGCCAGCGTGATGGCGTCCGGCGAGGCTGCACGGATCGAGGCGCTGCTGAGGCAGGAGGCGGAGAAGCTCCAGGACGAGATCGCGAGGCGGGAAGCGACCGAAGGCAGGCTCGCCGCCAGCCAGACGGCGCTGGCGACCGAGCAGGCGAGGCATCAGGAGGAGGCGGCGGCGATGCGAGAGGATATCCGCGAGGGCGACCAGCGTTTCGAGACGCGGCACGCCGAGATCGTGACGCTGCAGGGGGCGCTCTCGCAGGCGCGCGCCGATCGGATGCGGCTCAAGCGCGAGGCGGCGAAGGCCGGCAAGCCTCAGTCTGTTTCGCCGGAGCCCGGCAACGCGGCGCTGCGCCAGGAGATCGTCAAGGTCGCCGAGCGGCTGATGACGCTGACGCCGAAGCAGGAAGCGGCCGAATAAGCTCCGACGCGGCGCAGTTGCGATTTCCTCCCGGCGGCATCCTGTTCTAGGAAGGCGCGCGCGATCCGCGTTCTTGCCGCCTGAGCTGGTGCCTCCGCCGTGACCGACACGACCATCGACCTCCTCTGCATCGGCGAGCCGCTGGGAGAATTCAACGCGACGCGGGCGCAAGCCGGAGCGTTCCAGTTCGGCCATGGCGGCGACACCTCCAACTGCGCCGTCGCCGCCGCGCGGCAGGGCCTGCGCACGGCCTATGCGGGGGCGCTCGGCGACGACATGGCCGGCCGCTCGATCCGCGCGCTCTGGGCCAGCGAAGGCGTCGACGATGCCTGGGTCTCGACGCATCCGACCGCGCCGACCGGGCTCTATTTCGTCGACCACGGCCCGTCCGGCCATGTCTTCTCCTATCTGCGCGCGGGGTCGGCTGCGAGCCTTTACGGTCCGGGCGATCTGCCGCGCGGTCTGATCGCGTCCGTGAGGGTGGTGCAGGCGTCGGGCATCAGCCAAGCGATCTCGGCGAGCGCTGCGGACGCCGTGTTCGAGGCCTTTTCGCTCGCCCGCGAGAATGGCGTGCTGAGCGCCTACGACACCAATCTGCGGTTGAAGCTGTGGCCGCTGACGCGGGCGCGGGCGATCATCCACGCCGCCTGCGCGATGGCCGACATCGTGCTGCCCGGCCTCGACGACGCGAAGCTGCTGACCGGGCTCGATGATCCTGACGCCATCGCCGACACCTATCTGCGCATGGGCGCGAAGGTGGTGGCGCTGACGCTCGGCCATGAGGGATCGCTGGTCGCGACGCCCGATCGGCGCGAGCGGCTGACGCCGATCAAGGTCGAGGCGATCGACGCGACCGGCGCGGGCGATTGCTATGACGGCGCGTTTCTCGCCGAATACATCCGCAGCGGCGACGCCTTCGTGGCGGGGCGCTACGCCAATGTCGCGGCCGCGCTCTCGACGCAAGGGTTCGGCGCGGTCGCCCCGCTGCCGCGCCGCGCCGAGGTCGAGGCGCGGATGGCGCAAGACGTGCAGAAAGCGGGCTGATGAGCGTTCCGATCCTGCAAGAGGCGGGCGCGCTGCTCGCCCGCTACGACGTGCTGATCAGCGATGTCTGGGGGGTGGTCCATGACGGGCTGTGGGCGCTGGAGCCGGCCTGCGCCGCGCTGACGGCTTTTCGCGAGAAAGGCGGGGCGGTGGTGCTCCTTTCCAACGCGCCGGGGCCTTCGGAACAGGTGGCGCGCGTGATCGACAAAAAGCGCGTGCCGCGGGGCTCATGGGACGCGATGGTCACCTCCGGCGACGTGACCAAGGCGCTGATCGCCGAGAGCCACCAGCGCAACGTGTTCCACATCGGCTGGAAGGACGACCGCGCCATCTTCGAGGGGCTCGACGTGGCGCTGGTCGGCGAGGCCGAGGCCGAGATCGTCGTGGCGACCGAACTCAACGATTATCGCAGCGAGACGCCCGAGCAGTATCGCCCGCTACTGGAGCGGTTCGCGGCGCGAGGGCTGCCCTTCATCTGCGGCAATCCCGATCTCGTGGTGCATGTCGGCGAGCATCTCCTGCCCTGCGCCGGGGCGCTGGCGGCGATCTATGAGGAACTGGGCGGTTCGGTCGCCTGGGCCGGCAAGCCTTATCGGCCGGCCTATGACCTGGCGCTCGAGGCGGCGCGGACGGCGCGCGGCGGCCATCCCGTCGATCCTGCAAAGGTGCTGGTGATCGGCGACGCGGTGCGCACCGATCTCGCGGGCGCCCGAATGATGGGCTTCGACAGCCTGTTCATCGCCGGCGGCATTCATCGCGAGGAGACGATGCGCGGAGCGGAGATCGACCCGGAGGGGGTGGCGGCGGTGCTGGCGGGGCTCACGGTGCAGCCGGTCGCGGCGATGGCGGCGCTGGGGTAGGTCCCAAATTCACAACGGTGCGTCACATTCTGCCCCAGGCTGAACGCGATGGTCGGCTTGGCAAAGACGGGGCTTTACAGCGAAGGAACACGCAATGGCGAAGAATACGATCTGCCTCTGGTATGACAAGGACGCCGAGGTTGCCGCCCGCTTCTATGCCGAAGTTTTTCCCGACAGCGCAGTGGGCGCAATCTTCCGCGCACCCAGCGACTTCCCGTCCGGCAAGAAGGGAGACGTGCTGACGGTCGAGTTCACGGTCGCCGGCGTCGCTTGTCTCGGCCTCAATGGTGGTCCCGCCTTCACGCACAACGAGGCCTTCTCGTTCCAGATCGCAACCGACGATCAGGAGGAGACCGACCGCTACTGGAACGCCATCGTCGGTCATGGCGGTCAGGAAAGCGCCTGCGGCTGGTGCAAGGACAAATGGGGACTGTCCTGGCAGATCACCCCGCGCGTCCTGACCGAGGCGCTGGCGGCCGGCGGCGACGAGGCGAAGCGCGCTTTTGAGGCGATGATGACCATGACGAAGATCGACGTCGCCGCGATCGAGGCGGCGCGGCGCGGCTGACGCCCGCCCCGCCGTCAATGCCCGCCGCTCGCCTTCGCGTCGCGCAGCACACTCAGCGTGATCCCGATACAGACCAGCATGCCGATGATCGAGAGCACGGCCGCGGCGCGAAACCCCGTCATGAAGGCCTCGCGCGCCTCAGCCAGCAGCGCCGCCGTCTGTTCGGGCGCGAGCCCCGCCGCCACCGCGAGCGCGCCGCCGAGCGTGGCGCGGGCCGGCTCCAGTGTCGCGGCATCGACGCCGGGCACAGCGAAATCGGCCATGCCGCTGCGATAGAGCGCCGCGCCCAGGCTGCCAAGCAGGGCGACCCCGAGCGCGCCGCCGAGTTCCGCGCCGGTCTCCGACATCGCCGAGGCCGAGCCGGTCCGCTCGGGCGGCGCCGAGCCGACGACGATGCCGGTCGTCAGCGTGATCACCGGCGTGAAGCCGATCGAGAACACCACCGAGGCCGCGACGATCTGGATCAGGTCGGGCGCGAGCGCCAGCCAGACGAAACCGAGTGCCGACAGCGCCATGCCGCCGACCATCAGGGTCGCGGGCCGGAAGCGGCCGGCCAGCGCCGGCGTGGCGAAGGAGGCGGCGGTGAAGGCGATCGCCGAGGGTAGCGACCACAGGCCCGCCTGCAACGGCGACAGCCCCGCGACGAGCTGGAAATACTGCGCCAGGAAGATGAAGCTGCCGAACATGAACAGGATGCCGGCGAGATTGATCGCCAGCGCCGCGCTGAAGGCGGGAATCCTGAACATGGCGAGGTCGACCATCGGGTCGGCCAGCCGCGCCTGCCGCCGGATGAAGACGACGACGAGAACGGCGCCGGCCGCCATCGAGGCCAGCGCCACGAGCCCGAGTCCGGTCTCGGCCCAGCTTTTGACGCCATAGATCAGCGCCAGAACCGCCGAGAGCGAGAGCAGCGCGCTGGCGAGGTCGATCCGGCCGGCATTGGGCGCCTTGTATTCCGGCAGCAGCACCGGGCCGATCGCCAGCAGCAGCAGCATCGGCGGCACGGCGATCAGGAAGACCGAGCCCCACCAGAAATACTCGATCAGCACTCCGCCGACGACCGGGCCGATGATCGCGCCGACCGAAAAACTGGCGATCCACATCGAGATGGCGAAGGTGCGCTCCTTCTCATCCTCGAACATCACGGTGATCAGCGAGAGCGTCGATGGCGCGAGCGTCGCACCTGCGATGCCGAGCACGGCGCGCATCACGATCAGCATCTCGGCGCTGTTGGAGAACGCGGCGACGATCGAGGCCACGCCGAAGGCGGCAGCCCCGATCATCAGCAGCTTCCGCCGGCCGATCCGGTCTCCGAGGGTGCCCATGGTCATGAGGAAGCCCGCGACCATGAAGCCGTAGATGTCGACGATCCAGAGCAACTGGCTGGCGCTCGGCTTCAGCTCGCGCGTCAGCGTCGGCACGGCGAGGTTCAGCACCGTCAGGTCCATCGAATAGATCATGCAGGGCAGGGCGATGGCGATCAGCCCGAGCCAGTCGCGCCGACTGGCTTTCCGGGCTGCGGGCATGGGGGCTGCTGCGGTCGTCGTCATGGCAGGCCTTCTCGGATGGGGCGGCGTCTTTCGCACGCGCCCGTGGCCGAAACTGGCAGGAGGTTTACAACCGGCGCGCGGCCTGCGTCAGTCGCTACAGCGCCGGGGCGGGATGCCCGGATCGCAAGAGCGCGATGCAAGCCTCACTCTTTCGACACGCCTCGCCCGGCCCTCAGCCGCTTGCCGATGTCGGCATAAAGCCCCTCGAACGGCGCGAATGCGAAGCGCACGCGCGAGCGGCCCGGCGGGACGACGACCGCGCGGAACAACACGTTGGCGCGCAGCATCTCCGCCGGCTTGCCGTCGACCTCGACCTGCCACCAGTGATGCCAGACGTCGTTGAGCACGACATAGCCGCCACGCGGGGCCTCGACATCGAGCGTCACTTGCGTCGTGCCATAGTCGCGGATGCGCACCGAGCCGGGCTGCGCCGGGCCCGTGGGCACGGGCGGCGCCTCGCGGTCGAGCAGCACGGTCTGGCGCGGATCGAAGCCCGTCGGCCATTGCCCGCTCGCCAGGATCGCGTCGAAATCGACCTTCTGGGCCTGCGTCACCAGCAGTACGCGCGGCAAAGCGCGCGGGTTCTCGTAGACATAGGCGTCCTTCGTCCGGGCGATCTGGACGAGATCGCCGGGCTTCAGCGCCTTGTCGATCTGTTCGGCGGGGACGCCGGTCGCGATGAAGCGCAGCCCCAGCATGTCTGCGAGCAGCGAACGGTAGCCCGGCATCAGGGCGGAGAATTTTCGTTGGTCGGGCAGGGCGACGTGGTCCTCCGCGCCGGTCGCCTTGCTGTAGAGGCCGAGCCGGAGCGGGTTGTAGCCGAGCGTGTTGTCGAGTTCGTGGACGAGGCTGGCGTTGGGCCAGTGGAAATCGATGCCGGCGAGTTCGATGCGGTCGCGCCGGTCGGGGCCGGCGGTGCGGGCGGTCTCGCGCTTCAACAGCGCGATCGTCGCGTTTGCACTGTCGGCGCGCAGCACGTCATAGGCCTTGGAGGGCAAAGCGGTGGATTCGCTGGGGCCGTTGTTGACCGAGAGGTCGATTGTCATGGTCGCCGCCAGGACCACCGCCGCCGCGACGCCCCCGCCCTGCAGGCTCAAGCCGCGGGCCGCGACCAGCGCGCCGGCCGTCAGCGTAGCGCAGAGCAGCGCCGTCACCAGCGGCACGGCGGCGACATGGAGCCGCCCGACGCTCCAGGCGAGCCAGAGCGCGAGCCCCGCCGAGCCGAGAAAGACCGCTGCCTCCAGCGCGATCTGCCACGGTTTCGCGCGAGGCGCGGCGTCCGTCACGATGAGGTGGGTGAGATAGCCGCCGAGCAGCGCCAGGAGCGCGCCGAGAATGAACAGGCCGTCGGCGGGACGGCGGTAGAAATCGATGCCCGGCAGCGAGAACAGCAGCGTGAAGGCCGGCGTATAGCGCCCGAGCGCGAAAAGCAGCACCAGCAGGGCAGCCACACTGAGCGCTGCGATCTCGCGCCGGAACAGCGCGCCGCGCACCAGCCCGACGGTCAGGATCAGCGCCATCGGCAGCAGGCCCAGATAGAGCTGGCTCATATTGCGGGCGAGATAGAGATCGGCCGGGCCGAAGCGGGCCTCCCAGGCCGGGCTCGGCGCGCCCCAGAAATTCTCCAGAGGGCCGGCCGCGCCGTAGAGGTTGGCGAAGAGCGCGGTCAGCAGCGCGGCCGGGTGGAGCGAGCCCTTGCCCGCGCCGATGAGGTCGATGGCGGGGCGATTCGACTCCTGCGCCAGCAGCGCGGTGAGCAGGATCGGCACGGTCGCGACCAGGATCGCGCCGATACCCCCGGCGAACAGTGGCAGAAGGCTGGCGCGCAACGCCCGCCAGGGTCGGTCGGCCATGGCGATGGCGGCGATGACGAGGCCGGCCAGCACATAGACGCCGAGTAGCGCGACCTGGTCGCGACCCAGCACCATGAAGCCCGCGACGAGGCCCGCGGCAAAGCCGTACAGCAACGAGCCGCGCTCCAGCGCGCGCGAAAGCAGCATCAGCGTGATCGCGAAATAGCCGAGGCTCAGCACCTGCCCGACATGCTGGATGCGCCAGGCCGCCGCCGCGCCGAAGGCGAAGGCGAGCGCCGCGACGACAGCGCCTGCCGGGTGCCAGTCGCGGTCGCGGAAGATCACGACGAGCGAAAGCGCGCCGAGCAACAGCGTGCCTAGCACCGCGCCGTCGCCCCAGCGGAAATCGGGCGCTGGATTCAGCGCGGCCAGCAGCGCGAAGGGGGGCGAGAAGATCAGCGATTGCGGATCGGCGATCTGCGGCGAGCCGGAAAAGACATAAGGCGTCCAGAATGGTGAAAGCCCCTTGTGCAGCGAACTCGCGAGGAACTGGAGCTGCGGCTGGAAATGCGCCTTGGCGTCCCAGGGGATGGTGACAGCGCCGGAGAGCCAGGGCCAGGACAACGCGACCCAGGCCAGCGTCACGATGCAAAACACGCTGGCCAGCGGCCAGCGTGTCGGGGTCGTTCCAGATGCGTGGAATTGCGACATCAGGCGGCTCTGCCCGAAGTCCCCGCGAGGATCAATGCTCGCATCAGTCCTTCGGCGCGGCGCGCGCCATCAGCGCGTCCATGTCGATGGAATGGCCGGCGCGGTCGCGCTTGGAGGCGAGGTAGCGGACATTGTGGACGTTGGGCCGGCCGAGCACGCGCTGCGTCGCGGCGACCTCGAGGCCGGCGGTCCGGATTGCGCCGACCTTGATCGGGTTGTTGGTCAGCGCGGTGACGCGGCTGACGCCGAGCGCCTTCAGCATCGTCGCGGCGAAGTCGAAATGACGCTGGTCCAGGTCGAAGCCGAGCACCTCGTCGGCGTCGTAGGTGTCCCAGCCCTGGCTTTGCAGCTTGTAGGCGCGCATCTTGTTGGAGATGCCGTTGCCGCGTCCTTCCTGGTCGAGATAGAGCAGGATGCCGCCGTCGTTCTCGGCCATCCACTGCACGGTCTCGCGAAGCTGGTCGCCGCAATCACATTTCAGCGAGCCGAACAGGTCGCCCGTCAGGCAGGCGGAATGCAGGCGAACCGCGACCGCTTCCGAAAAATCGGGCTTGCCGACGATGATCGCGACTTGGTCGCGCAGGCCCTCGCCGCCGCGGAAGACGACGAACTCGGTATCCGGCGCGCCCTCGAGCGGCACCGGCGCACGGCCGACGATGGTCAGCGAGGCGGCTTGCGCATTGCGATAGGCGTTGACGGCGTCGATCGCGGCCTCGATCAGCGGCTCGTTACGGATCGCTTCGTCCAACACCGGCACGACGAGAACGGCCGGCGCGACGAGCGCGAGACGCGCCAGCTCCAGCGCCGCGTTGTCGAGCGCCGATGCCGGCGCGATCGGCGCATCCATCTTCGCTTCGGTCTTGAGCGCGAGCGTCTCGACGCGGGCGAAATCGAGCTGCGGCAAGGCGAAAATGCCGGGTTCGCTGCGGCCCTTGGCCCCGAGGCGGCGCAGGCGTGCGGCGGTGAGCACGAGATGAGAGCGGCCCTGCGCGAGTTCGTCGATGCGCTGGATCAGTCCGGCCTCGGCGAGTTCGGCCGACAATGCGAGCGCAAGAGACTCGCCGTCGCGCAGCAGCACCGGACGGCCGGCGCGAAATTCCGAGATCGCACGATCGACCGCCACCAGGCTGGTCTCCTGCGGGCGTCCGAAGAGCGTACGCGACTTAGGCATGACTGCATCCGTCAGATTGCGCCGGGAACCGGCGGAGGAGTGTAGCGTCTACGGAGAGGGCGTCGATCTGGATCGAGCCGCCTATTCCTGTGGTCAAACGTGCCGGCTTGGACCGATGTTCCGTCGCCGGCATCTGCGTCTTCGGCTGAAACCCGCAGCCATCCAATCTGTTAAGAGGGCGTATATGGCTGCGACGTTGAACATGAGATGAATGCTCTTGAACCGATCGACAAGATCGGCGGGGCGCATGCCCGGGAGGATTGAAATGATGCGCGATCATGACCCGATGACGACATCCGCAGGGCCGCCAGCGGCTTACAGCCCGGCCGCCAGGCATTTCCATTGGGTCACGGCCGCGGCCGTGCTGGTGATGCTGCCGCTCGGGCTCGCCATGGTTTATCGCGGCAACACGATGAATGTCTGGGACGGGCTGACCAATGCGATGTTCAGTTCGCACAAGCTGATCGGCTTCCTGGTGCTCTGGCTCGTCGCCGGCCGATTGGCCTATCGCCTGATCAAGGGCGCGCCGCCCGACGAGCCGACGCTGCTATGGTGGCAGAAGGCGGCGTCGCATCTGGTGCACTGGCTGCTCTATGGGCTTCTGCTGGTGGTGCCGCTGCTCGGCTGGATCGGCGTCTCGCTCTATCCATCGCTCGGCATCTTCGGCCTTTTCGAACTGCCTGCGCTCGCCAGCCCGAACGAGGATCTGGCCAAGCGCGTCCTATGGCTGCATGGCTGGCTCGCCACGCTGGTCGGGGTGCTCGCCGGCGCGCATATCGCCGCGGCGCTCTATCACCACCTGATCCGCAAGGACGGCGTCTTGCGGCGGATGCTGCCCGGGCTGAGATAAGGTTCAGACCGGCCGCGCCCAGAGATCGTGGTGGCCGATGAGGCCCGTCGCGCTTTCACGCCTCGCCGCCAGCCAGCCCTCGATCAGCGCGCCGTCGAGATGGCCGGTCTCGCGGACCGCGTCGGCGATGCCCTGGGTCAGCGCGGCGGCGAGATCGGCCTGATCCGCGCCGATCGTCCAGGCGCTGTCTGCGGTCGAGACGGCGAAGCCGGACTTGCGGAAGGCCTCGGCCATCAGTTCGGTCGCCTGCGGCCCGGCGGCGGGGCCGAAACCCTTGTCGGTCTTCTGGTGGTGCAGGAAGGCCGCCAGCATGCGCGCGTCGGCGGGATGGGGCGGGCGCCATTTCTCGCGGCCGTCGAAGGTCAGCACGGTGTAGAGCGGCAGGCGCTGCGCCGCGAGCGCGGCGACGAAACGCTCGATCCAGCGCTTCGAGGCGAGATCGAACAGGGCGGCGGCCGTCACCAGATCGGGCTGCCAGCCCAGGATCCACTCAAGCTCCTTCGTCAGGTCGGCCTGGCGGAAATCGACCGTCAGCGTCTTGCCGGCCTTGGTCAGCACCAGTTCCTCGCCCTGCTCGCGGGCCTCCTCGGCCCAGCCGCGCAGACGCTCGCGGGCGGCGTCGAGCAGGCGCTGGTCGTAATCGACCAGCGTCCAGTGCTGGCGCGAGGGCAGGGCGGCGAAGGTTCCGCGCAGATTGGAGCCGGCGCCGCAGCCGAGATCGACGATGGTCAGCGAGTTCCGCGTCGCGAAATGCCCGCCGACCGCCTCGAGAAGCTGCGCATTTCGCGCCTCATGGTCTGCGGGCTCGCGCAGCGCCAGCCAGTCGGGAGAAAAGCCGCCCATCACATCACCTTCCGGCAGGTCTCGGCGACGATCGTCGCCGTGTCGCGCCAGCGCGGCAGGGTCGCGGCTGCGGCCCAGGCCGCGTCCGCCATCCGCGCGCGAAGGGCGCGGTCATCAAGAAGCGTCGCAAGGGCGCTGGCAAGCGCCGCGACGTCGCCAGGCGGCACTTTCAGGGCGGCGGCGTCCGGCGCGGTCTCGGCGGCCGCGCCGCCGGTGGTGCAGAGGATCGGCAGGCCGCGCGCCAGCGCTTCCGTCAGGACCATGCCATAGCCCTCGAACAGCGAGGGCATGACGAACAGATCGGCGTCGTGATAGGCCCGCGCCAGCGCGTCGTGGTCGACCGCCCCGGCAAGCACGATGCGGTCCTGCAATCCCGCTGCCGCGATCTGCTCCTGCAGCGCGCGCGCGGTCGCGGGGGCGCGGTCCGGCGCGCCGATGATCGTCAGCCACCAGTCCCGGTTCGCGATCGTCCCCAGCGCCGCGACCAGCACGTCGTAGCCCTTGCGCGGCACCAGCGAGCCGACGGCGAGCAGCCGGAGCGGGTCGCCTTCCGCCGCGCCCGTCGCGCGCGGCGCTTCGTCGACGCCGGGCACGGCGACCGTGATCTTTGTCTCGTGAACGCCAAAATCCGCGATCAGCAGGCGCGCGGTCGCCGGGCTGGTGACGACGACGGCGCTGGCATGGCGCAGCGCGGCGGTCTCGCTCGCCATCAGCGCGGCGGCGCGCTCCGGCGGCGTCCCGGTCTCCAGCGCCAGCGGATGGTGCACCAGCGCGACGACCCGGCCGGCGAGCCCCGCCGCGATGCTCTCCGGGAACGCGCCATAGGCGAGGCCGTCGATCAGCAGCACGGCGTCGAAGGGCTGCGACAGGATCAACCGCCCTGTCTGCGAAAAGTCCTCCGGTGTCGGGTTCGGAAACGAGCCTGGCAAGGCGAGATGCCTCGCCTCGACATCCATCAGCCGCCACTCCGCCAGCAGCCTGCGATCATAGGCGTAGCCGCCGGTCGGCAGGTCGATGTCGCCGGGAATGGCGAAGACGATCCCGCTCACGCGAGCGCGCCCTCATAAGCGGCCCGCGCCAGGTCGGTCTCGTGCAGGGTGACGCGGATCTTCGACAGGCCCGCGCCGTCCTCGCCGAGCGCGCCGCGCTTCGCCGCTGCCGCCATCGCGTCGAAGATATGCTTGCACAGGAACTCGGTGGTGGTCAGCACCCCCGCAAACTGCGGCAAGGCGTCGAGGTTCTGGTACTTCAGCGGCTTGAGCGCCTCGGCGAGCACGTCGAGCGCCGCCCCGATATCGACCACGACGTTCTGGCGCGTCAGCGTCTCGCGGAAGAAGGCGACGTCGACGACGAAGGTCGCGCCGTGCATGTTCTGCGCCGGGCCGAAGAACGGATCGGGCAGGGAATGGCCGATCATGATGCGGTCGCGGACTTCGACGGAAAACATGCGGATTCTCCTCGCGGCGGCGTTGCGCCGGCTTGCGCGGCCTGTCTTGGCCAAAGCCGCTGCGTCAGGTCAATAGCGGATGACGGAGGTGACGCCGCGCCAATGGTCGGAGAGCACGCGCGGGAGCTCTGTCGCCGAGTCCAGGAACGCGATCTCGCCGGTGATCAGCGCGTCGAGCCTTTCGTCGGCGAGCAGGGCCATGGCCGCGCGGCTGCGGCGGGCATAGTCGAAGCGAGCTCGGCGCGGGGGAGCGATCTGCCCGACCTGCGAGGAGACCAGTTGCAGGCGTTTGGCATGGAACGCCCCGCCGAGCGGAGCCTCGACCACGCCGTCGCCATACCAGCTCAGTTCGACGATGCGGGCCTCAAATCCCGCCGCGCCGATCGCGGTCGCGAGCCCAGGCGCGGAGGCACTGGCGTGGAAGACGAGATCGGCCTCGCCCGGCGCATCAGGGGGCAGGGCGAAGCGCAGGCCGAGATGGCTCGCCAGCGCTGCGCGGCCCGGATCGACATCGACCAGCGTCACCTCCGCCCCCGGCAGCCGCGCCGCGAGCCAGGCCGTCAGCAGGCCGAGCACGCCGCCGCCGACCACGACGATGCGGTCGCCCGGACCGGCGCCCGCGTCCCAATGGGCGTTCAGCGCGGTCTCCATGTTGGCGGCCAGCACGGCGCGACGCGCCGGCACGTCCTCGGGCACGATCGTCAGGCGCTCGACTGGCGCGACGAAGCGATCCTGATGCGGATGCAGGCAGAAAACCTTCGCGCCGAGCATGCCTTCCGGCCCGGTCTCGACCTCGCCGACGGCGCAGTAGCCGTATTTGACGGGATAAGGGAAATCACCCTCCTGGAACGGCGCGCGCATGCGCTCGCGCTCGCTCTCCGGCACGCGGCCTTCGAAGACGAGGCGCTCGGTGCCGCGGCTGATTCCGCTCCAAAGCGTGCGCAAGAGGCAGTCGCCGGGGCCGGGTTCGGGCAGCGCCACGGCGTTCAGCGCGCATTCACGCGGCGCCACATACCAGAGCGCCGTCGCGTTGGACCTTGCGCCGTCCTTGCTTGCCGGCCTTAGCTCCTGCGCCATGTTGAGCCGATCCCTGCCTGCCGTTCGAGAGCCGATCGCATGACGGAAACCGCCATGAACCAGCGTCCCGCTCCGACCACGTTCCAGCCGGTCGCGCAAGAGGGCGAGCCCGGCGAGCTGACGCCGGCCGGCGTTCAGGCGCGAGCGACGTTGAGCGCGCGGCGCTGGCTCGTGCTGGCGCTGAACCTCGTGACGCTCGGCGCGCTCCTCTACGGCCTGTCGCGGGTGCTGGGCGCCGGCGACTGGACCGTCACCGACATCGTGATCTTCGTCGCCTTCCTGTTCGGCGCGCCCTGGACGGTGCTCGGCTTCTGGAACGCCGTGATCGGGCTCTGGCTTCTGCATGGCGTCGATGACGGGCTCGACCGGGTCGCGCCCTTCCTCGCCGAGGGCGAGGCGGCGACGCCGCTCTCGATCCGCACCGCCGTCCTGATGACGTTGCGCAACGAGGACCCCGAGCGCGCCTTCCGCCGGTTGCGCGTGATCAAGCGCAGCCTCGACGCTACGGGCGAGGGCGCCTGGTTCGACTATTTCGTGCTGTCGGACACCAACGACCCGGTCGTCGCGGCGGCTGAGGAGGTCCTGGCGGCGGAGTGGGCGAAGGAGGTCGGCGAAGCCTCGCGCGTCACCTATCGCCGCCGCATCGACAATTCAGGCTTCAAGGCCGGCAATGTCCGCGATTTCTGCGAGCGCTGGGGACAGGCTTACGAGGTCATGCTGCCGCTCGACGCCGACAGCGTGATGTCGGGCGAGGCGATCGTCAGCCTGACCCGGATGATGCAGGCGCATCCGAAACTCGGCATCCTGCAGAGCCTGGTCGTGGGCATGCCGAGCAAGTCAGCCTTTGCGCGCATCTTCCAATTCGGCATGCGCCACGGCATGCGGCCCTACACGATGGGCTCGGCCTGGTGGATCGGCGAATGCGGGCCGTTCTGGGGCCACAATGCCTGCGTCCGGATCGCGCCTTTCCGCGATCAATGCCATCTGCCCGTGCTGCCGGGCGGCCCGCCGCTGGGCGGCGCGGTGATGAGCCATGACCAGGTCGAGGCGACGCTGATGCGCCGCGCCGGCTACGAGGTCCGGGTGCTGCCGGTCGAAATGGGCAGTTGGGAGGAGAACCCGCCGACCATGCTCGAATTCGCCAAGCGCGACCTGCGCTGGTGCCTCGGCAACCTGCAATATCTCAAGCTGCTCGATCTGCCAGGCCTCAAGGCGATGAGCCGCTTCCAGCTCGTCTGGGCGATCCTGATGTTTCTGGGCCTCCCGGCCTGGACTCTGATGATCGCGCTGCTGCCGCTAAAGGTGATCGAGGATGCCGGCATCGCGGGCTATCCGTCCGGGTTGGCCGCCGTCCTCTATGTGCTGTTCTTCGCGATGTATCTCTCGCCCAAGCTCGCGGGCTTCGCCGATATCCTGCTCACGAAAGGCGGCACGAAGCGTTATGGCGGCACGGGTCGTTTCATCGCCTCGTCGCTGATCGAGATCGTCTTCGCCTTCCTGCAGGGGGCGGTCTCGAGCTTCCGCACCACGATCTTCATGATCGGTCTCGCCTTCGGGCGCGCAAAAATCGGCTGGAACGGACAGTCGCGCGATGCCCATGCACTCTCCTTCGCCACCGCCTTTGCGGGATTGTGGCCGCATCTTCTGTTCGGGCTCTACATCTTCGGGACGCTGCTCTGGCTCTCGCCGACCGTGCTGCTCTGGTCGCTGCCGCTGACGGCGGGCTATCTGCTGGCGATCCCCTTCGCCATGGTCACGGCGCTGCCGGCGCTCGGAGTCTGGTTTGCGGGCAAGGGGCTCTGCGGCATCCCGGAGGATTTCGATCCGCCGGCGGAGCTGATCGCCATACGGGCGGGGTCGCGCCGATGAGCGTCGTGGCCTATCCGAAGGGGACGGCGCGGGCGCTCTCGCGGTCGCTGCGAGTCTATCACGGCGACCCCGCCCGCAACGCCGCGATGGACGCGCTCTATGGCCGTTTCCTGAAACCCGGCGATCTCGCCTTCGACATCGGCTCGCATGTCGGCGACCGCGTTTCCTCGTTCCGGCGGCTGGGCGCGCGCGTGGTGGCGCTGGAGCCCCAGCCCGGCCCCGCCCGCGCCATCCGCTTGATCCATGGCCGCGACCCGCAGGTCTCGCTGCTTCAGGCCGCATGCGGCGATCGCGAAGGCACCGTGACGCTGAGGCTCAACAGCGCCAACCCGACCGTCTCGACCGTGTCCGACGCCTTCATCGACGCCGCGAGGGCCGCAGATGGCTGGCAGGAGCAGGTCTGGGACGACGAGATCGTGGTTCCCAGCACGACGCTCGACGCGCTGGTGGCGCTGTTCGGGCTGCCGGATTTCATCAAGGTCGATGTCGAAGGATTCGAGGCGCATGTCCTGGCCGGGCTGACGCAGGCCGCGCCGGTGATCTCCTTCGAGTTCACCACGATTCAGCGCGACGTCGCCGAAGCGTGTCTGGCGCTGCTCGAGACGCTCGGACCCTATCGCTTCAATGTCGCGCTCGGCGAGAGCCAGAGGCTGGAATTCGCTGAGAATGCAAGCGCCGAGGCGATGGGCGAGTTTCTGCGGGCGCTGCCGCACGAGGCGAATTCGGGGGATGTGTATGCGGTGCTGACGCCGTGAAGCCAGTTCTGGTTCACGGACGTCGCGGACGTCGCGCAGTATGCCGGACCGCCACAATCAAAAGCGTCGACAGTTGCACGCGATAGAAAACCACATAGGGGTAGCCTGCAACGACGCGTCGACGCAGACGGGCTCGGCTCGTCACTGTTCCGGCAAAGGGGTAATTGCAAAGAAGATCGAAAACGGTCTGGAACTGGATTTCAAGGCTTATGCGAGTCTGCGGCGACTGATCGCTGGTGTGATCGAGAATTCGCTTGATATCGGACCGGGCGGTCGGCGTGTAACGAAGCTTCAAAGCTTGTGTGTCGTCCACAGCGCCGCAACCTCCTCATCGGTCGCAAACTCGCCGCGGTCCGCTTCTCCGATCGCTTCCTTCAGGTCTCCGAGTTCTTCCTCCGACAACTCATACACCTCGCCCTCCTTGCCCGCGAAGGCGAGGATCATGCGGGCGAGTTCGTCCTGCGCCTCGGGCGGCAGTTTGTCGGTGGCGGCCAAGGCTTCTGCGAGCAGTTTGGTCATGGTTGCAGCATACCCAATTTTCGACGCGGTTGCTATGCCATGAGCCATCTGGCATCGCGCAAGCGCATCGCTCCATCCCGTCAGGATCCATCATGCATTCGACGCTCCGCCCGCTCCTCATCGGCCTGAGTCTGCTCCTCGCCTCCCCCGCCTTCGCCGCCAGCGACGTCGCCGTCGAGGTCAAGAACGAATCCGAGCCGGTGCTCTGCGCCGAGAAGGACAACGTCACGATCAAGGCGATCTCGCCGGAGGTGCGTCGCTTCCAGATCGAGGCGGCCCATCCCGCCTATATCGCCGGGCTGGTGAAGGACAACTGGGAGGCCGACTGGACTGCCTGCGACATGACCGGCGATCCCGTCTTCGCAGCGCCGTCTCCGCCGCGCCGCATCACCTTCTACGAGAGCATCGAGTACTGGCTCGTCGGCTACACCTTCCCGACCTTCTGGCGGCCTGCGGATGCGACCTTCAGGGTCGGTGACCGGGTCGAGAAGGGCCTGCATCTCGTGCAGCTCTGGAAGCTCGGCAAGGACAAGTCCTATGAGGTGCTGGTGGTCTATCCGCAGGACGGCTACTGGCGCGCCCGCCCGATGCCGCCGCAGCATCTCGGCTTCTCTTCCTATGGCTCGTCCTTCCTGTTCGGGCCGATCGAGCAGGATGGCGCGCGCCCCGTCGTCAATATCCGCGAGATCGAGTTCGACCCGAAGACGACCTCGTTCAAGCTCGCCTTCAAGGACGGGTCGGCGGCGACGCTGACGCTCGACAGCGTCGACGAGAACCGGATGGTGCTCGACGCGGTGCTTGACCGCCCGGTCACCGGCGGCAAGGGCTTCCTGGCGCTGCGCTCGATGTACGTCACCGAGTTCAACAACGACGTCGCCCGCATCGCCATCCGCGAGCCTGGCGCCAAGGGCTGGCGCGAGGAGTCGCTGATGCCGTTCTCAGGCGGCAAGGCGACCGATGTCTGGATGGGCCGCACCACCCATTCGCGCCACAACACCTCCTCGCCCGACATGGTCTTCCGCAATTTCTCGAAGGACCCGAACCCGCCGGCGAAGCCGGAGAAGAAGTAGCGCGAACGTCATTGCGAGGGGCGAAGCGACGAAGCAATCCAGAGCCGAGCACTCGATGCTCGGCTGGATTGCTTCGCTGCGCTCGCAATGACGGATGGCCGGAACGCAGCCCGGCCCCGTCGCGTTGGCCCATGACGGCGCGCCGGCTTCACGCTAGCGTGCCAGCCCTTGATCCAGCCTTGAGGCCGCTATGCCGCGTTTCGCCGCCAATCTTTCGATGATGTTCAACGAATGGGAATTTCTCGACCGCTTCAGGGCGGCCTCCGACGCCGGCTTCGAGGCGGTGGAGTTCCTGTTTCCTTATGAGCATCCGGTCGAGAAGGTCGGGCTCGCGCTCGCCGGGGCCGAGCTGGAGCAGGCGCTGTTCAATATGCCGCCGGGCGACTGGGCCAGGGGCGAGCGCGGCATGGCCGCGATCCCCGGTCGCGAGGAGGAGTTCCGCGCCGGCGTCGAGATCGCGCTGACCTACGCACACGAGACCGGGGTGAAGCGCCTGCATATGATGGCGGGCCACGCCGACCCGGATGATCCGGCCGCGCAGAAGGCCTACCGCGCCGCGATCGACCATGCCGCGCCAAAGCTCGCCGAACACGGCATCGACCTCCTGCTGGAGCCGATCAACGGCAGCGACATGCCGGGCTATTTCCTGAACGATTTCGACCGCGCGGCGGCTTATGTCCGTGATTGCGGCCACGCCAACGTCAGACTGCAGTTCGACATGTATCATTGCGAGCTGATCCATGGCGAGGTCTCGGGCAAGCTGAAGGCGTTGTTCCCGCTCGTCGGCCATGTCCAGGTCGCGCGCGCCAACGGCCGCCACGAGCCCGATGCGTCGGGTCCGGACTATCCGCGCCTGTTCGGCGAGCTCGATGCGCTCGGCTATGGCGGTTTCGTCGGCTGCGAGTACCGGCCGCAGGCCGGCACGCTGGAAGGACTCGGCTGGTTTTCGGAGTATCGCAAGGCCGATCTGCGCAAGCCCCCGCTCACGGACCCGGTCTGATGGCAGGCTTTGCCTATCCGGCTTTGGTCGCCGATATCGGCGGGACGAATTGCCGCCTCTCGCTCGTGCCGGAGGCCGGCGCACCGCATGAACCGCTGGCGCGGATCGGCACGGGCTCGCATCCGACGCCGGAGGCCGCGCTGGAATCGGTGCTGGCGACGCTGTCGCAGCGCCCGCGGTCGGCCGTGCTCGCCGTCGCGGGCCCGCTGGAGGGACGCAGCGCACAGCTCACCAACGCCAACTGGTCCTTCGACGGGCCTGGCCTCGGACGGGCGCTGAGCCTGGAGCAGGGGCTGCTGGTCAACGATTTCGAGGCGCTGGCGGCCTCTCTCGCCGTCCTCGGCGACCGCGATCTGACGACGCTGGTTCAGGGCCGGCCCGAGCCGGAAGGGCTTCGCCTCGTGCTCGGCCCCGGCACCGGATTTGGCGCCTCGGCGCTGGTCATGCGCGCCGGGCGGGGCCTGCTGATCCCGACCGAGGCAGGCCATATCGGCATCGGGCCGGAAGGCCCGATGGAGGACAAGATCTGGCCGGCGCTCACGGCTGGCCTGCCCCGCGTCACCGTCGAGGGCTTGCTAAGCGGAGACGGCCTCGTGCGCTTCCACCGCGCCGTCGCCAGCCAGTCGGGCATGCTGGAGGCCGATGTCAGCGCCGCCGACGTGACCACGCTGGCGCTCGACGGCGATCCCGCCGCGCTGATGGCGGTGGTCTGCTTCTGGCGGCTGCTGGCGCGGGTCGCGGGCGATCTCGCGCTCGCCTTCAAGGCGACCGGCGGGGTCTATATCGCCGGCGGCATCGTGCCGCGCCTGCTGCCGCTCGCCGACAAGGCGACGATCCACGCCGTCTTCTGCGGCAAGCCGCCGATGGAGGATCTGGCGGCGCGCTTTGCGCTGCATGTCATCACGGCGGGCGACGCGGCCGAGCAGGGGCTCGCCGCCGTCGCGGCCGAGCCCGCCCGCTTCGGGCTGGACGATCCGGCGAGGCTGTGGTCTGCGTGAGCGCGTCGGTTCCGCGCGCAAGGCCCCTCTCCGCTTGTTCCAGCTCCATGGCATCCAGGTCTTGCGGGCGCTTGCCGCCCTCATGGTGGCGGTCCATCACGCCCAGCACGACGCGGTCGTCGTGGCCCAGCGCGGCGGAGCGACCTTCGCGCCGTCGAGCCTCCTGCCTTGGATGGCGGGCGTCGACATCTTCTTCGTCGTCTCCGGCTTCATCATGGTGCACGCCTCGCGCGACCTGCCGGAGGGGCGCGAGGGCGCGCGGCTGTTCCTGGGCCGCCGGCTCGCCCGCATCGTGCCGCTCTACTGGGCGGCGACGACGCTGTTCCTGCTCACGGCCCTGGCGCTGCCGACCGCGCTGAATTCCGGGACGCCCGGGCCGTGGCAGATCGTCAGCGCCTATCTGTTCTGGCCCTCGGTCTCGACGGTGGGGCTGATCCAGCCGGTCTATTCGCTGGGCTGGACGCTGAACTACGAGATGCTGTTCTACGCGCTGTTCGCGGCCGGCCTGCTGCTGCCGCGAGCGCTCGGCGCGGCGACCGTCACGCTCGCGCTCGCCGGCCTCGTCGGCGCCGAGGCGCTGGCAGGGCCGCTGCCCTTGCCCCTCAGCTTCTGGGGCCAGCCGATCGTGCTCGAATTCGCCGCCGGGATGGCCATCGCCGCGCTGAGGGGCCGGGGGCTCTCGTTGGGAACGGGCCCGCGGCTCGGGCTCGTCGCGCTCGGTGTCGCGGTGCTGCTCGTCGCGGCGCAGGCTCCGGAGCTGTCCGGCTCGTGGAGCACGACCGTCTGGCGTGGCTCCGCCGCGACCCTGCTGGTGCTGGCCGCGGCCTGCGGACCGCCCCGGAGCGAGGAGCCCTTGGTCCCGCTGCAGGCGCTGGCGGCGGTGGGCGACGCCTCCTATGCGCTCTACCTCGTGCATCCCTTCGTCATCCGGGGCCTGCGCGAGATCATGGTCCGGCTCGGCTTCGGCTGGCCTCTGCTGTTCATGGTTCTGGCGCTGGCGGCGTCGGTCGCGGCCGCGCTTCTCGTGCATCTTCTGTTCGAGAAGCCGGCGACGCGTCTGGCTCGCGGCTGGCTGCGCGCCTGACGGGATGGCCGCCTATTTCAGCCGCATGCCCTTCAGCGACTGGCCGACGACGCCGCCGGAGCGTCGCCGCTCTGTGCGCCGCGCCTTGATCGCGGCGACGTCCTCCGGCTGGACATGCCGGCCGCGCTCCAGAACTTCGAGGCTGTATTCCTCATAGGTCAGGCCCAGCGCCTCTGCCCGCTCCTGCCGGCGCAGCGCGATCGGAGCCGGCTTTCGCCAGGCCCGGCGATGCGAAAAGCGCCAGTCGAAATAGCGGCCGACCTCGCCCTTGCCCCAGTCCGGCTCGCGCTGCGGCTCCTCCAGCGGCGGGCCGCCATTATCGCCGATGCCGGCGGTCTTCGGGAGGCGGGGCGGTTTGCGTGTCGTCACGGGCAGGCTCGTCGGCAATGGCGTCGTCGCAAATGATCGACACGATCGGGCGCGGCATCAAGACCGCCTCCCGCCGATGCAAGATGCGTGACAGGCGCGGCTCGCCGGGCTATCCCGCCCTTTCCCCCGAACCGGACAGCCCATGGCCCCCTTGCTGCATCTGCGCGACGTCGCGCTCACCTTTGGCGGTCAGCCGCTGCTGGAGGCGGCCGAGATCGCCGTCTCGGCCGGCGAGCGCGTCTGCCTCGTCGGGCGCAATGGCTCGGGCAAGTCGACCCTGCTCAAGATCGCGGCCGGCCTGGTCGAGCCCGATTCCGCCGAGCGCTTCGTCCAGCCGGGCGCGACCGTGCGCTACCTGCCGCAGGAGCCGGATTTTTCGGGCTACCGGACCTCGCTCGCTTATGTGGAGGCGGGTCTGGGCCCCGGCGACGACGCCTATCGCGCGCAATATCTGATCGAGGAACTCGGCCTGACCGGGCTTGAGGATCCCGCCACGATGTCGGGCGGCGAATCGCGCCGCGCCGCGCTGGCGCGCGTGCTCGCGCCCGAGCCCGACATCCTGCTGCTCGACGAGCCGACCAACCATCTCGACCTTCCCGTGATCGAATGGCTCGAACGGGAGCTGAAATCGCTGCGCTCGGCGATGGTGCTGATCAGCCATGACCGGCGCTTCCTGACATCGCTGTCGCGCGCCACGATTTGGCTCGATCGTGGCTTGACCCGGCGCATGGACAAGGGCTTTGGCGAGTTCGAGGCCTGGCGCGACGAGGTTCTGGCCCAGGAGGAACTCGACCGCCACAAGCTCGACCGCAAGATCGCCCGCGAGGAGGACTGGCTGCGCTACGGCGTCAGCGCGCGCCGCACGCGCAACCAGCGCAGGCTCGGCGAACTCCACGGCCTGCGCGAGCAGCGCCGCACCGCCACAAGCGCCGTCGGCCATGTCCGGCTGGAGGCGAGCGAGGCGCAGAGCTCGGGCAAGCTCGTCATCGAAGCGGTCGATGTCGGCAAGGCTTTTGGCGACAATGTCGTGGTCAAGAACCTGTCGCTGCGCATCGCGCGCGGCGACCGGATCGGCATCGTCGGCCCCAACGGCGCCGGCAAGACGACGCTGATCAATCTGCTGACGGGAGCGCTGAAGCCCGATTCCGGCAAGGTCAGGCTCGGCGTCTCGCTGGAAATGGTGACGCTCGACCAGCGCCGCGAAAGCCTCGACCCGGCGACGCCCCTCGGCGATGCGCTGACCGGCGGCGGCTCCGACCAGGTCATGGTCGGCGACACGCCGCGCCATGTCATCGCCTATATGAAGGACTTCCTGTTCCAACCGCTGCAACGGCGCACGCCGGTCGGGGCATTATCGGGCGGCGAGCGCGGCCGGCTGATGCTGGCCCGCGCCCTGGCGAAACCCTCGAACCTCCTGGTGCTGGACGAGCCGACCAACGACCTCGACCTCGAGACGCTCGACCTGCTGCAAGAGCTTCTCGCCGATTATCAGGGCACGGTGCTGCTGGTCAGCCATGATCGCGACTTCATCGACCGCGTCGTCTCCAGCGTGCTGATCTCGGATGGCGACGGCGTCTGGACCGAATTCGCCGGCGGCTATTCCGACATGCTGGCCCAGCGCGGGCGCGGCGTCGGGGCGAAGGCGCGGGTGGCCGTGGTCAAGCCGGCAGGGGGCGAGACCGCGCCGGTTTCCGCCGCGCCTACCCTCGTCAACAAGCGCAAGCTGTCCTTCAACGAGAAGCATGCGCTGGAGACGCTGCCGAAGCGGATCGCCGTCCTGCAGACCGAATCCGCCAAGCTCACTCTCGCATTGTCGGGCGATCTCTACACGCGCGATCCGAAGCTGTTCGCCAAGGCCACGGCGCGGCTGGAGGAGGTGACGCGCGAGATCGCGCAGGCCGAGGAGCGCTGGCTGGAACTGGAGCTGCTGGCCGAGGAGGTGGGAGCTTAGTCGCGGCCGCAAGGGGCGCGGGGACCCCTCTCCTGTAAGGAGAGGGGCAGGGGTGAGGTGTCGGTCCCTGGACCGGTGTAGCTTCTTCATCAAAGCAGCGGTGATGGCGCAGCTACAGCGTCCAACGGCCGACCCCTCACCCTGCCCTCTCCCTACGGGAGAGGGTTCCCCGCGGCTTGCTCGGCCGTGCTTCAGGTTTCCGCCATACATTTTCCGTCTCAACCCGATCGCGAAAACGCATTTGTCGCCGGGGCGTAAACCTCGCCAATGTCGCGGAACGACAAAAATCGAGGAAACGGCATGCGACTCAAGGGAAAGACGGCGTTGATTACCGGCGCGGCGCAGGGTTTCGGGCTCGGCATCGCCGAGACATTCGTCCGCGAGGGCGCGCGCGTGGCCGTTCTCGACATCAACGGCGACAAGGCGAAGGAGGCGGCCAGGGCGATCGGCCGCAAGGCGTTCGCCGTCGCCTGCGACGTCGGCAAGGGCAAGAGCGTCGACAAGGCCGTGGCGAAGGTGCTGGCGAAGTTCGGCCGGCTCGACATCGTCGTCAACAATGCCGGGACGACCCACCGGAACATGCCGATGGTCGAGGTCTCCGAGGAGGAGTTCGACCGCGTCTTCGACGTCAATGTGAAATCGATCTTCCTGATGGCGAAGGCGACCCTGCCGCATTTCCGCGAGCATGGCGGCGGCGTCATCCTCAACATCGGCTCGACTGCCGGCGTCCGGCCCCGGCCCGGCCTGACGTGGTACAACGGCTCGAAGGGGGCAGCGAACCTGATCTCGAAGTCGATGGCGGTCGAACTCGCGCCCGAACGCATCCGCGTCAACGCGATCGCGCCCGTCGCCGGCGAGACGCCGCTGCTGGCGACCTTCATGGGCGAGGACACGCCAGCCAAGCGGGCGCAGTTCACCGCCACGATCCCGTGGGGCCGGCTCTCGACGCCGCAGGACATCGCCAATGCGGCGCTGTTCCTGTGCTCCGACGAGGCGGAGATGATTACGGGATCGGTGCTAGCAGTGGATGGCGGGCGCTGCATCTGAGAGCGTTCGCGCTGTGGCGAAGCCGGCAGAAAAGCTCTAATACTGCTTTGGAGATGTTCATTTGGGATGCTGGAGGGCGCTCGGCCATGGTTGAAGAGCGCGGCTTGCAGGTCATGGTTTCCCATGACAGCGAAAACGGCGTCTGGTTCGTAACGGAATCCGATATTCCGGGTTTGAACGCCGAGGCGGAAAGTTTCGACGCCTTGGTCGCCGTCGTGACAGATCTGGCGCCGGAACTGATCGAGGCCAATCTGGCTGCGCGGAAGGACGATTCTTCCGATATCCCTCTGCGCGTGCTTCACACCGTACATTTGAAACGCGCGCAGGCGGCGTGAGGTGGGTGGCAACCTCTACCCCGAACTCGTCCGATTGCTGAAAGCGGCCGGATGCGAATTCGTTCGGCAGGGCAAGGGGTCTCACGAGGTCTGGTTCAGTCCGCAGACCCGCCGCAAGTTCACGGTTCCGAAGAACACGGTGAAAGCCCACACGGCCAATAATGCCCTGAAGGATGCCGGGCTGCCGAAAGCTTTCTGACGGTTCACACCGCCTTCGTCAGCACGATCTCCTGGCGCAGCATCACCGTGCCGTCGGCCTCGAAGCTGCGCTGCTCGACGCTGATCCGCGGGGCGGCGGCGTCACCCTCGATCTTGAACAGGTGCCAGCTCGCCATCTCGCCATGGCCGCGCGGGCCGATCGAGGCCGATGGCACGCCGATGATCGGCACGTCGCGATCCGCGCCCGGCCGCCAGGCCAGCGAGAAGCTGTGGTTGTGGCCGTGCAGGACGAGATCGGCGCCCTTGCGCGCCAGCAGCGCCTCAAAAGCCTGGGCATCGACCAGCTCGCGGGAGCGTCGCGCGCCGCCGACATAGGGCGGGTGGTGGATCAGCACGACGCGGATCAGGCCCTCCTGCTTGGCCCGGTCGAGCAGAGCCTCGGCGCGGCCGATCTGCTCGCGGCCGACCTTTCCGGTCGCCATCAGGGGCAGCGTCGGGATGCCGGTGTTGAGGCCGATCAGCGCGACGGGCCCGCGCCGACGATACCAGGGGTAGCCGACCGCGCCGTCATCGCTGCAGCACCACGCGCCGAGATGGCTCGCCAGCGCCTTCAGCGAGGAGCGGGCATAGGCGTCATGATTGCCGGGCACGAACGAGACCGTGTCGCGCGCGCCCAGCGTGTCGAGAAAGGCGACCGCGGTGCGGAACTCATTGGGCAGGCCGATATGGGCGACATCACCGGTGCAGGCAATATGATCGGGCGTCTGCGCCAGGATATCGGCGACGATCAGCGCCAGGATGTCCATGTCATGGGCATGCCGGCGCTTGCGCCGCCAGTTGACATAGCCGGTGGCGCGCTTGCCCAGAAGCTGGTGCAGCGAAAAACCCGCGAGCGGGCCGAGATGCGGGTCGGACAGATGCGCGAGCTTGAACACAGGCTAGCGCTTGCCCTCGTGCGACCCCTGCCGTCAAGCCGGCGTGGCAGTCGTCATCGACGCAGGCGCGAGCCGTCGCGGCTCAGTTGGCGGCGCCGGTCAGTTCGGAGACGATGCGCGAATCGGTCAAAGTGAGCGCCGGCTGCCAGACGAATGTCCGCTTGGCCTTGAACAGCGCGATGATGAAAGAGAGAAGCATGACGGAAGTCCCCAGCAGTGAGACTGTGTTCTCTACCTGGTTTGCGGCGCGTTTGTGACGTAACGGAACCGTAAACGGGCCTCAGCCATGCGTTATTTGCATAGACAATTAACCCGGTGTTTGGAATTGGCGTTCGTATGACCGCAGAACGCGCCTCCGAAGGGCCGGAAACCGCGCCAGGATGGCGGCGCAGATGGCTGCGGCGGGCGCTGCATCTCTATTTCCGGCTGACGCGCGCCATGACGCTCGGCGTGCGCGCCGTGGTGCTGGACGATCAGGGTCGGGTCTTCCTGGTGCGGCACACCTACTGGCCGGGCTGGCATCTCCCGGGCGGCGGCGTCGATGTCGGCGAAACGCTGAACGACGCGCTCGCCAAGGAGCTGCGCGAGGAGGCCTGCATCCGGCTAACGGGCCCCGCGGCGCTCCATGGCGTGTTCTTCAACCGGACGGTCTCGCGGCGCGACCATGTCGTGGTCTTCGTGGTGCGGGAGTTTTTGGTCGAGGCGGTGAAGCAGCCCGACCGCGAGATTGCGGAGGCAGGGTGGTTTGCGCTCGAAGCCTTGCCGGAGGGGACGACGGCCGGGACGCGGCGGCGGTTGGCGGAGATCGCGACCGGGTCCTCGTCGGCGACCGATTGGTGATGCCCGCCGGCAATGGACGGCCGACCCTGCCTCTGCTACACGCCGCGACCATGACGAACGGGCAGCACATTTCCAACCTGCGACGACCGGCGCGCTGAACGCGTCTTCTCGGCATGCCGCCTCGCGGCCATGCCTCCCCCCTCCGCAGGCTTGCCCTCCGTCATGACATCGCTTCCGCTCACCCTTCGCCATGAACTCCCCGCCGACGCCGCCGCGATCGAGCGGCTGCACGAGCGCGCCTTCGGGCCCGGCCGCTTCGCCCGCACCGCCTTTCGCCTGCGCGAGGGCGTGCCGCCGGACGCCGCGCTCTCCTTCGCCAGCCATGTCGGCACGTTCCTGGTCGGCTCGGTCAGGGTGACGCCGGTCTCCGCCGGCGGCCGGCCGGCGCTGATGCTCGGGCCACTGACGGTCGATCCCGCCTTCGAGGGGCGTGGCATCGGGGCGGCGCTGATGCAGCGCGCGATCGAGGCGGCGCGCGAGGCCGGCCATGAGCTGATCATGCTGGTGGGGGACGCGCCCTATTACGCCCGCTTCGGCTTCAAGGTCATTCCGCCCGGACAGCTCGTGCTGCCGGGGCCGGCCGATCCGGCGCGGTTTCTAGCGCTGGAGCTGGTCGATGGCGTGCTGGCCGGGCGGCGGGGAGCGGTGACGGCGATCAGGTGAGAACGCCGTCATTCCGGAGCTTCGCGAAGCGAAGAACCCGGAACCCACGACCGGGTTGAGCGCGATCGAGCGCTCTTGAAGGCCACGCCCCGTCATGGGTTCCGGGCTCGCTGCTGCGCAGCGCCCCGGAATGACACGGTGTGGTCAGCCCTCGCCAGCCCGCTTGAACCTGCGCCCACTCTCGCCGAGCCAACCGGCGACGAGCGCGCCGAACAGCAGCGCCAGCCCGAGCAGGCCGAGGAACAGCGGCGAGATCTGGACGCCGCGCACGATGCCGGAATCGCTGATGCGCAGGCCGATCCAGTCCGCGCCGGCAAAGCCCGTGCCCGAGCGCACGGGCACGATGCGCGGCACGCTCACGCCCGAGCCGCTCTCCTGGCCGATGCGGCGCGAGGAGCCGCCGGTCGCCTCCGCCAGCGCCTGAAGCTGCGAGGGGTCGCTGACCACCTCCATCAGCTCGCGCGGGTTCTCGGGGCCGACGCTGGCGAAGGCGGTGAGATTGTCGGCCGAAATGCGGTGCAGACCGAATTCGGAGGAGGGGATGCGAGCGGTGAACAGGCCGGGCCGGCCGGGTTCGAGCGGCACCGAGCGGGTCTGGCCGTCCGGGCCGGTGACGTTGAGGGCGGCCGGATTGTCGCCCAGCGTCTGGCGCTCGACCTCGATGACGCCGCCGCGCGCCGTGGCGCGCAGGGCCTCCTCCTCCAGATCGGGCTCCTTCATCAGCCAGTGGCCGAGCCGGCGCAGCAGATCGAGATGCGGGCCGCCGTCGCGGAATCCCCGCGCCCAGAGCCAGGCATGGTCGGAGAGGAACAGCGCGACGCGGCCCTTCTGCTCGCGCGCCAGCATCAGCAGCGGGCGGTCGCCGGGACCGCTCATTACGGCGGAGCCTGCCCGCGCCCGCGCGCCGACCATGCGCAGCCATTCGCCCCAGCGCGGCGGCTCGACCTCGGAACCCGGCAGGTCGCGGGTGACGGGGTGGCGGCGGCCGGGCTCGCTGACGCGGGCGCGGTAGGCCTCGTCGATCACCGTACCGTCGGGCTGGGCCGGGAGGATCTGGTTCAGCGGCGTGCGCGCCAGCGATTGCGAGCCGGAGTATTCCGGCCCGGCCGCGATCAGCAGCGCGCCGCCCTCGCGGACATAGCGGACGATGTTGTCGAAATAGACCAGCGGCAGGATCGACTGGTTGGCGTAGCGGTCGAAGATGATCAGGTCGAACTCCTTGATCTTGACCTGGAACAGCTCGCGCGTCGGGAAGGCGATCAGCGAAAGTTCGTTGATCGGCGTGCCGTCCTGCTTCTCAGGCGGGCGCAGGATGGTGAAGTGGACGAGATCGACATTGGCGTCCGCCTTGAGCAGGTTACGCCAGGTGCGCTCGCCCGGATGCGGCTCACCCGAGACCAGTAGCACGCGCAGCTTGTCGCGCACGCCTTCGATCGTGATCACCGCGCGGTTGTTGGCGAGCGTCAGTTCGTTGTCGAGCGGGGCGGCTTCGATCTCGACGACGTTCGGCCCGCCGCGATCGATCCTCACCGGCACCTGCACGGTCTCGCCGGCGGTGACCTCGCGGCGCGCGATGATCTCGCCGTCGCGACGGATGACGAGGCCGGCGCGGCCGGGGCCGCCCTTTTCCAGCACGCGCAGGCGGATGTTCTGGTCCTTGCCGACGATGCCGAAGCGCGGCGAATCGACCAGAACGATGCGGCGGTCGATCTCGGCGTTGCGGCCGGTCGCCAGCACATGCAGCGGCGCGCGCAGGCCCAGCGCCTCGGCATTGGCGGGCGCGTCATGGGCGAGCCCGTCGGTGATCACGATCGCGCCGGCGACGCGTTCGGAGGGCACGTCGGCGAGGCTCGCGGCCAGCGCCTCGAACAGGCGGGTGCCGTCGCCCGAGCCCTGCGCATCGCGGACCTCGACAATGCGGGATTCGACATTGGTGAGCCCGCGCAGTTGCCGCTCGACCTCGGCCTGGGCGGCTTGAGTCTGGGCCGTGCGGTCGGCGAGCCGGTTCGAGCCCGAGCGGTCGACGACGACGGAGACGACGTCCTTGACCGGCTCGCGATCCTCGAAGACGAGCGAGGGGTCGGCCAGCGTCAGCGCCAGCACGGCGAGCGCCAGCGCCCGCAGGATGGCGCTCCTGCCCGCGAGCACGATCGCCGCGCCGGCCGCAAGCGCCGCCAGGACGGCGAGTCCGATCAGCAGCGGCAGCGGGATCAGCGGCGCGAAAGAGAGGCTCCACATCAGAGTACGATCCGATTTGTCGCGTCGCCAGCCGAGTGCCTAAACATTGCACCGCCTCCACCGTCATGCTCGCCCTTGTGGCGAGCATCCACGTCTTCGGCATAGCGCTCGACGCAGAAAGACGTGGATGGTCGGGACAAGCCCGACCATGACGGGAAGGGCGTCGTCACGACGAAAAGCTCACCAAGCGCCCTCATCACTGCCCCAGCCTTTCCAGCAAAGCCGGCACATGGACCTGGTCGGCCTTGTAGTTGCCGGTCAGCGCGTACATGACGAGGTTGACGCCGGCCCGCAGCGCCATTTCGCGCTGGCGTGGGTCGGAGCCCGACAGCGGCGCCAGCGCCTCGCCCCGCCGCCCGACGGCCCAGGCCGAGGCGAGGTCGTTCGAGGTGATCACGATCGGCGAGACGTTGTCGCCGGCGCGCGCCGGACGGCGGCCGTCCTCGGCGGCGGGCGGCAGGATCTCGACCCAGGTCGTGCCGGTGTCGTAGCGGCCGACGAAGCCGTCGAGGATATAGAAGGTCTTGGTCAGCACATGGTCGCGCGGCAGCGGCTCGAGCTCGGGGATGTCGAGCGTCTGCAGCATGCGGCGGAGTTGGTCGCCTTCCGGCGTGGCGCCGGCGCCGGGCCGTGCGCTCAGCGCATCGCGGGTGTCGAAGATCACGAGCCCGCCGCCCTTCATATAGGCTTCCAGCTTGCGCAGGGTCTCGGCCGCCGGGATCGGCCGGCCGGCGACGATCGGCCAGTAGAGCACCGGGAAGAACGCCAGTTCGTCGCGGTCGGCATTGACGCCGACGGCGTCGCCGGGTTCGAGCGCCGTGCGCGCGCCGAGCACGATGTTCAGCCCGGCCATGCCCGCCTTCGACATGGCGTCGACGGTGGTGTCGCCGGTCACGACATAGGCCAGCCGCGTCACCGCGCCGGCTGCGAAGAGCTCGCGCGGGATCGGCGGACGGGTGTCCTCCGGCGCGGCCGGAACGGGCTGCGCATAAGCGCGCTCGGTCGGCGCCGCGACCCCGAGCGCCAGCGCCAGCAAGATCGCGGCCGGGGCGGCCCTGCGGGCGCGGCGCGCCAGATTGAGGCGGCCGCCGAGCCAGAGCGTCGCCAGCGTGTCGGCGATCAGCAGCAGCAGCGCCGCGACCAGCAGTTGCGGCCGGATGTCGAGTGCGACCGGCCTGTCGACGGGCAGGATCGGCGCGCCGAGCGCGGCGAGGTCGATCGCGGCGAGCGTATCGGTCGGGTTCAGCGCATTGACCGCGAGCGAGGCGTCGGTCGGGCCGTAGATGCCGGGCGGATGTTGCAAGGTGGCCCGGGCGGCGAAGCTGCGCGGCACGGGCTGGGCGGTCGCGGGCGGCGAGCGGAAGACGCCGCGTCCGTCGAGCACGCGGGTCGGCGAGACGGTTTCCACGCGCGCACCCTCGGTCTGGGCCTCGCTCGGGCCGGTTCCGGCAAGGCCGACGACCTTGCGCAGCATCTCCACGAACAGGCCAGAGAGCGGCAGGTTCGACCAGGTGGTGTCGGCGGTGACATGCATCATCGCGATCATGCCGTCGCCGCGGCGTTCGCCGGTGACGACGGGCGTGCCGTCCTCCAGCGCCGCCCAGGTCTTGCGGGCGAGGTCGGCCTCGGGCTCGGCCAGGATCTGGCGGCTGACGCGGACGTCGTCGGTGATCGGCGTCCCGAAAAACGGGCTTTCGCGGGTGAACGGCGCGAGCTTGCGCGGCGTCTCCCAGGACAGGCCGCCGCCGAGCGTGCGGCCGCCGCGGCGCAGGCGCACCGGGGTCAGGTCGTCGGACGCCGCCGCGAGCCTCGCGCCGGCAAAGCGCAGCAGCACGCCGCCGCGCTCGATGAAGGCGGTGATGGCGGCCGAGGTCTCGCGGTCGAGCGTGCCGATATCGGCAAGAACCAGCACGGAGAGGTTCTGCTCGAGCAGATCGCCGACCGGGTCGGTCGAGCCGGGGCGCGGCTCCCTGATCTCGGCGAAGGGGGAGAGCGCGCGCGAGACGTAATAGGTCGGCGAGAGCAGCGGCTGGGCGGTGTCGGTTGTCGCGCCCGAGACGATGCCGACGCGGCGGCGCTTGGCCCGGTCGTCGAGCAGGGCGACGGCTGCGGCGCTGCTCTCTCTGACGATCTCGAGCCGGGAGACGGCGTTGCGGACCTCGATCGGCAGGGTCAGGCGGGCGCTGGTCTGGAGATCGGAGCCGTCAAAGACGAAGGGCGTCTCGCCGAGCGGCAGGCCCTTGAGATCGAGCGCCCGGACCTGGCCGGTAGCGGCGGCTGCGGGCGTCGGGCGCAGCACCTTGACGGCGAGCGCTCCGGCGAGGTTTTCGGGGTTCGCCAGAGCGAGCTGGTCGGCCGGGCTGGCATGGATCGAGAGACGACGCGCATCCGCTTCCGGTTTCAGCCTGGCGAGGAAGGCGCTCTCATCGGCGACGCTGAGGCCATCGGCGACCCAGACGAGCTCGGCCTCGGGCGCAGCCCGAAGAAAGGCCTCGATCCGGGGCAGATGGGCCGAGCGGTCGGGCGCGTGCGGCTGCAAGGGGAGGGCGCGCAGCCGGTCGAGCGCGGCGCGCGGCTCCGACAGCGCGATCTCGCCAGGCGCCTCGGCCAATCCCATGATGGCGACGGGCCGGCCTTCGCGGGCCGCCGCGGCGACGCGGGATTCCGCCACCGCCAGGCGCTCGGGCCAGTCGGGGGCCGCGCCAAAGCCGTTGTCGATCAGCAGCAGCAGCGGCCCGCGCAGCGGGCCGGCCTCGCGCGCCGGATTCCAGACCGGGCCGGCCACCGCGATGATGGCGAGCGCCGCCACCGCCATGCGCAGCGCCAGCAGCCACCAGGGCGTGTGCGCCGGCATCTCCCGCTTGGCGACGAGGTCGGCCATGATCTTCAGCGGCGGAAAATCGATCCGGCGCGGACGCGGCGGCGTGACGCGCAGGATCAGCCACAACGCCGGCAGCACGGCGAGCGCGGTCAGCACGAGCGGGGCGGTGAAGGCGAAGGGCAGGGAGCTCAGCATGGGCGGGGCTCCCTTTGCACTTTCGGTTCACCCAATCGCGCCGTCATCCCGGGCGACCAAAGGGAGACCCGGGATCCATGCCTGAACCTTTCCGGACCGGCGTTCAGGCATGGATCCCGGGTCTCCGCTTCGCTGCGCCCGGGATGACACGCGGTGTTGGACGATGTGAGCATCACCGCCCCCCGCCGCTGCTGCGAGAGGCCGCGATCAAGCTGGCGACCCGCAACACGCCCTCGCTCGCCGGGCGGTCGGTGCGGTGCAGCGTCAGCGTCCAGCCGGCCCTGCGGCAGGCCTCGCGGATGGCGTCACGATGGGCTTCCAGCCGCTGGCGGTACTCCATGCCCCAGGAGCCGGCGTCGCCGACCCTGAGGGACAGGCCGTCCTCAAGGTCGAAGAGTTCGGCCTGCCCGGTGAAGGGAAAAGTCTCCTCGATCGGGTCGGCGATCAGCAGGACATGGCCGCGCGCGCCGCTCGACGCCATCGTGGCGATGCGCCTGGCCAGAGAATCCGCCGGCGTCAAACCGTCGGTGATGATGATCGCGTCGGCGAGGCGGGGCAGTGCCGCGTCGGGCGGCAGGTCGATCTCCTCGCCCTTGCGGTCGACCAGGATCGCCTGCGCCAGTTGCTCGACGATGCGGCGCGAGGCGAGTGCACGGGTCAGGCCGAGATGGCCGACGCGCTCGCCGCCCTCGACTAGCGTCTCGGCCAGCGCAAAGCCTGCGACCAGCGCGCGGTCGACTTTCGAGGCCATGGCGAGCGAGGAGGCAAAGCCCATCGAGGCGGAGCGGTCGATCCAGAGCCAGATCGCGTGGGAAGCCTCCCATTCGCGCTCCCGGACGAACAGATGGCCGTCGCGGGCGGAGCGGCGCCAGTCGATGCGCGAGGCGGATTCGCCGGTGACCAGCGGGCGATACTGCCAGAAGGTCTCGCCCGGACCGGCGCGCCTGCGGCCATGGATGCCGTGCACGCTGGCCGAGACCCGCCGCGCCTCCAGGATCAACCGCGGCAGGCGCGCCGCGAGATCGAGCGAGGCGGTGAGAACGGGTCTCGCCGGCTGGCGTTCGGTCGGGCCGAGAACGCGCGTGCGCAACATCTGGCGTGAGCCTCCCTTATCCGAGCCGTTCCACGAGCTTGCCGATGACGCCCTCGACGGTCTCGCCGTCGGCCCGGGCGGCGAAAGTCAGCGCGATGCGGTGCTTCAGCACCGGGACCGCCAGCGCCGCGACATCGTCGACCGAAGGCGCAAGCCGCCCTTCGACCAACGCGCGGGCGCGGGCCGCGAGCGTCAGCGACTGGCTGGCGCGCGGGCCGGGACCCCAGGAGAGCTTGTCGGTGATCGCCGGATCGCCGTCGCCGGGCCGCGCCGAGCGGACGAGATCGAGGATGGCGTCGACTACCGCCTCGCCGACCGGCAGACGGCGCACCAGCCGCTGCGTCGACATCAGCGTCTCGGCCGACATCGCCTGCACCGGCCTGTGCTCGGCCGAGCCGGTGGTCTCCATCAGGATGCGGCGCTCGGCCTCGCGGTCGGGATAGGCGACGTCGATCTCGAGCAGGAAGCGGTCGAGCTGCGCCTCGGGCAGGGGATAGGTGCCCTCCTGCTCGATCGGGTTCTGGGTCGCCAGCACATGGAAGGGGGCGGGCAGGTCGTAGCGCTCGCCGGCGACGGTGACGTGGTGCTCCTGCATCGCCTGCAGCAGGGCCGACTGGGTGCGCGGCGAGGCGCGGTTGATCTCGTCGGCCATCAGCAACTGCGCGAAGACCGGGCCCTTGATGAAGCGGAAATGCCGGCGGCCGTCAGCGCTCTCGTCGAGCACCTCGGAGCCGAGGATGTCGGACGGCATCAGGTCGGGCGTGAACTGGACGCGGCGGGCGGAAAGGCCGAGCACCGTGCCCATGGCCTCGACCAGCTTGGTCTTGGCGAGACCCGGCACGCCGACCAGCAGGCCGTGGCCGCCGGCGAGCAGGGTGATCAGCGAGAGGTCGACGACCTTCTGCTGGCCGAAGATGACGCGGCCGATCTCGTTGCGGGCCGCGCCGATCGCGCCCAGCGCGGCTTCGGCCGCCTCGACGATGCCGGTGTCAAGATTGATCGGCGGGGTCGTCTCCGTCGTCCGGGCCTGCGCTGCCATCTCGATCTCCCTCGCCTTGTCAGGCTGTCTTTTTCGTCCCATCGCCTTGCGGGCGTCGCTGAAAGCTTGCGTCGTCTTTAGACCCTGTCGTCTCCGGCGCGCGAACCGATGCGACCCTGAGCCGTTGAGTGTGGGCCTGCCTTGTGGCCGGCTCAAGAGGGCCGGCCGATCGCTGCACATAAACTCGGCTTCACGATTATGTAGAGTTCAAGGCGGAGGGCGCGATGCAACCAATATGCCGCAGGCTCGTGAAGGAGAGTGCATGACCAGCAATCCGGCTCCGGCGATGGATCGTCTGCTGACATCGCTGCGCGATGGCAAAACCAGGGGTTTGCCGCCGGTCGAGCGCTGGAATCCGCCGTTCTGCGGCGATCTCGACATGCGGATCGCCGCCGACGGCACCTGGTTCTATCTCGGCACGCCCATCGGACGACCTGCGCTGGTCAGGCTTTTTTCCTCCGTGCTGCAGCGCGACGGCGACGATTACTTTCTCGTGACCCCGGTCGAAAAGGTCGGAATCCAGGTCGAGGACGCTCCCTTCCAGGCCGTCGAGATGGCCGTCGACGGCGAGGGCGAAGCCCGTTCGCTGGCTTTCCGGACGCAGGTCGACGATGTCGTCAGCGCCGATCGCGAGCATGCGATTCGCTTCGAACGCTCGGACAAGGGTGGGCTGACGCCCTATATTCATGTCCGGCGCGATCTTTGGGCGCGGGTGACGCGGGCTGTGACCTACGATCTGCTGGCGCTGGGCGAGGTGCGCGAGGTCGACGGCGCGGCGATGTTCGGCGTCGCGGCCGGCGGCGTCTTCCATGCAGCCGTTCCGGCGAGCGAGATCGAGGGCCTCTGACGACGCATGAGCGATGACCGAGCTTTGAGACTGACCGGCGAGGATTTCATCCGGCTGGCCGCCCAAAAACTGCGCAGCGAGCCGCCGCTTCCGGGCGACGTGATCGGCCGGCCGCGCGGCGACCATGATCTCCAGTCGCACGCCGCGCCAGCGCCAGACGAGCGCACGGCGGTGCAGGCCGCTGTGCTGATCCCGGTGGTGATGCGCGAGGGCGGGCCGACCGTGCTGCTGACGCAGCGTGCGGCTGCCCTGCGCAGCCATTCGGCGCAGATCGCCTTTCCGGGCGGGCGCGTCGATGCGGTCGACGGCTCGCCGGTGGTCACCGCGCTGCGCGAGACCGAGGAGGAGATCGGCCTGTCGCGCGAGCATGTGCGCACGCTCGGCTTCCTCGATGCCTATCTGACGGGCACAGGCTATCGCATCATCCCCGTGGTCGGGTTGGTCGAGCCGCCGTTCTCGCTGGCGATCAACGCCCATGAGGTCGACGAGGCCTTCGAGACGCCGCTCGCCTTCCTGCTCGATCCCGCCAACCACCGCCGCGAGGGGCGCGAATGGCAGGGCCTGTGGCGGACCTACTATGCGATGCCGTTCGAGGGTCGCTATATCTGGGGCGCGACCGCCGGCATGATCCGCAATCTTTATGAGCGGCTGGCCGGCTGAGCGGCCTTGCCGACGAGCCTCGCCGGCCGGCTGAATTCTCTGCTGACCAGGACTGGATTTTCGCGCCCATGCTGCGTTCGCTGATCGAGGAAATCCTGCTCTTCGTGCTGCCGTTCTGCGTTTTCGCGGGATATCTGGTGGTCAGGCGGCGCAATCCGCTCGATGTCGAGCACTGGAGTCCGCACATCTTTCTGCTCTCGGTGATCGGGCTCGTGCTGGCGATCGCCTTCTTCGTCTTCTTCGGCTGGGTCGCGCCGCGCAACCAGGGCGCTTATGAGCCGCCGCATATGGAGAACGGAGTGCTGGTGCCCGGCCGCTTCAAATGACCGACGACGCGACGAGGCGGATCGCCGCATTCCTGGCGCGCCATGACGTCGCACGCGTGCTCGCTGCGCTGAATGCCGACGGCGTCGAGACGCGCATCGTCGGTGGCGCGGTGCGCGACCTGCTGCTGGGCGAGGCGGTCGGCGATGTCGACCTCGCCACCACCGCCCTGCCGCGGGAGACGATCACGCTAGGCGAGGCGGCCGGGTATCAGGCGATCCCGACCGGCATCGCCTACGGCACCGTGACCCTCATCGGCAAGGGCGGCGCCTTCGAGGTGACGACGCTGCGGCGCGACATCGAGACCGATGGCCGCCACGCCACAGTCGCCTTCGGTCGCGACTTCGCGGAGGACGCGCTCCGGCGCGATTTCACCATCAATGCGCTCGGGCTCGATCGCGCCGGCGTCGTGTATGATCCCTGCGGCGGGCTTGCCGATCTTTCGGCGCGGCGCGTGCGCTTCATCGGCGATGCCGACCGGCGCATCGCCGAGGATTACCTCCGCATCCTGCGCTTCTTTCGGTTCTCGGCGCGCTTTGCGGACGGGCCGTTCGACGCGTCGGGGCTGGCGGCCTGCATCCGGGGCCGGGCCGGGCTGGACGGGCTGTCGCGCGAACGCGTGCGGGCGGAGATGTTCAAGCTCTTCGCCGCCCCGCGCGCCAGCGACGCGATCGCGGCGATGGCGGGCGCGGGATTGCTGCTGCCGGTGCTGGGCGGTGTGCCGCAGGTGGCGCGCTTCGCGACGGTCGCGGCGGGGGAGGGCGGCGAGCAGGTCTATCCGGCCTTCCGGCTGGCGGCGCTGGCGGTGACGGTCACGGAGGACGCCATCCGGCTGCAGCAGCGCTTGCGCCTGTCCAACGACGAGTTCGACCGGATGTCGCGGCTCGCGACCGCGTTGGAGGCGCTTTCGGGGAGGCGCGAGCCTCCGGAGATCGCCATGTTGCGGCATTTGGCGCAGCGCGTGGGGGCGGATGCGGTCGCTGGCGCGCTAGTGCTGCTGACGGCCCGTGCGCAGGAGGCGCGCCAGGCCGAAGCGCAGGCGCTGATCGCCGAACTTGGGCGGACGCCGCCGTTTCTGCCAGGTGGCCGCGACGTGCTGGCGCTGGGCGTCCCGCCGGGGCCGGAGATTGGGCGCGCCCTCGAACGCGCGCGTCACGCCTGGATCGAGGCAGGGTGTCCGGCCGGGAGGGACGTGCAGATGGAATTCCTCGCTCGAGATATCGCCGGCGTAAAGGACGAACGCCGTCCTGTCTGAGTCGGGAATCGTTTGATTATGTTATGAGGATAGCATAATTATGATGGCCGATGACGACGTAGAGGTTCTGCTCGCTCTGGACGGAGCCCGTTTCGAGGCAGCGGCCGACTACGTCGTCGAGTTCAAGGCCAGCCGTACGGAAGGTCACGAAGCAAAGACCGCATGGGCTGAGTTATGCGCTCGTTTTCCGGCCTTCTAAGGGAGAGCCTTATGTCAGGTTCGACAATGCCCACGCGGTTCAGCGGTCGGGCGGCCAATTCGTGAAAGGTTCGGCTGCTTTCGACCATTGGCATCGGGACGAAAACGATCGAGGCCGGCCCTATGCTTTCACCACGGCGACGAAACTGCTTGAAGATTTCTGGGCGCAGGTCAAACGCGTGATGGACGAAAAGGGCATTCCCAATGACCTATAGGACCGGCAGCATCGGCGAGTTCATGCAGTGGACCATGGCAGTCGCCAAGGATCCCGCGCGGGCCGGAGACGGTCCGAAGCGCTGGCGCGAGTCCGGAGCTGCCTCCGGATCGGCCGTCGCCGCGGTCTCGCCAGAGGCGCTGGTGAAGCTCTTGTCCGGCGACAATCTCGCGCTTCTGAAACTGATCGGAGCCGGCGGTTTCAGCTCGCTGCGGGAGCTTGCCGAACAGGCGAAACGCAAGGAATCCAATCTATCGGTCACGCTGAAGAAGCTGGCGGAGGCCGGCATCGTCACGATCGAGCGACATGGCAAGACGCTGAGGCCGCGCCTCGCCGCAAGCCGCGTCACGCTGGAGCTTGACCTGGTGGGCGCAGGCAGCGCCGTGTCGGTCGTGCAGGCCGCCTGAAGAAGGCCGCCCGCCTCACGGCCATCTGACCGTCGGCGGCAGCGAGGACAGGATCGAGTCGACATTGCCGCCGGTCTTCAGCCCGAAGATCGTGCCGCGGTCGTGCAGCAAGTTGAACTCGACATAGCGACCGCGCCGAACCTGCTGCTCGTAGCGATCTGCTTCAGTCCAGGACTTGGCCATATTGGCGCGCATGATCTGCGGATAGACGCCCAAAAAGGCCTCGCCGACGGCCTGGGTGAAGGCGAACTCGCCCTCGGGATCGGCCGACCAGAGATAGTCGTAGAAGATGCCGCCGATGCCGCGCGGTTCGTTACGGTGCTTGAGGAAGAAGTATTCCTCGCACCATTGCCTGAAGCGGTCGTAGTCGGCGACCGGCGCGCAGCGTTCGCAGGGCGCGCGCATGGCGGCGTGGAAGGCGATCGAGTCCGGGTCGTCCTGCGTCCGCCTTCTGACCAGCACCGGCGTCAGATCCGCGCCGCCGCCGAACCAGGGTTTCGTCGTCACGACGAAGCGCGTGTTCATGTGCACGGTCGGCGCATGCGGGTTCCAGGGATGGGCGATCAGCGAGATGCCCGTCGCATGGAAACGCGGGTCTTCCGACGCGCCGGGGATCTGGCCGGCGAATTCGGGCTGGAACGTGCCGTAGACGGTCGAGATATGGACGCCGACCTTCTCGAAGACGCGGCCACTCATCACCGACATCACGCCGCCGCCGCCTTCGGCCCCGTCATGGTTGGTGCGGCTCCAGGGCGTGCGCACGAAGCGGCCCGGCGTCGCGGCGTCGGCTTCAGGGGCGAAGGGGCCGGTCGCCTCCTCCTCGATCGCCTCGAGCGCCGCGCAGATGCGGTCGCGCAGCGAGGCGAACCAGTCTTTCGCACGCGGCTTGAGCGCTTCGGCCAGCGCCATGGCGGCGGGGTTCGACTGGGTCGCTGATGCGGCCTTGTGGTCGTTCATGCGCTCTCCTTCGTCGGCCTGTTCGTTTCGACGATGAGGCGCGGGGAACCCCTCTCCCAAAGGGAGAGGTGCAGGGGAGAGGGGAAGGCCCCTTGACCAGTTGAACGCAAACCTCACCGCGGCTGGGTGCAGGCGAACGATATCTGGCCGACACCTCTCCCCTGCCCCTCTCCTTACAGGAGAGGGGTTCCCCGCGCCTCCGTCATCATGGGCGTCGCGTAGCCACCTACCTGCCGCAAGGCTTCGCCCAAAACCAGCGCGGCTGCAACCGCGACGTTGAGCGAGCGCAGGCCTTCCCGCATCGGCACATGCACGACCGCGTCCGCCCCGGCATGAACCTCGGGCGGCACGCCGGCCGATTCCCGTCCGACCATGACGATGTCGCCCGCCCGGAAAGCGAAATCGACATGCGCTGTCGCGCCGTCGGTCTCCGCCAGGATCAGGCGATGGCCGGCATGCCGTCGCCAGTCGTCGAAGGCGGCGAAGCAATCGTGCCGGCTCACCGCGGCGCGTTCGAGATAATCCATGCCGGCGCGGCGGAAATGCCGGTCGGAGACATCGAAGGCGGCGGGCTCGACGATATCGACCGCGACGCCGAGGCAGGCCGCCATGCGGATCATCGTGCCGGCGTTCTGCGGGATGTCGGGCTGGTAGAGGGCGAGGCGGAGCATCGTGCTGTCATGATGTGACGGCGCGGCATGCGTCAAGGATGCTGGTTTTCGCCGGATGTGCGCCCCATATCGGGTCCAGATCTGTCACGCCATGCCGGTCCGGGAGAGCGGTCACACGATGTTTGCCGCGCTGTTCCGCTATCTCGAATCCCGCATCGACGTGTTCGCGCCCTTCGACGAGCGGGCAACGCCGCCGCGCGGCGTCTTTCCGTTCATGTGGCATCACATCAAGGGCGTGAAGGGCTGGATGGGCCTGATCATGCTGACCGGACTCGCCTTCAGCGGCATCGAGGCGGCGATGTATCTGATGGTCGGCTGGTTCGTCGACCTCTTGGCGACGCAGTCGCCGCAGACCATCTGGCAGGACCATGGCTGGCTCCTGCTCGGCGCGGCCTTCCTGCTCGTCGTGGTCAGGCCGCTGGTCTATTTCGCCAACCACGCCATCGTCGATCAGGTCGTGGTGCCGCAGATCACCAACCAGATCCGTTGGCGCAACCATGTCTACACGCTCGGCCACGCGCTCGGCTATTTCCAGAACGATTTTGCCGGGCGGCTGTCGTCGCGCGTCATCCAAGCCGGCCAGTCGATCCGGGGCGCGACGATCGAGATCATCGACGATCTCTGGTACGCGCTGATCTTCGTGTCGGTCGCAATCGGCTTCTTCGGCGCGACCTCGCTCTGGCTGGCGCTGCCGGTGGTGGTCTGGCTCGGGGCTTACGTCGCGCTGCTGGTCTATTTCGTGCCGCGCGCCAAGCAGCGCTCGGAAGCCAATTCGCTCGGCCGCTCCTCGACCACCGGGCGCATCGTCGACGCCTACACCAACATCCTCACCGTCAAGCTCTTCGCCCGCGCCGACGCGGAGCGCTCGGCCGTGCGCGATTCGCTGACGCGCTGGAACGCCGCCTTCCTCAACCTGTCGCGGCTGATCACCGGCGTCAGCGTCATCCTGCAGACGATGAACAGCCTGCTCGTGGTGGTCACGGCCTGGCTGTGCCTGTGGCTGTGGAGCCAGGGCCAGATGACGCCGGGCGCGGTCGCGGCCTCGGTCGGCCTCGTGCTGAGGCTGGTGCAGATGTCGACCTGGCTGATCCATCTCGTGCGCGGCGTTTTCGAGAACATCGGCTCGGTGCAGGAGAGCATGGAGACGATCGCCAAGCCGCACGACCTGACGGACGCCGCCGGCGCGCGGCCGCTGGTGGTCGACCGGGGCGGCATCCGCTTCGAGAGTGTGCGCTTCAACTACGGCAGGAAGGCCGGGCTGTTCGAGGGGCTCGATCTCGAGATCAGGCCCGGCGAGAAGATCGGGCTCGTCGGGCCGTCAGGTGCGGGCAAGTCGACCCTGGTGAACCTGCTGCTGCGGCTCTATCAGCTCGATGGCGGGCGCATCCTGATCGACGGGCAGGACATCGCGCAGGTGACGCAGGACTCACTTCGTGCCCAGATCGGCATGGTGACGCAGGACAATTCGCTGCTGCACCGCTCGATCGGCGACAACATCGCCTATGGCAGGCTCGGCGCGACGCAGGACCAGATCGTCGCGGCGGCAAGGCAGGCCTCGGCCCATGAGTTCGTGCTCGGCCTCTCCGACCAGGACGGGCGCACCGCCTTCGACTCGCGCGTCGGCGAGCGCGGCGTCAAGCTCTCGGGCGGCCAGCGCCAGCGCATCGCCATCGCCCGCGTGCTGCTGAAGGACGCGCCGATCCTGATCCTGGACGAGGCCACCTCGGCGCTCGATTCCGAGGTCGAGGCGACGATCCAGGAACAGTTGTCCGCCCTGATGGAGGGCAAGACGGTGATCGCGATCGCCCACCGGCTCTCGACCATCGCAGCGCTCGACCGGCTGATCGTGCTCGACCAGGGCCGCATCGTCGACAGCGGCAGCCATGCCGAGCTGGTGGCGCGCGGCGGCCTCTACGGCCGTCTTTGGTCGCGTCAGTCGGGCGGGTTCCTGGCGGCCGCCGATCCCGAAAGCGCCTTGTCCCGGGCCTGAGCCGCGCTAGTTCCGTCATGCGTGGAGCGCGGCGCGGGAACAGTAGACTTCGTCCAAACTGCGTGCCAAAGAGCGCGCCAGTGACGCGCCGCCGCATTGCGGCAGCGCAGCGACGCTCATAAGACGAGCGTGAGACGACAGTTTCGAGCTGTTCCAGCTTCGATCGAGATGCAGGGGATTGGATCGTGGCCCAGGCGACCCACACGACTTCGACCGACAAGACGCAACCCGAACCGACCCGCCGCGATTTCCTCGTGCTCGCCACCGGCGCCGCAGGCGTCGTCGCCATTGGCTCCGTCGTGATCCCGCTCGTCAGCCAGCTCGCCCCCGACGCCCAGACGGTGGCCGCCGGCGCGCCGATCGACGTCGATCTCGCCCCGATCGCGGAAGGGCAGGCGATCAAGCTGTTCTGGCGCGGCAAGCTGATCTTCGTGCGCCACCGCACCAAGAAGGAGATCGACGAGGCCCGCGCCGTCAATGTCGCGAGCCTGCCCGATCCGCAGACCGACCAGGCCCGCGTGAAGGAGGGCCACGAGCAGTATCTCGTGGTCTACGGAAACTGCACCCATCTCGGCTGCATCCCGCTCGGCAACGCGCCCGGCGAGAGCAAGGGCGAGTTCGACGGCTGGTTCTGCCCCTGCCACGGTTCGCACTACGATTCGTCCGGCCGTATCCGCAAGGGCCCGGCGCCGCTGAATCTGCCGGTGCCGCCCTACGCCTTCAGCGCCGACACCAAGATCAAGATCGGCTGAGCGATGGCCGAGGCGCGCAGGCCGGCTCCCGGCCTCATCAATTCCAGAGACAGTGACACAGCCCCGAGGCATTCGTCATGAGTGGTCCAAGCTCCTATGTCCCGAAGACCGGCTTCGAGCGCTGGCTCGACGCGCGGCTTCCGATCGTGCGGCTGGTGCATGATTCGGCGGTCTCCTATCCGGTGCCGCGGAACCTGAACTATTTCTGGACCTTCGGCGGCATCCTCGTGTTCATGCTCGTGGCGCAGATCGTCACCGGCATCATCCTGGCGATGCATTACACGCCGGAATCGAAGATGGCGTTCAACTCCGTCGAGCACATCATGCGCGACGTGAACTATGGCTGGCTGCTGCGCTATCTGCACTCCAACGGCGCCTCGATGTTCTTCGTCGCCGTCTACATCCACATGTTCCGGGGCATCTATTACGGCTCCTACAAGGCGCCGCGCGAGGTGCTCTGGATCCTCGGCGTCGTCATCTTCCTGCTGATGATGGCGACGGCCTTCATGGGCTACGTCCTGCCCTGGGGCCAGATGTCGTTCTGGGGCGCGACCGTCATCACCAACCTGTTCTCGGCGGTGCCGGTGGTGGGCGAGACGATCGTCACCTTCCTGTGGGGCGGCTATTCGGTCGACAACCCGACGCTGAACCGCTTCTTCTCGCTGCACTACCTGCTGCCGTTCATGATCTTCGGCGTGGTCATCCTGCACATCTGGGCGTTGCATCACGTCGGGCAGAACAACCCGACCGGCGTCGAGGTCAAGAACGTGCAGAAGGACACGGTGCCGTTCACGCCCTATGCGACGATCAAGGATCTGTTCGCGATGGTGTGCTTCATCTTCGTGTTCGCCTATTTCGTATTCTACCAGCCCAACTTCATGGGCCATGCCGACAACTACATCCCGGCCAACCCGTCGGTGACGCCGGCCCATATCGTTCCGGAATGGTACTTCCTGCCGTTCTACGCGATCCTGCGCGCCATCCCCGACAAGCTCGGCGGCGTCATCGCCATGTTCGCGGCGATCGCGGTTCTCGCCTTCCTGCCCTGGATCGACAGCTCCAAGGTCAAGTCGATGGCCTACCGGCCGGTGGCGAAGGTGCTGTTCTGGGCCTTCGTCGTGGTCTGCATCATCCTGGGCTGGCTCGGCGCGATGCCGGCCGAAGAGCCGTTCGTGACCTATTCGCAGATTTTCACGGCGCTCTATTTCGGCTTCTTCGTCGCGCTCTTCGTCATCGGCCTGTTCGAGAAGCCGCTGGCGATGCCGACCTCGATCGCCGATTCCGTGCTGGCTACGATGAAGAGCGGATCGGGCGTCCGCATGGCAGGCGCGACCGCCGCCGAACCGACTGCGAAGGGCTGACGCGACCATGACGATCGTTCCTTTCCGTCTCGCCGCGCTTGGCGTCGCCGCCTGCCTCTCGTTCGCCACGGCCGCCCAGGCCGCCGGCGAGCGCGTCATCCCGCCGGCCCAGAGCTGGACCTTCTCCGGCCCGCTCGGCAAGTTCGACCGGGCCCAGCTCCAGCGCGGCTTCAAGGTCGTGAAGGAGGTCTGCGCCAACTGCCATTCGATGTCGCTGATCAGGCTGCGCAACCTGTCGCAGCCCGGCGGGCCCGAATTCACGCCCGGCCAGGTGACGGCGCTGGCGGCGACCTACACGGTCAAGGACGGGCCAAACGAGCAGGGCGAGATGTTCGACCGCCCCGGCCGGGCGGCCGACGCATTCCCGGCGCCGTTCCCCAACGAGCAGGCGGCGCGCGCGGCCAATGGCGGCGCCTATCCGCCCGACCTCTCGGTGCTAGCCAAGGCGCGCACCTATGAGCGCGGCTTCCCGCGTTTCATCTTCGACATCTTCACGCAGTACCAGGAGCAGGGGCCGGACTACATCCACGCCCTGATGGTCGGCTACAAGGATCCGCCGGCCGGCACGCCGGAGCTGCTGCCGGGCCAGTACTACAACACCTATATGCCCGGCCATCTGATCGCGATGCCGCAGCCGATCCAGGACGGGCAGGTCGAGTATCCCAAGGGGCCGGACGGCAAGTCGCCGGTGCCCGAGACGATCGACCAGTACGGCAAGGACGTCGCGGCCTTCATGGTCTGGATGGCGGAGCCGCATCTGGAGGCGCGCAAGAGGATCGCTCTTTGGTTCATGCCGTTCCTGATCTTGTTCGGCTCGCTGCTCTATTACACCAAGAAGAAGGTCTGGACCCGGATGCCGGACGGCTCGGCGGCGCACTGAGCTTTTGCGATGTTTTACGAAAGGCCCCGGAAACGGGGCCTTTTTCGTTCTCACTGCCGCGATGACCGCAGCCCTGCTCCGGTGTGTTGCGATCGTCATCGAAAGATGGTCCGTTCGCGCCCGCAAAAAAGGAATCACGCATGAGCCAAGCCGTTCTGGGAATCATCGGCGGGTCGGGCATCTACGACCTGCCGGGCCTGACCGATCTGCGCGAGGATCGCATCGAGAGCCCCTGGGGCGAGCCGTCGGATGTTCTTCGCACCGGGCGCATCGGCGCCACTCAGATCGTCTTCCTGCCCCGCCATGGCCGCGGCCATGCGATCCCGCCATCCGAAATCAACTACCGCGCCAATATCGACGTGCTGAAGCGCGCCGGCGTCACCGATCTGGTCTCGCTCTCGGCCTGCGGCTCCTACAAGGCCGAGCTCTATCCCGGCCTGTTCGTGCTGGTCGACCAGTTCGTCGACCGCACGGTGCGGCGCGAGAGCTCCTTCTTCGGCCGGGGCTGCGTCGCCCATGTCTCCTTCGGCCACCCGGTCGGTCCCAGTCTGCAGCAGCGCCTCGCCGACGCGGCCGCCGCGGAGGAGATCGCCTTCGTCAAGGGCGGCACGCTGGTGACGATGGAAGGGCCGCAATTCTCGACCTATGCCGAATCCCTGACCTATAAGGGCCTCGGCTACGACCTGATCGGCATGACGGCGATGCCGGAGGCCAAGCTCGCCCGCGAGGCCGAGATCACCTACGCCACGGTCGGCATGGTGACCGACTATGACTGCTGGCACCCGGAGCATGGCGCGGTCGACGTCGCGGCCGTGATCGCCGTGCTGCATGACAATGCGGAGAAGGCGCGCCGGCTGGTGGCGCGGCTGGCGGCCGACTTTCCGGCGGAGCGCGAGCCCTGCCCGGCCGGCTCGCACAACGCGCTCGACAGCGCGATCATCACCGCGCCCGAGCACCGCGATCCGGTGCTGCTGGGCAAGCTCGACGCTGTCGCCGGGCGGGTGCTGAATCGCGGCGTGTGAATGCAGGCGAACCTGAGCGGTCATCGGACGTTCAGGCCGGAGAGTTCTTCTGGTCCGTCCTCGACACAGCCATGGAGAGCGACCGATGAAAGCCGTTCTGAGCGCCGTCGCCTTATGCGCCCTTGTGAGCGCCCCGGCCCTGGCCGGGAACACCTCGTCCAATTCCAGTTCCAACTCCTCGAACGGAATCCATACCCGTGTCGACACGGTGATCACCGATGACGGCCGCGGCCGCCGTCGCTACGAGGAGCGCCGCATCCGTCGCGACGAGCGTAGCGGCCGCGAGCAGCGGCGCATGCGCGCCTGGCGCGATGACGACGACGATTGAGGACGGTTCCCCATAATTCTCGCGCGAATTCTTTTCGTTCGGCCGATTCCAGCCAAACCGAAAGCGCGCTAAGGAACGGGGTCGCCGCAATGGGCCCCGGGCATGGATCGCAACACCTCTCTCGATCTCAGGAGCGCGATCCGCGCGATACCGGACTATCCCAAACCCGGCATCGTGTTCCGCGACATCACCACGCTGCTGGGCGATGCGCGCGCCTTCCGGCGTGCGGTGGACGAGCTGGTGCAGCCTTTTGCGGGCCTAAAGATCGCCAAGATCGCCGGCATCGAGGCGCGCGGCTTCATTCTCGGCGGGGCGGTGGCGCATCAGCTCTCGGCCGGTTTCGTGCCGGTGCGCAAGAAGGGCAAGCTGCCGCACGAGACGGTCAGCGTGACCTATCAGCTCGAATATGGCAGCGACGAGATCGAGGTCCACAAGGACGCGGTCAGCCGCGGCGAGCGCGTGCTGCTGGTCGACGACCTGATCGCGACCGGCGGCACGGCGGAGGCTGCGGTCAACCTGCTGACGGGTCTCGGCGCCGAGGTCGTCGCGGCCTGCTTCATCGTCGACCTGCCCGATCTCGGCGGGGCGGACAAGATCAGGCGTCTCGGCGTGCCGGCTCGCACGCTGGTCTCTTTCGGCGGGCATTGACATGAAGATCAATGGACAGCCCTACCGCACGATCTGGCTCGCGCAGGACGGGTTTCGCGTCTGCGTCATCGACCAGACCCGGCTGCCCTTCCGCTTCGAGACGGTGACGCTGGGCTCGGCCGAGCAGGCGGCGACGGCGATTTCCACCATGATCGTGCGCGGCGCGCCGCTGATCGGCGCGACGGCGGCCTATGGGATCGCGCTCGCCATGCGTGAGGATGCGTCAGACGCCGCGCTGGAGGCGGCGTTGGCGCTGCTCGGCGCGACGCGGCCGACGGCGGTCAACCTGCACTGGGCGCTGGCGCGGATGCGCCGCCGGCTCGCGCCGCTACCGCCCGATGCGCGCGCGGAGACGGCTTATGCCGAGGCCGCCGCGCTCTGCGACGAGGACGTCGCGCTGTGCCGGGCGATCGGCGAGCATGGGCTGCCGTTGATCCGCGGGCTAGCGGCGCGCAAGCCGGCCGGCGAGGCGGTCAACATCCTGACCCATTGCAACGCCGGCTGGCTCGCGACCGTCGACTGGGGCACGGCGCTGGCGCCGATCTACATGGCGCATGACGACGGTGTCGCCGTCCACGTCTTCGTCGACGAGACACGGCCGCGCAACCAAGGCGCGGCGCTGACAGCCTATGAGCTCGGCGCGCATGGCGTGCCGCATACCGTCATCGTCGACAATGCCGGCGGGCATCTGATGCAGCGCGGCCAGGTCGACATGGCCATCGTCGGCACCGACCGCACGACCGCGACCGGCGACGTCGCCAACAAGATCGGCACCTATCTCAAGGCGCTGGCGGCCAAGGACAATGGCGTGCCGTTCTACGTCGCGCTGCCGTCGCCGACGATCGACTGGAGCCTCAGCGACGGCTTCGCCATCCCGATCGAGGAGCGTTCCGCGCGCGAGGTCACGCATCTGGCGGGCCTCGACGAGACGGGCGAGGTCGGCCAGTTCCGCGTCGTCGCGCCCGGCAGCCCGGCTGCCAACCCCGCCTTCGACGTGACGCCTGCGCGGCTCGTGACGGCGCTGATCACCGAGCGCGGCGTCTGCGCGGCGAGCCGCGACGGGCTCGCCGGCCTGTTCCCCGATCTCGTGCGCGGAGCCGCGGCATGAGCGAAGCCGAACTCCGGGCCGGAATCGTCGCGGTGGCGCAGGCGATCGACGCCGCCGGCTACTGCCCGTCCAAATCCGGCAACGTCTCGGCGCGACTTGGCGACGGGCTGCTGATCACACCGTCCGGCCTGCCCTATGCCCAGACGACGCCGGACGACCTGATCCATCTCTCGCTCGACGGCGCGGTGCTGGCGGGCAAGGGCAAGCCCTCGTCGGAATGGCCGTTCCACACCGAGATCTACAAGGCGCGGCCGGACGCGCAGGCGATCGTCCACACCCATTCGCCCCGCGCCACCGCGCTCGCCTCGACGCGGTGCGGCATTCCCGCCTTCCACTACATGATCGCGCTCTGCGGCGGCGCCGACATCCGCTGCGCGCCGTACGCCACCTTCGGCACGCCGGAACTCGCGGCAAATGCCGTGAAGGCGCTGGAGGGACGCAAGGCGGTGCTGCTCGCCAATCACGGCGTCATCGCGCTCGGCGGTTCGCTGGCCGGCGCACACCAGATCGCAGCCGAAGTCGAGAACCTCGCCGGGCAGTATCTCGACATTCTGGCGGCAGGATTGGAGCCGGTGATTCTCGACGAGGCGGAGATGGCCCGGGTGAGCGCCAAATTCGCGGGATATGGCAAGGTCGGATAGCGGCTCCGTCATTGCGAGCGTAGCGAAGCAATCCAGAGCCGCTAGCTCTGCGTCCCCCTGGATTGCTTCGCTACGCTCGCAATGACGGATTGTGCTTCAGTCGGTTCATCCCGTCCTGCGCTCGATAAACGCGCAGCCGTCGAAGCTGAAGACCTCCTCGCCGTGCTGGTTGACGCCGGTGTTGCGGTGGAAGAACAGGCCCCATTGCGGGCGCGAGGCGCTGGCGCGGGTGTCGGCCACCGTCGAGTGATAGGTGATGCGGTCGCCGGCGAAGACCGGCTTGCTCCAGCGCAGGTTCCTGTAGCCTGGAGAGGGACCAAGACGCGGCGCGGGGGACGGCGCGAGCGCCGCGATCTGGCGCCTGCGATGGGCGACCATCGACGCCATCCAGACCGACGCCGTGTGCCAGCCCGAGGCCGCGAGCCGGCCGAAGGAGCTCTGGCGCGCCGCCGCCTCGTCCATGTGGAAGGGCTGCGGATCGAAGGAGCGGGCGAAGGCGACGATCTCCTCAGCCGTGAAGACGAAGCTGCCGAGCTCGTAGCTCTTGCCGATCTCCAGTTCCTCGAAGAAGCGCGCCGGTTCTGACGGAGCCGCAGGCGCTTGCAGCGGGCTTTCCAGAGCCGGGCGGACATAGCGCGGTCCATGGGCGAGCCAGTCGCCGGCCGGGTGCGTCACGGCCGAGCCCTTGCGCGCGAACATGATCCAGTTGGTCTGCTCCAGCACCGGTTCTTCGCGCTGGTTCAGCAGCTCGAAACGGAAGCGCACCAGGCCCATTTGCGGCCGCGAGCGCGAGGCCTTGCTCTCCAGCACCGTGCGGCGCGCGCTGAGCGTGTCGCCGGGCAGGACGGGACGCAGCCATTTCACCTCGTCGATGCCCGGCGACCCCATCCCGGCGGAATCGAGGATGAAGGTCTCGGCGATCAGCCGCATCAAGAGCGAGCAGCTATGCCAGCCGGACGCGATCAGCGTGCCGACGAAGGTCGCTTTGGCGGCTTCCGGATCGGTGTGGAAATCCTGCGCGTCGTAGCGGGTGGCATAGGCCAGGATGTCGTCCTGGCTGACGCTCAGGCTGCCGGCGAGGACCACATCGCCGACGCTGAAATCCTCAAAATAGCGCATCGGCCCGGACTCAGTTGGCGAAGCGGAAATGCAGCACGTCGCCATCGGCGACGATGTACTCCTTGCCCTCGAGCCGGAATTTGCCCGCCTCGCGCGCGCCGGCCTCGCCCTTGTTGGCGATGTAGTCGGGATAGGCGATCGTCTCGGCGCGGATGTAGCCCTTCTCGAAATCCGAGTGGATCACGCCGGCGGCCGCCGGACCCTTGGTGCCGGTCTCGATCGTCCAGGCGCGGGCCTCCTTCGGACCGACGGTGAAATAGGTGACGAGCTTCAGCAGCGCGTAGCCGGCGCGGATGACGCGGTTGAGCCCGGGCTCCTCCAGGCCGACGGCTTCCAGATAGTCCTTCTGGTCGGCGGCCGGCAGCACCGCGATCTCGCTCTCGATCTTGGCCGAGACCACGACGGCGACCGCGCCTTCCTCAGTGGCGCGCGCCTTGACCGTCTCGGAGAAGCCGTTGCCCTTGTCGGCGCTCGCCTCCTCGACATTGCAGACATAAAGGACCGGCTTGGACGAGAGCAGGCCGAGCGTCTCGAAGGTCTTGCGCTCGTCGGCCGCGACCTGGACGAGGCGGGCGGGCTTGCCCTCGCGCAGCAGGACGAGGCAGCGGTTCATCAGATCGGCCAGTTCCTTGGCCTCCTTGTCGCCGGTCTTGGCCTTCTTCTCCAGCGGCAGCACGCGCTTCTCGAGGCTTTCGAGATCGGCCAGCATCAGCTCGGTCTCGATGATCTCGATGTCGTCGAGCGGGGCGACCTTGCCCTCGACATGGGTGATGTCGCCATCCTCGAAGCAGCGCACGACATGGGCGATGGCGTCGCATTCGCGGATATTGGCGAGGAACTGGTTGCCGAGCCCTTCGCCCTTGGAGGCGCCGCGTACGAGACCTGCGATATCGACGAAGGTCAGCCGCGTCGGGATGATCTCCTTGGAGCCGGCGATCCTGGCCAGCAGCTCCAGCCGGTCGTCGGGCACCGCGACGTCGCCGACATTGGGCTCGATCGTGCAGAACGGATAATTCGCCGCCTGCGCGGCGGCCGTCTGCGTCAGCGCGTTGAACAGGGTCGACTTGCCGACATTCGGCAGGCCGACGATACCGCATTTGAAACCCATGATGGTCAGTTCGCTCGAAGGAAGGCGTCGGGATCGACGCGGAAGGGGTTGATGATCGTGAGGGTGCGGTAGCGCGTTTCGTGGCCCATGTCTTCCGAGAGGAAGTAGACGCAGCCTGCCGAGACGGCGCTGGCGAGAAGGAGACAATCGAACCATTGATAGCCGAGCTTGGCGCGAACGTCCCAGGCAAGCTCAGTATCCCAGGGCTGCAATGGGCTCTCGCCGAATTCGCGTAACATGTCGATCCGCTGTCGAGCGACCGGCAGCGGCACCCGCTCGTTGCGCAGAACCCATCTCGTCAACTCGTTCAACACCTGGAGGCTGAGAGTCAGCCGGTCCATGTGGGTCAGCCGATCCAGCCAGGCCTGCGAGATTTGGCGTTTATAGATGTCGCTATTTGTCCGAGCGTAGATCAGGACGTTCGTGTCGATGAAAACGCGCCTAGTCTCGATCATAGATCTGGTCGCGCGTGGGTGCGTTGCCGTTTTCGTCGGTCAGGTCCCAATATGGCGGTTCCAGAAATCGCCGCATTGCCTCGATACGGGCCTGACGTCCCCCGATGCGATCTTCAACGAGATCGCTCACGAACTTGGACATGCTCTTGCCCGCCTTAGCTGCCTCGACCCGCAAATCGGCATGGGTCGACTCGCTGAGCGTCAACGTCAGATTTTTCATGAACCGCTCCTTCATGTCATCGACATCGGGACCACAGATATCGTGTTTCCGTGTTTCCGCGTCAATCAGTCGCCGGCCTTTTCACCCAACCGCTTCACCGCCCCATGTCCGCGCGCCTCCATGAAGAGGTGCACCTTGTTCTGGAAGCCGGCATCGTCATGGACGGCGAGCAGCGCCGCGTTGTCGGCGCTGGTCGTGCAGAGGTCTTCCACCCAATCCTGCTCGGCCTTGCCGAAATCGTTCAGCACATAGGCGTGGACCAGTTCCTTCAGGCCGGGATGGCCGATACCCAAACGCACGCGACGGTAGTCGTTGCCGATCGCGGCCGTGGTCGAGCGCAGGCCGTTATGGCCGGCGTCGCCGCCGCCGAGCTTCACGCGCAGCTTCGCCGGCGCGAGGTCGAGCTCGTCGTGGAAGACGACGACATCGGCTGGCTCGACCTTGAAGAAGCGCGCCGCCTCGCCGATCGCCCGGCCCGACTCGTTCATATAGGTCTGCGGCTTGAGCAGGATGACCTTCTCGGTTCCGATCGTCGCCTCGCAAGCCTGCGCCTGGAAGCGGGCGCGCCAGGGCGAAGCGCGGTGGGCGCGGGCAATCGCCTCGACGGCCATGAAGCCGATGTTGTGGCGGTTGCGGGCGTAGCGGGAGCCCGGATTGCCGAGACCGGCGAAGATCAACATGGGATGCTCCGGCGCAAAGCAAGACGGCCGGGAAAACCCGGCCGTCCAATTTTTTTACGGAAGGCGGCGTCGCGGGACGCCGCTCACTCCTTCGGCTTGGCCTCTTCGGCCGGAGCCTCGGTCTCTTCGGGCTCGGCGGTCTCGTCGACCTCCTCGGCCATCGGCGGCACGATGGTGACGATTGTGGCGTCGCCGCCGACCGAAAGCTTGGCGCCCTGCGGCAGCTTGATGACGCTGGCGTCGAGCGAGTCGCCGATGTTCAGGCCGGCGACCGACACCTCGAAGGCCTCCGGGATGTTCTCGGGCTCGACGGTGATCTCGAGCGAATGCTCGACGATCTGGACCGCGCCGCCGTTCTTCACGCCGGGGCAGGCGTCCTGGCCGACGACATGGATCGGGATCTCGACCGTGACGGTCTGGCCCTTCAACACGCGCAGGAAATCGACATGGATCGGGAAATCCTTGACCGGGTCGAGCTGATAGTCGCGCGGGATGACGCGCTGCGTCTTGCCGGCGACGCTGATCTCGAACAGCGTGGTCAGGAAATGGCCGCCATAGATCATCAGGCGGGTCTTGTTGGCGTCGAGCGCGATCGCTTCGGGAGCGGCGCCCCCGCCATAGATCACGGCGGGTGTCAGGCCTTGACGACGAACTGCACGGGCGGCCCCCTTGCCGACCTGTGCGCGCGCCGAAGCCTCGATTTGCTTCACGGCGGTCATGGTGTGGTTCCTACTGCAAAAGACAAGGCCGCCACGCGGCGGCCGTTCCGGTTCAGCGCCCTTGCCTCCAAGGGTGTCAGTCGGGCGCTGGCAGGCTCATAGGCGAAAAGCGCGGGCAGGACAAGCTCAGGTTCCAGTCGGCAACCGTGCTGCATATCCTTGGGCGGCCAGCAGCTTTACGGCCGCCCTATCGAAAGAGACGAAGGTTTCCCCGCCTAGGCGCTGGCCTTCGTGCGCGATAACACCGTCGGCAAAATCACCACCGGCATCGAGCATGGCGAGCCCCGCCAGCATGACCGCCCGCTCCGCAACAACCTTCGGCCGGTCAAACAACGCCCTGATAGCAGAGGCAATCTCACCGCCTGCAAGTCGGTATCGGCTCGTCAGCACCCAAGAGAGCTCACACAGAACTGAGATCGTCACGATAATCCGTTCGGCGTTTTCCAGCTCCGCCAGGGCCAGATCACGCTGATAGCGGTCGTCATCTGCAAATATGCGGATCAGCAGATTCGTGTCCGCGATGATCGTCACCGCTTTCCGGCCCAACCATCGGCGATGGCTTCGTTGATTTCGTCGATAGACAAGCAAGGCTGTCCCGGCCGTTTCAACATGCCGACGAGATCGGAAATCTTGCCGGTCTTGCGCTCTGCCCTGACGGCGATGCCGCCATCAGGCAGCTTGTCGACCGTGATCTTCTGGCCCGGTTCGACGCCGAGATGCTGCAGCAACTCCTTGCGGAGCGTGATCTGGCCCTTGGCGGTGACGGTGAGCGTGGTCATATCGACGGCCTCCGCTTGCTAAAGTAAGGCAACGATGCCTTACAAGCAAGTCGAGCCGCTTACGCCGCCACCAGCCCGAGCCGCTCGTCCCTGCGCCGCAGCCAGTGCATCAGCGGCAGAGCCAGCAGCACCATCCAGGCCTTGCCGATGATCTGGCCGGAGAGATAGTCGAGGCTGCCGAAGGCGAGTTGGAGGAGGACGATCGAATCGATGACGAGGCCGACGAGGCTGGAGGCGATGACCGCCGTGACGAAGCGGCGCTTCTGCAGTGGAGTGTAAACGGCGAAATCGGCCAGCTCCGAGAGCAGGAAGGCCGCAACCGAGGCGATCACGATCGCGGGCGGCGCAAGGAAACCCGAGATCGCGGCGCCCGCCAGGATCGCGCCGAGCGCCACCTTCGGCCCGAGCCGGCGCTGGACGATGTCGCGCAGCACGAGCGCGAGCCCGATCATCAGCACGCCGCTTGGGGCCGTGACGCCCGGCCAGACCGGCACGAGACAGGGGCCGTTCGGCACGCAGACCGTGCCGGCATTGCCGATCAGCCAGTTCGCGGCAGGGATGGTCAGGGCGAAGAGGGCGAGCGCGATCAGGCCCTCCGTGCGGCGCTGCTGGTCGAGGTTCATAAATCGGGTCCGGTGTCGTCTGGTGCGGCGAGAAAGGCGGCGTAGCCTTTCGCACGCAGCTCGCAGGCCGGGCAATGGCCGCAGCCATGACCCCAGCCATGCCGCGCCGTCCTGTCGCCGAGATAGCAGCTATGGCTGTCCTCGATCACCAGATCGAGCAGTGGTTGTCCGCCGAGCGCCCTGGCGAGCGCAAAAGTCTGCGCCTTGTCGCGCCACATCAGCGGGGTGTGCAGCACGAGGCGGCGGTCGAGCCCGAGGCTTAAGCTCACCTGCATCGCCTTGATGGTGTCGTCGCGGCAGTCGGGATAGCCGGAATAGTCGGTCTCGCAGACGCCGAGCACGATGTGCCGGCAGTCGCGCCGGTAGGCGAGGGCGGCCGCGAAGCTGAGGAAGATCAGGTTGCGGCCGGGCACGAAGGTGGTGGGCAGACCGGACTTGCTGAAGGCGATCGCGGTCTCGCGGGTCAGCGCCGTCTCCGAGATCGCGCCGAGCGCGGTCAGGTCGACGAGATGGTCGGGGCCGAGGCGTTCGGCGTAACGGGTCGACAAGGCCGGCAGCCTGTCGCGGATCGTCAGCCGGCAGTCGAGCTCGACTCGGTGGCGCTGGCCATAGTCGAAGCCGACGGTCTCGACCGCGTCAAACCGCTCCAGCGCCCAGGCGAGCGCGACAGTCGAATCCTGGCCGCCGGAGAACAGGACGAGGGCGCGGGTATCGGTCATCTCAGTTCCATCACAACCATCGCGCCGTCATCCCGGGCGTAGCGAAGCGGAGACCAGGGATCCATGCCTGAACCGTTCCGGAATGGATCCCGGATCGGCGCCGCTGCGCGGCTTGTCCGGGATGACAACTTGGTGTGGGCATTATCGTCGAATGCGGGCAGCCACGCTCAATCGAACAGGCTCGACACACTCGACTCCGACGCCGTGCGCTCGATCGCCTCGCCCATGAGCTGCGCGATCGAGATGACGCGGATGTTGCGGGCGACCTTCACGGCCTCGGTCGGCATGATCGAATCGGTGATCACCAGTTCCTTGAGTTTGGAGCCCGCGATGCGCGCCACCGCCCCGCCAGAGAGCACGCCATGGGTGATATAGGCGTAGACCTCCTTGGCGCCCTGATCGAGCAGCGCTTCGGCCGCGTTCACCAGCGTGCCGCCGGAATCGACGATATCGTCGAGCAGGATGCAGGAGCGGCCCTCGACCTGGCCGATGATGTTCATCACTTCCGATTCGCCCGGCCGGTCGCGGCGCTTGTCGACGATGGCGAGCTGGGCGTCGACGCGCTTTGCGAGCGCGCGGGCACGGACGACGCCGCCGACATCGGGCGATACCACCATCGCGTTCTTCCAGTCGAGCCGCTCCTTGATGTCCCGCGACATCAGCGGCGCGCCGAACAAATTGTCGGTCGGGATGTCGAAGAAGCCCTGGATCTGGCCGGCGTGCAGGTCGAGCGTCAGCACGCGGTCGACGCCGGCATGGGTGATCAGATTCGCGACGAGCTTGGCCGAGATCGGCGTGCGTCCCGAGGCGCGCCGGTCCTGCCGGGCATAGCCGAAATAGGGGATCACCGCCGTGATGCGGCGCGCCGAGGAGCGGCGCAGCGCGTCGGTGATGATCAAGAGCTCCATCAGATGGTCGTTGGTCGGAAACGACGTCGACTGGATGATGAAGACGTCCTGGCCGCGGACGTTCTCCTGGATCTCGACGAAGACCTCCATGTCGGCGAAGCGCCGGACCGAGGCTTTTGCGAGCGGAATGCCGAGATGGGCGCAGATCGCTTCCGCGAGCGGCTTGTTGGAGTTGCCGGCGACGACTTTGATCGAAGAGGGCATGCCGGGGAACACCGTCTGCTCAGGCCTGGACAGAACGGCGCTCGCTCCGTTCATTTCGAACGGCTCTTAACAGCGTGATGACAACGAGTCGACCATTGCACTGCAACAGAAACCTGCAAAACCGCGCTATCCTGAACGTTTTCGCGCGGCCTGCCGGCTAGAGCCGCTTGGCCGGCGTCGCGGCGGCCGTCTTCGCGGCCGGCTTTTCGTTCGTTCTGGCCTTGCCGCCGGGCTTCAGCGTCTCGGCCGCCGGCGTCGTCACCAGGAAGGTCGCGATGGCGTCCATGGACTCGGACGCCGCCTTGGCGACCACGGTCTGGTCGATGCCGGCCCAGGGGTCGGCGCCGCCGCCGCGCTTGCCGAGGCTCTCGCCCTGGACGCGCTGGGCGCGCTTCTTGCTCTCATCATAGACGTCCCAGACGAAGGCGAGCGCCGTCTGGCCATCGGCGGTCGGTTGCGCGGTGAGGTAGCCGCGCACCCGGAAGCGGGCTGGCTTGTCGCCGGGCACGATCTCCATGCTGCGCTCCGCCGCCGCCTCGCCGAGCAGGCCGGCGAAGCGCGTCGTCACCGCATCGGGCGCGCCGGTGATGCTCTGCACCGAGACGGGCACGCCCGGCGCATCGACGCGCGGGCGCTGGGCGGTGGTGGTCTCCTGGCAGCCCGCCAGCGCAAGCGCCGCGAGCGGCCCCAGAACGAGGCCGTTGAACCGTATCGTCATGACGCATCCCGCCTGTTTTTCGTACGGGTTTGGGTGTCCCTGCGACAGCCCTTCTAGGCTCAACGGATGGCGAGGTCCAGATCGGGCAGGTTCAGTGGTTCGGCCGCATCCTCGCCGACGAGATAGGTCCGGCCGAGGCACATCGCGGTCTCGCTGTCGGAATCCATCAGAATCATATGGGCGAACATCACCATGCCGGGCTCCAGCGGCCAGTCGTTGTTCTCGTAGAACATCGGCCAGTCCATCCAGGACGGCGTGAACTTCGCCCCCAGCGAATAGCCGCAGGCGTTGAGCCTGTGCTGCGACAGGCCATGCTCGTCGAAGACGCGGGCATGGGCGGCGAAGACGTCGCCCGCGCTCCGGCCGGGGCGCAGTTGCGCCTCGCAGGCGAGCAGCGCCGCCTTCGCCGCTTCGTGGTAGCGCGCATGCAGCGGGCGCGGCTCGCCGACCACGACGGTGCGCATGATCGCGGCGTGATAGTGCCGTTCGACGCCGGCGAATTCGAGCGTGATCTGGTCGCTGGCGTCGAGCTTGCGGCGGCCCGATTTGTAGCGGCAGAGCAGCGCGTCCGCGCCCGAGCCGATGATGAACTCGTTGGCAGGATAGTCGCCGCCGGCCGCGAAGATCGCATGGTGCTGGGCGGCGAGAATCTCGCCCTCGTCGGCCCCGGCGGCGATCGCATCGAGGGCGGCGGCGTCGGCGGCGTCCGACAGCATCCCGGCGCGCCGGACAAAGACGATCTCCTCCGCCGATTTCACGGCGCGCAGGCGCGTCACGATCCGCGAGGCGTCGACGAGTTCGCCGCCGCCGGCGAAGGCCGCCTCCAGTTTGCGCCCGTTCGACGCCACCAGACCGTAGGATTCGAACTCGACGCCGATGCGCCCGCCCGCCGCGCCGAGATCGCGCGCCATCGCCAGCAGGTCGCGGGCCGGATCGGCGTCGGCTGCGTCCTTCCAGGCCCGGATGTCGGAGAGGGTCGAGGTCCGTTGCGCCTGCCGGACATCGGCCGAGCGGGTCAGCACCGCCATCCTTCCGTCCGCCTTCACCAGCAGGCACTGAAAGAAGCAGAAGCCGAAGGTGTCGTAGCCGGTCAGCCAGAACATCGATTCCTGCTGGAACAGGAGCAGCGCATCGAGCTTTTCGCGCGCCATGGCGGCGAGCAGGGCGTCGCGGCGACGGGTGAATTCGGCGGGTGTGAAATGCAGGGCCATGCGTCGCTCGTGGAACGGGAGAGGGTCAGGTCTCGTCGGGATCGAACATTGCTTCGATGTCGCGTGCGCCATGGAGCACGCGGTCGATGCGTACATCGGCTCCATCCGTGGTGTAGAAAATCACATAGCGTCGGAAGGCGATCGAGCGCAGCCCATCCTGAGACAGTTCAGGACGCGGCCGTCCGCTGCGTGGCGCATGGCCGATCGTCTCGCAACGTGCCCTGAGTGCGAGGACGAAGCACGCCGCAGCCTTTGGATTGTCGGCTTGGATGTGGTCGCCGATCGCTTCGAGATCGCGAAGCGCCGCAGGCGAGAAGCCGACCGCCATCAATGATCGCCCGCGCCTTCATATCTGCGTCGCAAGCGCTCAAACACTTCGTCGGCCGGAATGGCAGGGCCGCTTTCGACGCCCTCGCGGATCGCTTCGCGCAGCGCGTCGAGCTTCGCCTTGCGCTGGTCTTCGCGCTCCTCGACCAGTCGTAATGCGTCACGAACGACTTCGCTGGCGCTCGCATAACGCCCGCTTTCGACCAGTCCGCGCACAAGCGCCTCATAGCGCTCGCCGATATTGTAGCTCGATGGCATGGCTTGTCTCGATATGTGCCGCCCATGTTATCAATAATGGATAATCGCTGCGGGCCTTTGCCACAAGCCGCCCTTGATTGCGCTGACGGCCTGGCTCCCCCATATCTGGATCAGGTCCGTGCGTCGGCGCGCGGCATCGCCGGAGCATCCCCATGGTCACCGCCAGCAACCGCTTCCTCGACGACATCGCCCGCCTCGCCACCGACGCCGCCGGCGCGGCGCAGGGTGTCCGCCGCGAGGTCGAGACCGTCGTCAAGACGCAGATCGAGCGCCTGCTGCGCGACATGGACGTCGTAACCCGCGAGGAATTCGAGGCCGTGCGCGAGATGGCGCTGCTGGCGCGCGAGGAGAACGACAAGCTCGCGGCCCGCCTCGCCGCACTGGAGGCAGGGCAGGGCAAGCCCTGAGCAGGCGTCCACAGCCATGTGTTGTGGACAGGCCGGCGCGGGGATTGAGCCCTGCCCCCGAATCCGGGGAGGTTCGCATCCGTGTTGGGAGCGTCACAGCGCCTGCGCTATCGTCGGCGAGAGAGTTGATTCGTCTGCCGGATTCGCCTTGGCGAGGAGGGCGGCGGAGGTCGGGCGCGGCAACGCGTCCGGTCCAGTCGGGTTGCGTCCCTTCCGCTTTCCAGTCGCCGTGTTCCCGTTCTCGAAAGCGCCGGACCCGCTCGCCGCGGGCATCGGCGATCGGACCCAAAGGGCATGATGGATCTTGATCTGGACACCGAACACGACCGTCCTTCCAACCCTCTCGACCTGATCGAACGCCTCGCCGTCCTCAACGACTGGAGCTTTGACCGAGACAGCGACGACGAACTCTCCGTCGCCGTCACCGGCAGCTGGTCGGATTACCACGTCGCCATCACCTGGCTGGCGGAGGTCGAGGCCATCCACATCGCCTGCGCCTTCGACCTCAAGGTGCCGGACCGCAGGAGACCCGAGGTCCTGCAACTCGTCAGCCTGGTCAACGAACAGCTCTGGCTCGGCCATTTCGACCTGTGGAGCTCGGAGAATGTGGTGATGTACCGCCATGCGCTCCTGCTCTCGGGCGGAGCGGAGCCGACAGACGAGCAGGCCGCGGCGCTGATCAAGGCCGCGATCGACGCCTGCGAGCGCTATTTCCAGGCCTTCCAGTTCGTCGTCTGGGCCGGCAAGACGGCGAAGGAAGGCCTCGAGGGCGCGATGCTGGAGACCGCCGGCGAGGCGTGAACCTCGGCCCGCATGCCATGGCCGGGCTTGACCCGGCCATCGCGTGACGAGAAGGCTTTCCGGCAAGAGATTCTCGGGACAAGCCCGAGAATGACGTGTGTTCCGCGAGAGCCAGCCATGACCAGCACCCTGCCGAAATCGCTCGTCCTGATCGGCGCGGGCAAGATGGGCGGCGCCATGCTGGAGGGCTGGCTGCGCATCGGCATGGACCCTGCGGGCATCAGCCTGATCGACCCGAAACCCTCCGACGAGATGGTCGCGCTGGCTGCCGAGAAGGGTATGGCGCTCAATCCGAACGCCGCGGCCGTCGGCCCGGTCGAGGTGCTGGTGCTGGCGACCAAGCCGCAGATGCTCGACACCGCCGCGCCGGCCGTGCAGGCCTTTATCGGGCCGCAAACGCTGCTGATCTCGATCCTCGCCGGCAAGACGCTGGGCGATCTCGCCGCGCGCCTGCCCAACGCCAACGCCGTGATCCGGGCGATGCCCAACCTGCCGGCTTCTGTGCAGCGCGGCGCCACCGCCGCCGCGCCCGGCCCCGGCGTCACCGGCGCGCAGCGCGCTATGGCCGATGCGCTGCTCGGCAGCATCGGCACGGTCGAGTGGCTCGACGACGAAGCGCTGATCGACGCCGTCACCGCCGTTTCGGGCTCGGGGCCGGCCTATGTCTTCCACCTCGTCGAGTGCCTGGCGGCGGCGGGCGCCGCGGCCGGCCTGCCGCCGGACGTCGCCGGGCGGCTGGCGCGGGCGACGATCGAAGGGGCCGGGGAGATGCTGTTCCAGTCGCCGCTGCCGCCCGCGACCTTGCGCCAGAACGTGACCTCGCCCGGCGGCACGACGGCGGCGGCGCTGGAGGTTCTGATGGCGGAAGACGGCATGAAGCCGCTGCTGCACAGGGCGGTGGCTGCCGCCAAACGTCGCGCCGGCGAGCTTTCCGGCTGACCGGCCTTCCATCCGCCGCCGTCGGGGCCTAGATTTTCGGTATCGTCCGAACAGGAGACGCCCGATGGCCCGCAAGCCCGTTCCCACCGCCGCTGAACCCGCAAGCCCGCCCGCCGATCCGCGCAAGCTCGCGGTCGAGGCCCTGATGCGGCTCGCCGAAACCCGGCGCTGGGACGAGATCGAGCTCGGCGACATCGCCAGCGAAGCCGGCCTGACGCTGATCAGTCTGCGCGGCCTGTTTCCCTCGAAGCTCGCCATGCTCGGCGGGCTGACCCGGATGGTCGACGACGCCGTGCTCGCCGGCTCGTCCGACGATCTTGCGGGAGAACCGATCCGCGAGCGGCTGTTCGACCTGGTGATGCGCCGACTCGACGCGCTCGCGCCCTACAAGCAGGCGCTGCGCAGGATCATGCCGGCGCTCCGGCGCGACCCGCTGACGCTGGCGGCGCTGAACCGCGGCGCGGTCAACTCCTGGCGCTACATGCTGGCCTCGGCCGGGATTCCGTCGGAGGACGAGCTCGGCGCGCTGCGCGTCCAGGGCGCCGTGCTGCTGATGGCGCGGGTGGGCGATGTCTGGCTCGATGACGACGAGCCGGAGCTGTCGCGCACCATGGCGCGGCTCGACCGCGAGCTGAAGACGGCCGGCCGGATCATGGCCCGGATCGAGGACGTCCACCGCCTGACCGCGCCGCTGCGCGGGCTTGCGCGGGCGCTCTGCTCGGGCCGGCGGCCGCGCATGCGGCGCCGGGAACGCTATGTCGACGGGGAAGGCGAGGATTACGCCCCCGCCATCTGACGCGCCCAGCCAGATCATGGCGAAATCGCGGCATCGTTAATCAGGTTTTAGCCATTTCGCGCGAATTTGCGGAGTCTTTATCCGCGCGCGGGGGCTCCGGTGTCGTTCATCAAGAAATTCGCCATGCTGTCGATCGGGCGTTCCTTCGCCCTGATCGCGGGACTTGCCGTCGTCATCGCCGTCGGCGGAGTCGGGTTCACGCTTTACGAGGCCCGCGACGACATGATCGCGCTGAAGCGCGCGGAGATCAGGAATGCGGTCGACGCCGCCGCATCGACGATCAACGGCTACATCGCGCGGGCCGAAAAGGGCGAGCTGAAAGAGGCCGACGCGAAGAAACTGGCGATCGACGCCATCGCCAACGCCCGCTTCGACAACGGCAACTATTATTTCATCATCGACTACAACGGCATCAGCGTCTCGCATGCCAACAAGAAGATCGAGACGACGGACATGAAGCCGCTCAAGGATGCGACCGGCAAGTTCTTCGTCCAGGACATGGTCGAGATGGCGAAGACGAAGGGTGCCGGCTTCATCGACTATGGCTGGACCAAGCCGGGCGACAAGGAGCCCTCGCTGAAGATCTCCTATGTCGTCGGGTTCCCGAAATGGCAGTGGTCGATGGGCTCGGGCCTGCATGTCCACGATGTCGACGCGGCCTTCATGGGCATGATCGGCAACGTCGCCAAGGTTTTGGTTCCGCTCGGCCTTTTGATGCTCGGCCTCGTGATCTGGCTCAGCCGCCGCGCCTCGGCGATGCTGCGCTCGCTGTCGGGCACGATGAACGGACTCGCGGCCGGCGATCTCCAATCGCGGATTTCGCATCAGGAGCGCGCCGACGAAATCGGCTCGATGGCGCGCGCGCTCGTGGTCTTCCGCGACGCCGCGCTCGCCAAGGCCGAGATGGAGGCCGACCAGGCCAGGGTCGAGGCGCAGGCCGACGCCGCGCGCGATGCTGCCGAGGGCGAGCGCCGCCGCAACGAAAGCGAGCGCAGCGAGGCCGCGCGCATGCAGGAAGGCGTCGTCCAGGCGCTCGGCGCCGGCCTCGAGCATCTCGCCGAGGGCGATCTGACCTACCGCATCGACGAGCCGTTCAGCGCCGAATACGAGAAGCTCAAGGACGATTTCAACGCCGCCATCGCCAAGCTGCAGGAGACGATGCGGCAGATCGCGACCAACACCGAGAGCATGAAGGCGGGCTCCGGCGAGATCAGCCAGGCGGCCGACGACCTCGCGGGCCGCACCGAGCAGCAGGCCTCCTCGGTCGAGGAGACCGCGACCGCGCTCGACCAACTGACCGCGACCGTGCGCCAGACCGCCGAGAGCGCCCGCCTCGCCAGCCAGGCGACGAGCCAGGTCAAGAACGAGGCCGAGCAGTCCACCGCGATCGTGCGCGACGCCGTCGTCGCCATGGGCGGCATCGAGAAATCCTCGGACGAGATCTCGCAGATCGTCGGCGTGATCGACGAGATCGCCTTCCAGACCAATCTGCTGGCGCTCAACGCCAGCGTCGAGGCTGCCCGCGCCGGCGACGCCGGCAAGGGTTTCGCCGTCGTGGCCTCCGAGGTGCGCGCTCTGGCGCAGCGCTCGGCCGACGCCGCCAAGGAGATCAAGGGGCTGATCAGCGCCTCGACCGTCGAGGTCGAGAAGGGCGTGGCGCTGGTCGGACAGACCGGCGGCGCGCTGCAGCGCATGGCCGACGAGATCACGCGCGCGACCTCGCTCGTCGCCGAGATCGCCAGCGCCGCCCAGCAGCAGGCGGCCGGCCTTCAGGAGGTCAACGCCGCCGTCAACGAGATGGACCAGGCGACGCAGCAGAACGCCGCCATGGCCGAGCAGTCGACCGCCGCGGCGCATTCTCTGACGCAGGAGGCCGACAAGCTCGCAGGCCTCGTCGGGCGCTTCCAGCTCGGCGGCGACGTGGCGGGCTTGCGGGCGATGGCGCAGACGATGCGCGCCGCCGCGCCCTCGACGAGCGCCGCGCCGCGACCGGCCAGGCCTGCGCCTGCAAGGGCTGCGGCTGCCTCCGCCAACGGCTATGCCGGCGGCGCGGCGACCGCGCGCAAGCTCGACCACGACAAGGGCTGGGCGGAGTTTTGAGCACGCCTGCCGAGCCCGCCGCGACGATCGGCTTCGACGATTTCCTGAAAGTCGACATCCGCGTCGGCACGATCGTCGAAGCCGCGCCCTATCCCGAGGCGCGCAAGCCTGCGCTCAAGCTCGTGATCGATTTCGGCGGCGCGATCGGGCTGAAAAAATCCTCGGCCCAGATCACGCGGCACTACCGGCCGGAGGACCTGCCGGGCCGGCAGGTGCTGGCGGTGGTCAACTTCCCGCCGCGCCAGATCGGCAAGTTCATGTCCGAGGTGCTGACGCTCGGCATTCCGGACGAAGACGGCGAGGTCGTGCTGATCGCGCCGGGGCTGCCGGCGCCCGATGGCGGCCGGATGTTCTGAGGGCTCGTCTCAGACCGCGGCAACCTCGCGCCATATCCCCGTCTGGAGCGTCGTCGCGGCCGGTTCCGGTTGTGACCATTTGAACGGCAGGGCCGCTTCGCGCCTCCATCCGGCTGTGATGTGGAAGCGCAGCAGACGCTGCGCGCCGGCCGGGGCTGAAGCGTCCGCTCCGTCCCAGGCGATCGTCGCGCGCCCCTGCAACTGCAGCAGCGCGCCCGTGTCGAAATCGATCAGGAGAAGGCCGAAGCGCGGATCGCGCAGCAGGTTTCCGAGCGTGTTGAAGTAGTTGTTGCCGGCGAAGTCGGGCACGGTCAGCACGTCGCCGTCGACATCGATGAAGCCGGGCCTGCCGCCGCGATGGGAGATGTCGAGCCCGCCATGACGGGGATCGGCGCTGGTGCTGGCGACGAAGGCCGTGTCGGAGCGACCGATCAGAGCCCGCGCCGCGCCATCGAGAGACGTCATCGTCTCGACGCCGCCGCATCGGTCCGCCATCCCCGCGACCGGCGTTCTGGCCTGGATGTATTTTGCGCAGTTGCCGAAGCTCTGCGTGACCGCGACGGAGAAGCCGCCCGGATCGCGCGCGCTGACGATGCCGTTGGCGCGGTTGCGGCGGCGGGTCGGGAATTCGAGGCCGAGCAGGCCGATCGGTCGGCCCGGCCGGATCAGCCCCCCGGCGGGATCGCCGGGAGAGGACGGGGCGCGGACCGACAACGTCGTCGGCGTCGGGCTGCGGATGAAGCCGGCCTCGCCATGCAGGACTGTCGCGATCGGCTGGCCCGTCTCGTCCGGCAAGGCGGCGAAAAACAGCGGCAACTGGCTGAAGAAGGCGCGGTGCTGATCAGGCATGGCGTCGCGGATGCCCGCGCCGCGCGAGCCGGCGCCGGCTCGCGCCTGCGCTTCGATCTCGCCGGCATGAAACGGCGTCGGCTCCATCGGATCAGCCCGTCTGCGGCCGAGGCGAGGCCGGCATCGGCTTGAAGAAGGGGAGCGCCTCGACGCGTGCGATCCAGTCGCGCAGGGCGGGATATGGCTCCAGCGACACGCCGCCTTCGGGCGCGTGGGCGACATAGGAGAAACAGGCGAGATCGGCCAGCGTCGGATGGTCGGCCGCGAGGAAGCTGCGCCCGGTCAGATGCTCGTCCATGAAACCGAGCAGCCTCGCCGCGATCCGGGCGGCGCGAGCATGATCGTCCTGGACGCCGAACTGCACGATCAGCCGGGCCGCGGCCGGGCCGTGCATGATCTCGCCGGCGGCGACCGAGAGCCAGCGCTGGACCGCGCTCGCCGCCACCGGCTCCTCGGGCAGCCATGCGCTGCCCGCTCCGTAGCGGCGGACGAGATAGATCATGATGGCGTTGCTGTCGCAGAGCGTCAGATCGCCGTCCTGCAGGACCGGGATCTGCTGAAACGGATTCAGTTTGCGGAAGGCTTCCCCGCGGCGGACATCGGCCGGCGCGTCGGCGAGACCGTAGGCCAGGCCGAGCGCCAGCAGCAGCAATTCGACGCGGTGGGCATGGCCGGAAAGCGGCGTGCCATGGAGAACGATCCGGGGAGTGGTCATCGAAACCTCGCTGAACGGCGGCTCACCATGGCTGTTCCGCGACGATGCGAAAATCTGCTATCGCTTCATTTCAGAATTCCGATTTCAGGAACAATCGATGGATCGCCTCGCCGAGCTTTCGATTTTCGTCGCCATCATCGACGCGGGCAGTCTCGCCGGCGCTGCGCTGCGCCTGCGCCGGTCGCGCCCGGCGGTGACGCGGGCGCTGGCGGAACTCGAGGGGCGGGTCGGAACGCGGCTGATCGCCCGCACGACGCGGCAGCTCACGCCGACCGAGGCCGGGCGCGATCTCGCCGTGACGGCGCGGCGACTGCTGGCCGATTACGACGCCTCGATCCGCGACGTCGCTGGCGCGCCGGTCCGCGGCCTGCTGCGCATCACCGCTCCGCTCGCCTTCGGCCGGCGCCATGTCACGCCTCTGGTGAGCGAATATCTCGCGCTCCATCCTGAAACGCAGGTCGAGCTCGTGCTGGCGGACCGCAATCTCGATCTGATCGAGGAGGAGCTCGACCTCGCGCTCCGGATCGGTCCGTTGCCGGATTCGCGTCTGGTCGCGCGCCGGCTCGGCGAGGTCCGGCGCGTCCTGGTGGCCGCTCCCGCCTATCTCGCGCGGCGCGGCGCGCCGAAGCGCCCAGCCGAGATCGCAGGCCATGAGGTGATCGGGAGCGTCGCCGCCGGGCAGAACATGGTCTGGCGCTTCGCCGGCGGCGGTCGCACGGCGCGCGTGCTGCTGACGCCGCGGCTGATCGTCAACGAGGTCGAGGCCGCGCTGAGCTTCGCCCGGGCCGGGCAGGGGCTGGCCCGGTTTCTGTCCTATCAGGTCATCGAGGATATCGCCTCCGGCGCGCTGGTCAGGCTGCTGCCGGACCATGAACCGCCGCCGCTGCCGGTGAATCTGCTGATGTCCGGCGGTCGCCTGCCGGCGCCGAAGGTGCGCGCCTTCATCGATCTGGCGGGGAACAGGCTGTCGAAGCTGCCGGCGATCGCCGGCGCGGGGCCGCCGGCGTCGGGCCTCACACCGGCAGCCTGACCGTCGCCCGCAATCCCCCCAGCGGCGAATCGCCCAGGATGATGTCGCCGCCATGGGCGCGGGCGATGTCGCGGGCGATCGCCAGTCCCAGCCCCGTGCCGCCCGAATCGACGTTGCGGGCCTCGTCGAGGCGCACGAACGGGCGAAAAACCTCCTCGCGCTGCCCGGGCGCGATGCCCGGCCCGTCATCGTCGACCATCACGATCAGATAGCGCGCGTCATGCGTCGCCCGGATCGCGATCGCGTCGCCGAAGCGGTCGGCATTGGAGACGAGGTTGGTCAGCAGCCGGCGGAAGGCGTCGGGCCTGATCACCACCAGCGGGTCGCCGATGACGGTGAGCTGCGTCTGGTGGCCCTGGCGCTCGGCGTCGGCCTTCAGCTCCTCCAGCAGCGAGCGGATATCGGTCTCGACCGCGGCCTCGCCGGCGTCGCCGCGGGCGAAGGCGAGATAATCCTCGAGCATGCGGCTCATCTCGTCGACGTCTTTCTCCAGCGCGTCGATTTCCGAGGAGCGCTCCAGCAGCGCCAGCGAGAGCTTGAAGCGGGTCAGGATGGTGCGCAGGTCGTGGCTGACGCCGTTGAGCATGGTGGTGCGTTCGCCGATCGAGCGCTCGACGCGGCGTTTCATCTCGATGAAGGCGTTGCCGGCGCGGCGGACCTCGCGCGCCCCGCGTGGCCGGAATTCGGCGTCGCGGCCCTTGCCGAAGGCCTCGGCCGCGTCGGCGAGCCGGAGGATCGGCTTGATCTGGTTGCGCAGGAACAGCACCGCGATGGTCAGCAGGATCAGCGAGGTGCCGATCATCCAGATCAGGAAGATGTGGCTGTTTGAGGCATAGGCCTGGTTGCGCCGGGTGAGGACGCGCATCACGTCCTTGCCGAGCTTGATCCTGATCTCGATCAGGCTGGAGCGGCCGACCGTGTCGAGCCAGAACGGCCGCGCCACCTGCTGGCTGAGCTCGGTCGAGAGCGCGTTGTCGAGCAGCGAGAAGAACGGGCGGGGGCCCGGCGCCGGCAGGTCGGTATCGGGCAGGATGTCGACGTCCATGCTCAGCCGCGTGCCGGCGATGCGCGAAAGGATGGTGGTGTCGGCGTCCTGCGGATAGCTTTCATAGACGTCGATCAGCGTGGCGATGTCGGCCGAGACGGCCGAGGACAGGCGCTGCGTCACGGTCTGCCAGTGGCGCTCCATGAAGACATAGGCGATCACCGACTGCAGCAGCACGACCGGCGCGATGACGATGACCAGCGCGCGCGGGTAGAGCCCCTTGGGCATGTAGCGCGCCACCACATGCAGCGGCCGGCCGGCGGCGCGCAGCAGCGGCTTCAGCCGGCGGTTGGCCGAGGCGCGCCAGCGCGCGCCGGCGGCCAGCGCCCGACGCAGGGCCTCGCCCGCGAGGCGGCCGATCCCGGAGCGGGCGCGGGCGGGCTCGACCGGCGTCATGCCCGGTCCGTCACCAGCCGGTAGCCGACGCCGCGCACCGTCTGCAGATAGAGCGGATCGGCCGGGTCGCGCTCGACCTTGCGGCGCAGCCGGTTCATCTGGACATCGACCGTGCGGTCGTTGGAGGCCGTGCCCTGCGCGGCGAGCTGTTCGCGCGTCACCACCTCGCCCGGCGCCTGCGCCAGCGCCGTCAGGATCTCGCGTTCGCGCTCGGTCAGGCGGATCGTCTCCTCGCCCTTGCGCAGATCGCCGCGCGCCAGCCCGTAGATGAACGGCCCGAAGCGGACGAAATCCGGCCGCGGACCCGATTGGGCCGGCTCGACCACGGTGCGCTTGAGGATGTTGCCGAGCCGCAGCAGCAGTTCGCGCGGCTCGAACGGCTTCGCCAGATAATCGTCTACGCCGAGCTCCAGCCCGTTGATGCGATCCTTCGAATCGGCGCGGGCGGTCAGCATCAGGATCGGGACGACGGAATCGGTCCGGAACCGCTTCGCGAAATCGAAGCCGTTCTCGCCGGGCATCATGATGTCGAGCACGATCGCGTCGAAAACCAGCGTGCCGAGCCGCGTGTCGGCCTCGGCGGCGTTGGCGGCGGTGGTGATGCGATAGCCGTTGTCGCCGAGAAAGCGCGCCAGCAGCTCGCGCAGCCGGCGATCGTCATCGACGACGAGGATGTGGGGCGCCTCGTCGGGAAGCGGGGTGCGCAGCGTCTGTGCGGCCATGTCGTTTCCGCCTGTGCTCTGTGCCGGCGCGCCGCAGCGCGCCTCGAATGACGCTGTCATAGCACAGCGACCGGCGAGGCGACTCCGGCCTCAGCCGCGCGTCGGCGCCGGCGCCGACAGCAGGGCCTGGACCTTGTGGCGCTCCGAAGGGTCGATCAAGCCCTCGAGATAGCGCGCGATGGCGTCGCCCGCCTCCAGCCCGGCGCGCTCCAGCGCCGCGTTGATGCGCCGCGCCTGCAACTGCACCAGCCGGCCCGCGAGTTCCTGCCCGGCCTGCGTGACATGGAGATGGCGCTGGCGCTTGTCCTGCACGCCGGTGCGCTGCTCGACGAAGCCGGTCTCGACCAGTTCCTTGAGCACGCGGTTGAGGCTCTGCTTGGTGATCTGCAGGATGTCTAGCAGTTCGGCGATGGTCAGCCCCGGACGGCGCGCGACGAAATGCAGCACGCGGTGATGGGCCCGGCCGAAGCCGTAATCGGCGAGCATGCGGTCGGGGCCGCCGACGAAGTCGCGATAGGCGAAGAAGAGCAGCTCGATCAGGTCGTAGGGCACCGGCTCCGGCGGGGCCGCCGGGCGGAGCGCGTCGATCGGCTGGGCGAGGGGGTCCGGCACGAAAATCGTCTCCGCATTACGTCAGTGATGTTGACATATCTCAGACGCAAGATTACGGGTCAAGGGCGCCGGACGACGGAAAATGTCGCGATTGACCGTTCTGGCGCAGTTTTCGATCTCGTCTTGCGTCGGCGCGGCCGCTGTGGCGGTGTCTCGTCGATCAAAAAAACGCCCAGGAGAGGTTCCATGTCAGTCATCCCCTTCGACCAGCGCGACGGCGTCATCTGGTTCGACGGCAAGCTCGTGCCGTGGAAGGACGCCAAGGTGCACGTACTGACCCATGGCCTGCATTACGGCTCCTGCGTGTTCGAGGGCGAGCGCGCCTATGACGGGGTGATCTACAAGGGCACCGAGCATTCGAAGCGCTTCCATGCCTCGGCCGAGATCATGGATTTCACGATCCCCTGGTCGGTCGCCGAACTCGACGCCGCCAAGGAGCTCTGCCTGAAGGAGAACGGGCTGAAGGACGCCTATATCCGCCCGGTCGCCTGGCGCGGTTCGGAGATGATGGCGGTCTCGGGCATCAACAATTCGATCCACACCGCGATCGCGGTCTGGGAGTGGCCGAGCATGTTCGACATGGCGCAGAAGCTCAAAGGCGTGCGGCTCGACGTCGCCGAATATCGCCGGCCCGACCCGGCCTGCGCGCCGGTCCATGCCAAGGCGGCGGGGCTCTACATGATCTGCTCGCTCTCCAAGCACAAGGCCGAGCGCGCCGGTTACGCCGACGCGATGATGCTCGACTGGGAGGGCAATGTCGCCGAATGCACCGGCGCCAACATCTTCTTCATCAAGGACGGCGTGATCCACACCCCGCAGGCCGACCGCTTCCTCAACGGACTGACGCGCCAGTCCGTGATCGAGCTGTGCAGGCAGCGCGGCTTCGAGGTGGTGGAGCGCCGCATCCGGCCGGAAGAGCTAGAAACGTTCAACGAGTGCTTCATCACCGGCTCCGCAGCCGAGGTGACGCTGGTCTCGGAGATCGGCCCGTACTCCTTCATCACCGGCAATATGGGCAAGGTGATCATGGAGGACTATTCCGACGCGGTCAGGCCGGGGAAGAAGGCGGCTTGAGGGTTCAGGCCCTCGCTTCACTGTCATGCTCGCCCTTGTGGCGAGCATCCACGTCCTGGGCGTAGGGTGCAACGAGCGAAGACGTGGATGGTCGGCACAAGGCCGACCATGACGGGCAGGGCGGTGCGCTGTCCTACCTCACCACCTTCACCTCGCTCCGGAAGAGCGTGATCCAGTCGTCGCTGATGATGCCCCTGCACTGGTCCATCGCCTGGAAGGCGGTCATCGCGAAGCCCGAGCCCGTCCAGGCGTAATTGCCGCTCGCGCCGCAATCGCCCATGCCCCGGCCCCTGTTGTAAAACGAGATCTGGCCGCTGCCCGCGTCATAGTCGGCGTTGACCAGCATGTTGTCGGGCTTGCCGTCGAATTGCGGAAACAGCGCCTTGCGCGCCTTGCCCACATCCGCGCCCGGCACGATCCAGAACCCGGTCGAGAGGTTGTAGGCCCCGCGCGAACAGAGCAGGCCGACGAGCCGCGCCCCGCCACCGAGCGGCCAGACGGAGTCCGCGTCCGCGATATCCTCGGGCGCGTCCTCGCAGAGGTCGGGATCGAGGCGCTTCAGCTCGTTGCGCAGCGCCGTCGTCAGCGTCTTGGCGGCCTTGCCATCGATTGCCGGGGCCGCCGTCCCCTTCGCCACGATCACCGGCAAAGCCGGGGCGGCGGGACTGGTCGCGCCCGGTCCCTTGCGGATCAGCGCCGAGGTGGTGTCGAGCCGGCCCTGCTGCTCGTCGATCCAGAGCAGCGCCGCGACGGAGCCGGCGAGCGAGACGTCGAAACGCCGGTCGGCGACGGCGACGCCGAGCTTGTCCGCCTTGCGCGCCGCCGCGATCAGCGCCTGCGTCTCGGCGGGCGAGAGCGTGATATCGGCGGTCTCGCCGTCGACGCTCGTCGCGGTCCAGCGCTTGCCGGCTGCCGGGAAGGCCGCGCCGTCGACCGTCAGCGTGATCGCCAGCGTCGACGGCAGCTTCTCGGCCCGCAGCTTCAGCTCGAGCCTGGGTTCGCCCGCGGTCCCGGCCGGTCGCGTCAGCTTGAGGAAGGCGGCCGGTTCGCCAACCTCGCCCGGCAACGACAAGGCGGTGCAGCTCTTCAGGTTGTCGCAGCCGGCGATCCAGTCGCGGAAGGTCTTGCTCTGCGGGCTGGCGGCGGATGCCGCGCCGGACAGGCAGAGCATCAAGGTCGCCACGGCGACGATACTAGGGCCCAGCCGTGTCATCGCCTATCCCCAGCGCTGCGCCGCCGCATCATCGGCGTTCTTGGCCTCGACCCAACCGCCCGTCGTCCCGTCGGCGAGATGCTCGCGCTTCCAGAAGGGCGCGCGGGTCTTGAGGTAGTCCATCATGAAATCGGCGGCCTCGAAGGCGGCGCGGCGATGGGCCGAGGCTGCGACGACCAGCACGATCTGCTCGCCGGGCCTCACCAGACCGAAGCGATGGATTGCCACCAGCCCGCAAAGCGGCCAGCGCAAGACGGCCTCATTGGCGACGCGGCCGATCTCGGCCTCGGCCATGCCGGGATAGTGCTCGAGCTCCAGCGCTGCGAGCTTGCCGCCCTCGTCGCGGCAGAGCCCTGTGAAGCTGACGACCGCGCCGATGTCGCTGCGCCCGGCGGTCAGGGCCGCGATCTCGTCGGCGAGGTCGAAATCCTCGCGCTGGATGCGGATGAGGGGGGTCATGCTCCCACCCTTGTCATTCCGGGGCTTCGCGGAGCGAAGAACCCGGAACCCACGACCGGGCGAGACGGCAGGTTCCGTTCAGGGGCGCTCACCCGGTCGTGGGTTCCGGGTTCGCGCCTGCGGCGCGCCCCGGAATGACAGATGGGGTCACGCACGACTCACCCCCCCGTCATCGGCGGGAAGAAGGCGATCTCGCTCGCGCCCGCGATCGGGGCATCCGGCCTGACATGCGCGTGGTCGATCGCCGCGCGCACGATCGCCTCGTTCTCGAAGGCGGCCTCGTAGCCCTCGTCGCGGCTCTTCAGCCAGCGCACCAGATCGGCGATCGTCTCGGTTCCCGCCGGCGGCGTCACGGTTTCTTCGGCCACGCCGATGCGCTCGCGCACCCAGGCGAAATAGACGAGCTTGACGGTGCGGGCGGCGATCGCGGTATCGGTCATGGCTGGCGCTCGTCCTCCTCGACGAGATGGCGGATGCCCGCGTTGAAATAATCCCAGCCGGTATAGATGGTGAGCCCGGCCGCGATCCACAGCATGGCGATGCCGAGCTGGGTGTTGAAGGGCAGCACCTTGTCGCCGGCCGGTCCGGCCACGAGGAAGCCGAGCGCCAGCAATTGCGCCGCCGTCTTCCATTTTGCGACCCTGCTCACCGGCACGCTGACCTTCAACTCGGCCAGGAATTCGCGCAGGCCCGAGACCAGGATCTCGCGGCACAGGATGACGATCGCGGCCCAGATCGCCCAGCCCTTGATCGTCTCGGTGTGGACCAGCATCAGCAGCAGCGCGCAGACCAGCAGCTTGTCGGCGATCGGATCGAGCATGCGGCCGATCGCCGATTGCTGGCTCCACGCCCGGGCGATCCAGCCGTCGAGATAGTCGGTGACGGCGGCGATGACATAGACGCCGAGCGCGATCCAGCGCACCCAGTCGTCGCGCGGCCAGAACAACAGGCCGACAAGGGCCGGAATCGCGACGATCCGGCCGTATGTCAAAAGGTTCGGCAGCGACCACGGGCCGCGCCGGCGGATGGCGTCAGGAAGAATCGTCACGGAAATCACCAAAGCAGCGGCTTCGTGACAGCGTCAACACGCAATGGCGCGAGGGCGATCGTCATGGCGAGCGAGGCGCAGCCGACCAAGCAATCCGGAGCCCTGGCGCTCGACGCCTCCCGGATTGCTTCGCTCCGCTCGCAATGACGGGGTCAGCCGTCATGAAAGTAATCGTGCACCGCCCTCGCCGTCGCCGCGTTGACGCCGGGCGTGCCCATCAGGTCGTCGAGTTTCGCGCGCTGGATCGCCTTCACCGTGCCGAAATGCAGCAGCAGCGCCCGCTTGCGCGACGGGCCGATGCCGGGGATCTCGTCGAGCGGGTTCTTCATCGTATCCTTCTTGCGTCGCGCCCGGTGCGTGCCGATGGCGAAGCGATGCGCCTCGTCGCGCAGCCGCTGGATGAAATACAAGGCGGGATCGCGCGGCGGCAGCTTGAAGGGCTCGCGGCCGGTCATGTGGAAGGTCTCGCGCATGGCGTTGCGGTCCGCGCCCTTGGCGATGGCGACGAGGGGCACGTCGCCCGCCCCGCATTCGGCCATGATCCTGCGCGCCGCCTCGAACTGGCCCTTGCCGCCGTCGACGATGACGAGGTCGGGGCGCGAGGGGAAGGCGGCGTCGTCTTCGGGCTCCAGCGCCTGTCCGCCGATCCCGCCCGAGCCCTCATCCTGAGGAGCGCCGTCAGGCGCGTCTCGAAGGATGCTCGCGGAGGCTCCGTCGCTGGCTGGAGCATCCTTCGAGACGCCGCTGCGCGGCTCCTCAGGATGAGGGCTCACGGGAGGCAAACTGCCACTCTCCTTCGCCAGCCTTGAAAACCGCCGCTGCAGCACCTCGCGCATCATACCGAAATCGTCGCCGGCGATGGTGTCGGTCGAGATGTTGAAGGTGCGGTAATGGCTCTTCATGAAGCCGTCCCGGCCGGCCACGACCATGCCGCCGACGGCGTTCGTGCCCATGATGTGCGAGTTGTCGTAGACCTCGACCCGGCGCGGTGGCTTTTCCATGCCGAAGGCTGCGCCCAGCGCCGCCAGCAGCGATTGCTGCCCGGCGTTGTCGGCGAGCTTTCGCGACAGCGCCTCGCGCGCGTTCTTGCGCGCATGCTCGACGAGATCGGCCTTCTCGCCGCGCCGGGGCGAGGCGACCTCGACCTTGCGGCCGGCCCGCGCCGCAAGCGCCGCCGCGATCAGGTCGGCTTCCTCGACCTCGTGCGAGAGCAGAACCAGGCGCGGCGGCGGCTTGTCGTCGTAGAACTGCGTCACCACCGAGGCGAGCACCTCGGCCGGGGTCAGCGAGCGGTCGGCGCGCGGAAACAGCGCCCGGTTGCCCCAGTTCTGCTTGTTGCGGAAGAAGAAGAGCTGGACGCAGAACTGCCCGGCCTGCTCGTCGATGGCGAAGACGTCGGCCTCCTCGACGCCCTGCGTGTTGATGTCCTGCCCGGCGGCCACCGCCGAGAGCGCCGCCAGCCGGTCGCGATAGCGCGCCGCCTTCTCGAATTCGAGCTCTTCCGCCGCCGCCTGCATCCGGGCGGAGAGCAGTTTCTTCACCCCCGAGGCGCGCCCCGCCAGAAAGTCGCGCGCCTGTCCGGCCAGCCCCTGATAGTCGGGAATGCTGATCTCGCCGGTGCAGGGGCCGGCGCAGCGCTTGATCTGGAACAGCAGGCAGGGCCGCGTCCGGTTCTCGTAGAACGAGTCGGTGCAGGAGCGCAGCAGGAACGCCTTCTGCAGCGCGTCGATGGTGCGCTTCACCGCCCAGACCGAGGCGAAGGGGCCGTAATAATCGCCCTTGCGCTGGCGCGAGCCGCGATGTTTTGCGATCTGCGGGGCAGGATGGTCGCCGCTCAGCAGGATGTAGGGAAACGATTTGTCGTCGCGCAGCAGCACGTTGTAGCGCGGCCGGAGCTGCTTGATCAGGTTGGATTCGAGCAGCAGCGCCTCGGTCTCGGTGCCGGTGGTGACGAACTCCATATTCGCCGTCTCGGCGATCATCCGGGCGACCGCGTTGGTGTGGGCCATGCCGCGCGCGTAAGCCGTGACCCGGTTCTTCAGGTTCTTGGCTTTGCCGACATAAAGCACGTCGCCGGCGCGATCGAACATGCGGTAGACGCCGGGTCTGCCGGGCAGATGCTTCGCGAAGCCGGCGATGATCTCGATGCCGGCCTTGAGCGCGCCGGGCGCGGCCTCGGCGAGTTCTGGCGAGGGGCTGAGGAGGGCGTCCTCCTCATCCTCGATATCGTCGTCGGTGGGGGCGTCTGGGCGTTCGCGACTCATGATGCGCATGTAGGATGCCGCAGCGCATTCGTCATGTCAGGAGCGCGCAGACCCGGCGCGCTCCGGTTCACGCGGCCGCCAGCTCGACAAAATCCTGCACGATCCGGTCATGGGCGTGGATGCAGAGGATTTCGAGGCGGCCCTCGCCGACATTGACGAATCTGTGCGGCACGCCGGCCGGACCGACGAGGATGGCGCCGGCGCCGGCGCGCACGCTTTCCGCGCCCACGGTGAACTCCGCCTCGCCCGACCGGACGATCCAGGTCTCGGTATAGGGGTGGACATGCAGCCCCGGCCCCTGGCCCGGCTCGTTGTCGACCAGAAAGAACGAGACGCCGGAGCCGTGCTCGCACCCGTCGAAACGGATGGTGCGGCTCACGCCGGCCTTCAACTGCGCGCTGTCGATGATGGTTGGCATGATCGTCTCCTCGCAACGGGGATTTATCTTCACGTGAAGATATCTCGCATGCATCTATCTTCGCGTCAAGATATCTGGTAGCGGCAGGCATCGCAGCGGCGGGAGCGGGCGCGGATGGATGCGGGAAGCTCGGAGATGCAAGGCTTGACCCATGACCATGTCGGCCGCCTGCGGGCGCAATGGGCTCGCGAACTGCCCGATCTCGACACCACGCCGATGGCGGTGCTGGGCCGGGCCTACCGGCTGGCCAATCTGGTCCGGCCGAGCATCGAGGCGCTGTTCGAGGGGTTCGGGCTCGATCGCGGCGAGTTCGACGTGCTCAGCACGCTGCGCCGCAGCGGCGCGCCCTATCGCCTGACGCCGACCGAACTCTATCGCTCGCTGATGATCTCCTCGGGCGGGCTGACGCACCGGCTGGTCCGGCTGGAGAAGGCCGGGCTGGTCCGGCGCGAGCGCGCCGCCGGGGACGGCCGCAGCCTGCTCGTCATGCTGACGGAGGAGGGGATAGCGCGCACCGAGGCCGCCTTTCGCGCCGATATGGAGAATGAGCGGCGTTTCCTCGATGGCATGACGGCTGAGAAGCGCGATGCGCTGGCGACGCTGCTGGCGGAACTGCTGGTCGGGATCGAACAGCATGACGCCGCTTCGCACGCTGAAGCCCCGACACGTGAGCCCGCCTTCGACAGGACGGAAACGAGACCATGAAGGATCTGAACGGAAAGACCGTCTTCGTCACCGGCGCGGCCTCGGGCATCGGCAAAGCGATGGCGCGGTCGTTTCTCGCCGCCGGCTGCCGGGTCGCGCTCGCCGACATCGACGAACAGAGGCTCGCGCAGGTGACCACCGAGTTCGGACGCGAGGGGTCGGTGGCCACGGCGGTCAGGCTCGATGTCGCGTCCGTCGCATCGTGGTCCGCTGCGCGGCGGACAGTCGAGAATGCGCTCGGTCAGGTCGACATCCTTTGCAACAATGCCGGCGTCGGCTCCGCGCGCAAACCGCTCGCCGAGATGTCGCTCGCCGAATGGACGCATGTCTTCGACATCAACGTCCACGGCGTCTTCAACGGCGTGTCGACGTTCCTGTCCGGGATGCTGGCGCGTGGTGCGGAAGCGCATATCGTCAACACCGCCTCGATCCTGGGGCACTTCGCCCGCCCCGGCGTCGGCGAATATGTCGCCTCGAAATATGCCATTCTCGGCCTGTCGGAGACGTTGCGGATGGAGCTGGCCGGCACGCAGGTCGGCGTCTCCGTGCTGTGTCCGGGGCTTGTGGCGACCCGGCTCGGACGACCCTCCGGGCCGGATGAGGAGCCGCTCGCCGCGGCCGGGCCGGACCCGACGGCCGATCCGCCGGGCGGCGCGAGACCGCCCGGCGTCGATGCCGGCTGCGTCGGCGACGCCGTCGTGACGGCGGTGCGGGAGAGGCGCTTCTACATCTTCACGCATCCCGAATATGCGCCGTTGCTCGGCCGACGTTCTGGCGAGATCAAACAGGCGCTGGCCTCGGCGACCGCCGTGGGACCGGCCGAAGACACCGATTATCTGGGACAGGGTTTTGCCGCGTCCTGATATGTCCGCCACGGCGTCGCGGCCAGAGGATAAGGCCTGAGCGGCGCGACGTTTCACGAATCCGGCTATTGCATTGATGACATCGAGGTCGACGGCTTGTGGCCCGAGGCGGGGAACGCCATCCGGTCCTGATCGCCTCGACAGGATTTTACCCAGCGGAGCCTCCGACATGCCAGACATCGAAACACAGCGGATCGTTCTCGCATCCCGCCCGACAGGCGCTCCGACGCAAGATGACTTCCGGATCGAGGCCGCCGCCGTCCCGGCCCCGGCCGAGGGACAGGTTCAGCTCAAAATCCTCTACCTCTCGCTCGACCCCTATATGCGCGGCAGAATGAGCGCGGCGAAATCCTATGCCGCGCCGACCGAGATCGGCGCGGTGATGGAGGGCGGCACGGTCGCGCAGGTGCTGGAGAGCCGCCATCCCGGCCTCGAACCGGGCGACGTCGTGCTCTCGCATTCGGGCTGGCAGTCGCATGCGCTGGCCGACGGCAAGGGCCTGCGCAAGCTCGATCCCGAGTTAGCGCCGGTGACCACGGCGCTCGGCGTGCTCGGCATGCCGGGCTTCACCGCCTATGCCGGCCTGCTGACGCTGGGCCAGCCGAAGCCGGGCGAGACCGTGGTCGTGGCGGCGGCGAGCGGGCCGGTCGGCTCCGCCGTCGGCCAGATCGCGCGGATCAAGGGCGCGCGCGCCGTCGGGATCGCGGGCGGGCCGGAGAAATGCGCCTTCGTGCGCGAGACCTTCGGCTTCGACGCCGTCGTCGACCATCGCTCGGCGAATCTGGCGGAAGAGCTCGCGGCGGCCTGCCCGCAGGGCATCGACGTCTATTTCGAGAATGTCGGCGGCAAGGTCTGGGACGCGGTCTTCCCGCTGCTCAATCCCTTCGCCCGCATCCCGGTCTGCGGGCTGGTCGCGCAGTACAACAGCACGGGCGATTTCGAGGGGCCCGACCGCTTTCCGGGCGTGATGCGGCAGGTGCTGTCCAAGAGCCTGACGATCCGCGGCTTCATCCAGCACGAGTTCCAGAAGCAGCGGCCGGAGTTTTATCGCGAGATGGCGGGCTGGATCGCGGAGGGCGCCGTGAAATACAAGGAGGACATCGTTGCCGGGCTGGAGAACGCGCCCGACGCCTTCATCGGGCTGCTGGAGGGCAGGAACTTCGGCAAGCTGATCGTGAAAGTGTCAGACTGAGGCGGACCAGGGATCGATGACGGGAAGGCCGGCCGCGGCGAAGGGGCTCGTGTCGCGGGTTGCGACCGTCAATCCGTTGGCGAGCGCGATGGCCGCGATGTAGCCGTCGACGACCGCAATGGCTTTCCCGGTCGCCCGGCAGCGCGCTCGAAGTCGGGCATAGGCTTCCGCTGCCGCCATGTCGAAAATCAGGATGCGCCCTTCGAATAATGGCAGGAGGAGTCGGCGCAAGTTCTCGTCCAGCGCGCTTTTGCGGCGTCCGTCCGGCAAGATTGCGATACCCAACAGCAGCTCCGCGACGGTGATCGAAGACAGGTACAGAGTGTCCGCGACTTGCGCATCGAGCCAAGCCTTGACGTTCGCGTTGCCACCTGGTCTCGACGCCTCGGAGATGGCGTTGGTATCCAGCAGGATCATTCGAACTTCATTGGCTCGACGATCGATTTGTCCCGCAGGCCTTCGGTTTCGAAGCCGCCGGTCTCGCGGCCGATCTGAGCCAGCAATGAGCCGAGCTTGATGCGTTCCGGCGGATTGACCGCCGCATCGAGGATATGGCGGATTTCCGCTTCCGTGCTGCGACCATGGCGAGCCGCCCGGACCTTGAGCGCCCGATGGGTTTCGTCGGAAAGCTGTCTGACGGTGACTGAAGCCATGATGCGCAACCCGTTCTCAATGAAAGCAATGCTATCATAATGATCGTATTGCTTTCAATCGGATTCGCGTCATACGCGGACCGCCTCTTGACCCTGCCGCCCCGCAGCCTCCATCACCATCCGCCCGCCACCGGACTCCTCCCATGCCCGTCTTCGCCATCCCCTTTCCGGTGATCGATCCGGTCGCGCTGTCGCTCGGGCCGGTCTCGGTCAAATGGTACGGGCTCGCCTATGTCGCCGGCCTGCTCGGCGGCTGGTTGTATGCGCGCCGGCTGGTCGCGGCGGATGGTCTGTGGGGCGTGCGGGCGCGACCGAAGCCGGAAGAACTCGACGACATGCTGCTCTTCGTCGCGCTCGGCGTCGTCCTCGGCGGCCGGCTCGGCTTCGTGCTGTTTTATGATCTCGCGCGCTATCTCGCCCGGCCGCAGGACATTCTTGCGATCTGGCAGGGCGGCATGTCGTTCCATGGCGGGCTGGTGGGGGCGGCGACGGGGCTTTACCTGTTCGCGCGCAGGCGCGGCTATCCGGCGCTGAGCGTGTTCGACATCGCGGCGGCGGTGGTGCCGATCGGCCTGTTCCTCGGGCGTATCGCCAATTTCATCAATGCCGAGCTGTGGGGGCGGCCGGCGCCCGATGTTCCCTGGGCGATGGTCTTCCCCGATGCCGGGCCGCTGCCGCGCCATCCGAGCCAGCTCTACGAGGCGCTGGGCGAGGGGCTGATCCTGTTCGTCGTGCTCGCCTTGCTGATCCGGGCCGGCGGTCTCAAGCGTCCCGGCCTCGTCGCCGGCGTCTTCGGCATGGGCTATGCGGTCGCCCGCATCGTCTGCGAATTCTTCCGCGAGCCCGATCCGCAGCTCGGCTTCCTGTTCGGGACGAGCGTCGACGCGCTGTCGGGCGGGATCACCATGGGCATGCTGCTCTCGCTGCCGCTGTTCGCGGCCGGGCTTGTCCTGTTCCTGCGTGCAAGGCGGGCTGCGTGACGCCGCTCAAGGCGGAGCTGATCCGCCTGATCCGCGACGAGGGTCCGATTCCGGTCTCGCGCTACATGGCGCTGTGTCTCGGCCATCCCAGGCACGGCTATTACATGACGCGCGATCCCTTCGGCGCGGCCGGCGACTTCACCACCGCGCCCGAGATCAGCCAGATCTTCGGCGAGCTGATCGGGCTCTGGGCAGCCGGAATTTGGCAGGCGATGGGGCAGCCCGCCCAACTGAGATTGATCGAGCTCGGCCCGGGGCGCGGCACGCTGATGGCCGATGTCCTGCGCGCGGCAAAAGTGCTGCCGGCGTTCCGCGACGCTTTGTCGGTGCATCTGGTCGAGACCAGCCCGGCGCTGCGCGCGGTCCAGGCGACGACGCTCGCCGGCGCGGCCGGGCCGGTCTGGCACGACACGATCGCGAGCGCGCTCGACGGGCCGGCGATCATCCTCGCCAACGAATTCCTCGACGCGCTGCCGCTCGACCAGTTCGTGATGACCGAAAGCGGCTGGCGCGAGCGGTTGGTCGGGCTCGACGAGGATGGCAGTCTGGCGTTCGGACTGGCTGCCGGCGATGCCGGGCTCGGCGTCGCGGCGCCGGTCGGCTCCGTGTTCGAGCAGCCGACGATCGCGCTCGACATCGTCTCGGCCATCGCCCACCACCTCGCCGACAACGGCGGCGCGGCGCTGTTCATCGACTACGGCGCGACACGGTCCGGCCTCGGCGACACGCTGCAGGCGCTGCGTTCGCATGCCTTCGTCGATCCGCTTGCCGAACCTGGCGAGGCCGACCTCACCGTCCATGTCGATTTCGCCCGGATGGCCCAGGCCGGGCTCGCGGCTGGAGCCGCAGCGCACGGCCCGGCGACGCAGCGCGATTTCCTGCTCGCATTGGGGCTGGCCGAGCGGGCGCGGGCGCTCTCGGCCAAAGCGACGCCGCAGCAGGCGCAGTCCGTCGCCGCCGGCGCCGAGCGCCTGACGGCGCGGGGCGCGACCGCGATGGGCGATCTGTTCAAGGTTCTGGCGCTCTGCCATCCCGGCCTGCCGGCGCTGCCCGGATTTGACCTTCATCGCCTGCCAGAGCAGGGCTGAGCGCAAGAGCGCGAAAACCGGACGACCCGATGTTCATCACCTCTCCCGACCTCGCCGCCGAGCCCGGCATCCGCCACGCCTTCTTCACGCGGCAGGGCGGCGTCTCTGCCGGCATCTACGCCTCGCTCAATGGCGGGCTGGGCTCCGCCGACGATCCGGCCGCCATCACCGGGAACCGGGCGCGGATGGCGCGCCATCTTTCGGTCGTGCCCGAGAGCCTGATCAGTCTTTACCAGGTGCATTCGGCCGATGCGGAGGTCGTCACCGGCCCGTGGCAGGGCGAGCGACCGAAGGCCGACGCCATGGTCAGCGCGGCGTCGGGCATCGCGCTTGGTGTCTCAACCGCCGATTGCGGGCCGATTCTGTTCGCCGACAGTGAGGCGGGCGTCATCGGCGCGGCGCATGCCGGCTGGAAAGGCGCGTTCACGGGCATCGTCGCCTCGACCGTGACCGCGATGGAAAAGCTTGGCGCGCGGCGCGAGCGCATCCTCGCCGTGCTCGGCCCGACGATCAGCGCGCAGGCCTATGAGGTCGGGCCGGAATTCGTCGAGCGCTTCAAGGCCGAGAACGCGACCTATGCGCGCTTCTTCACGGCTTCCGAACGGGCGGCGCATGCGATGTTCGATCTGCCGGCCTTCATCGGGCTGAGGGCGCAGGAGGCGGGCATCGGGCGCTTCGTCGATCTGGGCCTGTGCACCTATGGCGACGAGGAGCGTTTCTTCAGCTATCGCCGCACGACGCATCGCGGAGAGCCCGACTATGGCCGGCTGATCTCGGCGATCGCGCTGGGGTGAGAGTGCGTCACGTCAAATGGCGACCGACATCCATACTCTGGTGGAGAATGCGGATGATCTCGATGCGGTCGGTCGTCGGACGATAGAAAATGGTGTGAGACCCGATGACGAATTTGCGGTGAAACGGCTTGATGTCGTCGCAGGCGACGCCGAGCCCGGGCGTCAGCGCCAGACGGTCGATGGCCTGCCGGATGCCCTGGAGATAGGCAGTCGCTCTCTGCCGTGCCCACTCTTGTGCCGAGTAGCTTGATATTTCGCGCAGGTCAGTGCTGGCAAGGCGGCTCAGGACATAGCGTTTCAACGGTTCGGCTCAGCCTTGCGAGCTTCCTCTTCGATAAAGACGTCGAGGTCGAAATTCTCGTCGAACCCACTCGCCTCTCCCTCGTCGAGAGCGGCGCGCAAGGCTGACAGCCGTGCCTCATGCTCTTCCAGCAGCCGCAATCCAGCCCGCACGACATCGCTTGCGGAGCCGTAGCGGCCCTTCTCGACCTCGGTCTCGATAAACGCGACAAAATGCTCGCTGAGGCTGATCGAGGTGTTCTTGCCCATCGCCCGCATTCTCCGTTACCAATGATTGGTATAGCTCGGCTCCGGCCGCTTGTCATGTTGCCGCTGCGCGAGCCGACGACATGACGGCGCGCGCGACATCGGGCTAGGTTGAGACACCGCAACTGCCGAGAGCATACGATGCCCCGCCAGATCGACTACTACTTCACCCTGCTCTCGCCCTGGACCTATCTCGGCCACGCGACCTTCGTCGAAACGGCGCGGCGGCATGGCTGCGGCGTCACCTGGCGGCCGATGCCGATCCGCTCGGTCTTCGACGAGACCGGCGGCCTGCCATTGCCCAAGCGCCATCCGGTGCGGCAGCGCTACCGCATCCTCGAACTGCAGCGCTGGCGCGAGAAGCGGGCGCTGCCGCTGGTGATCTATCCGATGCATTTCCCCTTCGACGTCGCGCTGGCCGACCGCATGGTGCTAGCGATCGTCGCCGCCGGCGGCGATCCGTCAGGTTTCGTCGGCGACGTACTGGCGGGCGTCTGGGCGCGGGATGAGGATCTGTCGGAAGCCGGGTTGATCGCTGAAATCGCCGGCCGGGCCGGGTTCGACGGCGTGGCGCTGCTGGCGGCGGCCGGAAGCGAGGCGATCGTCGAGCGCTACGCCGCCACGATCAACCTCGCGATCGAGGCCGGCGTGTTCGGCGCGCCGAGCTATGTGCTCGACGGCGAGGTGTTCTGGGGGCAGGACCGGCTGGAGCTGCTGGAGAGCGCGCTGGCGAGCGGCCGGCCGGCCTATCGCAACGACGCGGCGGTGTGATCGGCACACCCGTCATTGCGAGCCGACGCTCCTCGCAATGACGGGTGTGCCTGTCAGCCGACGATGTCGGGCGTGCGCCAGCCGAGATGCTGGCCGGCGTCGACCGCGATCATCTGGCCGGTCACCGAACGGGCGCGCGCCAGATAGAGCACCGCCTCGGCGATCTCGGCCGCCTCGACCGTGTGGCCGAGCAGGGTGCCGGCGGCCTCGGCTTCCATCCGCTCCGGCCCGTCATGCGGATTCGGCAGGGTCGGGCCGGGGCCGACCGCGTTGACGCGGATGCGGGGGCTGAGCGCCTGCGCCATGGTCTGCGTCGCCGTCAGCAGCGCCGCCTTGGTCAGGGTGTAGGAATAATATTGCGGCGTCAGCTTCCAGACGCGCTGGTCGATGATGTTGACGATCGCGCCGTCGCGTCCTTCGGGGAGACGGTTCGCCATCGCGCCGGCCAGCACCGAGGGCGCGCGCAGATTGACCGAGAACTGGCGGTTCCAGCTTGGGGCATCGATGTTTCGGACGTCGTCGCGCAGGAAGCTCGAGGCGTTGTTGACGAGCAGCGTCACCGGCCCGAGCGCGTCTTCCGCGGCCGGGAGCACGCCGTCGACGGCGGCCGGATCGGCGAGATCAGCCTCGATCACGCAGGCCTGCCCGCCGGCGGCGGCGATCCGCGCCGCCAGCGCCTGCGCCTCGTCGCGCGAACGGCCGCAATGGATCGCGAGCGCATAGCCGGCCCCGGCCAGCCGCTCGACGATCGCCGCGCCGATCCGGCGCGCGCCGCCGGTGACGAGCGCGACCTCAGCCATCGTTCCGCTCGCCGCCGCGCGCATCGGCGCGCCGCCGCAGCCGCCGTTCCCAGTGCTTGGCGACGCGCAGATAGCGGTAGAAGGCGTAGTTCATGGCGGTCATGAGGCCGTAGACGCCGCGCAAGATGTGACGCCGGCCGATATAGGCCTTGATGAAGTTGGCCGGAAACTCGACCACGAGCCGGAACACCGACAGCGTCGCCCCGCGCCGGTCGAGATCGTCGGCCTGCGCGTCGCTATAGGCGTTGAGCTTGTCCATCTGGTCGCCGAGCGAGCGGACGGAGTAATGATGCACCGTGCCCCTGAGCCGGCCGATGCGGGCGTCGGGTGCGAGGTCGACCCGGTCATGCACGGGGGAGGGCGAATAGCGTCCTTTCGAGCGGCGATAGAGCCGGACCGGGGCGAGCGCATAGGCGAAGCGGTGCGGCGCCGGCTCGCCCGGGAAGATCTCGGCGATTCGCAGCTTGTAGGCGTCGGCTGCGGGTTCGCTGTCGAACAGGGCCGCGATCTCTCGCACGAGATCGGGCGGGACGACCTCGTCGGCGTCGAGATTCAGCATCCAGTCATGCCGGCACTGCTCCTCGGCGAAGCGCTTCTGCGGCCCGTAGCCTGGCCAGGGATTGACGATGACGCGGGCTCCGAGCGATTCGGCGATCGCCGTGGTCGCATCGGTCGAACCGGAATCGACCAGCACGATGTCGTCGCTCAGGCCGCGGACCGCCTTGATCGTGCGGCCGATCCGGTCGGCCTCGTCGCGGGCGATGATGAAGATCGAAAGGGGCGGCACCGGCTATGCGTCTCGTCACTGGCCACGCTGCCGCCGGCTAAAGCACGCGCCGCCTGCCCCGGCAAGCCGGCAGGTCCAAACAATGTTTCGCCGGCGCGGGAACCTTACGGGAACCACTGCGTTAAGCGATCGGGACGAAATGGGCAGGGGAAGATGTATTAGTATTCGATTTACCACGCAGCGTCCTTTAACAATCATTAATTGAAATTCACGCTTTAGCCTTGGTCATCCCGGTTCGCGCCGCATTTCCGCCGTGGTCTGCACGGCAGATGTGCTTCCAGCGCAACAGACAAAGCCCGGCGGAGGTCTTATACCTCCGTTATCGAAATCACCCGCCGGGCACTCAGGCCGGCACCAGCGACGACTAAGGAGTACACTATGAAGAACTATCTGCTTTCGGGCGTCGCGGCGCTTGGCCTCATTGCCGCCGGCGCTGCGTCCGCCGCCGACCTGCCGGCCCGCAAGGGCTATGTCGAGGCGCCGGTCGCCTACGCTCCGGTCTTCACCTGGACGGGCTTCTATGTCGGCGCGAACGCTGGCTACGCCTGGGGCAACATCGACTCGGTCACCTTCGGCACCCTGCCGACGCTGAACGATCCGGAAGGCTTCGTCGGCGGTGGCCAGATCGGCTACAACTACCAGCTCGGCCAGATCGTGTTCGGCGTCGAGGCCGACTTCCAGGGCGCCGACCTGAAGGCTGAGGTCCGTGACGCGTTCGGCAACTCCGCGTCGAACGAGATCAACTACTTCGGTACGGTCCGCGGTCGCGTCGGCTTCGCCTTCGACCGGTTCCTGCCCTATGTCACGGCCGGTTTCGCCTACGCCAACGTGAAGAGCCAGTTCGCCACCCCGTTCGCGGCGGTGAGCAACGACAGCACCCAGTACGGCTACACCGTCGGCGCCGGCCTGGAATACGCCTTCACCAACAACCTGACCGCCAAGATCGAATACCTCTACGTCGATCTCGAGAAGGAGTCGGTCCGCACGCCCTTCGGCAACGCCAACCTCAAGGTCGGCACGGACTTCTCGCTCGTCCGCGCCGGTCTGAACTACAAGTTCTAGTCTGCCTCCCCGGTTCGGGGATGATGAACCCGGTGGCCTCGGCCACCGGGTTTTTTGTTGCCCGCCTCAGCCCTTGAAGCGCGTCGCCTCGAAGGCCGGAACCTTTGCCGCGAAGTCGTCGAGCCAGGCGACGAGTTTCGGGTGTTCGGCGCGCCATTTGCCCTCGAAGCGCAGGTCGAGATAGCCGAGCGCGCAGGCGAGCGCGATCTCGCCGATGCGGGGGCGGTCGGCATAGACCGGCGGCAGCGCCTCCAGCGCGATCAGGGCGCGCGCGACCTTGCCGGCCTGATTGGCGACCCAGTCGGCGTTGCGGCTCTCCTCCGGGCGGAAGCGGACCTCATAGACCTGGAGCAGGGCTGCGTCGCAGAGACCGTCGGCCAGCGCCTGCAGCCGCAATTGCGCAAAGCGCGCCTCGCCAGCCGGGATGAGCCTGCCGCCCCCGGCGAGATGGTCGAGATAATCGACGATCACCCGCGAATCGAACAGCGTCGTGCCGTCCGCCAGCACCAGCGTCGGGATCTTGCCGAGCGGGTTCTGCTGGCGCAGCGTGTCGGCGGGATTGTTGGTGTCGGTCGCCGCGACCTCGATCTTGTCCATCAGCCCCAGTTCGAGCGCGGCGATCTTGACCTTGCGGCCGAAGGGGGAGGCGGGCGAGGAACGCAGGGTGAGCATCGGCATGGCCTTCACGGATGGGGAATCTCAGCCGTCCGGGCGGATCGGCTCGCAAAGGTAGCGCGGGCGCGGGCCCTGCGCGAGGCGTTCGCTCAGCGCCGGCAGCAGCAACCGCGCCTCCTCGGCCAGCGTCCAGGGCGGGTTGACGATCAGCATGCCGGTGGCGCTGAGCCCGCCGGCGGCCTCGGGCCGGTCGACGTCGATCTCGAGCCGCAGCAGCTTGCCGATACCCGCCGACATGATCGCCGACAGCAGGTTCTCGACGGCGCGGCGATCCTTGACCGGATACCAGAGCGCATAGATGCCGGTCGGCCATTTGCGGTGGGCGGCGATGAGCTCGGCTGCAAGCGTGGCGAATTCGTCGGTCTCTTCGAAAGGCGGGTCGATCAGCACGAGCCCGCGCCGCTCCTTCGGCGGCACATTGCCGCGCAGCGCGTTCCAGCCGTCGATGGCGAGCGCCTTGCAGCGCTGATCGCGGCCGAGCACGGAGGCGAGCTTTTTGTGCGTGTGTGGATGCAACTCGGCCGCGATCAGCCTGTCGTCCGCCCGCATCGCCTGCCGGCAGAGCCAGGGCGAGCCGGGATAGGCGTCCGGCCCGAAGAGGGCGCGGGCTCCTGAGAGCGCGTCGCGCCAGGGTTTGAGAATCGCCTCGACCGGCGGGGCGAGCGGCGAACGGTCGATGCGGGCGACGCCGTCCTTCCATTCATGCGTCCGCAGCGCCTCCTCCGAGCCGAGATCGTAACTGCCCGCGCCGGCATGGGTGTCGACGATCCGGTAGGGGCTGTCCTTGGCGTTGAGATGCGTCAGGATGCGCGTGAGGATCGTGTGCTTCAGCACGTCGGCAAAATTTCCGGCGTGGAAGCCGTGGCGGTAGTTCATCGCGCGGTCTTACGCGGGTTTCCGGGTCCTGTCAGTGCTTCTCCTCCGGCCCTCATCCTGAGGAGCGGGCTTCAGCCCGCGTCTCGAAGGATGCTCCAGATGTCTCCGGAGCCTCCTGGAGCATCCTTCGAGACGCCGCTGCGCGGCTCCTCAGGATGAGGACTGAGTGGTGGATTGGACGCCGCTGTCAGCGCGGCGCGTTCACGGTGATGTCGCGCGTGCGGCAGCCGGAGCGGTCGACCTCCTGGCAGGTCTGGAAATTGCGCAGGTCCTTGGAAAAACAGATGCGCACCTCCTGCAGCACGCCGCGGCGGCAGGCGACCGACATCATGTCGCTGCGCAGGCCGGGATTGGCGGCGACAAACGCGCGTTCGAGGTCGATCGCGGTCCAGCTCTGGTCGCGCTCGGCCTTCGCCAGTTGCGGCGGGATCACGATTTTCTCGCGGGCGCGGCGGGTGTCGGCAAAGTAGTCGCTGGGGCTCGAGCCGGAGCAGGTTCCGTGCTTGCGCCATTGATGGCGGGCCAGCCCCTCGCTCGGGAACAGCCCGGCGGCCTGATCGAGCGCGATGCGCGATGCGTTACGCCCGGCGGGGCTGCAATCGGAAGGGTAGCCGCGCTCGTTCTGCGGCCAGAGCCCGTGCACGACGAAGCGCAGATTGGCGCCCTCGCCGCATTGCTCGCGGTTGCGCTCGCGGCCGCCGTCGAGTTCGCAGAAGCCCGGCGACCATGACAGGGCCAGCACGTAGAAGTCGAATTCGCCGGGCGCGCCGCCGCGTTCGCCGCGCTGCGCCTGCGCCGGGCCGCAGGCGAGCGCCAGCATGCCGAGGAGCAGGAGACCGATTCGCGACAGGGCCATGGCGGGCCGGAATCCGCTCAGGGCCGCGCCATCTTGCAGTCGGGCGCATAGGTGCGGTGCCGGTCGAGCCCGCTGACGCACCAGTTGACGTTCCAGCCATAGCCGAACAGGCCGAGATTCTCGCGCACCGAATAGTCGACGCGGTGGAACGAGCCGTCGTTCAGCGCCACCCGGCCCGTGCAGAAGCGGCGCGGGATGAAGTCGTCGCCGAGCGGGCGGAAGCCGAGCGGCCTGATCCTGTCATAGGCCACGGCCTGGAGCGGCCCCCAGAACTTCGCCTCGCGCGAGTTGAACCAGCTCGTGATCTCGCCGAGCACGGCGGGGTCCTCGCAGGCCGGCAGGTTGCCGAACATCGGGATGATGCGGTTCTCGGCCCGGTCTGCGGGGTGGACCTGACGGAGCTGACGGCGATGGTCCGCCTCCGCCGGGGCGGCGAGCGGAAGGCAGGCGGCGGCGAGGAGGGCGGTTCGCAGCAAAGCGCGGCGCATGGGGTCAAGCCTCGTGCAGGACTGGCGAAAATGATGCGGCACGATGGCGGGCGGGCCATCCGGGGTCAAGACGCCTGGAGCGTCGCGCGGCCCATGACGGGCGACCTGTGGCTTTTCGATCCGGGCGCTTGCCCCGCCGTGCGGATTTCGCGGGGCGCCGCCGCGCCGGGCTGCTGGCTTCGCGGCGCGCTTTGCCGGAGACTGCCCGGCCCAAGGGAGACGGCCATGACCGCTGCATTCGACGATCCCGAAGCCCGAATCGCGGACTGCGCGCAGCTTCGCGCCCATGTCGGCGAGGTCAGCCTCGTCGCCGAGCGCAAGGTGCTCGACCGGCTCGACGGCTTCTGCCGCGACTTCATCGCGCTGTCGCCCTTCCTCGTGCTGGCGAGCGCCGACGCCGACGGGCGCGCAGACGCCAGCCCGCGCGGCGACGCGCCGGGCTTCGTGCGCGTGCTCGACGACAAGACGCTGCTGATCCCCGACCGGCGCGGCAACAACCGGGTCGATTCCTTCGCCAACATCCTGTCGGCCCCGGGGGTGGGCCTGGTCTTCATGGTGCCGGGCATCGCCGAGACGCTGCGGGTCAACGGCCGCGCCAGCGCGACGCGCGATCAGGCGCTGCTGGCAGCCTCGACCGTGCAGGAGCGCACGCCCGCGACCGGCCTGATCGTTACGATCGAGGAGGCGTTCTTCCATTGCGGCAAGGCGCTGATCCGCTCGAAGCTTTGGGATCCGGCGACGCAGGTCGAGCGCTCCAGTTTCCCGACGCTCGGCCGCATCGTCGCCGAGCAGACCAAGGCGGTCGACGCGGCCGAGGCCGAGGCCAATCTGGAAGAGGCCTATCGCAGCCGGCTCTATTGAGCGACGGACGAGGCGGGCTGCGGATGGGCGGCCGCCCTGCGTTCGCCGGCGCGCTCCAGCGCGATCAGCGCCAATCCCGCCGCGACGATGAGCCCCGCGCCCGCCAGCATCTGCGGCGTCGGCCAGTCGTCGAAGACGAGCCAGCCGAAGACCAGCGCCCAGACGATCAGGGTGTACTGGTAGGGCACGACCACCGAGGCCTCGGCCAGCTTGAGCGAACGCGTGACGCACAGATGCGCCACCATGGCGACGATGCCGAGCAGGCCGAGCAGCCAGGCGTCGAGCAGGGTCGGCGTCACCCAGCCGAAGGGCAGCAGGGCCGCGCCGAGCAGGAGCGTGCCAAAAGTCTGCCAGCCGACGAGGGTGACGTCGGGCGTGCCGCGCAGCGAGCGGCCGGCGATCATCAGCACGGCGAAAAGCACGCTGCCGAGCAGCGCGACCAGCGCCGGCATCGACAGGCTCGCTCCTGACGGAGCCAGCGTCACCACGACGCCGACAAAGCCCGCCAGCACCGCGAGCCAGCGGCCGATCGAGACCTTCTCGCCCAGGATCAGCGCGGCCAGCAGCACGACCCAGACCGGCGCGGCCATCCAGAGCGTCATCGTGTCGGCGAGCGGCAAATAGGACACCGCCAGATAAAACAGCCCGGATTCGACCGAGCCGAGCGCCGCGCGGATGAATTGCAGCCTCGGCCGCTCGGGCTTCAGCGTCCGCCTCACGCCCTGCCTGACGATGAAGGGCGCGAGCACCGCGAGCGCGGCCGCGCTGCGGATCAGCAGCAACTGGCCGACCGTGTAGGTCGCGACCAGCCATTTTCCCATCACGTCGTTGAGCGAGAACAGCAGGATGCCGAGCAGCATCATGCCGATGCCGGCGAGGGTGGCGTTGCGGGTGGGCATGGGGCTCTGCGACGGGGAAAGCGGGGGCGGAAGCCTCCGCAATGGCCGAGCCGGACGGCTTGGGCAAGCCCGGCGGCGGCAAGGCGGGCAGACCGAAAGCACGGCACAATAATTCGTGATTGACTTAATTAAGTGAATGATGAATCATCTGCGCATGGACGCCTTCGCCGCCCTCGCCGACCCGACCCGCCGCCGCATCGTCGAGATGCTGGCCGACGGTTCGCTTTCGGCCGGCGAGATCGGCGAGCGGTTCACGGTCTCGGCCCCGGCGATCTCGCAGCATCTGAAGACGCTGCGCGAGGCCGGGCTGGTCCGGGTCACGGTCGCGGGCCAGCGACGCATCTATGCGCTCGATCAAGGCGGCATCGACGCGTTCGACCAATGGGTCAGGCGCGTGCGCGCCTTCTGGCCCGGCCGGCTGGCGGCCCTGGAAGCGCAGTTGCAAATGCCCGATGCGGGCGAGGGAGAAGCGTGATGCAAGCGAGCGTGAAAGATACCAGCGAGACCTATGGCAAGGTGCTGGAGAGCGGCGCGGTCCGTTTCGAGCGGCTCCTGCCGGGGCCGATCGAGCGAGTCTGGGCCCATCTCGTGGAAGACGAGAAGCGCGCGACCTGGTTCTGCGGCGGACAGGCCGAGCCGCGCGAGGGCGGCCATATCGCGCTGTTCTTCAGGCATTCGCGGATCACCGACGAGCCGCCGCCCGAAAGCATGCGCAAGATGAACGACGAGGGCTCGATGATGGGCGGCACGATCACGGTCTTCGAGCCGCCGCACCGGCTCGCCTTCCTCTGGACCGGCATGGGCGATCCCGATTCCGATGTGGAGTTCGCGCTCTCGCAGGCAGGCGACAAGGTTCGCCTCGTGCTGACGCATCGCCGGCTGGCGACGAGCGAGCGCATGGCCAATGTCTCCAGCGGCTGGCACCTGCATCTGGGGCTGCTGGAGGACCAGCTCACGGGGAACAGGCCGCGCGGATTCTGGTCCCGTCATGAGGGGCTGAAGGCACAGTATGCGGAGATGCAGAAGGACGCGGCGCCATAGCGCGACGCATCCGGCGCCGTCCCGGCGGGCGGGATCGCCCCGCCCGCCGGGTGGTTTGGCGTCACTCGATGACTTCGATGATCTCGCGACTCCGCGGGTCGACGATCAGCACGTCGTCGCCGATGAGGGCGTAGTGATAGCCGTTCAGCTGCTGATCCTGCTGGCTGGCTTCGGCCGGGATCGGCCGCAGCGTGAATTCCTGCGAGAGCACCGCGCCCTTGAGCTGTTCGACGCCTTGGATCTCGCCCGATCGGGCGTCGTCCATCAGGATGCGCACCAGCGCGCGCCGGTCGCCATTGCCGGCGGAAGCGGGCTCGTTCGCCGTGCCGCCGGTCGTCGCGGAGGCCCCGCCGGCGGAGGCCGACTGGCTGGTCTTCTGGTCGACCACCTCGACGATCCGGCGCGAACGCGGCTCGACGATCGCGATCTCGTCGCTCTCGGTCATGACGTATTGATAGCCGCGCCAGTTCGGATTGCGCTCGACGATCTCCACCGGCAGGTCGTGATACGGCGCACCGGCCGGCAGGATGACGCCCTGCTCGAAGGTGACCGAACCCGGCCGGCTCCAGCGCCGCACGTCGCGGCGCTGCTCGAGCACCGCATAGACGTCGCCGCCGCGACCGCCGCCGCCGCCGTTACGCGCGATCACCTCGACGACGCGACGGCTGCGCGGATCGACGATGACGATCTCGCGATCAGACACGGTGTAGCGATGGTCGCGATACTGCGGACGGATCGACGCGATGTCCGCCGGCAATGGCTGGAGCTGCACGCGCGACGGCAGTTCGATGCCGACGGAAACCGACACGCCGAGATTGCCGACCGGCCGGATTTCGTTGCGCTCGACACGTTGGCGCACCGTATCGGCGATCCGGCGGCGTTCGGGCTCGCCCGTCTGCGTCCCGGCCGCCTGTTGGCCCGCAGGCGCGCCCGGAGCGGGCGGCTGCGCGGCGGTGTTCGGCTGCGTCGCGCCGGGCTGCGTCGCACCCGGCCGTTGCGCGGTCGCGCCGCTGGGCTGGCTGTCGTTCTGGGCGGGGGCGCCGGGCCGGGCGGTGTCGGAAGCGCCTGGCTTGGTCGCGTCCGGCGCGCCGGGGCGCGCATTCTCGGTTGCGCCGGGGCGGTTGTTCGGCTGCTGCGGCTGCGCCGAGCGGGAGGGTTGCCCTGGCGCGCCGGGCCGTTGCGGCTGCTCCGCCTGGGCGGGCTGCCCAGGCGCTCCCGGCCGCTGCGGCTCGGCGGCCTTGCGGCGGTTCTGTTCCTCCTGACGCTCGCGCTGAGCCTGCTCGCGCTGCTGACTCTGCTCCTGCTGAGCCTTGCGTTCGCGCGGGTCCGGACGCTCGGACTCCGCGCCGCGCGGGTTGCGGCCGGGCCGATCCGGCCTTTCGTCCTGCGCGTCGCGCTCCATGCGGCCGGGAGTCCGCCCCGGACGCTCGATGTCGGGGCCGCCGCGTTCGATGCGTCCGCGCGGGCCGTCAGGCGACTCGATGATGACGGGTTGGGCCAGTGCGACGCCGGAATGGGCGGCGATGGCGAGAGCGGCTGCTCCAGCAAATCGCTTCATGGGAAATCTCCCGGGGTTGAGTTTCGGATAAGCGAGCAACGAAGTCAGGCCAAGGCTGTTCCGTGACCGCAGTCACGCGATGCCGCGTCTCGCTTGCCGGGGGGCGGCCCTTGGCGCGCCGCCCATGCTCGCCAAAACTTATCCCCGCTGTCTCAACCTGTGCCTATTCTCTTCCCGTTCCGCCCGACCAAAGGGGGCTTCGCGAGGCATCGTGGCGCCGGGCGGGATGCGGTGTTCATGGCGCGGTCGTTGCGGGTCGAAGCCATGGAGGGGCCGTTCGTCGCGAGGGCTTTGCAATCCCGGTCACGCTAGACCTTAAGCAGCGACGAACCGGAACCACGAAGAGAACCGCGCGTGGAGCCGGTGGCGGCCCGTTTTTGGCCGCATCGACACTCGACATCGACACTCGACATCGGCGCGCGGCCAAGAACCCGCGCCGCCACCGGCTCCGCGCATCCCTTTAGGGTTGTGGATGACGAGAACCCTTGCGGCGGAAGCCGGCGGGGATTTTGGCGCGAGCATCGTCGAAAGGCGCGGGGAACCCCTCCCCTGTAAGGGGAGGGGCAGGGGAGAGGTGTCGGCCCCTTGACCAGCGAGGTGAAAACCCAATCGCCGTTGCGGTAAGGCCACGGCCACAGTGTCCAACGGCCGACCCCTCACCCTGCCCTCTCCCTATGGGAGAGGGTTCCCCGCGCCCTGTCGGGCAGCGCTCCCTAGAGGCTCGCCGCGGCCCTCGCCGCCTGGTCGTACTGGCCCGACAGCGAGCGCATCGCGGCCGCGATCTCGGAGAGCCGGGCGGGGTCCATGCCGGTTCCCAGCACCGGCCTGACCAGCAACTGCTCGCGGATCTGGGCGTAGCGCTTGCAGGCCTCCTCGCCGGCCGGCGTCACCGCGACGGTCTTCTCCTTGCCCTTGCGGCCGGCCCTGAGCAGCTTGAGGCGCTCGAGCTTCTTCAGCGAATAATTGACCAGATGGGTGTCCTCGATGTTGAGGACGAGGCAGATGTCGGCCAGCCGCTTCGGCTTGGCCCGGTGGTTGACATTGTGCAGCACCAGCACGTCGAGCGGCGACAGATCGGCGAGGCCGGCGGCAGCCATGCAGCGCACCATCCAGCGCTGGAAGGCGTGCACCGTCATGTTCATGGCGAACTCGAATTCCGACAGCGCCGGCATCGCGCCCGAGGCGAGATGGCCGGAGGAGACGATCGGGCCGAGGTCGTTTTCGATCGGTGAGACAGCCACTTTCGCAACCCGGGTTAGGCGCGGGGAACCCTCTCCCGTAGGGAGAGGGCAGGGTGAAGGGGTCGGCCGTTCGACACCGTAGCCGTGAGCCAACTGCAGCGGCGGTTAGGGCTTCGCTCAACTGGCCCAGGGGCCGACACCTCACCCCTGCCCCTCTCCTTACAGGAGAGGGGTTCTGCGTCGCGCCTCCCGCGCTTTGGCGGGAAGCGATCTCACATCTTCTTGTAAGCATCCACGATCGCCTGGCCTTCCGCTCCGGCTTTCTTCAGCCAGTCGGCGGTCAGGGTCTCGCCGGCCTTCTGGAAGCCGGCCTTGAGCTCGGGCGAGGCGGTCTGCACCTTCATGCCCTTGGCCTTGAGCTCGTTGAAATACCAGGTCGTCTTGGCCTCCCAGGCCTTCCAGCCGCGCTCCTCGGCGGTGGCGGCGGCCTTCAGGATGCCGTCCTGCGTCGCCTTGTCGAGGCCGTTGAAGGCGGCCTTGTTGACGAAGACGGCGTTCTTCGGGAGCCAGGCCTGGACGTCGTAGAAATGCGTCAGCGATTCCCAGACCTTGCTGTCGTAGCCGGTGCCGCCCGAGGACATGAAGGAGTTGACCACGCCGGTCGCCAGAGCCTGCGGCAGTTCGGCGGCCTGGATGGTCACCGACTGCATGCCGAGGATTTCGCCGAGCCGCGTCGTGCCGACATTGTAGGCGCGCCATTTCAGGCCCTTCATGTCGTCGACGGTGTTGAGGTCCTTCTTGGCGTAGACGCCCTGGGGCGCCCACGGCACCATGAACAGCAGCTTGATGCCCTGGGCGTCGAGCTTCTTCTCGACCGCCGGCCTCGAGGCCTTGTAGAGCTTCATCGCGTCGGCGAACGAGGTCGCCAGGAACGGCACCACGTCGATGCCGTAGACCGGGTCCTCGTTCTCGTGGATCGAGAGCAGCACCTCGCCCATCTGGGCCTGCCCGGTCTGGACCGCGCGCTTGATCTCGGGGGCCTTGAACAGCGAGGCCGAGGCGTGGACGGTGACGGAGATCTTGCCGCCGGTGGCGGCCTCGACGTCCTTGGCGAAGGCGACGAGGTTCTCGGTGTGGGGATTGTCGGCGGGATAGGCCGCTGGCAGGTTCCATTTGGCCTGCGCGAAGGCGGCAGGCGCGGCGAGGCCGAGCGCGCCGGCGGCGACGCCGAGCGCGAGAAGACCCTTGAGGACAGACTGGCGCGTGATCGACATGGTGTTCTCCATTCCCCTGTTGCGGTCCTTGTCTTGACCGGGAGCCTATTTCGGAAAAGCGAGTTCAGGCAAATACATCACGATCTGCGGGAAGACCGTGATGATGGCGACGGCTGCGACCAGCAGGAAGAAGAAGGGCAGGGCGGCGAGCGCCACCGTGTTGGAATCCTTGCCCGAGATGGTCTGCAGCACGAACAGGTTGAAGCCGACCGGCGGCGAGACCTCGGCCATCTCGACGATCAGCACGAGGAAGATGCCGAACCAGACGAGATCGAAGCCGGCGGTCTTGATCATCGGGATCACGATCGCCGTCGTCAGCACGATCATCGAGATGCCGTCGAGCGCAGCCCCCAGGATGACATACATCACGGTCAGCCCGGCGATCAGCGCGTAAGGCGAGAGCTGGAGCGAGTCGACCCAGGCGGCCAGCGCGGCGGGGATGCCGGTATAGGCCATTGAGGTCGACATGAAGGAGGCGCCGGCCAGGATCAGCATGATCATGCATGTGACGCGCGTCGTGCCCATCACGCTCTGCCAGAAATTCTCCTTCGTCAGCGAGCCAGACCACCAGGCAATGCCGAAGGAGCCGAGAACGCCCCAGGCGGCGCATTCGGTCGCCGTCGCCCAGCCCAGCAGCAACGACAGGAAGACCAGCATGATCAGCAGCATGCAGGGGATCAGATTGGCGGATTCGCGCAGCTTCTGGCGCAGCGGCATCGCCGGCTCGCGCGGCGGGGCCTTGTCCGGGTTGAGCAGGTGCCAGACGGCGATGTAGCCGGAGTACAGGCCCATCACCATGAGACCGGGCAGGAAGCCGGCGAGGAAGACCTGGATGATCGAGACATTGGCGGCCACCGCATAGACCACCATGGTGATCGAGGGCGGGATCAGGATGCCGAGCGTGCCGGCGCCCGCGAGCGAGCCGAGCGCCAGCTTCTCGTCATAGCCGCGCTTCTTCAGTTCGGGCAGGGCGATCTTGGCGACGGTGGCGCAGGTCGCGGCCGACGAGCCCGAGACCGAGCCGAAGATGCCGCAGGCGAGCACGTTGACATGCATCAGCCGGCCCGGCAGCCAGTTCAGCCAGGGCGCGAGGCCGCGGAACATCTCCTCCGAGAGCCTGGTCCGGTAGAGAATCTCGCCCATCCAGATGAAGAGCGGCAGGGCGGCGAGCGTCCAGGAGGCGCTGTTGCCCCAGATCGTCGTCGCCAGCACGGAGCCGGCCGGAATGCCGCCGGCGACGAACTGCATCGCCACCCAGCCGCAGGCCATCAGCGAGATCGCGATCCAGACGCCGCCGGCGAGGAAGACGATCAGCAGGATGAGCAGCAGCCCGGAGATTTCGATCATCGCCATGCGTCAGACCCCGCTCTGCATGGCGCGCTCGACGACCTCGTCGTCCGATTGCGGGGGCGGCTTCTCGTAGCCCGGCGTGCGGCCGCGCAGCACGACGTTGACGAACTCGTCGAGGAAGGCGATGGCGAGGATCACGAGGCCGCCGGAATAGCCGAGCTGCGGAATCCACATCGGCATCGCCACCACGCCTCCGGCGACGTCGTTGAACTGCCAGCTCTGCCAGGTCATCACTACGGCGTGCCAGGCGAAGAAGCTGGCGAAGCCGAGGCCGAGCACCAGCGAGAAGGTCTCGAAGACCCAGCGCGTGCGGCCCTGGAAGCGGTCGATCACCAGCCCGACGCGGATCATGTCGCCGGATTTGAAGGTGTGGGCGAGGCCCAGGAACGCCATCGCCGCCATGCACCAGGAGGCGAAATCGTCGCCGGCGGGGATGTTGAAGCCGATCTCGCGGCCGAGCGACAGGCTCATCATCAGCAGGAAGATGACGATCAGGAAGAAACCGGCGGCATAGCCGGAGAACAGGTAGAGGGCGTCGAGCACGCGGCGGATCATGATTTCGATCCCATCACGACACCCTCAGCCCTCATCCTGAGGAGCGCCGCAGGCGCGTCTCGAAGGATGCTCCAGATGTCTCCGGAGCCTCCTGGAGCATCCTTCGAGACGCCGCTTCGCGGCTCCTCAGGATGAGGGCTGTGTTTCGGACGGCTGGAATCGCGCGCCTCGCCGATTGCCAGGACTGATCCCGTCATCGCATCCTCCCCTTCAAGACCGGCCTGGCCCCTCAGCCATGTTCCGGTCACGAACGCGATCCTAGCCGGCGATTCCCGCTTGTCAACGTTTCAACGACAATTTATCGATGAAACGTCAGCGGGAAATGTCCCGCCGGTTCGGTGCGACGGGGGAGCTTCAGATGACGACGGGCCGCTGGGACTTCTGGATCGACCGTGGCGGCACCTTCACCGACGTGATCGGCCGCGATCCCGCTGGCAAGCTCCATGCCAGAAAGCTGCTGTCGGAAAATCCCGGCGCTTATCGCGACGCCGCGGTGCAGGGCATCCGCGACCATCTCGGTCTGAAAGCGGGCGATCCGATCCCCGCCGGGCTCGTCGACGAGGTCCGGATGGGCACCACGGTGGCGACCAACGCCCTGCTCGAGCGCAAGGGCGACCGCACGCTGCTGGTCATCACCAAGGGATTCCGCGACGCGCTGCGCATCGGCTATCAGGCGCGGCCCGACATCTTCGCCAAGGAGATCATCAAGCCCGAACAGCTCTATGACGCCGTGGTCGAGGTCGAAGAGCGCGTGCTGGTGGACGGCGCGGTCGAGAACGCGCCCGACGAAGCGATGATCCGCGCCGATCTGCAGGCGCGCTACGACGAGGGTTTCCGCGCCGTCGCGATCGCCTTCATGCACGCCTATCGCTATCCGGCACATGAGCAGGTCGCGGCGCGCATCGCCCGCGAGATCGGCTTTCCGCAGGTCTCGGTCAGCCATGAGGTCTCGCCGCTGATCAAGCTGGTCGGCCGCGGCGATACGGCGGTGGTCGATGCCTATCTCTCGCCGATTTTGGGCCGCTACGTCGCGCAGGTCTCCGAGGAACTCGACATCGCCCGCACCGGCGCGCGCCTGATGTTCATGATGTCCTCGGGCGGCCTCACCGCAGCCGAGCTCTTTCAGGGAAAAGACGCCATTCTCTCCGGCCCGGCCGGCGGCGTCGTCGCGCTGGCCGAGACCGGGCGCTCGGCCGGCTTCGACAAGGTCATCGGCTTCGACATGGGCGGCACCTCGACCGATGTCGCGCATTTCGACGGCGAATATGAGCGCGCCTTCGAGACCGAGGTGGCGGGCGTCAGGATGCGCGCGCCGATGATGCTGATCCACACGGTCGCTGCAGGTGGTGGGTCCGTTTTGCATTACGACGGCGCGCGCTTCCGCGTCGGTCCGGATTCGGCCGGCGCCAATCCCGGCCCGGCCGCCTATCGCCGCGGCGGGCCGCTCGCGGTGACCGACGCCAACGTCATGGTCGGCAAGCTGATCCCGGCCTATTTCCCGCCCATCTTCGGCGAGACCCGCGACCAGCCGCTCGATGTCGAGACGGTGCGGGGAAAGTTCGCAGCGCTGGCGGCCGAGGTCGGCGACGGACGCTCGGCCGAGCAGGTCGCCGACGGCTTCATCCAGATCGCCGTCGCCAACATGGCCGAGGCGATCAAGAAGATTTCCGTGCAGCGCGGCTACGACATCACCCGCTATGCGCTGAACTCGTTCGGCGGCGCCGGGGGGCAGCATGCCTGCCTGGTGGCCGACGCGCTCGGCATCAAGACCGTGCTGCTGCACCCGTTCTCGGGCCTGCTCTCGGCCTATGGCATGGGGCTCGCCGAAATCCGCTCGACGCGGACGGCGGCGCTCGATGTAGCCCTCGATGGTGAGGCGAAGGCCGCGATCGCAGTGGTGTCCGACAGGCTCGCGGCCGAGACCCGGGCCGAACTCACGGGGCAGGGCGTGCCGGACGGCGAGATCGCCATCCATGTCCGCGCCCATGTCCGCTATGCCGGCACCGACACCGCCATCGCTGTGGCGGCCGGCGCGCGCGAGGAGATGCGCCAGGCTTTCCAGGCCGCGCACAAGGCGCGCTTCGGCTTCATGGACGAGACCAAGGCGCTGGTGGTCGAGGCCGTGGAGGTCGAGGCCGTCGGCGGCGGGGCGAAGTTCGAGGAGGCGTCCTCAGTGGAGGTCGCGGGCGAGCCCGCAATCGCCGAGCGCACCCGCCTGTTCTCGAAGGGGCAATGGCATGACGCGGCGATCGTGCGGCGCGAGGCGCTTGCGCCCGGTCAGCAGGTCGCCGGCCCCGCCATCATCATCGAACCGAACCAGACGGTGGTGGTCGAGGAGGGCTGGAGCGCGAAGCTGACGGCCAGGGACCATCTCGTGCTGGTGCGCGCAAAAGCGCTGGTCCAGAACGCCGCGATCGGCACCAAGGCCGATCCGGTGATGCTGGAGATCTTCAACAACCTGTTCATGTCGATCGCCGAGCAGATGGGCGTGACGCTGCAGAACACGGCCTATTCGGTCAACATCAAGGAACGGCTCGATTTTTCCTGCGCCGTCTTCGATCCGACCGCCTCGCTCGTCGCCAACGCGCCGCACATGCCGGTGCATCTCGGCTCGATGGATCGCTCGGTCGAGACCGTGATCGCCAACAATCCGGTCATCAAGCCGGGCGACGTCTATTGCCTGAACGCGCCCTACAACGGCGGCACGCATCTGCCCGACATCACGGTCTGCACGCCGGTCTTCGACGCCGACGAGAGGAACATCCTGTTCTGGGTGGCGAGCCGCGGCCACCATGCCGATGTCGGCGGCACCGCACCGGGCTCGATGTCGCCGCTGGCGACCGTGATCGAGGAGGAGGGCGTCTATATCGACAACTTCAAGATCGTCGATCAGGGCCGGTTCTGCGAGGAGGACCTCGTCAAGCTGTTGACCGGGGCGCGCTGGCCGGTCCGCAACGTCGTCCAGAACGTCAACGACCTGAAGGCGCAGATCGCCGCCAACGAGAAGGGCGTCGCGGAACTCCGCAAGATGATAGCCTCTTTCGGGCTCGACGTGGTGCAGGCCTATATGGGCCATGTCCAGGACAACGCGGCGGAAAGCGTGGCGCGGCTCCTGACCAGGCTGCACGACGCCGAATTCACCTATCCGATGGACCAGGGCTGCGCGATCAAGGTGAAGATCACCATCGACCGCGACAGGCGCGAGGCGACGGTCGATTTCACCGGCACCTCGCCGCAGCGGGGGGACAATTTCAATGCGCCCGCGCCCGTCACCCGCGCCGCCGTGCTCTATGTCTTCCGCGTCATGGTCGACGACGCGATCCCGATGAACGCCGGGTGTCTCAGGCCGATCCGGATCATCGTGCCGGAGGGCTCGATGCTGTCGCCGCGCTATCCGGCCGCCGTGGTCGCCGGCAATGTCGAGGTGTCGCAGGCGGTGACCAACACGCTGTTCGGGGCGCTGGAGGCGATGTCGTCCTCGCAGGGCACGATGAACAACCTCACCTTCGGCAATGACGAATACCAGTATTACGAGACGATCTGCTCGGGCTCGCCGGCGGGGCCGGGCTTCCATGGCACCTCGGGCGTGCATGTCCACATGACCAATTCGCGCCTGACCGACCCCGAGATCCTGGAGACGCGCTTCCCGGTCGTGCTGGAGGATTTCCACATCCGCGCCGGCTCGGGCGGCAAGGGCGAGTGGAACGCCGGCGACGGCACCAGCCGCACCATCCGGTTCCTGAAGACGATGGACTGCGCCATCCTCGCCTCGCATCGGAGAGTGCGCCCCTTCGGCATGAAGGGCGGCGAGCCGGGAGAACTGGGCCGGACGACGGTGCGAAGGCTGTCGGGCGCGGTCGAGGAGCTCGCGCCGTCCGACCAGACGCTGCTGCAGGCCGGCGAGGCGGTGACGGTGATCACGCCGACGGCGGGGGGGTATGGGAAGGCGAGGGGGTGACGCTCTTCCGTCATGGTCGGCCTTGTGCCGACCATCCACGCCTTCGCCGGTCGAACCCTACGACCAAGACGTGGATGCTCGCCACGAGGGCGAGCATGACGGAGTATCCCAGCGCTCAAGCCAGATCAGTCTGCGCGAAATCGTTGCCCTTGTAGATCAAAACCGCCCCGTGTTCCTTCGCGCAGGCATACGCGAAGCAATCGCCGAAATTCAGCGCGGCGGGGCTACCGACGGCGCGGCCATAGCGCTTGGCCGCTTCGATCGCGGTTCGGCCAATCTCAGGCGTGATCGTTATCTCCCGGGCGTCGATCTCTGTCGCAAATTTCGCAACGCTGGCTTCAGCCGAGGCGATCAGGCCGGCGTCCAGGAGTTTGCCCGTGTCCCGCGCCTTCTTCGACGCCAGGGAAACAACCGCCTCGAAAAGACCGGGCGGCGACACGAGGAAAGGGCGCGGCGAAGCCGCGACCCGCTCCAGCAAGCTTTCACGATCGTTCTCTCGCCCGAGGATGGCGACGATGACCGATGCGTCGAGATAGGTCATATCTCCCACATCTCGTCGGTGAACGCCTTCATGTCGAAATCGCTTTCGCCGGTTCCCATGGCATCGGCCAGAGCCATGCTTTTGGCGATCCGCTCCTCGAGCGGCCGCGCGGCTTCAAGCCGGCTGATCTCATGTTCGAGCGCCTGGCGCACGACTTGGGTCTTCGTCGCAGTGCCGGTCAGACGCTGGAGGCGGGTGGCCAACTCGTCGACATGGTCGTCGCGGATGTAAAGCGGCATCTGACCCTCCATCTGAATATTCATATCTTCAGAATGCATATTCAAGCAAGAAGGCTTTCCAATCCGATCGCGCAGCACGTTCCTTTTGGCCATGTCGCGCCCTATCTCAAGTGATTGAACGGAGACCGCCCCATGCCCCAGACCTGGATGATCACCGGCGCCAATCGCGGCATCGGGCTTGCGCTGACGATGGAGTTGCTGCGCAAGGGCGAGCATGTGATCGCCGCCGCGCGCAATCCCTGGGGCGGGGCGCTGGCGGAACTGGCGGCCGAGCACACCGCCGCGCTGACCCCGATCGAGCTCGACGTCACCTCGGACGAAAGCGTCGCGGCGGCGAAGGCCGCGCTCGGCGAGCGTTCGATCGACGTGCTCGTCAACAATGCCGGCGTGCTCGGAGCGCGCGGCGAAGCCACCGCGCTGGCGATGGATTTCGACCTGTGGCGCGAGGTGTTCGAGGTCAATGTCTATGCGCCGCTGCGGGTGGCGCAGGCCTTCCTGGCGAATGTCGAGGCAGGGCAGGGCCGCAAGATCGCCACCATCAGCAGCCGCATGGGCTCGATCGGGGGCAACCCGTCCGGCTCGCTGATCTACCGCTCTTCGAAGACGGCGGTGAACATGGCGATGGTGGTGTTCGGCAACGCCGTGCGGGCGCGCAATGTCAGCGTCCTGCTGTTCCATCCCGGCTGGGTCCAGACCGACATGGGCGGCGGCGGGGCCGACATCACGCCGGCAGAGAGCGCGAGCGGGCTGATCCGCACCATCGAGGCGTCGGGCATGGAGCAGACCAACAGCTTTCGCAACTGGAGCGGCGAGCCGATCGCGTGGTGAGGGCGAGCGGCGTCAGTTCGTGCGGGAGGAGGCCAGCCAGAGGCCGCCGCCGATCAGGAATCCGCCGCTGAACCTCGACAACAGCCGCACGCGCTTTTGCGTCAGCATTCGTCCCGCCCGGCCCGACAGCACGGCATAGGCGCTGTCGCTGACGGCGGCGAACAGCATCGCGGTCGCGCCCATGATCGCGATCTGCGTGGCGTGGTCGCGGGCCGGGTCGAGGAATTGCGGGAAGAACGCTCCGAAGAAGACCAGGGTCTTGGGATTGCCGAGCGCGACCAGCGCGCCTTGCAGGAAGTAGCCGCCGCGCGGGGCTGGCGCATTCGGTCCGCCGTCGACGCTGGAGCCGGCGGCGCGGAACATCTTCCAGCCGAGCCAGATCAGATAGGCCGCGCCGGCGAGCCGCAGCCATTCGAACCAGTGGCCCATCGTGGCGATCACGGAACTCAGCCCGATGCCGGCGACCGCGATCATGACCGCAAGGCCGAGCTGCGTTCCTGCCATGTTGAGGAGACCGGCGCGCGTACCGTGCCTGATGCTGTTGGCGATGATCAGCGTCACCGTCGGACCGGGCACGATGACGATGACGAAGCAGGCGACGAGATAGGCGACGTAGAGTTCGAGAGACATCGCGACGCGCTCCGGCTATGGGCAGCCATTCATCCGACGCGCCGCCGGTCTTGTCGAGTGGGCGCGCGATGGCTGGAAGGGCAACGATGAAGACCGCTTTTCGCGTCGCGCCGCTGACGCCGGAGCACTGGCCCGATCTCGAAGACCTCTTCGGTCCGCAAGGCCCGTGCTATGGCTGCTGGTGCAACCATTTCCGCATGCCGCCGAAGCAGCGGCAGCCCTTGCTCGGCGAGGGCGCGCGAAAACTGTTCGAGGAGCGGGTGCGAACGGGGCCGCCGCCCGGCGTTCTCGCCTTCGACGGGCGGGCCGCCGTCGGCTGGCTGCAGATCGGCCCGCGCGCGCAGGTGCCCGAGTGGAACAATCCGCGCCGGGCCTCGACGCCGTTGCCGGATGCGCCGGCGCAGGACGAGCGCAACTGGGCGGCCTCCTGCTTCTTCGTGCGCAAGGGTTTTCGCGGCAAGGGCGTCACCGCGGCGCTGCTCGCCGGCGCGATCGGTTTTGCCCGCGAAAGCGGCGCGAGGCTGATCGAGGCCGCGCCGATGGACAATCTCGGCAGGCGCAGCAGCGAGGGGCTCTATGTCGGGCCGGAAAGCACCTTCCTGCGCGCCGGGTTCACCGAGGTCGCGCGCCAGAAGCCGGGCCGGCCGCTGCTGCGGCTGGTGCTGTGAGCCTTGCTAGCAATGCCTTCACCTTGTTCTGGCATGCAGGGGCATGGTTTGCTCCCGCCTCGCTTCTCTCGCCCTTGTCGTCCTGGCCCTGCCGCTCGGCGGCTGCGCCGCCGTCAGCGTCGCGAGCACCGCGACCTCGCTGACCTGGGGCGCCGCGACCGCCGTCGGCTCGGCGGCGGCGACGACGGCTTCCGTCGGCGTTTCGACCGTGACGAGCGCCGGCTCCCTTGCGGCGAAGGGGGCCGGCGCGGTAGTGCGTGCGGCAACGCCGTCGACACCCCATCCCGATCCGGTGGAGACGGCCTCCATCGAGTGAGGACGTCGCCATGATCCGCGTTACGCTCGCCGGCTGCACCGGCTGGGTCGGCAAGGCGCTCGTCGCCGCCATCACCGCCGCGCCCGATCTCGAACTGGTCGCCGGCGTCTCGCGCAAGGCGGCGGGGCGCGATCTCGGCGAGGCCGCCGGCCAGCCCGCCAACGGCCTGCCGGTGTTCGCGACCATGACCGACGCGCTGTTCGTCCCGTCCGACGTGGTGATCGACTACACCAAGCCCGACAGCGTGAAGGCCAATGTGCTGGGCGCGATCGCCGGCGGCCGCCATGTCGTCGTCGGCACGTCGGGCATGACCGGCGAGGACTATGCGCAGATCGACGCGGCGGCGCGCGAGGCGGGCGTCGGCGTGCTGGCGGCCGGCAATTTCTCGATCACCGCGACGCTGCTGCGCCGCTTCGCCCGCGAGGCGGTGCGATACGTGCCGGATGTCGAGATCATCGACTACGCCTCGCCCTCCAAGCCCGACACGCCGTCCGGAACCGGGCGCGAACTTGCCGAGACGCTGGCGGCGGAGCGGATGCCGGCGACGTCGAAGCCCGTCGCCGAACTCGGCGGCGTGCGCGAGACCCGCGGCGGGACGATCGGCGAGCCAAATCCCGTGCAGGTGCATTCGCTCAGGATGCCCGGCTTCGTGCTCTCCTGCGAGGCGGTGTTCGGGCTGCCCGACGAGCGCCTGGTGATCCGCCACGACGCCGGCACGTCCGCCGCGCCCTATGTCGGCGGGACGTTGCTGGCGGCGCGCCGCGTCGCCGAACAGACCGGGCTGCGGCGCGGACTGGACAGCCTGATGGCGTGACCGCACAGACCGCGGCGATTCGGCTCAATACCCGGCTAACATTCTGAATTTTATGGATTTTATCCTGCCGCGTTAACCTCCCGTTCGGCGCCGCCTGCGAGAAGGCGCTCGGTGTGTGGCCTTGGGTGGAGCCGTGATGCGCAGGCTTGGATTGACGGCGAAGATCACGATGCTGTTCGCCCTGTTCGGGCTGGCGGCGGGATTGGGCCTGTTCAGCGCGATCAGGGGCCTCGACGCCGTCCATGCCAGCGATCGCGAGGCGTTTGCGAGCCTTGCCTTGGCCAATGGCGCCGCCCTGCTCTCGAACCGCGTGCTCAACGCCTCGCTGCTCAGCCGCCCCGACGACCTGACCAATGCGCGCTCGGTCGAGGCGGCGATCGATTCGCTCGACGGCGCGGTCGAGTTGGTCGATTCGGCCCGCGCCGCGCTCATCGCCGCGCTGCCGGCCGACTTCCTGCAGACCAATCCGACGCTGGACCCCAGCATCCGCACCTTCATCTCGTTCCAGCGCGGCATCATCGACATCGGCCGGCAGGTCTCGGGCAAGGCCGCGCTGGTCGAGGCGTCGGCGAACGAGGCGCGCGAGAATGTCCGCCAGATCATCCTGATCACGTCGCGGCTCGCCGACGGCTTCGCCGGCGACGCGCAGGCGAGCGCGGCCGAGGCGAACGAACTGGCGCGGTCGCTGCGCGACCAGGTGATCGTGATCGCGATCTTCCTGCCGCTCGGCGGGGCCCTGCTGGCGATCTACCTGCTGCGGGCGCATCTAACCGGGCCGCTGCGCGAACTGATGGCGGCGATCGGGGCCGCGACGACATCAAACCGGGTCATCAATGTGCCCCATATCCGCCGGCGCGACGAGATCGGCGAACTCGCGCGCACGGTCCGGACGCTGAGCGAGGTCCGCGCCACGCTGGTGACGCGCGAGGCCGAGGCCGACCTCGCCCAGTCCCATGCCGGACGCAGGACGGCCGAACTCGGCCGCATCGCCGACGCCTTCGAGGACAAGCTCGGCGCGCTCCTGGCCGATATCGCCGGGCTGAGCGAGATCCTGCGGAGCGCCCTGCAGGATGCGGCCGTGGCGGCGCGGCAGGTGCTCGACACCTCGGGCACAGCCGCCGAGGCGGTGCAGGGCGCCGGCCTCGACGCGCGCGCGATCACGGAAGCCGCGCTGCGGCTGGAGCATGTCGTCGGCCAGATCGGCGCCGAGGTCGGCCGGGTGTCGCAGGCCGCCTCCGTCGCCAATCAGGACGCCGCGGGCGCGGCCGGGCTGGTCGGCCGCCTGACCGAGAACGCCGGCCAGATCCGCGACGTCGTCGGGCTGATCGAGGCGATCGCGCGCCAGACCAATCTGCTGGCGCTCAACGCCACGATCGAGGCGGCGCGCGCCGGCGTGCATGGGCGCGGTTTCGCGGTCGTCGCCAGCGAGGTCAAGGCGCTCGCCGGGCAGACCGCCGATGCGACGGCGCGGATCGCGCGACGCATCGTCATGGTCGACGGCGCCCTTTCGGACGCGGCGCGCGCGCTCTCGGCGATCGCCGCCAGCGTCGGCGCGGTCGAGCAGACCAGCACCGAGATCGCCAGCATGGTCGGCTCCCATACCGAATTGCTGGGCTCGTTGGGCGAGACGGTGATGCGCATTTCCGCGGTCACCGGCTCGGCCGCCGGGACGATGTCGGAGATCGCGTCGGCCAACAAGCAGTCGCTGCGGCGCGCCGAGACCGGCGCATCCGGAGCGCGCGATCTGGATGGCCGGATCGCGGCGCTGCGCGGCGAGGCCGACGCCTTCGTGCGCCGTCTGCGCGCGGCCTGACGGCGCCCGGCCGCTCTTGCCTTCGCCGCCCGACTCGCGGCCTTGTGCGGCATGACGTTCATGCTTCTCCCCCATCGATGAGCTGGTCGCCGCAGCAGGACGCCGCGCTCTCGGCCGTGGCGCGCTGGCTCCAGGCCGGCCAGCCGCAGCTCTTCCGGCTGTTCGGCTATGCCGGAACCGGCAAGACGACGCTGGCGCGCCATATCGCGGAAGCCGTCGACGGCGACGTCGTCTTCGCGGCCTTCACCGGCAAGGCGGCGCTGGTGCTGCGCAACAAGGGCTGCGCCGGCGCGCAGACGATCCACTCGCTGATCTATCGTTCGCGCGGGGTCGACGAGGAGAGCCCGGTCTTCACGCTCAATCGCGAAAGCCTCGCGGCCAAGGCCAAGCTGATCATCATCGACGAATGCTCGATGGTCGACGAGGATCTCGGCAAGGACCTGCTCTCCTTCGGCACGCCGGTGCTGGTGCTGGGCGACCCGGCGCAGTTGCCGCCGGTCAAGGGCGGCGGCTTCTTCACCGAGGCCGAGCCCGACGTGATGCTGACCGAGGTGCATCGCCAGGCGGCCGACAACCCGATCGTGCGGATGTCGATGACCGTGCGCGAGGGCGGGCGGCTCGACCTCGGCGAGTATGGCCAGAGCCGGGTGATCCGGCGCGACGCGATCACGCCCGAGATCGTGCTCGGGGCCGACCAGGTGCTGGTCGGCATGAACAAGACCCGGCGCTCCTACAATGCCCGCATGCGCCAGCTCATGGGCCGGACCTCGACCGTGCCCGTGGCGGGCGAAAAGCTGGTCTGCCTGCGCAACGACAAGAGCAAGGGCCTGCTCAATGGCGGCTCATGGATCGTGCAGGAACTGAAAACCTCGAAGAAGGGCCTCGTCACCATGCGGGTGACGCCGGAGGACGACACCGCCGCGCGCCCCGTCAAGGTCTCGGTGCTGCCGAACTTCTTCGACGGCACCGAGGAGGAGGTGCCATGGGAGCTGCGCAAGCACACCGACGAGTTCACCTTCGGCTACGCCCTGACCGTGCACAAGGCGCAGGGCTCGCAATGGAACGACATCGTGCTGTTCGACGAAGCGTTCGCGTTCCGCGAGCACCGGGCGCGGTGGCTCTATACCGGGCTGACGCGGGCGGCGGAGACGGTGACCGTGGTGGTGTAAACCGCCATCGAGACGCCATTCCCGTCATTGCGAGCGCAGCGAAGCAATCCAGAGCGGCAGCGCTCCACGGCCCCCTGGATTGCTTCGCTGCGCTCGCAATGACGGTGGGGCTCGGCCTCTACAACGCCTGCGCGGTGTTCCCCTTGGCGATGATCGGCCCGGTCGGGCGGCCCGTCGGCGAGCCCGTCGCCGGCTCCAGCGTGATCTCGAAGAGCTGATCGCGGCCGAGCGGCAACTGGTCGAGCCGCAGCGGCGTCGTCCGGGCGCGGTCGATCAGGCCGACCGAGCGCGGGCCGACGGCGCGATCCCACAGCGTCCAGATTTCCAGCGCCTTGCCTTCCGGCACATGGATGTTCTGCAGCGGCACCATCTCGACCCGGCCATCGGCGAAGGTGTTGACGACCGCGGCCGCGATGCTCGCCTCGGTCAGCAGCACCGCGACCATCACCGGCTGACGCTTCGCCTTGTCGAGCGCGCCGACGAGGCCGATGCCCAGGATGACCGCGGCCAGCGCGCCGGCCAGCGCCGCGCCGCGCCAGACGAACAGGCTGTTCCACCAGTCGGCGAGGCGGCTGCCTGCCGCCGGAAGGGCGGCGGAACGGGTCGGGGCGGCCTGCGCCCCGGCCGCCGTCTGCGCGACGGCGGCGATGTCGTTCTCGATGCGCGGCCACAGCCCCGGCGAGGGCTGGAGCGGGGTCGCGGTGGCGTCGATCGCGGCGAAATGCCGGCGCCAGCTCTCGACCGCGTCGGCAAGCTCCCGGTCGGTCTCGAGCCGGCGGGCGAAGGCGACGAGATCGGCGCCCTCGATCAGGCCGAGCACATATTCGCCGGCCATCGCGTCGCGTTCGTTGGGGTTCAGCGGCATGTCGGGGGAGGGGCTCATCCGAGGCACTCCCTGAGCGTCATCAGGGAGCGCCTGATCCAGGATTTCACGGTGCCGATCGGCATGTTGAGCCGGCCCGCGATCTCGCCATGGGTCAGACCCTGGACGAAGGCGAGCAGCACGATGCCGCGCCGCTGGGCGGGCAGCGTCTCCAGGCAGGCGCGCAGCGCCTTTGCATCCGACAGCTTCGACATCACCGTCTCGGGATCGTCCTCTTCGCTCGCCAGTTCCTCGGCGAGGGGTTCTTCGCGCGTTTCGGTCCGCTTCTCGTCGCGCAGGATCGAGAGCGAGCGGTTGCGCAGGATCGCGTAGATCCAGGTCAGGCCGCCGCCCCGCTCGGGATCGAACCGCGCAGCATGCCGCCAGATCAGGACGAAGGCGTCCTGCACCGCCTCCTCGGCCAGTGCGCGACGCTTCAACAAACGCTGCGCCACACCAAGCATACGCGACGACTCGGCATCATAGATGCGCCTGAGCGCCAATTTATCGCCGGAGGCGCAGGCCTTGAGCGCGTCTTCGATCTCCCTGGCCTTCGTCTGCTGCGTGGCGTCGCTCGCCATCCATGTCTCCATTGCTGGCGTCACATCTCGAAGGACGCGCGCCAGCACGTTGTTACACATTCGGGCGTGCTGCGGATGCATCGGGATTTTTTATTTTGCCGCGCGCATCCGGCCGCCCGGCGAAAGGTTACCCGAAAGGACCGCGGCGGCGGAAGACCAAGCGACCGCCGGCGACAACCAACCGGAGGACGACAAAATGACCCGGACCAGACATCTCGCGCTGATCGCCTCGACCTGCCTTAGCATCACGGTCGCCGCCCCGCTTGCCGCCCAGGCCGCCATGCTCGCGGCGCTCACCGGCGACGATACGATCACCATGATCGACACCGCGACCCAGAAGGCCGGGAAGGGGATGAAGGTCACCGGGATCAAGGGCAAGATCGCCGGCATCGACGTCCGCCCCGCCGACGGCATGCTCTACGCGCTGGCGACGGACGGCACGATCTACACGGTCGACAAGGCCGGCAAGGCGACTATGAAGTCCAAGATGGACACCGTGCTCGCCGCCAGCGCCATGGCGACCGTCGACTTCAACCCCGCCGCCGACCGGCTGCGCGTGATCGGCTCCGACGGCACCAACCTTCGCGTCAATGTCGACGACGGCAAGGTCATCACCGACGGCAAGCTGAAATTCGCCGAGACCGACATGCACAAGGGCGAAGCGCCGATGATCGTGGCCGGCGCCTACACCAATTCGGTGAAGGGCACCAAGGAGACCGTGCTCTACGACATCGACGGCAAGATCGGCGGGCTGATCAAGCAGGCGCCGCCGAATGACGGCGTCCTCGGCGCGGTCGGCAAGCTCGGCGTGATGCCGAAGACTGTCGCCTTCGACATCGAGCCCGGCGCCGACGGCTCGAACACCGGATGGCTCGTGGCCGACGGTGCCCTGCACAAGGTCGACCTCGCCACCGGCAAGGCCTCGATGGTCGGAAAGGTTACCGGGCTGAACGCGCCTGTGCGTGATGTCGCGGCGCTTCCGGCGTCGTAAGCCTGCGAAAGACCTGACCGACCATTCGGGGGGCCGCCGTCTCGCAAGAGGCGGCGGCCCTTATCTTGCGGGCCGCCGGGGCTGATTTCCGGAACGCGGCCGGGCGGTCAGGCCCATTCCCGCTGCTTCAGCTTCGTCTCGAAGGCATCGATCTTGTCGGCCTTCTCCATGGTCAGGCCGATATCGTCGAGGCCGTTGATCAGGCAGTGCTTGCGGAAGGGGTCGATCTCGAAACGGATTTCGCCGCCGTCCGGCCCCTTGATCGTCTGGTTCTCGAGATCGACCGTCAGCGTCGCGTTGGAGCCGCGATCGGCGTCGTCGAAGAGCTTTTCCAGATCCTCGGGTTTCACCACGATGGGCAGGATGCCGTTCTTGAAGCAGTTGTTGTAGAAGATGTCGGCGAAGCTGGTGGAGATCACGCAGCGGATGCCGAAATCCAGCAGCGCCCAGGGCGCGTGCTCGCGCGAGGAGCCGCAGCCGAAATTGTCGCCGGCGACGAGGATCTCGGATTTCCGATAGGCCGGCTGGTTCAGCACGAAATCGGGGTTCTCCGAGCCGTCCTCCCTGTAGCGCATCTCCGAGAACAGCGCGGTGCCGAGCCCCGTGCGCTTGATCGTCTTGAGGTACTGCTTGGGGATGATCATGTCGGTGTCGACATTGATCACCTTGAGCGGCGCGGGGGTCGAGGTCAGCGTGGTGAAGGGCTGCATGGGAGAACTCCTGATGCCAGTCCCTTAGCGGAACCGGAGGCCTGCGCAAAGACTGCGCTCGCAATGACGGAGCGGTCTTCAGATATAGGCGATGTAGCGCCCCGCTGCGGCGACGCCGAGCCAGACGACCAGCGAGACCACGGCGGGAACCCGCGCCCCGCGCGCCGTCATGCCCGGATAGCCGCGCTTCAGGGCGCGCTCCAGCCAGAAGACGTTCGCCAGCCCGATCGCGATCAGCGCCAGCTTGATCTGGAAGGACGGGTTCTTGATGATCGCGCTCGCCTCCGGCGTGAACAGGATCACGCCGCTGCCGAGCAGCACGCAAAATGCGCCGATCGCGACCGGGCGGAAGCGGGCGATCACGGCTTGCGCCGCATCGTCGCGCAGCGCGCCCAGAATGCGCAGGTCCATGATCGCGACGCTGGCGAAGAAGACCAGCACCGCAAGCACATGCACGACATTGGCGATCGGATAGATCAGCACCGCGTCGCGGATCAGCAGGCCGAAGCCGGAGCGTTCGAGAAGCTGGAGGATGTTGGCGTCGCCATGCTCCATGACTCAGCGCAGTTCGATGCGCTTGCCGGCGACCTCGATCCATTCCGCCCGCATCTCGTTTGGCTTGACGCGGCTGGGGTAGCCATAAGCGGTGATCGTCGTGCCGACCTTGATCAGGCTCTCGACCGCGCCGCGCGACTGCATCCGCGAGGGCGGGGCGAAGGTCAGCTCCCACTCCTTGCCGCCGGAGGTGATGTCGACATGGACGTGGGGATTGACGAATTCGAGCGTCTTGACCGGCCCGTTCAGCGTGACCGGGTTCTGGGCGTCGTAGGAGCCCCAGCCGTGATGGGCGAGGGCTGCGGCGGGAAGGCCGAGCGCGAGGGCGGCGAGTGCGAGGCGGCGCATGGGGGCATCTCCTGTGCGGTTCGTCTGTTCCTGGCCAGATAGAGGCGGGGAAGGCGTCGGCAATGTGACCGGGGCGGCGTCTCAGCCCGCCGCCCGCTCGATCGCCTCCATATCCTCGTCGGAGAAGCCGAAATGGTGGCCGATCTCGTGGATCAGGACATGGCTGACGATGCCGCCCAGCGTCTCGTCGTTCTCGGCCCAGTAGTCGAGGATCGGGCGGCGGTAGAGATGGATGGTGTTGGGCATCTGGCCGGTCTGCGGGGCGTAGCCCTGCTGCGGCAGGCCGACGCCCGAGAACAGGCCGAGGATGTCGAAGGGGCTCTCGGCCTCGAGCTCCTTCAGCACGTCGTCCTCGGGAAACTCGGTGACGTTGAAGACGACATCGGCGCAGAGCGCGCGGAATTCGTCGGGCAGGCGGTCGAAGGCGTCCTGCGCCATCGCCTCGAATTCGGCGATCGAAGGGGCCTTCGCGCCGCTCCAGTCCGGCCCGGAACTGGCATGGGCGCTGGCGCTGGCCGAGGCCGAGACCGACGGCACGCTGCCCATCACCAGATCTTCAACTGGTGGCCGAGCCACCAGGCCAGCACGACGACGCCGACAGCCGAGAGCGCGCGGCCGATGCGGCGGCCCAGAATCTCGATCCGGTCGTCGGACGGCGCGTCCTTGGCCGAAAAATGATCGGCGGCGCGCGCCATGGACGAGCCGAGAAAGCCCTCCTGATCGCGCTTGACGCGGTCGAGCGCGGCCTTGGCCTCGGCCGCGCGGGCAGCTTCGCGGGGGTCGGTGCTCATTGTTTCGATCCCCGCGAAATCGACATTACCCCAACTGTCTCACATCCACGAACCGCCCGACAAGCGCGGCCGCCGCCGCCATCTGCGGCGAGACCAGATGCGTCCTGCCCTTGAAGCCCTGCCTGCCCTCGAAATTGCGGTTCGAGGTCGAGGCGGCGCGCTGGCCTGGCTTGAGCTGGTCGGGATTCATGCCGAGGCACATCGAGCAGCCTGGCTCGCGCCATTCGAAGCCGGCGGCGAGGAAGATCTTGTCGAGCCCCTCCTGCTCGGCCTGCTGCTTCACGAGGCCCGAGCCCGGCACGATCATGGCGTAGTCGAGCGAGCCCGCGATCCGCTTGCCTTCGACGATCTTGGCCACCGCGCGCAGATCCTCGATGCGGCCATTGGTGCAGGAGCCGATCCAGATCACGTCGAGCGGGATCTCGGTCATCTTCGTGCCGGCGGTCAGGCCCATATAGTCGAGCGCGCGCTGTTTCGATGTCCGCTTGGTCTCGTCCTCGATCAGGCTCGGGTCGGGCACGCTTCCGGCGACCGAGACGACGTCCTCCGGGCTCGTGCCCCAGGAGACGATCGGCGGCAGATTGTTGGCGTCGAGTTTCACGATGCGGTCGAAGAACGCCCCCTCGTCGGAGGCCAGCGTCTCCCAGTAGCGCTGGGCCGCGTCCCAGGCCGCGTCCTTCGGGGCCATCGGCCGGCCCTTGAGATAGGCATAGGCCTTCTCGTCGGGCGCGATCATGCCGCCGCGTGCGCCGCCCTCGATCGACATGTTGCAGACCGTCATGCGGCCCTCCATCGACAGCGCCCGGATCGCCTCGCCGGCATATTCGATCACCGAGCCGGTGCCGCCGGCGGTGCCGATCTCGCCGATGATGGCCAGCGTGATGTCCTTGGCGGTGACGCCGTTGGCGGCGACGCCGTCCACCTGGACGAGCATGTTCTTCGCCTTCTTCTGGATCAGCGTCTGGGTGGCGAGCACATGCTCGACCTCCGAGGTGCCGATGCCGTGCGCCAGCGCCCCGAAGGCGCCATGGGTCGAGGTGTGGCTGTCGCCGCAGACGATGGTGGTTCCGGGCAGGGTGAAACCCTGCTCGGGGCCGACGATGTGGACGATGCCCTGGCGGATATCGAGCTCGTCGAAATAGAGGACGCCGAAGTCCCTGGCGTTTTTGGCCAGCGCCTCGACCTGGATGCGGCTCTCCTCCTCGACGATGCCTTTCGAGCGGTCGGTGGTCGGGATGTTGTGGTCGACGACGGCGAGCGTCTTCTCCGGCGCGCGGACCTTGCGGCCGGTCATGCGCAGGCCCTCGAAAGCCTGCGGACTGGTCACCTCATGGACGAGGTGGCGGTCGATATAGAGCAGACAGGTGCCGTCCTGCTGCCGGTCGACGACATGGGCGTCGAAGATCTTGTCGTAGAGGGTCTTGGGTGCGGATGCGGACGTCATGGCGTGCGAGCCTTTTTGGGTCTTTTGACAACGAGATCGAATGGGCCGGCGCTGCGGGCGGACTGCGCCTCGCATGCGCCCGCAGCCGGTGTCGAGCGGCCGGTCTCAGAGACGCGCGAGGCCTGCCGCGATCGAGGCGGTGAAGCGGCCGAAGAAGCGCCAGGGCAGGCGGGCATGGTCGTCCAGCGCGGCGAACCCCTGCGTCGTCGGCAGGCGGCGCAGATTCGCCTCGCGGCGCACGATGCGGCGGCTGCCATCCCTGAGCGGTCGGGTTCTCGTCATGGGCCGGTTCTAACAGTTCCAGAGTATGGCGGCAACGAAGCGCGCGCCGGGACGATGCCGAGTCCGGGTCGGTTCTGTCGCTGCCTCGCCGGGCGTGCGCCGAACGCCGCCGGCTGCTATGCAGCATCGGGCGGCGCGCGTCTGCGCCGGCCGGATCGGCGACGGGGTGACGAGATGCTGCGGTTCTTTCCCTTCATGCTGGTGGCGGTCGTCGCCTATGGCATCGCGGTCGCCGCCATGGGCGCGCCGCTCGCGCGCGAGGTGGTGGCGTTCGGCCTGCCGTCGGGCGAGCGCTTCGCGCTGACGACGAGCGAACTCCTGCTGGCGATCTCGACCATCGTGCTGTTCTTCGAGATCATGAATGCGACCAGCGCCAAATCGAGCTCGATCCTCAATCACGGCCTATCGATGCTGGTCTTCATCGCCTGTTTCGTGATCTTCCTGCTGATCCCGGGCTTCGGCACCGGCACCTTCCTGATCATCACGCTGATGGCGCTGGTCGACGTGGTGGCGGGCTACTCGATCTCGATCCTGACGGCGCGGCGCGACATGACGTTTGGCGGGCAGGAGTGAGCGGGCGCAACGCTCAAAGCTTGAGCCGGACGACACTTCGGTTGTGAACGACCCTAAGAATGCTGACGCCCTCGCGGCTCGGCCGATAGAGCACAATATGCGCGCCGTGTTCGTGCCGGCGGACATCTTTGCCGATAACAGACGCAGCGCGGCCCATCCGCGGGTTTTCCGCAAGAAGCTGGAAAATGTGGTGGAGACGCTCGGCATAGGCTTCCGCCTGCGCTTCTCCGAAATGTTCGTAGCCGTAAAGGAAAACTTTATAGAGATCGCTCGTGGCCCGCTCGCTCAGGCCGTAATGTGTCACGCCACGTCGCCGCGAATTTTTGCGGCAGCTTTTGCGCGCGCCAGAATGCTCGGGATCGTCTCGTCGCTGATCCCACTGGCGTCAGCCTCCGCGACAAGCCTCTGCAGATCCTTAAGCGAGTATTCGACCACGTTGCGGCGCTGGCGATCCCTCTGGATCAGTTCGCTGAGATAGTCGCTGGTGCTGGTGATCGAGCCCTGTTCGATCTGGGTGTCGATCCATTCCTTGTGGTGCTCGGGCATAGAGATGGTGAGTCTGACCATGGCTTCATCTCCTCGACCAAAATCTAGAGGCTGCGCAGGATGATCGCAAGGCAGGTTGCTTGATCCAGCAGGAACTGCCACCACGAAAAACGCGGCCCCGAAGGACCGCGTTTCGAACCCTCTCGCGCTGAAGCCCGCGCTTACTTGCCGGCTTCGGCCTTGGCGCCCTTGGCGGGACGGGCCTCGACGCGCTCGGCGATGCGGGCCGACTTGCCGCGGCGGTCGCGCAGGTAATAGAGCTTGGCGCGGCGGACCTTGCCCTTGCGCACCACCTTGATCGAATCGAGGTTCGGCGAGAACAGCGGGAAGACGCGCTCGACGCCCTCGCCATAGCTGATCTTGCGGACGGTGAAGCTCTGGTTCAGGCCGCCGCCGTTGCGGGCGATGCAGACGCCCTCATAGGCCTGGACGCGGCTGCGCTCGCCTTCCTTGACCTTGACGTTGACCTGCACGGTGTCGCCGGGCTGGAAATGCGGGATCTGTTTGCCTTCGCTCAGGCGGGCGACCTGCTCGGCGTCGAGCTGCTCGATGATGTTCATGGCTTTTCTCCAATGCCGTTGTCGCGTGTGTTCACGCGGGCGTTACGGCGCGCTGTTTTCAGTTGAGTGCGCGGGCCTTACAGGAGCGCGCGGGGTTTGTCGAGCCGGATGGCGAGGGACGGCGCGCTTGGCCGATGCGGCGCGCCATGCATAGGGTCTGCGCGACTGACATCACGGTAACACAGGTCGAACGGCATGAGTGAGATGGAAAGCAGGGTCGCCCTTGTCACCGGGGCCGCGCGCGGCATCGGGCTCGCCACGGCGAAGCTCTTCCTCGACGAAGGCTGGCGGGTGGCCTTGCTCGACATCGAGGCCGAGCTGCTGGCGCAGGCCGTCGCCGGTCTGGCGAAGCCGGAGGCGACGCTGGCGCTGCCCTGCGACCTGGCCGATCCGGCCGCGATCGAACGCGCCTTCGCCACGCTGATGAGCCGCTTCGGCCGGCTCGACGCGCTGGTCAACAATGCCGGCACGGCCGTGTTCAAGCCGCTGCTGGAGACGACGCTGGAGGAGTGGAGCAAGGTGCTGGCGGTCAACCTGACCGGCCCCTTCCTGACGGTGCAGGCCGCCGCGCCGCTGATGGCGGAGACCGGCGGCGGCGCGATCGTCAACGTCACCTCGATCTCGGGTTTGCGCGCCTCGACCTTGCGCGTCGCCTACGGCACCTCGAAGGCCGCGCTCGCGCATCTGACGAAGCAGCAGGCGGCGGAACTCGCCAGCCTGAACATCCGCGTCAACGCGGTCGCGCCCGGCCCGGTCGACACCGCCATGGCCAGGGCGGTGCATTCGCCCGAGATCAGGGCCGACTACCGCGACGCCATCCCGCTCGCCCGCTACGGGCTGGAGGAGGAGCTGGCACAGGCGATCGTCTTCCTGTGCGGCGACAAGGCGAGCTACATCACCGGGCAGACGCTCGCCGTCGATGGCGGCTTCGACGCGGTCGGGATCGGGCTGGCGACGCTGCGGGGCGAGCGGCGCAATCGCTAGCCGTGGCGGCTCCCACGCGCCAGCGCCGCCCGCAACGCCTGCTCCAGCGTCACGGTCCCGCGCCTGATCTCGCCGATTCCGGGTTCGAAACCGAGCCGGCCGGCGTTGATGCCGTCATAGAGCGCCGCAAGCTCGCCCGCATAGCTCACGCCGAGGCCGGCCGCGATCAGATCGGGCTCCCACTCGGCGCGCGGCGTCGCGACGGCCGTCACCGTCCTGTCCACTAGCCTTGACAGCAGGGCGGCGACATCGACGGCCGAATACTCGTCGGGTCCGACGAGGCTGACGATGCGCTCGCCGCCGGGACCCTGGCGCAGGAGGGCGGCTGCGGTCGCTCCGACGTCGCCGGTCGAAACCGTCTGGTCCCGCCGGTCGAGCGGCTGGAGCATGCTCGGCAGGACGCCGTGCTCGCTGGCGACCCCGAACAGCTCGGCCCAGTTCTCCATGAAGTTGGCCGCGCGGATGAAGCTCGTCGGGACGCCGGTCTGGCGCAGCGCCGCCTCGAAATCATGCAGGGCGCGCACGACGCCCGAGCCTTCCTGCAGATGCGCCCCGATGGAGGACAGCGCGACGACATGTTTCAGGCCGGCCCGCCGGATCGCCTCGGCGATGGCGGCCGAGACGCGCCCGGCTTCGGCCAGCGCGTCGGTCGCCTGCGCGCCGACGGGATTGAGGACATAGGCGGCCTGCGCCCCCGAAAAGGCTTCGGTGAGCGAACCGACGTCGCCCATATCCGCCTTGACCAGCGTCACATCCGGCGCGGCCAGATGAGCCGCCCTTTCAGCGTCGCGCATGATCGCCCGGATCGGCGCGCCGCCGCCGCGCAGCGCGGCGAGCGTGGCGCCGCCGGTCTGTCCGGTCGCTCCCATGATTGCGTACATGATCTGCCTCCTCGTTTTCGACGATGGAGGCCAGATAGCAACTCGGTATCCATTGCATAAGTACGCACAGTTTTTATACTGCTGGGCCCTGTCAGACCGGAGTCGCCCGCCATGTCCGACGCCAACCCATGGTGCCCTGTCGAAGCCACGGTCGATATCATCAGCGGCAAGTGGAAGCCGCTGATCCTGTTCCATCTCATTCAGCGGCCGCGCCGCTTCAATGCGCTGCGCCGGCTGCTGCCCCATGTCACGCAGCGCATGCTGACCTTGCAGCTCCGGGCGCTCGAACATGACGGGATCGTCGTCCGCACTGTCCACGAGACCGTGCCGCCCAAGGTGGAATACGCGCTGAGCCCGCTCGGCTGGACCCTCAAGCCGGTCTTCGAGGCCATGGAGCAATGGGGCAACAGCCATGCGCGGCCAGCGGCGTGGTCCTCGCAGGTGGAGCTGATCTCCCCGTTCGCCCGCGTCGGACGGCCTTGAGCATCGCCATCGACCGCTAACTGGACATGCCGTCGCGCGACGCGCGGGCAGCGGAAATCCTGCGCCTGCGCCGGCATGCGCGCTCATCGCGACAGCAGCGGCCACGACCTGTCGCGCGGGAAGCTCGGGTCCGGTCTCTTCGATCCAGGCACGACACCTCGCGGCCATGAACGCTCCCCGCCAGTAACATACGAAGCGTATGCCAATTGACATCCGTTTCGCGCGCCCCATATGGCGACATACGGAGCGTATGTCGAAGCCGGCGCGCTCCGCTTATGTTTTGACAGGAGACCACAATGACCAAGCGCGACGCGATCTTTCCGGCCGGCCGGCAGGCGCTCTACGACATCAACCGCTATTCCGCCGCGATCCGCTCCGGCGACCTGCTGTTCGTCTCGGGCCAGGTCGGCAGCCGCGAGGACGGCTCGCCCGAACCGGATTTCGAGAAGCAGGTCCAGCTCGCCTTCGACAATCTCGCGGCGGTGCTGAAGGCGGCCGGCGCGAGCCTGGACGACGTCGTCGACGTGACGACGTTCCACACCGACCCGAAGACGCAGTTCGAGAAAGTCACGCCCATTCGCCTGAAGGCGTTTGGCAAGCGGCCCTATCCAAACTGGACCGCGGTCGGCGTCAACTGGCTCGCCGGCTTCGATTTCGAGATCAAGGTCATCGCGCGCGTTCCGCGGGCCAGTTGAACGAAGCAGCCGCGACGGGCGCATAATCTGCTTGCACCCGTCGCCAAACAGCGCGACCTTCTCCCTCGAAATCCCTCTTCGACGGCCGCCCGACCCTGTCGGGCCGGAGCGACCGCCGCCCGACCGGCGTGGGTGTTCGCTATCGTCCCATGCCGGCCTTCCCGCCGCGTCGAGCCGGGGCCTTCGCCTCTCCTCCCTTCGCGGCCAAACCGAAGGAGGACGTCATGGCTGCCCCATCTCCAATGGCGAGGACGACGACCGGCGATCGAGGCAGGGGGCCGCGATGCATCGCGATCGTCGGCCCCTTCCAGAGCGGCAAGACCACGCTGCTCGAAAGCATTCTGGAGCGCTGCGGAGCGCTCTCCCGCGCCGGCTCGGTCAAGGCCGGCAACAGCGTCGGCGACGCCTCTCCCGAGGCCCGCGCCCACCAGATGAGCACCGAACCCAGCGTCGCCTCCGTCGAGTTCCTGGGCGAGCGCTTCCAGTTCATTGACTGTCCCGGCTCCGTCGAATTTTTGCACGAGATGCGCCACGTCCTGCCGGCGGTCGACGCCGCGGTGGTGGTCTGCGAGGCCGACGACCGCAAGGCGCCGGCGCTCGAGCTCGTGCTGCGCGAGCTGGAGGAGGCCGACATCCCGCGCTTTCTCTTCCTCAACAAGATCGACACCGCCTCGCGCCGGGTGCGCGAGACGCTGTCGATCCTGCAGCGCGCCTCGCGGACGCCGCTCCTGCTGCGGCAGATCCCGATCTGGCGCAACGGCATCGCGGTCGGCTTCATCGATCTCGCGCTGGAGCGGGCCTTCATCTATCGCGAGCATGCGCCGAGCGAGATCGTGCCGCTCGCGGCCGAGGAGGCCGGGCGCGAGAAGGAGGCGCGCTTCTCGATGCTGGAGCGCCTCGCCGACTATGACGACGCGCTGATGGAAGACCTGCTCGGCGACATGGAGCCGCCGCAGGACCGCGTCTTCGACGATCTCGCGCGCGAATTGCAGCACCGCCACGTCGTGCCGGTGCTGATCGGCGCGGCCGAGCGCGGCAATGGCGTGACCCGGCTGCTCAAGGCGCTGCGGCACGAGGCGCCGGGGCTGGAGGAGACGCGCGGGCGCATCGGCGTCGTCGCCGAGGGGCCGCCGCTCGCCCAGATCCTGAAGACCTGGCATTCCAGCCATGGCGGCAAGCTCTCGCTGGCGCGGATGCTGCGCGGCCGGCTTGCCGAAGGCGATGTCGCGACCTCGTCCTCCGGCCATGAGGCGCGCATCGCCGGCGTGCTGGCGCTCAAGGGCGCCGAGCAGAGCCGCATCAGCGCGGTCGAGGAGGGAGAGGTCGCGGCGCTCGCAAGGCTCGAAGGCGTCCACACCGGGGACGCGCTGGCGCTCGGCAAGATGCGGGCCGGCGTCGTCGCAGCGGTCGCGCCGCCAGAGCCGGTTCATGCGCTGGCGATCGCGGTGAAGGACCGCAAGGACGACGTCCGTCTGGCCGCCGCGCTGACGCGGCTGTCGGAAGAAGACTGCGCGCTCGCCGTCTCGCATCTGCCGGAGCTCGGCGAGATGCGGCTTTCGGGGCAGGGCGAGATGCATCTGCGCGTCACGCTGGAGCGGCTCGCCGGGCGCTATGGCGTTGCGGTCGAGAGCGGGCCGCCGCAGGTCGGCCATCGCGAGAGCATCCGGGCCAAGGCCGGCGCGCGCGGGCGGCACCGCAAGCAGAGCGGCGGACATGGCCAGTATGGCGACGTCGTGATCGAGGTCGCGGCCCTGCCGCGCGGCGAGGGCATCCGCTTCGTCGACCGCGTCGTCGGCGGCGCGGTGCCGCGGCAGTATATCGCCTCGGTCGAGGCGGGGGTGCGCGATTTCTGCCAGCGCGGCCCGCTCGGCTTTCCGCTGGTCGATCTCGAGGTGACGCTGACCGACGGCTCACATCACAGCGTCGATTCCTCCGACATGGCCTTCCGCCAGGCGGCGCGAATCGCGATGGCCGAGGCCGTGCCGCAGGCGAAGCCCGTGCTGCTCGAGCCGATCCTGGCGGTGGAGGTGGCGATTCCGTCGGACGCGATGTCGCGGGCCTCGGCCATCCTCTCCAGCCGCCGCGGCCAGATCCTCGGCTACGACGCGCGGCCGGGCTGGCGCGGCTGGGATCAGGTCAAGGCGCTGGTTCCCGAGGCCGAGATGGCCGGGCTGATCGTCGAGTTGCGCTCGGCCTCGGCCGGCGTCGGCTCGTTTTCGGCCCGCTTCGACCACCTCGCCGAACTCGCCGGCAAACCGGCCGACGCCATCGTCCAGGCCCACGCCAACGGGCAGGCGCTGGCGCAGGCGCGGTGAGGAGTGTGACCGAAAAGGTTCATATGTGAACCTTCATGCCGGCCGGGGCCGATGGACGCTTGCGCCCGTCGGTCCGTTTTCGCAGTGTATGCTCCTGAACAGGACCGGCGCCCGCCCTCTGCGGATAACAGCCGGCGGGACGGGAGGACGACCATGACTGCGACCAACGCCGCCCCGGCGATGCCGGACCCGCGCCCCTGGCTGGCGCATTACCCGCCCGCCGTGCCGGCGACCCTTGAGGCGGACAAGGTCACCACGCTGGCCGAGCTGATCCGCACGGCCTGCTCGACCTATGCCGAACGCCCGGCCTTCGAGAGCTTCGGCAAATCGATCAGCTTCGCCGAGACCGGCCGCGCCGCGCAAGCCTTCGCCGCCTGGCTGCAGGCCAAGGGCTTCCAGAAGGGCGACCGCATCGCGCTGATGATGCCCAACATCCTGGCCTATCCGGCGACGATCTTCGGCGCGTTGCTCGGCGGCTACACCGTGGTCAACGTCAACCCGCTCTATACGGCGCGCGAACTGACGCACCAGCTCAATGATTCCGGCGCGCGGGCGCTCGTCGTGATCGAGAATTTCGCCCATGTGGTCGAGGAAGCGAAGCCGAACCTCAAGCTGGAGGCGATCGTCGTCGCCACCGCCGGCGACCTGATGGGCTTAAAGGGCACGATCGTCAATTTCGTCGCCCGCAAGGTCAAGAAGGTGGTGAAACCCTTCAGCCTGCCGGGCTCCTTCGCGCTGAAGGGTATTTTGGCCGGGCCGACCGCGATGAACCCGGTCACGGTGACGCCCGACGATATCGCCTTCCTGCAATATACCGGCGGCACCACCGGCGTCGCCAAGGGCGCGACGCTGACGCATCGCAACGTCGCCTCCAATGTCGAGCAGGCCGTGCTCTGGCTCGGCTGGGCGCTGGAGCCGCCGCTGGGCCGCAGCGACTACCAGCACGTCATGGTGACGGCGCTGCCGCTGTACCACATCTTCGCGCTGACCTGCTGCTGCATGTTCATGCTGCGCATCGGCGCCAAGGGGCTGCTGATCGCCAATCCGCGCGACATCCCGGGCTTCATCAAGACGCTGAAGACGAGCCGGATCACGCTCTTCTCAGGCGTCAACACCCTCTACAACGCGCTCGCCAGCCATCCCGAGATGAAGGAAGTCGACTTCTCCGAACTGCGCTTCGCCGTCGCCGGCGGCATGGCGACGCAGGCGGCGGTCGCCAAGCGCTGGAAGGACGTGACCGGCAAGCCGATCGTCGAGGGCTATGGCCTGTCGGAGACCTCGCCGGTCGCTTCGATCAACCGGCCCGACATCACCGAGTTTTCCGGCACCATCGGCTTCCCGCTGCCCTCGACCGATTTCGCCATCCGCGACGCCGAGGGCAACGACATGCCGTTTGGCGAGCCCGGCGAGATCTGCATCCGCGGCCCGCAGGTGATGGCGGGCTACTGGAACCGCCCCGACGAGACCGCCAAGGTGATGACGCCGGACGGCTTCTTCCGCTCCGGCGATGTCGGCGTCATGCTGGCCAATGGCGAGGTCAAGATCGTCGACCGGATGAAGGACATGGTGCTGGTCTCCGGCTTCAACGTCTATCCCAACGAGGTCGAGGACGTGCTGGCGCAGCATCCGGGCGTGCTGGAGGCTGCCGTGATCGGACTGCCGGACGAGCATTCGGGCGAGGCCGTCACCGCCTTCGTGGTCAAGCGCGACGAGGGTCTGACGGCGGACGCGCTGCGCGCTTTCTGCAAGGACAGCCTGACCGGCTACAAGGTGCCCAAGCAGATCGTCTTCCGCGAAACCCTGCCCAAGACCAATGTCGGCAAGGTGCTGCGCCGTGCGCTGCGCGAGGAGGTGGCCTCCAAGGGCTGAGCTTGCCGGTGGCAGCCGGCATGGCTAGCGTCGCCGCCATCCCGGAGGCGCAGGCCCGTCTCCGCCCGCCGGAGACATTGTTGCTTGCCTCATCGCCTCGTCGAACTGCCGCTGCTGCGTCGGCTCAAGCCCGGTCTCCATATCCATGACGAGGAGGCGCTCAACGCGGAGCCCTCGCTCGATCTGCTCGATGAGCCGATCACGCCGGTCGACGCTTTCTTCATCCGCAACAACGGCGCATTGCCGCAGATCGGCCGCGTCGAGGACTGGCGGCTGACCATCGACGGCGAGGTCGAGCGGCCGGCGGTCTGGTCGGTGGCGGAGCTGCAGGCGCGCTTTCAGACCGCGACCTTGACCGCCGTGCTCGAATGCGCCGGCAACGGCCGCTCGCAATTCTCGCCGGCGACGGACGGGCTGCCCTGGCGGCTCGGCGCCGTCGGCTGCGCGCGCTGGACAGGGGTGCGGCTGAGGGACGTGCTGGAGGCTGCGGGCGTGAAGCCGACCGCGGTCTATACCGGGCATTACGCGCCCGACCGGCTGATCGCCGATCCGTCGCGGCCGGCCCTGTCGCGCGGCTTGCCGATCGAAAAGGCGCTCGCCGAGGAGACGCTGATCGCCTTCGCCATGAACGGCGAGCCGCTGCCGCCGTTGCATGGCGGGCCGCTGCGTATCGTCGCGCCGGGCTTTCCCGGCTCAGCCTGGCAGAAATGGCTCGATCGCGTCTGCCTGCGAGCCGTCGAGCATGACGGCGAGAAGATGGGCGGCAGCAACTATCGTTTGCCGACCCGTCCGGTGAAGCCCGGCGAGGCCGTCGATGACAGCCTCTTCGCCGTGATCGCCGACATGCCGGTCAAATCGCTGGTCACGACGCCGCTGCACGGGTTTTCCGTCGCATCGGGGACCGTGCTGAGTGTGGAAGGCTTCGGCTGGAGCGGTGCGATACCGCTGGCGGGGGTGCGGGTCTCTTGCGATGGCGGCGAAAGCTGGGTCGAGGCCGATCTCACCGAGGGCGAGGGGCCGTTCGCATGGCGGCGCTTCGAGGCGCGGTTTCCGATCGCGAGGGCGGGGCCGCTGATGGTCGTCGCGCAGGCTCGGGACGTCGCGGGCAACATGCAGCCGCTGGACAGCGCCGAATGGAATCCGCGCGGCTATTGCAACAACCAGGCTCAGAGGGTCAGCGGCGCGGCGCGCTGATCACTCCGGCGCACGGATGCCGGCGCGGATCGCGCGGAACTTCGGCAGGGCGGCGTTCAGGCTCGCGGCGTCGGTGACGCAGATCAGCGCGGTGCGGCCCTTGGCCGTCTCGATCGAGGCCGCATACATCCGGATGTCGGCCGCGTTCGGCCCGGTCTTGGGCGTCACCGTGAGCTCGACGCCCTGATAGCCCTGATGGCTGAAGCTGCGCGGCGGCGTGACCGTGCCGATCAGCTCGAAGGTCGCCTTGTAGAGGTTGCGCCATTCAGGCTTGCCGACCATGGCGTTGATCTCCGCCTTGCTGAGCCCGGCGTTCTGCGGCGCGTTCTTGAAGCCGACCGAACACAGCCGGCCGTCCGGCTGGACGATTCTGGGCGCGTCACCGGCGCCCTCGATGTCGAAGGTGACGTCATATTGCCGGTGCGGCTTGCCGGGTTTGGCGGTGAAGGGGGCGGGCGGGTCGACCGCGAGCCCGGAGGTGGCGTCGGAAACGGGCTGGGCGAACGAGGTTCCGGCCGCGAGCAGCGCGGCCGTCATCACCATGCAACGCGGGTTCAAAGCTGCGGTCGTCATGATCACCCCTTCAGCATGTCTTCGTCACAGGACGACAACAACCGGCGCGAGGCATCGTTCCTGGCTCGGGCCTCTAGGCGCGCGAGCCAAAACGGACTAGGTTGGTTCAAACGCCGAGGACGAGATGAAGACCGTCAACATTCACGCAGCCAAGACCCATTTCTCGCGTCTCGTCGAGGAGGCTGCGGCTGGCGGCGAGGTGATTATCGCCCGGCATGGCAAGCCGATCGCTAGGCTGGTGCCGCTGCAGACGGCTCCCAAGTTGCGGCTTGGTCTGCTGGCGGGGCAAGGCAGGATCCCCGACGACTTCGATGCGCCGCTTCCCGACGATGTCCTGAAGCTGTTCCTCGGCGAATGATGCGGGTTCTGCTCGACACGCATCTTCTGCTCTGGTCATTCTATCGACCCGAACGGCTGAGCCTCGCGGCACGCCAGCATCTAGAAGAAGGCGACGGCGGCGTCCTGTTCAGCGCTGCGAGCTTGTGGGAGATCGCGATCAAGGCGGCGCTGAATCGTGATGATTTTCAGGTTGATCCAGAGCGGATGCTCGATCTCATGGCCGAGGCTGGATTTACGGAGCTTCCGGTCACCGCCCGCGTCGCGATCACTGTTCGCGGTCTCCCTCGCCATCATGACGATCCCTTCGACCGCCTGCTGATTGCCCAAGCCATGGCGGAGCCGGCCGTCTTGCTCACGGCTGATCGGCAGCTCTCGCGCTACTCGGACCTCGTTCGATTGGTTTGAGCGGGAGACGTTTCACGCCGCGAGCAGCGCACGTCCGTCATCGCCGGCGGCGGCGACCGTGACGATCTCTCCGGCCAGCACGCCGCGACCGAAGCGCACCAGCGTGAAATCCTCGGCGCGGCCGGTGTCGCCGCGCTCGGTGAGCACGCTCAGCGGCCGCCCGATGCGGGCTTCGAGATGCAGGCGATGCGCCTCGCCCGCCGCCTTGCGCAGGCGCGCCGCCCGTTCGGCGACGATCCCGCCGGCAAGCTGCGGCATGCGCGCTGCCGGCGTGCCGGGGCGCCGCGAGTAGGGAAAGACGTGGACGTAACTCAGGCCGCATTCGCCGATCAGGTCGAGCGAGCGCCGGAACATCGCCTCGTCCTCGGTCGGGAAGCCGGCGATGATGTCGGCCCCGAAGGCGATGTCGGGTCGCAGCGCGCGGATTTCGCCGCAGAAGCGGATGGCGTCTGCGCGGCCATGCCGGCGCTTCATCCGCTTCAGGATCAGATCGTCGCCCGATTGCAGCGAGAGATGCAGATGCGGCATCAGCCGGCTTTCCGTCGCGATGGCGTCGCGCAGGTCGTCGTCGACCTCGACGGCGTCGATCGAGGACAGGCGCAGGCGCTGCAATTCGGGGAGCGCGCGCAGGATCGTCTTGGCGAGCCGGCCGAGCGAGGGTTTGTCCGAGAGGTCGTGGCCATAGCTCGTCAGGTCGACGCCGGTCAGCACGATCTCGCATGCGCCGCCCTCGACCAGCCGGCGAGCCTGCGCCACGACATCGGCGATAGGGAGCGAGCGCGAATTCCCGCGTCCGAACGGGATGACGCAGAAGGTGCAGCGATGGTCGCAGCCGTTCTGGACCTGCACGAAGCCGCGCGTCTGTGTCGCCGCGCGGTCGAGAGGCTGCGGCCGCAGGGCTGTCTGCGTCATGATGTCGGCGACGCGCAGCTTTTCGGCCGGAGCGGGCGCTGTCTCTCCCATCAGGCTGTTGGAGCCGGCGAGGGCGGCCCATGTCGCTGGACGCATCTTCTCGCCATTGCCGAGGACGAGCGCCGTCTCCGGCATGGCGGCGAAAGTGGCGGGCTCGATCTGCGCGGCGCAGCCGGTGACCACCACCGGCCGGTCGGGCCGCTCGCGCTTCAGCCGGCGGATCGCCTGCCTCGCCTGCCGCGTCGCTTCGGCGGTGACGGCGCAGGTGTTGACGACGGCCAGTTCCCGCAGGCCCGCAGCCTGCGCATGCGTCCGGATCGCCTCGCTCTCGACGATGTTGAGGCGGCAGCCGAAGGTGAGGATGTCGAGGCTCATCAGGCGGCGGCCTCGAACCAGCCCGCTTCGAGCACGCCCTCCCATTCGAACGCGACGGGACCGGTCATCAGGACATGGCCGTCGCGCTCGCGCCACTCGATGGCGAGGTCGCCGCCGGGCAGGCTGACCGTCGCCTTGCGGGCGGAGAGTTCGCGCCGCACCGCCGCGACCAGCGCAGCGCAAGCGCCCGAGCCGCAGGCCTGGGTGATGCCCGCGCCGCGCTCCCAGACGCGCAGGACGATGTGATCCGGCGCGACGACGGCCGCCAATTCGATGTTGGCGCGGTCGGAGAAGACCGGGTGGTTTTCGAGCAGCGGGCCGATCTGGGCGAGGTTGAAGCGATACGGATCGTCGACGAAGAAGACGGCGTGGGGGTTGCCCATGTTGACGGCGCAGGGCGTGTGCAGGATCGGATCGTCGATCGGCCCGATCTGGAGCTCGAAGCGGGCCGTGTCGTGGAACGGCTCGGCCAACGGGATCTCGTCCCAAGCCAGCTTCGGCGCGCCCATGTCGACGGTGAAGACGAGGTCGCTCTCGCGGAAGGCAGGCAGCAGCCCGGCCTTCGTCTGCAAGGTCAGCGCGGTCTTGCCGGGATCGCCCATGTCGGGATCGGCCAGCATCGCCCAGGCGACGCAGCGCGTGCCGTTGCCGCAGGCTCCGGCCTCCGAACCGTCGGCGTTGTAGATGCGGATGAAAGCGTCGGTTCCGGGCGTCGCCGGATCGTGCAGCACCATGAGTTGGTCGAAGGCGGCGCGGGGCTGGCCTGCGATGGCACGGGCGGCGTTTTCGCTGACGCGCAGCCTCGTGCCGCGCAGGTCCAGCACGGTGATCTGGTTGCCGAGGCCGTTCATCTTCAGGAACCGGCGCTGCGCCAGGGCGTTCATTGCGTGACATGTCCATCAACTGCGCGGTCTATGGGCGAAACGACGCGAAAAAGCCACCCTCGCGTCGTTCCTGCATGAAGGTGGACGGTCTATCCTGCGCCGCAAGGGCGCGAATCGGCCGCTTTTGCTCAGGTGCAATCCCTTTCTTGCTCAGGTGAATGACGATGCGGCATTTCCGATTTGGCGTTCTGTCGCTGGCGGCCCTGCTCTGCGCCCAGTCGAGCGTGTTTTCGCAGACCCGCGTCGCGCCGCCATCCCCGGTCGAATCCGCGCCACTGGCCGCCCCTCCCGGAACGCCGGCGCAGGCGCAGACACCGCCCGCGCCGATCCCGGAAACCCCGCCCGGGCCGACGCCGGTGCAGCCCGCGCCCGCGCCGCAGGGTCCGGTGACGCCGCAGCCGGTGCAGCCCGCGCCGACGCCGCAGGTTCCGCTGGAGCCGCAGCCCGTGCAGCCGCCGCCGACCCTGCCGACGCCCGGCCCGCTGCTGCCCGTGCCGCAGGTGACGCCGCAGCAGCAGACCGGCGTGATCGACCCCAACGCCACGCTCGCCGGCAAGCGCGGCGACCCGAGCGATGTCGACCCGGTCGAGCTCGTCGCCCGGCCGGTGCTGACGCTGCCTGGCCAGTCGAGCTGGGATCAGGGCTTCCAGAGCCTCGTGCGCTCATTCGAGATCCTGCGGGCCGAAGCCGGCAAGGCGGGCCTCCCGATCGCCGGACGGCCGCTGACGCTGTTCATCGAGACCGATGACAACGGCTTCCGATATGAAGCGATGCTGCCCGTGGCGCAGGCGCCCGAGGGCTCACGGACCTCGGAGTTCGGGCAGGGCGTCAAGCCCGGCCTGTCGCCAGCCGGCGCGTCGCTGCGCTTCGTCCATGTCGCGCCCTATGACGACATCGATTCGACCTATGAGACGATCACCGCCTATCTCGAGGCCAAGGGGATCGTCGTGAAGGACGCTTTTCTGGAAGAGTATGTCGGCGACCTGAAGGACCCGGCGGACCCGAATCTGGAAATCAACGTCTACGTCCAGCCGCGCTGATCCTTCACGGCGCGTTCAAGCCGTCCAGCTCAGCCCCGGCCGCATCGGCCTGAAGCGCTCCTGCGGCAGGCCGGCGGCGGCGAGCGCAGCCTTCAGCGCCTCGGGCGGGCGGCCGACACCCTCGTCGGTGAGCTGGAAGGTGCCCCAATGGTGGCCGAGCGCGGCCTTCGCCTTCAGCGACAGCATGACCTTGACCGCTTCCTCCGGGTTCATGTGGTTGTCCCACATGAACCAGCGCGGCTCATAGGCCCCGATCGGCAGCACGGCGAGATCGAACGGGCCATGCTGCGCTCCCAGCCGCTCATAGAGCGAGCCGTCGTGATACCCGCTGTCGCCAATGTGGAAGATCTTCGTCCCGGCCGCCTCGACGATGAAGGAGCACCACAGCGCCATGCGCCGGTCGAGCGCGCCGCGCGCCGACCAGTGATAGGTCGGGACCAGCGTCACGGCGACCGCGTCCGAGAGCGCCACGCGCGCGTTCCAGTCGAAGGCCTCGGTGCGGGCGTCGGGAATGCGCGCCTTGACGATGGTGTCGTTGCCGAGCGGCATGATCATGCGCGGCTTGTCGCGCGCGTGCAGCCGCGCCAGCGTCTCGATGTCGAGATGGTCATAGTGGTTGTGGGTGATCAGCACGACGTCGATTTTCGGCAGGTCGTCGAAGGCGACGCCGGGCGCGTTGACGCGCCTGGGACCGATGAAGGAGAGCGGGCTGGCGCGCTCGGCATAGACCGGGTCGATCACGAGGTTGAGACCGGCGATCTGATACAGGAACGAGGCGTGGCCGAGATGGACGAGGCGCACGCCGTCGACGCGGGCCGGCGGCTTGTCCTGCGGCGGGGCGGGATAGTGCTCCGGAAAGACCTCGCGCTCGCGCTTGGCGGTCTGCCATTTCCAGACGTCGATCAGCCCTTTGGTGACAGGGCGGCCGTCGGTGAAGCTCAAACCGTCGAAGTTCTCGGTCACCGGTCCCTGGTAATAGGGATTGCGCGAACGCGAGAAGGTCGCCCAGGCGAAGCCGGTCGAGCCGAGCAGGGCGGTGAGCCCGAGTAAGGAAAGCAGCTTGCGGCGATTCATGGCGGAAAGGTGGGGCTGCGCTCCGCTGCGTCAAGGGCGGTCGCCGGAGTTCAGCCCTGACCCGAGCGCACCGCCACGGTGGCGATCCCCGCTCCGACGAGCAGTGTGCCGCCGGCCTTGTTGAACAGCCCGATCGCGCGCGGATTGCTCACCACCGAGCGGGCGCGCGAGGCGACAAGCGCGTAGCCGAGCGCGTTTGCGAAGGCGAGCGTGATGAAGGTCGCCTCGAAGATAAGCATCTGCGTCCAGAAATCGGCTTTCGCGTCGAGGAACTGCGGCAGGAAGGCGACGAAGAAGGTGATGCCTTTCGGGTTCAGCGCCGTGACCAGCCAGGCATGGCCGAGCATCCGCCAGGGCGAGACGGCATCCTCGCGCGGTTTGGCGTCGAGTGCGCCGCCGGCGCGGAACAGTTTTACGCCGAGCCAGACCAGATAGGCCGCGCCGACCCATTTCAGGGCGGTGAAGACGGTGGCCGAGGTCGCCAGTAGCGCGCCGACGCCGAGCATGGACAAAGTCATCGCGGTGAAGTCGCCGAGCGCGACGCCGACCGCCATCGGAAACGCGGTGCGCCAGCCCTGGCCGAGCGCATAGGAGATGACGAGCAGGATCGTCGGGCCGGGGATGACGAGCAGCACGGCGGTGGCGGCGGCAAAGGCGGCCCAGGTTTCGATGGTCATGGCGGCGAGGCTCCGGTGGTCGAGGGCGGAGCAATCCTTAGGCGCGGCGGGTTGTAAAGGGGTGGCGGCTGGAGCCGGCGGCTTTCCGTCATAGTTCGGCATAAACCTTGTCGTCGGCGTCGCCGGCCCATTCGTGAAACACCGCGAATAGGTCTGCGTTCGTCGCTGGTCGAGCCGGCGTGATCACGACCCGGCCTTTCGCAATGAGATAGGCGATCTCGTCGCCGATGCGCAGATCGAGCGCCTGGCGCACGGTTCTTGGTATCGTCGTCCGATGTCTGCCAGTTAGTCGGCTCTTGATCATAGCGGCCTCCTCAACGCGGGATCGGCAGGTTCGAGCCAAAATATCCCACCGGCCCGGCGCTCATTTCCTGCCGGCGCGGAGGGTCGCCCGCGATCACCAGCGCCCACCAGGCCCCGTACTGTGTCCGCGCATCCTTGGCGAGCGCGATGCCGAAGCGGGTCGCTTCCGCCATGCGCAGATTGGCGTCGTGACCGGCTGAATTCCGCCAGCCGGTGAAGGCTTCTTCAGTCGAGTAGTAGCCCGCGCCGAGGTTTTCGGCGGCGCGGGCGGCGTCGAGGCCGGCCGCGTGGACGCGGGCGCGAAAACTGCCGCCGGCATCATGTGAGAGCGTGTTGGCGGCGACCATCGCGTCGGCCTGGCGCTGCGCCATCGCGGTCAGCGCGGGGTCGAGCCGGACGGGACCGAGGCCCCGGTCCGCGCGATAGGCGTTGAGGATGCGGGTCGCGCCGGCTGCGTCGACGCGCACGGCGGCGAGGCGCTCGACCGTGCGCTGCGAGACCGGGCCGGTGCGCGGCGGCGCGCCGGCGCAGGACGCGAGCAGGAGCGCGGTCGCCATCAGGCCGGCGGAACGCAGCAGGAGGGAGCGCATTGGAGACATCCGTTCGAATCGGAGTGGATCGGCGGTGCCGATGCTAGCGGACGATCGCGGCGGCAATCGTGCCGCGATCGTCCGTCTGCCAGCGCTGTCGTCAGGCGGTCAGCGCGCGGCGGCCCAGCAGCCAGTCGAGCGCCAGCATGACCAGCAGCGACAGGCCGACGAGCGGGAACAGCACGCCGCCGATGGCGAGCAGGGCGATCAGCCCGCGCATCGCCCGGGGATCGGCCGGCTGCGGCGGCACGCCGAGCCGCCCCGAGGGCCGGCGCTTCCACCACATCACCGCCGCCGAGACCGCCAGCATGACGATGGCAAGGCACGCCGCCAGCAGCACGAGCTGGTTGGCGAGGCCGTATTGCTGGCCGAGATGCACGTTGATGCCCCATTCGAGCCAGCGGCCGAGCGGGCCGTAGTCGGCATAGCTCATGTCGATCAGCGGCTTGCCGGAATACTGGTCGAGATGCACGACGCGCTGGCGGCTGAGGTCGTCGGGATAGACCGAGGCCGAGTAGACGCCGCTCGGCTTGGTGGGGATCGTGATCGTGTAGCCGCGATGCAGGCCGAGTTCGGTGGCGATCGCCGCCGCGCGGTCGAGCCCGATCGGCTTCGCGCCCGTCGTCGCCGGCGACGGTTCCGGCACTTTTGCCTGCTCCAGCGACCAGGATGTCGGTGCGCTATGGGCGAGATGCTCGTCGGACATCGGCACGGCGACGCGCAGCCCGGCGGGGTAGCCAAAATTGCTGCCGTTCGCCCATTCGTTGACCTTCGCGCCCCAGACGCTGGACCAGGGCATCCCGGTGATGGCGAGGAAGACGATGACGCCGCCGACGAAGAGCCCCGTCACGGCATGGAGGTCGCGCCAGAAGACGCGCCTGGCCGGCGTGCCGCGCACGGTGACGACACCGCCGGTCTGGCGGCGTTGCCACCACAGATAGAGGCCGGTTGCCACCAGCAGGATTGCCCAGCCGCTGGCGATCTCGATCGCGGCGCGCGCCACCGGCCCGAAATAGCGCAGGCTGTGCAGATAGCGGATCGTCCACATCACCGTGCCGCGGTCGGGCAGTGAACCCAGAACCTTGCCGTTGCCCGGATCGACATAGACGGCGAGCTTGCCCGCCGGCGTCGCGACCGTGATCTCGGCGGAAGAGCCCGACGCGGCGGGATCAGTGAACTTCACCGCCGTGCCGGGATGGGCGGCGAGCGCGGCCGCGACCATTGCCGAGGGCGGGACTGGCGTCATGTCGGCGCGGATCGCGACCTGCTTGAGGTCGGCGTGGACGAGCGCATCGATCTCGTCGCGGAACAGATAGAGCGCGCCGGTCACGGCGAGGCTGATGAGGAAGGGCAGGACGAGCAGGCCGGCATAGAAATGCCAGCGCCAGACGGCGCGGTAGAGATCGGTCGACGGGGCGGCGGCAGCCGCGCGCGCATCGCCGAGGGCGAATTCGGACATGGGAAATCTCCGGATGAATCACGTGATCGAGGTCCGGGCTCATGGCCACGGATCGGTCGAAAAGGGTTCAGGCGGAGAGGGTGGGCGGAGCGCGGGCTGCGGCGAGGAAGCTTTGCGCGTCCAGGACGAAGGATGGCCGCGTCCGCGCCGGCGCGGCCGGCCCGACGGCTTCATTGCGGACGGCGGAAAACGCCGTCATCGCCGGGGGCGAGCCGGCTCCGGCGGCGGCGAGCAGGCAGAAGGCGAGGCAATCTGCGGCCGTCGCGTGATCGCCGGCGGACCGGCTGGCGTCGTGCGCCGGGCCGCCGGCGCCGGTGATACAGAGAACCGCGGCGAGGTCGAGCTTGGGTCCGGCCGCGCGACCCTGCAGGGCCGCGCCAAGCACCGACTGGAAGACCAGCGCGGCGATCAGCAGAAGGGCGGCAAGCCCCGTCGTCGTTCGATCGCGCTGCATCTGTCCGGTTGGCCGCATGCATCCGCCATCGCAGAAAGGCATGGCCTTGTCACGAGCCTTCGCAACGGTTCGCGACGGCCGTCGAAAAGCTGTCTCGGTCAGCGCCGCGCGCCGCCGATCACGCGGCAAAGCGCGGTGCGGACATAATCCTGCGGCGCGACCTGGCCGGCCTGGACGACGAAGACCGCGTCGACCCGCGTGCCGCCGCCCTGCTTGCGGGCGGTGACGCGAAGGGTCTGGGGCCGGCCGGAGCCGGAGGTCTCCTGGATCGCCGCGACCGAACTCGTCGCCTTGTCGACGCGGATACCGGCAAAGCCCTCGGCGGCGACGGCGGCGGCGAGGTCGGTCAGCACCGGGCCAGGCGCGCGGCTGCCGATCAGGTCCCAGGTCCGGTAGGTGATGCCGGTCACCATCGGCACGCCGTCGGCCTTGAAATTGCCGGGGCAGGCGCTCTGGGCGAGCGCGGGCGAGAGGCTGAGGAGCGAGGCCGTAAAGGCGAGCGAAATGATTTTTCCGAAACTGGCCGACATGATGAAATCCTTGATCAAAAGATAGGCATGCCTAAACCAAGGGTTGCGGTTTGATCAAGAGCGCGGTCGATAGTCGCATATAGGGGCTTCACGTTTTCCGCTCTCCGATTGGAAACGCGCAACGCGATGGCTAAAGGCTGATCGGTTTAAATGGGTCTTCCTTCCGCGATCCACAGCTTCATGGACGTCAACAATTCGCCAGTCGGATAGTCGAGGATATCGTCTTCGGAAAATCCTGCCGCTAACTGTCTTTCGTAATGCCATTCTTGGAAGTCGAAGTAGGATGCAACAATTCGGCTCGAACCGTCAGCGGCAAGTTGGGCTTCGTTTGCAAGCCAATTTCGCACTTTCCGCACGGCTATTTCGAATCGTCCGTTATGGGATTGAATGTCGCAGCCGGCCAAATCCGAAATAGCTGCCAAATAACGATATGATTGTTCTTCTAATATCAAGATCTTTTTGTACTCACGGTCGTCTCCAAAATACTGGCGGCAGCCATAATCAATCCCCAATTCAAATGGCATGTTCAGTCGAAAATGCTCGCCACGTTTCTTGGCTTGACATCGACTTAGATCGTGAATCGAGTATTTTGATTGTTCAATCAGGCCCCTTATTTTATCGAGCCGAAGCGTTGCGGAATTTCCGTCTTCTGTCGCTATGCGCGGATTAAAGCCGATGTAAACAATGCAGAAAAGGATCGCTTGTAGAACTGGCGCATAGTCTTTATCGAACGGGCAGTTTATGAAAACGCTCGTTTCGAACTCTGAAGGCACGAACTCAGCCTTTCGGTGGGAACGGGTCGTTCCCGTAGGAATTCCGTTCGCGAATTCGCCCGTCGCGACCGTGGATGTAGAGTTCAGTGCCTTGGTTCTGAGCTATGCTCCGCCCGCGCTCAATCGCCTCACGCTGCGTCTCGAATGTTCCGGATGCTCGCGATGCGCCCGCACGCCTCACACTCCATTTTTCTCCGCTGGGCACAACGTGCTGGCCTTTCCTGGACATGGACATCTTCCCCTTAGAATAAGTGCCATTGAGTTCATATGTAATCGAGAGTGAAGGCGTCGCCAACTCCGCAACCTTGACTTCCCTCCCATTTATCCGCTTTAACCCGGCCATCCGTTTCGCCGACATCGTCGAGACCGCATCAGCCGACCGGGCCGCTTTGCGGCTTTCATGAGCCCGGAGGGCAACGCCCGACAGCGCCTATGCGCCCTCGGGCGCAAAACCGTTTGGCGATAGGGCTCTTCATTTCGGTTCGTTGAGGCACAGCATGTTCGGCACTCTGAGCGACAGGCTATCAGGCATCCTCTCGGGGCTGACCCGCAGGGGTTCGCTGACCGAGGAGGACGTCAACGCCGCGCTGCGCGAGGTGCGGAAGGCGCTGCTCGAAGCCGACGTCGCGCTCGAAGTGGTGCGCTCCTTCACCGACAAGGTCCGCGAGCGGGCCGTCGGCGCCGAGGTGCTGAAATCGGTCACGCCCGGCCAGCAGGTCATCAAGATCGTCAACGACGCGCTGATCGACATGCTGGGGGGCGAAGGCGAGGGCATCACGTTAGAGGCCGTGCCGCCGGTGCCGATCCTGATGGTCGGCCTGCAGGGCTCGGGCAAGACGACCTCGACGGCCAAGATCGCCAAGCGGCTGACGGACCGGAACAAGAAAAAGGTCCTGATGGCCTCGCTCGACACGCGCCGTCCGGCGGCGATGGAGCAGCTCGCGATCCTCGGCACTCAGGTCGGCGTCGAGACGCTGCCGATCGTGGCGGGGCAATCGGCCGTGCAGATCGCCAGGCGCGCGATCGAGGCCGGCAAGCTCGGCGGATACGACGTCGTGATGCTGGACACGGCCGGCCGCGTCACGCTCGACGATACGCTGATGGCCGAGGTCGCCGAGGTCAAGGCCGCGACCAATCCCCATGAGGTGCTGCTCGTCGCCGATGCGCTGACCGGCCAGGACGCGGTCAACACGGCGCGCGCCTTCAATGCGCGGGTCGCGCTCACCGGCATCGTGCTCACCCGCATGGACGGCGATGGCCGCGGCGGCGCGGCGCTCTCGATGCGCGCCGTCACCGGCAAGCCGATCAAGCTCGTCGGCACCGGCGAGAAGACCGACGCGCTCGAGGATTTCCACCCCTCGCGCGTCGCCAACCGCATCCTGGGCATGGGCGACATCGTCGGCCTGGTCGAGCGCGCCGCCGAGACGGTCGACGCCGACAAGGCCCAGGCCCTGGCGCAGCGTCTGGCCAAGGGCAATTTCGACCTGTCCGACCTGCGCATGCAGCTCCAGCAGATGGAGAAGATGGGGGGGCTCGGCGGCGTCATGGGGATGATGCCCGGCATGGCGCAGATGAAGGGTGCGGTCGCCAATTCCGGCATGAACGACAACGTCATCAAGCGCCAGATCGCGATCATCGGCTCGATGACGGCCGCCGAGCGCAAGAATCCCGATCTGCTCAAGAACAGCCGCAAGAAGCGCATCGCGGCAGGCTCGGGCACCTCGCCCGAAGCGATCAACAAACTGCTCAAGATGCACCGCCAGATGGCCGACATGATGAAGGCGATGGCGCGCCAGAAGGGCGGCATGCTCGGCAAGCTCGGCCAGATGTTTGGGCTCGGCGGCGGCGGAATGGGCGGGCTGCCGGCCGGCTTCGACCCGTCGAAGATGGACCCGGCCCAGTTGGAGGCCCTGCAGAAGCAGATGGGCGCGGGCGGCGGCATGCCGCAGCTTCCGCCGGGTGGGTTTCCGGGCCTGCCCAAGGGCGTGACGCCGCCGGCCGGCATGATGCCGAAGCTGCCGGGCTTGGGAGGACTTCCAGGGCTGGGGGGATCCAACCCCTTCGGAGGGAAGAAGAAATGACCAAACCGACCGAGATGCGCGTCGGCATGTTCGACGTGTTCAAGCAGGTCAAGGCGCGCCTCGACGACGCCAACCTGTCCTACGAGACCTCATCCTACCGGGACGACGCCTTCTCCTTCTTCGTGCATGCGCCCGGGGAATACTGGGAGATCGACGTTCTCGAGGACGGCTCCATCGATCTGGAGATCTTCACGTCGACCGGCATGAAGGACGATCCCTGGGCCGCGATCGACCAACTGGTCGACGACAACAAAGCCTGATTTCACCTCAACCCAAGCAACTGCACCCACGCAAGACTGCCAAACCAAGGAAGAACGAAACCATGTCGCTCAAGATTCGCCTGACCCGCGGCGGCGCCAAGAAGCGCCCCTATTACCGCATCGTCGTCGCCGATGCGCGTGCGCCGCGCGATGGCCGCTTCATCGAGAAGATCGGCTCCTATGACCCGATGAAGGCGAAGGATTCGCCCGAGCGCGTCGTGCTCGATCTGGAGAAGGCCAAGGACTGGCTCGCCAAGGGCGCCCAGCCGACCGACCGCGTGCTGCGCTTCCTCGACGCCGCCGGCGTCGCCAAGCGCCCGGCCCGCAACAACCCCAACAAGGCTGTTCCCGGCGAGAAGGCCAAGGAGCGCGCCGAGAAGAACGCCGCCAAGAGCGCAACGCCGGCCGAAGCCGAAGCGTGAGCGCCATGGCGCCGCGCGCGTCATTCTCGGGCCGCGCTTCGCGCGGACCCGAGAACCTCGTGTCGAGAGATGCTCGGGTCGAGCCCGAGCATGACGCGTTGTGACGTCCGACGCCCTCATCCTGCTCGGCGTCATCGGCGCGGCCCATGGCGTCAAGGGCGAGGTCCGGATCAAGGCCTTCACCGGCGATCCCCTCGCGATCGCCGGCTACGGCCCGCTGCTCGACGCGCAAGGCCGCCGCTTCGAGATCGCCGAGGCGCGGGTGGCCAAGGAGGTCGTGGTCGCCCGTGTCAAGGGCGTGACCTCGCGTGAGGCGGCCGAGAGCCTGAACGGCGTCCAGCTCTTCGTCTCGCGCGAAAAGCTGCCGCCGCCCGAGGACGAGGACGAGTTTTTGCAGGCCGACCTGATCGGCTGCACGGTGGTCGGACCCGATGGCGCTGTACTCGGCATCGTCACATCGGTCGACAATTACGGCGCCGGCGACCTGCTCGACATCGAGACGCCGGATGGCCGCTCGGTGCTGCTGCCCTTCACGAAAGCCTTCACACCCCGGATCGACATTGCCGCGCGGCGGATCGAGGCCGCCCCGCCCGGGGGCCTGTTCGAGGCCGGGCAGGAGGGCTGAGATGCCCTTCCGCGCCTGCGTCCTGACGCTTTATCCGGAGATGTTTCCCGGCCCGCTCGGCGTCTCGCTGGCGGGCGAGGCGCTGCGCAAGGGGCTGTGGAGCCTCGACGCCCACCAGATCCGCGACCATGGCATCGGCCGCCACCGCACCGTCGACGACAACCCGGCCGGCGGCGGGGCCGGCATGGTGCTGCGCTGCGACGTGCTGGCGGCGGCGATCGATGCGGCCGTTCCGGCCGACGACGCGCGGCCGCGCCTGCTGATGTCGCCGCGCGGACGCAGGCTCGACCAGGCGCAGGTCCGCGAATGGGCGGCGGGCGAGGGCGTCGTCATCGTCTGCGGGCGTTTCGAGGGCGTGGACGAGCGCGTGATCGAGGGCAGGGGCCTCACGGAGATCTCGATCGGCGACTACATCCTGTCGGGCGGCGAGATGGCGGCGCTGGCGCTGCTCGACGCCTGCGTGCGGCTGATCCCGGGCGTGATGGGCAAGGAGCTTTCGGGGCAGGATGAAAGCTTCGAGAACGGGCTGCTCGAATACCCGCACTACACCCGTCCGCGCGACTGGGAGGGCCGGGGCCTGCCCGAGGCGCTGCTGTCTGGCGACCATGCCCGTATCGCGCGCTGGCGGCGCGAGGAGGCGGAGAAGATCACGCGCGAGCGGCGGCCGGATTTGTGGGCGGGGCGGGACGACGGGTAAGCCAAGGCACGATGCCTTCACTCGGAAACACACCGTCATCCTGGGCGACTGAAGGTCGTCCCGGGATCCATCATAGGGCACGACCGATCCCTACGATGGATCCCGGAACTGCGCGGCTCCGCCGCTTGTCCAGGATGACGCGGTGGTTCCACGCGAAATCCTCAAGCGCTCATCGCGCCGGACGAACCCTGAGCACCTTGCCGTCGGAATCGTCCGCCAGCAGGTAGAGGAAGCCATCCGGCCCCTGCCTGACGTCGCGGATGCGCTCGCCGAGATTGGTCAGCAGGCGCTCCTCGCCGGTGACGCTCTCGCCGCTGGTCGAGAGGCGGACCAGCATCTGGCCGGCGAGCCCGCCGACGAAAAGCGAGTTCCGCCAGCCCGGCCAGCGCTCGCCGGTGTAGAAGGCCGCGCCCGACGGCGCGATCGACGGGTCCCAGTAGAACAGCGGCTGTTCCATACCGGCCTTGGCCGTGCCTTCGCCGAGTTTTGCGCCGGAATAGTCGACGCCATAGGTGATCACCGGCCAGCCATAGTTCAGGCCGGCCTTGGGAGCGTTGACCTCGTCGCCGCCGCGCGCGCCGTGCTCGGCCGTCCAGAGTTGGCCGGTCTGTGGATGGAGCGCCGCGCCCTGCACATTGCGATGGCCGATCGACCAGAGTTCGGGCTGCCAGCCCTGCTTCTTCGGGTTGTCGGCCGCCGCCCCGCCTTCTGGCCGGATGCGGATGACCTTGCCGATATGGTTGCCGGGGTTCTGGGCCTCGTCCTTCTGGCCGAAGCGGTCACCGACGGTGACGAAGAGCGCGCCCGTGCGGTCGAAGACCAGCCGCGAGCCGAAATGGGCGCTGCTGTTGATCGTCGGCATCTGCTGGAAGATCACCGTGACATTCTCCAGCCCCGTGCCGGCGGCATTCAGCCGTCCACGCGCCACGCTGGTGCCGTTGCCGCCCGAGCGCGGCTCGGAAAAGGAGAGGTAGACCATCCGGTTCTCGGCGAATTTCGGATCGAGGATCACGTCGAGCAGGCCGCCCTGGCCGCGCGCCGCGACATTGGGCACGCCGGTCAGCGGGCGCGACAGGGCGCCTTCGGCCGAAACGAGGCGCAGGCGGCCGGGCCGCTCGGTCACCAGCATGCGGCCATCGGGCAGGAAGGCGAGGCCCCAGGGATTGGCCAGCCCCTTCGCCACGGTCTCGACGACGAGTTCGCCCGCGCTGGAGGGGAAGCGCTGCTGCGCCTGGGCGGGCGAGCCCGCGATCAGGGCGGAGAGCGACGCGCCGAGCGTGAGGGCGAGAACGGATCGGATCATGAAGGGCTCCTGGTCTGACGACGTGCCTGAGATAGGGCTAACGTCGCCCGGCGCAATCGGTTGCCGGCCTCACGGGCACGTGAGTGCCTGGCGCTGCCGGCTCAGTCCGAAGTGAGACGCCCGATCGTTGTAACCGCGCCGTCGGGCTTGCGCTTCAGCACGACAATCTCGCCGGAGCGCGGAAAGACCCCGGTCAGCGCGGTGATGTTGACCTGATGGGTCACCATGACGACGGTCGCGGCATTCGCCGGCAGCGCGGCCAGCCGGCGCTTCAGGGCTTGCGTCGCCGCCTCGCGCTCGCCAGGCCGGCCGAAGAACGAATTCAAAGCCTCGGGCGCGTCCTCGGGCGAGCCGAGGGCCATCAGGCTCGCGGTCTCGCGGGCGCGGCACCATTGGCTGGTCAGCACCAGCGAGACGGCGACGCCTTCGCTGCGGAAGCGCTCGCCGAGCCGGCGCGCCTGCGTTTTGCCGGTCTCGCCGAGATTGCGCTGTGTGGCGCAGTCGCCGATCTGAAACGCCGCCGGGTCGCCGGTTCCGGGCGCGTCGGCATGGCGCATCAGCGCGACATGGCCGGGCTGGGCCAGAACCCGCCAGAGCCGGTCGGGCTGCGTTTCGAGCGCTGCGGCGGGGCCGTGCGCGAAAAGCAGAATGGCGAAGAGAGAGCCGATCGATCGCGTCGTCGCCATCATGCCTGACCGGCTCCCGTGTCTATTCGGGCTTGACGCCCGCCGCCTCGATGATCGCCTTCCAGGTCGCGATCTCCTGCGCATGATAGGGCTTGAATGCGGCCGGATCGCGGACCTTCAGCGTGAAGCCGAGCTTCAGGATCGCCTCCGTCACGGCCGGCTTGGCGATCGAGGCCATCACCGCCTTCGACAGCGTCTCCAGCACGGGGGCAGGCGTCGCGACGGGGGCGAAGAAGGCGGCCCAGCTATCGGCGTCGGCGTTGCTCACGCCCTGTTCGCGCAAGGTCGGGATATCTTTAGCGCGGGCGTTGCGCTCCGGGCTCGCCAGCGCGAGCGCGCGCAGATTGCCGGCGGTGATCTGTTCCAGCACGGAGGGCAGCGTCGAATTGGCGATATCGATGCGCCCGCCGATGATCTCCTGCACCAGCGGGGCAGCGCCCCGGAAGGGCACATGCGTCATCTTGATGCCGGTGCGCTGCATGAACAGCTCCATGGCGAGATGCGAGCCCGAGCCGACGCCGGTCGAGCCGTAGTTCAGCTTTCCGGGATCGGCCTTGGCCAGCGCCACCAGCTCGGCGATGGTCTTTGCGGGCAAATCCTTGCGCACGACGAAGGCGTGCTCGAAGGCGCCGACGCCGCAGAGCGGGGCAAAATCCTTGACCGCGTCGTAGCCCGGCTCCTTGAGCAGGAACATGTTGTTCCCATGCGTCTGGTTGTTGCCGAAGATGATGGTGTGGCCGTCGGCCTCGGCCTTGGCGACGGCGCGCGCGCCGACCGCGCCGGACGCTCCCGCGCGGTTGTCGACGACGACGCTCTGGCCGATCGTGGCCGAGAGGTCCTGCGCGACGAAACGGGCGATGGCGTCGGTCGGGCCGCCGGCGGGATAGGGCACGACCAGCGTGATCGTCTTGGTCGGAAAGCTCTGGGCGCGCAGGATCGACGGCGCGAAGACGGCCCCGGCGACGAGGCCGAGGGTGGAGCGGCGGGTCAGCGACATGAAATTCCTCCCGGAAGCCCCTTCTTGGAGAAGGGCTTGATCCTGCGAGGATTACGGACAAAGGCGGCATGCGTCCAGAGCCGGATGCATGCGATGCGCGGGGCTGTAGCCTGCGCCGGACGATAGTCGAGGGAGAAGAACGCATGACGATCCGCATCGAACGCGCCGGCAAGGTCGCGACCGTGATCCACAGCCGGATCGAGGCGCGCAACGCGATGGACCCCGACAGCGCGGTCGCCCTGACCGGCGCGTTCATGGAACTCGACGCCGACCCTGACACAGCCGCGATCGTATTCTGGGGCGAGGGCGGGGCGTTCTGCGCCGGCTGGGACCTGAAATACGCGCAAGCCTTCACCGACCCGGCCCGGTTCGAGGCCGAGATCGTGCAGGGCCTCGCCTTCCCGTCGGGCGATCAGCCTGCCCCGCGCGGGCCGATGGGGCCGTCGCGGCTGGAGATGTCGAAGCCGCTGATCGCCGCGGTCGAAGGGCCGGCGGTGGCGGGCGGGATGGAGCTGGCGCTCTGGTGCGACGTGCGGGTGATGGCGGAGAACGCTTATTTCGGCGTCTATTGCCGGCGCTGGGGCATCCCGCTGATCGATGGCGGCACGGTCAGGCTGCCGCGCTTCGTCGGGCAGGGCAGGGCGCTCGAGATCATCATGACCGGGCGCAAGGTGGAGGCGCAGGAGGCGCTGCGCATCGGGCTGTGCGAGCAGGTCGTGCCGAAGAACGGGGCGCGGGTCGCGGCCGAGGCGATGGCGCAGGAGATCGCGCGCTTTCCGCAAGGCGCGATGCTCGCCGACCGCAGGAGCGCGATCGCGGGCCATGGGCTTTCGGTGCGCGCGGCGCTGGCCCGCGAATGGGAGGGCGGCGTCAGGACGATCGCGACCGAAGGCGCCGCCGGCGCGGGGCGGTTTGCCAGCGGAAAAGGGCGCGGCGGGGATTTCAGCGCGATCTGAGCGCCGTCACCTGAAGCCGAGCGAGAACTTCCCGGTCTCGAAACTGGTGACGCTGCGCAGGCATTGGTCTCCACTCTCAGTGAAGGCGAAGACATGCATCGCGTCATGTCCCAGTGTGACGCGACAGAAGGCGCCCTTGCCGTCGACCGAGGCCGGGCAGGCCTCCATGTCGAGATGCGGCACCGCTGTCTCGAACACCTTGTAGGGCAGCGGGCAGGCGGCCGGCTGGGCCAGGGCGACGGGGGCGGCAAGCAGGCTCAGGGCGGCGGCGAGGACGGGCAGACGCATGACGGATCTCCTGTTGGGTCGGGTTCAGAGCGCGCGGCCGAGCCGCACCGGGTCGATGCCGAGCTTGCCGGCGACCGCGCGGGCCGCCGCGCGCAGATCGGCGGCTTTCGGCGCGTCCTTGCCGCGCGTGATGGTTTCATGCAGCGCCTTGGCGGCGACCTCGTCGGCGCGGGCAAAGCTGTCGCCGGCCGCGAGCCAGGCCGCCCGCAGCGCGGCGCGCGCCGCCAGCGCCGTCGTGCTGCCGGCGGCGATGCCGGCATCGAGATCGGCGACGCGATCGAGAAAGATCAGCAACGCCGCCTGATCGAGGCTCGCGCGCACGGACACGGCCTCGGCCTCCGGCCAGCGCTTTTCCAGAAGCGCAACCTGTCCGGCGGCCAGAGCGGCCGTAAGCGCCCTCGTCGGATGCTCGGCCACCCCAAAGCGCGTTCCGATCCTGCCCAACTCGTCATGCAGCGTATGCTTGCCGTCCGGCCCGTGCCAGAAGGCGAAGAGTTCGCTCCAGTTCTTGGGAGAGCCGTTGGCGAGACTCCAGTTGTTGGCCTGCGGCCCACGGATCGAGGCTTCCGACAGTTCGAGCCGGCACCAATTGACGAGCAGGGCCAGCACCCCGGTCTCGATCGCGGCGACGCGCGCCTCGGCGGCGGTCGAGCGCACGGGGCCGCCGCCCTCGAAAAGCCCGGTTCCCATCAGCGCCGCGCTCATGAACCTGTGCTGGAAGGCGGGATCAGGCTCCAGCAGCGCCGCGCCGGGCAACGAGCGCTTCATCCGGCCGTGATAGTCGTCGGCGAAATAGGCGAGCGAATGGGCGGAGTCGCGCCAGGCGAAATGACGGCCGAACGCGTAACGCGTCAGGGCCGCGGCGAAATCGGGCGGCGACTGCGCCAACGCGCCTCTGATCTCGGCGATATCCAGCCCCATTCGGCTGTGCGCGCGCACATCGGCAGCGGTGACGAAACCGTCCGCGCCGATGGAATAGCGCGGCGTCTGCGCCCAAGCGCCTGCAGCGGCCATCACAAGCGGAAGCGCCAGCAGGCAGCGCCAGACACGCAAAGTCGACAGGTGCATATACGCTCTCCTCGCGGAGAGGAAAACACCCAGTCAGCAAGTCAAAGTCAAGTCATATCTTGTATATTAGAAGTATTGAAATGAGAAATATATCTCTTGAAATAAATTTTCTCGGGCTTGTCTGTGCAGATCACGTGTATCCTGCCCGCTTCAGCCGCTGGATCGAAAGGTCGAGCGCCTGCAGGAAGGTCGAGCGGTCCCTGGCTGAAAACGGTTTCGGCCCGCCGCTCATCGTGCCCATGGCGCGCAAATCCTCCATCATGTCGCGCGTCGCCAGCGCCATGCCGATCGACGCTTCCATGAACGGTTTCCCAGTCGGCCCGATGACGTCCGCTCCGGCCTTGAGGTAGCGGTCGGCGAGCGGGATGTCGGCGGTGATCACGATGTCGCCGCGCCCGACCCGCCCGGCGATCCAGTCATCGGCGGCGTCGAAGCCGTCCGAGACGACGATGCGCTCGATCCAGGGCTCGCGCGGCACGGCGATGAAGCTGTTGGCGACGATGAAGACTTTCAGGCGGTGGCGCTCGGCCACCTTGTAGATTTCCGCTTTCACCGGGCAGGCGTCGGCGTCGACATGGATCGTGATCGGATTCAGGGCGTTCGTCATCCGGTCGCTATAGCAGGCATGGCATGGCGCGGGCAGCTTTGCGCACATCGCGATTGCGTTGCGCGCCGTCCGGTGGCATCGCGTCGGGAGCCGCCGCGCCGAGACCTCCGCATGCCGCCTGCCTCGATCGAGTTTCTGGGTTTCGCCGCTGCGACGCTGACGACGTTGTGCTGGGTGCCGCAGGCCTGGCGCACCATCCGCACCCGCGACACGCGCGCGATCTCGCTGTGGACGCAGAGCATCTTCGCGCTCGGCGTGCTGCTCTGGCTGGCCTATGGGCTGCTGCTGATGTCCTGGCCGCTGATCGGGGCCAACTCCGTGACGCTGTGCCTCGTCGGCGTGATCCTCGCCATGAAGCTGCGCTACGGATGAGATTTGCTGCGCTGCGGAACAGCCGCTGGTTCGGGGCGTTCCCGAGCGTCACCGTCTCTCCGTCACGGACCCCGCCATGCCAGCCCTGACCTCCGCGCATATTCTGCCTATCGCGATGCTGATCGGCTCTAACATCTTCATGACCTTCGCCTGGTATGGCCATCTCAGCTACAAGAGTACGGCGATCTGGCTCGCCATTGCGGCGAGCTGGATGATCGCGCTGCCGGAATACATGCTGGCGGTGCCGGCCAACCGCATCGGCTCGGCCGTCTATTCGGCGGCGGAGCTCAAGACGATGCAGGAGGTCATCACCCTGACGGTGTTCGCGCTGTTCTCGGTGTTCTGGCTCAAGGAATCGCTGACCTGGCAGCATGGCGTCGGCTTTGCGCTGATCGCGGCCGGCGCCTTCTTCATCTTCCAGGCCAAGGCCTGAGCACTCCCGACCGGGGCAAGGACCGCGCGTGACCGAAATTCCGTCTCCCGACCACTCGGCCGTCGAGGCCTATCTCGCCGATGGCTATGACAGCGTCGTCGGCATGTCGTCGCGCTTCGCGGCGGCGACCTGCGCGCGGCTGCTGCGGCTCCAGACCGAGGAGGGGGTTCGCGGGCCTCTGGCGGAGATCGGCGCGTTCGAGGGCCGCTTCTTCATCGCGCTGGCGCATGCGCTGGAGGACGGCGAGGTCGCGCTCGGCGTCGACATCTTCTCCTGGCCCAATGACGAGGTGAAGGACCGCTTCGAGGCCAACTGCCTGAAGCATGGCGTCGGCCCCGAGCGGCGCGTCACCGTCAAGGGCGACAGCGGCGCGATGAGCCCGGCCGGGCTGATGGGCCATGCCGGCGGCAAAGCGTTCCGCTTCATCCATATCGACGGCGAGCACTCGCGCGCGGCGCTGGCCAAGGACCTCGTGCTGGCGACGGCCTGCCTCAGCGAGGGCGGGCTGATCGTGCTCGACGACATGCTGCACCCCGGCTACCCGACGCTGATGGTGGCGGTGCAGGACTATCTCGAAACCAACCCCGGGATCGTGCCGCTCTGCATCATCGACCGCGAGACGATCGTCGGCGCGACAAAATTCGTACTCTGCCAGCGGGACTGGTTCGAGCGCTACCAAACGCGGATGCTGGAGATATTCAAGGATTTCGTCTGGCCGCTCGGGGCCGATTTCGAACCGCATTGGTGCCTGGTGCTGTCGCAGGACACGCGGCTCGCCGACATCACCTGACGGGCGTCACGGATAGGGCGTCACCGGCAGCTTCTCGGCGAGCCAGCCGCCCTGGCCGAGCATGCCGCCGCGCACGAGCGCGAGATCGCGCCAGCCCCGGCCCGCAAGCTTCATCTGAATCGATATGGCCAGACCGCCGCTGCGGTCGATCAGCGCGATGCGCCGGCCGGGGTTGTCGAGGCGCAGGCCGGCGAGCCTGACCTCGAAACCGGCAGCCTCCGAGTCGAGCCGGGTTGCGCCCTCGGGCACGCCGGTGTCGGCCCATTCGGCGGGTGTGCGAATGTCGACCAGGAGAGCACGGCCGGTCCGGGCGGCCTCAAACGCCTCACGGGCGGAGAGGGCGGGCGGCAGGGCCTGGGCCGCGGCGCCGGTCGCGTAAGCCGATGCGGCCGCGAGAATCGCCGCGCAAAGCACCACAGCCCTCATCCCGAGGAGCCGCGAAGCGGCGTCTCGAAGGATGGTCCAGTGCGCTCTGGAGCATCCTTCGAGACGCGCCCCTGCGGAGCGCTCCTCAGGATGAGGGCTGTGGAACGGCAACAGCCTCAGCGCAGTTCGGCGCAGAAGCGCTGGATGCGGCGGCAGGCCTCCTCGAGCTTCTCGTCCGAGGTGGCGTAGGAGATGCGGAAGTTCGGTCCGAGCCCGAAGGAGGAGCCGTGCACGGCCGCGACCGACTCGGTCTCCAGCAGGCCGACGACCAGATCCTCGTCGGTCTCGATCGTCTTGCCGCTCGGCAGTTTCTTGCCGATCAGCTCCGAGCAGTCGGGATAGACGTAGAACGCGCCTTCCGGCGTCGGACATTTCAACCCGCGCGTCTGGTTCAGCATCGAGACGACGAGGTCGCGCCGGCGCTCAAAGGCTTTGCGGAACACCGGCAGATGCTCCTGCGTGCCGTCGAGCGCCTCGACGGCGGCCCATTGCGAGATCGACGAGGTCGCCGAGGTCTGCTGGCCCTGGACCATGTCCATGGCGTTGATCAGATGCTGCGGGCCCGCTGCGTAGCCGATGCGCCAGCCGGTCATGGCGTAAGATTTCGAGACGCCGTTCATGGTCAGCGTGCGCTCGTAGAGGCCGGGCTCGATCTGCGCGGGCGTGACGAACTCGAAATCGCCATAGACCAGATGCTCGTACATGTCGTCGGTCAGCACCCAGACATGGGGGTGGCGCATCAAGACGTCGGTCAATGCCTTGAGCTCGGCGCGGGTGTAGGCCGCGCCGGACGGGTTGGACGGCGAGTTCAGGATCACCCATTTGGTCTTCGGCGTGATCGCCCGCTCGAGCGCCTCCGGCTGGAGCTTGAAATCGTTCTCCAGGCGCGCTTCGGCGAAGGTCGCGGTGCCGCCGCAGAGCGCCACCATCTCGGGATAGCTGACCCAGTAGGGCGCGACGCAGATGACCTCGTCGCCCGGGTTCAGCGTGGCGAGCAGCGCGTTGTAGATGACGTGCTTGCCGCCGGTGGAGACGATGGTCTGGCTCGGCTTGTAGTCGAGCCCGTTCTCGCGCTTGAACTTGCGGGCGACCGCCTCGCGAAGCTGCGGAATGCCGGGCACGGGAACGTATTTCGTCTCGCCGCGGCGGATCGCGGCGATCGCGGCTTCCTTGATGTTGTCGGGCGTATCGAAATCCGGCTCGCCGACCGAGAGCGAGATCACGTCCTTGCCCTGGGCTTTCAGGTCGCGGGCCTTCTGCGTGATGACGATGGTCGCAGACGGCTTCACGCGCTTCAGGGCTTCGGCAAGAAAGGCCATGGGACGGTTCTCCGGGAGACGGACAGGGCGCGCGTGACGAGGCGCGCGCGTGGTTTAGGACCCAAGCGCCGGCATCGCAAGCAAGACTGCGTGATCATTGGCAGAAACGGGATGAATTATGCGGCGTGCGCCGGCGCTGCGGAGCCGATGGCGGCGTCAGGCCGCCTCGGCGCGTCGCTGCGTCCGACACTGGACATTGCGCACCGCCGCCGCGGTCCAGCGTCTGCGGCCGATGCAGGGAAAGCCGCGTCGGTTGAGCCGGCGCGCGATGTCGTCGGGGTCGACGATGCCGACCCCGACGAGTTGTCCGATCAGTTCGCCCGCCGCTTTTTCCAGAATTCTGGCGAGGTCGCGGGAGAGGCGGCGGGTCTCGCGAGCCGCCCGGTCGGCGTTGTTCAGCGGACGCCCCTGCCGAAGCTCGGCTCGACCGCGTTCGGCGAGAGCATCACCGCATTGGGGTGGCCACCTTCGGACATGGCGAAGCGGATCGCCTCCTTCTTGTCGCGAAAGATGCCCTCCGCGCTGCCTTCGAGATCGCGCGCGACCCAGAAGCCCTCTCGCCAGCGGCCGACCAGGAAAAGATGGCCGGCGGTCTCCGGCTGCCGCGGGAACGGTGTGGACTGGCCCATGGATTTTCCTCAGACCGCGACGGCCAGCCAGGCGCGCAAGCCGATGAGGCCGGCGACGCCCAGCGCCACCGCGGCGAGCAGAACGAATTCGACTGCAAGCACGCCGGCCGGCGACCGGTGCTGGCGAAGCGTCCCGTAGACGGCGCGGGAGCGGCGCTGGTGTTTGGTGTAGGCGGTAGTCATCTGCGCGTTCATATCGACCTCCATCGATACCGGAAGATGTGGGGCCGACCCCGGTAAAGCCGCCATGTCGAAGAGGCCGGCGCCGCGTAAGGGGCGCATAAAGCGGACCTGCGGGCGTGGTTAACCTCCGTTAACCGCCGCGCCCTAGATTCGCGGCAATCCTGCGATTCGATGAGCTTTGAAACCGGAGAGACGATGCGCGCCCTGACCTTAGCCCTGCCCCTCGTCCTCATCGCCTCAGTGGCGCAGGCGAATTTCCAGTCCTGCCTGTCCGGCCTGCGCTCGGCGGCGGCCGCCAAGGGTGTCTCGGGCGCGACCTTCGACCGCGCCATGGCCGGCGTCGAGCCGGACATGAAAGTGATCGAGCTGATGAACAATCAGCCCGAGTTCAAGACGCCGATCTGGGACTATCTCGGCACGCTGGTCGACGAGGAGAAGGTCGCGGAGGGGCGCGCGATGCTGCGCCAGCACGCCTCGACGCTGGCCGCGGCCGAGCAGCGCTTCGGCGTCGACCGGCACACCATCGTCGCGGTCTGGGGCGTCGAGAGCGATTTCGGCAAGGCGCGCGGACGCATGCCGCTGGTCCAGGCACTCTCGACCGGGGCGTGCCTCGCGCCGCGCCGCAACGCCTTCTTCCGCGGTGAGCTGATCGCGACCCTGCAGATCATCCAGCGCGGCGACGTGCGCGCCGACCGGCTGATGGGCTCCTGGGCCGGCGCCTTCGGCCATACCCAGTTCATCCCCTCGACCTATCTGCGCCTCGCCGTCGACGGCGACGGCGACGGCCGGCGCGATCTCGTCGATTCGATCCCCGACGCGCTGCACTCGACCGCCAATTTCATGGACAAGGCCGGCTGGATCACCGGCGCGGGCTGGGGCTACGAGGTGCGCGTGCCCGGCGGCTACTCCGGCCCGAGCGGGCGCAACCCCAAGCAGCCGGTCTCGTCCTGGGCGTCGCGCGGCGTCGTGAAGTTCGACGGCTCGGCCCTCACTGGCTCCGGCAATGCCGGCCTGCTGATGCCTTCGGGGCGCAATGGCCCGGCCTTCCTCGTCTTCAAGAACTACGACGCCGCCTACAGCTATAACGGTGCGGATTCCTACGCCCTGGCCATATCCCTCCTGTCCGACCGGCTGCGCGGCCGGCCGGGCGTCCAGGGCGACTGGCCGACGGACGATTTGCCGCTGTCGCGCGAGCAGCGCCGCGAGTTGCAGCGTCTGCTGATCGCGCGCGGCTTCGATGTCGGCGAGCCGGACGGGGCCGTCGGCGCGCTGACGCGCGGCGCGATCAAGCAGATCGAGGCCAAGCTCGGCATGCCGCAGACCGGGCGTCCGGGCGAGAAGGTGCTGCGCGCGCTGAAGAGCGGGCGGGTGTAAGGGTGGCGAACCCGTTGCGCCGCCTGATCTCCACCGGCTCGCCCTTCGAGACCGCCTTCGGCTATTCCCGCGCCGTGATCGACGGCGACCTCGTCTTCGTCTCCGGCACCACCGGCTACGACTATGTCACCATGTCCTTGCCGGAAGACCCCGCCGAACAGGCGCGCAACATCTTCCGCACCCTCGACGCCGTGCTGACCGAGGCCGGCTCGTCGCTGGCCGGCGTGATGCGGGCGCAGTACTTCGTCACCGACCGAAGCTATTGCGAGCCGGTGCTGGCGGTCTGCGGCGAGGTTTTTCGCGAGGTCCGTCCAGCCGCCGGCATCTACGTCGTGTCGGGCCTGCTGAAGCCGGAGATGAAGGTCGAGATCGAGGTCACGGCGCGGCTGATCCGCGCCTGAACCGCGGTGCATCCGCGTCGATCGACGATTGGCGTTTGGCCGGTTTACACATCCGCCCGTCGCGGTCATCCTGCCTGCAACGAAGAAGACGCAGCCAGGGAGGACGCGATGTGCCGTATCTTTTCGGCCCAGACGGCCGAACGCTACGCCTACCAGACCCGCTCGATCCGGCTCGGCGGCCACGCCACCTCGATCCGGCTGGAAGCGGCCTTCTGGGACATACTGGAGGAGATAGCGCTGCTGCAGAACGTCACGCTCGGGCGCTTCCTCAGCAAGCTCCATGACGAGGTGCTGGAGTTCAACGGCGAGACGATGAACTTCACCTCGCTGCTGCGTTGCGCCTGCCTGACCTACCTGTCGGATGTGCGCGGCCAGGACGAGGGCGAGAGGCTGCGGCGCGAGGCTGTGGCGGCGTTTCATCACGCGGCCGAGTGATTCTTCGTCATTGCGAGCGCAGCGAAGCAATCCGGGAAGGCGTAGAGCTCTGCTGTCCCTGGATTGCTTCGCTGGGCTCGCAATGACGGCTTTTGCGACGTCGCACCGATCAACTTTAGTTTTGTAGTAATCCTATACTACCCGCTGCCGAAAGGCCGGACCTAGGCTCGCTCGACCTGCTCATGAGAGGTCGAGAGCCTTGCCTTCGCATTCCGCCGCTCGCGCCGCGCGCACGGTCATCCGTCCAGCCAGTCTCCCGCTCGCGGGCGCGCTCGTGCTCGGCCTCAGTCTTCCAACCGCCGCGAGCGCGCAGGAGATCGACGCGGCCAAGGCCAAGCAGCAATTCGTCGCGAGTTGCGGCGTCTGCCACACCGCTGAGAAGGGCGGGCCGAACCGGCAGGGTCCCAACGTCTACGATATCGTCGGTAAGCCGGCCGCCGCCAGGGACGGCTTCAAGTACTCCGAGCCGCTGAAGGGCTCCGGTCTGGTCTGGGACGAGGCGACGCTCGATCGCTGGATCGAGGACGCCCAGAAGATGCTGCCGGGCACGATCATGGCCTACCGCCAGCGCGACGCCGAGCGCCGCAAGCTGGTGATCGCCTACCTCAAATCCCTGATCGAGCCGAACTAGGAGCCGGAGCGCGTGGCCAAAGCCATCCACATGATGATCCGCGTGCTGGAGGAGGGCCGCTCGGTCGCCTTCTACGACGCCGCATTCGACCTGAAGATTGCCGACCGCTTCGCCTTCGACGGTTTCACGCTGATCTATCTGCGCAATCCCGAGATCGATTTCGAGGTCGAGCTGACGGTCAACCATGACCGCACGGAGCCCTATCAGCTCGGCGACGGCTATGGCCATGTCGCCTTCGCCGTCGATGATCTCGAGGCCGAGCATGCCCGCCTCTCGGCGTCGGGGCTGAGCCCCAAATGGTCGACGCTCTATGCCGAGCTGCCCAAGGGCGAGGCGACGGGCAAGCTCGAGGTGCGCCCCGAATCCTTCGTCCAGAAGATCGAGCATGACGCTACCGGCAAGGTCACCGGCGTGGTCTATCTCGACGGCAAGGGCGTCCAGCAGCGCCAGAAAGCGCGCATCGTCGCGGTCGCCGGCAATTCGATCGAGAGCCCGCGCCTGCTGCTGAACTCGGCCTCGAACCAGTTCAAGGACGGGCTCGGCAACTCGTCGGGCCAGGTCGGCAGGAACTACATGCGCCACCTGACCGGGTCGGTCTACGGCGTCTTCGAGAAGCCCGTGAAGATGTGGCGCGGCACCACCATGGCCGGCATCGTCCAGGACGAGGCGCATCACGACGCCAAGCGCGGCTTCGTCGGCGGCTACGAACTGGAGACGCTGTCGATCGGCCTGCCCTTCATGGCCGCCTTCCTCGATCCGGGCGCATGGGGCCGGGAATTCACCTCGGCGCTCGATTCCTACGAGAACATGGCCGGGATGTGGATCGTCGGCGAGGACATGCCGCAGGAAAGCAATCGCATCACGCTGTCCGACAAGAAGGACAAGGGCGGCATACCCGTCGCCAACGTCCATTTCGACGACCATCCCAACGATCTCGCCATGCGCGCCCACGCCTACAAGCAGGGCGCGGCGATCTATGACGCGGTCGGCGCGACGCGCACCTTCCCGACCGTGCCTTACCCCTCGACCCACAACCTCGGCACCAACCTGATGTCGGCCAACGCCAAGGACGGCGTCGTCAACAAATGGGGCCAGAGCCACGACATCAAGAACCTGTTCGTGTCGGACGGGTCCGTCTTCACCACGGGCGGCGCCGAGAACCCGACGCTGACCATCGTGGCGCTGGCGCTGCGCCAGGCCGACTACATCGAGAAGCAGATGGCGCAGAAGGCGATCTGAGCCATCGCAGGAACCCTGACGCCGGCGTTTCCCCGCGCCGGCGCGGGGCGGCGATGCCCGGTCCCCTCCCGGCCGGGCATCGTCATGTCGGGGGCTGCCAGCGGCCAGCGGCGGCTCGCGCGCCCCGCCGTCTTGCGCTATGATTTCGCGCATGAAAGAGCCCGATGCCAGCCTGTCGCCCGAGGAGGTCGCGGACGCCCGCGAGCGCCGCCTCGTCGCCATGCATCTGCAGGAGATCGAGGGCAATCCGCTCGACGCCGAAGACATCGCGATGTTCGAGATGTTCGAGCGCGAGGCGTGGTCGCATGAGCGCTGCATCGCCCATATTCTGGAGCGGGCGGCACTGAGGCGAGCGGTGCGCGCCGCTGAATGAGCGATCCGGCCTACTGCTATCCACCCGATTTCACTGTGCTGATCAACAAGCTCGACCTGCATCACGCGGGCGACTGGACAAGATCGAGCGTGCGCTCGTCGTTCAGCGTGCTCGCCAGGACATCCCCACCGGCTCCGTCAACCTCACCCATCTGCGCGCGATCCACCGCCATCTCTTCCAGGATGTCTATGACTGGGCCGGCGAATTGCGCATCGTCGAGATCGCCAAAGGGACCAGCCAGTTCCAGTTCCGGCGCTATATCGAGACCGGCATGGCCGATGTGCATCGCCGCATCGTCGGCTGGAACCAGCTTCGCGGGCTCGCCGCCGAAACCTTTGCCGAGCGCGCCGGCGAGATCATCGGCGACATCAACTACGTCCACCCGTTCCGCGAGGGCAACGGCCGGACGCAGGCGCTTTACCTCGCGCAACTCGCCGCGCAGGCCGGCCACCCGCTCGATCTGCGCCTCATCGTGAAGCCCGAGTGGCTCGCGGCCTCGATCGCCGCCCATCGCGGCGACTATGCGCCATTCGCGCGCTGCATCCACGGCGCGCTTGCGCCGGGTGCGCCCCGCCCTTAATCAGCCGGCGAGGCACGCAAAAAATCGACGAGGCGACGACCATGGCGACCCATAAGCTCCTGCTGCTCCCCGGCGACGGCATCGGCCCCGAGGTGATGGCGCAGGTCGAGACCGTCGTCGCCTGGTTCGAGAAGCAGGGCCTGGCCTCGTTCGCGATCGAGAAGGGGCTGGTCGGCGGATGCGCCTATGACCAGCACAAGCAGGCGATCTCCGAAGGCGACATGAAGCTGGCGCAGGCGGCCGACGCCGTGCTCTTCGGCGCGGTCGGCGGGCCGAAATGGGCCGATGTGCCCTATCAGCACCGCCCCGAGGCCGGTCTTCTTCGCCTGCGCAAGGATCTCGGCCTGTTCGCCAACCTGCGCCCGGCGATCTGCTATCCGGCGCTGGCCTCGGCCTCCTCGCTCAAGGCGGAGGTGGTCGAGGGGCTCGACATCCTGATCGTGCGCGAGCTCACCGGCGGCGTCTATTTCGGCGAGCCCAAGGAGATCGTCACGCTGGAGGACGGCTCCAGGCGCGGCATCGACACGCAGCTCTATACGACGCCCGAGATCGAGCGCATCTGCGCCGTCGCCTTCGAGCTGGCACGAACGCGCCGCAACAAGGTCTCCTCGGCCGAGAAGCACAACGTCATGAAGACCGGCGTGCTCTGGAAGCAGACGGTGACGGCGCTGCACGCCAAATCCTATGCCGATGTCGAGCTGGAGCATGTGCTGGCCGACAACTGCGCCATGCAGCTCGTGCGCTGGCCCAAGCAATACGACGTCATCGTCACCGACAACCTGTTCGGCGACATCCTGTCGGACGTCGCGGCGATGCTGACCGGCTCGCTCGGCATGCTGCCCTCCGCCTCGCTCGGCGCGGAGGACCCCGCCACGGGCAAGCGCAAGGCGCTCTACGAGCCCGTCCACGGCTCGGCCCCCGACATCGCAGGCCGGGGGCTGGCGAACCCGATCGCGATGATCGGCTCCTTCGCCATGGCGCTGCGCTACTCGTTTGGGGCGATCGAGGCCGCCGACCGGCTCGAGGGCGCGATCGCCGACGTGCTCGGCTCCGGCACGCGCACCAAGGACATCGCCGCGCCGGGCGCGAACGCGGTCTCGACCGGTGAGATGGGGGCGGCGATCGTCAAGGCGCTGGAGGCAAGGGGGTAGGGGTCTTCCCTTCTTCGGCTGGGAGAAGGGCAAACTCTCCCCCTCGTGATTTGCCCGTGACGCGCGCGCATGCGCTAGACTTGGCTCCATCGAAACGGAGCATGTCCGTCCAATGCTGATCAAGACCCGCGCCGGCTGGGAGATGCCCGAAAGCCAGGCGACGCCCGAAGCCGTCTATCTCAACCGCCGCAGCCTGCTCGCCGCCGGCGCAGGCGCGATCGCCAGCGCGGCGCTGCCGAAGATCGCGGCGGCGCAGGCGCCCGATCCGACGCTCGATCTCTACCCGGCGAAGAAGAACGAGAGCTTCACGCTTGACCGGCCGGTGACCGACGAGGCCCTGGCCTCAAGCTACAACAATTTCTACGAGTTCGGCACCTCCAAGGACATCGTCGCGGCCTCGAAGCGGCTGCAGCCGCGGCCCTGGACGGTGACCATCGACGGCATGGTCGAGAAGCCGATGGAGATCGGCGTCGACGACCTGATCCGCAAGATGACGCTGGAGGAGCGGCTCTACCGCTTCCGCTGCGTCGAGAGCTGGTCGATGGCGGTGCCGTGGACCGGCTTCACCGTCAGATCGCTGGTCGCCTTCGCAAAGCCGCTCGCCAGCGCGAAATACGTCAAGTTCGAGACCTTCCTGAACCCGCGCGTCGCGCCGGGCCAGTCGCAGCGCTGGTATCCCTGGCCCTATACCGAGGGGCTTTCGATCGCGGAGGCCGGCAACGACCTGCCCCTGATGGTGACGGGCATCTACGGCAAGCCGATTCCGACCCAGCACGGCGCGCCGCTGCGCCTGATCGTGCCGTGGAAATACGGCTTCAAGAGCGTCAAGTCGATCACCAGGATCAGCTTCGTCGCCGAGCGTCCAAAGACCTTCTGGGAGGGGCTGCAGGCGCAGGAATACGGCTTCTGGGCCAATGTGAACCCGGAGGTCGCGCATCCGCGCTGGAGCCAGGCGAGCGAGCAGGTCCTCGGTTCGCGCGAGCGCCGGCCGACGCTGATCTGGAACGGCTATGGCGAGCAGGTCGCCGATCTCTACAAGGGGATGGAGGGCGAGCGGCTCTTCGTGTGAGCGCGGCTGCCGCCCGGCATCGCTTGCTGTCAGGAATCGGGTTGTTCGCATGATATCGTCCGGAGGATAGTCCGGCCGCGGCTCGTTTTGCCGCAGCCCGGATAGCCGGAGGACGCCATGCCGCACTTCACCCTCTTTGCAACCGCGATCGGCGCCTGTGCGCTGGTCTGGGAAGCCCAGCGCATCATCGGAGCGCAACTGCCCGAGCGCGACGAGGAGGTCGCGCGGCGCAGGCTGGCGAAGCGTTTTCCCGGGGCCGACGAGACGCCGCCGCCCGGCTTCATCGTGGCGGCCATCGCCGGGATCGTCGCGCTGCTGGAGGGCGAGCGGCGCGATCTCTCGCATCTGCCGATCGCGCTCGACACCGTCCCGGAGTTCAATCGCAGCGTCTACGAGGTCGCACTGGGAATCCCGCCCGGCGAAACGCTGACCTATGGCGAGGTCGCCGCGCGCATCGGCGAACCCGGCGCGGCGCGGGCCGTGGGCGTCGCTCTCGGCCAAAATCCCTTCGCGCCGATCGTGCCCTGCCACCGCGTGCTGGCCGCGAGCGGCAAGACCGGCGGGTTTTCCGCCGAGGGCGGCATCGAGACCAAGCTGAGGATGCTGACGATCGAGAAGGCGAGGACGAGCCCTGAGCCGGGGCTGTTCGGGACCCTGCCGCTCGAGGCGCGACGGCGCTAGGGCAGCGAGCGTCATGCTCGGGCTCGTCCCGAGCATCTCCTGCCGGAGATTCTCGCGTCTGCGCTGCGCTCCGCCCAAGAATGACGGCATGCGCGAAAAAAAGGCCGACCCCCGAGGGAGCCGGCCTTTAAAGTTTGAAACATCCGGCTCAAACGCCAAACATCTCAGAGGGGAACGGCTGGAACGAACTCGACGCCGGGAGGAGATAGCGGAGCCGTTCCGAACAACCGTGATTGCCATATTGGGCAGCACCTGCCTTTTTGCAATGCAGCATAGCTTGGGTCTGACATGCAGGCAGTGCATGACTTTTGGTCAATTGTGACAAATATGACCGAAAACCATGGGCAAATATGCGCCGTTCGCGCCATCGACCGCCCTGCGGCAGGCGCAGGGCGGCGTGGGGCGACGATCGCTCAATAGGTCCAGCGCTGCGCCTTCTGGATCAGGAAATCGCGAAACACCTGCACGCGCGCGACCGACTTCATCTCCTCGGGATAGACCAGATAGCTCTCGAGCTGGGGCATCTCGGTCTCGCGCATCAACTGCACCAGCGGCGAGCCGGTCTCGATCAGGTAATCCGGCAGCACGGCGATGCCCGCGCCCGAATCGACCGCGCGCTTCATCGCCGTGATGTTGTTCACGGTGAGATGGATCGGACGCGGGTTGCGCTGGTCGCGCCCGAGCGTGCCGAGCCAGTGAACCGCCGTCAGATAGGACGGCGAGGTGCCGCCGAAGGACAGCAGGCGGTGATTGTCGAGCTCCTCATAGCTCTTGGGTTCGCCGAAGCGCTTGATATAGGCCGGCGAGCCATAGACGTGGAAATGCACCGTGAAGAGCTTGCGCTGGATCAGATCCGGCTGCTGGGGCTGGCGCAGGCGGATCGCGATGTCGGCCTCGCGCATCGAGAGGTCGAGCTCCTCGTCGGTGAGGATGAGATCGACCTTGATGTCGGGGTAGAGATCGAGAAACTCCGCCAGACGCGGCGTCAGCCAGTGGCCGCCGAGCCCGCGGGTCGCGGTGACCTTGAGCTCGCCCGAAGGATGCTCGCGCGTTTCCGAGAGCTGGGCGCGCGTGCGTTCCAGCCGCTGCGTCATCTCGCGGGCGGCGCGCCAGAGCAGTTCGCCCTGCTCGGTGAGAATCAGCCCGCGCGTATGCCTGTGGAAAAGGGGCGCGCGCAATTCGCGCTCCAGCGCGCCGATCTGCCGGCTTACAGCCGATTGACTCAGGCCCAGAACGTCTCCCGCCTTGGTAAAGCTGCCGGATTCAGCGACGGTATAAAAAATCCTGATGCGGTCCCAATCCACCGCGTTCCCCCTGTTATGCGTTTGATGCATGTTGGGGGATAAAAACATTGCGCGTCAATGTCCGCGCGAGAGTCTGCCGCTTTTTTCACACTGAATCTGGTGACGAGGTCCATCAATAAGCGTGATGGGTTGTTTCGGCGCGCTATTCCGCCGCCTTCAACTGCTCCAGCTCGTTGGCCTGCAGCCAACGCTCGGCATCGAGCGCCGCCATGCAGCCGAGGCCGGCCGCCGTGACCGCCTGGCGATAATGCTCGTCGGTGACGTCGCCGGCGGCGAAGACGCCGGGCACATTGGTGTCCGTGGTGCCGGGCGCGACGTCGAGATAGCCCGAATCGCGCATGGCGAGCTGGCCGACGAAGAGCTCCGTCGCCGGCTTGTGTCCAATCGCGATGAAGACGCCGTCGGCCTTCAACTCGCTCTGTGCGCCAGTCTTGAGGTTCCGCAAATTGAGATGGGTGACGTTGGGCGGCTGCGTGCCGCCGCAAATCTCCGTGACCTCGCTGTCCCAGACGACCTCGATCTTCGGATGCCTGAACAGCCGCTCCTGCATGATCCGCTCGGCGCGCAGCGAATCGCGGCGGTGCACCAGGGTGACCTTGCTGGCGAGATTGGCGAGATAGAGCGCCTCCTCGACCGCGGTGTTGCCGCCGCCGACGACCACGACCTGCTTGTTGCGGAAGAAGAAGCCGTCGCAGGTGGCGCAGGCCGAGACGCCGAAGCCCTGAAAGGCCTGCTCGGAGGGCAGGCCGAGCCATTTCGCCTGCGCACCCGTCGCGATGATCAGCGCATCGCAGGAATAGGTCTCGGCGCCGTCGCCCCAGAGCCGGAAGGGGCGCTGCGAGAGGTCGACCCTGGCGACATGGTCGGAGACCATCTTCGTGCCCATGTGCTCGGCCTGGGCGCGCATCTGCTCCATCAGCCAGGGGCCCTGGATGACGTCGGCGAAGCCGGGATAGTTCTCGACATCGGTGGTGATCATGAGCTGGCCGCCGGCCTGCATGCCGGAGATCATCACCGGCTCCAGCATGGCGCGGGCGGCATAGATCGCGGCGGTGTAGCCGGCGGGGCCTGAGCCGACGATCATCACGCGGGCATGGGTGTGGGCCATGGCTGTGGTTCCTTTGACGCGGGCCTGCCGCGACTTCATCCGTCAGATAAGCGTCATGCAGCCGCCAGCCAATGGCCACCGTGCGCGCGGCGCAACCCGGAGCGCGCGTGGAGCAGGCGGTGCTATTCGAGCCCCAGTTCCGCCCGATGCTTCAGCCAGCGCTCGCGCACCGCCTCGGCGATCGTTTCGGTCGAGTCTATCGGCTGGTAGCGCTGCCCTTCAAGCCGTCCCTCGAAGTGATGCACAGCGCCGTCGCGCTTCAGCGCCTCGAGGAACCTCGCCAGCTTGCCGTGGCCGCCATGCGGCTCGAAGACCAGGACCGGCGCGCCCGTCGCGGCCGCTTCGCCGATCATATTGGTCGAATCGGCCGTCGCGACGACCGCATCGGCATTGGCGAGCAGCGCGACATAGGGGTTCTCACCGGTCCCGTCCCACCACCAGCCGCGATGACGCGCGAACACCTCGGCCACGGCGGCGTCGAGCGCGGGCGTGGTGCGGCGCGAGCGCGAACCCATCAGCGCGACGCCCGACCTCGCCAGATCGTCGAGCAGGCCGGCGAAGCGGGCGACGTCGTCGGGCCGAAAGCGATGGTGCCGGCTGTCGCCGCCGACCAGCACGGCGGCGCGGGGAGAGGGCAGGGCGGCGATCGCCGCGGGCGGATCAGCGCGGGCCTGAAGCAGCCGCGTCGATGCGAGCCGATGCGGCGAGGTCGTCGTCACCAGCACGTTGTCGCCGCGCAGCCGGTCATGTGCGGCGACCCAGATGAAGTCCGCCGCGCCCGCGCCCGTGCGCGGGTCTTTCAGGATCGCGGTGAAGGTTCTGCCGTTCGAGGCCTTCTTCACCGCGCGGACATAGGGGATGGCGCGCCTGCCCGAGGCTATGACGATGTCGGGGAAGGGCGGGCGGATCGGGCTGCCCTCGCGTTCGGGTCCCTCGCGCGGGTCGATCGGCCCGCGCGGCATCAGCCAGACCCACGGTTTTCGCGGCGCGACCCGCCTGATCTGCGGCGTGACGCCGAGCCGCTCGGCGACGCCGATGCATTGCGGCTCGTCGCCGGCCTTGCCGTCGGTGAGCGTCCAGATCGTCGGCAGCAATTCGGCAGGCAAGGCGGTCTCCGGGGCGCGGCGCGCGCCTTGTATCGCGCAGGCCCAGCGTCTACACCAGCGCGACCTTTTCCGGGACCCTTTCGTGCGCTCGAAGCTCGACGACATCGACCTGCGCATCCTGCGCGAGCTCCAGGACGACGGGCGCATGACCAATGTCGAGCTTGCGAGCCGCGTCGGCATCTCGCCGCCGCCCTGCCTGCGCCGGGTCAGGGCGCTGGAGGAGGCTGGGCTGATCACCGGCTATCGCGCGCTGCTCGACGAGAAGAAGCTCGGGCTCGAGGTGGTCTGCTTCGCCTTCGTGCATCTGGCGAGCCAGGCCGAAAGCGATCTCGAAACCTTCCAGAGCCGCATCCGCGACTGGGACGCGGTGCGCGAATGCTGGAAGCTGTCCGGCGACATCGATTTCATCCTGAAATGCGTCGCGCCCGACCTCAAGGCCTTCCAGGACTTCGTCGGCGACCTGACGGCGCTGCCCAATGTCCGCAACGTCCGCACGGCGCTGGCGCTCGATCGGGTCAAGGATGCGCCGATAGCGCCGCTGGGCTGAGCCGGGCGAAGCATGAGCATCGTCAGCCGCGCCGCGTCGCTGGAAGATCTGCCGGCGATCCTCGCGCTCTACGCGCAGCTCAGTCCCGGCGACCTGCTGCCGGATGTCGCGTCCGGCGCCGACACCTGGCAGCGCATTCTCGCCAGCGAGATGATCAGTGTCCTTGTCGTGGAGTATGAAGGCAGGGTGGTCGCAACTTGCAAGCTCGTCGTCGTGCCCAATCTGACGCGCAACCAGAAGCCCTTCGCGATCATCGAGAATGTCGTCAGCGAGCAGGCGATGCGCGGGCTGGGCTTCGGCAAGTGCGTCATCCATGCCGCGTTCGAGCAGGCTTGGGCTGCCGGCTGCTACAAGATCATGCTCATGACGGGGCGCAGCGACCCCGCCGTGCTTGCCTTTTACGAATCCTGCTGCTTCCAGCGCGGCAAGACCGCCTTCCAGATCAGGCGGCCCGCCGGCATGTGACCGCAGCCTCAGCCGCCGACATAGCGCCTGATCCAGCCGGCATTGGTGCGCACGAGGCTGTCGATCCGGCGTGCGTCGATGTCGGGCGCGTACCACGGACCGGCCGAGGTGGCCGACGACGAGGACAGAACCGGATATGTCGCCACGACGCGCCCATCGCGGCCGATCACGGTCGCGACCGAATCCATGCCGTCATTGGCCGTGCCGCCGCCGATCGTGCCGCCGCCGCCGGAATAGCTCGTCATGTTGATGCCGCGGACGGTGACGACGAGCGAGTTGCCGTCTCGCAGGCCCGGAAGCGCGCCGGCGAGCTCGCGTTCCATGGCCAGCTTGATACGCGCGGCATTCGGGCCGAGTCCCTGCGCGGTCAGGCGCGAGACATCAACGCTGACGCGGCCCGGGCTCGGCGCGGCGAGAAGCGGAGAGCTGGCGGCAGCCAGCGTCGCGCCGGCGAGAAGTGCAACAAGTGTCCTGCGGTCGAGCATTGTCATCTCCTGTCGGATCGGCGACCGAGCGTGCCGGAAGAATGTCCGGGCGGTGCGGAAGCGCCTCGATGCAGGAGAGTTAGGCAGAGCGCGGGCGCGCCGCCATGGCGGCGGAGCCGAGGTCGCAGGCTCGTGATGGGCCGTGCTCAGCCCGCGACGTAGCGCCTGATCCAAGCGTCGTCCGGATCAGGCCGTCGAGCGGGCTCCGGCGCAGGGCTGGAGCATCTCGGAGCGCTCAAGTGACGGCCTTCGCCACCATATCTGGGTGTTGCGCGATCACCCGGACATAGGCGACGGCGAAATCCGGCGCGGTCGCCCGGGCCTGCTCCCAGTCGCGCAACGTGCCGACCGGCACGTGGAACCGTATGGCGAACTCGGACTGGGACAGGCCGAGCGCGGTCCTTGTCCGACGGATCAGGCGGGCGCGCTGGCCCCGGTCCATCGCCTCGGCCGTCGTGTCGAAATCCTCGGCGTCGGCCGGATCAGCCGCCAGAATGATTGGCTCGCTCCTCACCAGTGTTGGCCCTTCTAACCGAGATGAAGCGAGGCAAGTCGCCCGCCAGACAAAAACGCCGGTGAACAGTTTCTGCTCGACGATCCCGACCACCTTGAACCGCTCCTCGGCGTCGATCTCGCGGATCGAGGGGATGATCAGATGGTTGTCGTCCTGAAAAATCCGGGCTCCGAAAACGAGCGGCAGCTTGTGCTTATCGCGGTTGGCCGCATTTTTCGCGGGATCGAACCTCTCCTGCGTCATGGCATGACCATACGGGATTTCCGTATATCGGGCAATCGCAACAAGAGCGATCGCGGCCGGCTCGAAGGATGCGCCCGACTCAGCCCGCGACGTAGCGCCTGATCCAGGCGGCATTGTGCCGGATCAGGCCGTCGAGCCGGCGCTTGTCGATATCGGGCAGATACCAGGGACCAGCCGACGCGGCGGAGACGGTCGAAAGCACGGGCCAGGTCGCGATGACGCGGTTGCCGCGCCCGACCAGCGAGGCCTCGCTGTCGAAAGAGTCGGCGCCGCCTTCGGCTCCGCCGCCCCAGCGACCGCCGCCACCGCCGCCGGCATAGCTGTTCAGGAAGACGGCGCGGACCTGCACGGTCAGCGTCGGCCCGGCGCCGCGCCGCAGGCTGGGGCCGAGCGCCGCCGCGAGCTCCCGCTCCATGCCGAGCTTGATCGCGAGCGCATTGGCGCCCCAGCCCTGGGCCGCCAGCCGCGAGACGTCGACGCGGATCGAACCGACGGTCGCGCCCTGGGCCCCGACCTCGCCCGAGCCGAACGATGCGAGACCCAGAACGGGGGCCGCTACAGTTGCGGCGAGGAAGCTGCGACGGGTGGTCATGAAGCTGTCTCCTGCTGCGTTGCCGGTCCCGCCCCGGAAGGAGCGATGCGGCGCATGGGCGACGATGCCGGCCTGGCCTACCTGAACTCGACGCTGACGACCTCGTAGGACTTGCCGCCGCCCGGCGTGTTGACCTGCACGGAATCGCCGACCTTCTTGCCGATGAGCGCGCGCGCGATCGGCGAGCCGATCGAGACCTTGCCGGACTTCACGTCCGATTCGGGCTCGCCGACGATCTGGTAGCTCTTCTTTTCCTCGGTGTCGTCGTCGATCAACTGCACCGTTGCGCCGAACTTGATCGTGTCGCCGCCGACAAGCTTGGCGATGTCGATGATGTCGGCCCGGCCGATCAGCGATTCGAGCTCCTGGATGCGGCCCTCGTTCAACGACTGGGCTTCCTTGGCGGCGTGGTATTCGGCGTTCTCCGAGAGATCGCCGAGCGCGCGCGCCTCCGAGATCGCCTGAATGATGCGCTGGCGCTGCACCTGCTGACGGTCCTTCAACTCCGCCTCGAGGGCGGCGAAGCCGCTTGCGGTCATGGGAACCTTTTCCATCGTCTCGTCCCGTCTTGCGAAAGCAATGAGCCGCCGGCCGCGTCGCGCGCAGCCTGCGTAGCCCTGCTTTCGATCGTTATATAAATCTGCTTCGGCGCGACGCCCTCAGGCGGCGCGCACGAAGTAGGATTGCAGCGATCGTACTTCGAGATCGCCGCCGCAATAGGCCTTGATGCCTTCCGCCGCCGCGATCGCTCCAGCCAAGGTGGTATAATAGGGGACCTTGTGCAAGAGGGCCGTGCGCCGGAGCGAGCGGGAGTCGGCCAGCGCCTGCGGGCCGTCGGTGGTGTTGAAGACGAGCTGGATTTCGCCGTTCTTGATCGCGTCGACGACGTGCGGCCGGCCCTCCAGCACCTTGTTGATCTTGGCGGCCGGGATGCCCTCCTCGAGAAGCAGGCGCAGCGTGCCGCCCGTCGCGAGGATGCGGAAGCCGAGTTCGCCGAGCATGCGCATGGTCGCCACGATGCGCGGCTTGTCCTCGTCGCGCACCGAGACGAAGACGGTGCCCTTGACCGGCACCTTGGAGCCCGCGCCGAGCTGACTCTTGGCGAAGGCGATGTCGAAGGAGCGGTCGAGCCCGATGACCTCGCCGGTCGAGCGCATTTCCGGGCCGAGCAGCACGTCGACGCCGGGGAAGCGCGCGAAGGGGAAGACGGCCTCCTTGACGCCGACATGGCCTAGCGCCGCCGGCTTCAGGCCGAAGCTGGCGAGGCTCTCGCCGGCCATGATCCGGGCCGCGATCTTCGCGATCGGCTCGCCGATCACCTTGGCGACGAAGGGGACTGTCCGGGACGCGCGCGGATTGACCTCGAGCACATAGATGACGCCGTTCTGGATCGCGTATTGCACGTTCATCAGCCCGCCGACATCGAGCGCCAGCGCCATCGCCCGGGTCTGGCGCTCCAGTTCGGCGATGGTCGCAAGCGAGAGCGAGCGCGGCGGCAGCGAGCAGGCGGAATCGCCGGAATGGATGCCGGCCTCCTCGATATGCTCCATGATCCCGGCGATGAAGGCGTCCTTGCCGTCGCTGAGGCAGTCGACATCGACCTCGATCGCGTCCGACAGATAACGGTCGAACAGCAGCGGGTTCTTGCCGAGAACCATGTTGATCTGGCCGGTCTTGTCGTTGGGATATTTGGCCTTGACCTCGGACGGAATCAGGCTCGGCAGCGTGCCGAGCAGATAGTCCTCGAACATCACCTCGTCGCGGATGATCGCCATCGCCCGGCCGCCCAGCACATAGGAGGGGCGCACCACGAAGGGCAGTCCGAGCTCGCCGGCGATGATGCGGGCCTGCTCGACCGAATAGGCGATGCCGTTCTTGGGCTGCTTCAGATGCAGCTTGTCGAGCAGCCGCTTGAAGCGGTCGCGGTCCTCGGCGAGGTCGATCATGTCGGGCGAGGTGCCGAGAATCGGAATGCCGGCTTCTTCCAGCGCATTGGCGAGTTTCAGCGGCGTCTGCCCGCCGAACTGGACGATGACGCCGTGCAGCGTGCCGGCCTGCTGCTCCGTTTCGAGGATTTCGAGCACGTCCTCAGCCGTCAGCGGCTCGAAATAGAGCCGGTCGGAGGTGTCGTAGTCGGTCGAGACGGTCTCGGGGTTGCAGTTGACCATGATGGTCTCGTAGCCCGCGTCGCGCAGCGCGTAGCAGGCATGGCAACAGCAATAGTCGAACTCGATGCCCTGGCCGATGCGGTTGGGCCCGCCGCCGAGGATGACGACCTTCTTGCGATCCGAAGGCCGCGCCTCGTCGGCAGCCGCGCCCATGAACGGCATGGCGTAGGTCGAGTACATATAGGCCGTGGGCGAGGCGAATTCCGCCGCGCAGGTGTCGATGCGCTTGTAGACGGGGCGCACGTCGAGCGAGCGGCGCAGCGTTTTCACCTCCTCCTCGGTCTTGCCGGCGACGGCGGCAAGGCGCTTGTCGGAAAAGCCCATCGCCTTGACCTGCCGGAAAGCGCCCGGCGTCAGCGGCAAGCCGAACTTCCGGACCTTCTCCTCGGTCTCGACGATCTCGCGCATCTGCGCGAGGAACCAGGGATCTATCCGGCAGCTCTCGTGGATCTGCTCGTCGCTGAAGCCGAAGCGCATCGCCTGGGCGACCTGGAGGATGCGGTCCGGCGTCGGCGTCGAAAGCGCCGCCTTGATCGCGTTCCTGTCGTCGCCGTGGCCCAGGCCTTCGACCTCGATCTCGTCTAGGCCGTCGAGCCCGGTCTCGAGCGAGCGCAGCGCCTTCTGAAGGCTTTCCTGGAAGGTGCGGCCGATCGCCATCGCCTCGCCGACCGATTTCATGGCGGTCGTCAGCGTCGGCTCGGAACCCGGGAATTTCTCGAATGCGAAGCGCGGAATCTTGGTGACGACATAATCGATCGTCGGCTCGAACGAGGCAGGCGTCGCGCCGCCGGTGATGTCGTTCTCGATCTCGTCGAGCGTATAGCCGACCGCCAGACGCGCCGCGACCTTGGCGATCGGGAAGCCCGTCGCCTTGGAGGCCAGCGCTGAGGAGCGCGAGACGCGCGGGTTCATCTCAATGACGATCATGCGGCCGGTGACCGGATCGACCGCAAACTGGACATTGGAGCCGCCGGTCTCGACGCCGATCTCGCGCAGAACGCTGAGCGATGCGTCGCGCATGATCTGGTATTCCTTGTCGGTCAGCGTCAGCGCCGGCGCGACCGTGATCGAATCGCCGGTATGGACGCCCATCGGGTCGATGTTCTCGATCGAGCAGACGATGATGCAGTTGTCCTTTTTGTCGCGGACCACCTCCATCTCGTACTCCTTCCAGCCGAGCACGCTCTCCTCGATCAGGATCTCGCTGGTCGGCGAGGCGTCGAAGCCGCGCTCGCAAATCTCGATGAACTCGCCCTTGTTGTAGGCGATGCCGCCGCCGGTGCCGCCCATGGTGAAGGACGGGCGGATGATCGCCGGAAGGCCGATATCCTCCAGCGCGGTCAGGGCCTGCCCGAGATTCTTGACGTGGTGCGAGCGCGGCGTGTCGAGGCCGATCTTCGTCATCGCCTCGCGGAAGAGTTCGCGATCCTCGGCCTTGTCGATGGCTTCCGCTGTCGCGCCGATCATCTCGACATTGTATTTCTCCAGCACGCCCATCTTCTTCAGCGAGAGCGCGCAGTTCAGCGCCGTCTGGCCGCCCATGGTGGGTAGGAGCGCGTCGGGCCGCTCCTTCTCGATGATTTTTGCGACGATCTCGGGCGTGATCGGCTCGACGTAAGTTGCGTCGGCCAGGTCCGGGTCGGTCATGATCGTCGCCGGGTTCGAGTTGACCAGGACGATGCGGTAGCCCTCGGCCTTGAGCGTCTTGCAGGCCTGGGTGCCGGAATAGTCGAATTCACAGGCCTGGCCGATGATGATGGGCCCCGCGCCGATGATCAGGATGGACTTGATGTCTGTGCGCTTGGGCATTGGGCTCGGCCAGTCTGGTGCGGGCGCGCGCGGACCTGTCCGAACGAGCGGAGGCCAGGCAGACGCCGGAATGAATGCTAGGGGCTCGCTATAGACAGAGTGAGTGGGCGGGGAAAGGGGGAAGCGTTCCGAACTCCGATGTCCGAACAACCTTTCAGGCCGCGCCGCCGACCCAGATGGGTCAGGCTTCGTCACGTTGACACGGGTCTGGACGGGTATAGCGTCGCGCCTTCCGCGATGGCGTCGAGCCGGATCGCGTCAAGCCCGGCCGCGCCCTGAGACAGGAGCATGGCGATGCGTGAAGCCGACCCTCAGAAACTCGATGCGCTGGTGGGGCGTCTGGTTGGCGACGTCGGAGCCTCTATGAGCGGCGCGTTGATCGTCCTTGGCGATCAACTCGGCCTCTACAAGGCGATGGCCGACGGCAAGCCGGTGACCTCGCAGGAACTGGCCGACAGGACGGGCCTGAAGGAACGCTATGTCCGGGAATGGCTCTCGGCGCAGGCGGCGGCGGACTATGTCGAGTATGATGACGGAAGCGACAGCTTCAGCCTCTCGCCGGAGCAGGCGCTGGCCTTCGCCGAGGAGAGTAGCCCCGCCTTTTTTGCGGGAGCCTTCGAGATCGTCCAGTCGATGTGGGTCGACGAGCCCAAGGTCGAACAGGCCTTTCGCACCGGTTCGGGCCTCGGCTGGCACGAGCACAGCAAGTGCCTGTTCCGTGGCACGGAGCGGTTCTTCCGACCCGGCTACAACACCAATCTCAAGAGCAGCTGGATTCCGGCGCTGGAGGGCGTCGAGGCCAAGCTCAGGAACGGCGCGACCGTCGCCGATGTCGGTTGCGGCCATGGCGCGTCGACTATCCTGATGGCGCAAGCCTATCCGAAGGCGCGCTTCTTCGGCTTCGACTATCACGGGCCCTCGATCGAGCGGGCGCGCGAGGAGGCGGCGAGGGCCGGCGTCGGCGACCGAATCGTCTTCGAGCAGGCATCGGCCAAGACGTTTCCGGCCAAGGGCTACGATCTCGTCGCGATGTTCGATTGCCTGCACGACATGGGCGATCCGGTCGGGGCGGGCCGGCATGTCAGGGAAACCATGGCCAAGGACGGCACCTGGATGATCGTCGAGCCCTTCGCGCATGACAGCCTGAAGGACAATCTCAATCCGGTAGGGCGAATCTTCTATGGCGCCTCGACCATGATCTGCACGCCGGCGTCGCTGTCGCAGGAGGTCGGCCTCGGACTCGGCGCCCAGGCCGGGGAGATGCGGCTGCGCAAGGTCGCGCTCGACGCCGGCTTCACCCGTTTCCGCCGCGCGACGGAAACGCCCTTCAACATGGTTTTCGAGGTCCGGGCATAGGGCTCCGACAGCCGGCGACCATCAATCAGCCATAGCATAGCCGGCAGGCTCCCGTCGCAGTGACCACGATCCTGGCGCTGCGCCGGGAGGCGCCCGGCGGACAGGCCTGCCCCGGCAGGGCGCGAACGAGTTTTCGCATCACCTGCGCCGGCGACTTGCCAAACAGATCGGGCCGCGAATATGTTATGTTATAACATTTAGCGAGATGCCCATGCCCGACCTCCTCCCCGTCACCGTTCTCTCCGGCTTTCTCGGAGCCGGCAAGACCACCCTGCTGAACCATGTGCTGAACAACCGCGAGAGCCGCAAGGTCGCGGTGATCGTCAACGACATGAGCGAGGTCAACATCGACGCCGACCTCGTGCGCGAGGGCGGGGGCAACCTCTCGCGCACCGACGAGATGCTGGTCGAGATGAGCAATGGCTGCATCTGCTGCACGCTGCGCGACGATCTACTGGTTGAAGTCCGCAGGCTCGCGGCCGAGGGTCGCTTCGACTATCTGCTGATCGAGGGCACGGGCGTCGCCGAGCCGCTGCCGATCGCCGCGACCTTCGAGTTCCGCGACGAGAACGACCGGTCGCTGTCGGATGTCGCGCGGCTCGACACGATGGTGACCGTGGTCGATGCGATCAACCTGCTGAAGGACTATGGATCGCGCGATTTCCTGCGCGATCGCGGCGAGGGCGATGAGCGCAGGCTGGTCGATCTCCTGATCGAGCAGATCGAGTTCGCCGACGTGGTCGTGCTGAACAAGATCTCCGATGCCGGCCCGGAGTTGGCCGCGCACGCGCGGCTCGTCATCCGTGCGCTCAATCCGGAAGCCCGTCTGGTCGAGACCGACTTCGCCCGCGCTCCGCTCGACGCGATCCTCGACACCGGCCTGTTCGACCCCGACAGGGCGCAGCAGCACCCACTATGGCTCAAGGAACTCCATGGCCATGAGGATCATGTTCCGGAAACGGAGGAGTACGGCGTCTCCTCCTTCGTTTACCGGGCGCGGCGGCCCTTCCATCCCGAGAAGTTCAACGCGTTCCTCGGCCGGAGCTGGAGCGGGCTGATCCGCGCCAAGGGGCATTTCTGGCTGGCGACGCGGCCCGAATGGGTTGGCGAGATGTCCCTTGCCGGCAATATCTGCCGCACCGAAGCGATGGGCTTCTGGTGGGCGGCGGTGCCGAAAGCGCGCTGGCCGGATCACCCCGAATGGAAGGCGATCCTCGACCGCCACTGGCATTCCGTCTGGGGGGATCGCCGGCAGGAACTCGTCTTCATCGGCGCGGGAATGGACCTGGCTGCGATCCGCGCCGCGCTCGACGCCTGCCTCATAGGCGAGGCGGCGACCATCGCCTTCAAAGCCGAGCGTTACCGCGACCTGCCGGACCCTTTCCCTGTCTGGCGCCGCGCCCAAGCCGCCTGAGCCCTTCCCCTTCCGGAGATCGCCGATGATCAGAACCAGTCTCGCCGCCGCGCTCGCGCTCGGCCTCTCGCTGCCCGCAGCCGCCCACGATCATTCCGTGCTGCGCGGGCGCCTCGTCTTCGCCGACCATGAGAAGCCGGTCGTGCGGGTGCTGGATCTCGACAGCGGCGAGGTCACGCATGAATTCCCGCTGGCAAGGCCCAATCCCGGCTTCGCCACGCTCGAGGGCGGACGCTTCATCGTGGTGAAGACCGGCGACGAGGCGGGCACATTGCGCGTCCTCGACAGCGGCCTGCGCTACGAGCCGCATGGCGACCATGTCGACGTCGACAAGGGCGACGTCCGGCTGCTGGATTTCGCGCTGACCGGCGAGCGCCCGGCGCATATCGTCTCGAAGAACGGGCAATCCGCCTTCTTCTATGACGGCCGCAGGCCATGGGAGGGCAAAGGCGAGCCGAAGGCCGTGTTCGTGCGGACCGGCTCGCTCGCCGACAAGGCGCCGAAAACGGAAATCTGGGCGAGCCCGGCGCCGCAGCACGGCATCGCCGTGCCGCTCGGGCGCGGTCAGGTTCTGCTCTCGCAGCCAAACCCGGTCTATGCCAAAGGCGAGGATCGCAGCGCCTCGTCGCGGCCGGATGGCTTCGTCGTCGCATCGCTCGGAAAGGGCTGGAAGACGTCGGCCGACCTCAACGACACGAGCAAGCCCGACGCCTCCTGCCGGCTGTATCACGGCTATGCCGAGGCCAGGGGCCGGCATGTCTTCGCCTGCGCGGAGGGCGAGGGCGGCGGCGTGCTCGTGCTGGCGCGCGACGGCAAGGGCTTCGCCGCCCGCAAGCTCGCCTATCCGGATGAGCGGCGGGTCAGCACGCTGCGCAGCGCCGGCGGGGGCGCGCTGCTCGTCGGCAATTACGGGCTGAAGGGCCCCTATGACGCGCTGATCAGGATCGATCCGGCGGCGCGCGCGCTCACGAAGGCGGATGTTCAGCCTGTGCCGGGCGGCCAGAGCGTCTGCCAGTTCGAGCTCGGGCAGGGCGGCCGGCGGCTCGCCCAGCTCACGGCCGATGGCAAGCTGCGGGTCTGGGAACTCGCGCCCGCCTGGAAGGAGCTCGCGGCCTTCGACGCCGTTCCGGCCTTCGATTGCCAGTATGGTGCGAAGACGCCGACGCCGGCGCTCGCCATCGTCGGCGCCAGCGCCTTCGTCAGCGACCCGACGAATGGCCGCATCCGCGAATATCACCTCGATACGCTCAGGCAGGGGCTCGACATGCCGGTCGGCGGCATGCCGGCGAATCTGGCCGGAGGCGGCGACGCCGGCTGAACGGCCGCCCCATGGACAATCCCGCGGCAATCCGGGCTATGACGTCCGGATGCCGCTCCGCCGTCTCCCGCGCCAGTCCCGCCAGCTCCTGGCCTATGTCGTCGCCGGCGGCATCACGGCCGTGGCGCATTACGCCACCCTGATCGGGCTGGTCGAGCTGGCGCGGGTCGATCCCGTGCCGGCGACGCTGGCCGGTTTCGTCCTGGGCGCGGTCGTTTCCTACACGCTGAATCGCTGGCTGACCTTCGACGCCACGCATTCGCATGCCCAGGCGAGCTGGCGCTTCGGGCTGATCGCGCTCGGCGGCTTCGTGCTGACCGGGCTGCTGATGCATCTCTTCGTCGCGCGCTGGGGACTGCCCTATCTGCCGATGCAGGTGGTCACCACGGGGGTCGTGATGGTGTTCTCCTTTCTCGGGCACAAATTCTTTTCGTTCGCCGATCGCGAGGGCTGAAGCAGGGTCAGCGCCCGGCCCCAGCCCGGCCTGTGGCGTAGAGCGCCCAGCCGGTCAGGGCCAGCGCAGCGAGGCTCGCGGCGGTGCGCAGGTGATTCCAGGCGAGCCATGGACCCGAATAGGCGGCCCAGGCCGCGCGCGCGGCCTGCGGCTCGCCGGGAGCTTCGATCCTGGCGAGCGCCTCGTTCATCGGGACATTGACGAGAAGCGTCGGCAGGAAGGTGCCCCCGACATAGAGCAGGGCCGCGGCCGCCAGCAGCAGAGCCGGCAGACGGAAACCGGACATGAACAGGAGCGCCGCCGCCAGTGCGGCCGCCACCGGCGTGCCGAAGAAGGCCGGCGCGAAGGCCGCGTTGCGCACAACGGCGTTGATGCCCTGCATGGCGCGGATCGCCACTGCCGGATCGGCGGCGTCGAGCCCCCAGATCGCGGAGACCGAATAGGCGTAGAAGAATCCGGCGATGGCGCCGGTGAGCAGAAGGCTCGCCATCGTCAGCAGCAGCGCCATTCTCCGCATCGCCTCGCAACCTCGCTTGCCGCGCCCGGTCCCCTGCCGCCCAGCAAAGCCGCGAAATGTTTCTCGCCGATGTCACGCCGCAGGGCGGATCGCTTTGAACGCCATCCGCTGTGCGTTGTGGCCGAAATTCGGCTGGCGGGTCACCTGCTCGAAACCGGCCTCGACGATCAGCGCAGTGATCTGCGGTTCGCCATAGGTCGAGAGGCCGTACTGTGCACGCAGCTTGCGGTAGTCCGAGAAGGCCGTGCGGACGAGGCCAGCCAGCGCCGCGCCGAGAAAGCCGCCGCGCCAGGCGAAGCCGAGCAGTTGTGTGGCGTCGGTGAGCGGGCTGATGTCGGGCGGGATGACATCGGCGACGACGAGCCGGCCGCCCGGTTTCAGCTTGCTCCGCCACAGCCTCAGCAGGGCCCCGAGTTCCTCCCGCGAAAGATACTGGACCAGCGAATTGGCGACGACGAGATGGAGCGTCGCGTCGGGCAGCGCCTCGACTTCCTCCGGCGAGACCACCGTGATAGTGCCGAGACGGCCGAACATGGCGCGCAGCCGCTCGCGGACGGTGGGCGCGGCCTCGCAGAGATAGAGCCTGCCGCAGGCGCGGGCGACGAGATCGGCGCTCAGCGCCTCGCCGCAGCCGACATCGAGGACGACGGCGTCGGGGCCGGGGAGATGGGCGAGGATGTCCTTCGCGATCTGCCGGTAGTGCAGCATCTTGTGGCGCGGCGAGACGTAGATCGCATGCTCGCCGTTCCAGAACTCGCGCCAGGACATGGTTCTTCCGCTTTGGTTGCCTGCGGTTCCCCGCCTATGGCTGTCTTACAGGGCCAGGAGCGCGGCTGGCGAGCGCGGTTTGCAGGAGCGGGTGCACGGCAACGTGAAGCAACGTCCCGCGATCGTCATTTCAGCCTGACGAGGCGATCCGCTAGATCGGGCTCGGTCAATCCCATCGTCTACGGAGATACGCCATGTCCCTGACCCGCCGCACCGTCGCTCTCGCCGGACTAGCGCTTGCCGTCAGCGCCCCCGGTCGCCCGGCCCATGCTTTCGCGCAGCCGAAGCCGTTCGACGCCAAGGCCTTCGCTGCCGCGCAGGCCGCCGGCCAGACCATTCTGGTCGAGATCAGCGCGCCCTGGTGCCCGACCTGCAAGGTGCAAAAACCGATCCTGTCCAGCCTTGGCGCCAAGCCGGAGTTCGCCAAGTTCGCGTTCTTCGAGATCGATTTCGACAGCCAGAAGGACGCTGTGCGGCAGATGCGGGCGCAATCCCAGAGTACGCTCATCGTGTTCAAGGGCGCGCAGGAAGCGGGCCGGTCGGTCGGCGACACCAACGCGGCCTCGATCGAGGCCCTGCTCAAGAAGGGCATCTGATTCGCCATGGGCGCGACGGCGCTGGCGTTTCTGGCAGGCCTGCTGTCGACCCTGTCGCCCTGCGTGCTGCCGCTGTTGCCGATCGTTCTCGGAACGGCACTGTCGCAACACCGTTTCGGGCCGTTCGCCTTGGCGGCGGGTCTGGCTGTCTCCTTCGTCGCAATCGGCCTTTTCATCGCGACGATCGGTTTCTCGATCGGCCTCGACGGCGGCGTCTTCCGGCTCGCGGCGGCCATCGTGCTGATGCTGATCGGGCTCGTTCTGGTGCTGCCGAAGCTGCAGGCGCAGGTCGCGCTTGCGGCAGGCCCCGTCGGAAACTGGGCGGAGCAGCGTTTCGGCGGCGTCTCGGGTTCGGGGCTGTCGGGGCAGTTCGCTGTCGGCCTCCTGCTCGGCGCGGTCTGGAGTCCCTGCGTCGGGCCGACGCTGGGTGCGGCCTCGGTTCTGGCCGCGCAGGGCAGGGATCTCGGCCAGGTGGCGCTGACGATGTCGGTGTTCGGCCTCGGCGCGGCGCTGCCGCTGTTGATTCTCGGCATGGTCTCGCGCGAGGCGATGCTGCGCTGGCGCGGCCGCATGATGGCCGCCGGACAGGGCTCCAAAATCGCGATGGGCGCAGTGCTGATCGCGACCGGCCTGCTGATCGCGACGGGTCTCGACAAGACGATCGAGGCCTTCCTGGTGCAGCACTCGCCCGAATGGCTGACGCGCCTGACGACGAGCATCTGACCTGTCTCTTTCGCTTCCTACTTCAGAAAGACCCATCTCCATGACCGATCTCGTGACGCTGTTTCCGCGCCAGGCCGTGCCGGCGCTGGACGTTCCGCTCGTCGGCGGCGGGCGATTCGATCTCGCCGCCGAGACGCCGGAGCACTTCACCCTCGTCGTGTTCTTCCGTGGGCTGCATTGCCCGATCTGCAATCTCCAGCTCAACGATCTGCAGCGGAAGCTGCAGGAGTTCGACAAGCGCGGCGTTTCGGTGATCGCTGTTTCGTCGGATGACGGGCAGCGCGCGAGCGAGGCCAAATCGAGCTGGGGACTTGCCGCCTTGCGCCTAGGATACGGGCTGGAATTGGCGAAAGCGCGCGAATGGGGACTTTTTGTCTCGACAGGCCGGGGCAAGACCTCCGTCGGGATCGAGGAGCCGGCGCGCTTCTCCGAGCCGGCGATCTATCTGGTGCGGCCCGACGGCACGCTCTATTTCGGCAGCGTCCAAACCATGCCCTTCGCGCGGCCGCATTTCGCCGACATCCTGGCCGCGATCGACATGGTCGTGGACAAGAGCTACCCGGCGCGGGGCGAGGTCGTGACGCTCTGAGGGCGCCGCTTCGACCTTGCGTGGGGCAAGGCGCCCCACGCGGGCATTCCCAGCGGCATGCGACCGCCCTAGAGTTGTCCGGCCACGCCGGGGACGCCGCATGCTGCTGTTGCCGAAACTGCTGAAACGCTTCGTCAGGCAGGGCCGCCTGACCGTGATCACCCCCGACAACCAGCGCCATGTCTTCGGCCCCGGCCCGGCCGAGGTGACCTTCGCCGGCCAGATCAAGACCGCGCCGGCCGTCACCGTACGCTTCCATGACGAGCGGATCGAGCGCGAGATCTTCCTCAATCCCGAACTCGCTTTGGCCGAAGGCTACATGGACGGGCGCATCGACTTCGAAGACGGCTCCTCGATCCACGACCTGCTGAGCCTGTTCTGGATGCAGCGCAAGGAATTGCGCAAGCACCCGATCCAGAAGGTGATCCGGAATGTGCGCTTCCGGATCCGGCGCTTCCGGATGCACAACCCGCTCGGGCTGGCGGGCAAGAAGGTCAAGCACCATTACGACATCCCGACAGAGTTCTATCGGCTCTGGCTCGACGAGACGATGACCTATTCCTGCGCCTATTGGCACTCGCCCGAGGTCGGTCTGGAAGCGGCGCAGAAGGCCAAACTCCGGCACATCGCAGCCAAGTTGAAGATCGAGCCCGGCATGCGCGTGCTCGACATCGGCTCGGGCTGGGGAGAGCTCGCGATCTATCTGGCCAAGGCCTGCGGCGCTAAGGTGACGGGGCTCAACGTCTCGCCCGACCAGATGGCGGCGGCCTCGAGGCGGGCCGAGGCCGCCGGGGTCGGCGACGCCGTCAGCTTCGTCAACAAGGACTATCGCGAGCTGACGGGATCATTCGACCGCATCGTCTCGGTCGGCATGATGGAGCATGTCGGCGTCGCGCATTACCTCGAATACTTCGAAAGGATCCGTGACCTGCTGACCGGCGACGGCATCGCGCTGGTGCACTGCATCGGCCGCGTCGGCCCGCCGGGCTTCACCGGCCCGTTCTTCGACAAATACATCTTTCCGGGCGGTTATGCGCCGGCGCTGTCGGAAGTCTTCGCCGCGGTCGAGCAGACCGGGCTGTGGTCGTCGGACTGCGAGTTCTGGCGCAGGCACTACCACTGGACCCTCGAAGCCTGGCGCGAGCGCTTCATGGCAAGGCGCGCCGAGGTCGTCGCCATGATGGGAGAACGCTTCGCGCGGATGTGGGAGTTCTATCTCTGCGCCTGCTCGATCTCCTTCGACATCGGCGGCGACATGGTCTTCCAGCTCCTGCTCGGGCCGCACAAGAGCGCCGTGCCGGTGGTGCGCGACTACATCACCGAGGCCGAAGCCGCGCTGGAGGCGCGAGGGTTCTGACAGATGAGCCGTCGTCGTCGCTCCGCGCCATGACGGCTCAGGATTCCCGGTTCTCCTCGGAGAAATCCAGCGCCATCAGAGCCTCGTCGACATAGACGCCGTCGACCAGCAACGCCTTCGGCTCCAGTCCGAACGGCCGGAAGCCGAGCCGTTCGTAGAGCCGGTAGGCCGGCCGGTTCTGCGCTCCGACATGAGCCTGCAGGATCACGACATGGCCGCGGGCGTGGGCGATCACCGCCTCGAGCAGCGCCGCGCCGACGCCCTTGCCGCGCTCGGCCGGCGTGACGTGCATGCCGACGAGCAGGCCCTTGTGGCGGGATTTCTCCTGCGCGCTCATCATCACGAAACCGGCCGTGCCGACCAGCGCGTCGGCGTCGAAGGCGCCGAAAATCCGGTTCGGCGGCGGCTGCGACAGGCGGGCGGCGAAGTAGTCGGGCGGTCGCGCGGCCTCCTCGGCATGGCTCGCGCCGAAGGCCTCCGGCGCTTCGGCCAGCCCGGCCAGACGCAGGGCGCGGTATGCGGGTGCGTCAGCCGCACCGAGCGCGGCGATGCGAGGAAGGGCGATTGTCGCAGTCATGCGGACAGGGAAGCACGTCGAGCGGCATGGCTTCAACCCGGCTCAGCCGCCCGGCTTCGTCGCGACGAGCGACGGCCGCTCGCCCTGGCGCGCGCGCCAGGCGGCGAGGCCCGGCGCGAGCGCGGCCCAGTCGGTCTCGGGTAAGCGGAAGGCGATGTAGTCATAGGCGACCGCCGTCGCGATCGCCGAAAGATCGAGCGCCGCCGCCATGTCCGGCGGCAGGTCGGCGTCGAGCCGTCTCAGCGCCTCGCGCATGGTCCGGTGGCGCTTGGCGCCCACGAGATCGGCGTCGAACTCCGGACTCGACTTGCGCCCGATGATGATCGCCACCGCCGCCTCGAAGGCGCCTTGCGCGAGGCCGGCGCGGGCCAGCGCCTGTTCGCGCCCCGTCGCCGGCAGCAGCGGCCTGTCGGGCGCGAGCGCCGCGAGATGCTGCAGGATCATGCCCGATTCGGCGATGGCGACGCCGGCATCGGTCACCAGCGTCGGCACCCGCCCGGCCGGGTTTGCGGCGAGGAACGCCGCATCGTCGGCCCATGCATCGACCATGGTGACCGCGACGCGGTCGGCGAGCCCCATCTCGATCAGCGCGATCCGGACCAGCCGCACGAAGGGCGAGGTCGGGTTGGCATAAAGCTTCATCGAGATCGGCTCCTCTGAGCGCCTGCGCTCATTTTCCCGCCAGATGCGGGCAGCCGCTCTTCTCGGCGGGGGTGAACAGCGCGTCGCCCGGGATGGTGGCGCCGACCTTCTTGTAGAGATCGGCCGGGCTCTTCGATTCCTTCGGACTCTTCACCTCGAAGACGTGCATGTCCATTACGACCCGGCCATTGGCCAGCATTTTGGCGTTCTGGAACATTGACGTCCTGATCGGCAGCGCGTGCATCTGCCTGGCGACGGCGACCGCTTCGGCCGTGCCGGCGGCGGCGACGGCCTGCAGATAATGCGTCGTCGCCATATAGGCCTGGGCGTGACCCATGGTCGGCACGACATTGCCGTTGCGGGCCATGATCTTCTTCGCGAAGGCGCGGCTCTCGTCGTTGAAGTCCCAATAGAACGGCGCGGGCAGGCGCATGCCCTGGGCGAGATCGAGGCCGAGCGCGGTGACGTTGTTCTCGAAGACCAGCATGGTCGCGGTCTTGGAGCCGATGCCGAACTCGCGCGCCTGCTTGATGGTGTTGACGAGGTCGGGGTCGGCATTGGCGAGCCCGATCACCTGCGCGCCCGAGGCTTGCGCGGCGAGAAGCGGCGAAGCCATGTCGGCCGTGTTGAGCGGGTGGCGCGTCTCGCCCGCGACCTTGCCGCCAGCGGCGGTTACAGCCTTGGCGGCGTCGGCGTAAAGCGCGTGGCCGAAGACGTAGTCAGCGGTGATGAAATACCAGGACTTGCCGCCGTCGTCGACGATGCCCTTGGCGATGGCGCCGGCGAGTTCGCCTGTCGAGGGCGCCCATTGCGTGCCATAGGGCGAGCAGCGCTCGCCGCTGAAATTCGGCGCATAGCCGCCCGAGATCAGCGTCGTGATCTTGCGCTGGGCGGCGAGCGTCTGCACCGCAAGGCCGACCGAGCTCGCGCCGCCATTGACGATGGCCGCGATCTTCTGCTCGTCGATGAAACGCCCCGCCAGCGCCGAGCCGACATCCGGCTTGCTCTGATGGTCGGCCGAGAGCACCTCGATCCTGCGGCCGAGCACGGAGCCGCCGAAATCCTCGACCGCGAGCTGCGTCGCCAGCACGGTGTTGGGACCGCCGTTTCCCGAGAAGATGCCGGAAAGATCGTCGATAACGGCGATGCGCAAGGGTTCGGACTGGGCCTGCGCCGCGGCGGACAGGCCGAGTAGCGCGGCCGCACAGAGGACAATCCGGCGAAACGGCGTCATGATCTCTCTCCCTGAAGCGGACGATCTTCGCCGGCGTCCCGTCGGGATCGCCGGTTGACGTCTCATCGTGATCAATTGATCACTGCCGCAAGGTCACGCGCCAATAGAATCTTCGCCCGGCCGGTATCGCGTTTCGTTATGACCGGCGTTCCGGCGCTCAGCGCTTCAGGTTGACGACGACAACGCCGCCGAGCGCCATCGCCCCGCCGATCAGGCCGAGCAGGGTCGGCACCTCGCCGAGCCAAAGGAAGCTGATCAGCGTCGCCACCGGCGGGGCGGCATAGAGCAGGTTCGAGGCGCGCGCGGCGGGCAGGCGCGATAGCAGCATCGTCCAGGTGGCGTAGGTGATCAGGCTCGGGACGACCGCGAGATAGAGCATGGCCGTCAGGCTCGCCGTGGATGCGATCTGCGCCTGTGCGATGCCTGACGGCAGGAAGGGCGTCAGGGCGAGGCCGCCCACGACCATGTTCCAGGCCGTCACGGTCAGCGGCCGGTGCCGGGCGAAGAGCGGCTTCTGGACGATGGTGGTGAGCGAGTTGCACAGCGCCGCGCCGAGCACGAGCAGCACGCCGAGGCCGAGATCGATCGCGGCCCCGTTCTGGCCGAGCGCGATCAGGCCCACGCCCGAGAGCGAGATGGCGCTGCCGAGCCATTGCGACGGGCTGAAACGCTCGCCGAGCACCAGCATCGCCAGCGCCGCCGTGATCATCGGGTTGATGTTGATGATGAAGCTCGCCGCCCCGGCCGAAACGGTCTGCTGGCCGAGATTGAGCAGCACGGTGTAGCCGGCGACGAAGACCAGGCCTCCGAAGCCGAAGCGCCAGGCGTCGGCCCAGCCGGGCAGTTCGGGCCGCGTCACCGCTAGAAACAGCGCTGCGGGAAGCGCGGCGATGGCGAAACGGACCGCGCCGAGTTCGAGCGGCCCGAAGCCACCGAGCGCGGCGGTGATCGCCGGGAAAGCCGAGGCCCAGGCGATGATCGTGAAAATCGCGAGGCCAAGCGTCGCGGGATCGAGTATGGAGGCGCTTCGGGCGGGGCTGGCGGTGCAGGTGGCGGTCATGGCGGTCTCGTTCGTGCGGGTTGTCCGCTGCGATAGACGCCGCTTCGAGCTGATTGACAAACGAGCAATTCGAGGATGAGCTGTGATGATGGATCACAGCTTGACCCTGCCGCCACTCGACACGCTGCGCGCCTTCGAGGCCGCCGCCCGCACCGGCAGTTTTTCCGCCGCAGCCGAAGCGTTGAACCTGACACATGGCGCGGTGAGCCGGCAGGTCGCCAAGCTGGAGCATTGGCTGGGCTTGCGTGTCTTCCTGCGCCAGGCGCGCGGCGTCGCGCTCACGCCCGAGGGCCAGCGTCTGCTGCAGCGGACGCAGGAGGCGTTTTCGCTGATCGCCGACACATCGGACCGCTGGCGCGAGTCGCGCGGGGCGGCCGTCGTGCGTTTCAGCGCGACGCCCTCGGTTTGCTCGCTCTGGCTGATGCCGCGCTGGCAGCGCCTGGAGGCGGGCGATCCGCCGCTGCGCATCGTGCTGCAGGTCGACCATCGTCGTGTCGATCTGGAGGAGGAGGGCATCGATCTCGCCGTGCGCTGCGGGCGCGGCGGCGCGCCGGGCCGGGTCTCGGTGCAGCTGTTCGAGGAATGGTGCTTTCCGATCGCCTCGCCGGCGCTGGCGCGGATGATCGGGCAGGGCGCGCCTGAGCGCCTGCTGGCGCAGCCGCTGATCCATGATTCGGACGCAGCCGGCTGGCGCGCCTGGTTCGCGGCGCATGGGCTCGACTACCGTCCGCGCCCCCAGGACCGGCGCTTCGAGGATTACAACCTCGTGCTCGACGCCGCCGCGTGCGGGCTCGGCGTTGCGCTGGCGCGCCCGCCGCTCGCACAGGCGCAGATCGACTCCGGTCGGGTCGCGACGGTCGATCCGCGGCTCGCGCTCAATCCCGTCTCCTACTGGCTCGACCGGCCGCTCGGCCAGCCGCGACCGGCGGCGACGGCGCTGGCGCGCCGGATCGCGGTCGAGGCGGGGCTGGCGGAGGGGACGCTGGCGGGCTTCCTGAGGAGCGAGGCGAAAGCGGCATGACGCAGCGATCCGCGGCGACGCTGCCAATTTCGGCCGTTTTCGAGCGATACTGGATGGCGCGGCTTCCGGGCCGGAAAAGGGGCGACGAAGCGCCGCCGTGCCCTGTCATGCCTGGCGGGCGGGGGGCCGATCAGGCAATGATGGATCATGAAGGGTTCCCGATGGTGAAGTGCAGGTTCGCCGCCGCGTTGGCGTTTACGCTCGCGTTCGGGTCCGCGATGCCTGCGGCCGCCCAGATTGGCACGCCGGGCAATGCGCCCCTGACTCCCGACGGCCCAAGGCGGGGGCTGGGTCCGCCCTCGCTCAGCGACAATGTGCCGGATCTTCGGCTCAGGTCGGATGGGGGAGGGATCCCGGGCGCGGGGCCGCCAATCAGCGACGGCGGGCGTTATGGGCGTGGCCAGCCGCGCGGAGATGTCGGGCCAGGGCCCGGCTACCGATCGATCGACCGTCGGGCGAGCGGGCTGCGTGGTCGTCGCTGCCAGACGCCGCAACGGATCTGCGTCGTCGCGAGCCCGAAGCCGGTCGACGCCGGATGCTCTTGCCCCTCGGCGAATGGCCGCCGCATGCGGGGCCGGATCACGCCGTAAGGGAGCGCGCGACGAAGCAGCCCGGCCATGGTCGACGGCGCGGCCCAGGGTGTCTCCGTTGCGCTCGACAGCGCGGCCGGTCAGCTTCGCAGGCCCGGCGCCTCCTGGCCGGTGCGCGCGACATAGTCGGTATAGCCGCCGCCATAGGCGTGGACGCCATCCGGCGTCAGCTCCAGCAGCCGGTTGGAGAGCGCGGCCAGGAAGTGGCGGTCATGCGAGACGAACAGCATCGTGCCCTCGTATTGCGAGAGCGCCGCGATCAGCATCTCCTTGGTGGCGATGTCGAGATGGTTCGTCGGCTCGTCGAGCACGAGGAAGTTCGGCGGGGCGTAGAGCATCAGAGCCATGACAAGTCGTGCCTTCTCGCCGCCGGAGAGCACCCGGCAGCGCTTCTCGACATCGTCGCCGGAGAAGCCGAAGCAGCCGGCGAGTGCGCGCAGCGAGCCCTGGCCTGCCTGCGGGAAGCGGTCCTCGAGCGTTTCGAAGACGGTCCGCTCACCGTTCAGCACCTCCATGGCGTGCTGGGCGAAATAGCCGAGCTTGATGCTTCCCCCCAGCGCAACTGTGCCCTCGTCGGCCTCTGTCGCGCCGGTCACCAGCTTGAGCAAGGTCGATTTGCCCGCGCCGTTGACGCCCATCACGCACCAGCGCTCCTTGCGGCGGACCTGGAAATCGAGTCCCTCATAGATGGCGCGGCTGCCATAGCGCTTGTGCACGCCCTTCAGCGTGACGACGTCCTCGCCCGAACGCGGCGCGGGCTGGAATTCGAAGCTCACCGTCTGGCGGCGCTTGGGCGGCTCGACGCGGTCGATCTTGTCGAGCTTCTTGACCCGGCTCTGGACCTGCGCCGCATGCGAGGCCCGCGCCTTGAAGCGCTCGATGAAGGCGATCTCCTTGGCGAGCATCGCCTGCTGGCGCTCGAACTGGGCCTGCTGCTGCTTTTCGGCCAGCGCGCGCTGCGCCTGATAGAATTCGTAGTCGCCGGAATAGCTCGTCAGCGTCCCGCCATCGATCTCGACGATGCGGTTGACGATGCGGTTCATGAACTCGCGGTCATGCGAGGTCATCAGCAGCGCGCCGTCGTAACCTTTCAGGAATTGCTCCAGCCAGATCAGGCTCTCGAGGTCGAGATGGTTCGACGGCTCGTCGAGCAGCATCGCGTCAGGCCGCATCAGCAGGATGCGGGCGAGCGCGACGCGCATCTTCCAGCCGCCGGACAGCGCGCCGACATCGCCCTCCATCATCTCCTGGCTGAAGCCGAGGCCGGCCAGCACCTCCCGCGCCCTGCCGTCGAGCGCATAGCCGTCGAGTTCCTCGAACCGGCCCTGCACCTCGCCATAACGCGTGATGATCTGCTCCATCTCGTCGGCGCGGTCGGGGTCGGCCATGGCGGCCTCAAGCTCGGCGAGTTCGGCCGCGACGTTGCTGACGGGCCCCGCCCCATCCATTACGGCCGAGACGGCGCTGACGCCCTGCATGTCGCCGACATCCTGGCTGAAATAGCCGATGGTGACGCCGCGATCGACCTGGACCTGCCCCTCGTCGGGCTGCTCCTCGCCGGTGATCATCCGGAACAGGGTCGTCTTGCCTGCGCCGTTGGGGCCGACCAGCCCGATCTTCTCGCCCTTCTGCAGTGCAGCCGAGGCCTCGATGAAGATGATCTGCCGGCCGTTCTGCTTACCGATGTTTTCAAGACGAATCATGGTTCCGCGCGCAATTGGCTGATGTTGCGCTGCAATACGCCATGGCGGCGGCTCGTGAAAGCGTCGGGCGAAGGGGAACGCCCTGTCCCGATCCTCTCGTCGTCAGGTGTCGGGCCGACCGTCATCAATCCAGGAGATCAGATCATCGGAGAATAAGCGGTCAGGCTCATCAGCCGGTCCTCGATCGCGCCGACGAGGTCGCCGTGCTCGGCCGAGGTGACGCGCTTGATCTCGCTCCATTCCGGATCGGCCATGAAGCGCGTCCAGGCTTGCGTCTTCGTTTCGAGATCGGGCCAGGCGAGGATATAGGCGAACTCGGTCCGGCCAGCGCTCGCCGTCTCCCACATCGCCACGATCTGAAAGCCGTGGCGCGCCATGATGCGGGCGGCATGGTCGCGAAAGCGGGCGTGAAACGCCGCCTTGTTGCGCTCGAAGATTTCGTAGATGCGAAGCTGGTGGATCATGGCGCGTCGGTGATGGCGGGACGTTCGCCCGATCAACGTGGGCAGCCGCTCCTTCGTTCCCGCGCCTGAATGGCGGCGATGTCGGCGCGCTGGCGCGCGCTCAGCGGCACGTCCTCGATCCGGTCGTAGCGGCAGTCCGCATTGTCGCCGAACGCGGCCTTGGCTCGGGCGGTCTTGAAGCAGTAGCCGGCGTCGAAATAGATCGCATTGCGCTCGCCCCACATCTCATCGCAAAGCGACTGCGCGAGGGCGGGCGATCCGGACAGGTAGAGGAGAAGGCCGATAGAGGCGGCGCGGCGCATGAGTGTGTCCCCGTGAATTTCGCGGCGGCTGCGGGTCGGCCGATGCAATCAGCCCTTCGCCTTCTCAGCGTCCATCATCTCGACGAAGCGCGTGAACAGGTAGTGGCTGTCCTGCGGGCCGGGCGAGGCTTCCGGGTGGTGCTGGACGCTGAAGGCCGGGCGGTCGGTCAGGGCAATGCCGCTGTTGCTGCCGTCGAAGAGCGAGACATGGGTCTCGACCGCATGCGCCGGCAGGCTCGCCGGATCGACCGCGAAGCCATGATTCATCGAGACGATCTCGACCTTGCCGGTGGTCTTGTCCTGGACCGGGTGGTTGGCCCCGTGATGGCCCTGCTTCATCTTCATGGTCTGGCCGCCGATGGCGAGCGCCATCATCTGGTGGCCGAGGCAGATGCCGAAGGTCGGGATCTTCCGGTCGAGCAGGTCGCGGATCACCGGCACGGCATATTCACCGGTGGCGGCCGGGTCGCCCGGGCCGTTCGACAGGAAGATGCCGTCGGGCTTCAGCGCCATGATGTCGTCGGCGCTCGCGGTCGAGGGCACGACCGTGACCTCGCAGCCGGCCTTCGACAGCAGCCGCAGGATGTTGCGCTTCACGCCGTAGTCGATCGCGACCACCCTGTGGGCCGCCCTGTCGCGCTTGCCATAGCCGGCGGGCCAGACCCAGGGCGTCTCGTTCCAGTCGTAGCGCTGGGCCGAGGTGACCAACGGCACGAGGTCGAGCCCGGCCATGTCGGGCAGACTGGCCGCATCGCGCCTGAGCCGGGCGAGATCGAAGGCGCCGTCGGGGTTGTGCACCAGAATGGCGTTCGGCATCCCGTTGTCGCGGATCAGCGCGGTCAGGGCGCGGGTGTCGACGCCGCTGATGCCGACGATGTTGCGGGCCTTGAGCCAGGCGTCGAAATGCCGTCCGGCGCGCCAGTTCGAGGGCTCGGTGACGCCTGCGTGCAGCACACAGCCGCGCACGCCCGAGGAGGCGGCGGCGTTGACCGTCTCGGTGTCCTCGTCGTTGACGCCGACATTGCCGATATGGGGGAAGGTGAAGGTGATGATCTGCCCGGCATAGGACGGGTCGGTCAGGATTTCCTGATAGCCGGTCATCGCGGTGTTGAAGCAGACCTCGCCCGGCGCCTCGCCGGTCGCGCCCAGCCCGAAGCCTTCCAGAACCGTTCCGTCTGCCAGCACCAGAAGCGCGGTCGCGCGCGGTTCGCTCCAGCCGCCGGGGGCGGGGTTTCCTTCGGATGCGGTCATGTCTATGTCTCGGTCCAGGCCGCCATCAGCGGCTAAGTTTCAGGCGGGGCAGCGGTTCTGCGCTCCGCTCGGTCTGGAGCGCGACGCTTAAAGACGCCGGCCCCGGCCGTCAATCGACGCCGGCGCAAGCCTGCGGCCAGAAAAGGGACTATCCACCATGACCAGCCTGCGCGAGCGCTTCACGGCCGATCTCAAGGAGGCGATGAAGGCCGGCGAGAAGGGCAGGGTCTCGACCATCCGCCTGATCACCTCGGCGCTGAAGGACAAGGACATCGAGGCGCGCGGCCTCGGCAAGGGCGAGACCACGCCGGAGGAAATCCTCGCGCTGCTCCAGAAGATGGTGAAGCAGCGCCAGGAATCGATCGCGATCTACGACGCCAACGCCCGCCCGGAGCTGGCCGAAAGCGAGCGAGCCGAGGTCGCGGTGATCGAGGGCTACCTGCCCAAACAGATGGCGGAAGCCGAGGTTAAGGCTGCCGTCGAGGCGGCGATCGCCGAGACCGGCGCGGCCTCGGTCAAGGACATGGGCAAGGTCATCGGGGCTCTGCGCGCGGCCTATGCCGGCCAGATGGATTTCGGCAAGGTCAGCCCGCTGGTGAAGGGAATGCTGGGCGGCTGAGGCGCCGCCCGCGCCAATTCCGCCACATCGCCTGGCGAGACTCCGCGCCAAAGGAGATCGTCCATGCCTCGTCATCGTCACATCGTTTTCGCCGCCGCCGGCCTCGCCCTCATGGCGACCGGATCGGTCCGCGCGCAGGACATTGGCTGGGGCTCGGGCTATCAGATGGGGCAGTCCTATGCCGGCGTCGGCAATGCCGAGAAGGCCCGGATGACGTTTTCCTGCGCCGGCAAGAACGCCCGCGTCGGCGCAGGCAAGCGCGGGCCATCGCTGACCGTCGCTTTGCCCAAGGCGCTAGCGAGGCAGGCCGAGGCCAGGTCGATCGAAATCGTCGTCGACGGCAAGGCGACCCGCGTACCGGTCAGATCCCAGCCCGACATCGATACGCTTGAGTTCGTGTGGACGCCGGATCGCGGCTTCGGGACCGCCAGCATGAAGCCGGTGGTGGCGGCGCTGCGCCAGGCCAAAACGATCGAGGTCAGGGCGGCGGGCGCGACGCTCGTCTTCCCGACGCAGAAGGCGAGTGAGGCGCTGGCGGAGGACCCGCTCGCCTGCGACTAGGCCCGTTCCACATCCGTCAGCGAAAAATCCTCGCCCTTGAATAGCAGCGGCCAGCCGCGCGATGCCGCCAGTGCGTAAGCAGCGCAGTCGCCCATGTTGAGTTTCGCCGGATGGCGGCCCTTGCCGAAGCGTCGATAGGCGTCGAAGGCGAGATCGGAGAGAGCTTGGTCGAAGGGGACGATTTCAATCCGTTCGTTCGCGAAGAACTCTTCGACCCAGTCGCGCGGCAAGCCCTTCGATCCGGTCAGCACGATGCGAGCCTCCAGCAAATTGACGCTCGACAGGACGCGCCGCTCTGCGAGCGCCAGAAGTCGCATGAACTCTGGCCTTTCCGGTTCTTTGGTCAGGCAGGCGACGATTGCCGAGGTGTCGACGACGAGGCTCACCACATGCCGTTCTCGTCGTAGCCGATGATATCGTCCATCTCCTGTTTGGTCATGGAGCGCTCGGCCGGTTTGATCCCGTATTTGCGGTCGAGCGCCTCCATCCGCGCCATTGCCGCGGCCACCCGTCTCTCCTTCTCCTCCTCGGGCAACTCGTCCTTGTCGAGTTCGCTCCTGACGGCATGGCGCACCGCTTCCGTCAGGCTGGTGCCGCGCCGACGCGCCAGCGTGCGCACGGCCTTTTCCGTCTCCGGATCCTTGATGTTGAGGGCCATGGCTTTCTTCCTTTTTCGCATTTTTCTTTATCATGGCGCTGTGGATTGCGCCAACAAGCCGGCCTGCCGCGTGATCGGCGATTGGCTTTGGCTGCGCCTGCGCGCACATAGAAGGCGATGAAGTTCCCGCCCTCCATTCTCGAGGAGATCAAGGCGCGGCTGCCGGTGTCGGCGGTCGTGGGCAAGCGCGTGCGCCTGGCCAAGGCGGGCCGCGAATGGAAGGGCCTCTCGCCTTTCAACGCCGAGAAGACGCCGTCCTTCTTCGTCAACGACCAGAAGGGCTCGTTCTTCGATTTCTCCTCGGGCAAGAACGGCGACATCTTCAAGTTCGTGATGGAAACCGAGGGACTGTCCTTCCCTGAAGCCGTCGAGAAGCTGGCGTCGGAAGCCGGCGTCGCGCTGCCGAAGGTCACGGTCGAGGCGCAGGCTCAGGAAGAACGACGCAAGGGCCTGCACGAGGTCGTCGAGCTGGCGGCCCGCTTCTTCGAGGCCGAACTCGCGGGCGAGCGCGGCGGCGCGGCGCGGCGCTATCTTTCGGGACGCGGGCTCGAAAGCGAAGCGCGCAAGGCCTTCCGCATCGGCTATGGGCCGGTCGATCGTTTCGCCCTGCGCGACCATCTTGCGGGCAAGGGCGTCGAAGCGGCGCTGATGATGGAGGCCGGCCTGCTGGTCCATGGCGACGACATCGCCGTGCCCTACGACAAGTTCCGCGACCGCATCATGTTTCCGATCCATGATGCGCGCGGGCGGGTCGTCGCATTCGGCGGGCGGGCGATGAGTTCGGAGGTCGCGGCGAAATACCTGAATTCGCCGGAGACGCCGCTCTTCCACAAGGGCTCGCTGCTGTTCAACCATCACAATGCCCGCAAGGCGGCGCACGATGCCGGACAGGTCATCGTCGTCGAGGGCTATGTCGACGTCATCGCGATGAGCCTCGCCGGCTTTCCGCAGGCGGTCGCGCCGCTGGGCACGGCCCTGACCGAGGATCAGCTGACCCTGCTCTGGCGCATTACCGATGAGCCCGTGATCTGCCTCGACGGCGACAAGGCCGGGCGCAAGGCCGCCAGCCGCGCCATCGACATCGCGCTGCCGCTGCTGGAGCCCGGAAAATCGCTCGCCTTCGCGACGCTGCCGGACGGTCAGGATCCAGACGACCTGGCGCGGTCCGGCGGCCGGGCGGCGGTGGCCGAGGTGCTGGCGGCGGCGCGCCCGCTGGTCGAGATGCTGTGGACGCGCGAGGTCGAGGCCGGCCCGCTCGATACGCCCGAACGGCGCGCCGCCTTCGAGCGCCGGTTGAAAGAGCCACTGGGGCAGATCCGGGACGAGACCACGCGCAAGCATTATCGCCGCGAGATGGACGAGCGGCTTGGCCAGCTTTTCAGCAGCGCCGCGCCCGCGCGCGCCGAACGGGGCCGCCAGGGCGGTTTTCCGCGAGGCGGCCAGATGCGCGGCAACGGGCGCGGCGGCTGGCAGGCGCCGTCGCCCTGGGCCGGGCCGCTCAAGGCCAGCTCCCAGCTCACCCGGACGAAGATCATGGCGCGCGGGCGCGGCGAGGATGCGCGCGAGGCTTTCATCCTGCTGGCGTTGGCGAGCCATCCGGACCTGATCCTGCGCTGCGTCGACGAGATTGCCGAGCTTGCGCTCGACGGGCCGGCGGCGGAGCGTTTCCGTCAGGCGCTGCTCGACGCGGCCATGGATGGCGGGCTCGACGAGGCGGCGCTGACCGAGCGGCTCATCCAGCCGCGCGTGCGCGACGCGCAGGCCGCGCTGATGGCGGTCACCGGCCCGGCCGAGCGCCTCAAACTCGCGCAAGGGGCTGATCCTGAATCGGTTTTCGACTCGATTCGTCAGGCTGTCGTCTTGCATCATCGCGCGAGGACGCTACATAGCGAACTCAAGGCAGCCGAGCGCGCATTGGCTGACGAAGCGACCGAAGCCAATTTCGCCTGGATCAAGGACGTCAAGGCCCGCCTCGAGACGATCGAGGGTACCGAGGCCATGTCCGGTGATTGACGGGCCAGGCTTGCGATTTCGTCGGCGGAAGCGCGGGGCGCAATGGATGGTTCATGATTCATCAAGGATGATCGGGTCCATCTGGAGATGGTGATTTGGGTGGGGTGAGCGCGCCGGACCAGCGGCCGCGTCGCCCTTTTATGCGTCTGCACGGGGCTTCTGTCAGGAGGCCCGCCGCGGCGCGGACTGAAAGTGCGGAGCGCTGATTGATGGCGACCAAAGTGAGCGAACGGGACAAGACCGACCAGGTCGCGCCGGAAGCCCCCCCGACGTCGGATGGACCGTTGCTCGATCTGACGGATCAGGCCGTCAGGCGGATGATCAAGCTGGCCAAGAAGCGCGGCTATGTCACCTATGACGAGTTGAACGAGGTGCTGCCCTCGGAGGAGTTCTCTTCCGAGCAGATCGAAGATGTGCTCGGCCAGCTCAGCGAGCAGGGCATCAACGTCGTCGACAACGAGGATCCCGAAGCGTCGGGCGAGGAGCGCGCGGCCGCGCGCACCGGGGCCGGCGGCGACGACGAGGAGGGCGAGGGCGGGGATCTCGCCGAGACGCAGCGCTCGGCCCTGCCCGTCGAGGTCAAGCGCAATCTGGAGCCGACCGAGCGCACCGACGATCCGGTGCGGATGTATCTGCGCGAGATGGGCTCCGTCGAGCTTCTGTCCCGCGAGGGCGAGATCGCCATCGCCAAGCGCATCGAGGCCGGCCGCGAGGCGATGATCGCCGGGCTCTGCGAAAGCCCGCTGACCTTCCAGGCGATCATCATCTGGCGCGACGAACTCGTCGACGGCAAGGTGCTGCTGCGCGACATCATCGATCTCGAGGCGACCTATGCCGGCCCCGACGGCAAGAACCCGTCCCAGTTGCCGGGCGAGGGCGGCGAGACCTCCGAAGGCGCCCCGCCGGCCGAGGCGGCTGCGGAGGGCGAGCAGCCAGAGGGCGAACTGCCGTCCGATCTCGACGACGACGACATGGAGAACAACGTCTCGCTCTCGGCCATGGAGGCCGAGCTCAAGCCGCGCGTGCTGGAGACGTTCGATTCGATCGCCGACAACTACAAGAAGCTGCGCCGCCTGCAGGACCAGGACATCGCCAACCGGCTGGAGAACACCAAGCTCTCTCCGGCGCAGGACCGCAAATACAGGAAGCTCAAGGACGACATCATCACCGCGGTGAAGTCGCTCTCGCTCAACAACAACCGCATCGAGGCCCTTGTCGAGCAGCTCTACGACATCAACAAGCGGCTGATCTCGCACGAGACGCGGCTGCTGCGTCTTGCGGAGAGCTACGGCGTCGGCCGTGAGGATTTCCTCAAGCAGCATGTCGGCGGCGAGCTCGATCCGCGCTGGCTGCTGCGCGTCTCCAAGCTCGGCTCGCGCGGCTGGAAGGAATTCGTCGCCTCCGAGAAGGACCGGATCAAGGATCTCCGGGAGGACATCCACACCATGGCCGCCGAGACCGGCCTGGAGATCCAGGAGTTCCGCAAGATCGTGCTGATGGTCCAGAAGGGCGAGCGCGAGGCGAGGCAGGCCAAGAAGGAGATGATCGAGGCGAATCTGCGCCTCGTGATCTCGATCGCCAAGAAGTACACCAATCGCGGGCTGCAGTTCCTCGACCTGATCCAGGAAGGCAATATCGGCCTGATGAAGGCGGTCGACAAGTTCGAGTATCGCCGCGGCTACAAGTTCTCGACCTATGCGACCTGGTGGATCAGGCAGGCGATCACGCGCTCGATCGCCGACCAGGCCCGCACCATCCGCATCCCGGTCCACATGATCGAGACGATCAACAAGATCGTCCGGACCTCGCGCCAGATGCTGCACGAGATCGGCCGCGAGCCGACCCCAGAGGAACTCGCCGAAAAGCTCGCCATGCCGCTGGAGAAGGTGCGCAAGGTTCTCAAGATCGCCAAGGAGCCGATCTCGCTGGAGACGCCGATCGGCGACGAGGAGGACAGCCATCTCGGCGACTTCATCGAGGACAAGAACGCGATCCTGCCGATCGACGCCGCGATCCAGTCGAACCTGCGCGAGACGACGACTCGGGTGCTGGCCTCGCTGACCCCGCGCGAGGAGCGCGTGCTGCGCATGCGCTTCGGCATCGGCATGAACACGGATCATACGCTGGAGGAGGTCGGCCAGCAGTTCTCGGTGACCCGCGAGCGCATCAGGCAGATCGAGGCGAAGGCGCTGCGGAAGCTGAAGCATCCGAGTAGGTCAAGGAAGCTGAGGAGCTTTCTGGATAACTGAGGCTTCGGCGCTGTTGACGGCGCGGCATGAGCAATCGACCGAATCCCTCACTCGGTCTAGCGTCGTGGGCGATGGAGCTTTTTACAGCAGCGGGAGTCGATCTGCCGCCTTCGGGCGGTGGAACGCGGCGAGGTCGTGGCCTTGCCCGGACGTTGCGCGTGCCGCTGTTCAACTACAAGGTGGTTCAGAGAGCGCGCGAACTCGCCGCTTTCGCGCCTGCGCCCGAGCAACTCGCAGCGGCGCAGAACTATGCCCGGCAAGTCAGAAACCCGAAGTTCCTGAAGCAGAAGGAGACGGCCGTCAGGGGCGTTTTCATTCAGCAGGTTCTTCAGATCATCCTCGGCTATACGCCATTCGATCCGGAGGGCCCGTTCACGCTGGCGATCGAAAAGCCGGTTCGCGGCGGCGCGGTCGATGTCGCGTTCGGCCGTTTCAATCCCGCCGAAGGCGCGGAAGACCTTGTCGCTCCCTTCGAGCTGAAAGGGCCTGACGCCAGCGATCTCGACCGCGTGATGCCGGGGCGCGGCCGCAGCCCTGTCCAGCAGGCGTGGGATTACGCGATCGACGCGCCCGGCTCGCGCTGGGTTCTGGTGTCGAACTGTCTGGAAATCCGGCTCTACGGGTTTGGTCGCGGGCGCGACGCCTATGAACTGTTCGATCTGACCCGGCTGGACGAACCGGAGGAGCATGCCCGGCTCTGGCTCGTGCTGGCGCAGGAGCGTCTGCTCGGCGGCGCGACGGAGCGTCTGCTGCGCGAGACCGACAGCGCCTACAAGGACATCACCAACGCGCTCTACCTCGAATACAAGGGGCTGCGGGAGCGGCTCGTTCAGTTCCTGACAGATTCGCCCGACGGGCCGAAGCTGGCGGGCCTGCCAGCGATCGCGACCGCGCAGAAAATTCTGGATCGTATCCTGTTCATCGCGTTCGCCCAGCGCACGGATTTGCTGCCGGACGCGTTGCTGGAGCAGGCTGCGATCGCCCAGAACAAGTTCGTGCCTCAGCCGATCTGGCAGAATTTTCTGGCGCTGTTCCGGGCCGTCGACACGGGAAACAACCGGCTTTCCATCTCGGCCTATAATGGCGGGCTGTTCGCGCAAGACCCGGTCGCCGATGCGCTGATCCTGCCCGATGATCTCGCCGGCGATGTCGCTGCGCTCGGCCAGTGGGACTATCGCCGTGAGGTGCCGGTCACCGTGCTCGGACACATCTTCGAGCAGTCGATCACCGATATCGAGCGCGACAAGGCGATCAGCCGCGGCGAAACGCCACCGCCCGAAGCAAAGGGCAAGCGCAAGCGCGAGGGCGTCGTCTACACGCCCGAGATCATCACCCGCTTTCTCGTCGAGCGCACGATCGGCCTGACGCTGGACGAACGGCGCGCGGCGCTCTGGGCCGAGCACGGCCTGTCTGGTCTCAGGCCGGGCGAGACGAAGCCGGACCGGGAGGTCGCGTTCTGGCGGGCCTATCTCGAGGCGTTGCGCGACATCACCATCGTCGATCCCGCCTGCGGCTCCGGCGCGTTTCTGGTCGCCGCCTTCGAGGAACTGGCGCGGCGCTACCGCGACGCCGTCACCGGACTGCAGGAGCATGACGTCGCGATCGATTTCGACGTCTTCGACGAGATCGTCACGAAGAACCTTTACGGCGTCGATCTCAACCCGGAATCGGTCGAGATCACGCGGCTCTCGCTCTGGCTCAAGACCGCGCGGCGCGAGCATCGCCTGCAAAATCTGGAGGCCACGATACGGGTCGGCAACAGCCTGATCGACGATCCGACGGTCAGCGACCGCGCTTTCGACTGGGAAGCGGCGTTTCCGGAGGTCTTTGCGCGTGGCGGCTTCGACATCGTCATCGGCAATCCGCCCTATGTGCGGATGGAGCATCTGAAGCCCGTCAAGCCGTGGCTGGCGAAGGTTTATGTCGTCGCCGCCGACCGGGCCGATCTGTATGCCTATTTCTTCGAGAAAGGCGTCAGGCTGCTCAAATCCGAAGGACGGCTCGGCTATATTTCGTCCTCGACCTTTTTTCGCACCGGTTCGGGAGAAAATCTCCGTGTATTCCTCAGCGACGGGCTCTGCATCGAGACCGTCGTCGATTTCGGGGATCTCCAGATTTTCGAGGGCGTCACCACCTATCCGGCGATCCTGACGTTGAAGCGGGGCGGCGACGCGGGGGGCGGCGCGCTCTCGTTCCTGACCATCGCGGAGCGTCTGCCCGACGATCTCGGCCGCGCTTTCGCCGAGAAGGCCGCGCCGATGCCGCGCGCGCGGCTCGGCTCCGGTTCATGGCGTTTCGAGGAGGACGGACTGGCGCGCCTGCGCGACAAGATCGCCGCCGGCCGCAAGACGCTGGGCGAGATGCATGGCGCGCCGATGCGTGGCGTCGTGACCGGGCTCAACGAGGCGTTCGTGATCGACCGGGCGACGCGCGACCGGCTGGTCGCGGCCGACGCGAAATCGGGCGATCTGCTCATGCCTTTCCTGCGGGGCGAGAACGTCAGGCGCTGGGCTGTCGAGAGCGAGGGGCTTTTCCTGATCAACACGCCCAAGGGCAAGGTCGATATCGAGGCGTATCCGGCGGTGCGCGACTGGCTCCTGCCGTTCCGGCCCGAGCTGGAGAAGCGGGCGACGAAACAGGAGTGGTGGGAGCTGCAGCAGGCGCAACTGGCGTATCAGCAGAAGTTCGAGGCCAGCAAAATTGTCTATCAGGACATTACCGCCGAGAACCCTTTTACGCTCGATGAAGAAGGGTTCTTATTGGCGAATACCTGTTATTTTTTGCCAAGTGACGATCTGTTCAGCCTCGGGTTCCTCAATTCCCGGCTTTGCTGGTTTTTCCTCGCGGCGGAGACGAACATCGCGCGTGGCGGCTATCTGCGGCTGCGAACGGAATTTGTCGAACGAGTTCCAATTCCCGCCGCAGGTCGCGCTGATCATGACCGCATCGCTATCCTCGCCCGAAACGCGTCGAACGATGCCCGCGCCCGCGTCGCTATCCAGTCGGACGTCCGCCACCGCATCCTGACCGATCTCGCGCCGGCCGGCCGCAGGCTCACGGGTCGGCTGGAAAACTGGCACGATCTCGACTTCGCCGCTTTCCAGACCGAACTGACGAAGGCCTTCCGCGTCGATATCCCGCTGAAGCAGCGCAAGGACTGGGAGACCTATCTCCAGGAGCACGGCGCAACCGTTCGCCGCCTGAGCGCGGAGATCGCGGCAGCCGAACGCGAAATCGACGCGATCGTCTATCGCCTCTTCGATCTGACGAGCGAGGAGATCGTGCTGCTGGAAACATCGCTCGCCGTTTCGGCCTGAGCGCGCCCCGATTTGCCTTCCCCCGCCCATCATGATCCTCTCCCGCCGGCGCGGCGCGAGGCGTCCGGTCCAACCGGGCCGCCGATCCCGCCGCGCGAGGAAACCAAGCGAGCAAGCAGCCATGGCCAGCGCGAATGCAGCGACGATGCACGAAACCCTCCAGTGCGGCGCGGAGGAGGCTCCCGCGATCGGCTCGCCCGGTCAGCCCTCGCTGAGCTTCGGCGGGCTGCGCACGCTCGCGGCTGAAACGCTCGCGGCTCTCAACGGCGTCGGCATCGGGCGCGGCGACCGCGTCGCCATCGTGCTGCCGAACGGGCCGGCGATGGCGTCCTGCTTCGTCGCGGTCGCGAGCGCAGCCACTGCGGCCCCGCTCAACCCGACCTACAAGGCCGAGGAGTTCGAGTTCTACCTGAGCGATCTTCAGCCCAAGGCGCTGATCGTGCAGGAGGGCGACGAGACGCCGGCGCGGGCGGTGGCCGAGAGGCTGGGCGTCGCCGTGATCGTGCTGCAGCCCGAGGCGGGCGGTCCGGCGGGGCGCTACCGGCTGGACAACTCGGCGCTTGTTTCCGCGTCGCCGACGGCCGGTGGCCCCGCGCAGGGCGACGACATCGCGCTGGTGCTGCACACCTCCGGCACCACGGCGCGGCCCAAGATCGTGCCGCTGAGCAACGCCAACCTGGCAGCCTCTGCCCGCCACATCGCGACATCGCTTTCGCTGACGCCGGAGGATCTTTGCCTCAACATCATGCCGCTGTTTCATATCCACGGCCTGATCGCGGCGGTCCTGAGCTCGCTCGGGGCGGGCGCGGCGGTGTCCTGCACGCCGGGCTTCAACGCGCTGAAGGTCTTCGGCTGGCTCGAAGAGGTGAAGCCGAGCTGGTACACCGCCGTGCCGACCATGCATCAGGCGATTTTGGGTCGCGCCGCCCAGAATGCCGAACGGGTCCGTGCCGCGCCGCTCCGCTTCGTGCGCTCGTCTTCGGCCTCGCTGCCGCCGCAGGTGATGGCGGAGCTGGAGTTAGCCTTCGGCTGCCCGGTGATCGAGGCCTATGGCATGACCGAGGCGACGCATCAGATGTGCGCCAACCCGCTGCCGCCGCTGGCGCGCAAACCCGGCTCGGTCGGCATCGCGGCCGGCCCCGAGGTCGCGATCATGAATGATGACGGCGCACTCCTGGCGCAGGGCGAGATCGGCGAGGTGGTGATCAGGGGTCCCAATGTGACGCCGGGCTATGCCTCCAATCCCGACGCCAATCTGAAAGCCTTCGCCGGCGGCTGGTTCCGCACCGGCGATCAGGGCAAGCTCGACGAGGAGGGTTATCTCTTCCTGACCGGGCGGCTGAAGGAGATCATCAACCGCGGCGGCGAGAAGGTCAGCCCGCTCGAGGTCGACACCGTGCTGATGGACCATCCGGCGGTGGCGCAGGTGGTGACCTTCGCGATGCCCCATCCCAAGCTCGGCGAGGAGGTCGCGGCCGTCGTGGTGCTGCGCGAAGGCATGAGCGCGAGCGAGCGCGAGATCCGCGACTTCGCGGCGTTGCGGCTCGCCGATTTCAAGACGCCGCGCCGCGTGCTCTTCGTCGACGAGATCCCCAAGGGCGCTACCGGCAAGCTGCAGCGCGTCGGGCTGGCGCAGAAGCTGGGCTTGAGCGCGGAGGCGGCGGCGTGAGCGCCTCGCCTTCGATCTGCATCTTCGGCGCCGGCGCCATTGGCGGTTTTCTCGCGGCGAAACTCGAAGCGTCAGGCACGCCGGTCACGGTCATCGCGCGCGGAGCGCATCTCGAGGCGATGCAGGCGCGCGGGCTCACGTTGTTGAGCGGTGGCGAGACGCGCGAAACCAGGCCCCGCGTCGCCGCCGATCCCGCAGAGGTCGGCCCGCAGGACTATCTCTTCATCACCCTGAAGGCGCATTCGATCGAGCCCGCGCTGGCTCAGATCAAGCCATTGGTCGGGCCGCAGACGACGATCGTCGCCGCGGTCAACGGCGTGCCCTGGTGGTATGCCCACAAGCTCGATGGGCCGTTCCGGGACAAGGTCGTCGCCTCGATCGATCCCGACGGCAGACTCTGGCGCGAACTGCCGCCGGAACAGGCGCTCGGCTGCATCGTCTATCCCGCCGCCGAGATCGCCGAACCCGGCGTCATCTCGCACACCTATGGCGACCGCTTCACGCTGGGCGAGCCCGATGGCAGCCGCTCGGAGCGGGCGGGGACGCTGTCGGAGCTGATGATCAAGGCCAGGCTGAAGGTGCCGGTCAGGCCGCGCATCCGCGACGATCTCTGGGTCAAGCTCTGGGGCAACATGGCCTTCAATCCGCTGAGCGCGCTGACCGGGGCGACGCTCGACGTCCTGGTCGGAGATCCCGGCACACGCGCTGTGGCGCGCGCCATGATGCTGGAGGGCCAGGCGGTGGCGGAGAAGCTCGGCGTGCGCTTCGCCATCGACGTCGACAAGCGCATCGAGGGCGCAGCCGATGTGGGGCGGCACAAGACCTCGATGCTGCAGGACCTCGAAACTGGCCGCCCGCTCGAGATCGAGGCGCTGCTCGGGGCGGTCGTCGAGATGGCCTCATGGGTCGATATCCCGATGCCGATCTCGCAGGCGATCCTCGCGCTGGTGCGCCAGCGCGCGGCGATGCGGTGACACTGCCGGCCGCTCGACAAGCCGCGCCGGCTCGGGTCTGATGACGGCAACCGCGGAGCCAGCCTCATGTCGCCCGAATTCCTGCTCACCTCGCTGATCATCGTCGCTTCGCCCGGGACCGGCGCGCTCTACACCATCGCCGCCGGGCTGACGCGCGGCGGCCGGGCCAGCGTGCTCGCAGCTTTCGCCTGCACGCTCGGCATCGTGCCGCATCTGGCGGCCGCGATGATGGGGCTGGCGGCGCTGCTGCACGCCAGCGCACTCGCCTTCGAGATCGTCAAATACGCCGGCGTCGCCTATCTGCTCTGGATGGCCTGGCAGACCCTGCGCGAGCAGGGCGCGCTCAAGGTTGATGCGAAAGCCGATCCGCGTTCGGCCAGGCGCGTGCTGATCGACGGCATCGCGATCAATGTGCTGAACCCGAAGCTCTCGATCTTCTTTGTCGCCTTCCTGCCGCAGTTCATCGCGGCGGGCGAGCCAAGCCCGCTGGCCCGCATGCTGGAGCTGTCGGGCGTCTTCATGGCGATGACCTTCGTCGTTTTCGCGCTTTACGGCCTGTTCGCCGCCGCCATGCGCGACAGGGTCATTGGACGGCCCCGAGTGATGGCCTGGCTGCGGCGCAGCTTCGCCGCGGCTTTCGTGGCGCTCGGCGCAAAACTCGCGCTGACAGAGCGTTGAGCGCTCTGCGAGGATGATCCAGCAGACGCTCATTGGGGTCGAGACTCAGGGAGCCGGCCTCTACGAGATCACCGAAGCGGTCGAGGAGTTCGTCGGACGCGGCGGCGCAGCAGCCGGCCTAGTGACGGTGTTCGTGCGCCATACCTCCTGCTTGCTCCTGGTTCAGGAGAACGCCGATCCGGACGTGCGGCGCGATCTCGACGCCTTCTTCGCGCGCCTCGTGCCGCCGGCCGACGACCCGGCGATGGCTTATCTCGTCCATCGCGACGAGGGAGCAGACGACATGCCGGCCCATATCAAGGCGGCGCTGACGGCGGTGAGCTTGTCGATTCCGGTGATGGACGGCCGGCTGGCGCTGGGCCGCTGGCAGGGTGTCTATCTCTTCGAGCACCGGCGCCGTCCGCATCGACGCGAGGTCGTGCTGCATCTTGGTGGCTGAGGCGGCTTGGCAGCGGGCGAAAGGCCGCCTACCTCTGGCAAGAGCTATCCCGTCCAACCCCGCGCCGGAGCGAGCCGATGTCCTTCCTCAAATCCCTGTTCGGTCGCAAGGACGCCGGCCCGACCGCGCCCGCCGGTCCGCTGAAGACGATCGAGCACAACGGCTTCACCATCCATGCGACGCCCTATCCGGAGGGCGGGCAATATCAGCTCTGCGGCGTCGTCGAGAAAGAGATCGACGGTGTGCTGCGCAGTCACCGCTTCGTCCGCGCCGATCGCTTTCCCGGCGTCGACGAAGCCGCCGATTTCACGCTGGTGAAGGGCCAGCAGCTCGTCGACCAGCAGGGCGAAACGATTTTCCGCTGACATCGTCTCCTTTGGCAGGAGCAGCGATACGATTGCTTCGGTTCTTCGATCAGTAAAACAACCGCGTCCAAAATTCAACAGGCGGATGTTCTGACACAGAGGCGATGATCGGAGAAATACTTACAAGATATCGTAACGTCAGCTTGATATGTTGTCCAACGCCAGTAAGTAGGCCGTTCTCTTCAAATTTTAAGTCTTTGTTGTGATCTTCAAGGCTTCTATCAGGTCGAATCCTCATATCCTCCGGATGGATACGACCCCATGTCCAAGGCTGCGATCAGCCCAGACGAGAACGCCTGCAGACCCTTTGCCGTCGAACTGCATGTCGCCTCGGGCTTCGCGACCCTCGCCGAGGGGGGCGTCGATCTCGGCGCCCTGGCGATATCGCGGCGGCGCGCAGGGCCGGGAGACGCCTGGGTCGCCGGCGTACTCGATCAGCTCCCGGCCTGTGTCTACATCACAGATGCGCGCGGATACGTCACCTATGCCAACCGGGCCGCGAGCCAGCTCGTCGGCCGCGATCCGGTGATCGGAGAGGATCGCTGGTGCGTCACGCACCGGCTTTTCACGCTGGCCGGCGAGCCGCTGCGGCATGAGGACTGCCCGATGGCGATCACGCTGCGCGAAGGTCGCCCGGTGCGCGGCGTCGAGGCCGTGCTGGAGCGGCCCGATGGGTCCCGCGTGCCCTTTCTGCCGTTTCCGACGCCGCTCTTCGACGCCGAGGGCGCGCTGATCGGCGGCTTCAACCTGCTCATCGACATCAGCGCCCGCAAGCAGGCGGAACAGAAACTCGCCGAAGCCTTCCGCCACGACGCCCTGACAGGTCTGCCGAACCGGCCCGCGATGAGCGCGCATCTTGCCGAGCGGATCGCACAGGCGCGGGTCGCCGGCACGGGCTTCGTCGTGATGCGGCTCGATATGGACGCCTTCAAGGCGCTCAACGACGAGCACGGCCACACCGTGGGCGATCACGTGCTGGCGGAGGCGGCGCGGCGCCTGCGGACGACGCTGAGAGAGATGTTCGTCGCCCGCATCGGCGGCGACGAGTTCATGGTGGTCTCCGGCATCACGCCGGGAGAGGATGACGGGGCCGCGCTCGGCGAACAGGTGCGCAAGGCCTTCGCCGCCGATTTCGCCGGCGCCGGGCGGACCTTCAAGGTCAGCGTCAGCGCCGGTTGCGCGCGCTTTCCGCAGGACGGCGACGACGAAATCCGTCTGGTCGCCGCCGCCAACGCGGCGCTGCATCTCGCCAAGGCGCAAGGCCCGGGCTCGATGCGCATGTTCGATCTCGCCGAGCAGGCCCGCGAGCAGGAGCGATCGGCCTTCCGCAAGGCGCTGCGCGAGGCGATCGAGGCCAACGAGATCGTTCCGCATTACCAGCCGCTGTTCCGCGCCGACGGCTCCATCGCCGGCTTCGAGGCGCTGGCGCGCTGGCAGGATCCGGTGCGCGGCATCGTCGCGCCGGCGACCTTCATCGCGGCTGCCGAAGAAACCGGACTGATCGCGGCTCTCGACGCCTATGTGCTGCGCAGCGCCTGTTTCGAGGCGGCGCGCTGGGCGCAGCCGTTGCGGATCTCGGTCAATGTCTCGGCGCTTGAGTTTCAGTCGGGCAACCTGCCGGCCCGGGTCGAGGCCGTGCTGGCCGAGACCGGGCTCGATCCTGAACGTCTCGAGCTCGAGATCACCGAGGGCGTGATGGTCAGCGACGCGGAGCGCGCCATGGCGACGTTCGGCCGGCTGAGGGCGCTCGGCGTGCGCATCGCGCTCGACGATTTCGGCACGGGCTATTCCTCGCTGTCCTATCTGCATCGCTTCCCGCTGACGACGCTGAAGATCGACCGCAGCTTCGTCGCCAAGCTCGGCGTGACGCTGGAGTCGGTTGCGATCACGCGGGCCGTGATCCAGCTCGGCCATGCGCTCGGCATCGAGGTGGTGGCGGAAGGCGTTGAGACGCCCGAACAGCTCGACTTCCTGATCCAGGAGGGCTGCGACCTGACGCAGGGTTTTCTGCTCGGCCGACCGCTCGCGGGCGGAGCCTATGCCCATGTGACGGGCGGCTGAACCTCTCCGCCGCAAGCGCGACGTTCTGTCCCGCGGCCGCATTTCCGCGGAACGACGGCCCGTCCGAGACGTTTCCTGAGCTGAACCCCACAGCTTCAGGAGGCCATGATGAGCCAGTTGAACGGCAAGACCATCCTCATTCTCGCGACCCACGGTTTCGAGCAGTCGGAACTCGACATGCCGCATGCGAAGCTCAAGGAGGCCGGCGCGAGCGTGCACGTCGTCTCGCCGGAGGCCGGCGAGATCAAAGGCTGGGACCAGAAGGACTGGGGCAAGCCCGTCCGGGTCGACAAGACGCTCGATCAGGTCGGCGCCGACGCCTATGATGCGATCGTGCTGCCGGGCGGCCAGATGAACCCCGACACGCTGCGTGGCAACCCGCAGGCGCTGGCGCTGATCATGAGCTTCTTCGAGCAGGGCAAGGTCGTGGCGGCCGTTTGTCACGCGCCGTGGCTGCTGATCGACACCGGCATCGCCAAGGGCCGCAGGCTGACCTCCTACAAGACGATGAAGCAGTACCTGATCAATGCCGGCGCGCAGTGGGAAGACAGCGCCGTCGTCACCGACAAGGGCGTGGTGACGTCGCGAAACCCGGGCGATCTGCCGGCTTTCATCGCCAAGATTATCGAGGAGGTGAACGAAGGCCGCCACGAGCGCAAGGCGGCCTGACAGCCTCGCCTCCAGCGCCGTCCCGCCCTGCCGCCGGCGCGCTTGTGCGCGCCGGCGGCGTTGCCTAATCCTCGCAGCAGAACACGCCGCCCTCCGAAGCGGCGGCGCGAGGAAACATGTCGACCCTGGACGCCCGCCCCGCGCATGAGGCGCGCTACGCGCCCGATTCCTCCTACGCTTGGCTCAGGCTGGCGATGTCGCTGCTGCTCGGCACCATCGCCTGCGTCGGCACTTGGTCGGTCGTGGTGGTTCTGCCCGCTGTCCAGGCCGAGTTCGGCACGCTGAGGGCAGGGGCTTCGCTGCCCTATACCTGCGCCATGCTCGGCTTCGGTTTCGGCAACATCGTCATGGGCCGCGTCGCCGATCGCTACGGGATCGTCGTGCCTGTCGTGGCGGGCGCTCTGCTGCTCGGGGCCGGCTATGTGCTGGCCGGCATGGCGCAGACGCTCTGGCAGTTCGCGCTGGTCCATCTCTTCCTGATCGGCATCGGCGGCGGAGCCGGTTTCGCGCCTCTCATCGCCGATCTCTCGCACTGGTTCCGCAAGCACCGCGGACTCGCGGTGGTGTGCGGCGCCTCCGGCAGCTATCTCGCCGGCATGGTCTGGCCGCTCGTCATCACCTGGGGCCTTCAGAACCATGGCTGGCGGGCGACGCATGTCGGCATCGGCCTGACGGTGCTGCTGGTGATGCTGCCGCTGGCGCTGTTCTTCCGCCGCCGCCCTTCGGCTGCGAGCATGGCCGCCGACGATGCGGCGAGCGCCGGCGCGCGCGGCGATCTCGGCCTGTCGCCGAACCAGCTTCAGGCGTTGCTGGCTGTCGCGGGCTTCTGCTGCTGCGTGGCGATGGCGATGCCGCAGGTCCATATCGTCGCGTATTGCGGCGATCTCGGCTACGGGGTGGCGCGCGGCGCGGAGATGCTGTCGCTGATGCTCGGGCTCGGCATCGTCAGCCGGATCGGCTCGGGCTTCGTCGCCGACCGAATCGGCGGGGCCGCGACGCTGGCGCTCGGCTCGCTGATGCAGGGGCTCGCGCTCTTCCTCTATCTGTGGTTCGACGGGCTCGCAGCGCTCTACATCGTCACCGGCATCTTTGGCCTGTTCCAGGGCGGCATCGTTCCGATGTACGCCGTCATCATCCGCGAATATCTGCCGGCCAAGGAGGCCGGCGTCCGGATCGGCCTCGTCATGTCGGCGACGATCCTGGGCATGGCGTTCGGGGGCTATGTTTCGGGCGCGATCTTCGACTGGTTCGCCTCCTACCGCATGGCCTTCCTGAACGGGCTCGCGTGGAACCTCGTCAACCTTGCCATCGTCTGCTGGCTGATGATGCGGGCAAGACCGAGGCTGGCGGCGGCGTGATCAACCCATCGCCGCGCCCGGCCTATACGTCCCGAAGCACCAGACATGCCCCTCTGGGTCCTTGCAGATGAAGTCGCGGCTGCCATAGGGCTGGTCGGTCGGCTCCATGCAGATTTCGGCTCCGGCGGCGCGGGCCCGCTCGCAGCGGGCGTCGATGTCGTCCGTGGCGATATAGGGCGAGGCGGTCGTGCCGCCGAGCTCGGCCGGGCGCGAGACCAGCTTGCCGAACTCGTTGTTTTCGGAGGAGCCGAGCATGACGACGCTGTCGCCGATGCGCAGTTCGCCGTGCAGCAGGGTCTTGCCGTCCTCCGAGTAATGGGCGGCGAGCTTTTCGAAGCCGAAGGCCTCGATCAGCCAGTCGTAGATTTTCGGCGCATCGGCATAGCGCAGGCAAACGCAGATCATGGCGGGCGGGGTGGTCATGGCTGGGTCCTCGATGGGCGATGGCGCAGTCTGGCGCGGCCCGCGTCGCGCGGATTGAACAAATCGGACTCAGGTCGCCGCGGCCATGTCGGCGTCCTGGGCCTTCAGGGCGGCGGGCGTCAGTCCGCTCAGCAACCTGAACTCGCGGATCAGATGGGCCTGGTCGGCATAGCCGGTGGCCAGGGCAAACTCGGCCCAGCCGCCGATCTCCTCCCGGGCGGCGAGCTGCCGCGCCGCCTCGAAACGCCGGATGCGGGCCACGGTCTTGGGCGCGACGCCGGTCTCGATCGCGAAGCGCCGGGCCAGATGGCGCTCGCTCCAGCCGATCGTCGCGGCGATGTCGCGGATGCGGCGGCGGCCGCCCTGCAGCAGTCGCAAGGCGCCGTCGACCTCGGCCGACAGGCCGCGTCCACGCGCCAGCCTGCCTCTGACCAGGCCGTCGAGGAGGCAGAAGCGCTCCCGCCATGACGACGCGTTGCCGAGGCGGTCTGTCAGGCTACCCTCAAGGCCGAGATCGTCGAGCGCGATGACCCTGCCTGCCATCTCGCGCGGGTCGAGATGGAAGAAGCGATAGGCCCCGGCGAGCGAGAAATCGATCTGGACACAGGCCGATGCGCCCCGCGACGAGACGAGCACGGGACGGTCGATGACGCCGGCGGCGAAACTCTCCGGCGCAAAACATTCGCCATTCGGCATCGTCATGACGAAAGGCGCGCCGAAATTGATGATCAGCGGGATGATCGTGGTGGCGACCTCGCGGCGATCCAGCGCGAGAGGGCGCATCTCGCGGTAACCGGAATAGCCGACCACCGCGCCGGCCAGATCGGGCGCGGGCGCGGCCCTCACCAGTTCCCAATGCGGCTCCATGACTCTCGGTCCCGCTGCGCTTGACGCAATCTGCCGCGTGGCCGATGTCGGCTCAACGACAAAACGCTCATCGAGGACACGGCCATGCTCAAGACCACGATCGCCGGCAGCCTGCCCAAGCCGACCTGGCTCGCCGAGCCCGAAAAACTCTGGGCCCCGTGGAACCTCCAGGGCGAGGCGCTGGAGGCGGGCAAGCGCGACGCCACCATCCTCTCGGTGAAACTCCAGGAGGACGCCGGGCTCGACATCGTCGGCGACGGCGAGCAGGCGCGGGTGCATTTCGTGCACGGCTTCCTGGCCAATCTCGACGGCATCGACTTCGCCAAGAAGACGATCATGGGCATCCGCAACGATCGTTACAAAGCTGAAGTCCCGACCGTGACCGGGCCGATCCGGCGCAAGGGTTCGGTGCACCGCATGGAGGCGGAGGCTGCGCGCGCGCATACCAAGCGAAAGCTGAAATTCACGCTGCCCGGTCCGATGACGATCGTCGACACCATCGCGGACGAGCATTACGGACGGCGCGAGGACCTCGCCATGGCCTTCGCGGAAGCGCTGAACGAGGAGGCTCAAGAGCTGCAGGCGATCGGCGTCGACGTCATCCAGTTCGACGAGCCGGCCTACAACGTCTACATGGAGGCGGTCTCCGACTGGGGCATCGCCTGCCTTGAGCGGGCGGCGCGCGGGCTCACCGCCACCACCGCCGTGCACATCTGCTATGGCTACGGCATCAAGGCCAATATCGACTGGAAGGCGACGCTCGGCGAGCAGTGGCGCCATTACGAACAGACCTTTCCGGCGATCGCCAAGAGCTCGATCAGGCAGGTCTCGCTCGAATGCCGCAATTCCAAGGTACCGCTCGAGCTGATCAGGCTGCTCGACGGCAAGGATGTGCTGGCGGGCGCGATCGACGTCGCGACCGACGCCATCGAAACCCCCGGGGAGGTCGCCGCCACGATCCGCGACGTGCTCAAATTCGTCGCGCCCGAAAAGCTCTTCCCCTGCACCAATTGCGGGCTCGCGCCGATGTCCTTCGCCGTCGCCTATGGCAAGCTCGCGGCGCTGGCGCAGGGTGCGGCCCTGGTGCGCAAGGAGCTGGGCCGGGCCTCCTGAGGCGGGAGACCGGACCATGAAGGGCGTCACCCGCTTCGAGCATCGCCGCCAGCCGGTCGTCCCGACGCATCGCTTCGTCGCGCGGATGGGCAGGGTGCTGGCGATCTGGCTCGGACTGACGATCGTCGGCCTCGCCATCGGCATGGCCGGCTACGCCTGGACCGAGGGCATGGACGCGACCGACGCCTTCGTCAACGCCGCGATGATCCTGTCGGGCATGGGGCCCGTGGGGGAGCTCAAGACTCACGGCGGAAAGCTCTTCGCCGGGTTCTATGCGATCTTCTCCGGGCTGTTCGTGGTGGTCGCCACCGGCTTCGTGCTGGCGCCGGTGCTGCACCGCGTGCTCCATTCCTTCCATGTCGAACAGGGGAAGAACGACGATGACTGAGCCCGGCCTCGCGCCCGAGGAGACGCCGCGCGGCAACCTGACCGTGCGCATCAACGCCATGCCGGCCGACACCAACGCCAATGGCGACATCTTCGGCGGGTGGGTGATGTCGCGGATGGACGCCGCCGGCGGCATCGCCGGGGTCGACCGGGCGCAAGGGCGCGTCGTGACGATCGCCGTCGACGCCATGACCTTCTTCCGCCCGGTCAAGGTCGGCGATGTGCTCAGCGTCTACACCGAGGTCGAAAAGATCGGCCGGACCTCGATGAAGATCCATGTCGAGGCCTGGGCGCGACGCTTCCGCACCACGCTGCACGAGAAGGTGACCGAGGCGACATTCACCTTCGTCGCGATCGACGAGGAGGGTCGCCCGCGCCCGGTGCCCAAGCTGCCCGAGGCCTGAGGCGGACGCGAATCCTAATGGAAACTGAAACACGCGCTAAACCGATTGATTCAGAAGAATCCGACGCTTTAAGCGTTCTTTAAGCGCATCCCTCCAATCTTAGCGGTCAAGAAGCCTATGCCGACCGCCTAAGAAAAAAACCCTGGGGGACTGTGCATGATCAATCGTCGTGATGTTGTGACTGGCCTTGCCACCGGCGCCGCTGCGTCGTTCCTGCCGATCCGCGCCTTCGCCGAGACCGGCGTCATGGCCGACAAGATCACGCTCGGCCAGGCGGCCGTGTTCGAAGGTCCCGCCAGCGCGCTGGGTCTGGGCATGCGCGACGGCCTGATGGCCGCTTTCGCGGAAGCCAACAAGAAGGGCGGCGTCAACGGGCGCAAGCTCGATCTGGTGACCCAGGACGACGGCTACGAGCCCAACAAGTCGATCGACGCCACCAAGGCGCTGATCGCCAAGGACGTCTTCGCGCTCGTCGGCCCCGTCGGCACGCCGACGTCCATGGCCGCGCACCCGATCGCCAAGGAAGCGGGCGTGCCCTTCATCGGCGCCTTCACCGGTGCGGAGGGGCTGCGCGAGCCCTACCTGCCGCATGTCGTCAATGTGCGCGCCTCCTATTTCCAGGAGACCGAGGTCTGGATCGAGCGCCTGACCAAGGACAAGGGCTTCTCCAAGATCGCGATCTTCTACCAGGACGACGCGTTCGGCCGCGCCGGCCTCGCCGGCGTCAAGAAGGCGATGGACGCGCGCAAGATGAGCCTCGTCGCCGAGGGCACCTTCGAGCGCAACACGGTCGCGGTGCGCGCCGCCCTGCTCGAGATCCGCAAGGCCAATCCGGAAGCCGTCGTCATGGTCGGCCCCTACAAGCCCTGCGCGGAATTCATCAAGCTGTGCAAGCAGGTGAAGTTCGAGCCGGTTTTCATGAACATCTCCTTCGTCGGCTCCGACGCGCTTGCCGCCGAACTCGGCGCAGCCGGCACTGGGGTCTATGTCACGCAGGTCGTGCCGCTGCCGAGCGACGCCTCGATCCCGGTGGTCAAGGCCTATCAGGCTGCGCTCGCCGCCAGCGAGGCCAAGGACAAGGCGCCGGGCTTCGTCTCGCTCGAAGGCTATCTCGTCGGCCGCACCGTCATCGCGGCGCTCGAAAAGGCCGGCAAGGAGCCGACCCGGAAGGCCTTCATGGAGGCGCTGACCAGTGGCTCCTATGATTTCGGCGGCTTCAAGATGGCGTTCGGCCCCAACGACAATCGCGGCTCCGACGACGTCTACCTCACCGTCATCGGCCCCGACGGCAAGTTCAAGTCGGTGTCGGCGCTGACGGCCTGACATCCTCCACGTTGCGTAGAAGACCGGAGAGCGACCCATGAAGAAGGCCACCAAGCCCGCGCGCCAGCGCACGGCGCTTCGTATCGGCATCGCCGCGCGCATTTATGCCGCGCTCGGCGTGCTGACCGTGCTGACGATCGGGGCCTCGCTGGTGGCGTGGTTCTCCTATGACCGGGTCCAGGCCACGGTTAGCGACATGGTCGAGCGCAAGATGCCCACGGTGGAGCTTGCGCTCGAACTCTCCCAGGCGGCGACGCAGTCGACCGCGCTCGCGCCGCGCTTCATGGACGTCCAGACCGTCCAGCAGCGCGCCGCGCTGACCAATGAGCTCGACAAGATCGAGGCCCGCCAGTTCGACCTGATCAGGCGGATCGGCGCGGTCGGCGGCGTCGACATGAAGCCGGTACAGCGGGGCGTCGACGATCTCTCGCGCCAGATCAACGACATCAATGACCTGACCGGCGAGAGAATGCGCAACGCGGCCGAAATGCAGGCCTCGCTCGACCAGCTCTCAAAGGCCCGCGAGGATTTCGTCAAGGCGGTCGGGGCCGAGGCCGACGAGGCGCAGTTCAACGTCGTGCTCGGCATCGAGAGCGTTAAGGGGTTGGCCGGCGATGCGCTCGACGCCGCCGTCAAGACGCTCAACGAGCGCGAGTTCCCTGCCTTCGACATGGCGCGCAAGCTGGAGGCCCAGGTCAACGAGCTGATCGGCCTGCTGCGCGAGATCGTCCAGATCGAGGACAAGGCGCGGCTCGGCACCGCTCGCGAACGGTTCAACGCCGTGGTGGCGCGCATCCGCAAGGATCTCTCCGCCGCCGAGGCGATCGCCCCCAATGCGGCGCGCACCAGGTCCATCACCGCCGTCGTCAATGTCGGCGAGGGTTCGAGCGGCGTCGTCGACGTTCGCCAGCGCGACATCGTCACGCAGGAAGGCATCACGGCGGGCCTCAAGGATATCGACCGCGCCGCGGCCGTGCTGCGTAGCGAGGTCGACAAGCTGGTGCAGGGCGCACGCGGCGAGGCGCTCGCCGCCAATGCCTCGACCAGCACCCTCATCCAGCAGAGCAAGACCTGGCTCGGGACGATCGGCGTCGGTTCGCTGCTGATCGCTCTAGCGCTGTCGCTGCTCTATGTCCGCCCGATGATCGTCGGTCGCCTCAACCGTCTCTGGGCCGCGACGCGCGCCATCGCCGACGGGCAGCTCGAAACGGTCGTCGAGACCAAAGGCAACGACGAGATCTCCGATATCTCGAAGAGCGTGCTGCTGTTCCGCGACAATGCGGTGGCGCTGCGCGCGGCCGAAGCCGCCAAGATCGACGACGAGGCCAAGGCGCTGGAGCAGCGCCGCGTGATGATGCAGGAACTGGGGGATGCTTTCGGCGAGGTCGTGACGGCCGCCGCCGCCGGCGATTTCAGCAAGCGCGTCGAGGCGAATTTCGCCGATGCGGAGCTTAACGCGCTCGCCGGCTCGGTCAACGAGCTTTTGGAGACCGTGCAAACCGGACTCTCGGAAACCTGCGAGGTGCTCGCCGAATTGTCGGCCGGCCATCTTTCGGCCCGCGTCGAGGGGATGTATCAGGGCGCCTTCGCCGAACTGAAGGACGGGACGAACGGCCTGGCCGACGAGTTCGAAAGCACGCTGGCGCGCCTCTCCGACACGGTCGCTGCCGTGCGCAGCGCCACCAGCGAGATCCTCGACGGCGTCACCGACCTCGCCGAACGCACCAGCGAGGAGAGCAACGCCGTCTCGATGGCGACCAACCAGCTCAACGCCTTCGCCGGCACGGTGAAGAAGACCGCGGCCGAGGCCGCCCAGGCGACCGGGATGGCCGAGGGCGCCGAAGCTCGCGCCCAGCAGGGCGAGAAGGTCGTCGCCTCGGCGCTGGAGGCGATGCACCGCATCCGCACCTCGTCCAGCAAAATCTCCGAGGTCATCGCGATGATCGACGAGATCGCCTTCCAGACCAACCTGCTGGCCCTGAACGCCGCGGTCGAGGCGGCCCGCGCCGGTGACAGCGGACGCGGCTTCGCCGTGGTCGCGACCGAGGTGCGCAGCCTCGCCAAGCGCTCGGCCGACGCCTCAAACGACGTCAAGAAGCTGGTCGAGGCCGCCCATGGCGACGTCAAGGTCGGCGTCGGACTCGTCGAGGAGACGTCCGCGATGTTCGGGGCGATCGTCGCCTCGGTCAACGATCTCACTGGGCTGATGAACGGCATCTCGCAGACGGCCAAGGGCCAGGCGAACGACGTCTCGGCGATCAACAGCGAGATCGACGGCATCGGCACCATGGCGCATCAAAACGCCGCGCTGGTCGAGGAGACCAATGCCGCGCTCGCCCTGACCGACGAGCAGACCCGCGCACTGACCGAGCATATCGGCCGCTTCAAATTCCGCGAGGGGCATGTGGCCGAGCATGCCGAGAGCGAACCGCTCTCGCACGCCGCCTGATCGGGCATCGCCCCGGAACGATCCTTGCGGCCCCGCTGTTTCCTACGGCGGGGCCGAACCCGTTCAAGGCGATACGCCGCGATGGCGTCGCCGCACCGACAGGAAACTCGTTCGATGAACAACGACAGAAGCCGCCGCCCGAGCGATCCGCGCAAGAATGCGGAGGCCCTGTTCAAGCCGGCCGCGCCGAAGCCGTTGGCTACCCCGTCGACCCGAGTGACGCTGCCGCCAGCACGGGAACAGGTGTCGCTCAGGGTCGATAGCGACGTCCTCGAGCACTTCCAGAGCACCGGGCCAGGCTGGCAGGACCGCATCAACGACGCATTACGTCAAGCCGCCGGCCTGACCGTAGATGCGGCGCTGAGACCAGACCAACTGAACTCGTCGAACGATGGCTGAGCGATCAGCGGGTCGGGCCGCCGGGAGTAGCCGGGGCGCCGGTCGGCGGCTTTGCCGGATCGGGCTGGATCAGGTCGGTGCGCGCGTTGTCCTGCAGTTCCGGACTGTCGGCGGTGAAGACCGCAGCAGCGAGCGGCGACAGCATCATCACGGCGATGAGCCCGAAAGCGATGTATTCCTTGGTCTGCATGGCGGCCTCCCGAGGCTGTTTCAGAAAGCGCCGACGATCTCGCTGCCGCCGGCGCTGATCAGGACGTGAATATCAAGTGAACGCGCGGGCCGAACGATGGGTTCCGGATATTCCGCCAGCGCAGAGCTTTTGCCGAAACCTTTTTCCGTCCGATGGCGTTTCTATCCCGGCGACGAAAGTAAGGGAGGCAAGAGTGGACAGACGCTCTTTCATCACCGCTCTCATTGGCGGCATGACAATCACCGCGCTCGGCGGCGTCACTGCGGTTCAGGCCGCAGCGCCCGCAGCAGCGCCTCCGCAGGACACTCCGCAGGATCTGGACGCAGGAACGGCTGAGAAGCTCGACGGCGCGGACGCCGGTTTCAGCCAGTACTGGCGTCGGCGGCGCTTCTACCGGCGGCGGTTCTATCGACCGCGTTACCGGCGGCGGTTCTACCGGCGCTACTACGGTCCGAGGCCCTTTTATGGGCCGAGGCGGCGGTTCTATCGCCGGTACTGGTAGCTGATCTTCCGCCCCCGGTTCGCTCGCGAGCCGGGGGTTTTTGCGCCGCCATGATCACTCAGGGTTGGCGACCGATCAGGCGGTCCTCGACGTTCTGCAGGTGGCGGCGCATCGCGTCGGCGGCGGCTGCCGCCTCACGGTGGGCGATGGCGTCGACGATCCGCTCATGATCGCCAAAGCTGTGGTGGTCGGCCGGTGGCCGCAGATGGCTCGGGCGCGGCCGGCCCCAGGTCACCGCGCGACGCACCGCATTCAGCGTTTCCTGCAGCGCCAGCAATATGGGGTTGTGGGCCGCTTCCGCGATCTGGTGGTGGAAGCGCGCGTCATACGCCTCGTACTCCCTCCAGGTTTGGGCGGCGCGGCAGGCGGCGTTCAACTCCGCCAGCGTCGCGATCTCGGCCGCCGTGGCGTTGACCGCCGCCAGCCGCCCGAGTTCCGGCTCGAGGCCGATGCGTGCGCGCATCACCTGCAGCGGGTTGCTGCGCTCGGCGAGGTCGGCGATGTCGAGCAGTTGCGGCGGACGCGGCCCCACGAACGTGCCCTTGCCGACCTGGCGCCAGAGCTGCCCCTCGCGCTCAAGCACGGCGAGGCTGCGGCGCAACTCGGTGCGCTTGACGCCGAGCAACTCGGCGAGTTCGCGCTCGGGCGGCAGACGTCCGTCCTCCGGCAGTTGCGCGGCGGCGAGATAGCCAGAGAGCTGCGTCAGCACGCCCGACATGGCGAGCGAGGCGGGGTCGGCGATTTTCTGATCAAGCATGCGGTGCAGCGTCCGGTGCGGTGAATGCCCTAGATTTCATGGATTGGCGATTGATGCAACCATTTGCTGATTGGTTGCGAGTAGGGCGCGGCTCGTGGGCTTCTGAGGCGTCGGTGGCCGGCATATTCACGCTTGACAGGATCAATCGACAATCTGACACTGGCCAAAACCGAATTGGTTGCAACCAAGCGCACCAATGAAATCAAAAAATTCGGGAGGAGTTCGACCATGAAGACGCCGGTAAGAAGGCTCTCCACTGCTCTTTATGCTGCGGCACTCGCCGCCACGATGACGCTGGGAAGCGCCGCCGCGCAGGCCCAGACCAAAATCCGCATCGCGCTCGGCGACGTGCTCTCGACCGAGACCCTGTCGATGATCATCGCGCTCGAGCGCGCCAAGGAGAAGGGCGTCGACTATCAGGTCACGCATTTCTCCAAGGAGGATCTCGCGATCCAGGCCGTGATCAACGGCCAGGCCGATCTTGGCGTCGGCACGCCCTATGCCGTCGTGCAGAAGAGCAAGGCGCCGCTGCGCGTGCTGTTCCAGGGCACGCGGCTGGTCTTCTTCCCCGTCGCCGACAAGTCCTACAAGAGCTGGAAGGACATGAACGGCCAGCCGATCACCTTCCATGCGCGGGCGACCGGCACCGAGGCGATCGGCAACATCATCGCCAAGCGCGAGGGCATCCAGTTCGGCGACCGTTCCTACGTGCCGGGCTCGGAGAACCGGATCATCGGCATGATGAAGGGGCAGATCAAGGCGACGATCGTCGATCTCGCCAACAAGAATCTGCTGCTGGAAAAGGCCGGGGACCGCTTCCACGTGCTGCCCGGCGTGTCGCAGCCGGCCTCCGACGAGACGCTGTTCGGGCAGATCGACTGGATCAAGAAGAACGAGGACAAGGTCGACGTCATCGTCACCGAATTCCTGCGCCTTTGGACCGAAATGGCGGCCAATCCGGGCGTCATCGAGCAGGAACGCGCCAAGCGCAAGCTGATGGCCGATCAGCCCAAGGAGATCCTGGAGGGCATCACCAAGTTCTACACGATGGCGACCAAGGAGGGCGTGTTCGCGCCCGGCGGCGGCAGCGCCGAGGTCGCGGCGGCCGATTTCGAGTTCTACACCGAGGCCGGCCAGATGACGGGCCCGGTCAAGGAGTTGAAGGTCGAGGATTTCTGGTATCTCGCCCCGCTGGAGCGAGCCCGCAAGGCGCTCGGCAGCTAGCCGGGCTGGCCGTCCGGCCCGCCCGGGGGAGGAACGAGGCGTCAGGCCTCGACCTTCCCCAGCGCGGCCGCCCTCGCATCAGAGAGGCGATCTCCCTTGCAGACATCCGAACTCGCGCCGGCCTTGCCGGAGTTCCACCGCCCGCCCGCTCGCGATTGGCGCGATCTGCTCGTCCATCCGCTTGTTCTGCGCCTGGTCTCGTTCTCCGCGGCGCTGGCGCTGTGGGAGTATGCCGGGCGCGTGCCGCTGAGCCCGGCCTTTCCGACCTTCCTCGAGACGCTCGGCGGCCTGCGCGATCTCGCCGCCGACGGCAGCCTGGCCAAGGCCTTCTTGATCACGCTCTACCCGCTGGTGATCGGCCTCGCCATCTCGGTCCTGCTCGGCGTCGGGCTCGGCGTGCTGATGGGCCTGCACCGGCCTTCGGAATGGCTGATCGCGCCGCTCTTCATCATCGCGCAGGCCGCGCCGCTGGCGGCGCTGATCCCGATCCTGACCTTCGCCTATGGCATCGGCCTCACCGCCAAGATCATGACGGTCTGCATCATGGCGATGCCGGTGATCGTGCTGAACACGCTGGGCGCCGTGCGCAACACCCCGCAATCGCTGCTGGAGATGGGGCGCTCCTTCATGGCGACGCGCAGCCAGAGCATCCGCCTGGTCATCCTGCCGGCCGCCAGCCCCATGATCTTCGCAGGGCTGAGGCTCGGCTGCGCGGCCGCCTTCATCGGCGTCATCCTCGCCGAACTGCTGATCACGCCGACCGGCATCGGCGACCTGATCTCCTACAACCAGTCAGTCGCCGACTATCCGAAGATGTATGCGGCGATCCTCTCCATCATCCTGTTCTCGGTGCTGTTCATCGAAACGCTGGAGCGGATCGAACTCACCCTGTTCCGGCCGGAGGCGCGCGCATGACCCTCAATGTTGCAGCGGCGACGCCGCGCGCGATCCATCCCGCCGCGCCGGGCGTCCGCCCGATCGTCGAGGTCAGGAGCGTCTCCAAGACCTATCCCGGCGGCGTCGAGGCGCTGAGCGGCATCTCGCTCGACTTTCCCGAAGGCAAGCTGACGACGCTGCTCGGTCCCTCGGGCTGCGGCAAGACCACGCTGCTCAAGATCATCGCCGGGCTGATCCCCCATAGCGGCGGCCAGGTGCTGGTCGATGGCAGGGAGGTGACGGGGCCGGGGCCGGAGCGGGCCTTCGTGTTCCAGGATTTCGCGCTGATGCCCTGGGCCAGCGTGATGCGCAACGTCGCTTTCGGGCTCGAATTGCGCGGCGTCGCGCGCTCCGAGCGCGAGGCGCTCGCCGAGCGCCACATCGCGCGCGTCGGCCTCAAGGGCTTCGAGCAGAAATTCCCGCATGAACTGTCCGGCGGCATGCGCCAGCGCGTCGGCCTGGCGCGGGCGCTGGCGGTCGACGCCAAGGTCGTGCTGATGGACGAGCCGTTCTCGGCGGTCGACGAGCAGACGCGGCGGAAGTTCCAGGAGGAGCTGCTCGAACTCGTCGCCAACGAGGGCAAGACCTTCATCTTCGTGACGCACTCGATCGAGGAGGCGGTCTATGTCTCCGACCGGATCGCGCTGTTGTCGCGCCGGCCGAGCCGCGTCTCGGCGATCATCGAGCCGAAGATCGTCCGCGGCGGCGACCCCGAGAAGATCAGGCGGGATTCCGCCTATCTCGATGTCGTCGAGGATATCTGGCAGCAGCTCAAGCACTATCTGGATTGATCCGCCATGGTGATTTCAGGCATCCGCATTCCGATGATGGCGGCGCTGCTGGTCTGGATGGCGCTCTGGGAGATCGCCGGCCACACCGACGCCGGCTTCATCCTGCCGCCGCTCTCGCGCATCGTCTGGCGCGTGATCGAGATCGTGCCGACGGCGTCCTTCCTCGATGCGTTGCTGATCACCGGCCGCAGCTTCATCCTCGGCAATCTGATCGCGATTTGCGTCGGCGTGCCGCTCGGCATGCTGATGGGCCGCTCGATCATCGCCGACCGGCTGCTGCTGCCCTGGGTCAACCTGTTCCTCTCGGCCCCGCTGAGCGCGCTCGTCCCGGTCATCATGGTGCTGTTCGGGCTCGGCGAGACCACGATCGTGCTGACCGTCGTGCTGTTCTCGGTCTGGATCGTCGTTCTCAACACGCGGGCCGGCGTGCGCGGGATATCGCTGTCACTGGTCGAGATGGCGCGCAGTTTCGGCGCGAGCCGCTGGCAGGCCTTCAGCCGGATCTATCTCTGGGCGGCGCTGCCGGAAATCCTGGCCGGAATCCGGCTCGGCCTGATCCGCGCCGTCAAGGGCGTGGTCATCGGACAACTGCTGGTCTCGGTCGTCGGCTTCGGCACGCTGTTCGAGATCTACCAGTCGCATTTCCTGATGGAGCACTTCTGGGCCCTGCTGCTCGTGCTCTTCGCCTTCGCCTTCACGCTCAACGAAGGGCTGGCGCGGCTCGAACGACGGTTCAGCTACTACGCGGCCTCGCGCTGATCGCGTCCCGGTCCCAAGCCATTTCTTGCAAACGAAGGACTCCGCAAGATGAATATCGCCACGCCTCAAAGCCATGTCGTTCAGGCTCCCGCCCCGGTCTCGGTCCCCGTGCGGGGGACCCAGAGCCGTTTCCCGGTGCACCGCATCTACTGCGTGGGGCGCAACTATGCCGCCCACACCATCGAGATGGGCGGCGATCCCGACCGCGAGGCGCCGTTCTTCTTCCAGAAGAACCCCGACAATGTCGTGCTCGACGGCGCCGATTTCCCCTATCCGCCGCGCAGCAACGACGTCCATCACGAGATCGAACTGGTGGTGGCGCTCGGCAAGGGCGGCAAGGACATCCCGGTCGGGAGCGCGCTCGACCATGTCTACGGCTACGCCGTCGGCCTCGACATGACGCGACGCGATCTGCAGGGCGAATGCAAGAAGGCCGGCCGGCCCTGGGAGATCGGCAAGGCGTTCGAGCATTCCGCCCCGATGACCGAGATCGTGCCCGCCAGCACGATCGGCCATCCCGAAAACGGCGCGGTCTGGCTCAAGATCAACGGCGAACTGCGCCAGGAGGGCGACCTCAACCACATGATCTGGAAGGTGCCGGAGATGATCTCCTATCTCTCGGGACTGTTCGAGCTCCAGCCGGGCGACCTGATCATGTCCGGCACGCCCTCGGGCGTCGGCGCGGTCGTGCGCGGCGACGTGATGGAGGGCTTCATCGAGGGCGTCGGCACGCTGCACGCCAAGGTGGCTTGAGACGATCGACGTCCAGCAACCTGCGAGCCACGCCGCCGACCGCGGCGTGGTTTCTATTTTGTCGGGAGTTGGTGGGCCGGGCCGGACTCGAACCGGCACCGGCGCTGTTATGAGCAGCGAGCTCTAACCATTGAGCTACCGGCCCATGGCTGGCCTATCATCGCCTCCGGGCCGCAGGCAAGGGCTCGCCGGTATCGGGAGTGCGCCGCGCCGCGGGTGGGCAAATCGCCGCTTGCCATACACGCCTGCCTCGATAGCTTAGGCTCCCTGAACACGACCATGCGCGAAGACATGGCGATTTAAATCGATCCAACGGGGAGAAATGACGATGACGATCAAATCCACGACACGATTCTGTCTGGCGACGGCAGCCGGGCTGCTCGCCGTCGGCGCGGCGCAGGCCGCCGACATCCGGCTGATGACCGGCCCGCAGGGCGGTGTCTGGGTTCCGCTGGGCGGTCAGCTCAAGGACATGTGGGAGAAGGCCATTCCGGGCGCGCGGGTGCAGTCCCTGCCGGGCGCCGGCATCGCCAATGTGCGCGCCATCGAGGACGGCAAGGCCGAAGTCGGCTTCGGCAACTCGATCTCCACCGTCGACGGGCTCGCCGGCAATGCGCCGTTCCCGAAGAAGCACGAGGGCGTCTGCAACGTCGCCTCGCTCTATCCGCAGTATTTCCAGATGCTGGTGCCGGCCGACGCCGGCATCAAGACGGTGAAGGACCTGAAGGGGAAGTCGATCACCACCCAGCCGCGCGGCAACACCGGCGAGCTCATCACCGGGCAGCTCCTCAAGGTGCACGGCATGAGCTATAGCGACGTCAAGGTCTCCTTCGTCTCCTATACCGACTCAGTCGAGCAGGTTAAGGACGGGCACGCCCAGGCCTTCTCGCTCGGGACGGCGATCCCGTCAGGCGCCGTCATGGACCTCGCCTCGGCCCGCGACATCAGGCTGCTCGACCTCTCGGCCGATCTCGAGGGCATGCGCAAGCTCAACCCGGGCTACACGCTGGTGACCGTGCCGAAGGGCACCTACCCCAAGCAGGATCAGGACGTGAAGGTGATCGGCTACGCCACCCATATCGTCGCGTCCTGCAAGCTGCCGGCCGACCAGGTCTATGCGATGACCAAGGCGATCGCCGACAATGTGCCGTCGCTGACGGCGACCAGCAAGGCGCTGGCTGGCCTCACCCCGAAGCTGATGTCGGAGGATATCGGCGTGCCGTTCCACCCCGGCGCGGCGAAATTCTACAAGGAAGCCGGGATCGACGTGAAGGCGATGTGATCGTCCTTCCCCGTTCTCCGCCAGCGCTGGCGAAACGAAGCGGTCAGGGGGCGGCGCTCGACGCCGCCCCGTTCCGTTTTGTGGCTTCCGTCCGGCGCGCCGGCGGAGGACGCTGCGCTTAGCCGACCTCGTCAGCTCAGGACATGCCCGTGGAAATCGCCACACCGAAGCCCGAGTTCAAGTTCGACCTGAGCCATGCCGGAATCGTGCGGCTGGTCACGGCGGTGATCGCCGTGACCATGGCGATCTACCATATGTGGGTGATCCTGCCGCCGGCGCTGGGCGGGCAGGGGACGCCGGAAGCGATCATCTTTCGCGGGACGCATCTGCTCTTCGCGCTGGCGCTGACCTTCCTAATCTATCGCCGGGCAGGGACCGACGCCGCCCCGTCCATGCTCGACTATGCGCTGCTGGCGCTGGCCGTGGCGCCGATCAGCTACCTGTTCTGGAACTACGATTACATCGTCAACCGCATCTACTATGTCGACGACATGACGCCTGCCGACATGGCGATGGCGGTGATCCTGGTCATTCTCGTCATGGAGGCGACGCGGCGGCTGATCGGCTGGGCGCTGCCGATCACGGCGATGGTGTTCCTGGCCTATGGACTGTTCGTCGCGGGCGTCGAACCGATGCGGCTGCTCGACCAGTTGTTCATGACGACGGAGGGCATTTTCGGCGCGCCGCTCGGCATTTCGGCCTCCTACGTGATGATCTTCGTGCTGTTCGGCTCCTTCATGGAGCGCACCGGCACCGGCCAGCTCTTCATGGATTTCGCGCTCTCGCTGACCGGGCACACGGCGGGCGGGCCGGGCAAGGTCTCGGTGGTGTCGTCGAGCCTGTTCGGCACCATCTCGGGCAGCGCGGTCGCCAACGTCATGGTCGACGGGCCGATCTCGATCCCGTTGATGAAACGCACCGGCTTCAAGCCGCATTTCGCCGCCGGAGTCGAGGCGGTGGCGTCCACCGGCGGCCAGATCATGCCGCCGATCATGGGCGCGGCCGCCTTCGTCATGGCCGAGTTCCTCTCGGTCTCCTACGGCCAGATCATCATCTGGGCGGTGATTCCGGCGATCCTGTATTACGTCGCCTGCTTCGCCGCAGTCCATTTCGAGGCCAAGCGCCACGGCATCATGGGCGTGCCGCGCAGCGAGTTGCCGGTCCTCTCGACGACCTTGCGCGAGCGCGGGCACCTGTTCATCCCGGTGGTGACGATCCTCGTCGTGCTCTATTCGGGCTACAGCGCGCCGCTGGCTGCGCTAGCCGGAACCCTGCTGTGCTTCCCTGTCGCGGCGCTGCGGGCCTCGACGCGCGGCAATGTCCGCATCCCCATCATCATCGACGCGATGATCGACGGAGCGAGGAACGCGCTCGCCGTGGCGCTGGCCTGCGCCTGCGCCGGCATCGTCATCGGCGTCGTAGCGCTGACGGGCGCCGGCATCGTCTTCACGCAGGCGGTGCTCGGGCTGGCGCAGAACTGGCTGCTGCTGGCGCTGATCCTGACGGCCGTCGCCGGCATCGTGCTCGGCATGGGCATGCCGACGACGCCAGCCTATATCGTGATGACCTCGCTTCTGGTGCCGGCGCTGATCAAGCTCGGCGTCGTCACGCCGGCCGCGCATATGTTCGCCTTCTACTTCGCGATCCTGTCGGCGATCACGCCGCCGGTGGCGCTCGCGGTCTATGCCGCGGCCGGCCTCGCCAAGGCCGATCTGTGGTCGAGCGGCTGGGCTGCGGTGAAGATCGGCGCGGCAGGCTTCATCGTGCCGTTCATGTTCGTCTACGAGCCGGCGCTGCTGATGATCGGTGACTGGCCGACCATCATCTGGCGGTTCATCGCGTCGTGCTTCGGCATCGGGCTGCTCGCGGCGGGACTGCACGGCTATCTGCTGCGTCGGGCGTCGCTGTTCGAGCGCGCTCTGCTCGTCGCGGCCGCCTTCTGCCTGGTGAAGCCGGACTGGGTCACCGACCTGTTGGGCGTGGCGCTCGCCGTCACGGTGGTGGCCGTCCAATGGCGGGGCCGCGACCGGCCAGCCGGGTCGGTTTCTCCCCGCCGCGAACCCGCGGCCGGAAATCCGCAGGCCTGACGGCGAAATCCAATGAGGATCGGCGGCGGCGAGGGAAAAGGGCGAGGCAAGGCTGGATGAAGGTCAACGACCCTGCCGTGCTCGCCGAAGTCGAGGCCGCCTTCGCCGCCTATGAGGTCGCGCTGACGACAAACGACGTCGCGATGCTGGACGCGTTGTTCAAGGACGATCCGTTGACCCTGCGCTATGGCGTCGGCGAAAATCTCTATGGCTATCGCGAGATCGCCGCCTTCCGGGCCGCGCGACCGGTGACTGGGCTCGAGCGCCAGCTCGACCGCACGGTCATCACCACCTATGGCGAAGCCATGGCCACGGCCAACACGCTGTTCCGGCGCGAAAGCATGCCCGGCAAGGTCGGGCGGCAGAGCCAGACCTGGGTCCGATTTCCGGAGGGCTGGCGGGTCGTTGCGGCCCATGTCAGCGTGATCGCAGAGTGAGGCGGCGGGGCGCCAACGGCAGGCGCCAACGAAAACGCCCGGCCTTCCGGCCGAGCGTCGGTATTTCCACGCGAGCCGATGTCAGACGGTCAGCTTGCCGGCCTTGGCGGCGGCGAAGCGCTCGTTGACCTTGGTCCAGTTGACCGTGTTCCACCAGCCCTTGAGGTAGTCGGCGCGGCGGTTCTGGTATTTCAGGTAATAGGCGTGCTCCCAGACATCGTTGCCGAACAGCGGCATCTGCTTGTCCATCAGCGGATTGTCCTGGCCGGGCTTGGTGACGAGGGCGAGCTTGCCGTCGGACGCGACCGTGACGAAGACCCAGCCCGAGCCGAAGACGCGCAGGCCCGCTGCCTCGAAATCAGCCTTCATCTTGTCGAAGCCGCCGAGGTCCTTCGTGATCGCGGCCGCGACGTCTCCTGTCGGGTTGCCGCCGGCGTTGGGGCCCATGATCTCCCAGAACATGGTGTGGTTGGCGTGGCCGCCGCCGGCGTTGCGCACGGCCGTGCGCACGGCTTCCGGCACCTTGCCGAGATCGGCGAGGAGCTGATGGATCGGCGTGGAGGCGACGACGCCATGGTCCTTGGCGACGCCGTTCAGGCCGGTGACGAAGGCGCCGTGATGGCGGGTGTAATGGATGTCCATGGTCATGGCGTCGATATGCGGCTCGAGCGCATTCGCCTCATAGGCGCGCTTGGGCAGCGAGAAGGGCCCGGCCGGCGCTGCCGGCGCGGCGGCCTGCGCCCAGACTTTGGGAGCGGCCGCGACGGCGAGTGTCGCCGCGCCGAAGCCGATCAGGGAGCGGCGGGAAAACGAAGTCGCGTTGGTCATGATTGCCTCCACTGGCCGATGGCGTTCGGGCTCGGCCTTGCCCCTGCGTTATGCGCGGACCCGCCCTGCGGATGCAGAGACGGTCGATATTTCGCCGGCCCGGCCCGGATGGTCGAACCCGTTCTCGTCCCCGGCGGATGTCCTTGCGCCAGCCCGTCGCCGCCCCGGCTGCATTGCGGCGCGCCAACTTCGCATATCGGACGGGGCAGGGCATCTGCCATTGTCGCGCCATGCCACAGACCAACGCCCGCACGCTCCTCCTCGTTCCGCTGCTTGGCCTGCTCTGGGGTTTCAATTGGCCGGCAGTCCGGATCTCGCTCGTCGAGATCGCGCCTTGGACGCTGCGCGCCGGCGGCATGGCCTTCGCCGGGCTGGCGCTGGCGGCCGTCGCGCTGCTGCGGCGGCAGTCGCTGTGGGTCCCGAGCGAGCAGTGGTTGCGGCTGATCGCGGCAGGCGTGCTCTCGATCGCCGCCTTCAACGTGCTGCTCGCCTTCGCGCAGTTGATGGCGCCGACCTCGCGCGCCGCGATCCTGACCTTCACCATGCCGATCTGGGCGGTGCTGATGGCGCGGCTCTGGCTGGGCGAGGCGTTCGACCGACGCAAGCTTGCCGGCCTCGGGCTCGGCGTCGCGGGTCTGGCGACGCTGGGCCTGCCGCTGATCGCCGCTGGTAGTCTGAGCTTCGGGCTCTGGCTTGCGCTGCTCGCCAGCCTGAGCTGGGCGCTGGGTACGGTCGTGACCAAGCGCTGGCCGGTCTCGGCCCCGGCGCTGACGGTCGCGGCCTGGCAATTGCTGATCGGCGGCGCGGTCGCGGGGGTCGGCATGCTCGTCTTCGAGGGGCTGCCAGCGCCAAAGCCGCTGCAGCCGCGCACGCTTGCGGCGCTCACCTTCCACATCCTTGGCGCGCAGGCGCTGGCCTATTTCCTCTGGTTCACCGTGATCGCGCGGCTGCCGGCGGGCGTCGCCAGCATCGGGACGCTGATGGTGCCGGCGGTCGGCGTGGTCGGGTCGGTGATCCTGCTCGGCGAGCGGCCGAGCCTGAGCGACTGGATCGGCCTCGCCTTGGTGATGGCGGCTTCGGGCACGATTCTGCTGCCGGCGCGGCGGCTGGCGTCGCGGTCGGAACACGGTTCGTCACGGACCTGAAATCGAGCATTAACCGGGGGTTTACCGCGTTTTTGCTAGGGTTGCGGCCTCGCCTCCGATGACGGACCCATGCCTATCATGCAAGCTCAGGCTCTGAAGGCCCCGGCGCCGGCCAATGAGGATCTGCCGCAGCATGATGGCGCCGCGCAGGCCGTGCGCGAGATCGCCGAACGCTTCGGCAAGCTCGGGGCGGAAATCACCGACATTTCCGGCCGCATCGGCGACGTCACCATACAGCTCGAGGGCCAGACCGACGGGCTGCATCGCATTGTCGCGGCCGTCGATCAGGTCTCGCGCTCGAACCATGCGATCCAGCAGGCGGCCGAGGGCGCGCAGGAGACCGCGTCAGTGGTGCGCAGCGGTCTCGAGCGCGTCACCGGGGCGGTCAGGGTCGGGCTGACCGCGGCGCAGAGCGACATCGAGGCGCTGTCGCAAGGTGCGCAGGCGATCTCGCAGGCGCTGGCCGAGGCCGTCGCGGATGCGCACAAGGTCCGCACATCGAGCGATGCGATCCAGTCGATCACCCGCGAGATCCAGCTTCTCTCGATCAACGCCGGCGTCGAGGCGGCCCGCAGCGGCGCGGCCGGCAAGGGGTTCGCCGTCATTGCTGCGGCCGTGAAGCAGCTTGCTGAGCAGACCCGCGAGGCGACGACGCTGAGCGCAAAGCAGCTCGATGCGCTGGTCAAGACAGTGGACCAGCTCGCCCGCAAGAGCGAAGGCAACGCCGAGACGGCGCGCCGCGCCATCGACGGCAGCCAGGGCATCGCAGCCCATGTCGGCGAGCTCGACAGTTTCGGACGCTCCGTTGTCGGGCTGATCGGCGACATCGACGCGATCTCGAACCCGACCCGCGAGAACGCCGTCGCCTTCGCCGCCGTCGGAACCGACCTCAAGGCGCTCGTCGCCGGCGTCGACCAGTCGAGCGAGACCCTGGAGCGCGCGGCGCAGCGGACCGGCAATCTCGTTTCGATCAGCGAGGCGATCCTGGGTTCGATCGCGGCGTCCGGCGTGCGCACGGCGCAGTCGGAGCTGATCGCGACCGCGATGGAGACAGCGCAGGCGATCGGCGTGTTGTTCGAGGAGGCGCTGGCGCGCGGCGAGTTGACGATGGCCGACCTGTTCGACGATGCCTATCGCCCGGTCGCCGGTTCCGACCCGCAGCAGCACATGACCCGTTTCGTCTCCCTGACCGACCGTGTGCTGCCGCCGCTCCAGGAGCGCCTGCTGGCCGGCAACAAGCGCATCGTGTTCTGCGCGGCGGTGGACCGCAACGGCTTCCTGCCGACGCACAACCAGAAATACTCCCGTCCCCAGGGCCATGATCCGGTCTGGAACAACGCCAATTGCCGCAACCGGCGCATCTTCAGCGACCGCACCGGGCTTGCGGCGGCGCGCAACCAGAAACCGTTCCTGCTGCAGACCTATCGTCGCGACATGGGCGGCGGGCAGTTCCTGGTGATGGAGGATCTGTCCGCGCCGATCCGGGTCAAGGGCCGGCACTGGGGCGGGTTCAGGTTCGGGTTGAACGTCTGAAGGTCGATGGGCGTCTGCGGGCCGCCGGCCGCGCGGCGATCAGTCTTGTGTTGCGTCAGGTGGTCGAGCAAGCGTCATGCATATCGCGCCGTCATTCCCCAATCTCTCGGTGCTGCTGATCGACCCCAGCCCGCACTACCGGCGTATCGTGCGCACCATGCTCTATCAGGCGCAGTTGCACCGCATCTTCGAGGCGTCGGACCTGTCCTCGGCCGCGACGATGTTTATCCAGAAGCAACCCAACATCGTCATCCTCGACTGGGACATGGCCGACGGTGGCAGCACGAAATGTCTCGCCTCGATCCGCTCGTTCAAGACCTCGCCCTTCGCCAAGGCTCCGGTGCTGGTGATGATGGAGCGGCCCGATCGGCGCTCGGTCGTCCATGCCGCCAAACTCGGCGCGCATGAGATCATCACCAAGCCGATCTCGCCCAACAACCTCTGGACGCACCTCTCGGGCATCATCAACATCCCGCGCAAGTACCGCGAGCAGAGCGGCAGCATCACGCTTGTCCCGCGGGCGATCAGCAACAGCATGTTCTGAGCGCGACCGGGCTGCCGAACGCAGCGGGAAACGCCTTGTATTCGCCCTAAATCTTGACAAACGAAGCGGCGATTAGCGAAATTTTTACCAATGCGACGCGATGCTCTCGGGCACATTCATGGGTCGCGCCGCCGTGGTCATCACCGTCTCCCTGCCCGCCTTTCTCGGCCGTTCCGAGGCCGCCGCCTTTCGCAACCAGCTCCTCGTGGCGCTGGAGCAGAAGGAGAGCGTCGCCGTCGAATGCGCCAGCGCCGGCGCGCTGCCGAGCCTCTGGGTGCAGTTGCTGCACTCGGCGGCGGCGAGCGCCAAGGCGCGCGGATTGACCGTCTCCCTCAAGGCGGCGTCCGAGGACTGCCGTAAATCCCTGCAGGCGATCGGGTTCAATCCCGCTCAAAGCGCTCTCGTTCTGGAGTGATCTGGATGAAAATCCTGGCGATCGACGATACCAAGACCCTGCTCAGCCTGCTCTGCCTGACCCTGCGCAACGCCGGCCACGAAGTCGCATCGGCCGAGAACGGCGAGGAGGGTCTCGTCCAGTTCGACGCCTTCAAGCCCGATGTCGTGATCACCGATCTCAACATGCCGCTGATGGACGGCATCGAGTTCACCCGCGCCTGCCGGGCGCGGCCTGCTGGACAGAACACGCCGATCATCGTGCTGACCACCGAGAACGGGGCCGAGATCAAGGCGGAAGGACGCCGCGCCGGCGCCAGCGCCTGGATGGTCAAGCCCTTCGAGCCCACCACCCTGCTCGGCCTCGTCGCGCGCTACCAGAACTGAGGTTTCGTCGATGGATCCGCTGGCGGAACTCAAGCAGACCTTCTTCCAGGAATGCGAGGAACTCCTCGGCGCGCTGGAGATGAAGCTCCAGGCGCTCGACGAGGGCTCGACCGATTCCGAGGACGTCAACGCCGCCTTCCGAGCGATCCATTCGATCAAGGGCGGGGCAGGGGCCTTCGGCTGCACCGAACTCGTCGCCTTCGCGCATGTCTTCGAGGCCTCGCTCGACCATCTCCGATCTGGCCGCGTCGCGATCGAGGATGCGCCGTTCTCGCTGTTCCTGCGCTGCTCGGACGCCGTCGCCGATCTGGTCTCGGCCGCGCGTAACGACGAACCCGCCCGGCCGCGCCCGGACCTGCTGGCCGCGCTGGAGCAGGTCGGCCAGGCTCCGCAGCCGGCCGCTGCAGCCCCGCCCGCGCCAGCACCGGCCGCCGCGCCCGCGGAACTCCCCGCGCCGGCTGCCCCGGCCGATGACGCGCCTCCCGGCATCTTCGCGCTCGGCAACCTGCTGGCCATGGTCGACGCCAAGATCGGCGCCGCGCCCGCTCCCTCGGCCGATCCGGGCTGGGACGACGAGCCGATCGCGCCCGCCGCCGAGAAGGTCGGGCAGGAGAAGCCGGGCCGCACGATCCGCCTGCACATCAATCCCGAAAGCGACCTGTTCCGACGGGTCATCGAGCCGCGCGTGGTGCTGGCGTCGCTGCCGGAGGACGACATCGTCTCGGTGAGCTGCGACCTCAGCCAGGTGCCGCCGCTCGAGGCGATCGACGTTTCCGATTGCCATATGCGCTTCGTGGTGACGCTTCGCACCGAGCTTTCGCCGGAAGAGATCGCCAGCCGCTTCGACTTCACGCTCGCCGCCGAGGAGTTCGAGATGGAGGCGGTCGCCGCAGCGCCCGCCAATGACGATGCGGCCCCCGCGCCCGCGGCCCCGATGCCGGTTCAGGCCGCAACCTCCGAGGTCTCCGCCGGCGTCGCGGCCGATCTCTCGGCGATCCTGGCAAAGCTCGGCCCCGCGCCCGAGAGCGTCCCCCAGCCCGACATCAGGCCGGTCGTCGCGGCAGCGGTGGCCGCCGTCGTCGCGCCGGCGCAGGCCGTCGAGGCTCCGCCCGCGCCGAGGCCGGTCGCCCGCGCCCCGGCCAACGACGCCGCCGCCGCGCGCCAGCGCCAGGCCGTCAGCGTGCGCGTCGATCTCGACCGCATCGACAAGCTGATGAACCTCGTCGGCGAGATCGTGATCACCCAGTCGATGCTGGTCGAATGCGTCCGCTCGCTGCCCTATGACGTCCACGCCAAGACGGCGGAGGGCATCCTGACCCTCTCGCGCCAGACGCGCGAATTGCAGGACCATGTCATGGCGGTCCGCGCCCAGCCGGTGAAGGCGGTGTTCCAGCGCATGCCGCGCCTGGTGCGCGAACTGGCGCAGACGCTCGGCAAGGAAGTGAAGCTCGTCCTCGAGGGCGAGAACACCGAGGTCGACAAGACGATCATCGAGGAACTCGCCGATCCGCTGACCCACATGATCCGCAACTCGATGGATCACGGGCTGGAGACGCCCGATGAGCGCGCCGCCGCCGGCAAGCCGCCCGAAGGCGTGATCAAGCTCGTCGCCGAGCATCGCGCCGGCCGCATCGTGATCTCGGTCACCGATGACGGGCGCGGCATTGGCCGCGACAGACTGCTCGCCAAGGCGCGCTCGCGCGGGCTCGTCGGCGCCGACGAGAAGCTCGCCCCCGAAGAGATCGACCAGCTCATCTTCGCCGCCGGGCTGTCGACGGCCGAAGTGATCAGCGACGTCTCGGGGCGCGGCGTCGGCATGGACGTGGTGCGCCGCAATGTAGAGTCGCTCGGCGGCCGCATCAGCGTCGATTCCGAACCGGGGCGCGGCTGCAAGTTCACGCTGGCCCTGCCGCTGACGCTGGCGGTGCTGGAAGGCATGGTCATCCGCTGCGGCGACGAGCGCTACGTCATCCCGATCGCGAGCGTCATCGAGACGCAGCATCTCGCCTCGACCCCGATCGAGCATCTGACCTTCGGTCAGGAGGTGCTGCGCTGGCGCGGGGAGGTCACTCCGCTGCACCGGCTCGGCGCGGTCATGGGCTCGTCCGGCACGCCCAACGAGAACATCATCATCATCGCCGAGACCGAGCGCGGCGACAATGTCGGCATCGCGGTCGACGAGATCGTCGGCCAGCAGCAGGTCGTGGTGAAGAGCCTCGAAGGCAATTACGGCACGGTCAACGGCGCGTCCGCCGCCACCATCCTCGGCGACGGCCTCGTCGCCCTGATCCTCGACGTCGACTCGATGCTGCGCCTCGCGGCGTCCAAGGTCCGCACCCCTGCTCCCGCACTGAAAATGGCTGGATGACCATGACCCTTCAACTCGGCGAAAAGCACTTCTCCTCGGCGCAGCCGGAATCGGCGGTGCGCCGGATCGTCACCTTCAAGGTCGGCGACCGCACCTTCGGCATCGATGTCGGCATGGTCCGCGAGATCAAGGGTTGGCAGGCGACCACGCCGTTGCCGCACGCAGCTCCGCATGTGCGCGGCGTGCTGAACCTGCGCGGCGTCATCCTCGCGGTCTACGACCTGCGCACCTCGATCGGGCTGGGCCTCACCGACGCGACTGCGACCCATGTCATCGTCGTGGTCGACATCGAGGACAAGGTCGCCGGGCTGCTGGTCGATTCGGTTTCCGACATCGTCGACGTGCCGGTCAGCGCGGTCAGGCCCGCGCCCGATCTGGAGCGCGACGAGCACGGCCTGATCGAGGGCCTCGTCCTGCTCGACACCGACATTGTGGCGCTGCTCGACCTCGCCGCCGTGATCCGCGACGGCGGCACCGAGGGCGCCATGAGGGCGGCTCGCGCCAACTGAGTTCATCCACTTCCAGCAGGGGTTGCGTTTCGCGTCAGGAAGAACCGTTCGCCAAGAAAGAAACGACAACGACAATGGGCAGCCCCTTCGGTTCGCTTGCCAGACTGTCCGTAAGACTGCCGCTGATGTTCGTCGGCGCCGCGCTCGTCGCGGGCGGCGCTGTCGCCGCCTGCGCCTGGCACGTCGCCCGGGAGCGGCTGGCCGCGCACGGGCTGAGCGAAACCGCCATCAGCGGGCTGATGAGCGCCGCCGCGCCGCAGATGCTGGCGATCAGCGCAGTGGCGCTCGCCGCGATCGCCATCATCGGCTGGTTCGCGTCCCGCTCCATCCACAAGCCGATCGTCGCCATGCGCGACGCCGTTGGCGCGATTGCAGAAGGGAATGACGCGGTCATCTCCGGCCTCGATCGCCGCGACGAGATCGGCGATCTGGGACGCGCGTTGAAAAGCGTGCACGAGGCCGGTGTCGAGGCGATGCGCATCCGCGCTGCGCTCGATGGCTGCCGCACCAATGTCATGGTCTGCGACGCCGAGGGACGCGTCGTCTATGTCAACGCCTCGCTTCTGGCCTTCTTCACCGGGGCGCAGGAGGATTTCCGCGCCGCCTTCCCCGGCTGCTCCGCCAAGGACATGCTCGGCAAGGTGATGCAGGCGGTGCAGACGCAGCCCGGCCTGCACAACGCCACGCCGGGCGCGGTGCGTTTCGCGCTCGGCCGACGCACGGTCTCGCTGTCGCTGACGCCGGTGCTGAATGCGGATAGCGCCCGTCTCGGCACTGCTGTGGAATGGCTCGAACTTACCGACGAACTCGCGGCCTCGGCCGAGGTCGCCGCGATGGTCGCAGCCGCCGTCGAAGGCGATTTTTCGCGGCGCGTGCCGCTCGCCGGCAAGCCCGAGGCGCTGGCCGCGATCGCCCAAGGCATGAACAGCATCAACACGCTGGTCGAAAGCGCGGTCGGCGAGTTCGCCGACGTCCTCGGTGGGCTGGCGCAGGGCGACCTGACCCGGCGCATGCAGGGCGGATATCGCGGGCGTCTGGCCGAACTGAAGCAAAGCCTCAACGGCACGCTCGACCATCTCGGCCACACCGTTGCGACGATCCAGGCGACGGCGGGCCAGGTGTCCCGCGCCGCCAACGAGATCAATGCGGGCGCCGGCGATCTGGCGAGCCGCACCGAGCAGACGGCGGTCAACCTCGAGGAGACGGCGGCAACGACCGAACAGCTCGCGGCCTCGGTCAAGCAAAGCGCGGCGCGTTCGCGCGAGGCGACCGAACTCGCCGGCGAAGCGATGGGCGTGGCCCAGGACGGCAAGGCCGTGGTCTCTCGGACGGTCGGCGCGATCGAGCGGATCGAAAGCTCGTCCTCGCGCATCTCCGACATCGTCGGCGTCATCGACGAGATCGCCTTCCAGACCAATCTGCTGGCGCTGAACGCCGCCGTCGAGGCGGCCCGCGCCGGCGACGCCGGCAAGGGTTTCGCCGTCGTCGCCTCGGAGGTGCGTTCGCTGGCGCAGCGTTCGAGCCAGGCCGCCAAAGACATCAAGGGGCTGATCGTCTCCTCGAACGAGCAGGTCGGCGAGGGCGTCCGCTTCGTGCGCTCGACCGGCGAGGCGCTGGACCGGATCGTCGCCGCCGCCGGAAAAGTCTCCGCGACGGTGACGGAGATCTCGTCGGCCGCCGCCGAGCAGGCGCATGGCATCGAGGAGATGGCCCAGACCGTCGCCCATATGGACGAGACGACGCAGGCGAATTCGGCTCTGGCCGAGCAGAGCGCGACCTCGGCGGCGGAGCTGATGGACCAGATCGCCACGTTGCGGAACCTCGTCGCCTTCTTCCGCACCGGCAGCGCATGCGGGCCCAGCATCGCGCAGGCGATCCCCGCACCGGCACAGCCGTCGCCTTCGCAGCGGCCGCCGGCGAAAGCGCTCGCCGAACCGGTGCGCGTTAACGCTCCGCGACGTCCCGACATGCGCCGGCCCGAGCCGGCGCCGCGCCCCGACCCGCGCCGTCGCGCCGTTGCCGGCGGGCGTGCCGACGAGTGGGCGGAGTTCTGAGCAGCGATGTCGAGGTCAAACGCCATGCCAGCCCCGCAAGCCCTCGCCGACGCGACCCTGTCGCGCGACGATATGGGGTTCATCGCCAAGCTCGTCTACGAGCAGGCAGGCATCGTCATCCGCGAGCACAAGGAGGCGATGACGCGCGGCCGGCTGGGGCGGCGCGTCAAGGCGCTGGGCTTAAGTTCCGTGGCCGAATACTGCGCCTTCCTGAAGACGCCGGCGGCCGAGAGCGAAATCCCCGAGCTGATCAATGCGGTGACGACGAACCACACCGCCTTCTTCCGCGAGCGCCACCATTTCGACCATCTGCGCAAGGACGTGCTGCCGAAGCTGATCCAGGAACGTTCCGGCCGGCGCGGGCGTATTCGGATCTGGTCGTCGGCCTCGTCTTCGGGCGAGGAGCCCTACAGCATCGCCGCGATCGCGCGCGACGTGCTCGGTTCGCGCAGCGATGTCGACCTGAAGATCCTGGCGACCGACATCGACACCGACATCCTCGACAAGGCCGATGCCGGCCTCTATCCGGCCGAACTGATGGAGCGCCTGCCGTCCGACGTGAAGCCCCTGCTGCGCTGCGAGCAGGCGGGTCGCGGCGAGGTCAGGATGGCCGAGGAGCTGCGCCGGCTCCTGACATTCAAGCGCTTGAACCTGATCGAGAAATGGCCGATGGGCGGGCCTTTCGACGTGATCTTCTGCCGCAACGTCTTCATCTATTTCGACACCCGGACCAAGGCCTCGATCCTCGACCGCTTCGTGACGCTGCTGGCGCCTGGCGGCTTCCTCTATCTCGGCCATTCGGAATCGCTGCCGCAACCGCATCCCAAGCTCCGGCTCATCGGCCGGACGATCTACGAGAGACTTCCATGAGCGTCGCTAGGTCCTCTCGTCGCTATTTCGATCCGCGCTTCGAGGCGACCATCATCACGGTCGCGCCGGGCGAGCACGAAATCACCGCCGCCAAAGACGAGATCGTCGCGACCGTGCTCGGCTCCTGCATCTCGGTGTGCATGCGCGATCCGCAGGTCGGCGTCGGCGGCCTCAACCATTTCCTGCTGCCCAAGAGCAATGGCGGCGCGGACGGCAACGCCGGCGAGCGCTATGGCGACACCGCCATGGAAGTGTTGATCAACGGACTGCTGAAGCGCGGCGCGCGGCGCGGCAATCTGGAGGCCAAGGTTTTTGGCGGCGCGCGCGTGCTGTCTGGCGCGACCATGCTGGCGATCGGCGACGGCAACATCGCCTTCGTCAACGAATTCCTCAAGCTCGAGGGTATCCCGGTCGTCTCCAAGGATGTCGGTGGGACCCGCTCACGCCGCATCCACTATCAGCCCTCGACCGGACGGGCCTGGGTCCAGCATGTCCAGTCGACGGCGCGCGACGCCGATCACGAGCAGGAGGTCGCCTATCTCAACCGGCTCAAGAGCCAGCCTGTGGCCGGCGAAGTGGAGGTATGGTGATGAGCATGTCGTCTCCCCCCGCCGCCCCGGTCAAAGTCCTCGTCGTCGACGATTCGGTGCTGATGCAGAAGCTGATGACGCAGATCATCGACTCCGCGCCGGGGTTCAAGGTCATCGGCGTCGCGGGCTCGGCCGAGGAGGGCTGGGACGCGATCCAGGCGCTCCGGCCCGACATCGTCACGCTCGATCTCGAACTGCCGGGCCGGCACGGTCTGAAGCTTCTGGCGCGGGTGCTGAAGCAGGATCCGCTGCCGGTTCTGATCGTCTCGGCCTTCGGCGGGCCCGGCGCCGACAACACCATCCAGGCGCTGGAGCTCGGCGCGATCGACTTCATCGAGAAGCCGGACGGCACGACGCACACGCTGGAAGGCTTCATGAAGCATCTGGTGGCGGCGCTGTCGCGCGCCTCGGCCAGCCGGCGCATGTTCGCAGCCCGCCGCGAGGCCGCCCCCGAGCGTCCGGTGGTCGCCCGTGAGCCGGCGCGAGGGCAGGGCCGCGCCGCGCTGATCGCGATCGGCGCCTCGACCGGCGGCGTGCCCGCCGTGCAGGTGGTGATGCGCGACCTGGCGCATCTGCGCGTGCCGATCGCGGTGGTTCAGCACATGCCGCCAGGCTACACGGCGAAATTCGCGGCGCGGCTGGCCACCGCGACCGGGCTCGACGTCAAGGAGGCCGCCGACGGCGACCGGCTGAAGCCCGGCATGGCCGTGGTCGCCCCGGGCGGGCCGCGCCATCTCGAGATCGAGGAGCGCCGCGGCGAACTCGTCTGCGTGCTGAAAGAGGGTCCGCTGGTCAGCGGCCACAGTCCCTCGGTCGACGTGATGTTCCACTCCGTCGCGCGCAGTCTCGGCGCGCACAGCATCGGCGTGCTGCTCACCGGCATGGGCCGCGACGGCGCTGACGGTTTGTTAGCCATGCGCAAGGCCGGGGCCGAAACGTTAATCCAAAGTGGGGAAACCTGTGTGGTAAACGGGATGCCGAAAGCGGCCTTCGAGATCGGAGCCACTGAGAGGGTTGTGGCGCTCGACCAGATCGGGGCCGCGGTCGGCAACCTGATCGGCGAGCGCCCGCATCTGCGCACCGCGTGAGGAGAGCGTGATGAAAGCCAGAAGCGAGTACAGGATCCTCGTGGTCGACGACCAGAAGAGCATGCGGGGCCTGGCGACCTATTTCCTGAAGCAGATCGAGTTCCAGGACATCGACGAGGCCGAGAACGCCCGCGAGGCCCTGATGAAGATGCAGGGCAAGCGCTACGACCTGCTGCTGCTCGACTGGAACATGGACGGTATGAGCGGCATCGACCTGCTGCGCGCCATCCGCTCGGTGCCCGAGCTGAACCAGATCAAGATCATCATGGCGACCTCCGAGCGCTCGGTCGACAAGATGGACGAGGCGACCACCAACGGCGCAGACCACTATGTCGTGAAGCCCTATGAGCTGCGCGACCTCGAAGTGCGGGTGAAGAAGGTGCTGGCCTGCTGAGGCCAGCCGCGGCTCCTCCCGAGGCAAACCCATTCCGGTATCGTCGCGCCCCGGGCCGCCAAGGCTTCGGGGCGCATCCGCTTGCGCGCCTGGGCCGTAAGGTGGTGTGATCGGGTCGGGAGGATCGCGCGATGACATGGCTGCGCCGGGACGTGCTGGGCCTGCTTGGCGGCATAGCGCTGGCTGCTCCTCGGGCGCTGGCGCAGGGCGGGCCCGACGCCTACGGCTTCGCCTTCGAGCGGCCTGAGGGCGGCCCGCTCGCTGTCTCGGCGTTTCGTGGCCGGCCCATTCTGATCGTCAACACGGCGACACGCTGCGGCTTTGCCGGCCAGTTCGCCACGCTGGAACAGCTTTGGCAGCGTTACGGTGGGCGCGGCCTGATGCTGATCGCCGTCCCGAGCAATGATTTCGGCGGGCAGGAGCCGCTGGAGGGCGCGGCCATCGCGGAGGCGGCACGGCAGAGCCACGGCGCGACCTACGCCTTCGCCGAGAAGACGGTGGTGCGCGGCCCCGACGCGCATCCGTTCTACCGCTGGGCGGCGGCGCTGCGCCCGGCCGAGACGCCGCGCTGGAACTTCCATAAATACCTGATCGGCCGCGATGGCGGGCTCGTCGGCGGCTTTCCGGCGGCGGCGGACCCGGTCGGTCCGCAGCTCGTACGCGCCATCGGCCAGGAACTGCAGGCGGGCTGACGCATTGTCCAAATAGCTTCGTCGTCTCGGCGCGCGGCCGAAATGCGTCTCGGTCATCGCGACGCCTTGGCGCAGACCGCATTTGGCGCGAGGATGGCGCAAGACCGTGCTTCAGACGCAATCGCAGGGCAGGTGCGAGAGTCAGAACCCGCCCGCCACGTTTTCCCTATCGAGGCCCCATGTCCCGTGATCACAATTCCCGCGACCACGCCGTCCGCGACCAGAGCCCACGAATCCTGACCGTCGCCGCCGCCCAGCTCGGGCCGACCCAGAAGGACGACACGCGCGAAAGCGTGGTCGCCCGGATGATCAAGCTGATGGACCTCGCCAAGGCGCAGGGGGCCGACCTCATCGTCTATCCGGAACTGGCGCTGACCACCTTCTTCCCGCGCTGGCATCACGCGGACCGCACCGAGGTCGACCACTGGTTCGAAGGCGCGATGCCCAATCCCGCCGTGCAGCCGCTGTTCGATCTGGCGCGGCATTACCGGATGGGAATGAGCTTCGGCTATGCCGAGCTGACGCCCGACGGCCAGCACTTCAACGCCTCGATCCTGGTCGACAAGGAGGGCGCCGTCGTCGGGAAATACCGCAAGGTGCATCTGCCCGGCCATGTCGAGTTCGATCCGCAGCGGACGCATCAGCATCTGGAGAAGCGCTATTTCGAGCCGGGTGATCTCGGATTTCCGGTTTGGCGCAGCATGGGCGGCCTGATCGGCATGTGCATCTGCAACGATCGGCGCTGGCCCGAGACCTACCGCGTCATGGGGCTGCAGGGCGTCGAACTCGTCGTGCTGGGCTTCAACACGCCGTCAGTGAATTCGCAGCGCAACGAGGAGGCGGCCGAGCGGCGCATGTTCCACCACAAGCTCTCGCTGGCGGCCGGCGCCTACCAGAACTCGACCTGGGTGGTCGCGGTGGCCAAGGCCGGCACGGAGGACGGGCACCACCTGATGGGCGGCACCATGATCATCAACCCCGACGGCGAGATCGTCGCCCTCCTCGACGGCGAGGAGGACGGGCTGCTCGTCCATGCCTGCGATCTCGAAGACACCCGCTTCGGCAAGGAGACGATCTTCGACTTCAAGCGGCATCGCCGCGTCGAGCATTACTCGCCGATCACCGGGCAGGTCGGCGTCGTCGAACCGGAGTGAGTAGGCGGAGGACCCCGGCGACGGCTATTCGACCTTGCCGATTTTCCGCGTCGCCTCGATCAGCCTCGCGCTGTCGGCGGCCACGAAGGCGGCGAAAGCGGCCGCGTCCTGATAGGCCGGCGGACTGCCGGCCTTCTCGAAGACCTGCAGGATGTCCGGATCGGCCATCGCCGTCTTCATCGCGGCCTGCAGGCGGGCGGTGATCGCCGCGGGCAGGCCGGTCGGCGTGAACAGCCCTGCCCAGATATAGAACTCGACATCGGCGTAGCCGAGTTCCTTGAAAGTCGGCAGGTCCGGGAACGAGGCGATGCGGCTCGCGCCCCAATTGGCGAGCACGCGCAGCGCTCCGGAGTCGACATGCGGCTTCAGCACGCCGGGCGCGGAGGCGATGGCCTGGAGTTGGCCGGATAGAAGATCGGTCAGCGCGGGACCCGCGCCGCGATAGGGCACATGCAGCAGCTTGATGCCGGCCGAGGCGGCAAACATCTCCATCGCCACATGCAGCGTGCCATAGGGACCGGAGGAACCGTAAGGGATCACGCCCGGCTTTGCCTTGGCGTCCTCGACGAAATCCTTCAGCGTCTTCCAGGGCGATTTCGCCGGCACTGCGAGCAAGGTCGGATCAGCCAGCACGCGGGCGACGGGGGCGAGCTGCGTCACCTCGTAGGACGGGCTGCGTCCGAAGAGCCGCGAGGATTCCGGCAGCACCGCCAGCGACGACAGCGTCATCAGCAGCGTGTGGCCGTCGGGCTCGGCCCGGGCGACGGCAGCGTTGCCGAGCGCGCCGCCGGCCCCGCCGCGATTGTCGACGACGACGGGTTTGCCGAGCAGCTTCTCCAGCGCCTGCGCGATCGGCCTCGCGGCGAGATCGGCCTGGCCGCCGGGCGGGAAGGGGACCACCATGGTGATCGGCCGCGACGGCCAGGATTCCTGAGCTCCAGCAAGGCGCGGCAGGGCCAAGCCTGCCGACATGGCTCCGAAGCCTGCGACAACATCGCGACGTCTCATCTCAACCTCCCGGTCCCGGCTCTCGTATCCGGTTCAGCGCCCCGCGCCGCATGCGCCAAAGCCCGTCAAGAGATCATGTCGCAAGCGTCTCGGGATTGCACGGGGTTGTGACTACGCCCGATCAAGGGATTGGAATAACTGTTTGACGACAGGAGGAACAATCATGCGAATTTCAGTTCTCGTCGCCGTGACCGCGCTCTCGCTGGCCTGGATCGCTCCCGCGAGCGCGCAAATGTGCGGCGCACCGCAGGCTGCCGGGTCCACGACAAGCGCGACGGCTGGCGGAATGTGCGGAACGCCGGCTCGTCCCGTGGCGGAGGCGCCGATGTCGATGCCGAATGCGCCAGCTCAGAGCCAGGCCGCCGGCGGCTGTTCGTGCTGCCGGCAGATGGCCATGATGCAGTCCCAGCCCCACGCCATGCCGGAAGCGCCGCGCCCGCAGTAGGGCACTGCCAGCTTGGGCCGGCGCGGTCAGGCCTTCGGTTTCTGCCCCGGCCGGAAGGCGACGATCACGGCAGGGTCGGTCTCCAGATACGGGCCCTCGATCAGGTCGATGCAGTAAGGGATCGCCGGCATCACGGCGTCGAGGCATTCGGCGATGGCGCGCGGACGGCCCGGCAGGTTGACGATCAGGGACCGGCCGCGAATGCCGGCGGTCTGGCGCGAGAGGATCGCGGTCGGCACCTTGGCGAGGCTGACCTGGCGCATCAGTTCGCCAAAGCCCGGCATCGGCTTCTCGATCACGTCCTGCGTGGCTTCCGGCGTGACGTCGCGGGGGGCAGGGCCGGTGCCGCCGGTGGTGACGATCAGGCAGCAGCCCTGCTCGTCGGCGAGTTCGATCAGCGTCTGCGCGATCAGCCTGCGGTCGTCGGGAATGACGCGCGCGACAGGCGTCCAGGGCGAGGCCAGCGCCTTGCGCAGATAGGCCTCTATCGCAGGCCCGCCCTCGTCGGCGTAGACTCCCGCCGAGGCCCGGTCGGAGACCGTAACGATGCCGATCCTGATGCTGTCGCTCATGGCTTGTCCCGACCTGGCTGCACGCGGCAGATGTCGCCGATCGGGCGCGCCGACGCCAGCCGGAAATTCGCGTCAGCCGGACTTGCGATCGCGCAGGCGGCGGACCAGCCGCCGCGCCAGCGCCGAGACGTCCGCGGCGCGCAGCCGCCGCGCGCCAAGTCCGATCACCGTGGCGCCCATCGCGCGGCGCTCGCCCCAGACATAGGTCCCGGCGTCGACGCGGTCGCCCGCGCCGCTGTCGAAGATGACGGGCGGAGCGGTCGCGAAATCGGCCTGGATCATCGCGATCGTCAGCGCCCGGCCGGGAGAGTGACGGCTCTGGCTCTCGTCATAGGCGATCTTGAGGAAATGACGCGTGCCGGCGCTCTCGATCAGCACGCCCATAGCGATCGGCTTGCCGTCCAGCAGCAGGGCGTCGACCTGGAGGCCGTCCTGTGCGGCGAAAGCCGCTGCCAGCCCGCGGAAATAGGCTGCGTCGACCGGCCTGGACGCGATCGCTGTGCCAGCTTGCCCTTTCCAGCCGGAGGCCTCCAGCGCAAGAAACTGTTCGAACGCCTCGCGCGCGGCCTCGCCTCGCCGTCGCCGGAACGAAACCGCGCCGGCTTTCGCGATGGCGCGGAACTGCTGCATCCGCTTCTTGTAGGCCGAGCCGAGCGCGCGGCGCAGATAGCGCTCGGCGTCGTCGCCGGGCTGCGGCAGCATCATCGGCCTGAGCCAGGTCTCATGGACAGTCAGGTGGCTGCCGGAGATGCGGCACGCCTCCGACATCGCCTCGAAGATCGGGCCCTCCCGAGGCAACAGGGGCAGCATCAGCGTTTGCGGCAGATCGCCCGCCGCATTGATGTGGCGCAGCATCGCCCTGACGATCTCGTCGACGTGGTCGCGATCCAGCACCGGCACCGACGAGACCTCATAAAGCGGCAGCAGCGGCGTGACCAGGGCCGGCGCGAAGCCGCTGCGCCAGTCGCGCCGGCGAGCCAGGGCCCAGAGGCCGACGAGCCGCTCCGATCCGAGCGCTTCGCTGTGCAAGGCCGCCAAAATCACGATCCTGTCGCGCGGGATCAGAAGCTCCGCTCCGGCGATCGCGGCCGGCGCCATATGCGGGTTGGGCGCGAGCGCGCGTCGGCTCAGCTCCTCGAAGGCCGGCTGGAGCACGCCGTAGTCGACGGCGCGAATGCGTCTGACGATGATCGCGGCGGTCAAGGCGCGTGGTCGCCCGGCTCTTCGCGCCTGAAGCCGCCGGGGCGCATCGCGCCGCGCAGGGACAGGACGAAGGCGATGACCTGCGCGGTGGCGCGGTAAAGCTCCTCCGGAATCTGGTCGTCGAGTTCGACCGCCGAGAGCGCCTGCGCCAGTACGGCGTTCCGCTCGATGGCGACGTCATGTTCCTGGGCGGTCTCGACAATGCGCTCGGCGAGTTCGCCCCGGCCCTTGGCGGTGACGCGCGGCGCGCCGCTGCCGTCATATTCGAGCGCGACCGCGACCGCGATCCGGGGCGGCGACGGCGACGTCATGACATGCGATCCAGAAACTGGCCTGCCGTGGCCTGCATCACGCGCGGCTGGCCGGTGTGGATGTCGATCGCGCCCTGCTCGAATTGGGCATCGAGCAGAGCCGCCTCGAGCCCTGGCGCAGCCCCGCGCAGCAGCCGGCTGGTCTCTTCGCGTTCGGCCCAGAGCGTGACGCCGACGCTTCGGCCCTGCAGGGTGACGACGCCCTGCAGCGGCCCCATCGGCTCGACGTCGAGAGCGAAACGCACGCGCCAGAGCGGCGCCTCGACGCCGACGACTGACCTTTCCCGCGGCTCGCGCTCGATCTGCAAGGGCAGGATCGCCGCGCCTTGCTGGAAGGCGAGGGGAATCTCTGCGAGCCAGCGCTGCGACTGGGTTGCCTCGCCGCGCCCGGCCTCTGGCGGCAGCGAGGCGTATTGCGCGAGCGTAATGCGGTCGAGCGCGGCGTCGGTCTGCCTGAGCAGCGTCTCGACCAGAGCGAGCGGCTTTTCGGCCGCATGCAACGTCGGCTCGGCGATCGGCTGGAGCGCCAGCGGGCCGTCGCGGCGCGGGGCAGCCGGCCGCGCCGGCGCATCGGGTTCGGCGACCGCCGCCTCGGCTTGCGGCGGCCGCCCGGCCCTGGCGCCGCCCAGAGCCTCGACGAGCGGTTCGAGCGCGGCCCGCAACGCGACCAGGCTCGCCTTCAGGTCAGGCTGCGCCGCCGGCGCGTCGCTGATGGCCTGCCGCGCCTCAAGGAACAGACCCGAACGCTGCACCGCCTCACGCAGCGCCTGCGGCGTCGGCCCCGCACGCTCGACCGGAATCGCCCCGGCCAGCACCTGGTCGGCGAGTTGCAGCAGCGGCCTCGGCACGGTCAGGGCGACCGAACCTTGCGCGATGCCGCGCAGATTGGCGAACAGCGGCGCAAGCCCGTCCTGATGCGCCAGGGCCGGTCCCAGAAGCGGTCCGGCGGCGGCGCGGGGCGAGGGCGTTTGCTCGCTCGCCGGCGGCGCGGCGGAGACGGCGTGAGGCTGCGCGGCGAGGATGGATGTGGCGACCGCCGCCGAAGTCGTGGCGGGGCCGGCGGGCCGCGACCCGGCCTGTCCGGGATCGAGAGCCTGCGCGGTGGCGAGGGGCGAGCGCTGGGGCGCAGCGGGGGCGGCCGCGACGCTCGGCTGGCTGCCGGGAGAGAGCGCCGATGCCGCGGGCTGCGAGGCAGGCTGCGAGCCTTGCGCTACTCCGGGCGGACGGACATCGACCAGCGTCGCGCGCAGCGGCGCGCCGGGTTCTTCCGCCGCCTCGATGCGCAGACGCAAGGTCGCGCCCGGCTGGAGGGCCGCCTGTTTCGCTTCCGGGCCAGCCAGGACGAGCGACAGCGTGGCGGCGACCGCGCCTTTGCCGTCGACGATCTCCGCCAGCGCCGTGCCGTCGCCCGAAAGCGAGATCAGGCGCGCCTCGACCGTCTGGCCGGCGAGCGCCGGCTGCGTCGTGCCCAGCGCCTGCAGCAGCGTGGCGAGGGTCTGGCTCTGGACGAGCGTGGCGAGGGTCATCGGTGTGGCCGTGGCTGTGACGCTGCTGACACTGACACGAAAGATTAAGCATTTCCTTGCCGGCGCGCCTGCGTGCGGAGACGCCTTGCGCCGGCGGCGCTGGCGCGACGCCCCCGGCTGGGGCAGGCTCGCGGCCGCCATCAGGGAGCGCATCATGGATTATCGTCGTCTCGGCCGGTCGGGCCTTCAGGTTTCGCCGTTGTGCCTCGGCACGATGATGTTCGGCGGGGCGACGAACGAATCGGATTCTGCTGCGATCATCGACCATGCCCTGGCGGCCGGAATCAATTTCATCGACACCGCCGATGTCTACAACGAGGGCCGTTCCGAGGAGATCACCGGCCGCGCCATCGCCGCGCACCGGCATGACTGGGTGCTGGCGACGAAGGTCGCCAATGTCATGGGAACCGGGCCCAACGAGGGCGGCCTGTCGCGGAAATGGATGATGCAGGCCTGCGAGGACAGCCTGCGCCGGCTCGGCACGGACTTCATCGACATCTACTACCTGCACAAGGAGGACCATCAGACGCCGCTGGCCGAGACCGTGCGCGTGATCGGCGATCTCGTCGCGCAGGGCAAGATCCGGCATTTCGGCGTCTCGAACTACCGCTCCTGGCGGCTCGCCGAGATCTGCCGGCTCTGCGATGATCTCGGCATCGACCGGCCGGTGGTCAGCCAGCCCTATTACAATGCGATGAACCGCATGCCCGAGGTCGAGCATCTGCCGGCCTGTGGCTATTTTGGGCTCGGCGTCGCCTCCTATTCGCCGCTGGCGCGCGGCGTGCTGACCGGCAAATACGCGCCCGGCCAGGCCCCGCCCGAGGGTACGCGCGCCGGGCGCGGCGACAAGCGCATCATGCAGTCGGAATGGCGCGAGGAAAGCCTCGTCATCGCCCAGACGATCAAGGCGCACGCCGCCGCGCGCGGGCTGACGCCGATCCAGTTTGCGGTGCGCTGGGTGCTGAACAACGCCCTGCTGACGGCGGCGATCGCCGGCCCGCGCACGCTGGAGCAATGGCAGGCCTACCTTGCGGCGCTCGACGCCGATTTCACGGCCGAGGACGAGGCGCTGGTCGACGGGCTCGTCCCGGCCGGCCACCCCTCGACGCCGGGCTACAGCGATCCGGCCTATCCGCTGGAGGGCAGGGTTGCCCGGACGGGCGGTTGAACCGCGCCTGCCTGCACAAGCCCGTCCCAGGCGGCCATCGCGGCAAGCGCCACCGCCTCCAGTTCGGCCTGCGTGGCTCCATCGCGGGCGCGAAGCGACATGCCCTGCTGCACTGTGACGTAGAAGGACGCGATCGTCGCCGGATCGCATGAAGCCGGCAGTTCCCCGGATGCGATCGCGTCGCGCAGGCGAGCCGTGAAGATGTCGATCGCCCGGGCGCGGGCGTCGCGCAGGCCGACGCAAGTGGCCTCGCTCGCGCCTGCCGCGTGGACGGCGGTCAGAACGACCATGCAGCCTAGCGGCTTGTCTGGCCGGGTGAAAAACACCGCCGATTGCTGAAGGTAGGTCGCGACCGCTTCCTTCGCCGTCGCGGCGGCGGCGATCGCCTGCGCCAGCTCCTCGCCATCGCTCGCTTCGTAGAGCGCGATCGCCTCGCGATAGAGCGCGTCCTTGCTGCCGAACGCCGCGTAGAGGCTCGGCGAGGCGATCCCCATCGTCTCGGTCAGGTCGGCCATCGAGGTCGCCTGATAGCCGTGCCGCCAGAACAGCACCATGGCGCGCTGCAAGGCCTGCGCACGATCAAAGCTCCGGGGCCGGCCGCGTTCCGTCATGGCGATTCCATTTTTGTGCTGACCGATAAATAATTTGCTTGACGCCGAGGCGCAAGCGCGTCACTGGTTTCTGTATCGATCAACACAGAAATGGAATACGATCATGCCGCGTCTCGACGGAAAGAAGGCCCTCGTCACCGGCGGCAGCCGCGGCATGGGCGCAGCCATCGCGCTCAGGCTGGCGGAGGAGGGGGCCGATGTCGCCATCACCTATGAGCGCTCGCAGGATTTGGCCGAGAGGGTAAGGGCCGAAATCGAGGCGTTTGGGCGCAAGGGCATGGCGCTGGCGGCCGACAGCGCCGATCCGGCGGCCGTGTCGGGCGCGGTCGACGCCGCTGCGGCGGGGCTCGGCGGTCTCGATATCCTGATCAACAACGCCGGCATCTTCCGCGGCGGGCCGGTGGCGGAGTGGACGCTGGCCGATATCGACCAGACGCTCGCGGTCAATGTCCGCGCCGTCGTCCTGGCCTCGCAGGCCGCCGCCGCGCATCTGGGCGGAGGCGGGCGGATCATCTCGATCGGCTCCTGCCTGGCCGAGCGCGTGGTCGAGGCCAACGTCTCGCTCTACGCGATGAGCAAGGCGGCGCTGATCGGATTCACCAAGGGGCTGGCGCGCGATCTCGGCCCGCGCGGCGTCACCGTCAACATCGTCCACCCGGGCTCGACCGACACCGACATGAACCCCGCCGCCGGGCCGCAGGCCGACGCGCAGCGCGCGCGAATGGCGATCCCGCGTTATGGCAAGCCGCAGGATATCGCCGGCCTCGTCGCCTATCTTGCCAGCGAGGAGGCGCGCTTCATCACCGGCGCCGGGTTCACGATCGACGGCGGCGCGAACACCTGACGCCGGAGCGGGTCGCTCTGCTCAGTTCAGGACGCAGAAGCCGCCGACCACGACCTCGCTGCGGCACCAGACCTTGTCGCCCTGAGATGCCGTGAGGCTCAGCAGCGTCGGAACGGGCGCAGGCGCAGGCGCGGACGATGGCGGGAAGGGGACGCGCGTCGGATCGGCGCCGCTGCTGCCATTGCTCGTCTGTGTCGCGCCATAGGCTCGGCCCGGACGCGATCCGGCGACAGCTCCGACCGCGACTCCTGTTCCGAAACCCCGCCCGGGCGCGGCCTGGGTCTCCGCCGGCGCGGCAGGCTTGCTTCCGCTGTAGCGTCGCTTGGCTTCGGCGCTCGCCGGCAGCAGCGCAGTCGCGACGATGGCGACGGCAAGGATGCGGATCATGCCTCTCTCCCTGATCTGACGCGGAGAGATTGCCGCTTGCGCGGGGCGCTGGGAAGCAAAGCCTGCGATCAGGCTGAGCAAGCGGTTAAGCACGCGGCGGAAAGGAGTAGCCGGCGATGGGCGAGGTTGCCGCCTCAGTTGCCCGGAAGCACGATGATCGTGGGCTTGGCGGGCAGGCCGGCCTTGCTCATCGTGATCACCGGCTCGGTCCTGCGCTCGGTCGGCCAGAGGTCCTGGGTTCGGCCGAGGAAGCGCGCGAGGCTACCGCCGCCGAAGAAATGCATCGGGATCATCACCCTGGCCTGCAGCGTCTTGAGCACCTCGACCATGCCCTCCTGATCGAGCGTGTAACTGCCGTCGACCGGGAACAGTACGACGTCGACGCGGCCGAGCGCGCGCAGATGGCCGGGCTCGAGCGGGTGGTGGAGATGGCCGAGATGGGCGACGCAGAGATCGCCGATCTCGAAGACGAACATCGAATTGCCGTCGAAATCGGTCGCGCCGCTATAGGAGCGGATGTTCGTCGGCACGTTTCTGACGCGCATGTCATGCAGCGTGACGTCGTGCTTCGCCGCGCCAGTGCCGGACGCGTCCCAGCCAGGAAGCACCTGCTTGATGGCGGGGTCGGGGCTGCGCGAAAAATGCGTCGAATGCGCCTTGTTCATCGTCGCGATGTCGGGCGTCTCGCGCGGGCGGACATAGTCGTTGTAGTCGGTCGCGGCCTTCACGCCGCCCGGCGTCTCGATGACGAAGGTGGCATGGCCGACGAAGGTCAGGCGGATCTCGTCCTTGCCGAGATTGACGCGCTGGATCGGCTGGCGCAGCGAGGCCATCTCCGGCCGGCAGCCCGGCTCGTCGGACTGGGCGCGGGCGGGCGGAGCCGCCAGTTGCAGTGCGGCCGCCAGCGCCGTGGCGATCAGGGCAAGCGAGCCTCGCATCGGCGTCTCCCATGGTCTGTCAGCACGCGGGCAGGCTGAGGCAAAAGCCGGGCCGGGGGAAGGGGCTGCGACGAACCTGCCGGTTTCGTGATGCGCCGGCGGGTGTCCCGTCAGACCTCGCGCATCGCTCCAGTCGCCGGCGCGCGGCCGCGCATCGCGGCGAATTCATCGAGCCGGGTCGTCTGCGTCGCCTGCTCGACCACGCCATGCAGGGGCGACAGCACGCAGACCGGATCGGTGTTGCGCGCATCGCCGGTCAGCGCCATCGCCTGACAGCGGCAGCCGCCGAAATCGATTTCCTTGCGGGCGCAGCTCCGGCAGGGCTCGGCCATCCAGTCCGTGCCGCGGAAGGCGTTGAAGGCCGGCGAGTCGCGCCAGATATCAGCCAGCGAATGCTCGGCCACGCTCCAGAACTCCAGGCCGGGGATGCTTTCGGCCGCATGGCAGGGCAGCACCAGCCCGCGCGGCGTGACGTTGAGGGATTGCCGGCCCCAGCCGTTCATGCAGGGCTTTGGATAGCGCGCAAAATAATCGGGCGTCACGTAGTCGATGGCGATGCGGTCGGCGAGTTCGACGCGCAGCCGCTCGGCTTCTTCGCGGACGGTCTCGACCTGCTCCGGCGTCGGCATCAGCGCCTCGCGGTTGCGCGCCGCCCAGCCGTAATACTGGGTGTGCGCGAGTTCGATCCGGCCGGCCCCGAGCGCCACCGCATAGGCGACCATGGCGCCCGCCCGGTTGGCGTTCTGGCGGTGAAGGACTGCGTTGATCGTGAGCGGCAGCCCCGCAGTTACGACCCTCGCGGCGAAGCGCGCCTTCACCTCGGCCGCGCCGCGATAGCCCGCGAAACGGTCGGCGGACGCGGCTTCGGCGTCCTGGATGGAGAGCTGGACATGGTCGAGGCCTGCGGCCGCGAGATCGCCGAGGCGAGCTTCGATGAGGCCGATGCCGGAAGTGATCAGGTTGGTATAGAGCCCGGCCTGCGCCGCGGCGCGGACGAGATCGGCGAGGTCGCGCCGGGCCGCGGGCTCGCCGCCGGAAAGATGCAGTTGCAGGACGCCGAGGTCGGCCGCCTCGGCGAAGACCCGGGCCCAGCTCGCCGTATCGAGCTCGTCTGAGCGGGCGTCGAGCGCCAGCGGGTTCGAGCAATAGGGGCAGGCGAGCGGACAGCGATGCGTCAGCTCGGCCAGCATGGCGATCGGCGGCGGCGCGCTCACGATTCTTCTGTCCTCAAGGCTCCTGCATCCTCACAGTTCAAGCATTTTCTTGGCGAGGAGAGTTTCGAGAAAGGCGCCGGCGTCCTGCGCGATCCGCCCGGGCTCGGCGTCGTGGCGCGCGCTCAGTTCGGCGACGATCTCGTCGAAGCTGCGCGCGCCGTCGCAAAGCGACAGGATCGCCGCCGAGGAGCCGTTCATGCGCAGCACCCGCTCGGGCGCGAGCAGATTATGGCCGCCGCGCACCTTGTCCTCGCGCAGTCGCACGCCGCGCACCAGCCGGGGCCTGGCGTCGGCCGGGATCATGCGGCCGGCTCGAACGCGCCGGGCGGGCGCAAGCGCGGCTCGACATAGGAGAAATGCAGCGCATCGAGCATCGTCCAGAGTACGGAGCACTTGAATTCGAGCGCGGCGATGACCGTCTGCTGGCGCTCGCGCGTATCGGCATGGGCCGCGACATAGGCCAGCGCAACATCGACGTCGCGACGCGCCTGCTCGGGCCTTGCGGTGAAATAGGCCAGCGCCTCGGCGTCGACGAAATCGTAATGCGCCAGCATGCCGGTGACGCGATCCTTGATCACCTTCGGCGAGAACAGTTCGGTCAGCGAGGAGGCCACCGCTTCCAGCAAAGATCGTTCGCGCACGAAATTCACATAAGCGTCGACGGCGAAACGCGTGGCCGGCAGCACGCCGCGAAAGGCCAGCACGTCGGCGCGGCCAAGCCCCAGCGCCTCGCACAGCCTGAGCCAGCGCTCGATCCCGCCATCGCCTTCGTGCTCGCCGTCATGGTCGACGAGGCGCTGCCGCCAGGCCCGGCGCAGATCCGCATCGTCGGCGCGGGCGATCAGGGCCGCGTCCTTGATCGGGATATGCGCCTGATAGACGAAGCGGTTCAGCGCCCAGGCCTGGACCTCGCCCTTGCTGGCGCGGCCGGAATGCAGCCGCAGATGGAAGGGGTGCCTGTCGTGATAGCGCGCCGCGCCGACATCGAGCAGCGCCTGTTTCAGTCCGTCCGGCGAGAGCAGGGTCACAGCGCGATCTCCATGCCGTCATGGGCGATCTCGACCCCGGCGGCCTCGACCATGCGGCGTTCCGGCGAATCGCGGCGCAGGACGGGGTTCGAATTGTTGATGTGGATGTAGATTTTTCGCGCGGCCGGCAGTCCGGCGAGCCAGGCGAGCGATCCGCCTTCGCCCGTCATCGGCATATGGCCCATGCGGCGGCCGGTTTTCTGTCCGAGACCCTGGACGATCATCTCGTCGTCGGAAAACAACGTGCCGTCGAACATCACGATATCGGCGTGCTCGGCGTGCCGCCGCAGCGGCTCCGACAGTTCGGCGCAGCCGGGAACATAGAGCAGGGTTCTGCCGTCATGGCGTGCGAGCACGGCGCTGCTGTCCTCATCGGATGCGAGGGATGGCGCGTCGGTCTCGCGATAGAGCGGGACCTTGCCTGGGACCGGCACGAGGAGCATCGCGAGCCCGTCGATGTCGAACGCCGCTCCGTCATCGGCCGGCCGCCAAGGCATCCGCACCGCGCCGAACACCGGGTTCGCCCAGACTGTGTCGCGGACAGCACGCGTCGAAAACAGGCCAATTCCGTCGCCGCCCTCGCGCAGCGACAACAGGCCCGCGATTTGGTCGATTTCCGACCCGGTCAGCACCACGCTGTCGATCGGCGTGTTCCGCTTGTCTGTCGGCCGCAACTCGGGACGGGCGCGCACCTGCTCGCTGAGCTCAGGGGCCGCGTTGATCAGCGTCCAGCGCTGCCCGGTCGCCGAAACGGCGAGGCTCGCCTGGGTCCGTCTGGACACGGCGACATTGCCCGCCCAAGCCAGGGCGCAGTTCGCACAACGGCAATTCCACTGTGGAAAGCCGCCGCCCGCGGCCGAACCGAGAACGACGGCTTTCATGCGTGGCGTTCAGTCGGACTCGGCGGCGGTCTCGATCGCTGTCTCGGTCGCCGGCAGATAGGCCGTGACTTCCATCCCGCAGGACACGTCTTCGACAACAGGGGTTTCCCAGGCCATGGCGTCTTCCCTTTTCTCTGGATGCGGCTCCCGCAGCATCGCTTGACGACAGAAGATTACGATCGATCGGCGCGGAGCGTCCACAGCCGATCTGTAATGTAAACGCATGAACGGGAGGTTCGGAATCGCACGATTTCGTGACGCGCGCGGCTCGAGCCGCGCGCCTCGTCGTCGCGCCCTCGCCCTGCCGCGCGCCGAGGGTGGCCTTGCGAGCTGCGGCGCGCACGGTTAAACACCGGCCGACTTCCCGAACCTTTGCAAGCCAGTCCGCCAGCGGAGCCGCACGCCCCATGTCCCGTCAGTTCATCTACCATATGCGCGGCCTGTCAAAGACCTATCCGGGCGGCAAGCAGGTGTTGAAGGACATCCACCTCTCCTTCTATCCGGACGCAAAGATCGGCGTGCTCGGCGTCAACGGCGCCGGCAAGTCGACACTGCTCAAGATCATGGCCGGCTACGACAAGGAGTGGACCGGCGAGGCCTGGGTCGCCGAGGGCGCGCGCGTCGGCTACCTGCCGCAGGAGCCGAAACTCGACGAGAGCCTGAACGTCCGCGACAACGTCATGCTCGGCGTCGGCCCGCAAAAGGCGATCCTCGACCGCTACAACGAACTCGCGATGAACTATTCCGACGAGACCGCAGACGAGATGACGGCGCTGCAGGACGAGATCGAGGCCAAGGGGCTGTGGGATCTCGATTCCAAGGTCGATCAGGCGATGGACGCGCTGCGCTGCCCGCCCGACGACTGGGAGGTCGGCAAGCTCTCGGGCGGCGAGCGGCGCCGCGTCGCCTTGTGCAAGCTGCTGCTGGAGCAGAACGAACTGCTCCTGCTCGACGAGCCGACCAACCATCTCGACGCCGAGACCACGGCCTGGCTCGAAGGCCATCTGCGGAGCTATCCGGGCGCGATCCTGATCGTCACCCACGACCGCTACTTCCTCGACAACGTCACGAGCTGGATCCTGGAGCTCGATCGCGGCCAGGGCATCCCCTATGAGGGCAACTACTCGGCCTGGTCGGTGCAGAAGCAGAAGCGCCTCGCCCAGGAGGGGCGCGAGGACGTCTCGCGCCAGAAGACGCTGGAGCGCGAGCAGGAGTGGATCTCTGCCTCGCCAAAAGCGCGCCAGGCCAAGAGCAAGGCGCGCATCCAGCGCTATGACGAACTCGTCCAGAAGGCGGCCAACAAGGGCCCCGACACCGCGCAGATCATCATCCCGATCGCGGAACGGCTGGGCAACAACGTCGTCGATTTCGAGAATCTCTCCAAGGGCTTCCAGGACAAGCTTCTCATCGACGACCTGACTTTCAAACTGCCGCCGGGCGGCATCGTCGGCATCATCGGTCCCAACGGCGCGGGCAAGACGACGCTGTTCCGGATGATCACCGGCGTCGACAAGCCCGATGCGGGCACGATCAGGATCGGCGAGAGCGTCAAGCTCGGCTATGTCGACCAGAGCCGCGACTCGCTCGACGACAAGAAGAACGTCTGGGAGGAGATCTCGGGCGGAAACGACATCATCTATCTCGGTAAGAAAGAAATTAATTCAAGGGCTTATTGCTCTGCCTTCAACTTCAAGGGCGGCGACCAGCAGAAGAAGGTCGGCTCGCTCTCGGGCGGCGAGCGCAACCGCGTCCACCTCGCCAAGATGCTGAAATCGGGCGCAAACGTCCTGCTGCTCGACGAGCCGACCAATGACCTCGACGTCGACACGCTCAGGGCTCTGGAAGAGGCGCTGGAAGATTATGCCGGCTGCGCCGTGATCATCAGCCACGATCGCTGGTTCCTGGACCGGATCGCGACGCATATCCTCGCTTTCGAAGGCGACAGCCATGTCGAGTGGTTCGAGGGCAATTTCGCGGAGTACGAGGAAGACAAGAAGCGGCGCCTCGGAATAGATTCGACCATTCCGAAGCGGATCCAATACAAGAAATTCTCGCGGTGACTTAGGATTTCTTGAATGGCATGTTGCCGTTCCTGTTTTGAATGAGTCTGGATTACGCAACGTCAGGCTTTCCTGCTGACGTTGCGTTCGCCCTCGTTGACAGCAACGAGCCGGCCATGGATCATGGCGGTTGTCCGGTCCTCGTCATGCAACCGTCATGGCGGTGGTCTGATCTCTGCGTCGCCACGAGGGACCGCTTTTCATGGGAATGCCCGCCGCCCGGGTCACCGACATGCACACCTGCCCGATGGTGTCGCCGGGCCCGGTGCCGCATGTCGGCGGGCCGATTATCCCGCCCTGCGCACCGACCGTGCTGATCGGCGGGCTGCCGGCGGCGCGGGTCACCGACAAATGCATCTGCGTCGGGCCGATGGACATGATCGTCAAGGGCTCGGCCAGCGTGCTGATCATGGGCCAGCCCGCGGCCCGCATCGGCGACACCACGACTCATGGCGGGGTGATCATCACCGGGCAGGCGAATGTGCTGATCGGCGACATGTCGAGCGGCGGCGATATGGGGGCGGGCGGGGCGGTGCCCGGCGTGGTCAAGCCCTGCATGAAGGATGCGGCACAGAATAACTCGCCCTTCGTGACGACATGACCTGACCGAAGCATGACGACGCCCACGACGCATCCCGGCCGAAGGAGCCCGCCTTGACCTCTTCCGGCCCCGGGCCTGGCCAAGGCCCCTTCTCGACACTCATCGCGGCGGCGTTCGCTCATCTTCCGCCGGACCGTTTCGCGGTGCTGGACGGCGCTCTCTACGACGACCTGCCGGCGACGCTGGCCCGGAGCGGCGTCAGGGCGCAGCCGCTTTTTCTCGAAGCCGGCAATGCGGGGGCCGTGGCGTCGGGGCCTTTTCTGGCGCCGCTGGACACGCCGGAGCAGATCGCCGCTCTGACGGCGCTCGTCGCTGGCCATCGTCTGCCGGTGATCTGGTCCTGGGCGCGCGGCCAGGCGGCCCTGTACCGGCATCTGCGGACGATCAACATCGCCGACGTGCCGATCGAGCGCGACATCGACGAGGATGCTGACGATCCGGAATGGGACGGGCAGCGCGCGCCGTCGCGGCGCACGGTCGTGTTCAGGCATTGGGACAGCGACGTGCTGGTCAAGGTGCAGCCGCTGCTCGATCCCGGCCAGAGTGCGCGGTTGCTCGGCGCGAGCGCGGGGGTGAGCTACCTTCCGTTCCACTCGACGGGGGACGCCGCCGTCTCCTGGCTGATGCCGACCGATTCGACGCCGCCCGCGACCGGCGTCATCTCGTTCTCGGCCGACCAGTTCGCGGCCCTGTCCAATTCGCGGCTGCTGGAATCGCGGCGCAACATCATGACGTATCTGCGCGAGACGGCTGCCGAGGATCTGGAAGGCGTCGCCGATCCGGAGCTTTACGCGATGGTCGTCGAGGCCGAGGTCGCCGGCAACGTCATCGGTCTCAAGAGCGAGCATGCTCACGGGCTCTGGGCCTTCCTGCATGTCATCACGGGCGGCGAAAGCAGCCAGTCGCGCGATATCCGGCAGCACTTCTACAAGGCGGCCGAGGATCCCGAGATCGTGCTGAAGCAAGTGCTGGACGACGTCATGGCCGAGCTGGATTGAGCAGCTGCGATGCCGGCTCCGATCGTCGCCATCATCATCGGGGCCGCGGCCCGCCAACTGGCGAAAATGGCGGCCAAGCGGGCGGCCGCCCGGCTGGCGCAGCAATACGTCAAGAAGCAGCTCAAGAAAAAGATCGACGACGCCATCAAGAAGGCCGCCGAAAAACTCAAGAAGGCCGCCGAGGACCGCGCCAAGAACTGCAAGACCTGCAAACCGGATCCCGACCCCTGCCGCGCGCTGAAGAAAGGCGATCCGGACGGGTCGGGGACGTATCGCGGCGGCAGCTATGGCGGCACCAGGGGGCAAGGCGCGCTTGGTCGCGATTCAAACCATATGCCGGCGGACTCGGCGAGTCCGATGCGAAAGTCACAGGGACCCTCGATCCAGATGGAGAGGGGCGACCACGGCAACACGCGGTCCTATGGCGGCGGGACGGCGGCGGACAATTATCGGCTGCGTCAGGAGCGCCTGATCGAGGCCGGCAAGATGGAGGAGGCTTTCGCCATGGACGTCGCCGATGTCATGCGCATTGCCGCCGAAGGTGGCGACGTCACCAAATATGCGGATGCGATCGCCGAGGCGGCAGCCTATCTCTGGTGCCTGAAGAAACACGGCCTGGCCTAAAACTGCCAGCCCCGGGGAGGGACGAACAGATGGACATCGAACCACGCATCGGCGTCGGGCCGCTCAAACTGCTGATGTCGCGGGAGCAGGTGGCGGGCGTGCTCGGCGCTCCTGATAGCCTTTACGACCCGTCCGATGACGAGATTTTCGATGCGAGCGAGAAGAAGTTCTACAGGGGGCAGATCGTCGAGATCCGCAAGAAGTCCAAGGTCATGGCCCTGTGGGACCTGATCTTCGAGAAGAATCGCCTCGTCTGCATCAACATGCGCGGCGATTCCGCGGATTATACGATCGCTGACATGGCGGTCGGCGGTGACAGGATGGCGCTGCTCGCCCATGTCCAGCGGCGCGATCCCGACGTCTATATCCGAAGCGAGAACTATGCCTTCATGGGGACGGGCCTATGCATCTCGCGGGCGAAGAACCGCAAGGACATCAACTACGTCCGGCTCTACGACATCGCCTTCAAGGCCAAGCGCCTGGAGTTCGAACTGTACAAGAAGCACGCCGGGCCGATCATCCCATAGCTTGGTCCGGAGCGCACCATCGCTCCGGACGCCGCGCCGTAGCGCTACCGCGCGATCTCAAATTGCCGCAGCGCGCCCTCGCGACCGCCGACCAGGATCCGCTCGTCGACCTTCGTTACATCCCTCAACCCGCACAGCGCCATGGTGATGTCGAGCTCCTTGCGGATGATGTCGAAGCAGGCGGTGACGCCGGCCTCGCCCATGGCGCCGAGCCCATAGAGGAAGGCGCGGCCGATGAAGGTGCCATGTGCGCCGAGCGCGAGAGCCTTGATCACGTCCTGGCCGGAGCGGATGCCGCCATCGAACAGGATCTCCATGCGGTTGCCGACCTGGTCGACGATCGCCGGCAGGGCCTCGATCGAGGAGAGCGCGCCGTCGAGCTGGCGCCCGCCATGGTTGGAGACGATCAGCGCGTCGGCGCCGGTTTTCATCGCCATCTCAGCATCTTCCGGGTCGAGGATGCCTTTCAGAATCAACTTGCCGCCCCATTGGTCCTTGATCCATTGGATGTCGTCCCAGTTCAGCTTGGGATCGAACTGGGTCGAGGTCCAGGTCGAGAGCGAGCTCATGTCGGCGACGCCCGTGACGTGACCGACGATATTGCCGAAGGAGCGCCGCGGCGTGTCGAGCATCTTCAGGCACCAGGCCGGCTTGGTGGCGAGATTGATCAGGTTGGCGAGCGTCGGCTTGGGCGGGGCGGAGAGGCCGTTGCGGAGGTCCTTGTGGCGCTGGCCGAGGATCTGGAGATCGAGCGTCAGCACCAGCGCGGTGACGCCGGCCTTCTTGGCGCGCTGGATCAGCCGGGCGATGAAGTCTCGGTCCTTCATCACATAAAGCTGGAACCAGAAGGGCTGGCCGACATGATTGGCGATGTCCTCCAGCGAGCAGATGCTCATGGTCGAAAGCGTGAAGGGCACGCCAGCCTTGTGGGCAGCGCGGGCGGCGAGGATTTCGCCGTCGGCGTGCTGCATGCCGGTCATCCCGGTCGGCGCGAGCGCGACCGGCATCGAGACCGGCATGCCGACCATGGTCGAGGCCAAAGTGCGGTCGGTCATGTCGACGGCGACGCGCTGGCGCAGTTTGATCTTCGCGAAATCGGCCTCGTTGGCGCGGTAGGTGCCCTCGGTCCAAGCGCCTGAATCGGCGTAATCGTAGAACATGCGCGGCACGCGGCGCCTGGCCATCACGCGCAGGTCTTCGATGGTCAGGGGCTGGGCCATGGGTCGTCGCCTCCATGCTCTGGCTTTTCAGCGGAGGTCGCATGGAACGTTGCGGGAGGCAACCGGCGGCTCCCGCGCAGAGGGTGGCTCGGCGCGGGGCGCAGCCATCGCCGGTGGTTGAGCCGTGGCCTGCGATCCTGTAGGGCGGGCCGTCCTCCCTCCGACGCAAGAGACCTGCCGATGATCCTGCGGCTCGCCGCCACGTTGCTCGCCTTCTGCCTGCTCGCGCCTGTCGCGCATGCGAAGGAGGCCGCCGGCTGGAAGACCGGGCGCGAGGCGGCCGCGATCGAGCGTCGCGTCGAGGCGCTGTTGGCGCGGATGACGCTGGCGGAAAAGGTCGGCCAGCTTCACCTGTCGGGACGCGGCGACGGCTTCGACATCAAGCAGATCAGAGCCGGCCGGATGGGCGCGGTGATGAATTTCGTCGTGCCGCAGGAGGTCGCCGACGTCCAGAAGGCGGTGCGCGAGTCGCGGCTGAGGATTCCGCTGATCATCGGGCTCGACGCCGTTCACGGCTTCTCGACCTATTTTCCGCTGCCGCTCGGCCAGGCCTCGAGCTGGAATCCGGAATTGATCGAGGAGGCGGCTTACTGGACCGGTCGTGAGGCCAGCGCCGCCGGCGTCAACTGGACTTTCGCCCCGATGGTCGACATGTCGCGCGATCCGCGCTGGGGCCGCGTGCTCGAAGGCGCGGGCGAGGACGCCCATCTCGCCTCAGTCGTCGCCGCGGCCCGCACGCGCGGCTATCAGCGCGGCGGGGTCGCCGCGACGGTGAAGCATTTCGTCGGTTACGGCGCGGCCGAGGCCGGGCGCGACTACAATTCGACCTGGATTCCGACCAGCCAGTTGCACGACCTGCACCTGCCGCCGTTCAAGGCCGCGTTCGAGGCCGGCGCGATGACGGCGATGGCGGCCTTCAACGCGTTGAACGGCATGCCGGCGACCGCCCATCGCGGCATGCTGACCGACCTGCTGCGCAAGAAATGGGGCTTTCGCGGCTTCGTGACCTCCGATTTCGGCTCGATCACCGAACTGCGGCTGCACGGCATCGCGAAGGATGATCCCGAGGCGGCCCGCAAGGCGCTGCTCGCCGGCATCGACATGGATATGATGGGCGACGTCTACCACAAGCACCTCGCCAACGAGGTGCGGGCCGGGCGCGTGCCGATGGCGGCGCTCGACGAGGCTGTGCGCCGGGTGCTGCGGGTCAAATTCCATCTCGGCCTGTTCGAGCGGCCGGATGTCGACCCGGCTGCAGCGCCGGCGCTGATGCAGACGCAGGGCGCGCGCGACGCGGCGCTCCGGATCGCCCAGGAAGGCATCATCCTGCTCAAGAATGCCGATGCGACGCTGCCGATCGCGCCGGCGGTCAAATCCGTCGCCGTGATCGGTGCGATGGCGCGGCCGGAGGCTGACCGCGTCTGGACCGATCCGGCGGGGCTCGGCCGACGCACCATCCAGGCCCTGCCCGAGGCGCTAAAGGAACGGCTGGCGGGCGACGTCGCCGTGGCCTACGAGCCCGCCTTCACCAAGGCTTGCGGAACGGAATATGCCGACCGGGAGGCGGCGCTGCGAGCCGCCGCTGCGAGCGACCTGATCGTCGCCATGCTCGGCGAGGATTGCGAATTCATGGGGGAGGGCGCTTCGCGCGCCAATCTCGGCCTGCCGGGCGTGCAGCAGGATCTTCTCGAGGCGCTGGTCGCCACGGGCAAGCCCGTGGTGCTCGTGCTGGCGACGGGCCGTCCGCTGGTGCTGACCTGGGCCGACGCCAACGTCGCCGCCATCGTCCAGACCTTCCATGGCGGCACGGAGGGGCGCACGGCGATCGCCGACGTGCTGACCGGGAAGGTCAACCCGTCGGGACGTACGCCGATGAGCTTTCCGCGGTCCGTCGGCCAGATTCCGGTCTATTATGACCAGTTGCCGACGGGGCGTCCGCAGATCATCCGGCAGCGCTACGAATCGATCTTCATGGACGAGAAGAACGAGGCCCTCTACCCGTTCGGCCACGGCCTGTCCTATAGCGGCTTCAGTTATGCCGATCCGCGCGTCTCTCGGCCGAGCATCGCCCTTGACGGGACGGTGGAGGTCGCGGTCGACGTCACCAACGCCAGCGCCCGCGATGGGCGGGAGGTCGTCCAGCTCTATATCCGCCGCCCCGTCGCCAGCCGCTCGCGGCCTGTGCGAGAACTCAAGGCCTTCGAGAAGGTGATGATCGCGGCGGGCGAAACAAAAACCGTGCGGCTGCGGCTGGAGGCGTCGCGCCTCGGCTTCCACGACGATGAGGGGCGGTATCTGAACGAGCCGGGCGAGGTCGAAATCTATCTCGGCGGTTCGTCTCTTGCCTCCGCGAAGACGCTGCTGCGGTTGACCAAGTCTTGATCGCATGCGTTTAGATCATGCCTGCCCTTTGGTCTCGACAAGGCGGATTTTTCGGTCAATTCTCGAAACGCGCGGCCCCCGGACGCTCGCTTCCGGTCGTCGTGCAACGACGCTTTGGCTTCAAAGGGATGCGGCGATGGCGACCGGAACCGTGAAATGGTTCAATACTGAGAAGGGCTTTGGTTTCATTCAGCCTGCGGATGGCGGCAAGGATGTGTTCGTGCACATCACCGCCGTGAAGGAGGCAGGCTTGATGACACTGACGGAAGGACAGAAAGTCTCGTTCGAACTCAAGACAGAACGCGGCAAGACGGCGGCGGGTTCGCTGCAGCTTCTCTGATCCTTCGACCACAGGATCTCCATGGCGATCGCATCCAGGCTGCTGCGATGACGGATAGTTTTGCGCCCGGCTCGGTTGCCGGCGTGTTCGTCGCAAACGGGCCGACAACACGGCCGCATCCCTTCGTCAGCGCGCCGGTTCCGCTCCTCGAACTCGACCATGCCGGCATCATCGGCGATCTCCATGCCGGCGCGACCCGCCGCTCCGGGGCGCGCGAGCCCTGGCTGCCGCGCGGCACGGTCCTGCGCAACGACCGGCAGCTTTCGGCGCTTTGCTCCGACGAGTTTTTCCGGGTGGCCGAGGCGCTCGGCCTCGCCGAACTGAAACCGGAATGGATCGGCGGCAATCTTCTCATCCAGGGGCTGCCGGATTTTTCGCGCATCGCGCCGGGCAGCCGGCTTGCCTTCGGCGGCTCGTGGTGCGGCAAGGGGCGGTTCGACGGCGGCGCGGTGTTGCGGGTCGAGGCCTACAACAAGCCCTGCCGGCAGGCGGGGCGGGCGCTGGCGGCCGCAGTCGGTCAGGCCGGGCTCGAATTCGGCTTCATCAAGGCGGCGGCCATCCTGCGCGGGCTCGTCCTCAGCGTCGATCTCCCGGGCGAGATCAGGCCGGGTGATGCGGTCGTTCCGATCGCGCCGGTCGTGGCGGCGCGGACAGGCTGAGCGGTACGGCGAGACGTCGGGCGGCGGCGACGCAGGCCGCAACCGCGAGGCAGACGGTCAGCATGGCCAGGCTGACGCTTTCGCCGAGAAGCAGCGCCGCCAGCGCCAACCCGAAAAACGGCTGCAGCAGTTGCAACTGGCCGACGGCGGCGATGCCGCCTTGGGCGAGGCCGCGATACCAGAACACGAAACCGATCAGCATGCTGAACAACGAGACGTAGGCGAGGCTGAGCCAGGCCGCCGGGCCGGCCGCAGCGAAGGAGGCCGGCAAAGTCCAGGCGGCGAGCGCCGCCATGAGCGGCAGCGACATCACGAGCGCCCAGGAAATCACCTGCCAGCCGCCGAGCCGGCGCGAGAGCACCGCGCCTTCCGCATAGCCGAGGCCGCAGATCACGACCGCCGCCAGCATCATCAGATCGCCAGGCGATGCGCCGGAAAAACCCTGCGCCAGCGCATAGCCGACGACGAGTCCGCTGCCGAGACAGGAGAACAGCCAGAAGGCCGGAGCCGGCCGCTCGCCGCCGCGCAGCACGCCGAAGACCGCCGTCGCCAGGGGCAGAAGCCCGATGAAGACGATGGAACGGGCCGAAGTGACGTATTGCAGCGCCAGCGCTGTCAATAGCGGGAAGCCGATGACGACGCAGAGCGCGACCACGGCGAGCGGGGCGATGTCCGTCCGCTCGGGCCGCCTCTCGCGGAAGATGAGCAGCAGTCCGAGCGCAACGATTCCGGCGATGCCGGCGCGCGCGACCGTCAGGAAGACGGGATCGAACCCGGCGACGGCCAGCCGGGTCGCCGGCAGCGAGCCGCTGAAGATCAGAACTCCGATCAGGCCGTTGATCAGGCCGCTCGCCGTCTTGGTCATCGTCGCTGCTCCGCTTTTACGCTGGATCGGACAGGCGACGCCGCTTATCCAGAGACAGTTCGGTACAGTTGGGGAAAACTGTCATGGCAACAGGTGCGGTACAGTCGGCTGGTCGGCTCGCTCCGGCCCGGGAGGGCGGCCCGCAAGTGGGGCGCGTCATGGCGGCGATCGAGCAGCGCATCGCCGGCCGGACGCTCGGCCCGGGCGCGCGGTTGCCCTCGATCCGCGGGTTCGCGACGGCGATGGGCGTCTCGAAATCGACCGTCGTCGACGCTTATGACCGGCTCGCGGCGGAGGGCGTGATCCGGGCGCGGCGCGGCTCCGGCTTCTATGTCGCTGGCCATGCGCCGCCCTTCGCGCTCGCCGAACTCGGCCCGAAATTGGAGCGTGCGGTCGATCCATTCTGGGTCTCGCGGCAAGCTCTGGAGGCCGGCGAGCACGTGCTCAAGCCGGGATGCGGCTGGCTCCCGGCCGATTGGCTGCCGCAGGACAGCCTGCGCCGGGCGCTGCGAACGCTGTCGCGCGCGTCGGCGGAAACGCTTGCCGATTACGGCACGCCGTTGGGCCTGGCCCCGCTGCGCCAGGTTCTGGCCCGACGTCTGGCGCCGGTCGGCGTCGACGCCGCGCCCGACCGGATCATGCTGACGGAATCCGGCACGCAGGCGCTCGACCTCGCCTGCCGCTTCCTGGTCGATCCCGGCGACACGGTGCTCGTCGACGATCCCTGCTATTTCAACTTCCATGCCCTGCTCCGGGCGCATCGCGTCCGCATCGTCAGCGTGCCCTACACGCCGACCGGCCCGGATATCGCCGCGTTCGAGCGGGTGCTGGCGGCGGAGCGCCCGCGTCTCTACATCACCAACTCCGCGCTCCACAATCCGACCGGGGCGACGCTCTCGGCCGTCGTGGCGCATCGCGTGCTCAAGCTCGCCGAGCAGTCCGGGCTGACGATCGTCGAGGATGACATCTTCGCCGATTTCGAGCCGGAGCCGGCGCCGCGCCTCGCCGCCTTCGACGGGCTCGATCGCGTCATCCAGATCGGCAGTTTCTCGAAATCACTCTCGGCGTCGGTGCGCTGCGGCTACATCGCCGCCAGGCGCGACTGGATCGAAGGGCTGGTCGACCTGAAGATCGCAGCCTCCTTCGGCACCGGCCGCCTCGCGGCCGAAATGGTCCTCGGCCTTCTCAAGGACGGCGGCTACCGCAAGCACATGGACGGCCTGCGCACGCGTCTGGCGCGCGCCAGAAGCGAGACCTCGGCACGGTTGCAAGCTATCGGCGTCCTGCCCTGGACCGAACCGCGCGGCGGGATGTTCCTGTGGTGCGCGCTGCCGGGCGGGGTCGATGCTGCGGCGATCGCGCGGCGGCTCCTGGCGGAAGACATCGTCCTGGCGCCGGGCAACGTCTACAGCCTGTCGCAATCGGCGAGCGGCTTCATGCGCTTCAACGTGGCGCAATCGGGCGATCCGCGCCTGTTCAGCGTGCTGGAGCGGGCGATGAGGCAAGGCTGAGCACGAGCGCTCCAGACAGGCGCAGATTGCGCTTGCAGGCATTCGGAGATTGACATAAAGATATCTTTATATCTTTTTCCGATAAAGGACATGGTCCTTGCGCGCGCTGAACACGCTGTCATCCGATGTTCTGCTGGCCGGCCTGCGCGCCGCAGGGGAAGAGACGCGTCTGCGCATCTTGGCGCTGCTTTCGGAAGGCGAGCTCTCGGTCTCCGACCTCACCGATATTCTCGGCCAGTCGCAGCCGCGCATCTCGCGCCATCTCAAGCTGCTCGCCGAGGCCGGTCTGGTGCGGCGCTCGCGCGAAGGCGCCTGGGCTTTCTTCCGACTCGACGAGACCGGTGCCGGCGGAGCCTTCGCGGCCTCGCTCGCAGGCTGGCTCGATCCATCCGACAGGGTCCTCGCGGCCGATCGCGAGCGTCTGGCCGCGGTGCGCAGCAGCCGCGCCGAGGCGGCCCAGAGCTACTTCGCCGGCGTGGCGCGCGACTGGGACCGCCTGCGCAGCCTGCACGCTCCCGACGAGGCGGTGGAGGCCGCCGTCCAGGCCGCCTCCGGCGAGGGCGCGCGCGGGGCGCTGCTCGATCTCGGCACCGGAACCGGCCGGATGCTGGAGACGATCGCGCCCGCTTTCGGCCGCGCCGTCGGCGTCGACGCGAACCATGCCATGCTGGCGGTGGCGCGCGCCAATCTGGAGAAGGCGGGTCTCGCGCGCGTCGAACTGCGCCAGGGCGACATCTACGCGCTGCCCTTCGCGCGCGGCGCCTTCGATCTCGCGATCATCCATCAGGTGCTGCATTTCCTCGACGATCCCGGCCGGGCGATCCGCGAGGCGGCGGCCATGCTGGCGCCCGGCGGGCGCCTGATCGTGGTCGACTTCGCGCCGCACGAGATGGAGTTCCTGCGCAGCGAGCATGCGCATCGCCGGCTCGGCTTCACCGAGGCGCAGATCGCCGGCTGGTTCGCCGATGCCGGGCTCGCCTGCGACCTGGCCGAGGAGATCAGGGCCGCCGGCGGCAAGGCGAGCGAACTGACCGTGATGCTCTGGCGCGGCCAGGACCGGCGCGAGCCGGCCGGGGCGAGCGTGCGCCCAACCCGATCCGAGGCAGCCTGATGAACGCGTTCCGCCCCAGCCGCCACGGCTCGCGCCGTCCGCGCGTCTCCTTCGAGTTCTTCCCGCCGAAGACGGCCGAGATGGAGACCGCCCTGTGGGAAAGCGTGCGCCGGCTCGAGCCGCTGGGGCCGAGCTTCGTCTCGGTGACCTATGGCGCCGGCGGCTCGACGCGCGAGCGCACCCACGCGACCGTCAAACGCATGGTCGAGGAGACCGGCCTCAAGCCGGCAGCGCATCTGACCTGCGTCTCCGCCACGCGCGACGAGGTCGACGAGGTGATCCGGGGCTACTGGGCCGCCGGCGTGCGCCATGTCGTGGCGCTGCGCGGCGATCCGGCGGGCGGTCTCGGCACGACCTATCAGCCCCATCCCGGCGGCTACGACCAGACCTCCGATCTTGTCGCCGGCATCCGCCGCGTCGGCGATTTCGAGGTCACCGTGTCGGCCTATCCGGAAAAGCACCCGGAAGCGGCCTCGCTCGACGCCGATATCGACGCGCTGAAGAAGAAGGTCGATGCCGGCGCGACGCGGGCGATCACCCAGTTCTTCTTCGATAACGATGTCTATTTCCGCTATCTCGACAAGGTCCGCGCCGCCGGGATCGACATCCCCATCCTGCCCGGCATCGTGCCGGTCCAGAACTTCAAGCAAACCGCGAATTTTGCCCGCAAGACCGGGGCGAGCGTGCCGCAATGGCTCGCCGACCGCTTCGAGGGGCTGGAGGACGACGCGGCGACGCGTCGTCTGGTGGCGGCCGCGGTCTGCGCCGAACAGGTGCTCGACCTGATCGACCGGGGCGTCTCCGACCTGCATTTCTACACGATGAACAAGGCCGATCTGGTCTATGCGATCTGCCATCTGGTGGGGCTGAAGCCCGAGAAGGCGGCGGCGCAGGCTGCGGCGGCGGAGTGAAGCATCGCGCATTTGCCACTATATAGAGGCGCATGCTCGCAAGGAGGTCACCATGGCCGAACCGGAAAGCCTGATACTCGCCAAACTAAAGAAGATGGAAAGCACGATTGAACGGGGCTTCTTTGCCGTCAACGATCGGCTCGACCGCCTTGAAACCAAGGTTGAGAACGTCAAGCAAGCCGCATTCGGCGAGTCCGTCCTTGGTCGGTATGCAGCTGGCGAGGTCGAACAACGCCTCGAAGCGATCGAGAAGCGTTTGGCGAAAATTGAGAAAACCGGGCGGTGACGCCCAAATCCTGATTGGTCAGTGTGTTCGATGTCTGATTTCCAGCCCACCCCCATCGACGGCGCCGAGATCGCGGCATCCCTGCGGCAGGCCGCCTCCGAGCGCATCCTCGTGCTCGACGGCGCGATGGGCACGCAGATCCAGGATCTGAAGCTGTCGGAGGCGGATTTCCGCGGCGAGCGCTTCAAGGAATGGTCCCACGACCTCAAGGGCAACAACGACCTGATCGCGCTGACGCTGCCGGACGCGCTGCGCGACATCCATCTGGCCTATTTCCGCGCCGGGGCCGACATCGTCGAGACCAACACCTTTTCGGGCACCTCGATCGCCCAGGCCGATTACGGCATGGAGGCGCTGGTCCACGAGTTGAACGTCGAAGCCGCACGGATCGCGCGCGAGGCCGCAGGCATCGCCCAGAAGGAAGACGGCCGCCGCCGCTTCGTCGCCGGCGCGGTCGGGCCGACCAACCGCACGCTCTCGATCTCGCCCGACGTCAACAATCCGGGCTTCCGGGCCGTGACCTTCGACCAGGTGCGCGAATCCTACGCCGAGCAGATGCGCGGGCTGATCGAGGGCGGTGCGGAACTGATCCTGGTCGAGACGATCTTCGACACACTCAACGCCAAGGCCGCGATCGTCGCGATCGAGGAGGTCTATCGCGAGAAGGGCATCCGCCTGCCGGTGATGATCTCCGGCACGATCACCGACCTGTCGGGCCGCACATTGTCGGGCCAGACCACCGAGGCGTTCTGGAACGCGATCCGCCATGCCGCGCCGCTGACCGTTGGCCTCAATTGCGCGCTGGGCGCGCGCGAGATGCGGGCTCACATCAAGGACCTGTCGCGGGTCGCCGATACGCTGGTCTGCGCCTATCCGAACGCCGGCCTGCCCAACGAGTTCGGCCTCTATGACGAGCGGCCCGAAGCGACCGCGACGATGCTCGCAGAGTTCGCCGATGCCGGGTTAGTCAACATGGTCGGCGGCTGCTGCGGCACGACGCCGGACCACATTCGCGCCATTGCCGAAGCGGTGGCCGGCAAGGCCCCGCGCAAGGTGCCCGAGATCAAGCGCTATCTGCGCCTGTCGGGGCTCGAGCCCTTCACGCTCGACGAGACGATCCCCTTCGTCAATGTCGGCGAGCGCACCAACGTCACCGGCTCGGCCAGGTTCAGGAAGCTCGTGAAGGAGGGGGACTACGCCGCCGCGCTCGACGTCGCGCGCGACCAGGTCGCCAATGGCGCGCAGGTCATCGACATCAACATGGACGAGGGCCTGCTCGACAGCCAAGCCGCGATGACCGAGTTCTGCAACCTGATCGCCTCGGAGCCGGACATCTCGCGCGTGCCGATCATGGTCGATTCGTCGAAGTTCCATGTCATCGAGGCCGGCCTCAAAACGATCCAGGGCAAGCCGATCGTCAACTCGATCTCGATGAAGGAGGGCGAGGAAGCCTTCCTCGAACACGCCCGCATCTGCCGGAACTACGGCGCTGCGGTGGTCGTGATGGCGTTCGACGAGACCGGCCAGGCGGATACGTTCGCCCGCAAGATCGAGATTTGCACGCGCGCCCACAAGCTGCTGACCGAGCAAGCCGGGTTCCCGCCCGAGGACATCATCTTCGACCCGAACATCTTTGCGGTGGCGACGGGCATCGAGGAGCACGACAATTACGGCAACGATTTCATCGAGGCCACCAAGGCGATCCGCGAAACGCTACCGCACGCCCATATCTCGGGCGGCGTCTCGAACCTGTCCTTCTCCTTCCGCGGAAACGAAAAAGTCCGCGAGGCGATGCATTCGGTCTTCCTCTACCATTGCATCAAGGCCGGCATGGACATGGGCATCGTCAATGCCGGCCAGCTCGGTTCCTATGACGACCTCGATCCGGAGCTGCGCGAGCTCTGCGAGGACGTCGTCCTCAACCGGCGCAAGGATTCGACCGAGCGGCTGCTCGACGCGGCCCCGCGCTTCAAGGGCGACGGCTCGGTCTCCTTCTCCGGCAAGGACATGGCCTGGCGCGAAAACCCGGTCGAGAAGCGGCTGGAATACGCGCTGGTGAACGGCATCACCGCGTTCATCGACGCGGATACCGAGGAGGCGAGACAGCAGGCGGAGAAGCCGCTGCATGTCATCGAAGGCCCGCTGATGGCCGGCATGAACGTGGTCGGCGACCTGTTCGGCGCCGGCAAGATGTTCCTGCCGCAGGTGGTCAAGTCGGCCCGCGTGATGAAGCAGGCGGTGGCCTATCTCATGCCCTTCATGGAGGAGGAGAAGCGCCTCAATGGCGGCGGCGAACGCTCGGCCGCCGGCAAGGTGCTGATGGCGACGGTGAAGGGCGACGTCCACGACATCGGCAAGAACATCGTCGGCGTCGTGCTCCAGTGCAACAATTACGAGGTCATCGACCTCGGCGTGATGGTGCCGACCCAGAAAATCCTCGACACCGCCCGCAAGGAGAAGGTCGACATCATTGGGCTGTCGGGGCTGATCACGCCCTCGCTCGACGAGATGGTGACGGTGGCCTCCGAAATGGAGCGCGAGGGTTTCGACATCCCCCTGCTGATCGGCGGGGCGACGACGAGTCGCGTCCATACGGCGGTGAAGATCCACCCGGCCTACGAGAAGGGCCAGACAGTCTATGTCACCGACGCCTCGCGCGCGGTCGGCGTCGTCTCCAGCCTGCTGTCGCAGGATCAGAAGCCGGCCTATGTCGAGGGCATTCGCGCCGAATACGCCAAGGTCTCGGCCGCGCATCGCCGCTCGGAGGCCGACAAGCAGCGCCTGCCGCTGGCGAAGGCTCGCGCCAACGCCTTCAGACCGGACTGGTCGTCCTATTCGCCGCCAAAGCCGAGCTTCCTCGGCACGCGAGTGTTCCGGACCTATGACGTCGCCGATCTCGTGCCGGTGATCGACTGGACGCCGTTTTTCCAGACCTGGGAGATGAAGGGCCGCTTCCCCGCCATCCTCGAGGACGAGAAGCAGGGCGAGGCGGCGCGCGCGCTCTGGGACGACGCGCAGGCGATGCTCAAGCGCATCGTCGAGGAGCGCTGGTTCAATCCGAAAGCCGTTATCGGCTTCTGGCCGGCGAACGCGATCGGAGACGACATCCGGCTCTATTCTGGCGAGAGCCGCAGCGAAAAGCTCGCGACGTTCCACGGCCTGCGCCAGCAGCTCTCCAAGCGCGACGGTAAACCGAACCTGTCCATTTCCGATTTCGTTGCGCCGGAAGGCACGGCTCCCGATTACATCGGGGCGTTCGTGGTGACCGCCGGCGCGGAGGAGGAGCGCATCTCGGAGAAATTCGCGCGTGATAATGACGACTACCGTTCGATCATGGTGAAAGCCTTGGCCGACCGCATCGCCGAGGCCATGGCCGAGCGTATGCACCAGCTCGTGCGCAAGGAGTTCTGGGGTTACGCGCCCGACGAGACGGTTTCCAACGAGGATCTGATCCGCGAGGAGTATCGCGGCATCCGCCCGGCGCCGGGCTATCCGGCCCAGCCCGACCACACCGAGAAGGCGACCTTGTTCGAGCTGCTGCAGGCCGAGCGCCGCGTCGGCGTCAGGCTGACCGAAAGCTTCGCGATGTGGCCGGGTTCTTCGGTCTCGGGCCTCTATCTGTCGCACCCCGACGCCTATTATTTCGGCGTCGCCAAGGTCGAGCGCGATCAGGTCGAGGACTATGCGGCACGCAAGGGCATGGCCGTCCACGAGGTCGAGCGCTGGCTCGCGCCGATCCTCAATTACGAGCCGAGCGCCTACCGGTTGGAAGCCGCGGAATGATCATCCGCAAGGCGACCGTCGCAGACCAGCCTCGCGTCTCGACCATCAGGATGGCGGTCACCGAGAACGTGCTGTCTGACCCGTCGAAGGTCACCGAGGCCGAGGTCGACTGGTATCGCGATCACGCGATCTTCCTCGTCGCCGAGATCGATGGCGATGTCGCCGGCTTCGCCTGCGCCAACCACCAGACCGGGTTGATCTGGGCGCTGTTCATGGACAAGGCGCATGAAGGGCGTGGCATCGGCCGGGCGCTACTCGACGCGTCGCTGGCGGGGCTCGCCGCCGCGGGACATGCCCAGGCCTGGCTGACGACCGGGGCGGGCACCCGCGCCGAGCGCTTCTACCGCGCCCATGGCTGGCGCGACATGGGTCGCGAACGCGACGGGCAGATCGTCTTCGTCAAGGGCCTGTAGCGTCGGCCCCTATCTCAAGCCGGGACCGGCGACAGCCCGCCGAAGCCCTCGGCCGGTCTATCCTGGGCTTGTGCCACAGGCACCTCCCGAGACACCGACCGCCGCTCGGCGTCGATGCGCTCGATCATGAAATAGGCGCGTTCGGCGCTGCCGAGCAGGGCCAGGATCGCGCCGCGCTCGACCCAGGGCAGTTCCGCGCCCAGGCGCAGGCAGCGCTCGCGCAATTCCAGCAATTTGGCAATCCGCGGTTCGGCCTGTGCCGCCACTGGAGGGTTGGTCTGGCCGATCGGCACGATCGCGCGCATGGCGTCGGCGACCTCGTCGATCACCGTGTCCACCAGCGCGCGGCCGGTTTCGCCTAAGGGCTGGCGCTCGACGCGGCGGGCAATCTGGTAGAGCGTCTCGCCGAGGCTGGCGGTGTGGTCCTCCTCCTCGATCAGGCTGGCGACCAGATCGGCCCGCGCATAGGGCAGGTCGGCCTTGAACAGGCCCGAGGTGTAGGAGCGGATTTCGCGGTTCAGGATATCCGTCGCCATATAGTGCTCCTCGATCTTGTCGGGCGCGTCGGGCTTGCCCCTGGCGATGTCGAGGAAGAGCAGGGCGGCCTCGAGATAGCGACCGGTCTCGCGCTGGATCGCGGCGACCGCCGTCGCAGGTTCGTCGACCGAGGCGGGCGTGAGATGGCGCGGCTGCGAATAGTCCTCGACATCGTCGAGGGAGGATGCGCCGACCTTCGAAAGAACGCGCTCGAAGACGCCGACGAAGGGGAACAGCAGCGCCGTGTTGAAGATGTTGAAGAAGGTCGAATACAGCCCGACCGCAACCGGGATCAGCGGAAAGGTCTCCTTGCCGTCGCGGACGACCGGCACGCCGGGGTCGCCGCCGAACCACTGCATCACCCAGGCGAGCACGTCCATCGAGACGAAGAACAGCGGGATCGTCACCATCACGCCGATGATGTTGAAGGAGATATGGGCATAGGCCGCCCGCTTGGCGTTCTTTGACAGGTTGAGCGAGGCCATCCAGGAGGTGATGGTGGTGCCAAGGTCCGCCCCGAGCGAGAAGGCGACCGCGGTCTTCCAGTCGAGGATGCCGGCTGCGCCGAGGCCCATGACGATGCCGATCGTCGCCGAGGAGGAGTGGATCATGGCGGTGATGCCGGCGGCGATCAGCACGCAGTAGAACAGGTTGATGTAGCTGTCGGCCTTCAGCGCCGAGATCACGCTCATCACCTCCGGCATGGCGCGCAAGGGGCGCAGGCCGCCGGTCATCAGGTTGAGGCCGTAGAAGATCAGAGCGAAGCCCATGCAGGCGAGCGCGATGTTCTTGAGCTTGTCGGTCTTGGCGAAGATGTGGACCAGGGCGAAAATCCCGGCCAGCAGCAGGCCGAGCGGCCCCAGTGGCAGCGCGATCAGGCCGTTGCCGAGCGTGGTGCCGATATTGGCGCCCATGATCACGCTGATCGCGGGCCTGAGCCCGATCACGCCGGCGTTGACGAGGCCGACCACCATCACGGTCATCGCGGTCGAGGACTGGATCACGCCGGTGATGAAGGTGCCGGCCATGACGCCCTTGACCGGCGTTCCGGCGATCTTTGCCAGGAGCGCGCGCATCTTGTTGACCGCGAGCGACTGGATGCCATTGCTCATGAATTCGAGGCCGAGCATGAAGATGCCGAGGCCCCCGATCACCGGCACGATGACCTGGGTAAAGATGTCGACCTGCATGGTCCCGACTCCGACACACACCCGCGCAAACGGCGCTTCGCCGCCTTCGCAGCTCCCGATCGGGAAGGAGCGCGACAAGCCGCGACGCTGACGCAGGTGTTCAGCGCACGAAAGCAAGCCGGCTGCTTTCCAGACCGGACAAAAGCTTGGTCTGTTCTTGCGACAGATGCGTGACCGTGTTCTGCGCTTGGCGGGCGCAGGCGGTCTGGCCAGGTGGCTGCCTGCATAAAATCGCTGTTTGCCGTGACGCCGTGACAGGAGTGCGTTGCCGCAATCACGCGGGCATTGCCGCGGCCTCCGGCTCGACCCAAGTCTGCGCCACCATCTCATCGATCCAGCCAGAGGCACGCGCCATGACCACAATCGCCATCGTCTTCCATTCCGGCTACGGCCACACCGCCAGGGTCGCCGAGCATGTCCGGAAGGGAGCGGCTTCCACCGGGGCGAGGGTCGACCTCGTCGCGATCGACGCGGAGGGCAATGTGCCGGACGCCGCCTGGGAAACGATCAAGGCCGCCGATGGCGTGATCTTCGGCTCGCCGACCTATATGGGCGGCGTCTCCTGGCAGTTCAAAAATTCGCCGACGCCTCGAGCAAGCCCTGGTACAGCATGGACTGGAAGGGCAAGGTCGCGGCCGGCTTCACCAATTCGGCGGCGCTGAACGGCGACAAGGGCTCGACCATCGCCTATCTCGCGCTGCTCTCCGCCCAGCACAAGATGCTCTGGACCGGCAGCGGCATGCACCCGTCCAACGCCAAGACCTCGACCCGCGACGATCTCAATAATCTCGGCGGCTATCAGGGCCTGCTGGTGACGTCCCCATCCGACGCCGGCGTCGACGAGATGATCTCCGGCGATCTGAAGACGGCCGAGGCCTTCGGCGTCAACGTCGCCGACATGGTCAAGAGCGTGAAGGGCTGAAGCCCGCCGTTCAGCCGGTCTCGCGCAGCGGGCCGGTCGGGGCCAGGGCGGCGAGGGTGTCCAGCGCCTCGCCGAAGGCGTGGACCGAGCCGCCGCCCTGCGCCTTGGCGATATAGAGCGCGGAATCGGCCTGGGCGAACGCGGTCGCGGGCAAGTCTTGCGTCGCGCCGCCGGTGAAGGCGATCCCCATCGAGACAGAGAGCGCCAGCTCCCGGCCGTTCCAGTCGAACGGCCGGTTCAGCGCGCGGTGGACGCCGTCGAATGTGCGGCGCAAGGCGCGCCGCCCGAGTCGCGACGCCAGCACCACGGCGAACTCGTCGCCGCCGATGCGCGCGAGCATCGGCGCGCCCGGCAAGGCGCGGGCAAGCCGTTGCGCGACCTCGCGAAGGCTCGCGTCGCCGGCCGCATGCCCCCATTCGTCGTTGATCGCCTTGAAGCGATCGAGATCGACCAAAGCGAGCGCCGTCTCGACGCCGTCGTCGCGCAGGCCGCCGAGGCGCAGCAGAACTCCGTCGAAGGCGCGACGGTTGGAGAGCCCGGTCAAGGGGTCGCGCAACAACTGCTGCTCCAGCCCGTTCCAGAGCGTCTTTTCGCGCGTCACGTCCTGCTTCGATCCGAACAGGCGGTAGGCGCGACCGTGCTCGAAGGCGACGCGGCCGGTCAGCCGCATCCACCGTGCTTCGCCAGCAGTGGTCAGGATCTCGCAATCGAGGGCAAAGCCGGTGCCGCCCGAGATGCAGGCCGAACGGGCGCGCTCCATGGTCCTGCGCGAGCGGTCGCGATAGAGATCGACGATCGACGGGCGGTGCACCACGGTTCCGCGCCGGATGTCGAAGAGATCGTAGACGCCGTCCGTCCAGCTCAGGCGTTGCGTCGGCAGATGACATTCCCACGCGCCGAAGCCGGCCAGTGGCGCGGCCTGCTCGTAGAGCCGCATCAGGGCGTCCTGCGCTGGCGTCGGCGACGTCAAGACCTGTCGGCTCCCCTTGTTGCAGCACGGCGCTGACGATGCGGCAGACGGTATCGTCCTGATGGTTAACGAGATGTTGCCGGCCTTCGGCGCGCGTGCGGTTTCACTCGCGCCGCAGCGCCTCGATCGGGTCGAGACGGGCCGCCTGATGGGCCGGGTAGAAGCCGAAGAAGACGCCGATCATGCCCGAGACGCCGACGGCGATCAGGATCGTCTCCGCCCGGACCACGGAAGGCCAGCCGGCGATGCTGGCGATGGTCAGCGCCGCACTGACGCCGAGAGCGACGCCGACCGCGCCGCCGATGGTGGCGAGCGTCGTCGCCTCGATCAGGAACTGCGCCAGCACGTCGCGCTTGCGCGCGCCGACGGCCAATCTCAGGCCGATCTCGCGGGTGCGCTCGGTGACCGAGACCAGCATGATGTTCATGATGCCGATGCCGCCGACCAGCAGCGACACCGCCGCCACCGCCGCCAGCAGCCAGGACAAGGTCGTCGCCGCCGCCGTCGCGGTGTTGGCGATCTCGGTCAGGTTGCGGACGATGAAGTCGTCGTCCTGGCCTTCCGTCAGGCGGTGGCGCTGGCGCAGCAGCGCGCCGACCTGTTCGATGCCGGGCGCGATCGCGTCCTCGCTGGCGAACTTGACCATGATGGTCTGGACCGAACGGTCGCGCGCGTAGTTGCGGCCGACGATGCGGCGGCGGCCGGTGTCGAGCGGCACGAAGATGACGTCGTCCTGGTCCTGCCCCAGCGCCGACTGGCCCTTGGAGGCCATCACGCCGATGACCTTGAAGGGCACGTTGCGGATGCGGAACTGCTGCTCCAGCGGGTTCTGCTCGCCGAACAGGTTACGGGCCACGGTCTGGCCGATGATGGCGACGATCTCGCCACGTCGCAGTTCTTCCGGCTCGAACAGGCGGCCCTCCGCCACGTCCCATTCGCGCGCGGTGAAGAAGTCGAGATCGGTCGCGGTGATCTGCGTCGACCAGTTCGTGCCCTGGTAGACGGTCTGGGCGCGGGTCGTGATCACGGGGGCTGCGGCGACGACGTTCTCGACCTCGCGCAGCACGGCGCTGGCGTCCTCGTCGGTCAGCGTCGAGGAGGCGCCCGCTCCCAGTCTTACCCCGCCCTGCGTGACGTTGCCGGACTGGATGATGGCGAGATTGGCGCCGAGCGACTTGATCTGCGAGGTGACGCGCTCGCGCGCGCCCGAGCCGATCGCAACCATGGCGATGACGGCGGCGACGCCGATGATGATCCCGAGCATCGTCAAGGCCGAGCGAAGGGCGTTCGCGCCGATGGCGGACAGGGCCGAGCGGATCGCCTCGAAGATGCTCATGCGGCGATCTCCTCCGGTCGGGGCGTGTCGAGGGCTGCCAGCGCCGCCCGCGCATCGGCCGCGTCCTGCCGCGCATCGGAGAGCAGCTTGCCGTCACGGAAGCGGATGACCCGGCGGGCATGGCGCGCCACCTCGGCGTCATGGGTGACGATGACGACGGTGACGCCCTCGCGATTGAGGTCCTGGAACAGGGCCAGGATCTCCAGCGCGGTGCGGCTGTCGAGCGCGCCCGTCGGCTCGTCGGCGAGCAGCAGGCGCGGTTCGTTGACGAGCGCCCGCGCGATCGCGACGCGCTGCTGCTGGCCGCCGGAAAGCTGCATCGGCCGGTGATGGGCGCGCTCGGCCAGCCCGACGCGGCCGAGCGCGGCGAGCGCGCGCTCCCTGCGGGTCTTTGCGTCCGCGCCGGCGTAAAGCATCGGCAGTTCGACATTGGCGCAGGCGTCGACGCGCGGCAGCAGGTTGAACTGCTGGAAGACAAAGCCGAGCTTCTTGTTGCGGAGATCCGCCAGGCCGTCGGAGGACAGCGTCTCGACCGCGACGCCGTCGAGCCGGTACTGCCCGCCGGTCGGCCGGTCGAGGCAGCCGATCAGGTTCATCAGGGTCGACTTGCCGGAGCCCGACGGGCCCATGACGGCGACGAGATCGCCGGCCTCGATCGCCAGCGAGACGCGGTCGAGCGCCGTGACGCGGCCGGAATCGAGGTCGTAGACGCGGGAAAGTTCATGGGCTTCGATCAGGGGCATGGCTGCCCTCCTGTCATTCCGGGGCGGCCCGCAGGGCCGAACCCGGAACCCACGACGTGGTGAGTGCGATCGACCGGGAGCGGAGCCGGTTTTACCCGATCGTGGGTTCCGGGTTCTTCGCTCCGCGAAGCCCCGGAATGACAAATGGGTGACGCGAGCTCCATCGCTCAGAACAGCCGCCGGCCGCGCACCGGCGGGCCTCCGGCCGGGGCCGGCGCGACGGCCGGGCGAGGGCCGCCGCCGGTGATCACGGAGTCGCCCTCCCTGAGATCGCCCGAGACGAGTTCGGTATAGGCTCCGTCGGTCGGGCCGAGCATCACGGACATGGCTTTGGGCTGGCTGGCGCCGTCGAGCACATAGACCCGGCCAGGCACGCCCTGCTGCTGCGGGCGCTGGCGGCCCTCCTGCATCATCGCCTCGAATTTCGCGCGGCGCTCGGGATCGAGCACGGCTGAAACCTTCGTCATCATCTCGGCGCGCGCCACACGGAAGGCGGCGCGGCGCTCCTCATCCAACAGTCCCGCCATCGCCTCGCGCCGGCCGGCGCGACGCTCTTGCAGGATGGCGGCGATCGCCTCCTGCTGCTCCGGCGTCGGCTGCAATTCGGTCTCGATGCGCTCGCGCAGTGCGCCCGCGGCCCGGCCGCCGCCCCGCCCGCTCGACGCTGCCACCGGCAGCGCGGCCGGCGCGGAGCCGAGCGCAGCGCCGACGGGGCGGAAGCGCAGCGCCGCGTTGGGCACGCGCAGCACGTCCTGCCTGTCCTCGGTCACCACCTGGAGATTGGCGGTCATGCCGGGCAGCAGCGCCATGTCGCGGTTCTCGACCCGAATCACGCCGGTATAGGTGACGACGTTCTGGATCGTCTGCGCGCCGAGCCGCACCATCTCGACCCGGCCCTCGAAGGTCCGGTTCGGATAGGCGTTGACGCTGAAGGTCGCCGGCTGGCCGGCCTTAAGGCGGCCGACATCGGCCTCGTCGATGTTGGCGTAGATGTCGATGATGCGCAGATCCTGCGCGATCTGGAACAGGGTCGGCGTCGAGAGCGAGGCCGCCACCGTCTGGCCGAGATCGACCTGCCGCTGCACCACCACGCCGTCGACCGGCGAGCGGATTTCGCTGCGCTCGAGATCGATCAGGATGCCTTTCAGCGTACCCTCGCGCGCCAGGATCAGCGCCTCGCCGGCCTGGACCTGACCCTCGGCGAGCGCGATATCGGCGTCGAGGCCGTTCAGTTCCGCCTTGGCCGAGGCGATCTGGGCCTCGTTGGAGGCGAGCGTCGCGGTCTGCATCTCGACCTGCGTGCGCGCGGTGTCGAGGCTCTGCTGCGAGCCCGCGCCGCGCGAGAACAGCTCGTTGTTGCGCTCGAAAGTGCGTCTGGCGTCGGCGAGCTGGGCGTTGGTCCGGTCGCGCTGCGCTTCGAGATCGCGGACCGTCGAATTGGCCTTGATCCGGGTCGATTTCGCCCGGTCGAGCTGGGCGCGCTTGACCACGAGATCGGCCTTCGCCTGGGCGACGTCGGCCGCGGCGGTGTCGCGGCGTGTCCTGATCTGGTCGCTGTTGAGCCTGGCGACGACCTGCCCGGCCTTCACCTGCGAATTGTAATCGGCGAGGATCTCGACGATCTGGCCGGACAACTGCGAGCCGACGAGCACGGTCGTCACCGGCGTCAGCGTGCCTGTGGCGCGCACGGCGGCGGTGATCTGGCCACGATCGATGACCGCCGTCCGGAACGCCGTCTCGCTGGCGACGCCGCCTGCCGGACGCAAGGTCCAGTAGCCGGCGCCGAGCGCTAGGACCGCCAGTCCAGAACCGATCAGCCAGTTGCGCAAGGTCGTGGTCCCCAGCGGCGCGATGAGCATGTCCGGCCGCGCCGTAGCCTGCGGCAAACATGGCAGAATCCGCCGGTTCTGGCGAGTTACATTCACGCAATGTTCCGGAGAGGCGGCGCTCATCGTCATTGCGAGAAGGCGCAGCCGACGAAGCAATCCCAGCCGGCAGAGCTCCACGTCCCCCTGGATTGCTTCGTTTACGCTCGCAATGACGGCCCGGGATTCACGCGACCCGCGACGCTTGCGTCGCCGCCAGCAGGTCGCGCAGCGTCGTGATGGTCGAGGCGTCGGCGACGCCGTCGACCTTGTCCGGCCGCCAATGGCGCTGGAAGGCGGCAACGACGGCCTCGAGCTTGTCGTCGAAGACCCCGTCGACCGCGACGCCATAGCCGAGCATGGCGAACATCGCCTGCAGCGACTCGACCGGCTGGCCGCTATCGCCCTTGGCAAAGAAGCGCCCGCCGCGGATCGGCGCGGGTTCGCTCCAGAGTCCGACGCCGCCCTCGGAAAACCGACGCCACGGGAAGTTCTCGCCGGGATCGATCTTGCGGCCGGGCGCGACGTCGGAATGGGCGAGGACGCGCTCGGGCGCGATCGACCAGCGTTCGCAGATGTCGCGACAGAGGTTCAGGGTCGCGACGATCTGCGCCTCGGGATAATCGGGCAGGCCGCCGGGATGGCCCGGATTGGCGATCTCGATGCCGATCGAGCAGGAGTTGAGGTCGGTCTCGCCGGCCCAGTGCGAGGCACCGGCATGCCAGGCGCGGCGCGTCTCCGGCACGAGTTGCAGCGTATGGCCGTTCTCGAACACGAAGTAGTGCGACGAGACCTGCGAGACCGGGTTGCAGAGCCATTGCAGCGCTTCGCCCGCGACCGGCATGCCGGTGTAGTGCAGGATCAGCATGTCTGGCCGCCGGCCGGGCGATCCCTCGCGCGTCAGGCGTTCGCCATGGTTCGGCGATGGAAATATCTTTGTGGCGAAGCGGCTGTCGGGAGCGAGGACGGCGCTCATGCGGGCTCGCGGTCATGTGCGATGGCGAGGCCGCGCTCCTTCTCGATCGCGTCCCAGGCGGCGTTGATCGCGGCCAGCCGTTTCGTGGCGATGGCGACCGCCTCCTCGGGCAGGCCGCGCGCGATCTCGCGGTCGGGATGGTTCTCGGCGACGAGCTTGCGGTAGTGCCGGCGCAGGGTCGCGTCATCCATGTCGCGCGTCGCGCCGAGCACGAGATAGGGATCGTCGCGGCGGCGCATATGGCGCGCCTCGATGCGGGCGAAGTTCGGCTCGTCGATGCCGAAGATGGTCGCGACGTCGCGCAGATAGGCGTGCTCGGCCTCATGGACCGCGCCGTCGGCGGCGGCGATCAGGAAAAGCCCGTCGAGGACGTCCTCGAGCAGCGCCGGCTCCTCGCGAAAAGCCTCGGCGATCTGACCGGCATAAGCCTCGAAGCCGGCGCTGGTCTGCTTGGCGAGATCGAACAGCCGCTGGATGTGCTCATGCTCGCCATCGGGCACCCGGACGATGCGCTCGAACGCCGCGACCTCGTCGCGCGTCACGACTCCATCGGAGCGCGCCATCTTTGCCGAGAGAGCGACAAGCCCGGTGGTGAAGACGAGTTCGCGAGGGGCGGGGCCGAACGGCGCTCCCGCGCGATCCACTAGCACATGGCCTGCCAGCGCGCCGAGCAACGCGCCGAGCGGGCCGCCGAGCGCCAACCCGAGCCCGCCGCCGCCGAGCAGCCCCCAGAAAGACGACACCATGACGCAAACTGCTCCCCGGCCCGATAGTGGACGGCAACATAGCTGCTGAATGGCGGCCCGCACAGGCGGCGCCGATGCCACACTCGCCGATAATTGCGCCGGCTTGCGACATTGCGGGCGGCCCGCCGAACCGGAGGCGCAGGGGCGATATGGCGGCGATAGTACTGGATCACGTCAGGCTATCATTTTAATACATGTTTATTACTCTATCGTATAGTATTAATCAAATAGCCGTTAATAATTCAGTCAGAGCGTTTTTGTTCCCGGCGCGGCCAGATTCTCACCATATTTTATCGTCACATCACTCGACCCTTCAGCCATGAATCGGAACGAAGGATCAGTTGATTATGCGATATACCTCCAGCGGCGTCGCCGCCGCATTCGCGACCTGTCTCGTCAGCCTGACGCCCGCTCAGGCGACTGTCATCAACGACGCGAATGATGCGCGCGCCTTCGCCGTCCGGGAGGCCGAGATCGCGGCCGAGAAGGCGGCCGCTTCCAGGGGGCAGGATGCCGGGAAGCCGCAGGCCGAGGCCAAGTCTGCTGACGGCAAGGCAGGTCCGGTCGCCTCCAGACCGGCGGCGCGCAACGCCCGGGCGCTCGCCGCGCCGGCCGGTTCCGACGGGCTGAAGGCGCTGGTGGCGCGCCACGCCGCCGCCAATGGCGTGCCCTTCGCGCTGGCCGATGCGGTGGTGCGGATCGAGAGCCGCTACAATCCCCGCGCCTCCAACGCCGGTAATTACGGGCTGATGCAAATCCGCCACCAGACGGCGCGCGGCATGGGCTATTCCGGCGGGGCAGGCGGCCTGCTCGACGCCGACACCAACGCCCGCTACGCGATGAAGTATCTGGCCCAGGCCTACCGTCTCGCCGGTGGCGACACCTGCCGCACCGTGATGAAATACCAGAGCGGTCACATGGCGATGCGCATGAGCGGCGCCAACCGCGCCTACTGCGCCAAGGTGCGCACCATCACCGCGCTGAACTGAGCGCGCCCGGTGTGCGCTTGACGCAGGCCCTGCAAGCGCGCACTAGCCACGCCGCCAGTCGGCCGGACGGCCGCTCCCGCAAGAATCCAGATTCTTCTGGGGGAGGAAAGTCCGGGCTCCACGGAAACACGGTGCCGGATAACGTCCGGCGGGGGCGACCCCAGGGACAGCGCCACAGAGATCGAACCGCCTCCGCGCTCCGGCGCGGCGGTAAGGGTGAAAAGGTGCGGTAAGAGCGCACCGCGGACCCGGCAACGGGGACGGCATGGCAAGCCCCACCGGGAGCAAAACCGAATAGGGACGATGCTCTCTCCGCAAGGGGAGGGGGGCCTGTTTCTGCGGCCTCGTCGTCCGGGTTGGTTGCTCGAGGCGCGCAGCGATGCGCGTCCCAGAGGAATGGCCGTCACGCCGGGAGAAATCCCGGCCATCCAGAACCCGGCTTACAGGCCGGCTGGCAACTCTATTCCGGCGGCTGGCTGAAGCGACGTGCTGCGCTTCCGGTGCTCACGGACAAAAAGTCAGCTCCGGTGCTCGCACGCGGCTCCATCCGACTCACCGGAGCGAGTTGCGCGGAGCCATTCGCCCGGCGATCACGCGACCTTCAGGTCGACGTCGATATTGCCCTTGGTCGCGTGCGAGTAGGGGCAGACGACATGAGCCTTCTTGACCAGGTCTTCGGCCTGCGCCTTGTCGATGCCGGGCAGTGCGACGGTGAGCTTCACTTGCAGCCCGTAACCCTCGCCGTCGTCGCGCGGCCCGATGCCGACATCGGCGCTGACGCGGGCCTCTTCGGGGACCGTGACCTTCTCCTTGCGCCCGACCGCCTTCAGCGCGCCGAGGAAACAGGCCGAGTAGCCCATCGCGAAAAGCTGCTCGGGGTTCGTGCCCTGGCCGCCGCCGCCGCCGAGCTCCTTGGGCGTGTCGAGCACGACATTGATGTTGCCCGTGTCGGTCGCAGCTTCGCCCTGCCGGCCGCCCGTGGCGGAACCATGCGCGGTGTAGAGGATTTTCATCGGTGAACTCCTTGCAGCGTGAAAGTCGGCCGGCGTCGGTCGCGATGTCGGTCGCTTGCGGTCGCGATTTAGATCGTGCACAATTGAATTGTCAACGATTGAAAGCCGTTCGCTCACGCTGAGTTGATCGCATCGTCGACGGCGGGGGAGCTCCGGTCCGGCCGGGCGGATCGCGTTCGAGGGGGATCGGCATGACCAGGAAGAAGGCTTCGTCAGCGCCGCTGCTGGACGAGCAGCTATGTTTCGCGATCTATCTGGCGGGCCACGCATTCAACCGGGTGTATCGGCCGATCCTGACCGAACTCGGGCTGACCTATCCGCAGTATCTGGTCATGCTCGTGCTGTGGGAGTGTGACGGGCTCGGCGTGAAGGCCTTGGGCGAGCGGCTGATGCTCGACAGCGGCACGCTGACGCCTCTGCTGAAACGGCTGGAGACGGCGGGACTGATCCGTCGGGAGCGCAGCCGGCAGGACGAACGGCAGCTTCGCCTGCATCTGACGCAGGCCGGGGACGGGCTGCGGGCGAAAGCGGCCTGCGTCCCCGAGACGATGGCCCGCTCGATCGGTGGCGACCCCCGGCGCCATGTCCCGCTCGTCGGCGAGTTGCTGGCCCTGCGCGACGCGCTGCTGAAATCCGCTGCCGAACGATCCTGACCGCTTCGCAGGCCGAGAAGAAATTCTTCACCTGATGCGCCGGCCCGGCGGCCGATCCGTCGGCCAGAATCATGAGCACGCGCCAATTGGCGCGTGCTTACGGATACTTAACCTTAACGAGCTGTGATGCTCGCGAGAGCGTGCGTCGATCCTGTCGCCCGCGCGATTCCATTGACGCCCATAAGTTCCCATGCTATCCCAAATCATCCCGTCGAAACCGACAGGCGAGAGTCAGGCCGAGCTCCGTGTGCCGCGCGGATTTCGGTTGAAGGCAGCGCCTTGCCGGCTTCGGCGGGATGTCTCGACCCCGCCTCCCGCAACGCCGTGCGGGCGCGAAAATCGCAGGCCGGGAGGCGGCGTTGACAGACCGCTTCGTCTCGATCTTCACCAACCGGCTGGACGCCAAGGGGCGCGTCTCGATCCCCGCGAGCTTCCGCGCGGTGCTGGCGAAGGACGGCTACGACGGGCTTTACATCCATCAAGGCCTGGATCTTGCCGCGCTCGACGCCGGCGGGAACGCATTAAGAGCCACGATCGACCAGATTCTCGCGCGCTTTTCGCCCTTTTCCGAGGAGTGGGAGCTGCTTTCGACGGCGCTGAACGGCGCCTCGGAGGTTCTCAAAATCGATCCGGAGGGCCGCATTATGCTGAGCGAGACGCTGAAGGCGCATGCCGGCATCGAGGACGCTGTGACCTTCGTCGGTCACGGCCACAAGTTCCAGATCTGGGAGCCGACGCGTTTCCAGGCGCATCTGGAGGAAGCGCGTTCGCGCCTGCGCGACGTCAAGCGGATGCTCGGCGGCCCAGCCTCGTCACCCGGCTCGGCGGCAGGAGCATGAGAGAGCGCGCAAAGCCCGACCATGCCGGGCCTGCCGATGGCGCGCGCCACATTCCGGTTCTGCTCGCGGACGTCATCGAAGCGCTCGCTTTGAAGCCCGGCGGCCGTTATCTCGACGGGACATTCGGAGCCGGCGGCTATGCCAGGACGCTGCTCGAGGCCGAGCCGGAGGCGACGCTGCTGGCGCTCGACCGCGATCCGAGCGCGATTGCCGGCGGCGCGGGCCTCGTCGCGGCGATGGCGGGGCGTCTCACTCTGGCGCAGGCGCGCTTCGGCGAACTGGAGCAGGAGGCGCGACGCTTCCAGATGACGCCGCTCGATGGGGTCGTGCTCGACATCGGCGTTTCCTCCATGCAGATCGACGAGGCGCAGCGCGGCTTCTCGTTCCGCTTCGATGGGCCGCTCGACATGCGGATGGCGAGCGAAGGGCAGAGCGCCGCCGATCTCGTCAACGAGGCCGAGGAAGGCCTGCTCGCCAACATCATCTACCACTATGGCGAAGAGCGGCGCTCGCGCGCGGTGGCTCGCGCCATCGTCGAGGCGCGCCGCAAGACGCCGCTGACGACGACGAAGCAGCTCGCCGATCTCGTCGCCGGCATCGTGCGGGGCGAACCAGGCGGCCCCCATCCGGCGACCCGGACCTTCCAGGCGCTGCGGATCGCGGTGAACGACGAACTCGGCGAACTCGTCGCGGCGCTGCATGCCGCGGAGGCGGCGCTCAGGCCCGGCGGGCGGCTGGTCGTGGTGACCTTCCATTCGCTGGAAGACCGCATCGTCAAGCAGTTCCTCAGCGCGCGCTCCGGCAGCGGCCCCGCCGGTTCGCGCCACGCGCCGGCGGTCAGCATGGCGGAGCCGACCTTCTCGCTGGTCACGAAAGGGCCGGTCGCGCCGTCCGAGGCCGAGATGCGCGCCAATCCGCGCGCCCGCTCGGCCAAGCTCCGCGCCGCCGAGCGCAGCGCTGCGCCGGCGCGTCCCGCCGAGCCGGAGCTGACCAGGCTCGCCACCGTTCCCGACCCGCAGCCGCGCCGGAGGCCCTGAGCATGATCAAGCTGCTCCATGTCCTGGCCATCGGCGCGCTGGTGTCCTCGGCGGTCTATGCCTACACGATCAAATACGAGACCACGCTGGAGGCCGAGCAACTCCAGAAGACCAGGGCCAAGACCCAGCGCGAGCGCGACGCGATCGCGGTGCTCAAGGCCGAGTGGCAGTATCTCAACCGGCCCGACCGGCTGCAGGCGCTGGCCGACCGCCATCTCGATCTGCAGCCCTTCTCGATCACCCATGTCGTGCGCGCCTCCGACATCCCCAAGCGCGGACCGAAGGTCGATGCGATCGGCCGCAAGCTCGAGGATCTGGGCCTGAGTCTGCCGACGGAGACCCCCAGGGACCGCAAGGCGAGCGGCGCGACCACGCCCGGAGGCCGGCCATGAGCGACCAGACCGCGATGCAGCCAGACGCGCCCGAACACGGCATGGTCGCGCCGAAACGCCGGCTCGCATGGCTGCGCGACGTTTTCCGGATGAGCGGCGAGAAGAGCCAGCCGCGCGTCGGCCTCGTCATCCTCGGTTTCTCGGTGCTGTTCATCGCCATCACCGGGCGGCTCGTCATGCTGGCGACGCTACCCAACGAGCAGGTCGGCCTGCGCCGCGCCACCTCGACCGCGATCTCCTCGGCCAGGCCCGACATCGTCGACCGCAACGGCACCGTGCTGGCGACCGACATCCGCACCGTCTCGGTCTTCGCCGAACCGCGCAAGATCCTCGACAAGGACGAGGCGACCGAACTGCTCACCGCGGTCCTGCCCGATCTCGACGCCAAGGACCTGCGCGACAAGCTCGGCACCAAGAAGGGTTTCGCCTGGGTCAAGCGCGAGATCACGCCGCGCCAGCAGGAAGAGGTGCATCGGCTCGGCATTCCCGGTGTCGGCTTCGTGCCCGAGAACAAGCGCGTCTACCCGAACGGGCCGGCGGCGGCGCACATCCTCGGCTTCGCCAATATCGACAATGTCGGCATCGCCGGGATCGAGAAATACATCGACTCGCAGGGGCTTCAAGACCTCAACGGCGCAGGGCTCGCGACCCAGGCCTCCGACCTCAAGCCGGTCGCGCTATCGGTCGATCTGCGCGTCCAGCACCTGCTGCGCGACGAACTGATGAAGGGCATCGAGAAATACCGCGCCATCGCGGCGGCGGGCGCGATCATGGACGTCAACACCGGCGAGATCATCGCTTCGGTCTCGCTGCCAGATTTCGACCCCGCCAACCCGGTCGACGCCCATGAGAAGGATCGGATCAACCGGATCAATGTCGGCGTCTACGAGATGGGTTCGACCTTCAAGGCGCTGACGGTGGCGATGGCCCTGGACTCCGGCAAGGCGAACATCAATTCGAGCTACTCGACCGCCGGCGGCATGATGCGGTTCGGCAGCCAGGTGATTCGCGAATACAAGGGCACCGGCCGCACGCTGACCGTGCCGGAGGTGTTCGTGCATTCGTCGAACATGGGCTCGGTCAAGATGGCGCTCTCCGTCGGCGTCGAGGGCCACAAGGCCTTCCTGCGCAAGATGGCGCAACTCGACCGGATGACCACGGAGTTGCCCGAGAGCGCAGCCCCGATCGTGCCGTCGCGCTGGGGCGAGCTCAACACCGCCACGATCGCCTTCGGCCACGGCCTCGCCGTCGCGCCGATCCAGGCGCTCGCCGCCGTCGGCGCGCTGGTCAATGGCGGCACGCTGATCACGCCGACCTTCGTCAGGCGCTCCGAGGATGAGGCGCGCCGCACCGGCGTGCGCGTGCTCAAGCCGGAAACCTCGGAGGCCATGCGCTTCATCATGCGGCTGAACGGCGAGCGCGGCTCGGCCCGCAAGGCCGATGTCGCGGGCTACTTCGTCGGCGGCAAGACCGGCACGGCCGAGAAGGTCATCAACGGCCGCTACGCCAAGAACCGCAACTTCACCACCTTCATGGCGATCGTGCCGGCCGACAAGCCGCGCTACCTGTTCCTCTCGATCTATGACGAGCCGAAAGGCTATGCCGAGAGCGGCGGTTACTCGACAGCCGCCTGGAACGCGGGCATCACCACAGGCAAGGTGATCGAGCGCGCGGCTCCGATTCTCGGCCTGCCGCCGCGCTTCGAGCCGCCGATCGCGCCGTTCCCGCTGATGGCGCGACTCGGGGCCTGGGGCACGCGCTGAGGCGCATGATCGCGGACGTGTGATCCGCATGACATGAAGCGCGTATCAGTCTGGCGTCGGCGATCCGGGCTGCCGCATCGCCATGTCATCCGGTGAACCGACTGAAGGAGCGTTCCATGAAGGTCGATGGCGTCTCGTTCGTGAGCGATGTCAATCTGCTAGACGTGATCCCCTTTCCCATTCCGGGGGCGACCCCCGGCGGCGTTCACGCTCGCTTGGTGAACATCGATGGCGGCAAGGGGCTCGTGACGACGATCATCCATATCGCGCCCGGCGCGCGAATTCCGGCTCACTATCACGACGACGGCGCCGAGGCGCATTTCGTGATCGAGGGCGATTTCATCAACGCCGGAGTCAGTCACGGCCTGGGCGCCTTCATCACCCATCCGACAGGCGTGGTCCACGGCCCGCACGAGAGCAAGTCCGGCTGCAAGGTGCTCACCCTGCAGACGGCCTATGTCGATCCCGCCAAGCCAGATTTCCATATCGTGGACTGACCGGCTCCGCCGCGCACCTTTCGACGCTCCTGGCCCCACGGAGCCGAGCCAATTGGTCCGACACGCGGTATCGTGCGATCGGCGTGATTCGCATTGCGGCTGCGCTTTCGACAGGTTCCGGAGGCGACGACCCGAACGATGCAGGCTTCCGGCTTCAGCCTCGACCAGCTCTTTCCGGATGCGTTTTCGCCCGACGCGGCGCGACGCATCGTCGCCGGCGTCGCCTTCGACAGCCGCAAGGTCGCGCCCGGCGAGGTCTTCGTCGCCCTTGCTGGCGCGAGGACCGATGGCGGGCGCTTCCTCGCCGACGCGATTGCGCGCGGAGCGGTGGCGATCGTGTCCGGGCAGGCGCGGCCGCCTGATCTCCCCGCATCGCTCGCTTTCGCTCGGGTCGACGACCCCCGGCTCGCTCTCGCGCTGGCCGCGGCAAAAATCCATCCAAACCAGCCCGCCACCATCGTCGCCGTCACCGGCACCAGCGGCAAATCCTCCGTCGCCGATTTCACCCGCCAGATCTTCCAGGCGCTCGGCCGCGAGGCGGCCAGCCTCGGCACGATCGGCGTGGTGACGTCCAGGGGCGCCGATTACGGTTCGCTGACGACGCCCGATCCGCTTTCACTGCACGCCTCGCTCGATGCGCTGGCGAAGCAGGGGATCACGCATCTCGCCATGGAGGCCTCTTCGCACGGGCTCGACCAGCGCCGGCTCGACGGGGTCAGGCTCAGCGCCGGCGCCTTCCTCAATCTCGGCCATGACCATATGGATTATCACCCGACGGTCGAGGACTATCTCGCCGCCAAGATGCGGCTCTGGGCGCTGCTGCCGAGGGGCGCGCCGGTGGTGATCAACCGCGACGAACCCTATGCGCAACTGGCGGCGGACGCGGCGACGGCCGCCGGGCACAGCCTGATCGGCATCGGCCGTAAGGGCGAGACGATCGCGCTGCGCGACAGCATCCGGGACGGGTTTTCACAGCGGCTGACACTGGTGGTCAACGGCCGCGAGATCGCCGTCACGCTGCCGCTGGTCGGCGACTTCATGGCCGGCAACGCGCTGGTCGCCGCCGGGCTCGCCATTGCCGCCGGCGAGGACCCCGGCGCTGCGCTGGAGGCGATCGCGGGGCTGACCGGCGTGGCCGGCCGGCTGGAGCGCGTCGGCGAAATCAGAGGCGGGCTCGTCGTCGTCGACTATGCCCACAAGCCAGATGCGCTTGCCGCCGTGCTGTCGACCCTGCGCGGCTATGCGAGCGGCCGGTTGATCTGCGTCTTCGGCTGCGGCGGCGACCGCGACAAGGGCAAGCGCCCGATCATGGGCGCGATCGCGGCGGAGAAGGCCGACATCGCCATCGTCACCGACGACAATCCGCGCAGCGAGAACCCGGCTGCGATCCGGGCCGAGATCATGGCCGCCTCACCGAGGCTGCGCGAAATCGGCGACCGCACCGAGGCTATCCGCCATGCCGTCGGATTGCTCTCCGCCGGGGATGTTCTCGTCGTAGCCGGAAAAGGCCATGAATCCGGCCAGATCGTCGGCGATCGAACCTTGCCCTTCTCCGATCACGAGGCGGTGCGGACGGCAATCGCGGAGATCGCATGATGAACGCGCCCCTGTGGAGCGGAGACGCCCTGATCTCGGCGATGGGCGCACGGCTCGCGGGAGAGATGCCGGCGGTCGTGAGCGGGATCTCGATCGACACCCGGACGCTGGAGCCGGGCGACGCCTTCTTCGCGATCACCGGCGAAGCGCGCAACGGCCACGAGTTCGTCGCAGGCGCGCTCGCGAAGGGCGCGGCGCTCGCCGTCATCGACGAGGCCCATGCGGGCAGCTTCGAGGGCGCGGGGCCATACGCGGTCGTGCCCGACGTGCTGAAGGCGATGGAGCGGGCCGGCGTCAACCGCCGGGCCGAACTCGACGCCGGCGTCGTCGCCGTGACCGGCTCGGTCGGCAAGACAGGGACCAAGGAGGCGCTCCGGCTGGTCCTGTCGCGGCAGGGGTCGACCCACGCGCCCGTCGCCTCCTACAACAACCATTGGGGCGTGCCGCTCACGCTGTGCCGGACTCCGGCCTCCGTGCGTTACGGCGTCTACGAGATCGGGATGAGCAATCCTGGCGAGATCCTGCCGCTGGCGAGGCTGGTGACCCCTGATGTCGCGGTCGTCACCACGGTGCAGCCGGTGCATCTGGCGGCGTTCGATTCGTTGGACGGCATCGCGCGCGAGAAGGCCGCGATCTTCGAGGGGCTGAAGCCCGGCGGCACGGCGATCGTCAATGCCGACCTGCCGCAATCGGCGCTGCTGCGGCAACTCGCCGAGGCGAGCCCGGCCGGGCGGATCGTCAGCTTCGGCGAGAGCGCGGACGCCGATGTCCGGCTCGTCACGTTTGCGCTCAAGCCCGATGTCTCGACCGTCGACGCGATCGTCCATGGTCAGCCGGTTGCCTACAGGCTCGGCAGCCCCGGCAAGCATATCGTGCTGAATTCGCTGGCGGTTCTCGCCGCCGCCGAGGCGCTGGGCGCCGATCTCGCGCTGGCTGCGCTGGCGCTCGGCGATCTCCGCCCGCCGGCGGGGCGCGGCGCGAGCCAGACGCTGCAGTCGCCGGGCGGTCCCTTCACGCTGATCGACGAGAGCTACAACGGCAACCCCGCCTCGATGCGCGCCGCGATCGAGAATCTGGGCCGGATCGCGGTGCAGGGACGCGGCCGGCGCATCGCCGTGCTCGGCGACATGCTCGAGCTCGGCCCGAGCGGGCCCGAGCTCCACAAGGGGCTCGCCGAGGCGGTCACGGGCCATGGCGTCGACCGGGTTTTTGCCTGCGGGCCGCTGATGCGCGGCCTCTACGACAGCTTGCCATCCACCCTCAGAGGCGCTTATGCCGACCAGGCGAGCGGGCTGGAGCCGCTCGTGCTGGACGCGATCCGGGCCGGGGACGTCATCACCGTCAAGGGTTCGCTGGGATCGCGCATGGGGCCGATCGTCAAGGCGATCATGGCGCGCTACCCGACCATGCCGGCCGACGACTGAAAAACGAGAGACAACGAAATGCTCGTCTGGCTGGCGGATTTCTCGGGGACATTCCCGATCCTCAACGTGTTCCGCTACATCACCTTCCGCGCCGGCGGCGCGACGGCGACGGCGCTGCTCGTGGTATTCTTCTTCGGGCCGGCGGCGATCTCGTGGCTGCGCCTGAAGCAGGGCAAGGGCCAGCCGATCCGCAGCGACGGCCCCGAATCGCATCTCTCCAAGCGCGGCACGCCGACCATGGGCGGGCTGATGATCTTGTCGGGCCTGTTCGTCGCCACGCTGATCTGGGGCAACCTGCGCAACCCTTATGTCTGGATCGTGCTCGGCGTGACGGTGAGCTATGGCGCGATCGGTTTCTATGACGACTTCCTCAAGGTCACGAAGCAGTCTCACAAGGGCTTTTCGGGCAAGGCGCGCATCCTGCTCGAAGTTGCCATCGCGCTTCTCGCCTGCTGGCTGATCATGCAGATCGGGCCGCCGGCGATCTCGTCCGGTTTCGCCATGCCGTTCCTGAAGGAACTGATCGTACCGCTCGGTCTGGTCTTTCCGCTGGCGACGGCCTTCGTCATCGTCGGGGCGGGCAACGCCGTGAACCTGACCGACGGGCTGGACGGGCTGGCGATCGTGCCGGTGATGATCGCGGCGGCGACCTTCGGCTTCATCGCCTACCTCACAGGCAACGCGATCTTCGCCAACTACCTCCAGATCCACCATGTCCCCGGCGCGGGCGAGCTCTCGGTGATCTGCGGTGCGCTGATCGGGGCGGGGCTCGGCTTCCTCTGGTTCAACGCGCCGCCGGCGCAGATCTTCATGGGCGACACCGGCTCGCTCGGTCTGGGCGGCCTGCTCGGCACCATCGCGGTCGCGACCAAGCACGAGATCGTGCTGGCGATCGTCGGCGGGCTGTTCGTGCTGGAGGCGCTTTCGGTCATCATCCAGGTCTTCGTCTACAAGCGCACCGGCCGGCGCGTCTTCCTGATGGCCCCGATCCATCACCATTTCGAGAAGCTGGGCTGGACCGAGCCGCAGGTGGTGATCCGCTTCTGGATCATCTCGGTGGTGCTGGCGCTGGTCGGCCTGTCTACGCTGAAGCTGCGCTGAGAATGACGCCAGTCACCTGTTTCAGAGGCGCGCGCGTCGCGTTGTTCGGGCTCGGCGGCTCGGGGCTGGCGACGGCGCGCGCGCTCAAGGCCGGCGGGGCCGAGGTCGCGGCCTTCGACGACAGCCAGGCCAGCCGCGACAAGGCGGCTGCCGACGGCATCCCCGTCGTCGATCTGGCGCAGGCGGACTGGGCCGGCTTCGCGGCGCTGATCCTGGCGCCCGGCGTGCCTCTGACGCATCCGGCGCCGCACTGGACGGTCGACAAGGCCAAGGCCGTGGGCGTCGAGATCGTCGGCGATGTCGAGCTGTTCTTTCGCGAGCGGGCGTCGGTCGCGCCGAAAGCGCCGGTGGTCTGCATCACCGGCACCAACGGCAAGTCGACGACGACGGCGCTGATCGCCCATGTGCTGCGCAGCGCCGGCCGCGACGTGCAGATGGGCGGCAATATCGGCACGGCCGTATTGGCGCTCAAGCCGCCGGCGGCAAACCGCATCCATGTCATCGAATGCTCGAGCTACCAGATCGACCTCGCGCCTTCGATGGAACCGACGATCGGCATCCAGATGAACCTGACGCCGGACCATCTCGACCGGCACGGCACGCTGGAGTCTTACGCCGCGATCAAGGAAAGGCTGGTCGCGGCCTCCGACATCGCCGTGATCGGCGTCGACGACGAGGCTTCGAGGCAGATGGCGCGGCGTCGCGCAGCGTCGGGCCGGCCGCTGGTGAAGATCAGCGGCGAACAGCCGCTGGATGCGGGCGTCTTCGCCGGCATCACCGCCAACGCCGGTACGCTCGACACCCGTATCGTGCAGGTCAGGGATGGCAAGCCCAAGGTCGTCGCCAACCTCGCCGGCATCGGCTCCCTGCGCGGTTCGCACAACGCCCAGAACGCGGCGGCCGCCTTCGCGGCCTGCGATGCGCTGGGCCTGACGGCGGATGAGATCGCTGCCGGCTTCAGGAGCTATCCGGGGCTGGCGCATCGCATGGAGGAGATCGGCCGCATCGGCCGGGTCGTCTTCATCAACGATTCCAAGGCGACCAACGCGGATTCCACCGAGAAGGCGCTGACCTCCTTCCGCGACATCTTCTGGATTCTGGGCGGCAAAGCCAAGGAAGGCGGCATCGAGAGCCTGCGCCGCTATTTCCCCCACATCGCGAAAGCCTATCTGATCGGGGAGGCGAGCGATCTCTTCGCCGAGACCTTCGAGGCAGCGGGCAACGTCGCCTACGAGCGCAGCGTCACACTCGATAAGGCTGTGGCTGCAGCGACGCGCGACGCGCTCGCTCATCCAGGCGAGGCGGAGATCGCCGTGCTGCTCTCGCCGGCCTGCGCGTCCTTCGACCAGTTCCCGAATTTCGAGGTACGAGGCGACGCCTTCAGGTCGCTGGTCGCGGCGCTGCCGGGGTTTTCGGCCTTCACGGCCAGTTAGGGGCGATGCCTGCCGGTCGTTCAGCCCTGGCAGGACGCGGAGGGATGGCCGCTACCCGGCATTGGACTGGCTCCCTGCTGCCAAAACCGGCATGTCTCGATAGTGGCTCGGCCATCCGAGTCGCCGCCTGACCGAGGATCATGATGACCATCGCCCCGAATTTCGACGAGCAGATCGACCGCCGCGGCACGCATTCGTCCAAATGGGACATGATGGAGGCGACCTACGGCGTGCCGGCCTCCGGCGGCATCGCCATGTGGGTCGCCGACATGGATTTCCGGCCGCCTCCTTGCGTGCAGGCGGCGCTCGAGGCGATGGCCCGGCATGGCGTCTATGGCTATTTCGGCGACGCCCGGGCCAATCACGACGCGATACGCTGGTGGATGGCGAACCGTCATGGCTGGGAGGTCCGGCCGGAGGAAATCCTCACCACGAACGGGCTGGTGAACGGCACGGCGCTCTGCGTCGACGCCTATACGCGGCCCGGCGACGGCGTCGTGCTGATGACGCCGGTCTATCACGCCTTCGCCCGCATCGTCGCGGCGGCGGGCCGGCGCGTCGTCGAATGTCCGCTCGCGATCGAGGGCGGCCGCTACGTCCTCGACATCGCCGGCTGGGACGCCCTGATGACGGGCGGCGAACGCATGTTGATCCTGTGTTCGCCGCATAATCCCGGCGGCCGGGTCTGGACCGGCGAGGAACTGCGCGAGATCGCGGCGTTCTGCGCGCGGCACGACCTGATCCTGGTCTCCGACGAGATCCACCACGATCTCGTCATGCCGGGCCACAGGCACACCGCCATGGCTCTGGCCGCGCCCGATATCCTCGACCGCCTCGTGATGATGACCGCGACGACCAAGACCTTCAACATCGCCGGCTGCCATGTCGGCAACGTCATCATCCCCGACGAGGCGCTGCGCCGCCGCTTCCGTGCCTGCATCGACGCCCAGGGCGTCTCGCCGAACTCGTTCGGCATGATGATGGCGACGGCCGCCTACAGTCCCGAAGGCGCGGCCTGGGTCGATGCGCTGGTTTCCTATCTCGATGGCAACCGCCGGCTGTTCGAGGAGGGCCTCGCCACCATTCCCGGTCTGCGCCCGATGGCGCTGGAGGCGACGTATCTCGGCTGGGTCGATTTCGCCGGGACGGGGATGGAGCCGGCCGAGGTCACGGCACGGGTTGAAAAGCAGGCAAGGATCGCCGCCAACCACGGCGCGAGCTTCGGCCTTGGCGGAGATTCGTTCCTGCGCTTCAACCTCGCGACGCCGCGTGTTGTCGTCGCGGAAGCGGTCGTACGCCTGCAGCACGCCTTCGCCGATCTGCAGTAGCGGTCCGCGCCTGACCGCCAGATTCGGAATCAATCCGTTAACCCTTCATTGACAAAGTGATTCGCCACGACGGCGCGTCTCTTCGCGCCGCGCTCGAAGGGAAGCCCACGCATGGTCTCTCGCGCCGAACCCAGTCTCAGCGGCCGCTGGTGGTGGTCGATCGACCGCGTCATCCTGAGCGCGCTGGTCGCGCTGATGGTGTCGGGCGTCGTGCTGCTGATGGCCGGCGGGCCGCCGGTGGCGGAGCGGCTCGGGCTCTCGACCTTCCATTTCGTCAACCGGCAGGCGGTCTATCTGGTCGCGGCGCTGACGGTGTTCGTCATCGTGTCCTTCATGACGCCGCGCCAGGTCCGGCGCGCGGCGCTCCTGCTCTTCGTGGTCTCGCTCGCGATGGTGGTGGCGACGCTCTATCTCGGCGTCGAGGTCAAGGGCGCGCGGCGCTGGCTGACGCTGGGGCCGCTGGGCACGATGCAGCCCTCGGAATTCCTCAAGCCGGCTTTCGTCGTCCTTGCGGCCTGGGCCTTTTCGGAGGGGACGCGCCGGCCCGATCTGCCGGGCACGATCCTCGCCTTCCTGCTGCTGCCCGCGACGATCGCGCCCCTGGTGCTGCAGCCCGATTTCGGCCAGACCGTGCTTATCTCGCTCGTCTGGTGCGGCCTGTTCTTCGTCGCCGGCCTGCACTGGTTCTGGGTGATGGGGCTGGGAGGCATCGGCGCCATCGGCATCCTGATCGCCTACCAGCTCGTGCCGCATGTGCGCGCCCGCATCGAGCGTTTCATGGACAAGGGCTCCGGCGACACCTTCCAGATCGACACTGCGCTGGAAAGCTTCGCGCAGGGCGGCTGGCTCGGGAAAGGTCCGGGGGAGGGCACGGTCAAGCGCATCCTGCCCGACGCCCATACCGACTTCATCTTCGCGGTGACGGCGGAGGAATTCGGCATCGTCGTCTGCATCCTGCTGGTCATGCTGTTTGCGCTGATCGTGCTGCGGGCGCTGGCGGTGGCGCAGAAGGCGGAAGACCCCTTCATCAGGCTGGCGGTCACGGGCCTGGCCCTGCTCTTCGGCATCCAGGCGGCGATCAACATGATGGTCAACCTGCACATGATGCCGGCCAAGGGCATGACGCTGCCCTTCATCTCCTATGGCGGCTCCTCGCTGATTTCGCTCGCCATCGGCACCGGCTTCCTGCTGGCGCTGACGCGAAAGCGGCCGCGCGCCGCCGAATTCGGCCCGGGCAGGCGCTGACCGCGATGGCGCGCGACGGCCTCGTCATCCTCGCAGCCGGGGGCACCGGCGGGCATCTCTTTCCGGCCGAGGCGCTGAGCCATGCGCTGCGCGGGCACGGCGTCCGCGTCGTGCTGATGACGGACGAACGGGCCGCCGAGTTCGCCGGGAATTTCCCGGCCGAGGCGGTGCATGCCGTGCCGGCCGCAACGCCGTCGGGCCGTTCGCCGCTGAAGATGGCCGGCGCTCTCGCGACGCTGGCCAAGGGCGTCTGGGCCGCGCGCGGGCTCGTCAAGGACCTGAAGCCGACAATCGTCGTCGGCTTCGGCGGCTACCCGACCGTGCCGCCTGTGCTCGGCGCCTCGCTCGCCGGCGTGAAGACGCTGATCCACGAGCAGAACGCCGTGATCGGCCGCGCCAACCGTTTTCTCGCGCGCCGGGCGGACGTCATCGCCACCGGCTTCGCCGAGGTCGGCGGCCTCTCGGCGGCGCTGCAGGCAAAATGCCGGCAGGTCGGCAATCCGGTGCGCCCGGCGGTGATCGATGCTGCCTCGCCTTATGCCGGGCCGGGCGTTGGCGCGCTCGACCTGCTGGTCTTCGGCGGCAGCCAGGGCGCGCGCATCACGGCCGACATCGTGCCGCCGGCGATCGGGCTGCTGAGCCCGCAGGAGCGGGCGCGGCTGGTCGTCACGCAGCAGGCGCGCTCGGAGGATTTCGACCGGGTGCACGGCATCTATGCGGGGCTCGGCGTCAGGGCCGAGATCGCGCCCTTCTTCAAGGATCTGCCGGCGCGGATGGCGAAGGCTGATCTTGTCGTCGGGCGGGCGGGGGCTTCCACCGTTGCGGAGCTCACCGTCATCGGCCGTCCCTCCATCCTCGTGCCGCTGCCGGGCTCGCTCGACCAGGATCAGGCCGCCAACGCCGCCGTGCTGGAGCGCGCCGGCGCGACGATCCGCATCCTGCAGCCGGATTTCACCCCGCGCCGGCTGGCGGGCGAGCTTTCGGCGCTGCTGGGCGATCCCGCGCGCTTGACGACCATGGCGGCAAACGCCAAGAGCGCCGGCATTCCGGACGCGGCCGAGCGGCTCGCCCGCCTCGTCGTCGAGACCGCCGGCCTTTGAGGCCTTTTCGAGAGAGACCAGAACCATGAAGCTGCCGCCAAAACTCGGCGCCATCCACTTCGTCGGCATCGGCGGCATCGGCATGTCCGGGATCGCCGAGGTGCTGCACAATCTCGGCTACAAGGTGCAGGGCTCCGACGCCTCGGACGGCGCGAATGTGAAACGACTCGCCGAGAAGGGCATCAAGACCTTCGTCGGCCACAAGGCCGAGCATATCGGGGAGGCCGAGGTCGTCGTCGTCTCGACCGCGATCAAGCGCGACAACCCGGAGCTGCTCGCAGCGCGCGAGCAGCGCCTGCCGGTGGTGCGCCGGGCCGAGATGCTGGCCGAACTGATGCGGCTGAAATCCTGCATCGCGATCGCCGGCACGCATGGCAAGACGACGACGACCTCGCTGGTGGCGACGCTGCTGGAGAAGGGCGGCCTCGACCCGACCGTGATCAATGGCGGCATCATCAACGCCTATGGCACCAACGCCCGCATGGGCGAGAGCGACTGGATGGTGGTCGAGGCTGACGAATCGGACGGCACCTTCCTGAAGCTGCCGGCCGACGTCGCGATCGTCACCAATATCGACCCGGAGCATCTTGATCATTTCGGCACTTTCGACGCTATCAAGGCGGCCTTCCGGACATTCGTCGAGAACCTGCCGTTCTACGGTTTTGCCGTGATGTGCATCGACCATCCGACCGTGCAGGGCCTGGTCGGGCAGATCGAGGACCGCCGGGTCATCACCTATGGCGAGAACCCGCAGGCCGACTTCCGGCTGATCGACATCGACCTGGCGGGCGGGCAGGCGAGATTCACGCTGCTGATCCGCGACCGCAAGCGGGGCCGCGACGAGGTGATCCGCGACCTGGTCATGCCGATGCCGGGCCACCACAATGCGCTCAACGCCACGGCTGCGATCGCGGTCGCCTATGACCTTGGCGTTCCGGTCCCTGAAATCCGGGCCGCGCTCGCCGGCTTCGGGGGGGTCAAGCGCCGCTTCACGAAAACCGGCGAATGGAACGGGGCGCTGATCTTCGACGATTACGGCCACCACCCGGTCGAGATCGCGGCCGTGCTGAAGGCGGCGCGCGCCTCGACCAAGGGCAAGGTCATCGCGATCGTGCAGCCGCACCGCTATACGCGCCTCGCCAGCCTGTTCGACGATTTCGCCGCCTGTTTCAACGACGCCGACACGGTGATCGTGGCGGACACCTATGCGGCGGGCGAGGCCCCGATTCCGGGGGCTGATCGCGATTCGCTGGTCTCCGGCATCAAGGCGCGCGGGCATCGTCACGCGCTGCCGCTGGACGGGCCGGAGCAGCTTCCCGGGATCGTCGCGGAGCTGGCCGGGCAGGGCGACTATGTCGTGTTCCTCGGCGCGGGCAACATCACGCAATGGGCCTATGCGCTGCCGGGGGAGTTGGCCGCTCTTCCTTGACCCTTCTCCCCTTGGGGGAGAAGGGCTATAGCGCCCGCCCATGACCTTCCCCGACATCACCCCCTCCCTCCGCGCCGCCGCGCCCGCCCTGCGCGGGCGGCTCCTGCCGAATCACGACATGGCGGGCCTGACATGGTTTCGTGTCGGCGGGCCGGCGCAGGTTCTGTTCACGCCTGCCGATGAGGACGATCTGGCGCTGCTGCTCTCGGTGCTGCCGGGCGATGTCCCGGTTACCGTCGTCGGCCTCGGCTCGAACCTGATCGTGCGCGACGGCGGCATTCCCGGCGTCACGATCCGTCTCGGCGGCCGAGCCTTCGGCGAGATCGCGGTGGAGGAGGGCGACCGGCTGAGGGCCGGCACGGCCGTGCCCGACGTCAAGGTGGCGCGGGCGGCGGCCGACGCCTCGCTCGACGGGCTCGCCTTCTATCGCGGCATTCCCGGCTGCATCGGCGGGGCACTGCGAATGAACGCCGGAGCCCATGGCGGCGAGACCACCGACGTGCTGGTCGAGGCGCGGGGCGTCACGCGCGCGGGCGAGATCGTCACGCTCCAGCACGAGCAGATGGGGTTCACCTATCGCAATAGCGCGGCAGCGACGCATGACATCGTCTTCACCTCGGCGCTGTTCCAGGGACGGCCCGGCGAGCAGGCCGCGATCCAGGCCGAGATGGAGCGCGTTACGGCGGCGCGCGAGGCGGCGCAGCCGATCAAGGAGCGCACCGGCGGCTCGACCTTCAAAAACCCGCCCGGCGGCAAGGCCTGGAAGCTGATCGACGCCGCCGGCTGCCGCGGCCTGCGCATCGGCGGCGCGCAGGTCTCGGAGATGCATTGCAACTTCCTGATCAACACCGGCGGCGCGACGGCGGCCGATATCGAGGGGCTGGGCGAGGAGGTGCGCCGGCGGGTCAGGGAGAATTCCGGCGTCGAACTGCACTGGGAGATCAAGCGGCTCGGCGCGCCGGCCTGAGCGGTCCTGCGTCAGCCGCGCCCGCCCGGCGGGAAATTGAGCTGCAGAACGACGAGCCAGGCGATCACAGCGCCGGCCCAGAGAACCGCCGCATAGGCGAGCCGTCGTCGGCCCGGCGTCCAGTTTCGCGAATTCAGATACTGGCTTGTCGCGCCGGCCACGAGAAAGCTCGGCGCCCACAGGATGGTGACGCCGACCAGAACCGGCCAGACCCATGGGCCGTGCCATTGCGCCATCGGCGGGTAGAAGCGCTCGATCACCGGGAAAGCGACCCCGTAGAGCGCCAGGCCGGATGTGCCGAGGCTCAGAAAGCTCGAAGCCAGCGCCAGAATGAAACCCGCCAGCGAGCCCTTCATCGCCCACAGGCCTGTCAGAAACCAGGTCAAAGCCTCCGAACCCCCGCTCGTTCTCCACGCGCAACCCGAGTCTGGAGGGCGAAAACGCTGGAAATGTGATCGCCAGTGTCGCGCCAGCGCGGCGGTGTTTCTCGCCAACCCCTTAACGCCGCATTAACCACGGCGGCGCGAGGGTCGAAGCGTCGCGCATCCGAGGATTTCCATGACCAAACACGTCGCAGTGCTGATGGGGGGCTGGTCCGTCGAGCGCGAGGTCAGCCTCAACACCGGCGCCGGCTGCGCCGACGCACTGGAGAGCGTGGGTTTCCGGGTCACGCGTGTCGATGTCGGGCGCGACGTCGCGCAGGTGCTCCAGACTCTGAAGCCCGACGTCGTCTTCAACGCGCTGCACGGCCGCTTCGGCGAGGACGGCACGATCCAGGGCATGCTCGAAATCGTTGGGTTGCCCTACACCCATTCCGGCGTGCTCGCCTCGGCGCTGGCGATCCGCAAGGACCGCGCGAAGACCGTGGTCGCGGCCGCCGGCGTGCCGGTGGCGCACGGCATCAACATCTCGCGATTCGAGGCCGCCAAGCGGCACGCCCTGCCGCCGCCCTATGTGCTGAAGCCGATCGACGAGGGCTCCTCCGTCGGCGTCGTGATCGTCAAGAAGGGGCGCGAGCATCCGCCGCAGGAAATCGCGCGCGCCGACTGGCCCTGCGGCGAGATGCTGATGGCCGAAACCTTCATTTCCGGGCGCGAGCTGACCTGCGCGGTGATGGGCGACAGGTCGCTCGGCGTGACCGAGATCAGGGCTGCGACGGGCGAGTTCTACGACTACGACGCGAAATACACGAAAGGCGGATCGATCCACATCTGCCCGGCTCAAATTTTACCAAAAATTTACCAGCAGATCGAAGAGTGTGCGTTAACGGCGCATCAAGCAATCGGGTGTCGGGGCGTCAGCAGGTCGGACTTCCGCTATGACGACGAGACCGAAAATCTCGTCTGGCTGGAGGTCAACACGCAGCCCGGCATGACCGAGACCAGCCTGGTGCCCGAATTGGCCGCCCATGCGGGCATGAACTTCGGTGAACTCGTCAAATGGATGGTGGAGGACGCCTCAACGGATCGGTGAAAGCGGTTGTGGCTTCGGCCGCCAGCCGCCTGCCGATCCCGGTCGCCGGACCGCAGCTCCTGATCGGAGAGCGGCCCGGGCGCTGGCTGCGCCGTTCGCGGCGCGGCGGGGTCTCGACGCAGCTGGCGCAGCGCCTGCCGCGTCGCATCGGCACCTGGCTCGCGCTCGGCTTCCTGACGGCGACCGTCGGCGTCGGCAGTGTTCTCGGCGGCCATGTCGAGACCCTGCGGGCCAGCCAGGGCGAGGCGCATCACATCCTGGCCCGGATGCTCGGTCTCGGCATCGACCGGGTGACGATCTCGGGCATCGCCGAACTCTCCGAGCAGGAGGTTCTGGTGGCCGCGGGCATCGACCCGAAAATTTCGCTCGCCTTCTTCGACGCGGACGCCGCTCGCAAGCGGCTGGAGGCGACGCCGCTCATTCGCGAGGCTACCGTCCGCAAGCTCTATCCCGGCGAGGTCTCGATCACGCTGACCGAGCGCGCGCCTTTCGCGCTCTGGCAGGTCAAGGGCGAGCTCTTCGTGATCGCGGCCGACGGCACCGTGATCGACAAGATGGATGACGGACGCTTCGCGCATCTGCCGCTCGTCGTCGGGGCTGGCGCCAATCTCAAGGCGAAGGACTATCTGGCGCTCGTCCAGAAGGCCGGCCCGCTGGCCGGCCAGGTCCGCGCCGGTACGCTCATTGCCGGCCGCCGCTGGACCCTGAAGCTCGACAACGGCATGGATGTCCGCCTGCCGGAGGAGCGCGCCGGCGCCGCGGTCACGCGGCTGGTCGGGCTCGAAAGCGAGCTGCGCCTGCTCGAGAAGGACATCCTGGCGATCGATCTGCGCCAGCCCGACCGCGTCGTGATGCGGCTGACGGAGGAGGGCGCCAGCGCCCGCGCCGAACAGCTCAAGGCCAAGAGCAAGAAGAAGGCGGGCGAGGCATGAACCTGACCTCCCAGGGCCTGACGCCGCGGATGCGGCCGCTGTCGTCGCGCAAGAGCGCGACCTTGTCGATTCTGGACATCGGCACGAGCAAGGTCGTCTGCCTGATCGCCGAGCTGAACCCGGCCGAGGCCAATGAGCGGCTGCGCGGGCGCACCCATGTCGCCCGCATCATCGGCATCGGCCACCAGCGCTCGCTCGGGCTGAAGGGCGGCGCGATCATCGATCTGGAAAGCGCCGAGCGCGCCATCCGCGCCGCGGTCGACGCGGCCGAGCGCATGGCCAAGGTCGAGGTCCAGTCCGTCATCGTCAACCTGACAGGCGGGCGTCTCGGCTCGCAGCATTATGCGGCGGGCGTCGATCTGCGCGCCGGGGCCGTCGGCGACAGCGACGTCAAGCGCGTGCTGGCGGCGGCCGCCACTCACGCGATCAAGCCCGGAAAGGCCGTGCTGCACGCGCTGCCGACAGGCTTCGCCATGGACGGCTCGGCCGGCGTGCTCGATCCGCGCGGCCTGATCGGCTCGAAGCTGTCGGTCGATATGCATGTCGTCGCCAGCGAGGCGTCGGCCGCGCGCAACGTGATGCTCGCCGTCGAGCGCTGCCATCTCGAGGTCGAGGCGGTGGTCGCGACGCCCTATGCATCTGGCCTCTCCGTGCTGGTCGACGATGAAGCCGAGATGGGCGTCGTCGTGGTCGACATGGGCGGCGGCACCACCAGCCTCGGCGTCTTCTCGGGCGGCCATCTGATGCATGCCGACGCGATCGCGGTCGGCGGCAATCACATCACCATGGACGTGGCGCGCGGGCTCTCGACCCGCGTCTCGGCCGCCGAGCGGCTGAAGACGCTGCACGGCTCGGCGATCGCCAGCGCGTCCGACGAGCGCGACATGATCTCGGTGCCGCAGGTCGACGACGACGAGCGCGACACCCCCAACCACCTCGCCAAGTCGCATCTGGTCAGGATCATCAAGCCGCGCGTCGAGGAGATCCTCGAACTGGTGCGCGACCGCCTCGCCAATGCCGGCTTCTCGGCCCAGGCCGGCCGCCGCGTCGTGCTGACCGGCGGCGCCTGCCAGCTCACCGGCCTGCCGGAAGCGGCGCGCCGCATCCTCGGCGGCCAGATCCGCACCGGCCGCCCGCTCGGCATCAAGGGCCTGCCCGAGGCCGGCAAGGGCCCGGCCTTCGCGGCCGCGGTCGGGCTGCTGGTCTATCCGCAGGTGGCCCATGTCGAGCATTTCGAGCCGCGTTCGAGCGGAGCCTATTTCGCCACCGGAACCGACGGCTATTTCTCGCGCGTCGGCCGGTGGCTGAAGGAAAGTTTCTAGTGAGTACCGGCCTTCGCGCGAGCGCGGGCCACGGCGTCAATCGTAGCAATCGGGACGGCTCCCGCCAGGCGCCGGACAAGGATCAAAAGAGGCAACCATGGCGATGAATCTGCAAGCCCCGGACATCCGGGAACTCAAGCCCCGGATCACGGTGTTCGGCGTCGGCGGAGCCGGCGGCAACGCCGTCAACAACATGATCGAGGCCGGTCTCGACGGCGTCGACTTCGTCGTCGCCAACACGGACGCCCAGGCGCTGGCGCTGAGCCGCTCCTCGCGCATCATCCAGATGGGCCTGCAGGTTACCGAGGGCCTCGGCGCCGGCTCACAGCCGGAAGTCGGGCGCGCCGCGGCCGAGGAGGTCATCGACGAGATCCGCGATCATCTGGCCGGCGCGCACATGGTCTTCATCACGGCGGGCATGGGCGGCGGCACCGGCACGGGTGCGGCCCCCGCCATCGCCCGCGTCGCCCGCGACATGGGCATCCTGACGGTCGGCGTCGTCACCAAGCCGTTCCAGTTCGAGGGCCACCGCCGCATGCGCATGGCGGAAGCCGGCATCGGCGAGCTCAACGAGGCGGTCGACACGCTGATCGTGATCCCGAACCAGAACCTGTTCCGCGTCGCCAACGAGACGACAGGCTTCGCCGACGCCTTCGGCATGGCCGACCAGGTGCTCTATTCCGGCGTCGCCTGCATCACCGACCTGATGGTCCGTCCCGGCCTGATCAATCTCGACTTCGCCGACGTCCGCGCCGTGATGCGCGGCATGGGCAAGGCGATGATGGGCACCGGCGAGGCTCAAGGCGAGAAGCGCGCGCTCAGCGCCGCCCAGGCCGCGATCAACAACCCGCTGCTCGACGACGTCTCAATGAAAGGCGCGCGCGGCCTGCTGATCTCGATCACCGGCGGACGCGACATGAAGCTCTACGAGGTCGACGAGGCCGCGACCCGAATCCGCGAGGAGGTCGATTCCGAGGCCAACATCATCGTCGGCGCGACCTTCGACGAATCGCTCGAAGGCACGGTGCGCGTCTCGGTCGTGGCGACCGGAATCGACAAGCCCGTGACCTCGCAGGCCGAGATGGACGAGACCGAGGCCCGCATCGCGCAGGTCGCCGAGCGGCTGAAGGCGGAAGCCCGCCTGCGCAGCGCCACTCCGGCCCGGACCTTCGCCCCGGCCCAGCCCGAGCCGGTCATGGACCTGCGCATGCCGCCCTCGATCGAGACGCAGCGCCAGCCGGCCCCGCCGGCGATGCCGGAGGATATCCGCATCGAGGCCGTGCAGCCGCGTCCGTTCATGGCCGCGTCTGCAGCCGAACCGATGATGCCCGTCGAGGTTGCTCCGCTGCTCGACGAGAGCTTCATTCCGCCGGCGCCCGAGCGCGCCGTCGTCCGCCCGACACGGATGCCGCGGATCGAGGATCTGCCGGTGCCCGCGCAGAACCAGATCGCCGCCCAGCGCGGCGCGCAGCCGGCGCCGATCCCGCCGCACGCCGCCGACCAGAAGCGGATGTCGCTGATGCAGCGCCTCGCCTCCGTCGGGTTCGGCCGCAGGGACGACGAGACCCAGGAAGCGCCGCGCCAGGTGCCGCAACTGACCGCGCCGCAGGCCGCTCCGCAGCCCGCGCCGGCTCCACTCGCGCCGAGCGCCGCCCACGCCGAATATATGCGTCGGCCGGCCCAGCCCGTCGCCCGCCCGGCGCAGGGCCAGCTCGACCAACTCGGCCGCGCCGCGCCGAATCGGGCCAGCGAGGAAGACCATCTCGAAATCCCGGCCTTCCTGCGCCGCCAGGCGAACTGACGCCCGGCGCTCCGGGAGACTTTGTGACAAGGCCCGCCGCGCTGCAGCGCGGCGGGCCTTGTTCACGTCTGGAAAACCATATTTATCAACGCGATGCTCAGCATTTTCTGGCTTCTTCCTTCTGTAACAGAGCGTAAGAAAGCGTGATTTTGTGGTCGAGTCCGCAGGGCTTATGTTGCAGCCGCACCAACGAGACATCGGCGCGGCCAATTGAGCGGGCGTCGAACCTTCTGAGGCATCGCAGAACAGATCGGACCTTACGGCCTTGAGGCTTGGGACCGCGCTCCGCGATCAGGATTGGATACCGGAATGAATTTCGATCGGCAGACGACACTGCGCGCGCCCGTGACCCTGACGGGGATCGGTGTCCACTCCGGAGCTCCCGCCAGCATCTGCCTGAAGCCATCCAGCGCCAACTCCGGCGTCGTCTTCCTGCGCAAGGGGCTCGACGATGCGCCCGCGCAACTGATCCACGCCAAGCACACCAAGGTGAGCGCCACCGAACTCTGCACCGTGATCGGCGACAAGGCTTCGGCGTCGGTCGCCACCATCGAGCATCTGATGTCGGCCTGCGCCGGTCTTGGCCTCGACAATGTGCTGGTCGAGATCGACGGCCCTGAAATGCCGATCATGGACGGCAGCGCCGCCGAATTCGTCGCCGCGATCGAGGCGACCGGCATCGCCACGCTGTCGGCCGCGCGCCGCTATCTGAAGGTGCTTCGCCCGGTTCGCGTCGAGAACGGCCGCGCCTTCGCCGAACTGCTGCCCTCCGAAGAGGGTTTCCGTCTCGATGTCGAGATCGATTTCGACACCACCGTGATCGGCCGCCAGCGCAAGGTCTTCGACCTCGAGCCCAAGGCCTATTCCCGCGAGATTTCGCGCGCCCGCACCTTCGGCTTCATGCGCGATGTCGAGCAGCTCTGGAAGGCGGGCTTCGCGCTCGGCGCCTCGCTCGACAACACCGTCGCCATCGGCGACGACAAGGTGATCAACCCCGAGGGTCTGCGCTATGGCGACGAGTTCGTGCGCCACAAGGTGCTCGACGCGATCGGCGACCTCGCGCTCGCCGGCTATCCGCTCCAGGGCGAGTTCCGTTCCTATTGCGGCGGCCACCGCCTGAACGTGCGCATCCTGGAGGCGCTTTTCGCCGACCGCGCCAATTACGCGATCGTCGAGGCGCAGCCGGTCTACGCCGCGCCGCGCGCCGTCCAGATGGCCGCCGCCGCGCCGGCCGCTTTCGCGCCCGATCTGCACTGACCAGGCGGCAGTTCGGCGGCCAGCGCGATTGCGCCTTCCATTTGCCCGTTTTTTGTCAAATGGGTTATGCATCGCAGGCGGCTCGGCAAGCCACCCGATAATCCGCCGGCGCAGGAAGCTGGTGGATTTCACGGTTCATTGCGGCGGACAGGTCGCTTTCGACGGTGGCGCAAGCGCGGTGCGTAGGTTAAGGCATGCGTCCCATCGCCATGGGACGACGATCAAGAGGACGGACGACGTGAGCGTCATGCGGCAGACCAATCCGATCATCCACCGCGCCAGTTCGCTGCACCGCGGCCCGGCGCTTGCGCTCGGCGCCGCGTTGCTGCTCGGCGGCTGCGATACCCTGTCCTCGATCAATCCGTTCGACCGGCCCGAGGTCTACAAGCCCGAGATCGTCGCCGACGTTCCCGCGGACAAGCTCTACAATGAAGGCCTGGCGCGCATCCAGAACGGCGACAGCGAAGGCGCGGCCAAGAAGTTCGACCAGATCGACAAGCAGGCGCCGTTCTCGCCCTATGCCAAGAGGGGCCTGATCCTCACCGCCTACACCAGCTACCAGACCAGCAAGTGGGAGGAGGCGATCACCGCCTCCAAGCGCTTCATCGCCCAGAACCCGGCGAGTCCGGACGCGGCTTACGCGCAGTACATCATGGCGATGTCGTATTATAACCAGATTCCGGATGCGACGCGCGACCAGGAGCGCACCGAGCAGGCGATCGTGGCGTTCCAGCAGCTCCTCGACAAGTATCCGCGCTCCGAATACGTCATCGACGCGAGGGAGAAGCTTCTCGTCGCCCGCGATCAGCTCGCCGGCAAGGAGATGAATGTCGGTCGCTTTTATCTTGAGAAGCGCAACTACACCGGCGCCGTGAACCGCTTCCGCGACGTCATTACCAAGTACCAGACCACGCGCCATGTCGAGGAGGCGCTGATGCGCCTGTCGGAGGCCTATATGGCGCTGGGCATCACCAACGAGGCGCAGACGGCTGCCGCCGTGCTCGGGCACAATTTCCCCGACAGCCCGTGGTACAAGGACGCCTATGTGCTGTTGCAGAGCGGCGGGCTCGAGCCGCGCGAGGATCGCGGCTCCTATATCAGCCGCGCCTTCCAGGGTTTTTCGCGCGCCGTCTCGACGATCGCCGGGTTCGGCACGCTCTGACGCGCCCTCGCGCATGAAGGTCCGCCGCGGATGTCCCGTCGCCTGAGCCGGAACTGAACGGCATGCTGGCGCAGCTCTCGATCCGCGACATCGTCCTGATCGACCGGCTCGATCTGAGCTTCGAGGACGGGCTGAGCGTCTTCACCGGCGAGACCGGCGCCGGAAAATCCATCCTGCTGGATGCTTTCGCGCTCGCGCTCGGCGGGCGCGGCGACGGGTCGCTGGTGCGCCATGGTGAGGCGCAGGGGCAGGTCGGCGCCGTCTTCGACCTCGCCATCGACCATCCGGCCCGGCTGCTGGCGCAGGCGCAGGACATCGACACCGACGGCGATCTGATCCTGCGCCGGGTGCAACATGCCGATGGCCGCACGCGGGCCTTCGTCAACGACCAGCCGGTCAGCGTCCAGATCCTGCGGGCGATCGGGGCCGCGATCGTCGAGATCCATGGCCAGCATGACGACCGCGCGCTGACCGATGCGAGCCAGCATCGGCTGATCCTCGACGGGTTCGGCGGGCTCGAGCCGCAGGCGCAGGGCGTCGCGGCGGCGAGCGAGGCGCTGAAGCGCGCGCGGCAGGCCCTGCAGGCGCAGCGCATCCGCGTCGAGGCTGCCCGCAAGGAGGCCGATTTCCTGCGCCATGCGGTCGAGGAGCTGGGCAGGCTGACGCCGAGGCCCGGCGAGGAGGACGAACTCGCCGCGGCGCGCCAGGAGATGATGCAGGCGGAAAAGGTCGCGCGCGACCTGATCGATTCCTACGAGGCGGTCGGCGGGCAGGCTTCGCCCGTGCCGGCGCTGGCGGCCGTTCTGCGCCGGCTGGAGCGGCGCGCATCGCAGGCGCCCTCGCTGGTCGATCCGTCGCTGGCGGCGCTCAACACCGCCATCGTGGCGCTGGAGGAGGCGGGCGAGGCGCTCGCCGCGGCGATGCGCGCCGCCGAGCATGACCCGCGCGAGCAGGAGCGCGTCGAGGAGCGGCTGTTCGGCCTGCGCGCCGCCGCCCGGAAATACGACGTTCCGGTCGACGGCCTGGCCGTCCTGGCCGAGAGCATGGCCGGCGATCTCGCCGCCCTCGACGAAAGCGAGACCTCGCTCGGCCGGCTGGAGGCCGAACTCGCCGCCGCCGAGGCCGATTTCGTCGAGCGGGCGAGGGCGCTGTCGCAGGCGCGGCGCGAGGCCGCCGCAAGACTGGACGAGGCGGTCCACGCCGAGCTGCCGCCGCTCAAGCTCGAACGCGCCCGGTTCATCACCCAGATCGATTCGGATGAAGGCGCCCGCGGTCCCGAAGGCTTTGACAGGGCCGAGTTCTGGGTCGAAACCAATCCCGGCACGCGGCCGGGTCCGATGATGAAGGTGGCATCCGGCGGCGAGCTCTCGCGCTTCATGCTGGCGCTGAAGGTGGTGCTGGCGCAGCGCGGCTCGGCCCCGACACTGGTCTTCGACGAGATCGACACCGGCGTCGGCGGCGCTGTGGCCGACGCCATCGGCGAACGGCTGGCGCGGCTGGCGCAGCGCGTGCAGGTGATCTCGGTGACGCATGCGCCGCAGGTCGCGGCCAAGGCCGTCCGGCATTTCCTGATCGCGAAATCGGCGCTGGAGGGTGACCTCGCCGGGCGAACCGTGACGCGCGTGACCGGGCTCGCCGACCAGACCCGCCGCGAGGAGATCGCGCGCATGCTGGCCGGGGCGTCGATCACGGAAGAGGCGCGCGCCGCCGCCGGGCGGCTGCTGGAGGCGGCCGGCGTCAGGGGCTGATCATCCGGCCAGCGCCCTCAAGCCCACCACGGCGACGACCCCGACCGCCACCACCGCCAGCAGCGGCAGCCGCGTCGCGGCGAGCGCCGTGAGCAGAGCCGCGCCGGTCTCGGGCCACCCGGTTGCGAGAGCGCTCGGCGCGATCACCGCGACCAGCACCGCCGGGGGAATCGCGTCGAAGGCGGCCTGCGCGCGCGGCGAAAGATCGAGCCGCCCGGCCAGCGCCAGCCCGGCGATCCGGGTCGCGTAGGTGACGACGGCCATGCCGAGGATGGCGATCAGATTCAATGGATCGAGCGTCATGGCTTGGCCGGCTCGCTCGCGCGCGGCTCATCCAGACCGGCCGCGATCCAGGCCGCCGCAAGCCCGCTGAGCGCGCCGGCCAGCACATGCCAGGGCGGCCCGGCGAGCTTATAGGCCAGCGCCGAGGCAAGCCCTGCCGCGACCACGGTCCAGGCCGTGACCCGACCCTTCCAGAAGGCGGCGGTGAGCGCGATGAAGATCGCGGTGAAGGCGAAATCGGCCCCGAAGCGGCGCGGATCGCCAAGCGCCGCGCCGATGACCGCGCCGAGCGTCGCGGTCGCGATGAAACAGACCACGAAGGGCACGGTCATGGCGAACCAGTAGGCCGGCGTCAGGCGATGCGTGCGCGCCCGCTTCTCGGCGAGCGCCCAGTTCTCGTCGGCCATGTAGAACAGCCCCAGCCAGCGCTGCGCGATCGAGAAGCCTTGCAGCTTGGGCACGAGCGAGGCGCTCATCAGGACATGGCGGGCGTTGATCAGCAGGGTCGAGAACACCAGCGCGCCGATCGGCGCGGGCGCAGCCCAGAGTTCGACCGCCGCGAACTGCGCGCCGCCGGCGAAGACCAGCGCGCTCATCAGCATGACCTCGAGCGGAGACAGGCCCTTGGCGGTGGCGAGCGCGCCGAACAGCAGGGCGATCGGCACGGCCGCGACCATCGCCGGCCAGATGTCGGAAAAGCCCCTGCGGGCGTCGTCGAGGCGTGCTGACATGGCGTCGATCGTCAGGAGAGATGGGCGGCGCGGAATGCGCCGGGCGTGACGCCGTAGCGCGCCTTGAAGCTGCGCGTCAGGTGGGCCTGGTCGCAGAAGCCGGTCGACGCCGCGACCGCGACCGGCGCCTCGCCCAGCCGCAGCCGGTCGCGGGCGCGCCGGACCCGGACATCGACCAGGAAGGCATGCGGCGTCAGGCCGGTCTCTGTCCGGAAGGCGCGGATCAGATGGTGGCGCGGCAGGCCGGTCAGGCGCGAGAGTTCGGCCAGCGACAGATCCTCGTCGTAACGCTCCTCGACGACGCGGCGCGCCTGTGCGACCGGGCCGGTTTCCCGGCCGGCCGGGCCGATGGCCCAGCGGGCGTGATGCGCCAGGCAATGCGCATAGAAGCGCAGCAGCATCTCCTCGCCCGCCAGCGCATCGCCGCCATGTTCGATCTCGCGATGAGCGGCGGAAAACAGGGCCGCGCCCTGCGCATCCTCGACCAGCGGCTCCGGGAAAAACGGCATGCCGAAGGTCTCGCGCCCGGCAAGCGAGTTGGCGACCTCGCGCATCAGATCGAGGTCCGGATAGGTCATGCGGTAGCTGTAGCCTGCGCCATAGGGCTCGCCGTCATGGGTTTCAAGCGGGTTGACGAAGGCGATCTGGCCCGGCCGCGCATAATGGCGCACGCCGGCGACGCGAAAGGTCTCGCAGCCGGCCTCGATCACGCCGACGACATAGCTCTCATGGCGATGGGGCGCATAGGCATGGCTGCGGAAGGTCGCGGCGAGGCAGTCCAGCCCGTCGAAGCGCGCAGCCGGAAACAGCTTCGCCCGCTCGCCGGCGGCGAGCGGTTCGAGTCTCAGCGTTTCGCCCTGGGTGATCGCGTCCATGGGATGAGGATAAAGCGGAACGCGCCGCGCGTGTCTTGAACAAAAGTGATGGGAGCGATCACGGCATGATCGGTCCTCCTCTGGCTCGTCCCGGTCACAGAATGGGCGGCCTGCGTGACGCCAGCGCCGCGACGGCCGCTGCGACGAGAGTGGCGAGCCCGCAATAGGCGATCACGCCGGATGCGCCGACGTGATCGACGAGCAGGCCGCCGAACACCGCGCCGCTGGCGATCGCGGCCTGGAACGAGGCGACGAGCAGGCCGCCGGAGGATTCAGCATCTTCCGAGGTGACGTGCACCATCCAGGTCTGGATCGCGACCGGCAGCATGCCGAAGGCGAAGCCCCAGAGCGCGACACCCAGCGCCGAGACGACCGGATCCGCACCCAGAACGAACAGGGCGAGCGCGCTGGCGGATACGGTCGACGCGCCCACCGCCAGACCAAGCGGCGCGCTGCGCGCGACGAGCCAGCTTCCGGCAAAATTGCCGAAGAAGCCGCCGATGCCGAAGACCAGCAGGACGAGCGAGATCGACTCGACGCCGAGGGCCGGCACCTGTTCGAGGAAGGGCCTGACATAGGTGAAACCGGCGAAATGGCCCGAGATCACGATCACCGTCGCGAGCATGACCACACGAACGTCGCCGCGGCGGACCAGTTTGGCGAGCGTTCCAAGATCGGGAGCGCTTTGCGCGGGCAGCCTGGGCAAGGTCGCGACCTGGGCAGCCAGCGCGACGACGCCGACGAGGCCGGCGAGCCCGAACACGGCGCGCCAGCCGATGAGGTCGCCAAGATAAGCGCCGAGAGGGGCGGCGCTGACTGTGGCGAAGGACACGCCGGTGAAGATGATCGCCATGGCGCGCGGCAACTGCTCAGCCGGCACGAGCCGCATCGCGGTGGCGGCCGCCATCGACCAGAAGCCGCCGAGCCCGATACCCAGCAGCAGCCGCGCCGCCAGCAGCATGGGCAGGTTCGTGGCCGTGGCCGCCAGCACGGTCGAGACGATCAGCATCAGCGTCAGCGCGAAGATCACCAGACGCCGGTCGATCCCGCGCGTGACGATGGCCGTGCCCAGCCCGGCGAAGATCGCGATCACCGCCGTCGCCGTCACGGTCTGGCCGGCGGCGCCGGCGCTGATCCCGATGTCGGCGGCGATCGGCGTCAGCAGGCTGACCGGCAAAAATTCGGCGGTGACCAGCCCGAAGACGCCGAGCGCGAGCGAGAACACGGCTGGCCACGCCGCGGTTGCCGGCGTCGCAGGCAGAACGGCGTAGGGTGGCGCTTCGGTGGTTGAGATGTTCGACATGAGGCAGGCTCTCCGCAGGGAGCCCGCAAGATGGCCGTGGTGGTTTGGCGTTTCTATGCTATAAACGCCATGATGCATAACAATTCGTCCAAACAAGATACCGCTGCTCCCGGCGATCATCTCTCCGCCATGCTGCGCGGCCTGCGGCTCGACGGCGTCGACTACCGGCGCTGCGCGATGACGACGCCGTGGTCGGTCGCCTATCCGGCCGAGCCGGTGGCGCGCTTCCACTTCGTCGCGCAGCGCGGCTGCTGGCTGCTGACGCCCGCGCTCGACTGGGTGAAGCTGCAGCCCGGCGACGCCGTGCTGCTGCCGCGCGGCGCGGCCCACACGCTGGCGAGCGAGCCCGGCGTCACGGCCGCGCCGCTGGCGGCCTGCCAGGTCAAGAAGCTCTGCGGCAACATCTTCGAGGTCAAGGCGGGCGGCGACGGCGACGTCACGCTGCTGTTCAGCGGCGGCATGACCTTCAATGTCGAGCCCTCGCACCCGCTGCTGCGGATGCTGCCGGAATTGATGCGCGCCGACGAACTCGCCCTGAGCGAGCCCTCGATCCCGCAACTGCTCGAGACGATGGGCTGCGAAGTCGCGCTGGATCGCGTCGGCGCCGGCGGCATCCTCGCCAGGTTGGCCGACGTCGTCGCCGCCAGCATCATCCGCTCCTGGGTCGAGCGCGGCTGCGGCGACGCCAGCGGCTGGATCGCGGCTGCGCGCGATCCGGCGATCGGCAAGGTGCTCGCCGCGATCCATGCCGCGCCCGAAGGCGACTGGACGGTCGAAACCCTGGCCCGTCTGATGGGCGCCTCGCGCTCCGGCTTCGCCGGGCGCTTCGCCATGGTCGTCGGCGAGACCCCGGCCCGCTATGTGCTGCAGGTGAGGATGCATCAGGCGCGGCGCTGGCTCGGCCGCGACGGATTGCGCATCGCCACGGTCGCGCGGCGGCTCGGCTACGATTCGGAAGCCTCGTTCAGCCGCGCTTTCAAACGCGTCACCGGCTTCGCCCCCAGCCGGCTGCCGCCGGAGGCGGGGCCGCCATACTCGCCCTTCGATGCGTCAGGGCCGGCGGGCGAGGCAGCCTGAAGCTCAGCCGCCGACCAGATCGAACCAGCCTGCCTCGTCGATTACCGCGACGCCGTGCTTGGCGGCGTCTTTCAGCTTCGAGCCGGCGCCCGGCCCCGCGACCAGCAGGTCGGTCTTGGACGACACGGAGCCCGCGACCTTCGCGCCCAGCCGCTCCGCCATCGCCTTCGCCTCGTCGCGGGTCATGCGCTCGAGCGCGCCGGTGAACACGACGGTCTTGCCGGAGACCGGGCTGACGGAGGCGAGCGCCTCCAGCGGCTGCGGCGTCACCTGCGCGAGCAGGCGGGCCAGCATCTCCTGGTTGTGCGCCTCGGCGAAGAACTGCAGCAGCGCCTCGACGACGGTCGGGCCGACGCCGTCGATCGCGTCGAGTTCCTGGCGCTCGGGCGCGGCCGGGTCGGCGGCTGCGGTCACGGCCGCCTGCAGCGCCTCGAACGAGCCATAATGGCGCGCGAGCAAACGCGCATTGGTCTCGCCGATATGGCGGATGCCGAGACCGAAGACGAAGCGGTTGAGCGGCGGCGTCCGCCGGTCCTCGATCGCGGCGAAGAGCTTCGCCACGCTCTGCGCCCCGAAGCCGTCCTTGTCCTTGAGCTTCTTCAGGTTCGCGCCGTCCCGCGCGGGAAGCGTGAAGATGTCGGCCGGCTCCTTCACCGGAAGGTCGGGATCGGCATGGAACAGCTCGATCTGCTTGTCGCCGAGCCCGTCGATGTCGAGCGCGTCGCGCGAGACGAAATGCTTCAGCCGCTCGACAGCCTGCGCCGGACAGATCAGCCCGCCGGTGCAGCGGCGCACCGCATCCTCCTTGCCGGAGCGCGGATTGTGCTCGCGGACGGCGTCGCTGCCGCAGATCGGGCAGGTCGTCGGGAACAGGTAGGGTTTTGCATCGTCCGGCCGCTTTGCAAGGTCGACCGCTTCGACGCGCGGGATGACGTCGCCGGCGCGCTTCACCGTGACCGTGTCGCCGATGCGGATGTCCGAGCCGTCGCGGATCGGCAGGCCCTTCGAATCGAAGCCGCGAATGTAATCCTCGTTGTGCAGCGTCGCGTTGGTGACGACGACGCCGCCGACGGTGACGGGTTTGAGCCGGGCCACCGGCGAGAGCGCCCCGGTGCGGCCAACCTGGATGTCGATCGCCTCCAGCACCGTCGTCGCCAGTTCGGCGGGAAACTTGTGCGCGATCGCCCAGCGCGGCGCGCGCGAGACGAAGCCGAGCCTCGCCTGTAACGCAAGATCGTCGACCTTGTAGACGACGCCGTCGATGTCGTAGCCGAGCGTGGCGCGCTGGGCCTCGATCAGGCGGTAATGAGCCAGCAGCGCCTCGACGCCTTCGCAGCGGACCATCAGCGGGTTGGTGCGAAAGCCCCAGCGCGCAAATGTCTCGACCATGCCGAACTGCGTCGGCGCGGGCAGGGCCGGCATCTCGCCCCAAGCATAGGCGAAGAAGCGCAAGGGGCGCCCCGCCGTGATCGAGACGTCGAGCTGGCGCAGCGAGCCGGCCGCCGCATTGCGCGGATTGGCGAATTCGGTAAGGCCTTTCTCCCGCTGGCGGTCGTTGATCCCGGCGAAATCGGCATGGCCGAGATAGACCTCGCCGCGCACCTCCGCGATCGCGGGGACGTCCCCGCCAGCCAGCTCATGGGGAATCTCGGAAATGGTGCGGGCGTTGAGCGTGACGTCCTCGCCCTCCTCGCCGTCGCCGCGCGTCGCTGCATAAACGAGCGCGCCCTTCTCGTAGCGCAGCGACAGCGACAGCCCGTCGATCTTCGGCTCGGCGGTGAAGGCCGGGCCCTCGACCTCAACCTTCATGCCGAGGAAGCTGCGAACCCGCTGGACGAAATCGGCGACGTCATCGTCGGAAAAGGCGTTGCCGAGCGAGAGCATCGGCACGCGATGCCTGATCTTGGCGAATTTCGAGGACGGTTTCGCGCCGACCCTGTCGCTGACGCCGCCCGTCGCCTTCAGCGCCGGATGCGCCTCCTCCAGAGCGACCAGCCGCCGGCGCTTCGTATCATAGGCGGCGTCGTCGAGGATCGGCCTGTCGTCCTGGTGATAGGCCAGATCGGCGCTTTCGATCTCGGCGGCCAGCGCCTTATGCTCGGCTTTCGCCTGGCGCTGCGTGAGGCTCTCGACGGGAAGGGGCTCGGTCTCGCTCATGCGACTGATTTAGGCGAGAAGCCGATGACGCGGAAGGGCAGGAGCCTGCGCTGGGGCTCCCGTTTTTGTGTAGCCCCCCTCATGCGACAAAATCGGCGTTCGCGCGTATAATGATCAGGCTGGGAATTGGAAGCTCGACGCCTGAAGGCCGTTTGACCCGAAGAACTGGCAAGACATCGCGTCAAACGCCGTGGCGAACCGGGCCGTGAACCGGGAGAACCACCATGGCCAATCTCGATGGCGCGATGAGCAATGCCGAACTTCATGACGCGGCGGCGCTGAAGGTCAAAACCATCACGACGCAGGATTTGCGCGACGCGCTCTGGCGCGGCTGGGAGGATTTCAAGGCCAAGCCGAGCCATCTCGTCTTCCTCGCCTTGATCTACCCTGTCGCCGGCGTGCTGCTCGGCCAGCTCACGGTCAGCTACGACATCCTGCCGCTGCTGTTCCCGCTGATCGCGGGCTTCGCGCTGCTCGGCCCCTTCGCCGCGATCGGACTCTACGAGATCAGCCGACGGCGCGAGAAGGGCATGAATACCTCCTGGGGTCACGCCTTCGCGGTCCTGCGATCGCCGGCGATCAGCCAGATCGCCCTGCTCGGCGGCATGCTGACCGGGCTCTTCGTCGCCTGGATGATCAGCGCCTGGGTGATCTATCGCGGGTTGCTGAACCTGCCGCAGGGCGCGACCGCGTCCGACTTCTTCCGCCAGGTGCTGACCACCTTCGACGGATGGGTGATGATCGTGGTCGGCAACTCGGTCGGTCTGGTCTTCGCCATCGTCGCCTTCGCGATCTCGGTGATCTCGTTCCCGCTGATCATCGACAAGCGGGTCGACGCCGCGACGGCGATCAAGACCTCCATCGCCGCCGTCGAGGCCAATCCGCGTGTGATGATGATCTGGGGACTGATGGTCACCGGCCTGCTCGTGCTGGGCTCGCTGCCGCTGCTGGTCGGCCTCGTCGTCGCCATGCCGGTGCTCGGCCATGCCTCCTGGCATCTCTACCGGAAGGTAGTCGAGGCCTGACCGGCGAAAACATCCGGGCGGGTTTGAACCCGCCCGGCCTCTCCCGCGACCAATCGGAACGGGGCCGCAAGAGGCGGCCCCGACCGAACCCAAGGGAGATCGATCATGACCATTCGCACCACGCTGGCCGGCATCACTGCTGCCGTCGTCCTCGGCACGGGGGCGCTCATCGGCGGCTCGCTCGCAACCGCCACCTCCGCCGAAGCCGCGCCGGGCTGGCACGGACGCGGCCATCATGGCCATTTCGGCCATGACTATCGCCGTCCCGGCCGGTACTGGGGCCATCACCGCGGCTGGGGTCATCGCGGCTGGGGCTATCGCCCGGCGTTCTATGGCGGCTGCTACACCGTCATGCGCGTGCGCTTCGTGCCCGGCTTCGGCCCGGTGGAGCGCCCGGTCACGCGCTGCCACTGACGGCAAACGCCGTTCATCGCGGGGGAGCCGGAGCGATCCGGCTCCTTTGCGCGCGGAACCTTTTGCGGCTTGTGCGGGTTCATCACCCGTCGCGAAATTGGCGCGGCGGCTCAATCACGCGGGCGAGCGCCCGCTTCATAGCTGGGGGCTATCATGAACAACATCATTTACATCATCGGCCTGATCGTCGTCGTTCTCGCCATCCTGTCCTTCCTCGGCCTGCGCTGAGGCAAGGCGAGCCGCGCGATCGGCCGAGGCGTTCATCCCCGGTCGTCGCGGCGCGGCTTCTTCGCCTTGAAGTGTTTGCCGCCAGGCTTTCCAGCGCCCGCACCATCGCCGCGTCCCGCAAAGGGTTTTCCGCCGAAAGCCGGCTTGGCGCCGGGATAGGGCTTGCCGCCCGGCGGCTTTCCGGCCGCCTGCGGCCTTGGGCCTGATCTGAACGAGACGTTCGGGTCGTTCACCCGGTCCCGCTCGCCGCGCACGGGATCATAGGGCTTCGCATCGAAGGTCTTCGCAGCTCCGAACGGCTTGCCCTTGCCTTCATAGGGTTTCCGCTTGCCGTCGAAGGGCTTCTTGCCCGCAGACGACTCGGTCTCACCCGTCCGGGGCTCGTAAGGCTTCTTGCCGAACGGCTTTTTCTCGTAGGGCTTCTTCTCGTAGCCGCGCGAGGGCGGGCGATCATCATCGCGACGCTCGTTGCGCGCCGGAGCCGGCGCACGGCTCGCCTTGTCGGCGAAGGGCTTGGCCGGACGGCGTTCCTCCTCCCCGGTCACCGGTTCGATCACGATCCTGTCGCGATCGACGGCCTTGGCCAGTTCGTAGAAGCGCTCGGCGACATCGGCGTCGATCTCGACCTTGGTCTCCTTGTCGAAGATCCGGATCGCCCCGACCTCGTCGCGGGTGATCTTGCCGCGCCGACACAGCATCGGCAGAAGCTGGCGCGGATCGGCGCCGTCCTTGCGGCCGACGCTGAGCCGGAACCAGACCGTGTCGCCGCGCGGGCCGGCCTTGTGGCGGGGAGCGTCGGAGCGCGGCCCATCTGACCGCGTTTCGCCGAAGCGCGCGCCCTCGCGCGGCGCATAATCCTCGCGCGCCCACACGGGGCGGCGCTCGTCGCGGCCGAAATTCGGATCGCCGACCTCTTCCGCGCCCGGCAGCCGAGAGCGATAGACGCGGATCAGCGCGGCCGCGATCTCCTGCGCCGGGCGGCTGGCGATCAGGGCCTCGACCATCGCGGCGTCCTCCTCGCCCGGCTCGCCGCTCAGGATCGGGTCGGACAGAAGCCGCTGCTGGTCGAGCGCGCGGATTTCGTCCTGCGTCGGCGGACCGGCCCAGACGGCTTCGACCCTGGCTTCCGAGATCAGCATCTCGGCCTTGCGACGGCGCGAGACCGGAACGAGCAGCACGCTGGTGCCCTTGTTGCCGGCGCGCCCGGTGCGGCCCGAGCGATGCTGCATCACCTCCGGGTCGTTGGGCAGCTCGGCGTGGATCACCAGCTCCAGACCCGGCAGATCGATGCCGCGGGCGGCGACGTCGGTCGCGACGCAAACCCGCGCCCTCCCGTCGCGCAGCGCCTGCAGCGCCGAATTGCGCTCGCCCTGCGAGAGTTCGCCCGATAGCGCCACGGCCGAAAATCCGCGCTCCAGCAGGATCGCCTCGAGATGGCGCACGGCGTTGCGCGTGTTGCAGAACACCAGCGCGGTCGGCGCATCATGGAAGCGCAGCAGGTTGACGACGGCGAGCTCGGCCTCCTTCGGATAGACCCGGATGGCGCGGTATTCGATGTCGGCATGGCCGCGCGAGCCGCCCGCGACCTCGATGCGCAGCGCATCGTTCTGGTAGCTCTTGGCGAGCTGGATGATCGCCTTGGGCAGCGTCGCCGAGAACAGCAGGCTGCGGCGCTCGGGCGGGGTCGTCTTCAGGATGAATTCGAGATCGTCGCGGAAGCCGAGATCGAGCATCTCGTCGGCCTCGTCGAGCACGACCGCTCGCAGCGCCGAGACATCGAGGCGATGCCGCTCGATATGGTCGCGCAGGCGGCCGGGCGTGCCGACGACGAGATGGGCGCCCTCGTCGAGCAGGGCGGCCTCGCGGCGCGGGTCCATTCCGCCGACGCAGGCGATGACCCGGGCGTTGGTCTGCTTGTAGAGCCAGGCCAGCTCACGCTGGACCTGGAGCGCGAGCTCGCGCGTCGGTGCGATGATCAGCGCCAGCGGCTTGCCTGCGCGCGGAAAGGTTTCGGCCTCGCCGAGCAGCGTCTCGCCGATGGCGATGCCATAGGCGACGGTCTTGCCCGAGCCGGTCTGGGAGGAGACGAGCAGATCGCGGCCTGCCGCGGTCTCTTCGAGGACGGCGGTCTGCACCGGCGTCGGTTCGGAATAATTGCGTTCGGCGAGCGCGCGCGCGAGCGGCGGGCTCGTGGTCAGGAAGGACATGGGTTTTCGGGCCTAGGGGTTGGGGCGTCAGGAACGCAACGGCGCAGGAATGCGGACGACGGCCGGCGCGGCGCAAAGATGCGGCCATGGCGCAGCCATCGGTTGAGCAGGGCTCATAGAGCAGAATGCGGGAAAAGGGAATGGAGGACGGGGGCGATGCCGGGCTGTCGCATTTGAGCCCACAGCCCTCATCCTGAGGAGCGATCGTTTGGATCGCGTCTCGAAGGATGCTCCAGAAGGTGCTTGCGGTGCGAACCGGAGCATCCTTCGAGACGCAGGCTCAAGCCTGCTCCTCAGGATGAGGGCTCAAGTTCAAATGCGATGCACCCCTTGCGAGAAAGGCCCATCGCCCAAGGCCCGCCTCACAAGGGCAGGCACATCCTCTCCAGCCAATCCTTCGCCTCGCCCTCGACTTGCCCCGCGAGATTGCTCCAGACCTGCGCGTGATAGGCGTTGATCCAGGCGATCTCGCCGTCGTCGAGCAGCTTCAGTTCGATCAGCGCCCGCTCATAGGGCGCCCAGGTGATCGTCTCGAAGCCGTAGATCGTGCGGTCGCCGCCGGGAATCTGGCGCTCCTCGACCACGATCAGGTTCTCGATGCGGATGCCGTATTCGCCCTGCTTGTAGTAGCCGGGCTCGTTGGAGAGGATCATGCCGGGTTCGAGCGGCGTCGTGCCCAGCTTGGAAAGGCGCTGCGGCCCCTCATGCACTGAAAGATAGCTGCCGACGCCATGGCCGGTGCCATGGTCGAAATCGAGCCCCGCCTGCCAGAGCGGCAATCTGGCCAGCGCATCGAGCTGCGCGCCGGAGGTTCCCTTGACGAAGAGCGCGCGCGAGATCGCGAGATGGCCCTTGAGGACGCGGGTGTAGCGGTCGCGCATCTCGTCGCTGGGCTCGCCGACGGCCATGGTGCGGGTGATGTCGGTGGTGCCGTCCTCGTACTGCCCGCCGGAATCGACCAGGAAGATGCCCGGCGTGATCGGCAGGTTGCTGGCTTCCGTCACGCGATAATGCGGCAAAGCGGCATTGGGGCCCGCGCCGGCGATGGTGGTGAAGGAGACGTCCCTCAGGAGCCCGGTCTTCAGCCGCTCGGCCTCCAGCGCCGCGACCGCGTCGATCTCGGTCAGCCCGCCCCCGGGCGCTTCCCGCGCCAGCCACGACAGAAAGCGCACCATCGCCGCGCCGTCACGCAGATGGGCGGCGCGCGTCCCGGCGAGCTCGGCCGTGTTCTTGCGCGCCTTCATCAGAGCGATCGGGTCAGGGCCGGCATCGGGCGCGCCGCCGGCGTCGCTGATCAGGGTCGCCAGCGCCGAGGCGCCGGTCGTCGCGTCGAGCCGGACCTTCGCTCCTGCCGCGCCCAGCGCCCTGAGCTGTGTTTCCAGCGCCGCTGGCGGCGCGATCTCGCCAACCGCGCCGATGGCGTCTCCGGCCTCGTTCGTCACCTTCTCCGGCGCGAGGAACACGGTCGGCCGGCCCTCGCGCGGCACGATGGCGTAGCCCAGCGGCAGCGGCGTGTGCTCGACATCGCCGCCTCTGATGTTGAAGGTCCAGGCCAGCGCATGCGGGTCCGACACCACCAGGGCATCGACCTTCGCCTTGGCCAACGCCTCCTGGATGCGGGCGAGCTTTTCGGCCGGGCTCTCGCCGGCGAACTCGGCGCGATGCGCCTTGACGGGCGCGCTCGGCGGGGCAGGGCGGTCGGCCCAGAGCGCGTCGATCGGATTTTGCCCGACCGCGACGAGCGCGCCGCCGGCGGAGGCCGCGGCCTTCTCCAGCTTGGCGACGCCGTCGACCGTGTGCAGCCAGGGATCGTAACCGAGCCGTCCGCCCTCCGGAAGGTTGGCCTCGATCCAGCGCTCCAGCGGCGTCTCCTCCATCTTCACCGGCGTCACCACGCTCGCATCGGTCTGCGCCGCCGACTGGATGGTGTAGCGGCCGTCGACGATCAGCGCGGCCTTGTCCGCCAGCACTACGGCGTTGCCGGCCGAGCCGGTGAAGCCCGTCAGCCAGGCGAGGCGCGCCATATGCGCCGGGACGTACTCGCCCTGATGTTCGTCGGCGCGCGGGACAATGAAACCGTCGAGCCCCAGCGTCGCCAGCGCCCGGCGCAGCGCCTCGACCCGCGGCGCGACCTGGGCCGGGTCGCTCGGTTCGGAGAAGGACTGGAAGCGGCAGGCGGCGGTCGCGGCGGTGGATGATTCGGGCATGACGGGTCCGTATCGAGGCATTTTCGGCATGGTCGCGCCTTCGCGTTTCGAAGGCCAGCGCAAATGCGCGGTTTCGGGATGCATTCCGGATAGGTCACAGTCGCTCGCCGATTGGGCGCGCTGCCTCATTGCTATGCGAAAATCGCAAACGTTAACGAAATGCGACGCATCGCATGCATTCCATGCATATCTCGCATCTGCGAAATCATCTTCTCGCAGATGCGAAAGAGCCCCACCTTCGTCGCATAAGAGAACGAGGAAGCGACCGGGACTGTCCTTCGTTTGCTGAGGAGATGGACCCTATGACCTATGTGCTGAACACCGCCGCCGCTCTGCCCGCTTCCGAGACCGCCACGACGAGCGGCAAGAGCGTCTGGCAGCGGCTCTACGCCGCCATGATCGAAAGCCGCCGCCGCTCCGCCATCCGCGAGTTGCGCGCACGCTCCTTTCTGATCGGCGAGGCTGAAGTCGTTCTCGGCGGCTTTCCGCAGACGGCGCTCAAGGACGACGCCGCGCTGCCGTTCAATCGCTGAGTTCGCCTCGCACCACGCTCTCGTTCCGCTTTCGCGCAGGCCTTCGCCTGACGCCCATCCCAGGACCACGACCATGATCGCCATCATCAAGCATGTCATCGAGCGCATCACCGATGCCGCCCGCTTCACCTCCGCCGTCTGGCACGACGCCCGCGCCATGCAGGCCGAGGCTGAGGCCAAGTACGGCCATATCGGCTTCTGAGCGCCCCGCTTCTTCGCGAGGCCGGCCGTTTGACGCGACGTTCTGCGCTTCCGGTGCTCACGGACCAATGTCCGCTCCGCTCCGGTTCTCGACCGCCACGCCAGCCGGCTCAGCCTGGCGAAGAATCGCGCCGCTCAGCCGGCATTTGAGAATCTCTATCGAAGGCGGCGTGGTCTTGGGGCCGCGCCGCCTTTTGTCATGACCAGCGTCGCCCAGCCTTCGCGCAGCGACTGGCGGGCGAGATAAAGCCCCTGATGCCGGTACACCGAGACGACGCCGGCGACGTCCATCGCCAGCAGGCCCGACAGGATCACCGTGCCGTCATCGGTCAGGACACGCGCGATCGCAGGCGCGAGGCGCTTCAGCGGGCCGGCCAGGATGTTGGCGAAGACCAGGTCGAAATGGCGCGGCCGGTTCGCCCTCGCGTGACGCAGGCCCGGCGCGACGTAAAGGTCGAGCCCATGTGGGGCGTGGTTGACGCGGGCGTTGTGCGCCGCGACCGCGACCGCGACCGCGTCGATGTCGCCAGCGACGACCTTGCGCCTGATCTGCTTCGCCAGGGCGAGCGCGAGAATGCCCGTGCCGGTGCCGACGTCGATGGCATGGCGTGGGCGACGCCGCTTCAGCTCGGCGTCGAGCGCCAGCAGGCAGCCCGCCGTGGTGCCGTGGTGGCCCGTGCCGAAGGCGAGCGCGGCGGGAATCTCGATGCCGACATCGTTGATGCGCACCGCGTCGCGGTCGTGCTCGCCATGGACGAGGACGCGGCCGGCGCGCACGGGCTTGAGACCGTCGAGGGAGGCGGCGACCCAGTCCTGCTGGTTCACCGTGGCGAAGGGCGTCGCATCGATGCCGTCGCCGACGATCGGACGCAGCATGTCGCGCACGGCGGCCTCGTCGGGATGGGTCGCAAAATAGATCTCGACCTTCCAGGGCGCGTTCAGCGACAGCGTCGTCACGCCGCTCTCGATCTCGAAGGCGGAGATCGCGGTCTCGGTCGGGTCGAAGACCTCGCCCAGAAGCTCGGTCAGCGCGCGGGCCTTCTCGCCCGAGGTCGAGAGTTCGAGGACGGTCGCGACCGTCGCGGGGAGGAGGCCTTCGCGCATGGCAGCGGGATAGCAGGACCGCATGAGGATGTCATGGGACGCGAATCCGTCGGGGCTGCCGTCGTCGCGCGCCGGGTGTTCGAGCGTCCGGCGGTCTCGCCGACCGCCTCGGGCCGCATGGCGCGCAAGCTTATTGTTCTTCAGCGTCGGTATTCTAGTCTGCGGCGGCAAGCATTCGAATAGAATGAATGAATATTCATGGAACTGACCTCATTGTTCTTGGTTTCAGGTCCAGGCTGGAATCAACGGAGGATCAGATCATGATCAGGAAACTTGCTCTCATCACCGCGCTCGCCATTGCTCCGGCGGTGGCGTTCGCACAGTCCGAGTCGGGTGCGCGGGCGGGCGCCGCCACTGGCGCCGGCGCCGGCGCGGTTGGCGGTGCGATCGTCGGCGGGCCTGTCGGCGCGGCTGCCGGCGCTGTCGGCGGCGCGGCGGTCGGCGCTGTCACCGGCGGCATCGCCGCCGATCAGCGCACCGAGTTCCGGACCTATGTCCGCGAGCAGCGCGTACCGTCGGTGGCCTATCGCGAGAAGGTCGTGGTCGGCGCGACGCTGCCCGAGACCGTGACCTATCGCGAGGTCCCCGCCCGCTACGGCAAGACCGAGTATCGCTACACCGTCGTCAACGACAAGACGGTGCTGGTCGAGCCCCGGACCCGCCGGATCGTCGAGATCATCGAGTAAGCGAACTCTCGCTCACCAAGGAGGCCCGCCCGCGAGGGCGGGCCTTTTTCGTTTGTGAAGACGATATCGGCGTCTGGCCAGAGGTTGGGCGACTGTTCAACGCGACTGCAAGGCTTCGCAGCGCATCTGGTCGCGCCCGGCCTCTGAGCGTCGACGGTTGCCGTGGCGCATGTTCTTGTAAGCCGCGCAGCAGCCATTGGCCTTGTGCGGCTTGCACAGCAGGCAGCCGGCACGGCGGCTTTTCGGGCGCTTGCGCTTGTGATGCATGGCGAGGCCACCCCTTTCTGTTTGTGGTCCTTGGTGTTATATATTTAGTAGGAGCCGGTCGCGGAGACAGCATGGGCGGCATCTACAAATTCAAACCATTTGCGCGCTATGCACGCAAGGCAGGTTTGAGTGACGCGATGCTCTGCCGTGCCGCGCGAGAGATCGAGTCGGGCCGGATCGATGCAGACCTTGGCGGAGGCGTCATCAAGCAGCGTGTGGCTCGGGATGGCGAGGGTCGATCAGGCGGCTTTCGGACGATCGTCCTGTTCCGGTCGGGAACGAACCTGTTCTTCATCCGTGGGTTTGCGAAAAACGAGCGGGACAACATTTCACTGACTGAACTGGCTCTCTTCAAGGACGCGAGCGCGATAGCCCTGAACCTGTCGAAGCGCAGATCGCGACGGCGATGGCGGCGGGCAAGATCATCGAAATCGATTGCGAGGTTCAACCATGAAGCAGGCATCGCCAAAAGCGCCGAGCAAGACGCTCGCCATCATCCATGAGACGATGAGCGGCCTCCACAAGGCCGGCGTGATCGATCGCGAAACCATGCGCCATTTCGATGCGGGCTGCCTTGCGCCGGTCGAAAAGCTCGCTCCCGACGACATCCGAGCCTTACGCGAACGCGAGCAGATCTCGCAGCCGGTGTTCGCCCATTATCTGAACGTCAGCAAGGGCACGATCAGCAAATGGGAGCGCGGCGAGAAAACGCCGGACGGGCCTTCGCTGAAGCTGCTCAATTTGGTGAAACGGAAGGGGCTTGAGGGGATTATCTGAGCGCCGATGCTTCCGGTTGCCGCCGCCTATTCGGCTGCTGGCTGGAGCGCGACGTCCGGAGCCGGAATCAGTGCGATCACGTACTTCGCCATGTCGGCCGCAACATCGGGATCGGCCTTGAGCTCGCTCGGCGTGCGGGCGTGGGGAATGGCGCGGCCGTCCTGCTGCAAATCCTCCAGCCAGAGCGAGACAGCCTCGGGCGCGTTCCTCAGGGCCTCATCGAGGGTATCGCCGGCCGAGAAGCAGCCGGGCAGGTCGGGAAACCAGACGCCCACCGCGAAGTCGGTGCCGGCGTCTTCGATGATGGCGACGTAATGGGTCATGTCAGTCGCGCGGCCAGCCTGCCTGCTTGTAGATTTTCAACACGAGGCCGGGCCCGAAATTCTTCTTCGGATGCGGCACGGAGATATTGTCACGGACGCCCGGCTTTTTGAAGACGTGATGCGAGCCGACGATACGCGCGCATTGCCAGCCCTCACGTTCGAGGCGGCGAATGATGTCGCTGCTGTTGTTGAGCATTGTTGAGCCCCCAATCAGTAGCAAACTATCGCATGTTGATGAGGGCGAGATAGGCCTATGACGGGCTATCGATAATCACTTTGCTTAAGCTTAGTCTTTTCAAGTCAATGGCTTGCAGCCAAATGCGAATTGCCTATTTGCTTCTCAGCGATTGGAAAATGCTTCTAAATCAGTATATTAGCATTATTTAACTGGCGATGCTGCCAGTGTGGATAACTCACCCAGCCTTCTGCACAAAACTATCCAGAACCATCTTCCGCCCGGCCTTGTCGAAATCCACCGTCAGCTTGTTGCCGTCGACGCTGGCGACGGAGCCCGGGCCGAACTTCACATGGAACACCCGGGCTCCCGCGTCATAGGCTGACGAACCGCTCGACTTCGCGGTGAGTTCGCCCTCGATCAGCAGCGGGCCGCGCTGGCGGTTGGCTCCGAACCCGCCCGAATTGAAGCCGCCGCGTCCGCCGCTGTCGGAAAAGCCCGAGCTTCCGCCGCCGCCCGCCTTCGCCTTGTTCTCCTGCGCGCGCTGCCAGCCCGGCGTGTTGTAGCTGGAGCCGAAACTCTCCATGCGGTCGAAGCGCGAGGCGCCGTAGCCGCCCTGCGAATAGTTCGAGGCCGCCTGCACCACCTCGACATGCTCCTCCGGCAATTCGTCGATGAAACGGCTCGGCAGGCTCGATTGCCAGAGCCCATGAATCCGGCGGTTCGAGGCGAAATAGAGCTTCAGCCGCTTGCGGGCTCGGGTCAGCCCGACATGGGCGAGGCGGCGCTCCTCCTCCAGCCCGGCGCGACCGCTCTCGTCGAGCGCGCGCTGGTTGGGGAACAGGCCTTCCTCCCAGCCGGGCAGGAAGACAGTGTCGAATTCCAGCCCCTTGGCGCCGTGCAGGGTCATGATCGAGACCCGCGCCGCGCCCTCTGCAGTGTCGGCGTCCATGACCAGCGAGACGTGCTCCAGAAATGAGGGCAGGTCGGGGAATTCGTCGAGCGAGCGCACCAGTTCCTTGAGGTTTTCGAGCCGGCCGGCGGCGTCGGCCGAGCGGTCCTTCTGCCACATCTCGGTGTAGCCGCTCTCCTCCAGCACCAGTTCGGCGAGTTCGCCCTGCGGCATGTGCTCGGCCCGCGCGCTCCAGCGGGCGAAGGCCTCGACCAGTTCGCGCAAGCTCGTGCGGGCCTTGGGCTTGAGCTCGTCGCTCTCGACCACCATCCGCGCCGATTGCAGCAGCGAAAGTTGCGAGGCGCGGGCGTGGTTGTGCAGGATCTGGATGGTCGCGTCGCCCAAGCCGCGCTTGGGCACATTGACGATGCGCTCGAAGGCGAGATCGTCGGTCGGGGAAACGACACAGCGCAGATAGGCCATGGCGTCGCGGATTTCGGCGCGCTCGTAGAAGCGCGGGCCGCCGATGACGCGATAGGGCACGCCGGTCTGGACGAAGCGTTCCTCGAGCTCGCGCATCTGCGCGGAGATGCGCACGAGCACCGCGATCTCGGCGAGGTTTTCGCCTTTGGACTGCATCGCCTCGATCTCGTCGGTGATCAGGCGGGCCTCCTCCTGGCTGTCCCAGGCGCCGCTGATCGTCACCTTCTCGCCGGCGACGTCCTCGGTGCGCAGGGTCTTGCCGAGGCGGCCTTCGTTCCTCGCGATCAGCTTGGAGGCGGTGGCGAGGATGTGGCCGGTCGAGCGGTAGTTGCGCTCCAGCCGGACCACGGTCGCGCCCGGAAAATCGTGCTCGAAGCGCAGGATGTTGTCGACCTCCGCGCCGCGCCAGCCATAGATCGACTGGTCGTCGTCGCCGACGCAGGCGATGTTGCGGCGGCCCTGGGCGAGCAGGCGCAGCCAGAGATACTGCGCCGTGTTGGTGTCCTGATACTCGTCCACCAGAATGTAACGGAAGCGCTCATGATAAGCGCTTAGCACGTCCGGATGCTCGCGAAACAGCGTCAGGCAATGTAGCAAGAGATCGCCGAAATCGACGGCGTTCAGCGTCTTCAGCCGGTCCTGATAGGCGGCGTAGAGCTTGCCGCCCTTGCCGCTGGCGAAGACTGCCGCCTCGCCGGGCGCGACGTCCTTGGGCGCGAGGCCGCGGTTCTTCCAGCTATCGATGAAGCCCGCCAGCATGCGGCCGGGCCAGCGCTTCTCGTCGATGCCCTCGGCCGCGATGACCTGCTTCATCAGCCGGATCTGGTCGTCGGTGTCGAGGATGGTGAAGTCGGAGCGCAGGTCGAGCAGCTCGGCGTGGCGGCGCAGGATTTTTGCCGAGATCGAGTGGAAGGTGCCGAGCCATGGCATGCCCTCGGCGACCGGGCCGACGAGATGCGCCACCCGCTCCTTCATCTCGCGCGCGGCCTTGTTGGTGAAGGTCACCGAGAGGATCTGCGAGGGCCAGGCCCGGTTCGTCGCGATCAGATGGGCGATGCGGGTGGTGAGAACGCGGGTCTTGCCGGTGCCGGCGCCGGCCAGAACCAGCACGGGGCCGTCCGTCGCCTCGACGGCCAGCCGCTGCTCCGGGTTGAGCCCCGCCAGATAGCCGGCCGAAGGCGCGGCCTGCGCGCGGGCGGCGAGCCCGCCGGGGCGCGGCTGTGGGGCGGAGGTGGTGCTGTGGTCGGACAAGATGCGCGATGCCTGATCGTGATTCGTTCTCGCGTCAATATAGGGGTTCGGCGAGGGGATTGCGCCCTGCCCTTGGATGCTCCCCGTCATTGCGAGCGAAGCGAAGCAATCCAGCGTCTCGCTCTACGCCCTCCTGGATTGCTTCGCTGCGCTCGCAATGACGATAGGGCGCTGGAACGCGGCGGCTGCAGCCTTGTCTTCGGCGCGGCCACCGCCGATTGTCGGTGCGATCTGCCGCCGGATCTCCGCCATGCGCCAAGAGGTGACGAATCAGGTTCCGCCGCTTGCGGATTACGACGCCTATGCGGCCGATCCGGTGCTGCCGGTGGCGCTTGCCGCGTTCAGGGCCGGCTGGGCCGACGACCTGCTGCACGAGGCCGGGCGCAGCGTCGGCTCGGCCGAGACTCAGGACCTGGCGCGGCTCGCCAACCGCTTCACGCCAGAATTGCGCACGCATGACCGCTTCGGCCACCGCATCGACGAGATCACCTTCCACCCCGCCTGGCACGAGCTGATGGGGCTCGCCATCGGGCAGCAGACGCATGCGCTGTGCTGGACGCAGGCAGGCCCCGGCGCGCAGGTGGCGCGGGCGGCGCTGCAATATCTCTGGTATGGCTGCGAGAGCGGCATCTGCTGCCCGATCAGCATGACCTATTCGGCCGTACCCGTGCTCAGGCAGGACGCGGCGCGCTGGGCCGAATGGGGCGCGCTGATCACCTCGCCGCATTACGACAAGCGGCAGGGCCCGGCCTCAACCAAGACCGGCGCGACCGTCGGCATGGCGATGACCGAGGCGCAGGGCGGCTCCGACCTGCGCCAAACGCAGACGCTCGCCTCCGACAACCGCGACGGCACCTATTCGATCACCGGCCAGAAATGGTTCTTCTCCGTGCCGCATTCAGACGTCTTCCTGACGCTGGCGCGGACTGAAGCAGGCGTCTCCTGCTTCGTGGTGCCGGGCTGGCTGCCGGACGGCGCGCGCAACGGCGTCGCGATCCAGCGGCTGAAGGAGAAGTGCGGCAACCGCTCCAACGCCTCGTCGGAGGTCGAGTTTCGCGGCGCGATCGGCCATCTGCTGGGCGAGCCGGGCAGGGGCCTGCGCACCGGGCTCGCGATGAACCACAATACGAGGCTCGATATCGCCGCCGCCTCGGCCGGGCTGATGCGGCAGGCGCTGGCGCAGGCGGGCCATCACGCCGCTCATCGCAGCGCCTTCCAGCGAAAGCTGGTCGACCAGCCGATCATGCAGGCCGTGCTGGCCGATCTCGCGCTCGAAGCCGAGGCCGCCGCCTGGCTGGCGTTCCGGCTGTTTGCGGCCGTCGACCGGCAGGAGGACAGCGAAGCCGAGCGCCTGCTGGCGCGGATCGGCGCGCCGATCGCGAAATACTGGGTGGCCAAGCGCACGCCCGCGGTCGTCGTCGAGGCCCTGGAATGCATCGGCGGCAACGGCTTCATCGAGGAGCATCCGCTCGCGCGGCATCATCGCGAGGCGCCGCTCAACTCGGTCTGGGAGGGGTCGGGCAACGTCATCTGTCTCGACGTGCTGCGCTCGCTTTCGCGCGAGCCCGGCGTACTGGCGGCGCTGCTCGACGAATTGCGTCAGGCGACGGGCTGCGACAAGCGCTATGACGCGCAGCTTGCCGGGCTGGAGTCGGCGCTCCCGGAGCTGATCCGGCATGAGGGGCAGGCCCGCCGGCTCGTCGCGCGGCTGGCAGTAGCGTTCCAGGCGTCGCTCCTGATCCGCTTCGCGCCGCCCGACGTCGCCGACGCGTTCGTGGCGACGCGGATGGCGGGGCGCTGGTCGGGCCATTTCGGCGATCTGCCGGGCAGCATCGATGCGGCAGCGCTGGCGCGGCGGGCCGTGCCGGCGCTTTGAACAGGCTCGTGGGACACATCGTCATCGCGAGCGCAGCGAAGCAAACCGGGGGGACGTCGAGCGCCGCCGCCCCTGGATTGCTTCGCTGACGCTCGCAATCACGACTACGATTGCCCGCCGCCGGCCTCCGCGCCCCAGAGTTCGTTCAGCCGGCGATCGCGGCCGCAGCCGGTGCGGTAGATTTTATAGCGGATCGGGTTCTTCTGGTAGTAATCCTGATGGTAGTCCTCGGCCGGATAGAAGGCCGTCTGCGCCACGATCTCGGTGGTGATCGGCGATTTGAAGCGACCCGATTTTTCGAGCTCCGCCTTCGAGCCCTCGGCCAGTTTCCGCTCCTCCTCCGAGCCGAAATAGATGCCAGCGCGGTATTGCGAGCCCCGGTCGCAGAACTGCGCGTTGGCGGTCAGCGGATCGTGGTTGCGCCAGAAGACGTGCAGCAGCTTCTCGTAGCTGACCTTGGCGGGGTCGTAGACGATCTTCACCGCCTCGGTGTGGCCGGTCTTGCCGGTCGAGGTCGAGACGTAGGTCGGGTCGACGGTGTGGCCCGAGGTGTAGCCCGATGTCGTCGAGATCACGCCCGGCAGCGCATCAAAAGGCGGCTCCATGCACCAGAAGCAGCCGCCGGCGAAGATCGCGCTGGCGGTCGCGGGTTTGGCGGGCTGCTGGGCGAAGCCCGCAGCCGAGAGCCCGAGGCCGGCGACAACGGCGAGGCCGGCGACAAATGCGCGGCGGTTCATGGCGCACGCTCCGTTCCGGCGGCCGGCGCGAAGCTCATGGCGACGCCGTTCATGCAATAGCGCAGTCCGGTCGGGGCCGGGCCGTCGGGAAAGACATGGCCGAGATGGCCGCCGCAGCGGGCGCAATGCACCTCGGTGCGGCGCATCAGGAAGCTCGAATCGTCACTTTCCCCGACCGAGCCCTCGATCGGCCTGAAGAAACTCGGCCAGCCGGTGCCGCTGTCGAACTTCGTGCCGGACTCGAAAAGCGCCGTGCCGCAGCCGGCGCACAGGAATTCACCCTCGCGCTTCTCATGGTCGAGCGGGCTCGTGCCGGCGCGCTCCGTGCCGTGGCCGCGCAGGACGCGGTACTGCTCCGGCGTCAGCGTCGCGCGCCATTCGGCGTCGCTCTTCTCGACCGCGAAGGTTCCGTCTGGCTTCTTCTCGCCGCCGAACAGGCTCATCAGACCCATGTTGCGTCTCCCATCTCGGAGCGACCGCGGCGCTTGCGCGACGGTGCTCGTGCTTGACGAGCAATATGGCGATTGTCGTGCCGATTTCAGCCCTTTGCGGCGTCAAATCGTTTCACGATCCTGTTGAGGCGGTGCTCAGGCGTTGTCGCCTGCGATCGCCGCGATCACTGCGTCGGTGACCTGCCGCGTCGTCGCACTTCCGCCGAGATCGGGCGTGTGGAAGGCCGTGTCGGCCGTGACGCGTTCGATCGCGCGCATCAGCCTGGCCGAGGCGGCCGGCTCGCCGAGATGGTCGAGCATCATGGTGGCGGTCCAGAAGGTGCCGATCGGGTTGGCGACGCCCTTGCCCGCGATGTCGAAGGCCGAGCCGTGGATCGGCTCGAACATCGAGGGGAAAGCGCGCTCCGGATTCAGATTCGCTGTCGGGGCGATGCCGAGCGACCCGGCGAGCGCCGCGGCGAGGTCCGACAGGATGTCGGCATGGAGGTTGGTCGCGACGATGGTGTCGAGGCTGCCTGGCCTGATCACCATGCGCATGGTCATGGCGTCGACCAGCATCTTGTCCCAGGTCACGTCCGGGAACTCGGCAGCGATTTCGGCCGCGATCTCGTCCCACATCACCATGGCGTGGCGCTGGGCGTTCGACTTGGTCACGACGGTCAGGAGCTTGCGCGGGCGCGAACGGGCGAGCGCGAAGGCGTAGCGCATGATCCGGGCAACGCCTGAACGCGTCATCATCGAGACGTCGGTCGCGACCTCCTCCGGGAAGCCTTTGTGGACGCGGCCGCCGACCCCGGCATATTCGCCCTCGGAGTTTTCGCGCACGATCACCCAGTCGAGTTCGGGGCCGGAGACGTTCCTCAGCGGCGAGACGATGCCGGGCAAGACGCGGGTCGGGCGGACATTGGCGTATTGGTCGAAAGGCTGGCAGATCGCGAGCCTGAGGCCCCAGAGCGTGACGTGATCCGGCACGTCGGGCGCGCCGACCGCGCCGAAGAAGATCGCGTCGTGATCCTTGATCTGCTCACGGCCGTCCTCAGGCATCATCAGCCCGGTGCGCTTGTAGTAGTCCGAGCTCCAGTCGAAATGGTCGAAGCTGAAGCCGAAGCCGCCGTCGCGGGCCGCCAGCGCCTGAAGGACCTCGACCCCGGCCGCGATCACCTCGACGCCGATGCCGTCTCCCGGAATGGCGGCGATCTTGTAGGTCTTCATGGCGCATTCCTTCCGGTGACGGCGGTTCTAAGTTCCACTCGCGCCGTCGTCCCGGACGCAGCGAAGCGGAGATCCGGGATCCATTCCGAAACGCTTCAGGAATGGGTCCCGGATCGGCGCGGCTGCGCCGCTTGTCCGGGATGACCGCAGAGGTTGTTGGCAGGTTTTGAGAGCGATCGACCGCCGAGTCAATCATCCATTGCAGCTTCCATGGAAGATGTTAGGGTCGGGCCAGCGGAGAAGCAATGCCGGCCAGGCTGAAGACGATCGATCAGGGCGGCGACCGGGCGACGAGCCTGGTCGAGACCGCCTATGCCGCGCTGAAGCAGGCGATCCGCGACAGCGTCTTTCCGCCGGGCTACCAGGCTTCTGCCGGGGAACTCGCGCTGCGTCTCGGCGTCAGCCGCACGCCGGTGCACGAGGCGGCGCTTCGGCTGCAGGGAGAGGGGCTGGTCCAGATCCTGCCCAAGCGCGGCATCCTGATCCGGGCGCTCGCGCCCGACGACATCCGCGAAATCTACGAGGTGCTGATCGCAATCGAGGGCAGCGCCGCCGCGCTCGCCGCCGCCTTGCCGGACGCTGCGCGCACGGCCATGGCCAATGCGCTGGATGAGGAGACGGCCGGCATGGCGCGTGCGCTGGAGATCGGCGATCTCGACGCCTGGGGCGCGGCCGACGACGCCTTCCACCGGCTGCTGGTCGAGCGCTGCGGCAACAGCCGCTTCCTACGCATCATCCGGACGGTCAACGACCAGTCGCATCGCGCCCGCATGCTGACGCTGCGGCTGCGGCCGCAACTGCCGGTCTCGACGCAGGAGCATCGCGCCATCGCCGGGGCCATCCGCACGGGCGCGACCGAGGCGGCGGGCGAGGCGGCGCGCCGCCATCGCATCCGCGCCGGGGCCGAACTGCTGCTGCTGATCGCCCGCATCGGCCTCAAGCATCTGTGACGACCGCAACCCACCCGAAGATCGCGAGCCACGCGACGACACCACACAGGAGGAAATCATGCGTCGACTTGTTCTGACCCTTGCCGCCGCGCTCGGCCTCGTCGCCGCGCCCGCGACGGCGCAACCCTATCCCTCGCGCTCCATCACCATGATCGTGCCCTTCGCCGCCGGCGGGCCGACCGACATCATCGCCCGCATCGTCTCCGACCACATGGCGCGCACGCTCGGCCAGACCATCGTGGTCGAGAACGTCGCCGGAGCGGGCGGCACCACCGGCTCGATCAGGACGATGCGCGCGACGCCGGACGGCTACACGGTGATGATGGGCAATCTCGGCACGCATTCGGCCTCGGTGGGCTTGTATCCCAATCTCGCCTACGACCCGCGCACCGATTTCGCCCCGGTGATCAACACCGCCGGCACGCCGATGCTCATCTCGGCGCACAACGACTTCCCGGCCAATACGCTGCAGGAATTCGTGGCGCTGCTGAAGGCCAATCCGGGCAAGTATAATTACGGCCATGGCGGCGTCGGTTCGACCTCGCATCTGACCTGCATCTTCTTCCACCACCTGATCAAGGCGCCCGTGCAGCATGTGCCGTTCCGCGGTTCGGGGCCGGCCATGAACGCGCTGCTGGCCAAGCAGCTCGACTATGTCTGCGACCAGACGGTCGGCATCGTGCCGCAACTCGCCAATCTCAAGACCTATGTCGTGGCGACGCCGAAACGTCTCGACGTCGCCAAGGAGGTGCCGACGGCGAGCGAGGGCGGACTGGCGGAGTTCCAGGCCGTCGGCTGGAACGCGATCTTCGCGCCGAAGGAGACGCCGGCCGAGATCGTCGAGAAGCTCAACGCCGCCGGGCGCGCCGCGCTCGCCGACGAAAGCGTGCGCAAGCGCCTGCTCGAACTGGGCTGCGAGATTCCCGACGCAGCCGGCCAGACGCCGGCTGCGCTCGGCGCCCATGTCCGCGCCGAGGTCGACAAATGGACGCCGGTGATCAAGGCGGCCGGCGTCACGGCGCAGTAACGCGGCCGCCGAGGCGGCGTCACCCAACCGTCACGCGACTCCTCTAGTCGGCTCGCCATCAGCGGGCCGACTAGAGGTTTTTCGATGCAGACGGCGCGGGCGGTCAAGCGTGAGACGACGGCGGGCCTGGGTTCGGCCGTGCATCGCAGCAAACCTCTGTCGAAAGCGGGCCTGCTGGAGCGGATGTTCACCTTCGCCTTCTCGGGGCTGGTCTATCCGCAGATCTGGGAGGACCCCGTCGTCGACATGGCGGCGCTGGCGCTCAAGGGCGACGACCATGTGGTCGCCATCGCGTCGGGCTCCTGCAACATCCTGTCCTATCTCACCGCCGGCCCTGCGAAGATCAGCGCGATCGACCTGAACGGCGCCCATATCGCGCTGGGGCGGCTCAAGCTCGCGGCTCTCGCCCGGATGGAGGCGCATCAGGATTTCCTGCGCTTTTTCGGGCAGGCGCAATCGGCCGTCAATGTCGCGCTCTACGACCGCGAGATCGCGCCATATCTCGACGCCGTCTCACGCGCCTACTGGGAGGGCAGGGGCCTGAACGGGCGGCGGCGCATCAATCTGTTCGCGCGCAATTTCTACCGCTACGGCCTGCTCGGCCGCTTCATCGGCACGGGCCATCTGCTCGGCCGCGCGCTCGGGCACGATCCGCGCGTGATGCTGCAGGCGCGCGACATGGCCGAGCAGCGGGCGCTTTACGACAAGCATCTCGCGCCCGTCTTCGACCGGCGCATCGTGCGCTGGCTGGTGCGCCAGCCGGCCTCGCTCTACGGGCTCGGCATCCCGCCAGCGCAATACAAGGCGCTGGCGGCCGATGGCGAGGCGGGCATTCGCGGCGTGCTGCGGCACCGACTCGAACGCCTTGCCTGCGGCTTCGACCTGAAGACCAATTATTTCGCGAGGCAGGCCTTCGGGCGCGGCTACGAGCCCGGACCCGACGCCGCGCTGCCGCCCTATCTGCAGCGAGCCCATTTCGAGACGGTCAAGGCGCGGGCGGGACGTGTCGCCTATCACCAGAGCGCGATCACCGCCTTCCTCGAGCGCCAGCCGGCCGAGAGCTGCGACGCCTATGTCCTGCTCGATGCGCAGGACTGGATGAACGACGCGGACCTGACCGGATTGTGGTCGCAGATCACCCGAACGGCGAAGCCGGGCGCGCGCGTGATCTTCCGCACAGCCGCCGACGAACGCCTGCTGCCGGGGCGCGTGCCGGACGCGATCCTGGATCAGTGGCGCTATGACGAGGCCCGCAGCCGCGACCTCGGCGCGCAGGACCGCTCCTCGATCTATGGCGCCTTCCATCTCTATGTTCTTGCGGAGCGCGCGGCGTGAGCACGGCGCGGCCGCAGGGCGACACCGCCAGGCTGATGGATGCGATGTATCGCCATCAGCGCCACATCTACGACGCCAGCCGGAAATTCTATCTGCTCGGGCGCGACGAGACGATCGCCGGACTTGCGCCACCCGAAGGCGGCTCGATCCTCGAGATCGGCTGCGGCACCGGCCGCAACCTGATCGCGATCGCGCAGGCCTATCCGGGCCGGGCCTGCTACGGGCTCGACGTCTCGGCGGAAATGCTGGCGACGGCGCGCTCCAGCATCGAGCGGGCCGGCCTGTCCGACCGCATCCGTCTGGCGCAGGCCGATGCCACGGACTTCGATGCCGAGGCGCTGTTCGGGCAAGCCGGCTTCGACCGCATCGTGATCTCCTACGCGCTGTCGATGATCCCGCCCTGGCAGGGCGTCGTCGAGGAGGCCCTGCGCCGGCTCTCGCCAGGCGGGGCGCTGAACATCGTCGATTTCGGCGATCAGGCGGGCCTGCCCGGGCCGTTCCGGGCGCTGCTGCGGCGCTGGCTCGCGCTGTTCCACGTCACGCCGCGACAGGATTTGCCGCAGGTCGTCGCCGCGCTGGCGCGCGAGCATGGCCAGCACGCCAGCACGCAGGCGCTGTTCCGGGGCTATGCCATCCAGGCGAGGGTCGAGCGGCCCTCAGGCTGACGGAGCGTCGGCTGGACCTGCGTCCCGCGGCCATGCTAGCGCCGGCAGCATGAGCGGGCAGGGCGACGAGTCGCAGGATGGCGGATTCGAGCGGTTTCGCGACCGCCTGCGCCAGCTCTATCACGGGCGTTCGCCCGCCGCGCTGCGTTTCCAGCTTGCGGCGACGATCATCGACATCCTGATCATCGCGTTCTTCGTCGCGACGCCGCTGATCCGCGACCAGCCGGCGTTTCTCTGGATCGACTACTCGATCGCCGCGATCCTGCTGGCGGAGATCGCGGCGCGGATGCTGGCCTCGACGGACATGCTACGCCAGCTACGCCAGCCGACGATGCTGCTCGACCTGTTCATCCTGGCGACGCTGCTGGCGCCCGACCAGCTCGAGAATTTCGGCTTCCTGCGCATCCTGCGGCTGTGGTCGCTGTCGCAGCGCGGCGTGATCTGGGCGCAGTTGCGCGAGACTCGCTTCCGCGAGTGGGAGGACGTGTCGCGGGCGCTTATCAACCTGGTGACGTTCCTCTTCGTCGTCACCGGCTTCATCTACACCTTCTTCTTCCTCGGCAAACCCGGCGTCGAGGGCTATGTCGACGCCTTCTATTTCACCGTCGCGACCGTGACGACGACGGGCTTCGGCGACATCACCCTGCCGGGCATCGGCGGCAAGCTGACCTCGGTCGCGGTGATGATCGTCGGGATTTCGCTGTTCGTACGGCTGGCGCAGGCGGTGTTCCGCCCGGCCAAGGTGACCTTCCCCTGTCCGCAATGCGCCCTGCAGCGCCACGAGCCCGACGCGGTGCATTGCAAGGCGTGCGGGCACCGGCTCAAGATTCCCGACGGACACGACTGATCAGGCGGGCGCGCCCGTCGACCGCTCAGTGCCGGGTTTCGGTCTCGCGCTCGCCGGCCGCCGCCTCGACCGTGATCGCGGTCTTCTTCGGCATGCCGATGATGCGGCCGATCGTGGCAGGCAGCGGCATCATGCTGTGGGCGGCCTTCATCAGGGCGAGGTTCGCCAGGATGTCGGGCGGGAAGGGCGCGACCTTGCGGCTCGTCATCTCGACATGCAGCGACAGGTTCTCGCTGGTCGCGGCGAGCCAGCCCTCGTTGGCGTGGCGCATTTCGAGGTAGTAGTGCAGCCGCTTGTCGTCGAAGGCGACCATCTGCGCAGTGACCCGGACGAGATCACCCTCGGTCAGCTCACGCTTGTAGAGCACATGGCATTCCGCCGTGAAGGTCGAGGCGTGGCGAGTCTCGAGATAATGCTGGTCGAGTCCGACCAGCGAAAAGACCTCGTCGACCGCCCGGTCGAACAGCACATGGTAATAGGCCATGTTGAGATGACCGTTATAGTCGATCCAGTCCGGTTCGACGCGCATGACGGACGAGACGAACGGAGCGAAGAACAGCGCCGGAGCACGGATGTCGCCGGTCATGACTGCCTCCTCTCGCATTTGTGCGCCGCACGGCGCAGTCTGTCGGTTAGTCTCCGCGCCGCCGCCCGGATGCATCCGCGCAGCGCATCTCGCGCCAGCATGGGCTATCATGCGTCGATCGCGCTTGCCCTCGGCCGCGTCGGGCGAGACAACAGTGACGGCTTCTCCGGCTCGCGTGGCGGTTACCATGCGCGCCTGAGAAACCGTCCAGTTCCAAGTTAAGCGCCAAAATCGGATCATGACAATGAGCCAGCCCGCTATCGCCCCTCATGCCGCCCCCGCGCCGGCCGCAACCCTGCCGCCGTCTCCCGATGCGGTGCTGGCGGTGACGCGGGCTCTGGCGGCGGCGTTCGGCAACCGGCTCGTCACCAGTCTCGCGGTGCGCCAGCAGCATGGCCACACCCTGACCTGGATTCCCAACCAGCCGCCGGACGCGGTGGTGTTCCCGCACAGCACGCAGGAGGTGTCCGAGATCGTCACGCTTTGCGCCGGCCATGGCGTGCCGGTCATCGCGTTCGGCACCGGCACCTCGCTCGAAGGCCATGTGAATGCTCCCTATGGCGGCGTCTGCATCGACATGAGCCAGATGAAGCGCGTCGTCGCCGTCCATGCCGAGGACCTCGACTGCACGGTCGAGGCCGGCGTCACCCGCAAGGAGCTCAACGAGCATCTGCGCGACCAGGGCCTGATGTTCCCGATCGACCCTGGCGCCGACGCCTCGATCGGCGGCATGGCGGCGACGCGGGCCTCGGGCACCAACGCCGTGCGCTACGGCACGATGAAGGACAATGTGCTGGCGCTCACCGCCGTGATGGCCGATGGCTCGATCGTCACGACGTCGACGCGGGCGCGCAAGACCTCCGCGGGCTACGATCTGACGCGGCTGCTCGTCGGCTCGGAGGGCACGCTCGGCGTCATCACCGAGATCACGCTGAAGCTGCACGGCATCCCCGAGGCGATCTCGGCGGGCGTCTGCCCGTTTCCGTCGATCAAGGCGGCCTGCGACGCCACGATCGTGACGATCCAGAGCGGCCTGCCGGTGGCGCGGATCGAATTGATGGACGATGTCATGATCCGCGGCGTCAACCTGCATTCCAAGCTCGGGTTGCCGGAGACAACGATGCTTTTCGTCGAGTTCCACGGCTCGGAGGCGAGCGTCAAGGAACAGGCCGAGCGCTTCGGCGAAATCGCGGCCGATCATGGCGGCGGCCCGTTCGACTGGGCGACGAAGGCGGAGGACCGGTCCCGGCTCTGGCAGGCGCGGCACGACGCCTATTGGGCGGCGCGAGCGCTGCGTCCAGGCTTCGAATCGGTGGCGACCGATGTCTGCGTCCCGATCTCGCAACTGGCCGAATGCGTCGAGGAGACCAAGCGCGACATCGGCGAGATGGGGCTCATCGCGCCGATCGCCGGCCATGTCGGCGACGGCAATTTCCACACCCAGCCGATCGTCGACCTCGACGACCCCGAGGAGGTGGCGCGTTGCCAGGGCTTCATCGACCGGCTGGTCAGGCGCGCGCTCGCCATGGGCGGCACCTGCACCGGCGAGCACGGCGTCGGCCAGAAGAAGATCAAGTATCTCGAGGCCGAGCATGGCGCGCCGGCGCTGGCGGTGATGCGGACGCTGAAGCGCTCGCTCGATCCGCAGAACATCCTCAACCCGGGCAAGATCATCACCTTGTGAGCGGCTCGCCGCGACGCAGGCCCGATTTGCGCCGGAATGTCGTGATCTCGCCGCGAGTCGGCGGCATGATCACCGGTTCCCGTCATGCCATGAGGATAGGCCCCGACCGTGCGTGAAAGCCTGACAGCCCTGGCCGGATTACTGGTCCTGACGCTGCTCGCGGCGCTGATCGGGCCGGGCTTCGTCGACTGGCGCAGCTACCGGCCGCAGATCGAGGCGCGGCTGGCGAGCGTGCTCGGCGTCGAGACGCGGGTCGCTGGCGGCATCGGCCTGCGCCTGCTGCCGTCGCCGCGGCTGACGCTCGGCGATGTCCGGATCGGCGGGGAGAGGACGGCCGCGACATCGGCGACGATCGAACGCCTCACCGTCGAACTGGCGCTGGCGGCGCTGGCGCGCGGCGAGTTCCGTTTCGCCGATGCCGAGGCGGAGGGCGCGACGCTGAACGCCGTCGTCGACGAAGCCGGCCAGCTCAAACTGCCGGAGCGTTCCGGCGCGGGGCTGCCGGCCCAGACCAGCCTCGACCGGCTGAGCATCCGCCGCGCGGCGCTGATCTGGCGCGAGCCGGGCAAGGAGACGGTGACGGTCGCGCCGATCGCGGTCGAGATATCGGCGATCAGCCTCGCCGGGCCATGGCGGGTCGAAGGCGAGGTTGCTGGCGCGTCGTTGCGCATCACCACCGGCGCGATCGAGCCCGACGGCAGGCTGCGCGCGAAAGCCTCGCTGACCGGGGAGGCGACGCAGATCGGCTTCGACGGTTCCTTCGTGCTCCCCGTCACGCCTCACGGCGTGTCTTTGGGCTTGGACGGCGCGTTCAGCATGTCGCCCGGCGGTGCGGTCAGCCTGGCCGGCCGGGTCAGCGGCGGCAGCCGGCAGCTCGACCTCGCCGGGCTGACGCTCGATATCGGCGGCGGAGCGGCAAAGCTGGAGGGAGAGGGCCAGTTCCTGCCGACCGGCGGCACGGGTTCGCTGGCGCTGCGGGCCCGTCGGCTCGATCTCGATGCGCTGATGCTCGCGCTCGGCGAGCGACCCGGCTACGAGCGAACCCTGGCGGCGCTGCCCGGCGCTTTCGATCTCAGCCTCGATCTCGACCAGGTGCTCTGGCGCGGCGAGGATTTCTCCGCCTTCGGGCTGCGCGGACGGCTCGACGAGCGCGGCCTGAGCGGGGCCGCGGCCTCGGTCCGGGTCGCCGGCGCGCTGATCGGCATGACCGGCGCGGCGGACGCCACCGGGGCGGCGGGTCGGCTCAACCTCAAGGCCGAGGATTCGCGGCGCGTCGCGCTCGTGCTGGCGCGGGCAGGTCTCGCACCGGCTCTGGCCGATCTCGTCGGCGGGCTGGGCAAGATCGACGCCGAGGCGGTCGGCGCCTGGGAGGGCGAGCGCGTCGCGCTCGAACGGCTGCTGCTCACCGGCAGTTCCGGCATCCGGCTCGAAGGTTCGGGCGATCTGACGCCGGAGCGTCTGGCTGCGACAGCTGCGCTCGCCGGCCTCGATCTCAACACGCTGCCGCCCGGCGAAACATTGGCCGGGCTGATCGGCGGGCGCGATCTCGCGCTCGATCTGGCGCTGACGCAGGCCCGCTTCCGCGATGCGCCGCCGGGTTCGGCCAGCCTCGATCTGCGCCGCACCGGCGCCGCATGGCGCCTGAGCCGGCTGACCGTCGAAGGGTTCGGCGGCATCTCCGTCACCGGCAACGGAACGCTGCTCGCCGATGGCGGCGAGATTTCCGGCCGCGTTCGCGCGCCGCGTTTCGAGACGCTGGCCGCGCTGGCCGGGCCGCTGCTGCCCGAGGTCGCGCGGCAAGGGCTGGCGCGGGCCGGGGACGGGCTGTCGCGTCTGGACGCCGCGTTCAGAGTGACGCGGGCGGCGACGGCCGAAACCAGCCTGTCCGTCGAAGGCGGCGCGCAGGCCGGGCGGCTGGCGCTCGACGGACGTCTCGACCGCCATGGCGTCTGGAGCCAGGCCTCGTTGCGCTTCGATCTCGGCGACCGGCGTCAGGTGTTCGCGGCGCTGGGCCTGCCCGCGCCGCAATTCGGCGGTCCGGGGCGGCTGGCGCTGGAGCGGACTGCGACCGGCGACGTCCGGGGCTCGCTCGCCGGACCGGGATTGTCGCTGTCGCTCGACGGCGGATCGGGCGCCACCGCACGCCTGACCGTGCAGGCGGACCGGCCGGGGCAAGTCTTGCCGGAGGGCCCGGCGAGATTGTTGCGGGACGAATTGTTGGACGCGAACGGCAGGATCGGCTTCTCGCAGGAGGCGATCTCGCTCGACGGTCTCGTCGTCAATCTGGCGGGATCGAGCGCGCGCGGAGCGCTGGCGCTGGCGCGCGAGGGCGGCGGCGTCTCGGGGCGGCTGACGCTGCCGGGTCTCGATCTGCGCGGCCTGCTCGGCAGCGTATTGGGGTCCGGAGCGACCCCGGCCGGAGCGACATGGTCGCCGACGCGCTTTGGCGGCGCGGCGGGCCTCGGCGATCTCAAGCTGGCGATCGAGGCCGCGACGCTGACGCTCGCGGAGGGCGCGACCCTCGATCAGGCCCGTCTCACGCTCAACGCCGGCATCGAGGGCGTCACGATCGACGATCTGACCGCGCGCTATGGCGGGGGGCAGGTCTCCGGCCGCGCCACGATGCGCCGCGAGGGTGGGCTGGCGCAGCTTTCGGGCCGCATGATCCTGAACGGGCTCGATCTCGCCGCCCTGACCAAAGGCGCGCTCGCCGGCCGGCTCTCCGGAGAGATCGAGGGCGGCGGCTCCGGCGAAAGCCCGGCGCGTCTGATCGCCGGGCTGGGCGGGTCCGGCGCGCTGCGGCTGAACGGGGCGAGCCTGGCGCGGTTCGACCCCACGGCCTATTCGCGCATCATCGCCACGACCGGCGAGGACGCGTCCGAGAGCGAGGTCGCACGGCTGCAGGGACGGCTCGGCGCGGCGCTCGACCGCGCCGCCTGGCGGCTCGGCGACGTCGCCGTGCCGTTCACGCTCGCCGGCGGGCTGGCCCGGCTGCAACCCTTCGCCTTCGATCGCGACGGGCTGCGCGCCGAGGCGAGCGGGCTGGTCGATCTGCGCGCGTCGAGCGCCGACATCCGGCTCGCCTTGCGCCCGCTCGGCCCCCTGCCAAAGGGCTGGCCGGGTGATGCGCCGCGCATCGTCGTCGCCTGGCGGGGTCCGCTGTCGGACATGCAGCGCGAGGCCGATGTCGGCGCCTTGTCGAACACGGTCGCGGCGCGGGCGCTGGCGCGCGAGATCGAGCGCGTCGAGGCCTTCGAGGCCGATGCGCGCGAACGCGCCATGCATGCCAGACGCCTGCGGGCCGAGCGCGAGATGCGCGAGAACGAGCGGCTTCTGGGCCTGTTCGTGAAGGCCGAGGAAGAGCGCCGCCTCGCCGAGGAGAAGCGCGCCGAGGAGGCGCGCCGGGCGGAGGAAGCGAGGCTGCTCGCCGAGGAAAGACGGGCCGAGGAGGCCCGGCGGGTCGAGGAGAGGCGGGCCGAGGCCGCCAGGCGGGCGGAGGAGGCGCGCCAGGACCAGGAGGCCCGCAGACGCGCCGAGGCTGAAGAGCGCGCCCGCGCCGCCGCCGCTCGCGCCGCGGCTCAGCCATTGCCCGGGCCGCTGGTCCTGCCCGGCGCGCCGCGCACCCTCTTCGATACGCCGACCCAGACGCCGGCGGGGATTGCGCCGCCGCTGGCGCCGCCGATCGAGATACCGAACGCGCCGAGGCCGCTTTCGCGCACCCAGCCGAACTGAACGAACGACTTGCGACATCGATTCAACCGCCTCCGGATTTGATTCCGGAGACACGAGCAAACCGTTGTTCTATGACGGATTTAGCCTCCCTGGCCGGGCGCGGCTCCGGCCAGGCGCTGATAGTGCGCCAGCACATGAAGCCGAAGCGCGGCCGAGAGGTTGTCGCCGCCGCGCCGGGAATCGATCTCGGCGATCAGCGCCGCCAGCGTGCGCCCGTCCTTCGTCGCGATCTCCTTCAGGGCGATCCAGAAGGGTTCTTCCAGCGAGACGCTGGTGCGATGGCCGGCGATGGCGAGCGAGCGCTTGCGCTCCGCGCTCATGGTTTCGTCTCGCTGCCGTCGTCGGTCAGGCGGTGCCCGTCGAGCCGCCGGGTCGTCTTGTCGCGTTCGGCCTGCGTCGCCTCGCGCTCGGCCCTGGTGCGCCCGAACGCGACGCGGTTCTCCTGCGCCTCCCGTTCGGCCTCGCGTAGGGCGCGCTGCTTGCGGGCCTGCCGCAGATTGACGATCTCAGCCATGCCCGGCGCCTCTCAGGCGGGTCCGAGCATGCGCTCGGGCCGGACGGTGGCGTCGAACAGTTCGGTTTCCACGCCGGCTCGCAGAGCCTCCTCGCGCAGGGTCGTGCCGTTGTGATGGGCGGCCTTGGCGATGCCGGCGGCCTTGTCGTAGCCGATGGCGGGCGCAAGCGCGGTGACCAGCATCAGCGAGCGCGACAGCAGTTCGGACAGCCGCTGCTCATTGGCGACGATGCCTTCGACGCAATGCGCGCGGAAGCTGTCGCTGGCGTCGGCCAGGAGCCGGACAGATTGCAGGAAGGCCGCCGCGATCACCGGCTTGAAGACGTTGAGCTCGAAATGGCCCTGGCTGGCGGCGAAGCCGATCGTGGCCTGGTTGCCGTGGACCTGAGTCGCGACCATGGTCAGCGCCTCGGCCTGGGTCGGATTGACCTTGCCGGGCATGATCGAGGAGCCGGGCTCGTTTTCCGGCAGGCTGATTTCGCCCAGGCCGGAGCGGGGCCCCGAGCCCATCAGGCGGATGTCGCTGGCGATCTTGAACAGGTCGGAGGCCAGCGCCGCGAGCGCGCCATGGGCCGCCGCCAGCGCGCCATGGCTGGCCAGCGCCTCGAACTTGTTCCCGGCCGTGCGGAAGGGCAGGCCGGTCAGGCTGACGACCTCCGCCGCGAAGGCGAGCGCAAAATCGGGATGGGTGTTGATGCCCGTGCCGACGGCGGTTCCGCCCTGCGCCAGCGCGCAGACGCCGCCCAGCATCGCCTTGATGCGTTCGCCGCCGTGATGGACCTGCGCGGAATAGCCGGAGAACTCCTGCCCGAGCGTGACCGGAGTCGCGTCCTGAAGATGGGTGCGGCCGATCTTGACCAGGCCGGCGAAGCTCTCGGCCTTGGCGTCGAGGGCGTCGCCGAGCTTCTTCAGCGAAGGCAGAAGCCGCGCCCTGATCTCCAGCGCGGCGGCGATATGCATCGCCGTGGGGAAGCAGTCGTTGGAGGACTGGCCGCGGTTGACGTGGTCGTTGGGGTGGACCGGGCTCTTGACGCCGAGGCCCGCGCCGAGGATCTCGTTGGCGCGGTTCGCCAGCACCTCGTTGACGTTCATATTGGTCTGGGTGCCCGACCCCGTCTGCCAGATCACCAGCGGGAAATGGCTGTCGAACGTGCCCGCCAGCGCCTCGTCCGCCGCCTGGCCGATCGCGCCGGCGATGCGGTGTTCGATCAGGCCCAGCCGGGCGTTGACATGGGCGGCGGCCTTCTTGACCAGCACGAGCGCGTGGATCAGCGGCGGCGGCATGCGCTCGCTTTCGCCGCCGATGCGAAAATTCTCCAGCGAGCGCTGCGTCTGGGCGCCCCAGTATCTATCGGCCGGCACGGCGATCGGCCCGAACGAATCGGTCTCGGTGCGCATCGCGGTCATGGCCGGCCGATCAGGTCTTCTTGCGGAACGAATCGAGGCTGACGACCTGGGCGCTGCCGCCGTCCTCGCCTTCGGCATCGTCCTCGTCCTTGGCTGGGCCCTTGCCGTCCGCCTTTGCGGGCGCCTTGCCGTCGGCCGGCTTGAGCTTCAGCGCCGGAACCGCGGCCGGGGTCGTCTTCGCGGGCAGGGTCTTGGCCGGCGAGGTCTTGGCGGGCAGGGCGAGCGGCGCGGCGGCGACCAGGCTCGGCTCCGAGCCGGCCCCGCGCAGCGACTTGCCGGAGGCCGCCGGAGCATCGTCGGCCGGAGCCGCGGCAGGCGCGTCCTGAAGCTCGAACTTCAGGCCGAACTGCACCGAAGGATCGAAGAAGGTGGTGATCGAATCGAACGGCACCAGCAGGCGCTCGGGCACGCCGGAAAAGGACAATCCGACCTCGAAGGCGTGGTCGCTGACGTTCAGATCCCAGAACTGGTGCTGGAGGACGACCGTCATCTCCTCGGGATGCTTTTCGCGCAGGCGCTGGGACAGCCGCACGCCAGCCGCGGTGGTGCGGAAAGTGACGTAGAAATGATGGTCGCCGGGCAGGCCGTCGCGGCCCGCCTCGCCGAGGATCTTGCGCACGACGCCCTTGAGTGCCTCCTGCACCATGAGATCGTAGCGAAGAATGTCCTTTGCCATCGTGTCTTCAGTCCGATTCCGCTTCCAGCATCCGGCGGAAACAGCCGGCAGGCCCTCAAAAAGAAAGTGGAGGCTTCTGTTGCCAGGCGCCTCCGAGCCCCGCCTTACGCCGCTAAACGCAAGGGCTTAGGTTTGGGAACCAGCACCGCTTACGCGGCGACAGCAACCCGAGCATTGTTGTCGTTGGCAACTATGCTTTTGGCCCGATAACGGCGGAACCATGCCGAGCAAAAGAACGACCTTTACACCCTCGTCGATCCTATTTCGCCCCCGCCAAAGCCCTGCCGCTCGCGCCGCGGGGCTGGCCTGCCGCTAGTGCGACCGACCTCCCCGCGCTTGCGCGACAGGGCTGTGGTGGAGGCGCCGGGTACCGCCCCCGGGTCCGAAAAGCTTATTCCGACGTCCGTTTATCGCCATAGCCGTTCTTGCGAGCGGCATGGCGAATATAGGCGCTGCTTCGCCGCGGGGAAAGGGCCGGGGCGCAACGGATCGGGTTTTCGTCGCGGCGAGGTCAGCGCAGCACGGCGCCGTCGCGGGCGTCGATGTCGAAGGCGAGTTCATGGCCCTCGCGATCGCGCCCCGCCAGCGCCCAGATGTAGCCCATCCTGGCGATTTCCTCGACGATCAGGAGGCCGTTGCGCCACGCGATCTCGCGCGCCTGGGTTTCGGTGATTCCGGTCGCCTTCGCGGCGGGGACGGTGACGCCCGCCCCGGCCTGGCCGATCGAGATCAGCGTGGCGATGGTCAGCGCGGCTGCCGCTGGAGTGATCTTCATGGCGAGGCACCGTCAGTCGGGATCGGGAACCCGCAAGAGAAAGGGAGGATCGTGGCGGGCCGGCGGCGGCGCTTCACACGATCCTTTGCGATTGCGTGAGCGATGCTCTCGGCGGTCAGCGCAAGAGCAGGCCGGTGTTGGCGTCGACGTCGAACGTCGCCTCGAAGCCCGAGCGGTCGCGCCCGGCGATTTCCCAGCGGTCGGCGTAGAGGCGGATCTCCTCGACATGCACGAGACCGTGTCGCCAGGCGATCCGGCGCGCATTCGCCTCGTCGATCCGTGGAGCAGGAGTCGTGGCGGATTGTTTTGGCGCTTCGGTTTGCGCCAGGACCGGGGACGCCGGGACAAAAAGAAGAAGGGCGGAGACGAGCAATGCGTTCCTGCTCATGGCGATGACCTCATCGGAATGATGTCGTTGTCGCGCCCTTTGACTACGACGTAGAGATGCGAAGCGGTTTCGCGGACGCCAGCCCCAATCCGATCACGGCTGATCTCGTTTGCGTGATCGAGGCGGCTGCAAGGCCATGCGAGGTTCGGCTGCCGGCGCCCCGCGCGTCATGACGAATCGGCGTTGGATGATGCGCGCCGACGTCTTGGGTCGGGCGATCGAATCCCGCTAGAAGGACGCTCATGCGCCAGTATCACGACCTGCTTCAACGCGTCCTCAGCGACGGTGTCCGCAAGGACGACCGCACCGGCACGGGCACGCTCGCTGTCTTCGGACACCAGATGCGCTTCGATCTCGGCCAGGGCTTTCCGCTGGTCACCACCAAGAAGCTGCACCGGAAGTCGATCATCCACGAACTGATCTGGTTCCTGCGCGGCGACACCAATGTGCGCTATCTGCAGGAGAACGGCGTCGCGATCTGGGACGAATGGGCCGACGCGAACGGCGATCTCGGCCCGGTCTACGGCCGGCAATGGCGCTCCTGGCCGGCGCCCGACGGCCAGACGATCGACCAGATCGCCTGGCTGGTGAACGAGATCAGGCGCAACCCGGATTCGCGCCGGCTGATCGTGACCGCCTGGAACCCGGCCGACATTCCCAGGATGGCGCTGGCGCCCTGCCACTGCCTGTTCCAGTTCTTCGTCGCCGACGGGAAACTGTCCTGCCAACTTTATCAGCGCTCGGCCGACGTCTTCCTCGGCGTGCCCTTCAACATCGCGAGCTATGCGCTGCTGACGCATATGGTCGCGCAGGTGACCGGGCTTCAGGCCGGCGAGTTCGTCCATTCCTTCGGCGACACGCATCTCTACGTGAACCATCTCGACCAGGCGAAGCTGCAATTGTCGCGCGAGGAGAGGGCGCTGCCGACGCTCAGGCTGAACCCGGCCGTGACGCGGCTTGAGGATTTTTGCTTCGAGGACGTGACGATCGAGGGCTACGACCCGCATCCGGCGATCAAGGCGCCAATCGCGGTATGAGCCTCTCCATCCGCCCCGCACGGCCCGACGAGGTCGGCCTCGTGTTGCGCTTCATCCGCGAACTCGCCGAATACGAGAAACTCGCCCATGAGGTCGAGGCCACGGAGGCGGAGATCGCCGCATCCTTGTTCGGAGAGAACCCGCGCGTGTTCTGCGATCTCGCCGAATGGGAGGGCGAACCGGTCGGGTTCGCCTGCTGGTTCTACACCTATTCGACCTTCACCGGCCGGCACGGCATCTGGCTGGAGGACCTGTTCGTCCAGCCGGACCAGCGCGGCCGGGGCATCGGAAAGGCGCTGATGGCGCGGCTGGCGAAGCGTTGCGTCGACGAGGGCCTGTCGCGGCTGGCCTGGTGGGTTCTGAACTGGAACGAGCCGTCGCGGGTGTTCTACCGCTCGATCGGCGCGAAGGCGCAGGACGAATGGACGGTGAAGCGGCTCGACGGCGAGGCGCTGGCGCGGCTGGCGGAGTCGGGCTGAGATGGCGCTTCCTCTCGTCATCGTCGCGGCCATCGCCGACAACGGCGTCATCGGCGACGACAACCGCCTGATCTGGCGGCTGAAGACCGATATGCGGCGGTTTCGCGGCCTGACGCTCGGCCGGCCGCTGCTGATGGGGCGCAAGACCTTTCTGTCGATCGGCAAACCGCTGCCCGGCCGCGAGACCATCGTGCTGACGCGCGACCCGGCCTTCCGGCCCGACGGCGTCCATGTCGCGGCCTCGCTGGACGAGGCGATGCTGGCGGGCCGGCGCATCGGCGCGGCGATGGCCGCAGATTCCGTCGTCGTCGCCGGCGGCTCGGAGATCTATCGACAGGCCCTGCCGCTCGCCGACCGGCTGGAGCTGACCTTCGTCCATGCGACGCCGTCAGGCGACGCGCTTTTCCCCGCCTGGGACCGCGCCGCGTTCGAGCAGGTCGCGAGCGAGAGCCACCCGCGCGCGCCCGACGACGAGCACGCCTTCAGCTTCGCGACGTTTCGCCGCCGCCCGCGAGCCTGAGTTTGCGTTGACGATGAAGGAGTTGCGCCGTTGACGAATCCGTGCCCCATGCCCAAGTCAGCGGCGGGCGCACGCGAAAGGCGCTGACAACCGGCCGGCCTTCGCCTATTGAGCGGCCGGAACGATCACAAGGGAACGGCGCAAGAATGCCTTGGAGCAACCAGAGCGGCGGTAGCGGCGGGGGTGGACCCTGGGGCAACCGCGGAGGAAGCGGCGGCGGCGGCCCCTGGGGCGGCGGCGGCTCCAACGGCGGCGGGGGCGGGGGCGGCGGTTCGCCGCCCGATCTCGAGGAAATCCTGCGTCGCAGCCAGGACCGGCTGAAGAACCTGCTGCCGGGCGGCAATCTCGGCGGGCGGGGGCTGGTCCTCGGGCTGCTCGCGCTCGTGCTGGTCTGGCTCGCGACCGGCGTCTATTTCGTGCGTCCCAACGAGGTCGGCCTGAACCTCGTCTTCGGCCGCTTCGTCGGCAAGACCGGCGAGGGCGCAAACTGGAACTGGCCGTTCCCGATCGGCAGCGTGGTCAAGCCGACCGTGACCAACGTCATCACGACGGAAGTCGGCTTCCGCACCGTCGAATCCGTGCGCCAGTCGCGCCAGTCGGATGTCGGCGAGGAAAGCCTGATGCTGACCGGCGACGAGAACATCGTCGACGTCGACGTCATCGTGCAGTGGCAGATCGATCCCGTCTCGCCCGAGAACTACGTCTTCAACATCCAGGATCCCGCCGGGACGGTGAAGGCGGTCGCCGAGAGCGCGATGCGCGAAATCATCGGCCGCCGCAACATTCAGGCCGTGCTGACGACCGATCGCGGCGCGATCGAGACCGAGGTGCGCCAACTCATGCAGGAGACGCTCGACGGATACAACGCCGGCGTGCGGATCGGCCTCGTCCAGCTCCAGAAGGTCGATCCGCCGCAGCAGGTCATCGACGCCTTCCGCGACGTCCAGGCGGCGCGCGCCGACCAGGAGCGCCTGCGCAACGAGGCGCAGACCTACGCCAACCGCGTCGTGCCCGAGGCGCGTGGCCGTTCGGCGCAGCTCGTCCAGGCGGCTGAAGCCTACAAGGACCAGACGGTGGCGGAAGCCTATGGTCAGGCGAGCCGCTTCAACGCGGTCTACGAGCAGTACCGCAATGCGCCCGGCGTCACGCGCGAACGCCTGTTCCTCGAGACCATGGAGCGGGTGCTCGGCGGCGCCGACAAGGTGATCATCGACCAGCCGCAGGGCGGGCACGGCGTCGTGCCCTATCTGCCGCTCGATCAACTCCAGCAGCCGAGGCGTCCCGCGCCGGGCGCGCCGCAGGCGGGAGCTGTGCGATGAACGGTTCCGTCCTGCGCTTCGGCGCGCTCGTCATCCTCGGCATCGCCGCCGTGCTGTTCTACGCCGGCACCTTCGTGGTCCAGCAGACGCAGTCGGCGATCGTGCTGCAGTTCGGCCGCGTGCGCACCATCGCGACCACGCCGGGGCTTTATTTTAAGCTTCCGGCCCCGTTCGAGACCGTGACCTTCCTCGACAACCGCATCCTCGATCTCGATCTGCCGGCGCAGGAAATCATCGCCTCGGACCAGAAGCGGCTCGTGGTCGACGCCTTCACGCGCTACCGCATCTCCGATCCGCTGCGCTTCTACCAGGCGGTCAACAACATCCCGCGCGCCAACTCGCAGCTCGCCTCGATCGTCAACGGCAATGTCCGCAGCGTGCTGGCGGAGGCGAGCTTCACCGCCATGGTGCGCACCGACCGTTCGCGGCTGATGACGCGCATCCGCGACGACGTGAACCGGGAGGCCGCCCGCTTCGGCATGACGGTCGTCGATGTGCGGCTGCGACGTGTCGATCTGCCCGCCGCGAACTCGGCTGCGGTGTTCCAGCGCATGCAGACCGAGCGCCAGCGCGAGGCGGCCGAGGCTCGCGCGCTCGGCGCCCAGCAGGCGCAGGAGATCCGGGCGCGGGCCGACAGGGATTCGACCGTGATCGTCGCCGAGGCGCAGCGGCGCGCCGACGAGATCCGCGGCGAGGGCGAGGGCGAGCGCAACAAGGTGTTCGCCGACGCCTTTGGCAAGGATCCCGAGTTCTTCGCCTTCTACCGTTCGATGCAGGCTTATGAATCGAGCATCAAGGCGGGCGATACGCGCATGGTGCTGTCGCCGGATTCGCCGTTCTTCCGGTTCTTCAACGGACCGCAGGCGCGGCGTCCGGCGGGCGAAGCTGCGGCTGCGCCGGCGACGCCGGCTCCCGCGGCCGCGCCGGCGCGGCCCTGATCCGTACGTCCGGGCGTCGCGCATGCTGGATTTCATCGCGGCGCTCGGACTGGTTTTCGCCATCGAAGGCATCCTGTTCGCAGCGCTGCCGAACCTCGCCAAGGATGCGCTGCGCAGCGCCGCCGAGACGCCGGTGGACCGGATGCGGATCATCGGGCTCGGATCGGCGCTGCTCGGCGTCGTGCTGGTCTGGCTGGCGCGCGGCGGCTGATCGATCTGGCAGGCGGCGCTTGCAGACCGGCCCGCGATGGTCTTCATTCGATGACGCGCGAACGGTCGATCTGCCGGCCTGATCCGGTTCTCCCAAGGGGTGGCGCGGGGGCGGGCGCAGACCTATCTGCGCAGGGAGCGGAGACGCCCCGAGAAGCGCGGTGGGGCGTGATGACGCGATCGTGCGTCGCCCTTCCGCCGTAATTTGGCGTTCAATCTCGTAGCAGCGTTTCATGCCGCCCGGTTCGGCTTTCCGACCAATCTCACGAGGACACTGATGGCACTCCAGACCGCTCAAGCCTCCCGCGTCGCGCGGATCGCGCTCGTCACCGGCGTCGCCTTCCTCTCTCTGGTCGGCGCGCCGGCCGTGCAGGCGCAGACCGCCGCGCCGCCGCCGGTGCTGACCGGCCAGGCCTCGCTCGCCGACCTCGTCGACCGGGTCATGCCGGCCGTCGTCAACATCGCCGCCGTGACCACCAACGACACGCGCGGCCGCACCCTGCCGCAGATCCCGCAGCTCGGGCCGGACACGCCCTTCGGCGATCTGTTCGAGGAGTTCTTCAACCGGCGTGGCCAGGGCCAGCCGGGCCCGGGCCAGCCGCCTCAGGGCCCGCAGCAGCGCCGCTCGCAATCGGCGGGCTCGGGCTTCGTCATCGACGCCGGCGGCCTCGTCGTCACCAACAACCACGTCATCGGCGACGCCAACGAGATCACGGTGATCTTCGGCAACGGCCTGCGTCTGAAGGCCGAGGTCGTCGGCAAGGACGCCAAGGTCGATCTCGCGGTGCTGCGCGTGAAGCACGACAAGCCGCTGCCGGCGGTGAAGTTCGGCGATTCCGACGCGATGCGCATCGGCGATCCGGTCATGGCGATCGGCAATCCGTTCGGTCTCGGCGGCTCGGTCTCGTCCGGCATCGTCTCGGCGCGCAACCGCGACATCAGCCAGGGCCCCTACGACACCTACATCCAGACCGACGCCGCCATCAACAAGGGCAATTCCGGCGGGCCCCTGTTCAACATGGCCGGTGACGTGATCGGCATCAACACCGCAATCCTGTCGCCGACCGGCGGCTCGGTCGGCATCGGCTTCGCGGTGCCGTCCTCGCTCGCGACCAACATCATCGACCAGCTCAAGGAGTTCGGCGAGACGAGGCGCGGCTGGCTCGGCGTGCGCATCCAGAGCGTCGACGACGCCACCGCCGAGGCGCTCGGCCTCGGCGCGGCGCGCGGCGCGCTCGTCGCCGGCATCGACGACAAGGGGCCGGGCAAGCCCGCGGGCCTCGAGATCGGCGACGTCATCGTCAAGTTCGACGGCAAGGAGGTCAAGGATTCGCGCGACCTGCCGCGCATCGTGGCGGCGACGCCGGTCGGCAAGGACGTGCCCGTGACGCTGATGCGCAAGGGCAAGGAAGAGGTGAAGACGGTCAAGCTCGGCCGCCTCGAAGATGGCGAGAAGGTCCAGCCGGCATCGCAGCGGACGCCGAACGAGCCGCCGAAGCCCGCCGTGACGACCGCGCTCGGCCTCGAATTCTCGCCGCAGACCGAGGAACTCAAGAAGCGCTACTCGATCAAGGAAGGCACCAAGGGTGTCGTCATCACCAAGGTCGAGCCCAACTCCAACGCGGCCGACAAGCGCATCTCGGTCGGGGAGCTGATCGTCGAGATCGGCCAGGAGCCGGTGAACTCGCCCGAGGACGTGACCAAGCGTCTCGACGCGCTGAAGAAGGAGGGCAAGAAGTCGGCTCTCCTGCTGGTCTCGAACGCGCAGGGCGAGGTCCGCTTCGTCGCGGTGTCGATGAACTGACCTCAGCCATCACGATATCCGAAGGGGCGGCCTCGCGGCCGCCCCTTTTTTGCGGTTCCGCGATCGGTCGCATTCCGGATTTGAACTGGCGCCTGGCCGGATGCGGTGACAGGCTTTCGCCGCCGGCAGGAGGTCGAGCGCATGAAGATCAGCGACATTTCCTTCATCACGACCGACTGGTCGCAGGTGGCGCCCGAGCGCCATGCCGGCGATGTCGGCGAGGCGATCTGGCGCACGCAGTATTTCGGGCCGGCCGAGAACCGCATCCGGGTGCGGATGGTCCATTACTCGCCGGGCTATGTCGCCGACCATTGGTGCTCGAAGGGCCACATCATCCTGTGCCTCGAAGGCGAGATGGAGACGACGCTGGAGGATGGCCGCGTCATGCCGCTCAGGGCCGGCATGAGCTATCAGGTCGCCGACGGCGCGGAGGCGCATCGCTCGCGCACGGAGACCGGCGCGAAACTCTTCATCGTGGATTAGAGTCTGCTTCATTTTGACGGCATCGGTTTGTCATTCCGGGGCATCGCGCAGCGATGAACCCGGAACCCACGACGGGGTGCGCTATTCGTGCGGCCGTCGGGACGCGCTCGCCCGGTCGTGGGTTCCGGGTTCGACCGTTCGGGCCGCCCCGGAATGACAATCCGCTTCCATTTGAGAACAGCGTGCTCTAGCCGCGGGCGATCTCGTCGCCGCCATAGCCCTGCGCATAAAGCAGCGCCGTGAGGTCCGCATGGTCGAGCCGCGCATCGGCTGCGGCCGCGACGGCGGGCTTGGCGCGGAAGGCGACGCCCAGCCCCGCCTCGCCCAGCATGGCGAGATCGTTTGCGCCGTCGCCGATGGCGAGCGTCGCGGCGGCGTCGAGACCCAGGCGCGCGCGCAGGTCGATGAGCGAATCGAGCTTGGCCTGCTTGCCGACGATCGGATCGGCGACCTTGCCGGTGAGGACGCCGTTTTCGGCCAGCAGCGTGTTGGAGCGGTGCTCGTCGAAGCCGATCGTCGCGCCGACCGGCCCGGTGAAGACGGTGAAGCCGCCCGAGACCAGCGCCGTATAGCCGCCATGGGCGCGCATGGTCCGCACCAGCGCCGGCCCGCCGGGCGTCAGCGTGATGCGCTGCGCAATGATCTCGCCGACCACGGACAGCGGCACGCCTTTCAGCAGCGCGACGCGCTCGCGCAGGGCGGGCTCGAAGGCGATCTCGCCGCGCATGGCGCGCTCGGTGATGCCGGAAACAAGCTCCTTGAGGCCGACATAGTCCGCAAGCTCGTCGATGCATTCCTGGCCGATCATGGTCGAATCCATGTCGGCGAGGAACAGCGACTTCCGCCGCGTCGCCGCGGGCTGGACGATGATGTCGATGGCGGCTCCGTCGAGCGCGGCGCGCAGATCGTCTTCCAGCCGGCGCACATCCGCCGTCTCGACGAACAGATCGGCGGCGATCTCGCCGTCGAGCCGTTCGGATCGGGCGGCGCGCACGGCTTGCGCGGCCGCCGCCAGCAGGGCATCGCTCAGCAGGGCCTGACCATGGGCGGAAACCAGCGTGGCGACGAGTGTCATCGGAACCTGAGGATCGGGACGGCGCGGCGGTGCAGGCGGTGCTCATCGCAGGTCCGACCGCGAGCGGCAAGTCGGCGCTGGCGATGGCGATCGCGCGCCGTCTGAACGGCGTCGTGGTCAACGCCGATTCGATGCAGGTCTATTCCGACCTGCGCATCCTGTCGGCCCGCCCGTCGGCATCCGAGGAACAGGAGTTGCCGCACCGACTCTACGGCCATGTCGACGGCGCCGAAAACTATTCGGCGATGCGCTATGCGGCCGATGTCGCGGCGCTGCTCGACGGGTTGCGCCGGCAGGGGTCGCTGCCTGTGCTCGTCGGCGGGACGGGGCTCTATTTCAAGGCGCTGACCGAAGGACTTTCGGCGATCCCATCGGTGCCGGAGCCGGTTCGCGAGGCCTTTCGCGCCCGCGTCGCGGGCGTCGGGACCGCAGCGCTGCATGCCGAGCTGGCGCAATGCGACCCGGCCATGGCGGAGCGGCTGAGGCCGAGCGACCGGATGCGGCTGATGCGGGCTCTCGAGGTCTTCATCAGTACGGGCCGTTCGCTGGCGAGCTTCCAGGGCGAGCGGCGGCCGGGCCCGCTCGACGGCCTGAAGCTGCTGAAGCTCTTCGTCATGCCGGAGCGCGACGAGGTGCGGGCGCGGATCGACCGCCGCTTCGAGACGATGATGGTGCAGGGTGCGCTCGACGAGGTCGCGGCCTTGCGCGAGCGCCGCCTCGATCCGCTGCTGCCGGTGATGCGCGCGCATGGCGTGCCGGGGCTGATCGCCTATCTCGATGGCGGGCTCACACTGGCGGAGGCGGTCGCGCGCGGCCAGGCCGACACCCGCGCCTACGCCAAGCGGCAGGCGACCTGGTTCAGGCATCAGATGGATGGATGGCGCGCCGTAGCCCCGGACGAGGCGCTGGCCTTCGCCCTGGGCGCGCTCGGCGCTCGCGCCTGATCAGGCCGCCGCGGCGATGCCGGTCTCGGCGAGCCGGACGCAGTCGCGGCCCTCATGCTTGGCGCGATAGAGCGCCCGGTCGGCGCGCTCGATGAACTGGGTGAAGCTCTCCCCGGGCTGGCGGGTGGCGACGCCGAGGCTGGCCGAGACCTCGAGCGACAGCGTTTCCGAGACCGGCAGGCGGCGCAGCGCCAGTGCGTCGCGAACGCGTTCGGCCATGCAAAGCCCGGCCTCGACCCCGGCGCAGGGCAGGAAGATCGCGAACTCCTCGCCGCCGAACCGGCCGACGAGATCCTGCTGCGAGCGGACGAGACCCAGCAACAGGTCGGCGAAGGCGCGGATCACGGCGTCGCCCACGGCATGGCCGTGGCGATCGTTGACGCTCTTGAAATGGTCGAGATCGACGATGATCAGCGAGGTGTCCGCGCCGTCCCGGTCGCAGGCGGCGATGGCGGCGCTCGCCTTCTCGACGAAGGAGCGGCGGTTGAGGAGGGCGGTGAGCGGGTCGGTTTCGGCGAGACGGCGCAACTCCTGCTCGCGCTCCTCGCGCTGGCCGATCTCCTGCGAGAGGGCGCGGCGCGTGGCGCGTTCGCGGCCGATCTCCAGCGCGAGCGGCGCGGCGCGGCTCTGCAGGGTCTGGTTCGCGACCATCAGTTCGGAGACGTCGCTCAGCGTCAGCACCAGCCCGTCGCCGAGCGGCGCGACCGCGATCTGCAGCCAGGTCGTCCTGCCGTCCCGGCTGAAGGAGGTCTCGATCGTGTCGGCGCGGCGCAGTTCGATGGCGTAGAGGCAGCGCCGCCAGATCGTCGGCTCCGCCAGAAAAGGCAGGCTCGTTCGCGCGTCCGTGTCGTGCAGGTTCTCCGCCTCCGAACCCGCGATCAGAGCGGCCCGGCGGTTGGCCGTGACGATGATGGTGCGCTCGATATTGCCCTCGTCGTCGCGGATCGCGCGCAGCGCCACGATCCCGCAAGGCGAGGTGTCGAGAACGGTGGTGAGCAACTCCTCGCGGAACTGCAGCGGTCGCGAGAACACCACGAGATAGCGCTCGCCGTCATGCCCGGTGGTCGGCAGGATCAGCCGCTCCCACAGGCAGACGCGAACGGTCTTGAGCGAGCGGTGCACGGTGTAGGCGGGTCTGCCATCGGCCAGCGCCTGATCGTAACAGGCCGTGGTGAACCGGGCGACCCGGGGGGTCATGCGCGAGACACGCTCGCCGCAGCGGTCGCCGCCGACATAGCGGATGATCTCGCGCCCGTAGTGCAGATAGGTGTAGTCGCCATCCCCGGTCGGCGCGACGATGAACATGTCCTCGCCATAGAGAGGCATGATCTGCGCGCAGAAGTCTTCGTGAGGCGCACCCGCCGAACCGTCGCCGCAGCGCTCGAACCGGCGCAGCAGCTCCGGAATCTCGGTCGCATGAGCCCGCGCCGCGATGTTTTCGGTATGGACTTCCTGATACATGGGCTTTCCGTCGCGATCGACGCGAGGCTAGCAGCCCGCTCCTTGAGAAAGTGTTCCCTTCGGTCACGTGATTGTCACGGATGGTTTTCATCCGATTCCAGGCTTGCCCGGCGCCTTCCGCGAGCGGCTTTGCAGCTTGACCCTGCGTGCGGGCTCGGCTAGCGTCACGCCACATTCGCAAAGGATCGGCGCGCGGTGCGCAAGCTTATTATCGTATGGGTGCGCTGGTAGGGGCCGGTTCTTTCACAGAGCCGCGTCATCCCTGACGCCAGCGCACGTCCAGGCCCCTTCGAGGGCCTTTTTTATTGCCCGCTTTCCACCGACGCCGACATCCAACGACCAGCAGACCAGCCGCAGGAGATCGACATGAGCGAGATGATGACCGGAGCCGAGATGGTCGTCCGCGCGCTTCAGGACCAGGGCGTCGAACATCTGTTCGGCTATCCCGGCGGCGCGGTGCTGCCGATCTACGACGCGCTGTTCCAGCAGGACAAGGTCAAGCATGTCCTCGTCCGCCACGAGCAGGGCGCGGTCCATGCGGCCGAGGGCTATGCCCGCTCGTCCTCGGGCAAGGTCGGCTGCGTGCTCGTGACGTCGGGGCCGGGCGCGACCAACGCCGTGACCGGCCTGACCGACGCGCTGCTCGACTCGATCCCGCTCGTCGTCATCACGGGCCAGGTGCCGACACATCTGATCGGCTCGGACGCCTTCCAGGAATGCGACACGGTCGGCATCACGCGCTCCTGCACGAAGCACAATTATTTGGTGAAGAGCATCGCGGACCTGCCGCGCATCCTGCACGAGGCCTTCTATGTCGCCTCGAACGGACGTCCCGGCCCGGTGGTCGTCGATATCCCGAAGGATATCCAGTTCGCCAGGGGCTCCTACAGCCGGCCACGCGACAACCAGCACAAGACCTACCGTCCCACCGTCAAGGGCGACCTGAACAAGATCAGGGCGGCGGTCGAACTGATGGCCAAGGCGAAGAAGCCGGTGTTCTACACCGGCGGCGGCGTGATCAATTCAGGCCCGCACGCCTCGGCGCTGCTGCGCGAACTGGCGCGCCTGACCGGCTTTCCCGTGACCTCGACGCTGATGGGGCTCGGCGCTTATCCCGCCGCGGACAAGCAATGGCTCGGCATGCTGGGCATGCACGGCACCTTTGAGGCGAACCTCGCCATGCATGACTGCGACGTGATGATCAACATCGGCGCGCGCTTCGACGATCGCATCACGGGCAGGCTCGACGCCTTCTCGCCGCGCTCGAAGAAGATCCATGTCGATATCGATCCGTCCTCGATCAACAAGAACGTTAAGATCGACATCGGCATCATCGGCGACTGCGCCCATGTGCTCGAGGACATGGTCCGGATCTGGCGCGAGACGAGCCCGCAGGTCGACAAGGCGGCGCTCGCCGACTGGTGGAGCGAGATCGCCGGCTGGCGGGCGCGCAACAGCCTCGGCTACAAGAACACGACCGACATCATCAAGCCGCAATACGCGGTGCAGCGCCTCTACGAGCTGACCAAGGGCCGCGACACCTATGTCACGACCGAGGTCGGCCAGCACCAGATGTGGGCGGCGCAGTATTTCCACTTCCAGGAGCCCAACCGCTGGATGACCTCCGGCGGCCTCGGCACCATGGGCTACGGCCTGCCGGCCGCGATCGGCGTGCAGATGAAGCATCCCAAGGCGCTGGTCATCGACATCGCCGGCGAGGCCTCGATCCTGATGAACATGCAGGAGATGTCGACGGCGGTGCAGTACCGGCTGCCGGTCAAGATCTTCATCCTGAACAACGAATACATGGGCATGGTGCGGCAGTGGCAGGAACTGCTGCATGGCGGGCGCTACTCGGAGAGCTACTCGGAATCGCTGCCCGATTTCGTCAAGCTCGCCGAAGCCTATGGCGGGCACGGCATCCGCTGCTCGGACCCGGCCAAGCTCGACGATGCGATCATGGAAATGATCGAGACGCCCAAGCCGGTGATCTTCGACTGCCTTGTCGCCAAGCACGAGAACTGCTTCCCGATGATCCCGTCGGGCAAGGCTCATAACGAGATGATCCTGCCCGATTTCGAGGGCGACACCGGCGAGATCATCGACGCCAGGGGCAAGCAGTTGGTGTGAATTCTCACCCTCCGCCCTCATCCTGAGGAGGCCGCGTCAGCGGCCGTCTCGAAGGATGCTCCAGCGCGCTCTGGAGCATCCTTCGAGACGCGCCTGACGGCGCTCCTCAGGATGAGGGCGGAGGGGTAGGCGAGGGGATGCAATGACCACAATCGGCCTGATCGGCGGAATGAGCTGGGAATCGACGGCGGTGTATTATCGCCTGCTCAACGAGGGCGTGCGCGCGCGCCGCGGGGGCCTGCATTCGGCCGATGTCCTGCTGCACTCGCTCGATTTCTCGCCGATCGCCGAGATGCAGGCGAAGGGCGACTGGGAGGCCGCCGGCACCGTGCTGGCCGACAGTGCGCGCCGGCTGGAGCGGGCGGGTGCCGGCTGCATCGTGCTGTGCACCAACACCATGCACAAGCTCGCCGACCGGATCACGGGCGCGACCCGCTTGCCCTTCCTGCATCTGGCCGACGTCACCGCCCGGGCGATCAGGGCAAGCGGCGCGCGCAAGCCGCTGCTGCTGGCGACGCGCTTCACCATGGAGCAGGACTTTTATCGTGACAGGCTGGCGGCGCATGGCGTCGAGGCGGTCGTTCCGGGCAAAGCGGACCGCGCCGAGGTGCACCGTATCATCTATGAGGAACTCTGCCGGGGCGTGATCGATCCGGCGTCGAAGGCGCGCTATCGGGCGATCATCGCCGAGGCGGCCGCAGGGCAGGGCGCCGATGGCGTCATCCTCGGCTGCACCGAGATCGGCCTGCTGATCTCTCAGGCTGATACCGCGCTCCCGGTCTTCGACACGACGGCGCTGCATGTCGCGGCGGCTCTGGATTTCGCGGCGGCGAGCAAGAGCCGCGCGGCATGAAACTCGTCATCGCCAACAAGAACTATTCCTCGTGGTCGCTCAGGCCGTGGCTGCTGCTGACCGAGTTCGGCGTTCCGTTCGAGGAGTTGCTGATCCCGTTCGGCCAGACCTTCGACGATCCGGAATGGAAGCGCGCCATCTCGAAATTCACGCCGGCCGGCAAGGTGCCGGCGCTGGTCGACGGCGACATCCAGGTCTGGGAATCGCTGGCAATTATCGAGCATGTCGCCGATATGCGCCCCGACCTTGCGATTTGGCCGCGCGATCCGGCGGCGCGGGCGATGGCGCGCTCGATCACCGCCGAGATGCATGCGGGCTTCTCAGCCTTGCGCGGGGCCTGCCCGATGAACCTCGCCTGGGTGCATCCGGAGCGCGAGCGCGGGCCCAAGGTGGCAGCGGATGTTGCGCGCGTCAGCGCGATCTGGAGCGAGGCGCGCGAGCGCTTCGGCGCCGCAGGGCCGTTCCTGTTCGGCGCCTTCGGTGCGGCGGATGCGATGTTCGCGCCGGTGACCGCGCGCCTGACCGGCTATTCCATTCCGCTCGATCCGCTCTGCCAGGCCTATGTCGAGGCCGTGCAGGGCACGCGCGGCTTCCAGTCCTGGCGGATCGGCGCATTGGCCGAGCCCTGGGTCATTGCCGAGGACGAGGCGCAGGAGCCCGTCATCACCGATTTCCGTCCCCATCTCAGCCGAAGCCGAGCCCTGACATGAACACGACGCATTATCCGAACGCCCCTGTCGCACAGCCGGTCGCACGCCATACGCTGGCGGTGATCGTCGACAACGAACCCGGCGTTCTCGCCCGCATCGCCGGGCTGTTCTCGGGACGCGGCTACAACATCGAGAGCCTGACCGTCTCCGAGACCGAGCACGAGAAGCATCTCTCGCGCATCACCGTGGTGACCTCCGGCACGGCCAATGTCATCGACCAGATCAAGGCCCATCTCGACCGGCTGGTGCCGGTGCACCGCGTCGTCGACCTGACCCTGCAGGGCGAGGCGCTGGAGCGGGAACTTGCGCTGGTCAAGGTCGTCGGCAAGGGCGACCACCGCGTCGAGGCGATGCGGCTGGCGGCGGCCTTCGGCGCGCGCACGCTCGACGCCTCGCTGACCTCCTTCGTCTTCGAGCTGACCGGCTCGACCGACGAGATCGAACGCTTCATCAAGCTGATGACCGTGGTCGGGCTGACCGAGGTCTCGCGCACGGGCATCGCGGCGATGAGCCGGGGGCCGGAGGCGATGTGATTGCCGGATATCCGGGGTTCTATGTTATGGATATCCGGGAAGGAGCGCTGAGCCATGAAGGTCCAGGTCGCGAAATGGGGCAACAGCACCGCCGTGCGGCTGCCGAAGGCGGTGGTGAAGCAGCTCGGGCTGACGCCGGGCATGACGCTCGATGTATCGGTCGAGGGTGCAGGCGTGAAGCTCGAACCCGATCTGAGCGACGGCGACGCACGCGCCGACCCTTCTGGAGGGCGTCCCGAGCCCTATCCGGTAACGCTCGAATGGATCGTATCGGAAATCCGCCGCCTCGGTCCGGAGAATGCGCCGGACGATGATGTCGATTGGGGGCCGGATGTCGGTTCAGAAGTGATCTATGACGACTATAATCCCCGCCGAAAGATCCCCTGAGTTCGGCGACGTCTACTGGGTCGATTTCGATCCAGCCGTCGGATCGGAGCAAGGTGGGCGCAGGCCAGCGCTGATCCTGTCGGATGATGCATTGCACGACGTGTCCCGCCGCACGCTGATCTGCCCGATCACATCGAACATCAGGCCGTGGCCGACGAAGATCATCATCCCGCCCGGATGCGTCGTGAGCGGAGCGATACTCGCAGACCAGGCCCGCATGGTCGATCGCGGACGCCGCTATTTTCGGTTTATCGGTAGACTGCCTGACGAACTGACGCTGCATGTCCGCAACCGGCTGGTGGCGTTCATGGGCATCAGCCTGCCGCCGGAGACGTCGTGACCAGCTTGTCCCTCGAACAGATCGCCCTCGGGCTCGGCATCCTCGGCTTTTCCTGCTTCGCCTGGCCGATCCTGCAACGGCTCAGCGGCAGGGCGCAGCCCGAGCCGTTGGGCAGCGGCAAGAGCCTGCGTTCGCCGCTGTGGTGGGCCGGGTTTGCGCTGACGGTGGCCGCGATCTTCCTGCAGCGGATGGCGAGCCAGCAGGCCGGAGGCTGACGCGGCGAGGCTCAGCCCCGGAAGCCGCCCTCGTCGAGGAAGGCCTGCTCTTCAGGCGTCGTCTTTCGCTCCAGCACCGGATTGCGATGCGGAAAGCGGCCGAAATCGCGGATGATGTCGCGGTGCTGCACGGCGTATTTCACGCCCTCCGCATCGTCCGAGGCGGCGCAAAGCGCGATGCAGCGTTCCTGCGCGGCCAGATCCTCCGCATGCATGAACGGCATGTAGATGAAGCGCCGCTCGGGCGGCGTGAAGGCCGCGTCGAAGCCGGCGGCGACCGCGCGCTCGGCGATGGCCAGCGCCATCGCGTCCGTCGCAAAGGCGCGCGGGCTGCCGCGGAACAGGTTTCGCGGGAACTGGTCGAGCAGGATGAGCAGGGCGTAGACGCCCTCGGGCGTCGCCTCCCAGTGCGAAAGCTCGCCGGCGGCCGCAGCCTCGTGCGTCGTCAGGAAGCGCGCGCGGATGGCCTCGTCGAAAGCCTCGTCCTTGGCGAACCATTTGTCGGGGCCGGCCGAGCGCCAGAAGGCAAGGACGTCCTCGATCGCAGCGGCCTTCGGCATCGTCTCTCCTTGATCCAGGTCGTCCGGCTGAGGGGCTAGATGTGGTCGCGTCGTGGAACCCGCAAGCCCCTTGCGCCTCGGCCGGTCACGGGCTAAACCACCGAACCGTAACGTACGGTACACTCAACTCCTGCGACACAAGTGATGATGGCGGCGACGCTCAAGACCCCGCACAGCGAAACCGAGGAGCCGACGGCCCGCCAGGAAGCCGTGCTCGAAGCCGTGCTGTCGCTGATGGTCGAGGAGGGCGACCGGCTGACGATGACCGCCGTCGCGCGCCGGGCGAGCTGCTCCAAGGAAACGCTCTACAAATGGTTCGGCGACCGCGACGGGCTCTTGACCGCGACGGTGCGCTGGCAGGCGGCTCGCGTCAGAGCCGGGGCCTATGACCGCCAGAGCCTCGACATCGCGGCGCTGCGCGAGAGCCTCCGGGACTTCGCCGCGAACTGGCTCAGCGTGATCTCGAGCCCGACCTCGATCGCGCTCAACCGGCTCGCCATCGGCCATGCGGCCTCGCGCAAGAGCAATCTCGGCGGCATCGTTCTGGCCAATGGCCGCTTCGCCATCGGCGAGCGGCTGCGGCCGCTGCTCGAAGCGGGCCGCGAGGCCGGTCTGCTCGCATTCGACGACGCCGAGACGGCGTTTCGCACCTTCTTTGGCCTTGTCGGCCGCGACGTCCAGATCAGGCTCCTGCTCGGCGATGCGCTGAGCCTGAGCAAGGCCGAGATCGCGCGCGACGCCGACAGGGCCACCGACCAGTTCCTCGCCCTTCACGGGGCGGCGAGAGCCGCCCCGAAAGCCTGAAGAAACCACCCAGAACCCTAAGGAAGGACCACCACCATGCGCGTCTATTACGATCGCGATGCCGATATCAACCTGATCAAGGGCAAGAAGGTCTGCATCGTCGGCTACGGCTCGCAGGGCCATGCCCATGCGCTGAACCTGCGCGATTCCGGCGTCAAGGACGTCGTCATCGCGCTCAAGGCCGGCTCGCCGACGCGCAAGAAGGCCGAGGAAGCCGGCTTCAAGGTGATGACGCCGACCGAGGCGGCCAAGGTCTCGGACGTGATGATGATGCTGACGCCCGACGAGTTGCAGGCCGACATCTATCGCGACGAGCTCGCCGGCAACATGAAGGAGGGCGCGGCGCTGCTCTTCGCGCATGGCCTCAACGTGCATTTCAACCTGATCGAGCCGCGCAAGGACCTCGACGTGCTGATGGTCGCTCCCAAGGGTCCCGGCCATACGGTGCGCTCGGAGTACCAGCGCGGCGGCGGCGTGCCGACCCTGATCGCGATCCATCAGGACGCGACCGGCAACGCCCATGACCTCGGCCTCTCCTATGCCAGCGCCAACGGCGGCGGGCGGGCCGGCATCATCGAGACCAATTTCAAGGAGGAGTGCGAGACCGACCTGTTCGGCGAGCAGGTCGTGCTTTGCGGCGGCCTGGTCGAGCTGATCAAGGCCGGCTACGAGACGCTGGTCGAGGCCGGCTATGCGCCCGAAATGGCCTATTTCGAGTGCCTCCACGAGGTCAAGCTGATCGTCGACCTGATCTATGAGGGCGGCATCGCCAACATGAACTACTCGATCTCCAACACCGCCGAGTTCGGCGAATACGTCACCGGGCCGCGCATCATCACCGCCGAGACCAAGGCCGAGATGAAGCGCGTGCTTGCCGACATCCAGTCGGGCAAGTTCACCCGCGACTGGATGCTGGAGAACAAGGTCAACCAGACCTCGTTCAAGGCGACGCGCGCCCGCATGGCCGCACACCCGATCGAGGAGGTCGGCGCGAAGCTGCGCGACATGATGCCCTGGATCAAGGCCAAGGCGCTCGTGGACAAGACGAAAAATTGATCCGGGCTCTTCTGTCTTGCGACGGCCGGGCCTGCGCCCCGGCCTTTGGGATCAAGGTCAAGGCGCTGGTCGACAAGACGAAAAACTGAGACGGCGATTCAACTCCGTCAGATTTTGAGTCGGATCACCGGCTCAAGACTCTGACAAGGTTAACGAATTGGTCAGTGTCGACGGGGCGGGCGCAGCGATACGCCCGCCTTTCGCCTTTGTGGCGACGCCGTCGGAGCGGATGCCTCGGAACCCGCTGGATTCTCGCGCGTTCTTCCCGCCAGCAGAGGCAACGCAATCAGGCGAGCGGGAGCGGCGACATGACACCGGATTCGGATAGGGCCGATCGGCAGATCCTTCTTCAGCGTCTCAGGCAGGCCGAGCGACGCGGGCAGACCGAAGCCGCAAGGCCGGAAGAGGCGGAGGACTGGTCGTTTCTGTCGATGTTCATGGCCGGGCTCGGGCTCGTCGTGCTGGCCAACACGTTTGTCCGCCTGTTCTGAAGCAAGCCGGTTCGGACAGCCGTCATCAGGGCTTTTCGCCCGGCGGTCCATCCGCAGGAGACAAGATCATGATCGAGCAGCAGCAGCGGCCGGTTGAGCGGCCGACGCCGGTTCGTCCGGACAGTGACGCCGCCCGCCCGCATGGCGAGGCGCACAGCCAGGTCGACCAGATCGACGACACCCCGCAGGTCGAAACGCCCGTCGAGGCGCGTCAGGGCTTTCTGGGCAAGCCGGTGCTGCTGGTGCTGGGCGTCAGCCTGGCGCTGGCGGTCCTCGCCGGAATTCTGGTCGGCGTGATCCCGGTCTGATCAGGTGCGGACCGGCGGATGACCGGGCGGCCGCCGATGCGGCGCCCAGGCCGTGCATGATGGGAGGGTGAGATGACAGCTCTCAGGGTTCTGGATTCGCGCATTGCGATCAGGATCGTCATGGCTATCTGCTTCGTGCTGATGGCCAGCGTCGTCGCCGGCGTGGTCCATGGCTGAGCGGAACGTCGCGAGACGCCCGTCCGGCGGCGTCAGCGGCCAACGATGCCGGTCATGATCTCGGCCAGCCTGCCGGCGCCGTAGACGAGGCCGAAACCCCAGGCGAAGGAGGCCGTCCAGTTCGCCAGCTGGAACGGCACGAACGGCATCTGGACGATGCCGGCCACGAGCGCGATCACGGCGCGCAAAGGCCCGAAGAAGTGGCCGATCAGGATGCTGGCGAAGCCCCATTTCTCGAAGAAGGCGTGGCCGCGGTCGAGAAGCTGCGGATTGTTCTTCAGCGGCCAGTAGTCGCCGACCCGTGGTCCGAGCTTGAGGCCGACCCAGTACGACGCCCAGAAGCCGAAGCCCGCCCCGAGCGAGGCGGCGAAGGACAGCGGGATCAGGTTCAGCCCGGACGCCCCGGCGATGGCCCCGAACGCGGTGAAGAACACGGTCGCCGGCACGAGCCAGGAGAGGATCGCGACGCATTCGGCGAAGGCGACCAGGAAGACGATCGGGATGGCCCATTGCTGGTTGGCGCGCATGAACTCGACGAGAGTCTGCATCCAGAGTTCGAGCTGAGCCATGATGGCGGGGTCTTTCGCAGGAGGGCGGTGGCTTATCGCCGCAGAACGTCTGCTTCGCAAGCGGGCCGCAAGATCGCCGATCGCGGGTTTGCCTTCCGCCTTCGATCGCTTACTCTCCGGTCCAAACAAGCAGCCAATCAACGGCGGGCGCCGACGCGCCGGACCGACGGGGAAACGGACTTCATGGAGTTGGACACTGGCCCGCAGCGCGATGCGGGATCGGCAAGTGCGGCCGCGACGCCGCCTGCGGTCGCTCTCGGCGGCCTCGACATCACCTTTCATCTCGAAGGCGGCGGCCGCTACAAGGCCGTGACCGGCATCGACCTGGCTGTCGCGGAAGGGGAGTTCGTCTCCGTCGTCGGCCCGACCGGCTGCGGCAAGTCGACCCTGCTCAACGCGGCCGCGGGCCTGCTGACGCCGTCGGCGGGCACGGTCACGATCTTCGGCAAGCCGCTGTCGGGACTGAACCGGCGTTCCGGCTATCTCTTCCAGCAGGACGCGCTGATGCCGTGGAAGACCGCGCTCGACAACGTCAAGGTCGCGCTCGAGCCGATGGGCGTGTCGGACGCCGACGCCGACCGGCAGGCGCGCGACTGGCTCGCCCGCGTGGGCTTGCGCGCCTTCGTCGACCGCTACCCGCACATGCTCTCGGGCGGGCAGCGCAAGCGCGTCGGCCTGGCGCAGATGCTGATCCGCAATCCCGAGATCCTGCTGATGGACGAGCCGTTCGGGCCGCTCGACGCGCAGACGCGCCAGATCATGGGCAATCTCCTGCTCGATCTCTGGTCGAAGGACCGCAAGGCGCTGATCTTCGTGACCCACGATCTGGAGGAGGCGATCGCGCTGTCCGACCGCGTCGTGGTGATGTCGGCCGGCCCCGCCGCCGGCATCGTCGCCGACTACAGCGTGCCGCTGCCGCGCCCGCGCGATATCGCCGAGATCAGGCTGGAAAAGGCCTTCCACGAGATCCACCGCGACATCTGGGCCTCGCTCAGGGTCGAGGTGCAGAAGGCCTATGCGATGGGCGACGGGCGGGAACTGGTCGAGGGGGCCGCGCCATGAACCGCCTCCGGCTTCTTTTCCTGCAGGCGATGGTGATGGTCGTCTTCCTGCTGGCCTGGCATGTCGTGACGGCCTACCCGATCATGGGCGACGTCAAGACGATCCAGTTCTTCTTCTCGACGCCGGCCGCCGTGCTCGGGCGGACCTGGAACCAGCTCACCGGGACCGAAATCTACTGGCATATCGGCATCACGCTGACCGAGACCGTGCTCGCCTTCGTCATCGGCTCGGCGGCGGGCGTCTTCTTCGGCTTCACCTTCGCAAGGCGGGAATTGCTCGCCGCCGTGTTCGATCCCTACATCAAGGCGGCCAACGCCCTGCCGCGCGTCGTTCTCGCGCCGATCTTCGCGCTCTGGTTCGGGCTCGGCATCTGGTCGAAGGTGGCGCTCGGCTTCACGCTGGTCTTCTTCATCGTCTTCTTCAACGTCTATCAGGGCGTGCGCGAGGTCTCGCCGACGGTGCTGGCGAACGCCCGCATGCTCGGCATGAACGAGCGCCAGCTCTTCAAGCACGTCTACTGGCCTTCCGCCCTGACCTGGATGTTCTCCAGCTTGCACACCTCGGTCGGCTTCGCGCTGATCGGCGCGGTGGTCGGCGAGTATCTCGGCTCCTCGGCCGGCCTCGGCTACAAGATCCAGGAGGCCGAAAGCGTGTTTGACGTCACCGGCGTGTTCTCCGGCATGCTGATCCTGACGATCTTCGTGATCGCGATCGACAGCCTCGTCACGGTGGTCGAGAAGCGGCTGCTGGTGTGGAAGCCGGGCCAGAGTTCGACAACGGTGGCGTGAGGCCCGGCGGCTGGCGCTTCCCGGCATTGCGAGCGCAGTAACGGTGAAGTTGCCCCGCCCCGCCGATCTCGCCTATCGTCGGAGAGAAAGCGCTCCGCAGAAGCGCAAACCCATTCAACCGGAGGAACACCCATGATCCTGTCACGCCGCGCGGCGCTCGCCGCGCTCGCCCTCTCGACCGCGCTCGGGCTCGGCGCCTCCGCCGCGCTCGCCCAGAACGCCGAGAAGCCCAAGCTCACGCTGGGCGTCGGCGGCAAGCAGCTCCTGTATTATCTCCCGCTGACGGTCGCGGAGAAGAAGGGCTTCTTCAAGGAGCAGGGGCTCGATGTCGAGATCAACGATTTCGGCGGCGGCGCGAAGTCGCTCCAGGCGCTGATCGGCGGCTCGGTCGACGTCGTCACCGGAGCCTATGAACACACCATCCGCATGCAGGCCAAGGGCCAGGACGTGCGCGCCGTGGTCGAGCTCGGGCGCTTCCCCGGCATCACCATCGCGGTGCGCAAGGACCTCGCCGACAAGGTCAAATCGGCCGCCGACTTCAAGGGGCTGAAGATCGGCGTCACCGCGCCGGGCTCATCGACCGCGCTGACGGCGCAATACGCCATGGTCAAGGCGGGCTTGAAGGCGACCGACGCGCCAATCATCGGCGTCGGCGGCGGAGCCAGCGCCGTGGCCGCCATGAAGAACAAGCAGGTCGATCTGATCTCGCATCTCGATCCGGTGATCTCGAAGCTCGAGGCCGACGGCGACGTCGTCGCGCTGATCGACACCCGGACGGAAGCCGGCACGCGCGCCGTGTTCGGCGGCTCGAACCCGGCCGCCGTGCTCTATCTCAAGGGCGATTTCGCCGAGAAGAACCCGGTCACGACGCAGAAGCTGGTCAACGCCTTCGTCAAGTCGCTGAAATGGCTGGAGACCGCCAAGCCCGAGGACGTCGCCGACCTGGTTCCGGCGGAATATCATCTCGGCGACAAGCCGCTCTATCTGCGCGCGGTGAAGAACTCGCTGGAGAGCTATTCGCGCACTGGCGTCTCGACGCCCGAGGCGCAGCAGAGCATGTACGACGCGCTCAAGCTGCTCGACCCGGAACTGGCGTCGTCCAAGGTCGACCTGAAGACGACCTTCATCGACACCTTCGCCAAGAAGGCGGCGGCGGGCTCCTGAGCCTGCGCCGGCGGCGCGATCCGGAATGGGGGGATCGGCGATGGAACGGGACGCGATCAGAAGCCTGATCGAGGCCGCCTATGGCGCCAGGGTCAGGGGGGACCTCGACGGCGTCATGGCGGCGTTCCATCCCGGCTGCGACTTTCAACTGGTCGCGGCCGGCGGTCCCGACGGGATCGGCTCGGTCTGCGGCGGGGCCGAGGCGGTGCGCGCCCAGATCGGCGCGCTGATCGAGGCGTTCGACTTCGCCGATTTCACCATCGTCGATCTCCTGGTCGACGGCGAGCGCGCCGCGCTGCGCTGGCGGGCGCAGGTCACGGCGCGGGCCACCGGCCGGAAGGCGCTTTTCGAGGTCGTCGACCTGTTCGGCTTCGCGGAGGGGCGGATCAGGACGATGCAGCAATTCACCGACACGGCCGCCGTCGCCGCCCTGATGAATCCGGCTGCCTGATCGTCCCCATCACGCCTTTCGATTTGCCGGCCGGGGGGCGGGCGGCTAGGTTCGCGCCGCCGCAGCCACCGGAGTCGCGCCATGCCTTTCACCGCCCACAATCCTGGCTCGATGTTCCAGCCGGTCGGTCCCTACAGCCATGGGCTGGAAGTGCGGCAGCCGCAGCGCTGGCTGGTCAGCAGCGGCACGATGGGCCTCGACGAGAACGCCCGCGCGCCGGACGGCATCGAGGCGCAATGCGCCCAGGCCTGGGGCAATCTCCAGGCGCTGCTCGCCTCGGCCGGGATGGATGTGGGGAACATCGTCAAGGTCACGACCTATCTGGCCGACCGTTCCTATCGAAACGCGGCCACCGAGGCGCGCAAGACGGCGCTGGGCGAGCACCGCCCGGCCGTGACGACGATGGTGGCGGGCCTGTTGCAGGATGACTGGCTGGTCGAGATCGAGATCGTCGCGGCGGCCTGAAGCGAACAGACAAGACACGCCATGAACATCCTCTCGATCCAGTCGCATGTCGCCTATGGCCATGTCGGCAACGCCTCCGCCGTTTTTCCGATGCAGCGGCTCGGCGTCGAGGTCTGGCCGATCCATACCGTGCAGTTCTCCAACCACACCGGCTACGGCGCCTGGAAGGGCCGCGTCTTCGACGGCAACATGATCGAGGAGGTGATGGAGGGCATTTCGGAGCGCGGCGTGCTGCCCTCCTGCGACGGCGTGCTGTCGGGCTATATGGGCTCGGCCGATATCGGCCACGCAATCCTGCATTCGGTCGAGCGCGTCAGGGCGGTAAACCCGAAGGCGCTCTATTGTTGCGATCCCGTCATCGGCGATGTCGGGCGCGGCGTCTTCGTGCGCCCGGGCATCCCGGAATTCATGCGCGAGCAGGCGGTGTCGGCGGCCGACATCGTGACGCCGAACCAGTTCGAGCTCGAATTGCTGACCGACATCCAGATCAGGACGATCGCCGACGCCCATCGCGCCGTCGCGACGCTGCGCGACGCCGGGCCGAAGGTCGTGCTGGTGACCTCGCTCCTGACCGAGGACACGCCGGACGACGCCATCGACCTGCTGGCGGCGGACGGGCAGGGCGCCTTTCGCGTGCGCACGCCGAAGCTGGACGTCAGCGTCAACGGCGCGGGCGACGCGATCGCGGCGCTGTTCTTCGTCCACTTCCTGCGCGAGCAATCGGCGGCGGAGGCGCTCGCGAAAGCGTCGGCCTCGATCTATGGCCTGCTCAAGCGGACGAGGGAGGCGGGCTCCCGCGAAATCCTGATGGTCGCCGCGCAGGACGAGTTCGTCACGCCCACGCACCGTTTCGCGCCGGAAGCCGTCTGAGCCGGCATGAAGCTGCGCATCGGCACCTTCAATGTCGAGAATTTGCTGACTCGGCACCGCTTCCAGCCCGGCGGGCGCTTCGAGACCGATGCGGCGCTGTCGCTGTTCCATTTCCCGCGCAGCGACGAGCGCGACGCGGTCGAGCGCTCGCTCGCGGTCGCCCTGGAGGACGACAAGCGCCAGATGACGGCGCTCGCCATCGCCGAGGCGCGGGCCGATCTGTGGATGCTGCAGGAGGTCGATTCGCTCGCCAGCCTGCAGGCCTTCTTCGCCAACTACGTCCACCGCATCGCCGACTGGCGCTACGGCCATTTCGCCCTGCGCGACGGCAACGACCGGCGCAGCATCGATATCGGCTTCGCCGCGCGGCGCGATCTGGTAGCGCCCGCCGACGTCGCGATCACCTCGCACAAGGACATGACCTTCGCGCAGGCCGGCGCGCATGACCGCGAACTCGCCGCGCTCGGCATCGGCCCGCACGACAAGGTTTTCGCGCGCGACTGCCTCGAGGTCGGGCTCGATCTCGGCGACCGGCGGCTGACCCTGTTCGGCTGCCATCTGAAATCGATGAACAATGGCCGCGACGACGGCCGGCAGGCGACGCTGCCGGTGCGCCGGGCCGAGGCGTGCGCCGTGCGGCGGCTGGTCATGGACAGGTTCGGCGAAGGCTGGCGCGAGGCGAACTGGATCGTGCTCGGCGACCTCAACGCCTACCGCATCGGGCTGGGGCCGCTCGGCGAGCCGATCGACGAGGGCGAGAGCGGCATCGAGCCGCTGCTGGAGGACTTCGCCGTCGATCCCATGGAGACGCTGCCGGGCCATGAGCGCTGGACGCATTTCCGGCGCTTCTGGTCGGAGGAGCGCCAGCATATGGTCGAGAGCCACATGCCGCTCGACCATATCCTGCTCTCGCCGGCGCTCGCTGCCGCCAATCCCGCCCCGGCGATGGCGATGATCCGGCGCGGACTGCCCTATCGCGTCCCGCTCGATCCGCGCGAGCCAGACCGTTCGATGGCGCGGCTCGCGACCAGCGCCGACCGCTATCCGCGCGTCGGCTGGGACCGGCCGAAGGCGTCCGACCACTGCCCGCTCACCGTCGATCTGACGATTCCCGAGGGAGCCCGCCGATGACGCGCCGTTTCGTCACGCTCGACGTCTTCACCGACCGCGCCCATGCCGGCAATCCGCTCGCCGTCGTGCTCGACAGCGACGGGCTCGACAGCGCCGCGATGCAGTCGATCGCGCGCGAATTCAACCTGTCCGAGACGGTCTTCGTCGCAGCCCCGGCCGATCCGGCCCATCGCGCCGCGATCCGCATCTTCACGCCTGGCCAGGAATTGCCGTTCGCCGGGCATCCGACGGTCGGCGCGGCGGTTCTGCTCGCCTTGCGCGACGCCGCCGGGGCCAAGCCCGCCGACATGCTCGTGCTGGAGGAGAAGGTCGGCCTCGTGGCCTGCGCCGTGACGGTGACGGGCGCGCAGGCGGGCCGCGCCGTGTTCACGCTGCCCAAGCTGCCGGAGCCCGTCGCGCAGCCGATTTCCGATGGTGACCTCGCCGTGGCGCTCGGACTCGATGCGGCGGAGATCGGGTTCGGGACGCATCGGGCGAGCGCCTTTTCGGCCGGCGTCTCCTATACGCTTGTGCCGGTCGCCAGCCGCGAGGCGATCGCGCGGGCGCGTCCGGGCGGCGCTTTCGAGACAACACTGGCGGCCGCGCCCAACGCCAACGCCTTCGTCTACTGCCGCCAGACGCAGGACGCCGGCCATCACTATCACGCCCGCATGTTCTGGCCCGAGGCCGGCGTGGTCGAGGACCCGGCGACGGGTTCCGCGGTCGCCGCCTTCGCCGGCGCGGTCATGGAATTTGACCGGCCGGGCGACGGCGAGCACAGGCTGATCATCGAACAGGGCTACGAGATGGGTCGGCCCTCGCAGATCGCGCTGGAGCTGACGGTCGCCGCCGGCGCGCTGGCCTCGGCGCGGATCGGCGGCTCCGCCGTCATGGTCAGCGAGGGCGTGCTGCTGTGACGGTTCTCGCGCAGGCCGGCGTCGTCGATGGCGCGATCGTCGAGCTGAGCGGGCTGGAGGCGCGCGTCGAACCCCATGACTGGGCCTTCGCCCGCGAGCGCGCCGACGAGATCGCGAGCCACTGGGCGACGATCAGCGCCGGCAAGCCTTCCATGTTCAACGGCAGGATCATGCTCCAGCACCGCGCCGCCATTGCCGACGGCGTGTTCCGGGCCGGCTATTTCGAGACCGACTTTGCCGCCTTCATGGCCTGGCGCGATTTCGGGCATCCCGGGCCGGTCGTCCGCAACGGCTTCGCCATGGCGGCCTTGCGGGCCAGTGACGGCGCGTTCCTGTGCGGCGTGATGGGGCGGCACACCGCCAATCCCGGAAAGGTCTATTTCGCCGCCGGCACGCCCGACCGCGAGGACGCCCGCCCTGACGGCAGCCTCGATCTCGCCGGCAGCGTCACGCGCGAACTCTGCGAGGAGACTGGGCTCAGGCTCGACGAGATCCTCGTGGAGGAAAGCTGGACCGCCGTGATCCTGCGCGGGCGCATCGCCTTCATGCGGCCGGTTCTCGTCCCGCTGCCGGCCGAGGAGGCGAGGGCGCTGATGCTGGCGCGCATCGCAAAGCAGGCCGAACCCGAACTCTCCGGCATCGTGATCATCCGCGACGCCACCGAGGCCGCCCGGCACGACATGCCGCCCTTCATGGCGCCCTATCTCGATCATATCTGGAGCCGAGGCTGACGCCTTCGTTCGACCTCCCACAAGACCGGATGCCCCGATGACGCTCGCGCCCGAAGCCCTCGACCTGCCGCCCGAAAACCCCTTCGCCGCGCGCTGGGAGACGCCGTTTCGCCTGCCGCCCTTCGCGGCGATCACGCCGGACCACATCCGCCCGGCCTTCGAGGCGGCGCTGGCCAAGCACCGGGCCGAGATCGACGCGATCATCGCCGATCCCGCCGCGCCCGATTTCGCCAATACGGTCGAGGCGCTGGAGCGGGCGGGCCGGGCGCTGACGCGCGTCGGCGGCGTTTTCTACAACCTCGCCGGGGCGCATACCAACGAGGCGCTGCAGGCGATCGAACGCGAGATGTCGCCGGTCACCTCGCGGCACTGGTCGGCGATCATGATGGAGCCGGCGCTGTTCGCGCGCGTCGACGCCGTCTTCGCGCAGCGGGAGGTGGCGGGGCTCGACGCCGAACAGCTCCGGCTGCTTGAGCGGACGCATCGCGGCTTCATCCGCTCGGGCGCGCAGCTCGGGGCCGAGGAGAAGGCGAGGCTGGCGGCGATCAGCGAGCGCCTCGCCGGGCTCGGCACGCAGTTCGGCCAGAACGTGCTCAAGGACGAGTCGAGCTATGCGCTGGTGATCGGGGACGCGGCCGGTCTCGCCGGGCTGCCGGACTTCCTCGTCGCCGCGATGGCGCGCGCCGCAGCCGATCGCGGCCATGCGGGCCAGCATGCCGTGACGCTGTCGCGCTCGATCATCGAGCCGTTCCTGACCTTCTCGACCCGCCGCGACCTGCGCGAGGAGGCTTTCGTCGCCTGGAGCCGACGCGGCGAGAATGGCGGCGAGACCGACAACCGCGCCATCGTCGCCGAGATGGTCAAGCTTCGCGCCGAGAAGGCGAAGCTGCTCGGCTTTGCGACCTTCGCGCATTTCAAGCTCGACGACACGATGGCGAAGACGCCCGAGAATGTGCGCGGCCTGCTCGAACTGGTCTGGACGCCGGCGCAGGCGCGCGCCGCGCAGGAGGCCGCCGATCTTGGCCGGCTGGCCCAGGCCGAGGGCGAGAACGGGCTGATCCGTCCCTGGGACTGGCGCCACTATGCCGAGAAGGTGCGCCAGCAGACCTTTGCGCTCGATGAGGCGGTGCTGAAGCCCTATCTCCAGCTCGACCGCATCATCGCCGCGGCCTTCGACGTGGCCGGAAAGCTGTTCGGGCTCGCCTTTGCGGAGAAGCCCGACCTGGAAGGCTACCACCCCGATGTCTGCATCTTCGAGGTCAGGGAGGCCGCGAGCGGCCGCCATATCGGCCTGTTCCTGGGCGACTATTTCGCGCGCGCCTCGAAGCGCTCGGGCGCGTGGATGAGCGCCTATCGCGGCCAGCGCAATTTCGACGGCGAGACAAGGCCGATTATCGTCAATGTCTGCAATTTCGCGAAGCCCGCCGAGGGCGAGCCGGCGCTGCTCTCGATCGACGACGCGCGCACGCTGTTCCACGAATTCGGCCACGCGCTGCACGGGCTGCTCTCGGACGTGCATTACGGTTCGCTCGCCGGCACCTCGGTCTCGCGCGATTTCGTCGAACTGCCCTCGCAGCTTTACGAGCACTGGTTCCTGACGAAGCAGGTGATGCAGGAATACTGCCTCCATGCCGAGACAAGCGAGCCGATCCCCGAGGCGCTGATCGACAAGATCAAGCGGGCGCAGACCTTCAACCAGGGCTTCGCCACGGTCGAATACACCTCCTCGGCGCTGATCGACCTCGCCTTCCATTCTCTGGCGGAGCCGGGAGAGATCGACCCGCTCGCCTTCGAGGCGGCCGAACTCGCCCGCATCGGCATGCCGGCCGAGATCACCATGCGCCACCGCACGCCGCATTTCGCCCATGTCTTTTCGGGCGACGGCTATTCAGCCGGCTATTACAGCTATCTCTGGTCGGAGGTGATGGACGCCGACGCCTTCAACGCCTTCCTGGAGGCGGGCGATATCTTTGCGCCCGAGCTGGCCGACAGGCTCAAGCGCTACATCTACTCCGCCGGCGACACGCGCGACGCTGCCGAAGCGTACACGCTGTTCCGGGGGCGGCTGCCGACGCCGGACGCGCTGCTGGAAAAGCGCGGGCTGGCGGCGTAACCAACGCCGTCATGGTCGGGCTTGTCCCGGCCATCCACGTCTTTGGTCGTCGAGCGCTATGTCCAAGACGTGGATGCTCGCCACAAGGGCGAGCATGACGGTGGAGGCTAACCCGGATACCCGAACCGCGTCTTCGTCGCCCTGATCTGGCCGATCGCGCCGGCCTCGTTGCCGGCGGCGCAGGTCGAGCGGGCGGTCGAAATCTCGGCGGTGACGCGCGTGTGCACGCCTTTCGTCGTGTGGCCGGTGGCGAGATCGTTGTCCATCACCGCCTGGAAGCGCTCGACCTCGCCGGAACAGCCGCCGCCCGATGGCATTCGGAAGGTGTTGGGCGTCACGCCGGTCGCGGCCTGATCGGGCGAGGGCGCCGGGGGTGGGCCGGCGCTCTGGCAGGCGGCGAGCGCGAGGGCGAAAGCGGCAAGGAAGAGTGGGACGCGCATCGCTGGCTCCGGCGTTGGTTGCGCCGACCATGGATGATTCTGGCGATGGAGGAAACGGTGGTGTGTCGTGCGAAGACGTGGATGGTTCTGACAGGCCCAACGAGGACGGTAAGGGTGCGGGCACCGCGGGGAACCCCTCTCCTTACAGGAGAGGGGTTCCCCGCGCTGTCCTTGCCTCCTTCTGCAATGAAAACTTATCCCCGCTCCCTCAACCTCGCTTATGCTCCCGGCACCTCATCCCCGAGGGGCAGCCATCCGGAGGTATGCCGTTGGCGGGGGTGGGGGCGGCGCCTGCGGGTGGGGGTTACGCCCCGCTCCCGGGAGGCTTCGGGGCACCGCCCTGGGGATACTACGGTCCCTGTGCGAGGAGCTCGCTGGAAGGCAGGCCGGGAAACGTCCCGCGACCGAGGATGCGACGAGGCGCTGAGCCGAACTGGCGTCCAGGCGAGCGGGACTGGAACCGGCCTTCCGTACAAGCGCGGCCCGAAGTCCGAAATCGCCGAAGCGGAGCGCCACGGGGCGTGCGGGCAGTGGCTCAATCTGCCCGCGCCGCGACCTGGCTCAACGGTCGCGGCTCTAGACACCGCCAGCGCCTCGCGGCGCTCCGCTGCCCCTCATCCAACCGACGCCGGAAGGCGGGCGGGGAGTTGGTGTGTCAATTCCCCCTTGACGGATAAGGAGCGCGGCGTCTTGCGCGGGGGGCCTGCAATCAGTTATGCAGACACAGTCGATCCGAGGAGCGCCCGTGGCCGCATCCGCCACCCATGCCGGGAGCCAGAACCGCGCCGTCGCGCGGCCGGCCGGCATGCGCGCGTCGGAACTGTGCGCCTCTTCCGGTCTTGGTCTGCTTCTTCTCCTTATCCGCCCCTGAGGGCCGGCCGGGCATGCATGCCTGGGCGCTCAGGGGAGGAGACGAGAACCGCCTTCAGACAATCTTGCGCCTGCCTCGACGATAGCGCGGCGCGATCGACCCCAGGATGACGACCATGACCGACACGACCCAGAACGGCTCTTCCGTAAAAGACCGCGTGCTGATCTTCGACACCACCCTGCGCGATGGCGAACAATGCCCCGGCGCGACGATGACGTTTGAAGAAAAGCTCGAGATCGCCGATTTCCTCGACGCCATGGGCGTCGACATCATCGAGGCCGGCTTCCCGATCGCGTCGGACGGCGATTTCGAGGCGGTCTCCGCCATCGCCCGGCGCATCAAGCGGGCGACCGTCGCGGGCCTGGCGCGCGCCGGCCAGAACGACATCGACCGCGCCGGCGAGGCGGTCAAGCACGCGGTGAAGCCGCGCATCCATACCTTCCTGTCCACCTCGCCGGTGCACATGAAGTACAAGCTGCAGAAGTCGCCGGACGAGGTGCTGGGGCTGGTGCACTCGTCGGTCACCCGGGCGCGCAACTGGGTCGACGACGTTGAGTGGTCGGCCGAGGACGGCACGCGCACCGAGATGGATTTCCTCTGCGCTTGCGTCGAGACGGCGATCAAGGCCGGCGCGACCACGATCAACATCCCCGACACCGTCGGCTACACCACGCCCGACGAGTATCGCGCCCTGTTCCGCACCGTGCGCGAGCGCGTGCCGAACTCCGACAAGGCGATCTTCTCGGTGCATTGCCACAATGATCTCGGCATGGCGGTGGCGAATACGCTGGCCGGGCTGGAGGGCGGCGCGCGCCAGATCGAATGCACCATCAACGGCATCGGCGAGCGCGCCGGCAACGCCGCGCTGGAAGAGATCGTCATGGCGATCCGGACGCGGGGCGACGTGCTGCCCTACGAGACCGGGATCGAGGCGACGCTGCTCAACCGCGCCTCCAAGCTGGTCGCCACCGCGACCTCCTTCCCGGTGCAGTACAACAAGGCGATCGTCGGCCGGAACGCCTTCGCCCATGAGAGCGGCATCCATCAGGACGGCATGCTGAAGCACACCCAGACCTACGAGATCATGCTGCCGGAATCGGTCGGCGTTTCGAAGACCTCGCTGGTGATGGGCAAGCATTCGGGCCGGGCCGCCTTCCGCTCGAAGCTGAAGGAGATGGGCTACGAACTCGGCGACAACCAGATCGAGGACGCCTTCACCCGCTTCAAGACGCTGACCGACCGCAAGAAGCACGTCTATGACGAGGATATCGAGGCGCTGGTCGACGAGAACATCGCCTCGGCGCATGACCGGGTGAAGCTGGTCTCGCTGACCGTGATCGCCGGCACGCGCGGCCCGCAGCGGGCAACGATGAAGCTCGATGTCGATGGCCGCGTCGTCACCGAGGAGGCCGAGGGCAACGGCCCGGTCGACGCCGTGTTCAACGCGATCAAGGCGATCGTGCCGCATGAGGCGGTGCTGGAGCTCTATCAGGTCCATGCCGTTACGGAGGGCACGGACGCGCAGGCCGAGGTCTCGGTGCGCCTGTCGCAGGAGGGCTCGTCGGTGACCGGGCGCGGGGCCGACCCCGACACGCTGGTCTCCTCGGCCAAGGCCTATCTGGTGGCTCTGAACAAGCTCATCGCCAAGGGCGGGCGGCTGCATTCACAGGCGGCTGCGGAGTGATACGCGCGTAAGAATAGGCGCGGGGAACCCTCTCCCGGAGGGAGAGGGCAGGGTGAGGGGTCGGCCGTTGGACGCCTTGGCGGTGAGCTCACCGCAGCAGCCGTTGGGCTTTCGCCTCGCTGGTCCAGGGGCCTACACCTCACCCCTACCCCTCTCCTTACAGGAGAGGGGTTCCCCACGCTTCGTCTTGCGACTTCACACCGGCCAGCCCTTGTCCAACTTGATCGTCTGCAGCACGAAGGAGGAGCGCATGTCGGCGATGCCGGGCAGCGTCAGCAGGCGCTGCATCGCGAACTCGCCATAGGCCTCGATGTCGCGAGCGACGATGTGGATCAGCAGGTCGCATTCGCCGGTCATCGCCTGGCAGGAGACCACCTCGTCGAACGCCTTCAGCTTCTCGACCAGCCGCGTGCGCCAGTCGGGATCCGATTGCGCCAGCTTGACGAAGGCATAGGCCTCGACGCCGTGACCGAGCGCGCGCCGGTCGATCAGGGCGCGATAGCCGCTGACGACCCCGCTTTCCTCGAGCGCCTTGAGCCGGCGCAGGCAGGGCGAGGCGGCCATGCCGATCTCATCGGCCAAAGCCGTGTTCGTGATGCGGCCATTGCGCTGCAACGCCCGCAGGATGCGGCGGTCGGTGTCGTCGAGAGCGGCGGCGTTCTTGATGCTGGCAGGCATATCCTGACCTCGATTGCTGACTTCGGGTCCTATTCTGCCGATTTGACGCCCGATCGGCAATCGATTGTCAGGATATGACGGCGCTGGCGCTTCATTCTTCCAGTCAGGAGGATTTTGCCATGACCACGGACCCGTTCCTGCGCTCCGGCCTGCAAGCCGATCAGATTCCCGCCGATTTCGTCGTCGACCAGCGCTACGAGGCCTACTCGGCCGCCGACCACGAGACCTGGTCGAAGCTGCAGCGCCGCCAGACCGAATTGCTGCGCGGCCGGGTCTGCGACGCGTTTTTCGTCGGGCTGGAGGCGCTCGGCATCGCGGCGGACACCATTCCGCGCTTCGACGCGATGAACCGGGTGCTCAAGGAGGCGACCGGCTGGGAGGTCGTGGCGGTGCCTGGCCTCGTCCCTGACCGCGTCTTCTTCGGCCATCTCGCGGCGCGCCGGTTCCCGGCCGGGTTCTGGATCAGGCGGCCCGACGAGTTCGACTATATCGGGGAGCCCGACGTCTTCCACGACGTCTTCGGCCATGTCCCGCTGCTGATGAACCGGGCCTATGCCGAGTTCGTCGCGGCCTATGGCGCGGCCGGGCTCAGGCTCACCGGTCCGGAGGATCTGGCCCGGCTGGCGCGGCTCTACTGGTACAGCGTCGAGTTCGGGCTGATCGAGACCGAAGCGGGCCTGCGCATCTTCGGCGCCGGCATCGCCTCCTCGCCCGGCGAGACCATCTTCGCGCTCGAAAGCGCCTCGCCGCACCGGATCGGCTTCGAGGCGGGCCGCGTCATGCGCACGCGCTACCGTATCGACGATTACCAGCAGAGCTACTTCGTGCTGCCGGGCTTCGAGGCGATGCCGGAGCTGGACGCTGCGACGCTCGAGCCGGCGCTGGCTCAGGCGAGGGCGAAGGCCGAGATCGACCCGTCGATGGTGCTGCCGCGCGACCGCGTCATCCGGCGCGGCGACGGCAGCCACCACGCTGCGGCGAAGATCGCCTCCTGAGCCTCTGCCCCGGGTTTTCCCCCGGAATCGCTCGGCCCGCGCCGGCGCAGGCTTGGCGCGGGCGCGTTCCTTGCCTGTAGTTCCGCAGCGGCGGCAATGCGCCGGGCTGGGACGACGGGTATGGCCTATTTTCCGAACTGGACGCTGAAGACCTCCGGGGCCGTGATGCCCGATGAGCGGCTGCCGACCGGGCAGAGCTTCATCGCCGGCCTCCAGCATGTCGTCGCCATGTTCGGCGCCACCGCGCTGGCGCCGATCCTGATGGGGTTCGACCCCAATGTCGCGATCTTCTTCTCCGGCATCGCGACGCTGCTCTTCTTCGTCATCACGCGCGGGCAGTTGCCGAGCTATCTCGGCTCGTCCTTCGCCTTCATCGGCGTCGTCATCGCCGCGACCGGCTATGCCGGCTCGGGGCCGAATCCCAATATCGGGATCGCGCTGGGCGGCATCATCGCCTGCGGCGCGCTCTATGCCGCGATCGGCCTCTTGGTGCAGGCGGTCGGCACGGCCTGGATCGAGAAGCTGCTGCCGCCTGTCGTGACGGGCGCGGTCGTCGCCGCGATCGGCCTCAACCTGACGGCGGTGGCGATGAACATGATCGCCGCCAGCGCCTACACCAAATGGACCGCGCTGTTCACCGTCGTCGCGGTCGCGCTCGTCGCGGTCTATGGCCGCGGCCTGGCGCAGCGTTTGCCGGTGCTGATCGGCGGGCTCGCCGCCTATATCGTCTACGCCGCGACGGCGGGCGCCTTCGGCGCGCCGCCGGTGGATTTCGGGCGCATCGGGGCTGCCGCATGGCTCGGCCTGCCGAACTTCGTCGCCCCGGTGTTCGACTTCAAGGCGATGGCGCTGATCGCGCCGGTGGCGATCATCCTGGTCGCGGAGAATCTCGGCCACATCAAAGGCATCGCGGTGATGACCGGGCGCAACATGGACCACCTGATCGGGCGCGGCTTCATCGCCGACGGGGTCGCGACCATGATCGCGGGTTCCGGCGGCGGCACCGGCGTCACGACCTATGCCGAGAACATGGGCGTGATGGCGGTGACGCGGGTCTATTCGACGCTGGTCTTCGTCGCGGCCGGGATCATCGCGCTCGTGCTCGGCTTCTCGCCGAAATTCGGCGCTGTCATCGGCACCATCCCGCTGGCCGTGCTGGGCGGGCTGGCGATCGTGGTGTTCGGCCTGATCGCCGCCACGGCCGGGCGCATCTGGGTCGAGAACAAGGTCGATTTCTCCGACCCGAAGAACCTGCTGACGGTCGCGACCGCGCTGATCCTGGGCGCTGGCGACCTCAAGCTGCCGATCTTCGGCTTCGAGCTCGGCGGCATCGGCACCGCGACCTTCGGCGCGATCGCGCTGCATCACCTGCTCGATCGCAAGACGGCGTGAGGCGCGCCTGATTTAATCGTGCTGGCGGGGTGGACAGGGCAAAGGGCGTTTGCTACATCGCCGGCCTGCCTGACGCGGCCTTCGCCGCAGAACGGCTTTGCGCGTCGTGGCGTATGGGTGATTAGCTCAGTTGGTAGAGCAGCTGACTCTTAATCAGCGGGTCGTAGGTTCGAGCCCTACATCACCCACCACGCACCGTTCCCCATGATCGTCGACGAACTCGATCTCATCGCGCGGATGCTCGCCGGCATGATGGCCGGCGTCGTCGTCGGCTGGGAGCGCACGCTCAAGCAGAAGAGCGCCGGCATCCGCACCTTCGGCCTCGTCGGCCTCGGCACGGCGTCCGCCGCCGCGATCTTCGCCGGCGTCGACCAGATCGACGCCGCCAGCCGCGTCGTTCAGGGCGTGCTGACCGGCATCGGCTTTCTCGGCGCGGGCGTCATCATGCTGCGCCAGGGCGAGGACCAGCCGCGCGGGCTGACCACGGCGGCGGCGATCTGGGTCACGGCGGCGCTGGGCTGCGCGGCGGGGCTGGGCGACTGGGCGATCGTCGGCACGGCGACCGTGCTGGCGCTGCTGCTGCTCGTCATCGACCATTCGATCGAGCGCTGGGCCGGTCGGCGGAAGCCTGCCGCCGGCGTCGATCAGGCCTTGGGCGCAAGTCAGACTTCGGCCTCGACTCAGACTTTGGGCGGCAGCGAGCCGCGATCGAAGACCGGCGTCGCATCGGGCGATCCGGCCGGGTCCTGACCGGCGGGAATGTCCTCGGCGGCGTGGCGCACCGACTCTTCCGATTCGGTCAGCCCGTCGACCGTGTCGTTGGCGTCGCTGCCCTCGTCATGGGGCTTTTTCGCCAGGCGGGACGTCTCCGCGGGCGCTATGCCGTCCTCGGCGAGGAGAGCCGGGTTTTCGCGAGGGTTGGCCATCGGGTCGTCTCCATCGGTCGCATGATCCGGTGCCGAATCAAGCTGCGGAGGGCGCGATTGTTCCCGTCTCCGCCGGCGGCCCGGTGCAAGCAAAGCCGTGTTTCGGAGCGGCGTTGCTTGCGCCAATACCTTCGCGGCTCCGGACCCGATTCAACATCGCCGAGATCAGCGCTCAGGCGGCGGAAGGTGACGTCAAAGTGTCGTGCCGCATGGCGACAGATGCTGCGGCGCGGCAAACGGTCATTGCTCTATGAGAGCGCGTTTCGGCGGCGTGGTTTTTGGGTAACGCTGCGCCAAAAACCGTTCCGATTACATCGCGGTTAATACGGCGCGTCATCGACCTCACCCAAGCGTCGCCTGCAACATTCTGATTCTCTTGATGAAATCGAAACGGTCTGCGGCCGGGCGACGAAGCGTCAATCGGGCCGGGAAGGGCATGCGCGCTTGACGCAGCAAGGCCAAACAGGGGAAGCATTTGGGTGGGAACGTGGCGATTTGGCGGCCGGAGCGTTTCCGAACGGTTTGCGACGCAGCGTCACGAGAGTGATGCGGGCGCGCCTAGAGACGACATCGAGGTTTGCGATGCTGAAGACGGTGAATGGCATGAGCGCTTCCGAATCCAGCGCGATCTCGCTCCCGAACGCTGCGGCAAGGCCGCGCAGGATCGCGGCCACGACCGCGCTGGCGACCGGCGTGATCGCCGGGATGATGCTGTTCCAGCCGAATGCGGCGATGGCGCAGGCCAATGGCAGCCCCGGTGTCGGGGCTGTCGGCGGCGCGGGAGGCGGCGCGAGCGGCGCAGGCGGTAACGCCGACCTGCCGGGCCTTGGGGCGAATGGTGGAGCTGCTGGAGCGATTGGCTTCATTAACGCTGGCGGTGGTGGTGCCGAGAGCGGCGGCGGTGGTGGCTTCAGCGGGACCGGCACGGGCGGCGGTGGTGGTGGTGGCGGCGAACGCGGCGCGACGTTCATCGCTACCGATCTTGCCACGATTGCCAACGTCCTGGGCGGGAATGGCGGCGCTGGCGCCGGCGGCGTCGGCAATGCCGCAGGCGGTGGCGGTGGCGGTGGCGGCGGCAACGGCATCGTTGTTACGGCCACTGCCGGGACGTTGACGATTGCCAACGCCGTCAGCGGCGGAGCGGGCGGGGCGGGTGGCGGTACAAGCAATTTGAATGCGAGCGGCGGCGACGGTGGGTCAGGCGGCAACGGCATCTTCGTGCAGGCAAGCCCGCTAACGATCACCGTGAATGCGGCGGTTTCCGGCGGAGCAGGCGGCGCGGCTGGCGCGGGCGCGGCAAATGACCCGGGTGTCGCTGGAGCCGCCGGTGTAGGTATCATTGGCGCGAATCTCACCATCAATCTGGGCATCGGGGGCTCGATTGCCGGCGGCAATGGTGGAGCGGCAAACGCGATCACCTTCACGGGCGGCACGAACGTCATCTCCTTCAACGCCGCCACATCGGCCGCGCTGACCGGCAACATCGCCGTCGCCGGCACGGTTCAACTCAACGCCGCTGTTGGCGGTACGACGGTCTCGAACGTCATCACCGGCGCGGGCGGGGTCATCCAGAACAGCGCGAACACGCTGACGCTGACTGGCGCGAACACCTACACCGGCGCAACGACGATCTCGGCCGGCACCCTGCAGATTGGCGACGGCACGGCCGGCGGCGACGCCGGCCGGATCGGTGAGAACGCCGGTGTGTTCAGCAACGTCTCCGTGGCTTCGGGCGCGGCGCTGACGTTCAACCGCACCAACGCCTATACCTATGGTGGCGTTTTGTCGGGGGCTGGCACGGTCAACCATATCGGGTCGGGTACGACGACGCTGTCGGGCACGGGCTCCGCGATCGGTTCGATCGTGGTTTCGGGGGGCACGCTCAACACGACCGGCTCGATCACGACCAACGTCACCAACAACGCGACCTACGCCAACTCCGGCACGCTGACGGGCTCGATCACCAACACCGCCACCGGTAGCAACAGCGGCACGGCCGGCGCCATCAACAACAGCGGCACGTTCACCAATTCGGGCACCGCCGGCGCGATCGACAACAGCGCCGGCTTCACAAATTCGGGCGGTGTAGGCGCGGTCACCAACACCGGAACGTTCGGCAATACGGGAACGGCGGGCCAGGTCACCAACAACGGCACGTTCGCAAACTCCGGCACGGTCAACGGTCCGCTGACGAACAACGCGACCTACACCCAGACCGCCGGCACGACCAATGGCGGCACGACAAACATCGGCACCGTCAACGCCAATGGCGGCAGCTTCAACGGCGCAATCGCCAACAACGGCGTGGGTGTGTTCAATGTCGGCGGCGTGGTGACGTCGGACAACACTTTCACCAACGCCGCCACTGCGACGCTGAACGTCACCGGCGGCAACTACACCGGCCTAACCACGCTTACGAACAGCGGCTCGGTCAACATCGGTGACACTTTTACGCTGAGCGCTGGCGTCATCAACAACAATGCCGGCACGATCAATGTCGGCGCGGGCGCGACCCTGCAAGGCACGACCAACACGCTGAACAACGCCGCGACGATCAACGTCGCGACCAACGGCGTCGTCACCGACGCGGGCGACATCAACAACCTCGCCACCGGCGTGATCAACTTCAACGGTCCCGGCGGAACCTCGACCCTGTCAAGCGGCACGCTGGTCATCGCCAACGCCAACCAGATCAACGTTAACTCCGGCGCGGTGAACGTCGTCGGCAACGTTTCGGGCGCGGGCACGATCGCGCTCGGCAACGCGACGACGCTGCGCTCGGGCAACGCCGGCCAGACGATCGCCAACACTATCGCGGTGGCGGCCGGCGCCGCGACGACGATCGACAACAACGGCAACACCGTCACGGCCAGCGGCCAGATCACCGGCGCGGCCGGGACGACGACGACCTTCACCGGCGCAGGCTCGACCAATCTCACCGGCGCGAATGCGCCCGGCGCGCAGTTCCTCGGCGCGGCCGTGGTGGCGGCGGGCAGCACGCTCGGCGTCAACGGCACGTTCGGCGACAGCGCGGGCAATACGGCTGCAGTGACCGTCAACGGGACGCTGCAAGGCCTCGGCACCGTCGCCGGCAACGTCACCGTCGCCGGCGGCGGCGTCCTGCGGCCGGGCGACAGCGTGGTCGCGCCGGTCGGCACGGTCGGGACGCTTACGATCGGCGGCAATCTGGCGCTCGCGTCAGGTTCGAGCAGCGTGTTCGGCCTCAACACGACGCAGCAGATCAACCTCACCAACGATCTCGTCAATGTCGGCGGCGCGCTGACCGTCGCCGCCGGCGCGACGCTCACCGTCGGTCCGGCCGTGACGGGCTACTACCGCCTGTTCAACACCGGCTCGGGCGCGGCCACGGCCCTGAACTTCAACGGCGCGATCACCACCGCCGGCGGCTCGACCGCCGAGGTCTACGCCGTCGGCGGCACGCAGGTGAACCTGCTGCTCGTCAACGGCAACCAGTCGATGCAGTTCTTCGACGGCGGCGACACGACCGGTGCGATCGCCGGCGCGCAGGGCGGGGCCGGCGCGTGGGACGCGGCGACGACGAACTGGACGCAGAATCCCGGCGGCGTGATCAACGACCGCTGGCGCAGCGGCGTCGGCGTGTTCACCGGAACGGGCGGGGCCGTCGCGGTCGCCGGCGCGCAGAACTTCCAGGGCCTGCAATTCACCGGCAACGGCTACACGGTCGCCGGCGATGCGCTGAACATGACCGGCGATGCCTTCGGCAATGCGGCGGCGAGCTTCATCAATGTCGATGGCGGCGTCTCCGTGACCGTCAACTCCGTGCTGACCGGGGCGGGCATCGGCCTCGACAAACTCGGCGCCGGAACGCTCGTCCTCGGGGGCGTCAACACCTACACCGGCGCGACCAGCGTCAACGCCGGCACGCTGCAGATCGCGGCGGGCGGCAGCATCGTCTCGGCGACGACCGTCGCGGCCGGCGCGACGCTGATCAACGACGGAACCATCGGCGCGTCCGTCACGAACGCCGGCACGCTGACGACCAACAATATCATCAACGGCAGCGTCACCAACACCGGCACGGCCAACGCGCAGGGCACGATCAACGGCCCGGTCGCCAACAATGCCGGCACCTTCACGGTGACCGGCGCGCTTGCGCTCAACAGCACCTTCGCCAACGCCGCGGGCGCGACCTTCGCCGTCGCCGGCGGCAACGCCACCGGCATCACCGTTTTGACCAATAATGGCACGATCGTCATCGGCGATGGCCGCACCCTGTCGGCGGGGACGATCAACAACCAGGCCGGCTCGATTGCGATCGGCGTCGGTTCGACCCTCCAGGGCACGACCAACACGCTCAACAACGCCGCGCTCATCAATGTCGCGACCAATGGCGCGATCATCGATGCAGGCGCGGTCAACAACCTCGCGACCGGCGTGATCAACTTCAACGGCCCCGGCGGAACCGCGACGCTCAGCGCCGGCGGCGGCGTGTTCAACAACGGCGCGATCAACGTGCTCGGCGGCAATGTCGCCGTGACAGGCGCCATCACCAATCAGGGCGTCGGCACGATCGCGGTCACCGGCGGCGACCTGACCGGCATGACCACGCTGACCAACAACAGCACGGCGGCCAACGCGGTGACCGTGGCGGCCTCGCGCACGCTCTCGGCGACGACCAGCATCGCCAACAACGCCGGCACCTTCACCAATGCCGGCACGGTGACGGCGCCGACGCTGACCAATGCGGCGACCTTCGCCAGCACCGGCATCGTCAACGCCGCGACGCTGTTCGACAACCTCGCCGGCGCGACGACGACGGCGAGCGGCACGATCAATTCGGCGCTCGTGCGCAACAGCGGCGCGTTCGCCAGCAACGGCCCGCTCCAGGTCAACGGCGCCTTCAGCAACCTCGCCGGCGCGACGACGACGCTCGCAGGCGGCAATTTCGGCGTCAGCGGCGACTTCACCAATGCCGGCACGCTGTCTCTCGGCGACAGCCTGGCCGCCAATCTCGGCTCGCTGGCGAATACCGGCACGGTCACGATCGGGCGGGGCTCGGTGCTTCAGACGGCCGGAAATCTGGCCAATAACGGCTCGATCAACGCGATCAACGGTTTCGCGGGCGACCGGATCGTGGTCGGCGGCGCGATCACCGGCACCGGTACGGTCGGGCTCGACATCAACATCAACGGCCAGGCCAGCGACACCATCACGGTCGCGGGAGCGGGCTCGTCTGGCACGCAGACCGTGACGCTCAACCAGCTCGGCGGCCTCGGCCTGATCGTGACGAGCGATCTCGGCGTGGTCGCGGGCGCTTCGGGCGCGCAGTTCGTCGCGGCCAACGCGATCCCGACCGGGCTGCAGAGCCCCTTCCTGGGCGGCGGCGGCCAGCTCATCAGCAACCAGGGGCTGGTGCAGTACTGGTTCGGCGAGACCGCGCCCGGCAACGGCAATTTCGTCGTGCGGCCCGATCTGAACGTCGCGGCGGCGACGTCCTTCGTCGCCTCGGTGTCGAGCGCGCTGTCCTCGATCAACGCCTTCAGCGAGCCGGCCTCGGCCTTCATCAGCGGCCCGTCCGACCCGATGGCCAACACCTTCTCGATCGGCGCATGGGGTCGCGGGCGCGGCGGCGAGCTCGACATCAAATCAAACAGCTCCGTGGGAAGCCCCAACGGGGTGACCCGCTCCTTCCGCGGCACCAACGAGGCCGGGTTCCACGGCTTCCAGCTCGGCATCGACGCCGGCCTCTACAACATCAACGGCTCGGGCTGGTCGGCCAATGTCGGCATCCATGGCGGCAAGGTCGACGCCAAGGTCACCAGCCTCGATTCGACGCTCGACGTCTCGCAGCCCTTCTACGGCGTCTACGGCGCGCTGCGCAGCGGCACCGGCTTCGCCTTCGACGTGCTGCTGCGGCGCGACGAGTTCGACCTGAAGCTGAACGCGCCGGCATCGGGGCTGAACAACACCAAGTTCAAGGCCGATGGCTGGAGCGGCCTGGTCTCGCTGTCGCAGCGCTTCAACCTCAGCGACACGGTCTATATCGATCCGTCCGTGGCGCTGCTTTATTCGCGCGCGGAGGTGGGCAACCTGCAGAGCGGGCAGGTCGCGGTCGCCTGGAAGCCGATCGAGAGCATCACCGGCCGCCTCGGCATCCAGATCGGCACGATCTTCCAGCCGACCGAGAGCATCATCGTCTCGCCCTATGCCGCCGTCAGCATCTGGCACGAATTCGCCGATCCGACGCAGGCGGTGGGCTCGTTCGGAAATCTCAGCTTCCCGACCACGACCGACCGTGTCGGCACCTATGCCCAGGCCAGCGTCGGCGTCGCGGTGTCCTCGACGACGCCGGGGCTGTCGGGCTTCGTGCGCGGCGACCTGCGCTTCGGCCAGCAGGTCCAGGGCTACGCGCTGAACGGCGGCCTGCGCTACCAGTTCTGACGCCGCGGCGAGCGAACCAATCGAAACGGCCGCACTTCGGTGCGGCCGTTTTGCGTTGCGGGTCACCGGTCCGATCTGCGCCGGAGCGAACAATAGCCCGGCTGGAGCGTTCCTTCCGTCCACGGGGAATCAAGCATGGCCATGTCGACGCAGATGACTCCAGCCGATCCCGGCAGCCCGCCCGCCGTGCCGAACCCGCCGCCGGAGGCGCCGCCGCTGACGCCGACCGAGGTGCCGCCCGCGCCGCCGGTCGAGATGCCGCCGGACGAGGAGCCGCAGGGCATCCCGACCGAGCCGCCGCCGGAGCTGCCGCCCAACGCCCCGCCGGAGAGCCCGCCCGCGACGCCGATCGACCTGCCGCCCGGACGCGATCCGCGCCGGCCGATGGAATAGGGCGGCTCAGAGCGCGGGCGTGTCGCCCTCGCCGAGATCCCAGTACAGGCCCGCCATCATCGTCAGCCCCTCGCGGGCGATCGCCACGGGCAGGTGCTCGTCGGGCGCATGCTGCGAGCAGCCGGGATAGGAATGCGGCACCCAGATGGTGCGCAGGCCCAGAATCTCCGAGAAGATGTCGTTGGGCAGCGAGCCGCCGAGATTGGGCAGCAGGGCCGGCTTCTTGTTGGTCGATTTCGCGATCGAGGCCAGCGCCCAATGCACCCAGGCGTCCTCCGGGTCGAGGCGCGTCGCGTTGAAGATCTCGTCGCGCGCAAGCGTGACCTCGACCATGCCGAAGCCCTGGCGCGCGAGGTGCCGGCGCAGCGCGGGCAGCACCTCGTTGTGGTCGATGCCGACGACGAAGCGGAGCTGGCAGCGCGCCCAGGCGCTCGGCGGCACGGCGTTGACCGGGGTCTCCGGCACGCCCGATTTCATGGCCAGCACGTCGAAGGAGCACCAGCCGAAAACCTGCTCGGCCGGCGACAGGCCGGGCTCGCCCCAATTCGGGTCGATCGTCGGGCCGTCCGGGCCGCCATCGATCTCGCAATCGGCCAGCGCGCTGCGAACGGCGGCCGGCAGCTCCTTCGGCACCCATTCGTGGATGCGGATCTGGCCGGTGGGCGAGCCGATCGAGGCGATGGCGTGGGCGAGCTGGATCGCGGGGTCCGACAGGATGCCGCCCCAGTTTCCGGAATGATGGCCGCCCTCGCGCGCCACGATCGAGAGATCGAAGGTGACCCCGCCGCGCGAGCCGAGGAAGACCGTCGGGCGCTCGGCGTTGAGGCGCGGACCGTCGGAGCCGATCAGGACATCGGCCTTGAATAGCCCTGTCTGCTCGGTGCAGAGCTCGCGCAGGCCGGGCGAGCCGCATTCCTCGCCCATCTCGATCAGATATTTGGCGTTGAAGCCGAGCTTGCCGCGTGATTCAAGAACGGCGCGCAAGGCGTTGATGTTGATGACATGCTGGCCCTTGTTGTCGACGACGCCGCGGCCATACCAGCGGTCGCCGCGCTCGGTGAGTGTCCAGGGGGACAACCCCTCGCTCCATTGCTGGTCGAGGCCGCGAATGACGTCGCCATGGCCGTAGCCGAAGATCGTCGGCAGGCTCTCGTCCTCGATGCGCTGGGCGAACAGGAAAGGACCCTTGGCGCGCGGGTGGGTCAGGATGCGGCATTCGAAGCCGAGGCTCTCCAGCAGCGGCTGCATCTCGGTGTCGAGATATTGCGCGAGGACGGGAGCGCGTTCCGGATTCTGGCTCTCGGTCGGCATCGCGACGAGGCGGGCGAGGTCGGTCTTGAACCGGCCGGAGTCGAAATAGTCTTGCGCATGCGCGATGGCGTCGGCGCGGGTCATGGGCGGTCTCCGTGGCGGTCGAAAGGGATCAGGTGTTGCGCGGCGGCGAGAGCGCGTCGCGCAGGCCGTCGCCGGCGAGGTTGATCGCGAAGATCATCAGCGCCAGCGCGGTGCCCGGCAGGGCGATGAGCCAGAACGAGAAGAACATGTAGGCCTTGGCCTCCGAGATCATCAGCCCCCAGGAGGGCAGGGGCGGCTGCACGCCGAGCCCGAGGAAGGAGAGCGCGGCCTCGAGCAGAATGGCGCTGCCGGCCTCCAGCGTCGCCACGACGATGAGATGCGGCATGACATTGGGCAGAACCTCCTTCAGGATGATGCGCAGCGTCGAGGCTCCCGACGCCTGCGCCGCGGCGATGTAATCGAGCGAGCGGACCTGCTGGGTGGCTGAGCGCATCACCACGGCGAAACGGTCCCATTTCAGCAGGCCGAGCACGAGAATCACGACCCAGAGCGAGGAGCCGATGATGGCGACGACGGCGAGCGCGACGAGGATGACCGGCATGGCGAGCCGCGTCGTCACCATGAAGGTCACGGCAAGGTCGATGCGCCCGCCGAAATAGCCAGCGAGCAGGCCCATCGTCGCGCCGATCAGCCCCGACAGCATCACGACGGAGACGCCGATCAGCAGCGAGATTCTGGCGCCGTAGAGCAGCCGCGAGAGATAGTCGCGGCCGAGCGGATCGGTGCCGAGCGGATGGGCCCAGTTGCCGCGCTCGTACCAGAAGGGCGGGATGTTGCGGGCCGTCAGGTTCTGGACGTAAGGGTCGTGCGGGGCGAGAACGGGCGCGAGCAGCGCCATCGCGACGAAGCAGGCGAGCAGGCCGAGGCCGACGACCAGAGCGGGCTGCGCCGCCATGCGCGAGAGCAGGCTGCGGCCTTGCAGCAGCGTTGCGGCGACGGGGAGAGGAAGTGGCGCGTCGCTCATCTCAGGCGATCCTGATGCGCGGGTCGAGCCAGGCATTGGCGATGTCGGCGGTGAGCGTCAGCAGCACGTAGACGGCCGAGAGCAGCATCACGACCATCTGCATGACCGGGAAATCCTTATAGGTGATGCTCTGATAGGCGAGGTAGCCGAGGCCATCGAGCGCGAAGATCGTCTCGATCACGACCGAGCCGCCGAGCAGGAAGCCGAGCTGCACCGCCGTCAGCGCCACCACGGGCACGAGCGCGTTGCGCAGCGCATGGGTGACGACGACGGCGCGGGGTCCGAGCCCCTTGGCGCGGGCGGTGCGGATATAGTCGGCCGAGAGCACCTCGATCATGCCGGCCCTGACCAGGCGCATGAAGGCCGGCGCGGCGTAATAGCCGAGCGCGATCGTCGGCATGACGTAATGCTGCCAGGTCTGCGAACCCGAGACGGGCAGCCAGCGCAGCGTGATCGAGAACAGCATGACGAGGCAGAGCGCGAAGAAGAAGTTCGGCAGCGCCTGGCCCACGACCGCGATAGCGAGCGCCAGCCGGTCGATCCAGCTATTGGCGAAGACCGCCGCCAGCACGCCGAGCGGGATGGCGATCAGCAGCGCGAAGGCGAGCGAACTGAAGCCCAGCAGCAGCGTCACCGGCATCTTCGAGAAGACCAGCGGCGCCACCGGGGTCTTGAAATAGATCGAGTCGCCGAAGTCGCCCTGCAGGATTTTCCAGAGCCAGTCGAGATATTGCACGATGATCGGCCGGTCGAGCCCATAGGTCTGGCGGATCAGGTCGATATCGGCCTGCTGCGCGCCCTCGCCGGCGATCGCCACCGCGACGTCGCCAGAGAGACGCAGCAGCACGAAGGCGATGGCCGAGACCGTCAGCGCGACGAGAATCGCGAGGCCGAGGCGCTTGATGATGAAACCTAGCAAGATGGAATCCGATACGGTTGAGCAATCGGTCGCCCGACCGTCATTGCGGGGAGCGTAGCGACGAAGCAATCCAGGAGACGTCGAGCGAGACGCTGGATTGCTTCGCTTGTGCTCGCAATGACGGGCGACTGCGGAGCGAAGGCCTTACTTCCAGTTCATCTCCCAGAAGCGCACGAGCTCGTCCGGATAGGCCTTGAAGGCGAGGTCCTTGCTCGCGACGTAGTAGACCGGCAGCGAATAGAGCGGCACGGCATAGGCCTTCTCGGCGATGATCTTCAGCGCGCCGTGATAGGCCTCCTTGCGGACCTCCGGCGCGACCGAGTTGTTGCCCTTGTTGAGCAGGTCGCGGACGGCCGCGTCGCGCGTGACGTCCTCGCTGCGGAAGGCGAAATAGTTCGGCGTCGAGGCCGAGACGTCGTTGACCGAAAACGAACCCCAGGTCTGGTGCGTCAGCATCGCCTTGCCGGTCGAGATCTGCTCGCGCATCGCGGCATATTGCAGGAAGCGCAGATTGGTCCTGATGCCGGCCTGCTGGAGATAGCCGATCAGCGCCTCGGTCTGGTTGCGCTCGCGATAGGCGACGATGTCGAGCGTCAGGTCCTTGACGCCGGCCTCCGCCAGCAGCGCCTTCGCCTTGGCCGGATCATAGGGATAGCGCGGCGCGCCCTCGTCGGTGCAGCCGAACTGCGAGGGGAAGCAGATCGTGTTGATGACGCGCGAGCCCTCGCCGACGATGTTCTTGACCATGGCCTCGCGGTCGATGGCGTGGATGATCGCCTTGCGGACGCGCTCGTCCTTCAGCGCGGGGGCCGGCGCGTTCTCGAGGATGTTCATTTGCATGAAGACGATGCGCATCGTCTCGCCGGAGACGACCTGCAGCGTAGGCACGGTCTTGAGCTGGTCGGCCTGGTCCTTGGGGACATGCATGATCAGGTCGACGCCGCCCGAGAGCGCCTCGGCCATCTGGGTCTGCCGGTCGGGGATGAAGCGGATCTCGAACTTGCCGATCTTCGGCTGGGTCTTGGGCGAATCCTTGAAGTAATCCTTGTTGGCCTCGAGCGTGATCGACTTTCCGGGCACGTAGTTGGTGACCCTGTAGGGGCCCGAGCCGACCGGCTTCTCGTTCTGGCCCTTGGGGCCGACCTTCTCGTAATACTCGTTCGGATGGATCACGACCGGGCCGGCGAGGTACTCGATCGCCGCCGGAAAAACCTCCTTGGTGGTCAGCCGGACCTTGTACTTGTCGAGCTTCTCGGCCTTCTCGATCCAGTTGACGTTGCCCTGCGTGACGACCTTGTTCTCGGGCCTGGCGATGAAATTCAGCGTGTAGACCACATCGTCGGCGTCGAACTCCTCGCCATTGTGGAACTTCACGCCCTGGCGCAGCTCGAATTCGATCGTCTTGTCGTCGATCTGCTTCCAGCTCGTGGCGAGCTGGCCCTTGTATTCGTTCGTGGCCGGGTCGCGGTAGATCAGCGTGTCCCAGACATTGGCGCCGATAATCACGCCGATGCGGACGTTGTTGAAGAAGGGGTCGACGTTCTCCGGCGCCTGATCATAGGCGAAGCGGACGGTGTTGGCCGCCTTCTGCGCAAAGGCTGGAGCTGTCATCGCGACGGCTGCCAGAGCGGTCGATCCGAGCGCCAGTGCGAAGGCCTTGCTGAACAGTGTCATTGCGTTCCCCATGTTGATTGGCGGCGATGCGGATGGCGCGGGCGAGCGGCCGCATTGCCGTTGTGTTGTGCTGTTCCAAATCTGCCCAAGGAATGCGCTTGCCGCCATAAGAATGAATCGAACGTATCATTGCCGACTTGGCAAGGCTGCTCTAGATCGCGCCGATGCAAACATCGGCCCTGCGCTATTTCCTCGAAGTCGCCCGCACCGGTTCCGTCAGCGCCGCAGGCCAGCGGCTGCGCGTCGCAGCCTCGGCCGTCAGCCGCCAGGTCTCCAATCTCGAAAAGGAACTGGACGCCAGCCTGTTCGAGCGACGGGCGCGCGGCATGATCTTGACCCAGGCCGGCCAGACGCTCGCCGACTATGCGCAGCGGCTCGCGCTGGAAAGCGAGCAGGTGGTGAGCGAGATCCGCGAGCTCAACAGCGCCAGCAAGGGGCTGATCCGGCTCGGCGTCACCGAAGGCTTCGCCGTCAGCTTCATCCCCGAGGTCATCCACGCCTTCCGCCGGCAGCATCCCAATGTCGCCTTCGACCTGCGCGTGATGTCGCCGCAGGTGGTGACGGAAAACGTCCGCAGCGGCACGATCGATATCGGCGCGACCTTCGTGCTCCAGTCCGAACGCGGCGTCGCGATCCACTGGCAGAGGGCCACCCCGACCTACGCCTTCGTCGCGCCCGGGCATCCGCTGCTGGCCCGCGAGCATGTCCGGATCGAGGATATCTTCGCCTATCCGATCGCCACGCTCGACGGCGAGGCTACGGTGCGCAAGATCATGGACATCTATTGCTCGGCGCGGGGCCTGTCGCTGGAGCCGGTGCTGACCTCGACCAATGTCACCAGCCTGCTGCATTTCTGCCGGCTCGGCGGAGCGGTGATGTTCTCGAGCTCGATCTCCTTCGGCGCTGCGCTGCGCGACGGCTCGATCGTCGCCCTGCCGCTGCGCGAGCTCGACATGCCCTCGCGCAGCCTGCAGGTGCAGACGATGTCGGGACGCGTGCTGCCGCGGCTGGTGATGAACTTTTTGACGCTGCTCGCCTCCGAACTCGACGGCATCGACCGGACGCCGCCGCCGCGCGCCTCGCGACGCGCCGCGGTCCCGGCGCACCTGCCGGACGACGCCGCGGCATGAGGCCGGTCGTTCTCGCTGCGCCCGAGGGCGCCGCCACGATGATCCCGCATGCGCATCAGCTCGTGGCGCGAGACGCCATCCTCGCCGCACGGGCTGCGGGCGCCGCCGGCTTCCTGCTCGGCGACCTGACCGGGCTGGGCAAGACGCTCTCGGCCTGGCTGGCGCTGTCGGCGATGCCGGAGGACGAAATTCTGGTGATCTGCCCCAAGGGCGCGATCCCGCAATGGCGACGGACCATGGCGCTGTCGGGACTGCCGGCCAAGCGCGTCACGCTGATGAATTTCGAGAAGACCAAATCGCTGCTCGCGCCGCCCTCGGCGAGCACGAAGCGCTCGACGCGGGCGAAGAACAACGAGCTTGCGAAACATGGCGCGCCCAGACGTGTCTGGCCGCTGGTGGTGATCGACGAGGCGCACCGCGTCCGCAACCCGAACTCGCAGCAGGGGCTGGTCTGCCGGCAGATGGCGGCGGCGGCGCGGTTCACGATCTATATGAGCGCGACAGCCGGCCAATCGCCGCACGAATTGTCCTATCTCGGGCCGCTGCTGGCGCGCGCCGCCGGCATGCCGAGCGCTGATCTCGACGGTTTTCGCGCGCTGATGAAGCGGCTCAGGATCGGCCGGGCCAAAGGGCGCTGGAAGAACTGGAGCTGGGAGCCCAACGAGACCGACCGCAAGATCATGGCGGACCTGCTCTATCGCGGCGACAACGCGATCGGCCTGCGCCGCCGGCCCGAGGAGATCGCCGGCTGGCCGGAGGTGCAGCGCGAACTGGCCCCGGTCGCGCTCGATGCGGCGGCGCGGAAGCTCTACGATGCGACCTGGCGCGAGTTCCGGCGCGAACTGGGGCTGGCCGGCGGTTCGACGCGAAAGCCGCAAGGCTGGGCCGCCGATCTGAGGTTTCGGCAGAAGGCGAGCCTGCTGCGCATCCCCGGCACGGTCGATTTCTGCGACGACCTGCTCGGCAATGATGAACAGGTCGCGGTCTCGGTCGCCTTTCTGGAGACCAGCGCAATGCTCACCGAAGCCCTTCGCGGGCGCGGCTGGCGCGTGGCTGAGATCAATGGCGAACGCTCCGGCGCGGTCAACGAGGAGACGCGGCTCGCCTTCCAGACCGGCCAGCTCGATGCGGTCGTCTTCACGGTGACGGAATCGATCTCGCTGCATCGCGGCGAGATGCCGGGCGGGGAGCGCGAGCGCTCGCTCGTGGTCCACGACATGCGCCATTCGGCGATCCAGCTCCAGCAGATCGAGGGTCGCTGCCACCGCGACGGCCAGCACGCGACGATCTTCTACGCCTACGCCGAGGACACGGTGGAGGAGGCGGTGGCTGGGACGGTGATCGCGCGCATGGCGGCCATGGAGGGGCTGGCGGGCGATGACACCCGCATGCTCGAGGCGATCGCGGGCATCATCGAGGCGCGGGCGGCGTAAGTCCCCGGAACAAGCGCCTGCATCCCCGGTTCAGTCTTTCGGCCCGTTTCGCGGCCGACAGCCCGAAAGTCTCAACCATGCCGGACGCGCCGCAGCGCCTCGTCACCCCTGTCGCCTCGACGCCGCGCGCGACCTACCGCCTGCAGTTCCACAAGGATTTTCCGTTCGCAGCCGGGCGGGACCTCGCGCCCTATCTCGCGGAGCTCTGCATCAGCCATGTCTACGCCTCGCCGATCCTGACGGCGCGCGCCGGCTCGATGCATGGCTACGACATCGTCGATTACGACGCGATCAACCCCGAACTCGGCGGCGAGGCCGGGTTCCGCGAGATGGCCGAGGCGCTGCGCCGGCACGACATCGGCGTCATCCTCGACATCGTGCCCAACCACATGGCGGTCGGCGGGTCCGACAACCGGCTCTGGCTCGATCTGCTGAAGCATGGCCGCGCCAGCGACTATGCGAGCTGGTTCGACGTCGATTTCGACTGTCCCGACCCGGCGCTGAACGGCAAGGTCCATGCGCCCTTCCTCGGCGAGCCCTATGGCGAGGCGCTGGCGGCGGGCAGGTTGGCGCTCGTCGCGCATGATGGCGGCCACGCGATCGCCTATGGCGAGCACCTCTTCCCGATCAGGCCGCAGGACGACGCCGAGATCGCGACGTCTGGCCTCGATGCGTTCGGCGAGCCCGAGAGGCTCGGCGCGCTGATCGCCCGGCAGAACTTTTTGCTCGACTGGTGGCGCAACGCCGGCGACCGGATCAACTGGCGGCGCTTCTTCGACATCACCCAGCTCGCCGCGATCCGGATGGAGGAGCCGGCGGCGTTCGCGGCCAAGCACGCCGTGGCGCTGCGGCTTTACGCGGAGGGGCTGATCGACGGCCTGCGCATCGACCATGTCGACGGGCTCGGCGACCCTGCCCGATATTGCCGCGAGCTGCGCCGACAGCTCGATGCCTTGCAGGTCCAGCGGCCCGGCGGGCTCGCAAAACAGCGCGCCTGGCTCGTGGTCGAAAAAATCCTCGCCGCGGGCGAGCACATCCCGGCTGACTGGGATGTCGACGGCTCGACCGGCTACGATTTCATGGATCAGGTCTCGGCGCTCCAGCACGACGGCGGGGCGAAGGCGGCGCTTGCCACCCATTGGGTCGTGCTGAGCGGCCGGGCGCGCGATTTCCATGGCGAGGAGGAGATCGCCCGCCACGAAATCCTGTCGCACAGCTTCGACGGGCAGCGCGAAAGGCTGGTCGACGCGCTGGAGGAGGCCGGCGCCGACGACCGCGAAGCTGAAGGGTTGACGCGGGCGGCGCTGCGACGGGCGGTGACCAGCCTGATCGTGCAGTTGCGGGCCTATCGCAGCTACGCCACCGGGCGCGACGACGGCGTCGGCGCCGGCGAGCGTGTGCAGGCGGCGTTGCGGGCGGCGCTGTCGGCGCCCTTGAGCGACCCTCCGGCCCTGCGTTTCGTCGCCTCGGTGATCGCCGGGGAGGGCGAGGAAGCCTTGCGCCCCGCGCGGATCACCGCGATCCGCCGCTTCAACCAGCTCGCCGCGCCGCTCGCCGCCAAGGCGGTCGAGGATACGGCGTTCTACCGCTATGGCCGGCTGCTCTCGCGCAATGATGTCGGCTTCGACGCGGGCGTTCTGGGCGTCGGAGCCGAAGACTTCCACACCATGATGGGCTTTCGCGCGCGCCATATCCCGCATGGCATGCTGGCGAGCGCGACGCATGACCACAAGCGCGGCGAGGATGTCCGCGCGCGCCTCGCCGTGCTGAGCGAGACGCCGCAGGACTGGATCGAGGCGAGCGCGCGCTGGTTTGCGCTCAACCAGGCGATCCGGCCGGAAGGTCTGAATCCGGGCGACGAATACATGCTCTACCAGATGCTCGTCGGCGCCTGGCCGCTCGGGCTCGCAGCCGATGATGCGGCCGGTCTGGAAAGCCTGGCCGGGCGGCTCGCGGCATGGTCGCAAAAGGCATTGCGCGAGGGCAAGCTGCGCTCGGGCTGGGCCGCGCCGGACGAAGATTACGAGCGCAAGGCTGCGGCTTTCGTCGCCGCCGCGCTCATGCCCTCGCGCAGCGCGGCTCTGCTCCGCGAGGTCGCGGGCTTCGTCGAGGGCATCGCGCGCGCCGGCGCTGCGAACGGGCTGGTGCAGCTTGCCCTGCGCTGCACCGCGCCCGGCGCGCCCGACACCTATCAGGGCACGGAGTTCTGGGATTTCAGCCTGGTCGATCCCGACAATCGCCGCCCTGTCGATTTTTCGGCACGGCGGATCGCGCTGGCGCAGCATCTGACGCTCGACCTGCTGGCCGAGACCTGGCGCGATGGGCGCATCAAGCAGGCCGTGCTGCGCAAATTGCTGGCGTTCCGGCAGGCCGAGCCGGAGCTTTTTTCCGGCGGGGCCTACGAGCCGCTTACGGTCACCGGCGAACGCCGGGACAACGTCCTGGCGTTCCTGCGCCAGCGCGGCGACAAGGCGGCGCTGGTCGTCGTCGGGCGGTGTCTCGCGGACGGCTTGTCCGAGGGCGAAAGGCTCGCGCCAGCCGGCGACTGGTGGGGCGATACACGAATAGCACTGCCGGTAGAGACCGCCGGCGCAAGGGCGATCATCGGCCCGGAGCTGACAACCGACAGCGCGCTTTCGCCGGCGGACGCACTGACGGATGTGCCACTCGGGGTCTGGGCCTTGACGCCATAGACGCGCGCTTGTCGCGCGACGGCGCTAACCCTCGCTCGCTCGCGGCGGCCCCAGATGCGCCAGTCGCCGGCCGACGGCGTCGCCATCGAGCAGCGCCTCGGCCTCGCCGTCGAGGCGATGCCGCCAGTTCGGCTTTTCCGTCGTCGTGCCGGGCACGTTGGGCTGGGTCTGCACGCCGAGCGCATCCTCGATCGAGAGCAACTTCAGCGTGCAAGGCGATTTCGCGACATAGCGGATCGCGGCGTCGACCACGGGGTCGGTGTCCTGCGGGGACGGGCGCTCGCCCCCGACGAGGCCTGCATTCTGGAAGGCGCCCCAGAGCACCCCGCGATCCCAGGCGCGGACGCCCGTATCGGCGTCGGGTTCCAGATCGGCGCCCGCCCACCAGCCGGCGGTGGCGATCAGGTCGTGCGTCGTCGTCAGCGCGGCGGCAGCGGGGTCCCAGTGCTCGGGCGGGATATAGCCGCCCTGTTCGTCTTTCTCGAAGCGCAGCACGCGCAGGCCGGCGACGCCCTGTTCGCGCAGATAGTCGCGGAATCCGTCGGGCAGCGTGCCGAGATCCTCGCCGATGACGATCGCCTTGTGCCGCCAGGATTCGAGCGCGACCAGCCGGAACAGCGTCTCGGAGGGAAAGGTGACATAGGCCCCGTCGAGCGCGCTCGCGCCTTCGGGCACCAGCCAGAGCCGGCTCATGCCCATGACATGGTCGATGCGGATGCCGCCGACATAGCGCAGGCTGGCGCGCAAGGTCTCGATGAAGGGCTGGAAGCCCGAGGCCGCCAGCCCGCGCGGCGAGAAGGTGGTCAGGCCCCAGCTCTGGCCGTCGGCCGAATAATAGTCGGGCGGCGCGCCGACGCTGAGGCCGCCGAGCACCTCGTGCTGGCGGCTCCAGGCATGGCTGCCCGAGCCATCCATGCCGATGGCGAGGTCGGCGATGAGGCCGACTTTCATACCGGCCTCGCGGCAGGCGCGCTGGGCTTCGCCATAGGAGCGCCCGGTGAGCCATTGCAGGAAGACCTGATAAGCGACCTCGTCGGCGTGCTCGTCGGCGAAGGCCGCGACCTCGGGGCTGTCGGGGTCGCGGTAGTGTGGCTGCCAGTCGCGCCAGCTCCAGGCGGCGGCGTCCTGCCGGAGTTGCGCGGCGTGCAGCGCCTCGAAGATGGCGTGACCCTTGAGCAGCGGCGAGGCCTCGGCCAGCGCACGCTCGAATTCGGCGCGAGCGGGATCGGAGGCGTGAGCCGGGTCTCGCAGCGCCGCGAACAGGCCGCGCAGCAGGGTCTGCCGCAGCGGCGTGGCGGCCAGCCAGTCGACCTGGCTCAGCCCTGAGAGCCGCGCCATCCCGTCGGCGAGGCCCGCCTTGGCGATGACCTCCTGCACCAGTTCATCAGGCAGTGCGGCCGACGGGTCGGCATGGAGCGGGTTGTAGAACAGCCGGGTCGAGGGCGAATAGGGGCTGAAATGGCCGGGTTCCGCGCCATAGAGCGCATGCACGGGGCTGATCGCCAGCGCGTCCGCGCCCCGCGCCGCGGCCTTGCGGCCGAGCGCCGCGACGCCGGCGAAAGTGCCGATGCCGCCATCGTCCCGGCTGCGCAGCGAATAGATCTGCGCCGCCAGCCCCCAGCCGGGCGCGCCGGCGTTCAGATCGGAAAAGGTGATGCAGCGCTCGGGCGCGGTCGCGACGGTGATGTCGCCATCGGCCGTCCGGACGCTGTGGTAGCCGGGCTCGTCGAAGGCCGGGAGCGTGAGGCCGCCGTCATAGCCCTCTTCGGAGGTGACGACACGATGCGCGCCGCTTTCCAAGGTGATCTCGACCGATGCTCCGCCCGACGCGCTGAACGGCAGGCTGACCGGCTGGCCGACGCGGGCGGTGGTGAAGCGGGAGGACGTGGTCGCGCTGCCGCCGCTTTCCAGCATGGAGAGCGAATTGCGCAGGGCGGCGTCGTCGCCGGCGGGAAGGCCGAGCGCGCCGAGGATATGGCGCAGGCTGTCGGGGGCGACCGCGCGCTCCTCACCGGACTGGTCGGTCCAGTGCGGCGCGACGCCGGCCTTGGCCGCGAGAAGGCGCAGGGTTTCGTCGCTCATGTCTCATCGCTCATGGGATGCTCCGGGTCGGTTCCGCGGGCGAGCGAACGGCCAGCCGCTCACCGCTTCGCCGCCTCGTGCTCCAGCAGGAGGAGGCCGAGCGGCGGCAGCGTCAGCGACAGGCTCTGCTTCTGGCCGTGCGCCGCGACCGCTTCGGTCGAGACCTGTCCGCCATTGCCGAGACCGCTTCCGCCATAGACGCCCGCGTCGCTGTTGAAACGCTCGCGCCAAAGGCCGTCCCTGCCGACGCCGATGCGGTAGCCGTGGCGCGGCACGGGGGTCATGTTGGCGACGACGAGCACGTCCGGCGCGCCTTCGCCGCCATGGCGGCTGAAGGCGAAGACCGAATTGGCGCGATCGTCGCCGACGATCCAGGCGAAGCCTTCGGGCGCATGGTCGCGCCGGTAGAGCGACGGGGTGGCGCGGTAGACGGCGTTCAGCTCCTGCACCAGCTTCATCACGCCGCGCCTGCGCTCGTCGTGTTCATGCGGCCAAGGGAAGGGGGCATCGACCGACCATTCCTCCTGCGCTCCGAACTCGCAGCCCATGAAGAGCAGCTTCTTGCCGGGATGGGCCCACATCAGCGCCAGGCAGAGCCGCAGATTGGCGAAGCGCTGCCAGTCGTCGCCGGGCATGCGCGAGATCAGCGAGCCCTTTCCGTGGACCACCTCGTCATGCGAGATCGGCAGCAGGAAATTCTCGGAGAAGGCGTAGATCAGGCCGAAGGTGATGTCGTCGCCATGATGGCCGCGATGGATCGGATCGCGCGCGAAATAGCGCAACGTGTCGTGCATCCAGCCCATGTTCCATTTGAAGTGGAAGCCCAGGCCGCCGTCATGGACCGGGGTCGTGACGCCGGGCCAGGCGGTCGATTCCTCGGCGATCGTGACCGCGCCCCGGCCACGCGCGCCGACCAGCGTGTTGAGCTCCTGGAAGAACGAGATCGCCTCCAGGTTCTCGCGCCCGCCATACTGGTTCGGAACCCATTCGCCGGCTTTTCGGCTGTAGTCGCGGTAGAGCATCGAGGCGACGGCATCGACGCGCAGCCCGTCGAGATGGAAGGTCTCGATCCACCACAGCGCCGAAGCGATCAGGAAGCCGCGCACCTCGCGGCGGCCGACATTGTAGATCAGCGTGTTCCAGTCGATGTGGAAGCCCTGGCGCGGGTCCTCATGCTCATAGAGCGCGGTGCCGTCGAAGCGGGCGAGGCCGTGCTCGTCGGAGGGGAAATGCGCCGGCACCCAATCGAGGATCACGCCGATGCCGGCCTTGTGGCATTCGTCGACGAAGCGCGCGAAGGCTTCCGGCGGCCCGAGCCGCGCCGTCGGCGCGTACATGCCGAGCGGCTGATAGCCCCAGGAGCCGCCGAAGGGATGCTCGGTGATCGGCATCAATTCGATATGGCTGAAGCCGAGATAGCGGACATAGGGGATCAGCCGGTCGACGGCCTCGTCCCAGGAGCCCATCTGGCCCCATTCGGTTCGCAACCAGGAGCCGACATGGACCTCATAGGTCGACATCGGTTCGGCCATCGGATGGGCGTGCTCGCGGCGTGACAGCCAGTCCTCGTCGCTCCAGGAGAAGTCGGCGGGAGCCGAAACCACGGAGCCGGTTTTCGGCGGCAGTTCCGTGCGACGCGCCAGCGGATCGGCCTTCCAGGGCAGGCGTTCGCCGGAGGCTGCGGTGATGGCGTATTTGTAGACCGCGCCAGCCTCGACGCCGGGGATGAACAGCTCCCAAACGCCGGGGCCGAGCCGGCGGCGCATCGGGTGACGGCGGATGTCCCAGTCGTTGAAATCGCCGACGATCGAGACATGCGAGGCGTTCGGCGCCCAGACCGCGAACAGCGCGCCCGCGACGCCGTCGATGCTGCGCAGATTCGCGCCGAGCCGTGTCGCCAGGTCGAAATGCCGGCCTTCGGCAAAGAGATAGATGTCGTCTTCGGAGAGCAGCAGGCCGAAGGCGTAGGCGTCGGCCCATTCGGTGATGCCGCCGGGCCAGGCGGCGCGCAGTCGATAGGGCTCGTCGGCGGGCGCAGCCGCCTCGAACAGGCCATTGCCCTGGCCGACCATGGCGGTCATCCGGCGATCGTCGCCTTCGCCCATGACCATTTCGACATAGTTCGCGCCCGGCAGAAAGGTCCGCACGACCGGGACGCCTTCGACCTCGTGGCGGCCGAGCACGGCGAAGGGATCGGGATGGCGGCCCTCTTCCAGCAAGGCGACGTCGCGGGCAGGGAGGCTCGGCAGTCTTAGTTTGATCTGGCGCGTCATCGCTCCGGTCCCGCTGTGAAGCCTCTTCCACGGCAGGCGCGGAATCATTCATGATGCAACGCAGCACGGGCGCGTTCCGTTCCGGTGAAAAGTCCGCCGGCGCGCCTCGTCGACGATGGAACCAAAGCTTCTCGGACAGGGTTGTCCCACGGCGCGAGGGGTGGGGGAAAGGGAGGATTCTTCGATGAGCCGCGAGCAGATCATCCGCGACACCGCCTATGCGATCTGGGAAGCCGAAGGTAAGCCGCAGGGCCGCGACGCGCTGCATTGGAAACAGGCCGAGGAGCGGGTGGCCGCGAGCACGAACGGCGCGGTCGCCGGGTCGAAAACGCCCGCGAAAGGCAAGGTCTCGGCAGCTGCACCCAAGCCCGCGCCGAAATCCGCCGCCGCGAAGGCGGCTGCGAAGACGAAGGCCTGACCGACGGGTCGTCAGTCTCGACCGTTCAGGCCGCCAGCGCCTTCGCATAGACGTCGGCGTAGCGATGCGTCGGCCGGCTCCAGTCGAAGCGCTTGGTCATCGCGTGGGCGCGCATCTGCTTGAAGGTGCGCTTCGCCCTGAAGGCGTCGAGCGCGCGCGTGACCGCCGAGGTCAGGCCCGCCCCCGTCAGCGACGAGAACAGGAAACCCGACATCCCGTCCTCGATCGTGTCGACGAGCCCGCCGGTGCGGTAGGCGATGGGCAGCGCGCCGAAGCGCTGGGCATACATCTGGCTGAGCCCGCAGGGCTCGAAGCGCGAGGGCATCAGCAGGAAGTCGCTGGCCGCGAAGATGCGCCGCGCCTCGGCGTCGTCGAAGCCGATCCGGGCGGCGATCGCCTCCGGGTTCTGGCGCGCCAGCCGCTCGATCGCGTCTTCCAGACGAGGCTCGCCGCGACCGGTGACGACGAGCTGTCCGCCGCCGGCGACGATGCTCTCGGCCGCCTCGATCGACAGGTCGATGCCCTTCTGGTGGACGAGCCGGGAGATGATCGAGAATAGCGGGCCGTTCGATGACGGCAGGTCGAAGGTCTTGCGGATGTCGGCCGCGCTGTCGCGCTTCCAGCGCCGGATCAGCGTCTCCTGCGCCTTTTCGCCGACGGCGGGCGAGGTCCAACTGTCGTCGATGCCGTTGACGATGCCGGTCAGGCGGCCCTCGTCCATGCGCGTCCTGAGCAGGCCCTCGAGCCCGCAGCCATGCTCGGCGGTGGTGATCTCCTGAGCGTAGGTCTCGCTGACGGTGGTGACATGCGAGCCATAGTAGATGCCGGCCTTGAGGAACGAGACCTTGCCGTGGAACTCCGCGCCGTTGACCGAGAAGGCGAGGTCGGGGATGCCGAGGGCGCCCATGCGGGCCGGCTGGTAGAGACCCTGATAGGCGAGGTTGTGGATGGTCAGGATCGACGGCGTGGTCAGGCCCTTCCAGCGCAGATAGCCGGGCGCCAGCGCCGAGGGCCAGTCGTTGACGTGCAGGATGTCGGGCTTCCAGTTGGGATCGGCCTCGCCGGCCGCCAGCTCGGCCGCCGCCAGCGAAAGCCTGGCGAAACGGATGTCGTTGTCGCCGAAATCGCCGCCGGCGAAGGGGCCGTAGGGCGAGCCCTCGCGGTCATAGAGCTCGTCGCAGAGCACGGTATAGATCGTCAGCCCGTCGGGCGTGCTGAAACGCCCGAGCGACCAGGGCGGCAGGTTGGCGGTTCGCGGCATCTGCGCGACCACGTCCATGGCGTGCCTGGCGGCGCGGACCTGGCGATAGCCCGGGATCAGGACGCGCACGTCGCACAGCGCCCTGAGCTGGCGAGGCAGGGCGGAGGAGACCTCGCCGAGCCCGCCGGCCTTGACGAAATCGCCCATCTCGGAGGTGACGAAAAGCAGCTTGGTGGTGGCCGGGAGAATGGTCTGCAGGTCCGGCGCGCCGTCCTTGACGGCGGCGGCATAAGTCAGGGCGTGACCGGAGGTGGCCGAGGCGGCGTCCGGTCCAAGCTGCGCGGGCGCTTCGGCCATGGTCGACATCCTTGCCTGAGTGCGATGTTAGAAACGCCTGCGAAACGTTAATGTTCCTTGTTGCGCTGCAAAATAAACATGCAAAAACCGCGCCGTTTCGCCGGAACAGCGCCGCCCGGGAGACGTTTGAGGCTTCGCGGCAGGCGTGAACCCAACGTTGCGGCGGCGCAGAGCCGCCCGGCCTGATCCGCACGGGGACAGGCATGGCTGACGATACTCTCTCGCGCTTCGAAGTCGAGGCTGGGCAGGCGACAGAACTCGGCGCGGTGTTCGACGGGCAAGGCACGAATTTCGCACTGTTTTCCGCCCATGCCGAACGTGTCGAGCTGTGCCTGTTCGACGAGAGCGGGCAGACCGAGCTCGCCCGCGTCACCCTGCCGGAATACACCAACGAGATCTGGCACGGCTATCTGCCGGGCGTGAAGCCGGGGCAACGCTACGGTTTTCGCGTGCATGGCCGGTTCGCGCCGGAGGAGGGGCATCGCTTCAATCCCAACAAGCTGCTGCTCGATCCCTACGCCAAGGAGTTCTGCAGCGAGATCGCCTGGAACGACGCCCATTACGGCTACGACGTCGGCGCGGAAGCCGACCAGGACCTGAGCTTCAGCGAACTCGACAGCGCGCCCTTCACGCAAAAATGCGTCGTCTGCGACTGGCAGGCCGATGCGAAGACTCCGTCCAAGCCCGCGATCCCGTGGGACCGGACGGTGTTCTACGAGACCCATGTGCGCGGCTTCACCAAGCTGCATCCGGCGGTGCCGGAAGACATGCGCGGCACCTTCGACGGGCTCGGCCAGAAGGCGATCGTCGACTACATCAAGAGCCTCGGCGTGACTTCGGTCGAACTCCTGCCGGTTCACGCCTATCTCGACGACCATCACCTCGCCGCCAAGAACCTGACCAACTACTGGGGCTACAACACGATCGGCTTCTTCGCGCCGATGCCGCGCTACGAGGGCAAGGCGGGGCTCGCTTCCTTCCGCGACATGGTCCGGACATTCCACGACGCCGGGCTCGAGGTCATTCTCGACGTGGTCTACAACCACACCGCCGAAGGAAACGAGATGGGGCCGACGCTCTCCTTCAAGGGCATCGACAATTTCTCGTACTACCGGACCATGCCGGACGATCCGCGCTTCTACATCAACGACACCGGCACCGGGAACACGGTCAACACCTCCCATCCGCGCGTGCTGCAGATGGTGATGGATTCGCTGCGCTACTGGACGCAGGTGATGGAGGTCGACGGCTTCCGCTTCGATCTCGGCACCATCCTCGGCCGCGAGCCGCATGGCTTCGACCAGCGCGGCGGCTTCTTCGACGCGATGGGGCAGGACCCGGTGCTGAGCAAGGTCAAGCTCGTCGGCGAGCCCTGGGACATCGGGCCGGGCGGCTACCAGGTCGGCGGATTTCCGCCGGGCTGGGCCGAATGGAACGACAAATACCGCGACACCGCCCGGGCCTACTGGAAGAGCGAGGAGGGCATCGTGCGCGATCTCGCGGCGCGCGTAACAGGTTCTGGCGATGTCTACGACCTGCGCGGACGCAGGCCGTGGTCGGGCGTCAACTTCATCACCGCCCATGACGGCTTCACGCTGAACGACGTCGTCTCCTACAACGAGAAGCACAACGACGCGAACGGCGAGGACAACAGGGACGGCCACGGGCACAATCTGTCGTTCAACTTCGGCGTCGAGGGGCCGACCGACGACGAGGGCATCATCGCCGCCCGCGAACGCCAGAAGCGCAACCTGCTGGCGACGCTGCTGCTCTCGCATGGCACGCCGATGATCCTCGCCGGCGACGAACTCGGCCATTCGCAGGACGGCAACAACAACGTCTATTGCCAGGACAACGAGCTCGCCTGGATCAGATGGGACAAGCTTACCGAACGCGACAAGGCGCTGACGGCCTTCGTGCAGCGCGTGACGCAGCTTCGCGCCGAGCACGCCATCTTCCGCCGCGCCAGTTTTCGCGATGGCTGTGTGCTGCGCTGGGTCAATCCGGCCGGCGGCGACCAGCAGGAGGAGCACTGGGACGATGACGGCCTGCGCGCCATCGGGCTGCTGATGCACACACCGGAGGTCGAGCAGGGCGGCGACGAGGCCCTGATTCTTTTCAACGCCTTCGACGGCGAGGTTGTCTTCAAGATTCCGGCGCGGGTGAAGCAGGGGGCGTGGTCGGTCGTGCTCGACACCGAGACCGGCCCCGGCTCGGACGAGGGCCGCAAGGGGCTCAAGGCCGAGAGCGAACTGACGCTGTCGCCGCGGTCGCTGATCGTGCTGATGTGAGCGGTTGATTTGTAACCGCTTTTGTAGTTATAAATGGGGCATGGGCTTTCAGTGGGACGAGGAGAAAAGCGCGTCAAACGAAGCCAAGCATGAGTTGTCATTCGTGCAGGCTGCGCAAATCTTTCGAGGGTTCTTCATAAGGACCGTCGATCAGCGTCGCGACTATGGCGAAGTCCGTGAGCGCGCTGTCGGGCTGTTCGACAACGAGTTGATTTGTGTGGTTTTTGCAGAGCGTGACGGCGATATCCGGATCATCTCTGCATGGAAAGCGGGGAAACGTGAGCGTCAAAGATATGAAACGACCCGAAAAGATCGTGCGCTACGAGAGTCTTGACGACATCCCGAGGCCGCCGCCCCTGTCCGGGGCGTTCAAGACGATGACGGACGAAGAGATCGAACGCCGCGCGGCCGAGGATCCCGATGCGGGCGTGGTTCCGCCCGGTTTCTGGGACAACGCCGTCATTGTCGAACCGGAAGGGACGGAGCAGATCACGCTACGGCTGCCCCGCCGGGTCGTCAGCCATTTCAAGGCGACTGGCAAGGGATATCAAAGCCGCATCAGCGCCGTGCTGGCGAGCTATGTCGATGCGCGGAAGAAGGCCGGTTAACGCCGCTCGCTTATGGCGTAGAGAGAGACGCTCCGCGGCGGCAGCAGGCCGGGCTCCGTCGCTTGTGCCGAACAGGACAGCCGGCGCCAGACCTTTTCCGGCATGGTCTGCGGAAATGTGATCGTCACCGGGAGGTCCGAACGATTTATCGCGATCAGCGCCGCGCCGTCGGCGTCTTTCAGCAACAGCGTCAAGGCATCGATCCTGCCCCATTCCCCGTAGCCGATCGCCGTCCCATCTGGATTGAGCCATTGCGCGTCGGGCGGCTCGCCGGCTCCTGTCAAGAAGCCGTTTTCGGTCAGCACCAGATGCTCGCGACGCAAGCGGGCGAGTTCTGCGACAAACTCGACTAGCCCGTCGTCAGCCCCCACCCAGTCGAGCCAAAACGCTGCGTTGTCCTGGGCATAGGCGTTGTTGTTGCCAAACTGAGTCCGGCCGAATTCGTCGCCGGCGGTGAGCATCGGGACGCCGCGCGACAGGAAAAGCGTCGCCAGCAAAGCGCAAACGTCGCCGTCGCGGGCGGCCTTCACGTCGGGGTCGTCGCTTGGCCCCTCGAAGCCGTTGTTCCAGCTATGGTTGTCGGCGTCGCCGTCGCGGTTGCCCTCGCCATTGGCCTCGTTGTGCTTGTCCGCATGGCTGACGAGGTCGGCCAGCGTGAAGCCGTCATGGGCGCAGATGAAGTTGATACTGGCGTTCGGGCCGCGATGGCGGGCGGAGAACAGGTCGGACGAGCCTGTCAGCCGCGTCGCCAGCGCACCGGCCATGCCGGCGTCGCCGCGCCAGAAGCGGCGGACATCGTCGCGGTAGCGGCCGTTCCATTCGGCGAAGGGGGCGGGGAACTCGCCGAGGCGATAACCGCCCGGCCCGATGTCCCAGGGCTCGGCGATCAGGATGGCCTGCGATAGGTCCGGGTCCTGCAGGATCGCCGCGAATAGCGGTGCGTCGGCCGAGAAGTTCGTATTCGAGCGCCCCATCACCGTGCCGAGATCGAAGCGGAAGCCGGCGACGCCGAGGCCGCGCCAATGGCGTAGCGCGTCCATCGCCATGCGGACCACCGGGGCCCGGTCGAGCGCCAGCGTATGGCCGCAGCCGGTGTCGTTGATCAGGCGGCCGGGATCGTCCGTGGCGTGGCGGTAGTAGACCGCGTTGTCGAGCCCGCGCAGGCAGATGGTCGCGCCATGCTCGTCGCTCTCGGCGGTGTGGTTGAGCACGATGTCGAGGATCACGCCGATGCCGGCTTGCGCATAGGCCGCGCAGAGCGCCGCGAGATCGGCCGCGCCGCCGGGCGCGAGGCGCGGATCGAGAGCGAAGAGATTCACTGGGTTGTAGCCCCAGGCGTTGGCGAGGCCGAGCGCCGGCAGATGGCGCTCATCCATCCAGGCCGCGACTGGCATCAGCTCGACATGGCTGACGCCGAGGCGCCGGAGATGGTCGATGATCGCGGGCCGCGTCAGTGCGGCAAGCGTGCCGCGCAGGTGCGCAGGGATATTTGGGTGGCGCATCGTGAAGGATTTGACGGCGAGTTCGTAGATGAATGCTGGTGGTCTCTCCGCTGCTCTCGCCAGCCAGGCAGGGGCCTCGCCGACGACGCAGCGCGGAACCAGGTCGGCCGTGTCCTCGCCATGCCGGGCCAGCCGCGCATCCCAGCGAAATGGACGGTCCAGATGCGTCGCATAGGGGTCGACCAGCAGCTTCGAGGCGTCGAAGCGATGGCCTTGCTCCGGCTGCCATGGCCCGTGGACGCGCAAACCGTAGCGCTGTCCGGCCGTCGCTCCCGGCACGAGCCCGTGATGGATGTCGCCGCTGCGGCAGGGCAGGGGCAGGCGCGCCGTCTCGCGCTCATCTGTCTCGTCGAAGAGGCAAAGCTCGACGCTCTCGCCATTGCGCGAAAAAACCGCGAACTCGATCCCGTCCGGCGTGACGGTCGCGCCCATCCGCGCCGGCAGCGCGCAGGGCTCGATCCGCCGGGGCGTGGCCAACCCCGCTAGCCCTTCGCGGCGAAGCCGGCAGGCACCCGCCAGATGCGATCGGCGTATTCGCGGATGGCGCGGTCGGCGCTGAACCAGCCGCAATTCGCCGTGTTCGTCACGGACATGCGCCACCAGTTCGGCTGGTCGGCCCAGAGTCCGTCGATGCGGCGCTGGGCTTGCCGGTAGCTCTCGAAATCGTTGAGCACCATGAACCAGTCACTATCGCGCAAACCTTCGATGAGACCGAAATAGCGGTCTCGCTCGCGTGGCGAAAAGGCGCCGCCGGCGACGGCGTCGAGCACGCCCTCGAGATGCGGCGTCGCGTCGATGACAGCGCTGGTCCGGCGCGGCTGGCGCTTGGCGGCCTCGACCTCGGCTGCGCTCATGCCGAAGATGACGATGTTGTCGAGCCCGACGCGCTCGCTGATCTCGATATTGGCGCCGTCCATCGTGCCGATCGTGACCGCGCCGTTGAGCGCGAACTTCATGTTGCCGGTGCCCGACGCCTCCATGCCGGCAGTCGAGATCTGCTCGGAGACGTCGGCGGCGGGAATGATGATCTCCGCCGCGCTGACATTGTAGTTCGGCAGGAACACGACCTTCAGCCGGTCGCGGGTGGTGATGTCGTTGTTAACGACCGTGGCGACATCGTTGATCAGGTTGATGATTTCCTTGGCGGTGCCGTAGTTCGACGCGGCTTTCCCGGCAAAAATCTTCACGCGCGGGGCCCAGTCGCGATAGGGCTCGGAGCGGATCGCGTCGTAGAGCGCGATCGTCTCCAGGATGTTCAGGAGCTGGCGCTTGTACTCGTGGATGCGCTTGATCTGGACGTCGAACAGAGCCGCGGGATCGACCACCACGCCGGTCTCGTGCTGGATCACCTTGGCGAGCCGGAGCTTGTTGGTCCGGCGAATCGTGATCAGTTTGTCGTGCAGGCCGGCGTCGCCGGCATGAGCGGCCAGCCGGTCGATCTGCTCGATGTCGTCGGTCAGGCCCTCGCCGCAAATCTCCTCCAGCAGCTTCGTCAGGCCAGGATTGGCGCCGTAGAGCCAGCGCCGCGGCGTGATGCCGTTGGTGACGTTGGTGATGCGGTCGGGAAAGACGGCATGCAGCGGCGCGAACACCGTTTGCTGCATCAGTCCGGAATGCAGCGCCGAAACGCCGTTGACCGTGTGCGAGCCGACGAAGGCGAGGTGGGCCATGCGGACGCGCCGGCCGTGATGCTCGTCGATGATCGAGATTCTGGCGAGATCGACGCTCTCGCCGCCGGCCGCGCGGCGCACGCCGTCGAGGAAGCGGGCATTGATGCCGAAGATGATCTGCATGTGGCGCGGCAAGAGCCGCTCCATCAGCCCGACCGGCCAGGTCTCGAGCGCCTCGGGCAGAAGCGTGTGGTTGGTGTAGGAGATCGTGCCGTTGGTGATCGTCCAGGCGTCCTCCCAGGAGAGGCCGCGCTCGTCGATCAAAAGGCGCATCAGTTCGGCGACGGCCAGCGCCGGATGGGTGTCGTTGAGCTGGATCGCGACCTTGTCGGGCAGGTTCTCCATCGTGCCGAACTGGCGGTAATGCCTCCGCACCAGGTCCTGCAGCGAGGCGGAAGTGAAGAAGAACTCCTGGCGCAGGCGCAGTTCCTGGCCGGCAGGGGTGGAATCGTTGGGATAGAGCACCTTGGAGATCGCCTCGGCGCGGTTACGCTCGGCGACGGCCCCGACGAGATCGCCCTGGTTGAAGGCGGCGAGCGAGAGCGGGTGCAGCGCCCGCGCGCGCCAGAGCCGCAACGTGGACGCGTCCCGGCCGCGCCAGCCGACGATCGGCGTGTCGTAGGCGACGGCGAAGACCGTTTCCTCTGGCGTCCAGACGACCTCGCCGGCATTCGCGCCGGCGGCGATCTCGCCGCCGAAGCTGATCTGATAGGCGCTTTCGCGGCGCTCGAACTCCCAAGGGTTGCGGAAGGAGAGCCAGTCCTCGGGCACCTCGACCTGCTTGCCGCCGTCGATGCGCTGCTTGAACAGGCCGTGGTCGTAGCGGATGCCGTAGCCGAGCGCCGGAACGCCGGTCGAGGCCATGGCCTCCATGTAGCAGGCGGCGAGCCGGCCGAGGCCGCCATTGCCGAGCGCGGCGTCGGGCTCGATGGTCTCGATCGCGGAAAGGTCGACGCCGAGATCAGCCATCGCCTGCGCGACCGCGCCGGTCAGGCCGAGATTGCTCAGCGCATCGGCGAGCGAACGTCCGATCAGGAATTCGAGCGAGAGGTAATAGACCCGCTTGCGGCCGGTCCTGTAGCTCTCCCGCGTCGAGCGCTGCCAGACGTCGATGACATGGTCGCGCACCGCCAGGATCGCCGCCGTCAGCCAGTCATGCGGTTGCGCGACCGTTGCGTTCTTGCCGAGCGAATAGGTCAGCTTGCGGACGATCTCGGCCTTCAGCGTTTCGACCAGATCGTCGGAATTCGGACTGATCGCGGTCCTGGCCTGTGAAGCGGTGTCGTTCAAGCGTCGCAATCCCGGCTGTTTCGGTGGCCGCAAGTGTCGAGGCAAGCCTCCATCAAGTCCAGCCGAAAGCGCAGCGCAGCATCGATTGTCTCAGGCGCGACGACAAACAGCCGGCGATCACAGGACCGCCGGCCGTATTGTCGCGCGAGGTCGCCGGATCAGTTGAGCTGCGTGCGCGTCTCGTCGCGGGTGCGCTCGCCCAGCTGCTTGGCGTTGGTCACAGCCGAATCGGTGACGCCGACGACGCTCGCCCAGGCGCTGCGGGTGTAGGAGCCCTGGTGGACGACCGCGTCATAGCCGATCGCGAGCACCGCGATGATCAGAAGAAGACGAAACATGGATCCCTCCCATGATGAAGCTGTTGCGACAACGTCGATGTTGCAGCGCAAGTTCCGCCGGTGACCGGTCTCGTCTCGCTGCGACCATCGGTCCGGTCTGCCGTGGGTGGCGGCGACGCACCGGTTCATGATAGGAACAAAGATAGAACAAGGAGGTCGGTGTGGCTCAGCTCTCGGTGATGCAGAAGCTCGAAATCCTCAGCGATGCGGCGAAATACGACGCCTCCTGCGCCTCCAGCGCGACGACGAAACGCGACTCGCTCGGCGGCAAGGGTATCGGCTCCACAACCGGCTCGGGCATCTGCCACTCCTATGCGCCGGACGGCCGCTGCATCTCGCTGCTGAAGATCCTGCTGACCAATTTCTGCAGCTATGACTGCGTCTTCTGCATCAACCGCTCGTCCAGCAATGTCGCCCGCGCCCGCTTTTCGGTCGAGGAGGTCGTCGAGCTCACGCTGAATTTCTACAAGCGCAACTATATCGAGGGGCTGTTCCTGTCCTCGGGCATCATCCGCTCGCCGGACTACACCATGTCCGAGATGGTGCGCGTGGCGCAAAGCCTACGGCAGGAGCACGGGTTTCGCGGATACATCCATCTCAAGCTGATCCCGAGCGCGAGTCCGGACCTCGTCGCGGAAGCCGGGCTTTTCGCGGACCGCGTCTCGATCAATGTCGAATTGCCGAGCGAGACGTCGCTGAAGCGCTTCGCGCCCGAGAAGCAGCCCCGCGACATCAGCGCGGCCATGGGCGGCCTCAAACTGAGGATCGCGGAGAGCAAGGCCGAGCGCGCGGTCTCGCGCAAGGCGCCGGGCTTCGCACCGGCCGGCCAGAGCACGCAGTTGATCGTCGGGGCCGACGGGGCGAGCGACGCCGCGATCCTGCAGCGTAGCGCGCAGCTCTATGGCAGCTTCGGGCTGCGGAGGGTCTACTATTCGGCCTTCAGCCCGATCCCGGATTCGTCCGCGCAACTGCCGCTCGCCGAGCCGCCGCTGCTGCGCGAGCACCGGCTCTATCAGGCTGACTGGCTGACGCGCTTTTACGGGTTCGAGGTCGGGGAAATCCTCGATGCCGGCGCAGGCGAGATGCTCGATCTGGCGCTCGATCCGAAACTCGCCTGGGCGCTGCGCCATCGCGAGCGCTTCCCGGTCGACGTCAACCGGGCCGATCGCGAGGCGCTGCTCCGCGTGCCGGGGCTGGGGACGCGCAGCGTCAAGCGCATTCTGGAGATGCGGCGCTTTCGGCGGCTGAGGCTGGATGATGTCGGCAAGCTGGCGCGGTCGCTGACGACGCTGCGGAATTTCATCGTCACCGAGGACTGGCGGCCGGGCGCCGCGCTCGACAGCGAGCGCCTGCGGGCGCATCTCGCGCCGAAGCCGCAGCAACTGTCGCTGCTGTGATGGTTGTCGCGAGGCTCGACCACCCGGCGGATTTCGAGGGTTGGCGTCGGCAGGCGCGGCTGCTGGCGCGCCGCGGCGTCGCGCCTGGCGAGATCTCATGGAGCGCAGGCGATGACATGGCCGGCCTGTTCGAGGGCGAGCCGATCGACGAGACCACGCCTGTCGCGGGGGCGGAACCCAAAGTGCCGCGCGACTTTCCCGATCTCGCGGCGCAGGCGATCTGCCATAGCGATCCGGAGCGGTTCGACCTGCTCTACCGGCTGCTGCTGAGATTGCAGGCCGAGCCGCACCTGCTCAGGCTCGCCACCGATGGCGACGTCCATCGCGCCGGGGCGATGGCGAGGGCGGTGCGTCGCGACATGCACAAGATGACCGCCTTCGTGCGGTTCCGCGAGGTGGTCGCGGCCGATGGCGGCGAGGCCTTCGTCGCCTGGTTCGAGCCCGAGCATTTCATCGTGGAGCGGGTATCGAGCTTTTTCGTGAAGCGGTTCTCGGCGATGCGCTGGTCGATCCTGACGCCGCTGCGTTCCCTGCACTGGGACGGCGCGACGCTGCACGTCACGGAGGGGGCAACCAAGGCGGAGGCGCCGGATGCAGACGCGATGGAGGACTATTGGCGGACCTATTACGCCAACATTTTCAATCCCGCGCGGCTCAAGATCAAGGCGATGAAGGCCGAGATGCCGGAAAAGTACTGGCGGAACCTTCCGGAGGCGCAACTGATTGCTCCGCTGATCGCCGGCGCCGGCCGGCGCGCGCAGGAGATGATCATGACCGCCCCGACCCGGCCGCCCGAGCGCCATGCCAGGCAGGCGCAGCGACAGCTCGAAGGCGCGCCGGAGCCGGCCGAACTTCGCGACTGGCAGGCGGCCGCGGCCGCCGCGCGTGATTGCAGCCGCTGCAATCTCTGCCGCGACGCGACGCAGACGGTGTTCGGCGAGGGGCCGATGGATGCGCCGGTGATGTTCGTCGGCGAGCAGCCGGGCGATCAGGAGGACCTGGCGGGCAAGCCCTTCGTCGGGCCGGCCGGGCAGGTCTTCGACAAGGCCCTGGCGGAAGCCGGGCTCGACCGGCGCCGCGCCTATGTCACCAATGCGGTGAAGCACTTCAAGTTCGAGCTGCGCGGCAAGCGCCGCATCCACCAGAAGCCGAACGCCGGCGAGGTCCAGGCCTGCCGCTTCTGGGTCGGTCTGGAGCGCGAATTCGTCAAGCCGCGCCTCGTCGTCGCGCTTGGTGCGACGGCGCTGACGTCGCTGCTCGGCAAGGCGACGTCGATCGCCTCGGTGCGCGATGCGGATGCCGTGCTCGACGACGGCACGAAGCTGCTGGCGACGGTGCACCCATCCTATCTGCTGCGTCTTCCCGACGAGGATGCGAAGCGGCGCGAGACGGCGCGCTTCATCGCCGATCTGAAACGCGCCGGCGTCACCGTGCCCGAGATGCGGCTGGAGCGGGCGGCCTGAGCCCGATTGACGCTCGGGCCCCGGCAGTGTCCCTTCCGCTCCTGGCAGCGACGGGAGCGGGCATGTTCGGGGACATCAAGGGAAAGCGGGTGCTCGTCACCGGGGCGTCGTCGGGGCTCGGCGCGCATTTCGCGCGGCTGCTGGCGGGGCAGGGCGCTCATGTCGTCGCCGCGGCGCGCCGTCTCGACCGCCTGGAGGACCTGGCGCTGGCCTGCGCCGGCCTGCCGGGCACCGTGACGCCGCTTTCGCTCGATGTCGGCTCGGTCGCCGCGATCGAGGCCGGGCTGGGCGAGGCCGCACGGGCGATGGGCGGTCTCGACGTGCTGATCAACAATGCCGGCATCGCCGAGCCCGAGCGCGCCATGGACCTCTCCGAGGCGCAATGGGACGCCCATCTCGACATCAATCTGAAGGGCTGCTTCTTCGCGGCTCAGGCTGCGGCGCGCATCATGGCGGAGCAGAAGAGTGGCGGCGCGATCGTCAACATCGCCTCGATCCTGGGCGAGCGCGTCGCGATCTCGGTCGCACCCTATGCGGCGGCGAAGGCGGGGCTGGTCCAGCTCACCAAGGCGCTGGCGCTGGAATGGGCCCGGCATGGCGTGCGGGTGAATGCGCTGGCGCCCGGCTATGTCGTGACCGATCTCAACCGCGATTTCTTCGAGACCGAGTCAGGGCAGGCCCTGATCAAGCGCATCCCGATGCGGCGCGCGGCGGAGCTATCCGATCTCGACGGGCCGTTCCTGCTGCTCTGCGCGGACGCCTCGCGCTTCATGACCGGGGCGGTGGTGGCGGTCGATGGCGGGCATCTGGTCAGCGGGCTTTAGCGCCGGGTCTGTCTACGCCTCGCGTCACGGCCCGGGCAGGTCGACCTGCTGCAGCCGGGCGAGGCCGGCGGTCGCGACCAACTGGACGCCCGCGATCCGCAGCTTGTTCATGTTCGTGGTCTGCTGATAGGCGACGACGATGTGAAACTGATTGGCGGTGGTGAACAGACCGAAGAAGCGCGGGGCGCTGACATCGCCGCTCTTGGAGGCCGGGATCGCCCCGTTCCAATGACGCAGCGGGTTGAAGCCGCCGATGACGTCACCCGGATTGGCCAGGGCGAAGTTGTTCCATGTCGCGTTGACCGCGGCGGTGCCGATGGGGTCGGCGATATCGGTCCCCAGATGTCCGGCATGCGGCACGCCGTTGGGTTTCCTGTAGGTGACGAGCCAGCAGCCGCTCATCGGTCCGGTCAGCACATCCGAGCCGACCAGCGCCACCTCGCTGATGCGCCCCGAAACCCAGGGCAGCCATTTGAAGTTCCGGTGGGCCTTCGGGCCGGCCGCCATGTGCACCGTGCTCGTCTTGGTGAATATCCCCGACGATTCCTCCAGATAGCAATCCTGCACCGGCATCGTCGCGAAGCTGCCTGCGGCCCCGGCCGGCGGTGGCGGATTGGCGATATTGAGATTGATCAGTCGGTCGACGATCAGTTTCTGCTCGAGCACAGGCCGCTCCCCCGAGTCGCTGGAATCTTTGCTTGATATCGGAAGGGTGGCCCGCCTTCCGCGCGCCGTGCCTTCTGACGAAGCGTAAGCGGTCATCGGCGCGGCAGCAACTCCCGCAGCCGCAGCGCCGTGATCTTTTCCACCTGCGCCAGCGCGGTCTCGAACTCGACCTCGGGCGAGCTCATCAACCGCGCCTCGAAGGCTGCGACGATCTCGTCCTTCGTCAGCCCCTTCACCGCGATGATGAAGGGGATGTGGAAGCGCGCCTTGTAGGCTTCGTTCAGCGCCGTGAAGCGGGCGCGTTCGTCGCTCGTCAGACGGTCGAGCCCGGCCGAGGCTTGTTCGGCGATCGATTCCCGCGTGATAGAGCCGGCCGCCGCCAGCTTGCCCGCGAGATCGGGATGGGCCAGCAGCAGCGTCCGCTGGCGCTCCTGCGGGGCGGCGCGCATCGCCTTGATCATCGCCGCGTGCAGGCCCTCGGCGCTGTCATCCGCCGCCGACAGCCCGGCGTCGAACGTCGCCTCCGCGACCCAGGACGAGTTCTCCCAGACGCGTCCAAAAACCTCGACGAACAGCGCTTTCGGCAGGCGAGAGGGCAGATAGCCGTCCTCGGGCGGGCGATGCCTGATCCAGTGGCGGGCGATGTCCAGCCGCGTCGCGACCCAGACCTTCTCATGGCCCTGGACATAGTCGAGGAAGCGCGCCAGCGCCGCGGCCCGGCCCGGCCGGCCGACGAGTCGGCAATGCAGGCCGACGGACATCATTTTCGGGGCGGTCTCGCCTTCGGCGTAGAGGGTGTCGAAACTGTCCTTGAGATAACTGAAGAACTGCTCGCCGGCGTTGAAACCCTGCGGCGTGGCGAAGCGCATGTCGTTGGCGTCGAGCGTATAGGGCACGCAGAGCTGCGGGCCGTGCGGGCCTGCGAGCCAATAGGGCAGTTCGTCGGCGTAGCTGTCGGCGGTGTAGAGAAAGCCGCCTTCCGCCATCATCAGCGGCGTCGTGTTCTGCGAGCTGCGGCCCTGATAGAAGCCGAGGGGACGCTCGCCGGCGAGTTCGGTCTGGATGCGGATCGCGTCTGCGATGTCGGCGCGCTCGCGCTCGGCCGGGACGTCGCGATAGTCGATCCATTTCAGCCCGTGCGTCGCGATCTCCCAGCCGGCCTCCTTCATCGAGGAGACGATCTCCGGATAGCGCCGCAGCGCCTCGGCAACGGCGAAGACAGTGACCGGCAGTTTTCGCTGCGTGAACAGCCGCCAGAGCCGCCAGTAGCCGGCGCGCGAGCCGTATTCGTAGATCGACTCCATGTTCATGTGGCGCTGGCCAGGCCAGGGCGCAGCGCCGACGATCTCGGAGAGGAACGCTTCCGAGGCGGCGTCGCCATGCAGGATGTTGTTTTCGCCGCCCTCTTCGTAGTTGATCACGAACTGTACGGCGATGCGGGCCTCGCCCGGCCAGTGCGGATGCGGGGCGTTGCGGCCGTAGCCGGCGAGGTCGCGGGGATAAGGCTCGTCGGTCATCCGTCAGCTTCCGCGGTAGGTCGAGTAGCTCCAGGGCGAGGCCAGGAGCGGGACGTGATAATGGGCGTCCGGGTCGGCGATGCCGAAGCGGATCGGCACGATGTCGAGGAAGGCGGGCGAAGGCAGGGCCGTACCGAGCCCGCGAAAATAGTCGCCCACGGCGAAGCGCATCTCGTAGACGCCGGCGAGCAGATCGTCCCCGGCGAGCAGCGGGGCGTCGGTGCGGCCGTCTGCGTTCGTCTGCGTCTCGACGATGCGCCAGCGATCGCCGTCGTCCGAGATGCGATCGAGGGTGATCGCCACGCCTTCCGCCGGCCTGCCGTTGGCGGTGTCGAGGACATGGGTCGAGAGGCGTCCCATCGTCGAGATATCCTTTTCAGGTGAGCGCCCTGCGCGACGAAGCTTGCCTTGGCGAAATGGCCAATCCTAGTCTGGACGCGCAATGAGAGTTCCATCCCGGATTCGCCGCTGTCAATCGCCGGCCGCCTGCACGGCAGGCGCGTCGTCTCGTGCTTGACGCCTACCTTCTCGAATGGGGCGGCCTGCTGCTGCGCTGGCTGCACGTCATCACGGCGATCGCCTGGATCGGCTCGTCCTTCTTCTTCATCCATCTCGACGCCTCGCTGCGCGGCGCGCCGGATATTCCGGCGGGCGAGGGCGGGCGCGCCTGGCAGGTCCATGGCGGCGGCTTCTACGAGATGCGCAAATACCTCGTCGCGCCGGCGCGGATGCCCGAAGAGCTGACCTGGCACAAATGGCAGGCCTACTGGACCTGGATTTCGGGCTTCTTCCTCTTGGTCTGGGTCTATTACGCGCAGTCGGAGCTCTACCTGATCGATCCGGCGGTGATGCAGCTCTCGCCCTTCGCAGCGGGTGCGATCGGCATCGCGGCGCTGGTCTTCGGCTGGCTGTTCTACGACTGGCTCTGCCGCTCGCCGCTGGGCCGCAACGACGTCGTGCTGGGCCTGCTCGGGTTCGGCTATGTCGTCGCGGCGAGCTGGGCCTTCGCGAGCGTGTTCTCGGGGCGCGGCGCGCTGATCCATACCGGCGCGCTGATGGCGACGATCATGACCGCCAACGTGTTCTTCAACATCATGCCGGGCCAGCGGAAAGTCATCGCGGCGCTGACGGCGGGCGAGAAACCCGACCCGAAATACGGCAAGGCCGCCAAGCAGCGCTCGACGCACAACAACTACATCACTCTGCCGGTGCTGTTCCTGATGCTGTCGAACCACTATCCGGTGACCTACGCCAATTCGGCGGTGATCCCGGCGCTGGTAGCGCTGATCATCGTCGCCGGCGCGCTGATCCGGCACTTTTACAACGTCCGCCATGCCGACCATGCCAGATCGCCATGGTGGACCTGGGCGGTAGCGATCGTGGCTCTCTGGCTCGCCTTCTGGCTCGCCATGGCGTCCTCGCCCGGCGGTCGCGAACGGCTTGGGCTGTCGCCGAAGCCCGAGGCGCGGCCGGTCCTGCTCGCCAACGTCAGTTTACCCCCCGCCGAGGTCGCCAACATCGTCACCGGGCGCTGCGCCATGTGCCATGCGCCGGAGCCGTCCTGGCCCGGCCTCCAGATTCCGCCCAAGGGCGTGCTGCTGCACGAGCCCGAACTGATCGCCGCCCAGGCGCGCGCCATCCGGCTGCAGGCGGTGATGACGCACGCCATGCCGCCAAACAATCTGTCGGGGATGACGGCGGCGGAGCGGCGCGTGCTGGCGGCCTGGCTCGCGTCGCCGCGCTGACGCGATCGCCAATCCTCACAAAGCCTTGACCCTGAATTCTCAAACGGAACGGATGCGCGATCCATTCAGTTTCGGTTCACCTGCCCACCGCCATGGTCGCTTCACTGACAGGGTGGAGAATGGTCCCGATTCCCGGACCGTCCATGGACTGAGGGGACCGGGGGGTCCGCTTGAACGCGCTTTTGAAAAGAGGCGTCAGCTATCGGCTGGCGGCTGCGGCCTTCATTTGTGTCTGGACCGTGCTGTGCTGGCCCTGGCTCTCGGGCGCGGTGACGATCCCGTTCGACGCCAAGGCGCATTTCCAGGCGCAGATCCAGTTCCTGGCGCAGGCGCTGCATTCGGGCCAGTCGCCATTCTGGACGCACAACGTCTTCGGCGGCTCGCCGCAGGTCGCCGATCCACAATCGCTGATCTTCTCGCCCGCGATCCTGCTGGCGCTGCTCTCGCCGTCGCCGAGCTTCCGCATGGTCGACGCCTATGTGCTCGGCCATCTGCTGGCCGGCGGGCTGGCTCTGATGATGTTCTTCCGCGACCGGAACTGGCATCCGGCCGGCGCGATGCTGGCGGCGCTCGTCTTCGCCTTCGGCGCCTCGGCGGCCTGGCGGGTGCAGCATGTCGGCCAGATCGCGAGCCTCGCCTTCTTCGCCATCGCCTTCTGGCTGACCGCGCGCATGCTGCAGCGCTCGTCGCTCCTGTCGGGCGCTCTCGCGGGTTTCGCCGCCGGGGTGATGGTGGTGCAGCCGGACCAGGTCGCCCTGCTCGGCGTGTATGCGCTGGTCGGCATGGTCGTCGCGCACTGGCTCTCCGGCGGCTGGCCGGCCATCCGCCGGAGCCTCGCGCCGATCACGGCCGCGAGCCTTGCGGGCCTGTTCACCATCGCGCTGCCGCTGCTCTGGACCTGGCTCTTCGCCGAGGCGACGACGCGCCCGGCGATCGACCTCGCCGAGGCGGGGCGTGGCTCGCTGCATCCGGCCTCGCTGCTGACGGCCTTCGTCGCCGACCTGTTCGGCGCACGCGACCCGCAGGTCGAGTTCTGGGGGCCCTACAGCACCGCCTGGAACGCGAGCGAACTCTTCCTGTCGCAGAATATGGGGCAGCTCTATCTCGGCGCGCTGCCGCTGCTGCTGCTAATCGTGCCCGGGCTGACCCGCGGCTGGCTCTGGGACAGGGCGGTTCGGCCGCTGACCCTGCTCTTCATCTTCATGGTGCTGTTCTCGCTCGGGCGCTACACGCCGTTCTTCCAAGTCTTCTACGAGTATCTGCCGGGCGTGAAGGCGTTTCGCCGCCCCGCCGACGCGACCTTCCTGATCGGCGCGCTGGGGGCGGTGCTCGCAGGCTACGTCCTGCACCGACTGCTCGGCGAGGAGCGGCTCGGTTCACCGTGGCGCGATCTGGCGGTCGCGACGGCGGTTCTTGGCGGTGCGCTGGCGCTCGGACTGTTCGTCTCGCTGGGCGAAGGCCGCCTCGGCGACGCCTGGCTGCCGACGATGTCGGCTGCGCTCTGGCTTGGGCTCGGGCTTGCGCTGATCGCGGCTGCGCTGCGCTGGCGGGCCAGCGTCGGCCCGCTCGCGGCCATGCTGGTCGTCACAGGCGTTGTCGCCGCCGATCTCGGTCTCAACAACGGCGCCAACGAATCGACCGCGCTCTCGCCCGAGATCTACGACGTGCTGCGGCCGGAGACGCAGAACGAGACGGTCGCCACGCTGAAGCGCCTGCTGGCGCAGCCGGAGGGTTCGCCCCGGCGCGACCGGGTCGAGCTGCTCGGCATGGGCTTCGAGTGGCCCAATGCCGGCATGGTGCACGGCTTCGACCATACGCTGGGCTACAATCCGCTGCGACTGGCCGATTTCTCCGACGCCGTCGGCACGCGCGACACCATCGCCGGGCCCGACCAGCGCAAGTTCACGGCGCTGTTCCCGTCCTATCGCTGCCGGCTCGCCGATTATCTCGGCCTGCGCTACATCGCGACGCCGGTGCCGATCGGCCAGGTCGACAGGACCCTGCGCGCGGGCGATCTGCGCTTCGTCGCCTTCACCAGGGAAGGCTACATCTACGAGAATCCGCGCGCTTTGCCGCGCGTGCAGTTCGTCGGCGGCTGGCAGATGGCCGATTTCGACGGCATGAAGCGCGCCGGTCGCTGGCCGGAGATGGACCCGCAGCAGGTCGTGCTGCTTGAATACGAGCCGCCCGAGGCGCTGCCTGAAGGGCCGCGCGCGGCCGGGGCCGAGGTCAAGCTCGTGCGCTACGAGAACACCGAGGTCGAGATCGAGGTGACTGCCAGCCAAGGCGGCTTCGTCGTGCTCAACGACATCTGGCATCCGTGGTGGCGCGCGCAGGTCGATGGCGTCGAGACCGAGATCCTGAAGGCGAACGTGCTGTTCAGGGCCGTGCAGGTGCCGGCGGGGACGCACAAGGTCCGCTTCAGTTTTCATCCGATCGAGGGCGCGATCGCCGAATTGCGCGAGCGGATCAGTCCGGAACCGGCCGAGGAACCGGATCTGCCGCCGACGCTAGCGCCCGAGAACGAGCCGCTAATCGCAAGCCCGCGCCAGACGCCGGTTCTGGCCGGCCCGTCGCAGGCGGTTCGCCAGACGATGCCACTTGGCTCGACCGCCCAGACGGCGGAACCGCGCTCGCAAATGTCCGCCTCGCGGGCCTACTGAACCGCCTTGGGCGACGATCCGGCGTCGCTCACGCGACTCCGAGCTTTTTCTGGAGGGATGTCGAGGACGTGGTGTACTGGAAGGTGAGGCGCTTGCCGGGGTAGACGTAAGCGTGGATTTTCTGGGCGGCGAGCGCGGCCTCGTGGAAGCCCGAGAGGATGAGCTTGAGCTTTCCGGGATAGGTGTTGATGTCGCCGATGGCGAAGATGCCGGGCGTCGAGGTCTCGAACTTCTCGGTGTCGGCCGGGATCAGGTTTTCCGCCAGGTTGAGGCCCCAGCCGGCGATCGGGCCGAGCTTCATGGTCAGGCCGAAGAAGGGTAACAGTGCATCGCAGGCGATCTCGAAGCTCTGGCCCTCGGCATCGCGGCCGATCGCGGCCTGCAGCCTGCCGTCTTCGCCCTTCAGCCCGGTGACCTGGCCGAGCTTCATCGCCATCGCGCCTGAGGCGACCAGCGCGCGCATCTGCTCGACGGAGTGGGGCGCGGCGCGAAAATCGTCGCGGCGATGCATCAGGGTGACGCGTCTGGCGATCGGCTGCAGGTTGAGCGTCCAGTCGAGGGCTGAATCGCCGCCGCCGACGATCAGGATGTCGCGGCCGCGAAAGGCCTCCATTTTCCGCACGGCGTAGTGCACGCCAAAGCCGTCTCCGGCCTTGCCCTCATAGGCCTCGATGCCGGGGATGGGCGGCTTCTTGGGCTGGAACGAGCCGCCGCCGGCGGCGACCACGACGGCCTTGGTCTCGAACACCGTGCCAGCGTCGGTCACCAGCCGGAAGCGCGGAGCGGCGGGCGTGCCGATCGGCTCGAGTGCCTCGATCATCTGGTTGAGGTGGAAGACCGGCCCGAACGGCCTGACCTGCTCGACCAGATTGTCGACCAGGCCCTGGCCGGTGACGACCGGAAAGCCCGGAATGTCGTAGATCGGCTTTTCGGGATACAACTCGGCACATTGCCCGCCGACCTTCGGCAGGATGTCGACGAGATGGGCCCGGATGTCGAGCAGCCCAAGCTCGAACACCGCAAACAACCCGCACGGACCAGCCCCGACGATCACGACGTCGGTTTCGATCACCTCGCCAGCAGCGGCCTGGACGTCCATCGCCTTTTCCTTTGAAACGTTCAAAATTCCGGCAAACCGAACGTCGCCGCGCGTGACATGAGGTCTCGCGCGGCGTCTGGCAAGGGCTTTCGTCGATTGCCGCGCTACGCGCCGGTGTCGGCGGCGAGTCCGGCGGCCACGATACCGGCGACGGCGGCGGCCTCGTCATTGTCGGAGGTGTCGCCTGAAATGCCGACCGCGCCGAGCAGCGCGCCGCCCGCATCCTTGATCAGCACGCCGCCGGGCACCGGCACCAGCGAGCCGCCGAAGGCGTGCGTCGCCGCCTCGACGAAATAGGGCCGCTCCAGCGCCATCTTGTGGATCGCCCGCGAGCCGATGCCCATCGCCACTGCGCCATGGGCCTTGCCGAGCGCGATCTCGCCACGCTTCAGGCTGGTGCCGTCCTGCGCCGCGAAAAGTTTTTGCGCGCCGCGGGAATCGAGGATGGCGATGGCGAGCGGCTTGAGGCCGGCCTGCTGGGCGTGCGCCAGCGCCGTCGCCAGAATCGTCTGGGCCTGAGCGAGGGTGAGCATGGGTTCGCGAAACTCCTGTGTCGAAACGATCAGCGCTTGTGACAGTCAAAAGCCCGCCAGGAAAGCGCGCCTGGCGCCCAAGCAGCTTTGTCCGATCGTGCAGCCCATGGCGCGTCCCGGGGCGCCTGTGCCGAATCCGTCTTGAACTTGTCGCGGCGCGGGGGCTTCATGAGCGGCCAAGGGATGGAGATGCGATCATGGGCCTGTTCAGTTTCATCAAGGAAGCCGGCGCGAAGATTTTCGGCGGTTCGGCGAAGGCGGCGACCTCCGACGAGCTTCAGAAGGAACTGGCCGGCCACGGCCTGCCTTCCGACGTCAAGATCGACGTCAGCGGCGACAAGGTGAAGGTCACCGGCAAGGCGATGACGACGGAGGAGGCCGAGAAGATCATCCTCGCGCTCGGCAACACCGCCGGCATCGCGCAGGTGGAGTCCGATCTCATCGTCAACAGGGAAGCGCCGGCGGCGGTGTTCTACACGGTCAAGAAGGGCGACACGCTCTGGAAGATCGCCGAGACGCATTACGGCAAGGGCCAGGGGGCGAAGTACAGCGAGATCGTCAAGGCCAACACGCCGCCGGTGAAGAACCCCGACCTGATCCAGCCCGGCTGGGTGCTGCGGATTCCGCCGCAGGGCTGAGCGTCCCGGACGTCCGCGCCGCCTCCTCGAGGCGGCGCATCAAAAAAAGTTGCCGCCGCAACGATTTTGAGCGCCGACCTCTTGCGTCGGCCGCGGCTTGCCGCGCATTCTGTTGCAAGAGCGCAGGGCGGTCCGTTCTTGCGGAAACGGGGCCGCGCGGGATGCGCCGGAATCACAGCCCTGGGAGGGGTCCATGAGTTTTGATCGCCGTCGTTTTCTGACGCTGGCCGGTTCGGCGGTGGCCGCGCCGGCCGTGATGCGCGTCACCCGCGCCAACGCGCAGGAGGTGACGCTGCGCATGCATCACTTCCTGCCGCCCGTGGCCAACGGCCACTCGAAGTTCCTCAAGCCATGGGCCGACAAGGTCGCGGCTGAATCGAACGGGCGCATCAAGATCGACATCTTTCCGTCGATGCAGCTCGGCGGCACGCCGCCGCAGCTCTTCGACCAGGCGCGCGACGGCGTCGCCGACATCGTCTGGACGCTGCCCGGCAACACGCCGGGCCGCTTCACCGGAATCGAGGCGTTCGAGCTGCCCTTCGTGCCCAACAAGCGCGCTTTGGTGAACTCGCTGGCGCTGGCCGACTATGCCGAGGCGAACCTCAAGGACGAGTTCAAGGACGTCAAGCCGCTCTGCTTCTGGGCGCATGACCACGGGCTGATCCACTCCAACAAGCTGGTGAAGACCGCCGACGACCTGAAGGGGCTGAAGCTGCGCTTCCCGACACGGCTTGCCGGGGAGGCGCTGCGCGCGCTCGGCGTCAACGCCATCGGCATGCCGATCCCCCAGGTGCCGGAATCGCTGGCCCAGCGTGTCATCGACGGCTGCGTCATCCCGTGGGAGGTGGTGCCCTCGATCAAGGTGCAGGAACTGGTGAAGTTCCATACCGAAATCCTCGGCTCGCCGACGCTTTACGTCGCGACCTTCATCCTGGCGATGAACCGGGCGAAATACGATGGAATGCCCGCCGATCTCAGGGCGATCATCGACAAGAACTCGGCCATGGCCGCCTCCGCCATGGCCGGCAAGGTCTGGGACGAGCAGGCCGTGGTCGTGTCCGAGATGGTCAAGAAGCGCGGCAACACCATCACCCTGCTCGACGAGGCCGAGGCCGCGCGCTGGCGCAAGACCACCGAGCCGGTGATCGAGGGCTGGCTGAAGACCGCCAAGGACAAGGGCCTCGACGGCGAAAAGCTGCTGGCGAGCGCGAAGGCTGCGCTGGCGAAGCACGAGAAGGCGGCCTGACGCCGGCATGGACGAGACGGGGGCAGGGATGGCGCCGTCCGGTTTCGACCGGGCGGTGCAGGCGGTCGCGCTGATCGGCGGGGTCCTGCTGATCGCGCTCGCGACCATGGTCGTGGTCAGCGTGACGCTGCGCAGCGATCTCGTCGGCAAGGCCGGCGTGCCCGGCGATTTCGAGCTGGTGCAGATGGCGACCGCCGTCGCGGCGTTCTGCTTCCTGCCATGGTGCCAGCTCAGGCGCGGCAACATCTTCGTCGACACCTTCACGCTGAAGCTGCCGCCGCGCTGGCAGCGCCGCATCGACGCGATGTGGGACGTGGTCTATGGGCTCGTCATGGCGCTGATCGCCTGGCGGCTCGGCGTCGGCGCACGCGCGGCGCTGGCGAGCGGCGAGAACACCATGGTGCTGCAACTGCCGAGCTATCTGCCGATCGCGCTGTGTTCGGCGCTCGCCGGGCTGGTCTGCGTCACCGCCTTCGTTAGCGCCGCGCGGCTGGTCAGGGCGCGCGCGTGAGCGGGGCCTCGCTCGCCGTTGCGGGCTTCGCGGCGCTGCTCGCGCTGATGGCGCTGCGCCTGCCGATCGGGCTGGCGATGATGCTCGTGGGCGGGGTCGGCTACATCCAGCTCAACGGGCTCGACCCGTTCCTGAACTACATCCGCACCACGCCCTACCAGATCTTCGCCAACTACACGCTCTCGGTGATCCCGCTTTTCGTGCTGATGGGCGCCTTCGCCGAGCGTTCCGGCCTCGCCGGTGATCTGTTCAGGGCGGCCTCGGCACTGGTCGGGCATCGGCGCGGGGGCTTGAGCATGGCCGTGATCGGGGCTTGCACGGGCTTTGGGGCGATCTGCGGTTCGGCCGTGGCGACGACGGCGACTTTCGCGCGCGCCGCCCTGCCGGAGTTGCGGCGCTACCGCTACGATCCCGGTTTCTCCTGCGGCGTGGTCGCGGTCGGCGGCACGCTCGGCATCCTGATCCCGCCCTCGGTCATCCTCGTCGTCTATGCGATCTCGACCGAGCAGAACATCGCGAAACTGTTCAAGGCGGCGCTGATCCCCGGCCTGCTGGCGGCGGCGATGTACTGCGTGACGATCGCGGTCGTGACCCGGCTGAACCCGGGGCTCGCGCCCGGCCATGAGCGCATCGCCTGGGCCGACCGGATCAGACCGCTGCTCGGCGTGCTGCCTGCGATGGTCGTGGCGCTGATCGTCGTCGGCGGCATCTATGGCGGCGTCTTCACGCCGACGGAAGGGGCGTCGGTCGGCGCCTTCGTCATGCTGCTGATCGGGCTCGTGCGGCGCACGCTGGGCCTGCGCGAGATCGGCCAGGCGATCCTGCAGACGGCCGAGACCTCGGCGATGATCTTCGCAATCCTGCTCGGCGCGGAGGTGTTCAACGCCTTTCTCGCCCTGACGCAGGTGCCGACCGCCGCCGCCGAGATGATCGCGGCGTCGGGGTGGGCTCCGTACACCGTGCTGGTCGGCCTGCTGCTGTTCTATATCGTGCTCGGCGGCGTCATGGACGAACTCGCCATGATCCTGCTGACGTTGCCGGTGTTCTTCCCGATCGTGACCGCGCTCGATTTCGGCATGCCGGCCGACGATGTCGCGATCTGGTTCGGCATCCTGGTGCTGATCGTGGTCGGCATCGGCATGACCTGTCCGCCGATCGGGCTCAACGTCTTCGTCGTCGCCTCGCTGGCGCGCGACGTTCCCGTGGCGCGGATCTATCGCGGCGTGCTGCCCTTCGTACTGTCAGACGTGATCAGGCTCGGCATCGCGGTGGCGTTTCCGGCGCTGTCGCTCTATCTGGTGAAATTGCTGGATTGAGCGGAGGACGCGTTTTGGTCGTCAACGATCTCGACATCGACGCGGTGCGCGCGGGCCTCGCCGACGGCTCGATCCTGATCGTCGACGTCCGCGAGCCGCATGAATTCGCAGCCGGCCGCATCCCGGGTTCGGTCTCGCTGCCTCTGTCGCGTTTCGATCCCGCCGACTTGCCGGATCCGACGGGACGACGCATCGTGCTCTCCTGCGCGGCCGGGATCCGGTCGTTGCGGGCGCTGGAGTTCGCGCAGGCCGCTGGCCTGCCGGTCGACAGTCACTATCTCGGGGGCTTCAAGGACTGGGTGATGCAAGGCGAGGCGATCGAGCGCTGAGCGCGCAGCCCGGTTCGCACCTGATCTCCTGTGCACTGCACGCATTGCCCTGTGACGTTTGCCGGGGGCTGACGGCGCTGCCGTCCTGCTCCAGTTTTGAATTCGACCGATATGAGGATTTGAGCCTATGCGCCCGATGAAATTTGGATTTGGCCAGCCCGTTGCCCGTGTCGAGGACCACCGCCTGACGACCGGGACAGGGCGCTACACCGACGACACGGCCGTCGCGGGCGCGCTGCACGCCTTCGTTCTGCGCTCGCAATATGCCCATGCGACCTTCAAGATCCGCGACAAGGCGACCGCTCTCAAGATGAAGGGCGTCAGGCTGATCCTCACGGGGGAGGATGTCGCCCATCTCGGCGATCTGCCGTGCAAGGGTCTGATCAAGACGCTCTCCGGCGAGCCGGTGAAGCCGCTGCCGGTCCCGGTGCTGCCGACCGACACGGTGCGCCATGTCGGCGAGGCCGTCGCCTTCATCGTCGCCGACACGCTCGACCAGGCGCGCGACGCCGCCGAGGCGATCGACATCGAATGGAAGACGCTGCCGTCCGTCAACGGCATCGCCGAGGCGCTGGACGCGAAGGCCCCGCAGGTCTGGCCCGACCGCAAGGGCAATGTCGCCTTCGAGGCCGAGCAGGGCGACAAGGCCAAGACCGACGCCGCCTTCGCCAAGGCCGAGCGGACCGTCTCGGTCACCATCGTCAACAACCGTCTCGCCTCCAACTACATGGAGACGCGCGCCTGCATCGCCGAATACGACAAGGCCGCCAAGCGCTGGACCCTGACGCTCGGCAGCCAGGGCAGCCATGGCACGCGCGACATCCTTGCCGGCAGCATCCTCAAGGTCGATCCCGCGCGCATCCGCGTGATCACGCCTGATGTCGGCGGCGGTTTCGGCACCAAGATCTTCATGTATCGCGAATACCCCCTGACCATGGTCGCGGCCGAGAAGCTGAAGCGCCCGGTGCGCTGGGTCGCCGACCGGACCGAGCATTTCCTCGCCGACACCCATGGCCGCGCCAACCTCGCCACCGCCACGATGGTGCTCGACAAGCGCGGCAAGTTCATCGCGCTCAAGGTCGACCTCGCCGCCGAGATGGGGGCCTATCTCTCGCAATACGGGCCGTTCATCCCCTATGTCGGGACGACGATGACGCCGGGCTCCTACAACATCCCGGTGCTGCATGTGCGCTTTCGTGGCATCCTGACCCATACCACGCCGATCGACGCCTATCGCGGCGCGGGCCGGCCCGAAGCCGCCTATCTGATCGAGCGGCTGGTCGACGCGATCGCGATGGAGACCGGCAAGACGCCCGACGCCGTGCGGGCGCTGAACTTCGTCAAGCCCGGCGAGATGCCCCACAAGACCGGGACCGGCCTGGTCTACGATTCCGGCGAGTTCGAGGGGCATATGCGCCGCGCCATGGACGTGGCCGACTGGAAGGGCTTCAAGACGCGGCTCAAGGCCTCGACGAAAGCGGGAAAAATCCGCGGCATCGGCATGGGCTGCTATATCGAGGCCTGCGGCGGCGGCGGGCCCGAGAGCTCGACCGTGATCCTTGAGAAGGACGGCATGGTCACCGTGCTGATCGGCACGCAGTCGAACGGACAGGGCCATGAGACGGCCTATTCACAGCTCGTCTCACAGCATCTCGACATTCCGATGGAGCGCATCCGCGTGATCCAGGGGGATACCGACAGGGTCGAGACCGGCTCGGGCACCGGCGGCTCGCGCTCGATCCCGGTTGGTGGCGCGGCGCTGAACAAGGCGACCGAAATCCTGTCGGACAACCTCAAGCAGCTCGCGTCGGAGAAACTGGAGGCCGGCGTCGGCGATCTCGAGATCGTCGAGGGCGCGGTGCGCGTCGTCGGCACCGACAAGGCGCTCGATCTCGCCGCCATCGCGGCGTTGCCCGGCGCGACGCAGGCGATGCTGAAGGTGCATCAGAGCTGGCAGCCGCCGGCGGCGACCTTCCCGAACGGAACGCATATCTGCGAACTGGAGGTCGATCCGCAAACCGGCGGGACCGAAATCCTGAACTATGTCGTGGTCGACGATTTCGGCGAGACGCTCAATCCCGACATGTTGCGCGGCCAGGTCCATGGCGGCTCGGTCCAGGGCATCGGCCAGGCGCTGATGGAAGAAATCCGCTTCGATGCGGAGGGCCAGATGCTGACCGCGACCTTCATGGACTACGCGCTGCCGCGCGCCGTCGACGTGCCCAGCTTCCATTTCGAGACGCGCAATGTGCGCTGCGTCACCAACGCCATCGGCGTGAAGGGGGCGGGCGAGGCCGGCGCGATCGGGGCTTGCCCGGCGGTGATGAACGCCATGGTCGACGCTCTGAACCGGGCGGCCGGGATCAAGGCGATCGACATGCCGGCGACGCCGATCAAGGTCTTCAACGCCCTGAAACAGGCTGGTTATCCGCTTTGATGCAAGATTGTATTTGCTTCAATGCAAATCACGTCGCGAGAATGCGACTTGGCGTCGGCGTGACGATGCTGTGATCTGGAGGCGTTCCAAAGAGGCCGGCTCCGGAGCCTCTCGGCGTGGGAGGTCCACCGCATGATCCGCATTGCTCTTGCCGCCGCCGGCCTCGCGCTCGGCTTCACGGCTGTCGTCGCGCAGCCCAACCCGATCGCAGAGCGTCGCGAGACGATGAAGGGCGTCGGCGCGGCGACTCAGCAGGGCGCCGCCATCGCCAAGGGCGAGGCTCCGTTCGACGCCGCCCGGGTCCAGACGATCTTCAAGACCTACGCCGACGCCGCCAAGAAGGTGCCGACGCTGTTCCCGGAGAACTCGAAGACCGGCGGCGAGACCACCGCCGCGCCGAAGATCTGGGAGGATCAGGCGGGCTTCAAGGCGGCGTTCGCCAAGTTCGAGACCGATGCGACGGCCGCGGCATCCTCGGCGACCGATCTCGCCACGTTCCGCACCGCTTTCGGCAATGTGACGCGCAATTGCGGTTCCTGCCACGAGACCTACCGCATCAAGCGCTGAGACCGCGCCGGGTTGCGCGCCGCCGGCAGCCATGACGAGATGGAGCGGGCCGCCCTGCCGGGCGGTCCGCTCTTCCGTTTCGGGAGACGCGTCGCGGCAGGGAGCCTTCGGCGGCCACGCGCGTTCCTCTCCCGACCTCCAGGGACGATGACATGCGCCGATTGCTGATGACGCTCGCCATTTTCGCCGTGCTCGGCCTTGCCGGCTTCGTCGTGCTGACCGACCCGCGCATCGTCTCGCCTTCGCCCGAGATCGGCGCGCTGCCGGCGCCCGATGTGGAGAACGGCAAGCTGCTCTTCGTCGCCGGGGGCTGTTCCTCGTGCCACGCCACGCCCGGCCAGGACGACAAGCTGAGGCTCGGCGGCGGGCTCGAACTGGGCTCGCCTTTCGGGAAATTCCATGCGCCGAACATTTCGCCGCATACGCGCGACGGCATCGGCAACTGGGGCGTGAAGGATTTTGTCGACGCCATGGCGGCCGGCGTCTCGCCGTCGGGTCAGCACTATTATCCGGCTTTCCCCTACACCTCCTACCGGCTGATGCCGCCCAAGGCGCTGGCCGATCTCTTCGCCTATATCCGCACGCTTGCTCCGGTCGAGGGCAGGGCGAGGGACCACGAACTGCCGTTCCCCTTCAACATTCGCCGCGTCGTCGGCGGCTGGAAGCTGCTGTTCTTCGAGGGCGCGGCCTTCAAGCCCGACGCCAGCAAGAGCGAGGAGTGGAACCGCGGCGCCTATCTCGTCAACGGGCCGGGTCACTGCGCCGAATGCCACTCCAACCGCAATGGCCTGGGCGCGATCGTGCAGGCGACGCGCTTCGCCGGCGGGCCGGACCCCGAGGGCAAGGGTTTCGTGCCCAACATCACGCAGGCCGAGAACGCATTGGCGAAATGGTCGAAGAGCGAAATCGCCGAACTGCTGAAGAGCGGCTTCACGCCGGACTATGACAGCGTCGGCGGGACGATGGCGGCGGTGGTGCGCAACACCGCGCAGTTATCCGACGCCGACCGGCTGGCGATGGCGGAGTATCTGAAATCGCTGCCCGCGGTGCAGGGGCCGCCGAGGCCGCCCAAGGCGGGCAGCTAGGACGGCTGTCCAGCCTCGCCACGGGAAACCGACGGTGGCAGGGAACCAATCGCGGGCGCCGGCGTAGGGTTGCTGACTTCTTTCCGAGTTTTTCGACCTCTGTTTATGACATCTTCGACATTTCGCTTCCATCTGCGCGAGCAGACCAGGGCTGCTCATCAACGTCTCGACGACATGGTTGGCCCCATCGGCTCGGCGGAGCGGTATCGCGCCTTCGTCAGCGGTTCCTACGCCCATCGACAGGCGGTCGAGGACTATCTGCGCCTGGTCGCCTGGCCCGATTTTGCCGGCGATTGGCGTCCGACCCGGATTGCAGGCCTGATCGCGCAGGACCTCGCCGATCTGCGCCTGAGCGAGCCCCCGGTCGAACCGCTCCTCCTGTCAAATGACATCGCCTGCGGGATCGGCGTGGCTTATGTCCTCGAGGGTTCAGCGCTCGGCGCGCGACTGATCGCGCGCATGGCGGCCGATCTCGGCTTCGGGGCTTCCTACGGCGCGCGCCATCTCGCCGGCCAGGAGCGCGGCCTCGCCAACTGGCGCGATTTCCTCTCGCTTGTCGAAGGGTTGGGCCGGATCGATCGCGACACCGCGGCGCAAGCCGCGAGCGCGACCTTCGACCATGCAGCGCGGGCGATGGAGAATAACGGGTTTTTGCTAGCATGACGACCGTAGACCTGACCAATTGCGACCGCGAACCGATCCATATCCCCGGCAGCATCCAGCCGCATGGCTGCATGCTGGTCTGCGACGAGGCGGCCGTGACGATCAGGCGTCACTCGCGCAACGCAGCCGCTTTCCTCGGATTGGCCGAGCAGGACCTGCTGGGGCGCAAGCTCGAGGACGTGATCGGGGGGACGCCGGTCCATGAACTCCGCAACGCGCTGGCCCGCTCCCCCCAGTCGTCGCGGCCGGGTCTGATGCCCAATGTCGAGCTGCCTAAATCGCTGCGATCGTTCGACATCAGCGTGCACCGTTTCAGAGGCAACGCCATCATCGAGTTCGAGCCGGCAGCGGCGGAGGGGACGAGTTCGCCGTTGGAGTTCGCCCGCACGCTGGTCGGCCGCCTGAGCAACACCGCGACGCCCGGCCAATTGATCGCGGGCGCCGCACGGCTGCTGCGCGCGGTTCTGCAATACGACCGCGTGATGATCTACCAGTTCGCAGCCGACGGTTCGGGCCAGGTGGTGAGCGAGGCCAAGCGCGCGGACCTCGAAAGCTTCATGGGCCAGCATTTCCCCGCCAGCGACATTCCGCAGCAGGCCCGCCAGCTCTATCTTCTCAACACCATCAGGCTGGTTTCGAACGCCAGTGGCGAGCATTCCGTCATCGAGCCGGTCCTCGACGCCGCTGGCGAACCGCTCGACCTGTCCTATGCGCATCTGCGCAGCGTCTCGCCGATCCACTGCGAGTATCTCCGCAACATGGGCGTCAGCGCGTCGATGTCGGTGTCGATCATCATCGACGGCGCGCTTTGGGGGCTGATCGCCTGCCATCACTACTCGCCTCGCGCGATGTCGATGAACCAACGCATCGCCGCGGAAATCTTCGGCGAGTTCTTCGCGCTCCAGCTCGGCATGCTCGGCCAGAAGGAGAAGAGCGAAGCCGGGGACCGCGCCCGCAACTTCCTCGGCGTGCTGCTGGCGTCGTCCTCGCACTCGACGAACGTGGCCGAGTTCCTGAGGGCGCATCTCGGCGAATTCCGCCAGCTCATGACCTGCGACGGTCTCGGCCTGCTCATCGACGGCGTCTGGTCGCATGACGGTCTCGTCCCGCCGGATGCGTTCGTCCCGGAACTCGCAGCGTTCATCGGCTCCACGACGTCAGGAAAAATCTGGACCACCGGGCATCTCTCGGAGGTCCTGCCGCAGGCGCGCGCCTTCAGCGCCGCTGTCTCGGGAGTGCTGGCGATACCGCTATCGCAACTGCCGCGCGATTATCTGTTCTTCTTCCGCCGCGAACTCGTTCAGACCATCGAATGGGGCGGTGATCCCAAGAAGACCTATGCGAGCGGCCCGCTCGGAGACCGGCTGACGCCGCGACAGAGCTTCGCGGTCTGGAAACAGACGGTCGAGAACCGCTCCCGCCCCTGGACCCGGATCGAGCGCGAACTGGCGGAGTCGGCGCGCAGCGCTCTGGTCGAGGTCGTCCTACGGCATGGCGAGTTGCTGGCGGAGGAACGCGAAAAGGCGGATATCCGTCAGAAAGTGCTCAATCAGGAGCTCAATCACCGCGTCAAGAACATCCTTTCGCTGATCAGGTCGATCATCACGCATCCCTCTCGCGAGGCGCGCGACATCGAAACCTATGTCGAAACGATCCGGGGGCGCATCGAAGCGCTGGCCTACGCCCATGATCAGGCGATGCAGGCGAGCGGCGGCGGAATCCTCAGGGATCTGCTCGACGCGGAGCTGGGCCCCTATCTCGCCGGCGGCGAACGAATCGCCATGGCAGGGCCGCCGGCCGCCCTCGACACGCGCGCGTTTTCCGTTCTAGCGCTCGTCATCCATGAACTTGCGACCAATGCCGCCAAATATGGTGCGCTCTCGCGCGATTGCGGGCGGCTGTCGGTGACGTGGCGGCGCGAGGCCAATGGCGAGTGCGCGATCGTCTGGCGGGAAACCGGCGGGCCGCTGGTCAGCACCCCGACGCGCATCGGGTTTGGGAGCGCGCTCGTCTCGCGCAGCATTCCGTTCGATCTCGGCGGCCGAAGCGATGTCGCCTTCGATCCGGCCGGCGTGGTCGCCAGCCTGACGATCCCGGCGCGCTTCGTGAGCTGGCTGGCGCAGGAGGCTGCGGGCCAGATGGCGGCTGGCCAGCATTCGGGGCTGACGGCGGCGCAGCCCTTGCTCGGCAAGTCAGTTCTCCTCGTCGAGGACCAGTTTCTCATCGTAATGGATGCCGAGGACATGCTGGCGATGCTCGGGGCGCGCTCGGTCGTCGTCTGCTCGAGCGTGAAGGAGGCGATGGTGGCGCTCGACCGGAGCCTGCCCGACCTCGCCATGCTCGACATCAATCTCGGCAGCGAGAACTCGATGCCTGTCGCGCGACGGCTGCGCGCCGAGGGCGTGCCGTTCGTCTTCGCCACCGGCTATGACGAGGGCATGCTGCTCGCGGACGACGCGATCGATGCCCCGATCGTCCGCAAGCCCTACAGGGAGCAGGTGATCGCGGCGGCGCTGCAGCAGGCGGTTTCAGCCCGCGTCGGCTGATCGACCCGGCCCCGAGCGCGCCCTACTCCATCACCGCCGCCTTCAGGATGCAGACCATCAGCGCCGCGCCCGGCTGCTCGCCGACGCAGCGGACAATGTGGCGGCGGTCGCAGCGATAGCGCAGTGTGTCGCCGACCTTCGCGCGCTGGACGATGTCGCCGACCTCGACCTCGAACTCGCCGGCCGTCACCGAAAGCGATTCGATCGAACCGCGCTGATGCCCTTCGGAATCGAGTTCGCCGCCCGGCTCCGACTGGACGTCGTACCATTGCAGCCATTCCACCGTCTTGATCCAGCCGATGATGGCGAGCCTGAGCTTGCCGTCCTCGGAGACCAGGATCGGCGTGTCGCTGCGGCTGGTCTTGTCGATGAAGGGCTCTTCGTCGTCGCTTGAGAGCACCCGTTCGATCGAGATGTCGAGCGCCTGCGAGAGCCGCCAGATCGTCGCCAGCGTCGGATTGGTCTCGTTGCGCTCGATCTGGCTGATGATCGATTTCGCGACGCCCGACTGCTCGGCGAGCTCCGAGAGCGAGAGGTTATAGGCCTTGCGCAGGCGCTGGATGGTCTTGCCGAGCTGGCCGGAGATGATCTGGGCCCCGGATTCAAGTTCGCGCCCGCCGCGTTCCCTGGTCTCGATGCCCATGCGATTGGTCCGTTCAACCTGCCTGTCGTTTGCAAAAGCGAACGATCGTTTGCCTGAGCGGACAATGCCTGTTCCGTGCGCAGGCGGCAAGGCGCGGTTGGTCAGGCGTCGTCCGCGATGCGGATGACGACATTGCCGATCTTCTCTCCCGTCTCGACATAGTCCGCCGCGGCGACGATCTCGTCGAGCGGGTAGACCCGGTCGATGACGGGCATGAACCGGCCGGCTTCCGCCAGCTCCTTCAGCGCCAGCACCTCCCATTTCCGGTAGAACGGGATAGGGAAGCGCACCTGCACGCGGCTGCGCGCCAGCGGCGTCCACAGCGCCATCAGCGGATTCTGGCACCAGGGGCCGAGTTCGGCCGACAGGTAGAAGCCTCCGTTGCGCAGCAAAGGGCGGCAGCGTCCGAGCGCGCTTGTCCCAACGAAGTCCAAAACGACGTCGTAAACCTCGTCCGTCGCCGCGAAATCCTCCTTGAGGTAGTCGATGACATGATCGGCTCCGAGCGCGCGGATTCGTTCGACCGCTTCGGTCTTGCAAACCGCAGTCACACGCGCTCCGTCCGCCTTGGCGATCTGCACGGCGGCCGAGCCGATCGCGCCCGAGGCGCCGTTGATGAGAATGCGCGGATGGCGGGAGACGTCGATGAGGCGCAGATACAGGCCCGCCATCATGGCCCCGTCGCAGACCGCCGCAGCCTGCTCATGCGAGAGGTTGGCGGGCTTGTGTGCGACAGCCCCGCTCTCGGGAATGCGCAGATACTCGGCATGCGCGCCCGGGCGTTCATCCTGCAGCCGGCCAAAGACCGCATCGCCTTCGGCGAAGCCGGTCACCTCGCTGCCGATCGCGGCGACGACGCCGGAGAACTCCGTGCCGGAGATCGAATGTCGCGGGCGAATCAGCCCGGAGAACGGCCGCACGATGAAGGGCTTGGCGGCGCGGAAGCCGCAATCGGAGCGGTTCATGGTCGAGGCATGGACCCTGACAAGAAGGTCCTTCGGCCCCGGCTCCGGGCGCGGCGTCTCGGCGATCCGCATCACCGAAGGCGGACCGTAGCGATCATGGATGGCTGCTCGCACCTGCTCCCCCCGAAGCGTGCCGACCGGCTTTGTCGACGGAACCGTTTGGCGACGACGCGCACGCCGGTCAACCCCGTCAGCGGTGCAATCACGTCGTCCGCGTCGGGCCGACCTCGCGCTGCTCGCGCCGGAGCAGGCCAAGCTGCTGCTCGCGCAGGATCACGTAGATGCCGGAGGTGATGACGATCGCGGCTCCGATCAGCACGGCGGTCGCCGGCCACTCGTCGAACAGGAACCAGCCGATCGCCACCGCCCAGAGCATGGTTGAATACTCGAACGGCGCGATCAGCGAGGCGTCGCCATAGCGATAGGCCTGGACCAGGAAGATCTGGCCGAGCCCGCCGAGAATGCCGACAGCCACCATCAGAGCCGCATCCTGCCAGTTGGGCATGGTCCAACCCAGCAGCGCGGTCGAAAGCCCGAGCGCGCTGGTCATCAGCATGAAATAGAACACGATCGCGCCGGTGCCCTCGGTGCGGGTGAGCTGGCGCACCTCGATCGAGGCGAAGGCCGAGCAGGCCGCGCCCGCTAGCGCGATCGCAGCCCCCAGCGCCGGTCCCGAGGCCAGCCCCTGACCGACATGGCCTAGATGGGGCGAGAGCATGATCAGCACGCCGACGAAGCCGATGGTCACGGCGCTCCAGCGATAGATGCGGATGCGTTCCCGGAGCACGATCGCCGCCAGCACGACGACGCCGAGCGGCGCGGCATAGCCGATCGCGACGGAATCGGAGAGCGGCAGGAAGGCGAGCGCGGCGAAGCCGCAGAACATGCCGGTTGAGCCGATGACGCCGCGCTTGAGATGGCCGCGCAGATTGCGCGTCTTCAGCGAGGCGATGACGCCGCCCTGCCAGCCGAGCCAGATCAGCAGCGGGATCAGCGCGAAGAACGAGCGAACGAAGACGATCTCGCCGGTCGGGTAGCGGGCCGTCAGCGCCTTCACGCCCGCCGACATCAGCGTGAAGGCCAGTGCCGAGATCAGCTTGAGGCAGATGCCGAGGAGAGGGGACAACGAACCGGAGCGGCGGGAGTGCGGGAGGTCTTGTGGAAGACCTCCCTTAGACCACGCCGATCCGAGGCCTCAAAGCGCCGGTTCTGCAACCCCGCCCGGCGGCAGGCGGGACGAAAGCCGGCTCAGAAGCTGCCCCGGAACACGCCGCCGTCGATCAGCAGGTTCTGCCCGGTGATGTAGCCGGCATGGGTGCTGGCGAGGAAGGCGCAGACATGGCCGAATTCCTCAGCGTTGCCGAAGCGGCCGGCCGGCACCTCGGCCTTGCGATTGGCCGCCATTTCCTCGGGCGTGATGCCCTTGATCGCGGCCATCTTCGAGGTCGAGCCTTTCAGCCGGTCGGTGTCGAACATGCCGGGCAGGACGTTGTTGATGGTGACGTTGGCATGCGCCACCTCGCGCGCCACGCCGGCGAGGAAGGCGGTCAGGCCGGCGCGCGCCGCCGAGGAGACGTCGAGCCCGGTCAACGGAGTCAGCACGCTCATCGAGGTGATGTTGACGATGCGCCCGAAGCGCCTCGCAACCATGCCGTCGATCACGCGTTGCACCAGTTCCAGCGGCGTCGCCATGTTCTGGACGACTCCTTCGAGCAGAGCCTCACGCGTCACCTCCCGAAACGGTTTCGGCGGTGGCCCGCCATTGTTGTTGATCAGGATGTCGGGCGCGGGAGCTGCCTTCAGCAGCGCCTCCTGGCCGGCACGCGTCGAGACGTCGGCCACCACCGCGATCACGGTCGCGCCGGTGGTGGCACGAATCTGGCTCGCGGTGGCCTCGAGCGTGGCCGCGTCGCGGCCATTGATCACCACGGTGCAGCCGGCTTGCGCCAAAGCCTCGGCGGCGCCGCGGCCAAGCCCTTTGCTGGAGGCGCAGATAATGGCCGTACGGCCGGAAATCCCAAGATCCATCACGTTTCTCCGCGGGCTTATGACATCAAGGTCGAGCCAGAGCACGGATTGCGGGCTCCGTCATCAAAGCGCAATGCAAATCAGACACACGCCGGAAGCATCGCAACAGCACGGGCCGATCGGCATGAGCGACGAGGACGACGCCAAGCAGGTTCGCAGCATCTTCATCTCCGACCTGCATCTGGGAACGCGCGGGGCGCAGGCCGGTCTCGTGCTCGAATTCCTCCGGCAGTATGATGCCCCACAGATCTATCTCGTCGGCGACATCATCGACGGCTGGCGGCTGAAGAGCGGCTGGTACTTCCCGCAAGCCCACAACGATGTGATCCAGAAGCTGCTGCGCAAGGTGCGCAAGGGTTCCAGGCTGATCTACGTCACCGGCAATCACGACGATTTCCTGCGCGACTTCACCGGGCTGCAGTTCGGCGGCATCACGCTGGTCGACGAGATCATCCACGAGACGGCAGACGGCAAGCGGATGCTGGTCATCCATGGCGATCTGTTCGACCTCGTCGTGCGCAACGCCAAATGGCTCGCGCTGCTGGGCGACTGGGCCTACACGGTGGCGCTGGCGCTCAACACGGTCGTCAACAAGGTGCGCCGCCGGCTCTCCCTGCCGCACTGGTCGCTGTCGGCCTGGGCCAAGCTCAAGGTCAAGAACGCGGTCAATTACATCGGCGAGTTCGAGACCTGCCTGGCGGCCGAAGCGCGCCGACACCAGGCCGATGGCGTCATCTGCGGCCATATCCACCACGCCGCCCAGCGCGAGATCGACGGGCTGACCTATATCAACACCGGCGACTGGGTGGAGAGCTGCACCGCTTTCGTCGAGCATCATGACGGCACGTTCGAGCTGATCCGCTGGCCGCAGTACCGCCTCAAGGGCGAGCCGGCCGCGCCCGTCATGGCCAGGCCGCGGCCGGAGCCCGCGCTGGTCGAGGCGGCCTGATGCGGCTCCTGATCGCGACAGACGCCTGGCGGCCCCAGATCAACGGGGTGGTGCGGTCGCTGGAGCGGATGTTCGAGGCCGGGCCGGGCTTCGGCGTCACGCCGCAGATGCTGACGCCGGAGGGTTTTCGCCAGATCGGGCTGCCCTCCTATCCCGACATCCGCATCGCGCTGGCGACGCGGCGCGCGGTCGCGGCGCGGATCGCCGACTTCGCGCCCGATCACGTCCATATCGCCACGGAGGGGCCGATCGGCTGGCTGACGCGGGCGGTATGCCTGACGCAGAAGCGCGCCTTCACGACGAGCTATCACACCCGCTTTCCGCAATATGTCTCGGCCCGCTGGCCGATTCCGGAAAGCTGGAGCTATCGCTTCCTGCGCCGCTTCCACGGCCCGGCGCAGGCGATCATGGTCTCGACGGCGACCGTCGAGGCGGAGTTGCGCCAGCATGGCTTCGGCAAGATCGTGCGCTGGGGGCGTGGGGTCGATCTCGGGCTGTTCCACCCGCGCGAGGGCAGCGTGCTGGATCTGCCGCGCCCGATCTTTCTCAGCGTCGGACGCGTCGCCGTCGAGAAGAACCTCGAAGCCTTCCTGTCGCTCCGGCTGCCCGGCAGCAAGGTCGTGGTCGGCGACGGGCCGGCGCGGGCCGATCTGCAGCGCGCCTTTCCCGACGCCGTCTTCCTGGGGCCGCGCGTCGGCGAGGAGCTGGCGGCGATCTACGCCTCGTCGGATGTCTTCGTCTTCCCGAGCCTGACCGACACCTTCGGCATCGTGCTGCTCGAGGCCGCCGCCAGCGGGCTGCCGGTCGCCGCCTTTCCGGTGCAGGGGCCAAGCGACGTCTTCGCAGGCAGCGGGGCGGCGGTGCTCGATGCCGATTTGCGCAGCGCCGCGCTCTCGGCCCTGCGCATTCCGCGCGATATCTGTCTGGAACTGGCGTCGCGCCATAGCTGGGCCCGCAGCGCGGAGCAATTCTACGGCCATATCCGGCAGGCCGCCGAAGGCGCTGGTCATCCGCTGCGGAGCGAGAGCGTCGCTTCGCCGCGTCAGGGCCTCACAGCCTTCGCGAGCGTGCGTCTCGGGGAAGGGCGCGAGCCGGAGCGCCTGCGGGCTTGAGCTCGGCGCGATACTGGTCGCGCCGCTCGTGGACCGAGGCGATGACGAGACCCATCGGCACGCCGAGCCCGACCAGGGCCGCTTCCGAAAGCTGCAGGCTGGCCTCGATCGTCTCGGGCACCGCGTCGTTGACGCCGATCTCGTAGAGATGGCGTGCGTGATCGGCGTCGCGGGCGCGGGCGACGATGATCAGATCGGGCCGCAGCGCGCGCGCGGCCAGCACGGTCTGGTCGACGACGCGTGAGTTGTTGATGCTGACGATCAGCGCCGTCGCCTCGTCGAGGCCGCAGAGTCGCAGGAAATCGGCCCTGGTGGCGTCGCCGAAGAAGGCCGGCTTGCCGGCGCGACGCTGGGCGGCGATCACCGCCGGGTCGGAATCGATCACGATATAGGGTTTGCGGTGTTCTTCCAGCATGGCGCTGACCAGCTTGCCGACGCGGCCGCAGCCGACGACGATGGCGCGCGCCGCGTGATCGTCGGGCGGCAGGATTCGGGCCTCGTCGGGCAATGCGGCGGGAACCACCAGCCTGAGCGACCAGTTCCGCGCCAGTCGCGCCAGAAGCGGCAATGCGACCATGGTCAGCGAGACCCCCGCCAGCACGAGGCTCGCTGCATCCTGCGACAACAGCTTGGCGGCAACCGCGCCGCCGAACAGAACGAAGGCGAACTCGCCGCCCGGGCCGATCATGATCGCGGTTTCGAGCGAGGTCGCCGGCGAAAGCCTGAAGCGGCGCGCCAGCGCGAAGACGATCAGCGACTTCGCCGCGAACAGCCCGATCGCGATGCCGAGGATCGCGAAGGGATGGGCCGCGAGTTCGGCCGGGTTCACGCCCATGCCGACGGTGAGGAAGAAGACGCCGATCAGCAGCGACTTGAACGGCTCGATCGTGACCTCGATCGCCCGGCGATATTCGGTCTCGGCCAGCATCAGACCGGCGATGAAGGCACCCAGCCCCATCGACAGGCCTGCCGCCGCCGCGACGAGCCCGGTGCCGAGCGCGATCAGCAGCGTCGCGGCCATGAAGCTCTCCGACGAATCGGTCGAGGCGACGAGTCGGAACAGCGGGCGCAACGCCAGCCGGCCGATGACGACGATCGCGGCGATCGCCGCGAAGGCCTGGACCAGCGCCTGCGCCAGCCCCGCCAGCAGCGAGGCCCCCTCGGCCTGCGCGCCGAGCACCGCCACGAGGAACAGCAGCGGAATGACCGCGATGTCCTGGCAGAGCAGGATGGCGAAGCTCGCGCGCCCCGCCGAAGAGGTCATCCGCCGTTTCGACGAGAGCAGTTCGACGACCATGGCGGTCGAGGAGAGCGCGAGGCCGAAGCCGATGATCAGCGCGGCCGAAGCCGGCTGGCCCAGCACATAGGCGACCGCGCCGATGAGCACGGCCGAGAGCGCGACCTGCCCGAGGCCGAGCCCGAAGACGAGCCGCCGCATCGTCTTCAGGCGCTCGAAGGAGAGCTCGAGACCGATCACGAAGAGCAGGAAGGCGACGCCGAGTTCGGCCGGTCCCGCCAGCGCCTCGGCGCTGGAGACGGTGATCGTCCGCAGCAGCGGGATCGAGGCGACCAGCCCGCCCAGCCCGAACGGGCCGAGCAGCGCGCCGCAGGCGACGAAGGCCAGCACCGAATTGACCTTGAGACTCTTGGCGAACGGCACGATGACGCCGGCCGTCGCGAGCACGACGACGGCGTCCTTGTAGACGGAAGGATCGACGGTTCCGGCCACGGCTGGTCCTGGCGAGTCGGGATGATGATGTCGCCGCAGCTTGCGGTTTGCGGCGCGGCAACACAACCGCAAGCCGCCCGCTCCCGGACGGAAAACCACCTTGCGGCATGAGCCGTTACGCCGGCGCGTTCGTGCAGGACGTCACCGGATTTGCGGTTTCCGCTCCGGCGCGACATGGGCTAGAGGCTGTTAGTGACCATGGACAAGGTCTGGACGTCGGCGACTTTGCCCGAATGCCAGGAGTTTGGTGCGGCCAAGCCTTTTGGCTTGGCCGTGACGAACGACACAGCAGTCGGGCAAAAGCGCCACGCCGCTGCGCGGTGAGGTGAAATCGGGCGACTGCAGCGTCGCATCGCTTGCCGATACGGACGTATCGGCGGCGCAATGCTCCTGGCATTCGCCCGATTTGACCTCATCCAGACCTTGTCCATGGTCACTAACAGCCTCTAGCGTCCCGGCGGGGTTCAAAAGGATCATGCATGCGTTTTTCCGGCACCGAGAACTATGTCGCCACCGAAGACCTCACGGTCGCGGTCAACGCCGCGATCCGGCTGGAGCGGCCGTTGCTGGTCAAGGGCGAGCCCGGCACCGGCAAGACCGTGCTGGCGGAGGAGATCGCGCTTGCGCTGAAGGCCCCGCTGGTCACCTGGCACATCAAGTCGACCACCAAGGCGCAGCAGGGCCTGTATGAGTACGACGCCGTCAGCCGGCTGCGCGACAGCCAGCTCGGCGAGAGCAAAGTCTCCGACATCGCCAACTACATCAAGCGCGGCAAGCTCTGGGAGGCCTTCGTTTCGCCCGAGCGCCCCGTCCTGCTGATCGACGAGATCGACAAGGCGGACATCGAATTCCCCAACGACCTGCTGCTCGAACTCGATCGCATGGAGTTCCATGTCTACGAGACCGGCGAGACGATCCGCGCGGCGCGCCGCCCGGTGATGATCATCACCTCCAACAACGAGAAGGAACTGCCCGACGCCTTTTTGCGCCGCTGCTTCTTCCACTACATCCGCTTCCCCGACGCCGAGACGATGAAGGCCATCGTCGAGGTGCATTTCCCGGGCATCAAGAAGCGGCTGATGGAGGAGGCGCTGCGGCTGTTCTTCGAGGTCCGCGAGGTGCCCGGCCTGAAGAAGAAGCCCTCGACCTCGGAGCTGCTCGACTGGCTGAAGCTGCTCGTCGCCGACGAGATGACGCCCGAAATGCTGCGCGAGCGCGACCCGCGCAAGCTGATCCCACCGCTGCACGGCGCGCTTCTGAAGAACGAGCAGGATGTCAGCCTGTTCGAGAAGCTCGCCTTCATGACGCGCAGGGAGCAGCGGTGAGGCCTTCGCTCCGCGTCAGCCGAGCCCGAGCAGCGGCTTTGCCTGAAGCGCAGCGGCGAAGGCAGCCAGCGTGACCCCCGCATAGGCCACCGAGAACGCGCCGACCGCGACCGTCCCGGCGCGAGGCTGCCGCGTCAGCGCCCAGACCAGCAGCCCGAAGGCCGGGACGACGTGCAGCGCGTGCAGGCCGAGGAAATGCGCCACGCGCAGATCGCCGATCGCCAGCGACCAGCCGAGCACCGGCACGGTCGCGTGGGCAGCCGGGGCTGCGCCGACGAAATGGCCGGTCCGGCTCGCCGACATCACGGCGCCGTCGGCGACGCCGAGCGCGAAGGTCAATACCAGTCCGGCGACGATCGACCAGCGCAGCGCCGGGGCCAGCGGCGCAGCGTCACGGCGCGCCATGCCCCAGGCGATGACGGGTGCGGCGGCGGTCAGCATCACCGCGCCGAGGCCCATTGCGCCATAGAGGGCGGCGTCGAGCGGCGTGCCGATGTTGTAGTGCGAGGCTTCGGCGCGCGAGGCGCGCCAGCCGATATAGGCGACTTCCAGGAAGGACGGGATGATCGCGCCCCAGACGGCGTAGCGCCCGAGCCACGACGCCTGAAAGCGGGCGCTCGTCAGAGGCAGGAACAGCGCCAGCGTCAGCAGGTAAAGCGCGAGCGAAGCCTCGAACTTGAGCGGCTTCAGCCAGACATTGGACGCCTGGAAGAGGCGCGGATCGACGGCGTAGGCGAAGGCGGTCGGCAGCATCAGCGCCAGCATCGCCAGCCCGGCGGCGGTCAGGCGCGGCTCTGGGTCCAGCGCCCTCAGCCAGGCCGGCAGCCTTGCCAGCATGCGGGCGATGCGATCCTCGCGGCTGACGGCGACGCTGCCGCGCAGCAGCACGAAGAGCAGGTATCCGAGCGGCCCGAACAGGAAGGTCGCCAGCAGGACGGGAACCATCACGGGATGCGGGATGCGCGTCTCCTGCGAGCGCCGCAGGATCCAGGCGCCGAGGAACAGGTCGAAGGCGAGGTAATGCACCCAGCCGGCAAGCAGGATCGGCCGCGACTGGAACAGGGATGCGACGTCGTCGAGCGAGCCGAAACCGCCTTTTGCGTCGTGCCAGTGGACCGCGATCAGTACGACATAGCCGAGCGAGAGCAGCGCCGGGACGACGAGGCCGCCGAACATCTGCGACAGGCTGCGCCAGCGCGGCAAGAGGATCAGGCTGAGCCAGCCCAGCATGGCGAGGCTGCTCGAAAGCGAGAAGGCGTCGTCAAGAGTCATAGAAACCATGGCGACCTCGATCTAGACAGTGTTCAGTTGCATTCCCTGCCTAGACGGCTATCTTGACGGCGTCAAGATTAATGTTGACGATGTTCAGATCAAGGCTGCGATGGCTGGCGCCGACAGAACTGCGTCCCGTGACGGCTACCACCATGGCGATCTCCGCCAGGGCATGATCGACGCCGCCGAGGCGGTCCTGGCCGAAAAGGGCATCGCCGGCTTCACCTTGCGGGAATGCGCCCGACGCGCCGGCGTCTCGCCCGCCGCGCCGGCGCATCATTTCGGCAATCTCGACGGACTCTTCACCGCGATCGCGACGCTGGGCTTCGACGACCTCTCGGAAGCGATGGAGGCGGCCGCAGCGGCTGCCGATCACGCCGGCGAGCCGCGACTGGCTGCGACCGCGCGCGCCTATCTTGCGACGGCGCTCGCCAATCCGGGCCGGTTCCGCGTCGTCTTCGGCCCGCGCGGGCACGATCTGAAAGAGCCCGAATTCCGGCGCGCCGCGGCGCGCGCCTTCGGGCTGCTCGTGCGCGAAACCCGGGCCCATATCGCCGTCGAAAGCCGCGATCCGCTGTCGCAGCCGCCCGAAAGCTTTTCGGGCGATGCCGACCTGCCTTCGATCCTGTTCGCCTGGTCGGTGACGCATGGCTTCGCGACGCTCCTGCTCGACGGACAGCTCGATTTTCTCGCAGGCGAGGGTGGGCGCGACGCCATGGTCAGGCTGTATTCGGAGAAGCTCGTCGCCCTGCTGGTCGCCAGCCTGCGGCCTGCCGACGCTCTCGCAAAATCGCATCGCGATGGTTAGCTTGCCCTGATGCGACGCCTGATGCTCCTGCGCCATGCGAAATCGAACTGGCCGGCGGGCGTCGCCGATCGGGAACGCACGCTCGCCACAAGAGGCCGCGAGGCCGCGCCCGTGATGGGGCGCTATCTCGCCGACGAACTTCTGCTGCCCGATCTCGTGCTGATCTCGCCGGCGCGCCGGACGCTGGAGACCTGGGAACTGGTCGAGCCGATGCTGACCGACAAGCCGCCGACCCGGATCGAACCGCGCATCTACGAGGCCAAGACCGACCGGCTGCTGCATACCGCGCAGGAGGTCGAGGCGAGGGTCAGGACGCTGCTCATGGTCGGCCACAACCCCGGCTTCGAGGAGCTCGCGGCGCTGCTGACCGGCCATGGCGACCGCTACGCCTCTGCACGCATGGCGGCCAAATACCCGACCTGCGGCCTCGCGGTGCTGGATTTCGCGATCGAGGACTGGCGCGATCTTGCGCCCCGCGGCGGCCGGCTCGACCGCTTCGTCACGCCGGCCTCGCTCGGCGAGGGCCCCGACGAGTGAAAGACCATTCGCTGCCTCTACTGGAGCGGCCGTCTGGCGCGACCGTCTGCGCTTCCGGTGCTCACGGACTTAAGTCCGCTCCGCTCCGGTTCTCGACGATCGCGTCAGCCGACTCGCCCCAGCGAGGCATCGAGCGGTCTTTCCGCGCGCCTCCTTCGTGTGGGCCGGAATGAGCCAAACCTCCTATCTCGACGAAGCGCGCAGCGTCGCGCTCGCCTTCGGCGACAGCCTGCTCGGGCTGGCGCGGCCGCGCCTGCGGCTGGGCGTCACCGGCCTGTCGCGCTCGGGCAAGACGGTGTTCACCACGGCGCTGATCCAGAATCTGATCGAGGGCGCGAAACTTCCCGTGCTGAAGGCCGCGACCGAGGGGCGGATCGCCCGCGTGCGCCTCGTGCCGCAGCCGGACCCGGAGGTGCCGCGCTTTCCCTATGAGGCGCATCGCGCTGCGCTGAACGGCCCGGAGCGGCGCTGGCCGGACTCGACGCGGCGCATTTCGGAACTGCGCGTCGAGATCGACTACGCGCGCGCGTCGGGCTGGTTCAAGGGGCCGGCGACGCTGACGCTCGACATCGTCGACTATCCCGGCGAATGGCTGCTCGACCTCGCGCTGATCGGGCAGGACTACAAGACATGGTCGGCCCAGGCCGTCGCCGATGCGCGCAAAAGCCATCGCCGCGCGGTCGCGGCGGCGTGGCTCGTCGATCTTCCCTCGCGCGATCCGGCCGGGCCGGCTGACGAACTCTCGGCGGAAGCCGCCAGCGACATCTTCAAGGCGTATCTGGCCAGGCTTCGCGCCGATCCCGAAGCCGTCGCGGTGACGCCGCCCGGCCGCTTCCTGATGCCGGGCGATCTCGAGGGCTCGCCGGCGCTGACTTTTGCGCCGCTCGAACTCGTGCCCGACACCGAGCCTGCGCCCGGCACGCTGGCGGGGCTGATGGCCGAGCGCTTCGAGGCCTATAAGCGCGTCGTGGTGACGCCGTTCTTCCGCGACCATTTCGCCAGGCTCGACCGGCAGATCGTTTTGGTCGACGCGCTGGCGGCGCTCGACGCCGGCGCGCCGGCGCTGGCCGATCTGGAAACCGCGCTGGGGCAGGCGCTGGCGGCCTTTCAGGTCGGGCGCAATTCCTGGCTTTCCAGCCTGTTTTCGCCGCGCATCGAGCGGGTGCTGTTCGCGGCGACCAAGGCCGACCATATCCACCATACCAGCCATGACCGGCTGGCGGCGGTGATGGCGCATCTGGTCGCGCGCGCCGCCTCAAAGGCGCAGGGCGCGGGCGCGAAGGTCGAGACCATGGCGCTGGCGGCGGTGCGGGCGACGCGAGAGGTGAGAATCAGGGAAGGCCGCGACGACCTGCCCGCCATCGCCGGCGTGCCGGAGGCCGGCGAGGAGGTCGGCGGCGAGGTCTTCGACGGTTCGACCGAGGCGGCGATCTTTCCCGGCGACCTGCCGGATCGCCCCGAGGCGATCTTCGACCCGGCCTCGCGCTGGCAGATCAGGGCGCCGCGCTTCCGGCCGCCGCTGGTGGCGCCCGATGCAGGCGGCCGGACCCGGCCGCCGCCGCAGATCCGGCTCGACCGCGCGCTCGAATTCCTGATCGGGGACAGGCTGGCATGACGAGGGAGCAGGCACGATGAGCAAGTCCCCGCGCGCGGTCCGGCTCGACCAGGCAACGGCGGAGACGCCGGGCGAGTCGCGACGCGGCGAGCCCAGGCCCCAGGATCGTGGCGTCGCCGTCCTGCCAGAGGCGGAACCGATCGATCCGGTCGAGGAGGCGGCCGCTATCCCGCCACGCCGTCGCGGGCTGAGCTGGGGAACGCTGTTCGTCGCCGGGCTCTCGGGCCTGCTGGCGCTCAGCGTCGCGGTCTGGACCGAGCGGACCGTAACGACCCTGATGGCGCAGAACCCGGCGCTGGGCTATGCGGCGCTGGCCTGCGCCGCCATCGCCGCATTGGCGCTCCTCGTCATGCTCGGCCGCGTGCTGCGTGACATCCTGCGCGAGCGCAAGGTCGAGGCGCTGAGGCAGCGCGCCGTCGACGTCCTGGGAGGCGGCAGCCTCGACGAAGCCAAGTCGATCGCAGGCGCATTGTCGGCGCTCTACGGCTCGCGTCCCGATACTGCGAAGGGCAGGGCAGCCCTCGACGACGCCCTGCCGCAGCTTTTCGCCCCGCGCGACGTGCTCGCAGTCGCCGAACGCAGCCTGATGGCGCCGCTCGACGCGCAGGCCCAGGCGCTGGTGGCGCAGGCCTCGCGGCGGGTTTCGCTCGTGACCGCGGTCAGTCCGCGCGCGCTGATCGACATCGTCTTCGTGCTCGTCGCCTGCGCGCGGCTGCTGCGCGCGATTGCCGGCGTCTATGCCGGCCGCCCCGGCACGCTCGGCCTGCTCAGGCTGGCGCGGCAGGTGCTCGGCCATCTCGTCGTCACCGGCGGCATCGCGGCCGGCGACGCCGTGATCCAGCAGGTGGTCGGTCAGGGGCTGGCGGCGCGGCTTTCGGCCAAGCTCGGGGAGGGCGTGCTGAACGGACTGCTGACGGCGCGGATCGGACTGGCGGCGCTCGCCGTCTGCCGGCCGCTGCCTTTCGTCGAGGCCGAGCCGCCTACGCTGGGGGACGTCGCCGGCGACCTGACCGCCTGGCGCGGAGCGTCCGGCGACGCCTGACCGCCCGGCAGAATTTGCCGTCCCGGGCCGGAATTTGCCCGGTCGAAACCGCTGAGAAACGGTTTTGAAACCATGCAAGGCATTGCAAAATAACGACGAACCTCCTGGCATGGGCCGTGCACCGTTGGCCTCGATGTTGTGGGCCGCCTTTCCGGCGCCGGTCGAGACGAGGGTGTCATGGGTGTTTTCAGCGCGTTGACGACGGCGGTGTCCGGCTTGCAGGCGCAGTCCTATGCGCTCGAGAACATCTCGGGCAACATCGCCAATTCGCGAACCGCCGGCTTCAAGCGCGTCGACACCAGCTTCTCCGATCTCGTGCCCGATGCGGCGCTGAACCGCGAGATCGCCGGCTCGGTCGCCGCCTACAGCCAGTCGACGAACACCATCCAGGGCGACCTCTCGGCGACCCGCATCGACACCAACGCGGCGATCAACGGCGACGGCTTCTTCGTGGTCGACCAGCGCCAGAGCGGCGTCGGCGTCAACACGCTGTTCAGCAACACCAATCTCTACACGCGCCGCGGCGATTTCGACTTCGACGCCAATGGCTATCTCGTCAACGGGGCGGGCTATTATCTCAAGGGTCTGAAGATCGATACGGTCACCGGCCAGCTCATCGGCACGCAGCCGGAGGTGCTGCGCATCACCAAGGAGCAGTTTCCGGCCAGGGCGACGACCTCGATCGAGTATCGCGCCAATATCCCGGCGTTCCCCGGCACCAACGAGGCCGATTCGGCGGTTCCGGGCTCGGAGCTGCTGCAGGCGCCGGGCGACTATCCCGGCTCCGATCCGCGCGCGACGCCGACCGGCGCCGGCATCGTCGTCGGCAGCGATCTGACCAATTTCCTGAGCCAGTCGATCCCAGGTGGCTCCGTCACCGTCTACGACCAGCTCGGCAAGGCGACCAGCGTCGAGCTGCGCTGGGCCAAGATCGCGAATGCGGCCGCCGGGCCGCCGGTGGTGGAGGACACCTGGAACCTGTTCGTCGCCGAGAATACCGGCGCGACGGGCGCGGCCGTGGCTTACCGCAACGCCAACGTCGCCATCACCTTCGGCCCGACCGGGCAGCAGACCGGGCCTGCCGGTGGCAACATCCTGCTGCCGACGATGACGATCGCGGGAACGACGATCACCGGCATCAACCTGACCACCGCCGATAACGGCCTGACCCAGAACGGCGACGTCAGCGGGCAGATCGACGCCCGCAGCATCCGGCAGGACGGCTACACCGCCGGCACGCTCGACCGCACCTCGATCTCGGCGGAAGGCCAGGTCATCGGCACCTTCAGCAACGGGCAGGTGGTGGCGCTGGCGCAGCTTTCGGTGGCGCGCTTCAACGCCGGCAACGCGCTGAAGCGGCTCGACGGCGGCGCCTTCGAGGAGACGATCGAATCCGGGGCGCCGATCATCGGGCTCGGCACCTCCCAGCTCATCGGCGGCAATGTCGAGCAGTCGAACACCGACATCGCCGACGAATTCTCGAAGATGATCGTCACCCAGCAGGCCTATTCCGCCAACACCAAGGTGATCAGCACCGCGCAGGAGATGCTGCGCGACGTGTTCAGCATCATTCGCTGAGCGCTGGCGACAACGGTTCTCGCGGCCCAGGAGGGCCGCCGGTGACGACAGGAGTTGACGATGGGTCTGAGCACATCCCTGGGCACCGCGATTTCCGGTCTGCAGGCGACGCAGATCGGCATCGGCGTCGTCTCGCAGAACGTCGCCAACGCCGACAAGGCGGGCTATATCCGCCGCCAGACGGCGACGCTCGACACGCTGAGCGGCAACACGATCGGCACCGCCAGCACGGCAGTGCAGCGCCTGCTCGACGTCATCGTCCAGCGCCAGCTCTGGCAGGAGACGTCGGGCGCGGCCTACACCGCGACGCGCGCCAACGTGCTGTCGGGGCTCGACCAGCTCTATGGCGCGCCGGGCAGTTCGACTGCGCTGGATTCGGTCTACAACGCGTTCACGGGTTCGCTTCAGGCCCTCCAGAACGATCCGTCCTCCTACAGCCTGCGCTCGGCGGTGGTCGACGCCGCGAGCCAGCTCGCCACAAGGCTGAACGGCCTCTCGGACGGCGTTCAGGCGCTGCGCTCGCAGGCCGAGGCCGGCATCGGCCAGGCGGTGACGCAGGTCAATGAACTGCTGAACGCGCTGACGACCGTCAACTCGCGCATCGTCGGCAGCCCGAACGACGCCTCCACGGCCGAACTCAAGGATCAGCGCGACCGCATCGTCGCCGAGCTCTCGCAATATCTCGACATCAAGACCAGCGAGGATCCGCGCGGCTCGCTCAGCATCATCACCAGCGCCGGCGCGCAGATTTTCGACGGCCGGCCGGCGGTGACGTTCGCTTTCGACGCCCGCTCGAGCTTGTCGCCGGAATCGCAGTGGAGCGCCGATCCGGCGCTGCGCGGGGTCGGCACCATCACGGTGACCGACGGCTCGGGAAACACCATCGACGCCATCGCCAACAAGACCTTCCGCTCCGGCGAGATCGCTGCCTATATCGAACTGCGCGACAAGACGCTGGTCCAGGCGCAAGCGCAGCTCGACGAGATCGCGGCGCAGATGTCGCGCGCGCTGTCGGACCGCGAAATCGCCGGTACGGCGACCAGCGTTGGCGCCCAGACCGGATTCCAGGTCGATCTGGCGGGCTTGCAGGCGGGCAACAGCGTCACGCTCGACTATCAGGTCACGCCGGGCGGCGGCCAGCAGCGCTTCACCTTCGTGCGCGTCGAGTCGGCGGCCTCGCTGCCGCTGCCGGCCTCCGCCGGCGGCGACGCCAACAACCGTGTCGTCGGCATCGATTTCTCCGGCGGGCCGGCCTCGGTCGCCGCGCAGATCCAGGCTGCCGTCGGCGGTGGTTTCAGCGTCTCCAATGCCGGCTCGGTGCTGACCATCGTCGATGACGGCGCGGCCGGCACGCGCGACGTGCTGGGGCTGACCGCGCGCCCGACGAACAGCGCTCTCGCCTCGGCCGGCGGCGCGCCCGAGCTCCCCTTCTTCGTCGATGGCGGGCGTGGCAACGCGGTTTTCACGGGCTCCTTCGAGGGCGGCTCGCAGACGACCGGCTTCGCCGGCCGCATCGCGATCAATCCCGGGCTCGTCGCCGACCGCTCGCGCCTCGTCGTCTTCGACACCTCGCCCACTACGCCGCAGGGGGACGCCACCCGGCCGCGGCTGCTGCTGGAGCGGCTGACGCAAAGCCAGCGCGCCTTCACCAACGCCTCGGGGCTGGACGGCTCGACCGCGACCTCGACCGGCACCATCTCGAACTTCGTGCAGCGCGTCGTCTCTTCGCAGGGGCAGGCGGTCGAGACCGCCAAGCGGCTGAACGAGGGCCAGCAGGTCGCGCTCGCCTCGATCCAGAGCCGTTTCCAGGAAACCTCCAAGGTCAATGTCGACCAGGAGATGGCGACGCTGATCGAACTCCAGGCCGCCTATGCCGCCAATGCCCGCATCATCTCCACGGTCAAGGAGATGATGGACGTGCTGCTGAGGATCTGACGATGACGATCTCATCCTACGGGACAGGCGCCTATCGCGCCGCCGCGCCGAACCAGTTCGTCTCGACGCGCTCGCAGCTCGACGACCTGCAGCGTCAGCTCGCGACGCAGAAGCGCAGCGAAACCTTCGGCGATCTCGGCATCGACCGGCGCACCAGTCTCGACCTCAACGCCAAGATTTCCGCGATCGATTCCTGGCTCTCGGGAATCGAGCTCGCCGACGTCAACCTCAAGCTCTCGACCCAAGCGGTGGAGAATTTCGCGACGCTGGCCAACGAGACCAAGAACGACGTCCGCTCCGACAGCTACGTGCCGAGCGCGAGCGGCCGCTCGGCACCGCAGATCCTGGCCGAGGAGAAATTCAAGCAGACGCTCGAGTTGCTGAACACCAGCGTGAACGGCCGCTACCTGTTCTCCGGCCGGACGAGCGACATCGAGCCGGTCGCGGGATACGGAGAGATCATCAATGGCGACGGGGCGGGCCGGGCCGGACTGAAGCAGCTCGTCGACGAACGCAAGCAGGCCGACCTCGGCGCGGGCGGGCTCGGGCGGCTAACGACGGGGGGCGCGGGCACGCAAGCGACGATCGCGGAGGACGCGGTCATCCATCCCTACGGCTTCAAGCTCGCGGGGGTCTCGACGGATTCGGCGGCGCTCGTGCCGACCTACACGGCTGGTCCGCCGGCGGACATCGCCGTCGATGTCGTCGGCCCGCCGCTACCCGGCGAAACCCTGCGCATCAGGCTCGACCTGCCCGACGGGTCGCAGGAGGAGATCGTGCTCAAGGCGCGCGCGGCCGGCACGGACGGCTCCGCCAGTGAGACCTTCGTCATCGGCGCGGACCCGAACGCCACCGCCGCCAATCTGCGCGCCAGCATCGCCGCCGCGCTCTCCAAGGAGGCCCAGACGACGCTCTCGGCGGCCTCGGCCGTCACGGCGGCCCGCAATTTCTTCGATGGCGGCACCAGCGCCTCGCCTGGCGTGATCCCGGCCCCGCCCGAACGCGTCACCGGGCCGCCGTTGCGGGTTCCCGGACCACCCTTCGACACCGCGACCGCGCCGCCCACGCCCGGCACGCCGGCCAACACCGTGATCTGGTATCGCGGCGACGATGCCGATCCGGCGACCAGCCCCGCGCGAGGGACAGCTACGGTGCAGGTCGACAACAGCCAGGTGGTCGGCACGGGCGCACGGGCCAATGAGGAGGCCTTTCGAGTCGGGCTGGCCAATTTCGCGGTGCTGGCGATCGAGACCTTCGACGCTGCCGATCCGAATTCGAAAGCGCGCTACGGTGCGCTGACCGAGCGCGTCCGCGAAGGTCTCGGCTTCGGGGATTCCGTCCAGAAGCCGGCCGAAATCATCACCGAGTTCGGCACGGCGCAAACCTCGCTCGCCCGCGCCAAGGAACGCCACGACAGCACCAAGAACTACATCAACACCACGCTGGCGAGCGTCGAGAACGTGACGACCGAGGAGGTCGCCGTGCAGATCCTGGCGCTGCAGAACCGGCTCAATGCGAGCTATCAGGTGACCTCGATCCTGTCACAGCTCTCGCTGACGAATTATCTCTAGAAGCTGGCGGGCAACGGCCGAAACGCAAGAGAGCGTCACCACCGCGGTGACGCTCTCTTGCGTTTGAAGGCTCGCCCGTCGCCGCCGGGCTTCAGCGGCTGCGCAGGCCCGCCGCGATGTCGCGGTTGATGCCGATCAGCACGCCGAGCGCGGCTTGCGATGGCTGGGCGGCGATCCGGAAGGTCTGGTTGAAGATGAAATTCGCGAGGCCGAGGATGTTGCGCTTGATCGCGACCGGGAGGGGGTTGTCCTCCTTGACCATGGCCGAGACCAGCAGCGTCCAGAGCTTACGGTTGTAGCCCAGGGCCTCGTCGAGCTGGCGCTCGTGCTGGGCCCAGTCGTCGACGACGGCCTGGAGCCGCGAGGCGGCCTTGATCAGCAGGGCGGCTTCGAGTTCGCGGGGGGAGACGACCGACTGGTTCGTCCGGGCGGCGGAGGCGTACGCGTTAAACCCGTGTTGCATTCTCGATGAGTTCCGCTTCGTACGCGATCAGCTTCTTGGCTGCCTTGAGAGCCTTGTAGAGGTCGCTGCTTAAAATGCGGTTATTGATCTCGTGAATATGCGGCAGGGCGCTCGGCGCGGCCTGGACGAAATCGCGCACCAGCTCGAAATAGGTCCGGTGCTCATGCGTCGGGTCCTGAGCCAGATACATGAGCTGGATCGCGAGATAGATCTTCTTGGCCGGAGTATCGGCGCTCGCCGCGGTGAGAATGTCCTTCTCGCGCAGGATCGGCGCGTCGCCTTCGATGAAGAAGCGCGTGCGCTGCTCGTCGTTGCGGATCACGACCTGGCCAACGATGATCCGTTCGCGGGGCTTGAGCTCGACCTTGAGAGCCATCTGTCTTGCGCCTTCTGGCTTGGGGGGAGGGGCGTCGCGGCGTCCGGATCAGCCGAAGAGCCGAAGGACGCCCTGGTCGGCCTGAGAGGCGAGCGAAAGGGCAGTCTGCGAAAGCTGCTGGCGCGTGTTGAGCGCGAGCAGCTTGGCGCCTTCCTCGTTGGAGTCGGCGAGCACCAGATTGTCGGCGCCGACGGTCAAGGTGTTGATCAGGTTCTTCGTGAAGTCCTGGCGGGTCTGCACCACCGAGAGCTGCGAACCGAGCGCCGAGGCGGTGCTGCGCAGCGAGGTGAGCGCGGTCGTGAGCGCGTCGGAGGCGTTGGCCAGATCGGTGTCGTTCTGGAAATCGGTTTGGCCGACCGCCGCGCCCGCCTGAAGGATGCCGAGATTGGTCGCGGTGACCTCCTCGCCCTGGATGTCGAGCTTGTTCTGGGCGGCGCCGGTCTTCTCGTTGAAGATGACGGCGAGGGCGTCGCCGGCGAGCAGGTTGATGCCGTTGAAGCCGGCGTCCTTGGCCAGTTCGTCGATCTGGGTGCGGAGTTCGTTGAACTGGTCGACCAGAGCCGCGCGCACATCCGAGTTGCCGGCGGCAACCTGGCCGGCGACATCGAGCCCGGTCTCGCCGGTGACGGCGTTGGCGCCGGCGATCGTCAGCGGGTCGGAACCCGCGCCCTTGATCGTCAGCGATCCGTCATTGCCAACCGAGGCGGTGGCGATGCCCGAATCGTTGATCTTGTTAACGACGTCGCGGATCGTGTCGGTTGCGGTGGCGGCGACGGTGTACTCCGTCGCGCCGGCGGTGATGACGATGTTGCCTGCGGCGGCGACCGTCGTCGCCAACGCCGCCGCCTTGGTCGTGGCGATCGAGGTGCTGGTCACGCTCGGACGGTTGGTCGCGGCGTCGGACTGCGCCTGCTTGATCGTCGACTGGGCCGACTGCACCAGCTTGACGATCGCGTCGATGCCCTTCGAGGCGGCCTGGATGGTCTGGATGCCGTTCGAGATGCCGTCGAGCAGGCCGCCCAACTGGCTGGCGCGGTCGTTCAGGCCTGCCGCAGTGAAGAAGTTGATCGGGTTGTCGATGGCCGAGTTGACGCGGCGGCCGGTGGCGAGGCGGTTCTGGATCGCGCCCTGCTCGACCGTCGTCTGCTGCAGGGTGAGCAGGTTGTTGCGTACGCCGCTGGAAAGAATCGTGTTGGCCATCTCTCGGTCCCCTGAACGCGCGGCTCGACGCCTGCCCGGTTTGCTCTGGACCGATCATTCTTTGTTAAGGCTAACAAACCGTTAAAGGCGTGGGGCGCTTCGCGCTTTGGACCGAAGAAAGGCGGCGGAGCCTACGCTCCGCCGCCTTGCCTTGACTTCGGCCCATCTTCTATGGGCTGGCCCGCTTCTGCGGACGAAGCATCAGAACAGACGCAGCACCGCCTGGTCGGCCTGGCTCGAGAGAGACAGGGCGGTCTGCGAAAGCTGCTGGCGCGTCTGCAAGGCGAGCAGTTTGGCGCCTTCCTCGTTGGTGTCGGCCAGCACCAGGTTGTCAGCGCCCTGGGTCAGGGTGTTGATCAGGTCCTTGGTGAAGTCCTGGCGGGCCTGGACGACGCCCAGGCTGGAGCCCAGCGACGAAGCGGTCGAGCGCAGCGAGGTCAGGGCGTTGGTCAGGGCGTCGGCGGCGGTCGAGAGATCGGCGTCGTCCTGGAAGTCGATCGTGGTGCCGGCTTCCTGGATGCCCAGGCCGGTGGCGGTGACCGCCTCGCCCTGGATGTCGAGCTTGTTCTGGGCGGCGCCGGTCTTCTCGTTGAAGACGACCGAAAGGGCGTCGCCGGCGAGCAGATTGATGCCGTTGAAGCCGGCATCGGTGGCGAGCTGGTCGATCTGTTCACGCAGATCGTTGAACTGATCGACGAGGCCGGCGCGGATGTCGGAGCTGCCGGTGGCGACCTGGCCGACGACATCGAGGCCGGTTTCGCCGGTGACCGCGTTGGCGCCGGCGATGGTCAGAGCGTCGGAACCCGTGCCCTTGATGGTCAGGGTGCCGTCATTGCCGATCGAGGCGGTGGCGATGCCCGAGTCGTTGATGCCGTTGACGAGATCCTGGAAGGTGTCGCCGGCGGTGGAGGTCACCGTGTACTGGGTGCTGCCCGCGGTGATCGTGATGTCGGTCACGGCCGGGAGGGCGGTCGCCAACGCGGCGGCCTTGGTCGTGGCGATCGAGGTCGAGGTGACGCTGGGACGGTTGGTCGCGGCGTCGGCCTGGGCCTGCTTGATCGTCGACTGGGCCGACTGCACCAGCTTGGTCACCGCGTCGATGCCCTTGGAGGCCGCCGTGATCGTCTGGATGCTGTTGGAGATGCCGTCGAGCAGGTTGGAGAACTGGCCGGCGCGGTCGTTCAGGCCCGCGGCGGTGAAGAAGTTGACGGCGTTGTCGACGGCGGAATTGACCTTCTTGCCGGTGGCGAGGCGGAACTGGCCCTGCTGCGAGGCGGAGTTGGTCTGGGAGAGGGAGGTCAGCGCGCTGCGCACGCCGGAGGAGAGCGAGACGGTCGAGGCCATTGTGATTTACCCTTCTGGTATGGTGCCTTCTGGCGTCGGGGCCTTCTGGCCTCGACCCGAGGACAATCGACCGCGGCTCGTAACAAGAGGTAAATTTTGGGGGGCGCTTTCTCGGCAATCGCGGCTGAAGCGTGGCGTGGTTAACGAGAGCTTCGTTTGCCCGCCAAAGCGAATGCGTTCGAGCCCGCCTCAGGGAAGAGGGGCGGGCGCGTTCAGTCCGTCAGAAGCGTATTGCGCGATCTCAGGCCGTGCGTTCGACGTAGCGTCCCGCGAAGGCGTCGCGGTCGCGCTCGGCAAGCTGCCGGGCATAGATGCGCAGCTTCAGCGTCGCCTCGTCGGGAATGAGCTGCACGGTTTCGCCGGTCTCCCGGTCGCGCTTCTGGATGACGATGCTGCGTGTGCGGGGCTCGATCACGAGACGACGCTCGATGACGTCGTTCAGATCGACGTCGCGCCTGGCCTGCTCGCGCTGGACGTCAGCCTGACGCAGGCTCAGGGCGCGCTTCTCCCGAGCGTCGTCCTGCTGGCGCTGGTGGATGTCGACGCGAACCGCGTCGCCCGCCTGCGCGGACTGCACGGTCTTCTCGGGCGGGAGGTCTACCGTGACGCCGCCCTGGACCGAGACGACGTCGGCGCGGGGCACGAGACTGGCCGCGCTGACGGCGGGCGGCCGGGACGCATTGCCGAAGTCCATGACGCACTCCTTCTGGAGCATGCGACGGCGACCATACGCCGTGCTTGGAACATGACGGGACGCTTCGGAGTCCGATCACCTAACGTAAGCTGCCAGAAAAGATTGAATGCAGCGTAAGGGAATTAGGTAAATATTGAGAGGTTCCGGCGCAGCCGCCTCAGAGACGTCGCGACACGACCAGCGGTCCCGCATTGGCGCGAGCGAACGCGCCTGCTCCCACCGTCACCGTCGGGCCATAGCCGGCGGCGCGGGCAGGGCGGTTGGCGTCGGCCGCGAGATCACGCACGATCGATTCCGACACCGCGCGCGCCGTCGCCAGAACGATCTGGTTGGTTTCGATCAGGCCCTGAAAATCGAGATGGGCCGCCTTGAGCCGCCGGACCTGCTCCGGCGCGAAGCGCGCGAGCGCGACCGCGTTCAGTTTCACCTGTTCGACGCCGCGCATGTAGACGCCGGCGAGCTCGGCCTTGCGCGGTTCGCGCGTCATCGCCTCGGGCAGGCGTCCGATGCGGACGAGCTCGGTCTCCTCGCCGACGAGATGCGACAGCGCCGCCAGCGCCTCCAGCACAGCCTCGACCAGCGCCTGCGCATCGAGGACGCTGGCGATACGCGGTCTTTCGTCGAGAATGCGCCTAGCCGCCGACATTCAGCCCGCTCCTGGCCGGAACCGCGGCGCCAGCCTGCTCCTGCACGCGCAGCAGATCGCGCAGGATCGTGTCCGACAGACCGATTCCGCCGGCGCGCTGGATTTGCCTGGCGTATTCCTGCGTAAGCTGGGATTTGTAGATGCCCGCTCCCGTGCCGCTTTCCCCGAGGGGACCTTCCGCGCCCTCGGGCGTGGCGAAGAGCTGCTGGGTGACCTGCTCCAGGAACACCGTCTCGAAATCGTCGGCCTGCTTCTTCGCCTTGGCCTTGGCAGGGTCGAGCGCGTTCTTGACGCCTTCAAAAATCTGGCCGGCGGCGTTGAGCGCCAGCTTGGCGGCGGGCAGGGCGAGCGCAGCGCTCATTACATCACCTCGATTTCGGCCTGGAGGGCTCCGGCCGTCTTGATGGCCTGGAGAATGGAGATCAGGTCGCGCGGGCCGATGCCGAGCGCGTTCAGCCCGTCGACGAGCTCGGCCAGCGTCACGCTTTCGCGCACAAGAGCGAGCTTGTTGGTTCCCTCGGTGTCGACCCTGACGTTGGTGCGCGGCGTCACCACCGTCTGTCCGCGGCTCAGCGGCTCGGGCTGGCTGACCTGCGGCTGTTCGCTGATCGTCACGGTGAGGTTGCCCTGCGCCACCGCGACTGTGGAGACGCGGACATCCTTGCCCATGACGATGATCCCGGAGCGCTCGTCGATGACGATGCGGGCGAGCTGGTCGGGCTCGACGCGGAGCTGCTCGATATCGGTGAGCATGCGGATCATGTTGCCTTGGAAGCGGGGCGGGATCTGCAGCACGACCGTAGAGGGGTCGGTCGGCTCGGCCGCGTCGCCGCCGAGGAAATCGTTGATAGCGGCGGCCATGCGGCGCGCCGTGGTGAAGTCCGGATTGCGCAGCGACAGCCGCAGCGTCTTCAGCTTGTTGAGGGCGAAGTCGATCTCGCGCTCGACCAGGCCGCCATTGGCGATGCGCCCGACGGTCGGCACGCCGCGGGTGATCTTGGCGGCCTCGCCCTCGGCCGAGAAGCCGGCGATCGCGACGGGGCCCTGCGAGACGGCATAGACCTCGCCATCGGCGCCGAGCAGGGGCGTCGCCAGCAGCGTGCCGCCCTGCAGCGATTTCGCGTCGCCCAGCGCCGACACCGTGATGTCGAGGCGCGTGCCCTGCGTGGCGAAGGGCGGCAGGTTCGCCGTCACCATCACGGCGGCGACGTTGGCGGTGCGCATATTGGCGCCGCGCGTGTTGACGCCGAGCCGCTCCAGCATCGCGGTCAGCGACTGCTTGGTGAAGGGCGCGTTGTTGAGCGTGTCGCCGGTGCCGTTGAGGCCGACGACGATGCCGTAGCCGAGAATCTGGTTTGAGCGGACGCCCTCGACCGAGGCGAGATCCTTGATCCGCGACAGGCTGTGCGCGGGACCGGCCGCCACCAGGACGCCGAGCGCCAGCAACGCCGCGAGCGGCGTCAGAAGCGAAGACAGGGCGGGAAGGCGAACCATCGTGGCGACAACCTCGGCAGAGGGACAACGCCTCAGCACCTGCGATCTCCATGCCAGTCGGCGACAAATCGAAAACTGTTGTTTTCCAATCCTTTGCGCTTCTGCGTCGGTATGGAAAGATCCCGCTGGCCGCGGCCGATCCTGCCGGCCCGGCAGTTTCTGCCGGGTCGTTTACCCGTCGTTAACCCTGAGCGCCCACATCATCGGGCATCAGTTTGCGAGGCTGCCATGATCCGGATCGACCAGCGCGCGCCCGTCACCGGCACGGGCTCCGCCGGCGGCGCGCGGCGCGCCAACGGGGCGGCGTTCGCGTTGCCCGGCAAGGAGGCGGCGAGCCCCGTGCGCGCCGCCGCGGTCGCCACGAGCGGGCCGCTCGACACGCTGCTCGCGCTGCAGGCGCAGGAGGAGCCCCACGAGCGCCGGAAGCGACAGGCGAAGCGCGGGCATGATCTGCTCGACGGGCTCGACACGCTCAAGGCCGCGCTGCTGGCGGGGTGCGTTCAGGTCTCGGAGCTGGAGCGGCTGAAAGCGATGCTGGCGCTGAGGCGCGAAAACACCGACGATCCGCGCCTCGACGAGGTTCTGGCCCATATCGAACTGCGCGCGGCGGTGGAGTTGGCCAAGCTCGGGCGATAGGCCACGCCGGATTATCAGGTCGCGATGCGCGCGTCCGGCAGCCTGTATTGCGCGATCCGGTTGATCTCCGCCGGCCGCATTGCCTTCAGCCCGGTGAGGAACGTCCGGATGTCCGCGTCGCCATAGGCGCGGTGGCTGATCGCGAACAGCAGAACGCCCTCTCCGCCGGACGCGCTCTTGCGCGGCGCATAGCGATAGGCGTTCCATTCGGCGATCGGGACGCCGGCGGCGGTGCGGCCGCCGATGATGAAATCGAGCATAACTTCGCCCGTCCGGCGGTTCTGGATCACCTCGAAATTGACCAGAGGATCCTTGCCCTTGCGGGCGTTCAGCATCCGGACCTGCGCCGAAAGCGCGCCGGCCACCGTCGTCCCGCTTTCGACGACCTCGATCAGCAGCATCCTCGTATAGCTGGCCGAGGCCTGTCCGGCCGGGAGATATTCCTGCTTGTAGTAGGCGGGCGCGGGGCGCGCGCTCCAGGCGAGCGCGAACGGCGTTCCGTCGAAGGTCAGCGGGCCGGGGATGCCGAGCCAGTCGCGGGCGTCCGCGGCGCTCGCCCATGGCGGGCAGCCGGCGAACGCGATCGCGGCGAGGGTCGCGCGCCTTGTCGGCGCGAAGCGCGGGGAACCGCTCAGTCTCGAATCCATCCGATCTCGCGCTCCCGAACGAATCGCCGGCCGCCATCCGGCCGCCGCGACTCTACTCGATCACCGAGCCCGCCGCCTCGATCACCGGTTTCCAGCGCGTGATCTCGCTCGCGAGCTTTTCCTTCAGCATCGCCGGCGTCGCGGCGGAGGCGTCGGCCGGTACGCCGCCGAGCTCGGAGAACCGCGTCGTCACGAGCGGCGTGGCCAGCGCCGTCCGCAGCGCGTCGGCGAGGCGCTCGACCAGCGCCGGCGGCGTTCCCCTGGGCGCGTAGAGCCCATGCCAGACCGAGATCTCGACGCCGGGAAGCCCTGCTTCCGCCAGCGTCGGCACATTCGGCAGGGTGGCGAGACGCGCACCGGTGGTCAGCCCGAAAGCCTTCACCGCATTGGCGTTGATCTGGCCGGTCGTGTTCGTCGTCTGGTCGCAGAGTAGGTCGACGCGTTTGCCGACGACATCGTTCAGCGCCGCCGCCGTGCCGGTGTAGGGCACGGAGACGATCGGCTGCTGCAGCGCGCTCATCAGCAGCAGCGAACAGAGCTGCGACGATGCGCCGATGCCGGCATGGGCCATCGAGACCTTGCCGGGATTGGAGCGGACATAGTCGGCGAGCCCGGCGGCGTCTGCGACGGGAATGTCAGGCCGGCCGACCAGCGTCATCGGCACGTCGACGACGAGCCCGATCGGCGCGAAATCGTCGATCGGCTGATAGGGCAGCCGGCGATAGAGCGTCGCCGAGGAGGCGTGTCCGATATTGCTCAGCAGGATGGTGTGGCCGTCCGGAGCGGCGCGGGCGACGCGCGCCGCTCCCGTCGTGCCGCCCGCGCCGCCGACATTCTCGACGACCACCTGCTGGCCGAGCTTGCGGCTCATCTCCATCGCGATCAGCCGACCGACCAGATCGGTCGGACCGCCGGCGGCGAACGGCACCACGAGGATGATCGGCCGGCCGGCGGAGCTCTGGGCCAGCGCGGCGGTGCGCCCGGCGTCGGTCAGCGGCAGCGCCAGCGCGACGAGCGCCGGAAACCACGCCGCTGCGGCCTTGATCGTCCATCCCGCCATGAGCGCACCCCCCATGAATGGAGCATCGTAATCCGAAATCGCGTCGGCGAGGGGGGCGACGCGCGCCGGCGGGGCTCAATTCTGCGTGAGAAGTGCGGCCGCGCTCAGCGGATGAACTGGTCGACGAAGCCTGCGCCGAGTCCGTTGCCCGCATAATGCGCCCGGCATTTGTCGAGGCGGGTGAAGACGTCGTCATAGCCGAGGCATGTCCCATCCGGGTCGACATAGATCATCGCGCCGTTGACCTGGAACATGGTGATCATCTCCTCGACGTCGGGATCGACGACCAGGGTGTGCGTCTCGCCCGGGGCCTCGTAGACATAGGAGCCCTCGGTCGCGACCCAGTCGTGCTCCAGATAGCGCCAGGTCCCCTTCAGCACGTAGCCGTGCACCGGCTGGGGATGGCGGTGGCGCGAGAGCACGCCGGCGCGGCGCACGCGCAGCAGGTTCATCCAGTAGCCCCGCGTCACCGACATGCAAAGCGGCCTGAACCAGACATTGTCGTCGACCGGCACCCAGACGCGCTCATCCAGCGGGATCACGTCGGGAACGATCAGCTCGGGCGGGGAATCCTTCGGCTGCGGGTGGCGATACGGCGTCCAGCGCTCGGCGTCTGTCGCCGCGACCGGAATGGGGCTGACCTTGTTCATGGCGTTCCTCGCGCGCTGATTTTTAGATTCAACTTCTTGCCGGCATGATTCAACAAGGACTGGCAACGCCTTGTTCCGGAATCGCTTCCTCGGTCAGATTCACACCGCCAGATAGCCGCCGTCGACCGGCAGGATCGCGCCGGTGACGAAGGCGGCCGCGTCGGAGAGAAGGAAAACGATGGCGCCGCCGACGTCGGCCGGTTCGCCCCAGCGGTTCATCGGCGTGCGCGCCAGGATCGGCGCGGAGCGGGCGGCGTCCTCGACCAGCGGGCGCGTCAGCTCGGTCGCGATCCAGCCCGGTGCGACCGCGTTGACGCGGATGCCGTCTGAAGCCCAGGCGGCGGCGAGCGACTTGGTGAGCTGGCCGATCGCGCCTTTCGACGCGGCGTAGCCCGGGGCGAAGGCCGAGCCGTGGAAGGTCAGCATCGAGGCGATGTTGACGATCGCGCCGCCGGTCTTGCCGTCTGCCTTTGCGGCGAGCTTGTCCTTCGCCGCCAGGCACATCCGCATCGTGCCGCTCAGATTGACCTCGACGGTCAGGCGGAAGGCGTCGATCTCGAACTCCCTGCCGTTGCGCTGGATCATGCCGGCGCAGTTCACCAGCGCATCGATGCGTGGGCAGGTCGCGACGATGGCCGCGACCTCGTCGTCCTTCGTCACGTCGAGCCGTGCGTGGCGGATCGCCGGATGGGGCGGGGCGACAGCCACCTCCTCGGCCGTGAGGCCGGTGGCCAGCACCTCGTAGCCGGCTGAGGCGAGCGCCAGCGCCGCGCCAGCGCCGATGCCGCGCGCGCCACCGGTGACGAGGGCGAGTTTGGAAGAGGATGCGCTGTTCATGCCGACACGCTAGAGCGCCGGCGTCACGGGCGAAAGCGGGCTTGCCGCAGACCGCCCCGTCAATCCAGCGCGTATCTCAGCCGCAGCATCGCGCTGGCGCGCGTCTCGTAGTCGCTGGCGGTCAGCGGCATCTGGCGCGCCAGGCCGAGATCGAACGAGGCCTCCATGGGAAGGCCCGCCAGCGCCTTCAGATCGGCGCTCATCTGGATCTCCGGCACGACGCTGGAGTGCGGCTCTTGGCCGGGTGCAATGACGTAATGCCCGACCATGGCGAGCTGCGTCGTTAGGGTCAGATGCGCGAAGACCGGCTGGCGATAGCCGAGCATGACATGCGCGGTCTGTTCCGGGCGGCCGGAAACGGCCCCGCCGCCGCCGGTCGAGGCCGCCCAGATCAGGCCGTCTTCGGCCTTGCCGGCGCGCCGCGCCAGCAGCCAGTCGATGCGCGCCTGCGCTTCATTTCCGACGCCAGCCGGCGCGACCACCCGGGTCGAGACGGCGAAGACGTCCGCACCGAATTTCAGGCCGACGATCCGCTCCGGCAGCAATGTCGAACCCGCGCCTTGCGGCGAAAGACCCTGCCGGATGATGTCGAGCGGGATGTCGCGCTGCGCCCTGAACGCGGCTTCGCGGTCGATTCGGGCCTGCCGGGCCGACATCGGAGCCGAGGCGAACAGCGCCGTGTCGGCATCAGCCAGCGGGTCGAGCGCGGTTTCGTCGGCCGGAGCTTGAATCTCTTCGGCGGGCTCGGCCAGCGTCAGCGCGGCTGCGGGAACCGGCCACAGGGCGCGATAGGGCGCATCGGTTTGCGCATGCGCGGGCGCGGCGATCATCCACGCAGCAATTGCCGTCGCCATCGGTGTGCAAGCGAGCGCCGGGATGATCCGGAAGAAGCGATCCAAGAGGTGCATCCCTGTCTCGACGTGAGTTGGGCGGACGCTGGCCGGGGAACACGCCATTTTTGCGGCAGTGCAGCATCCGCGATGCGCGAACATCGACGGCGTCGCCCGAAAGCCACGCTTCCCCCGGCGCGTCGAACCCGCTAGGAAGCGGCCGACGCAGCTGCGGCGTTCCCGCCGCAGGTGAAAACCTTATCAGTCTGGCCAGAAGCAGGGGTCGTTTCACATGAGCAAGATCAAGGTCGCCAATCCGGTCGTCGACATGGACGGCGACGAGATGACCCGCATCATCTGGCAGAAGATCAAGGACACGCTGATCTTCCCCTATCTCGACCTCGAACTCGACTATTACGACCTCTCGGTCGAGAACCGCGACGCTACCGACGACCAGGTCACGATCGACGCAGCCAATGCGACGAAGAAGCACGGCGTCGCCGTGAAATGCGCCACGATCACGCCGGACGAAGGGCGCGTGAAGGAGTTCAACCTGAAGTCGATGTGGAAGTCGCCCAATGGCACGATCCGCAACATCCTCGGTGGCGTGATCTTCCGTGAGCCGATCATCTGCAAGAACGTCCCGCGCCTCGTGCCGGGCTGGACGCAGCCGATCGTGATCGGCCGCCATGCCTATGGCGACCAGTACCGCGCCACCGATTTCACCTTCCCGGGCAAGGGCACGCTCTCGATCAAGTTCGTCGGCGAGGACGGCAAGGTGATCGAGAAGGAGGTCTTCAAGGCGCCCGAGGCCGGCGTCGCCCTGGCGATGTACAATCTCGACGAGTCGATCCGCGATTTCGCCCGCGCCTCGCTGAACTACGGCCTGATGCGTAAGTACCCGGTCTATCTCTCGACCAAGAACACGATCCTGAAGGTCTATGACGGGCGCTTCAAGGACATCTTCGAGGAGATCTACCAGGCCGAGTTCAAGGCGAAATTCGACGAGCTCGGCATCACCTATGAGCACCGCCTGATCGACGACATGGTCGCCTCGGCGATGAAATGGTCGGGCGGCTATGTCTGGGCCTGCAAGAACTATGATGGCGACGTGCAGTCCGACACGGTGGCCCAGGGTTTTGGCTCGCTCGGGCTGATGACCTCGGTGCTGATGACGCCGGACGGCAAGACCGTCGAGGCGGAAGCCGCTCATGGCACGGTGACGCGCCACTACCGCGAACACCAGAAGGGCAAGGAGACCTCGACCAACTCGATCGCCTCGATCTTCGCCTGGACGCGGGGCCTCGCCCACCGCGCCAAGCTCGACGGCAACGCCGAACTGGCGAAGTTCGCGAGCCTGCTGGAGAAGGTCACGGTCGACACGGTCGAGGCCGGCGACATGACCAAGGATCTTGCGCTGCTGGTCGGTCCCGATCAGCGCTTCCTGTCGACCACCGGTTTCCTCGAGAAGGTCAGCGACAACATGCGCAAGGCGATGGCCGCCTGAGCAAGGCCGCGCTTGCCGACGACACCGAGCCCGGCCAATCTGGCCGGGCTATTTCGTTGGAGCGATCATGACGCAGGTTTTGCCCGTCACCGGCGGCTGCCAATGCGGAGCGGTGCGTTACCGCTTGAAGCGGCCGCCATCGAAGGTTTCGGTCTGCTTCTGCCGGATGTGCCAGAAGGTGGTCGGCGGCTATTTCGGCGCCTATGCCAGCTCGACCGTCGACGACGTGGTCTGGACGCGCGAACAGCCCGCCGTCTTCGCCTCCTCGGAGGCGGCCGAGCGCGGCTTCTGCCCGGCCTGCGGCACGCCCCTGACCTTCGCCTATCGCGGCAGGCCTGGCCTGTCGGTCGCGGCCGGCAGCCTCGATGATCCGGCTGCATTTGCGCCTGGCGTCGCCTATGGCGTCGAAGGCCGCATGCCCTGGTTTGACGCTCTCTGCCGTCTGACGGGCACGCGGACCGAGGACGATATCCCAGCCGGTGAGATGGGTCGCTACCGCTCCCGCCAACATCCCGATCGGCCGTAAGGCGGCGACAGGCCCGCTATTCCACCGTGACCGGGCGGCGGGCCAGCACGCGCGCGCCGCTGACCGGCGCGTTCATGACATAGCGCAGCTCGTACTCGCCGGGCTCGTCCGGCGCCTCTAGCGTCGCTTCGATATTCTCGGCGGGGAAGAATGACGGGCCGTCCGCATCGAGGGCTGCATCCCTCGGCACGATCACGACGCGGTCCCGGCCGCCATTGGGGCCGATGCCGCGCACCGGGAGAGCCGCGCCGCGGCCCACCCGCGCCGGCCCGGCCAGCGTCGCCTCGGCTGGCGTCGTGACCAGCGGCTGGCGCAGCAGGATGACAAGCGCGCCCTCCGGTTCCGCCGTCAGGCGCAACTCGTAGGCTCCCGTCTCGCCAGGGACGGGCAGGGTGGCCGAAAGCCGCGCCTCGAGATGCTCGACCACGATCGCGACGCTCGCCGGATCGGACGGTCGCGCAATGGCGAGCCGCGCGCCCTGCGGCGCGCGGCTGACGAAGACGTTCAGCATCGAGCCCGCCATCACGCTGCGCGAGGCGGAGAGCGTCGGCCCGGATGCGCGCTGGCGGGACTGCGCCAGCAGCGCGCCCGGGCTGAGCCCCGCAAGCCCCGCCGCCATGATCAACCCACGCCGGTTCATGGCTGAGCCAGCGCCCGGATGCGCGCGGCCAGCCGCGGATGGCGCAGCGTCAGCGCGCGGAAATCGACCGGGTCGAGCACCAGGAGTTTCGTTGCGGCGGTCGCGACCGCGCGGCGGGGGCAGGGGCTGTGGCTCATGATGGCGACATCGTCGAGCCGGAGTTCGCCGAAAAAGTGGCCTTCGTCGAGGCGCCTCGGACCGTCGGCCAGCGCAACCTCGACCTCGCCGCTGGCGATGAAGAAGAGCCCCTTGCCGGGGTCGCCCTCATGCATCACGGTCGCGCCGCTGCGGATCGTCTGCGCGCGCAGGAACTGCATCACCTCGGCGATCTCGCCGGCGTCGAGCCCGCCGAACAGCGGCACGCGCGCGATCATGCTCCAGGTGACGACGAATTCGCGGCGGTGGATCTCCTGGGCGAAGGCCGTCGCGACGATGCCGACGGGGAGAGCCAGCATCACGAGCCCGAGCACCGCCGTGACGGCCGCAACGCCTTTGCCGGGCCCGGTCACGGGGTAGACGTCGCCATAGCCGACGGTCGTCAGCGTGATGATCGCCCACCACATCGCGTCGGGGATGGTTCCGAACTTGTCGGGCTGCGCCTCGTGCTCGACCAGATGCATCGCGCTCGCCGCCATCAGCATCACGCCCATCAGGATGACGAAGCAGGCGAACAGCGCCTTGCGCTCGGCATGCAGCGCCGCGGCCAGCGAAGCCATGCCGGGCGAATAGCGCCCGAGCTTGAAGAAGCGCAGCAGGCGCAGGAGCAGCAGCACCTTGAGCTCGCCGAAGCCGAGCAGGCCAAACAGCAGCGGCAGGGTGGCGACGAGGTCGATGAGCGCCGGCAGGGACGCGGCGTAGGTCAGGCGCGCACGGCCCGGACCCAAGGTGCGATAGCGCGCATGTTCGGGCGCGGTCCAGAGCCGGATCGCATATTCCAGCGCGAAGACGAGCAGCGAAACGAACTCGAAAATCTGGAAGCCGGCGGCAAAACGCGTCGCCAGCGAAGGCACCGATTCGAGGATGATCGCCAAGACATTGGCGCAGATCAGGATGACGAGCCCGCGATGGATCAGCGTCGCCGGCAGATCGTCGCCCGCACCATGGTCGAACCAGAGATGGGCCTGCCGCCGCCATGTCATCGCTGACGCGGCGGCGGGCATGACCTGCTCAGCCCATTGCCGCCGCGACGGCGTCGAGCGCTTCCTGCGCCCTGCCGCCATCGGGGCCGCCGGCCTGGGCCATGTCGCGGCGGCCGCCGCCACCCTTGCCGCCGAGCTGCTCCGACCCCGCGCGCACGAGCGCGACCGCGTCGAAGCGCGACGTCATGTCCTCGGTGACGCCGACGACGATGCCGGCCTTGCCGTCCTCCGCCACGCCGATGATGGCGACGACGCCGGAGCCGATCCGCGCCTTGGCCTCGTCGGCCAGGCTCTTCAGATCCTTCATCTCGACGCCGCTGACGGCGCGCGCCAGCAATCTTGCGCCGGCGACCTCGCGGATCGGGTCTTCGAACGAACCGCCGCCGCCCATGGCGAGCTTCTTGCGGGCCTCGCCCAATTCGCGGTCGAGCTTGCGGCGCTCCTCGATCAGCGCCGCCAGCCTCGCGCCGGCCTCGCTCGCAGGCGCCTTCAGCAGGCCGGCCAGTTCCTGCAGCCGGCGGGATTCGAGGTTGAGCTGGCGGCGTGCCGCTGCCCCCGTCATCGCCTCGAGCCGGCGCACGCCGGCCGCGACCGCGCTCTCGCCGACGACGCTGACGATGCCGATATCGCCGGTGCGCTGCGCATGCGTGCCGCCGCAGAGCTCGATCGAGAACGGCCTGCCCTCGTCATTCGTACCCATCGCGACGACGCGGACCTCTTCGCCGTATTTCTCGCCGAAGAGCGCGCGCGCGCCCGATGCGATCGCCTCGTCGACGCTCATCAGGCGAGTGGTGACGGGCTCGTTCCTGAGCACGATCGCGTTGGCGATGTCCTCGACCTTGGCAAGCTCTTCATCGGAGATCGGCTTGGGATGCGAGAAGTCGAAACGCAGCCGCTCCGGCGAGACGAGCGAGCCCTTCTGCGCGACATGGTCGCCGAGCACGAGACGAAGCGCCTCGTGCAGCAGATGCGTCGCCGAGTGGTTGGCGCGGATCGCGGTCCGGCGGGCATGGTCGACCAGTAGTTCGACCGGCTGGCCGCGCGTCAAGGCGCCCTGCCTGACGGTGACCGCATGGGCGAAGACGTCGCCGAGCTTCTTCTGGACGTCCGAGACTTCTGCAAGCGAGCCCGCGCCGCGGATCAGACCGACATCGCCGAGCTGCCCGCCGGATTCGCCGTAGAACGGCGTCTGGTTGACGACGACGAAGCCGCTTTCGCCGGTTTTCAGCGTCTCGACCTCGGCATTGTCGCGGATCAGCGCCGTGACGACGCCCTCGGCGGTCTCGGTGTCGTAGCCCAGGAACTCGCTGGCGCCGACGCGGTCGCGCAGCGGGAACCAGAGCTTTTCGGTCGCCGCCTCGCCGGTGCCGGCCCAGGCTGCGCGCGCCTTCGCCTTCTGCTGCTGCATGGCAGCCTCGAAGCCTTCAGTATCGACGGTGATGTCGCGGGCGCGCAGCGCATCCTGCGTCAGATCGAGCGGGAAGCCATAGGTGTCATAGAGCGTGAAGGCGACGTCGCCCTTCAGGCTCTGGCCGGAGACGAGATCCTTCGCGGCGTCGTCGAGCAAGGTCAGGCCGCGCGCCAGCGTCGTGCGGAAGCGGGTCTCCTCGAGCTGCAGCGTCTCGGCGATCAGTGCCTGCGCCCGCAGCAATTCGGGATAGGCCTGGCCCATCTCGCGGGTCAGCACCGGCACGAGACGGTGCAGCAGCGGGTCCTTCGTGCCCAGAAGCTGCGCATGGCGCATGCCGCGCCGCATGATCCGGCGCAGCACATAGCCGCGCCCCTCGTTCGACGGCAGCACGCCGTCGGCGATCAGGAAGGCCGAGCAGCGCAGATGGTCGGCGATGACGCGGTGGCTCGCCTTCATCGGTCCGTCGGATGCGACCGACGTCATCTCGGCGATGGCGCGGATCAGCGCGGCGAAGAGATCGATCTCGTAGTTGTCATGCGTGCCCTGGAGCACCGCCGCGATGCGCTCCAGCCCCATGCCGGTGTCGATCGAGGGGCGCGGGAGATCGGTGCGGACGCCGCCTGCCGCCTCCTCATACTGCATGAAGACGAGGTTCCAGATCTCGATGAAGCGGTCACCGTCCTCGTCGGGCGAGCCGGGCGGGCCGCCCGGGATGTGGTCGCCATGGTCGTAGAAGATTTCCGAGCAGGGCCCGCAGGGGCCGACATCGCCCATGCGCCAGAAATTGTCGGAGGTGGCGATGCGGATGATCTTCGAGTCGGAGAGGCCGGCGATCTTCTTCCAGAGGCCATGCGCCTCGTCATCCTCGGAATAGACCGTGACGGTGAGCTTGTCCTTCGGCAGGCCGTATTCGCGCGTGACCAGCGTCCAGGCGTGCTCGATCGCCTGCTCCTTGAAGTAGTCGCCGAAGGAGAAATTCCCCAGCATCTCGAAGAAGGTGTGGTGGCGGGCGGTGTAGCCGACATTGTCGAGGTCGTTGTGCTTGCCGCCGGCGCGGACGCATTTTTGCGCGGTCGTGGCGCGAACGTAAGGGCGCTTCTCCTGGCCGGTGAAGACGTTCTTGAACTGGACCATGCCGGAGTTGGCGAACATCAGCGTCGGATCGTTGCGCGGCACGAGCGGGCTCGACGGCACGATCTCGTGGCCGTTGCCCTTGAAGTAGTTCAGGAAGGTCGACCTGATCTCGTTGACGCCGCTCATCGCAATTGGAAACTCTGCTGCTGGGTCGGGGCCGGGCGCTCCCGGCGACATCAGGGTTTCTAGTCAGGCGGCGGGTTCCTGTCGAGAGAGGCTTTCGCGCCGCAAACCCGCACCAAAGCCTTGAGCGCAAACGAAAACGGACGGCTCGTGGAGCCGCCCGCTCGCGATTGCCGATGCGGCCATTCAGGGCTGGCCGTCGTCGAGATCGTCGTCGGTCGGCGTCGCCTCGTCGAGGATGCGCTCGGCGACGAGGCCGGAATTCTGCCGGATCGTCGCCTCGATCCTGGCCGCCATGTCGGGATTGGCTTTGAGGAAGGCTTTTGCGTTCTCGCGGCCCTGACCGAGGCGGACGCTGTCGAAGGAGAACCAGGCGCCGGATTTCTCGACCATGCCGGCCTTGACGCCGAGATCGACCAGTTCGCCGACCTTGGAGATGCCCTCGCCGAACATGATGTCGAACTCGACCTGCTTGAAGGGCGGCGCGACCTTGTTCTTGACGACCTTGACGCGGACCTGGTTGCCGGTCGCCTCCTCGCGATCCTTCAGCGTCGAGATGCGGCGGATGTCGAGCCGCACCGAGGCGTAGAACTTCAGCGCGTTGCCGCCGGTGGTGGTCTCCGGCGAACCGTACATCACGCCGATCTTCATCCGGATCTGGTTGATGAAGATGACCATGCAGTTCGAGCGCGAGATCGAGGCCGTCAGCTTGCGCAGGGCCTGGCTCATCAGCCTCGCCTGCAGGCCGGGCTGGACGTCGCCCATCTCGCCCTCGATTTCCGCGCGAGGGGTGAGGGCGGCGACCGAATCGACGACGAGCACGTCGATCGCGCCGGAGCGGACGAGCGTGTCGGTGATCTCGAGAGCCTGCTCGCCGGTGTCGGGCTGCGAGATCAGCAGGTCGTCGAGATTGACGCCGAGCTTGCGGGCGTAGACCGGGTCGAGCGCGTGTTCGGCGTCGACAAAGGCGCAGACGCCGCCCTTCTTCTGCGCCTCGGCGATGGTGTGCAGCGCCAGCGTGGTCTTGCCGGAGGATTCAGGCCCGTAGATCTCGACGACGCGGCCGCGCGGCAGGCCGCCGACGCCGAGCGCGATGTCGAGGCCGAGCGAACCGGTGGAGACCGTCTCGATCTCGATCGCCTGCTGGTTCTTGCCCAGCCGCATGATCGAGCCCTTGCCGAAGGCGCGCTCGATCTGCGAGAGCGCGGCGTCGAGCGCCTTGGCCTTGTCCATCGAGGAGCCTTCCACGAGCTTGAGATTCGCCTGATTCACGGGTTCCGCTCCTTATGGCAGGGGCGCGATGACATCTCAAATCCGCGCCGATGCCGCATCATGGTCACGGTTTGTTCCGGCCGGCAAGTTCTATTTTCGTTCTGGTTTGTCAGGAGGTGTCAGCTCCTGACAGGAGGTGTCAGGATCGAGGTTCCCGGTCAGGCCGGGCGCTGTTCGCGCGGCAGCAGGAAGGCGAGCAGGCCCGCCGCCGGCAGCCAGGCGCAGAGCCCGAAGACGGCGACGATGCCGATGCGGTCGGCGATCAGGCCGAGCCCCGCCGCGGCCAATCCGCCGAGGCCGAAGGCGAGACCGTAAAACAGCCCGCCGACGAGACCGACGCGGTGCGGCACGAGATCGATGGCGAAGATCAGGATGGCCGAGAAGGCGCTCGCCATGATGAAGCTGATCAAGATGCTGAGCACGCCGGTCCAGAACAGGTCGGCCTGCGGCAGCAACAGCGCGAAGGGCAGGGAGCCGAGAATCGAGAGCCAGATCACGCGGTCGCGGCCGATGCGGTCGCCGATCATGCCGCCGATGATGACGCCGGCCGCGCCGACGACGAGGTAGAGGAAGAGCATGATCTGCGAGAGCTGCACGCTCACCCCGAAACGCTCGATCAGGTAGAAGGTGTAGTAGGAGGTGAAGCCCGCCGTATAGGCGTTCTTCGAGGCCAGCAGCACGATCAGGACGCCCATCGCGAACCAGACCCGGCCGGCCGGCAGCGCGCTCGCGGGTTCGGCCGTGCGGTTCGCGGTCTGCTCGCGGCGGAAGGCGGCATAGCGCGAGGCGGTCCAGGCCATCAGCACCATGGCGACCAGCGCGACGACCGAAAAGCGCGCCAGACTTGCCTGGCCTGCGGGCACGACCACAGCGGCCGCCAGAAGCGGGCCGAGCGAATAGCCGACATGGCCGCCGATCTGGAAGACGCCCTGCGCCAGGCCCTGCCGGCCGGCCGCCGCATGGCGCGCCATCCGCGTCGCCTCGGGATGGAACACCGCCGAACCGAGCCCGACCAGCGCCGCGCCGACCAGCACCATGGCGTAGCTGCCGGCGAAGGCGAGGCTGAGCAGGCCGACCAGCGTCGAGCCCATGCCGACCACCATCGCATAGGGCCAGGGCTTGCGGTCGGTGACGTAGCCGAGCAAGGGCTGGAGCAGGGAGGAGGTGACCTGGAAAGCCAGCGTGATCAGGCCGATCTGGGCGAAGTCGAGGCTGTAGGCGTCCTTGATCAGCGGATAGATCGCCGGGATCATTGACTGCAGCAGGTCGTTGAGCAGATGGGCGACGCTGAGCGCGGCGATCACCGGCATCAGCGGCCGCGCCGGCGCGGTAGAAAGTGGTAAGGCGGTCATGGGGTTACGCTTGGGCCCAACCCTCCTGCCGCGTCAATCGGCGGGCGGCGCGTCCAGCGCATGGCGCACCCGCCGCCCGCGCCGGGAACAGTTCAGCCCATCGCCGCCTTCACCGTCTCGACGAGTTGCTTCATCGTGAACGGCTTGGGCAGGAACTGGAATTCCTCGCCCTCGGGCAGATTCTTGCGGAACGCCTCCTCGGCATAGCCGGAGACAAAGACGACCTTGGTGGCGGGGTTGCGCTGGCGCAGTTCGCCCAGCAGCGTCGGCCCGTCCATCTCGGGCATCACCACGTCGGAGACGACGAGGTCGATCTTGCCGTCATGCTTCAGGAAGATGTCGAGCGCCTCGACGCCCGAGGCCGCCTCGTGGACGGTATAGCCGCGCGAGACCAGCATGCGGGCATTGAGTGCGCGCACCGCATCCTCGTCCTCGACCAGCAGGATGACGCCGGCGCCGGTGTGGTCGGCGGCGACCTTCTTCGGAGCTTCCTTCGCGGCGGCTTCGGCCGCGATCTCCTCGGCGGTGGGGACATGGCGCGGCAGGAAGATGCGGAAGGTCGTGCCCTGGCCGATGACCGAATCGCAGAAGATGAAGCCGCCGGTCTGCTTGACGATGCCGTAGACCATGGAGAGGCCGAGGCCCGTGCCCTTGCCGACCTCCTTGGTCGTGAAGAAGGGCTCGAAGATCTTCTCGAGATGCTCGGCCGCAATGCCCGTGCCGGTGTCCTCGACATCGAGCAGCACATAGTCCTCGGCCGGCAGGGCGGCGTGGCCGAAGGCGGCGCATTCGGCGGCGGGGACATTGCGCGTGCGCACCGTCAGCTTGCCGCCGCCCGGCATTGCGTCTCGGGCGTTGACGGCAAGGTTGACGACGACGTTCTCGAGCTGCCCGAGATCGGCCTTGACCGGCCAGAGGTCGCGGCCGTGGCGGACGTCGAGCGTGACCTTGTCGGCGACGACACGCTTCAGCATCAGCGACAGGTCCGACAGCATCTCGCCGAGTTCGAGCACCTGCGGACGCAGAGTCTGACGGCGGGAGAAGGCGAGCAGTTGCCGAACCAGCGCGGCGGCGCGGTAGGCGTTCTGCTTGATCTGCATGATGTCGGGGAAGGAGGGGTCGGTCGGCCGGTGGCTGGCGAGCAGGAATTCCGACGCGTTGATGATGACCTGGAGGACGTTGTTGAAGTCATGCGCGATGCCGCCGGCGAGCTGGCCGACGGCCTGCATCTTGCCGGCCTGGTCCATGTTGTCCTTGAGCTTGCGCTCGTCGGTGGTCTCCAGCGCGTAGACGATGGCGCGCTCGCCGTCGCCGTCCTCGCCGGCCGCGACCGGCGCGAGATAAAGCCTGGCCGAGCGGCCGTCCTCGCCGGCGAGCGTGACGTCGAGCGGGGCGATGTCGGCGCGGCCCTCCATCGCCTCGGCCAAAGCGCGGTCGAGCCCAGGCATGCCGGGCGCGACGAGCTCGCGGATCGCCGCCGGCTGCGGGCCGGCCTTGGTCAGGCGGGTGAAGGCGGCGTTGGAGCGCAGGATCGCGCCTGTCTTGTCCACCGTCGCGATCGCCATCGGCGTCGAATGGAAGAAGCGGGCGAAGCGGACCTCGGCGTCGCTGCGACCATCGGAGCCGGCCTCGCCGGAGGCGCGGTTCAGCACCAGCGTGCGCGAGGGGCCGGCGCGGCCGTCGCTGCCGAAGGCGACCTGATGATGCAGCCGCACCGGCAGCGGCGCCCCGTTGCGGCGCTTCAGGTCGACGTCCAGCACCTCGACCCGGACATCGCCGGCCTGGCCGCGGATGGCCTGGACCAGCGCCGCCGCGTTTGGCGTCGCGATATCGTCGAGATGCAGGCCGCCGGAGCCGAAGCGGGCGAGATCGAAGTCGAGCCAGCCCGAAAGCGTCGCGTTGAGATAGGAAACCTCGCCATCGGCGTCGATCGAGACGAAACCGGCAGGCGCGTGGTCGAGATAGTCGATCGCGTGCTGCAATTCTTGGAAGGCGTTCTCCTGGCGCTCGCGCTCGGGCGTGACGTCGGCCACGCTCCAGAGCGTGGCCGGACGGTCGGCTCGCCGGACGGTGGAGACCCGCACGCGATACCAGCCGACGCCGGCCCGCCCGCCGAGCCCGGGCTCGAGCCTGATCTCCTCGACGAGGCGACGTCCCTCGCGCGCGGCGGTGGCGAGGCGGTAGATCGCTTCCGAGACCTCGGGGCGGCCGGTGAACAGGCGCTCGACCGGGCGGATGTCGGCGACGCCGCGCGCTCCCGCCAGCGTCAGATAGGCCTCGTTGGCGTAAACGATGCGGTTCTCGCCCTCGGTGACGACGACGCCGTCCTCCGCCCCGTCGACCACCGCCTTGGTCAGGTCGTTCCGCGACGCTTTTCCCGAGAACTGCACGAGCCCGATCGCGAAGGCGAAGAGCCCGAACACCCCCACGACCGAGAGCAGCGCCAGCAGGCCCAGGATCAGCGGCTGCGCCCATTCGTGGGCGATGAAGCCGAGCGCGATCGCGGCCCCGACCAGCAGGCCCGCGACGAGCAGGATGACGCCGATATGGCCCGGCTTGTCCGAGCGGTCGATCGCGGTTGTCACTGTCGATCCGCTCATTGCGGTGTGGTCCGTTCGATTGGCCCTGCGGCCTGTGGCAGGCGCGCCTTGTGCAATATGCGAGTTAGGCGCGCCGACCCTTCAGGCGCAAGACGTATCCGACCACTTCCGCCACCGCCTTATAGTGTTCGACAGGAATTTCGTCGTCGATCTCGACGGTGGCGTAGAGCGCACGAGCGAGAGGCGGATTCTCGACGATCGGAACGCTGTGCTCGCCGGCGACCTCGCGGATCTTCAGCGCGATGGCGTCGACGCCCTTGGCGAGGCAGAGCGGGGCGGCCATGCCGGGCTCATATTGCAGGGCGACGGCGAAGTGGGTCGGGTTGGTGATGATCACCGTCGCCTTGGGCACGGCCGCCATCATCCGCCTGCGAACGCGCTGCGCCCGGAGCTGGCGCAGCTTCGCCTTGACCTCGGGATTGCCCTCCGTGTTCTTGAACTCGTCCTTGAGTTCCTGCTTGGTCATCCGCTGGCGCTGGTGCCAGGAGAAGCGCTGCCAGACGAAATCGCCGATCGCGACCACGGCGAAGAGCGCGAGCGCGCTCGCCATGAGCTTGATCGCCAGCGCCAGCGTCGCCGGCAGGAGGGCCGCGACATCCATCTGGGCGAAGCTCTGGAGCCGGTCATGCTCGTTCCAGAGCGTGATCCAGAGCACGACGCCGACGAGCCCGGTCTTGGCCAGGCCCTTGGCGAAGTTGACCCAGGCCTCCTTGCCGAAGAGGCGCTTCGCGCCGGCCATCGGCGAGATGCGGCTGAATTTCGGGGTCATCGGCTCGAAGGTCCAGAGCGGCCGGTGCTGGATCAGCGCGCCCGCCAGCGCGGCGACGAGGATGAAGGCGAGCGGCAGGCCCATCGCCATGAAACCCGTCATCACGCCTTTCGACGTGACGGCGGAGAAGGCGGCGGCGTCCGACGGCACCTGATGGGCGTTCATCAGGAAGCTGCGCAGCGAGAGCGCGGCGTCCCGGGCCGACCAGCCTGCGCCGACCAGCAGCGCCAAGGTGAAGCCGCAGAGCACGAAGAAGGTGCCGATCTCCTGCGAGCGGGCGACGTCGCCCTTCTCGATCGCCTGGTCCAGCTTGCGCTGGGTCGGCTCCTCTGTCCTGTCGTCCTTGTCGGCTTCCTCTGACATCGTGGCCTCAATTGCCGGTCAACTGGCGCAGGAAACCGCCGAGCTGTTCGAGGAAGGCGCTCATCATCACGCCGACGACGGCGAGCAGGACGAGCATGCCGCCGAGGATGGATGCCGGCACGGCGAGGAAGAAGACCTGGAGCTGCGGCATCATCCGCGCCAGCACGCCGAGCCCGAGGTTGAAGAGCAGGCCGAAGACGATGAAGGGCGCGGCGATCTGCACCGCCAGGGTGAAACCCTGCGCCGAGGTGCGGATCGCCAGAGCCAGCACGTCGCCCATCGGCGGCAGGCCGCCCGGCGGCAGCAGCCTGTAGCTCTCATGGATCGCGACGATCGCGACATGGTGAAGGTCGCTGGTCAGGACCAGCGTGATGCCGAGCATGGTCAGGAGGTTGCCGATCGATGGGTTCTGCAGGCCGCCCGTCGGATCGACCGTCATCGCGAAGCCGAGCCCCATGGTCTGTGCGACGATCGTGCCGGCCGATTGCAGGCAGGCCATGACGAAGCGGGCGCAGAGCCCGATCGACAGGCCGATCAGGATTTCGCCGAGCAGAAGGCCGACGACGCCGGGCGCGGTCCCGGGAACGCTCATCAGTGGGCGCGCCATCGGCACCAGCATCAGGGCGATGAAGAAGGCGAGCGACAGCCTGGCGCGCGAAAAGATGAAGCGCTCGCCGATGCCCGGCATCAGCATCACCATGGTGCCGACGCGTGCGAAGACGAGCACGAACAGCGCGCCGATCTCGGGCAGGATCGCGATCTGCATCGGCCGGCTCGGCCCTTCGCGCCACCTCTGGTTCAGGCCGTGCGGGCCGCCGACGACAGCGGGGCGCAGCGGCCGGCTCATTCGCCCGTGGCGATTCGGACGGCAACCCGCCCCATATAACCCGCCAGCGCATCGCCCATGAATGGCAGAAACAGCATCATGGCGGCGAAGGTGGCGAGAATCTTCGGAACGTAGACCAGCGTCTGCTCCTGGATCTGCGTCAGGGCCTGGATCAGCGAGACGACGAGGCCGACGACGAGCGCGACCAGCATCAGCGGCCCACCGGCCTTGAGGAAGACGACGATGCCGTCGCGCGCGACGTCGAGAATGGCTCCGGAGGTCATGATGGTTCCTTCAGGCCGGGGTCAGACCGGCATCCGCATGATTTCTTCGTAGGCCGCGATGACGCGGTCGCGCACGGCGACCAGCGTCTCGATCGCCGCCTCGCTCTCGGCCACCGCCGTCACGACGTCGACCACGTCGGAGCGGCCGGCAGCGACATTGGCCGCCTGCGCATCGGCCTTCCGGCCGGCGTCGCCGGTTGCCTCCAGCGCCTTGCCGATCATCGAGGCGAAATCCGGGCCGCCTCCGGTCGCGGCCGAAAGCGGCTTCTTCATCAGGGCGCCCGCGCCCATCCCCTGGATCGAGGCGTAGGCTCCGGCGGCGAAGCTGGGTGTGGCCATAGCGCGGGTTCCCCGGTGCGGCGCGATCAGGCGCGCAGGATGTCGATGGTGCGCTGGATCATCCGGCGCGTGGAGGAGATCAGGTTGAGATTGGCCTCGTAGCTGCGCTGGGCCTCGCGCATGTCCATGGTCTCGACCAGCGAGTTGACGTTGGGCATGCGGACGTTGCCGGCCGCGTCGGCGACGGGGTTGCCGGGCTCGAATTTCGTCCGGAAGGCGCTCTGGTCGCGCTGGACCCGGCCGAGGCTGACGAGCTGGGCGTCGAGCGTGCGGTCGACATGGCGCTGGAAGGTCGGAATCTTGCGGCGATAGGGGTCCGCTCCCGCGCGCTCCGGCCCCGAATCGGCATTGGCGAGGTTTTCGGCGATCACGCGCATGCGGCCGGACTGGCTGCGCAAGCCGGACGCCGCCACCGCGATGCTCTTGAGGAGGTCCATAACTTAAGCTCCCGTCCCTTGTCCGTCAGCGGCCCTTGCCGATGGCGATCTTCATCAGGCCGAGGCCCTTGCTGTAGAGCGTGGCGGCGAGCTGGAAATCGCCCTGATTCTGGGAGACTTTCAGCATCTCGTCCTCGAGATTGACGGCGTTGCCGTTGGGCGTGACCTCGAAGCGCTGCGCCTTCATCGGGTCGAAGCCGCCGTGCCGGCCGGATGCGCCCATATGGCCGGGGCTGGTGACCGCGAGCTGGACGCTCTCGGCCGCGCCGCGCCCGATTGCAGGGGCCTTCAGGTCGGAGGGGCGAAAGCCCGGGCTGTCGGCGTTGGCGACGTTCTCGGCCAACAATTTCTGGCGCGACTGGTGCCAGTGCATGCGCGTCTTCAGCGCCTGCATGAGGCTGCCGCCGTTGCCCAGGGCGTTGCTCGACATGGCCTTGTTCCGTTCCGCCGGAGCGGCCGCGCCAGGGATGTGCGCCGTTTCCGATGGGCAAATATTGCCGGGCGCAGGGTTAATGATGCGTTAAGGGGCGCTGTTTCACCGGTCCGGTTAACCACGCGTTCACCCTGTTTCCTGAAATGTAGAGCGCTATGCTATAGCCAGCGTGTTGAACCTCGAGCGGAAACATCGGCCGCCCGAGGGCTCCGCCGTCGCTCATGAGGCCACCATTGCAGACCTTGTTCGGCATCGAACTCAGCACCGGGGGGAAGGTGGCGGTCGCCTCCTTTGTGATCCTCGTCCTTCTGGTCCTGCTCGGCCTGTTCGTGCGCCAGATTCAGGGTGGCCGGCTACGGATGAAGGGGCAGGGCGGCGGCCGTGCCCGCCAGCCCCGGCTGGGCGTGGTCGACACCCATGATCTCGACCGCCAGCGCCAGCTCGTGCTGATCCGGCGCGACAATGTCGAGCATCTGGTCATGATCGGCGGCGCATCCGACGTCGTGGTCGAGACCAACATCCTGCGCAGCGGCGGCCGCGCGGCGCCGCCGCCGCCCGATTCCGGCATGACCGAACGCCCGGCGGTGCTGGAAGCCCTGCCGCCGGCGGAGACCGCCCGTCACGAGCCTTCGCGCGCTGACATGCAGGGCGCGTCCGTCGCCCTGGTGCAGCCGGCCCCGGACATGCTGCCGCCGTTGCCGACCCGGCAGACATCCGCGCCAGCGGCCGTGCCGACGCCGCCGGCCAGGCATCCTTCCCCGGTCGACATGGCGGCGATGGCCGGCGCGATCGCGGTTCCGGCCGGAATGGCGGCTGCGGCAAGCTCCAGCCCGCAGCCTGCGCCATCAACGCCCGCTCCGAGCCTGGCCGCGCAGCCGCCGAGCTTCGCTCGCGACCACGCGCCCTCGCCAGCCGCCAGCGCAATCGAGCTCGACGACATGGCGCGCCAACTCGAGGAAGCCCTGAAACGGCCGTTCTCGGCGGTTCGCCCCGCCAACAGCCCTGGGGAGCCGCCCCGCGGCTTTGTGCCGCCGCCCGAGCCGGGTCCGGCCAGGTCCGCGCCGGTCGAACCGCCGAAGCCGGGGCCTGCGGCGATCACGGCCGAGCCCGAGCCCGAGCCCGAAACCGCCGCACACCCGGCCGAGGAACCGAGCGCGCTGCCGATGCCGACGCCGCCCGCGCCGCCGGTCACCACGGGGCGGCCGGTGACCCTGCCGGCCGATGTCGAAGCCGAGCTCGAACTGGCGCTCGGGCTGAAACCGGGCCGGGTGAAGTCGATGAATCTCGACATGCCCGCGCCGCCGCCGGTCTTCGCGCCGGCAAAGCCCGAGCTGGTCGTCACCTACGAGCCATCGCCGCCGGTGGCCCAGGAGCAGCCGGCCGATGTCGAGCCGGACCCGCCGGCCGAGCCCGAGCCCGTCGTCGAGCCCGAGGCGGAGCAGGAGGGCGTCGCCGAGGCGAAGGAGTCGCCGCCCGAGCCGGACGCCGGGCCGAAGCCTCAGTCCAGGCCGGAGCCGGAGCCCAAATCCGAGCCCAAGCCCGCCGCGATCGACCCGTTCTCGGTCGACGCCATCGAGGCCGAATTCGCCCGTCTGCTCGGCCGCGACCCGAAGTCGAAGTCCTGAGCGCGTCCGGGCGCGATTTGCCTCTCGCAACTCGGTCCTGGCACGATCAACAGGATTGTCAGCCGGTGTGAGCGTTGAGGCCGTCGTGCCGGTTGCGGCCGCGCCCGTGCTCACCCTAGCCTTGCCGGGCCCGATCGGCTGAGTCGGGCTTCTGCCCGGCCAGGCCACACGTGATCACGATTCCCACCAGACGACGGCGCGCGCCGGGCTTGATGCTCGCGTTCCTGCTGCTGCCGGCGCTGAGCCTGCCGGCCGTCGCGCAGACGCTTTCGCTCGATCTCGGGCAGGGCGGCGGCGTGGCCGAGCGGGCGCTGCAGCTCATCGCCATCATCACGGTGCTCTCGCTCGCGCCGTCGATCCTGATCATGGTGACGTCGTTCACCCGGATCGCGGTGGTGCTGTCGCTGCTGCGCTCGGCGCTCGGCACCCAGACCGCGCCGCCCAACGCCGTCATCGTCGGCCTCGCCCTGTTCCTGACCGGCTTCGTCATGGCTCCGACGCTGCGCGAGGCCTACACGACCGCGATCGAGCCTTTGGTCGCGGGCCAGATCCAGCCGCAGGAGGCCTATAACCGCGGCGTCGTTCCGTTCAAGACCTTCATGCTGCGCCATGTCCGCGAGAAGGACCTGATGCTGTTCATGGAGATGTCGCGCGAGCCTGCGCCGGCGACGCCGCAGGACATCCAGATCCAGGTCCTGGTGCCGGCCTTCATGATCTCGGAGCTCAGGCGCGCCTTCGAGATCGGCTTCCTGCTGTTCGTGCCCTTCCTGATCATCGACCTCGTGGTCGCCTCGATCCTGATGTCGGTCGGCATGATGATGCTGCCGCCGGTGACGGTGGCGCTGCCGTTCAAGCTGATTTTTTTCGTGCTGGTCGACGGGTGGGGGCTGGTCGCGGGGTCGCTGGTGAAGAGTTATGGGGTGTAGGTGGCGGATACCTCGGCTGGGCTCTACACCCGCCCCGGTCCCACACCCGCCGGCGCTCCCGCCCCCTGCGGCGCGCCTTGCGTCCCGCCCTCCGCCGGCGGCTCGCCTTTCGGCTTCTGCCGCACGGCGCTGGAATAGTTGGGATAGCGCTCGCGATAGGCCTGCATGAACTCCGTGAGCGTGTCGGAGCCCGCCGCCGTGCGCGCCATGTCGCGGATGTCGGTGGCGCTCGCGCGGCTTGCCCCGGTCACGAAGGCGAAGGTGCGGGCGTCGCTGCTCTGGGCCATCTTGGCCGCGAATTTGCTCCGTAGCCGGTCGAGCGAGAGCGCCTCGTCGGACATCACATAGGAGATCGCGGCGCGCATGACGTCGGCGCGTTGGGGGTCGGTCAGCGCCGCCGCCCCGCGCCAGCTTTCGCCGAGCAGGCGCTCATGCGCCTCGCCGGCCTCGCGCCAGCGCTTGCCGGTCCAGACGATATCGGCCTTCAGCCGGTCGACCTCCTTGCCCTTCTCGCCCTCCAGCAGGTCGAGCGCCTGGTCGGTGCGGGAGAGGTCCGAGAGCGCCTTGGATTCGAGCAGCAGCCGGGCGCGGCGGACATCCGTCGGCAATTCGATCAGCCGCGTCTCGTGCAGGGCGCGCACGGCCTCCGCCGGCTTGCCGTTCATCAGCGCGATCATCGCGAGCTTCGCCGCGACGGTGGAGCGCGCGGCTCCGGTCAGGCGCTTCTCCATCTGGTGGCGCAAAATCTCGCTGGCCTGGTCGAGCAGATCGAGTTCGACCAGCCGGTCGGCCAGCAACCTGGTGATCTCGTCGCCGCGCCGGCCGACGGGCAGGAATTCCTTGAAGTCGTAGAACAGCGCCAGCGCCTCGACGCGCGGCAGTTCGTCCGCGCCGCCGGCGCCGAACAGTTCGGCGAAGCGCTGCGCGGTCTCGTCATGCATGCGCCGGGTGAGCGGGTCCTCGGGGAAAACCTCGTTCGCCCGCCGGGCGGTCATGAAGGCCTCGCGCCAGCGCTTCTGCCCGGTGTAGAGCCGGCCGAGTTCGGCCAGCGCCTGAATCTCGAGATCGCCGCCGCGCCAGATGATCGAGACCGTCTCCAGCCGCGCGATCGCCTCGTCCTGCGTCAGGTCCGGGCGCTTTTCGGTCTGCGCCAGCCTGACGGCGCGCAGTTGCGCCTCGGCCGCGATCGGCCGGGCGTTCGAATCGAACAGCGACCTGTAGCCGTTCAGCGCGGCTTCGGGCCGGCCGCCGACGTCATCCAGCATCGCCCGCAGCAAGGCGAGCTGCGGCCGGTCGACGCGCTCGCTCGGCAGCGCGGCGAGCTTGCCGATCTCGCGCTCGGCCAGCGTCACATCCTGCTGCGCCAGCGCCGCGCGGATCCTGGCGGGACGCAGTTGCGCCTGGAGCTCGGCCGGGTAGCGGTCCAAGATCGCCTCGGCGCGGCTGAAGCCGGCGAGCGCCTGCGGATCGCGTCCCAGCCGCTGTTCGGCCAGCGCGCGCCACAGGCCCGCATCTCTGTCGTCGCGGATCGGCGCGGCGTCGAAGGCTGCGACGGCCGCCTCATCGCGGTGCATCCGCGCCGCGATCAGCCCCTTCAGGAACAGCGCCTCGCGATTCGTGCGCATCGCCGGGTCGTCGGCCATCAGCACCGAAAGCGGGCCGTTCGCCTCGGCGGTCAGGCCATTGGCGATGTAGAAGCGCGCCAGCCCCAGCCGCGCCTGCGATTTGCGGGCGCGCGAGGCGTCGGCGACGTCGGCCAGCAGCGCGCGCGCGCGGTCGCGCACCGCGCCGGTCTGGAGGCTCGCCCATTGATCGGGGTCGAAGAGCGGGGCGGGCGCATCGGGCGCGCCGTTGTCGTCTCCCTGCGCCGCATCCGCGGCGTCCGGCGTCACGGTCAGCCCGCCGGAACGGCCGATCCGGGCCTGATCGGTCGCGGCATGAACGACGATGTCGTCAGCGCGCGGCGTCACGGCGACGCCGTGGGCGGTCTGCGGCAGGGCGAATTCGACGAACTGGTAGGGCTTCGTCAGCGCCCGCACCGGGCCGAGCGCGGTGACGACCGCCATGGCGAGGCCGGACGGCCCGGGTTCGAGCCAGTGCACGCCGGTCATGCCGCTGATCGGCACCGCGACGACGGTCTGGTTGCGCTCGTCGACGCCGCGCTTCGGCGCGAGGGCGTCTGCCGGCGCGCCGGCCTGATCGCCCAGCGTCAACGTCCAGCCCGTGCCCTCGTCGACCAGCCGCGTCAGATGCTGGCGTGGGAGGCGCAGGCGGACCAGCGTGACCTTGCCTTCACGCGTCACCACGGCGCTCTCGACCAGCCCGGGCAGGGTCGCGTCGAAGGCGGCGGGGTCGATCGTGTCGCGCGTGTCGAACACCAGAGTGACGATGCCGGCGTCGACGAAGGCGGCGGCCCCGGTCGGGCGCGGAAAGCGGAAGGCGATGCGCCCGGCCTGGGCGTCGCCCGTCGCCTCGATCTTCACCGCCTGGGGCCCAGCGTCGGTCGCCACGGCAGGCGGGTTCGACCTGGCCGCCGGCGGCGTGGGGGCGGCGGCTGGTTTGTCGATGGCCGGAGCCGGGGACGCCGTCGCTGCCGGCGCGACGGGCGCGCCTGCGACGGGCTCTGCCGGTTGCTGCAGCGCGTCGACGGTCGCGGCGTCCGATTTGGCGGGGCGCAGCAGGTCGAGCACCAGTCCGTCCTCGTCTCGGAAGCTGCGAACGCGCCAGTCCGCCGGAAGGCCGAGCACGAGTTTCGTCGCATGCTCCTCCATCGCCGATGAGAGGAGCGACACGCCGTCGGGCAGGCTGGCGCGGATCGCGCCGGCCTCGATCGTCATCGGGGTGTCGAAGCTCAGCGTCAGTGTCCCGTCGGCCAGCGCCGGCGTCAGCGCCGTCTCGGGCGGCGTCTGGAACAGCAGGCGCTCCAGCGTCGGCAATGTCGCGGCGCGCAGCATCAGCGGTCGGCGCGGCGCGGGCGGTTGGCGTCCGGCGGCCTGGACACGCGCCTCGGCGAGGCGAAGCCGCTCGGCGAGCTGCGCGATCACCTCGGGCGGCGGGCCGGGCATCAGCCCGGTCCAGTTCTCCGGCAGGATGTCGATAAAGGCCTTGTCGCCCGCCTCGATCAGATTGGCGCGATAAGGCCGAGCCAGGGCAAAGCGCATGCCGCGCCGGTCGGGGTCGACCCGGGCGACGCTGATGTAGTCCGGCAGTTCCTTCGCGATCTTCGAGACGTCGACCGAGACCGGCCCGGCGAAAGCGACGGACAGCACGCCGTTGGCGACGCGGATGCGGGTCGGGGTGGTTTCGTCGAAGGAGAGCGCGATCCGCCCGAAGCCGGGCGCCATCGGCTCGCCGCGCAAGGTCGCGCTGGCGGCGAAGGCGGGCGCGCCGAGGCCCGCGCCGAGAGCGAGCGCGGCCAGTCCGATGCCGAAGCCGAGGGAACGCGGGACACGCAAACCGGGGAACTCACGCAACGCGACAGCCAGCGGGCGACGCGCCGGCGGCGCGGCGACCCGGAGGTGACGCTAGCGCGTCAAGGATAATGACGGGTTAAGGGGCTCAGCGCCGGGCCGGCGGGGCGATGGCCGGCAGTTCGTTGCCCGGCAGCGTCGCGACATCGGCCGGGCGCGCTTCACGCGGGCCGCGCGGGGCGGTCGCCAGCGCCACCGTCAGCTTCTCGGCGCGCTCGGGCGACATCGCTGCCAGCACGTCCGACATCTTGCGCGGATTCATCTGCTGGACCACCGGCAGCAAAACGTCGAGGCCGAGCCGATCGAAGACGCGGGCGGCGTCCTTGGGCTTCATCGCCTCGTACATGATGACGAGGTTCTTGATCGCCTTGGCCTCCTCCTCGGCGGGCTTTGCGCCGGGCCCCTCGGCCTTGTCCTCCATCGCCTTGAGGTCGCCGACGCGGCCGTCGAGCTTCTTCTCGGCGGTGTCGAGCAGGCGCTCGCGCATCTCGAGTTCGCGCATCCGCGCCTCGATCTCCTCGCGACGTTCGCTCAGACGCTCCAGGATGGCGCGCTCGGCCGGGGAGGCGGCCGCCGTCGTGCCGTTGACGACGCCGGCCTTGTTGCCGGGATTGTTCGCACGCGCGGCCTCGGCCTTCGCGGCGGCCTCGGCCTCGATTTCCTGCTTCCTGGTCGGCTTGTCGACCGAGCCGGTCGTCTCCGGGTCGAGAAAACTGTCCGGTGCATGCGCGCGGGCGATGACCTTGGCGAGGCCCCAGATTTCGGGCTCCGGTTTGCCGGCGCCGCCGCCCGAGGCGAAGGCGGCCTCGCTGACCGGCACCTTGCCGGGATAGGGCTCGGCCGTCCAGGCGAGCAGCTTCAGCGCCAGGAGGCCCATGGCGCCGAGGATGACAGCCGGGATCAGGCGCGGTTTCTCGATCACGCCGCCTGCCCCTCGAGGCGGCGGGCGGCGCGCAGGCGGATGGCGGCGGCCGATTCCGCCGCGCTCGCCATGCGCGACAGCGGGGTCGGCTCGGGCGGCGCCGGCTCGGCGGCCTTTGGCGCGACGAGGGTCGCGGCGCTGACGATCTGGCCGATGCGGTCCATCACGATCTGGCCGGCCTCGACCTGGGCGGCGAGGTCGGCGGCGTAGCGCTCGGCGGTGCGCAGGCGTTCGGCGAGCGTGCGGTCGCAGTCGCCGAGCGTCAGCTTGAGCCCGGCGATCGCGCGCTCGGCGGTGTCGGTCGCCGAGATCAGCGCGCCGATGGTCTGGCGCATGCCGGCCTCGTCGGCCTTCATCCGCTCGATGCGCCTGGCGAGGATGTAGCAGGTGATGATCGTCGCCACGAGAAGGGAGGCGACGAGGGCGTCGGCGATGAGGGTGATCGTCATGGCGTCGAAGTCCCGTCGCTCAGGAGGTGGGGCCGAGATGGCTGGTGACGCTGTCGAAGGCGGCGATGGTGGTCCTGGAGCGCCGCAGCGGGCTGACGACCTGGACGGCGATCTTGTCGTCGACGCGCCCGATGCGGCCCTCGCTGACGATGAAGTCGCCGCAGCGCAGGCCGACGACCGAATCCGGCCGCGTGTCGAACATCAGCGTGTCGCCGATCTCGAGCTTCATGACCCGCTTCAGCGGCATCCTGGTTTCGTGCAGCACGCAGGTCACCGCGACGTCGGCCTGCCAGACTTCGGTGGCGAGATGGTTCTCCCAGATCGAATCACGGCCGAGCTTCTCACCCATGAAGCTTTCGAGCAGCAGTTCGCGGATCGGCTCGATCGTGGCGTAGGGCAGGAGCAGGTGCAGCACGCCGCCGCGACCCTCCATGTCGAATTTCAGCTCCACCCGGATCGCGGCATTCGCCGGGCGCGAGATCGAGACGAAGCGCGGGTTCGATTCGATGCGATCGACCGTGAAGGTCACCGGCGAGAGCGGGCGGAAGGCGGCCTCGGCGTCGCTCAGGATCAGCGCGATGACGCGCTTGAGCAAATTGATCTCGATCGAGGTGAAGGGTCGGCCGTCGACGCGCGGGGCGGGCTGGCCGCGGCGACCGCCGAACATGGTGTCGAGCACCGAATAGATCAGCGAGGATTCGATGGTGATCAGGCCGAAATTGTCCCATTCCTCGGCCTTGAAGACCGAGAGCATCGAGGGCAGCGAGATCGAGTTGATGTAGTCGCCGAAGCGCACCGAGCGGATGCTCTCGAGCGAGACCTCGACATTGTCGGTGAAGAAATTGCGCAGGCTGGTCGAGAGCAGCCTGACCATGCGCTCGAAGATGATTTCGAGCATCGGCAGCCGCTCATAGGCGACCGAGCCGGAATCGACGATGGCCTGGATGCCGTTGCGGGCGTCCTTGTCGTCGCCGGCGGAGAAACCGAGCATCGTGTCGATTTCGTCCTGCGACATCAGGCGGTCGGTGCCGCCCTCCGGCTCGCCGTCCTCCTCCACCATGTCAGGCATGGTGGCCCATTCGGCCGCCATGCCCTCCGGGGTCAGCGGCTCGTCCTTGGGTTTGCCCGTGGCTGGATCGAGATCGTCGGTGCTCATGATGCGGAGATCGTCTCTGGCATGGCGTGGTTGGCGGGCGGTGTCGCGATCGGCCGGTCGCCGGTCACTGCACCAGCAGTTCCTTGAACAGGACCGCGTCGATTTTCGCCGGATGGACCGTGACGTTGACGCGGCGCAGCAGTTCCTCCTTCAGCCGGTAGATCCCGGCCGAGCCTTCGAGGTCGGCGGGCCGCAACTCGCGCATGAAGACCTGGAAGGCGTCCTCGACGCGCGGCAGCAGCGGCTTGATCTCGTCGGAGACCTTGGCGTCGGCGATCTCGAGCACGACCTTGATCTTGATGATCGGCTTGCGCTCCGGCTGGCCGCCATTGGAGATTCCGATCATCATGTCCTTCATCTCGACGAAGGCGGCGGGCTTCCTGGCGGCCTTCGCCATCTCGGCCGCGGCCATCTGTTCGGCCGAGGGCTTCTTCAGGAAGAAAAACCAGCCGCCGCCTCCGAGCGCCGCCAGCGCGACGACGCCGCCGATCATGATCAGCTTCTTCCTGCCGCCTTTCGGCGCGGCCTCGGCCTCGACGTCCTCGTCCTCGGTCTTGCTGGGCTTCTTCGACATTTCGGCGACGCCTCGGATCGGGCCTGCGGCATGACGGAGCCGCCCCTTCCGTCACCCTGCGCAATCACGGTTAACGCGTCGTTAAGGGCGGCAGGTTTTGCCGGGTCGTTTCTGCCTGTCGACGCCGTTCTGCCGGGTTCCAGCGAACAGCGGAAGCTTCATATAATCTATATAAATCAATATGATAGTTGGAATTAACCATGCTGGCATGCCGCTTGCGGAGATCGGGCTGCCATCGCTGCGCTGGGGAGCGTCGAAGCGGCGGCGGGACAAATCGGGAGACACGCCGTGGAGAACGCGCTTCTCGTCGGCCTCTCGCGCCAGATGGCTCTGGCGCGCGAGCTGGACGTCATCGCCAACAACGTCGCGAACATCGGCACGAACGGCTTCAAGTCGCGCTCGGCGCGCTTCAATGAATTCCTGATGCCGGTGGCGAGCGCCGAGAGCTTCCGCCTGCCGGACCGCAAGCTCTCCTACGTCATCGACAAGGGCACGCCGGTCGACCTGTCGCAGGGCGCGCTCGAGCGCACCGGCAATCCGCTCGATGTGGCGCTGCGCGGCGACAACTATCTCGTCGTCCAGTCGCCCAATGGCGAGCGCTATACCCGCGCCGGGTCGCTCGCCGTCAACGCCCAGGGTCAGCTCGTGACGCAGACCGGGCTGCCGGTTCTGGGCGAGGGCGGGCCGATCCAGTTCGGGCCCGGCGAGACCGACGCGAGGATCGCCGCCGACGGCACGGTGACCACCGATCAGGGCGTGCGCGGCAAGCTGCGCCAGGTGCGCTTCGACAATCCCCGGGCGTTGAGCAGCGAGGGAAACAACCTGTTCTCCTCCGCCGCGCCAGCGCAGCCCGCCGGCCCGCAGGCCAGGGTCGAGCCCGGTGCGATCGAGGGCTCGAACGTCAAGGCGGTGCTCGAGATGACGCGGCTGATGGAAGTCCAGCGCTCCTATCAGAGTATCGCCAACATGCTGAGCAAGTCCGACGAATTGCGGCAGAAGGCGATCACCCGCCTCGCCGATCAGCAAGCCTGACGCGGAAAGGAGCAAACCGATGCGCGCCCTGCAGACCGCCGCGACCGGCATGATGGCCCAGGAGTTCAACGTCCAGGTCATCTCCAACAACATCGCCAACGTGCGCACCACCGGCTACAAGCGCCAGCGCGCGCATTTCCAGGACCTTCTCTACGAGAATTTCCGGCGCGCCGGCTCGGCCACCTCCGACCAGAACACGCAGGTTCCGGCCGGCACCTTCATCGGCTCCGGCGTCAAGACGGTCTCGACCGGCCGCGTCATGACGCAGGGCAACCTGACGCCGACCGAGAAGCAGTATGACCTCGCCATCCGGGGCGAGGGCCTGTTCCGCATCCGCATGCCGGATGGCCGCACCGCCTATTCGCGGGACGGCTCGTTCGATCTCGATTCGCAGGGGCAGCTCGTCACCCGCGACGGCTACCAGGTCGAGCCCGGCATCACGATCCCCAACAACGCAACCAGCGTTTCGATCAACGCGCAGGGTACGGTCGAGGTGCAGGTGCCCGGCCAGACCGCGCCGCAGCAGCTCGGCCAGATCCAGCTCGCGCGCTTCATCAACAAGGTCGGGCTGGAATCGATCGGCGACAACCTCTTCGTCGAGACGGCCGCCTCGGGCCAGGCGATCGACGGCTTCGGCGGCGGCGAGGGTTTTGGCACGCTCCAGCAGAACTACCTCGAGGAGGGCAACGTCCAGGCGGTGACGGAACTCTCCTCCCTGATCGCGGCGCAACGCGCCTACGAGATGAACTCCAAGATCATCACCGCCGCCGACCAGATGATGTCGGCGACGACCCAGATGTTCCGCGGCTAGGGCAGTGAGAGAGCTGATGATCCGTTCGCTGACCTCCATCGCGGCCCTTCTGTTCGCCGGCGCCGGCCTCGCCGCCCAATCCGAACCCGCGCCGGTCGCCGTCGCGGCGCTGTCCGCCGGGGGCAGCGCTGCCGCCCCTGTGACTCGGAAGGCGATGCTGCGGCCCGAACTGACGATGACCCGCGACCTCATCGCCTTCGGCGACCTGATCTCCGGACTGTCGAGGGAGGCCGCCGCGACGCCGGCCTTCAGGGCGCCGGCGCTGGGCGAGACCGGGACCATCCAGGTCGCCCGCATCGTCGAGGCGGCGAAGGCCGCCGGCGTGATCCGCGACGGCTCCGATCTCGAAAGCCGCGGCTTCGCCCAGGTCGTGGTGACGCGGGCGGCGCGACGCCTCGTCTCCGCCGATCTGGAGGCTGCCGTGAAGACCGGCCTGCAGGAGCGCTTCGGCGTCGACGCCCGCGCCTTCGCGCTGGCGGTCGACGGCGGCGCGCCAGCCATCGCTGTCGAGCCCGAACTGACCGGCGAGGTCGCCGTGCTCGATCTCGGCTACGATCCGCGCTCGCGTCGCATCCATGGTCGCGTCACGGTGCCGGGCTCGATGGCGCTCAGGCTGAAGCCGGTGCGGATCACGGGCCAGCTCGTCGAGACCGTCGAGGTCGTGGCGCCGCGGCGTGCTATCGCGCGCGGCGAGACCCTGACTGCGGCCGACCTCACCGTCGAGCGCCGTCCGCGCGATGGCCAGTCGGGCGAGCTGATCGCCGATCTGCGCGGCGCCGTCGACAAGGTGGCGCGCCGGGCCCTGGCAATCGGCCTGCCGCTGCGCGCCGGCGATGTCCAGCGCGAGGAAATCGTCGGCAAGGGCGACCTCGTCACCATTGTCTACGAATCGCCGGGACTGATGATCACCATGCGCGGCCGGGCCGGTGAGGCCGGCGCGATGGGCGATGTCGTCACCGTCACCAATCCCCAGTCCAAGCGCGTGCTGCAGGGCACGGTGAGCGGGCCGGGCCGGATTTCGGTCCAGACCACGAACGCCGGCCGCGTCGCGCGCGCGCCCTGACCCCAGTTGCGGAAAGCTCGAACCATGACCATGCGCAACCCTCTCAGACTGACCGGCCTGCTGGCGCTCGGCGTCGCGCTCAGCGCCTGCGGCGCCGCCGACCGTCTCGCCAATGTCGGTCGTGCGCCGGTGCTCTCGCCGATCGAGGACCCGACCTCGGCCAAGGGCTACAAGCCGGTGCAGATGCCGATGCCGGCGGTGGAGCATGCCTCCTTCGCTCCGAATTCGCTCTGGCGCACCGGCTCGCGCGCCTTCTTCAAGGACCAGCGCGCTAGGCTGGTCGGCGATCTCGTGACGGTGAAGGTCAAGGTCACCGACCGGGCCCAGCTCGACAACACGACCAAGCGGACGCGCAAGAGCGGCGAGGATCTCGGCGCCGAGAACATCTTCGGCTTCGAGACCAAGGTCGACAAGTTCCTGCCCAACGGCGCCAATGCCGGCTCGCTGCTCAAGCTCGATTCCGAGGGCTCGCATGAGGGCTCGGGTTCGGTGCGCCGGGCCGAACAGCTCGCCACCAATGTCGCGGCGGTGGTGACCCAGACCTTGCCGAACGGCAATCTGGTGATCGAGGGCAAGCAGGAGATACGAGTCAATTTCGAGGTCCGCGAGCTGATCGTCGCCGGCGTGATCCGGCCCGAGGACATCGAATCGGACAACACGGTCGATTCCAGCAAGATCGCCCAGGCCCGGATCGCCTATGGCGGGCGCGGCCAGATCTCGGACGTCCAGCAGCCGCGCTACGGCCAGCAGGTCATGGACATCCTGCTACCCTTCTAGACCCTCGCAGCTCCACAACAATCCCGAACGGCGCGGAACGCTCCCCGCATTCCTCCGCGCCGTCCGGCGGGCGGTCTCTCCCGAGCCGCCTTTTCTCCCGGCCGCAAGCCACGCTCCCCAGGCTTTTCAGGCTTCCGGCCAAAAAAGAAGCCCTGCGCCTCCCGCGCAGGGCTTCGCCATGTCGACCGTGCGGTCGGCGGCTCAATCGTCGCGGAACACCCGCTCGTTGCGCTCGTGGCGTTCCTGGGCCTCGAGCGAGAGCGTCGCGATCGGGCGTGCCTCGAGACGCTTCAGCGAGATCGGCTCGCCGGTGTCCTCGCAATAGCCATAGGAACCTTCGTCGATGCGGGCGATGGCGGCGTCGATCTTGGCGATGAGCTTGCGTTGGCGGTCACGGGCGCGCAGTTCGATGGCGCGGTCGGTCTCGGAGGAGGCGCGGTCGGCGATGTCGGGGTGGTTCTCGTTCTCGCTTTGCAGATTGACCAGGGTGTCCTTGGCTTCCCGGAGGATCTCGTTCTTCCAGTCCATCAGCTTGCCGCGAAAATACTCGCGCTGGCGCTCGTTCATGAACGGTTCGTCGTCGGAGGGTTTGTAGTCCGGCTCGAGGGTGATCTGTTTCGACATAGGCGCACTCTCTGAGTTGGTCGTCCGGCCTGCGCCCAGCGACTCCGCCGTGGCAGGCCCGCCGATTTGGCGTCCTTATAGCGATGGACTTCCGTTGGAACAATCGCATTGGCGGACGTATGCACCGCGCAGGCGAACACGTTGCCTCGACCGGCAAAAATCCTCTCGCGTAGAGAGAGATAGCTCGACTGTCTCGGACGCGCCCGGGTGAGCGCGGCGGCGGTTCCGGCCTCGACTGAACCGGCCGGGCCGCGTCGATCATGCGTATGACCGAGACGCGCAGCCGGCTTGCGATTCTCCGGCCGGCCGGCTGCGGCTGCCAGCGGCCGACGCAGTCGTTGCGTGGACCTGCGGCCGCAGGCCGGGCCCGATCGAGGAGTGGGCCCCTCGTCGAGGCGGAGCGGAAAGGGCGAGGTTCGCCGGCCGCCATCGGCGGCGCATCCCTCAGAACTGGAAGTAGATGAACTCGTAATTGGCGTCGTCGCCGATCTTGAGCAGCACGAAGACGAAAAGCGCGGCGGCCAGAAGCGCGATCCAGCGGGCCGGCGTAGCCCTGTGGACCAGCGCCCACGCCGTGGGGCCCAGCATGGCGAAGGCTGCGGCCGGCAGCAGCGCCCGCCATTTGAAGCCGGAGCCGAGCGGGGCCATGCCGAACAGGCCCTTGTAGATCGCCAGCGCCGCCTCGAAACTGGTTGCGCGGAACAGCACCCAGCACAGGGCGACGAAGACGAAAGTCAGGAGCCAGCCGAGGACCGCCGGCATCGGCCAGCCTGCGCGCCGCCAGAACAGTGCTGCGATCAGCGCCAGCCCGTGAGCCACGCCCCAGGCGACGAAGGTCAGCCCCGCGCCATGCCAGAGCCCGCCCAGCGCCATGGTCGCGAACAGCGCCCAGACCTGGCGAGGCAGGCCATGGCGCGAGCCGCCGAGCCAGATGTAGAGATAGTCGCGCAGGAAGCGCGACAGCGTCATGTGCCAGCGCCGCCAGAAATCCTGGATCGAACTCGCGCGGTAGGGCGTCTCGAAATTCGGCGGCAGCACGACGCCGAAGAGCAGCGCAAGCCCAAGCGCCATGTCGGTGTAGCCGGAGAAATCGAAATAGATCTGGAAGGTGAAGGCGAGCGTCGCCTGCCAAGCCTCCGCGACGCTGATGACGCTGCCCGCCGCGGCCGCGGCGAAGACCGGATTGGCGTATTCCGCAAGCGGATCGCCGAGCAGCACCTTCTTGGCCAGGCCGAGCGTCAGCAGCAAGAGCCCGCGTCCGACACGTTCGATGGCGTCGGCGCGCGCATAGGGCCGCTCGTCGAACTGGTGCATGATCTCGCGCCAGCGCACCAGCGGCCCGGCCAGCACCTGCGGAAAGAAGGCGATGTAGAGCCCGTAGCGCACCAGATCGTAGCGCGGCGCCTCGCCCCGGCGCAGGTCGGTCAGGTACATGACGTGGTGGAAGGTGAAGAAGGAGATGCCGAGCGGCAGCGCCAGATCGAATTTCGGCGCGGGCAATCCCGGAATCATCACAAGCAGATCGGCGAAGAAGTTCAGATATTTGAACAGGCCGAGGACGGCGAGGTTGCCTGCAATGGCGAGTGTGATCAGCCAGCCGGCGCGGCTCTTCTGGAAGGCTTCGGCCACCAGCCAGTTGAGGACGATCGAAAGGGCCAGCAGCGGCACGAAGCGCCAGTCCCAGTAGCCGTAGAAGGCGAAGGACAGCGCGAGCAGCAGCGGCAGCCGCGTCTGCGACGCGAAGCGCTCGGCAAGCCAGTGCAGCCCGAGCGCGAGCGGCAGGAAGGCGAGCAGGAAGGCGAAGGAGTTGAAGAGCATCGTGCCGGCGGCGCTGCGGGAAGCGCCGGGTTAGCGGATTGCCGCGCGGATGTCATGCCGGGGCGACTGATTCCACCGGTGGCTTGCAGGCTCTCACAACGGAATGTTGTCGTGCTTCCGCCAGGGCCGCTCGACGCTCTTGGTCCGCAGCATCGCCAGTGCCCGCGCGATCCGCCGCCGCGTCGAATGCGGTAGGATGACCTCGTCGACATAGCCGCGTTCGGCCGCGACGAAGGGCGACATGAAGCGGTCCTCATATTCCTTTGTCTTGGCCGCGATGCCATCCGCGTCCATGCCACGAAAGATGATCTCGACCGCGCCCTTGGCGCCCATCACCGCGATCTGCGCCGTCGGCCAGGCGTAGTTCACATCCGCGCCGATATGTTTCGAGGCCATCACGTCATAGGCCCCGCCAAAGGCTTTTCGCGTGATCACGGTGACCAGCGGCACGGTGCATTCGCTGTAGGCAAAAAGCAGCTTCGCGCCGTGCTTGATCAGCCCGCCATATTCCTGCGCCGTGCCGGGCAGGAAGCCCGGCACGTCGACGAAGGTGACGATCGGGATCTCGAAGGCGTCGCAATAGCGCACGAAACGCGCGGCTTTCCGCGAGGCGTCGGAATCGAGCACGCCGGCCAGCACCATCGGCTGGTTCGCGACGACACCGACCGTGCGGCCCTCGATGCGGCCGAATCCGGTGACGATGTTGCCGGCATAGGCCTGCTGGATCTCGAAGAAATCGCCCTCGTCGAGCGTCTTCCGGATCAGCTCCTTGATGTCATAGGGCTTGTTCGGGTTGTCCGGCACCAGCGTGTCGAGGCTCATGTCGACGCGGTCGGGCACGTCGAAGCTCGGCCATTCCGGCGGGCCTTCGGTGTTGTTGGCGGGCAGGAAATCGATCAGCCGGCGCACCTGCAGCAGCGCCTCGACATCGTTCTCGAACGAGCCGTCCGCCACCGAGGATTTCGAGGTGTGGACCTTGGCCCCGCCGAGCTCCTCCGACGTCACGGTCTCGTTGGTGACGGTCTTCACCACCTCGGGGCCGGTGACGAACATGTAGCTCGTGTCGCGCACCATGAAGATGAAATCGGTCATCGCCGGGGAATAGACGTCGCCGCCGGCGCAGGGGCCCATGATCACCGAGATCTGCGGGATCACGCCCGAGGCCGCGACATTGCGCTTGAACACCTCGCCATAGCCGCCGAGCGCCGCCACGCCCTCCTGGATGCGCGCGCCGCCGGCGTCGAACAGGCCGACGATCGGCGCGCGCATCTTCAGCGCCATGTCCTGAATTTTTATGATCTTCTGGGCGTGCGTCTCGGAGAGCGAGCCGCCGAAGACCGTGAAATCCTTGGAGAAGACGAAGACGGTGCGGCCGTTGACCGTGCCCCAGCCGGTGACGACGCCGTCGCCGGGGATCTTCTCGGCCTTGTCCATGCCGAAATCGACGCAGCGGTGCTGCACGAACATGTCGAACTCCTCGAAGGAGTCGCGGTCGAGCAGAAGTTCGACCCGCTCGCGCGCGGTCAGCTTGCCGCGCTTGTGCTGCGCCTCGACGCGGCGCTCGCCGCCGCCCTGTCGCGCGCCCTCGCGCCGGTCTTCGAGCTGTTCGAGAATGTCTTTCATCGCGCGCCCCGGCCTGCGAACTGGTCTGCCTCGTCCGGATTAAGCGGAGGATGCGCCGCTGTCCATCGCGAGCGGCTCAGTCCTTTTGCGAGGTCGGGCCAGACCCGGAGTTCCCCTGGTCTTGGTGCGGCGTGCTCAGCCGGTAGCGGCAATGCGTGATCTCCTCGCCGCGCGAGCGCGAGCCTCTGGTTACCGTGTCGAGCGCGCGGAAGCCGAGTTTCAGGAGCACCACGCCGGAGGCGGCGTTGTCGGCGGCATGTCCCGAGCGCAGGGTCGACAGGCCGACGGGTCCGAAAGCGAAAGCGACCACGGTGCGGGCCGCCTCGAACGCGTAACCCTGGCCCCATGCGGCTCGCTCGAACCAATAGCCCAGTTCGCCTTCGTCATTCGCGATCCCGTCGATATCGACCAGCCCGATCATTTCCCGATCGCGCTCGACCGCGAAACGATAGGCCTCGCCGGCGGCCCATTCGCGCGGGTGGTCGGCGAACCAGCGGCCGATTTCGACGCGATCAGGCGGGAATGAAGCCATGCGCAGCATTTTCGTGACCGCCCAGTCCGACTGGATTTCGAATGCGCGGTCGGCGTCGGATGGTTCGGTGGGTCGCAATACGAGCCGCGCGGTGTCCAGCCGGAGATGAGGAACCGGCATCAGCCCTGCCTCAGCAGCAGCGCCGCCGCATCGAACTCCGCCCTGCGGATGGCGCGGCGCTCGGCCGCCTCCTCGTCCTGACCCCAGATCTCGATCTGGTAGTCTTCGTCGCAATGGGCGGCTGTCCAGGTCTCGTCCTCGCTCAGCCTTCCGTCGGCCAGCGCCAGCATCAGGATGGTCGAGCCCGTCAGCGTCATGACGTTGTGCGCGCCAGCGAGCGCCAGCGGGGCGGGGATCGCCGCCACGCGGCTCATGACGGCGTCGAGCGTCGTTGCGGGCTGCGAGGCGAACATCACGCCCTGAGCCAGCATGAAGCGCGCGCCGAGCGCGGCCTCCGCGTTCCGCAGGATCGGATTCCAGACCGCGTCCTGGCGTTCGACGAGTTCATGCGGCTCGGCCGCGCGGTAGCAGAGCGCGTCCGAGCCGGCATAGCGCACGATTTCGGCGCGCACCGCCTCATGCTGGTCGGCGACGCCGTCCAGCGCCGAATTGACCAGCCGGGTCAGCGGCATCCGGGCGGGGTCGATGGTTCCGGTCTGCGCCTGCCACTCGGCGGCCAGGGCGTCAGCAACAGGGCGGGAGGAGATGGCCAGCGGGTTTCGCGCCGGCGTCCGGGCGGTGCGCCCGTCGAGCGCGACATGGAACAGCCCGTCACGCTGCAACACCGCGGCGCTCTCATAGAAGCGCGTCGGCAGGGCGTTGCGCATCGCCTTCTGCGCGGCGGCGACGGGGTCGGGCTGGCGCTGGCCGGCCGCGCCGAAGCGGGCGAGGAAATCATCGGTCGACATGGGCGGCGCTGTAGCATGCCGCGCCGACGCGGTCAGCCGCCACGGATGTCGCGCCAGGCCGGCCTTGCATTCGCGAAGGGCAGGGCGGTGGCGGCATGGACGCCGCGTGCGATCGCGCGCGCCAGCACGTCCGCCGCCGCGGCGCAGAGTTCGGTGAGGCCGTGGGCGTCGGAGGGCGCGCCGGCATGGCCCGTCGCCGCAGCGAAGACGACATCGCCGTCGAGCGGAGCGTGGGCCGGGCGCAGGGCTCGCGCAAGCCCGTCATGGGCGGCGAGCGCGAGGCGCTTGCACTGCGCCTTGGTCAGCACCGCGTCGGTGGCGACGAGCGCGATCGTGGTGTTCTGGCCGGGGCCGCCCTTGAAGCGGGGCGCGAGGTCGTCCGGCGCGATGGTTTTCGGCCAGCCGAGGCCTCCGAACTCGCCATCCCGCTCATAGGCGCCAGCCCAGAAATGGCGGCCGTCGCCGATGGTGGCGGAGCCGACCGCGTTGACCGCGACGAGCGCGCCGACGATGTGACCGGTGGCGGCGCGTGCGCTGGCCGAGCCGAGGCCGCCCTTCAGGTTCTGCGTCGTCGCGCCAAACCCGGCGCCGGCGGTCCCGAGCGCGAAAGCCGGCCCGGCCGCCTGCGCGGCGAGAGCGCCGAGCCCGCGGTAGGGCGCTTCCGCGCCGCCATTCGTCCAGGGCTTCGCGCCGCCGTTGATCAGGTCGAACAGGATCGCCTGCGGCACGATCGGAACATGCAGGCCGCCGACCGGAAAGCCGCGGCCCTGCTGCGCCAGCATTGCAAGCACGCCGTCGGCTGCCGAAAGTCCCCAGACCGAGCCGCCAGACAGCGCGATGGCGTCGACATGCTGGACGGTCATCTCCGGTTCGAGCAGGCTGACGTCGCGGGTGCCGGGCGCGCCGCCGAGCACGGCGACGGAGGCCACCGTCGGCCGCTCGAACAGCGCCACGGTGACGCCGGTGGCCGCGACGGCGTCATGCGCGTTGCCGACGAGGACGCCGCGGACATCGGTGATGAGATTGCGCATCTGGGAAAAGCCGGCGGGAGACGAGAACCTCGCGCTGCGTCGCGCGTTCTACCGACATTACGATCTTTTCATGCTTGCGCCATCGGCGGGTCAGGGCGGCGCGGGCATCGTGGCGTCATCGTGAACCGGCTTTTCGAGACCCGCGCAGCGACCGAACCGTTCGATCTGGATCCAAGGGAGACATCGCATGAAACGCATTGCCCTGATCGCCGCCTCGTCGGCTGCCGCGCTGGCCGCGACCTTCGCCATCGCGCAGCCCCAGCCCCAGCCCCTGCCGCAGGCAGGCTCCGATCGTGACACGGTTCGCGAGCAGCGCGCCGAGACGCGCGAGCAGCGCCGCACCGAGTGGCGCGAGCGCCGCGCCGAGCGGATGGAGGCACGCATGAACGAGCGCCTCGCCAAGCTGCGCACCGACATGAAGCTCAATCCCGATCAGGTGCCGCTGTTTGAGAATGTCGAGCGCGTCATCAAGAGCACGGCCGAAAAGCGTCGCGAGGCCTGGACCGCGATGCGCGAGCAGCGCCAGACCATGCGCCACGCCGATTTGATGGAACGGCTCGACCTGATGACGAATCGCAGCGCCGAGCGCGCCGCGCGTAACAAGGAGCTGAGCGACGCCGTGCGCCCGTTCTGGACCACGCTGAGCGACGAGCAGAAGACCGTGGCGCGCGCCGCCATGCGCGAGGCGATGGCGGAAGGCCGTAACCGGATGGAGCGGATGCGCGAGCGCATGGAAGAGCGCCGCGACCGCTATAACCGTCATGACGACGACGATCGCGGCCCGCGCCGCTGGCGCGACCGTGACCGCGGCGGCGATTGGGATCGCCGCGGCTGAGGCGGATTTCGAGTATTGGGTTGAGGAAGGGGCGGCTCGTCGGAGCCGCCCCTTCCGATTTCACGGGTCGATGAAGCCCCTGCCAGATCGCGACCGCTTCAGGTCCCGACGGCGTCCTTGACGCATTTGTTGGTGAAGCTCGTCTTCGCCGCGCCGGCGAGCTTGCGGTCCGCCGCCTGCTTGTCGCAAGCCGCGCCGGCATCCTTCTCGCATTTCGTCAGGAAGCTGGTCTTGGCCGCACCGGCGAGCTTCTTGTCGGTGGCCTGTATCGAGCAGCTTTGCGCCTGCGCGTGGGCGAGGCTGGAGAGGCAGGTCAGAGCGAGCGCCGCGATCAACGTCTTCATGGTTGTCTTCCCTCCCGAGGCTGGGACGCTCAGAGGTAGCTGAGTCGCATCAGGCTGTCAGTGGGGCTCCGATGTTCGCGGTAAACGCTGCCAGCGCCGAAAAATCATGGAAAACAGCAGTTTACCATAATTGTTCAAATTGAGTTCATTGTTACGGGCCTACCGTCCGGCTCATGCCTTCGCCGATGATATGCCTTGGCCCATGACATGCGTTCGCCAATGACATGCCCTTGCCCATGAGGTGAGTCATGAAGACATCCCTGCCGGTCTGGCTGATGCGCGGCTTCATCGCCTCGGTCTTCTTTCTCTGCCTGCTCGGTCCCTACGGCATCTCGATCCTGATCGGCTGCCTCGGGCTGGGCTGCTATCTCTTTCGCGACGAGGCCGGCTCGCATCTGTGAGCGGCCACCGACCGCGCCGCTGCGCGCAAAAGAAAAGGGCGGCTCGCGAGAGCCGCCCTTTCATGATTCCGATCAGGCGCTTGTGGCCTGACGCTGCGAGTTTGAATCAGCGCGAATAGAACTCGATCACCAGATTCGGCTCCATCTGCACCGCATAGGGCACGTCCGTCAGGGTCGGCGTGCGGGTGAAGGTGGCGGTCGATTTGTTGTGGTCGGCGTCGAGATAGTCCGGCACGTCGCGCTCGGCGAGCTGGGCCGATTCGATCACGAGGGCGAGCTGGCGCGAGCTCTCCTTGACCGCGATCACGTCGCCCGGCTTGACCTGATAGGAGGCGATGTTGACGCGCTTGCCGTTGACCGTGACATGGCCGTGGTTGACGAACTGGCGCGCCGCGAACACCGTCGGCACGAACTTGGCGCGGTAGATCACGGCGTCGAGACGGCGCTCGAGCAGGCCGATGAGGTTCTCGCCCGAATCGCCCTTGAGGCGGATCGCCTCGGCGTAATAGCGGCGGAACTGCTTCTCCGAGATCGAGCCGTAATAGCCCTTCAGCTTCTGCTTGGCGCGCAGCTGCGTGCCGAAGTCGGACGGCTTGCCCTTGCGGCGCTGGCCGTGCTGGCCGGGGCCGTACTCGCGGCGGTTGACCGGGGATTTCGGACGGCCCCAGATGTTCTGACCGAGACGGCGGTCGATCTTGTACTTCGCCTCATGGCGCTTCGACATATCGCGTGTCCTCTTGAGTTCGCGAGGTGAGGACCGCGCCCTCCTGCTCCTCCGGGGAGGCGACAGATCCGGCTCTATCGAGAGCGGATCACGGGTGCGGAAAAAGCCGCGCGGGCCTTCTCAGACCCGCGCGACGCCGGCTTAGAACCATGCGGGAGGGGGTTTGTCAAACCGGAGTGGCCGCTTCGCCCTATCGAAGGGCGCGGGGAACCCTCTCCCGGAGGGAGAGGGCAGGGTGAGGGGTCGGCCGTTTGACACCGTGGCTGTGACCTCACCGCTGCGTCGGTTGGGTTCAAGCCTCACTGGTCCAGGGGCCGACACCTCACCCCTGCCCCTCTCCTCACAGGAGAGGGGTTCCCCGCGCTTAGTTGACCATCGGCAGCGGCTCGATCTCGATGCGCGCCAGGCCGTGGCCCGCCAGCGCGATCCGGAGCGGGCCGGTCAGGTTGGCGGCGCTGGTGAAGAGCGCCGTGGTTTCGGCGGGCAGTCCCATGGCGTTCGGTTCGATCGGCCCGAGCAAGGCCCCGACCCGCCTCGCGATCGCCGGCGCGGGGTCGATCCAGGCGACCTCCCAGGGCGCGAGCCGCTTCATCCGTTCCAGCAGCAGCGGATAATGCGTGCAGGACAGGGTCACGACATCGGTGCGCGCGCCGCCGCGCGTGATGAAGCAGGGCGCGATCTCGGCGCGGATCGCGTCGTCGTCGACCGGCTCGCCCTTCAGCGCCGCCTCGGCGAGCCCGGCCAGGCGCGTCGAGCCTACAAGGGTGACGGCGCAATCGGCCGCATAGGTCGCGATCAGCCCGCGCGTATAATCGCGTGCGACCGTGCCCGGCGTCGCCAGCACCGAGATCAGGCCGGTTCTCGTCAGGGCGGCCGCCGGCTTGATCGCGGGCACCGTGCCGACGAAGGGGATCGGGAAGCGCGCCCGCAGCGCCGGCAGCACCAGCGTCGAGGCGGTGTTGCAGGCGATCACCACGAGATCGGGATGGCAGCGGGCGACCAGCGCCTCCATCACGGCGAGCACCCGCTCGACCAGCGCCTGCTCGCCCAGCCGGCCATAGGGGAAGCCGGCATTGTCGGCGGCGTAGACCAGGGTCGCATGGGGATGGGCCGCCATCACGGGGGCGAGCACGGTCAGCCCGCCGAGACCGGAATCGAAGACGAGGATGGTGGGCCGCCGCTGCGGCAGCGCCGCGGCGCTGCAAGCCGCCCCCGCCATGAGGTCGAGGGGCGCGCGGTCGAGAGGCGTGTGATCGAGATGCATGCGTGCGGCCTTGCCGGCATGGGAAACATCCATTCGGCCGGAAACCGGTTAAGGCGCGGTCAACGACACCTTGCCGGGCCTCTCCCAATTTAGTTGACTCAGTCCACTAATATCCATGATGCTGTGTGCGGGGGAGCGAGCCATGCACGCCATCGACACGCCAGAGATCGCGGCGATCCGCCGCTTCAACCGTTTCCATACGCGCTGGGTCGGCGCGCTCGGGGGCAGCCTGCACGGCTCTGGCTTCGCGCTGACGGAGGCGCGCGTGCTCTACGAACTGGCGCAGCGCGATGGTTGGCTCGCCAGTGAACTCGCCCGCGATCTCGGGCTCGATCCGGCCTATCTCTCGCGCATCCTGAAACGCTTTTCCGCCTCCGGCTGGCTGCTTCGCGAGCGCTCGCCGCAGGACGGCCGGGCGCAGCGCCTGCGGCTGACGGAAACGGGGCGGGCCGCCTTCGCGCCGCTCGACGCGGCCTCGCGCGGTCAGGCCGAGACGATCCTGTCGCGGCTCGACGCGAACCGGCGCGGCACGCTGGTCGCGGCGCTGTCGCAGGCGCAGGCGCTGCTGTCGGGCGAGCCGCCGGCCGCCTCCGCCGTGGCTCTCCGCACGCATCGCCCAGGCGATATCGGCTGGGTCGTTTCGGCCCATGGCCGGCTCTATGCGCAGGATTATGGCTGGGACGACAGCTTCGAGGCGCTCGTCGCCGAGATCGCGGCGGGCTTCCTGCGTGATTTTCGGCCGGAGCGGGAGCGCTGCTTCATCGCGGAGGTCGGCGGCGCGCCGGCGGGCTCCGCCTTCGTGGTGCGCGAGAGCGGCGAGGTCGCGAAGCTCAGGCTGGTGCTGGTCGAAAGCTGGGCGCAGGGGCTCGGCCTCGGCAAACGGCTGGTGCGCGAGGCGATCGGCTTTGCCCGGGCCGCCGGCTACCGGCGGATGACGCTGTGGACCAACGACATCCTGCACGCGGCCCGCGCGATCTATGTCGCGGAGGGCTTTAGGCTGGTGGCCGAGGAGAAGCACCACTCCTTCGGCAAGGATCTCGTCGGGCAGAACTGGGAGCTGGCGCTCTGACGGTCAGACCCTGAGCCGCGCCACAGCCGCGGCCGCCGCTCGGCCCGCCAGCGTCGCGCCACCGACCGTCATCGCGCCGCCGCCGGCCGTCGCCTCGCCCGCGAGCCAGATGCGTCCGCCGATCGGCTGGCTCAGCGCGTCGCGCGCCTTCTCCTGGCCCGGCAGGCAGACCGAATAGGAGCCGAGCGAGAACGGGTCGGTCCACCAGGCCGGAAAGGAACAGGCTTTTACGGCCTTGCGCAGATCCTCGCCGAGCATGCGCGCCAGCAGGTCGGTGACATGGGCCTGCGCCTCGGCCGGGCCGGCCTGCGAGAGTTCGCGGGCGTAATCCCCGCCGCAATAGCCGATGACGATGTCCTTATCGTCGGGGAACAGGTCGAAATTCATCAGTTTTCGCGGCGAGCCGGCCTCGAGGAAGCTCGTGCCCGGCGAAAGACCGAAGCGCTCGCCCTCGACCCGGAGCGCGATCTTGGTCAGCGCGCCCATGCCGATGCCCGAGAGCGCGTCGCGGGTCGCGGCCGGGAGTTCCGGCGTGAAGCGGATCGCTCCCGCCTTCAGCACGCCGACCGGGACCGTGACGATGACGGCCTTTGCGCGCAGCGCGCCCGAGCGGGTCGTCACCGTGACGCCGGGGCCATCCCATGCGATGGCGCTGACCGGCTCGTTCAGGCGGATGTCGAGGCCTGCGCCATGGCGGGCGACGAGGTTGCCATAGCCAGTCGGCACGACGAGGTCGTCGCCGGCCCAGAGGCGCTGATAGTCGCGCGCGGAAATCCGGTCGGCCTCCTCGCCGATCGAGAGCAGCAGGCCTGAGGAGGCGACCGGCGCCATGTCGGGGCCGAGATCGCCGAGCAGTTCGGCGATCGACATGTCGCGCGCGCCGATGTCGACCGTCTCCAGCCGCCGGTCGATCTGGCCGAAAGCGCTGCGGCGCCTGAGCCGGTCGGTCTCCTGCATCGGCTGCCCGTCGGCGAAAACGCGAAAGCCGCCGCCCCAGCCTTCGCCCGGCGTCGCGATGCCGAGATCGCGTGCGATCTGAACCCAGGGGTTGCGCTCGGACCAGTGGATGAACATCGCGCCCGCGTCATAGGCGGGGCCGAGCGAGGCGTCGGTGAAGGCGCGCCCGCCGATGCGCTCGCGCGCCTCCAGCACGATCACCCTGCGGCCGGCGTCGCGCAGGCTGCGGGTCGCGGCGATGCCGGCCGCGCCGGCTCCGACGACGATGACGTCGACTTCAGTGGTCTGCGCCCGACCGCCGGAGGCGGCGGCGAGCGTGATCGCGCCCATCAGGAAGCTCCGGCGGTCGAGCATGCGATGTGTCCAGATGATCGCGACGACGCGATGATGCGCGCTCGCTTGTGCGTTGCAATACGCGAACAGCATGACGGCCGGATCATGGCGATCACGAGATCGGGAGGATGAGTTTGACTTGTGGCGTCGCCCTCATCCTGAGGAGCCGCGAAAGCGGCGTCTCGAAGGATGCTCCAGATGCCTCCGGAGCCTCCTTGACCATCCTTCGAGACGCGCTCCTGCGGAGCGCTCCTCAGGATGAGGGCTCGTCATTCGGGTCCGTGGCCTTGCGCCGCCGCGGGCCTTCCGTCAGCGATTTGAAGACGCCGCGCAGGGTGCGGGCCTCCTGCTCTGTCATCGCCAGGCGGTGCAGGATGTCACGCAGATTGGCGGTCATGATCTGCTTCTTGCCGGGCGGGAAGAAGCCGCAGAGATCGAGCTCGGCTTCGACATAGTCGAACATCGAGAGCACGGTCGCGCGCGTCGCCGGCGGCGAGAGCAGGCTTTCGCGGAAGGGCGGCTCGCCTCCCGTCGCCTTGAACCATTCATAGCCGGTCAGCAGCACAGCCTGCGCCAGGTTGAGCGAGGCGAAGGCGGGGTTGACCGGAAAGGTCAGGATCGCGTCGGCAAACGAGATCTCCTCGTTGGTCAGGCCGATGCGCTCGCGCCCGAACAGGATGCCGACGCGCTCGCCCGCGCCGATGCGCTGGCTGAGCGGTTCCATCGCCTCGGCGGGCGTGACGACGCGCTTCATCTGGCCGCGCTCGCGCGCCGTGGTCGCCAGCACATGGTTCAGATCGGCGATCGCCTCGGCCGCGCTGGAAAAAAGCCGGGCGTTGTCGAGGATATAGGTCGCGCCCGAGGCCGCCGAGGTCGCGCCCTTCTTCAGCCCGCCGCCGCTCGGCCAGCCGTCGCGCGGCGCGACGAGGCGCATCTCGGACAGGCCGAAATTCGCCATGGCGCGGGCGCACATGCCGATGTTCTCGGCCATTTGCGGCTCGACCAGGATGATGACCGGGGCAGGAGCCTGATTGGGCGGGCGGGTGCGGTCGGTGCCGGAACCGGGCATGGCGATCGAGTCTTACAAATGAGCGCGGCTTGCGCGTCATTCCCGGGCGGAGCGAAGCGCAGACTTAGGAATCTCAGGCCGGAAAGAGCTGCCCGGGTCAAGCCCGGGCATGACGGGAGCGATCAGCCCGCCGCCTTTTCCACCGCCCGCATCAGCCGCAGCATGTTGCCGCCGGCGAGCTTTTCGAGGTTCTCTTCCGACCAGCCGCGCCGGATCAGCTCCGCGATCAGGGCGGGGAAGACGGATGTGTCTTCGAGGCCCTCGGGCACCGCGCCGCCGAAGAAGTCCGAACCGATGCCGAGATGGTCGTGCCCGACGCGCGCAGCGAGATAGTCGAGATGGTCGCAGTATTCGGCCAGCGTCGCCTTCGGCTTCGGCCCGGCCTTGCGGATCAGCTCGTCCTCGGCTTTCGCATAGTCCATGCCGTCGGGCGTCTTGCCGTACTGGTCCTTGGCCGGGCGATGCCAGTCGCGCGCGGCCTGGCTGATGAAATCGGGCACGAAGGTCGCCATCACGACGCCGCCATTTTTGGCGACCCGGTCGAGCACGTCGTCGGGCACGTTGCGCGGATGGTCGCACAGCGAAAGCGCGTTCGAATGCGACCAGACCAGCGGGGCGGAGGTTACATCGAGCGCGGCATGCATCGCCTTGGGCGAGACATGGGCGAGATCGACGATCATGCCGAGCCGGTTCATGCGGCGCACCACGTCCTTGCCGAAATCGCTGAGCCCGTCATGCCTGGGCGCATCGGTGGCGGAATCGCACCAGTCATGCGTGCCGTTGTGGCAGAGCGTCATCAGCCTGACGCCAAGGCCAAAATAGGCGTCGAGTGCGTCGAGCTCATTGTCGATGGCCGAGCCGTTCTCGATCGTCATGAACAGCGCCATCCGGCTTTCCGCCTTGGCCGCCGCAACGTCGTCGGCCTTCAGTCCGGGCCGGAACACGTCGCCATGGCGGGCGAGAATCGAACGCATCAGCGCGATCTGGGCCAGCGCGAAGCCGGCCGGCTTCGGGTGGTTCGGCGCGACATAGGCAGCGAAGAACTGGGCGGCGAGCTTGCCCGCCTGCATGCGCGGGATGTCGGTGTCGCTCTCGGGATGAACTTTTGTCAGATCGTAGGCGGCGACGTCGCCTTTGCCCTGCCGGCTGACGCGCATGACATAGGGCAGGTCGTTATGGCCGTCGATCAGCGGCGCGCGGTCGAGCAGAGCCAGCGCAGCCGCATAGGCGTTGTCCTGGACGGGCGGTGGGGCGAGAGCCATCGGGAGAGCCTTGAGGTCTGGGAATCTGCGGAAGGGATCGTGGCAGGGCTTGGTGCAAGAGGCGAGGGATCGTGGCGCAGGCATGCCATTCGTCATGCGCTGTCACCGATTGAGCGCGCGGGGAACCCTCTCCCGGAGGGAGAGGGCAGGGTGAGGGGTCGGCCGTTGGACACCGTGGCCGGGCCCTGACCGCAGCGCCGGTGAGGCTTTCGCTCCGCTGGTCCAGGGGCCGACACCTCACTCCTGCCCCTCTCCTTACAGGAGAGGGGTTCCCCGCGCCCGGTTTGGCAACGATTCGTCCTACCCGAACCGCGCCGGCGCGAACGGCGCCGGGTCGACGAAGACCTTCCGCCCCGTCACCATTTCGGCGACCATGCGGCCGGTCACCGCCGCCAGCGTCAGGCCGTGATGCGCGTGGCCGAAGGAGAACCAGAGGTTCTTGTGCTTCGGCGCCGGGCCGATGATCGGCATCATGTCGGGCGTGCAGGGCCGGTTGCCGAGCCAGGGCTGTGCGTCCAGCCGTTCGCCGAGCGGGAACAGCGTCTTCGCGATCGGCTCGGCCCGCGCCAACTGCACCGGCGTCTGCGCTGCGTCGCGGTCGGCGAATTCCGCGCCGGTGGTCAGGCGCACGCCCTGCAGCATCGGCGCGAGGAAATAGCCGCGCTCGGTGTCGAGCACCGGATGGTTGAGCACGGCGTTGCCGAGCGGCTTGTAGTGCATGTGGTAGCCGCGCTTCACCGCCAGCGGCAGCCGGTAGCCGAGCCTGCGGTTGACCATATCGGCCCAGGGACCGAGCGCGACGACGGCGTCCTTCGCGGTCGCCTTCACGCCATCCGTGAGCGTGACGCTCCAGCCGTTTGCGTCCTGCGCCAGCGTGCCGGCGTCGCCGCGCGCGAGCCGGCCGCCGAGCTGCTCGAACAGCGCGACATAGGCCTTCGACAGGCCGAGCGGATCGACCACCGTCACGGGGTCGGTCCAGTGCAGCCCGCCGATCAGGCTCTGGTCGAGGTAGGGTTCTTCGCTGCGCAGGGTAGCGGCGTCGAGCGCGCGGTGGTTCAGGCCGTAATCGCGTTTCCAGCGCGCGGCCTCGGCGAGGCGCTCGTCCTGTTGCGCCCGCGTGCGGAAGACCTTCATCCAGCCATTGCGGCGCAGCAGGTTGGTGGCGCCGGCCTCGGCCGCGAGAGCGTCGTGCTCGCTGACGCAATGCTCGATCAGGGTGGCGTATTTGTGTGCGATCGCTTCGTGCTGGGAGGCGCGCGAATGCATCCAGTAGGACCACAGGAAAGGAGCGAGCTTGGGGATCGCATTCCAGTGGTAGTGGGCGTCGATGGTGTTGTTCATCGCGTAGCGGATCAGCGCCCCGAAATCATGGGGGAACCCATAGGGATAGACGCCCTCGCGCTGGATCAGCCCGGCATTGCCGTAGCTCGTCTCCTCGCCCGGTCCGCGTTTGTCGACCAGCAGGACCGAGCGACCAGCCTTCTGCAGATGCAACGCCACGGAAATGCCGACGATGCCGGCGCCGAAAACGATGGTGTCCGTCTGCATGATCTGCCCCTGAAGCCAGCAATGATTTCAAAAATAGCCGTTTGCGAAGCGCTGTCAGCGCCCCTGCACGGTTTTGCGCGTTCCTGGCGAAAGTTTCGCAAGTTTTGCGCCAGCACATGCCGATCGCCCAGGCGCGTCGATATCAGGGACGCTTCAGCGCAATTTTCTGCCGCTGCGATCGGTGGCCGTGACCATGACGGGAAGGACGCAACAAGGGTCTGCGCGCTTGGCGGATGACGCGGGGGGCGCGATCAGCCAGAGTCGACCGCGATCCGTCCCCGACCCCAGGCCGCCATGCTCTCCCGTTTCGCCGCCCCTCTCGCTGCCGGCCTGGCCTGGCTCGGCCGCTACGGAACGCAGGGTTTCGCGCTGTCGATCTTTCTCGGCCTCGCCCTGCCGCAGTTCTCGGCCGCGGCGCGGCCACTGCTTCCGGTCTCGATCTTCTGTTTCACCACCGTCGTCTTCATGCGCGCCGATATCGGCGTCATCGCCGGGCTGGTGCGGCGGCCGGCCAGGCTGCTGCTTTGCTCGCTCTGGCTGGTCGCGGCCCCGGTCACGCTGATCGGCGCGGCCGTCCTGCTGGTCGGGCGCGAGGCGGTCGATCCCGGCCTGCTGCTTGGCCTCGCCTTGCTTGCCGCCGCGCCGCCGATCATGTCCTCGCCCGCGGTCGCGATCATCTACGGTTTCGAGCCCTCGCTGATCATCGCCGGCGTCATCCTGACGACGGTGGCGAGCCCGCTGGTCGCGCCCGTCCTGGTCGAGTTTCTGGCTGGCTCGGCCGTGCCGCTCGACCGTTGGGTGCTGACGGGGAGGCTACTGTTCTTCGTCGGCGGCGGCATGGCGACCGCGGCGCTGCTGCGGTTCTGGCTCGGCACGGCGAAGATCAAGGCGATGAAGGCCAATCTCGATGGTTTTGGCGTGCTGATGTATTTCATCTTCGCGGTCGCGGCGATGGACGGGGTGACCCGCGCCGCCGTCGAGAACCCGGCCCGGGTCGCGCTGTTCCTCGCCTGCGCCTTCGCGATCTCGGCCGCCGGGCTGCTGGCGGGCTACATGCTGCTGCGCAACCTGTCCGCTCCGGACCGCTTCATGGTCGGTTACGGTTCGGGCCAGCGCAATATGGGGCTGCTGGTGGCGGCGCTCGGGGCCGGCGTGCCGCAAAACACCTTCCTGTTCTTCGCGCTGGCGCAGTTTCCGATTTACCTGCTGCCCTGGATGTTGCGCGGGGTCGCGGCGAAAATCCGCCGGACCGACCGCGAACCCGTGCGCGAGCCTCCTGCCGCCGGCTGACGGCTGTTCTTGCGAGGCTTTCTCATCGTTACGGGAGCCTACTCATGATCACCCTCTATTCCGGGCCGTTGAGCCTGTTCGCCCGCAAGGTCGAGATCGCGCTGGGCGAGAAGGGCCTGCCTTTCGAGCGCATCATGGTGCCGTTCAACCAGACCACCGGCTACGATCCGAGGCACCCCGAAATCATTGCGCTGAACCCGAAGCGGCAGGTGCCGGTGATGAACGACGCCGGGCTCGTGCTGTTCGATTCCACCGTGATCTTCGAGTATCTCGAGGAGGCCTATCCGGAGCCGGCGCTCTATCCGAAAAGCCCGGCGGAGCGCGCCCGCTGCCGGCTCGACGAGCTCTATTCCGACGAGATCATGCATGGCGCGCTGCGCGCCCTGATGCATCGCACCACGCCGCCCAATTCCGACCAGACCAGGCGCGCCGCGCTGGAAGCCGATGCGCTGATCGCGGAGGCCGAGTTGCTGCGCCATTACGCCGTGCTGGACGAACGGCTGGCCGGGCGCGAGTTCTTTTCCGAGAACCTCTCCGTCGCCGATATCGCACTGTTCATGAGCGCCCTGTTCGCAAAGCGGCTCGGCGGGCCGAGCTTCACCAGTTTCGAAGGTCTGGCCGGCTGGTTCGAGCGGCTGTCGCGCCGTCCTGCCTTCGCCAAGGTGGGCGACGAGATCGCCGAAGCCGACCGGCGGCTCTCCTATCCCGTGGCCAGGCGCGCCTAGTCGCTGCCGCGCGATTGCAGCAGCCGGCCGGGACGGATAAAGGCTTCCATCATGAGCGCCCCCATCCGCATCGCCCCCTCGATCCTCTCGGCCGATTTCTCGAAGCTGGGCGAGGAGGTGCGCGCGATCGACGAGGCCGGGGCCGACTGGATCCATTGCGACGTGATGGACGGGCATTTCGTGCCCAACATCACCTTCGGCCCCGACGTGCTGAAGGCGATCCGCCCGCATACGACGAAATTCTTCGACGTTCATTTGATGATCTCGCCGGTCGACGCCTATGTCGAAGCCTTCGCCAAGGCCGGCGCGGATCTGATCTCCTTACATGTCGAGGCCGGGCCACATCCGCACCGGACGCTGCAGGCGATCCGGGCGCAGGGCAAGCAGGCCGGCATCGTGCTCAACCCCGGCACGCATGAGAGCGCGATCGAGCCGCTGCTCGACGATGTCGATCTCATCCTGCTGATGACGGTCAATCCCGGTTTCGGCGGGCAGAGCTTCATCCGCTCCGTCGTCGAGAAGATTTCGCGGGTGCGCGCACTGATCGGCGAGCGGCCGATCGCGCTCGAGATCGATGGCGGCGCGACGCCGGAGACGGCGCCGCTCGCTGCCAGGGCCGGGGCAAATGTGCTGGTCGCTGGCTCGGCGGTGTTCAAGGGCGGGCCATCAGCCTATGCCGGCAACATCGCCGCGATCCGCAAGGCGGCGGAAGCCGCGCGTGGGGATTGGGTTTGAGATTTTGACCGAGACGACTGCGTAACCGAACCTTCCCGTCATGGCCGGGCCTGTCCCGACCACCCACGTCTTTGCCGCTCGCCAGCCTCGTCGCCGTTCAAGACGTGGATGCTCGGCACAAGGCCGAGCATGACGGAATAGCCGCAAAGGCAAGACACGACGATGATCCCCCGCTATTCCCGCCCCGATATGGTCGCGATCTGGGAGCCGCAGACGCGGTTCCGGATCTGGTTCGAGATCGAGGCGCACGCCACCGACAAGCTGGCCGAGCTCGGCGTGGTGCCCAAGGAGGCGGCGGCAACGATCTGGGCGAAGGCCAAGGACGCCGTCTTCGACGTCGCGCGCATCGACGAGATCGAGCGCGTCACCAAGCACGACGTCATCGCGTTTCTCACGCATCTGGCCGAGATCGTCGGCCCCGAGGCGCGCTTCGTCCATCAGGGCATGACCTCGTCGGACATTCTCGACACGACGCTCTCGGTGCAATTGGCGAGGGCCACCGATATCCTGATCGCGGATGTCGATGCGCTGCTGGCCGCTATCAAGCGCCGCGCCTTCGAGCACAAGCTGACCCCAACGATTGGCCGCTCGCACGGCATCCATGCCGAGCCGGTGACCTTCGGGCTGAAGCTGGCGCAGGCCTTTGCCGAGTTCGACCGCTGCAAGTCGCGCCTCATCGCGGCCCGAGCCGAGATCGCGACCTGCGCGATCTCGGGCGCGGTCGGCACCTTCGCCAACATCGATCCGAGCGTGGAGACCTATGTCGCCGAAAAGATGGGGCTGACGATCGAGCCGGTCTCGACGCAGGTGATCCCGCGCGACCGCCACGCGATGTATTTCGCCACGCTCGGCGTCGTCGCTTCGTCGGTCGAGCGGCTAGCGACTGAGATCCGGCATCTGCAGCGAACCGAGGTCTACGAGGCGGAGGAGTTCTTCTCGCCGGGCCAGAAGGGCTCCTCGGCGATGCCGCACAAGCGCAACCCGGTGCTGACCGAGAACCTGACCGGTCTCGCCCGCCTCGTGCGCGGCATGGTCGTGCCGGCGCTGGAGAACGTCGCGCTCTGGCACGAGCGCGACATCTCGCATTCCTCGGTCGAACGCATGATCGGCCCCGACGCCACCGTGACGCTCGATTTCGCCCTGACGCGGCTGACCGGCGTGATCGACAAGCTGCTGATCTACCCCGCCAACATGCGCAAGAACCTCGACAAGCTCGGCGGCCTGCACAATTCGCAGCGCGTCCTGCTGGCGCTGACGCAGGCCGGAGCGAGCCGCGAGGAAAGCTACAGCCTCGTCCAGCGCAACGCCATGCGCACCTGGGAGCATGGCGAGGACTTTCTGACGAACCTCAAGGCCGATGCCGAGGTAACGGCGAAGCTGTCGGCGGCGGAGCTCGAGGCGATGTTCGACGAGGGCTACCACTTCAAGCATGTCGATACGATCTTCGCGCGGGTGTTTGGGGAGGGGTAGGGTGGTCGCCGGTCATGTCGTTCGCAGCCTGCCCGACGTCATCACGCACAACTACGACCCTGCTCGCGGCCCTTTCCGAAACCTTTGCTGCCTTCCAGACAATGAGGCGGAGGCCGTTCTCGCCTCCATTCGCGCATCCGGTCGAAGGGCGATCAAGCCCAACTATCTCATCCGTCGCCGCCGAACCGAGGCTTGGCTGCTCGCGGAGCGGACCCGCAAGCTGGGCGTTCCGCGCCTGCGCCACCCGATCTACTTTTTCCTCGGTGACATGGCCGATGGCGTCGACGCGGCCCGGCCGGACTCGATCATTCTGCCGTTGTCGCGCTTCGCCGAGGACATGCTCACATTCACTTATCCCGACAGCATGGCGAGCCTGCCGCTGGGCACGCGCGCCGATCTTGCTCATGAGCGCAAGCCCTATCACGGTCAGGTTTTTACGCTCAGCGAGATCCGGGATGTCGTCGCGGCTCTCGGGATGCCAAAGCGGACAGATTTCGGTTCTTTGGCAGGGGATCGCTTCATAGAGGTTCAGCTTTGGGATGATCAGCCCCTGCAGATGCTCTTGAATCAACCAGTCAACCAGTCTATCTTCGCACCATGATCACCGTCGGCGCGTTCGAGGCGAAAACCAAGTTTTCCGAGCTGCTCGACCGCGTCGCAGGCGGGGAGGAGGTCGTCGTGACGCGACATGGCAAGACGGTTGCCCGCATCATTCCCGAGGGCCTGCCCGATGCGGAGGCGGAGCGTAAGGCGCGCGAGGCCAAAGCTGCTGAGATCAAGGCCGAGTTTGCGCGGGTCAGGGAGATGCTGCGCGCGGAGGGCGTCACCTTCACCCACGATGAGATCATCGAGCTCAGGGATTTGGGTCGCCGCTGATGGCAGTGGTCGACGCGTCGATCGTCATCGCGGCCTTGGCCCCGGATGAAGCCTCGCTGAGCGCCGTCAACACGATCGCGCCCTTCCTGCTTGGCGGCGGGCATGCGCCTGCGCTTTGGCCTTTCGAGATTGCAAACCCGTTATACTGGAAGGTGAGGCGGGGCGTTCTGTCCCGAGAGACAGCCGAACGTGCCTTGCTCAGCGCTTACCGCATCCCATTGACCTTTGATCAGCGAACGCCGCAGGAGATCGCACGGGACATCGTTCCCCTGTCGTGGAAGCACGGGCTGACGACCTATGACGCGGCCTATCTCGAACTCTCCCTTCGGCTGGCGATGCCTCTCGCTTCAGTCGACAAGGCGCTGATCCGCGCAGCGCATGCGGAAGGCGTGACGGTCCTCTGAACCATGAAATCCTCCGACGCCGACATTCTGATCATCCCCGGCTGGTCCGGCTCCGGGCCCGACCACTGGCAGAGCCGCTGGGAGAGCAAGCTCAAGACCGCGCGGCGCGTCGAGCAGGCCGACTGGCACAGGCCAGCGCGCGACGAATGGGCACAGCGCATCGTCGAGGCGGTGCGAGCCGCGACCCGGCCGGTGGTTCTCATCGCCCATTCCTGCGGCGTCAGCGCCGTCGCGCATGCGGCGGAACTCGTGGAGCCGGGCGAGGTCGCCGGCGCGTTTCTGGTCGCGCCCGCCAGCGAAGAGGCCAAGCAAGCCCTGCCGGATATGGAGCCCGCCTTCGCCGAGCATCGCCGCGCGCCGCTGCCGTTTCCCGCGACCGTGATCGCCAGCGCCACGGACCCGCATTGTTCCCAGGAGGAGGCCAGGGCGCTTGCCGAGGCCTGGGGCGCTGATTTCGTCGATGCCGGCGACAGCGGCCATCTCAACAGCGAGTCGGGCCATGGCCCCTGGCCGGACGGGCTCCTGCAATTTGCCGGTTTTCTCCGGCGGCTGGGGTAGAGGCTCGCTCCGTTGCGGCACAGCGCCGGTACTGCGCCGTTAACCCTCGATTAAGCCTTCGATTGCGGCCCGCCCGCGATATCCCCATCCTCAACTCGGGACGGGAGGGATTGCAGGCGGAGGCGACCATGTCATTGGCGACGGCGACGATCGGGCGGCGCAAGCCCGCCACGCTTTCGGCCGGGAAGCCGCGCGGCTCCCTTGAGAGCTTCTTCGACGCGCTCTCGCCGGACTGGCACTCGCAATGGGCCTGGGACCATTACGAGCCGACGATCCTCGGCCTTGCGCATCAGTTCGGCCTGCGCCGCGTCTGCGAGATCGGCGGCGGTCGCGACCCGCTGTTCAGCGCAGGCCAGGCCGCCCGCCACGGCATCGACCTGATCGTCAACGACATCGACGCGGGCGAACTCGCCCTCACGCCGCCCGGTCTCAGGACCGCACGCTTCGACATCGCCGGCGATCTGTCGGAACCGGATATCGCGCGGGGCGGCTACGACCTGATGGTCTCGCGCATGGTTTTCGAGCATGTCCACGACGTCGAGCGCGCCTGGACCAACATCCACGCCCTGCTGGCGCCGGGCGGCGTGGCGCTCGCCTTCATTCCGACCCTTTGGGCGCCCGTTTTCGCGCTCAACCACATGCTGCCGGAAAAGGCCTCGCGGGCCGTGGTGCACGCGCTGTTTCCGGCGCGGCGCGATGGCGGCGGCGACCCGAAATTCCCGGCCTTCTACGACTGGTGCCGCGGCAGCCGCTCGCGGCTCGAGCCGATGCTCACCCGCGCCGGCTTCCGCGACGTTCACATCCAGCGCTTCTGGGGCCATGGCTATTTCGATCGCATGCCGGGGCTGAAGCAGGCCGACCATGCCTTCAATGCGCTGGCGGCGAGGATCGGCTGGGACCTCGTCACCACCTACGCCTATGTCGTGGTGCGCAAGGACAAGCTCTGAGCGGAAAAACCTTCTGTCATTCCGGGGCGGCCCGCAGGGCCGAACCCGGAACCCACGACCGGGTGAGCCCGGTCTACCGACGGTTGTCCGCATTGAGCCCAGTCGTGGGTTCCGGGTTCCTCTCTCCGCGAAGCCCCGGAATGACAGGGGGGAGCGCCGCCAGCCCCCAGACCAGGCCGATCATCAGATACATATGCCGCCAGTGGTCGGTGTCGATCTGCAGGCCCTGCAGGATCGTGACGAACAGCACCGACCAGAGCACGATGGCGTGGTTCTGGGTCGGCGTACGGCGAAACACCAGCGTCCAGCCGACATAGCAGGTCGCCGCTGTCAGCCCGAGCCAGGCCATCCCGCCGAGCCAGCCATAGGAGGCGAAGGCGTTGATGTAGACGTTGTGCGGGTCTTCCGGGAAGAACCAGCGGAAGCGCAGCGGACCAAAGCCGTTCGGCTCGTCCAGCAGCAGCGGGATCGAGCGGAGTTGGTTGCCGAAGCGGCCTGTGACGCCCTGGTCGTAGCTCTGGTCGAGGCTGGCGCGGACCTCGAAGATCGCGCGGATGTTCTCGAAGGAGAGGGCGACGAGCAGCGCCGCCGCCAGCAGCACGAAGGCCGTCAGCGTCAGGACGACGATGCGCGCGCGCCGTCCCGCGCCCGGCGCGGTCAGGAAGGTCAGCATTACCATCAGCAGCGCCGAGGCGACGAGGTTTCCCCAGGCCCCGCGCGAGAAGGTCAGGAACAGCGCCGCCAGCGGCACGCTCATCAGCGCGAGGCCCTTGATCAGGCCGAGCCGGCCGATCAGCACGAACTGGAGCGTGAACACGATCGGCAGCACCAGGAACGGGCCCAGCACATTGGGGTCCTTGAAGGTGCCGGAGGCGCGGCCATAAAGCGTGAAGACGCCGCCGAGCCCGGCGATGTCGAAATAGCCGACAAGCCCGGCGAGACCCGCGCACCAGGCGGCGAAGAGATAGCCCCTGCGCAAGGTCTCCAACCGGCCCAGCGCGTCGTCGGCCATGATCGCGGCGAGGAAGATCGCCGTGATCATCAAATAGACCGAGACGGCGGTGAAGCGCACCGAGGCGGCCTCGTCCATCCAGGGGATCAGCGAGAACGCGCCGCCGATGTTGTAGAGCAGCAGCAGGAGCGCCATTGGCACGAGCTTCTGCGAGAAGCGGATGCCCGTTAGCGCGAAGACGAAGACCGCGAGCAGGAAGACGACCTCATAGGGCGAAGGCTCGATCAGCGCGAAACCGGAGGAGGCGGCGAGCAGCCACAGCGCGCCGCGCCTGATCGCGCCATAGGAGACGCGCAGGCCGCCCGAACGCGGCGCGCCGGCGGCGTCGTCGCGGGCGGCGAGCGCGCTCAATAGGCGTTCTCGGTCTTGGTCAGCAGCGAGAACGGCGTCTTGATCAGGATGTAGAGGTCGAGCAGCACCGACCAGTTCTCGATGTAATACAGGTCGTGCTCGACGCGGCGCTGGATCTTGTCCTCGGTGTCGGTCTCGCCGCGCCAGCCATTGACCTGGGCCCAGCCGGTGATGCCGGGCTTGACCTTGTGGCGGGCGAAATAACCGTCGACGACCTGCTCATAGGCGCGGTTGGAGGCGGTGGCGTGGATGGCGTGCGGACGCGGGCCGACCAGCGAGAGATTGCCCTTCAGGATGACGTTGAAGAGCTGCGGGAGTTCGTCGATCGAGGTTTTGCGGATGAAGCGGCCGACGCGGGTGACGCGAGGGTCGTCCTTGGTCACCTGCCTGGCTGCCGTGAAATCGCTCATCTCGTGATAGAGCGAGCGAAACTTGAAGACCTCGATCAGCTCGTTGTTGAAGCCGTAGCGCTTCTGCCGGAACAACACCGGTCCTTTCGAGTCGAGCCGGATCGCGATCGCGGTCGCGATCATCAGCGGCGAGAGCGCGATCAAAGCGAGCGTGCCGACGACCTTGTCGAACAGGAATTTGACGACGATGTCCCAGTCGGCGATCGGCCGGTCGAACACGTCGAGCACCGGCACCGCGCCGATATAGGAATAGGAACGCGGCCTGAACCTGAGCTTCGACATATGCGCGGACAGCCGGATGTCGATCGGCAGCACCCAGAGCTTGCGCAGCATGGTCAGTAGCCGCGCCTCGGCCGAGATCGGCAGCGTGAAGATGACCAGGTCCAGCTTGGTCCGGCGGGCGAACTCGACGAGGTCGTCGATGGTGCCGAGCTTGGGGTAACCCGCGACGAGATCGGGCGAGCGGTCGTCGTTGCGGTCGTCGAAGACGCCGCAGACGCGCAAACCGGTGTCGCGCTGCATCTCCAGCGCCCGGATCAGCGCCTCGCCGGCTTCGCCGCCGCCGACGATCGCGGTACGGCGCTCCAGCCGGCCGGAGCGGGTCAGCGCGCGCACGCCGAGCGTGACGCCGAGGCGCTCGGCCAGAAGCGCGCCGAGGCCGCCGGCATAGACCGTGGCGAGCCAGACGCGCGAGACTTGGTCGCCGATCTTGAGGAAGAAGAACGCCGCCAGCGCGACCAGGAACAGGGTCGTCCACCCGGCGGTGAGGCGCACCGCCATGGTGATGAAATGGCGCAGTGCGCCGATGTGGTAGAGCTGCAGGGCCTGGAAGGTCGCCAGCGCGCCGATGGCGAGCATCGGGATGGTGAGCTGATAGGGCAGGGTGGCCTCGACGCTGCCGGCGACGTAGAGCCAGTAGACCAGCCCGCCGACGCCGACGATCGCCAGCACGTCGAACAGCCGCACGAAGCCCTCGATCATCACCGGCGACAGCGTCGGCTTGACCGGCATCGCGGCGATGCGCTCGGCGAGGGGATGGAAGGCGCGGGTGCCGCTGCCGCCGGTCTTGCCGAACATCTCCGACGTCGCGGCCGCAGCCGCGTCGACCTTGATCAGGTCGCGAACATCGAAAGCACCCATGGCGCGCAATCCCTGGTCCAGCCGGCGTGGCCGAGGCCTGCCGTACCGGCGTGATCTAGCGGAAAATGCTCACGGAAGGCTTAATCGGACATGTTGCTGTTTGCGTGGATTCGCTGGCGTCGCCGGGGCTCCGCACGCCGCTGGAGCCCACTGAAGCGGCCTTCGGCTGTGCTGCGCGGCGGGAATCACGAAATCGGCTTTTTGCTTGGCCCGCCAATGTATTGATGCAGTTTTTCCTCAAGTTTTTCGACGTCGTTTTTCTTCCGATAAACATCGAAAAGGTCGATCACCGTTGACAGAAAGTGTTTTTGCGCGCATATCTGTCTGCGATGAGTGTCTGAGAAGCACATTTTCGAGCGGAACAAGTTGACGGCCTTCCAGGTTGTCGCGGTGCCGCCGTGCTGCTTTCGCGGGGCTTCCCGCCGAACGCTTTCTGAGCCGGATACTCATCCAAGACTTCAAAATCTGATCGAACCCAAGATCGCCGTGTCGCCCGGCCCTGCACCCGTGGGGCCCGCGCCGGCTTTCCCTCGTGTGCAACATGTCTTTTCACTGGTTGATTCTGCTCGCGGCCATCGCCGTCGAGATTCTCGCGACGGCTGCGCTCAAATCCGTCGTCGCCGCGCCCATGCTCGTGGCGCTCCTGCCGCTCATCCTGATCGGCCTGTCCTTCGCGCTGCTTAGCGTCGCCCTGCGGGTCATCCCGATGGCGGTGGCCTATGCGGTATGGGAAGGACTCGGCATCGTCGGCATCGCCGTGATGGGCCATGTCCTGTTCGGCGAACATCTCACGCCGGGGCGCTGCATCGCGCTCGCCGCGATCATCGCCGGCATCGTCCTGCTCGAACGCGGCGTCTCCGGCGGTGCGCAGGAGCACGAGAGCCTTAAGAAGCATGAGGGGAGGCCGGCATGATCGCCCCCCTTCTTCCGCCGGGCCTGGCCGTCGCCTGGCTCGCGCTCGCCGTCGTGCTCGAGGTCGCCGGCACCTATCTGCTGAAGCTCTCGGACGGCATGAAGCGGCGCTTCACGGGCGGCTTCGGCGTGCTGCTCGTCGTCGGCGCCTTCGCCGCGCTGGCGCAAGCCATCCGCGGCATGGACCTGTCCGTCGCCTATGCCGTCTGGGGCGGGGCCGGGCTGGTGATTACCGCGATCATCGGCGCGCTCGCCTTCGGCCAGCGCATCGCGCCGGCCGGCTGGGCCGGCATGGCTCTGGTGATCGCCGGCGTCGTCGCGCTCAAGCTGGTTTGAGCCTGTCCTTCAGTTCAGGAACGGGTTCTTCCAGCCGCCCTGCTGCGATGGTGACTTCGGCGGGAAGGCCGTGGCGAGGTAGTCGAGCACGTTCTTGCGATCGTCGCCCTCGATCGGCGGCATGCCGTGCCTGGTCGTCATCCAGGCCAGCGTCTCGTCCCACTTCTCGCGGCTCATGCCCTGCGCCGCCGTCAGCTTGAAGTTGTGGCAGGCGACGCAGAAGTAGAAGGTCTCCTCGCGATGGGGGCCGGCCGGGAACATGTCAGGCGTTTCCTCGGCGGGCGGCGGGTTTTGGGCCATGGCCGGAGAACCGGCCAGGGCGAGGATCGCGCCGAGGCACAGCCCGGCGCGTCGCAGAATCGCTACGAGCCTCATCCGACCAGCACGGCGACGCGGTGCATCGGATTGGCGCCGTAGCCCTGCGGGTTCCAGCCGCCGGCGAGATGGGGTTGGGCGTTGCCTTTGGAGTCCGTCGCCCGGACCCAGATTTCATAATAGCCGTCGGACGGCAGCTCGATCTCCGCGTTCCAGCGCCGCCAGTCATAGGCGTTGCGTGGCTCGGCCGCGCTGGCCTGTTTCCAGGTCGCGCCGAAATCGAGCGAAACGTCGACGCGCGAGACGCCGTCATGACCGTCCCAGGCCGCGCCGCGCAGGGCGAGCCTGCGGGTGCCCGCCGCGAGTTTCGTGCCGTTGGCGGGGTTGGTGATGATTCCGCGAACCGGCATGGACAGCATGGTGCGCATATTGGCGTCGTCGGTCTTGCCGCCCGGGATCATTGGCTTGATCGTGGTCGAGTAGGACGTGCCGCCCATGCCCTGGCCGTCGTGAACCTTGTCGCGGATCCAGATGCGCTTCAGCCATTTATGCGAGACCGAGGCGGGGAGCCCCGGGATGACGAGGCGCAGCGGTCCGCCATGGATGGTGTTGAGCGGTTGCCCATTCATCGCCCAGACCAGCAGCGCATGCGGGTTCATGGCGTAGTCGATCGGCACGCCGCGCGAGAGCGCGTCCTTGCTCGCGTCTCCCGAAAGATGCTGGTCGGCGCCGTAGTGGCCGGTATGGACGGCGCTCGGCTTCGGCCCGGCCGCCTTCAGAACGTCGGCGAGCGCCACGCCGGTCCATTCCGCGCAACCGGCCCCGCCATTGGTCCACTGGTTGCCGCGCGCCGCGGGCTGGAAGAAGGAGCGGCCGTTGCCGCCGCATTCCAGCACCATCCGATGGGTCTTCTGCGCGAACTTCTGCTTGAGTTCACCGACTGTCAGCTTCAGCGGCGCGTTGACTTCCCCGTCGACCGTGAAGTTCCAGCCGTCGCCTTCGGTGAAGGGATCGGGCGTCTGGCCATTATTGCGGATGTAGAATTTGTCCGTCGGCGTGGTGTCGTCATCGAGCATATGCTCGGGCGTTTCCGCCACCAGGGGCTTGTCGCCCAGAAGGACGAGGCCTTTTGCCTTGCCCGGAAAATCGAGGATCTGCGGACCTTTGGGTGCGGCGGCGCCCGGCGCTCCCTGAGCCAGCGCGGCGGGGACGAGGCCGGCCGGCATCGAGGCCGAAAAGGGGATCGCGCCGCCCACGGCTGCGCCCATGGTGGCGAGGCCGGCCGTGCCGAGGAAACCCCGGCGCGTCGCGTCGGTGCGCCGGCCGAAGACTGTGGCGTCGGCGCGTTCGGGATCGTCGGCGTAGAGTTCCGTGACAGAGCGTTCGACAGAGCGGGCCATCAATTCCTCCCATGCGGTCTGTCTGGAGCGTGACCGCTTCTGCCGATGAAACGATGGCCTGCAGGCCGCCGCAAGCCTTGATTGAGCGGCCGATCGCCGCGCGTTGGCCTGTCCCCGTAGGATCAGACGGCGCGTCGCGCCAGCGCGTCGCGATAGGCGGCGATGACGCCGTCCGTCATCGTATCGAGGCGGAAATTCTGCCGGACATGCTCGGCGAGATCGACCGCCTGCGCGCGGCGCGCGGCGTCGGGCGTCGCCAGCATGGCAGCGACGGCGTCGGCGAGAATGACGGGATCGTTCGCCGCGATCAGCCTGTGGCGATGGTCCGGCCCATATATCTCGTTGATGCCGCCGACATCGGTTGAGATCAGCGGCTGCGCTGCCGCCGCCGCTTCCAGGATCACGTAGGGCAGCGATTCCGCGCGCGACGGGATCACCATCACATGCGCCTGCGAGAGCGCCTTGCGGATCGGGCCGGGCGGCTGGAACACGCATTGATCGGAGACGCCCCGTGAGGCGGTCATCGCCCGCAACTCGGCTTCGTCGGGGCCCGATCCGACGATCAGGAGCCGCGGCGTCAGCGCCTCGCGGCGCTTGAGTAGACTCAGCGCGTCGATCAGCGTGTCGACGCCCTTGGCCGAGCGCAGTTCGCCGAGATAGACGAGGTCGAACGCCGCGTCGCTGTGGTCGATCGGCTCGAACTCGGCCTCCGAGATGCCGTTGAGCACGATGCGATGGTCGGTGCGCGGCCGATGCCCGACATGCGCCTCGAAACGGCCGGCGATGAAGCGACTCTCGAACAAAAACATGTCGGTCGCGCGCTCCAGCAGGCGCTCGATCGTCATGTAGACCCTGTGCTCGGTTCCGCCGGGCTTGTAGTTGAAGCTGCCGCCATGGGGCGTATAGGCGGTGACGTAGTCGCGCCACGGGCTGACCAGGGCCGGGAGCCGGGCGTAGACGCCGCCCTTGGAGCCGTGCGCGTGCACGACCTGTGGCGCGAGCCGTCTGCGCGACGCGGCGACGGCAAGCTGCGCCCTGGCGTCGGTCAGGCTGGGATAGCGCGACATCGGCACGCGAGTGACGCCGAGCGCGAGCGCGCCCGAAAGCTCCGCGAAAACCTGGTCGGCGCGGGGTCCGCCCGTTGTCGAATCGCAAAAGATGCCGACCTCGTGTCCGCGCTCGACCTGGCCGCGCGCGAGATCGAGAACGTGCCGGAACAGGCCGCCGAGCGGAGCGCGGAAGACGTGGAGAATCCGCAGGGGCGGGGCGGACGCTGCGTCGGTCATCTCGAAACCCCCCGACGACGTCAGAACCAGCGTTCCTTGATCACGATGGTGTCGCCCGGCTGGACCGGGTAGGTGATCGGCACCGAGGCCGTCACGAGCTGGCCCTCGACCTGCCGCGTCACCTCGGCATAGCTGCGCTGGCCGCGTGGGGTGAAGCCGCCCGCGATCGCGACCGCGGTCTGCACGGTCATGCCGTTGACATAGGGGAACTGGCCGGAATTGGTAACCTCGCCCAGCACGAAGAACGGGCGGTAAGTGTCGACTTCGACAGAGACTTTCGGCTCCCGCAGATAGCCTGCGCGCAGCTTGGCCTCGATCGCGCGCTCGAGCTGCTGGGTCGTCCGCCCCTGTGCCTCGACCGTGTCGATCAGCGGCATCGAGATGCGGCCCGCGCCGTCGACGGCGTAGATGTTGGAGAGGTTGTCCTGCCCGAAGACGATGACGCGTAGCCGGTCGCCGCTGGCGAGCCGGTAGGGCCCGCTCGGTTGCGAGACGGCATAGTCGGCGTCGACATAGCGCGGCGCGCAGGCGCTCGCGGTGAGGGCGACGGCCAAAGCAATGGAGGCGAGGCGGGGACTCATCACTGCGATACCCATGCGGAACCTGCCGCAAGGGTTACGGCGACATGGTTAACAATCCATGAGCGCGCCGGCCGATCTCCTCTCCCAGAAGGAGAGGTCTTTTCAGTCATGCACGCAATGCGGGCATTAACCCGGCGATAACCTTAATCGGGTCTCTTTGGGGCAGCGCTCCGGCAGAAGCGCGACTGTGCTTGCGTCAAATGGATGATGTCATGACCGCTCAAACCGAGAGCCAGATGCGCGACGGGGCGGAGAACCGCGGCGACATGCTCGATCTGTCGGCGCTGTGGGCCGCCATCAAGCGCAGGAAAGTCTGGATCATTGGTCCGACCCTGGCCGCGCTCGGCCTCTCCTTCATCGCGGTCAACCTGATCCCGCCGCGCTTCACCGGCGAGGCGCGCATCCTGCTGGAGAACCGCGACAGCTTCTACACGCGCCCTGGCCAGAACGGAGCCGAATCGACCAGCCAGCTCTTCGACAGCGAGGCTGTGCAGAGCCAGGTCCAGGTCATCATGTCGCGCGATCTGGCGCGGGAGGCGATCAAACGCATCGGCCTCGTCGGCAACGCCGAGTTCGATTCGGGCGCGGGCGCGCTCAATGCATTGAAGAAGCTCGGCGTGCTCGTCGGGCTCGGCGCCCATCCGGCCGACCGCTCGCCCGAGGACCGCGTGCTGGAGAAATACTACGACCGGCTGCTTGTCTTCCCCGTCGGGCGCTCGCGCATCGTCGCCGTCGAGTTCACCTCGCAGGATCCCGCGCTCGCCGCCAAGGGCGCCAACATCATCGCGCAGACCTATCTGGAGACGCAGGAAGCCGCCAAGCAGGACACCGCCCGCAGCGCCTCCTCCTGGCTCTCGACCACGATCGAGCCGCTGCGCAAGCGCGTCGCCGAGGCCGAGGCCAAGGTCGAGGAGTTCCGCTCGCGCAACGGTCTCCTGGTCGGCGCCAACAACACCACTATCACCTCGCAGCAGCTCGCTGATCTCTCGACGCAGCTTTCGGCGGCGCGCAGCCAGCAGGCCGAGGCGCAGGCCAAGGCCGGGCTGATCCGCGACGCGATCCGGCAGGGCCGCACCTTCGAGATCCCCGATGTCGCCAATAACGAGTTGGTCCGCCGGCTGATCGAGCAGCGTGTCAACCTGCGCGCCCAGATCGCGCTGGAATCGCGCAACCTGCTCTCTGAACACCCCCGGATCAAGGAGCTCAACGCCCAGCTCGCCGATCTCGAAGGCCAGCTTCGCGCCGCCGCCGAGCGCACCGTGCGCACGCTGGAGAACGAGGCCAAGATCGCCAGCCAGCGCATCGAGAGCTTCACCGCCGCGCTCGACGGCCAGAAGAAGAACGTCTCCACCGCCAATGACAGCGAGGTGCAGTTGCGCGCGCTGGAGCGCGAGGCGCGCACCCTGCGCGAACAGCTCGAGCAGTACATGATCCGCTATCGCGAGGCGGTGGCCCGCGACACGCTGAACGCGACGCCGGCCGATGCGCGCGTGATCTCGAGCGCGATCGAGCCGACCGAGCCGTCCTTCCCGAAGAAGATCCCGACCATGCTGGTCGCGACGCTCGCGACTTTCCTGGTCGCGCTGGCGACGGTGGTCTCGCGCGAATTGCTCAACGGCCAGGCGGGCCAGCCAGCCGGTCAGCCCCGCCGTGCGCCCGGCTGGGTCGGCGGCGCGCCCGCCACGACCCGTCCCGACCCTCGCCGCGAGCGGGTCGCGGGGCTTCTGACCCATGCCGGCCGGCTCGGCCAGATCACGCTGGACCCGGCCAGGCCGGAGGAGACGCTGGCCGATCTCGCCGAGCGGATCGACGAGCCGGCGCGCGGCATGGCGCCGATGGTCGTAGTGCTCGACGGCGGCGGGGAGGGCGCGGCGACGGCGCGCGATCTCGCCGAACTGCTCTCGCAGCGCTGCCGCTGCATCATCGTCGATCTCGCCAGCGACGAGGAGCGCGGCCTGCCGGGCTTCTCCGAACTGCTCGCCGGCGAGGCTCTGTTCTCCGACATCATCATGCGCGCCGACGGCTCGCGCCTGCACCGGATCGGCCCCGGCCGGGCCGGACGCGAGGCCGTGCTGGCCGCACCCGACCTCGTCGAGGTCGCGCTCGACGCGCTCTGCGAGACCTATGACTGGGTGCTGGTGGCCGCCGCCTCCAACGACGACAGCGCCATGCTCGCGCCGATCGCCGGCCGGGCCCAAGGCGGGCTGGTCATGGCCGGCCAGGCCAGCAACGGCCATGCCGTCGAGGCGGCCTATCGCCTCTCGGACCTGACCAGGGCCCCTGTGGCGCTGGTGCTGGACGATGCCGCCGCCATGGCGGGCGGTTTCGCGGCGACGCGACTGCGCGACGAGGAACCCGCCTGAGCGCCCTTGGCGCGTTGCGGCGTCGACCTGGCTCGCCCGTTCAGACCGCGCCGTTTGCGCTCGCGATGACCCGGATCTCGACGATCGCGCCTTCGCGGCGAAGCCCGGCGACCTCGACGGCCGTCCAGGCCGGGTAGGGCTCGCGGAAATGTTCGAGGCGAAGCGCGTCGAACAGATCGAAATGGGCTCGCAGCCCGACATGGTAGCTCGTCATCTCCACGACCGCCTCGAAAGTCAGCCCGGCTTCGCGCAGCACGGAACCGATCTTGCCGAAGCAGTTGCGCATCTGCGTGGCGGCATCGGCCGGCATCAGGCCGCCCGGGTCGCCCCCGGTCACGCCGGTTAGGAACAGATGACCGCCGGACAGGATCGCCGGCGACATGCGCGACCGCTCGGCCGCGTCGCGAAATTCCGCCGGCACGATCACCCGTTTGCTCACGCACTCCTCCTGGACCTAGGAAGGCTCAGTCCTCCGCCGAGCCGCGGGAACGCCTTACCAGTCCCGAGGCGCGCTGCGCCAGCCTCAGCAGCGTCGGCGAAGCCTTGATCCGGCGCTTTGCCGTGCGCTTGGCCCGTGCGACGGCGGCGAAGGCGCGCCCTTTCAGCGTCAGCGGCAGGAAGCTGTCGACGAGGTCGTCCCGGTCGTCGCAGATCGTGGTCTTGTAGCGGGCTTCGCCGACGCCGAGATCGAACACGGCGATCCCGGCATGGCATTTCAGCTTGATCAGGTCGACCAGCAGGATCTCGCCCGGGCTGGTCCTGGCGATCTCGCCATCCATCGCGAAGGACGTCGCCATGCCGGAGAAGCGCTCGCCCTGCACAGCGCCGACATAGGTCGCGACCGATACGCCGTCGACATCGAGCGAATAGAGTTCGAGCGCCGGCGGCCGGCCGGCCTCGGCCTGCGCGCCACGGCGCAGGAACGCGCGCATGGCGGGCTCGGCGAACGGGTCGGGGATGCCCATGGCGCGGAACCGGGCCGCCTTCTGGAGCAGGAAGTCGTCGATCACGCGCTCGATCTCGGCCGGCTGCTGCGCCCTGACGAGCTGCGACCGGCCGTAGCTGGCGAAGCGATTGCGCTTGTTCTTGAGTTTCTTGCGGGCGTGGCTGCTCATCGACCGGCGCAGCGTGCCCTCGCAATCGCCGCCGTTCAACGCGAGCTTGTAGGCGCCGCTCGGACTCGGGCCGGCGGCCAGCGCGGCGAGGGGGTTTCGCACGCCTTGCCAATGCGTCGGCTGGTTGACGAAGACGACGGCGTCGAGCCCACCGATCGCGGCGCCGATCTCCTGAAGCATCGCCCGGGCCGCTGCGGCGTCGAGTCCGGCGGCGAACTCGGGCGCGTAAAGCCCCATGTGATAGTTGGCGTGCTTGCCGCCGACGAATTCGGCGAAGCGGAAGCCGCTGCGCCGCGTCACCACCAGCGGCAGGATCGCGACCGGGCGCTGGCCGGCGTCGCGCAGCATCGCGTAACGGAACTCCATCGCGTGGGCCGCGCCGACCGTCTGCGTGTAGGCGCGAACCCAGTCGAACGCCTGATAGGGCGTCACCAGCGCATGGCCTTCGAGCGCCCGCCATTCGGCCTCGACCGAAGCGAGATCGCTCGCGACGGAGACCGAACGCCACGCGCCGGCCAGAGACGCGCTGCGGCTTTCGGTCAGGGCTTGAGCCGAAGGGCGTTCGGCGAGTGCGGACATGGGCGGGCAACCCTGTGAGGCGATGATCATGCCGTCCTTAACCCGCCATTGTGAACAGAGCGGTCAAGATCGCGGCATTGCGCCGAAGCATCGGCGAACAGCGTGAACGAGCGGTTTCTGCGGATGAGCCTGCGCCACAAAGCCTTCTCCGCCGCCTTCCGGGCGATCACGGCGACCCGCGCCGACCGCTGGGGCCGACGTTTCGCGCAGGGTATGGGCGTGATCCTGACGCTGCACCATGTCCGGCCGGCGCGCGGGGACGCCTTCCAGCCGAACCGGCTGCTCGAGATCACGCCCGAGTTCCTCGACGCGACGCTGGCTCTGATCAAACGCGAGGGCTACGACATCGTCCCGCTCGACGAGGCGCTGGCGCGGCTGACCAGCTACAGGCCGTCGCGCTTCTTCGTCGCCCTGACCTTCGACGACGGCTATCGCGACAATGTCGAGCACGCCTGGCCGGTGCTGGCGAAGCATGGCGCGCCCTGGACGCTGTTCGTGACGCCGGGCTTCGCCGACCGCACCGCACGGCTCTGGTGGCTGGAGCTGGAGGAGGCGATCGCTGCGCTACCGCGCTTCTCGGTCGAGCTTCCCGACGGCGGGTTCTCGGCGCGCACCGGTATGGATGGCGAAAAACAGCTCGCCTTCGACCAGCTCTACTGGCGTCTGCGCAAACAGCCGGAATCGGTTCTGCTGTCGGTGATTTCCGGTCTGGGGAAGCAGGCCGGGATCGACGCCGCCGCGCTGGTCGAGCGCGAATGCCTGCCCTGGGAGACGTTGCGCGCGCTGTCCGGGGCGCCGGGGGTCACGATCGGCGCGCATACGCTCAGCCACCCGATGCTGGCGAAGCTCCCGGTCGAATTGGCGCGAGGCGAGATCGTCGACAGCAAGGCGCGGCTCGAGGCGGAACTCGGCATCCCCATCCGCCATTTCGCGTATCCGGTGGGCGACCCGACCTCGGCCGGCCCGCGCGAGTTCGCGCTCGCGGCGGAGGCAGGGTTCGAGGCGGCGGTGACGACCCGCCCGGGCCACCTCTTCGAGCCGCATGCGCGGCACCTTCACGCCCTGCCGCGGGTTTCGCTGAACGGGCTGCACCAGAGCGAGGAGGCGGCGCGGGCGCTGCTGTCGGGCCTGCCGTTCCTGCTCTGGAACCGGGGACGGCGGGTGAATGTGGGGTGAGCATTCCACGTCATTGCGAGCGACGCAGTCATGATCATGCCTCGTCCTTCCGCTCCATCCAGCGGATCAGCGGCAGCAGCGGCAGAATCCAGCCGAGCCCGAGCGCGATATAGGCTAGCGTCTGCACCAGCTTGGGCGCTTCGGTGATCCGCCCCTGCGCCAGCGCCATCGCGACCAGCGCATAGACGCAGACGAAGATCAGGATCACCACGGTCCCGATCAGCTTGCGGCGGCTCTGGGTCATCGCTCGTCTCCGGCCGGCAGATTTCTCAAAGCAAGCCTCTCGGCTGCGTCAACGCGGGCGTTGTCGGCCCTGTCCTGCGGGTCTATCTGTCACCCGCGCGCCGGCTTGTGAAGCGCGCAGCTTGCGACCAAAGGCCCCGCACCCCGTGACGATCGCGCTCGAACAGCCCGTTTCCGCGACCTCGAGCGCCAGCCATGCCGCCATCCGGCGCTGGCTCTGGATCGTGGCGGCGCTGGTCTTCGTCATGGTCGTGGTCGGCGGCGCGACGCGGCTGACGGGGTCGGGCCTCTCGATCACCGAATGGCGGCCGGTGACGGGCGCGATCCCGCCACTGTCGGACGCAGCCTGGGCGCTCGAGTTCGACAAGTACCGCGCCAGCCCGCAATACCAGTTGCTCAACGCCGGGATGAGCCTCGCCGACTTCAAGTTCATCTACTGGTGGGAATGGGGCCACCGCCAGCTCGGCCGCTTCATCGGGCTGATCTATCTCGGCGGCTTCCTGGTCGTCGCCGCCCTGCGCCTGCTGCCCTGGCGGCAGGTGGTCGTGCTCTTCGGCATGGGGCTGCTGCTGGCGCTGCAGGGCGCGATCGGCTGGATCATGGTCGCCTCGGGGCTCCAGCCCGGCATGGTCGCGGTCGCGCCGGTGAAGCTGACCCTGCATCTAAGCTTCGCGGCGCTGTTCTTCGCCGCCGTCGTCGCCTTTGCGACCTGGTCGAGCCCGCCACGACGGCGCGAGCCGGGCAGGGCGGCTGCGACCGCCTTCATTTCCCTGCTGCTGGTCTTCGTGCAGATCGCGCTCGGCGGCCTCGTCGCCGGCTCGAAGGCGGGGCTGACCTTCAACACCTGGCCGCTGATGGACGGCGCGCTGATCCCGTCCGGCGCGACGCTCTTCGCGAAAACGCCGTTCTGGGAGAACTTCGTCGACAACGTCGCGCTGGTGCAGTTCAACCACCGCATCGGGGCTTACCTGCTGCTCGCCGTCGCGCTCTGGCACGCCTTTTCGCTGCGTCGCGTCGCGTCGAATTCAGGCGCAGCGCGGCGAGCGACCGTCCTCGCGTCGCTGACGCTGGGACAGGCCGCGCTCGGCGTGGTCACGCTGGTGCTGGCGGTGCCGCTCTGGGCAGGCCTCGCGCATCAGGCGCTGGCGTTCCTGCTGTTCGGGATGGCGGTCGTGCATGCGACGCGGGCCGTGACGCGCTGAGCAACGTCGCCGCGCGAGCGGATCGGATCGGAGCGTATTGTCCCAGTGCATGCAGAATTGGTGAGGCTCGGCTTCCTCGCATATTATGAAAAACAGAAGGCGACCGGTTCAAAGCGCTTGTTTCTAGAGATCAAGCCTGACTCGCGAGGCTTTATGAGCGGATTGCCGTCTAAATTTTTGAATATGTATCTACACCGCATCGGCGTTAAAACAAAGGACACTGCAATTCACAGCTTCCGACACACATTTGCCGATCGTCTGAGAGCCGCCGGCCATCTTGATCATGAATTTGGATTTGTCTTAGGGCATGGGGACAGGCTTGTGCGAACCACAGGCCGTTATGGTTCAATCCCACAAGGCACTTTGAAGCATCGGTTGCGGCTCATTGAGAGCGTAACATTTGACGATCTCGACCTGGTCGCGCTTTATACTTAGCAAATTCTGAAGAAATCGCTTTTTTTCGATTTTTAATCGTAGTATACTATACTTTTGTTGAGTTGCGTGAGTAGCGTATGCGTTTTCTGAAATGGATCGATAAAAAAGACGCTATCAAAACCAAGTCCGGCATCGCTAATCCCGAGCCTTGGCTTGTCGATCTATTCGGCGCGACGCCGGTTTCGTCTGGTATAAGCGTTACGCCGCATAACGCGATGCAGTGCGCTCCTGTCGCCTGCGCTGTAAAAGCCATCGCCGAGACGATCGGACAGCTTCCTGTCCATGTCTACGAGCGCGGGGCGGATGCCGCAAAAGCGCGCGCGCCGGATCATCCCGTTCACGCCCTCCTGCATGACCAGGTAAACGACTGGACCAGCGCCAGCGAGCTTCGCGAGACGCTGACGGCCGATGCGCTCCTGCATGAACACGGCGCTTTCGCCGTCATCGTGCGGGTCGAGGGCCGGCCGGTCGAGCTGCATCGTCTCGCTCCGGAATCTGTGCAGGTCGATCATGACCGCGCGACCGGAGAGCCCGTCAGCCGGCCTGGCGCAACGGTCCAGACGGCCTCCAATGACAACGAAGGGCTGGAGCGCAAGGCGTTCATCAGCTTCGCTCGTCTCGGCGAGGCGCGCATGCCGGCTGACGAGGTCAAGGCTCTCGTCGTCGCAAACGACGCGGCAGGCGGCTATCTCGCGCCCGAGGAAATCGGTCGCGAAATCCTCAAGACGCTGGTCGAGTTCTCGCCAATCCGCCAGTTTGCCCGCGTCATCACCATCGGCGGCAGCGAGATCAAGTATCCGCGCCGCGTCTCTGGCACGGCCGCGACCTGGGTTTCCGAGATCGCCGACCGCACCGGCAGCGAGCCAGTCTTCGACCAGATGACGATGACGCCGCACGAGCTGGCCACCTTCACTGATGTCTCGACGCAGTTGCTTGAAGACAACGCCTACAATCTCGAAGGCGAGCTTGCCGCCGATTTCGGCGAGAGCTTCGGCAAGACCGAGGGGCTGGCCTTCGTGAAGGGCGACGGCACCGGCAAGCCAAAGGGCCTGATGGCCACCGGGACCGGCATTGCCGAAATCAAGACCGGCGCGGCTGCCAACTTCCCGTCGAGCAATCCTGCCGACGTGATCATCGGCATGTATCACTCGCTGCCGACCGCCCATGCGCAGAATGGCGTCTGGATGCTAAATCGCAAGACGCTCGGCGTGATCCGGACGTGGAAGGATTCGACCGGCCGCTATCTCGTCACCGACCCGATCTCCGAAGGCGGCGCGACCACGCTGCTTGGCCGTCCCATCGTCGAAGCGATCGACATGGACGACATCGCGGCCAATGCCTTCCCGATCCTCTTCGGCGACATGCAGGGCTATCGCATCGTCGATCGCGTCGGGCTCTCGTTCCTGCGCGATCCCTACACCCTCGCCGGAAAGGGCCAGGTCCGTTTCCATGCCCGCAAGCGTGTCGGCGCGGACGTGACGCATCCCGACCGTTTCGTGAAGCTCAAGGTCGCGGCGTAACCATATGCGGCTCGCAGATGACGAAATCGGCTTCAAGGCCGGCAGCGAGGCGATCCTACTTCGTCCGTCACTGCGGGCCGCGCTTCGCCTCGAACGCCGTCACGGCGGCTTCGACGCGCTCCTGAAAGCCATCAGCCACGGCAACCTGACCGTCATGGCTGACATCATCCGGGAGGGTGCGACCGAACCGTCGTGCTTCCCGGACTTCCTCGAAGGTTTGAACCTCATGCCGCTGCGCAGCCGGCTCGATGTCCTGACCGTTCCCCTAGCCGCCTTCGTCTTCGCGCTCGCCGGCATGGGCGATGATCAGGATCCCGTCGCCGACAAAGCGCAAGCCAAGCCCATCACCTTCGCCGAGTATCACACCAAGCTCTTCGGCATCGCGACCGGCTGGCTCGGCTGGTCTCCTGAGACGGCCTGGACCAGCACGCCCGCCGAGATCACGACCGCCTACAAGGCCCGCCTGGACATGCTTAAAGCCGTCTTCGGCAGCGGCGACGACAAGACCATGCGACCTGCGCGGGCAGCGTTCGAGGCAGCGTTTCCATCATGCGCCGTCATCGACGACGAAGCGGTCGCTCCAAACACGACAGTTACGACGGCTGCCTAGACGACGATATCGTCGTGGTCGCGGCCCGCCGGTGCAAATCGGCGGGCGCATGTCCCAAGCCCAAGAGACATATCAACAGTCATGCGTCCGATAGAGATGGAAATGCATAGGGTCGGCCACTAACGTAGCATTATGTCTGATTCCAGCCTTGAAACCCTACCCTTGTTCTCCCGACCGCTAGATCGGAGCGAGGGCGCGCCTGTGAATCCAGAATCCGCGTCAGGGCCGGAAAAGACCTTCGTTGAGTCGGTTAGATCGTTTTCAAAGTTTGGCCAACCTTCGATCGAACTCATTGAAAACGGCATACCATATCTGATCAATGAGTTTTGGACCGCTGGGCAACGGCAGGCCCATTCCATCCACGAAGTGAGCTACCGCGCCTGCTTTAAACCTCAGCTCCCAGAGTTTTTCATATCGCGGCTGACTCGCCCTGGCGAGGCAGTGCTGGACCCATTTATGGGGCGTGGAACGACACCCGTCCAAGCGGCGTTAATGGGTAGGCGGCCGGTCGGTAACGACGTAAATCCTTTGAGCGTTCTATTAACACGGCCCAGACTTGCTCCCCCAAGCCTCAAGCAAATCGCAGCGAGATTAGACCAAATCCCGCTCGATCCGGCAGAAATCGACCGCACAGACCTGCTAGCTTTCTATAGTTCACAAACATTGTCCCAAATTTGTGCCCTCCGCTCTTGGCTCGCTAAATCATCGCCTGAGGATAACCCCGTCGATGATTGGATTCGTATGGTAGCAATTAATCGACTAACTGGACATTCTCCGGGGTTCTTTTCGGTCTACACTCTGCCACCTAACCAAGCCACATCGGTCAAAGCTCAATTAAAAATTAATGAGAAGAGAAATCAAGTTCCTCCAGATAGAGACATTAAAAAGATCATCCTGAAAAAATCAAAATCGCTTCTCAGCGATGGTGATATGAGTCATCATCCTGATGCCATTTTGACCACTGGCTTATCATCTTCGATGGGCGCGATTTCAGATAGCTCGATTGCGCTTGTCGTAACATCTCCGCCATTTCTGGACATCGTTCAATACGCTGAAGATAATTGGTTGCGAAGCTGGTTTGCTTGTATTGATGTAGAGAGTATCCACATTGCGCATCATAGGAAGCAATCAGACTGGCAAAAGATGATCTACCATACTCTAAAAGAACTTGCGCGCGTCGTAAAGCCAGGCGGCCATATCGCATTTGAGGTCGGCGAAGTCAGAGGCGGCAAGGTTCTCTTAGAGCAGCTAGTCTGGGCTGCCGCTGAAAATCTTCCCTTTGACAGATTATTTGTGATGGTAAATCAACAAGAGTTTACTAAAACCGCAAATTGTTGGGGGATTAATAATAATAATATGGGAACAAATACAAATAGAATTGTTATGCTTCGTCGGCATTGAAATTAAATCAAGGACTAGATAAATGGACGACAAAGATAAGATTAATGCACTTGAAGATGTTTTGGCTCAGATGCTGAAACCAGTAAAAGGCGTTCCTTTTTCTGTTATTGTTAAGGCACTTGCAGACACAAGAGTGATAAAATGCGATATTGAATCTGTGCATGATGCTGAGCTGATCTCCAATCTTGAGCGGGCCATCCATATCTGTGCTGATGAGCTAAAAGCTAAGCCTATTAATCGCCCTCGACCAAACGAAGTCGGCAATGATGTAGAAGCATATATTATGCGAGCGATAGAAGTAGTTGGGCTGAAGGCTTCTAGGCCAACATCAAAAAATGGGCTTGGGAAATCCACAGGATATCCTGACATCTTAATCAGTGACGCTTATGGACGTCCAACTTATCTTGAATGCAAAATTTTTGCCCACGGAACTCCTGCAACAACGATGCGATCTTTCTACCTATCACCTTCAGATTCGTTCAAAGTTTCCTTGTCTGCTCGACATTTACTTCTGGCATTCGGTATGACAAATTCGGGATCTTTATATACACCAAAGTCATTTAAGCTTGTAGATTTACATGATCTAATGTGTGATGTGAAGTATGAATTCAACTCCGATAATCGGCGGCTTTATGCCCCAGACATGGTATTACTGCAAGGCAATCTATAGATCGAGTTCACGTCTGCATCTTCGTCATCAGCGGAAGACTATCAACGGCGACCGTCCCCGCAGGAAGGCGTAGGAGACCCACACAGTCGCGTCGGCGCTTGGGGACTATCCATTCTAAAATAATAGGGATAGCCTCAGGCAGGGTCGCCTTGGGCTTTCGGAATGTCGACAGCGATCTCTAGATCAGTGACAGGCGGAAGGATCGGCGGGTCGTCTGCCATGCTCCCACCTTCATCAACATGATTCGTCATCGTCAGCCGATGGCCGTCCGCCTTCCAAGAACACGCCGCGCAAGAACCCGCGCGACACGGATCGATTGGCATCAGCCAGGAGCACGTTGAAATCGTGCAGGACGGCGCGAAGAGCGGCACGCTCGGTCCAATGTTCGGCGACCAGCTTGGCGATTTCCCATTCGAACGCGTCCCGATCATCGTCTATTTCGGCCGGCTTGGCTGACATATGGCTCTCGTCTGTAGAACAAAACAAGAATATCGTCGGCGTAGGAATCAAGATGCCTAAAACGCGGCGTCAATAAGGAGCGAGAACGAAGAGCGCGACGGACTGTCGCATCACCCTGAGGTGTTACCACAAGGTGTTACCACGATTCTTATTTTCTCTTTACAATCAACCACTTAGGGAAGTGGCTGGGGGACTAGGATTCGAACCTAGACAACCAGAGTCAGAGTCTGGGGTCCTACCGTTAGACGATCCCCCAACGGCGCAAGGCGCGCGGCGCTCCGCGTTGGTGAGCCGGGGTCTAATCAAACCCGGCCGATATGGCAAGCGTAGATTGACATCCGGCGCGAGCGCTCCGCTGTCGCCTCGCGGCCCTCCGCCCAAGAAAAAGGGCTACGCCGAAGCGCAGCCCGAAGTCTAGGGAGGAAACGCCCAAGGAGGGCGACACAGCATCTCTGCTGCGGTGCACAAGAGATAGGACGCCGATCGCTCCGGCACAAGAGGAAAAGGGCAGCATGGTTGTCCTTATTTTAAGCAGTCGGCTCCGAAAGGGGGCATTCCGGCGCGATTCAAGCGATTTAACCGGTCTTTGCGCACGGCTGCGGCAAGCCGACGCGGCGCATGCGGCGTTGTGCGCGATCGCGGCCCGATGACGGAATCGCATGCTGCGCGCATCTCGATTCCGTTGCCGCCGATGCCGGACGCTTCTTGCGATACCGGTCGCGCTCGCCGGCAGGGTTCGCATGCCGGACTGGTCGAGCCCGTGGGCTTAGCCGGAGCCTGCCGATGACCGGAGCCTGCGGCCTCGCGACCCGCCCGGCGCCAAGCGACGAGCTCCGAACGAGTGTCCCGATCCTGCCTCCCGCACGCGCAGAAGCTGATCATTTTTAGGCGTTGACAAGCGTTTCGGGGCTCTTCAAATTCATAGGTATACAAATGAATTTACCGGCTGACCCAAAGTCTCCGGCATGCGACATCTGTCAAAGAGCGCCGGGGCGCCGCCACCGGCCCAGACATGGGGAACAGCGATGACGATCGACCGTCGGAGTTTTCTGGCCGGAGCCAGCGCCGGAGCCACCCTGATCGCCGCGCCGTCGCTGGTGCGCGCACAAGGGGCGGGACCGATCAAGGTCGGCGAGATCAACAGCTACACGGCCCAGCCCGCCTTCCTGAAGCCCTATCGCCAGGGCTGGGAGCTGGCGCTGGAGCAGGTCAACGCCGCGGGCGGTGCGCTCGGCCGCAAGATCGAGACGGTGTTCCGCGACGATGGCGGCAAGCCCGAGGACGCGGTTCGCCATGCCGGCGACCTGATCAACGCGGAAAAGGTCGATCTTCTGTCCGGCGGGTTCCTCTCCAATGTCGGGCTGGCGATCGCCGATTTCGCCAACCAGAACAAGCGGCTCTATGTCGCCTCCGAGCCGCTGTCGGACGCGCTGGTCTGGGCCAAGGGCAACCGCTACACCTTCCGCCTTCGGCCCTCGACCTACATGCAGGCCGCGATGCTGGTCGAGGAGGCCGCCAAGCTGCCGGCGAAGAAGTGGGCGGTGGTCGCGCCGAACTACGAATACGGCCAGTCGGCGGTGAAGTGGTTCAAGGAATTGCTCAAGAAGGCCAAGCCCGACGTCGAGTTCGTCGCCGAGCAGTTCCCGGCGCTCGGCCGCATCGATGCCGGCGCGACCGTGCAGGCGCTCGAGGCCTCCAAGCCGGATGCGATCTTCAACGTCACCTTCGGCGCGGACCTGTCGAATTTCGTGCGCCAGGGCAATACGCGCGGGCTGTTCGAGGGCAGGGTGATCGCGTCCATGCTGACCGGCGAGCCGGAATATCTTGATCCGCTCGGCGCCGAAGCGCCTGTCGGCTGGATCGTCACCGGCTACCCCCATGCCGACATCAAGACGCCGGAGCATGTAAAATTCGCCGAGGCCTACAGGGCGAAGTTCAACGACTATCCGCGGCTGGGCTCGGTCGTCGGCTTCGACACGATGAACTCGATCGCCGCCGCGCTCGCCAAGGCCGGCTCGACCGACACCGAAAAACTGGTCGATGCGCTGAAGGGCCTGAAATTCCCCTCGGCCTTCGGCCAGGCCGAATACCGCGCCATCGACCACCAGTCGACGCTCGGCGCCTATGTCGGCAGGACCGCGGTCAAGGACGGCAAGGGCGTAATGGTCGACTGGCGTTACGCCGACGGGGCGAAATATCTGCCGAGCGACGAGGTGGTGAAGACGCTGCGCCCGGCGGGGTAGCGATCGCCCAATCGCCAGATCACTTCCGTCATCCCGGACAAGCGGCGCAGCCGCGCCGATCCGGGATCCATGCCGGAACGATTGTCATCAGCGTTCAGGAATGGGTCCCGGGTCTCCCTTCGGTCGCCCGGGATGACGGCGGAGCTTTGGCTCTTAAGGTGCATTCAGCATGTTCGATCTCATCCTCACCCAGACGCTGAACGGGCTGGCCTCGGCCTCCTCGCTGTTTCTGGTCGCGTCCGGGCTCTCGATCATCTTCGGCGTGACGCGGATCGTGAATTTCGCGCATGGTTCGCTCTACATGCTCGGCGCCTACATCGCCTGGACGCTGGTCAGCCGCTTCGGACCGGCTGAGCCGCTCGGCTTCTGGGGCGGTGTGCTGCTGGCGGCGCTGCTCGTTGGGCTGATCGGCGTCGTCATCGAGGTGCTGATCCTGCGGCGCATCTATCAGGCGCCGGAGCTGTTCCAGTTGCTCGCGACTTTCGGCGTCGTGCTGATGTTGCAGGATCTGGCGCTGGCGAGCTGGGGGCCGGAGGACAAGCTCGGCCCGCGCGCGCCGGGCTTCCGCAGTTTCGTCGTGCTGTTCGGCAACCGCTTCCCGACCTATGAGCTGTTCCTGATCGCGGTCGGGCCGCTGGTGCTGCTGGTGTTGTGGCTGCTGTTCCAGAAGACACGCTGGGGCGTACTGGTGCGCGCCGCCACGCAGGACCGCGAGATGGTCGGGGCGCTCGGCGTCAACCAGCGCCTGCTCTTCACCTCGGTGTTCTTCTTCGGCGCAATGCTGGCGGGGCTCGGCGGCGCGCTCCAGCTCCCGCGCGAGGCCGTGAACCTGCACATGGACCTCGCCATGATCTCGGAGGCCTTCGTGGTCGTCGTCGTCGGCGGGCTCGGCAGCGTCACCGGGGCCTATCTCGCTGCGATCCTGATCGGCATCCTGCACGCTTTCGGCATCCTGATCTTCCCCAAGATCACGCTGGTGCTGGTCTTCCTCGTCATGGCGGTCGTGCTCGTCGTGAAGCCCTACGGGCTGATGGGAAAGGCCCCGGTCGGTCACGCTCGCGGCCACGGCCCGGCCGAGCCGCTGCTGCTGCCGGCCGACAACGCCACCAAGCTCGCCGGGCTGATCGCGCTCGTGCTGCTGGCGCTGGCCCCGCTGGTCGCGCCCGACCACATCCTGCTGACGCTGACCGAACTCGTCATCTTCGCGCTCTTCGCCGCCAGCCTGCATTTCATGATGGGCCCGGGCGGCATGGCCTCCTTCGGCCACGCCGCCTATTTCGGACTCGGGGCCTATGGCGCGGCGCTGGCGGTGAAATGGCTGGGCGCGCCGATGGAGCCGGCGCTGATCTTCGCGCCGTTTCTCGCCGGCATCGCGGGCGTCGTCTTCGGCTGGTTCTGCGTCAGGCTGTCGGGCGTCTATCTCGCCATGCTGACGCTCGCCTTCGCGCAGATCGCCTGGGCGACGGCCTTCCAGTGGGTCGAGGTGACCGGCGGCGACAACGGCATTCTCGGCGTCTGGCCCTCGGCCTGGGCGGCCTCGAAGGTCGCGTATTACTACCTGACTCTCGCCATCTGCGCCGCCTCGATCGTGGCGCTCAGGCTGACGATCTTCTCGCCGCTCGGCTATGGCCTGCGCGCCGCGCGCGACAACCCGCTGCGGGCGGAGGCGATAGGCCTCGACGTCGTGCGCATCCAGTGGATCGCCTTCATCGTCGCGGCCTTCGCGGCGGGCATCGCCGGCGCGCTCTTCGCCTTCTTCAAGGGCTCGGTCTTCCCGACCTATATGGCGATCCCGCGCTCGGTCGATGCGCTCCTGATGGTGCTGCTCGGCGGCGTGCAGACGGTGTCGGGGCCGATCGTCGGAGCCTTCGCCTTTGCCGGCCTGTCCGAGCAACTGATGAAGGCGACGATGTACTGGCGCTTCGTGCTCGGTTTTTCGATCGTGCTGCTGGTCATCCTGTTCCCGCGCGGGCTGGTCGGCGCGTCGCTGGCACTGCGCGAGCGCTGGGGCCGGCGCGCCGCGCCCGAACCGGCGGCGCGCCTCGCGACGGAGGCCGGCCGGTGAGCGCGGTTTCCGAGCAGGCGACGTCGGCTGCGCCGAGCCCGGTTCTGGTCGTGCGCGACCTGCAAAAATCCTTCGGTGGCGTGCGGGCGGTCGACGGCGTCTCGTTCTCGGTCGAGGCCGGGACGATGCTGGCGCTGATCGGCCCCAATGGCGCGGGCAAGACCACCTGCTTCAACATGCTCAACGGGCAGCTCAGGCCCGATGGCGGCGAGGTCGTGCTGGCCGGCCGCGCCATCACCGGCATGAAGCCGCGCGCGGTCTGGCGCATGGGGGTCGGCCGCACCTTCCAGATCACCGCGACCTTCACCTCGATGACGGTGCGCGAGAACATCCAGATGGCGCTGATCTCGCATGCCGGGGCGATCTTCAGCCCCTTCGGCCGCGCTCGCGACAAGCATCGGGAGGCGGCCGACGCGCTGCTCGCCCAGGTCGGCATGCTGGAGCAGGCCGAACGCGCCTGCGGCGTGCTCGCTTATGGCGACCTCAAGCGGGTCGAGCTCGCGGTCGCGCTCGCCAACCAGCCGAAGCTCCTGCTGATGGACGAGCCGACCGCCGGCATGGCCCCGCGCGAGCGCATCGCGCTGATGGCGCTGACGGCGGAGATCGCCGCCGCCAAGGGCATCGCCGTGCTCTTCACCGAGCACGATATGGACGTCGTCTTCACCCATTCCGACAGCGTCATCGTGCTCGATCGCGGCCGGCTGATCGCCCATGGCGCGGCCGAGGAGGTCAGGCAGGATCCGAATGTGCGGGCGGTCTATCTCGGCTCGGGCGCGACCTCGGGAGGGCATTGATATGATGGTTTCCGCGTCGGGCGCTGCTCTTCTCCCTCCCCCCGCTTGCGGTGGGGAGGGCCGGGGTGGGGGGGCGAGTCCCAGCCGTCGCTCTACGACTGGCGGCCAAGCTCGTCCCGCACGCCCCCCCATCCCCAACCCTTCCCCACTGGAAGTCGGGTCTACCCGACTTCCAGCAACGTCTGCCCATGTCGGCAACAGCCGACATGGGGAAGCGGGGGGAAGGGGACAGGTCGCGGCCGTCATCGGAGCTGCGCCATGACAGCCATGCTCGAGATCGCCGGGCTCGACGCCTATTACGGCCGGGCCCATATCCTGCAGGGCGTCGCCTTCGCGATGAAACGCGGCGAGGTGCTGGCGCTGATGGGCCGCAACGGCGCGGGCAAATCCACCACCATGAAGGCGGTGATGGGGCTCGTGCCGCCGGCCGGCGGCAGCGTCTCGTTCGAGGGCCAGGCGGTGCAGGGCCGCGAGCCCTTCGAGATCGCGCGGCTCGGCATGGGCTATGTGCCGGAGGACCGGCGCGTCTTCTCCGAGCTGACCGTGATGGAGAACCTGTCGGTCGGCCAGCGGCCGCCGCGCGAGGGCGCGCCGCACTGGACGCCGGAGCGGCTGTTTGCGCTGTTTCCCAATCTCGGGCGCATGCGCGACCGGCCGGGCGGGGCGATGTCGGGCGGCGAGCAGCAGATGCTGACGATCGCGCGCACGCTGATGGGCAACCCGAAACTTGTGCTGCTCGACGAGCCCTCGGAGGGGCTGGCCCCCGTCATCGTCGAGGAGATGGCCAAGACGATCCTGGCGCTGAAGAGCGAGGGGCTGACAGTGCTGATCTCGGAGCAGAACCTCCACTTCGCCGGAAACGTCGCCGACCGCGCCGCGATCATCGAGAAGGGCGTGATCCGCTTCACCGGGACGATGGACGAGCTGAAGGCGAACGAGGCGGTGCGGACGCAATATCTGTCGGTGTAGAGCCCGTCATTGCGAGCGCAGCGAAGCAATCCAGCGACTCGCTCTACGTCTCCTGGATTGCTTCGCTATGTTCGCAATGACGGTTGGGCCTCGCCTCCGACACTGCGCCACTCCTCCGCCAGCGCCAGCAACGCGCCCTCGATCAGCCCTTCGGCCAGCAGCGCCTGCGCCATCCTGACGCCGTTCGCCAGCGCGACGGCGACGGCCTGCGGAGCGAGCACCCCGACATCGACCGTCACCGCCAGCCCGTGCAGATCGCTGTCGGGGTCGAGCGCCTGGGCCGGCTTCCGGAGGATCGCCGGATCGTCGACATCGACCGCATTGGCGATGATCGTCGCCGCCGCGTCGGCCTCTGCCGCCGAGCGCGCCAGCACCGTCACCGCGTCGGCGACGCCACGCGAAAAGGAACGCCCGCGCCAGCCGCTGGTGGCGATGCCGCGAACGCCGCTCTTCGCCGCGAGGCGCAGGAAGCCTTCGGGGCGGGCTCGCGCCAGCGATGGCACGACGCCGATGTCGAGCGGGTGACCGGGCGTGACATGCAGGGCGATGTCGCCGCCATTGTTGACATAAGCGCGTTCGAGGCGCGGCGCGGCCGACAGCATCGCCGACAGCACCGTGTCGGCGACTGCTCCCGCGACCGCAGCCATCGGCGTGATGAACTGACTGCGATGCGGCCAGCAGGCGAGGGCCATGCGCCGCGCCGTCGCGCCCCGCAGCGAGGGTGGCTGATGGTCGAGCGGCCGGCGCAGAATGCGCAGTTCCGACGCGAGTTCGGCGAGCAGGCCGTCGAAAGCGTCCTCGGCCGCGCCATAGGCCCGTTCGATCTCCGGTCCGGCTCCGAAAGCGGCGATGACGAGATCGCTCGGGCCTTCGCTCAGGTGCAGCCGGTTGCCGGGAAGGCTAGCGGTTCGGTGGGTTCTCATCGATCTCGCCAGCCGTCATTGCGAGCGCAGCGAAGCAATGACGGTAGCCTATCAAGCCCGCCGCAGCGGCCAGGGGTTGTCCGCCAGCGCCCGCTCGATCCGGGCCTCCCCGCCATGGGCGCGCAGCAGCTTCTCGACGGGCACGATCTCATCCTCATGGCCGCCGAGCGCGAGATAGAGCGAGCGCGGCAGCGTGAACTCCATCGGCGCGACCAGCGCCGGCGTCGGAACATGGCCGAAGGCGTTTTGGGGCATACGCAGCACGTCGACCATCACGGTGATGCCGCCGCCGGGCCAGACGAAGACCGGCGCCCCGCCCATGGTGACTCGGGTCGCGCCGGACTGGACCGAGCGCGTCAGCAGCACGGGGTTTTCCGTCACGCCGGCGCGCAGGCTGCCGCCGGCCCCGGCCATGAAGGTCACGGTGCAAAGCGATGGCTCGCAGTTTTCGCCGATGCGCCCGACGACCTGGCCTACGGGGGCGGGCATTTCGGCTTCGACCGGCGCAAGGTTCTCGTCGAGCACGAAGAAGGCTGCGTCCTCGCCCGTGGTCGAGGTCATCAGCAGGCGCATTCCGGGCCAGGCCAGCGCAGGGTCGATCTTCTGGATGATCGAGAGCGGCTCGGTGATGTCCGTGCCGCCCCAACCCATACCGGGCTCCGCGACCTGGAAATAGCGCCCCGGCGTGGACTTGCGGCCGCGCACGCGGATACCGGCAGGGCGCATGTCGAGCACACGGCCGGCCTGGTGTTCGGTCAGCACGCCGGTGATGTGGTCGTCGACGACGATGACCTCGTCGACATGACCCTGCCATTGCTGTGCAAAAATGCCGATGGTGGCGGAGCCGCAGCCGACGCGCATGCGCGTCTCGGGCTTGCCGTCGACGATCGGTGCCTGCCCGGCCTGCACGATCACGCCATGGCCGCCATCGATCGTCAGTTCGACCGCCTCGCCGTTGCTCAGCTTCAGCATCGCCTCGCAGGTGGCGTTGCCTTCCTTCTTGGAGCCGCCGGTGAGGTGGCGCACGCCGCCGAGCGAGAGCATCTGCGAGCCGTATTCCGCCGTGGTGACATGGCCGACCTGCTCGCCCTTGCTGCGGACGGCGGCGGTCTCCGGGCCAAGATGGCGGTCGGTGTCGATCTTCACCTTGACGCCGCAATAGGAGAAGATGCCCTCCGTCACCACGGTGACGGTGTCGACGCCCTCATGCTGCGAGGAGACGATGAAGGGCGCGGGCTTGTAGTCCGGATAGGTCGTGCCCGACCCGATGCCCGTGACGAAGACGCGGTTCGCGGGGAGCGCCGCGCCGTCCCAGTCCTCCGCGTTCTCCGCGAAGGGAACCAGCGCCTGTCCGGTCTCGACGGCTTGCGCCAGCAGCACGATCGGGTCGGTGCGCACCAGAAGCCCGTCCTCATTGGCGTAGCGCGAACAGGCGCCGGAGCGGCCGGGCCTGATCCGGCACAGCACCGGGCAGGCGTCGCAGCGAATGATGCCGTCCTCGCCCTCCGCCGCGCCGAATTTTCGCGAGCGCTCGGCAAGGGCGGAGAGCGCTTTATGCGAGCCCTCATCCTGAGGAGCAGGCGCAGCCTGCATCCCGAAGGAGGCTTCGGAGGGCGCTGGATCATCCTTCGAGACGCCGCTTCGCGGCTCCTCAGGATGAGGGCCGAGGTCGTTGTGAGCCTGCTTCTCCCGAATCAGCTCCCAAAGTCGATGCGGCAGCACCGGGACCTGGCGCGGCGTCACGCCCGTCGCATGGCGGATCGCGCCCAGGATGGCCGGCGCTGTCGGCACCAGCGCCGGCTCGCCGATGCCCTTCGCGCCGGAGGGACCGAGCGGCTCTGGGTCCTCGATCAGGATGATGTCGATCGGCGGCACGTCGCCGGCGGTCGGGATCAGGTAATCGTGCAGGTTCTCGGTGCGGCCGGGCAGATACTCCTCCATCAGCGCCAGCCCGATGCCCTGGGCGATGCCGCCATGGATCTGGCCCTCGACCAGCATCGGATTGATCGCCTTGCCGACGTCATGGGCCGCGACGATGCGGTTCAATTTGACCGTGCCGAGGTCGAGATCGACGTCGAGCGAGGCGATCTGGGCCGCGAAACCGTAGGTCGCGTAGGGCACGCCCTGGCCGTCGGCATCCAGCGGGATGGTCGGAGGGTCGAAGGAACCGAGGCCTTCGAGCACGACGCCGTCGTCACTGGCGGGGAGGGCGGTGAGATCAATCCGGGAGGAGACGCCGTTCTCGGTGACGACGAGGCTCTCTCCGTCGAGTTGAAGGCTCGCGCCTTCGCCGGCATTGGTCAGCCGCAGGATCGCCGCCCGCAGCTCTTTCGCGGCGGCTTCGGAGGCCCGGCCCGAGACGAATGTCTGGCGCGAGGCCGAGGTTTTCCCGGCGTCGAGCGTCAGAGCACTGTCGCCGATGACGAGCCGGAAAGCCGACACCGGCAGCCCGAGCGCATCGGCCGCGATCTGGGTCAGCACCGTGGTCGAGCCCTGGCCGATATCGACTGCGCCGTTCCAGAAGGTGAGCGCGCCCTTCGCATCGAGCGTGATCCGCATGGTCGAGGGGTTCGACATGCCGGTGTTGCCGATGCCGTACCACATGCAGCCGATGCCGACGCCGCGGCGCGAGCGGCCGTTTTTCAGGTTGAACGACGCCGCGTCCGCCAGCAGCGCCCGCCAGTGCGGCTTCAGCGCCTCAATGCACTCGCTAAGGCCAGCGCTGGCTTCCAGCACCTGTCCGCAGGGCGTGGCGTCGCCGGCGCGGATGGCGTTGAGCAGCCGGAACTCCAGCCGGTCGATGCCGGCGGCTGCGGCGAGGTCGTCGAACAGGCTTTCCTGCGCGATCGCGGCCTGCGGCACGCCAAAACCGCGAAACGCGCCCGAGGGCGGGCCGTTGGTGTAGATCGCGCGAGAGAGATTGCGGACGTTCAGAACCTTGTAAGGCCCCGTCGCATGCACCGGCACGCGGCCGGCCACCGTCGGCCCCCAGGAGGAGTACGCACCGGTGTCGAAATCCCCGTCCATCGCATAGGCGACAAGTTTGCCCTGCGCATCGCAGGCGGCCTTGGCTGTGATCGAGGAGGGGTGGCGCTTCGTCGAGGACACCATCGATTCGATGCGCCCGAAGACGCAAGCGACGGGGCGGTCCAGCAGCCAGGCCGCCACCGCCAGCATCGGCTGCAGCGAGACGTCGACCTTGCCGCCGAAGCCGCCGCCGCAGGCAGACGGGATGATGCGGACATCGTCGAGGGCCAGCCCAAGCACGCGGGCGACCTCGTCGCGGTCCATATAGGGCGCCTGCGTGCAGGCAAAAACCTCGACCGTCTCGCCGACGCGACGGGCATAGCCGGCCTCGGGCTCGATATAGGCGTGCTCGACGAAGCCGGTCTCGAAGCTGCCGGACGCGACATGGGCGGCCCCGGCGAACCCCGCCTCGACATCGCCGCAGACGACGCGGCCGCGCGTCAGCACGTTGTCCGGCGCGAAATCATGCAGCGCGAAGGCGCTCTCGGCGAGCGCTGCCTTTGGCCCGAGCATCGGGGCCAGGGGCTCCCAGACGATCGGGAACTCGTCCAGCCGCACGGCCTCGACCGCCGCCTTCTCGCCGACGATGGCGAGCACGCATTCACCGCGATAGCGGGTCTCTCCGGTCGAGAACACCGGCTGGTCCTTGAGATGGGGATAGATGCCGAAGGAGTTTTCTCCCGGCACGTCGCGCGCGGTGAGGATTTTTGCCAGACCCGGACGGGCGGCGACGAAGCCGTCGAGATCGCCCAGCGTGAACCGGGCGCGCGGATGCGGCGAGCGCAGCGCGCGCAGCCAGAGCGCATCTGCGGGGACCGAATCCGCCCCGTAGAGTTCCGTCCCGTCGAGTTTCGGGAGCCCGTCGAGGCGCGCGATGCGCGCGCCGATGGCAGTTGCCGTCCCGTCCTCCGGGATCGAGATACGCTCGGCTGCCGCGCCCAGGAATGCATGCGCCGAGCGCACCGCTTCAACGATCTTGAGGTAGCCGGTGCAGCGGCAAAGCACACCGCCGAGCGCATCCTGCGTCTCGCGCTCACCGGGCGTCGGGTTGCGCTGGAGCAGATCGTAGCCCGCCATCAGCATGCCGGGCGTGCAGATGCCGCATTGCGCCGCGCCAAGGGCGTGAAAGGCGCGTTGCAAAGCACGCCCGAGCGGATCGGCGGCGAGCCCTTCGACGGTGACGACGGCGCAGCCTTCGACCTGCCCGACCGGGACCAGGCAGGCGCAGACCTGCGCGCCGTCGACCAGCACGGTGCAGGCGCCGCAATCGCCGGCGTCGCAGCCGCTCTTCGTGCCGGTTGCGCCCAGGCTGTCGCGGAGCGCCGTGCTCAGGCGGCTGTCGGGCGCGTCGGTCAGCGTGACGGGGCTGCCGTTCAGGCTGAAGGCGATCGAGCCGTCATGGCTGCCGGCGGCGGGAAGAGGCAAGTGACGGTTCACGCGGCGGCCTCCAGCGGCGACGGCAGCAATTGTCTCAGGGCGCGCCCGACCAGCACGCGCGCGGCATGGCGGCGATAGGCGGCGTCGGCACGGACATCGTCGATCGGCGACAGGCTCGCGACATCGGCGTCGCCGAGGGGCGCGGCAAGGTCGACAGAGGCCGGCTGGCCGAGCAGCCGGGCTTCGGGCGCGATCAGGCGCTGCGGCGCGGCCGAGCAGGCCCCGACCGCAACGCGCAGCGAGGCGATGCGGCCGTCGGAATCGAGCGCCAGATTCGCCGCCACCGAGGCGATCGAGATCACCAGATAGGCGCGCGCTCCAAGCTTCAGGAAGGTCGAGCGCGAGGCGTCCGGCTGCGGCGGGACGTGGATCGCGACCAGCAGTTCGTCGGCGGCCAGCGCCGTCCGGCGGTTGCCGAGAACGAAGGCGTCGAGCGGCAGGCGGCGGCGGCCGCGCAGGCTCGCCAGTTCGACCTGCGCATCCAGCGCCAGCAGCGGCGGCACGCCGTCGGCCGCCGGCGAGGCGTTGCAGAGATTGCCGGCGAGCGTGCCGCGATTCTGGATCTGCACGCCGCCGACCTGGAGGCCGGCCTGCTTCAGCGCGTCGAAGGCGGGCGGCAGATCGACGCTGGCGATCAGGCTCCAGGTCGCGAGCGCGCCGATCGCCGTGCCCTCCGGGCCATGGGCGATGCGGTTCAGTTCGACGAGGCCGCCGAGATCGAGCAGGTCGCGATTCTGGGCCTCGAACCAGGCGGCGCGCTGGGTTCGGACCGGATAGACATCGGTCCCGCCGGCCAGAACGGTCAACGGCGCGTCCGGCGTCCCCGCCCGCAGGGCGAGCGCCTCATCCAGTGTCTCCGGGCGGTGATAGCGTGGCATGATCCGTTGCGGGGCTCCGATCCGGCTTTCGATGCGCGTCAGTCCAGTTCGGGAGCGAGCACGACGGTGAGCCCGTCGAGTTCGGCCGAGAACAGGATCTGGCAGGCGAGGCGCGAATTCGGCCGCACGTCGAAGGCTTCGTCGAGGCGTTCGAGCTCGTCCTCGCGCGGCGGGTGCAGTTTTCCGATCCAGTCGTTGGCGACGTAGACATGGCAGGTGGCGCAGGCGCAGGCCCCGCCGCATTCCGCCTTGATCGGCAGGCCCCAGTCGCGGATGATCTCCATCAGCCGCCAGCCTTCGAGCGCCTCCAGCTCGCGCTCCTCTCCCTGCCGATCGACGACGCGGACCATCATCTCACGCGACTCCGAGCTTCTTCTGCAGGGATGTCGAGGAGGTCGTGTACTGGAAGGTCAGGCGCTTGTCCGGATAGACGTAGCGGTGGATTTTCTGGGCGGCGAGCGCGGCCTCGTGGAAGCCCGAGAGGATGAGCTTGAGCTTTCCGGGATAGGTGTTGATGTCGCCGATGGCGAAGATGCCGGGCGTCGAGGTCTCGAACTTCTCGGTGTCGGCCGGGATCAGGTTTTCCGCCAGGTTGAGGCCCCAGCCGGCGATCGGGCCGAGCTTCATGGTCAGGCCGAAGAAGGGTAACAGTGCATCGCAGGCGATCTCGAAGCTCTGGCCCTCGGCATCGCGGCCGATCGCGGCCTGCAGCCTGCCGTCTTCGCCCTTCAGCCCGGTGACCTGGCCGAGCTTCATCGCCATCGCGCCTGAGGCGACCAGCGCGCGCATCTGCTCGACGGAGTGGGGCGCGGCGCGAAAATCGTCGCGGCGATGCATCAGGGTGACGCGTCTGGCGATCGGCTGCAGGTTGAGCGTCCAGTCGAGGGCTGAATCGCCGCCGCCGACGATCAGGATGTCGCGGCCGCGAAAGGCCTCCATTTTCCGCACGGCGTAGTGCACGCCAAAGCCGTCTCCGGCCTTGCCCTCATAGGCCTCGATGCCGGGGATGGGCGGCTTCTTGGGCTGGAACGAGCCGCCGCCGGCGGCGACCACGACGGCCTTGGTCTCGAACACCGTGCCAGCGTCGGTCACCAGCCGGAAGCGCGGAGCGGCGGGCGTGCCGATCGGCTCGAGTGCCTCGATCATCTGGTTGAGGTGGAAGACCGGCCCGAACGGCCTGATCTGCTCGATCAGGTTGTCGACCAGGCCCTGGCCGGTGACGACCGGAAAGCCCGGAATGTCGTAGATCGGCTTTTCGGGATACAACTCGGCGCATTGCCCGCCGACTTTTGGCAGGATGTCGACGAGATGCGCCCGGATGTCGAGCAGCCCAAGCTCGAACACCGCAAACAACCCGCACGGACCAGCCCCGACGATCACGACGTCGGTGGTGATGATGTTGTCATTGGTCATCGTCAGCCTGCCTTCCCGACCGGTCGTTCAGCGCCCGCTCGACCGCTCAGTGCCTCTTCAGAATTATTGTTAGTATACAAACAAAAATTGACAAGCGGATTTTGCAGGCAGGCCGTGCCTAATCGAGCCGCGCCAGCAGCCCGAGCAGGCGCTCGGCCTCTTCGCGAGAGAGCGGCGCCAGCGTCGCGGCGGTGATCGCCTTGGCCTTCTCCAGCAGGGCCGGCATCGTCGCCCGGCCTTTTTCGCTGAGCCGGACGCGGACGCGGCGCTGGTCGTCGGGATCGGGCAGCCGCTCGACCAGCTCGCGCTCCTCCAGCCTGGCGATCACGCCCTTGATCGTGGCGGGGTCCATCGCCGTCATCCGGCCGAGCAGATTCTGCGAAATCTCCTCGCCGCCAGCGAGTTTCGCCATGGCGGCGAACTGCGTCGGGGTCGGGCCGTCATCGCCCATGATGCGCTGGAAGATGGCGATGTGGCGTTGCTGGGCGCGGCGCATCAGGAAGCCGACCTGTTCGTCGAGCACATAGGCCGACAGGTTCGCGGCGGCATCGGTCGCAGCCTTGCGTCCGCGCGCGGCCGGTTTCGCCGTCAGATCGACCATGCTGTCCTGTCCGCTCATTTCGGTCTCCGGAGGAGACGTCTCCTGCAGTGTCGGCGCGGAGCCGTCACCGCCCCTTGCCAGCCGCCGAAACGCTGTCCATGATCGTTATTACACATTCAAATACGGCCTGTCTCGCGGAGACGACGCGGGCCGGCGATTCCGGCATCGCTCCGGGCGGAGGACGAGATGGCGCACGACGTCGCGGCAGGGCCGCACAGGGGCAGGCTCGCGATCCGCAATCTCGGCCTCGTCCTGTCGGGCGATCTCGACGCGCCGCTGCTCGACGCCGATGCCATCCTCGTCGTCGACGGCCGCATCAGCGCGATCGGCAAGGCGGGCGATCTCGATCTCGACGGCGCTGAGATGGAGATCGACGCGAAGGGCTCCGCCATCTGCCCCGGCCTGATCGACAGCCATTGCCACCCGGTCTTCGGCGACTGGACGCCGCGCCAGAACCAGCTCGGCTGGATCGAGATGGGCGTGAATGGCGGCGTCACCACGCTGGTTTCGGCCGGCGAGGTGCATCTGCCGGGCCGGCCCAAGGACGCCGTCGGCGTCAAGGCGCTGGCGATCACGGCGCAGCGCTGCTTCCAGAATTTTCGGCCCGCAGGCGCGAAGGTGATTGCCGGCGCGCCGGTGCCGGAGCTCGATTTCGGCCGCGAGGTCTATGAGGAGCTGAAAGCCAGCGGCATCCGCCATATCGGCGAGATCGGGCTCGGCACCGTGGCAAAAGGGCCGGACGCGAAGCGCGTCGTCGACTGGTGCCGCGAGCTCGGACTGGAGAGCATCATGCACACCGGCGGCCCCTCGATCGCCGGCTCGCATTTCGTCAACCGCGACGATGTTCTGGAGGCGCAGCCCGACGTGGTCAGCCACATCAATGGCGGGCCGACCTCGATCGCGCACGCTCATATCCGCGAGCTCTGCGAGAAGGCCAAGGGTGCGCTCGAGGTCGTCCATAACGGCAATGAGCGCTCGGCGCTGGTGGCACTCGAAGCAGCGCTGGAGGCCGGCCGGCTCGCCGACCTGCTGATCGGCACCGATGCGCCGGCGGGCTCGGGCGTCCAGCCCAACGGCGTGCTGCGGATGATCACGCTGCTTTCGAGCCTCGGCGGCCTGCCGGTGGAGCAGGCGTTTTGTCTGGCCACAGGCAATGTCGCCAGGACGCGCAGGCTCGACGCCGGGCTGATCGCTGCGGGCATGCCGGCCGATTTCGTCTTTCTCGACAAGCCACAGCATTCGGCCGGCAAGGATTTGCTCGAAGCGGTGTCCTTCGGCGACATTCCCGGCATTGGCATGGTGATGATCGACGGGCTCATTCGCACCGGCCGCTCGCGCTCGACGCCGCCGTCCAACACCGCGCCCGTCGTCCTGGGGCATTGAGGGCTGCCATGAGCGAGCTGATCACGATCCGCCGCGTCCAGACCTCGGTGGAAGAAATCTTCCACGAGTTCGGCCCGGCGCCCGGTCGCACGGAGCGCATCGCCTGCGTCTGCGCCGTGCTGACCAACCCTTATGCGGGGCGCTACGAGCCCGACATCCTGCCGATGATGGAGGCGCTGAAGGGCGCCGGCCTCGACATGGCGACGCGCTGCCTGCAAGCGCTCGGCGGCGATCCCAAAACCGTCGAGGGCTATGGCAAGGGCGCGATCGTCGGCTCCGCCGGCGAACTGGAGCATGGCGCGCTCTGGCATGTGCCGGGGGGCTACGCCATGCGCGAGATCCTCGGCAATGCGAAAGCGATCGTGCCCTCGACCAAGAAGGTCGCGGGGCCGGGCGCGCGCATCGATATTCCGGTGACCCATATCAACGCGGCCTATGTCCGCAGCCATTTCGGCGCGGTCGAGATCGGCGTGCCCGGCTCGCCCGCGGCCGACGAACTGGTCTTCGTGCTGGCGATGACGACGGGTGCGCGCATCCACGAGCGCGTCGGCGGATTGCGGGCCGACCAGATCAGCGTCTGGGACGGGCAGCGGTGATGCCAGTCATCTTTGCAAAAGGAGGCGCGGGGAACCCTCTCCCTGAGGGAGAGGGCATGGTGAGGGGTCGGCCGCTTGACACTGAGGCCGTGACCGCACCGCTGCCGCCTGCGAGGGTGCGCTCTACTGGTCCAACGTCCGTCACCTCACCCCTGCCCCTCTCCTTACAGGAGAGGGGTTCCCCGCGCCCTTCTCGCTAGCGCTGGAGCCTCTGATCATGCCCGCCGCCATCCGCAAGATTCTGACGCAAGTCGATGAAATCCATCTCGAAATGGGCAAACCAGTCAGCCCGCCGGCGCGCCGCGCCGTGGCCTGCGCCGTGATCGCAAACCCCTTCGCCGGGCGCTATCAGGACGATCTTTCGGAGCTGAGCGAGATCGGCGTCGAGCTCGGCGACCTGCTGACGAGGCGCTGCCTCGCGGCGCTCGGCATCGGTCCCGATCGGGCGGAGAGCTTCGGCAAGGCCGCGATCGTCGGCGAGGGCGGGGAGCTTGAGCATGCCGCGGCGATCCTGCATCCGAAGATGGGAACCCCGGTGCGAGCCGCGCTGGGCAAGGGGCCGGCACTGATCCCGTCCGCCAAGAAACGCGGCGGGCTCGGCACGCCGATCGATGTGCCGCTCGGCCACAAGGACGCGGCCTTCGTGCGCTCGCATTTCGACGCCGTCGAGGTGCGCGTGACCGACGCGCCGCGCGCCGGGGAAATCCTGGTGGCGATCGCGATCACCGATTCCGGCCGGCCGCTGCCGCGCATCGGCGGGCTGACCAAGGACGAGATCAGGGGCGAGGACGGGCTGCGGTAAGATCGCGCCTGCATTGAAAGATATCGTGTTATGATATATGTTTCTGCATGATCGACGAGGCAATGGAGCGGCTGCTTGGCTTCGACCGGCGTCGCTACTGGCTTGAGAATGGCTGGAGCATTCGCTTTCGGGTCGGTTCGGGCCAGCCGTCGGCGTCACGCCCGCATGGACTGAGATATTCGTTCACCTTGCACGACATCGATGGCAGACGGCTTCTGGGTTTCGACAATGCGCATAGCGTACCGAGGCGATCGGCCTTCGATCATCGGCACCGCTTTCGGCGTGACGAGAAACCCGAGCCTTACGAGTTCAACGGCGCCGATCGGTTGATCTGCGATTTTTTCGATGCGGTCGAAGCTGCCTGCCGCCACGAGAACGTGCTTTTTGCTTTCGTGGCGGAGGATGTGGAAGAGACGGGCGATGCGGACGAAACCGATTGATCTGGCTGTCTTGCGCGAACAGATGCGCGCCGTCGCGCGCGGCGAGGCTAAAACGCCGGCGAGGCCAGCGGCGCCCCTGTTGGCAGCCTTGTCTCCCGAGGCGCTCGATCTTTTGGGCGTGCTGTTGCGCGAGCGCCCCGCAACTATTTCTGATCTCGTCGCGTTGACGGGCCGGGCACAGCCAAATTTGTCGCGATCGTTGCAGCAACTCGCGAGTCACGGCTTGGTCGGGCTGGTGCGATCCGGCCGGGAGGTCAGGCCCGAGCCGCTGGTGACGGGGCTGCGGGTCGATCTCTTGACGGGAACGTACGAACCGGAAGCCGCTTCTGTTTGAGCTCTACCCGCCGAGCGACATCGTCAGCGGCGGCTTGACTTCCGCCGGAAGCGGCGAGGTGTAGCCCGTCTTGCCGAGGCGCTTGCGGTGGTCGGCCTTGGCCGCCTCCAGCAGCGCGGGGTCCGCCAGCACGGCCGCGCCCGTCGCCGCCATCGCTTTGGCGACCTGGACCATCGCCTTGTGGGCGGCGGGTTGCTTGCCCTGCGCCACGATCTGCCAGGTGTGGAAGGGCGTGCCGATCGCCACCGTCGGGGCATGCGCCTGCACGGTCGGCACCGCCCAGGAGACGTCGCCGACATCGGTCGAGCCGATCGCCGGATTGCGCTTGGCGTCGAGCGGCACGATGAAATCGGCGAGCGCCGCGCCCGAATCCTCCATGCCGATGGTGCGCCAGATCGAGGCGATCTCCTGCGGCGACAGCGTCTTGCGGATATCGGCGGCAAAAGCCTTGTCGGCCTCGTCGAAATGCGGCGGGCCGAGCTCCTCCATGACCGCGTGCATCGCCTGCTCCAGCGGCGGGTTGGCGATCAGGTCGGAGACCGCCGAGACGATGCGCATTTCCATCTTTGTTTCGGTCATCAGCGCAGCGCCTTCGGCGATCTTCTTCACGCGCTGGACGAGTTCGAGCATGCCCGGAAGGTCCCGCGCCCGGATCGAGTAGCGCACGCGGGCGTGGGCCTGCACGACGTTGGGAGCGATGCCGCCGGTGTCCAGCAGGGCGTAATGGACGCGGGCGTCGCTCGGCATGTGCTCGCGCATATAGTTGACGCCGACATTCATCAGTTCGACCGCGTCGAGCGCGCTGCGGCCGAGATGGGGGCTGGCGGCGGCATGCGCGGCGCGGCCGGTGAAGACGAAATCGGCGCGGGTGTTGGCGAGCGCCAGCGCCGGCGCGACCTCCCAGAAGCTCGACGGATGCCAGGTGATCGCGACATCGGCGTCCTCGAACGCGCCGGCGCGGACCATGAAGGCCTTCGCCGCCCCGCCTTCCTCGGCCGGGCAGCCATAATAGCGCACGCGGCCCGGAATCTTGTTCTCGGCGAGCCAGTTCTTCATCGCGGTCGCGGCGAGCAGGGCGGCGGAGCCGAGCAGGTTGTGGCCGCAGCCATGGCCGTGGCCGCCGCTCTCGATCTCGCGATGCTCGGCGATTCCGGCTTCCTGCGACAGGCCGGGCAGGGCGTCGTATTCGCCGAGGAATGCGATGACGGGTCCGCCTTCGCCGGCTTCGCCGATCACCGCCGTCGGGATATCGGCGACGTTCTCAGTGACGCGAAAGCCCTGGTGCTTCAGCTCGGCGACATGCTCGGCGACCGAACGCGCCTCGGTGTAGCAGACCTCGGGCATACCCCAGACGCGGTCGCTGAGTTCGATGAGGCGCTGCTTGCTCTCGTCGACATGCCGCCAGAGATCGTTTCGGTTGTCCATCGTCGTTCTTCGGTCCTGCTGCGCTGGCGGTATATGAGCCGCCCGCCGCGCCGGCGTCCAGTTGCTGGAAGCATGGCCGATGCCGGAAGACGCAGCGTCAACGCGCGAGGAGGGCCCGTTTCACGGATGCTTGTGGATCGGATCGACCCAGTAGACCGCCTCCGGCGCCTCGACCGGATCGACATCCGTCATGTTGACCACCACGGCTTCGTTGTCGGAACGGACCAGCACGCATTCCAGCGGCTCGTCGGGACTGGCGTTGATCTCCTGATGCGGCACGAAGGGCGGCACATAGATGAAATCGCCTGGGCCGGCCTCGGCGACGAATTCGAGCCGCTCGCCCCAGCGCATCCGGGCTTTTCCGCGCACGACGTAGATCACGCTTTCGAGTTCGCCGTGATGGTGCACGCCGGTCTTGGCGTTTGCCTGGATCGAGACCGTGCCGGCCCAGATCTTCTGCGCGCCGACGCGGGCGTGGTTGATCGCCGCCTGCCGGAACATACCCGGCGTCTGCGCCGTGTTCGGGTCGAGCCTGTCGCCAGTGACGACGCGGACGCCGTCATGCTTCCAGCGCGGCTCGTGGGAATGATCATGATCGTGCGGGTGGTCGCGGCCCATCATTCAGCCCTTCCTGATCAGTCTTTCTTGGCGGGTCCGGTCGCGATCGGCCGGTCGCTTGCGCCCCATTCGGCCCAGGAGCCGTCATAGATCGCGCGCGCCGGCTTGCCGACCGTCTCCAGCGCGGCCGAGAGGATCGCCGCCGAGACGCCCGAGCCGCAGCTCGTGATCATCGGGCGGTCGAGATCGACGCCGGCCTGCGCGAAGGCGGCCGCGATGGCGTCGGGCGATTTCAGCTTTCCATCCTGCATGATCGCTGAAAACGGCACGCTGAGCGAGCCCGGCATGTGGCCCGAGCGGACGCCGGGACGCGGCTCCGGCGCCTCGCCGCGGAAGCGGTCGCCGGGCCTGGCGTCGACGACCTGAATCGCGCCGTTGGCCAGCGCCTTCGCGACGTCGTCTGCGTCGGCGACGGCGGAGTGGTCCAGCCTTGCGGTGAAGCTGCGGGCGGCGCGGGTGCGGGGCGGGCCTTCTTCGACCGGCCGGCCTTCGGCCTGCCATTTCGGAAACCCGCCCTCGAGCAGCACGACGTCCTTGGCCCCGAAGGTCCTGAAGGTCCAGCGCACGCGCGGGGCCGAGAACAGGCCGAGCCCGTCATAGACGATGATGCGCATGCCGTCGCCGATGCCCATCGCGCCGACGGCCGCCGCGAAGGCCTCGGGACGCGGCAGCATGTGCGGCAGGTCGGAGTTCGCGTCCTTGACCGCGTCGATGTCGAAGCGCAGCGCGCCGGGAATGCGGCCGGTGGCGTATTCCGCATGCGGGTCGCGGGCATGGGCCGGCAGGTACCAGGAGCCGTCGACGACGACGATGTCGGGGGCGTTCAGGCGCTCTGCGAGCCATTCTGTGGAGACGAAGACGTCGTCGCGGGCCATGATCGGCGTTTCCTTGTGCTCAAATCCGCTCTGCGGCGGTTGTCGATGTCAGGCCAGCGCGATGCGCACGCGCCGGTTCTGCTTGCCCTTCTTCTCGATATCCGTGACCGCGACAAGGCCGATCTCGGCGGTGTTGCGCACATGCGTGCCGCCACAGGGCTGCAGGTCGATGTCGCCGATCGCCACCAGCCGGACGCGGCCCGAGCCGCGCGGCGGCGCGACCCGCATGGTCTTGACCAAGCCGGGATTGGCGTCGAGTTCGGCGTCGGTGATCCAGCGCTCGGTGACGTCCACGTTGCGGGCGACGAGCGCGTTCAGCTTCACGGCGATATCCGTTTTGTCGAGCCCGCCCTCGGGGATGTCGAAATCGAGCCGGCCGTCGCCATCGCCGATCGCGCCGCCGGTGACGGGATAGGACAGCACGACGCTGAGCAGATGCAGGGCGGTGTGGATGCGCATACGCCTGAAACGGGTGTCCCAGTCGAGTACGGCCGTGACGGTCTCGCCGGCCAAAGGCCACGGCTGGCCTTCCCGAGGCACATGGATGATGCGGCTCCTGTCGTCGGGATCGTAGATCGCCGTCCCGATCGCGATCTCGCCGCCGTCGGCGCGCCGGAGCGCGCCGGCATCGCCCGGCTGGCCGCCGCCCGTGGCGTAGAAGACGGTGCGGTCGAGCACGACGCCGCCGCGTTCGTCGACGCCTTCGATCCTGGCCTGCGTCTCTCTGAGATAGGCGTCGTCGCGGAAGAGCAGGGCGGTGGGCATGGTCGGTCGCTTCTCTCGAACATCTCTATGAACGTGCGGGAGCCCGCGCGAACGGCCGAACCTTGCATGGATGAGCCCCGCCGCGCCACAGCGTCCGGCGTCGATCGGCCGAGACGCGATGCGGGCGCTGTGGGTGCGCCATGGCCGTGATCGCGCAGAATTGATCCAGCGACGGATTGGCTGCGTAGAGGGCCTGCAGGACGCAAAAGCCTTGCAAGATCAGCTCCGGCGCGACGCCCAGGCCGGATGACGGGGACGAGCCGACGTGATGCTGCAACAGGTCGAGACACCGCAAGCGAGGCCGATCGACACCCTTCTCGCAGGCTATGCCGCCGGCACGCTGAATGCGCCATTGCACGCGCTGGTCGGCGCGCATCTGGCGCTGTCGCCGGAAAACCGCGCCTTCGTGGCGGCGCTCGAGGATATCGCGTCCGGCGCGCTCGAGGCTGGCGATTCGCGGCCCGTCGCGGCGCGCGATCACATGCTGACCGCGATCATGGCGGGCGAGGGCGCGCCTCCAGCGCCCGCGCTGGCGGCCGATCCCGTCTTCCCGGACGCGCTGCGGCGGCTGGTCGGGCGCGGCTTGCAGGAGGTATCCTGGCGCTTCAGGCTGCCGGGCATCAGGGAATACAGGATCGCCGACAGCGAGGCGGGCGAAGCGGTGCTCTATTGGGTGAAGGCGGGACGGCGGCTGCCGCAGCACACCCATGAGGGCGAAGAGGTCACGCTCCTGCTCCAGGGCGGCTTCACCGATCCGCTCGGCCATTATCGTCGCGGCGACATCGCCATTGCCGATGCCGAGCTCGACCATACGCCCGTCGCCGACCGTGACGAGGACTGCATCTGTTTCGCCGTCACCGACGCGCCGCTGCACCTGACCGGCCCGGTGATGCGCCTGCTGCGCAGGGTGCTGCCTCACTGAACCCACCCTTCCGCCGCCCCGGTCGCGGCCCTAGATAGGCCGTGATCGTCACGCGCCCGGGAGCCTTCATGTCATTGCCGCGCATGCAGCCGCAGGACGGCGTCGCCTGGATCACCGGCGCGAGCTCCGGCATCGGAGAGGCGGTCTCGCTCGAACTCGCGCGGCGCGGCTGGACGGTGGCGGCGACGGCGCGGCGGCTCGACCAGCTCGAGGAGATCGCGCGGCGGGCCGAAGGGATGCCCGGCCGCATCGTCGCCCATGCCGGCGACGTCACCGACCAGGCCTCGATGAAGGCCGTCGTCGACGGCATCGAGAGCGTGCACGGCCCGATCGCGCTCGCCTTCCTCAACGCCGGCGTCGCACCCTATGTCCGCGCCGGCGCGCTCGACATCGAGGCTTTCGAGAAGGCCTTCGCCGTCAACACGCTCGGCGCTGCCAAGGGCCTGGCGGCGGCGCTGGAGCGGATGGCGCAGCGCAAGCGCGGTCAGATCGCCGTCAACGCCTCCGTCGCAGGCTATGGCGGACTGCCGAAGGCTGCGGCCTATGGCGCCTCGAAGGCGGCGGCGATCCACATGTGCGAAGCGTTGAAATTCGACTGCGATAATCTCGGCATCCGTCTGCAGGTGGTCAATCCGGGTTTCATCGACACGCCGCTCACCCGCAAGAACGATTTTCCGATGCCGTTCCTGATGCCGATGGACGAGGCGGCCCGCCGCGTCGTCGACGGGTTCGAGCGCAGCGGCTTCGAGATCACGTTTCCACGCAAGCTGTCCTGGCTGATCAAGCTCGCGAACCTTTTGCCCTATCCGGCCTATTTCTGGCTGGTGGCGAAGGCGACCGGCTGGGACAGGCAGAAGCCGAAGGGCTGAGCCGGCGTCGCCGGCCCCGGACGGAACCTTGCGTCGTTTCGCCGTGTTCCACCCGAACAGAAACGATTTCGGGGAGGACGCCATGAAACAGACCAAGGGCAAAGGCCAGCCGGAAGCCCTGGCGACATTCGCCGCCACGGCCCGCAACGACGGCAAGAAACCGGCTTCGATCGGGCTTGGCGCGACGAAGGCGACCAAGCCGATCGCGACGTCATCCAAGAAGAAGGCGGACGCCGCCACGCGCGTCCTGCAGGAGGGCGTCACCGGCAAGAACCGCAAGGCCGACGCCGCGATCGATGCGCTGCCGGACAGGGCGGCGAAGGCCGGCAAACGCTGATCGTCCGGCCGCGACGGATCGCCGGCGAAGATCGCTGGCCGCCAACTGCGTCCTGCCCTAGCTAGAGGCGATGACAACGCCATCGCTGCACTGGTTCAGAGACGATCTGCGCCTCGCCGACAACCCCGCTTTGGCCGCCGCCGTGACGGCCGGCCCGACACTGTGCCTCTACATTCTCGATGAAGGCGAGGGCCGCCGGCCGCTCGGCGGCGCGGCGCGCTGGTGGCTGTCGCGCTCGCTCGCCGCGCTCGCGGCTTCGATCGAGGCGAAAGGCGGCGAACTCGTGCTGATGCGCGGCGATCCCGCCGAACTGATCCCGAAGATCGCGGCGGCGGCGAAGATCGGCGTCGTGACCTGGAGCCGCCGCTACGAGGCTCCCGCGATCGCGCTCGACAAGGCGTTGAAGGCCGAACTCACGGACGCCGGCGTCCGCGTCGAAAGCTTCAACGGCCACCTGCTGAACGAACCCTGGGAGGTCGAGAGCAAGATCGGCGAGCCGATGAAGGTTTTTACGCCCTATTGGCGCGCAGCCCGCGCCAGGGGCGAACCGGCCGCGCCAAAACCCGCGCCGAAAAAGATCGATGCTCCCGCTCTGCCGGCGTCGCTCAAAAGCCTCGCCGTCTCGCTGGCCGATCTCGCGCTGGAACCGACCAAGCCCGACTGGGCCGGCGGCATGCGCGCCGAATGGACGCCGGGCGAGGCCGGCGCGAAAACGCGTCTGTCGAAGTTCCTGACCGGCCAGCTCTCCGGCTATGGCGAGGGCCGCAACCGCCCGGACTATCTCTCGACCTCGAAACTCTCGCCGCATTTGCGCTTCGGCGAGATCGGCCCGCGCCAGATCTGGCATGCGACGCAAGCCGCGGTGCAGTCCGGCGAGGCGGCCGGAAGCGCCGCCGACGCGGAGAAATTCCTGTCGGAGGTCGGCTGGCGCGAATTCTCCTACCATCTGCTGTTCTACAATCCCGACCTCGCGACGCAGAACTACAACCGCCGCTTCGACGATTTCCCGTGGAAGGCCGACGCCAAGGCTCTCCGTGCCTGGCAGCGCGGGCAGACCGGCTATCCGGTCGTCGACGCCGGCATGCGCGAGCTCTGGACCACAGGCTGGATGCACAACCGTGTGCGGATGATCGTCGCCTCCTTCCTGATCAAGCACCTGCTGGTCGACTGGCGCGAGGGCGAGGCCTGGTTCTGGGATACGCTGGTCGACGCCGACCCCGCCAACAACGCCGCGAGCTGGCAATGGGTCGCGGGCTCGGGCGCGGATGCCGCGCCCTATTACCGCATCTTCAACCCCGTCACGCAGGGCAGGAAGTTCGATCCCGACGGCGTCTATGTCCGGCGCTGGGTCCCCGAGATCGCGAAACTCGACAATGACGCGGTCCACGAGCCGTTCGCCCTTGCGGCTCCGCAGTTGCGCGATGCCGGCATCGTGATCGGCAGGACCTATCCAAAACCCCTGATCGCCCTCGATTCCGGCAGGGAACGGGCCCTTGCGGCATTGGCCTCGTTGAAACCAGTTTGATTATCGCAGCGTAAGACAGTTGCGAGGCCGAAACGTCGAAGGACCCCCTGCCGCATGCGTATCGCTGTCATCGGCTCCGGCATCGCCGGAAACGCCGCCGCTTGGGCGCTGGCCGTCGGGTCGCCCCATGAGATCGTCGTCTACGAGAAGGACGCGCGCATCGGCGGGCATTCGGCCACGGTCGATATCGACCATGACGGCGTGGCGATGGCGGTCGATACCGGATTCATCGTCTACAACGAGCTGAACTACCCCAATCTCGTCGCGCTGTTCTCGCATCTCGGCGTCGAGACGCAAGTCTCCGACATGGGCTTCTCGGTCTCGGCGGAGGGCGGGCGCAGGGAATGGGCCGGGCGCGGCCAGGCGATGCTGGACGGGCTGTTCGCCCGCCGGCGCAACATCGTCTCGCTGTCGCATTACCGGATGCTGTCCGAGATGTTCCGCTTCAACCGGGAGGCGGTGGCCGATCATCACGCCAACCGGCTCGGCGGCATGACGATCGGCGAGTATCTCGCCAAAGGCCGTTATTCCAGAGGGTTCCGCGAGGATTATCTCGTGCCGATGGGGGCGGCGATCTGGTCGATGCCGCAGGCGCGCCTGCTCGGCTTTCCGGCGGCGAGCTTCATCGCCTTCTTCGAGAACCATCGCCTGCTGCACTGGGACAGGCCGAGCTGGCGCACCGTCACGGGCGGAAGCCGCGCCTATGTCGAGAAGCTGACCGCGCCCTTTCGCGACGCGATCAGGGTGGGCGTCGCGGCGATGCGGATCGAGCGCGACGAAAGCGGCGTCACCGTCTTCGATTCGACCGGGTCGAGCGACCGTTTCGATCAGGTGGTGATCGCGGCCCATTCCGATCAGGCGCTGGCGATGCTGGCCGAACCCTCGCCGCTGGAGCGGGCGGTGCTCGGCGATATCGGCTATCGCGCCAACGACATCTGGCTGCATCGCGACGAAAGCCTGATGCCGCGCCGCAAGGCCGCCTGGTCGGCCTGGAACGTGCTGGCGCAGGACGATCCGGAAGCGGATCTGACGCTGACCTACTGGATGAACGCGCTGCAGGGCTTCGACAAGGCAAGGCCGGTCTTCGTGACGCTCAACCCGCCCGCGCCGCCGCGCCCGGAACTGGTCTTCGGCCGCTACAGCTACAGCCATCCGCAATACGACAAGGCGGCGCTCGCCGCGCAGGCGAAGCTGCCTTCGATTCAGGGACGGGACCGCATCTGGTTCGCCGGGGCCTGGACGGGGTATGGTTTCCACGAGGATGGGCTGAAGGCCGGCCTGACCGCCGCCGAGGCCCTGGGCGCCAGCGTGCCCTGGCGTCCGCGCGCGACGGATCTGGCGGAGGCGGCCGAGTGACCAGCCAGGGCGACATCGCCAAGCGTTTCCCACCGCCGGACAGCGCGGTTTCGCTGGTGCCGGGGACGGTGATGCATGCGCGGATGAAGCCGAAGGTGCACCGCTTCAATTACCGGGTCTTCAACCTGCTGATCGATCTCGACCGATTGCCCGAGGCAGGGCGCGCCAGCCGCTTGTTCAGCGTCGGGCGCCGCTTCAATCTGGCCTCGTTCCGCGAAAGCGACCATGGCGACGGCGCGACGCCGCTGCGCGCCCATGTCGATGCGCTGCTGGCGCCGGTCGGCGTCGATCTTTCCGGCGGTCGTGTGCTGCTCTGGTGCTATCCGCGCATCCTCGGCTTCGTCTTCAACCCCATCTCGGTTTATGTCTGCTACCGGGCCGACGGGGCGCTGGCCGCCGTGATCTACGAGGTGCGCAACACTTTTGGCGAGATGCACTCCTATGTCGCGCCCGTGGGGGAGGGCGAGCTCTCCGAGGCGGGTCTGCGCCAGGAGCGCGACAAGCTGCTCTACGTCTCGCCCTTCCTCGACATGAGCCTGCGTTACCATTTCCGCCTGCTGCCGCCGGGCGAGGAGATGCGGCTGCGCATCCTCGAGACCGATTCCGACGGGCCGATCCTGGCCGCGACCTTCTCCGGGACGCGGCGGGAGCTGACCAGCACCGGCCTGCTGCAAGAATGCCTGGCGATGCCGTTCATGACGCTCAAGGTCGTGGCGGGCATCCATTGGGAAGCCCTGAAGCTCTGGCTCAAGGGCGTGAGCCTGACGACCCGCCCAAAGCCGCCGAAGCCGGTGAGCTATGCCCGGACCCAGACCGACCCCGCCGCCTGGACGCAACACAGGCCTCTGCACCCTGTGAACAGTCGATGAGGCAGACCATGAACGCGATGATCCCCGATGTCGTGCAGACCATCGCCGCGCCCCTGCTCGTCACGGCCGAGACGGTCGGTGAGGTCAGCAAGGGGCTGAGCTTCGCCACGCGCCAGGCGCTCAAGATCGCGGCGCGGCTGCATTGCGGCGAACTGACCGTGACGCTGCCGGACGGCCGCCTGCTGCTGTTCAAGGGCGCCGAGCCTGGCCCGCAGGCGCAGATCGACGTACACGACTTCGGCTTCGCCTCGCGACTGTCGGACGGCGGCGATCTCGGCTTCGCCGAAGCCTATCTGCGCCGCGAATGGGACACGCCGGACCTCGCGAAATTCCTCGAGCTTTTCGCGGCGAATTATCCCGTGGTGCAGACGCTGCTCGCCGGCAAGCCGCTGGTCAGGCTCTGGCAGATGTTCCAGCATTTCCGCCGGCGCAACACGAAGTCGCAGGCGCGCAGGAACATCCATGCGCATTACGACCTCGGCAACAGCTTCTACGGCGCCTGGCTCGACAAGACGATGACCTATTCCTCGGCGATCTTCGCGGCCGGCGAGACGGATCTGGCCGCCGCCCAGACCCGCAAATACCGGGCGCTGGCCGAGCAGACCGGCATCAAGCCGGGCGACCATGTGCTGGAGATCGGCTGCGGCTGGGGCGGTTTCGCCGAATACGCGGCGCGCGAGATCGGCTGCAAGGTGACCGGCCTGACGATCAGCCGGGAGCAGTTCGACTTCGCCCAGGAGCGCATCCAGAGCGCCGGCTTGCAGGACCGCGTCAGCTTCAAGCTGCAGGATTATCGCGACGAGAAGGGCACCTATGACCGGATCGCCTCGATCGAGATGTTCGAGGCGGTCGGCGAGGCCTTCTGGCCGGCCTATTTCGGGCAGCTCCGCGACCGGCTGCGGCCCGGCGGCACGGCGGGTCTGCAGGTCATCACGATCCGCGACGAGAGCTTCAAGGTCTATCGCAGCGAGCTCGACTTCATCCGCGCCTACATCTTCCCGGGCGGCATGCTGCCGACGCCGACCATCATGAAGTCGCTCGGCCAGAAGTACGGCGTGCCGCTGGCCCATGAGAGGGTGTTCGGGCTCGACTACGCCACGACGCTGGCGAGCTGGCGCGACCGCTTCCGCGCCGCCTGGCCGCAGATCATGCCGCTGGGCTTCGACGAGCGCTTCCGGCGGATGTGGGAATACTACCTCGCCTATTGCGAGGCCGGCTTCCGCACCGGCAACATCGACGTGCGCCAGATGGTGTTCGCGAAGGCGTCGTGACGCGCGCCGCTGCAGCGGAGCAGCGCTGGCGGACGCTGCTGGCCTATGCGCTGCCGGCGCTGCCGCTGGCGGCGCTGAGCCTGCCCTTCTACGTCATGGTGCCCGAGTTCTATGCCCGCGAGATCGGCCTGCCGATCGCGGTCGTCGGCTATGTGCTGCTGGCCGTGCGGCTGCTCGATGCGCTCAGCGATCCGCTCGCCGGCTGGCTCGCCGACCGTTATCGCCCGGGCTTCGGCCGCCGCCGGCTCTGGGTCGCGCTGTCGGCGCCGCTGGTCGGGCTTGCCGCCTGGTTCGTGCTGGTTCCGCCGCCCGACGCGGGCGCGGCCTATCTGCTGCTCTGGGCCGGCCTGCTCTCGCTGGCCTGGACGGCGGCGCAGGTGCCCTATGGCGCCTGGGGAGCGGAACTCTCGCGCAGCTATGCCGGGCGCACCCGCGTCGCGGCGTTTCGCGAGAGCGCCACCGTGATCGGCACGCTGCTGGCGCTGGTCATCCCCGCGCTCGTGCCGGGGGAGGGCGGCTCGGCGCGGTCGGGGTTGTGGGCGCTCGCCCTGCTGATCGGACTCGGTCTCCCGCTGTCCGCCCTGATCGCCGTCTGGCGGACGCCCGAGCCGGTCGAGCGCTCGCGCCGAAAGCTGCTCTGGCGCGAGGGGTTCGACGGCATCGCCGGCAACCGGCCGTTCCGACGCCTGCTCGCGGCGTTCTTCATCAACAGCCTCGCCAACGGGCTGCCGGCGACACTGTTCCTGTTCTTCGTGGCGGAGCGCCTCGGCAACCGGGACGCCGCCGGCCCGCTGCTGGTGCTGTATTTCCTGTGCGGGGTGCTCGGCGTGCCGTTCTGGCTCTGGCTGGCGGGGAAGACGTCGAAGCACCGGGCCTGGGCCTGGGGCATGATCCTCGCGGTGATCTGCTTCGCCGGCGCGATCTTTCTGCGCGAAGGGGACGTGTTCGCCTTCGGCGTGGTCTGCGTGCTGACGGGCCTGGCGCTGGGGGCGGACGTCGTGCTGCCGGCCTCGATCCAGGCCGACGTGATCGACATCGACACCGCCGCGACCGGGGCGGAGCGCGCCGGGCTCTACCTCGGTCTCTGGGCTCTGACGACGAAGCTCGCCTTCGCCGGCGCGGTCGGCCTGGCTTTTCCGCTGCTGAGCGCCGCGGGGTTCGATCCGGCGGCCGGGCTGAGAACGCCGGGCGGTCTCGTGATGCTGGGCCTGCTCTACGCCGGCCTGCCGAGCCTGCTGAAACTCGGCGCGATCGCGCTGGTCTGGAATTTCCCGCTGGACCGCACGGCGCTGACGCAGGCGGAGGCGCGGATCGCCGGGCATGCGACCGCGCCCTGACGCGGGGCGACCGGGACGCGCGCCCCGGTCATCCCCGTTCGCGTCAGCCGGCCTTTTGCGTGACGATGGTCAGTTCGCCGGCGTCGTCGATCTGGGCGACGATCACGTCGCGCGAGGACAGGCCCTTGGCCTCGAGCGCCGATTTGATCGCGGGCGCGGCCTCGATCGCGTTTCGCAGACGCTGCAGTTCTTCCGCCGTGCGGGTCGCGATCGCCTGATTGACCTGCGTCTTGGTCGCGTCGGGCAGTTCGTTCATGTCGACGATGCTGACCGAGCGGATCGCGGGGGCGGAGCCTGGAGCCTGCGGCGCGGCGGCGGGCGGCTGCGCTGGAGTCGGCTGTGTCGACGGAGCCTGGGCAGAGGCCGCGCCGGCATAGGCGAGGGCGGCGCTGGCGGCGAGAAGCGTGACGATGCGCATGGAGTTTTCCTTCCATCTTCGCGGGGTGAAGACGGCATTTGACCCCGCGAATGCGGTCCGAGCCCGAAGATGGATGGGTGATTTCGTGACGATGACGCGGCGAGCGCGCCATATTGCCGGCCGGGCCGTAGCCGGCGCGACGACGATCGGCGTCGTGTGCGGCCATGAAAAAGGGTCCGGATGACGGACATCCGGACCCTTTTGAAGCACTGGCTCCCGGAGCAGGATTCGAACCTGCGACCAATCGATTAACAGTCGATTGCTCTACCGCTGAGCTATCCGGGATCGGTGGCCGCGTATAGCGAGCCGCCCCCGCCGGCGCAACCCCTTTGCGTAGGGCGACGGATGAAACGGCTCGATTGCGGCTGCGCGTTTCGGCACGGCTTGGCGGCGTGGCTTGCGGGCGTGTCCGCATATGGCTATACGCGCCGCTGCAGGTCGCTTCAGCGCGGCATGCCGGAAGGCCTCGTGGCGGAGTGGTTACGCAGAGGACTGCAAATCCTTGCACCCCGGTTCGATTCCGGGCGAGGCCTCCAAGCTTTCAAACCAAGGACGGATCAGCGACAGCGCGCGGGCGGCTAGCCGCGTCGCCACGCCTTGCCTTTTGACGTCTGGTCGAACACAAGCGGTCTGGCCGGACGACGGCTCGGGGCTCGCTTCTCCGGCGTCGCCGCAGACGGAGATTTCGGGACATGGACAGCTTCGCCGCGCTGCGCCGCATGATGGTCGATTGCCAGTTGCGCACCTATGACGTCACCGATCGCGCGGTGCTCGCGGCCGCGGATGCGGTGCCGCGCGAGACATTCGTGCCGTCGAGCCTCTCGCATCTGGCCTATCTCGATCAGTCCGTGGCGCTGCCGGGCACGACCAGGGCGCTGATTGCGCCGATGATCGTCGCACGGATGATCCAGATGCTGGCGATCCAGCCGGGCGAGAGCGCGCTCGATTATGCGGGAGGCTCCGGCTATGGCGCGGCGCTGATGGCGCGCATGGGCGCCGCGGCCACATTATGGGAGCCCGATGCGGCCGCGGCGACGCTCGCCCGGGCGGCGCTCGGTCAGGCCGGTCTCGAATCGACCATCGTCACGGAGGAGCGCCCGCAGGACGATTCTTTCGATGTCGTGCTCGTCGCGGGGGCCTGCGAAACCCCGCCGGACGCGCTTTTCCCGCTGCTGCGGAAGAATGGCCGGCTCATCGCCATCGCCGGCGTCGGACGCGCCGCACGCGTCACGCTTTATCAAAGATCGGGCGCAAATGTCTCGGGGCGGACGGTTTTCGACGCGGCCGGCCCGGTTATCGCCGAGTTTCGGCGCGCGCCGGCCTTCGAGTTCTGAGAGGGAGGGTGTCGCATTTTTGCGGCACTGCAAGATTGAAACCGGTCCGACCGGCCGCGCGGCGTTGGCGTTCGCAGCCGGAACGAGTATGAAACGCACTCGATTTATGCCGAGGCTGGGGCGATGCCTGGGCGTGACAGCAGTCCGCACATGAGGCGTCCGGTGACACGACCGAAGTTCGACAGACGATCAAGGCAACCGGGACTGGCTCTCGCCCTGGCGGGGGGAATGACCATTTTCGGCTCCGCCGCGAGCGCGCAGACGATGGATGCCGCGCTTTCGCGCGCCTATACCGCCAACCCGACGCTGAACGCCCAGCGCGCCTCCGTGCGCGTCACCAACGAGAACGTGCCGCAGGCGCTTTCGGGCTATCGGCCGCGGATCACCGCCTCGGCCGATATCGGGGCCAGCATCACCGATTCGAATCTGCCGGGCGTCGGCAATACGACGACGCGGCTCGCCCCGCGCGGCGCGGGCGTCCAGGTCGACCAGAACATCTTCGACAGCGGCAAGACGCGCAGCTCCGTCAGCCAGGCGGAATCGCAAGTGCTCGGCGCGCGGGCGACGCTGCGCAACACCGAGCAGAACGTGCTGCTCGACGCCGCCACCTCCTACATGAACGTGCTGCGCGACACCGCGATCCTCAATCTCAACCGCAACAATGTCGAGGTCCTGGAGGAGCAGCTCCGGCAGACGCGCGACCGCTTTCAGGTCGGCGAGGTGACGCGCACCGACGTCGCCCAGGCCGAAGCCCGGCTTTCGGCCTCGCAGTCGCAGGCGATCCTGGCCGAATCGAACCTGAAGACCTCGATCGCGCGCTATCGCCAGAACGTCGGCGCAGAGCCGGCCCGGCTGGCGCCCGGTCGCCCGGTCGAGAACCTGCTGCCGCGCAGCCTGCCGGCCGCGCTGAACACGGCGCTTTCCGGCCATCCCGCGATCATCGCCTCGCTGCATGGCGTCGATGCGGCGGAACTGCAGGTCAAGGTCACCGAAGCCGATCTCTATCCCGTCGTCGGCGTGCGCGGCATCGTGCAGCAGCGTTACGATTCCCAGCAATTCGGCGACAACCGCGCCAGCGCCAGCATCGTCGGCACGCTGACGATCCCGATCTATGAGGGCGGCCAGGTCTATTCGCGCACCCGCCAGGCCAAGGAGACGGCCGGGCAGCGCCGGATCGAGGTCGACACGCAGCGCGACACGGTGCGCGCCGCCGTCGTCTCGGCCTGGGGCGGGCTCGATGCCGCCAAGGCCCAGATCGTCGCCGCGCAGGCGCAGGTCCAGGCGGCCGAGACCGCGCTGGCGGGCGTTCGCGAAGAGGCCAAGGTCGGTCAGCGCACCACGCTCGACGTGCTCAACGCCCAGCAGGAGCTGGTCAGCGCGCGCTCCAATCTCGTCACGGCCCAGCGCGACCGCGTCGTCGCCTCCTATTCGGTGCTCTCGGCTGTCGGCCGGCTTTCGGCGCAGACGCTGAAGCTGCGCACCGAGGTCTACGACGCGCGCCGGCATTACGATCAGGTCAAGGGCCTGCTCTGGGGCACGCAGACGCCGGACGGGCGCTAGAGCAGGCTGCGGAAAAGCGGGAGCCGGTTTTTCGCAAGGATCCCGCTCTGACTTTTCGGCTCTAGCGGCGCGGGACATTCCGGCCACACCGGCGATTTCTCCTGTGGGCGGCGGGCCAGCCGCCTTGTCTCGACTCGCCCCCGTGGAATACTCGGCATCGGGGCTGTGCTGATTCTCTCGGCGCGCCCGGTGTCGAGTGGTCCGGACCCCAGATGAGCGCGCAGCCGAAGCCCAACGAACCGTCCATGGAGGAGATTCTCGCCTCCATTCGCCGGATCATTTCGGATGATGAGGTTAAGCCCGCCGAGGAGCCGCAGGCCGCCGCCCCGCCGGAGCCTGACGACGAGCTCAAGGCGCTGCTGGCGGGCGCTGCTGCCGCGCCCGAACCTGCCGTCGACGACGACGTTCTGGACCTTGGGGCGGAAGCGGATCTGGTAAGCCCGGCGGCAGCCGAAGCTGAATCCGCGCCCGCGGCGGACGCGAGCGGAGACGTTGATTTTCTCGACGATTCGCCGCCTGTGGAGCCGCTGCCCGAGCCGTCGCCGCAGCCTGAGATCGCGCCGCCGCCTGCGCCTGCGGCCTTGACGCCGCCGGCCGAGCAGACGCAACCGGCCGCCGCGTTCGACATGGCGCAACTGCTGTCCGAGCAGGCGAGTTCCTCGGTCACCAGCGCCTTTGGTCAGCTGGCGCACACCGTGCTCAGCAACAACGCGCGCACGCTGGAAGACCTCGTCAAGGACATGCTGAAGCCGATGCTCAAGACATGGCTCGACGACAATCTGCCGACCATGGTCGAGCGGCTGGTCCGGGCCGAGATCGAACGCGTCGCCCGCGGCGGCCGCCACTAGACCCGAAGCGCCCAAATCCCGACATGATTCGACGGCCGCGCTCGTCGACGCGGCCGTCGTTCATTCTCGCAGTTATGCGATCAGCGGCGCGTCGCCCGGCGTCTCGCCGCCGGCGCGGCCTCGACACGGTCGAATGCGCCTTCATCGCGCAGCTTCTTGTAAGCGAGGCCGGCCAGAGCCAGCATGGCGGTCGGCGTGCCGAGGCGCGAGACCAGCATGGCGATGCCGACGGCGACGGGGCGGGGATAGCGGCCCGAGGCGGCTTCGGTGGCGAACCAGGCGCCGAGCGCGTGGACGAGAAGGTTCATGGATCTGTTTTCCTGTCGCGAGTGATCAGAGAACGACCTTGCGGTTGTCGCCGAGTTCGGGTTTTGCGCCTGTCAGCGCGGCGGCCGCCATCTTCACGACGGTGACGACCTTGCCGGGGCTGTTCCAGTATTCCGCCTGCGACGGGCGCACGCGCAGGACGCGGATGTTGGGATCGTCCTTGCTGTCCCAGAACGCCTTGTTGTCGGGCGTCCAGAGTTCTTCGATCTTGCGCCGGTCGTCGAGCACGTTGGCCGTGCCCGTGACCGAAACATAGCGATAGCCGCTATTGTCGGCGAAGGTCAGGCAGACATTGTCGTTGATCTCGACCTCGTCGTCCTTGTGGCTGCGGACATCCGTCAGGAAGTAGATCGCATCCTCGTCACGCGCGGCATGAGAATCCATCGGCCGGGCGCGGAGCTGGTCGCCGGTCCCGTCATGGCTGACGAGCATGCACAGCTTGATGTCTTCGATCAGTTCCCAGGCGACGTCCTGGTCGTTGTGATGGGTCATCGCGATCCTCCTTGATTGCCATCTCAACCGGCGGCGTGCGCAAGGGTTCCTTGCCCGGTCGACGCCGCCGGCGACGAAGGCGTTGACGTGAGGGGCCGGCTTGGGCTCTTAGGACATCCGACCTTTCGGGCTTTGATTTTTCACGGCCGGGGCGCGTTCCCCGGCCTTTCTGCGTTCGAGCGAAGCGATGATGGACAAGACATTCGAGCCGGCTTCCGTCGAGGCGCGCGTCAGCGCCGCCTGGGACAAGGCGGAGGCCTTCAAGGCGGGGCGCGGGGCGGCCGCGGGCGCCGAGCCCTACTGCATCGTCATCCCGCCGCCCAACGTCACCGGCTCGCTGCATATGGGCCACGCGCTCAACAACACGCTGCAGGACGCGCTCTGCCGCTTCGAGCGCATGCGCGGCAAGGACGTGCTCTGGCAGCCGGGCACCGACCATGCCGGCATCGCGACGCAGATGGTGGTCGAGCGCAAGCTCGCCGCCGAGCGCAACATCTCGCGCCGCGAGATGAGCCGCGAGGACTTCCTGAAGGAGGTCTGGGAGTGGAAGGCGGAATCGGGCGGGACCATCGTCAACCAGCTCAAGCGGCTGGGCGCCTCCTGCGATTGGTCGCGCGAACGCTTCACCATGGATGAGGGTCTGAGCGCCGCCGTCCTCAAGGTTTTTGTGGCCCTGCACAAGCAGGGGCTGATCTACCGCGCCAAGCGGCTGGTGAACTGGGACCCGAAGTTCCAGACCGCGATCTCCGATCTCGAAGTCGTGCAGGTCGAGAAGACCGGCTCGTTCAAATGGCAGCGCGGCGGCGAGGAGGCCTTTGATCCGGCTAAGCTGGAGAAGGCGCTGAACCGCGATCCCGGCGGGCATCTCTACTATTTCAATTATCCGCTCGAGGGCGTCGCCTATGACGCCGACGACGCATCGACCTACGTCCAGGTGGCGACGACGCGGCCCGAGACGATGCTGGGCGACACCGGCGTCGCAATCCACCCCGAGAACGAGACGCTCGGACACCTGATCGGCCGGAACGCCATCCTGCCGCTGGTCGGCCGCGTCATCCCGCTCGTCGGCGACGACTATGCCGATCCCGCGAAGGGCACCGGCGCGGTCAAGATCACGCCGGCGCACGACTTCAACGATTTCGAGGTCGGCAAGCGCCAGAAGCTGCGCGTCGTCAACATGCTCGACGGCGAGGCTCGCATCCTGATTCAGGACAATGCCGACGTCCTCGAAGGTGCTTCGCCCGAGGCCGAGACGATGGCGCTGCACGGGCAGGACCGCTTCGCCGCGCGCAAGACGGTGGTCGCGCTGATGGCCGCGCGCGGCTTCCTCGCCAAGGTCGAGCCGAACACCAATACCGTCCCGCATGGCGACCGCTCGGATGTGGTGATCGAGCCCTGGCTGACCGACCAGTGGTATGTCGACGTCAAGCCGCTGGCGCAGCGCTCGCTCAAGGCAGTGCGCGACGGCAGGACGCGTTTCACGCCGGAAAGCTGGACGAAGGTCTATTACGACTGGCTGGAGAACATCGAGCCGTGGTGCGTCTCGCGCCAGCTCTGGTGGGGCCACCAGATCCCGGTCTGGTACGGGCCCGACGGCGAGGTCTTCGTGGCGGAATCGGAGACGGCCGCGCAGGCGCTGGCGCTCGGGCATTATGGCGGCACGGTCGAACTCACCCGCGACGAGGACGTGCTCGACACCTGGTTCTCTTCGGCGCTGTGGCCGTTCTCGACGCTGGGCTGGCCGGAGGAGACCGACGAACTCGAACGCTACTACCCGACCGCGACGCTGGTCACCGCCTTCGACATCATCTTCTTCTGGGTCGCCCGGATGATGATGATGGGCCTCAACTTCATGGACGAGGTCCCGTTCCGCGACGTCTACATCCACGCCATCGTTCGCGACGAGAAGGGCGCGAAGATGTCGAAGTCGAAGGGCAACGTCATCGACCCTCTGGTGCTGATCGACCAGTACGGGGCCGATGCGCTGCGCTTCACGCTCATCGCCATGGCGGCGCAGGGGCGCGACATCAAGCTCAGCGCCAACCGCGTCGAGGGCTACCGCAACTTCGCGACGAAAATCTGGAACGCGGCGCGCTTCGCTGAGCTGAACGGCTGTTTCCGCGTGGCCGGGTTCCACCCGTCGGCAGTGAAGCAGCCGCTCAACCGCTGGATCCTGAGCGAGGCGGCGCGCGCGGCCGATGAGATCGCGGCCGGCATCCCGAGCTTCAGGTTCAACGAGGCGGCTGCGTCGGCCTATCGCTTCGTCTGGGGTCAATTCTGCGACTGGTATCTCGAACTGGCCAAGCCGGTGCTGCAGGGCGAGGGCGTCGATCCAAGCGAGAAGGCGGAGACCCAGGCCACGGTGGCCCATGTCATCGACCTGATCTGCCAGCTCCTGCATCCGTTCATGCCGTTCCTGACCGAAGAGCTCTGGGCGCAGAAGGCAGGCGAGGGCGCTCCGCGCCGGCTCGCATCGGGCGACGACACTCTGGTCTGCCTGACGCATTGGCCCGATCTCTCGGCGCTGAAGGATGCCGACGCCGAGGCCGAGATCGGCTTCGTCGTCGACCTGATCTCCGACATCCGCTCGGTCCGCTCCGAGATCAACGTGCCGGCCGGTACGCAGGCGCCGCTGGTGCTGGTCAATGCCTCGGCGACCACGCGCGCCGCCATCGAAAGCTGGCGTCCGATGATCGAGCGACTGGCGCGGGTCTCGGAGATCGCGTTCGCGGACGCATCTCCCGCCCAATCGGCCCAGATCATCGTGCGCGGCGAGGTCGCGGCGCTGCCGCTTGCTGGCATCATCGACCTCGACGTCGAGCGGGCGCGGCTGGAGAAGGAACTGGTCAAGCTCGACCAGGACATCGCGGTCGTCGACAAGAAGCTCGGCAATGCCGATTTCGTGGCGCGCGCGCCCGAGGAGGTCGTCGAGGAGAACCGCGAGCGCAAGGCGGCGGCGCAGGCGCGCAAGCTGAAGATCGCGGAGGCGCTGGCGCGGCTGTCGTGAGCCTCTCCCGCCCCGGCGCGGTCACGACTTCGTCGTCGAATTGACTGTAACGTAAGACATCTCTGGCAATCTCCTACAGATGCGGTTAGATGCGCGTGGTGCAAGCCCGCCATGCGCCAGAGGCCGCCGTTAACCCAGGATCGGTTGTTTCAAGTCCCATGCTCAAGCGTTCCTATGACTGGCTGGTCTCCTACGCCTCGCATCCCGGCGCCCCCTGGCTCCTCTTCGCCCTGACCTTCGTCGAAAGCTCGGTCAGCCCGCTGCCGCCGATCCCGCTTCTGCTGCCGATGTGCATCGCCAGGCCTGACCGCGCCTGGTTCTATGCCGGTGTGTGCTCGCTCGGCGCGGTGCTCGGCGGTTATCTCGGCTACGCCATCGGCGCGTTCCTGTACGACTCCGTCGGCTCCTGGCTGATCTCGATCTATGGCCTGCAGGAGAAGGCGGCCGAACTGATCACGACCTCGAAGGATTTCTGGTTCTGGGTGCTTGTCACCAAGGGCCTGACCCCGATCCCGTTCAAGATCGTCACGATCATGTCCGGCTTCCTGCATTTCGACATCTGGAAGTTCACCATCGGCATGGTGGTCTCGCGCGTCACCTTCTTCGCGATGATCGCGATCGCGCTGCGCTATTATGGCGACGACATCCGCATCTTCATCGAGAAGCACCTGCCGATGACGGCGCTGGCGCTCGTCGTGGTGGTGGTCGGCGGCTTCTTCGTGCTGCCGATGGTGCTGTAGGCTCAGGCTGTTGCTGCGCCGAGCAGGCGGCTGAATTCGGCGACGTCGCTGAACATCGTATCGCCGGCGAATTTCAGCGACTCGATCGCACGGTCGCCGGCGTCCTGATGTCCGGCCCCGCAGGCGTCGGTCAGAAATGCGGGGACGAAGCCGAGATCGGCGGCATGGCGCGCCGTCGGCTCGATGCCGATTTCCGTCGCGATGCCGACGATGGCGAGCCCCAGAATGCCGCAATCGCGCAGGGCGAACGCCAGCGGCGTACCCTCGAAAGCCGACATGGCGAGTTTGTCGAACACGACGTCCTCCGGCTGTGGCGCGAGTTCCGGCACGATCTCGAAAGGCGGGGTGTCGCGCAGGAACCACGGCGTGACATCATCGAGCTCGTCCTTGCGCTGCCAGGCCATCGCCATGCGGAAGGCCGTGACGCCCATCCAAGCCTTCGGAACGGAGAGATGGCGCGTGTAGACGATACGCATGCCGGCCCTGCGGGCGGCGGCGACCGCCGCGACGCTTCGCTCCGTGATGGCTGCGCCGTTGCCGACCTGGCTGACGATGCCGGCCTGCATGTCATAGACCAGCAGCGCCATCCGCCGCGGCGTGCACAGATCGGCGAAGGCCGACGGAATGGCGAGTCCGTTGATCGTCTTCATCTCGTTTTTCATCCTCGCGCGGCGGTCCTACGCCCACAACGCCCGGCCATGGCGGTCGGTTGCTCCGCCTCGATCCAAGGCGGCATTTGTGACATCGTCGCAACACACCGAAAGCTTCATCGCCCGCCGCATCCGTTAAGCACGATCCGCCGCGAAGCCGCCACAAAGCAGCCCCAGCAGAGGGGCGAGATAAGTCACTGAGATATAGAAGAATTAAAGCCTGTCACGGATGATGGGCGCGGTCAGCCGCGCGCTTTTTCCCAAAATGGGCGGCGTTGCTCCCGATCCGGCCCGCATGGCACATCTGCCGCGCGTGACGAGCGCGGGGTGGACAGGGAAATGACCATGGATGCGCCTGTGTTCGACAAGTCGAAACTGCCCAGCCGCCATGTCAGCGTCGGCCCGGCGCGCGCGCCGCATCGCTCCTATTACTACGCGATGGGCATGACCTCGCGGCAGATTTCGCAGCCCTTCATCGGCGTCGCCTCGTGCTGGAACGAGGCCGCGCCCTGCAACATCGCGCTGATGCGCCAGGCCCAGGCGGTGAAGAAGGGCGTCGCCTCCGCCAACGGCACGCCGCGCGAGTTCTGCACCATCACCGTGACCGACGGCATCGCCATGGGCCACCAGGGCATGAAATCCTCGCTCGCCTCGCGCGAATGCATCGCCGACTCGGTCGAGCTGACCATGCGCGGCCATTGCTATGACGGCCTCGTCGGGCTCGCCGGCTGCGACAAGTCGCTGCCCGGCATGATGATGGCGATGGTGCGCCTCAACGTGCCCTCGATCTTCATCTATGGCGGCTCGATCCTGCCCGGCCGCTTCAAGGGCCAGCCGGTCACGGTCCAGGACGTGTTCGAGGCGGTCGGCAAGCATTCGGTCGGCGCGATGTCGGACGAGGATCTGAAGGAGCTGGAGGAGGCGGCCTGCCCGTCCTCCGGGTCGTGCGGCGCGCAGTTCACCGCCAACACCATGGCGACGGTGGCGGAGGCGATCGGCCTGGCGCTGCCCTATAGCTGCGGCGCGCCGGCACCCTACGATGTCCGCGACACCTTCTGCTACACCGCCGGCGAGATGGTCATGGAGCTGATCGCCCGCAACATCCGGCCGCGCGACATCGTCACGCTGAAGGCGCTGGAGAACGCCGCGACCGTGGTCGCGGCCTCGGGCGGCTCGACCAATGCGGCGCTGCATCTGCCGGCGATCGCGCATGAATGCGGCATCGCATTCGACCTGTTCGACGTCGCCGAGATCTTCAGGAAGACGCCCTACATCGCCGACCTCAAGCCCGGAGGAAAATACGTCGCCAAGGACATGTTCGAGGTCGGCGGCATTCCGCTGCTGATGAAGACGCTGCTCGACCACGGCTTCCTGCATGGCGACTGCATGACCGTGACCGGCCGGACGATCGCCGAGAACATGGCGAGCGTGAAATGGAACGCCGATCAGGACGTGGTGCGCGCCGCCAACGCCCCGCTCTCGCCCAATGGCGGCGTCGTCGGCCTCAAGGGCAATCTCGCCCCCGAGGGGGCGATCGTGAAGGTCGCCGGCATGACGACCGAGCAACTGACCTTCTCCGGTCCCGCCCGCTGCTTCGACTGCGAGGAGGACGCCTTCGCGGCAGTCAGCCAGAAGCGCTACGAGATCGGCGACGTGCTGGTGATCCGCTATGAGGGCCCCAAGGGCGGCCCCGGCATGCGCGAGATGCTCTCGACCACGGCGGCCCTCTACGGGCAGGGCATGGGCGACAAGGTCGCGCTGATCACCGATGGCCGCTTTTCCGGCGCGACGCGCGGTTTCTGCGTCGGCCATGTCGGCCCGGAGGCCGCCGTCGGCGGGCCGATCGCGCTCATCCGCGACGGCGACATCATCGAGCTCGACGCCATCACAGGAAAGCTCGCAGTCCGCCTTTCTGATGCCGAACTTGGAGAGCGTCGTAAGGGCTGGACGGCGCGCAAGACGGACTACGGATCGGGCGCGCTGTGGAAATACGCACAGACGGTCGGCTCCGCCAAAGGCGGCGCCGTGACCCACCCAGGAGGGGCCGCCGAGACCCATTGCTATGCGGACATCTGACGCCATCATAGCAGTTCTGTTCGTGACGCTGGGCGGCCTGCAGGCCGCCACGGCGCAGGAACTCGTGGACGGGCGCGCGCCGCCCGTGCCGCCGCGTCCGATTCCCGGAATCGCCTTGCCCGAACCCGATCTGGCCGAGCCGGCCGCTCCCGGCGCGCGCGCCATCGCGCCGGCGCCCGATGCGCCCGCCGCCCATATGGCGCTGCCGCTCGTGCCGTTCAGCAATGCGCGCGACGCGATCCGCGCCTGGATGCGCGATTCGACCGCCGGCAATCAGGCCGGCGCGGTGCGCGCGCTCGAATACGCCGCCGCCCAGGGCCATGTCACGGCGCAGTTCAAGCTGGGCCGGATGTATGCATCCGGCGAGGGCGTTCCGGCCAACGATCTCAAGGCCTTCGAGTATTTCTCGAAGATCGCGGACGAGAATGCCGACGCGATTCCCGGTACCGCCGAGGCGCGACTGGTCAGCGGGGCCTTCGTCGCGCTCGGCGGCTATTTCATGGACGGCATCAAGGGCTCCTATGTGCGCGCCAATGCCGACCGCGCCTTCGACATGTTCCATTACGCCGCCTCCTATTTCGGCGACCCCGACGGGCAGTACAATCTCGCCCGGCTCTATATCAGCGGGCAGGGCGTCGGCCGCGATCCCCGCCAAGCGGCGCGCTGGATGAAGCTCGCCGCCGAGAAGGGCCATGCGCCGGCCCGCGCCGTGTTCGGCGACATGCTGGTCCGCGGCGGCGACGGCGTGCCACGTAACCCGGTCCTTGGCCTGATGTGGCTGACGCTGGCGCGCGACGGGGCCGATGCGCTGCGGGAGGCCTGGATCCTCGAGCGCCATGACGCCGCCTTCGCTGCGGCCTCGGCGTCGGATCGCAGCGCGGCAGTCGCTCTGGCGGAGCGGCAGCAGGGCTCAAGTCGCACCACCGCCCAGCGCTGATCGCGGGGCCATGCATCCGGCGGGAAGGGCGCGGCGTAGCCGTTGCAGACCCGTCCGGAGCTTCGTCCCATGCGCGATCCCGTCTCCTTCAGCTTCATCGCCGCCCTCGCGGCGCTGACCGTGTTCAGCGTCACCGCTCAGGAGAACTATGAGAGCTGGGCGCCGATGAAGGATCCGTTCCCGAGCACGGGCGGCGGCGGCATCATGATCCATGACTACGATCCGGTCGTCGCCGATGGGAAATGCACCACGAATTTCCGGGCGATCGAGACCAACGGCACGGTCTATCGCAACTCGATCGTGTTCGACGCCGTGCCGGCGCAGGGCGGCGTACTCTGCACCAACGGCAAATGGCGGTCGGCCGATGGCAGCGCCGAGGGCACGACGCCGTTCCGCGTCTTCATCAAGGATGGCGTCAAGCGCGGCTCGGGCGATTGAGCCGCGACGGGGTCAGCCGCCGCTCGGCGGCGTCGCCTTGAAGCTGTCCAGCGCCTGCACTTTCGCCCACCAGTCGGCGAAGCCCTCGACATCCGAGACCGCCGCCATGTCGGGCGTCAGCGAGACGTAGAACATGATCGGCGCGAGAAAGAGGTCGGCGAGGCTGAGATCGCCGGCGATGAAGGGCGAGGCGCCCTTCGTCCTCATCGCCAGTTCGACGACTTTGCGGCCGTTCTCGATGCCGCCCTTGCGGGCCTGCTCGTTCTGGCCGCCGACGAAATCCGGGAAAAGATGGAAGGCCGCGACGCCGCCGAGCAGCGCGCCATAGCCATAGGAATCGATCAGGCCGACGACCATGTCCATGCGGGCGCGGTCCTTGGGCGCAGCCGGGACCAGCGATGTGCCGGGCAGGACGTCGTTGAGATAGCGCGCGATCGCCGAGGTCTCGAGAATCGTCATGCCGTCATGCTCGAGCACCGGCACCTTGCCGAAGGGATGGCGCAGGAGATGCTCGGGCCGGCGCGGCTCGCCCTCCAGCACGTTCAAGGGCACCTGCTCGATGTCGCCGACGCCTTTCTCTGCGAGCAGCATCTTGATGGTGCGGACATAGGTCGAGCCGTTGAAACCCCAGAGCTTGATGGCGGACATGGGACGCTCCTTCCGTGGCTGCGGAGACCGATCAAACCGGAGGATTGTTACAGTTCTTCCCGGATGAAGCTGCCCCGCCGTTCCCAGAAATAGGGCACCGGCAGATGCGGGGCGAATCCCGCCTGGATGCGGGCGTCGACCTCGCGCAGGATCACCTGCGTGATGGTCGGCAGATCGAGCGCCTGAGCCTCCGCGAAACTGACCCAGACCAGCTCCACAAGTTCGGAATCGGGGCCGACGACGCCGTCGACCTTCCCGGCCAAGGCGCGGTAGTCGATCGTGAAGAAGCGGGTGTCGAAGCGCTTGGGCCGGCGCGGCGGCGTCACGGCCCGCGCCACGAAGGTGATCGCGCCGAGATCGGGGAAGACGCCATGGCTCGAAAACTGCGTCCAGGTGCCGGGCGGCGGATTCCCGGGCGCGCCCATCTCGGACGAGCCGAACAGCAACCCGGTCTCCTCGAAGGTCTCGCGGATCGCCGCCAGCGCCATGGCGCGGGCCTTGTGCGGGCCGGGCCGCACCATCCGCTTCATCAGCCGGTCCTCGCAGATCTGGCCGAGCGCGCCGGTGGCCACCATGCGGCGGTCTTCGGGGTCGATCCGGCCGCCGGGAAAGACGAACTTGCCGGGCATGAACTTGTGGCCGCCATGGCGTTTGCCCATCAGCACGCGCGGGATTTTTGCGGCGCGGTCGATGATCAGCACGGTCGCGGCGTCGCGGGGACGCAGGTTGAAGGCGACGCGGGCGCGCTCGGCCTGGGTCAGGAAGACGGCGTTCTCGTTCACGGCACCGGCCCCGCGACGCCGGGCTGGCGCTCGGGCCGGTCGGGCTCGTTGCCGAAGCCGTGCATGCGCATCGCCCATTGCAGGCCGACGACGCCGCCCTTGACCGGCTGCATCATCGCGAGCGAGAGGATGAGCGCGAGCGCCGGCCAGATCGTCATGTGCAGCCACATCGGCCAACTTGCGTATTTCTCCGCCAGCAGCAGGCCGCCGACGACGATGTGGCCGACGATGGTGATGACGACATAAGGGGGCAGGTCGTCGGCGCGTTGGTGATGCAGGACCTCGCCGCAGGCCTCGCAGGCGTCGACCGGCTTCAGGAAGGCGCGAAACAGCCGTCCCTCGCCGCAATGCGGGCATTTGCCCATCAGGCCGCGCCCGATCGCCATGCGCCAGTCGCGCTCGGCCGGCCGCCCCGCATCGCTATGAACCTGAACCGACATCACCGCCTCTTGCCGGGCTTCGACTTGCCCGCCTTGACGAAGGCGCCCTTCGCCCGTCCGCGTCCCGGAAGTGGCGGCCGCGCCGCCCGCGTTCCAGAGCGTCCCGGTGTCACATGCCGGCCTTCCGAGAGCAACTCGAAACGCAAGGCGCCGGCCACGGGCGCAGCCTCGACGAGCTTGACATGGACCCGGTCGCCGAGCCGCCAGCTTTCGCCGCTGCGCTCGCCGATCATGGCATGCGCCGCCTCGTCATAGCGGTAGTAATCGGCGCCCAGCGTCGAGGCCGGGATGAAGCCGTCCGCCCCGGTGCCGTCGAGTTTCACGAACAGCCCGGCGCGGTTGACCCCGCCGATGCGGCCGTCGAAGGACGAGCCGATCTGGTCTGCGAGGAAATGCGCGATCAGCCGGTCGGTGGTCTCGCGCTCGGCCGCCATGGCGCGCCGCTCGGCGGCCGAAATGCGGGTCGAGACCTCGCGCAATTCGGCCAGCGTTGCGCTTTTCTGCAGGCCGTCATCGCCGAAGCGCTGCGCCGTGATCAGGGCGCGATGCACGATCAGGTCGGCATAACGCCGGATCGGCGAGGTGAAATGGGCGTAGCGGCGCAGGTTGAGGCCGAAATGCCCGTAATTCTCCGCGACATATTCGGCCTGCGCCTGCGTCCGCAGCACGACCTCGTTCATCAGCAGTTCGTTCTCGGAGCCCTTGATCATCGCCAGGATGCGGTTGAACAGCACCGGCCTGAGCGCGCCGTCCTTGGGCAGCTTGATGCCGATCGAGGCCAGCACCTCGCCGAGCGCCCGCATCTTCTCCAGCGAGGGCTCGTCATGGCAGCGATAGATCAGCAGGCTGCCGGCCTTCTCCAGCGTCTCGGCGGCGGCGACGTTGGCGAGGATCATGAACTCCTCGATCAGCCGGTGCGCGGCCAGCCGCTCGGGCACGATGACGCGGTCTACCGCGCCGTCCGGCTTCAGGACCAGCTTGCGCTCGGGCAGATCGAGATCGAGCGGCTGGCGCTGGTCGCGGGCCCGCGAGGCGACGCCATAGGCGGCCCAGAGCGGCATCAGGATCGCATCGCGGATCGGGCCGGCCGTCTCGTCGGGCTTGCCGTCGATGGCGGCCTGCGCCTGCTGGTAGGAGAGTTTTGCCGCCGAGCGCATCAGGATGCGATGGAAGGAGTGGCTCTTCTTCTCGCCGTTGGATTTGAGCACGAGCCGGACCGCCAGCGCCGGCCTGTCCTCGCCGCCGCGCAGCGAGCAAAGATCGTTGGAGATGCGCTCGGGCAGCATCGGCACGACGCGGTCGGGGAAATAGACCGAGTTGCCGCGCTCCAGCGCCTCGCGGTCGAGCGCCGAGCCGGGCCGGACATAGGCCGCGACATCGGCGATGGCGACGGTGACGACATGGCCGCCGGGGTTGTCCGGGTCTGTATCGGGCGCGGCGTGGACCGCGTCGTCATGGTCCTTGGCGTCGGCCGGATCGATCGTGATCAGGGGCAAATCGCGCCAGTCCTCGCGGCCGGCCGTCCCGGCGGGGCGGACGGCCTCCGCCTCGGCGATCGTGGCCGGCTTGAACTCGTTGGGAATGCCATGGGCGTGGATCGCGATCAGGCTGACCGCGCGCTCCGACTTGATCGAACCCAGCCGCTCGCGCACATGCGCCTCGGAGGGGCCAAAGCGCGTCTCGTTGCGAAGCGAGACCGAGACCAGATCGCCGTCCTGCGCATCCCCCGTGCGTCCCTTCGGGATCAGCGCCTCGCGCCCCTGCGCCTTCTTGTCGACCGGGATCAGCCGGCCGGAACCATCGGGCAGGGCGCGGAAGATGCCGAGGATCTGGGCCTTGCCCTTGCCCATGATCTTCAGGACGCGGCCGGAATAGGCAAAGCCGTCGACGCCCCTGAGCCGTGTCAGCTTGAGCAGGACATGGTCGCCGACGCCCGGCGCGGTCGAGCTATGACGCTTGGCGCGGAACTCGCGCGGCCGCTCGATCAGGATGCGCGGCGCTTCGCCCTGGTCGGCCTCGTTCCACTCCAGGGGAGCCGCGACGAGGTCGCCGTCGCGGTCCTTGCCCTTGATCTCCGAGAGCAGAACCGGGGGCAGGGCGCCGCGCGGATGCACCGGGCGCTCCTTGCCGTCGCCGGCCAGTTCGCCCTCCTCGGCGAGTTCCTTCAACATCCGCTTCAGCCAGATCTTGCCGCCGGAATCGAGCCGGAACGCCTTGGCGATCTCACGCCGGCCGACCTCGCGGCCGGCGGCCCGCTCCTCCTCGACGAACGCCAGGATCGCCTCGCGGCTCGGGTCAGGCGCGGCGGCTGTCACGATCTCGGCTCATCGGATGGGTGCGGGCGAATGGAACACCGAGCCTGTCTGCCACGGGCGCGGCGCGGAGGCCAGAACGGACACGGCGGACAGCCTGCAAGAAAGAAGGGCCGCCCTTTCGGGCAGCCCTTCCATTGTCGTACCGCGGCCCGGCGAACCGGACCCAAAGGCGCGAAAACTCACGCGGAACAAGACCCCCACAGGGAATGAGTCCAGGTCCGACCGCCTTGCGCCAGCGGTTGATGACAATGAGACACTGGATCACCTCCTTTCAGTTGTTACCGACGAAGACAGGCTAGGGCGATTCTCGGGCCCGCGTAAATGACAAAAAAGTCGCGCTCCTGAACTTTGAAAAAGCCGGCGATTTCCGGTGAAATCGCGTCCACCCACCCGCATCGCCTATTCTTTAGGCCACGCCGATGCCTGTCAAAACAGCACGGCCCTCAGCCCTCGCCGTTCCGCAGCGGCTGGGTCAGGAGCCTGTCGAGGCGCTGCTCGGCGGGATCGCGAAAGCGCTCGAGCCCGATCGTCATCGCCGTCTCGCCGACAGCCGCCTCCGGGCGGTAGGTGCCGAAGAGCCGGTCCCACCAGGGCAGGTTGAAGCCGTAATTCGAGTTGGTCTCGAGCTGCTCGATCGAGTGATGGACCCGGTGCATGCCCGGCGTCACCAGAATCCAGCGCAGCGCACGCTCGACGGTCGGCGGCAACCGGACATTGGCATGGTTGAACATCGAGGAGCCGTTCAGCGCGATCTCGAAGATCAGCACCGCCATCGGCGGCACGCCGAGCGCGACGATGATCACTCCCTTGAGCAGCATCGACAGGACGATCTCGACAGGGTGGAAGCGGAAGCCGGAGGTCACGTCGAGTTCGGTGTCGGCGTGATGCATCCGGTGCAGCCGCCAGAGCCAGGGCACCTGATGGAACACGACATGCTGGGCGTAGATCGCCAGATCAAGCAGGAGGAAACCGGCGATGCCGGCGAGAAGCGGCGGCAGTCCGACGAGATTGAACAGGCCGAGGCCCTGCGCCTGCGCATACGCTGCAAAGCCGATCGCCGAGGCGGGAAAGAGGAGGCGCATCACCGCAATGTCGATGGCGAAGACGCCGAGATTGCCGGGCCAGCGCCCGGCGCGACCTTGCGCCAGTTCGCGCCAGGGCTCGCGGAACTCCCATAGCGCCATCGCGCCGAAGATCAGCGCGAACGCGCCGAGCCGCCAGTGCGGCTCGCTCGGACCCGGAAGCATGTCCATTCGCTGAAGGTGGCGTCGCCGCGCCGCGCGTCAAGGCCGGCAGGCATTGGAACGCAAAGCCATCGCCATCCACCCCTTGCTGGCGCTACGCCGAGCTGCCCAATCTGTAGGCGAACTGGCCGCCTAATGCGTGTGCAATTCCACGATCCCGTTTCGAAAATTGCGCCAATGCGGCCCCGAACCGCAGAAAATGAACGGCAGGCATCGGCAAATGCGCTGCTTTTTGCAGGCGCCAAGAGGACCAGCCGAGGTTGGCACGTCGCTTGCGATCCCTTCTCTCCGGGCCGGTTGAGCCGGCCGGCGCTCGGTTAGGGCGCAGCAACAGGGATCATTCGGGGGATATGTCCGTGAAGCACACTCGTCGCGTCATTCTGGGAGCCGCGCTCGCCGGCGCCACCATGCTGGGCTCGCTTCTGCCCGCCGCCGCTCAGGAGACCATCAAGGTCGGCATCCTGCATTCGCTGTCGGGCACGATGGCGATCTCGGAGACGACGTTGAAGGACGTCATGCTCATGCTGATCGAGGAGCAGAACAAGAAGGGCGGCGTGCTCGGCAAGAAGCTTGAGGCCGTCGTCGTCGATCCGGCCTCGAACTGGCCGCTCTTCGCCGAAAAGGCGCGCGAGCTGATCGCCAAGGAGAAGGTTTCGGCCGTGTTCGGCTGCTGGACGTCCGTCTCGCGCAAATCGGTGCTGCCGGTGTTCAAGGAGCTGAACTCGATCCTGTTCTACCCCGTGCAATACGAGGGCGAGGAAAGCGAGCGCAACGTGTTCTACACTGGCGCCGCGCCGAACCAGCAGGCGATCCCGGCTGTCGATTACCTCGCCAAGGAGGAGAAGGTGCAGCGCTGGGTGCTGGCCGGCACCGACTATGTCTACCCGCGCACCACCAACAAGATCCTCGAGGCCTATCTCAAGGCGAAGGGCGTGAAGCAGGAGGACATCCTGATCAACTACACGCCGTTCGGCCATTCCGACTGGCAGACCATCGTCTCCGACATCAAGAAGTTCGGCTCGGCCGGCAAGAAGACCGCCGTGGTCTCGACCATCAACGGCGACGCCAACGTGCCGTTCTACAAGGAGCTCGGCAACCAGGGCGTCAAGGCGACCGACATCCCCGTCGTGGCGTTCTCGGTCGGCGAAGAAGAGCTCGCCGGCATCGACACCAAGCCGCTGGTCGGCCATCTCGCCGCCTGGAACTATTTCCAGTCGGTCAAGACGCCGGAGAACGACGCCTTCATCAAGCAGTGGAAGGCCTACAAGAAGAACGACAAGGCCGTCACCAACGATCCGATGGAGGCCCATGTCGTCGGCTTCGCCATGTGGGTCAAGGCGGTCGAGAAGGCCAAGAGCTTCGATCCCGACAAGGTCATCGACGCGCTGCCCGGCATCGAGGCGCCGAACCTGACCGGCGGCGTCTCGAAGATGCTGCCGAACCACCACATCACCAAGCCGGTGCTGATCGGCGAGATCAAGGCCGACGGCCAGTTCGACGTGGTCTCCAAGACCGATCTCGTCGCCGGCGACGCCTGGTCGAAGGAGCTTGACGGCTCGAAGGACCTGATCGGCGACTGGGTCGAGAAGAAGTGCGGCAACTTCAACGTCAAGACCGGCAAGTGCGGCGGGGCTTGATCGCCACCCACGTCGGCTCATGGGGCGCGGGGAACCCTCTCCCGTAGGGAGAGGGCAGGGTGAGGGGTCGGCCCGTCTGCGATTGGCCTCAACCTCACCGCGCCCCCCGCGAGATCGTAACGCAACTGGTCCAACGTCCTTCACCTCACCCCTGCCCCTCTCCTTACAGGAGAGGGGTTCTTCCAGCGCCTCACCGGTGACGACGAGCCAATGCCTTCATTCGCCAGCCTTATGCGCGCATTGCTTCTGGTGACGGCCTTCGTCCTCGCCCCGCTTGCCGCCCACGCTCAATCCGCCGACGAGGCCTTCACCCGTCTCAACGCCGACAGCTTTTCCGACACCGCCCGCGCAGTCGACATCCTGATCGCGACCGCCCATCCGCAGGCCGCGCCGATCATCGAGGCGCTGGCCGAGAGCCGACTGCTGGCCGGCGGCGGCGCGGTCGTGATCCGGACCTCGGCCGGCGGCTTCATCGACGCCCGCACCGGCCAGTCGCTGTCCGCACAGCCTGCCGGCCTCAGCCCGGTGCGCCTCAACAACAACCTGCGGCGCGTCGTGCAGGCGGCGCTCGGCGGGCTCGGCCTGCTCAACCCCGACCCCGGCAAGCGCACCCTCGCTGCGGAAGCCGTGTTCAAATCCCGCGACGTCAGCCTGCTGCCGGTGCTGGAGGCCGCGATCGCCAAGGAGACGGACGCCCGCGCCCGCGCGGCGCTGCGCCAGGCGCAGGCCGCGATCCTGATCGCAAAAAGCGATGCGCCGCCCTTCGACCGGCTCGCCGCCGTCGACGTGCTGCGCGAGCGCGGCGACCAGGATGCGCTGGCGACCCTGCGCTCGCTGCCGGGCGATTCCTCGCCTTCGCTGAAGGAGGCGCAGGCAAGGGCCGTCGCCGAGATCGAGGGCCGGCTGGCCGTGTGGCGCGCGGCGCAGAACCTCTGGTACGGGCTCTCGCTCGGCTCGGTGCTGCTGCTGGCGGCGATCGGGCTCGCCATCACCTTCGGCGTCATGGGCGTGATCAACATGGCCCATGGCGAGATGGTGATGCTCGGGGCCTACACCACCTTCATCGTGCAGGAGATCATCCGCAGCAGCTTTCCCGGCCTGTTCGAGTGGTCGCTGGCGATCGCGGTGCCGGCCGCGTTCCTTGTGGCGGGGCTGGTCGGCATCGCGATCGAGCGCGGCGTCATCCGCTTCCTCTACGGCCGGCCGCTGGAGACGCTGCTGGCGACCTGGGGCATCAGCCTGATCCTGCAGCAGGCGGTGCGCACCGCGTTTGGGCCGACGAACCGCGAGGTCGGCGCGCCGGCCTTCATGTCGGGCGCCTTCGAGCTTGGCGGCCTCGCCATCACCTGGAACCGGCTCTGGATCATCGTCTTCGCCATGCTCGTCTTCGCCGCGCTGCTGGCGATCCTGCGGCTGACGCCGATCGGCCTGCAGATGCGCGCCGTCACCCAGAACCGCCGCATGGCCTCGGCCATGGGCATCCGCACGGGCCGCGTCGATGCGCTCACCTTCGGTCTGGGCTCCGGCGTCGCGGGCTTGGCCGGTGTCGCGCTCTCGCAGATCGACAATGTCAGCCCCAATCTCGGCCAGAGCTACATCATCGACAGTTTCATGGTCGTGGTCTTCGGCGGCGTCGGCAATCTCTGGGGCACGCTGGTCGGCGCGATGACGCTCGGCGTCGCCAACAAGCTGCTCGAGCCCTATGCCGGGGCGGTGCTCGCCAAGATCGGGCTGCTCGTGCTGATCATCCTGTTCATCCAGAAGCGCCCGCGTGGCCTGTTTGCGCTCAAGGGCAGGGCGGTGGAGGCATGATCACGCGCTTCCTCATGCAGAACATGGACCGGCGCGGCTATGTCTTCCTCGGCCTGATTGCCGCTCTGGCGGTGCTCGTGCCGCTCTCGAACCTGCTGCTCCCGGACGGCTCACCCTTTCATGTCCCGACCTCGACCATGTCGCTCTGGGGCAAATATCTCTGCTATGCGCTGCTGGCGATCTCGCTCGACCTGGTCTGGGGCTATTGCGGCATCCTGTCGCTCGGCCACGGCGCCTTCTTCGCGCTCGGTGGCTACGCCATGGGCATGTATCTGATGCGCCAGATCGGCTCGCGCGGCGTCTATGGCAATCCGGTGCTGCCCGATTTCATGGTCTTCCTGAACTGGCAGGAACTGCCCTGGTACTGGTGGGGCTTCTCCTCCTTCCCCTTCGCCATGCTGATGGTTCTGCTGGTCCCGGGCCTGCTCGCCTTCGTCTTCGGCTGGTTCGCCTTCCGCTCCCGCGTCACCGGCGTCTATCTCTCGATCATCACCCAGGCGCTGACCTATGCGCTGCTGCTCGCCTTCTTCCGCAACGACATGGGCTTTGGCGGCAATAACGGCCTGACCGACTTCAAGGACATCGTCGGCTTCAATGTGCAGGCGCAGACGACGCGCGCCGCGCTCTTTTCCATGACCTGCGTCATGCTGATCGCCGGCTTCCTGATCGCGCGCGGCATCGTCGCGTCGAAGCTCGGCAAAGTCGTGATCGCGATCCGCGACGCCGAATCGCGAACGCGCTTCCTCGGCTACCGGGTCGACCGCTTCAAGCTCTTCGTCTTCACCGTCTCGGCCTGCATGGCGGGCGTGGCCGGCGCGCTCTACGTGCCGCAGGTCGGCATCATCAATCCCAGCGAATTCAACCCGGCCAACTCGATCGAAACCGTGATCTGGGTCGCCATCGGCGGACGCGGCACGCTGGTCGGGGCCGCACTCGGCGCGGTCGTGGTCAACTACGCCAAGACCGTCTTCACATCGGGCTTCATGGCGCCCTATTGGCTGTTCGCGCTGGGGGCGCTCTTCGTCTTCGTCACCATCTTCATGCCCAAGGGTATTCTGGGCACGGCGCAGGAGTGGTGGGGCAAGCGCCGCAAGGCAACGCCCACCGCCGCGCCCGCTCCGGTCCCGGCGGAGTAGCGAGAATGAACGCTCCCACCACCGGCGCGCTGACCTCCTCGCTGCTTTATCTCGACGGCGTCAGCGTCTCCTTCGACGGCTTCAAGGCCATTCGCGGGCTCTCGCTGACGATCGAGCCCGGCGAGATGCGCGCCATCATCGGCCCCAACGGCGCCGGCAAGACCACGATGATGGACATCATCACCGGCAAAACCAAACCCGATGTCGGCACGGTGATGTTCGGCGGGTCGATCGATCTGACGAGGCTCGACGAGGCGGCGATCGCCAATCTCGGCATCGGCCGAAAATTCCAGAAGCCGACAGTGTTCGACTTCCACACCATCGAGGACAACATCCTGCTGGCGCTGAAGGCCCCGCGCGACGTGCGCAGGACGCTGTTCTGGAATACGGCCGCGAGCCAGCAGAAGCGCATCGACGAGATTCTGGGCATCATCAAGCTCGGCGATGCGCGCGACCGGCTGGCGGGCTCGCTCTCGCATGGCCAGAAGCAGTGGCTCGAAATCGGCATGCTGCTGGCGCAGGACCCCAAGCTCCTGCTCGTCGACGAGCCGGCCGCCGGCATGACCGACGGCGAGACGGCCGAGACGGCGGTGCTGCTGAAGGAGATCGCGAAGGATCATTCGGTCATCGTGGTCGAGCACGACATGGGATTCATCCGCGAACTCGGGGTGAAGGTCACGGTGCTGCATGAGGGCTCGGTGCTGGCCGAGGGCCCGCTCGACCAGGTTAGCGCTAATGAACGCGTCGTCGAAGTCTATCTGGGGCGGTGAGGATGATGGCTCCAACCCTCAGCCCTCATCCTGAGGAGCGCTCCGCAGGAGCGCGTCTCGAAGGATGTTCCAGTTCGCTCCGGAGACATCTGGAGCATCCTTCGAGACGCCGCTTCGCGGCTCCTCAGGATGAGGGCTGTGGATCGAACGACGACAGGACTTCGCCATGCTGACCGTCGACGCCATCGATCTCCATTACGGCGCGGCGCAGGCGCTGCGGCGCGTCTCGCTCTCGGCCGAGCCCGGCAAGGTCACCTGCGTGATGGGCCGCAACGGCGTCGGCAAGACCACGCTGATGCGCGCCATCGTCGGCCAGCAGCCGATCTCGGGCGGCCGCATCTCCTTCGGCGGCCAGGACATCTCGACCATGCGCACGGAAGACCGGGCGCGCGCCGGCATCGGCTTCGTGCCGCAGGGGCGGGAGGTTTTTCCGCTGCTGACGGTGAAGGAGAACCTCGAGACCGGCTTCGCGCCCTTGCCCCGCAAGGAGCGCTACGTTCCGAACGAACTGTTCGACCTATTCCCCGTGCTCAAGTCCATGCTGGGCCGGCGCGGCGGAGACCTCTCGGGTGGCCAGCAGCAGCAGCTCGCGATCGCGCGTGCGCTGGTCACCCGGCCCAAACTGCTGGTGCTCGACGAGCCGACCGAAGGCATCCAGCCCTCGATCATCAAGGATATCGGCCGCGCGATCGACTATTTGCGCTCCAAGGGCGACATGGCGATCGTGCTGGTCGAGCAGTATTTCGACTTCGCCCGCGAGCTCGCCGACACGATGTTCGTGATGGATCGCGGCGAGGTCGTGCTGTCGGGGCCGATGGCGGAGCTCGACGCCGGGCAGGTCCAGCGCCTGATCCAGGTCTGAGCCTCAGCCCTGATCGGCCAGCCGCGCCAGCGTTTCCTCGCGCCCGAGCACGGCCATGACGTCGAACAGCCCGGGCGACATCGCCCGCCCGGTCAGCGCGGCGCGCAAGGGCTGCGCCGCCTGGCCGAGTTTTAGCCCGTTCTCCTCGGCAAAGCCGCGCACCGCCGCCTCCAGCGCCGCAGGCGACCAGTCGTTCACCGCCGAGAGCTTGTCGGCCAGACCCGGCAGGCGCTGCCGCGCCGCCTCGTCGAGCAGGGCGGCGGCCTTGGCGTCGAGCTGGAGAGGGCGCGGCGCATAGAGGTAATAGGCTGAGTCGAGCAGCTCGATCAGCGTCTTGGCGCGCTCCTTCAGCCCCGGCATGGCGGCGAGGAAGCAGGCTTCCAGTTCCGCCGACATCGGCGTCGCGATGCCGCGCGCCGGGCCGATCTCGGGCAGGATGACCTTCAGCGCCTCGAGCAGGTCGCGGTCGTCGGACTGGCGCATATAGAGCCCGTTGACGCTCTCCAGCTTGGCGTAGTCGAAGCGCGCCGGCGAACGGCCGATCGAGTCGAGGTCGAACAGCGCGATCATCTCGTCGGTCGAGAAGATCTCCTGGTCGCCATGGCTCCAGCCCAGCCGCAGAAGATAGTTTCGCAGCGCCACAGGCAGATAGCCCATCGAGCGATAGGCCTCGACCCCGAGCGCGCCGTGGCGCTTGGAGAGTTTTGCCCCATCGGGACCATGGATCATCGGGATATGCGACATGCTCGGCACGCGCCAGCCCAGCGCCTGGTAGATCTGCGTCTGTCGCGCCGCATTGGTCAGATGGTCGTCCCCGCGGATGATATGGGTCACGCCCATGTCGTGGTCGTCGACGACGACGGCGAACATATAGGTCGGGTTGCCATCGGAGCGCAGCAGCACGAGATCGTCGAGGTTCTCGTTCTGCCAGACGACACGGCCCTGGACCTCGTCCTCGACCACGGTCTCGCCGGTCTGCTGCGCCCGCAGGCGGATGACCGGCTTGACGCCGACCGGCGCGGTCGCAGCGTCCCGGTCGCGCCAGCGCCCATCATATTTCATCGGCTTGCCGGCCGCCTTGGCCTGCTCGCGCATCTCGTCGAGCTCGGCGGGCGTCGCGTAGCAATGATAGGCGCTGCCCGAGGCCAGCATCTGGTGCGCCACCTCGCGATGCCGCTCGGCGCGCGCGAACTGGTAGACCGTGTCGCCATCCCAATCGAGCCCGAGCCAGGTCATCGCATCGAGGATCGCGGCGATGGCGGCTTCCGTCGAGCGCTCGCGGTCGGTGTCCTCGATCCGCAGCAGCATCTTTCCGCCATGCCGGCGCGCATAGAGCCAGTTGAACAGCGCCGTGCGCGCCCCGCCGATATGCAGGAAGCCGGTGGGCGAGGGGGCAAAGCGCGTGACGACGGCGTCGCTCATGGCAGGCAAGGCTCCGGCTGGGCCGCCGGAGCGACGGACCAGGCATCAGGATTTGCTCCGGAGGCAGCATGACAACCGGCGCGGCCCCTGTAACATGGCTTCGCCGCCGACGTTAAGCGCAAGATAGGGCTGCGCGGCCATGCTCCCGGCGGCCCTGCGGCGAGGGGAGGCGACGCGGCGTGGAGACTGGCCTGCCCGAGCCGAGGAGACGCCAAGGCACGCAGGCCGGGCTGCTGCCGGCGCGCGCGGCCGGCATCAGGCTGAGCGGCGTCGGCCTGTCGCTGGCGTGGCAGGGGTTCTTGCGCCGGACGCATGCAGCGCTCACCGCCGAGGCCGAGCGCCGTCGCCTTTTCCTCTGGCTGCCGGTGATGATGGGCATCGGCATCCTGCTCTACTTCGCCGCCGACCGTGAGCCGGCGCTGTGGGCGCCGGTCACGGGCTTCGTTGTCGCGAGCGGCCTCGGCATCACGGGAAGCGCGCCGGCCTCGCGCACCGCCAGGACCAAACCCTTCCTGTCGCTCGGCGAGGTCGCACCTCGCGAGAGAGAGATGGCCTTCCGCGCCTCGGCGACCTCCTTCTCGACCCGGGCGATCTCGGCGTGGCGCTCGGCGAGCCTTCCGTCCAGGGGCGCCCCCTGTTCGATGGCGACGACGAGACGCTCAACTATTGCCCGGAGGTTCGCCAGCTCGCGCTCCGCGCCGGCAAGCGCCTCGACCGCTGCGTCGTCGACGCGGGGAGGGGCCGGCTCATGGAAGACAGCCCAACGGATCACCTCGGCCTCAAGCTCGGGGTAGCGGATCTTGGTGGTGTTCTCGCACGTTCCGTTGCGCTCGCCGGAGCATCTGAACGCCGGGACACTGCGTGGTCCGCGATCCCTGTAGTTCATTGGCGAGCCGCAAGCGCCACAGCGAGCTAGTCCCGACAGAAGGTTGCTGAAGACGGTTCCCTTGCGACCGCCCGAGTTGCCCGGACCGGAGCGGGCGCGGAGGTCCGACGCTCTCCTGGCCCGCATCCAGAGGTCGTCCGGCACGATCCGGGGATAGTAGGTCTCGATTGGATCACCGACAGGGACTCGCCTGATCCGCTTCCGGCCCTCCACGATAGACGTCTCGATCCGGCAGGGTTGGAAGCGGCCGATGACAGCTTCGCCGTCCGTGACCTTTTGGACGGTTCCGCCGTGCCATTCCCTTCCGGATCCCCACGGCTTGATCCCTTCCTTGTTCAACCGCCTGGCGATCTTGTCGCGCCCGATCCCGGCGGCGAGTTCCTCGAATATCCGAACGACGATCTTCTTCCGGTCCTCGTCGACGATGAAGGTTGTCCGATCCTCCGACAGCATGAGCCACGATGGCGCCCTGGCGGTCAGCTTACGCTCACTCACCGCTCGCTTCCCAACCCACGCCTCGCGAAGGTTAAGTGCCTTCCGCGCGCTCTCCTCGTGAGCCCGGCTCATCACTGCCAGCGACATGATCAACTGCGTCCAGTCCCCGTTTACTCCTGCCTCGGAGAAGACGCGACCATCCGCGACCGTGGCGATGATGACGCCGGCCTGCAGTATCTCGATGAAGACTTGGAGCGCGACCATCACCTTGTCGCGGGACAGGCGGTCCAGGTTCTCGACGAGCAGGTAGGAGCCTCGCTCGATCTCGCCGCCTCGGACCTTCGCAAGGAAAACAGCGAGCGCACCCCGCTCGCGGTTACTTCCATCGAACGCGGAGATTCCGAGATCGCGGAGGCTGGTATCCAGTTCCAGGTCGTGCTCGGCCGCGAACGCCTCGGACAGTCCGAGTTGCCTCCTCAAACTGTCGCCCTTCAACTGCCGGCCGGACGACATGCGGATGTAGCTGTAGGCCTTGGTCATCGCCAATCATAAGCACATCTCCATTGCTGGATATACCGCTCCTTTTGGCGTCTCGATCTCGGGCCTGCACATGGTGCTGGCGGCGGGCACGATCTTCTGGCTGATCCGTGCGCTGCTGGCGCTCTCGCAGACGCTGGCCCTGCGCTTTCCGGTCAAGAAGATCGCGGCGGGCGGCGCGATGGTCGGCGCGACCGGCTACTGCGTCTTCTCCGGCGCGGAGGTCGCGACCGTGCGTTCGCTGATCATGACGCTGGTCATGCTCGGCGCAATCCTGGTCGACCGGCCGGCGCTGAGCATGCGCAACCTCGCGCTCGCCGCCATCATCGTGCTGCTGCGCGAGCCCGACGCGCTGCTGGGCCCGAGCTTCCAGATGTCGTTCGGCGCGGTCGCGGCGCTGATCGCCTTCGCCGAGCGCTGGGAGGAGCGCGGCCGCGCCGCGCCGCCCTCCAGCCTGCCCTGGCCGCTGCGGACGCTCTGGATGGCGGCGCTCGGCATCGTCGTCACGACGCTGCTCGCCACGGCCGCGACCGCGCCATTCGGGGCCTATCACTTCCAGACCTTCAATCCCTTCGGCCTGCTCGGCAACGCGCTGGCGCTGCCCTTCGTCTCGCTCTGCGTGATGCCGGCGGCGGTGTTCGGCGTGCTGGCCTATCCGTTCGGGCTCGACTGGCCGGCCTGGGCGCTGATGGGGGCGGCGTCCGAGGTGGTGCTGAAGCTCGCGAACTGGGTCGCGACCATCGACCATTCGACGCTGGTGATCCCGGCCTTCGGCGAGGCGGCGCTGATCAGCTTTGCGCTCAGCCTGCTCTGGGCCGCGCTTTGGACCACGAAGCTGCGGCTGCTCGCCATCCTGCCGCTGGCGACCGGCGTCGCGGTCGCGGCCAAGCCCGAGCGCCCCGACATCCTGATCGAGCGCGACGGCTCCGGCGTCGCGGTGCGCGGCGGCGAGGGCCGCTTGGTGCTTGCGGGTCGGCCGAGCCCCTTCGTGATCCAGCAATGGCTGAACGCCGATGGCGACAGCCGGAAACCCGCCGATGCCAGCCTGCGCGAGGGCGCGGCCTGCGACCCGCTCGGCTGCGTCATCAGGACAAGGGACGGCCGCAGCGTCGCCTTCGCCCGCGAGCGCCTGGCGATCGTCGAGGATTGCCGCCGCGCCGATCTCGTGGTGACGCCGATCCCGTGGTCCGCGCCCTGCGCGGCCAGGCTCGTCGAACGCGGTGAACTCGGCCGCAACGGCGCGACCGGACTCGTCGCGCGTGCCGGCGGCTGGCGCGTGCTGCAGTCCGAACGGCCGGACGCTGAGCGGCCGTGGATGCGCCGCCAGCGGCAGGCGGCGCAGATGCCCGCGCCGCCGCCGCTGCAGCCGCCGGCGGACGACGGCGCTCCGGACGTCGAACGCCTTCAGTAGCGCCGCATCAGGTTGACGAGCCGGCCCTGAATCTTGACCCGGTCCGGCCCGAGAACCCGCGTCTCATAAGCCGGATTGGCCGCCTCGAGCGCGATCGAGGAGCCGCGCTTGCGCAGGCGCTTCAGCGTCGCCTCCTCGTCGTCGATCAGGGCGACGACGATGTCGCCGGTGTCGGCGGTGTCCTGCTTGCGGATGACGACGGTGTCGCCGTCGAGGATGCCGGCCTCGACCATCGAATCGCCGCGGACCTCCAGCGCGAAATGCTCGCCCGAGCCCAGCATGTCGGCCGGCATCGCGATGTTGTGGCTGCGGCCCTGGATCGCCGAGACCGGCGTGCCGGCTGCGATCCGTCCCATGACCGGGATGGCGATCATGTTGCGCGTGTCGTCGTCCGGCGCGCTCGCGACGGGGCGGACCTTGCCGAGACCGCCCTGGACGACCGAGGGATTGAAGCGGCCGCGCGCCGCCTGCGCCCCGCCGACGCCGTCGGGCAGCTTGATGACCTCGAGCGCCCGGGCCCGGTTCGGCAGCCGGCGGATGAAGCCGCGCTCCTCGAGCGCCATGATCAGCCGGTGGATGCCCGATTTCGACTTCAGGTCGAGCGCGTCCTTCATCTCGTCGAAGGAGGGCGGCACGCCGCTTTCGCGCAGGCGTTCCTGGATGAAGCGAAGCAGTTCGAACTGTTTGCGTGTCAGCATGGTCCCCGCCGGCGGCTCAAAAGCGCAGAGTCGAAACAAATCACGAACAGGATACACGTTCGTGTTGTGTTCCGCAAGCGCGCCTCAGCGCAACCGGATGATCCGGCAGGCGTCGCCCTGCTTAGCCGGCTCGGCGAAGGGCGGCCTGATGGTCAGGGCCCTGGCCCGCGCGAGCAGGCCCAGCATCGAGGAATCCTGTTTCGTAAACGGGTTTGCGATCCAGATGCCGTCGCGGAGTTCAAGGTCGCTGCGCAGATAGTCCTCGCGTTCGTCATTAGCCGGCATATCGCTTCCGAGGATCGCTGCCTCGCTGCGGTCGCGCTCCGGATCGAGAACGCCGAGCAGCGCCTCGATCAGCGGCGCGACGAAGAGATGGCCGCAGACGATCGAGGAGACCGGGTTGCCGGGCAGCCCGACCGCGACCATCCGGCCGAGCCGGCCCATCATCATCGGCTTGCCGGGGCGCATGGCGATTTTCCAGAAGCCGAGATCCATGCCGGCGCGCGTCAGCGCCTCCTGGACGAGATCATGCGCGCCGACCGAGGCGCCGCCGAGCGTGACCAGCACGTCGGCGTCGGCCGCCCGGGCGCGCGCGATCTTGGCGGCGAGATCGGCATGGTCGTCGCGGGCGATGCCGAGATCGAGCGCGCTTGCGCCCGCCGCCTCGACGATCGCGGCCAGCGAAAAGCTGTTGGAGGCGACGATCTGGTCTGGCCCGACCGGTTCGCCCGGCAGGACGAGTTCGTCGCCGGTCGCCAGGATCGCGACCAGCGGCTTTTTCCGCACGGCCAGCGAGGGGTGGCCGGCCGCGGCGGCGAGACCGAGCGCCGCGCTGTCGAGCCGGCGGCCGGGCGGCAGCAGCACGTCGCCTTCGGTGAAATCGAGCCCGGCGCTGCGGATGTGCCGCCCTTTCGCCGCCGGCTCCCGCACGCGAATAATCGCGCCGCCGACGCCGTCGGCGTTCTCCTGGATCAGGATGGAGTCGGCCCCGTCGGGCAGCGGCGCGCCGGTGAAGATGCGCACGGCTTCGCCCGCACCGAGCGGGCCGCCAAAAGCCCGGCCTGCCGCCGATTCTCCGATCACCCGCACTTCGGCGGCGGGAGCGAGGTCGTCGGCGCGCACGGCGTAGCCGTCCATGGCCGAATTGGCGAAAGGCGGCTGGGTCCGCAGCGCCGCGACGTCGGCCGCCAGCACGCGCCCGGCGCATTGGGCAAGCGGCAGGGTCTCCGCAGGCGTCGCGCCCGGCACGCTGTCGAGCAGGGCACGCAGCGCGACCTTGACCGGGGTCAGCGCCATCAGCCCGTCTCCGCCTCGTAGACGCCGGATTTTCCGCCGGATTTGTGGATGAGGCGGATGCCCTCGATCCGCATGGCGCGATCGACCGCCTTGACCATGTCGTAGACGGTGAGGCAGGCGACCGAGACCGCCGTCAGCGCCTCCATCTCGACGCCGGTCTGGCCTTTCATCCTGACCTCCGCCCGCACGCGCACGCCGGGCAGCGCCTCGTCGATCGAAAGCTCGACCGCGATCTTGCTGATCAGCAGCGGGTGGCAGAGCGGGATCAGCTCATGGGTGCGCTTGGCCGCCATGATGCCGGCCAGCCTCGCGGTGCCGAGCACGTCGCCCTTCTTGGCGTCGCCGTTGCGGACGATGGCGAGCGTTTCGGCCAGCATCACGACGCAGCCCTCGGCCACCGCCATGCGCGCGGTCTCGGCCTTGTCGCCGACATCGACCATATGGGCCTGGCCCTGCGCGTCGAGATGGGTCAGGGCGCTCATGCCGCGGCCTCGTTTGCGGAGCCGGTGAGCAGCGCGCGGGTCGCGGCTGCGACATCGTCCTGCCGCATCAGGCTTTCGCCGACGAGAAAGCTGTTCACGCCGCAGCGCTGCAGCCGGACGATCTCGTCATGGCCAAAAATGCCGCTCTCGCCGACGACGATGCGGTCGGCCGGCACGCGCGGGCTGAGGCGCTCGGTGACGGCGAGATCGACGGCAAAGCTGCGCAGGTCGCGGTTGTTGATGCCGAGCAGCCGGCTCTCCAGCGGCAGCGCCCGGTCGAGTTCGGCCTCGTCATGAACCTCGACCAGCACGTCCATGCCGAGCGCGTTCGCCGTGTCGTTCAGCGCGCGCGCGGTGGCGTCGTCGACGCCGGCCATGATGATCAGGATGCAGTCCGCGCCCCAGGCGCGCGCCTCGAAGACCTGATAGGGCTCGTAGAGGAAATCCTTGCGCAGCGCCGGCAACCCCGACGCCTCGCGCGCCTGCGCCAGAAACTCCGGCCGGCCCTGGAAGGACGGCGCGTCGGTCAGGACCGAGAGGCAGGCCGCGCCGCCCTGCGCATAGGCGCGGCCCAAGGCCGGCGGATCGAAATCGGCGCGGATCAGACCCTTGGACGGGCTCGCCTTCTTGATCTCGGCGATCAGCGCCGGCCGGCCTGCTGCGTGTCTGGCGAGAAGCGCATCGGTGAAGCTCCGCGCCGGCGCAGCCTCCTGCGCCAGTTTCTCGATCCGCTCCTGCGGGATCGCAGCCTTGGCGGCGGCGATCTCCTGTCGCTTATAGGCCTCGATCTTCGCGAGAATGTCGCTCATCGCCGGCTCACGCGTTCGAGCTGGCGACGAGGGCCGCCAGCGTCGCCTTGGCCTTGCCGGAATCGATCGCGCCCGTCGCCTGCGCCAACCCGTCGCGCAGGTCCGTCGCCTTGCCGGCGACATGCAGGGCGGCCGCCGCGTTGAAGGCGGCGATGTCGCGGAAGGCGGTCTTCTGCCCGTCGAGCACGGCATGGAGGGCTGCCGCGTTCTGCGCCGGCTCGCCGCCGCGCAGATCCTCCGGCTTCGCGCGCGCCAACCCGACATCGTCGGGGCTGATCGAGAAGCTCTCGATCCTGCCGTTCTCCAGCGAGACGACGCGGGTCGGTCCGGTGGTGGTAATCTCGTCGAGCCCGTCGGAGCCGTGCACCGCCCAGACGCGCTGCGAGCCGAGCGAGGCCAGCACCTTCACCATCGGCTCGAGCCAGGTCTCGGAAAATGCGCCCACAAGCTGCGTCCTGACGCCCGCCGGGTTGGAGAGCGGGCCGACCAGGTTGAAGATCGTGCGCGTGCCGAGTTCGGTGCGCACCGGCGCGACATGGCGCATCGAGGCGTGATGCGTCGGCGCGAACATGAAGCCGACGCCGGCCTGCGCGATGCAGCGCTCGGTGCCGGCCGGGTCGAGCCCGACCTTGACGCCGAGCGCGGTCAAGACGTCGGCCGCGCCCGAGCGCGAGGAGGCGGCGCGGTTGCCGTGCTTGGCGACCGGCACGCCGCAGGCCGCCGTGATGATCGCGGCCAGCGTCGAGACGTTGTAGGAGCCCGACGCGTCGCCGCCGGTGCCGACGATGTCGATCGCGTCGGCCGGGGCCTCGACCTTCAGCATCTTGCCGCGCATCGCGCCGACGGCGCCGGCGATCTCGTCGGTGGTCTCGCCGCGCACGCGCAGCGCCATCAGGAAGGCGGCCGCCTGGGCATTGGTGACGCCGCCCGAGAGGATGGTGTCGAAGGCGTCGCGCGCCTCGTCGCGCGAGAGCGTGGCGCCGGTCGCGACCTTGGCGATGAAGGGTTTGAAATCGTACATGGGAACTCTGCGGAATCAGGCTGTCTGGGAAAGGGCGAGCGGTCGGCGCTCGCGCGACCATCGCTCCGCCAGATCGAGGAAATTGCGCAGGATCGTCGCGCCATGTTCCGACGCGATGCTCTCGGGATGGAACTGCACGCCATGCACCGGCAGGGCCTTGTGCGAGAGCGCCATGATCAGCCCCTCGTCGGCGACGGCCTCGATGTCGAAATCGGCCGGGCAGCTTTTGCACTCGACGATCAGCGAATGATAGCGCGTCGCCTTGAGCGGCCCGTTGATGCCCCGGAACAGACCGCGCGCATGATGGCGGATTTCCGAGACTTTTCCATGCATCGGCAGCGGCGCGCGCACGACCTCGCCGCCAAAAGCCTGGCCGATGGCCTGCAGGCCGAGGCAGACGCCGAAGATCGGCTTTCGCGACGAGCCTTCGCGCACCAGATCGAGGCAAATGCCGGCCTCGTTGGGCGTGCAGGGACCGGGCGAGAGCACGATCGCGTCATGCTCCTCCGACAGTGCGTCCTCGACCGCGATCGCGTCGTTGCGGCGCACGACGACATCCGCGCCCAGGCCCCCGATCAGGTGGACGAGGTTCCAGGTGAAGCTGTCGTAATTGTCGATCAGCAGAACGCGCATGCGCTTAGGCCCGTGTTTCGGGGCAAGGTCATGCACGGTCGGGGGCGGGGCGGTCAAGTTGGACCGTGCCGCCGACCCGGGTCAGACCGTCGGCGGGTTCAGGCGTGCAAAACCCTCCTGCCGGCGATAGGGGAAATGCGGATAGGGCGCGGCGCGCTCGCTGACGGCGTCGAGCGCCGCCATCTGCTCGCGCGTCAGGCTCCAGCCAACCGCGCCGAGATTGTCGCGCAACTGCGCCTCGTTGCGCGCACCGATGATGACCGAGGACACGGTCGGGCGCTGCAGCAGCCAGTTGATCGCGATCTGCGGGATCGTCCTGCCGGTCTCGGCGGCGATGCCGTCGATCACATCGACGATCCGGAACAGGTGCTCGTCCTCGACCGGCGGTCCGAATTCGGCGGTTTCGTGCAGGCGGCTCGCGACGGGCATGGGCTGTCCGCGCCGGATATTTCCGGTCAGCCGGCCCCAGCCGAGCGGGCTCCAGACCAGCGCGCCGACGCCCTGGTCGAGGCCGAGCGGCATCAGGTCCCACTCATAGTCGCGCCCGACCAGCGAATAGTAGACCTGATGCGCGACATAGCGCGGATAGCCGTGGCGTTCGGCGGCGGCGAGCGACTTCATCACCTGCCAGCCGGAAAAATTCGAGACGCCGACATAGCGCAGCTTGCCCGCCCGGATGAGGTCGTCCAGCGTCGACAGCACCTCCTCGACCGGCGTGCCGGCGTCGAAGGCGTGAAGCTGGAACAGGTCGATATAGTCGGTCCCGAGACGGCGCAGCGCATCCTCGCAGGCCCGGATCAGGCGGCTGCGCGAGGAGCCGGCGTCGCCCGGCCCGTCGCCCATCGGCAATGTCGTCTTGGTCGAGATCAGCACCTGGTCGCGGCGACCCTTGATTGCCGCCCCCAGCACCTCCTCCGACGCCCCGCCGGAATAGACGTCGGCCGTGTCGAACAGCGTCACGCCGGCGTCGAGGCAGATGTCGAGCAGCCGGCGCGCCTCGGCCGCGTCGGTCGTGCCCCAGGCCGAGAACAGCGGCCCCCGGCCGCCGAAGGTTCCCGCTCCGAAACTCAGCGCCGGCACAATCAGGCCGGACGCGCCAAGGCGTCTGTGATCCATCGTCGAACTCCATTCGGTCGGAGCCGGATATGGCTTTCGGCGGTTGATGGAATTAGAGTGCCGTCCATCACTTCAATCATGAATTGAATTCATCATGTCGGGCGCTCTCGGCAATCGTTCCGGCGAAATGGCGGTCTTCGCGGCCGTCGTCGAACGCGGCGGCTTCTCCGCCGCGGCGACGCATCTGCGGATGACGCCCTCGGCCGTGAGCAAGCTCGTCGCGCGGCTCGAGGCGCGGCTGGGCGCGCGGCTCGTCAACCGCTCGACGCGGAAGCTGCAACTGACGCCCGAAGGCATGGCTTTCCACCAGCGCTGCGTCGCGATCCTGGGCGACATCGCCGAGGCCGAGAACGAGGCGTCCGCCGGGCGCGCGCCGCGCGGCCGCGTCCGCGTCAGCGCCAATGTGCCGTTCGGCCTGCACCAGCTGCTGCCGCTCGTGCCGGCCTTCCTCGCGGAGCATCCGGAACTCACGCTCGATCTCGACCTTTCGGACAGGGTGATCGACCTGTTCGAGGAGCGGGCCGACATTGCGATCCGCGTCGGGCCGTTGCGCGGCGCGCAGCTGATGGCGCGCAAGCTCGGCGAGAGCCGGATGGCGGTGGTCGCGGCGCCGGCCTATCTCGCCGCGCATGGCGAGCCGAAAAGCCTGGGCGACCTCGAGCGCCACAACCGCATCGGCTTTTCGTTCGCGCGTTCGGTCGAGGGCTGGCCGTTCCGGGTCGGGGGCGTCGCGGTGTCGGTGGCGGCGATCGGCAATGTCCAGGTCGGCGACGGCGAAAGCGCGCGCCGCCTCGCCATCGCCGGAATCGGTCTGGCGCGGCTGGCGCAGTTCCATGTCGGCGCCGACATCGCCGAGGGGCGTCTCGTCCCGGTGCTGGAGGCGTTCAATCCGGGCGACGGCGAGGCGGTCCACGCGGTCTATCTCGGGCAGGGCGGCTTCATGCCGGCGCGGATGCGCGCCGTGATCGATTTTCTGGCGCGGAGGGTGCGGCTCGACTGACCGGGCCGGCGCATTCCCCGCTCGCCGAGCCGCGCCCGCGCAGTCAGTTCCCGGCGACGCCGGCGCTGACCTGCGCCTGCTGGATCGCGGCGTCGTCGACGCGGTACCGGGCCCCGAAGCCCGGGCTGAGCGGGTGATCCATGACCCAGAGCCAGAGGTCGGTTCCGGAATCATCGGCCCGGCGGACGCCGTAGCGCAGTGCGGCGTCGCCGGAGCCGCGCTGGCCGGCGATCTGGCCCCGGCCCGCCTCCTGCGCGCCCGGCGCGGCGGCGGGGTTAAGCTGGCGCTGGCTGCTCGCGGCCCAGGCCCTGGCCACCGGCGCATCCGGGGCCGGACCATGACGTTCCAGCTTCACGTGACGCCAGGAGACGAGCCGCGTCCCTTCGGCGCGGACGAATTCCCGAATCCTGTAGCGCCGGAAGTCGCCGTCCCGGTCGACCCCTTCCACGACCTGGTTCGAGCGCTCCAGCGGGCTCGAGGGGTTGGCCGGCGCCGCGCTCGCGGCCGGGCGCGGGGCGAAGGCGTAGGCCGCCAGGCCGCCTGCCGCCGCGCCGAGGAGCATGCGCTGACCGCTGCGCGCCGCCGCGCTCTGCAGCGGCCCGCCAAGCGCGCTCGGCGTCGCCCTGGGCAGGCCGGCGCGCGCCGCCAGCAGCCGCGAAACGCCGCCGGCCGCACCGAGGCGGCCGCTGTCGGTCATCGCGTTGCGACGCGACATGTCCAGCGGTGAACGCGGCGCGGCCAGTGGCGGGCGCGCAACGCTCGCGGGCGGCTGGGCCGGCGCGACGCGCGGCAGCGGTTCTGTGGGCCGTGCAGGAGCCGTCTGGACCGGCGGTCGCGAAGGCATCATCGCCGGTGGCCTGCCGCGCGATCCCATCGGCGCGGAAAACGGCGACTGGAACGGATTCCTGTTCGGCACGCCATAGCCGCCCCGCGGCGCCGTGCTCGGCATCCGGTACCCGCCACCGCCGCCGCGCATCGGCGCCACCCGCATCGGGGCGAAGCCGCCACGCCGCGCCAGCACCACGGGCTCCTGCGCGCCGGCTTCGCCGAGCGCGGACCCCGAATGCCAGCCACCCGCGGCGACCGGCGCCGACCAGGCGACGAACGCCAATGGAAGGATGAAGCAAAGCGAGTGTTTGGTCATCGCGCAGATTCCGCTTGCGAGCATTCGACAATAACGCATTGTTGACCTAGCGTCATCATGGCTCCTTGTTCTTTCTGGAGGGACGAATGCTTGTCTGGACGCGCGCGCTCGCGGGAGCGTTCCTGCTCTCGGCCATCGCGATCCCGGCCGTGGTCGCCGCGCAATCGGTTCTCGACGAGGTCGGCGAATGCGACGTCCTCGCCGCGCATCCGGCGGACCCGCAACGCGTCTCCGACGGCGTGCCGGATGCCGCGATCGTGCCGCGCCTCGCCCTGCGCGCTTGCGACCAGGCGGCGCGCGCCGGGGGCAACGACCTTCGCCACGTCTACCAGTACGGGCGGGCGCTGCTCGCTGCGGGAAGGCCCGACCAGGCCCGCGAGCAGTTCGCCAAGGCGGCCGGCGCCTCCTACCCCGCGGCCGTCGCCGCCGCGGCCGACCTGGCGCTGGCCGAGCGGCCGCCCGCCCTTCCGTCCGCCGCCGACGCCGAGGGCGTCGTGGCGGCGATCGGCGACTGGGGCGGCAGGCTCGGCGTGGCGTCCTCGGCGCATGGTCGCGCGGCCGCCGGCGGGTTTTCTCCCTCGCGGCAGCGCGCGCAGGCGCTCGCGTTCGACGGCGGCGACTACACGCATCCGATGCTCGGCCAGATCGCGTCGGGCCGGTTCGCCGAGGCGCTGGCCACGGCCGGCCAGCCGCAGACGCGCGCCTATCTCTACGCTTTCACGACGAACCTGATCGCGCAGTGCGGCCCGGCAGGGCTGCCCCCCGCGGCCGTGGCGCGCCTGGCGGTCTATCGTTTCGGCGCCGTCGCGCAGGCCGGACAGGACGACGCGCCGATCGTCGGCATCCAGCCGCTCGTCGGCGAGATCGACGCCCAGCGTTTCGTCCGCCGCCATGGCTGCGAGGGAACGGGCGTGCAGGGGCTGTTCTATTTCGGGCTGGCGGGCTTTCTCGAGGCCCAGGCAAGGGCGCGATGACCACGCTCCGGCTCAAGGCGCTGCTCCTGCCGCTCGGCCTCGCCCTGGGCGGCCCGGCCGCCGCGCAATCCGCGCTCGACATTCTGAACCAGCTGCAGGACGTGCGCCCGCCGGCCGCGTCCGCCCCGGCGACGGACGAGGCGGCGCGCCGGCAGGCCGAGGAAGCCGCGCGCCGGCAGGCCGAGGAGTCCGCCCGACGGATGCGGGAGGCCGAAGCCGCACGGCAGAAGGCCGAAGCGGATGCGCGCGCCAGGGCGGCCACCGAGGCCGCCGCGCGGCAGAAGCGCGAGCGCGAAGCGCAGGAGGCCGCCCGCGCCCAACGGCCGGACGGTCCGTTCGGGCCGGAGGTCGCTGGCCTGCATCTCGGCACCTCGCTCGAGGAGGCGGACAGGATCGTCCGGGCGCGCATCGCCGTCGCGATCGTGACGGATCATTTGCCCACCGTCCCCGGCTATCGACCATCGCTCCTGCACCGCAGCGTCTACGCGACGATCGACGGCCGCCATCGCTACGCGCTTTTCACGCATCCGGGCGCGCCCGGCCGGGTCGTGGCGCTGTCCTATCGCCTTCCGCTGCCGCCCTTCGCGCCGATCGACGCAGTGGTCGCCGAACTCGAGAAGAGTTTCGGCGCCGGCCATGTCGGACAGGGAAACCAGCGGTTCTGGTCGACGCAGCCTTCGGCGCTGCAAGGGGCTTGTCTCCACTTCGCCGCCGGCGGCCCCGGCTCGGGCTTCATCTATCGCGAGGGCGCCGGCCATCCGCCGATCCCCGGCGTCGGAGGGCCGAACGACCTCTCGATCGACGCCAGCGCCGGCCTCGTCGCCATGCAGGGCGCGACGCCGGACGCGCACAAGACCGTCGCATCCTGTCCGCCGACGGTCTGGGCGAATGTCGTGCGGTGGGGAGAGCAATCCTACCTGCTACTCGCGCTCGCGGACGGGGCGTGGTTGTCGCGTGTCATCGATCGCTACAACGAGACCCAGTCGGCGGCGGCCGGGCGTGACGTGCGCGGGTTGCTGGAGGCTCCGGCGGCCCAGCCCTCGCCATCGCCGGCCATGCCCCCACCCGCGCCGGCGCCGGCCTCGCCGCCACGGGTCTCGGTCCTGCCGCCGCCGTCGCCCGTCATCGACGCGGCGCTTCCGGACTGCCCCGGCCGGGTCGATGCGGTCGATGCCCGCATGCTCACCTGCAATTGCAGCGCCCGGGCGACGACCCTCGGCGAGGTGCACGGCACCATGATCTACACGAGCGCGAGCAGCATCTGCCGCGCGGCGCTGCATGCCGGGGTGATCCCGGCCGATGGCGGCACGGTGCGGACGCTCATGCTGCAAGCGCCCGCTGCCTATCGCGCCAGCCTTGCGAACGGGGTGCAGAGCGGCGAACGCCGCAGCGGGCAGACGGCCTTCACCTTCGTGCCGCCGCGCTGAGCCTGTCGCCACACGACCGGCCGCGCGACCGCTACTGCCCCCGCCCGACCCTCGCGGCGAAGCGGATCGCCTCCTCGGCCGCCTTGAACAGGGCCTTGGCCTTGTTGACGCATTCGGCCTGCTCGGAGGCGGGATCGGAATCATAGACGATGCCCGCTCCAGCCTGGACATGCATGCGCCCGTCCTTGACCACGGCGGTGCGCAGCACGATGCAGGTGTCCATCTCGCCATTGGCGCCGAAATAGCCGATGCAGCCGCCATAGGCGCCGCGCGCGTCGCGCTCCAGCTCGTCGATGATCTCCATCGCCCGCACCTTCGGCGCGCCCGAGACCGTGCCGGCCGGGAAGCCGGCGACAAGCGCCGCCAGCGCGTCATGCTGCGGATCGATCGCGCCCTCGACATTCGAGACGATGTGCATGACCTGGCTGTAGCGCTCGACGAAGAAGGAATCGGTCACCTTCACGGTGCCGATCCGCGCGACGCGGCCGACATCGTTGCGGCCGAGATCGAGCAGCATCAGATGCTCGGCGCGTTCCTTCGGGTCGGCCAGCAGCTCGGCGGCCAGAGCCTCGTCCTCGGCCGGATCGCCGCCGCGCCGGCGCGTGCCCGCGATCGGGCGGATGGTGACCGTGTCGTCGCGCAGCCGCACCAGGATTTCGGGGCTGGAACAGACGATCTGGAAGTCGCAAAAGTCGAGATAGCACAGGAAGGGCGCGGGGTTGACCCGGCGCAGCGCCCGGTAGAGCGCGAAGGGCGGAAGCTCGAACGGGGCCTCGAAACGCTGCGACAGCACGACCTGAAAAATGTCGCCGGCGCGGATGTATTCCTGCGCCGCGGCGACCATGGTCTCGAACTCCGCCTCGCTGGTGTTGGAGGCGATGTCGGGGGCGGGCAGGGCCGCGATGTCGACCGCGTCGTCGCCGGGCAGCGGACCCTCCAGCGCCATCACCACGGCGTCGAGCCGCTCCTGCGCGTGTTCGAGGGCGGCGCGCGCCGTCACGCCGGGCTGCGGCCGCACCGGGGTGACGACATGGATCTCGTCGCGAATGGAATCGAACACCACCATCAGCGTCGGCCGGATCAGGATTGCGTCGGGCACGCTCGCGCCGGTTTCCTTCGGCGCGGGCAGGGCCTCCATCAGCCGCACCATGTCGTAGCCGAGATAGCCGAAGACGCCGGCCGCCATCGGCGGCAACGCCGCGCCAGGCTCGCCCACCGCATCGGGGATCGCGCTCTCGTCGAGCAGCGCGCGAAGGCTCTCGAAGGCGGGGCGCGGGTCGGCGAGGAAATCCTCGCCCAGCGCCGGCCGGCAGGTCGAGGCCCGGCCGTGATGGCAGCGCCAGATCAGGTCCGGCTCCAGCCCGATCATCGAATAGCGCCCGCGCACGGCGCCGCCCTCGACGGATTCCAGCAGGAAGGCGGCGCCCTTGGTGGCATGGCGCAGCTTCAGGAAGGCGGCGACCGGCGTCTCGCAATCGCCGACCAGAACCTGCCGCAGGAGTTGCGGCGCGCCGGCCTCGTAGGCTTGCGAAAAACCCTCGAAATCCGGCGCGGGCGTCATGGTCAGTTCTGCGCGCCGCCGGTGGCGTTGCGGAAAGCGGTTTCGTTGACCGCGACGCCGAGATCGCCCTGAAGCTTGGCGACATAGCTCGCCAGCAGGTCTTCGCTGATGCTGTTGCCGAGCAGGCGGGCGAAGTTCTCCGCTTCCTGCGTCGTCCGGGCATAGGGCCCGATCGTCGCGGCGTCGACCTTGAACAGGATGCGCCCGCCATCGGGCCCGCCAGCCGAGCCGGATTTGCCGACGACGGTGCCGAAGATCAGCGTGACCACGTTCATCGGCAGGTCGGGGCGCTGGTCCTGTCGGCCGAGGCCGGCCGCCTGCTCGATGGTCAGCCCGGCCGAGGAGGCGACGACGTCGAAGGCCTCGCCCTTGTCGAGCCGTGCGACGAGATCGCGCGACAGGGCCGAGAGCTTGCCGGCGACTTCGTCCGCGCGCCATTGCGCCTCGACCGCCGCCTTGACCTCCTCGAAATTCTGCTCGCGGGCCGGGTCGACCTTGGTCAGTTCGTACCAGACATAGCCGGTGTCGCGGGGCAGGCGGATCGCCTCGTTGTCGACGCCGATATCGGTGCGGAAAATCGCCTGCAGCGTGTCGTTGCCGCCGGGCAACGCCGGCTCGGTCGCGCCGTCCTGCTTGCGCAGGCCGCTGTCGACCGGGCCCAGGCTGCGCAGCGGCAGCTTGAACTCCTTGGCGATCTCGGCCAGCGGCCTGGCGGAGGCGCGCTGATCCTCGATCCTGTCGTGGATGTCGCGGAGCTGGCTCGCGGCGCGGCTCGTCGCGAGCTCGGCCTTGACCTCGGCGGCGACCTCCTCATACGGGCGCACGCGCTCGGGCGTGATCGCGGTGACGCGGACGAGCACCGGCCCGAAGCCGCCCGTCACCGGCGCGCTGACGGCGCCCTCGGCCAGCGCGAAGGCGGCGTCGCGCACGGCGGCGTCGAAGACCTGCGGGCTGGTGAAGGTGCCGAGGTTGAGGTCGGTCGCCGAGATGTTGCGGGCGGTCGCGATCGCCTCGAAAGTCTCGCCGGCGTCGATGCGCACTCTTGCAGCCTGCGCCTCCTCGGCCGTCGGGAAAACAATCTGCTGGATGGTGCGCGTCTCGGCCGTGGTGAAGCGCTGCGCCTTCAGCTCCTCATAGCGGGCCTTGGCCTCGTCATCCGTCACGCCGGCCGGGTCCGCCAGCGTCTCGGCGGACAGCGCCAGCACATTGGCGGTGCGGTATTCCGGCGCGCGGAACTGCGCCTTGCGCTCGTCGAAGAAGGTCTTGAGCTGCGCCTCGGAGGGCGCTGCGATCTCGCCCGCCGCGCTCGCCGGCAGGCGGGCGAGCGTTACGTCGCGCTTCTCGTTGCGCAGGCGGTGACCGATCTCCTGCAGCGCGACGGGAGCCGCGACCGCGCCGACGACCATCTCGGCGATCTGCTGGCGCAGGATGGTGGCGCGCTGCTCGCGGACATAGGTCTGCTCGGTGAAGCCGTTCGAGCGCAGCAACTCGTTGAAGCGCGGCGCCGAGAACCGGCCGGACGCGTCGCGGAAGGTCGGGTCGTCGAGGATCAGGTTGCGGATGGTTTCGTCCGAGACGCCGAGATTCATGCTCCGCGCCGTCTGGTCGAGCACTGCCTCGGTGACGAGGCGCGACAGCACGCGCCGGTCGAGCCCGAGCGCGCGCGCCATGTCGGGCGTGATCTGGCGACGCTGTTGGCGCGTGAGCTGCTGGAGCTCGTTCTGATAGGCGGTGCGCATCTGTTCCAGCCCGATCTCGGTCTTGCCGACGCGGGCGACGGAGTTGCGACCATAGCCCTGAAAAATGTCGCCGATGCCCCAGATCGCGAAAGAGAAGATCAGGAAGCCGAACAGCACGAAGATGAGCAGCTTGCCAACGAGGCTCTGACCCGCCTTGCGGATGCCTGTCATCATCATGTCGTCTGGTCTTTCCCTCAGATGCGGGTGCGCCTTGCGACAGGGCCCCGCCGGTCTTTTCCCGGCGCTGCTTATAGGAACCGATCGCGAAAGCCGCAATCGCTCCCGTTCGCAGAACGGCGGGGCGAGCGATGCCGCAAGATTGCGGCGGCGGCTGGGCGTTGCTAGAGCGGCCCCAACGAACTCAGGAGACCCGCATGACGCGCAGCATCAGGCCGCTGGTGGCCGGAAACTGGAAGATGAACGGGCTGAAGGCCGATCTCGCCATCGCAGCCGACGTCGCCAAGGGCTATGGCGCGGAGCTGAAAGCCACCGTCGACGTCGCGATCTGCCCGCCCGCGACGCTGCTTTATCTCGCCAGCGCCGCGCTGGTCGGGTCGAGGATCGCGACCGGCGGGCAGGATTGCAGCACGCAAGGCTCGGGCGCGTTCACGGGCGAGGTTTCCGCCGCGATGCTGGTCGATGCCGGGGCGACCTTCGCCATCGTCGGCCATTCCGAGCGGCGCAGCCTGCATGGCGAGAGCAATGCAACGGTCAAGGGCAAGGCGCAGGCGGCGCAAAAGGCCCTCCTGGTCCCGATCGTCTGCGTCGGCGAGACGCAGGAGGAGCGCGAGGCGGGCAGGGCTCTGGCGGTCGTGAAGAAGCAGCTCCGCGGCTCCGTCCCCGAGGGCTCGACGGCGGCCACGCTCGTCGTCGCCTATGAGCCGGTCTGGGCGATCGGCACCGGTCTGACGCCGACAGCGGCAGACGTCGCCGAGATGCATGCCGCGATCCGCGCCGAGCTCGGCAAGCTTTTGGGCAAGGCGGCGGCTGCGGGCGTGCGGCTGCTCTATGGCGGCTCGGTCAAGCCGTCCAACGCGGCCGAGCTGATGAACGTCGCCCATGTCGACGGCGCGCTGGTCGGCGGGGCGAGCCTCAAGGCCGAGGACTTTCTGGCGATTGCGCGCGCCTGCGGCTGACGACGCACCGCCTGCGGTTTCGAGCGGGGTTCAATCGCCTCACGGCCCGCCATAGTCGAGCTCGCGACCATGCCGGACGGCAAGCAGAACGACGCGCTCGCCGTCCAGCCGATACAGCGCCATGTAACCATAGCTACCAAAGCTGATCGGCCACTCGCGATACTCAGACGGCATGGCCGAAGCGGATCGACCGATTTCGGGATGATCGGCGAGCGCCTTGACGCCCAAGCGGATCGCCGCGACGGCGCGGTTGGCGGCCGGCCGGTTCTTTCGGGCGAGGAAAGCATGCAGGCGGCCAACGTCGCGAAGCGCGGCCGGCGACCAGATCAGACGTGGCACGCCGGCGGCTCGGCGTCTTCTCCCGCTTCGAGCCTGGCCAGCCAGGCGTCGGCCTCCCCGGCCGTCACATGCAGGCCGTCAGCCTGAAAGCGCTCCCAGGCATCGCGCGCATCCTGCTGCATTCGCTGGCGACTGTCCTCGCGGAGCATGAACTGTTCGAGCGCATCGCGGACGAGCTGATCGGCGCTCTGGTTCCTGACCGAAGCCAGACGCAGGACACGCGCTTCGATCTCCGGATCGAGCGTTACGCTGGTTCTGCTGGCGCGTGCCGGCATCGGCGGCTCCCTGTCGTCTTCGCGAAGTCTATCGCGAGGGGCGTTCTCGCGCACGTGAAAACCGCAAAGGGCGCGAGAGTGGGCTGCGTTCGTACCAATCTGATGGGCGTCAACCGACCGGCTGCGCCACATGCCGGGTGGCGCGCCGCGCGGACGCATGCTATGGCCGCGCCGAATTCGCTCCTCATGAGCAGACGGAGCGGCGCGCCCTTGGCGGCGTGTCGCGCCATACCCATTTCCGAGAGACCATGCAGAACGTCCTCATCGTCATCCATCTGATCATCGTGGTCGCGCTCGTCGGCGTCGTCCTGCTGCAGCGCTCCGAAGGCGGCGGCCTCGGCATGGGCTCGGGCGGCGGGGGCGGCGGCGTCGGCGGCTTCATGACCGGGCGCGGCCAGGCCAACGCCCTGACGCGCGCCACCGCGATCCTGGCCGGCGCCTTCTTCCTGACCTCGATCGTGCTGGCCGTGATCGCGAATCAGGGCCGCACGCAGCGCTCGATCATCGACGGCGCGCCGGGCGCTGCCGCGCCGACCGCACCGACCGGCCCGAGCGCTCCCAACGCCGGCGGCGTGCTCGACCAGCTCCGGCAGATGCAGGGGCCCGGCCCGCAGCCGCCCGCCGCTCCGGCGGCGCCGGGTGCGCCGACCGCGCCGGCTGCACCGCAGCAATGAGGACGAGGGCAGGGGCCGGGAAACCGGCCCTTCTCTTTTGCGGAGAGGCCGCCGGGAAACCGGCCCTTCTCTTTTGTCGCGGCCGGGCAAGCTCGCATGTGGACAAGCGCGTCATGCGGGGGCGGCCTGCGCGTATGCGCTTAGCGAATCGAAACAGTCTCGTTAAAGGTGACCTCCCATGACGCGGTATGTTTTCATCACCGGCGGCGTGGTGTCTTCGCTGGGCAAGGGCCTGGCGGCGGCGGCGCTGGCCGCCCTCCTGCAGGCCCGTGGACACACGGTGCGCCTGCGCAAGCTCGACCCCTATCTCAATGTCGATCCGGGCACGATGAGCCCGTATCAGCATGGCGAGGTCTTCGTCACCGATGACGGGGCCGAGACCGATCTCGACCTCGGCCATTACGAGCGCTTCACCGGCCGGCCCTGCAACAGGGGCGACAACATCACCACCGGCCGCATCTACATGGACATCCTGACCAAGGAGCGCCGGGGCGACTATCTCGGCGCGACCATCCAGGTCGTTCCGCACGTCACCAACGCGATCAAGGAGTTCATCCTCGACGGCAACGAGGATTACGACTTCACGTTGGTCGAGATCGGCGGCACGGTCGGCGACATCGAGAGCCTGCCCTTCCTGGAGGCCATTCGCCAGGTCAACCAGCAGCTCCCGCGCGGCCAGTGCATCTTCGTCCACCTGACGCTCTTGCCCTATATCCCGACCGCCGGCGAGCTGAAGACCAAGCCGACCCAGCATTCGGTCGCCGAGCTGCGCTCGATCGGCATCCAGCCCGACATCCTGCTCTGCCGCACCGACCGCGAGATCCCGCGCGAGGAGCGCCGCAAGCTCGCTTTGTTCTGCAATGTCCGCGAGACGGCCGTGATCGAGGCCCGCGACGTTGCCTCGATCTACGACGTGCCCTTGTCCTATCACGCCGAGGGGCTCGACAACGAGGTGCTGGCCGCCTTCGGCATGGACCATGCGGCCGAGCCCGACATCTCGAACTGGCGGCGCATCTCCGAGCGGGTGAAGAGCCCAGAGGGCGAGGTCACCATCGCCATCGTCGGCAAATACACCGGCATGAAGGACGCCTACAAATCCCTGATCGAGGCGCTGACGCATGGCGGCATCGCCAACCGCGTCAAGGTCAACCTCGACTGGATCGAGTCGGAGGTCTTCGAGAAGGAGGACCCGACGCCGTTCCTGGAGCATGTCCACGGCATCCTGGTGCCCGGCGGCTTCGGCCATCGCGGCGCGGAGGGCAAGATCAGGGCGGCGACCTTCGCCAGGCAGCGCAAGGTGCCCTATTTCGGCATCTGCTTCGGCATGCAGATGGCCGTGATCGAGGCGGCGCGCTCGCTGGCCGATATCCCTGACGCCAACTCGACCGAGTTCGGCCCCACGACCGAGCCTGTCGTCGGCCTGATGACCGAATGGATGCGCGGCAACGAACTGGAGCAGCGCGCCGCCAATGGCGATCTCGGCGGCACGATGCGGCTGGGCGCCTATGCCTCGACGCTGGCTGCCGGCTCGAAGATCGCGCAGATCTATGGCGCGACCGAGATCTCCGAGCGTCATCGTCACCGCTACGAGGTCAATATGGGCTATCGCGAGCGGCTGGAGGCGAAGGGCCTGAGCTTCTGCGGGCTCTCGCCCGACGGCCTGCTGCCCGAGACGGTCGAGTATCCCGACCATCCCTGGTTCATCGGCGTGCAGTACCATCCCGAGCTGAAATCGCGCCCGTTCGAGCCGCATCCGCTGTTCGCCAGCTTCGTCGAGGCGGCGATGGTGCAGAGCAGGTTGGTGTGATGGGAGGGTGGAGCTTCCGCGATGAACCACTGCGAGAGCGCAGCGCCTGAGGGTTTCATGAACCGAAGGTTGTTACTCGCTTTTAGCGTGGTGTTGGCTCTCGTTGCGCCGCAGTTCGTGAACGCGAGCGGCGGGACTGTGTTTAACGGACATATCGATGGAACCGACGAGACATTTGCTGGATATTTAGAATTTGCACAAGAACTCGGCAAGCCTGACATGTTCCGCTTGCGCTCAAATAGACTTTCCCAGTGTGAAGGGCTTTTATATCATAAATTAGGCGTGATCTATGAGGCGGTTATTAAATGTAAAGATGGTAGGACTGGATATATAACGCTTCGTCATTACGGCAAGAATTTTGTGACAGAGGCTAGTTTGGGCGGACGAAAATTGTGGCTTTCGATGCCAAATTATGAATATCACCGCTCGCGTTAGCATGATTAATTTGGCTATGCTTTAAATTCCCCTCCGCCGTCATGGTCGCCCTTGTGGCGACCATCCACGTCTTGCGCCGCTGATGGCGGAGCGAGCCTTTCAACGGCGATGCCTTGCCGAGACGAGGTCAGGACGTGGATGGTCGGGACGAGCCCGACCATGACGGAGACTGTGCGCTGACCCCGCCTATGCCGGCAGCACGACCACCTTCGTCTTGACCGCCGTGCGGTCGTAGAGATGCATCATGTCCTGGCTGAGCAGGCCGACGCAGCCGCTGGTGATGCCGTTGCCGATCGTTTCGGGGTCGCTCGAGGCGTAGATCGTATAAAGCGTGTAGGCGCCGTTCTGATAGAGATAGAGCGTGCGCGCGCCGAGCGGGTTGTCGAGGCCGCCCGGCATGCCGCGGGCGTACTTTGCCGCCTCGGGCTGGCGCTTGATCATCTCCTTGGGCGGCGTCCAGGTCGCCCATTCGGCCTTGCGGCCGATATAGGCGTCGCCGCTCCAGCGGAACCCGTCGCGGCCGACATTCGCGCCATAGCGAGTGGCGGAACCGTCGCCCTCGACCCGATAGACATAGTAGTTGGCCGGATCGACGATGATCGTGCCGGGCGCTTCCCTGGTGTCATAGGCGACCGTCCGGCGGAAATATTTCGGATCGACCTTGCTGACGTCGACCGCCGGGATCGGGAATTTCTCCTGGGGCACGGGCCCGTAGAGTTTTTGCGCCTCGGCCAGGCTCATGCCGTCGGGCGTGACGCAACCGCCGAGCCCCGCCGCGCCGAGACTGACGGCCGAGCCGACCAGGAACGACCGGCGGTCGAGACCCCCCGCTCTTGCGACAACGCCCGGCTTGCCAGCATCGGCATCGACACCATTCATGATCATGACGTTGGAGTTCCCATGTTCCTGCTGCCGGCGAGTTTATCGCCCGGCATAACGATCGCTTATTATCAGGCTGAGCTTAAGAATGCCGATACAGGGCTCGGCTGACAAGCATGGGTTTTCGTCAAGGGTGCGGCATGACGCGGGGGCGCGGGGGTGAGGGCCCGCCGCTGATTTCTGAAACGAGACGGAACCGTTGCGCCTTCTGCTGCGACGGCAGGCCCTCATCCGGCGCTCCGCGCCACCTTCATCCGGGAGAAGGGAGGAGGCGTCGCGGTTGCTGAAAAACTTATCCCCGCCCACCTGCACCTGCCCTATCCTCCCACCACCTCATCCCCGAGGGGCAGCCATCCGGAGGTATGCCGTTGGTGGGGTTGAGGGCGGCGCCTGCGGGCGGGGGTTACGCCCCGCTCCCGGGAGGCTTCGGGGCACCGCCCTGGGGACACTACGGTCCCTGTGCGAGGAGCTCGCTGGAAGGCAGGTCGGGGAACGCCCCGCGACCGAGGATGCGACAAGGCGCTGAGCCGAACTGGCGTCCGAGCGAGCGGGACTGGAACCGACCGTCCGTACAAGCGCGGCCCGAAGTCCGAAATCGCCGAAGCGGAGCGCCACGGGACGTGCGGAGGGTGGCTCAATCCCTCCGCGCCGCGACCTGGCTCAACAGTCGCGGCCTATACACACAATCGCGCCTCGCGGCGCTCCGCTGCCCCTCATGATCAACCGACGCCGGAAGGCGGGCGGCGGCGAAGGCGCGCATCCTTCTCCCCCGAGGGGAGAAGGGTTCCCGCCCCTCTGGCGCGGCAATGCGAGTGACGTATAGTGCCGCATCGATCCTTATCGGCGGCTTGGGGGCAGGCGGCATGGCGATTTCGATGGCGGGGCTGCCCGCGTTCCTGCTGTATTTCAGCCTCGGCGTCGCGCTGATCGCCTGCTTCACGGCGGTCTATCTGAAATTCACCGCCCATGACGAGATCGCGCTGATCCGGGGCGGAAACCTCTCGGCGGCGATCGCGCTCGGCGGCAACGTCGCCGGCTTCTCGATCCCGCTGGAGAAGGCGATCGCGCAGGCGAGCAGCATTCCCGACTGCGTGCTCTGGGGGCTCGCCGCCATGGCGATCCAGTTCGGGGCCTACGGCCTCGCCCGCATCCTGATTCCCGATCTGTCGCGCAAGATCGAGGAGGACCGCCTGCCCTCGGCCGTGATGCTGGCCGTGATCGCGGTGATCTCCGGCACGCTGGCCGCCGCCAGCATGACGGAATGACGGCGGGAAGGGCGCTGCCATGAAACGCTCGACCCAGATCGGATTGGCCGCGGCCGGGGTGGTGCTGGTCGCGACCGCCTGGTCGCTCTCCGGCGGCGGGTCGGAGGGCGACCTGATCTACAACACTCTCGACGAGTGCAAGCAGGCCAACCGGCTCGACGCGCAGGCCTGCGAGACCGCTTTTGCCGACGCCTCAGCAAAGCGCCTGACCGAAGCGCCAAAGTTCCAGCGCCAGGCCGAATGCGAGACGCAATACGGCGCCGGCTCCTGCAACGCCGCGACGATCAACGGCGTGCAGTATTTCCTGCCGGCGCTGGCGGGTTTTCTGCTCGCGCGAAACCTCACCGGCATCGGCCATCGCCCGGCCGCGCCGCTGCTGCCGCCGACGCAACGCGCCTGTCCGCCGCGCTCGGGCCAGCCGGAATGCGAGCAGGCGCGTTCGGGGTCGTCGTCAGGCGGCGGCTCTTCGGGCGGCGGCAGCCGCTCGCGCGCCTATTCCTCGCCTGAGCGCGGCGACTTCGCCGCGACGAAGACCGCGACCGGCGCGGTCAGTAGCCAGACCGCGTCCTCGCGCGGCGGTTTTGGCGCGACGGCGCGCTCGTTCTCGTCGTCATCGTCCTCCTGAGATGCGCCGCGTCGTCCTGCCGCCGCGCGCCGACTGGCAGGCCCAGGTCGAGCGCCTCGGCTTCGCCTTCCACACCATCGACGGCGCGACCTATTGGGATGAGAGCGTCGCCTACGAATTCACGCTCGACGAGATCGAGCGCGACATCGAGGCCCCGACCGAGGCGATCGAGCAGCTCTGTTTTTCCTTCATCGACAGGGCGATCGGCAGCGAGGCGACCCTGACGAAGCTCGCCATCCCGGAGCAGCACTGGGATCTGATCGCGGAATCGTGGCGGCGCGGCGACCGCAACCTCTATGGCCGGCTCGATCTCGCCTATGACGGCAAGGGGCCGGCCAAGCTGCTCGAATACAACGCCGATACGCCGACCGCATTGTTCGAGACCGGCGTCGCGCAATGGGACTGGCTCGAACAGGCGATGGCGCGCGGCATCCTGCCGAAGGCTTGCGACCAGTTCAATTCGGTGCATGAGCGCCTGATCGCGGCCTTCGCGGGCCTGCGCGAACCTTCGCCCTACCGGCTGCATCTCGCCTGCGTGCAGGGCAGCGCCGAGGACAAGGGCACGGTCGACTACCTGCTCGATTGCGCGATCCAGGCCGGGCTCGACGCGCGCTTCACCTATATCGAGGAGATCGGCGCGCTGCCGGACGGGCGCTTCTGCGACGGCTCGAATGTCCCCATCGAGACGCTGTTCAAGCTCTATCCCTGGGAGTGGATGTTCCGCGAATCCTACGCCGACCGGCTCGCCGCCTCGCGCTGCCAGTTCGTCGAGCCGCCGTGGAAGGCGGTCGTCTCCAACAAGGGCCTGCTCGCCTGCCTCTGGGAGATGGAGCCCGGCCATCCCAACCTGCTGCCGGCCTTTTTCGAGGGCGATCCGCGCTGCGAGAGCCTGTCGCCGCGGCGCGTGCGAAAGCCGCTCTATTCGCGCGAGGGGGCCAACATCACCCTGATCGAGCGCGAAAAGGTGCTCGACAGCGATGACGGACCATATGGCGCGGAGGGGTTCATCCTGCAGGACGCGGCGCTGAACCTGTTCGAATCGAACGGCAATTTCGCTGTGCTCGGCTCCTGGCTCATCGCGTCGCAGGCCTGCGGCCTGTGCGCGCGCGAGGATTCGAGCCCGATCACCAAGAACACGTCACGCTTCGTGCCGCACTACATCGCGCCGTGAGCGACGGTCCGCGACGCAATCCATAGACCTCATCCTGAGGAGCCGCGAAGCGGCGTCTCGAAGGATGTTTCAGGAGGCTCTGGAACCATCTGGAGCATCCTTCGAGACGCGCTTCTATGAAGCGCTCCTCAGGATGAGGGCCGAGGAAAGTCATGGCTTGTGCTCCTTGAGGGCTCGTGCCCAAGGCGGCTTGTGCGCCATGACGGCGTCGTGAATTGGGGATAGAAAGAGCCATGGACAACCAGACCCAGCCACGCGGCCTCGACCATCTCGTCATCGGCGTCCGCGATCTCGACGCGGCCGGCGCGTTCTATGAAAAGCTCGGCTTCACCGTCGGCGCGCGCAACCGCCATCCCTGGGGCACGGAGAACCGCATCGTCCAGTTTCCAGGCGCCTTCCTGGAGCTGATCACGGTCGGCGATTCCGGAGCCATTCCGGAGCCCGTCGAAGGGCGCTTCTCGTTCGGGGCCTTCGTGCGCGACGCGCTGGAGCGCGGCGAGGGCATGTCGATGCTGGTGCTCGAAAGTTCCGACGCCAAGGCCGACAACGCGGCCTTCCAGGCGGCGGGCATCGGCGCGTTCGAGCCGTTCTTCTTCGAGCGCAAGGCGCTGCGGCCGAGCGGGGAGGAGGTCCGCGTCGCCTTCTCGCTCGCTTTCGCCGACGATCGCGCCGCGCCCGAATGCGGTTTCTTCGTCTGCGAGCAGCACGAGCCGCAGAATTTCTGGAATCCCGCCTTCCAGCAGCACGCCAATGGCGCCAGCGGGCTCTCGGCTGCAATTCTCGTGACGGACGAACCGGAGCGGCATCGCGCCTTCCTCGCCGCCTTCAGCGGCGGCGCCGAGATCTTCGACGGCAACGAGGACTTCGTCGTCGACCTGCCGCGCGGGCGCATCGACGTGCTGGATTTCGAGGCGGCGGAGGCGATCTATCACGCCGTGCCCGACCCGACGCCGGCGCGCTTCCTCGGCTTCTGCGTCAGCGCGCCCGACCTCGACGTGGTGGCCGATCGGCTGTCGGTCTGCGGCATCCCGTTCGCCCGGGGCGAGGAGCGGCTGGTGGTTCCAGCCGAGGCGGCGCTCGGCTGCGTCATCGCCTTCGAGCGCGGCTGAGCCGCCCGGTCAGGCGGTGGCTTCGGGTCTCTTGGCCGGCAGTGAGGCCAGCAGCCCGACCAGCGCCCGGTCGTGCAGCACGACCATGCGCTCCTTCGGCTTCAGCCAGATCGCGGCGTCGTCGATCGTCTCGGCGTCGACGAGCTTGGCCTGCGCCACCGCCCGGTCGGGCTCGATCTCGCCGCGCCGCCGCGACTGGCCCTGCGGCAGCATCAACTCATGGGCGTGGCGCAGGGCCGCGTCGGCATGGAGCGCGCGCAGGCCGTCGGCGTCGTCGAAGCCGGCCTCGTCGAACTCGGCCTGGAGCGCGTTGGCGCGTAGCGCGACGGCCGGAGGCTCGCCCTCTTCCGGCGTGACCAGCAGCTTGTGCCGCTTCAGCCAGAGCCCGAGCGCGAGCTGCCCGGACGCCCATGACAGCGGGATCGCCAGCAGCAGGCCGACGATCGTCGGCGACATCCAGGCGAACAGCGAGGTCGCGATCATGAAGGCGGAAACGCCGGCGACGAGGCCGAGCGCCGTGTGCAGGCGGTGGCGGCGGACGATGTCCTTGAGCGGGATCGAGCCGTCGTCGCGGCGCTGCGGATTCCAGCCGGTGTCGCGCCCGAGCAGGATCTGAAAGACCGAGCCGGACTGGATCAGCATCATGATCGGCGCGAAGAAGGCGGAGAACAGGATTTCGAGCAGCGCCGATACGATCAATCGGATGCCGCCGCCGCCGGCCCGCCTGAGCTTGCTGTTGAACAGGGTCAGGAGCAGCCCGAAGAACTTCGGCGCGAGCAGGATCGCCATCGTCACCGCGAACAGGTTCAGCGCGCGCTCGGGGTCGAAGCGCGGCCAGACCGGGAAGAGCGTGAACTCCTGGGTGAAATACTCAGGGCGCGCGTAGTTGACCTGCAGCACGATCAGGATGCCGACGATGAGCTGCATCAGCCAGAAGGGCGAGGCGAGATAGCCCATGATGCCGGTGGCGAAATGCTGCCTGGTCGACCAGACGAAACCCTTCGCGCCCATGATGCGCGAATGCTGGAGGTTGCCCTGGCACCAGCGCCGGTCGCGCACGGAGATGTCGATCAGCGAGGGCGGGCTCTCCTCATAGGAGCCCGTCAGGTCCGGCAGCATGTAGACTGACCAGCCGGCGCGCCGGATCAGCGCCGCCTCGACGAAGTCATGGCTCAGCACGTGCCCGCCGAAGGGCGGCTGGCCTTTCAGATCGGGCAGGCCGCAATGGTCGGCGAAGGCCTTCGTCCGGATGATCGCGTTGTGACCCCAATAATTGCCGTCGCGGCCCGACCACATGGCGAGCCCGGTCGCGATGACGGGGCCATAGACCCGCGCCGCGAACTGCTGGAGCCGGGCGAAGAAGGTGTTGCGGTTGATGATCAGCGGCAGCGACTGGATGATGCCGGAATCGGGGTCGGCCTCCATCGCGGCGGTGAGCCGGACGATGCAGGTCCCGGTCATCAGGCTGTCGGCGTCGAGCACGACCATGTGCTCGTAGTGACCGCCCCAGCGCATCACGAAATCGGCGATGTTGCCGGCCTTGCGGTGGTGGTTCTTCGGCCGGTGCCGGTAGTAGACGCGGGCGTCGGGACCAAGCCGCTCGCGCAGCGCCAGGAAGGCCCGCTCCTCGGCGACCCAGATGTCGGGATTGGTCGTGTCGGAGACGATGAAATAGTCGAAATGGCTGCCCAGCCCCGTCGCCTCGACCGATTCCCGGATCGCCGCCAGCGCCGCGAAGGTGCGCGCGGTCGATTCGTTGTAGATCGGCATCACGACGACGGTGCGCTCCCGCAGCGTCTCGACGCGCCCGGTCGATCGCGGGGCGAAGAGCAGGTCGAAGAAGCCGAGCAGGGCGCTGGTGAAGGCGAGCGCGATCCAGGAGAAGTTGATCGTGAACAGCACGAGCAGCATGTACTGCAGCGAGGTCGTGCGGCTGACCGACACGACATTGTACATCTCCCAGGCGCCATAGGCGGTGAGCGCCAGGCCGCCGCCGAAGACGAAGAGCCGCTTCAGCCAAGGCGTCGTCCAGGCGCGGGCATCGGCAGGCTTTCGCCGCTCCGAAGCGTTCCAGACCTTGAAGGACTGCACCGGCATCGCCAGCCGGTTTTCCGGCGGCGTCGCGGGCTGCTCGCAGGCGATGAAGGGCTCGGCCAGTTCGGGTTCGCTCACCTGCGGGCGAGTCGCGGTCACCACGTCCATCGGTTCAACCAGGTTTCGGAGACGGGCTGCCCGCCGGATTGCAGGACGAGGCGCAATTCGCTCAGGCTCTCCGTGCCCGGGTCGACCTCGAATCCGACCCGCATCGTCCTGCGCTCCGGATAGGGCCAGAGCCGCAGGTTCAGGATCGCGCCCGGCGTGGCGCTGACATTGGCGCGCGTCGACGCCACGACGCCGGCGTCGGCGAGCCGGTCGCCGGTGAACTCGACGATGAAGCGCCGCCGGCGCGGCTGCGAGCCGCGGCCCTGCCGCATCCGGCTCGCGACGGCCAGGGCCGGCCGCTCCGGCGGCTGCCAGGACCAGGCCTGGCGATAGGCCAATGTCGTCTCGCTGCCCTGAGCCAGCGCCTGGCGCGGCCGCCAGTAAACGATGGCGTTGTCGTTGAGCTCCGATTCGCTCGGGATCTCGATGAGCTGGACCGAGCCGGCGCCCCATTCGCCCAGAGGCTCCATCCAGACGCTGGGGCGCAATTCGAAACGCTGGTCGTCGTCCTGGAAGGCGGCCGGGTCGCGCTCGCGCTGGACGAGGCCGAAGCCGCGCGGATTGGAATCCATGAAGGAGGAGACCTGCAGATTCGTCGGGTTGCTCAGCGGGCGGTAGATCCACTCGCCGCCGCCGGTCAGCATCTGCACGCCGGAGACCTCGTGCGCGGCGGGACGCAGATCGTCGAAGCTGCGCCGGCTCTGCGGCCCGGAGAGAAAGGTGCCCATGGTGCAGCCGAAGCCGACATGCTCGAGCGCCTGGCGCGCGAACAGCGTCATCTCGACATCGATCAGGGTGACGTCGCCCGGGCGCAGCGTCATCCGCACGGCGCCGGTCAGGCTCTCGGAATCGAGCAGCGCGTGGATCACCAGCAGGCCCGAGGCGGGGTTCGGCCGCTCGATCCAGAAGGCGCGGAAGAACGGGATCTCCTCGCCGCGCGTCTCGCCGGGGCGCAGGATCAGCGCGCGCGCCATCGCGCCGTAGTTCTGGCCCCGCGCCAGCGCGCGGAAGAAGGTCGCGCCCTGGAAGACCGCGACCTCGAAGGGCCGCTCCAGCCCGGTCGCGATGCGCATGCCGGAAAACTGCAGGTCGACATTGGCCGGCGGCGGCGTGACGCGGCCGTAATCGAACTTGCCGCGGTCGAAGGCGACCTTGCGGACGATCTCGTCCTCGACCGTGAACAGGCTGACCGGATTGGCGAAGACGTAGCCGCGATGCAGCGGTTCGATCGTGAAGCCACGGTTCTCGCCGGCCCAGATCAGCCCGCCGGGCTGCGCCCTGATGCCGGAATACTGGTCGAAGGGCAGGGTCGCATAGCCTTCCGGAAGATCGGTGGCGGCCAGCGGCTGGATCGGCCTTCGCGCCAGGGTGCGGGCGGCCTCGACGACCAGCGCCGGGTCGAATCGCTGCCCCTCGGCGATCAGCGACTGCACCAGCGCCGCCCAGTTGCTCTGCGCCGCAGCCGGCGTCGCGCCGATCAGCGAGGCGGAGGCGAGGCCGAGCGCCGCGCCTTCCAGAAAATCTCGACGATTCAAGGATTTCGCCATCATATCCAACATAGACGGGCGACGCCCTCGCCCTGCGGTGCTTCTAGAGCATTTCTGCGCAGGCTGAAAAGCGTCTGCATCGGGAAAAGAGAGATGGCCGCCGTCCTCGTCACTGCTTCGCCGCCGATAGCGCGACGCGACCGCTTTCGGGCCCGACCGCCGGAACTCGCCGGAGACTTTGGCAAACGCCGCCCGCATCGGCTATCCACTCCGCCTGCACGGCATCCATGCGCGCGGGCATTCGCCGGGGCGTCGCCGCTCAGCGTCGCCCCGGGCCGTCGGGACAGCAAAGGAAACGACAATCATGACCGAAATGCAGTCCGGCCGGTCCTGTCTCGCCATCATTCTGGCCGCCGGCGAGGGAACGCGGATGAAATCGCGGCTGCCGAAGGTGCTGCATCACGTCGCAGGGCGCTCGCTGCTGGCTCATGCGCTGGCTGCCGTCGGGCAGGCCGGGGCGACCTCGGTCGTGGTCGTGATCGGACCGGGTCGCGACGATGTCGAGGCCGAGATCGCGGCTGCGCTGCCGACCGCTGCGATCGCGGTGCAGGCCGAGCGTCGCGGCACCGCCCACGCCGTCCTGGCCGCGCGCGAGGCGCTCGCCGCCGGCCATGACGACGTCCTGATCGTCTTCGCCGACACGCCGTTGGTGCGGCCGCAGACTTTTGCGGCGATGCGCAGCGCGCTTGCGAACGGCGCCGCCATCGCCGCGCTCGGCTTTGAGGCGCACGATCCGACCGGCTATGGCCGGTTGGTCATCAGAGACAACGTTCTCGAAGCGATCGTCGAGCACAAGGACGCCAGCGCGGCGCAGCGCGCCATCAACCTGTGCTTCGCCGGCCTGATGGCGCTGGACGGACGACATGCGCTCTCGATGCTGGAAGCGATCGGCGACGACAATGCGCAGAACGAGTTCTATCTGACCGAAGCCGTCGCGGTGGCGCGTTCGCGCGCGCTCAAGGCGGTCGTGCACTTTGCGCCCGAGAGCGAGGTCATGGGCGTCAACGACCGCGTGCAACTCGCTGGTGCGGAAGCGGAATTCCAGCGGCGCAAGCGGCTGGAGATCATGGCCGGCGGTGCGACGCTGACCGCGCCCGAGACGGTGTTCTTCAGCCACGACACGGTCATCGGCCAGGACGTGCTGATCGAGCCCAACGTCGTCTTCGGGCCGGGCGTCACGGTGGCTGACGGCGCGATCATCCACGCCTTTTCGCATCTCGAAGGGGCGGAGGTCGGGCCGGCGGCGACGGTCGGCCCCTATGGCCGGCTGCGGCCGGGGGCGCGGCTCGGGGCGAAGGCCAAGGTCGGCAACTTCGTCGAGATCAAGGCGGCCGAAATCGGCGCGGGGGCCAAGGTCAGCCACCTCACCTATATCGGCGACGCCAGCATCGGCGCGGAGGCCAATATCGGCGCGGGCACGATCACCTGCAATTATGACGGCTTCTTCAAATACCGGACCACGATCGGGGCGGGGGCCTTCGTCGGCTCAAACTCGGCGCTGGTCGCGCCGGTTTCGATCGGGGACGGGGCCTATGTCGGCTCCGGTTCGGTGATCACGCGCGATGTGCCCGCGGATGCGCTCGCGGTCGGGCGCGGCCGCCAGATCGAGCGCGAAGGCTGGGCGAAGAGCTTTCGCGAGACGTCGTCGGCGCGTAAGAAGACGCAGAAATAGCGCCGAAAACCGGCGTTGCGCGCAAGCCGGCGTTCACAGTTCGACATTTAGAGTGATTTTGCATTGCCGCTCGCGCCCGCTATCCGGTTCCGCGACGGCAACGGCAATCGGGGAAAGAGCATGTGCGGCATCGTCGGGATTCTGGGCAAGGAAGCGGTCGCGACGCAGGTGGTCGAGGCGCTGCGGCGGCTGGAGTATCGTGGCTATGATTCCGCCGGCGTCGCGACGCTGGAGAACGGCCAGCTGACGCGCCGGCGCGCCGAGGGCAAGCTGAAGAACCTCGAGATCCGGCTCTCGAACGAACCGCTCGAGGGGCTGATCGGCATCGGCCACACCCGCTGGGCCACTCATGGCAGGCCCAACGAGACCAACGCCCACCCGCATGCGACGGACAAGCTCGCCGTCGTCCATAACGGCATCATCGAGAATTTCCGCGAGCTGAAAGCTGAGCTGGAGGCCGACGGCTACGCCTTCCAGACCCAGACCGACACCGAGATCGTGGCGCAGCTCGTCACGCGCGAGCTCGATCGCGGCAGGACGCCGGTGGACGCCGTCGGAGCCTGCCTGCCGCGTCTTCGCGGCGCCTTCGCGCTCGCCTTCCTGTTCCAGGGCGAGCAGGACCTGCTGATCGGCGCGCGCAACGGGCCGCCGCTCGCGGTCGGCGTCGGCGATGGCGAGATGTATCTCGGCTCGGACGCGGTGGCGCTCGCGCCCTTCACCAATCTCGTCGCCTATCTGGAAGAGGGCGACTGGGTCGTGCTGAACCGCAAGGGCGCCGTCTTCTATGACCGGACCAACACGCCGGTCGAGCGCCGCGCCCGCCGCGTCGCCGCCGGCAGCATGCTGGTCGACAAGGGCAATCATCGCCACTTCATGGCGAAGGAAATCCACGAGCAGCCCGAGGTCGTCGCCCACACCCTGACGCACTATCTCGACATGGGTGTCGGCGCGCTGCGGCAACCCTTCGCGCCGGATGTCGCGTGGAAAGACCTGTCGCGGCTCTCGGTCTCGGCCTGCGGCACCGCCTTCTATGCCGGCCTGATCGCGAAATACTGGTTCGAGAAGCTTGCCCGCCTGCCGGTCGAGATCGATGTCGCCTCGGAGTTCCGCTATCGCGAGCCGCCGCTGCCGGCCGACGGGCTGGCGCTGTTCATCTCGCAATCGGGCGAGACGGCCGACACGCTGGCCTGCCTGAAATATGCCCGCCAGCAGCAGCAGACGATCCTCTCGGTCGTGAACATGCCGACCTCGACGATGGCGCGCGACAGCGACATGGTCGCGCCCACGCTCGCCGGCCCCGAGATCGGCGTCGCCTCGACAAAAGCCTTCACCTGCCAGTTGACGGCGCTCGCCTGCCTGGCGCTCGCCGCCGCCCGCGCGCGCGGGACGCTGTCCGCGCAGGACGAGGCGCGCCATGTCCGCAGCCTGATCGCGCTGCCCAGGCTGATGGCCCAGGCGCTGCAGCTCGAGCCCGAGATCGAGCTTCTGGCGCGCGAACTCTCCAAGGCCAAGGACGTGCTCTATCTCGGGCGCGGCACGGCCTTTCCGATGGCCCTGGAAGGGGCGCTGAAGCTCAAGGAGATCAGCTACATCCACGCCGAGGGTTATCCGGCGGGCGAGCTCAAGCATGGCCCGATCGCGCTGATCGACGAGGCGATGCCGGTGATCGTCGTGGCGCCGCATGACGGCCTGTTCGAGAAGACGGCGTCGAACATGCAGGAGGTTGCGGCGCGCGGCGGGCGGATCATCCTGATCACCGACGCCAAGGGCGCGGCCGAATGCGGGATCGTGCCCGAGACCACGATCGTGATGCCGGAGATGGACCCGCTCTTCGCCCCGATCGTCTATGCGCTGCCGATCCAGATGATCGCCTACCAGACGGCCGTCTTCATGGGCAAGGACGTCGACCAGCCGCGCAATCTGGCGAAGTCCGTCACGGTGGAGTAGCGGCCTCCGGCCTCGGTCGTCATTGCGAGGAGCGTGAGCTCCGAAGCAATCCAGGGGCCGCAACGCTTGCCTCCTGGATTGCTTCGCTGCGCTCGCAATGACGAGGAGGCTCGGCCCAAGAGCGCCTAACAGAACCTGGCACGATCCCGAGCCATCGCACCGTCAGGACAGGTCGGACCCAAACACCGACCAATGCGTTGCCTCAGGTGGACGCGGCTCAGTCTGATGGCTGCTCCGCGGTTCCGCCAGGCAAGAAGGACACGCCAGTGACTTTGAACTTCGTTCGCCGTGGCGAAGGCCCCCGCCTTCTCCTGGTCCATGGCTTGGGGGGACGTGGCGGTCCTGGAGCACGATCCTTCCGGCATTGTCGAAGGCGCGTGAGGTGATCGCGATCGATCTACCGGGACATGGCGAAACACCAGCGGCGGCAGACAGCGGCACCTTCGCCGGCCTTGCTGACAGCGTGGAGCGCTTCATCCTGGACCAGGGGCTGGACGGCATCGACATCGTCGGCAGTTCGCTCGGGGCGCGGATCGTCCTGGAGATGGCGCGCCGCGGCAGGGTCGGCGCCACTGTCGCCTTGGACCCTGGCGGTTTCTGGAGAGGCTGGGAGCGCACCTACTTCCGGACGACGCTCGCGGTGTCGATCCGTCTTGTCCGAGGACTGCGTCCGATGCTGTCGGGGCTCTCACGGTCCGCGGTGATGCGCAGCGCGCTTCTGGCGCAACTCTCGGCAAAACCGTGGCGCCTGGACGGGGAGGTTGTCGCGACCGAACTGCAAAGGTTTGCCGGCACGAAGACCTTCGATGCCCTCGTGCGCGATCTTGCGACAGGGCCCGAGCAAAAGGGACCGGCGGCCGATCCCACCCGTGCTCTCGTCATCGGCTGGGGCCGCCAGGACCGTCTGTGTCTGCCGCGACAGGCCGCCCGCGCTCAAGAGGCATTCCCATCCGCCAGGCTGCACTGGTTCTCCAAGTGCGGTCACTTCCCGATGTGGGACCGCCCGGACGAGACCGTGCAACTCATCCTTGAGACGACGGGCGCCAGCTGAGAGCGTCAAGGAAAACCGTCTGATCTGGTTGAGGCAGATGAAGGCGCAGCCGAGGTTTGGCCCGCTGCCGGTTTCGTGGACACCGAGATTAGTGTTTCATGAAGTCGGAGGTGCCTTCAGCCAAAGTCAGCAGCGGCGAAGCGCCATTTTCAGACATCGGGCCTTCGCCCAAAACCGGCCATTCCGCCGGCATCTGTGGGGTAACGGAAGTCGCTCCCAGATGGTTCCGCCATGCTCCCCGCATCTCCAACATGGATGCGAAAGCGCACCGACTTGGCCCAGTGCGCCTCGCTTTTTGTTCCCGGTTTACGGCCTGAGGACGACCTTAACGACACCGTCCTCCTTGTCCCGGAATTTCTTGTACATCCCGGGAGCGTCTTCGAGGGTCGCCGGGTGGGTGATGACGAAGCTCGGGTCAATCTCGCCAGCTTCGATCTTGGCGAGCAATGGCTTGGTGTAGGCCTGGACGTGGGTTTGGCCCATTTTGAAGGTCAGGCCCTTGTTCATCGCCGCGCCGATTGGAATTTGGTCGCCCATTCCGACGTAGACGCCGGGGATCGAGACGGTCCCGCCTTTCCGGCAGCACATGATGGCTTCGCGTAGAACATGCACGCGGTCGGTCGCCAAGAACGCAGCCGTCTTCACCTTGTCCAGAATGGCGTCTGTGGCGCCATGCCCTGACGCCTCGCACCCGACTGCGTCGATGCAGCTATCCGGGCCTCGCCCTTTGGTCATGACCATCAGCTCATCGTAGATGTCGACCTTGCTGAAGTTCAGCGTCTCGGCTCCGCCTGCTTCAGCCATGGCCAGACGTTCGGGCACCTCGTCGATCGCAATGACACGGCCGGCGCCCATCATGATGGCTGAGCGGATTGCGAATTGTCCCACGGGGCCGCAACCCCAAATGGCGACCGTATCGCCATTCTGGATTTGGGCATTTTCCGCAGCCAGGTAGCCGGTCGGAAAAATGTCAGAAAGGAAGAGAGCCTGTTCGTCGCTAACACTGTCGGGCACCTTGATGGGGCCGACATCAGCCATGGGGACGCGAAGATATTCCGCTTGGCCACCGCTATACCCGCCCATCATGTGGCTGAAGCCGAATAGGCCCGCGGGAGACTGACCCATGGCCTTGGCCGCCATCTCGGCATTGGGGTTGGTGCGATCGCAGGCCGAGAACATTCCTTGTCGGCAGAACCAGCAGTCGCCGCAGCTGATCGTGAATGGCACGACCACGCGGTCGCCAACTTTGAGGTTTGTCACCTCCGATCCGAGCTCCATCACGACGCCCATATTCTCATGGCCGAGGATGTCGCCGCTTTCCATCGTCGGTTGATAGCCGTCAAGAAGATGCAGGTCCGAGCCGCAAATCGCACAGCACGTGATCTTGATGACAGCATCTCTCGGGTGTTCGATCCTGGGATCGGGAACGGTGTCGACGCGAACGTCGCCCTTGCCGTGCCAGCACAGCGCTCTCATGGGGGTCTTCCTTGTTCTTGAGGCCCCCGCCTGCTTGGCACAACGCAGTTTTTCATCGGCCGTTCCGCTGCGCTCTAAGGTTTTGAGTAGACGCCAACATCATGCCGTCGTGGCGGTTAGCCGGGCTCAAGCGAACCCCGGGGGCGTGCCCCGGCGGTCGACCACAAGGTGGCGCGTGCCCGGCTTGCCGCGATCCGTCGGGGGCCTGTCTCGGCCCCTTCTGGCTGGCACGGACGCGCTGTGCAGGCAGGCTCGGCTCCAGTCGAGCTCCTCAGCTTCGGCCAAGCGCTCCAGGAGCGCGCGATGAAGCCCCGCCCACACGCCGGCCATCTGCCAGTCATGGAGCCTGCGCCAGCAGGTCATGCCAGACCAGCCGATCTCGCGCGGCAGCATCTCCCAAGGGATGCCCGAGCGCAGCACGAAGATGATCCCGGCCAAGGCAGCGAGGTCGTCACACCGCGGTCGGCCGCCCTTCGGCTTGGGCAGGTCGGCAGGCAACAACGGCTCGATCGCCGTCCAGAGGTCGTGAGACGCAAGGGGCTTGCTGATAACCCCCCAACGCACAAGATCGAGTTTTGTCAGACGCTCTAAGGCTCGGGTCGGCTCGCGACGTAGCTCCCCGCGGCCAGCAGGCCCGCGCCGGCGACCCAGAGCGCAAGCGGCGGCGCGTCCGTCACGGCCAGCAGGGCGAAGCTCGCAAGCATCGAGCCGCAGGCCAGATACTTCGCCTTGCGGCTGATCGCGCCGGTGTCGCGCCAGGCGACGACATGGGGGCCAAGCCTTGGATGACGCAGCAGCCAGAGTTCGAAGCGCGGCGAGGATTGCGAGAAGCACCAGGCGGCGAGAATCAGGAACACGGTCCCGGGCATCAGCGGCAGAACCAGCCCGGCGACGCCGAGCGCGGTGAAGATCCAGCCGGCGGCGAGCAGGAGCGGGCGGCGGAAGCGGCCGAAGGATCGATTTTCATCCAAAGCTGGTGAGTATCTCCGCCGAGGCCGACGCGCAGGCTGGCATACGCTGCGATCTCGCCTATCTTGCCATATTGCGACGCAGCGTCGCCGACACAAGTCGTCTCCTGTGGAGACTGCCTCAGGAACGCCGATGACGCCCGCGCCGCCAGATCCCCGCCTCGTCATCCAGACCGATCTGCTGCGGCCCTCCTTCGGCACGCGGCTGCGGCGCTATTTCCTGACCGGGCTCGTCATCGCCGCGCCGCTGGCGATCACCGCCTCGGTGACCTGGTGGTTCATCAACCTGATCGACGGCATGGTGAAGCCGCTGATCCCGAATTCATACCTGCCCGATTCCTATCTGCCGTTCCCGATTCCGGGCTTCGGCCTCGTCATCGGGCTGGTCGGGCTGACCCTGCTCGGCTTCCTGACCGCCAATCTGGTCGGGCGCACGCTGATCGAGGCCGGCGAGGCGCTGCTCAACCGGATGCCGGTGGTGCGCAGCCTCTACAAGGGCGTCAAGCAGGTCTTCGAGACGATTTTCTCGCAAAGCGGCACCTCGTTCCGCAAGGTCGGGATGGTGCAGTTCCCGCAGCCCGGCATGTGGTCGATCGTCTTCATCGCGCAGGAGGCGGCCCCCGAGATCGCCGGCAAGCTGCCTGATGGCCCGGAACCGGGCGACGAGCAGATCGGCGTCTTCCTGCCCTGCACGCCCAACCCCACGACCGGGTTCTTCTTCTATCTGCCGCGCAGGGAGGTGGTGGAGCTGACCATCTCGGTCGAGGAGGGCGCCAAGCTGATCATGTCGGCCGGGCTGATCCAGCCGGGCGAGACCGCGCCGAAACTGACCAATGGACATCCGGCCGGGTGACGCGATTGACACCGTGGCGGCGCTCCCTCATATCAGGCTGATGTCGACGAACCCGATCCGACGTCTTCCGCTGCAGGCCGCCCCGGCGCGACCGCGATGATGCTCGGCTGACGTCCGTCCATCCGCGAACCGCGCCCCGCAGCGCGGTTTTTTTATGCCTGAAGCCGGCCAAGCATCCGGCCGCCACCAGACGCCTTGCGAGGGTCAGATGAGCCAGAACCAGAAATCCATCTTCATCGACGGCGAAGCCGGCACCACGGGCCTCGGCATCCGCGAGCGGCTGGCCGCGCTGCCCGAGGTCGTGGTGAAGAGCATCGATCCGGACCGGCGCAAAGAGCCGGCCGCGCGCAGGGAGATGATGGCCGGCGTCGATCTCGTCGTGCTCTGCCTGCCCGACGAGGCGGCGAAGGAATCGGTCGCGCTCGCCGACGAACTCGGCGGCGATGCGCCGAAGATCGTCGACGCCGCGACGGCGCACCGGATCGCGCCGGGCTGGGTCTACGGCTTCGCCGAACTCGCGCCCGGCCATGCGGAGAAGATCGCCAACGCCAACCGCGTCGCCAATCCGGGCTGCTATCCGACGGGCGCGATCGCGCTGCTGCGGCCGCTGATCGACGCCGGCCTGATGACGCAGGACCATCCGGTCGCGATCAACGCCATCTCGGGCTATTCCGGCGGCGGCAAGGCGATGATCGAGGATCACGAGGCCGGCAGCGCGCCGGCCTTCGAGCTGTACGGCCTCGGCCTGAAGCACAAGCATCTGCCCGAGCTGCAGGAATATGCGCGGCTGACGCGGCGGCCGATCTTCGTGCCCTCCGTCGGCAATTTCCGGCAGGGCATGCTGGTCTCGATCCCGCTGCATCTCGACACGCTGCCCGGGCGGCCCGGCATCGCGGCGCTGGAGGCGGCGCTGACGGAGCGCTATGCCGGCTCGACCTATGTCAGCGTCGTCCCGGCGGGCAAGGCCGGCGGCAAGCTGGAGCCGGAGGCGCTGAACGACAGCAACCGGCTCGAGCTGCGCGTCTTCGGCGACGACGCTCTGGGGCAGGCCGTGCTGGTCGCGCGGCTCGACAATCTCGGCAAGGGCGCGTCGGGCGCGGCGGTGCAGAACATCCGCCTGATGCTGGGTCTCGCCGAGGCTTGAGAGGGGCGATCACGAAACGGTGATCGCGTCTTGGATACAGCAAACTGTTGCCGTTGACGCGCCGGCGTGGCGTAAGGGAAGCCTGAGATCGCCGGACATGACGGAAGGATGACGGCTTGCCCCTCGTCGCGGATCAAGAGACTGCGCTGATCGACCGGATCTACGAGGCCGCCGTCATCACGGACGGCTGGCCTTCCGTGCTGCGCGACACCGCCAGCCTGGCCGGCTGCAAGGAGGCGCTCTTCGGCACCATCCTGAACGAGGAGGCCCGGCTGACCGCGTCGAGCCCGGAGTTCGGCGACGCCTACAACGCCATCCTTGAGCGCCTGCCGATCCCGGTGAACCAGCGCACGCTGCGACTGATGGCGTCCGACCATGCCGGCTTCATCACCGACATGGACGTGTTCACGGCCGAGGAGATCGCGCGCGAGCCGCTCTACCAGGAGATGCTGATCCCGGCCGGCTACGGATCGGGCGTCGCGACCTCGATTTCGGCGCCGAGCGGCGACATCACCGTGATCCATTGCGAGCGCGGTTTCGACGAGGGCACGGTCGGGCCGGAGATCATCGCCTCGCTGGACAGGCTGCGGCCGCATTTCGGCCGCGCCGGGCTGCTGGCGCGACGGCTCGGCCTCGAACGGGCGCGGGCGGCCTCGCAGGCGCTCGAGACAATGGGGCTCCCGGGCGCGGTGCTCGGACCGGGCGGGAGCATCCTCAGCGCGAACACGCTGCTGGAAGGGCTGATGCCGGAGGTGCTGCGCGACCGCCCGGCGCGGCTCGCGATCGTCGACCCGGTGGCCGACCGCATGCTCGATCTCGCCCTCGGAGGCCTGGCGCGCGATGCCCGCGACGCCGCGGTGCGCTCGATCCCGATCCCGGCGCGGGAGGGGCAGCCGCCTTTCATCGTGCATCTCTCGCCGGTGAAGGGCAGGGCGCGCGACGTCTTCTCGCGGGCCATCGCGATCCTGGTCGCGACGCCGGTGGTCCACCGCAGCCCCGGAGCCCAGATCATCGGCGGCCTGTTCGACCTGACGCCGGCGGAAGCCAAGCTCGCCGCCATGATCGCGGCCGGGCACGCGCCGCGCGAGGCCGCGCAGCGGCTCGGCGTCACCGAGGGAACCGCGCGGACCACGCTGAAACGCGTGCTGGCGAAGACCGGGGCGCGGCGCCAGTCCGATCTCGTCGGCATGCTCCAGGGTGCGGCGGCCTTCGGCTGAGCCGGGCGCGAAACGCCGCTCCAGCGCCGGAAACCGCCTCCCAAATGGGAGGTGCGGGGTTTTCTGGGACGTGAAATATCAGAGCAGGCTGCGGGCGCTCGTTCGCGGACAGGGTCGTCGCATCGCGGCGGCCCGCCTCTGGCAAGACGCCCTCCGGCAGACAGGCGCGGACGAGCCGGTTGGAATTTCTCGACGCCGTCAGGACCGGGTCAAGCGGTCTTGACGGCGCTTTTTTTTGCGTCAGGCCCGGTCTCTCGTCAGGACGCCCTGAACGGCACGAAATTCTGCCTCTGCTCGCCGAGCCCCTCGATGCCGAGCGTGATCACCTCGCCCCCTTTCAGGAAGCGCGGCGGCTTGAAGCCGAGGCCGACGCCGGGCGGCGTGCCGGTGGTGATGACGTCGCCGGGATCGAGCCGCATGAACTGGCTGATGTAGTGCACCAGATAGGACGCGCCGAAGATCATGGTCTTGGTCGAGCCGTTCTGGACGCGCTCGCCATCGACCTCGAGCCACATGGCGAGATTCTGCACGTCGGCGATCTCGTCGGTCGTCACCAGCCAGGGGCCGAGCGGGCCGAAGGTCGGGCAGCCCTTGCCCTTGGCCCATTGCCCGCCGCGCTCGGTCTGGAACTCGCGCTCGGAGACGTCGTTGCAGACGCAGAAGCCGGCGATCGCAGCCATCGCCCTGTCCTCGGGGATGTAGGAGCCGCCGTCGCCGATGACGATGGCGAGCTCGACCTCCCAGTCGGTCTTGACCGAGTTCTTCGGGATCATGACCTCGTCATTGGGGCCGACGATGCAGTTCGGCGCCTTGTTGAACAGGATCGGCTCGGCGGGGATGGCCGCGCCCGTCTCGGCCGCATGGTCGGCGAAGTTCAGGCCGACGGCGATGAAATTGCGGACGTCGCCGACGCAGGCGCCGATGCGCGGCGAGCCCGGCACGGCGGGCAGCGATTCGGCGTCGAGCGCCTTCAGCTTCGCAAGCGACGCCGAAGTCAGCGCCTTGCCGGCGAGATCGGGCAGCGTTCCCGAAAGGTCGCGCAGGACGCCCTTGCTATCGAGAATTCCCGGCTTTTCCTGGCCGATTGCGCCATAACGTAGCAGTTTCACGTCGTTTCCCCCGGTTTCAATCGAATTAGGTCAGGTCGCTGATCCTGCGCGGATGCCAAGCGGCATGACAAGACCGTTTGCGCGCATGGCGCAGGCGCGTCCCGGAGAGGCGCAAAATTGTTGCTGGAATGCAACGTCGGGAGCGAAACCACCCTGCAGCGGGAACCGGCGGGCGGGCGTGGTTTTTGGGCAGCGCAGCCGAAACAGGCGATAGTTCTTATATAAACGATCACTTTTGCCGGCGGCGTTTGGCGCAACCCTCGATTTCGGGCGAAATTCCGCCGGATTCGGGCTTTCCGAAACGGAAAGCATAAGCGGCATGGCTTTTTTTGGGCGCAGATGGCGGGATTGCGGCCAAACATCCCTCACGGCATGGTGGGATTCGAAGCGGGGCGTTCGACCTCGACAGAAGCCTGTTCCAAGGGATGGAAGCGATGAAGAGCATCGTTCGTCTGACTGCCGCAGCCACCGTTTCCGTGGCCGCTCTTCTCGCTGCCGGCGCCGCCCAGGCGAGCTCCTTCGCCATCCGCAGCGGCCAGAGCGCCGAGGGTCTCGGCATGGCCTATGCCGGCGCGGCCGCCGGCGGCATCGGCATGGGCTCGATGGCCTGGAACCCGGCGACGATCACCATGTTCCCCGGCCGCAACAGCCAGTGGAACGTCACCTATCTCTACGCCAACGCCAGCTACGAGCCGACCGCGGTGACCCGCCTCGGCTCGCCCTTCGGCCCGGCCAGCCCCAACCAGTTCGGCACCGGCAACATCGGCGGCGACGGCGCCTTCATCCCGGCCTCCTACTCGGCCTGGCAGATCACCGACCGGTTCTGGATCGGCGTCACCACCGGCGCGCCCTTCGGCCTGCGCTCGAAGACCGAGAACCAGGTCCACGCCGCGCAGGTCTATGGCCGCTCCGCCAAGGTGCGCTCGATCAACGTCTCGCCGACGATCGGCTACAAGGTCAACGACTGGCTCTCGATCGGCGCGGCCTTCCAGGCGCAGTACATCAAGACCAACCTCAAGACCGCGACCGGCGCCACGCTCGGCACGGCGATCGGCCCGCTCGCTCCCAACCAGATCCTCGACGGCGATTCGATCGATTACGGCTTCCGCGTCGGCGCGACGCTGACCCCGCTGCAGGGCACGACGATCGGTCTGGCCTACCGCTCCTCGATCCGGCAGACGCTCGACGGCACGCTCAGGACGCCGGCCGGCGTGCTGCCGATCAAGGCGAACCTCAACCTGCCGGATTCGGTGGTGTTCGGCGTCTCGCAGGTCATCAACGAGCAGTGGCAGGCGCATCTCGGCGTCGAGTGGACGAACTGGAGCCGCTTCCGCCGCATCCCGATCGTCAGCCAGATCAGCGGCACGCCGGTCAACAGCCTGAACTTCGAATATGACGACAGCTGGTATTTCTCCGGCGGCGTCGAGTACCGCTACAACCAGGCCCTGACGCTGCGCGCCGGCGTCGCCTACGAGCTCTCGGCGGTCAACGACCAGAACCGCACGGTGTTCATCTCCGACAACGACCGCCTCTGGCTCTCGGCCGGCCTGAGCTACCAGCTCACCGAGAAGCTCAAGCTCGATCTCGGCTACACCTATATCCACGTCACCAAGGCCGCGGTGAACTACACCGGCGCGCACCCGCAGCAGGGCCCGGTGTTCTACCAGGCCGAGGCCAAGCCTTATATCCACGTCGTCTCGGCGGGCCTGACCTATCGCTGGGACAACCCGGCGGAGACGATCCCGGTGCAGCCGGTGGTGCGGAAGTACTGAGCGCAGGCGACTGCGGGGAGTTGAGGAAGCCGGCCTTCGGGCCGGCTTTTTTGTTTGGGGTGGGCTGAATCGGTCGGGATGGCCGAAAGCGCCATAATCGTACTTTGGCATGTCGTCCGAGCGCTGGCGCTTCTTGGCCAATCGCATTCAGGCCGCTTGTGGTCGTCGAATATATTTCGCTGCGAGATTGCCGCCACGGGTTGCCCGGGCCGAGCGTTAATGCAATAGAGCCTTCGGGTGTTCCGTGAGATCGTCGAGCGGACAGGTTAAGCGCAGGTCGGGCCGCCAGCGCGGTTGACCTGTTCCTATGCCGCGCTCCTTTTCGACGTTCCGCGAATTCCTGCGCAATGAAGCCGCCGGCGGTTTGGTCCTGATGGCTGCCGCGCTGGTCGCACTCGTGGTGGCCAATTCGCCGCTGGCGCATGCGTATTTCAGCGCCCTGAGGATTTATATCGGTCCGCTCAGCCTGCTCCACTGGATCAACGACGCCTTGATGGCGCTGTTTTTCTTGTTGGTCGGGCTCGAGATCAAACGCGAGGTCCTGGACGGCCAGCTTTCCACCTGGAGCCGGAGGACCTTGCCCGGGGTCGCCGCTCTCGGCGGCATGCTCGTGCCGGGCCTGATCTACCTCGCATTCAACCTCTCCGATCCGACCGCGCTGCGTGGCTGGGCAATACCGGCGGCCACTGATATCGCCTTCGCGCTGGGCGTGCTGTCGCTGCTGGGATCGCGGGTTCCGACGTCGCTTAAGGTCTTTCTGGCGGCGCTGGCGATCATCGACGACCTGGGCGCGGTTCTCATCATCGCTATCTTCTACACCGCCCAATTGAACGGCTATGCGCTTCTGGGCACGTTGGCTGTGCTGGTCATCCTGCAGGGGCTCAGAAATTTCGGCTACGCCAAGCTGCCGCTCTACCTGGTTTTCGGCGTCGTTCTGTGGGTGACGGTTTTCCTGTCCGGCATCCACGCCACAATCGCCGGCGTCCTGCTGGCGCTGATGATCCCGATCGTCCCGACGCCGGGCAAGCCGGAAGCCTCACCCGAGATATCCCCCCTGCACCGGCTCGAGCACGCGCTTCATGTGCCCGTTGCCTTCATCATCGTGCCCATCTTCGGATTCGCGAACGCGGGCGTCTCGTTCTCCGGGCTCACGCCTGCCGTGCTGGGCGACACGCTCGCCGTCGGCGTCGCCGCCGGCCTCCTGTTCGGCAAGCTGATTGGCGTCTTCGGCGCGGTGGTCCTGCTGGTTCGAGCCGGGTGGGCCGACCTGCCAGCAAACGCGACGTGGACGCAGATGCTTGGTGTCTCGCTGCTCTGCGGCATCGGTTTCACGATGAGCCTCTTCATCGGGCTGCTCGCCTTCGACGATCCTTCGATGCAGGACCGCGTGAAGTACGGAATCCTCGCCGGCTCCCTGCTCGCGGGCTTTGCTGGATATCTCGTCCTTCGCATCCAACGACCTGGGAGAATTCAATGACCTACTTAGGCGTCGGCCTGCTGCTCGCGGCGCTAGCGCTGCTTGCGCTCTTTCGGGCGGACAGGGAGGGTAATTCCCATTCCGCCATCAGCAGCCCTCTGGTGTCGGCCTTGTTCCCTTCGCTGGTGCTGGCGCTGATCACGTTCGGGACGGCGGTGCTCCTATCGAGGATGTTGGGATAACGTCGGAAATTATGCATGTCCATGTCATCTGGCTGGATATCCTTCGCGATGGCTGAGGCAATCGACCCGGCATCCGTCCTTCGCGAAGAGGCCCCAAGGGTTCGGTGATCGACATCCGCGCATCCCGTGTCTGGGACATCACGGTCGTCAACGCGTTTGAGCGACTGGTGCTGAGATCCTGACAGCACAACGTGCCGTCGAGATCGTCGGCGTCATGCCGCCCCGGGCACGGTGATCGGGACGCTTGAGACGCACGCCGAGGCCGGCGCCTCACCTGTTTCGCCCAGCGACTGCGGCGCGACTGGAGATCGCGAGCCCCGCCTATGCGCGCGCCGGACAGTGGGCATCGTCAATGGCAGCCGGCTGCTGGAAGCAGTCCCCGCTCCCCCCAACCCTCACGCCTTCACCTTCACATAGCTCCCCGGCGCGTCCTCGATCGCCTTGAGCTTGCCGGCGCCCGGCTCGCGCGCTGGCACGCGTTTCTTCGCCTGCGCCTCCAGCCAGGAAAACCAGTGCGGCCACCACGAGCCGGGATGCTCCTCGGCTTTCGCCAGCCAGTCCTCATAGCGCCCCTGCGGCTTGCCGCCGGTCCAGTACTGGTATTTCACCTTGGTCGGCGGGTTGACCACGCCGGCGATGTGGCCGGAGCCGGCGACGACGTAGTCGACCGGGCCGCCAAAACATTGCGAGCCGGTGAAGACCGATGGGGCCGGGGCGATATGGTCCTCGCGCGCCGCGAGGTTGTAGATCGGGATCGTGATCTGGCCGAGGTCGAGCGTCTTGCCGCCGATCCGCATCTCGCCCCTGGCGAGCCGGTTCTCGAGATAGCAGCTTCGCAGATAGAAGGAGTGGTTGGCCGCCGGCATCCGGGTCGAATCGGAATTCCAGTAGAGCAGGTCGAAGGCGGTCGGCGTCTTGCCCTTGAGGTAGTTGTTGATCGCGTAGGACCAGATCAGGTCGTTGGGCCGCAGCATGTTGAAGGCGCCGGCCATGCGAGAGCCGTCGAGATAGCCGCGCTGGGCCATCTGCTCCTCGACCGAGCGGATCTGGTCCTCGTCGACGAAGACCGAGAGCTCGCCCGCCTTGGCGAAATCGACCTGGGTGGTGAAGAAGGTCGCGCTCTCGATGCGCCTGTCGCCGGTCGCGGCCATATAGGCGAGGGTCACCCCCAGCAGCGTGCCGCCGACGCAGTAGCCGATGGCGGCGACCGTCTTCTCGCCGGTCGCGTCCTCGATCGCGCCGAGCGCGGCCATGACGCCCTCGCGCATATAGCTCTCGAAATCCTTGGCGGCGTGGCGCTCGTCGGGGTTGACCCAGGAGATGCAGAACACGGTCAGCCCCTGCGCCACGCACCAGCGCACGAAGCTCTTCTCGGGGTTGAGATCGAGGATGTAGAACTTGTTGATCCAGGGCGGCACGATCAGAAGCGGGCGCTTCAGAACCTGCGGCGTCGCCGGAGCATACTGGATCAACTCCATGACATCGTTACGGAAGACGACTTTTCCGGGCGTCATGGCGATGTTGACGCCGACCTCGAAGGCGCCGGTGTCGGACTGCCTGATCTTGAGCTCGCCCTTGCCGGCCTCGATGTCCTCGGCGAGCATCTTCATGCCGCGCACCAGGTTTTCGCCGTTCTGCGCCAGCGTCTCGCGCAGCAGTTCGGGGTTGGTCGCGACGAAGTTCGAGGGCGAGAGCGCGTTGGTGATCTGCTTGACGTAGAAGCGCGCCTTTTCGCGGGTGTGCGGGTCGAGGTCGTCGGCGCGGTCGACCATGTCCTCGGCCCAGCGCGAGCCGATCAGATAGGCCTGCTTCATGAAATCGAACATCGGATGGGCCGACCAGTCAGGATCGGCGAAGCGGCCGTCGCGCTTGTCGGGCTCGGCGACGGGGGCTGTCTGCTCGCCGCCGGCGCGCTTCAGCGCGGCGCTCCACAGGTTCAGGAAGTCGCTGGTGAGCGCGCTCTGGGCCTCGATGATCTTGCGCGGATCGCTGACCCAGCGCTCGGCGACGCGGCCGAGCGTCTTGACCATCTCGCTCGCCTCCTCGGCCTGGCCGTCCTTGGCCTCGCCGCGTTCGATCGGCTTGAGATAGGCGGCGGTGACCTTGCCGTATTCCTCGACGAGGCGGCCCATGTTCTGGGCGAATTGGTCGAAATCAGGCGTCGGCGTCGCGGCGGTGTCGGGCGAGGCCGGGCGCGCTCTCGGCTTGTCGTCCGCTGGCCGGCTCATGGCGCGTCTCCCCTGGCAATTTTCTCAAGGCGCGTGACGGCACCCCATTTTAGTCCCATTAAGGACGTAGCCGCTATTGTTGACAAACGAAATCAGACGCCATGCCGGAAACCCCAATGATCTCCGTTCGTTCAGCCGCGAGAGCCGGCATCGTCGCGGCGGCCCTGGCGCTGGCGCTCGCCGGCTGCGTCTCCAGCGACGGGCCGGTCAAGGCCGTGGCCGAGGCGACCGGGCTCGCGACGACGCCGCAGGAATCGAAGCCGTTCGTGCGGGCGACGCGTCGGGCCGAGGCCGATTACGTTCCGGTCGGGACCGTGGCGACGCGCGAGGCCAGGCGCAAGACGGTGCCGGAGTTCAAGACGCTCGAAGCCGAACTGGAGGCCAAGCGCATCTCCAACGACGCCGCCGGAGCCCAGGCCAAGGTGCTCGGCGCGACGCCGCCGCCCAAGCCCGCCATCGTGCCGACGAACTGAGCGGGGCAGGGCGCCGGGCCGACAGCCGGCAAAAATGTCGCGCCTCGCCGATTCTTGCGTTTTCCGCTCTCCCAAGACCGAAGATGCGGTGCTAAGCAGCGGCGACGCAACGATTTGACCCGTGCCCGATTTCGCGGCCCGGCGAAGGACTTTCGAGATGGCCGATTTCCACCGCATCAGGCGCCTGCCGCCCTATGTCTTCGAGCAGGTCAACAAGATCAAGGCGGCCGAGCGCGCCAAGGGCGTCGACATCGTCGATCTCGGCATGGGCAATCCCGACCTGCCGGCGCCGAAGCATGTCATCGACAAACTGGTCGAGACCGCCGGCAAGCCGCGCACCGACCGCTACTCGGCCTCGAAGGGCATCGGGGGCCTGCGCCGCGCCCAGGCGCACTACTACGAGCGCCGCTTCGGCGTGACGCTCAACCCGGAGACGCAGATCGTCGCGACGCTCGGCTCGAAGGAGGGCTTCGCCAACATGGCGCAGGCGATCACCGGGCCGGGCGACGTCGTGCTGGTGCCCAATCCGAGCTATCCGATCCACGCCTTCGGCTTCCTGATGGCGGGCGGCGTCATCCGCTCCGTGCCGGCCGAGCCGACGCCGGCGATGTTTCCGGCGCTGGAGCGGGCGATGATGCATTCGGTGCCGAAGCCGATCGCGCTCGTGACCTGCTATCCGGCCAATCCGACCGCCTACACCGCCTCGCTCGACTTCTACCGCGACCTCGTCGCCTTCGCGAAGAAGCACGACATCATCCTGCTCTCGGACCTCGCCTATGCCGAGGTCTATTTCGACGACAACGACCCGCCGCCCTCGATGCTGCAGGTGCCGGGCGCGATCGACGTCACGGTCGAGTTCACCTCGATGTCGAAGACGTTTTCGATGGCCGGCTGGCGCATGGGCTTCGCGGTCGGCAACGAGCGCCTGCTGGCGGCGCTGGCGCGGGTGAAATCCTATCTCGACTACGGCGCCTACACGCCGATCCAGGTCGCGGCGGCGGCGGCGCTGAACGGTCCCGAGGACTGCATCCGCGAGATGCGCGAGACCTATCGCAGGCGTCGCGACGCGCTGGTCGAGAGTTTCGGCAAGGCCGGCTGGGATTTTCCCGCGCCGAAGGCCTCGATGTTCGCCTGGGTCGCGATCCCGGAAAAATTCCGCCATCTCGGCTCGCTGGAATTCTCGAAACTGCTGATCGAGAAGGCCGAGGTCGCGGTCGCGCCCGGCATCGGCTTCGGCGAGCATGGCGACGATTTCGTCCGCATCGCCATCGTCGAGAACGAGCAACGCATCCGCCAGGCGGCGCGCAATGTCGGCCGCTTCCTCAAGACCGCCGACCAGACGCTGCACAACGTCATCGCGATGCCGCGGGCGGGGTGATCCGTCATTGCGAGCGTAAGCGAAGCAATCCAGGGGGCGTCGCGCTCTGCCGCTCTGGATTGCTTCGTCGCTGCGCTCCTCGCAATGACGGGTGAGGCCTGACAGCACTGGACCGCCCCTCGAAAACATGGGAACCCCTAGGTCACGGACACTCCCGTCCGGTTCGGGGCGCAAGGCGCGATGTTCAGCAAAGGCCGCCTCGTCGGCATCGGCTTCGGCCTCTTCGCCCTGATCTGCCTCGTCTTCACCTATGACTATTCGCGCGGCCGCACGCCGGAGACGACCTCGCCGCTCGTCGTCGAGGTGCTGACCGCGACGGTCGCGCGCGAGTGCGGCCGCGACGCCACCGAGATCGCCTCGCGCCATCTGCCGCCGGGCATCGAGCAGGCGGAGGCCGAGCGCGTCCTGGAGACGATCGCGATCGTGCCGCCGAAGCCATGGTTCTGGCGGCCGACGATCGAGAACGCCACCACCTGGACCGGCGACACGCTGGAGGCGCTGCGCACGATCAAGGCGACCGCCTTCGGCAACAACCTGCTGCGGCTGCATCTCACCTTCGGCGAGGGCAAGCTGCGGCGGCTGGCGGCGGAGGTGGTGTGCCGGTTCGATTGAGGCTTCGCCGGCGCCCCCGGCGGCCGCGCCGCTCAGTTGCGTCCGAGCATCGTCTTCATCCGGCTCCGCGCATGTGGATCGACGTAGTGCAGCAGCGCCGTCGAGCGGATGGCGTCGCGATCGCATTCCTCATTGGTGTGGATCGAACGGTAGCCGTAGAACAGATAGAGGCTTCCGGGCTTCAGGGTGATGTGGGTGATCCTGCGGGACTTTCCGGCGTAAAGCCTTCTCAGGAGCGTCTGCGTCGCCGCGTTGTCGAGCAGCATCTTGTCGATCAGGTTCTGCAGATAGGTCGGCCGCACCGTGCGGACATTGGGGATCATCAGCAGATCGCCGGTCTTGCCCCGATCGGGAATGATGATCGGGATGAGCGTCGTCAGCAGATATGAATCATAGTGGAAATTGAGCGAGTTCGACCTGACGAGCGAGCCGGAGAGGCAGCGCAGGACCTGATAGAACGGCTCGTCGGGCGCAGCCTTGCCCGTGCCGGCCTCGTAGACGCTGCGGCAGAGCCGCTCGAAATCCGGGTCGCTCGACAGGGTCTGCAGGAAGGTGCCGCCGAGCTGCTCGGAGCCGTTGATCGCCAGATAGTTGCCGCCGTTGCGCGCAACCGCGGCCCTGACGAAATCCTGGGCCGTCTTCAGGCTGTCGGGCTCGACATAGTCCTCGATCACGGCGAAGCCGGCGCGCTCGATCTCTCCGGCGATCGAAATGGCGGCCTCAGGCGGAATCCTGCGGACGGGCGCTTGCATCGTCGGACCCCGGGGTGAGAAGGCGGCTGCGCGGCGCCAAAAATTCAGCAAGGATCGTGCCATTGAAGTTCCCTTAAGTCACCGCCCCAAGGCGACCGCGGAAGCCGTTTTCGCGCGGGAGGCGACGCGCGGCGTCCGCGCCGTTGACTCCCATCCCGCCTCATGCGACCCCGCCGCCCATGACGATCGCGACCTCGCCGGCTTCCGCCCCCTTCCGCATCGGCCTCGCCGGCCTCGGCACCGTCGGCGCGGCGGTGCTGCGCCTCCTGAGACGGCAGGAGAATGCGCTCGGCATGCGCTGCGGCCGCGCCATCCGCGTCACCGCCGTCTCGGCGCGCGACCGCGGCCGGGACCGCGGCGTCGATCTCGACGGGCTGAGCTGGTTCGACGATCCGGTGGCGCTGGCGGCCTCGCCCGAGATCGACTGCCTGGTCGAACTCGTCGGCGGCTCGGACGGCCCTGCGAAGAACGCCGTCGAGGCGGCTCTGAAGGCTGGCAAATCCGTCGTCACCGCCAACAAGGCGCTGCTCGCCCAGCACGGCGTGGCGCTCGCCGAACTGGCGGAGGCCAACGGCGTCGCGCTCGCCTTCGAGGCGTCCTCGGCCGGCGGCATCCCGGTGGTCAAGACGCTGAAGGAAGCGCTTTCGGGCAACAGCGTGACGCGGATCTCCGGCATCCTGAACGGCACCTGCAACTACATCCTCTCCCGGATGGAGCTGGAGGGCCTGACCTTCGAGGAATGCCTGAAGGACGCGCAGCGTCTCGGCTATGCCGAGGCCGACCCGACCTTCGACGTCGAGGGCTACGACACCGCCCACAAGCTCGCCATCCTGACCAGCCTCGCCTTCGGCACGCGGATCGACGCCGAGGCGATCCATGTCGAGGGCATCTCCTCGATCACGCCGCTCGACCTGAAGATGGCCGACGAGCTCGGCTACCGGATTAAGCTGCTCGGCGTCGCCGAGCGGACGAAAACCGGCATCGAGCAGCGCGTCCACCCGACCATGGCGCCGAAATCCTCCGCCATCGCGCAGGTGATGGGCGTGCTCAACGCCGTCACCATCGACGCCGACGCGGTGCGCGAGATCACGCTGGTCGGCCCCGGCGCGGGCGGCGATCCGACGGCTTCGGCCGTCGTCGCCGACATCGCCGATGTCGCGCGCGGCACGGCCGGGCTGCCCTTCGGCGTGCCGGTCGCAAGGTTGGAAGCGGCCGCGCGCGCGCCGATGCAGCGCCATGAGGGCGGCTATTATGTCCGTCTCGCCGTCGCCGACCGGCCGGGCGCTGCGGCCGCGATCGCGACCCGGATGGCGGAAGCCGACATTTCGCTCGAAAGCATCGTCCAGCGCCGCTCGCCGGCGGCGATCGCGCGCGATCCCTCCGGCCGCTCCGGCGAACCGGTGCCGGTGGTGCTGATCACCTACGCCACCAGCGAAGGCGCGATCCGCGCCGCGCTGGAGAAGGTTTCCGCCGACGGCCATATCGCCGAACCGCCGCAAGTCATTCGCATCGAGCGCGAATAGGCCATCCGCCATCGCGCCCACAGGAGCCGCTCATGTCCGAAGACCTCCGCATTTCCCCGAACCAGATCATCGAGCGCTATCTCTCGATGGAGCTCGTGCGCGTCACCGAGCGCGCGGCGGTCTCGGCGGCGCGCCTGCGCGGCCATGGCGACGAGAAGGCGGCGGACCAGGCGGCGGTCGATGCGATGCGGCGCGAGCTCAACCGCCTGCCGATCGATGGCGAGATCGTCATCGGCGAGGGCGAGCGCGACGAGGCCCCGATGCTGTTCATCGGCGAGAAGGTCGGCACGCGCCAGGGCCCGAAGGTGCATATCGCGGTCGATCCGCTCGAGGGTACGACGCTCTGCGCCAAGGACATGCCCGGCTCGATCGCGGTGATGGCGATGGCCGAAGCGGGCAAGCTGCTCAACGCGCCCGACGTCTACATGGACAAGATCGCGATCGGCCCGGGCTATGCGCAAGGCGTGATCGACCTCGACGCCTCGCCGGCCGACAACATCAATGCGCTGGCCAGGGCCAAGGGCGTCAAGCCGCACGAGATCTCGACGCTGATCATGGACCGGCCGCGCCACGCCAAGCTGATCGAGGCCGTGCGCAAGACCGGCTGCTCGATCCGCCTGATCACCGATGGCGACGTCGCCGGCGTGATCTTCTGCACCGAACCCGACAAGACCGGGATCGACCTCTATCTCGGCATCGGCGGCGCGCCGGAAGGCGTGCTCGCGGCGGCGGCGCTGCGCTGCGTCGGCGGCCAGATGCAGGGCCGCCTGATCCTCGACACCGAGGAGAAGCGCAAGCGCGCCCACGGCATGGGCGTCACCGATCCGAACCGGAAATACGACATGTCGGAAATGGCCTCGGGCGACGTCATCGTCTGCGCCACCGGCGTCACCGATGGCGGCATGCTGTCGGGCGTCAAGTTCGGCAAGGAGGTGATCGAGACCGAGACGATCGTCTACCGCTCGATCACCGGCACGACGCGCCGCATCTTCGGCGAGCACCGCCAGTTCGAGAAGTTCAAGCTGGATTGAGGGAGAGGGCGGCGTCCCAACCCGCCAACCGGGTCGGGACGCTGCGAACGCCTTGGCCGCAGGGCCGGACGCGGGCACAAACCCGCGCGCTTGGTCTCAATTCTGGACCAGCGCGCAGCCGCCCTTCGCCAGCGGCCGGAAGGCTTCGTCTCCGGGCACGACGGAGACGATCTTGAAATAGTCCCAGGGCGCCTTCGATTCAGCCGGGCTCTTGACCTCGACCAGCCGCAGGTCATGGACCATGCGTCCGTCGATCCGCAATTTGCCGTTGGTCGCGAACATGTCGTTGACCGGCGTCGCCTTCATCTTGTCGGCCACTTTCGGGCCGTCATCGGTGCCACCGTCCTTGATCGCCTGAAGATAGTGCCGCGTCGCCGAATAGGCCCCGGCCTGCGCCATGGTCGGCATCCTGCCGTCCATGCGGGCGGCGAACTTCTTCGACCAGGCGCGTGTGGCGTCGTCGCGGTCCCAGTAGAAGCCCGACATGAAGCGCATGCCCTGCGTCTGGGCGAGGCCGAGCGTATGGATATCGCTGATGTAGATGATCAGGCCGATGATCTTCTGCTTCGGCGTCAGCCCGAATTCCGAGGCCTGCTTGATCGCGTTGATCACGTCCTGCCCGGCGCTGGCGAGCGCCACGACCTCGGCTCCCGATTGCTGCGCCCGCAGCAGTTGCGAGGCGAAGTCGACGTTCGGGAAGGGATGCCGGGCCGTGCCCAGAACCTTGCCGCCCTCGGCGACGAGGGCGTCGCTCGCCTCCTTCTCCAGCGAGATCGCGGCGGCGAAGTCGCCGGTGATGAAGAACCACGACTTTGCGCCGGCCCTGGTCACCGCTTTGCCGACGCCATGCGACATGGCGTAGGTGTCCCAGACCCAGTGAAAGCCGGTCGGCGAGCAGGATTTTCCGGTGAGATCGGCCGCGCCGCCGCCGGTGACGACGTTGATCTTCCTGCGTTCGCGGGCGATCTCCTGGACGCCGAGCGCCACCGAGGAGGCCGGCAGGTCGATGATGAAGTCGACGCCGTCGCGGTCGTACCAGCCGCGCGCGATGTTGCTGGCGACGTCGGGCTTGTTCTGTCCGTCGGCGAAGACGACCTCGATCCTGGCGTCGCCGATCTTGCCGCCGAACTCCTCGACCGCGAGCTTGACCGCCTCGATCGAACCCTGGCCGCCGATGTCCTTGTAGATGCCGGACAGGTCGGCCAGCACGCCGATCTTCACGACGTTGTCGGAGATCTGGGCCGAAGCCGCGCCTGCGGCCAGGGCCAGGATTGAGCCGATCGCAGAGGCGGCCAGCGAGCGCTTCAGACGAGGCATGATCATCTCCCCCGATGGTTTCTGGCTATCCTGGTCCTGCTTCGACGCAGGTCTCGTTCCCAATGGAGCGATCCGCATTCTCGCTCCACAGAGCGGTTTTACGGGGTGGCGCCCGGGTCTTGGACACACCGGACGCGCCCGGTGATTTCACCTGCCTGATCAGGATTTCGTATATATGAATATTTGTCAATCGAGGCGAGTCGACCGCCAAGGCGGCTTCGGGCCTCTGATGTCTGATCATCGAGCGCGTCATCCGTCATCGACGCTGGCAGACGTGGATGGTCGGGACGAGCCGGACCATGACGGGGAGGGCGCGGGGAACCCCTCTCCTGTAAGGAGAGGGGCAGGGGAGAGGTGTCGGCCGTTTGACACCTTGTCTGTGACCTCACCGCAGCGGCGGCTGGGTTTTTGCTCAACTGGTCCAGTGACCTACACCTCTCCCCTGCCCCTCTCCTTACAGGAGAGGGGTTCCCCGCGCTGTCCTTGCCTCCTTCTGCAACGAAAACTTATCCCCGCCTCCCTCAACCTCGCTTATCCTCCCTGCACCTCATCCCCGAGGGGCAGCCATCCGGAGGTATGCCGTTGGTGGGGATGGGGGCGGCGCCTGCGGGTGGAGTTACGATCCACTCCCGGGAGGCTTCGGGGCACCGCCCTGGGGACACTACGGTCCCTGTGCGAGGAGCTTCGCTATAAGGCCGGCGGTGTGAGCCAAAGGCCCGATAAGCGCGGCCCGGAGACTTAAAATCGCCGAAGCGGAGCGCCACGGGGCGTGCGGGCAGTGGCTCAATCTGCCCGCGCCGCGACCTGGCTCAATGGTCGCGGCCTATAAACACAATCGCGCCTCGCGGCGCTCCGCTGCCCCACACGATCAACCGACGCGGAAACGCGGGCGGGGCAGGCGCTTGCCTGCTCTACCCCAGCGCCTGCGCCGCCGCCCGGCCGGCGGTGCGGCCCGAAAAGATGCAGCCGCCGAGAAACGTGCCTTCCAGCGAGCGATAGCCATGCATCCCGCCGCCGCCGAAGCCGGCCGCCTCGCCGGCGGCGTAGAGCCCCGGAACGGCCTCGCCGGCGGCGTCGAGCACGCGGGTGGAAAGGTCGGTCTCCAGCCCGCCGAGCGATTTCCGGGTCAGGATGTGGAGCCGGACCGCGATCAGCGGGCCATGGGCAGGGTCGAGGATGCGGTGCGGCTTCGCCGTGCGGATCAGGCGGTCGCCGAGATAGGCGCGCGCGCCCCGGATCGCCGTCATCTGCAGGTCCTTGCCGAACGGGTTGTCGATCTCGCGGTCGCGTGCCTCGATCTCCCGGCGCAGCGAGGTCTCGTCGAGCAACGCCTCGCCGGCGAGCGCGTTCATCCGGGCGACCAGCGCCGGCAGGTCGGGCTCGACGATGAAGTCCTCGCCCCTGTCCATGAAGGCCTGCACGGGCGCGGGCACGCCGGCGGTGGCGCGTTGCAGCACTTGCCGCCAGCTCTTGGCCGTCAGATCGGGGTTCTGCTCGGAGCCCGAAAGCGCGAACTCCCTGGCGATGATGCTGCGGTTCAGCACGAACCAGGAATGGTCGAAGCCGGTGGTCCTGAGGTGCGCGAGCGTGCCGAGCGTGTCGAAGCCGGGATAAAGCGGCGCGGGCAACCGCCGGCCGCGCGCGTCGAACCAGAGCGAGGACGGTCCGGGCAGGATGCGGATGGCGTGGCGCGGCCAGATCGGGGCAAAGTTTTCGATGCCCTCGACATAGTGCCACATCCGGTCGCCATTGATCAGCCGGCCGCCGGCGGCCGCAGCGACGCCAAGCATCGCCCCGTCGACATGGGCCGGCACGCCCGACAGCATCTTCGTTGGCGGTGCGCCCAGCCGGTCCGGCCAGTTGCGCCGGACGAGGTCGTGATTGCCGCCGATGCCGCCCGAGGTCACGATCACCGCCTGCGCCCTGAGCGCGAAGGAGGCGGTCGCGCGCCGCGAACTGGGCTCGCCGCGGGCGGTGGCGCTGGGTTCGAGAACCTCGCCCTCGACGCCGTCGATCGCGCCGGCGCTGCGCGTGAGACCGGTGACGCGGTGGCGGAAACGGATCTCCAGACGCCCGCTGGCGCGCGCCTCGGCGGCGCGGCGCAGGAAGGGCTCGAGCACGCCGGGGCCCGTGCCCCAGGTGACATGGAAGCGCGGCACGCTGTTGCCGTGGCCGGTGGCGTGGTAGCCGCCGCGCTCGGCCCAGCCGACGACCGGGAACCAGCGCATCCCTTGAGCATGCAGCCAGGCGCGCTTCTCGTTCGCCGCGAAATCGAGATAGGCCTGCGCCCAGGCGCGCGGCCAATGGTCTTCCGCGCGGTCGAAGCCGGCGGCGCCGAGCCAGTCCTGTTCCGCCAGCGCGCGCGAATCGCGGATGCGCAGACGGCGCTGTTCGGGCGTGTCGATCAGGAACAGCCCGCCGAAGGCCCAGAACGCCTGTCCGCCGAGCGAGGCCTCGGGCTCCTGGTCGAGGAGGAGGACCTTTCGGCCGGCGTCGGTCAGCTCGCAGGCTGCGACGAGGCCGGCGAGGCCTGCGCCGACGATGACGACATCCGCTGTTTCGGGCATGCCGCCCACCTCTGTTGGTTTAGACCTGAACGATCCGCACTATGACGTGGATGGGGAGAGCCGCAAGGGCCGGCGCGGTTGACGAATGGACGGGGCTGCGCGAACCCGGTGGCTGTGATCACGCATCCGTCGTCCCGCCCATTTCTTGGCGTCACCCGCTCGGTTCTCGGCCGCCCCTGGCGCGACCGGCTCGACGCCGCGGGGCTCGGCCGCGCCGAGGCGCTGTCACAGCTCGAGGGCGTTCCCGATATCCTCGCCCGCCTGCTCGCGGGCCGCGGCGTCGAGGCCAGCGAGGCGGCGGGTTTCCTCGCGCCGAAGCTGCGCGACCTGCTGCCCGACCCGTCGGTGCTGATCGGCATGGATGCCGCCGCCTCGCGGCTGGCGCGGGCGGCGATGGCGGGAGAGCAGGTCGCGATCTTCGGCGATTACGACGTCGACGGGGCCTGTTCGGCGGCGCTGCTGGCGGGCTTTCTGGCGCAGGCCGGCGCGCGTCCGCGCATCCATATCCCGGACCGGCTGATCGAGGGTTATGGCCCCAACGCCGAGGCGATCGCGATGCTCGCAGGCGAGTGCGCGAGCCTGCTCGTCACCGTCGATTGCGGCACGACCAGCCACGAGCCGCTGGCGCAGGCGCGCAGGCTGGGGCTCGACGTCGTGGTGCTCGACCATCACCAGGCGCCCGAGCGGCTGCCGGATGTCGAGAGCCTGGTCAACCCCAACCGCCAGGACGACCTCTCGGGCCTGGGTCATCTCTGCGCCGCCGGCGTCGTCTTCCTGACGCTGGTTGCGACCAGCCGGGAACTGCGCCGGCAGGGGTTCTGGGCCAGCCGGGGCGGCGAGCCGGACCTGCTTGCGGCGCTCGATCTGGTCGGGCTCGCGACCGTCGCCGACGTGGTGCCGCTGCGCGGGCTGAACCGCGCCTTCGTGCGGCAGGGGCTCGGCATCCTGCGCGGGCGCGCCCGGCCGGGGCTGGCTGCGCTGATGGACGTGGCCGGGCTCGACGGGCCGGTCCAGCCCTGGCATCTCGGCTTCCTGCTCGGGCCGCGCATCAATGCCGGCGGGCGGATCGGCGATGCCGGCCTCGGCGCGCGCCTGCTCCTGACCGCCGACGAGATCGAGGCGCGCGCGATCGCGGCAGAACTCAACCGCCTCAACCAGGAGCGCCAGGAGATCGAGCGCCAGGCCGTGCTGGAGGCGATCGCCGGGGCCGACCATGCCCTGACGCGCGCGCCCGACCTGCCGGTGCTGCTGGCCGGCTCGCCCGACTGGCATCCCGGCATCGTCGGCCTCGTCGCGGCGCGGCTGAAGGAGCGTTTCGGCCGGCCGGCCTTCGCGCTGGCGCTGAACGGGGAGGGCGGCGCGACGGGGTCGGGCCGCTCGATCGCCGGCGTCGATCTCGGCCGGGCGGTGCGCGAGGCGGTCGAGGCCGGCCTCGCCGTCAAGGGCGGCGGCCATGCCATGGCGGCCGGCGTGACACTGGCGGCGGGGCAGGCGGCGAGTTTTCACGCCTTCCTGTGCGACAGTCTCGCTTCGCAGGTCGCGGCGCTCGACGAGGCCGAGGCCCTGCTGGTCGATGCGGCGCTGAGCGCCGGAGCGGCGAATCCGCGGCTTCTCCATGAGATCGACAAGGCCGGTCCCTTCGGCGCGGGCGCGCCGGAACCCGTCTTCGTGTTTCCCTCGCACCGCCTGGTCGAGGCGGCCGAGATCGGCAGCGGCGGGCATGTTCGCGTCAAGCTCAGGAGCGGCGACGGGGCGACGATCGGCGGCGTCGCCTTTCGCGTCGCGCAGGAGCCGCTGGGGCGGGCGCTGCTGGGCGCGCGCGGCGACAGCATCCATCTCGCCGCGACGCTGACGCTCAACCGCTGGGGCGGAAACGAGCGGGCGGAACTGCGGGTGCTCGACATGGCGGCCGCGACGTGAGCGCCGAAGCGCATGGTTGCGCACAGCTCGCGGCAAACTGGCGCTTGCGGAGCGCAGCCCCTGACACTATACCTCGCCCCGCTTCGCCGGAGACCGCCAGCGGTCGGAAAAGCATGCGACCTTCGTCTATCGGTTAGGACACCAGCCTTTCACGCTGGGGAGACGGGTTCGACTCCCGTAGGTCGCGCCACTCATATGGCCAGGTCATCTCTCTCGGCGGAGCTCCCGAGCTGCCCTTCAGGCGAGCAGACCGGTTCGCCGACCGAGCTTGAGCGTGACCGTCGCGCCCAGCAGCAGGGCCAACCCGAAAACCCAGCCCGAGACGGCTCCGGCCGAGATGCCCGACAGCAGCGTTCCGATCGTGCATCCAAGCCCGACCACCGTGCCCCAGCCGAGCAGCGCGCCGCCGGCGAGACCGCGCAGGACATGGCCGGCGCCGGGCCGGCGCGGTTTGAACTCGTCGGCTGCCAGCGCCGAGGCGAAGGCTGCGAGCACGATGCCGCCGATGAACAGGCCGTTCTGCGTCAGCAGCGCGTCGCGGATGATGGTGGCGCAGCCGCGAAAGCTGTCGAGACCTTCGAGTCGCGACGGCAGCCACTCGAACGCCGTCGCGAGCTGGCGCGAGCGGGAGCCGAGCTCGGCGGTGACACCGAGCGGCGACAGCCTGAGATAGGCGGCGACGCCGATCAGGCCGACGAAGAGCCCGCCGAGCCAGGCCGGCCAACGCTGCGTGAAGATGGCGGCCAAAGGGTCGACGGCGCCTGCTTCCCGTCGTGTCGAAGCCCGTCGCCCGGCCTTCGCGAGCAGCCAGGCGATGCCCGCCAGCAGCGCGAGGCTGGCCAGCAGCGCGCCGCCATAACCGAGATGGCGCGGCAGCCACAGAACGGGCGCGCCGGCGATGCTCCAGAGGTAGAGATCGTTCCAGCTCAGGAAACCGAGGATGAAACCGCCGAGAGCCCCGACGAGCGCGAAGGGCGAGGTCGGCGAGCCTTCGCCCAGCCGGTAGAGATGGGCGCTGATGCAGGAGCCGGAGATCGCCATGCCGGCTCCAAACGCGAGCCCGGCCAGAGCCAGCGCCGGGCTGAGAGGCCCGATATGGGCGGTCGGGGGCAGCCGCGTGCCGGAGGGGTCCGGCAGCCACGCGCCATAGATCAGCGTGTAGCCGACGAGCCCGACCGCGAGAGCGACGAGGATGCCGAACAGGCCGCGCGGATCGCGCCGGTCGAGCCAGTGGGTCCAGATGCAGAAGAAGCAGAAGCGCGCGCGTTGCAGCACGACGCCGAAGGCTGATCCCAGGATCAGCGAGAGCTGGAGCTGCGTCGCCGGCTCGCCATGGACGCCGACGAGATGGATCGCGACCACAAGCCCGAGCGCCACCGCGACGGCGATGCCGACACGCAGGGATGGCAGCACGAACGATCTGGCCGCCGCATCGGACAGACCCGATGCGGCGGCGGTCTCGCGCGCCCGATGATAATCGAGCGCGCCGCTATCGTCGGACATGCTCATGCCTCGGATCGGGCGAGTTACTTGCCGCCCCAGACCGTGCCGGCGGGGTTGCTGATCGGCAGCCCGACGACATTGCCGTATTCGGTCCAGGAGCCGTCATAGTTGGCGACCTGGTAGCCGAGGATGCGCGACAGGACGAACCAACTGTGGCTCGAGCGCTCGCCGATGCGGCAGGTGGTGATGACGGGCTTCGAACCGTCGACGCCGGCCTCGGCATAAAGCTTCTTCAGCTCCTCGACAGGTTTGATCGTGCCATCGGCCTGATTGACCGCGCGCGCCCAGGGCACGTTGACCGAGCCGGGGATGTGGCCGGCGCGCAGCGCCAGTTCCTGGAAGCCGGCCGGGGCGATGATCTTGCCCGAAAACTCGTCGACCGAGCGGATGTCGAGGATGCGCGCGTCGGTCTTCTTCTCGACCACGCCGACGACGTCGGCGAGACGGGCGCGCAGCTTGCGGTTGGGCTCGGCCACCGTGAAGGTCGAGGCCTTGGCCGCGACCGGGTTGGTCGAGACCGGGCGCTTCTCGGCCTCCCATTTCCTTCGGCCGCCATCGAGCAGCTTCACGTTGTCGCGCAGGCCGTAGATGTCGAACACCCAGGCGCCCCAGGCGGCGAACCAGTTGTTGCTGTCGCCGTAGAGGACGACCGTGACGTCCTTGTCGATGCCGAGCTTGCGGGCCAGCGCCTGGAACTTCTCCGGCTTGGCGATGTCGCGCTCGACGGTGTCGACCAGATCGGTATGCCACACGATGTTCTGCGCGCCGGGGATGTGCCCGCGCTCGAACAGGCCGGGCTCGACGCTGACCTCGACGACCCGCAGCCTGGGATTGTCGAGGTTCTTCTCCAGCCAGTCAGTGGTGACCAGCGCGTCGGATTGGGCGAGGGCCGCGCCGCCGGCGAGGGCGGTGACGGCCAGCGCGGCGAGCAAGCGCCGCAGGGCGGTGATGATGGACATGGGCGGTCGATCTCCTGATCCGCGAGGCGCTCTCAGCCGGTCTGGCGAGCCCGTGCCGGGCATGACGTTGGGACAGCCATGATTTCGCCATCTCGCGCGCACGGGAAGCCGGACAGGATTTTTTTGTTGAGGCGCTTTTTGGAAGAATGCAGTCGCAGGATCGGGATTCCGGAGAAGGTCTGAGCTGTCAGGGCTTTTGCGGGGCCCGGCCTCCGGGTTCGGCTCGCTCCGGTGACGGGCTCTCCCGCCGCGTCATCGCACGAACATCGCCATGAAGCGGCGGTCGATCCAGTCCTTCCAACGCCAGACGAACGCGCCTTCCGCCGCGAACCACGACCGGCGACCGGCGATGGCCGCGCCATCGCCGGTCGACAGGATGACGAGGTAATGGCGTTGCGCCTTGTGCGCGGCCAGCGGCCGGCCCCGGGCGCGGGCGCGCAGGTTGCGCGCCAGAATCGAACCCTGCCTGACGGCGAAGACCCCGGCCTTGGGGCGCGGGTCATGCGTCACCGTCGCGCAGTCGCCGACTGCGAAGACGGCGTCGTCATCCTCCGATTGCAATGTCGCACGCGTCCGGACCGAACCGTCCTCCGCCAGCCAGCGGCAGCTCGGCGCCGGCGAGCCAGTCCGGCGCGCGGGCGGCGGTGGAAAACAGCGTGGCGTCGACGGCGAGCCTGCGCCCGTCGGCGGCGGTCAGGTTGGTCTCGTCGAGCCCGACCGCCTCGAATTCGGTGAGCACCGCGATCGACCGGCGTTCGAGCGCGGCTCTCACGCGGCGGCGGACGCCGTCGTTCAGGGTGGCGACGAGCGGCCCGGCGCCGACCAGCGTGATCGCGAAGCTGCCTGGCGCAGTTCCGGCCTGCCTCGCGATCGCGTCGAGCCGCGTCCGCAGCGCAAACGCGATCTCGACGCCGGCCGCGCCGCCGCCGACGATGGCGAAGCGGCGCGGCCCGTCGGGCTGCGCGGCCCGCGCCAGCAATGCGTGGAGCCGGTCGAGGAAGGAGCTGATCGGCTTGACGGCGACGCCGTGCTCGTCCGCGCCCGCGATGCCCGAAAGATCATGCGTGATGCCGAGATTGAGCGAAAGCGTGTCATAAGCCAGCGACGGACGGTCTTGCAGCAGGAGCTGCCTGCCGGCACGGTCGAGCCCGGTCGCGGCGGCGTGTAGCAGCCGCGTGCCCGTCGTCCGCGCCAGCCGGGCGAGGTCGATATGCATCTCGTCATGGCTGTAGAAGCCGGCGACATGGCCGGGCAGCATGCCGGAATAGGGCGTCGTCAGCCGGTCGGTGACCAGCGTCAGCCTGATTCCGGGCTCCGGCTCCATCCCGAAGGCTGTCATCACCTGGACATGGGTGTGCCCGCCGCCGACGAGGACGATGTCGTGACGGATCGCGGCGGTCCTCATCAGGCGGAGGGCTCCGCCGCGGCGTCGCGCAGTGCGTCGATATGGAGCGAGGCGGCCTTGAGGGCCTTGCTCTCGATGGCGCGGTAATGGGCGACGACCTCGCGTCCCACCGGCGTCAGATGCGCGCCGCCGCCTCTGGCGCCGCCGGTCGAGGCCTCGACCAGGGGGCCTCGGAACATCCGGTTGAGGTCGTCGACGAGCAGCCAGGCGCGACGATAGGACATCTTCATGGCGCGGCCGGCTGCCGAGATCGAGCCGGTCTCCTCGATCGCCTCGAGCAGGTCGATCTTGCCCGGCCCCAACCGCCCGACCGGCGCGAGGTCCACCCTGACGCTGATCATGACGGCGGGTTTTCGCCGGGCGGGTTCAGGCATGGCGGCGTCCCCTGCGCGTTCCGTCATCCTATCGGTCTCCCGGGCTGGAACCAGCCATCGTCATGGCGCATCGATCGAGACGCTCTTGATCACGGCATGCACGGCGCTGCCGGGCGCCAGCCCCAGGGCATCGACGGATTTGGCGGTCAGGCGGGCGAGCAGGTTTTCGCCGCCGCAGGCGATCAGCAGCTCGACCGCGCCGCCGGGGCGGCGCTCGCCGATCGCGGCGACCGTGCCCGGCAGGATGTTCAGCGCGCTCACGCCGGCGGGTGGGGCGAGGCTGATCAGCACGTCGCTCGCCAGGATGCGGACCCGGACCCGGGCGCCGGCGGGCAGCGCGCTGCGCCCGATCTGGAGGACGCCGGCGCGGGTTTCCAGGGTGGTCAGGTCGTATCGCTCGTCATGTCCGACGATGCACGCCTCGAAGATCGAGCCGGCCTCTGTCGCGGCGGAGAAGCCGGCGAGATCGAGTCTGGACATCACCTGCGCGGTCGGGCCGCAGGCGGTGACGCGGCCCTGGTCGACGGTGACCAGCGTCGTCGCCAGCCGCGCGACCTCCGCCACCGAATGCGAGACATAGACGATCGGCACGCCGACCTCGTCGCGCAGGCGCTCGATATAGGGCAGGATCTCGGCCTTGCGCGCCTCGTCCAGCGAGGCCAGCGGCTCGTCCATCAGCAGCAGGCGCGGCCTTGCGAGCAAGGCCCGGCCGATCGCGACGCGCTGCTTCTCGCCGCCCGAGAGGCCGCCCGGCCGGCGCTCGAGCAGATGGCCGATGCCGAGCAGCGCGAGGACGCCGGCCAACTCGCTGCCGGAGGCGGCCTCGCGCGGCGAGAACCAGCGGCCGAAGAGCAGGTTCTGGCGCACGGTCAGATGCGGGAAGAGCCGCGCCTCCTGGAAGACGTAGCCGATGCGGCGCCTGTGCTTGGGCACGTCGACGCCGCGGCCGGTATCGACCAGCACGTGCCCGTCGACGACGACGCGGCCCTGCTGCGGCCTGATCAGCCCGCCGATGATGTTGACGAGCGAGGTCTTGCCGGAGCCAGAACGACCGAACAGGGCCGTCAGCCGGCCGTCCGAGCCGAAATCCGCGTGGAGGTCGAACTGGCCGAGCCGATGCCGGATCGCGATCTCGATGACGGGGCTCATTCGACGGCGATCCGCCGTCCGACCAGCCGCGCCATCCACTCCGAGACGAACAGGGCGGCGACGGAGATCGCGATCGAGATCAAAGTGAGCCGCATCGCGCCTGCATCGCCGGTCGGGATCTGCGTGAAGGTGTAGATCGCCGAGGGCAGGGTCTGGGTTTCGCCGGGGATGTTGGAGACGAAGGTGATGGTGGCCCCGAACTCGCCCATCGCCTTGGCGAAGCACAGGATCATGCCGGCGAGGATGCCGGGCAGGCAGAGCGGCAGCGTCACCACGAGGAAGACCTGGAACGGGTTTGCGCCGAGCGTGCCGGCCGCATCCTCGAGCTTGCGGTCGACGGCCTCGATCGAGAGCCGGATCGCGCGCACCATCAGCGGGAAGCCCATCACCGCGCAGGCCAGCACCGCGCCGGTCCAGCGGAAGGAGAGCACGATGCCGAACCAGTCGTGGAGGAGCTGGCCGATGGGTCCGCGCCGGCCGAACCAGATCAGCAGCAGATAGCCGGTGACGACGGGCGGCAGGATCAGCGGCAGATGCACGACCGCGTCGAGCGCCGACTTGCCCCAGAAATTCCGGCGCGCCAGCAGCCAGGCGATGGCGACGCCGAAAGGCAGGCTCGCCAGCATCGCCGTGGTCGCGACGATCAGGCTCAGCCTGACCGCCGTCCACTCTTCGGGAGAGAGCCAGTCGCTCAACTGGCCAGACACCTAGGACGCATTGGCCGGTCGGTTCAGCACCGTGAAGCCCTGCTTCTCGAAGGCGGCCCTCGGGCCCGCACCGCGCAGATAGCTCAGGAAGCCCTGCGCGTCCGGGTTGGCCGAGTCCTTCGTCACCGCCACGGGATAGAGGATCGGCGGATGCGAATCCTCCGGGAAGGTGGCCACCACCTTGACCTTGGGATCGGCGGCCGCATCCGTGGTGTAGACGATGCCGAGCGGGGCCTCGCCGCGCGAGACCAGAAGCAACGCGGCGCGGACATTGTCGGCCTGCGCCACCTTGTCCTTGACCTTGTCCCAGCCGCCGAGCTTTTCCAGCGCCGCCTTGCCGTATTTGCCGGCCGGAACGGAATCGACATTGCCCATGGCGAGCCGGCCCTGGCCGAGCGCGGCCGAGAGATCGACGCCGGGCGCCAGCGTCGCGGTCGCCGTCGAATCCGACGGCGCGATCAGCGCGATCCGGTTCGCCAGCAGCGTGACGCGGGTCTCCGGCCGGATCAGTCCCTTGCCCGCCGCATAGTCCATCCAGTCGAGATCGGCCGAGAGGAAGAGGTCGGCAGGGGCGCCCTGTTCGAGCTGCCTGGCAAGCGCGTTGCTCGCCGCATAGGAGATTTTGGGCGCCGGCTTGCCGGTTTCCCTGACCCAGGCGGCGGCGGTTTCGTCGAGCGCGTTCTTCAGGCTGGCGGCGGCGAAGATCACGAGGTCCTTCGGCTGCGCTTGGGCCGGAGCCGCCAAGGGCGCGAGAGCGGCGAGGCATGCGGCCGCGAGGCCCAGCACATGGCGGCGGCTGATCATCGCTTTCGTCCTCGTCGGGTTGCTGCGTTCACTCTGGTTGGATATAGCCAACCGAGCCTCAGGTCGAGGGCTTACCGAAAGGCGACTGGACGGGGAGGCGGTCTCCCCGGGGCCGATCCGGCCATCGCGACCATCAACCGGAGACACCGCCGTGAAGATCAGCGCCCGCAACCAGCTCAAGGGGAAGATCGTCGAGATCGCCAAGGGCGCGACGACCGCCCATGTCCGGCTCGATGTCGGCGGTACGATCGTGACCTCGGCCATCACCAATGCCGCCGTTGAGGACCTCAGGCTCGCGGTCGGCCAGCAGGCCTATGCCGTCGTCAAAGCCTCCGACGTGATGATCGCGATCGACTGAGGCCGGCTTCGACCGGGTCGGGCGCCACCGACGCGCGCTGCCAGCCGAGGCTATATTTGATTGAACATAGCGTGAGGTTGGCGCAAACGGCCTCCCGGGACGCCGGAGCGGTTTTTCGTCAGTCGAGCCGGCCCCGCTTCACGAAGGCGCCGCCTTTCATGATGATCGGCATGTGGCGGCCCTGACGGGTCAGCAGCGCGAGGTCCTTCAGCGGATCTCCGTCGACCACGATCAGATCGGCATGGGCGTCCGGCGCGACCACGCCGACCTTGCCTTCAAGCCCGAGCAGCTTCGCCGCGACATGGGTCGCCGAGGCGATCACCTCATGGGCGGGCAGGGCGCGACCGCGGATGACGAACTCCTCCGACTGGTATTTGTGCATTTCGCCGAGCAGATCGCTGCCATAGGCCATGGCGAGCCCGGCCTTCTTCATGATCGAAAGCGAGTCCATGCCGGTCGCGCGCACGACATCGACCTTGGCGACCGAATCCGGCGGGAAGCCGAGCTTTGGGCCATCGCTGACGAGTTTGTCGTAGGTCACCAGCGTCGGCACCGCGACAGCCCCCTTCGAGGCGGCGAACCGGGCGGTTTCGGCCTCGATCAGGTTGCAGTGCTCGAGCGAATGCACGCCGGCCTCGACGCAGCGGCGGATGGCGTCGTCGGTGTAGACATGGGCGGAGACGTAAGTTCCCGCCATCTTCGCCTCCTCGACGATCGCCTCGAGCTCACTCACGGAGAAGCCGAGAAAATGGATCGGGTCCGTCGGCGAGGCGCAGCCGCCATTGGCCATGATCTTGATGAAGTCGGCGCCGCCTTTGATCTCCTCGCGCGCGGCGCGGCGAACCTCCGCCTCGCCGTCGCAGATGCGACCGAGCGCGCCGAGCCGATGGCGGTCGGTGACCGCGGCGCGGTCATCGTAGCGGCCGCGGAAATCGGCGTGGCCGCCGGTCTGGCTCAGGGCCTTGCCGGAGATGACGAGGCGCGGTGTCGGGAAATGGCCTTCCTCCGTCGCCTGCTTCAGGCCGAAATCGGCGCCGCCGACGTCGCGCACCGTGGTGAAGCCGCGCAGCAGCATCTCGCGCATGATGACCAGCGAGCGCACGGCGACCAGCGAGTCGGGGAGGGCGGCGTTCCGGCCGAGATCGGCGAGGCCGGCGACGACATGGACATGGGCGTCGATCAGACCCGGCATCAGCGTGCGGCCCTTGAGATCGACCACTTTGGCCTTGGCCGAAGCAACGCTCTTGCCGACCTCGCGGATCGTGTCGCCTTCGACGAGGACGCTGACGGGCGCGGCCGGCTCGGGCGCGGTGCCGTCGACGATGCGGGCATTGCTGAAGAGGGTGGAAGCCACGGTCTTGTCTCCGGTCTGCTGGACGTTGGCAACTTCAAATCTGAAACACGCGGTCATCCCGGGCGTAGGCAAGCGAAGACCCGGGATCCATGCCTGAACCTATCAAATCAGCGTTCCGGCATGGATCCCGGGTCTCCCTTCGGTCGCCCGGGATGACGGCGCGCTTCTAGCGGGGCAGAGCGGGATCGTTCAGACAGCGCGTGCGGCTGCCCGCGCCGCGAGGAATCCCGGCACGATCATCGGCGCGAGGCGCTCGATGGGTGCGACATGCTCCTCGCGATAGAAGCCCTCGGGCGCGAGCAGGTTGATGGTGCCGATGACCTTGCCGTCGTAGAGCGCCGGCACGTTGATGACCGATCCCAGCCCCATGCTCTCGATCAGCTCGTGGTCGAAGAAGGCCCAGCGGATCGCCGCCTTGTCCTTGCCGAGATAGGACTGCCTGCCCTCCATGACGTGCTTGCCCCACGGCGTGGGGCCCATCGGCTTGCGGCCGGAGACGGGGTATTCGGCCGGCCGGTTGGAATAGATCCGCGCCACCTCCGCGCCGTCGACATAGAGCAGGGTGAACAGCTCGTGGCCGACGAGCCGTTTGCTGATCGCGTCGAACGCCTTGAAGACGGCGTCGGGCTGGCCCGGCTTCCCGAGCAGGGCCGCGAGGGTGGCGAGATCGTCTGACATGCTTGGCTCTTTTCGAGGTTCAGGCGGTGGGCGAGGCAGGAGCTTTCGGAATCTGTTCCGGCAGGATGCCCTGCGGCTTGAGATGCAGCACGAGGATGAGCGCAAGGCCGATCATCATCTCGCGCATGGCCGCGACCTGGACCGGCTGGAGGCCCGGCAGCCATTCGGTGGCGAAGCGCGTCGCCTCGAGGAAGATCACCACGACGTAGGCTCCGATGACGGCTCCGCTCGGCCGGCCGACGCCGCCGGCGGTGACGGCGAGGAAGATGTAGATCGTGATCAGCGGCTGGAAATGATCGGGCGAGACATAGGACTGGAAATGCGCATAGAGCGCGCCGGCCAGCGCCGCGATCGCGGCCGAGAGCGCGAAGGCCTGGAGCTTGAAGCGCAGCACCGCCTTGCCGGCGAAGGCGGCGAGTTGCTGGTCCTCGCGCACCGCCTTCATGGCGCGGCCATAGGGGGAGAGGTCGATCCTTCGCAGCAAGGCCCAGACCAAGAGCACGACCAGCGTGACGAGGCCGAGATAAAACAGCGAGAAGCCGAACAGGCCGAGCTCTGCCTTGAGCGGCGCCCTGATGCCGGAGATGCCGTCCGAGCCCCTGGTCAGCCAGCGCTCGTTCAGCGCGACGAGGCGGATCACCTCGGCGAAGCCCAGCGTCACGATGGCAAGATAGTCGTCGCGCAGGCGCAGGGTGGCGAAGGTGACGACGAGGCCGACGGTCGCGCCGACGACGAGCGCCGCGCCCCAGCCGAGCAACACCGGCGCGCCCGCTCCCGTGGCGATCGCGGAGGCATAAGCGCCGACCGCGAAGAAGCCGGCGAGGCCGAGATTGACCAGCCCGACGCCGCCCCAGATCAGGTTCAGGCTGAGCGCCAGCAGGGCATAGATGCCGCACAGCGTCAGGGTGAAGACCAGATAGGACAGCATCAGGCGGCCCTCTCGCCGAGAATGCCGCGCGGGCGGAAGGTCAGCATCAGCAGGATCGCGACGAAGCCGACGCCGGTCCGGTAGGTCGCGGGCGCGACGATCAGCGCCAGCTCCTCGGCGACGCCGAGCGCCAATGCGCCGACGACGGCGCCGGGAATCGAGCCGAGCCCGCCGAGCACGGCGGCGGCGAAGACCGAAAGCAGCACGCGGTAGCCGGTCAGCGGGTCGATCGAGGTGTCGAGGCCGATCAGGACGCCGCCGACGCCGGTCAGCCCCGCGCCGAGGAAGACGGTGACGATGGCGATCCTGGCCGGGTCGATGCCCTTCAGGCGGGCGAGGTCGGGATTGTCTGCGACGGCGCGCATCGCCTTGCCGAAGCGGGTGTAGCGCAGGAAGGCGAACATCGCCGCCATGATGACGACGGCGAGCGCCAGGCTCTGCAATTGCTGCGGGCCGATGCGCAGGTCGCCGAAGCGCCAGTCGCGCAGCAGCGGCAGGTCGTAGCCCCTGAGATCGTTGCCGAAGACGAAGCGGACGATGTTCTCCAGCACGAGATTGAGCGCGATCGAGGCGATGGCGACGGTGAGCGCGCCCTTGTCGCGCAGGCGCTTCAGCGAGGTCTCCTCTGCGAGCACGCCGACCAGCCCGGTGACGAGAAAGGCGATGGCGAGCGCCGGAACGACCGGCAACCCGAGCCGCGCATTCGCCCACCAGGCCGCGAACGCCCCGATGGTCGCATAGGCGGCGATGGCGAAGTTGGGGTAGCGCAGCACGGCGAAGATCGCCGAGAAGCCGATGGCCGGGACGGCGATCAGCGCCCCGGTCATCAGCCCGTTGATGAGGGCCTGGAGGATGAGGGTCATCGTTGTTTGCTCTCGACGAAATCCGTCACGATCAGCCTTGCCGCCCTGTTGGAAAGTTGCCGTTCAAAACCAGCCGCCGGCGTCATCCCGGGCGCAGCGAAGCGCAGACCCGGGATCCATGCCTCAAGGTTTCCGATCAGCGTTCCGGCATGGATCCCGGGTCTCCCTTCGGTCGCCCGGGATGACGGTGCGCTTTTCGTCGAAGTGTTTGCGATCAACGTGCTAGGCGATCTTCACCAGTGCAATCTTGCCGGCCTGGACCTGCTCGTAGCGGAATTTCGAGTCGCTGATGTCGCCGATATCGGTGAAGTCGCACGGGCCGCTGGCGCCGTCATAGTCGACCGGCTGCTTGGCGGCGATCGCCTTCAGCCCGTCCAGCGCATTGTCGATCTTGGCGCCGCCCGCCGCCTGGCTGACCTTGCGGATGTTGTCCTTGATCGCGCTCCCCGAGGCCTCGCCCGCGATCGCGATCGCCATCAGCACGAGGTTGATGTGGTCGTAGATTTGCGTCGTGTAAGGGTCGGGCGAGGACACGCCGATGAGCTTGACCAGTTTCTCATAGGCTTTCGAGCCTTCGGCCGGTGAGGGCGAGATCGTGAAGGTCTTGTCGACCACCTCGGCCGGGACGCTCTCGACCAGCTTCTGGTTGACCGAATAGCCGAAGGCGACCTTCAGTCCCTTGAAATCGGCGCGGTAAAGATCCTTCAGCATCACGGCGGTGTCGGGGGTGTAGCCGCCGAAGACGATGGCGTCGGGCTTGAAGCGCAAAACCTCGTCGATCTCGGTGCGATAGGCCGGCTTCTTGTCATCGTAGATCAGCGAGGAGGCGTCGCCGCCGCCGGCCTTCATGGCGAGCGTGATGTTGTCGATCTGGCTCTTGGCGAAGGGCGTCTGCGGCGAGACGATGAAGGCGCGTTTGGCGCCCTGGGAGAGAATGAACTCGCCGAACTTCTTGCCCTGCAGCGCCGTGATCGGCTGGGTGCGGATCAGGAAGCCCTGATGCGGCAGCGCCGTGATCGAATCCGCGCCCGAGACGGTGCAGAGGAAGGTCTTCGATTCCCAGCAGAGCGGGGCGACGGCCGTCGTCACCGAGGAGGCCCAGGTGCCGAGGATCGCCGAGACCTTGTCGACGTCGATCAGCTTGCGCGCGGCGCGCACGCCGGCCTCCGGATTGGTCTGGTCGTCTTCGGAGACGAGCTCGATCTTGCGGCCGAGCACGCCGCCCGCCGCATTGACCTCGTCGATCACGGCTTTCACCGCCTTGACCATGACCGGGCCATAGGGCCCGCCGGAGCCGGTCAGCGGCGTCAGCGTGCCAATCCTGATCGGAGCGCCCTGCGCCAGCGCGAGGCGCGGAAAGGCTGCGGAGCCGGCGAGAGCGGCGGCCGAAGCGAGGAGGCTGCGGCGATCGGTCAAAAACTGCGTCATGGTCATCCCCTTTTGCTTGTGGTTGGCGTGGTCGGCGTTCTGGTCAGCCGCCGAGGAAGAGTCGGCGGATCTCCGGGTCGGCGGCAAGCGCGGGGCCCGGCCCCTCGCGGCTGTTGGCGCCTGCGACGAGAACATAGCCCCGCGTCGAGATTTCGAGCGCTTCCAGCGCGTGCTGCTCGACCATCAGGATCGGCAGGCCGCCCCGGTTCAGCGCCACGATCGCCGCGAACAGCTCCTCTGCGGCCTTGGGCGACAGGCCGGCGGTCGGCTCGTCGAGCAGGAGCAAAGCGGGGGCGTTCATCAGCCCCATCGCCATGGCGAGGATCTGGCGCTGGCCGCCGGACAGCGTGCGGGCGAGCGCGCGGCGCTTGCTCGCCAGCATCGGATAGCGGGTGTAGAGCTCGTCGCTGCGCTCGCGCACCTTCGCCGGCTCCTGGAAACCGCTGATCTCGAGGTTTTCCGCCACCGTCATCGCGCCGAAGACGTTGCGCTCCTGCGGCACGAAGCCGATGCCGTGCCTCGCCCGGCCGAGCGCGCCCTCGCGGGTGACGTCTTCGCCCTTCAGCACGATCGCGCCCTCGCGAGCGGCGACCAGCCCGGCGATCGTCTTGAGCAGTGTCGATTTTCCGGCGCCGTTGGGCCCGATGATCGAGACGATCTCGCCCGGCTCGACACGCAGCGAGGCCCCTTTGAGAATCCGTTCGGCCGCGCCATAGCCGGCGACGACGCCATCGACCGCAAGCAGGCCGCCGCTCAATGCCGCCTCCCGAGATAGGCTTCCTGGACGCGGGCGTCGGCGGCGACCTCCGCGAAGCTTCCTTGCGTCAGCACCTTGCCCTCGGCCATGACGATGACCGGCTCGCAGAGCCGTCTGATCAGCGCCATGTCGTGTTCGATCAGGCAGATCGTCAGCCCGTCGCGGTTCAACGCCGTGAGATGGCCGGCGATCTCGTCGGCCAGCGTCGGGTTGACGCCGGCCATCGGCTCGTCGAGCAGCATGATCCGCGGCTCGGCCATCAGGGCGCGGCCGATCTCGACCAGCTTCTTCTGACCGCCCGACAGCGCGGTCACGGGATTGTCCATGAGATGGTCGAGCCGCAGCCGTCTCGCGATGCCGAAGGCGCGCTCGGCCAGTTGCGCCTCGCGCTCGCGGGCCCTGCGCGAATTCCACAGCGCCGGCAGCAGCGACTCGCCGGGTTGCCCCGCGCCGTAAAGCATCAGGTGCTGGAAGACGCTGAGCTTGGGGAAGCCGCGCGCGAGCTGGAAGGACCGCACCAGCCCCGCCGCCACCAGTCTTTCGGGCGGAAGACCGGTCGTCTCGTCGGCGCCCACCCGGACCGAGCCGCCGCTTGGCCGGTAGAGGCCGGAGACCGCGTTGAACAGGGTCGACTTGCCGGCGCCGTTGGGGCCGATCAGCCCGGTGAAGGAGCCGGCGCGCACGGCGAAATCGACGCCGCGCAGGACATGCACGCCATAAAAGTCGAGCTTTAGGCCGGCGACGGTCAGGGCGGCGGCGCTCATCGGATCCGGCCCGCCTGCCGGCGCGGGCCCGCCTGTCCCGGAAACTGCTGGCGGACCTGCTGCTTCCAGAAGCCCAGCATCTCCTCATAATAGGCCGGGTCCCGGCGCAGTACGGTCTGCGCGATCATGCCGCGCACCAGGCACATGGTCGCGTTCATGACGATGCGGGCATGGTCGGGCGCGACGCCGGTGCGGGCGGCGAGCGCGGTCCAGATCGCGTCGAGCCCGGCATGGAACTCCTTCACGACCGGGATCAGGTCGGCCTTGAAATCGGGATTGTGCCTGGCCTCGGGCAGATACTCCATCGTGACGTAGAACAGCCGGTCCGACATCATCGCCCAGATGTAATCGACGATCTCGTCGCTCGAACCGCCGCGTGCGACGAAATCCTCGGCGAAGCGGTGCAGGTCTCGCGTCGTCCTGGCCAGCATGTCGGCGACCGAGGCGCTGATGATCGCCTCGCGTCCGGCGAAATGATGCGTCAGCGCGCCGCGCGAGACGCCGGCGGCCCGCGCGATCTCGGGCGTCGAGGTGCGCGCCAGGCCCCGGTCGTGCAGGAGGTCGATGGTCGCGTTCATCAGCCGCGCTGAGGTCTCGGCGCTGCGCTGCTTTTGCGACCGTCTTTCGCCGCCTTCGCCCACCCAAAGCCCCCTGCTCATCGCAACGACGCGAGGCTGCGGCGACATTTGCAAACAGTCAAGAATGTTTTTTATGCGCCGATCGCCCTTTTCGAAGGCAGGTTCGGCGGCGACATGGCCCGCGAGGCCACGATAACGCCGGCCCCAACTCCGATCACCGCAATTGGAATTTGAACAATTCTAAGCTATTGGAATTCAACGCATATTTCTTGCAGCATTGCAGCGGCGCTGTATCACTCGGGCGCCCGGGTGGAGCAGCGTCAGATGGCGAATGGCAGAACAACTTTCCTGAGCGCGGCGCTGGCGGCCGGGCTCGCCTGCGCGCCGGCGCAGGCGCAGCCGGTCAGCTTCCGCGACATGGAGAACCGCGAGGTGACGCTGGCTGGTCCGGCCCAGCGCATCGCCTCGATCCCGATCCCGCTCGCCTCGACCCTGATCGCGCTCGACCAGGGTCCCAGGCGGCTCGTCGGCATGAACGCCATCGCCAAGAGCGCGATCCTTGAGGGCATTCTGGGGCGGGTCTTCCCCGAGACGAAGACCATTCCCTCCGACATCGTCGGCGCCAACTTCGCCCCGAATGTCGAGGCGCTGGCCTCGGTCAGGCCCGATCTCGTGCTGCAATGGGGCGGGCGGGGCAACGACATCGTGGCGCCGCTGAGCAATGCCGGGCTCAACGTCGCGCTGATCCTGTGCTGCCGCGAGGAATGGACGCGCTTTTATCACGACATGCTGGCCGGCGCGATCGGCCGCGCCGACCGGGCGCGGGAGAACACCGCCTGGCGTGACCGCGTTCTCGGCCAGTTGGCCGCCAAGCGGCCGGCGCTGGCGACGGCGCGCAAGCCGCGCGTGCTGCATCTGCAGCAGGCCCTGACGCAACTGACCGCGGCGGGCAAGGGCACCTACAACGAATGGATCATCGAGCAGGCCGGTGGCGAGAACGCGGCGGGTGGCAACGCCGATTTCAAGGCGATCAATGTCGAGCAGATCGCGCTCTGGGACCCGGAGGTGATCCTGCTCAACTCCTTCGAGGACAGGCTGACGCCAGCGCGGATCTATGACGACCCGATCCTGTCGCTGACCAGGGCGGCGCGGGAGAAGCGGGTCTACAAGATGCCGCTCGGCGGCTATCGCTGGGACCCGCCGAGCCATGAGAGCCCGCTGACCTGGATGTGGCTCGCCAACCTGCTGCATCCGGAGCTGTTCTCCTTCGACCTGCGCGCCGAGATGCGCGCCGCCTATCGGACGCTCTACGGCCACGACCTCACAGCCGCCGACATCGACGAGATTTTGCGCATCAGCACGCAGGGCGGCGCGACCCATTACGCCCAGTTCAGGGCCCGCTGAGCCATGAGCGTCGCGACGATGAGCGGGAGCGCCGCGAGCTCACGCATCCCCTGGCACGGCCTGGCGCTCAACGGCGCGCTGATGCTGGCGCTCCTGATCGCCTGCCTGGTCGCGCTCTGCGCCGGCCGCTTCGGCATCGCGCCGCTGCGCGCGATCGAGATCGTCCTCGGCGCGCTCGTCGATCCCGCCCGCGCGATCACGGCGCTCGACGAGCGCATCGTGCTGCTGGTGCGGCTGCCGCGCATCCTGCTGGCGGCGATCTGCGGCGCGGGGCTGGCGGTGTGCGGGGCGGCGCTGCAGGGGGTATTCCGCAATCCGCTGGTCGCGCCGCAGATCCTCGGCATCTCGCCGGGCGCAGCCTTTGGCGGCGCGCTCGCCATCCTGCTCGGCTGGTCGGGCATCGCCATGCTCGGCCTCGCCTTCGGCATGGGGCTCGCTGCGCTCGCCATCGTCGGCGCCGTCGCCCGCATCGACGGCCGCACCGAGATCGTCACCGTGGTGTTGTCGGGCCTCGTCGTCGGGGCCCTGTTCGGCGCGCTGATCTCGCTCCTGCAATATGTCGCCGATCCCAACGGCTCGCTGCCGGCGATCGTCTACTGGCTGATGGGCTCCTTCGCCTCGGCCACCTGGGAGCGCCTCGGCCTCGCCGCGCCCGGCATCGTGCTGGGAACCTCGGTGCTGATCGCGCTGCGCTTCCGGCTCAACGTGTTGTCGCTCGAGGAGACGGAGGCGCGCAGCCTCGGCCTGAAGCCCGATCGCGAGCGCTGGCTGATCTTCGCGCTGGTGGCGCTGGTCGTCGCCAGCGAGGTCGCCGTCGCCGGCATCATCGGTTGGATCGGGCTGATCATCCCCCATGCCGCGCGCCTGCTCGCCGGCGCGGACCATCGCCGGCTGCTGCCGGCCTCAGGCCTGCTCGGCGCGGCCTTCCTCGTCATGGTCGACACGCTGGCGCGCACGGCGACGAGCGTCGAGATCCCACTCGGCGTGCTGACCGCGATCATCGGCGCGCCGGCCTTCGCCTGGCTGCTGCGGCGGCACTATGCGGGCAGGGCGCGATGATCGGGCTCGACGACGCCAGCGTGCGCTTCGGCAGCCGCACGATCTTCTCGGGGCTGAGCTTTCAGGCGCGGGCCGGCGAGACGCTCGCCTTGCTCGGACCCAATGGGCGCGGCAAGACCACCGCGCTGCGCGCCATGCTCGGCTTCCAGAGGCTGGCGGCCGGCCGGGCGGTCGCGCCGCGGCTCGTCGGCTATGTGCCGCAGATCAGCGCCTTCGCCCATGCCTACAGCGTGCTCGACATCGTGGTGATGGGCCGCGCGCTGGCGCTCGGCCTGTTCGGCCAGCCCGGCCCGGAAGATCGCGCCCATGCGGCTGCCGCGCTCGCCACCGTCGGCATGGACGCCTATGCGGCGCAGCCCTTCGACCGGCTCTCCGGCGGCGAACGGCAGCTCGTCCTGCTGGCGCGCGCGCTCGCGACGGGCTCGCCGGCGCTGGTTCTGGACGAGCCCGGGGCTGCGCTCGACCTGCGCAACCAGCAGCGCCTGCTGACCTTGCTGGCGCGCCTGCGCCGCGACGGCCGGCACGCCATCCTCTTCACCACGCATGACCCCAACCACGCGCTTGCCGTCGCCGACCGGGCGCTGATGATGATGCCTGAGGGGCAGGCCGTGCTTGGGCCGGTGACCGATGTGCTCAACGAGACCAATCTGACGCGCCTCTACGGCGTCCCGATGGCCTTCGCCAGCGCCACCAGCAGCGACGGCGCGACGCGCCGGATCATCGCGCCGCTGCTCGACCTGACGGGGCGGGCGGCATGAGCTGTGTCCTGTTCATCCGCTCGCACCATGTCGATCCGGCCAATGATCCGCTGAGCCCGGGCAGCGAGCGCGGCAGTTTCCGGCGCCATGTCGCAAACGGCACGTTGCGGCCGGTCTGGGAATGGGACCTGACGCCGGACGATCTGGCGCAGGCGCGTGGCGTCCTGACCACGATCCATCTCGACCAGATCCGGATGATGGAATTCGGCGAGGCCTTCGAGGCCCTTCTCGATCGCGGCGGCCGGCTCGTCTTCAACGGCCATGTCATGCGCCCCTTCATCGCCGGCCTGACGCCGTTCGTTCCGGTCGGTGGCGGCCGCCGGGTCGATTTCGCGCTGACGCCGCTCGCCGACCATCCGGTCTTCGCCGGCGTCGACCGCGCCGCCCTGCAATTGTCGCGCGGCGTCGCCGGTTTTTACGGGCGCGGCTGCAATCCGCCGCCGGAGGGGGCGCTGGCGCTGACTGGCGTCGGCGAAGGCCGTCTGCCGCTCGACTGGGTCTGGCGGCGGCCGCGGGGCGGCGCGATCCTCTCCCATGCCGGCAATGACTGGTGGGGCGCGGGCTCGGACAAACCGGCGCTGGAACGGCTGGCCGACAACATCGTCGGCTGGGCCAATCACGAGGTGGCGGCATGATAGCGGCGCTGCATGGCGGTTCGGCCTATCATTGCGAGGCGCTGGAGGGACCGCGCTATGCCGGCCTCTTCGACAGGCTGATCCGGCCCGAAGCGCTCGACGCGGCTGCGCTCGACGGCGTGAGCGCGCTGGTCGTGCCCTGCCGCACGCATCCGCTGCGGCTTGCGCCGCACAAGGCCCTTTTCGACGCCTTCATGGCGGCGGGCGGCGTGCTCGTCGCGATGGGCGAAACCTTCCAGGACGAATGGCTCGACGGCGTCGTGCTTTATCCCGTGCCCACCAATTTCTGGTGGTGGCTGGAGCCGGGCGCCGATCTCGGCGTCACCCTCGCAGCGCCGGACCATCCGCTGCTGGCGGGCCTGGGCAAGCGCGACGTCAGCTGGCACCTGCATGGCTGGTACGAGACGCCGCCGATGGCGCAGACGCTGCTCGGCGACGAGAGCGGCCGCCCGATCCTCTATGTCGAGCCGCGCGGGCAGGGCCGGCTGGTCGTGACCAGCCTCGACCCGTTCTACCACCATGGCTCGCACTTCATGCCGGCGACGACGCGTTTTCTCGATCGCTTCCTGCCCAATCTCAAGATCTGGACCGCCGGCCTCCGCGCCGCCGAACCCGAAAGAGCCGCCTGATGAGCGCCATCGACTCCACCGATATCCTGACGGTGCTGGACAACGGCCAGCCGCTCGAGTTCCGCTTCGCCGACCTGATCCGATATCACGGCTTCGGCTTTCCGGGCGGCGTCGCCCACGCTTTCAAGGTGATGCAGCGCGCCTTCCCGCTGCTCGACGGCGGCGCGCCGCCCGAACGGCGCGAACTCCATCTCGACACGATGTTTCCCGGCCCCGGCGCGCGCGACGCCTTCGAGCTGGTGACGCGCATGGTCACGAGCGGGCGCTACGCCGTGCAGGCGCGCACGGTCTCCGACCCGCTCCAGGGCTGGATGGAGAAATACAGCTTCACCTGGCGCTACCGCGACAAGACCGCGACGATCGCGATCAGGCCCGGCCATGTCCGCGAGGATTTCCTCCTGCTCGGAGCGAAGACGGGCCGCAGCGACGCCGAGGAGGCGCAACTCACCGTGCTCAAGCACGAAATGGCGGATCGACTGATGAGCTTGCCGGCCGAGGAGGTCTATGCTGCGATCTGACGCGCAGCGCGGCATTCCAAAAATAGATAGTGACTGTAACTCTCCTTAGAAACGATTTGAATTGGGCTCTTGTTAGAATCGAACAATGGTAAATCTGATGATTTATTGGCGGATGCAAACTTGCGGTTGTTGAAAACTTGTTAACATTATGACATTCGCTCCAGATGAGTATGTCTGGGGGTAGGATGATGTCTCGTTGCACGATCGCGCTCGGCCTTGCCGCATTGTTTGCCGGCGCGCCCGCTTTGGCTCAAAACCGCGACGCCGGCACGATCCAGCTTGACGAGGTTTTGGTCAGCGGCGACGGCCGCGGCGTGATCCGCCCGCTCGGCCCGCGCCCGCCGCAGCCGGTCATCGCGGTGCAGCCGTCGCAGGCGGTCACCGTGATCGACCGGGCCGAGATCGAGCGCAGCAATCCGAGCACGGTGCTGGAGTTGCTGAACGGCGTGCCGGGCGTCTCGACCAGCACCACCGGCGGGCTCGGCGGCATCGCCTATATCCGCGGCCTCAACACCAATGATTTCCGGGTGCCGGTGCTGATCGACGGAGACCGCATCCGTGGCCGCAATACGCTGCAGCTCTCGTTCCTGTCGCCGGACGACATCGAGCGGATCGAGGTGATCCGTGGCCCGGCCTCGGCGATGTATGGCAGCGATGCACTGTCTGGCCTGATCAACATCGTGATGAAGCGCGGCCCGCGCATCGACCGGACCGCGTCGTTCCGCTTCACCGGCGGCGAGACGCTGCTGCAATATGGCAGCAACGGCAACGCCCGCCAGGCCAGCGCCTTCGTCGAGGGCGGCGGCGCGGGCTTCGACCTGCGCTTCGGCCTGACCGCGCGTAAGGCCGAGGACTATTTCACCCGGCTCGGCCGCATCGGCAACAGCGACTACGCCACCGCCAACCCCTCCTTCGTGCTCGGCTACTCGCCAGACGACAGCCAGCGCTATGAGATGTCCTACCGCTCGGCCGACGTCACCGACGGCAATGCCGGCGGCGCGCCGGAGTTTCCCGGCGTGGTCTCGCGCCGCGCCACCAACCAGTTCCGCTCGGCCCGGCTGAGCTACAAGGGCTCTTTCGCCGAGGGCCCGGTGCGCAAGCTCGAAGCAAGCCTCTATCGCAACGAGTTCTTCACCAACATCACGACCCTGACCCGCACCAGCCCGCTGGTGACGACCGACGCCGACAGCTATGTCCTCGGGCCGGAGGTCTGGGGCGGGCGCGTCGCCGCCGAACTTCCCGGCGAGCGTCTCAAGACCACGGTCGGCTTCGATGCCTTCACCGAGAACCGGCCGGGTTCCGAAGCCGCCTCGGTGGTGACGCGGCGCAATGCGCGCGGCGAGATCACCGGCGTCACCGCCAGCCCGCGCCTCAGGACCGGCCCCGAGGCGCGGCAGACCGATATCGGGGCCTTCATCCATTCGACCTTAGAGGTCTCGCCGGCGCTGACCCTGAACGGGGCCGGCCGCATCGACTGGGTCACCACCACGGTGGCGCTGGCGCCCCTGGCCTCGCCGCAATTGCTGCCGGCGTTCCGGCAGGCGCGGAACCTCGACCAGATCGCCCCTACGGGCAGCCTCGGGCTGGTCTACCGGCCGGCGCAGAGCATCGAGCTTCTGGCCAACACCGGCACCTCCTTCCGCAATCCGACGACCTTCGACCTGTTCTCGCAGGGGTTCACCGGCACGAGCTTCACAATCCCCAATCCGGGCCTGAAGCCCGAGCGCGGCGTCAATGTCGAGGCCGGCGCACGCCTGCTGCTGCCCTCGGCCACGATCTCGCTGACCGCCTTCAAGAGCTGGTTCGAGGATTTCATCCTGGCCGTGCCGACGAGGTTCAACGGCCTGCCGGCGACGCAGCGCCAGAATGTCGGCGAGGCCGAGATTTCCGGCGTCGAGGCGGAATGGCGTTGGCAGGCGACCGAGGAGCTCAACATCTTCGGCGCGGCCACCGCGCTGCGCGCCACCAACACCACGACCGGCGCGCCGATCCCCTATATCGCGCCGTTCAGCGGCCGCATCGGGTTGCAATACGCCCTGCCGCTGCGCGGCGTCTCGCTCGGCGGCACGCTGAACTTCGCCGCCGGCAAGACGCGGATCGACCCGACGCAGGAGTTCAAGACCAGCCCCTACGCCATCGCCAACCTCTTCGCCGAGATGCGCCTCGACACGCTGATCTCGCCGGCGCTCGGCAATACGACGCTGACGCTCGGCGTCAGCAACGTCTTCGACGCCAAATATCGCAGCGCCGCCACGCTCGCCAACACCAGCTTCCGGGAAAGCAACGTCAACCCGCTGCTTTCCCAGGGCCGCAGCTTCACCGCCGCCCTGCGGACGCGCTGGTAGGAGAGGCAGCGACAGGCTGCGGCGCTGACGGTCCAAACCCCAGCGTGGATGCGCTGCTCCAGCAACGCATTGCCCGCAGGCTGAGCGCGCTCTTGCCGGATCGGCGCGGCAGGGGCGATCATGCCGGGACAGGATCGCCCAGGAGGACTGCATGTCGAATCCCGCCCCGGAACTCGTCCCCGAGCTGTTGAAGGACAAGCTCTATACGGCGGTGCTGTCGGATGTGCTCGATCAGCTCGGCTATCCGAACCAGGCTGCAAAGCCGTTCGTGCGCCCGCTCGACGACGATCTCGTCCTGTGCGGCTTCGCCCGGACCGGGCTCTACATGAAGCGCTACCACATCCCTGAGGGCCACAATCCCTATGCGCTCGAAATGGACCTGATCGACAGCCTCAAAACGGGCGAGATCGCCGTGCTGGCCTGCGACGGCCCGACCGACCGCATCGCGCCCTGGGGCGAACTTCTCACCACCGCCGCGATGGTGCGCGGCGCCGCCGGCTGCCTCATGGACGGGCTGGTGCGCGATGTCCGCCGCATCCGCGAGTTGAAGTTTCCCGTGTTCCACGGCGGCATCGGGCCGCTCGACACCAGGGGGCGGGCCGAGATGATGGCCATCGACGAGCCGGTCGAGGTCGCCGGCGTCCGCGTCGAGAGCGGCGACTTCGTCTTCGGCGATGTCGATGGCGTCGTGGTCGCGCCGCGCGCGATCGCGGCCGAGGCCGTCGCGCTGGCGCTGGCCAAGATCGCGGCCGAGGACAGCACGCGCGAGGAGCTTTTGCGCGGCGACAGCTTGCGGAGCGTGTTCGAGCGCCACGGCGTGCTTTGACCGCAAAGGCCGACGCCCGGCGCACGTTCGCAGGCGTCGTCGTCAAGCCACCGTGACGGTCAGGGCGTCTTCTTGCCGTCCTTGTCGAACTGCTTGAGATAAGCCGTCAGATCAAGGACTTCCTTCTCGTTCTTGATGCCGGCAAAGATCATTTTCGTGCCGGGGATTTTCGCCCGCGGGTCCTTGATGTAGTCGGCGAAGACCGCATCGTCCCAGGTGAGGGCGGCGTTCTTGTTGGCGGGCGAGTAGCTGTAGCCCTCCACCGTGCCGGAGACGCGGCCGAACAGGCCGTTGAGCTGCGGGCCGACGCCGTTCCTGGCCGTCTCGCCGAGCTGGTGGCAGGCGCGGCACTTGTTCCAGGAGCGCTCGCCGGCGGCGATGTCCTGGGCTTGCGCGGGGCCCATCGTGAGCGCGGGGAGGAAGAGGGCGGCGGAAATCAGGCGTGTCATGCGGCGTCCTTCAAGCTGTGTGGTCCGATGTGGATAGGGCGCGAGCCGTTCCGCCGCCAGCCGCGCGGGCCGGCGCGAATGGTCGCGGACAGCGCTTGCGCTCAGGTGAACATGTCGGCGGTGATGCCGGCATACCAGCCCATGTTCTCGGCCTGCGTTTCCTTGCGCAGTTCGTCGCTCTCGCCGGGTTTGGAGACGAAGGTCTCGGTCGCGGCGATCTTGCCGTCCCTGGGCTCGTAGCGCCCGCCGACCTTGATCGCGTCGTCGGTGTCAACCAGCGACCAGCAGGTGTTGACGTAGCGCGCCGGGAATGTCCGGGCGTCGGTCAGCTCGCCGCGGATCACCATGGCCGCGACCTTGGCCTGGCTGTTGGCCGAGAAGGCGGATTTGGGCATGTCGCCGGCGATGCAGGCGTCGCCGAGCACGAAGATGTTGGCGTCGGCGGTCGATTTCATCGAGGCCGGGTCGATCTCGCAATAGCCGCCGGCGGGCGCGAGCCCGGCCGAACGGGCGATCTCGCCGGCCATCTGCGCCGGGATGACGTTGACGAAGGCGCAGTCCCTGTAGGTCTCGAAGCCGGTAACGACGCTGTTGGTCTTCGGGTCGACCGATTTCACCCCGTCATGCACTTTTGGGCCGAGCCATTCGATCATCGGCCCGTAGCGCTTCTCCCAATCGGCCTGGAACGCTGCCTGTTTCGAGAAGGCGTCCTTGGGATCGAGGATGATGACCTTGGCGTTGTTCTTGCCGGCCTTCTTCAGCGCGTGCGCGAACATCGAGGCGCGCTCATAGGGCCCGGGCGGGCAGCGATAGGGGTTGGGCGGCGCGATCATCACGATCACGCCGCCATTGGGCACGGCGTCGAGCTTCTCCTTGATCAGTCGCGTCTGGCGACCAGGCTTCCAGCCATGCGGCATCTGCTCCTCGGCCTCCCTCGACCAGCCGGGCACCGAATCATATTTCAGGTCGATGCCGGGCGAGACCACGAGGCGGTCGTAAGGCAGGCGCTGGCCGTCGGAGAGCACGACCTCCTTCCTATCGCGGTCGACCTGCATGGCGCGGGCGCGGGCGAGCGTGACGCCATGGGCCTTGGTCAGGGCGTCGTAGCGATGGACGATCTCGTCATAGCTCTTGAAGCCGCCGATGTAGAGATTCGAGTGGAAGCAGGTCTGGTAGGTCTCGTTCTCCTCGACCAGCGTCACCGCGATCGCGCCGGCCGAATCCCTGGCGATGTATTTCGCGGCGGTCGCACCGCCCGCGCCGCCGCCGATGACGACGACGCGGGGCTTGGCCTGGCCGAGCACGGCCGGGGCGCCGAGGCCAAGCGCGGCGCTTCCCGCCAGTCCCGACAGGATGAATGAACGGCGATCGAGATGCATGACGTGTCCCTCCCTCTGGCGCTTTCTGGAATGGCTTTGGCGCATTGCCGTGGCGCTCGGACTGGCCTCACGTCTTCGTGTTCGGCACGGCGTCTAGTTCGCCGGCTTGAGGCCTTCGTAATAGGCCGCGAGCGCCGCGATCTCGTCGCTGCTGAGACGCCCGGCGATGGTGCGCATGATCTGGTTCTCGCGCTGCCCGTCCCTGTAGGCGGCCATCAGCGCGACGAACTGGTCGGCGGGATGGCCGATGATGGCCGGGATCGCACCGACCTGCCGGCCGCTGCTCTGGTGGCAGGTGGCGCATTCGGCGGAAAGATGTTCGCCAAGCGCCCGGTCGCCGGCGAGGGCGGCCGGTACGCGGCCTGACGCGACAGAGCAAAAGAATGCGATCGCAACGAGGGCGAGGGCGCATCTGGACCTCCGCCGGCTGGCCGATCGAGGCTGCATCAGCCGCCCTTCCGGCTGCTCTCGGAAGCGGGCGTCGAAGCCGCCGCGACCGCGCGCTCGCCGATCCTGATCTCGCCGCCCGGGTGCGTCATGCGCCGTTCTCCGCTTTCGGAACTCGTTTCCGCCGTCCCGCAACGATCATCGTAGCAAGCGGATGCGTCCGGAAGTTTGACGCTGACGCGATCTCTGCCGGACGGGGATCGGCAGCTCCGGCAGATGGCGGCTGCCCTGCCCGGCGAGGAAGCCATACATGCGCGCCGCGGCCGGAAGCAGAGCGCGCTCGGGCCGGCGGATCACGAACCATTCCCGCAGCAGCGGCAGACCCTCGACGGGGACGATGGCGAGCCGCCGGTCGGCCACCTCGGCGGCGATGACATGGGCCGAGATGAAGGCAATGCCGAGCCCGGCCATCACCGCCTGCTTGATCGTCTCGTTGCTGGCGATCTCCATGCCGATGCGGGCGCAAAGCCCGTGCTCGGCGAAGTGGCGTTCCATCAGCGTGCGCGTGCCCGAGCCCGGCTCGCGGACCAGGAAGGTCGCATCAGCCAGGTCGGCCAGGGCGACGCGGGCGCGCGCGGCCAGGCGATGCTGCGGGGCGCAGATGATGACATGGGGATGGTCGCCGAGCTTCTGGCTCTCCAGCACGATGTCGTCCGGCGGCCGGCCGATGATCGCGATGTCGAGCTTGTTGCTTCTCACCAGGCCGATGATCTCCTCGCGATTGCCGATGACGAGACGGATCTCGATGTCGGGATGGGCCTGCTGGAACGCCGAGATCGCGAAGGGCACGAAGTATTTCGCGGTGCTGACCGCGCCGATCGCGACCTGCCCGCCCTGGCCCGCGCGCATCGCGGCGAGCTGGCGGCCGGTCTCGGTCAGGATTTCCTCGATCTCGTGGGAGGTCGCCGCCAGCATCGCGCCCGCTTCGGTCGCGATCAGGCGGCCGTTGGCGCGTTCGAACAGGGGCAGCCCGATGCGATCCTGCAGGGTCTGGATCTGCAGCGAGATCGCCGGCTGCGTCACGCCGATCTCGCCTGCCGCGGCTGTGTAGCTGCCGCTTTCCGCGACCGCCGCCAGCGCCCGCAATTGCCGCAGCGTGGCGTCGCGCAACTGGCGGCCGTCATCAGCCATTCTTTGGCATCCCAACAGAAAAATAAATTTCCCTTTTTATCTCCAGGCTCGAATGTGATGTCAACGAATGGCTTGCCGCCTGCTCGTAAAGGCAGCCACGGGAAGGCGACCTGGGGAGGTCATCGTGCGCGATCAGCCGTCCTTGGCGAGCCACCTGTCGTCCCGGCGCGACGAAGGTGGCCGTGCGGGCGCTGTCGTCGACACGGTCCTGGCTCTGGCCGAGGCGACCGCGGCGATCTCGGAACTGGTCTCGAAGGGCAGCCTTGCCAATGATCTGGCGGGAGCGACGGGGGCGACCTCCGACGGCGACGCGCAGAAGAACCTCGACGTGATCGCCAATACGCTGATCCTCGAGGCGCTGGCGCGCTGCCGAGTGGCGCAGGTCGCGTCCGAGGAGAATGACGAGCTGCAGCACCTCGATCCCACCGGGGTGTTGGCGGTCGCGCTCGATCCCGTCGACGGCTCGGCCAATATCGCGACGAACGCGCCGATCGGCACGATTTTCTCGATCCGCCCGGCTGACGCCGCCGATCATGCCGAACTCGGCGCCTTCGCTTCGGCGGGGAGTGCCCAACTGGCCGCTGGCTTCGTTCTCTATGGCGCGCAGACGACGCTGACGCTCACGGTCGGAGCGGGCGTCGACCTGTTCGTGCTCGACCCCGACACGCGCCAGTTCCGGCTGGTCCAGGCGGGGCTGGCCGTGCGCGCCGGGACCCGCGAATACGCGATCAACGCCTCGAATGCGCGGCACTGGGACGAACCCGTCCGTCATTTCGTCGAGGATTGCGTCGCCGGCGCGTCGGGGCCTCTCGGCGCCGATTACAACACGCGCTGGTATGCGGCGATGATCGCCGAGGCGCATCGCATCCTGCTGCGCGGTGGCGTGTTCCTCTATCCCGGCGATGCGCGGCCGGGCTATCGCGAGGGCCGCCTGCGGCTGGTCTACGAGGCGCAGGCGGTGGCCTTCCTAATGGAGCAGGCGGGCGGGGCGGCGAGTGACGGCCACCGCGCCATCAGCGCGATCGTGCCCGAGCGCCTGCACCAGCGCGTGCCGCTGTTCTTCGGCGGGCGCGACGAGGTGGCGCGCATCGAAGCGCTTCACGCCGGCCCCGCCGATGACCGCAGCATCGCGCCGCTGTTCGGGCGTCGCGGCCTGTTCCGGTCCTGAGCGGGAAGGGCTGGGGCGATGTCGGCCAGGCACCCGATCATCTCGATCACCGGCTCGTCCGGCGCGGGCACGACCTCGGTGAAGCGCACCTTCGAGCAGATCTTTCGGCGCGAAAGCATCAGCGCGGCCTATATCGAGGGCGACGCCTTCCACCGCTATGACCGGCTGGAGATGCGCAAGCTGATGGCCGAGGAGACGGCCAAGGGCAACAAGCATGTCAGCCATTTCAGCCCGACGACCAACCTGCTGGAAGAGCTGGAGGCGGTTTTCCGCTAGTACGCCGCCACCGGCGGCGGCAGGACCCGGCATTACATCCATGATGCGCAGGAGGCCGAAACTTACGGCGTCCCTCCGGGCAAGATGACGGAATGGGAGCCGCTGCCGGCCGACACCGACCTGCTGTTCTATGAAGGCCTGCACGGCGCGGTCTGCAATGACGCGCTGAACATCGCCCAATATGCCGACCTCAAGATCGGCGTCGTGCCGGTGATCAATCTCGAATGGATCCAGAAGCTGCATCGCGACCGCTCGGCGCGGGGCTATTCGACCGAGGCCGTGACCGACACCGTCCTGCGGCGGATGCCGGACTACATCCACCATATCTGCCCGCAATTCTCGCAGACCGACATCAACTTCCAGCGCATCCCGACGGTCGACACCTCAAACCCGTTCATCGCGCGCTGGATCCCGACGCCCGACGAATCGATGGTGGTGATCCGGTTCCGGAACCCGCGCGGGATCGATTTCCCCTATCTGCTCTCGATGATCCCCGAGAGCTTCATGTCGCGCGCGAACTCGATCGTGATCCATGGCGGCAAGCTCGATCTCGCCATGCAGCTCATCCTGACCCCGATGATCCTGCAGCTCGTCGAACGCCGGAGGCGGGCGTGACCAGTTCTTTTGCGTCTCCCTCGTCGTTGTCGTCCCGGACAAGCGGCGAAGCCGCGCCGATCCGGGATCCATTCCTGACCCGTTCCGGAATGGATCCCGGCTCTCCGCTTCGCTTCGGCCGGGATGACCTCGAATATTTGATGTCGGTGGTCCGCGAAGCCCAGCCCATCTGCAAAGGAGCCATGCCATGAACCAGCAAGCGATGACGGTCACCGGCAAGGAGCGCTACCGCTCCGGCGTCATGGAATACCGCAAGATGGGCTATTGGGAGCCCGACTACGAACCCAAGGACACCGACGTTATCGCGCTGTTTAGGATCACGCCGCAGGACGGCGTCAACGAGATCGAGGCGGCGGCGGCGGTCGCGGGGGAGAGTTCGACCGCGACCTGGACCGTCGTCTGGACCGACCGGCTGACGGCGGCGGAGAAATACCGGGCGAAGGCCTATCGCGTCGATCCCGTGCCGAACGCGCCGGGCTCTTGGTTCGCCTATATCGCCTATGACCTCGACCTGTTCGAGCCGGGCTCGATCGCCAACCTGACGGCCTCGATCATCGGCAACGTCTTCGGCTTCAAGCCGCTGAAGGCGCTGCGGCTGGAGGACATGCGGCTGCCCACGGCTTATGTGAAGACCTTTCAGGGGCCGGCGACCGGCATCGTTGTCGAGCGCGAGCGGCTGAACTGTTTTGGCCGGCCGCTGCTGGGCGCCACCGTCAAGCCCAAGCTCGGGCTGTCGGGGCGCAATTACGGCCGCGTCGTCTACGAGGCGCTGAAGGGCGGGCTCGACTTCACCAAGGACGACGAGAACATCAACTCGCAGCCCTTCATGCATTGGCGCGACCGCTTCCTCTACTGCATGGAGGCGGTCAACAAGGCGCAGGCCGCGACCGGCGAGGTCAAGGGCACCTATCTCAACGTCACCGCCGGCACGATGGAGGACATGTACGAGCGGGCGGAGTTCGCAGCCGAGCTCGGCTCGGTGATCGTCATGATCGACCTCGTCATCGGCTACACCGCGATCCAGTCGATGGCGAAATGGGCGCGCCGGAACGACATGATCCTGCATCTGCACCGCGCGGGACATTCGACCTACACCCGCCAGCGCATCCACGGCGTCTCGTTTCGCGTCATCGCGAAATGGATGCGGCTCGCCGGCGTCGATCACATCCATGCCGGCACCGTCGTCGGCAAGCTGGAAGGCGACCCCGCCACCACCCGCGGCTATTACGACATCTGCCGCGAGGACCATAACCCGCAGAAGCTCGAGCATGGCGTCTTCTTCGACCAACCCTGGGCGAGCCTGAACAAGATGATGCCGGTCGCTTCGGGCGGCATCCATGCCGGCCAGATGCACCAGCTCCTCGACCATCTCGGCGAGGATGTCGTGCTGCAGTTCGGCGGCGGCACGATCGGCCATCCGATGGGCATCCAGGCCGGGGCGACGGCCAACCGCGTCGCGCTGGAGGCGATGATCATGGCCCGCAACGAGGGCCGGGATTACGTCCATGAGGGTCCGGAGATCCTGGCCAGGGCGGCGCAGAGCTGCACGCCGCTGAAGGCCGCGCTGGAGACCTGGGGCAATGTCGCCTTCAACTACGAATCCACCGACGCGCCCGATTTCGCGCCCGTGGCGAGCGTTTCGATGTGAATTTATCAGCCCTCATCCTGAGGAGCCGCGGAACGCGGCGTCTCGAAGGATGCTCCAGAGGGTGCTGGCTGGAGCATCCTTCGAGACGCAGCCTGAAGGCTGCTCCTCAGGATGAGGGCTGTGGGATCGACCTCTTTTCGGAGATCAAACCATGCGCGTGACCCAAGGCTGCTTCTCCTTCCTGCCCGAGCTGACCGACGACCAGATCAAGGCGCAGGTTCAGTACTGCCTCGACAAGGGCTGGGCGGTGAACATCGAGTTCACCGACGATCCCCACCCCCGCAACACCTATTGGGAGATGTGGGGCCTGCCGATGTACGACCTCAAGGACCCGGCCGGCGTGATGATGGAGTTGACCGAGTGCCGGCGCGTCTATGGCGAGCGCTACATCCGGATGTCAGGTTTCGATTCCTCGCATGGCTGGGAATCGGTGCGCCTCTCCTTCATCGTCAACCGGCCAAAAGTCGAGCCCGGCTTCCGGCTGGAGCGGCAGGAGGCCAAGGGCCGGCAGCAGCGCTATGTGACGCACGCCTATGCGACCGATCGGCCCGAGGGCGAGCGCTATGGCGGATGACGAGGCCCGGCCGGACACGGTCTCCCTGCGCCAGGAGTTCGACGGGGCCGGCATCGCCGAGGTGCTAGCGCAGCTTGACCGTGAGCTGATCGGCCTGAAACCCGTCAAGACCCGCATCCGCGAGATCGCCTCGCTGCTGCTGATCGAGCGGGTGCGCCAGAAGATGGGCCTCAGCGCCGGCCAGCCGACGCTGCACATGTCCTTCACCGGCAATCCCGGCACCGGCAAGACCACGGTCGCGATGCGCATGGCCGACATCCTGCACCGGCTCGGCTTCGTCCGGCGCGGCCATGTCATCTCGGTGACGCGCGACGATCTCGTCGGCCAGTACATTGGCCATACCGCGCCCAAAACGAAGGAAATCCTCAAGAAGGCGATGGGCGGCGTGCTCTTCATCGACGAGGCCTATTATCTCTACCGGCCGGAGAACGAGCGCGATTACGGCCAGGAGGCGATCGAGATCCTGCTTCAGGTGATGGAGAACCAGCGCGACGACCTCGTCGTCATCCTCGCCGGCTATGCCGAGCGGATGGAGACCTTCTTCCGCTCCAATCCCGGCTTCCGCTCGCGCATCGCCCACCACATCGATTTTCCGGACTATGGCGACGACGAACTCTTCGGCATCGCCGAATTGATGCTGGCCGGGCAGAACTACCGCTTCAGCGCGGCGGCGCAGGAGGCTTTCCGCAACTACATCGCGGCGCGGAAAACCCAGCCGCTGTTCTCGAACGCCCGCTCCATCCGCAACGCGCTCGACCGCGCCCGTCTGCGCCAGGCGAACCGTCTAGTCGCCGATCTCGACGCGCCGCTGACGCCTGAGACGATCATGACGCTGGAACCGGCCGACATCCTCGCCAGCCGCGTCTTCGAGCAGGCCGCCGGAGCGGACGCGCCGACGGCCGCGTAACGCTGCTGGAATGTAGGACGATTTTGCTTGTCAATCCTAGGCCGTCGCGACAAGATCGCGACGTGATGATGCAGCGGCGCGGCGGCAAGACCGCGCCTGCAACAGGGACGAAGCGAGCATGAGGCTGCCATGACGGCGCAGCGCCGGGAGACGCATCACGAGCGCTGTGACGCCGGGTCGCGGACGGCGTCATGACGGACGGGACCCTCGATCCGCGCAGCCCCGTCCTGGTCGGATGGGCGGCCGTCAACCAGGCACGGGACGACCCTGCGGCCGCGCTCGAAGCCAGCGCGTTGATGACGAAAGCGGTGCAGGCTGCTGCGGCCCGAGCCGGCGCTCCGGCGCTGCTCGGCGACATCGAGCGGATCTATGTTCCGAAGGGGCGCTGGAGCTACCGCAACCCCGGCCGCGCCATCGCCCGCGCCATTGGCGCGCCGGATGCGACCTGCGTGCTCTCGACTGTCGGCGTGCTGCAGCAGACGCTGATCGGCGACGCCTGCCGGCGTATCGCCGAGGGCGAGATCGGGACTGCGCTCGTCGTCGGAGGCGACACCGGTCATCGCATCCTGCGCGCCGCCATCGCCAAGACCGCGCTGGCCGAGACGCAGCAGGAGGACGAGGCGGATGTCGTTCTTGCGCCACATGACGAACTGCGCCACCCGGCCGAGCGGCGCGTCGGGCTGAAGATGGCGGTCGGGCTCTACGCCATCGTCCACAGCGCCCATGCGGCTGCGCGTGGTGACAGCGTTGCGGTCTATCGCGACCGCATCGCCCGGCTGTTCAGCGAATTCAGCGCGGTCGCGGCCGAGAACCTCGACGCCTGGAAGCGGCAGGCGGTGCCGCCGCAGCAGATTCGCGAGCCCACCGAGCGCAACCCGATGCAGGCCTTTCCCTATACCAAGCTGCATTGCGCCAACTGGAACGTCGATCAGGCCGCCGCCCTGATCCTGTGTTCGGCCGAAAAGGCGCGCGCGCTCGGGATCGCGCCGGAGCGCTGGATCCATCCGCTCGCCAGCACCGAGTCCAACCACATGATGCAGGTCTCGACCCGGGCCGATCTCGGCGGCTGCCCGGGCGCGCGGATCGCCGGGCAGGCCGCGCTCGATGCGGCGGGACTGACGATCGAAAAGGTCGACCGGCTCGAGCTCTACAGCTGCTTTCCGGCCGCCGTGGAGCTTTACGCGGCCGAGCTCGGCGTGCCTGCCGGGCGGCGACCGCTGACCGTCACCGGCGGCATGCCCTTCGCCGGCGGTCCCTACAACAACTACGTCTTCCAGGCGACGAGCCGCATGGCTGATCTGCTGCTGCAGGATGGGCAAGGGCGCGCCGGCGCGGCTGCGACAGGACTCGTGGCCAGCGTCTCCGGCATCGTCACCAAGCAGGGTTTTGGCCTGTGGTCGTCGGGGCCGGGGCGCGGCTTCGACCATGCCGACGTCACGGCGCAGGTCGCCGGCGCGGCGCGGACGATGGAGGTCGCGATGGATTTCGACGGGCCCGGCGTCGTGGCGGGCTATACGGTCCTGCACGAAAAGGGCGGGGCGCCCAAGGGCGTGGCGGTGGTCGATACGGCCGATGGCCGCCGCGCCGTCGCCGCAACGCTCGACCCGGCCCTCATTGCGCGGATGGAGTCAGAGCCGTTCTGCGGCGCGCCGGTCAGCGTCAGCGACGGCCATGTCCTGACGGCCGCGGGCTCGGCATGAGCGGCGAGGCGACGACGCCGGCATGGCGGCCCGACGGCAGGGTCGAGACCGCGCATGATGTTTGCGCGCCGACCCTGGCGCAGCGCGTCGCCGCCGTGCTCGACAAGGACACCGTGTTCCGGGAGGGCGATGCGCTGCCGCGCGGCTGGCATGTCGCGCTGTTCACGGTCAGCACGCCGCAATCGGCGCTGCGGCCTGACGGCGTCGGCGGGCTCGGCTTCGCCATGCCGGAACTCGGCCTGCCGCGCCTGATGCTCGGCGGCAAGCGCACCCGCTTCGACGGCGAACTCCTCATCGGCAGCCGGGTCAGGCGCGAGAGCAGAATCGCCTCCGTTGCGCCCAAGAGCGGGCGTTCGGGCCGGATGGCGATCGTCACCGTGCGGCATGAGATTTTCGGCGAGGACCGGGAGACGCCCCGCATCGTCGAGGAGCAGGATTACATCATGCGCGAGGCGGCGACGGCGGCATCCGCTCCGGGCGCGCCTGCGCCGCCGGTCCGGGAGCGCATCGACGCGCCGCTGAAGACGATCGTACCCAGCGAGATCATGCTGTTCCGCTACTGCGCGGTCACCTTCAACGCGCATCGGATACATTACGACCGCCCCTATGCGACGGGAACCGAGGGCTATCCCGGCCTCGTCGTCAATGGCGGGCTGCCGGGACTGTTCCTGATCGAGCTGTTCAAGGAGATCAGCGGCCGGCAGCCGGACGTTTTCGACATCCGCAATGTCGGCCCGCTCTACTGCGGGGAACCTTGTCATCTTCGGGCCAGCGAGACCGGAGATGTCTGGTCGCTCACGGCCGAGAACGACGCCGGCGAGCCCGCCGCGCAGGCGACGGCCCGCTAGCTCTGCCGGGCGAAGGCGCTGTCGGGCAGCGCCTGCAGGGCCTTCGCGACATTGCGGACATGTCGGCGGCTGGCCAGCTCCGCCTTGCGCTCGTCGCCGGCCATCACCGCCGCCTCGATGGCGCGATAGTCGTCGAAGCGAGTGGCCTCGGTCTCGTCGTTGCGGACCTGCATGCGCACGAGATGGATATGCATCCCGGCCAGCACTCGGCCGAGCTCGGGATTGCCGCCGATCTCGACCAGCGCGCGGTAGAAGGCGTTGCGCGACTTGACGAGGTCGAAGGAGCCGGGCGCGTTCTCGTGACGCAGCAGATTGGCCGCCGCCGCGCTCAGCCTGTCGCGATGATTGTCGAGGCCGATGCGCTCGGCTGCGAGCTTCGCGGCCAGCCCGATCAGCGGCTCCAGCAGCACGACGATGTTGCGGACGTCGTCGCGGGTCAGGGCGCGGATCGCGGCGCCCTTGTAGAGGTTCAGCGTGACGACGCCCTCGGCCGCCAGACGGTTGAGCGCCTCGCGGATCGAGCCGCGGCTGGCGTCGTACTGCTCCACCAGATCGGCCTCGACCAGCCGCTGGCCCGGCACGTAGCGTCCTTCATACAGGCCGCGGATGACATCCCTGAAGATCGTGTCGGCGGAGCTTGCCGGTTTGGCGGATGGAGCGGCGGCTTTCGTCGATTTCTTCAGGGGAGAGCTCGCCATTTTTCACCAGTTGGAAATCGGGTTGGCCTGCCGCGCCTCGCGCGAACCTCGACCATCCGGCAGTCTAGCGCAGGGCTGGCGGGAATCAATCTCGCTGTTCAATATCGTCGGACGATATTGCGGGGGCCCGGGCCGGAGACAGCGGCTCGAAAGACCTTGCGTTCCCAGGTCAAAGATATTTTATAGAACGATATCGTCGGACGAAAGCAAGCGCCATGACCTCGATCTTCGCTCCCGCGCCGCGTGTGGCCGATCTGCGCGACCGGCTGGAGCGCTTCATGGAGGAGCGGATCCATCCGTCGGAAGCGCGCTTCCTGCGCGAGTCCTGTGAGCTTGGGCCGTGGCGGGTCTGGCCAGTGGTCGAGGAGCTCAAGGCGGAGGCGCGCGCTGCGGGCTTATGGAACCTGTTCATGCCGGAGCCCGAGCACGGGGCTGGGCTGAACAATGTCGACTACGCGCCGCTGTGCGAAATCATGGGGCGCTCACATCTGGCGCCGGAGGTGTTCAACTGCTCGGCGCCGGACACCGGCAACATGGAAGTTCTCGCCAAATACGGAACCGAGGCCCAGAAGGAGGCTTGGCTCAAGCCGCTGCTCGCCGGCAAGATCCGCTCGGCCTTCGCGATGACGGAGCCGGCGGTGGCCTCGAGCGACGCGACCAACATCGCCAGCACCATCCGCCGCGACGGCGACGACTATGTCGTCGACGGCACGAAATGGTACACCACCGGCGCGACCGACCCGCGCTGCAAGATCGTCATCTTCATGGGCAAGTCGGCGCCCGACCATCCCGACCGCCACAAGCAGCAGTCGATGATCCTGGTGCCGATGGATACGCCCGGGATCGAGGTGGTCAGGCCGCTGCCGGTGTTCAACTTCTATGGCATGCCCGACCGCGCCTCCGAGGTGGTGTTCCGCAATGTCCGGGTGCCGGCCGAAAACATGCTGCTCGGCGAGGGCCGGGGGTTCGAGATCGCGCAACGGCGGCTCGGCCCGGGCCGGATTCATCACTGCATGCGCCTGATCGGCCTGAGCGAGCGCGTGCTGGAGCTGATGTGCCGGCGCACGCAGGAGCGCGTCGCCTTCGGCCGCCCCGTCGCCGAGCAGACCGTGACTTTGGAGCGCATCGCGGAATCGCGCATCATGATCGAGCAGGCGCGACTGCTGACGCTGAAGGCGGCCCATATGATGGACACGGTCGGCAACAAGGAGGCCAAGGCCGAGATCGCGATGATCAAGGTCGCCGTGCCGAACATGGCCTGCAAGGTGATCGACTGGGCGATGCAGGCCTTTGGCGGGGCCGGCACCAGCAATGATTTCGGCTTGGCTGCGGCCTACGCCACGGCCCGGTTCCTGCGTGTCGCCGACGGGCCCGACGAGGTCCATCGCAACCAGCTCGGCCGGCTCGAACTCAGGAAGCATATGCAGAAGCCGCCGCTCGAGGCGATCGAGACCTACGCTCCCGCACGGCCCGTCGCATGATGTCGGGCTTTTCCGCAGCCTCCTTGTTCGATCTGTCCGGCAAGGTCGCGATCGTCACTGGATCGTCGCGCGGCATCGGCCGCGCGATTGCGCAGCGGATGGCGCAGGCCGGGGCCCGCGTGGTGATCTCGTCGCGTTCGGGGCCGGCCTGCCAGGAGGTCGCCGACGCGATCAACCGCGAGGCCGGCGAGGAGCGCGCCATCGCCATTCCGGCCAGCATCTCCTCGAAGGACGATCTCGGCCGGTTGGTCGAGACGGTGCTGGCGCGCTGCGGGCGGATCGACGTGCTGGTCTGCAACGCCGCGTCGAACCCCTATTACGGGCCGATGAGCGGCATCAGCGACGAGCAGTTCCGCAAGATCATGGACAACAACGTGCTGGCCAATCACTGGCTCGTCCAGCCCGGCATGGTCGCGCGCGGCAATGGCGCGATCATCATCGTCTCCTCGATCGGGGGCCTGCGCGGCTCGGCCGTGATCGGGGCCTACAACATCTCGAAGGCCGCCGACATGCAGCTCGCGCGCAACCTCGCCACCGAGCTCGGCCCGCACAACATCCGGGTGAACTGCATCGCGCCGGGGCTGATCAAGACCGATTTCGCCCGCGCGCTCTGGGAAAACGAGGAGATCTTGCGCTCCTATACCGAAGGCACGCCGCTGCGCCGCATCGGCCAGCCCGACGAGATCGCGGGGGCCGCGATCTTCCTCGCCTCGCAGGAGGGCGCCTTCGTCACCGGCCAGACCATCGTGGTCGATGGCGGCGCGACGATTTCGGGGGCTTAGCGCCATCAATTCTACTCAGTCCTCATCCTTGAGGAGCCATTTCGGGTTCGAAATGGCGTCTCGAAGGATGCTCCAGAAGGCTCGGGAGTAAACTGGAGCATCCTTCGAGACGCCGCTTCGCGGCTCCTCAGGATGAGGGCTGTGGGTCAGCGGCGCGCGCCACGGCGGCAATTGTCTCCAAACTTGACGTATGGCGATTTTGTCCGACAATATTGAGGAGCGGCGTCCGCATGGCGAGTGCCCGCAGCCCGACAATCCGACGCAGTTCGGAACCAGAACAACAAACGGGAGGAACGAGCATGACCCTGTCCATTCGCAGACGATGCGCGATGCTCGCGCTCGCCATCGTGGCGCTCGCCTTCGCGCCGGACATCGATCGCCGGGCGGCCGCGCAGCCGGCCTGGCCGTCGCAGCCGATCCGCTTCGTCGTCGCAGTCGGCGCGGGCGGCGCGGCCGACACCACGGCCAGGCGCGTCGCCGAACGGCTGGCCAAGGCGCTGGGTCAGCCGGTCGTGGTCGAGAACATGCCGGGCGCGAGCGGCGTGCTGGCGGCGCAGACGGTCGCGCGCGCCAATGCCGACGGTTACACGCTGCTGATCGGCACCAACACCACCCATGCCGGCAACCAGAGCCTGCTGAAAAGCATCTCCTACGACCCGGTCAACGACTTCGCGCCGATTTCGCGGCTCGGTCTCGCCGGGCTGACGCTCGGCGTCGCCAAGGATTTGCCGGTCAAGACGGTGGCGGAACTCATCGCCTATATGAAGGCCAACCCCAACAAGCTGAACTTCGGCAGCGGCACCGGCTCGGCCCGCTTCGCCGCCGAGATGTTCAAAGGCAAGACCGGGACGCAGATGGTCCATGTGCCCTATCGCGGCAACAACGCCGCCCTGACCGATCTGCTCAGCGGCCAGGTCTCGATGCTGTTCGGCGACACCACGCTGATGCTGCCGCAGGTCCAGGCCGGCAACGTCAGGGGCCTCGGCGTCTCGAGCGCCGAGCGGTCGCGGCTCGTGCCGGAGCTGCCGACCATCGCCGAGGCCGGGGTTCCGGGCTATGAGCTGGTCGGATGGATCGCAGCCTTCGCGCCGGCCAAAACGCCGCCTGCGATAGTGAGCCGCCTGAACGCCGAGATGAAGACGATCCTGACCGATGCGGAGTTCGTCGCCGGGCTCGCCGCCATCGGCATCGACGCCGCGCCGACGACGCAGGACGAGCTGAAGGCCTGGGTGGTGTCGGAGACGGCGAAATGGGCCGAGATCGCCAAGGCGGCCGACATCAAGCCGGAGTGAGGCGCTTGCAGCATGAGAGCGGCGCAGGTTCGCCGGGCGCAGCAGCGCTGGAGGTCGTCGAAATCAGCACCGGCGTCGCCGGCGCCTATGCCGGCTGGCTGCTGGCGCGGATGGGCGCGCAGGTCGCGCGCGTGGCGCACGACAAGGACAATGCGCGCGGGCCCCTCGATGCGAGTGAACTCGGCCGCCGGCAGTTCAACGCCGGCAAGGCCGCCGCGGCCGCCTCGTGCGACGCCCTGCTGCTTCAGTTGCAGGGCGCCGACATCGTCATCTGCGACGACCGCGCCCGGCTCGAACAGCTCACGGGCCTGGCCGTTCCCGATCTCGCGCGGGCCTTTCCCACGCCGGTGCTCGGCATCGCTTCGGTCTTCGGGCTGACGGGTCCGCTGGCCGACGCGCCCGCCGTCGAACTCGACGCGCAGGCGGCCGCCAGCATCGCCTGGGTGCTGGGCGAGAAGGGCAGGGAGCCGCTGTCGATCCCGCCGGGCATCCTACCCTGCCAGGCCGGGGCGCATCTCGCGGCGTCCTGCCTGATGGCGCACCTCGCCGGCGGCGGCGATGGAACCGCCCGCATCGTCGACATCGCGCTTGCCGACGTGCTGGCGAGCTATGTCGGGGTCAATTGCCGCTTCCTCGTCCATCACGGCATGGAGTGGCAGCGCGCCGGGCGGCGGGCCTCGAATTCCGGCGGGGCCTACCCCTTCGTGATCCTGCCCTGCAAGGACGGCGACGTCTGCCTCTCGGGCCGCACCCGCGACGAATGGAACCGCTTCGTCAGGGCGATGGGCGATCCTGCCTGGGCGCAGGAGCCGCGCTACCAGAACCTGCGGGCGATGGGACAAAGCTATCCCGACGAGGTCGACGCGCTGGTCATGCCGCTGCTCGCGCCGTTGACCAAAGCGGAGCTCGCCGATCTGGCGCTGCGCCATCAGCTCACCATCGCGCCGGTGCGCGAGATGGCCGAGGTGCTGGAGACGCCGCATTACGCCGGACGCGGCTTCTTCGAGGCCGCCACGGCGCAGGGCGTCGCGGTCAGGACGCCGGCACTGCCGTTCAAGGTTTCTGCGACGCGCGTGGAGAACGCCGCCGACCAATCCGGTGTGCTGCTGGCGCGGGCGGGCGGGCAGCGGGACCAGCAGCGCCGCGTCGATCCCGTAAAACCGCTTGCGGGGCTGCGCGTGCTCGATTTTGGCTGGGTCTGGTCGGCCCCGCAGGTCGGCGGCGTCCTGGCCCAGTTCGGGGCGCAGGTGATCAAGGTCGAGCATGGCCAGCGCCTCGACAATACGCGGCTGTCGGGCTGGGTGATGCGCGACGGCGTCAAGATCGAAGGTCCGACGACGGACATGTCGCCGATGTTCCATCAGATCAACCGCGGCAAGCTCGGCATCACGCTCAACGTCAAGGAGCCGCGCGCCGTCGCGCTGCTGAAGCGGCTCGCCGCGGCAAGCGACATCGTCATCGAGAACATGTCGCCGGGCGCGATGGAGCGGACCGGGCTCGGCTTCGAGGCGCTGACTGAGGTCAACGACCGGCTGATCATGCTCGCCATGTCGGGGGCGGGGCAGTTCGGCCCGCTCGCCGACATGCGGACCTATGCGCCGGTGATGTCGAGCTTCGTCGGGCTGGAGGCGCTGGTCGGCTATCGCGGCGAGCGGCCGCTGGGCGCGCTCAACGTCGCGCTGGGCGATCCCAACGCGGCGGCGCATGGCCTCGTCGCCGTCTTCGCCGCGCTGCTGGCCCGGGACGCGACCGGACAGGGCTGCTATATCGACCTGTCGCAGACCGAGGCCCTGCTGGCGACGCTGACGCCCTATCTGCTCCAGGCGCAGATGCAGGGCCGCCAACCCGCGCCGATGGGCAACCGCAGCGCGGACGCCGCGCCGCGCGGGATCTATCCGGCGCGGGGGCCGGACCAGTGGATTTCGCTGGCGGTCGGGGACGATCGGCAATGGCGGGCGCTGACCGGCCTCGCCGCCGGCCGGTCCTTCGCCTCGGACGAGCGCTTGGCCACGATGGCCGGCCGGCTCGCCCATGCCGACGAACTCGACGCCGCCATCGCGAGCTGGAGCGAAGGGCAGGATCGCGACGCGCTCGTCGTGGCCCTGCGCGGCTTTGGCGTCGCCGCCTCGCCGGTTCAGTCGATCGACGAGCTCTGGCGCGATCCGCAGCTCGCCGCGCGCGCCATGACCGACCCCGTCGCGCTGCCGGCGCAGGGCGAAATCCCCCTTTTCCGGCCGCCATGGAGGTTTTCGCATCTCGATCCCGCGCCGTCGCCGCCCGGCCCGCTGCTTGGCGAGCACAACGCATTGGTCTTCTGCGACCTGCTCGGGCTGCCGCAGGACGAGTTCGACACCCTCGTCGCTGACGGCGTCATCGCCTGAGCCGACCGCTTCGCCTCATGCTGGATGGAATCCGATGTCCGAGATCGAACCCGCTGCCTCGCAGACCCCGGCCCTCTGGGAAGGCGCGCTCGACGAGGCCCGCAGCCTGATCGGCGTCGAATTGCGCCGGGCCGACCACATCTGGAACACCGAGGCGCATCCCGACGCGGTCCGGCATTTCTGCTGGGGCATCGGCGACGACAACCCGCTGTTCTGCGATCCGGCCTATGGCGCGGCGACGCGCTGGGGCGCGGGCCTCGCGCCGGGCTGCTTCCTCTATACGATCGACAGCACCGTGGTCGCGCCAAAACTGCGCGGCATCCAGTGGCTCTACGCCGGCACCACCTGGGAATGGTGCAGGCCGATCCGCCACCGCGACGCCTTCACCACTTCGGTGAAACTGCTCGATGCGGTCGAGAAGACGGGCGGCCACGCCCGCAGCTTCATCGTCCAGACTGGCGAATCCGCCTATTACAACCAGCATGGCCAGCTCGTCGCGCGCGCCTTCGGCGCCACGGCCCGCACGCCGCGCTCGCGCTCGGAGGGAGGCCTCAAATACAAGCCGCGCGAAGCGCATCGCTATACCAGCGAGGAACTGGCCGAGATCGCCCGCGCCATCGACGCCGAGATCGTGCGCGGGGCGGAATTGCGGAGCTGGGACGGGGTGAGGGACGGCGACATCCTGCAGCCGCTGCTGAAGGGGCCGCTGACCATCACCGACATGATCTGCTGGTATTCGGGCGCGGGCCACACCTACAAGGCGCATGAGCGGGCCGAGCGGCACCGCCGCCGCCACCCGGCCGACGCCTTCGTCAACCCCGAGACCGGCGCGCAGGACAGCGCGGCGCGCGGCCATGCCGAGGAGAAGATGGCGCGCGAGGTCGGCATGCCCGGCGGCTACGATGTCGGCCCGCAGCGGATTTCCTGGCTCGGTCAGCTCGTCACCAACTGGATCGGCGACGACGGCTTCATGCGCCGGCTCGAGGTCAGGGTGAAGCGCCCCAACATCTTTGGCGACATCTCGTGGTGCCGGGGCCGGGTCACGGGCAAGCGCGTCGAGGACGGCGTGCATCTGGTCGATCTGGAGCTGCGCGTCGAGAACCAGCTCGGCGAGACCACGGCCGAGGGGACGGCGACGGTGGAGCTGCCCCGGCGTTAGCCCTCCTCGCGAAACGCCGTCTCGCGGGTTTTCCGCAACGCCGGCAGCAGGATCAGCACCAGCAGGCCGAACGCCACGGCGAGCATCACGGCGCTGATCGGCCGGGTCAGGAAAACCGTCGGATCGCCCTTGGAGAGCGTCAGCGAGCGGCGCAGACGCGCGACATCGTGCCGAGCGAGGTCTTCAGCGCCTCCTTGTTGTCGGCGCTGTCGGTGAGCAGGCCGAGCGCCGTGCCGATCAGCGAACTGGTCTTGCGCAGTTCGGACGCGGCGCGCTCGACGCCATCTCTGAGAGGGATGTCGCGGGTGCGGGCGATCAGCAGGCCGAAGGTGACGGCCTGGGCATAGCCGTCGGCGAACTGGGCGTCGTCGGCCTGCGGGAAGAGCAGCTTGCGCCAGTCCTCGGCCAAGCCCGTGAGGCCGGGGCTCTTGCGGGCGAGCTGTTCGGTGACCTCGTCGCGCAGCAGCCGGCAGAGCCGGGCGCTGACCTCGGCGAGGCGGCGTGCGGTCTTCGGCGGCGTCGGCTCCCAACTGAAGAAGTCGGAGAACAGCGCGACGAGCGCATCGGGGGCCAGCAGTTTTGCGCCGGCGCTCTCGACTTCGCCATCAAACCTGACGATCGAACCCTGAAGCGCGCCGTCGCGCCAGAGGCTGAAGCCGTTCCCGTCGGTATAGAGCAGGTTCGGCAACGACTTCAGCCGGTTCCACTGGTCCTTGTCATGGGCGTCGCTGAACTTGCGCGGATCGCAACCCTTGCCCGGCGCCTTGATCTCGATGAAGCCGATAAGCGCGCCAGAACGCGTCACGGCATAGTCCGGCCGCGTGCGGATGTCGGCCATATGGGTTTCACCGACGAGCTGGATCGCCTGCGGCGGCAGGCCGACGAGCACCGCCAACCCCGAAACGAGCGTCTCCAGCGGGCCGCGCAACTGGTCCTCGGGAGAGCCGGAAATGGCGGGATTCGACAGCTTCGCCTTGGCGGACTGCCCGAAGGCGGAGACGATGCTCTCCAAAGTCAGGCCGGCCATGCGATTCCCCCGTTCCCGCAACCTTAGGTGAGGGATGGGAAAATGCCAGATGCGCCGCGCCTACTCCGCTGCCTGCCGCACCCCCTTCGCCCCCTTGATCGGCCGCCGCGCCAGCACCTCGCGCAGGAACCGCGCGGTATGCCCCTTGCCGACCCGCACGATCTCCTCCGGCGTGCCCTCCGCGACAACGCACCCCCCGCCGTCGCCACCTTCGGGGCCCATGTCGATCACCCAGTCGGCCGTCTTCACCACTTCGAGGTTGTGCTCGATCACCACCACCGAATTGCCCTGGTCGACCAGCTCGTGCAGCACCTCCATCAGCTTGGCGACGTCGTGGAAATGCAGGCCGGTGGTCGGCTCGTCGAGGATGTAGAGCGTGCGGCCGGTGGCGCGCTTGGAAAGCTCCTTCGAGAGTTTCACGCGCTGGGCTTCGCCGCCCGAGAGCGTCGTCGCCTGCTGGCCGACCTTGACATAGTCGAGGCCGACGCGGGCGAGCGTCTCCATCTTCTCGCGGATCGAGGGCACGGCCTTGAACAGGCCCTTGGCCTCCTCGACCGACATGTCGAGCACGTCGGCGATCGACTTGTCGCGGTATTTCACCTCCAGCGTCTCGCGGTCGTAGCGCTTGCCCTTGCAGACGTCGCAGGTGACGTAGACGTCGGGGAGAAAATGCATCTCGATCTTGAGCAGGCCGTCGCCCTGGCAGGCCTCGCAGCGGCCGCCCTTGACGTTGAAGGAGAAGCGGCCGGGCTGATAGCCGCGCGCCTTGGCCTCGGGCAGGCCGGAAAACCATTCGCGGATCGGCGTGAAGGCGCCGGTATAGGTCGCCGGGTTGGACCGCGGCGTGCGGCCGATCGGCGACTGGTCGATGTCGATGACCTTGTCGAGATGCTCGATGCCCTCGATGCGCTCATGCGGCGCGGGGTGGTCGATCGCGCCGTTGAGTTTTCGCGCCACCGCCTTGTAGAGCGTGTCGATGATCAGCGTCGACTTGCCGCCGCCGGAGACGCCGGTGATGCAGGTGAACAGGCCGAGCGGGATCTCGACCGAGACATCCTTGAGGTTGTTGCCGCGCGCGCCGACGATTTTCAGGGCGCGGCCCTTCTGGGCTTTTCGCCTTTTGGCCGGGACCGCGACCGACATCTCGCCGGTGAGGTATTTGCCGGTCAGCGAATTGGGATCGTCGAGGATGTCCTGCGGCGCGCCTTTCGCAACGATCTGCCCGCCATGGATGCCGGCGCCGGGGCCGACATCGACGACATAGTCGGCGGTGAGGATGGCGTCCTCGTCATGCTCGACGACGATGACGGTGTTGCCGAGATCGCGCAGGCGACGAAGCGTCCCGAGCAGGCGCTCATTGTCGCGCTGGTGCAGGCCGATCGAGGGCTCGTCCAGCACATAGAGCACGCCGGTGAGGCCGGAGCCGATCTGCGAGGCCAGCCGGATGCGCTGGCTCTCGCCGCCGGACAGCGTGCCCGAGGCGCGGGCCAGCGTCAGGTATTCGAGGCCGACATCGAGCAGGAAGGTCAGCCGGTCGCGGATTTCTTTCAGGATGCGCGGGGCGATCTCGTTCTGCTTCTGGCTGAGCTTGCCGGGCAGGGCGGTGACCCAGGCGAGCGCGTCCTTGACCGAAAGCCGCGAGACCTCGCCGATATGGCGCATGTCGATCTTTACCGCCAGCGCCTCGGGCTTGAGGCGAAAGCCGTCGCAGGCCTTGCACGGCGTCTCCGACATGAAGCGGCCGATCTCCTCGCGCGCCCAGTCGCTCTCGGTCTCCTTCCAGCGCCGCTCCATATTGGTGATCACGCCCTCGAAGGGCTTTTTCACCTCATAGGCGCGCAGGCCGTCATTATAGGCCATCCGCACGGCCTCGGAGCCGGTGCCGAACAGGATCGCGTTTCTGGCGTTCTCGGGAAGCTCGCTCCAGGGCTTGGTCATCGAGAAGCCGAAATGGCGGGCGAGGCCTTCCAGCGTCTGGCCGTAATAGGGCGAGGTCGATTTCGCCCAGGGCGCGATCGCGCCCTTCTTCAGGGAGAGCGACGAGTCCGGCACGATCATGTCCGGGTCGATCCGCATCTCGTGGCCGAGCCCGTCGCAGGCCGGGCAGGCGCCGAACGGGTTGTTGAACGAGAACAGGCGCGGCTCGATCTCGGCGATGGTGAAGCCCGAGACCGGACAGGCGAATTTCGAGGAGAAGGTGATGCGGCGGGCCGAGCCGTCCTCCTCCTTGTCGTCGGCATATTCGAAGACGGCGATGCCGTCGGCGAGCTCCAGCGCCTGCTCCAGCGAGTCGGCGAGACGCGCGCCAAGATCGGGCCGGATCACGATCCGGTCGACCACCACGTCGATGTCGTGCTTGAACTTCTTGTCGAGCGAAGGCGCGTCCGGAATCTCGACGAACTCGCCATTGACCTTGACGCGTTGAAAACCGCGCTTCAGCCACTCGGCCATCTCCTTGCGGAATTCGCCCTTGCGGCCGCGCACCACAGGCGCGAGCAGGTAGCCGCGGGTCTTCTCCGGCAGCTCGGTCAGGCGGTCGACCATCTGCTGCACGGTCTGGCTCTCGATCGGCAGGCCGGTGGCGGGCGAATAGGGGATGCCGGCCCGGGCCCAGAGCAGGCGCATATAGTCGTGGATTTCGGTGACGGTGCCGACCGTCGAGCGCGGGTTCTTGGAGGTGGTCTTCTGCTCGATCGAAATCGCCGGCGAGAGCCCGTCGATCTGGTCGACATCGGGCTTCTGCATCATCTCCAGGAACTGGCGGGCATAGGCCGAGAGGCTCTCGACATAGCGGCGCTGGCCCTCGGCATAGATCGTGTCGAAGGCGAGCGAGGATTTGCCGGAGCCCGACAGCCCCGTGAAGACCACGAGCTTGTCGCGCGGGATGGCGAGGTCGATGTTCTTGAGATTGTGCTCGCGCGCGCCGCGCACGGAAATGACGCGGGCATTGGGATCGGCGGCGCGGTTGCGGTCGAACATGTCCTCCAGCGCGGCGGCCTGGGCGGCGAGGGACGACTTGCTGTCGCTGGTCGGCTTGCCGACAGGGGAAGGCTTGCGGGCCATGGTCGCGTCCGGTTTGGCTGAGGCGGTAGAGATAGGGCAAAAGCCGGACCATGCCAGAGAGCGGGATGGGCGGCCGGCATGATTAGCACGCAGCGCCGCCAAAGCGACGATGCGTTGCGCCATCCGCCCCGACATAGCTGACAGGGAGTGGCAGGAGCCGGCAGTATCCGTCGTCGCGATCGCAGGAGGAAAGCCGATGGACGCGCTGCTGCCCTACCGGAGCATGGCCTACAACAACGCCTGGGCCAATCACCGGCTGCTGAACGCCTGCGCCGGGCTGGCGCCGGACGACTTCACCGCCTTGCGCACGAGCTTCTTCCCGAGCCTGTCGGCGACGCTGAACCATATCCTGGTGATCGACCGGTTCTATGTCGACGCCATGGAGGGCGGCACGCTCGGCCCCGCCGCCTGGGCCGACCCCGAGCCGTGCAGGACCGTGGCGGCGCTGCAGGAGGCGCAGGGAGAGGTCGACCGGCGGCTGCTGGCGGTGGTGGAGGGGCTCGACGCCGCCGGGCTCGACAGCATCGTTTCCGTGCATCGCGGCGCGCGCATCCAGCATGAGCGGATGGACCTGCTGCTGCTGCATCTCTTCCAGCACCAGATCCACCATCGCGGTCAGGCCCACGCCATGCTGAGCGGCACGGCGGTCAGCCCGCCGCAGCTCGACGAGTTCTTCTCGATCGACGAAGCGCCGCTGCGGGCAGGGGAGTTCGCCGCGCTCGGCTTCACGGAAGCCGCCGTCTGGGAGGGCGGTCGCGGGCGGCGCTGACGAGGGGACGCGGCGGCCGGTGAAAAACAGGGGACAACCCGGCGGAAATCGCTTGAACAAAGCATGAACATGATTGATAGTGCCGATGCGGGGCCCTAGGGTCCGGCTCCGGTCGTCGGCCGGTTTGCAGATGTGCGCAGGAAATGGAGCCTCTCATGGCTGGCAGCGTCAACAAGGTCATTCTGGTCGGCAATCTCGGGCGCGATCCCGAGGTCAGGCGTCTCGGCAGCGGCGAGCCGGTCGTCAATCTGCGCATCGCGACGTCTGAATCATGGCGCGACAAGCAGTCGGGTGAGAAGAAGGAGCGCACCGAGTGGCACTCCGTCGTGATCTTCAACGAGAACCTCGCCAAGGTCGCCGAGCAGTATCTGAAGAAGGGCTCGAAGATTTATGTCGAGGGCCAGCTCCAGACCCGGAAATGGCAGGACCAGTCCGGCGTCGAGAAATACACCACCGAGGTCGTGCTGCAGCGCTTCCGCGGCGAACTGACCATTCTCGACAGCCGCGGGCAGGGCGGCTCGGACGAGTATGGCGAGGGCGGCGGCGCGATGGAGGATCGCTCGGGCGGCGGCGGATCGTTCGGGCGCTCCTCGCCGATGGGCGCAGGCTCGCGCCAGCCGGCGATGGCGGGCGGCGGCGGGCGCTCGTCCTCGACGCATCTCGACGACGACATTCCGTTCTGAGGCCGGACCTCTGGCCGGCGAGGCGGGGCGTTTCGTCATTCCGGGGCTTTGCGCGGCGAAGAGCCCGGAAGCCATGACCGCCGGCTGGCCGCGTCCGCAGGGCGCGCGCCGTTCTGCAGGGATGGCGACAGGAGTTCCGGGCTCGCCCTGCGGGCGCCCCGAAACGACGCATCTGGCCCGCAGCGGACGGGCATTTCCCGGACGAGACGCTTCGGATCGCCCGGCGACGACGACGCCCGCGACTGTCATCTTGTCATAATGCCTGTCATGACAGAAAGCCGCAGCGGGCTGTCGCAATTCGTTAATCTGGTTTCATGCCAATTATTTGACTGGTTTTCCTCGCGTATCGTCCGGTCGATTTTCCGGCTTATCCTCCAGTCTTTGTCACGTCATTGTCATATGAGCGGTGTTTGACCGGGGTCGCCAAACTCCTGCGATCCAGAGAGGACATCTCCATGCGCAATATTCTCCTTGTCGCCGCCGCGACGATCGGCCTGTCGGGCGTGGCCCAGGCTGCCGACATCACCGGCGCCGGCGCGACCTTCCCCTTCCCGATCTATTCGAAATGGGCCGAGGCCTATAAGAAGGAGACCAATATCGGTCTCAACTACCAGTCGATCGGCTCGGGCGGCGGCATCCGTCAGATCAAGGCCAAGACCGTCGCCTTCGGCGCGACCGACGCGCCGCTCAAGGGCGAAGACCTGACCGCGACCGGCCTGATCCAGTTCCCGACCGTGATGGGCGGCGTCGTCCCCGCGATCAACGTCGCCGGCGTCGAGGCCGGCAAGCTCAAGCTGACCGGCCCGATCATCGCCGAGATCTACATGGGCACCATCAAGAAGTGGAACGATGCCAAGATCGTCGCGCTCAACGCCGGCGTCACCTTGCCGGACGCCAACATCAGCCCCGTCTACCGCTCGGACGGATCGGGCACGACCTTCGTGTTCACCGAATATCTCTCGCGCGTCTCGCCGGAGTGGAAGTCCAAGGTCGGCTCCAACACCTCGGTGCAGTGGGCTGTCGGCATCGGCGGCAAGGGCAATGAGGGCGTCTCGGCTTCGGTCAAGCAGGTCGCCAACTCGATCGGCTATGTCGAATACGCCTACGCCAAGCAGAACAAGCTGAACTTCGCGCTGATCCAGAACGCCGACGGCCAGTACCCGGCTCCGGACGACAAGTCGTTCCAGGCCGCCGCCGCCAACGCCAACTGGAACGAGGCGCCCGGCATGGGCATCTCGCTGAACAACCAGAAGGGCGCGCAGGCCTGGCCGATCACGGCCGCCACCTTCCTGCTCGTCTACGCCAAGCCGGAGAAGCCGGAAGAGACCCAGGCCGCGCTGAAGTTCGTCGACTGGGCCTTCAAGAACGGCGACAAGCTGGCTCTCGAACTCGACTACGTGCCGCTCCCGGCCAACGTCAAGGACCAGATCCGCACCGCCTGGAAGGGCGTCACCGATCCGTCGGGCAAGCCGATCTTCTGATCGCGCCTCCCGCACGACACGACAACGAGGCGGGGTTTTCGAGCCCCGCCTCTCGCCACGCCTGAAGCCGTTCTTCAGACTATTCCATCGCCGCCGGAGCATGATCGATGGCCGCCGTGACCGACCGAATGAGCCTGCCCGCCGCGCCGGTCCAGCGCGCGACGCCGAAGGGCACATTCGACCTGATCTTCCGGAACGCCAGCTTCCTGTCGGCCCTGTTCGTGCTCGTCCTGCTCGCCGGGATCATGCTGTCGATGATCATCGGCGGCTGGCCGGCCTTCCGCGAAATGGGCATTGGCTTTCTGACGACGAGCATCTGGGACACCCAGAACGACCAGTATGGCGCCCTGCCGGCCATCGTCGGCACGCTGTCGACCGCGCTGATCGCGCTCGTCATCGGCGTCCCGCTGTCGCTCGGCATCGCGGTTTACCTGACGCAGCTCGCGCCGCCCTGGTTCAAGCAGCCGGTCTCGACCGCGATCGAGCTGCTCGCCGCCGTGCCGTCGATCATCTACGGCATGTGGGGCCTGTTCGTCTTCGTGCCGCTCTGGGCGGCTTATGTGCAGATTCCGCTCTCCAACATCATCGAGGGCATGCCGATCGTCGGGACGATCTTGTATTCGCGCTCGCCCTCGGGGCTCGGCATCCTGACAGCCGGCATCATCCTGGCCTTCATGATCATCCCCTTCATCGCCTCGATCACGCGCGACATGCTCGACCAGATCCCCTCTGTGCTGCGCGAGAGCGCCTATGGCATCGGTGCGACGACCTGGGAGGTGGTGCGCCATGTGCTGGTGCCGCAGGCGGGCGTCTCGATCATCGGCGCGATCATGCTGGGCCTCGGCCGGGCGCTCGGCGAGACCATGGCGGTGACCTTCGTCGTCGGCAACGCGAACCGGCTCTCGGCCTCGATCATGGACCCGGGCTCGACCATCGCCTCGCGCATCGCCAACGAGTTCAACGAAGCGCTCGGCCTGCAGCTCAACGCGCTGATCGCGCTCGGCTGCATCCTGTTCTTCGTCACCTTCGTCGTCCTCGTGGTCGCGCGTATCCTCGTCGCGCGCGTCAAGACCTTCTGAGCGGAAGCGGACCATGAGCCTCGTCACGCCATCCACCGTCCGCGTCCTGCCGCACGAGCCCTGGGGCCGCGTGCGCCAGTCGCGCCGCACCGCCGACAAGGCGATGCGGATCACCGCGACCGCCTTCACGATGATCGCGATCTTCGTGCTGTTCTGGATCCTCGGCATGCTGGTCGTGAAAGGGCTCGGCGGCCTTTCGGCCGCGACCTTCACCCAGATCACGCCCGGCCCGGGCTCGACCGGCGGCGGCCTCGCCAACGCCGTCGTCGGCTCGCTGGTGCTGACCTTCCTCGGCATCGCGGTGGCGACGCCGATCGGCGTGCTCGCCGGCACCTATCTGGCCGAATACGGCAAGGGCTCGAAGCTCGCCGACCTGATCCGCTTCATCAACGACATCCTGCTCTCGGCCCCGTCCATCCTGATCGGCCTGTTCGTCTACGTCATCATGGTCGAGCCGCTCGGCGGCTATTCCGGCTGGGCCGGCGGCGTCGCGCTCGGCATCATCGCCATCCCGGTGATCGTGCGCACCACCGAGGACATGCTGCGGCTGGTGCCGGGACCATTGCGCGAGGCCGGCTCGGCGCTGGGTGCACCGCCTTCCGTGGTCATCACCCAGATCACCTGGCGGGCGGCCAAGGCCGGCATGGTCACCGGCATCCTGCTGGCGCTGGCGCGCATCGCCGGCGAGACCGCGCCGCTGATCTTCACGGCCCTGAACAACAATTTCTGGTTCTCGCCGAACCTGATGGGCGGCGTCTCCAACCTGCCGGTGACGATCTACCAGTTCGCCTCGGCGCCTTACGAGAACTGGCAGCAGCTCGCCTGGGCCGGCTCGCTGATCATCACCATGTCGATCCTGATCCTGTCGATCATCGCGCGCCGCATCGTGCGCGGCGCGAAGTGAGCGTTCGGCAGCCATAACCGTCGCGTTCGTTTCCGAAGGAACCTGTCGATGCTTTCGACCCTTGAACTGAGCCCGCAATCGCTCGATGTCGACGCTCCCGTCCGGATCGCGGTCAAGAACCTCGATTTCTACTACGGCGAGCATAAGGCCCTGAAGGCGATCGATCTCGACTTCCGCGACCGGCACGTCACGGCGTTGATCGGCCCCTCGGGCTGCGGCAAGTCGACCCTGCTGCGCATCTTCAACCGGATCTATTCGCTCTATCCGGAGCAGCGCGCCACCGGCGAGGTGCTGCTCGACGGCCGCAACGTCATCTCCAACGACATCGACGTCAACGAGCTGCGCTCGCGCATCGGCATGGTCTTCCAGAAGCCGACGCCGTTCCCGATGTCGATCTACGACAATGTCGCCTTCGGTATCCGGCTCTACGAGAAGCCGCCGAAATCCGAGCTCGACGACCGCGTCGAGGGCGCGCTGCGCCGCGCCGCGCTCTGGGACGAGGTCAAGGAGAAGCTGAAGACCTCCGGCATGGGCCTGTCCGGCGGCCAGCAGCAGCGCCTCTGCATCGCGCGCACCATCGCGCAGAAGCCCGAGGTGATCCTGTTCGACGAGCCGACCTCGGCGCTCGACCCGATCTCGACCGGCAAGATCGAGGATCTGCTGGAGCAGCTCAAGACCGACTTCACCATCGTCATCGTCACCCACAACATGCAGCAGGCGGCGCGCATCTCGCAGTACACCGCCTTCATGTATCTCGGCGAGGTGATCGAATTCGACGCCACCAACACCATCTTCATGAACCCGAGCAAGAAGCAGACGCAGGACTACGTCACCGGCCGCTTCGGCTGAGCCGCCGCCCGACGCGACCCTGCATCCGCGACAAAGGACTACCCGCATGTCCGATCATATCGTCCGTTCCTACGACGCCGAACTGGAAGCGCTGCGCCGCAGCCTCGCCGAGATGGGCGGCATGTCAGAGCGCATGCTCGGCGACTCGACCGTGGCGCTGGTGCGCCGCGACACCCAGCTCGCCCAGAAGGTGATCAGCGCCGACCAGCGCCTCGACAATCTCCAGCGCGACGTCGAGGAGCGCGCCGTGCTGACGATCGCGCGGCGCCAGCCGCTCGCCAACGACCTGCGCGAGCTGATCTCGGCGATCCGCATCGCATCCGACATCGAGCGCGTCGGCGACCTCGCCAAGAACATCGCCAAGCGCGCCGTCGCGATCGCCGGCCAGTTCCAGCCGCCGCACCGCGCCGTGGTCGGGCTCGAGCATATGAGCCGGCTGGTCCAGGCGCAGCTCAAGGACGTGCTCGACGCCTACGCCGCCGGCAACGAGCAGAAGGCGATGGAGGTCTGGCACCGCGACGGCGAGATCGACGCGCTCTACACCTCGCTGTTCCGCGAACTCCTGACCTATATGATGGAAGATCCGCGCAACATCACCTTCTGCACGCATTTGCTGTTCTGCGCCAAGAACGTCGAGCGCATCGGCGACCACACCACCAACATCGCCGAGACGATCCACTATCTCGTCACCGGGGAATCGCTCGACATCAACCGCCCCAAACTCGACACGACCAATATCGAGGTCGAGGCGGTGACGGGTAGCTGAAGACCAGGCCCGGCCTCCCCGTCATGGTCGGGCTTGTCCCGACCATCCACGTCTTCCGCCATCGCGCTGCGGCCAAGACGTGGGTGCTCGCCACAAGGGCGAGCATGACGGTGTGGACCGGTTGAAGACCACGAACGGAAACACGCTATGGCCGCACGCATCCTGATCGTCGAGGACGAAGAGCCGCTGACCCTGCTGCTGCGCTACAATCTCGAGGCCGAGGGCTTCGAGGTCGACAGCGTGACGCGCGGCGACGACGCCGAACTGCACCTGCGCGACCATACGCCCGATCTCGTCCTGCTCGACTGGATGCTGCCGGGCCTGTCGGGCATCGAGCTCTGCCGCCGGCTGCGCACGCGGCGCGACACTGAGCGGGTGCCGATCATCATGCTGACGGCGCGCGGCGAGGAGACCGAGCGGGTGAGGGGGCTCGCGACCGGCGCCGACGACTATGTCGTCAAGCCGTTCTCGCTGCCGGAGCTGATCGCGCGCATCCAGGCGCTGCTGCGCCGGACCAAGCCCGGCCATGTCGCCGGTCTGCTGATGGCGGGCGACCTCGAACTCGACCGGACGACGCGGCGCGTGCGCCGGTCCGGGAGCGAACTGCATCTCGGCCCGACCGAATTCCGCCTGCTCGAATTCCTGATGCAGGCGCCCGGCCGGGTCTATTCGCGGGCGCAGCTTCTCGACGCGGTCTGGGGCCGCGACGTCTATATCGACGAGCGCACCGTCGACGTGCATGTCGGCCGGCTGCGCAAGGCGATCACGCCGGAGAACGCCAAGGACCCGCTGCGCACGGTGCGCGGCGCGGGCTATTCCTTCGACGAGAATTTCGCGGCGGCCCGCCCGGACGGGGCGCGCGCTCCGGCGTAGGCTCGGCCTTACGCCGGCCCAACCAACGAAAAACCGCCCCGGATCGCTCCGGGGCGGTTCGTCTTTCAGGAGGCGCGATCAGCCGCCGAGATCAATTCTCGACATAGGTGATCTTGCCGTCGGCGCCCTTCTTCCAGGTGTACATGGTGTAGTCCGGACGGGTGATGTCGCCCTTCTTGTCGAAGGCGATGTCGCCGATCACGGTCTTCACCGCCTGGCCGCCCTGCAGCGCGGCGGCGATCTTCTTGGGATCGACCGAGTTGGCGCGCTTGGCGCCTTCCGCCATGATCTGGACGGCGGCGTAGCTGTAGAGGGTGTAGGCTTCCGGCTTGAAGTTCTTGGCCTCGAACTTCTTGAGCACGGCGGCCGCCTCCGGACGCTTCTGCGGGTCCGGCGGGAAGGTCATCAGCGTGCCCTCGACGCCGGGGCCGCCGATCGAGGCGAACTCGTCGGTGGTGATGCCGTCGCCCGAGATCAGCACGGTCTTGAGGCCCTGGTCGCGCATCTGGCGCACGATCAGGCCGCCCTCGGTGTGCAGGCCGCCCCAGTAGAGATAGTCGGCGCCCGCCGCCTTGACCTTGGAGATCAGCGCCGAGAAGTCCTTCTCGCCGGCGTTGACGCCTTCATAGAGCACGTCCTTGACGCCCGCCTTGGTCAGGCCCTTGCGGGTCTCGTCGGCCAGGCCCTGGCCATAGGTGGTCTTGTCATGGACGACGGCGATCTTCTTTTCCTTGAGGTTCTTGGCGATGTAGTTCGCCGCGACCTCGCCCTGCTGGTCGTCGCGCCCGCAGGTGCGGAAGACGTTCCAGAGGCCGCGCTCGGTGATCTTCGGGTTGGTCGCCGAAGGCGAGATCATCAGGATGCCGTTTTCGGCATAGACTTCCGAAGCCGGCATCACGACGCCGGAGTTGAAGTGCCCGACCACCCATTTCACGCCGTCGCCGACGAATTTGTTGGCGACGGAGACGCCCTGCTTGGGATCGGAGACGTCGTCGCCGACCGAGACGGTGATCTTCTGGCCGAGAATGCCGCCGGCCGCGTTGATGTCCTCGACGGCCTGCTCGGTGCCGTTCTTGAGCTGGGCGCCGAAGGCGGCGTTGGGACCCGTGATCGGGCCGGCGACGCCGAGCTTGATCTGTGCATTGGCCACGCCGGAAAAGGCGAGGACCGCGCCGAGCGCAATTCCGCTCAACAGCAGTTTTTTCATGAGATGAGACTCCCCTGCATTGTCACTATGAACGGGCTGGATTGTCCGCCCGTCTCGGCGCGTGGTGGTGCCGTGAAACGCAGTCTTGCGCTTTTTCAACGGTCTGTCACGCGTCAAGCTCGCGATGGTTTTCGACCTTCAGATGCTGTTTCGGACGCCGTCCCGGGCCTTCCAGGCGAAGGGTCCGGTGCGCTCGTAGAGCCAGCGGTATTGCGTCGTCATCAGCTTCGTCTGGTGATAGCGCCAGCCGGCGAGGCCGAAGGCCATCAGGAAGATCGTGTCGACGATGTAGAAGTGCAGGCTGAGCAGCGTGGCGTGAAACAGCGCGTAGTGGATGAAGCGCACCACAAGCCCGAGCACCAGCACATAGGCGACGAGCTGGCCGACCGGCTTCCAGGTCCGGGCCATGGCGCGCCCCGTCATCCAGGCGAGCCAGCCGCCGATCACCACGGTGACGAGCAGGAACAGCCACGCGCTCGGCTCTTCATAGAGGACGCCCTGCATCTCTAGTGCCTCCCGCCTTCGAGATAGGCCGCCCGCACCTGCGGGTTGGCCAGAAGCTCCTGGCCCGTCCCGCTCATGGTGATGAGGCCGTTGACCATGACGTAGCCGCGATGGGCGAGCTTCAGCGCATGGAAGGCGTTCTGCTCGACCAGGAACACGGTCAGCCCCTCGGTCCGGTTGAGTTCGCGGATCGCCTCGAAGATCTGCTTCACGATCAGCGGGGCGAGCCCGAGCGAGGGTTCGTCGAGCAGCAGCAGCTTGGGGCGGGCCATCAGCGCGCGCGCGATCGCCACCATCTGCTGCTCGCCGCCAGACAACGTGCCGCCGCGCTGCTGCAGGCGCTCCCTGATGCGCGGAAACAGGACGCAGATCTTTTCGAGATCCGCGTCGAAATGCGTCAGGTCGCGCAAGGAAGCGCCCATCTGCAGGTTCTCGAAGACGGTCATCCGCGGAAAGATGCGGCGGCCCTCGGGCGATTGCGAGATGCCGAGCCGCGCGATCTCATGGCTCGGCATCTTCGTGATGTCGCGGCCTTCATAGGCGATCGAGCCCTCGCGCGCCTGCGGATTGCCGAAGATCGTCATCATCAGGGTCGATTTGCCGGCGCCGTTGGCGCCGATCATGGTGACGATCTCGCCCTGGCGGACGTCGAGATCGACGCCCTTCAGCGCGATGATCTTGCCGTAATAGGTTTTGACGCCGCGGACGGCGAGCAGAGGGGCGGTCTCGGTCACGCGATTCCGACCTCCGCTTCCACGGCCGCGACCTCTTCGTCGTCGACGCCAAGATACGCCGCGATCACCTTCGGGTCGGCCTGGATCTCGGCCGGCGTGCCGTCGGCGATCTTGGTGCCGTAGTCGAGCACCACGACATGGTCGGAAATCTCCATCACCACCGACATGTCGTGCTCGATCAGCAGCAGCGCCGTGCCGATATCCTTGCGGATCGAAAGCAGCAGCGCGTTGAGGTCGGCGCTCTCGCGCGGGTTGAGGCCGGCGGCCGGCTCGTCGAGGCAGAGCAGCACCGGGTCGGTGCACATGGCCCGCGCGATCTCGAGCCGGCGCTGGTCGCCATAGGGCAGGTCGGCGGCCGGGTCGTCGGCGCGGTCGATCAGGTTGATCTTCTCGAGCCAGAAGGTCGCCTTCTCGATCGCCTCCTTCTCGCGGGCCTTGTAGCCGCCGACGCCGAGCACCCCCAGAAACGTAAAGCCGGACGCGATCATCAGCGGGTTGTGCTGGGCGACCAGCAGGTTCTCCAGCACGGTCATGCCGCCGAAGAGGCGGATGTTCTGGAAAGTGCGGGCGACCTTGGCCCTCCACGAGATCCGGAAGTCCGGCATGCGCTCCAGCAGGAAGCTCGCGCCCGAATCCTGCGTCAGCGTCATCATGCCCTCGGTCGGCTTGTAGAAGCCGGTGATGCAGTTGAAGACGGTGGTCTTGCCGGCCCCGTTGGGGCCGATCAGCGCGGTGATGTCGCCCTTGCGCGCCTCGAAGGAGAGGTCGTTGACGGCGGTGAGGCCGCCGAAGCGCATGGTGACGTGCTCGATCTGGAGCAGCGGCTTGCCGTGGGCCGGCATGGTCTGCGGGCTCTGCGTCATCAGCCGTGGCCCTCCTGGACCATGTCGGCCGAGATCGCCTTCTTCTCCTTCAGGAAGGCGGTCGGTTCGCGGGTCGAGATCAGCCCGCGCGGCTTCCAGATCATGATCACGACCATGGCCGCGCCGAAGATCAGCATGCGGTACTTGGTCGGGTCGAAATCATTGCCGAAGACGAGCTTGAGCCAGTCGAGCTCGCGCAGCAGTTCGGTGCCGCCGATCATCACGGTCGCGGCGATGGCGCAGCCCCAGAGCGAACCCATGCCGCCCAGCACGACGATGGCGAGGATGACAGCCGATTCCATGAAGACGAAGGATTCAGGCGAGATGAAACCCTGCCGCGCCGAGAAGAAGGCGCCGGCGAAGCCGCCGAACATCGCGCCGATCGAGAAGGCGGTGAGTTTCGTGTTGGTGGTGTTGATGCCGAGCGAGCGGCAGGCGATCTCGTCCTCGCGCAGGGCTTCCCAGGCCCGCCCGACCGGCAGGCGGCGCAGGCGCAACGTCACGAAGGCGGTCAGCAGCGCCAGACACAAGATCAGGTAGTAGAGGAAGATGGTGCGGTAGAGCGGCGAGAATTCGAGCCCGAAGACGGCCGCGAAGCCGTTGTCGGCGGCGGTGAAGGGGATGCCGAAGAAGGTCGGTCGGGGAATGCCGGAGATGCCGGCGTAGCCGCCCGAGAAATCGACCCAGTTGATCAGGACAAGGCGGATGATCTCGCCGAAGGCCAGCGTAACGATGGCGAGATAGTCGCCGCGCAGGCGCAGCACCGGGAAGCCGAGCAGCATGCCCCAGAAGGCGGCGAGGATGCCGGCCATCGGCAGCAGGATCCAGAAGGACAGGCCGAAATTCTTGGCCAGCAGCGCGTAGGAATAGGCCCCGACGGCGTAGAAGGCGACATAGCCGAGATCGAGCAGGCCGGCGAGGCCGACGACGATGTTCAGCCCCCAGCCGAGCATGACGTAGATCAGGATCTGGACGCCGAAATTGTCGATCCACTTCAGCGCGCCGCTCCAGCCCGCGAGGTTGATCGCGATGATCGGGAAGGTGACGAGGAAGCCCAGGCCGACAAGTGAGATGGTCCGCGAATGCGCCTGCAGCCAGGCGAAAGTGCCGTGCGGCAGGAAGCGCACCAGCGATTTGCGATCGGCCGCGCCCTGCTGGCGCAGCGCCATCAGGAAGCGCCCGACGAAGACGATGGCGACGGCCCAGGCGACCGCGTCCCAGCGCGGATCGAGCACCAGCACGTTCTCGATGTTCTGACGCGTGCCCCAGGCTATGATCGGGATGCACAGGCCGAAGGTGATCAGCGCGGCGAAGGCGGCTTCCTTGAGCGCCGCCTTCATGTCGCGTTCGCGCACGGCAGGGGCCGAGGCAGTCGTCGATGCGGTGGTCGATCCGGTCCTGGCCATGGCGTCAGACCTTCTCGACTTCGGGGCGGCCGAGAATGCCGGACGGCATGAAGACCAGCACGATCGCGAGGATGCAGAAGGCCGCGACGTCCTTGTAGTCGATGGTGAAATAGGCCGACCACATCACCTCGATCAGGCCGATCAGCAGGCCGCCGATGACCGCGCCGGGCAGCGAGCCGATGCCGCCGAGCACCGCGGCCGTGAAGGCCTTCACGCCCGGCACGAAACCGTCATGGAAGGAGACCACGCCGTAGAGCACGAGGTACATGACGCCCGCGACGGCAGCTAGCGCGGCGCCCATGATGAAGGTGATCGAGATGGTGCGGTCGACGTCGACGCCGAGGAGGGCCGCCATCTTGCGGTCCTGCTCGCAGGCGCGCTGAGCCCGGCCGAGCGGCGTCTTCTGGACGATCCACCAGAAGGCGGCGAGCAGCACCGCGGTCGTGACGATGATGACGATCTGCTTGTAGGAGATCTGGACCGAATAGGTCGTGCTCTCGATCAGCGTGATCGACTTGTTCAGCATCGGCGGGGTCGACTTGTTGCGCGGGCCCTGCACGACCTGGACGAAGTTCATCAGGAAGATCGACATGCCGATCGCCGAGATCAGCGGCGCCAGCCGGAAGGAGCCGCGCAAGGGGCGATAGGCGACGCGCTCGATCGCCCAGTTCCACAGCGAGGTGAAGAACATCGCCAGGATCAGCACGAAGATCAGCGCCAACACGATCAGCCCCGCCCCGAACCAGGAGGCGATCAGCATGAAGAAGATCAGCGCGATGAAGGCCGACAGCATGAAGATGTCGCCATGGGCGAAGTTCACCATGCCGATGATGCCGAAGACCATCGTGTAGCCGATGGCGATGAGGCCGTAGATCGAGCCCAGGGTCAGCCCGTTGATGAGCTGCTGCAAAAACACTTCCATCGAGACGCCTGACCCCTTGAACCAGCTCCCGTTCTCTTGGGCCGGCATGACGCCGGCGCATGCGGGATGCGATTACCGCGCAGAGCTACCAACGCCGCGCCGGTTCGACAATCGCCCCGGGCCACAAAACTGTCAAAAGCAATCTGGCGTTGATTGCTAAACGATTAGGCAGCCGACTTTGCCGTCCCGAGGCGATTTGGCGCAACATGATTGCGGGTTGTGCAGGGCCTAAACTCTGCCGGATCAAACAAGACGTCATGGTTTCGAGCCTCTTCACGCCGTCATCCTCGATCCGCCACCTGAAATCCATGCGCCAGCGGGTCGCGGTCGTCGATGAAGATGGTGTTGTAGCCGGTCATCCGGGCCCAGCCCTCGATCGAGGGGATGATCGCGTCATACGGGCCGACCTTCGCCGCCGCCTCGACGCGGCCGCGAAACAGCGTGCCGATGATGCTCTCGTGCACGAACTCGTCGCCGACCCTCAGCTTTCCCTGCGCGGCCCATTGCGCCATGCGCGAGGAAGTGCCGGTGCCGCAGGGCGAGCGGTCGAGCGCCTTGTCGCTGTAGAACACGGCGTTGCGTGCATGCGCGCCCGCGACCGTCGGCGCGCCGGTCCAGAGAATGTGGCTTAGGCCGGCGATCGCGGGGTTTTCCGGATGGACGAACTGGTACTTCGCATTGAGCGCGGCGCGCAGCCTCGGGCTCCAGCGCAGCAGGTCGGACGGGTTGACGTCGGCGATGTCGGCGAACGCCGATTGGGGATCGACGATCGCATAGAAATTGCCGCCATAGGCGACATCGACCGTGACCTCGCCCAGCCCATCGACCTCGGTGCTCAGGCCGGCAGCGTGCAGATAGCTCGCGATATTGGTGATGCGGACGCTGTCGATATGGGCGCCGTTGCGGAGATAGGTCGCGGTGACGAGGCCGGCGGGCGTGTCGATCCTGAGCGTGCCCTCTTCGCGCGGCGTCACCAGCCCGCGCTCCAGCGCCATCGTCACCGTGCCGATCGTGCCATGGCCGCACATCGGCAGGCAGCCCGAGGTCTCGATGAAGAGGAAGGCGATGTCGGCGTCGGGCCGGGTCGGCGGATAGAGGATCGCGCCCGACATCATGTCGTGGCCGCGCGGCTCGAACATCAGCCCGGTCCGGATCCAGTCGAACTCCTTCAGGAAATGCGCGCGCTTCTCGACCATGGTCGCGCCCGTGAGCGCAGGCGCGCCGCCGGCGACGAGGCGGACCGGATTGCCGCAGGTATGGCCGTCGACGCAGAAGAAAGTGTGGGTCGTCATGGGCTTGGCTCGACTTGATGAGAGATCGAATCAGAATCGACGCGGGCTGTAGGGGGCCAGATCGATCGCGGGCGCGCGGCCGGCGATCAGGTCGGCGACCAGTTCCGCGGTCGCGGTGGACTGCGTCATGCCGTAATGGCCGTGGCCGAAGGCGTAGACGACGCAGCGGTTGCGGCTCGCCTGGCCGATGACCGGCAGCGAATCCGGCAAGGATGGGCGAAAACCCATCCAGAGCGCGCCGCTATCGAAAGCCGGCAGCCCGTCGACCAGCGTCGCCGCCTTGTCGTAGAGCGCCTTCGTCCGGGCGTGGTTGGGCGGCGCGTCGAGCCCGCCGAACTCGACCGCGCCGCCGATGCGCAGGCCGCTCTCCAGCGGCGTCATGACGAAGCCGTGGCCCTCGAAACCGACCGGGCGCGAGGTCAGCCCGGTGACGCCGGGAAAGCTGACATTGTAGCCGCGCTCGGTGTCGAGCGGGACGCGGTCTCCCAGCGCCGCCGCCAGCGGCCGCGACCATGCGCCGGCCGCGACCACGGCGCGGTCAATGAGGCGCTGCCAGCCGTCGCGGCCGATCAGGGCAGGGCGCTCGCCCGTCGAGATGTTGGTGACCTCCGCTTTTTCGAAGGTCGCGCCACGCGCCAGCGCCGCCTCGAACAGCGCGGTCGTGAGCGCCAGCGGATCGCTGATATGGGCGGTGTCGGGGTGGAAGGCGGCGCCGACGAATGTGTCCTTCAGAGCCGGCTCGAACTGGCGCAATTCGGCCGGGCCGATCATCTCGACCGCGATGCCGAATTCGCCCTGGCGATGCGCGATCCCGGCCGCCTCGTCGAACCCCGCTTTGTCGGTGAAGGCGTAGAGCCCGCCCTTGCGATGGATGTGGCGGTCGAGGCCGAGATCGTGGGCGCGCGCGAGCCAGGCAGGCAGCGCACGCCTCTGCAGGGCCGCGAGGCCCCGGATCGAGCGCTCATAGGCGTCCGGCCGCGCCGCCAGCAGGAAGCGCGCGAGCCAGGGCAGGAGTTTTGGCAGATAGGCGGGCCGGATCGAGAGCGGGCCGAGCGGGTCAACCAGGAATTTCGGCACCAGCCGCAGGTTCTTCGGACTGGCGACCGGCAGGATGTCGGTATGCGCCAGCCAGCCGGCATTGCCGCGCGAGGGGCCGAAAGCCGGGCCCTCCTTGTCGAGGATCAGGACCTCGTGGCCGTCGTCGAGCAGCGCATGCGCGGTGGCGACGCCGACGATGCCCGCGCCGATGATGGCGATTTTCATGGCAGCGACAGGGTCTTGAGCGCACCCGGTTGCTTGACCTCGATCTCGACGAAGGCGATCGGATGGGCGGAGCCGTTCATGACGTCGTGCTCGACGCCGGCCGGGCGCATATAGGCCTGGCCCCGGGCGAGGGGCACGTCGGTCTCGGACTTGCCGTCATGGATGCGCAGCGTGCCGGCGTCGAGCATCACCACGAAATAGGGCCAGCCATGGCTGTGCCAGCCGGTGACCGCGCCGGGCGCGAAATCCCAGCGCGTGATGCGGATCGTCTCGTCATCCTGCTGGACCGTGGGAACCGCCGGGATGGTGCAGGCGAAGGCCATGTCGTCTCCGTGCCGGTCGCAAGCCCCTGCTGGTCGCGCCGGGCCAGGATTGATATATCAACGCTCCAAGAGGGGTCAAACGAAGCCGCCGCGAGGATAGGCCGTCGATGAGCCTGCGAGCGCCAGAGGCGAGCGATGACGGCCGGCGATCCGTGGCGGCGACCGTCGCGCACAGCCTGTCGGACATCGCCTATCGTCGGCTCGAGGAGGCGATCGTGACGCTCTCGCTGCGGCCGGGCGCGGTGCTGACCGAGGGCCAACTGATCGACCTCGTCGGCGTCGGGCGGACGCCGGTGCGCGAGGCGCTGATCCGGCTGGCGCAGCAGCGTCTGGTCGCGATCCTGCCGCGCAAGGGCGTGGCGATCGCCGGCATCGACGCGATCGACATCATGGCGGCCCTCGACGCCCGCGAGGCGCTGGAGCGGCTGATCGCCTCGGAGGCGGCGCGGCGCGCGAGCCCCGCCGAGCGGATCGCGATCGTCGAGCGGGCGCGGGCGATGCGGCTGGCGGCCGGGCAGGGCGACGCCGACGCCTATATGCGGATCGACAAGGAGTTCGACCGGGCCGTGGCCGCCGCCGCCCGCAGCCCCTATGCGACGCGCGCCGTCGAGCCGCTGCAGGCGCTGATCCGGCGGGCCTGGTATCATTTCGAGCGCCAGGACGATCTCGTGCCGGCGGCCGCCCACCATGTCGCCTTCGCGCAGGCGCTGGCCACGGCCGATCCGGCGGCGGCCGCGGCCGCGAGCGACGCGCTGATGACGCATCTGCGCAGCGGCCTGCTGGCGACGCTCGGGCGCGATTGAACTGCGTTGCGATAGATTCGGTCTGCCGGAGGGCCGCTCGCGGCGGCGTGCAGAACGGGCGATCGCGTGCTAATGTCTTACCGTTTGCGGATCGATCGAGAACGAGGCGGATATGAGCGCGCGGGCGAGACTGTCGTCGAAATTCCAGATCAGCGTGCCGAAATCGGTGCGGGTTGCACAGGCTTGGCGGGCCGGCCAGGAATTCGTGTTCGTTCCGAAGGGGACCGGCGTCCTGATCATCCCGGCGCCGGAGCTCGGCGCGCTGCGCGGCATCGCCCGGGGCGCCAATGGCGAGGGCTATCGCGATCGCAAAGACAGGGTCTGATGCGCCTCGTCGACACGTCGGCCTGGATCGAATGGCTGATGGACACGCCGACCGGACAGGGTCTTGCGCCGTTCTGGCCTCCGCGGGAGGAGACGATCGTGCCCACCCTGGTCCAGTTCGAACTGGCGAAATGGGCTGCGCGCGAAGTTCCAGACGACGTTGCCGATCGCATCATCGCCTATACCCAGACGTGCCGGATCGTGGCGCTGGATACGCGCATCGCTTTGCTGGCCGCCGATCTCGCCGGAGCGCACAGGTTGGCGACGGCCGACGCGATCATCTACGCGACGGCGATCGAGCTGGAGAGCGACTGTCTGACCTGCGACCGGCATTTCGAAGGCCTCGATCATGTCGTCTTCGTACGCAAGGACGGCGCTTGAACGGCGCAGCCGTGACGTCGCCCGCGCATCTGGCCTTCCCGCGCGCCAGCGCCTACATCAGCGCCAGAGAGTTCCTCCCGCCTGACTGGGCCGATGACAAAGACAGTGGATGCCGCGCGCCTTCGCGCGCCGGCGCTCGATGCGATCTCCTTCCGCGATGCGATGGCGCAGGTGGCGAGCGCGGTGCATGTCGTGACGACAGACGGCGTCGCGGGCCGCGCCGGGCTGACCGCGACGGCCGTCGCCTCGGTCTCCGACCAGCCGCCGACCGTGCTCGCCTGCATCGAGGCCGGCAGCCGGACGCTGGCGGCGATCCGCGCCAACGGCGTGTTCTGCCTCAACACCCTGCCGGGCGACACCGCCGAACTGGCCGAGGTTTTCGCCGGTCGCCGCGGCGTCGAGGGGCAGGCGCGGTTCGGGACGGCCGCCTGGGGCGAACTCGTCACCGGCGCGCCGGCGCTGGATTTGGCGATCGCCGCCTTCGACTGCCGGCTGGTGGCGATCCATGAGGCGGCGAGTCATCGCATCATCGTCGGCGAGGTCGTGGCGCTCGGCGGCGACGCCGCCGTGGCGCAGGGGACGGGCCTGATCTACCGCAGGCGACGTTTCGAGCGGGTCTGAGTCGCCTCAACTCTCGGCGTCGATCTCGGCGAAGACGCTGGCGGCCTCCTTGAAGGCGTGGTTGGCGGCCGGCACGCCGGCATAGATCGCCGCCTGCATCAGCACCTCCTTGATCTCGTCGCGCGTCAGGCCGTTGTTGAGCGCGCCGCGGACATGGATGCGGAACTCGCCCCAGGCCCCGAGCGCGGACGCGATCGAGAGCACGATGATCGAGCGCTCGCGGCGCTGGAGCCCCGGCCGGTTCCAGATGTCGTTCCAGGCCGAGCGCGTGATGAACTCCTGGAACTCGGCGTTGAAGCTGGTCGCGCCCTTGGTCGCCTTGTCGACATAGGCGGAGCCGAGTACGGCGCGGCGGGTGTTCATGCCTTCGGTGTAGCGGGTGTTCTCGTCCATGGCGGCGTCCTCAGGCTTTCAGGAAGTCGAGCACGGCGCTGGTGAAGGCGGCCGGCTGTTCGAGATTGGAGAGATGGGCGGCGTCGAGTTCGACGCGCTGCGAGCCGTGGATCGCGTCGGCGATGAGATGGCCGGCGGCGGGCGGGGTCGCCGGGTCGAGCTTGCCGATGATCACCAGCACCGGATTGGCGATGGCGCGGATCGGCTCGCGCTGGTCCATGTCGCGGATCGCGGCGCAACAATTGGCGTAGCCGAGCGGCGGCGTGGTCTCCAGCACGGCGCTGACCTTCGCCACCATCGCCTTGTCGCGCTTGCGGAAATCCTGGCTGAACCAGCGCTCCAGCGTCGGCTGGACGAGGCCGGCCATGCCGTCCCGGCGCACCGCCCCGATCCGGCCGTTCCAGAGTTCAGGTGGGCCCATGCGCGCCCCGGTGTTGGCCAGCACGACACGGTTCAGGCGCTTGCGGGCATGGGTCGCGAGCCATTGCCCGACCATGCCGCCCTTGGAGAGACCGCACCAATGGGCCCGCTCGACGCCGAGATGATCGAGGATGGCGAGCGCGTCGGCGCCCAGCAGCGCCATCGAATAGGGCCGGTCCTCCGCCGTCGAGCGGCCGTGACCGCGCGAATCGTATCGCACCACGCGGAAGCTCTTCGACCATTCCGGGATCTGCGGATCCCACATCGAGAGATTGGTGCCGAGCGAGTTCGAGAGCAGCAGCACGGGCGCGTCGTCCGGGCCGTCGATCTGGATGTGGAAGGGTTCGCCCCGGATGGTCTCGATCGGCATGGCGTCGCTACTCCGTCGTCTCGATGGTGATCGCGCCCGTGCTGGATAGCAGAAGCCGGCGGCCAGCGAGAGCCTGCTGGCTGGCGGCGGGCAGGCGAAAGGCCGGCGGCGTCGACCAGCCCATCTCGCGGGCGACGACGAGGCCGAGCAGCAGAATGGCGTCCGGCGCGTCCATCAGCAGGGCGGCCGGGGCTTTTCCGGCATGGACCAGTTCCAGCAGCACGGCCGAAGCCGAGGAGGAGCCGATCGTGCCCGGCAGCGCCAGCGCCACGCCGGCGATGTTCAAGCCCCGCTGCGGATGGCGGGCGTCGATGATCTCGCCCGTCTTCGGATCGACGCCGCCCCAGAAGCTGATCGGGGCGGTCAGGGCGAGGCATTCGCCGGCGACGGCTCCGCCTGGAATCAGGATTTCGGCGCTCAGCTCCATGACCGCGCCTCCCGGATCAGGCGGCCGGCGACGGCGCTCTCGACGCATTCGGCGAGTGAGCCATAGGTCACGGCGTAGCCGGTGTTGCCCGGCGCGTAATGGGCGAATTTGCCGGAGTTGGTCATCAGCACCGCGCCTGCGATCGGCGGCAGGATCGGCGTGACGACGACGCAGGTGTCGACGACGAAGATCACGCCCAAGGCTTCGAGCGCGGCGCGGCGGCCGCCCTGCGCCAGCGGGCCGACGACGTGGCGGCCGGTGTTGGCGTAAAGCGGAACGCCGAGCCTGCGTCCGGCCAGCCGGCGCTCGAACTCCGCGATCTCGTCGAGCGAGAGATGCGGCGAGCCGATCGCGACGGCGTCGATGCGGTCGGTCGCGCCGGCGGTGGAGAGCCCCGCCAGCGCCGCCTGCACCTGCTGCGGCGTCAGCACGATCGTCTCGCCGGGTGGAAGACCGCCAAGCGCGGTCGCGGCGTCGGGCGCCTCGGGCGTGACGCCGGCGACATGGAACAGCCCGACCCCGCCAGCCGACGCAGCGGACGCGCCGAGCGCCTTCAGCCGGTCCTCGGTGGCGCAGCCCTGCAGGCCCTCGATCACGGCCACCGCGTTGCCCGCCATCCGGCCCAGCATCGCGCCGAGAACGGGATAGAAGACGTCGGCCGAGCGCAGGGCCGGCGACAGGCCGCGCGTGTCGATCAGCAGTGTGGCGATGCGGTTCTCAGGCCGATGCAGGCCGTAATCGGGCGCGCGGCCGGCGATGGCGCAGGCGATGTCGAGGAAATCGCCATAGCGGTTGGTGCGCGCGCCTAGCACCGAATTGCAGAACGCGACCGCGTTGGACTCGCCCCAGGCGACGTCGGTGCCAAGCGCCGGGCGGTGGCCGGCCTGATAGGGCGCGCAGGTCCAGCTCGGTTCGCAGCCCATCGCCTCATAGGCGGCCATCATCCGCGCGGCCATGTCGCGCTGATGCGGCGGCAGGCGGATCGCGGCGCAGCCGGCGGGGCTGAGCGCCCCGACATTGAGGCTCGCGCGGATCGCGACCCGCGCGCCGCCCTCGACCAACTTTTCCGCGAAAAGCGTGCCGGAATCGCCGTGATAGAGCGCCCCGTCGATATGGGCCGAGGCGACCGGGATCAGCCTGGGCGCGCCCATCAGCCGCGCCGCCTCGGCGACGATGCGCATCGCCATCGCCGCGCCGTCGCCCTGCGCGCCGGCCGCCATCGCCCGTTCCTCGGCGGAGAGATCAACCATGCGGGACCATGTGTTCGCGCTCGTCCTCGTAGCGGGCGAGGATCGCGGCGATGATGGTGTCGCTTGCGCCGCGATAGGTCGCCGGGTCGAAGAGCGCATCCAGTTCGGCCGGGCCCAGTGCGCCGGCAAGCGTGGTGTCCCCGGCGAGGATGTCCCTCAGATGGCGGCCGCTGGCGACGCAGTCGCGGCTCGCCTGTTCGAGCCGGTGATGCGCCTCCTCGCGGCCGAGGTTCGCCGCCAGCGCAAGCGAGACGCGCTCGGCCATGACCAGGCCGTTGGTCAGGTCGAGATTGCGCGCCATCGCGTCGGGAAAAACCTGCAAGCCCTCGATCAGCGTCACGGTCTGGGCCAGCGCGGACCCTGCCACGAGGAACAGCTCCCGCAGCGTCGGCCATTCGGCGTGCCAGCCGCCGAGCGCGCGCTCATGCTCCTGCGGCAGGCAGGCCAGCATCGTCGCGACAAGGCCGGGCGTGCGCTTCGAGGCGGCGAGGATCAGCGTGCACAGCACCGGGTTGCGCTTGTGCGGCATGGCCGAGGAGCCGCCCTTGCCGGGCGCCTCCGGCTCGGCCAGCTCGCCGATCTCGGTCTGCGCCATCAGCGCGACGTCGAGCGCGATCTTGCCGAGATGGCCGGTCAGGATGCCGAGTTGGGCGGCGATCAAGGCGATGTCGCTGCGCTGCGTATGCCAGGGCGTCTCGGTTGCCCCGATCGATGGCATCGCTTTGGCGAAGGCGGCGAGCACGGCTGCCGCCTTGTCGCCGAGCGAAGCCAGCGTGCCCGCCGCGCCTCCAAGCTGGTGCGCGGGCTGGCCCCAGATCTGACAATGGTCGTGGAACGTTACCAGCGGATCCAGCCATTGCGCCGCCTTGACGCCGAAGGAGATCGGCACGGCGTGCTGGAGGAAGGTGCGGCCGATCATCGGGGTGTGGCGGTGGCGTTCGGCGAGCGCGGCCAGCGCTTTTGCAAGTCTGGCGAGGCGCGCCAGGATCAGCGTTTGCGCCGCGCCATATTGCCCGGCGTGGCCTGAATCGATCACATCCTGGCTGGTCGCGCCGTAATGCACCCATTTCGCGGCTTCCGGGTCGCTCGCCGCGACGCGGGCCGTCAGCGCCTTGACCAGCGGGATCGCCGGATTGCCGGCGAGCGTCGCCGCCCGTCCGATCGCAGCGATGTCATAGAGTTCCGCGCGGCAGGCGGCCTCGATCGCCGGCAGCGCGGCGGCCGGAACCACGCCGGCCTCGATCTCGGCGCGCGCCAGCGCCGCCTCGAAATCGAGCATGCCCTGCAGGGCGGCGCGGTCCGAAAAGATCGCTTCCATCTCCGCATCGGCGAAGAGTTCGCCGTTCAGCCCCGCCGGCGTCATACGACAAGACGCGCCGGCGGCGGGGCGGAGGCGTCGGTGCGGTGGCCGTTCAAGCGTCGTCCCCTTGTGCGCCGCGCCGCTTTCCGATCATGGATATGCGCGCAGGACCTTGGATAGACCCGAGGCCGGGCCGCCTGCAACCTGCGGCCAGAGAACGCGACGGATCGAGGGAGTGGCGCCATGGCGATGACGATGAGTGGCGAGGTCACCTTGCCCGCCGAGAAGGAGGTGGTCTGGGCCAAGCTCAACGATCCCGAGGTGCTGAAGGCCTGCATTCCCGGCTGCGACCAGCTCGTCAAGGAAGACGACACGCATTTCTCGGCGGTGGTGAAGGTCAAGCTCGGCCCGGTGAAGGCGACGTTTCGCGGCAAGGTCGAACTCGTCGATCTCGATCCGCCCAACGGCTATCGCATCCAGGGCGAGGGCGAGGGCGGCATCGCCGGCTTCGCCAAGGGCGGCGCGAAGGTCGCGCTCAGCGACGCCGGCGCGGGCCAGACGCTGCTGCGCTACGATGTCGAGGCGCAGGTCGGCGGCAAGCTGATGCAGCTCGGCGCGAGGCTGATCGATTCGGTCTCGAAGAAGCTGGCCGACGAATTCTTCGCCAATTTCGCCAAAGCGGTCGCTGCGGGCTGAGTTCTCTCGTCAGGAGGCGCGGCGCAGCGTCGCCAGCGCCTCGCTGACCGTCGCCTCCGCCGCGCCGACCTGGAGCGCGATGGCCGAGGCCGCCGCGTTGGCCTGCTCGAGCGCGCGCGCCGTCTGCTCCAGGTTGTGGTTGACGGCGTTGGCGCTGACGATCGCCTGGTCGGAACTCTCGGCGACCTCGGAGGCGTCGCGGGCGATGGCGGCGGTGACCTCGCTCTGCTGCGAGACCGCGTCCGAGATCGCCTCGGAATCGAGCCTGATCTCGGCGATGGTCGCGCCGATCGAGGCGGCATGCGCGCCGCAGGCGGCGGCGCTGGCTGCGAGCTCGGCGATCTGGCCGGCGATGTCCTGCGTGGCGTTCGCGGTCTGCGTCGCCAGCGACTTCACCTCGGAGGCGACCACGGCGAAGCCGCGCCCGGCCTCGCCGGCGCGCGCGGCCTCGATCGTGGCGTTGAGCGCCAGGAGATTGGTCTGCGCGGCGATGCTGGCGATCATCCCGACGACGGCGCCGATGCTGTCGGTGACCTCGCGCAGCCGCGCGATCGAGCCGTTCATCTGTCCGGCGTCGAGCACCGCCTGGTTGGCGATCGACAGGCTCTGGCGGGCGCGCTGGCCGATCTCGGAGATGTTGGCGGACATCTCCTCTGTGGCCGAGGCCGTCTGCAGCGACTTCTCGCGGACCAGCATCGACGCCTGCGCCAGCAAGCCGATCCTGGCCTTGATGAAGGCGGTCGCGTCCGTCGTCTCGGTCGCGGTCGCGACGAACTGCCCGACGGCGCCGGCGATCGTGGCGTCGAGCCCGCCGACCCTGGCGCTGAGGGTCGCCGCGGCCTCGTCCAGCGCCGTCGCGCGGCGCGTCGCCTCGCCGGCCTCGATCTCCTGGTCGATCGTGATCGCGGTGTTGATGTCGTAGGTCAGGATGCGCTCGACCACGAACAGATCCTGCGCGATCCGGCGTGGCGAGAGCAGCACGTCCCGGCGGCTTTCGATCAGGAGATGCCTGAACAGGCTGACGCCGATCGAGACGCGCGGGCGAGGGCCGACCCTGGCCGTGCGCTCGAGCCGGCAGAGCTCCTCGACCGAGGCGCAATAGCGCTCGTCGAAGACGCCGTCGAACAGCAGGCGGAAATGGTTCGCCTCCAGCGCATAGAGCCGGTCGGAGACCGGGTCGACGCTGTCGCGCAGCGGCGCGTGGATCGAGAAGGCGCGGGCGAAGTCCTCGGCGACGATGCGGTCGATCACCCGGTCGACGATCGGGCGGAAGCGGCGCAGCCGTGCGCGCTGCGCGTCGCCATAGCCGATCGCCCGCAAGCGGCGCTGGATCTGATCCTCAATCGACAACACGACGCAATCCATCAGCGTGCCGGCGTCACCTCGCCGACACGCCGGCAGAGTGCGTTCAGGCTGCTTAAGAATCTCCAAACGGACGGCGACCGGCGGTTGTGCCGCGTGCGACCGCGCCGGCCGTCCAGGCCGCTGCGGGATCGGCAAAAATTCACTCAGAACATGATCAAAATCGCCCTGGCGCAGGACGCGCTGCGTCTTGACCGCGCAAAAAGCCAGGTCCACAGTCCGTTTCGAGCTGTTCCAAGGAAAAGCTGCCCTTTGGTGAGCCGCGCGCTCGGCGAAGGGGTTCTTGCGGCGCAACGGCAGACGAGACGTCTCACCAGCCGGGCGCGAGACCCGGGTCACAGGAGGAATGCCCATGGCCACCGTGTCGATGACGGTGAACGGCAAAGCCGTCACCGCCTCTGTCGATCCCCGCACCCTCTTGGTGCAACTCCTGCGCGAAAACCTGCGCCTGACCGGCACGCATGTCGGCTGCGACACCAGCCAGTGCGGCGCCTGCGTCGTCCATGTCGACGGCAAGGCCGTGAAAGCCTGCACGACGCTGGCGCTGTCGCTCGAAGGGGCGCAGGTGACGACGATCGAGGGGCTTGCCGCCAACGGCGCGCTGCACCCGATGCAGGAGGCGTTCCGCGAGCATCATGGGCTGCAATGCGGCTATTGCACGCCGGGCATGATCATGAGCGCCGTCGACATGGTGAACCGGCGCGGCCACGCGCTCGACGAGAAGACCATCCGCGAGGATCTCGACGGCAACATCTGCCGCTGCACCGGCTACCACAACATCGTCAAGGCGATCGCGGCCGGCGCGCAGGCGATGGGCGGCAAGGCCGCCCCGGCGCGCCGCGCGGCCGAGTAGGGCGTTTCGGGCCCGCGCTATCCCGCGCGGGCCTTTTCCCATGTCATGACGCGCCCGCCAGAGGCGCCGTGCGAGGAGGGGAACACCAATGTCTCAGTCAAGCTCCGCCACCGGAATCGGCGCATCCGTCCGCCGCAAGGAAGACCACCGCTACATCACCGGCCAGGGCCGCTACACCGACGACATCAACCGTCCGGGCCAGGCCCACGCCTATTTCCTGCGCTCGCCGCACGCCCACGCCACGCTGAAAAAGATCGACGCCAAGGCCGCGGCCAAGATGCCGGGCGTGCTCGGCATCTTCACCGGCGACGATCTTTCCGCCGACAAGGTCGGCGGGCTGATCTGCGGCTGGATGATCCACAACAAGGACGGCTCGCCTATGCGCGCCGGGGCCCACCCGGCGCTGGCGCAGGGCAAGGTCCGCTATGTCGGCGACCATGTCTGCGTGGTCGTGGCCGAGACGCTGGCGCAGGCGCGCGACGCGGCCGAGGCGATCAATGTCGACTACGCGGTTCTGCCGGCCGTGGTCGAGACCGCCAAGGCGGCGGGAGCCAAGAGCGTCGTCCATGCGGAGGCGCCCGACAACACCGTGTTCAACTGGCATCTCGGCGACAAGGCCGCGACCGAGAAGGCCTTCAAGGCTGCGAAACACGTCACGAAGCTCGACATCGTCAACAACCGGCTGGCGCCGAATCCGATGGAGCCGCGCGCCGCTGTCGGCGACTACGACCAGGGCGAGGGGGCGTTCACGCTCTATACGACCAGCCAGAATCCGCATGTCGCCCGGCTCGTGCTCTCGGCCTTCATCGGCATCGCGCCGGAGAACAAGCTGCGCGTGATCGCGCCCGATGTCGGCGGCGGTTTCGGCTCAAAAATCTTCATCTATGCGGAGGAGACGGTCTGCGTCTGGGCGGCGAAGAAGGTCGGCCGGCCGGTGAAATGGACCTCCGACCGCACCGAAGCCTTCCTGTCGGACGCGCATGGCCGCGACCATGTCACCCATGCCGAACTGGCGACGGACGCCGACGGCAAGATCACGGCGCTCAGGGTCAAGACCACCGCCAATCTCGGAGCCTATCTCTCGACCTTCTCCTCCTCGGTGCCGACCTATCTCTACGCGCCGCTGCTGTCTGGCCAGTACGACATCCCGGCGATCTATGCCGAGGTCGACGCGGTCTACACCAATACCGCCCCGGTCGACGCCTATCGCGGCGCGGGCCGGCCCGAGGCGACCTTCGTGGTCGAGCGGCTGGTCGAGGTCACGGCGCGCCGGCTCGGCAAGGATCCGGCAAAATTCCGGATGCAGAACTACATCAAGAAGTTCCCGCACCAGACGCCGGTGATCATGATGTACGACGCCGGCAATTACGGCGCGTCGATGAAGAAGGCGCTGGAGATCATCGACTATAAGGGGCTCGGCAAGCGCAAGCGCGATTCCGCCCGCAACGGCAAGCTGCGCGGCATCGGCTTCTCCTCCTATATCGAGGCCTGCGGCATCGCGCCTTCGGCGGCCGTCGGCTCGCTCGGCGCGGGCGTCGGCCTGTGGGAATCGGCCGAGATCAGGGTCAATCCGGTCGGCACCGTCGAGGTGCTGACGGGCTCGCACAGCCACGGCCAGGGCCATGAGACGACCTTCGCCCAGCTCGTCTCCGGCAAGCTCGGCATCCCGATCGACAACGTCTCGATCGTCCATGGCGACACCGACAAGGTGCAGATGGGCATGGGCACCTATGGCTCGCGCTCGGGCGCGGTCGGCATGTCGGCGATCGACAGGGCGCTCGACAAGGTCATCGCCAAGGGCAAGAAGGTGGCCGCCTATGTGCTGGAGGCCGACGAGGCCGATATCGACTTCTCGGACGGCGCCTTCAAGGTGAAGGGCACCGACAAGAGCCTCGATTTCGGCTCCTGCGCGCTCCAGGCCTATGTCGCGCACAAGTTCAGCGGGCAGGATCTGGAGCCCGGCCTGAAGGAGGGCGCGTTCTACGACCCGACCAACTTCACCTTCCCGGCCGGGGTCCATATCTGCGAGCTCGAGATCGACCCCGACACCGGCGTCACCACGATCGAGCGCTGGGCGGCGGTCGACGATTTCGGCATCGTCATCAATCCGATGATCGTCGAGGGGCAGGTCCATGGCGGCATTGCCCAAGGGGTCGGCCAGGCGCTGCTCGAAGGCGTGAAATACAATGCCGACGGGCAGCTCGTGACCGCGAGCTTCATGGATTACTGCATGCCCCGCGCCGACGACCTGCCGTCCTTCGACGTCGGCATGACGGTGACGCCGTGCCCGTCCAACCCGCTCGGCATCAAGGGCTGCGGCGAAGCCGGCGCCATCGCCTCGCCGCCGGCCGTGATCAACGCCATCACCGACGCGCTCGGCCATGAGGACATCGCCATGCCGGCGACGCCGCAGGCGGTCTGGCGCGCCGCGCAGAAAACCGTGAAGCGGATGGCGGCCGAGTAATCTTCCTCCGTCATCCCGGACAAGCGGCGAAGCCGCGCCGATCCGGGATCCATGCCTGAACCGTTCAGGACAGGATCCCGGCTCTCCGCTTCGCTCCGGCCGGGATGACCCCTTTGGATTTCAGCAAGGGATCAAGACCATGTACGCCTTCACCTTCCACCGCCCCGCCACCGCGCGCCAGGCTGCAGGCCTCCTCGCCAAGAAGGAGGACGCCAAACTGCTCGCCGGCGGGCACACCCTGCTGCCGACGATGAAACAGCGGCTGGCCCAGCCCGGCGCGATCGTCGATCTCTCGGCCTGCGCCGATCTGAAGGGCATCGAGCGCAAGGGCCGCAATCTCGTCATCGGCGCGATGACCACCCATGCCGAGGTCGCGGCTTCGCCGGCCGTGCAGGAGGCGATCCCGGGGCTGGCTTATCTCGCCTCGCATATCGGCGATCCCGCCGTGCGCCACCGCGGCACGATCGGCGGCTCGGTCGCCAACAACGATCCGGCGGCCGACTATCCCGCGGCCTGCCTGGCGCTGGGCGCGACGATCGTCACCAGCAAGCGCAAGATCACGGCCGACGACTTCTTCACCGGGCTCTACGACACGGCTCTGGAGGAGGGCGAGATCGTCACGAAAATCTCGTTCCCGGTCGGGGCGAAGGCGTCCTACGCCAAATTCCGCAACCCGGCCTCGCGTTACGCGCTGGTCGGCGTCTTCGTCGCCAAGCGCGGCTCCGACGTCCGCGTCGCGGTGACCGGCGCGGGCGAGAGCGGCGTCTTCCGCTGGGCGGACGGGGAGGCTGCGCTGAAGACCCGCTTCGCGCCAAAGTCGCTCGACGGGGTGAAAGCCTCGGCCAAGGGCATCAACGCCGACATGCATGCCGACGCCGAGTACCGCGCCCATCTGATCGGCGTGATGGCGAAGGAGGCGGTGGCGCGCGCGACCGGCAAGGCCTGACAGCGCGCTTTAGCTTCGGTGGAACTTGCGCCTCAGTAGAAGAAGCGTTCCTCGACGATCTTGCCGTCACGGACGGTGTAGAGGCCGGCCTCGCTCATCTGCATGCGGACGCCGGTCTCTTTCACGGTGACGTCCATATCGAAGCGGACGACGAACTGGTCGCCGTTGAGATAGGGGCCGTGCGCCTCGGCCGAATGCACCTCATGGGCGCCATACCACCATTCGCCCTTGGCCTTCACGGCGGCGCTGCCCTCGACGCGGGCCATCGGCCCGTCCATGTTCTCGATGCTGACGATGTCGGGGGCATTGAACCGGGCGGCGGCCTGGTCGTGTTCGCCGCGCTTCAGCATCTCGGTGAAGGCGGCGGCGGTTTCGGCTGTGGTCATGATCGGCTCCTCGGCTTGTCTTGAAGGATGGCTTGCGACACGGCATGACGCGCAGAGCGCCATGGCGCGAGAATGACGGGCCGCCGTGCCAAGGGATGACATGATCGAACACCGCAAAGCCCTGCCGCCAACCTCCATCGACGCCACGCTGGCCCTGCTCCAGTCGCAGGGCTACGTCGCCGACCGCGCGCTCGCGACCGTGCTGTTCCTGGCGCTGCGGATGAGGCGGCCGCTGCTGCTGGAGGGCGAGGCCGGGACGGGCAAGACCGAGATCGCCAAGACGCTCGCCGCGGCGCTGGGCCGCAAGCTGATCCGGCTGCAATGCTATGAGGGGCTGGACCTCGCCTCGGCCGTCTACGAGTGGAACTATGCCGGGCAGATGATGGCGATAAGGCTGGCGGAGGCCGGCGGCGGGGCGGGGGATCGCGACAAGCTGGAAGCCGACATCTTTTCGGAGAAGTATCTGGTCAAACGGCCGCTCTTGCAGGCGCTGGAGCCGCAGGAGGGCGGGCCGCCGATCCTGCTGATCGACGAGCTCGATCGCACCGACGAGGCCTTCGAGGCCTTCCTGCTCGAGGTGCTGGCGGATTCGCAGGTGACGATCCCGGAGCTCGGCACCGTGAAGGCGGCCGAGCCGCCGATCGTGATCCTGACCTCGAACCGGACGCGCGAGATCCACGACGCGCTGAAGCGGCGCTGCCTGTATCACTGGGTCGGCTATCCCGACGCCGCGCGCGAACTGGCGATCCTGAAGGCCCGCGCGCCCAACGCCCCGGCCAGGCTGGCGAAACAGGTCGTCGCCTTCGTGCAGGCGATCCGCAAGGAGGAGCTGTTCAAGGCGCCGGGCGTCGCCGAGACGCTGGACTGGGCCGGCGCGCTGGTCGAGCTCGACGCGGTCGCGCTCGACCCGGCGCTGGTGTCGGATACGCTGGGCGCGCTGCTGAAGTATCAGGACGACATCCAGGCGATGCAGGGCTCGAAGGTGAAGGAACTGCTCGACCAGGCGAAGGCGGAGGCGCGGGGGTAGTCTCCTTCCGCCGTCATGGTCGACCTTGTGTCGACCATCCATGCCTTCGTTGATGCCCGCCGACATGTCGAAAGACGTGGATGGTCGGGACAGGCCCGACCATGACGATGGAGGACAACTGCATGAACAGCGACATCAAGGCGATCGAGGCGGCGACCTGGACCTATCTCAACGGTCTCTACGAGGGCGATGTCGGCAAGCTCGAACAGGTGTTTCATCCGACGAGCGCGCTGACCTCGGCGCAGGAGGACGGATCAATCAAGATCGTGCCGCGGGCGGAATGGTTCGAGGCCGTGCGCAACCGGCCCTCGCCCAAAGCGGCGGGTCTGGCCCGGGCCGACCACGTCCTGACGATCGATCTCGTCGGGCCGACGCTGGCGCTGGTCAAGGTGAAGTGCCAGATGCCGCCGCGCTACTTCACCGACCTGCTCTCCTTCCTGAAGGTCGAGAGCAAGTGGGTGATCGCCCAGAAGGTGTTCATGACGGAAACGCAGGGGTGAGAGAGCGCTTTTCCCGTCATGGTCGGGCTTGTCCCGACCATCCACGTCTTCGGTCGTCGAGCGCTATGGTGAAGACGTGGATGCTCGCCACAAGGGCGAGCATGACGGAGCGGATATAGGCATGACCGGAAAACTCCCCGAGAACGTCGCCTATTTCGCCCGGGCGCTGCGGATCGCCGGCGTGCCTGTCGGGCCGGGCGCGGTGGTCGAGGCGGTCGAGGCGCTGGGCGACGGGGCTCTCGGCGAGCGCGACGATGTCTACTGGGCGCTGCATGCGATCTTCGTGAAGAAGCACGAGGACACGATCGTCTACGACCAGGCCTTCGCGCTGTTCTGGCGCAGGCGCGCTCTGATCGAAAAACTGATGGCGCAGATGTCGCCGGTCTCGCCCGGCGCCGACAGTCAGCCGGAGAAGGCGGAGGCCGGGGCGCTGCGCGTGGCGGAAGCCTTCACGCCGCCGGCGCGCGAGGACGTGCGGCCGCCGGCTGAACTGACCGAATTGTCGGCCCGGCTGACGCTGTCCGACACCGAGACGCTGAAATCGCGCGATTTCGCCCAGATGAGCGCAGCCGAGATCGCCCGGGCGAAGCAACTGATCGCGGCGCTGCGGCTGCCCGACGACAGCGTGCCGACGCGGCGCTTCCAGGCGGCCCATCGTGGCCACCGGATCGATCCGCGCCGGACCTTCCGGCAATCGCTGCGCGGCGGCGGCGGCTCGATCGACCTCGCCTTCCGCGAGCGGGCGCAGGTGCATCCGCCGGTGGTGGCGCTGGTCGATATCTCGGGCTCGATGGCGGAGTATTCGCGCATCTTCCTGCATTTTTTGCACGCGGTCACCGAGAAGCGCCGGCGGGTGCATTCCTTCGTCTTCGGCACGAGGTTGACCAACATCACCCGCTCGCTTCGCGCCCGCGATCCCGACGAGGCGCTGGCGCTCGCCGGCCGGGCCGCGCCGGACTGGGAGGGCGGGACGCGCATCTCGACGGCGCTGCACAGCTTCAACCGTACCTGGTCGCGCCGCGTGCTCACGGGCGGGGCGGTGGTGCTGCTCTTCACCGACGGGCTGGAGCGCCACCTCGACGGGCAGCTTTCCTTCGAGATGGACCGGCTGCAGCGCTCCTGCCGGCAACTGGTCTGGCTCAACCCGCTGCTGCGCTTCGACGCATTCGAGGCGCGCGCCAGCGGCATCCGCGCGATGCTGCCGCATGTCGATTCGTTCCGGCCGATCCACAGCCTCGCGGCGATGGCCGATCTGTGCGCGGCCCTGCGTCCCGACGCAGACCGGCAGAGCGATCCGCGGCAGTGGTTGAAGAGGGCGGGCTGAGACGGCTAACGCGCGAAGCGACCATGACGCAGGAAATGCAGGGCCTGCGCGATGACCGCCGGATGGCGCATGATCAGCGGGTGACTGACGGGTAGCGTCAGGTGATCAGTCATTCCGGCGACCTTCGTGCGCGCGACCGACACCCGCCCGTCATTGGGGCGCGGCAGGATGAGCAGAGACTCCAGCGGATAGAGCGAACGGTCGCCGGCGATAATGCCGAGCGGATAATCGACCGTTCCGAACACACTCTGCTGATGCTCGGTCCGGGCGGTCGTCAGTTCGGCGCCCGCAGGACCGAAGAATGCGCGGTAAAGCCGATTGCGATGGAGAAGATCGGCGATCTCACTGCCCTCGTTGGGCGGAGCGAGCATGACGACACGGCCCAGTCGCGCCGGCCTGTCGTTCTGGATGCAAGCGCGCGCCACCAGCCCGCCCATGGAATGGGTGACGACATGCAACTGTCCGTCCTGTCCGGCGGCGAAGCTCGCTATCGGCTGGCGCAGCAAAGCCGCGATCTCGCCGATACAGCTACGGCGCGAGCCATAGTCGAGGTTGAGCGTCCGGTATCCTGCTGCAGCCAGCGCCCGTTCGAGCTTGGCGAGCGATCGCGATCGCCGAGCGATGCCATGCAGCAGAACGACGCCATCCATCGCTTGTCGCATCCCGGTTTCGAATGTGGCTGTCGATGTCGTCATCGCGGATCAAATCCGTAACATCGTATTTGCAATGCCAGCATGCTCGAATCCGGCGGTCGCCATGTTTATTTAGCCTAAGCTGGTGGTCGCGCGGCGGGTATGATCGCGGCGACCGATTTCGCTTCGCGCAAGCCCCAGAACCGGACAGGAGCACGATCCATGATCTCCACCGACACAGACATCCTCGGTCAGGCCGAGGCCTGGGCGCGCGCCGGCCGCCAGGTCGCGCTCGCCACCGTGATCGAGACCTGGGGTTCGGCGCCGCGGCCGACAGGCTCGCATCTGGTCATCGACGGGCAGGGCAATTTCCAGGGCTCGGTCTCGGGCGGCTGCGTCGAGGGCGCGGTGGTCGAGGAGGCGGCCGAGGTGATCGCCGACGGCAAACCGCGCACGCTGGAATTCGGCGTCGCCGACGAGACCGCCTGGAAGGTCGGGCTCTCCTGCGGCGGGCGCATCCGGGTCTATGTAGAGAAAGTCGGCTGATGGCTTCCTGGGAAACCTTGCTCGCCTTCGCGACGCTGACGCTGCTGGTCGCCTATTTTCCGGGCCCAGCGCTGCTCTACACGGCGGCCCAGACCATCGCCCATGGCCGGCGCGCCGGGCTAATGGCGATGCTGGGCATTCATCTGGGCTGCTATGTCCATGTCTTCGCCGCCGCCTTCGGCCTGTCGGCGGTGTTCAAGCACGTGCCGGAGCTCTATGTCGCGGTGAAGCTGGCAGGCGCGCTCTATCTGGTCTGGCTCGGCATCGGCATGATCCGCGCCAGGCTCAACGCGCCCGACCAGCCGCCGGCGCCGCCCAAGACGGTGAAGCGGGCGCTGATCGATTCCTTCATCGTCGAGATCCTCAACCCCAAGGTCGCGCTGTTCTTCATCGCGCTGCTGCCGCAATTCGTCGATCCGGCGGGTTCGTTGCCGGTCTGGGCGCAGTTCCTGATCCTCGGCACGATCGTCAATTTCGCCTTCTCCTCGGCCGATCTGGTGACGGTGATCGGCGCGTCGGTTGTCATGAAGACGATGAAGGCGAGCCGCGCCGGCTTCGCCTTCGGCCGCTGGCTCGGCGGCTCGCTGATGATCGGGCTCGGCGTCAAGCTCGCGACCGACAAGGGCTGACGCCATGGACCTCGCGATCCTCTCCGCCCTGAACGCCGAGCGCGCGGCGCGGCGCGCCACGGTGCTGGTGACCGACGTCGCCAGCGGCGCGCAGCGGCTGGTCAAGGCCGCCGGGGTCGCCGGCGACCCGCTGGCGGACGTGCTCGACCGGCAGTTGCGGATGGGCAAGAGCGCGATGGTCGAGGCCGACGGCGTGCAGCACTTCCTCACGGTGCAGGCGCCGCATCCGCGCATCGTCGTGACCGGAGCCGTGCACATCTCGCAGGCGCTGGCGCCGATGGCGAAGCTGCTCGACCTCGACGTAACGATCATCGATCCGCGCACGGCCTTCGCGACGCCCGAGCGCTTTCCCGACGTCACGCTGCTCGCGGACTGGCCCGACGAGGCGCTGGCGGGGCTCGGGCTCGACGCCTACACCGCCTTCGTCGCCCTGACGCATGACCCCAAGATCGACGATCCGGGGCTGGAGGCGGCGCTGCGCTCGGAGTGCTTCTATATCGGTGCGCTCGGCAGCCGGAAGACGCATGGCAGGCGCATCGAGCGGCTGACGGCCGCCGGCTTCGACGAGGCCGCGCTGGCCCGCATCCATGCGCCGATCGGGCTCGACATCGGTGCGGTCTCGCCGGCCGAGATCGCGCTGTCGATCCTGGGCGAGATCGTCAACGCCCTGCGCGGCCCGCGCCGGCCGGCCGCTTGAGCCGCCCGCGATGAAATTTGGACCCGTGCCGACGACGGAAGCGGAGGGCTGCGTCGCCGCCCACAGCGTGCGCGCCGGCGACGTCGTCATCCGCAAGGGCGCGACCATCGGCGCCGCCGATATCGCGCGCCTCGTCGCGGCCGGCGTGCGCGAACTGGTTGCGGTCCGGTTCGAGCCCGGCGACATCGACGAGAACAGCGCCGCGCAGACGCTTGCCGCGACGCTGGCGGGGCAGGGCGCGCTGATCGAGGCTCCCTTCACCGGCCGGGTCAACCTCTTCGCGCAGGCTGCCGGCGTGCTGACGCTGGATGTGGCGGCGATCGACGCGCTGAACCGGATCGACGAGGCGATCACGGTGGCGACGCTGCCGGCGCTGAAGGCCGTCGTCGCCGGCGAGATGATCGCAACCGTGAAGATCATCCCATACGGACTGCCGGAGACGCTGGTCGAACAGGCGCTGGCTGCGCTGCGAGGCAAGCCGCCGATCGCGGTCGCGCCGTTCCGGCCGCTGTCGGTCGGAGTGATCTCGACGCTGCTTCCAGGGCTCAAACCCTCCGTCGTCGACAAGACGCTGCGGATCATGGCCGACAGGCTCGCACCCGCGGGAGCGAGCCTGTCGGGCGATGTCAGGGTTCCGCACGAGCCCGGCGCGCTCGCCCGCGCCGTTGCCGAAATGGCGGCCGGGCCGGCCGAGATCGTCGTCGTCTTCGGCGCGTCCGCCATCACCGACCGGCGCGACGTCATTCCGCAGGCTCTCCTGGAGGCCGGCGGCGCGATCGAGCATCTCGGCATGCCGGTCGATCCGGGCAATCTGCTGATGATCGGAGAACTCGCCGGCAAGCCGGTGATCGGCGCGCCGGGCTGCGCCCGCTCGCCCAAGGAGAACGGTTTCGACTGGGTGCTGCAGCGCTGCCTCGCCGGCATTCCGGTGGCGCGCGCCGACATCCAGGCGATGGGCGTCGGCGGCCTCCTGATGGAGATCGTCTCGCGCCCGCAGCCGCGCGCGCCTAGTCGGACGGAGGCCGCGCCGGTCGCGGGGATCGTGCTCGCGGCCGGCCGCTCGACCCGCATGGGCGCAGCCAACAAGCTGCTGCAGAGCGTGCGCGGCAAGCCGATGGTGCGCCATGCCGTCGAGGCGCAACTGTCGTCTAAGGCAGAGCCCGTCATCGTGGTGACCGGCCATGAGCATCGTGATGTCGAGGCGGCGCTGGCCGGGCTCGACATCCGCCTCGTCCACAATCCCGATTTCGCCGGCGGCCTGGCCGGTTCGGTCAAGGCCGGGCTCGCGGCGCTGCCGGAGGGGACGCCCGGCGTCGTGGTCTCGCTCGGCGACATGCCGAATGTGAGCGCGCAGGTGATCGACCGGCTGGCGCAGATTTTTGCCGAAAGCCCTGAGGCGCACGCCGTCGTGCCGACCCTGTTCGGTCAGCGCGGCAACCCGGTGCTGCTGGGCCGCGCGCTGTTTCCCGCCGTCGCCCGGCTCAGCGGCGACCAGGGCGCGAGGCGGCTGCTGGACGAGGCGGGCGAGGCGGTCGTAGAGGCGCCGTTCGACGATCCCGCGATCGCGCTCGATATCGACACCCCCGAGGCGCTGAAGGGGCTGGCGGGATAGCGCTCGCGGTCTGGACGGCGGCGCGACGCCATGCGACGCGGGCGCGCCGAACCGTGGAGCCAGCGATGCGTCCGACCCTCGTTCCGGAGTTGATCTGCTCCGATCTTGCAGCCAGCCTCGACTTCTATGTCCGGCTGCTCGGCTTCTCCGTGCTCTATGACCGTCCGGAGGAACGCTTCGCCTATCTGGAGCGCGAGGGAGCCGAACTGATGCTGGAGCAGCCGTTCCGGCATGACAGGCTCTCGCCAAAGGCCGAACTCGTCAAACCCTATGGGCGCGGCGTCAATTTCCAGATCGGCGTCGCTGCGATCGAGCCGCTCCATCAGACGCTGGTCGATGCGGGCTGGGCGTTCTATCTGCCGCTGGAAGAGCGCTGGTATCGCCGCGACGCGACCGAGATCGGCGTCCGCCAGTTCGCGGTGCAGGACCCCGATGGCTACCTGATCCGGCTGTCGCAGCGGCTGGGACTGAGGGAGGTTGCGGCTGCCTGATCCGACACAGGCTCTCGGCTGTTGAATTGGACCATCGAGTGGTCTATTTTGATTGACGTCTTTGGGAGGTTTCGATGGATGTGCCCGTCAGTGACGCCAAGGCGCAATTGACCGATCTCGTCAGGCGCGCCGAGGCCGGTGAGGAGGTCGTGCTGACGAGGCACGGCAAGCCTGTGGTCCGGCTTGAGCTCGTCGCCAAGCATTTGACGCCCGCCGAGCGCAGGCGCGTCATCGAGGAAGCAAAAAGGTTGGTTCCGGCAGAGGCGCGGAATGGGCCGAGCGCAGCGAGAAGCCAGGATTTCCTTTACGACGAGGATGGGCTGCCCGGTTGATCGCGCTAGATACCTCGGCGCTGATGGCGATCCTGCTACGAGAGCCCCTCGGGCTCGCTTGCGAGTCGGTGCTGATTGAACAGTCCGAGATCGTCATCTCGGCGGGAACGCTCGCCGAGGCCTCTCTGGTCGCCGAGCGTCGCAAGATGGCGGTTGCGCTCGATGTTCTTCTCAATCAGCTTGCCCTGACGATCGTCGTCGTCGATGAACACGAGGCGCGCCGAGTCGCGGCGGCTCACGCGAAATGGGGGCGCGGCGTCCATCCGGCAGAGCTCAACTTCGGCGACTGTTTCGCCTATGCCGTCGCCAAACGTTATGACTGCCCCCTGCTCTTCGTCGGCAATGACTTCTCCAGGACCGACATCACGGCGGCGCTGGCCGGATAGACCTCAGCCCTTCGCCTCGCGCCGGCAGCGTTCCGAGCAGAACTTCACCTCGCTCCAGACCCGCTCCCATTTCTTGCGCCACGCGAAGGGACGTCCGCACCGGGCGCACGGCTTCTGCGGCAGATCGCCCTTCCGCGTCATCCTGGCCATGAGCCGGCTCGTCCTTTCCGCCTCGCGCTACATCCCATGACATTATGCGCATCGGGAGAGATAGGGTGAGCCGAAGGCGAGCCAAGGCGGCGGACGCGAGCTGGCCGACCGCAATAGGATGGCCGCGCTGATGGCGACCCTGCGCTTCGTCCTGGGCGACCAGCTCAGCCGCTCGATCTCCGCGCTCGACGGGCTCGACCTCGAGCATGACGTCGTTCTCATGGTCGAGGTCGCGCAGGAGACGTCCTATGTCGGCCACCACAAGCAGAAGATCGCGCTGATCCTCGCAGCGATGCGCCATTTCGCGCAGTCGCTGCGCGAGGAGGGCGTTCGCGTCGACTATGTCGAGCTCGACCATCCCGACAATACGGGTTCCTTCGGCGGCGAACTGGCGCGGGCGGTCGCGCGCCACGGGCCGGACTGCGTCTTTGTCACCGAGCCCGGGGAATGGCGCGTGTTCGTGATGATGCAGGACTGGCGCGAGGAACTGGACCTGCCCGTCTACATCCGGCCCGACACCCGGTTCGTCTGCTCGCGCGAACGCTTCGCCGCCTGGGCGCATGGCCGCAAGAGCTACCGGATGGAGTTCTTCTACCGCGAGATGCGGCGCCTGACCGGCCTGCTGATGGCGGGCGAGGAACCCGAGGGCGGGCAGTGGAATTTCGATCCCGACAACCGCAAGGCGCTGCCGAAGGGCGTGCGCGCGCCGGCGCGACCCGGGTTTGCGCCCGACGAGACGACGCGCGCCGTGCTCGATCTGGTGGCGGCGCGCTTCCCGGACAATTTCGGCGATCTCGAACCGTTCCGCTGGGGCGTGACGCGCAGCGAGGCGCTGGCGGCGCTCGACGGCTTCGTCACGGATGCGCTGCCGTCCTTCGGCGATTATCAGGACGCGATGAAGAGCGGCGAGCCCTTCCTGTTCCACGGGCTGATCTCGCCTTATCTCAACATCGGCCTGCTGGAGCCGCTGGAGGTCTGCCACGCCGCGCAGGCCGCCTGGCGCGAGGGCAGGGCGCCGCTCAACGCGGTCGAGGGTTTTATCCGGCAGATCATCGGCTGGCGCGAATATGTCCGCGGCATCTACTGGCTGGAGATGCCGGACTACGCGAAGACGAATGCGCTCGACGCGAAGCGTCCGCTGCCATGGTTCTACTGGAGCGGCGAGACGGAGATGAACTGCCTTCGCCAATGTATCGGCGACACGAAGCGGCATGCCTACGCCCACCATATCCAGCGGCTGATGGTGACCGGCAATTTCGCGCTGCTCGCCGGCGTCGCGCCGGCCGAGATCGAAGACTGGTATCTCGCTGTCTATGCCGACGCCTATGACTGGGTCGAGCTGCCCAACACCCATGGCATGGTGATGTGGGCCGATGGCGGTCTGCTCGGCTCGAAGCCCTATGCCGCGTCCGGCGCCTATATCGACAGGATGTCGGACTATTGCATGGCCTGCGCCTACGACGTGAAGGCCAAGGCCGGCGAAAACGCCTGTCCCTTCAACTACCTCTACTGGAATTTCTTGATCGGCAACGAAGCGCGGCTCGGGCGCAATCCGCGTCTGGCGATGCCCTATCGGACACTGGCGAAGATGCCGCCGGCGCGCCGGGAGGAGATCGTCGCGGACGCCGTCCGCTTCCTCGACGGACTCGCCTGACCTATCTGCGCCAGTGCAGGCCGAGCGTCGCATAGGCCTCGCCGCTCCGGTCGCTGCTGTGCTGCCAGCCGCCGGAGAGCCGCCAGGTCAGGCCAAACAGCCTGATGCCGGTGAGATGCAGTCCGAGCCGGAGCTTGCGGTAGCCGCGCTGGCGATAGAGCTCGATCTCCGGTCCGATATAGGCGCTCTCGGGCAGGACGTCCGGCAAGGCCCAGCCTGGCGCGATGCGACCCCAGATGCGCCGGTCGAGCGTTGAGGCGTAGGCGCTCGCCTGCAGCATCATGTCGGGCAGGGGCGTCGCCCAGAGATCGGCCTGCAAGCGCTGGCCGTAGCGCGCGGTCGTGACGACGCCGCAGCCGCAGGGGCGCTGCTCGCCCTCATAGTCGGTTCCCGCGTAGAGCGAGAGAAAGCTGTCGCCGATGCGCCATTCGTAGCCGAGCAGCGTCTGCGCCTCGACCTTCCAGGCGGTTCCGTGCGGCGGCGAGCGATTGGCCCGCTCGCGCGCGCCGCCGAGCTTGACCAGCAGGCGAAAACCGCTGGCGTCGAGCCCGCCGCCGCCGAGCGCGCGCTTGAGACCGATCGCGGCGAAGGTCTTGGCCGGGCCGGCCTCGATCGAGCCGAACAGGACGAGCGAGATCGGGTGGGGGTTCTCGAGCGTTGCGGCAGCGGCGGGAAGCGCCAGCGACCCGCAGACCAGCGCCGCGAGGCCAGACGCCAAGCCCTCCGCACGACGCGACGCCACGCACGCTCCTGCACCAGCGCACACGTCGGGAAGCCGAAATGCGCGCCCAGATTGCATCAGTTCGTCGCCGGGCTGGCAAGTCTTTGTTAACCAGTCGGGCGCAGCCTATCCTTTATCCGGCTCGTCTTTCTTCGCTCGTGACGAAAGGGCAGATGCGCATGGTTTCCGCTGATTTCATCAGGCAGCTCGCCGGCTACGGCCTGACCACGGCGACGATCCTCTACCGCATGCCCGACCATCCGAGGCTGCTCCAGACCTATATCTGGCAGAACTACGATGTCGCGCCGCGCTTTCCAGAGCTGCGTGGCTTCCTCGACTTCTGGAAGCGCGAGCTGGAGGGGCCGCTGCATTCGGTCACCGTCGCCCATTCCCGGCTGATCCGGCCGGCCGAGATCGTCGCCGTCAACGGCGTGCTGACCCTGCACTGAGCGGCCGCCCGCCAAGCCGGGCGACGCCTGTCGCCCGGCGTTCGGACATGCTAGGTCGCGGCTCCCGCCTCCGGCCCGGCCTATCCATTGTCGTCCACGCTTCGCACCTCCGGCCTTCTGAGCGCGCTCGCCGCCCTGCCGGGCGAGCGCGTCGGCGTCGCCACGATCATGTCTGCGCTGCAGGAGCGCGCCTATGCGCTGCTCGTGGTCCTGCTCGGCCTGCCGAACTGCCTGCCGATGCCGCCGCCGATCCCGCTCGTCTGCGGACTCGTGCTGGCTTTCGTCGCGCTGCAGATGCTGACCGGCCGCGCCACGCCCTGGCTGCCGCAGGCGCTGCTGGGCAAGAGCATCGGCAAGGCGGAACTCGCCCGCGCCGTCGCCCGCGCCGTGCCGGTCCTGATCCGGCTGGAGCGGGTCTCCCGGCCGCGGCTGACGATGCTGGGGGGCCCGGTCGCGCTGCCGGTGCTCGGGCTGCTGATCCTGGCGCTGGCGCTGGGGCTGATCGTCGCGGCGCCCCTGATCGGCCAGATTCCGCTCGGGCTGGCGGTCTGCCTGGTCGGGCTCGGGCTGGTCGAGCGCGACGGCCTCTTCATCATCGCCGGCGCGATCGTCGGCGCGGGCGGCCTCGTCCTCAGCGCCGGCTTCGCCTATGCGATCGTCAGCGGGGTCGCCGGGCTGTTCTAACGACCGGGCCGGTCAGGCGGCGGCGAGCACAGCGGCGAAGGGCGAATCGAGCGCCAGCAGCCGGTCGATCTCCTCGGCCGTGACGCCTTTCGAGAACAGGAAACCCTGCAGTTCGTGGCAGCCGATCGCCTGCAGGAAGCGGTGCTGCTCGGCCGTCTCGACGCCCTCGGCGCAGACGCGCAGACCGAGCGCGCGGCCCAGATGGGCGATCGAATGGACCAGGATCGCGGATTCGCCGGTCGTCTCCATGTATTCGAGGAAGGAGCGGTCGATCTTGATCTTGTCGAAGGCGAAGCGGCGCAGATAGATCAGGCTCGAATAGCCGGTGCCGAAATCGTCGAGCGCCAGCCCGATGCCGTGGCCGCGCAGGTCCATCATCGCCGCCTCGGCGGCATCGGCGTCGTCGACGACGACGCCCTCGGTCAGCTCCAGCTCGAGCCTTGTCGGATCGAAGCCGGTCTCACTGAGGATGCGCATGACATTGGCGACGAAATCCTTGTGGCGGAACTGGATCGGCGAGACGTTGACGGAGAGCCGCACACCCTCCCAGCGTCTGGCCTCCGTGCAGGCGCGCCGCAGCACCCAGTCGCTGAGCGGCACGATCAGGCCGCGCTCCTCGGCGATGCCGATGAAATCCGAGGGCGCGACCATGCCATGGACCGGATGGGGCCAGCGCACCAGCGCCTCGACGCCGACGATGGTCGAACCGTCGATCGAGACCTGCGGCTGATAGTGCAGCTCGAGCTCGTCGCCGGCGATGGCCTTGCGCAGATCCTCCTCGACCATGCGCTTGAGCTGGAGCTGGCGGTTCATCCGCTCCTCGAAGAAGGAATAGCGGTTCCGGCCTTCGTTCTTGGACTGGTAGAGCGCCGTATCGGCGAGCCGGAGCAGGTTCTGGCGATCCCGGCCGTCCTGCGGGGCGAGCGCGATGCCGATCGAACAGCCGATCGTGGTCTCGACGCCGAAGATGTCGAAGGGCAGCGTCAAGCCGTCCAGGATGCGCTCGCCGAGGGCGGCGCAACCGGACGGGCCCTTCACATTGGTCTGGATGATGCCGAACTCGTCGCCGCCCAGGCGCGCGACCGTGTCGCCCATGCGCATCATGCCCGAGAGCCGATCGGCGACCTGCCGGATCAGTTCGTCGCCGGCGGTGTGGCCATAGGTGTCGTTCACGGCCTTGAAGCGGTCGAGGTCGAGCAGCAGCACCGCGAGACCGACGTCGGTGCGGCCGAGCTGTGCCAGCTCCTGGTCGAGACGAAGATCGAAGGTGCGGCGGTTGGGCAGGAGCGAGAGCTCGTCCTGCCCGGCCAGGCGCTGGATCTGCAGTTCACGCAGCGCGACCTCGACCGCCGCGGCGCGCAGACGCAGGATGACGAAGGCGACAATGCCGGCGAAGAGCAGCCCGACCGCGATCAGCCCCCACAGGAACTTGCGAAGGATGGCGTCGCCGGGCCGCTCCGGCGTCCAGGCCAGCCAGGCCCTGACCGCGCCGTCGGGGCCGATCAGCGGCTCTCTGGACAGGGGGTCGGAGGGCAGGACGCCGGTCAGGCGGATGTCGGCGACGCGATAGCGGTCGGCGAGATCGTTCAGCATCGTCGGGGTCAGGCGGCGATAGCCGACGACCTTGAAACCGCCGAGCCGCGCGCCCAGCAGCGACGCGCCCGGTCCGGCGATGTCGGCGACCATGACGGCGATGGCCTCGTGCGAATCCTGGATCATCATGGTGACGGTCGCCGGTTCGTCGGCCGCTTGCCGCCCGCCCGCGCCGGGGAGCTTCCGGCTGAAGTGCTTCAGCCCGTCATAGCCCGCCTGGCCGGCCCGAGCGCCGGCCTCGACGCCGGCCAGCACCCGTCCCGAGCCGGTGACGAGATAGGCGCCGTCGAACTCGAGAAAGCGGGTGCTCAGCCGCTGAAAGGTTTCCTGCAAGGCGGCTAGCGGGTCCGGCGCGGTCAGGACGGCCTGCAATTCGCCGGTCCCGACCATGGTGTCCAGCCGCAGCCGGCGCAGGCGGATCTGGCTTTCAATCGCCGCCTCGACACGGTCGCGCTGGCGCATCGCCTCGAGCCGGTTCGCGTCGTCTGTGATCGCGACGACGATGGCGACGGCCGCCGCCATGACCAGCACGAAGGCGCAGCCAAGCGTCGTCACGGTGCTCTTGAGCATCCGCGCCGAAGGGTCCGCGTTGATCGACTTCGCGACGGTGGGCGCGCGCATCAGGCATCCCGTGAGGGCGTCAGGAGCGGCATCCTCCCAACCGAACGTTGACATCCCGTTGCCAGCGGGCGGCGCGTTTGCGCATTTCAGCCGGGAGGCGGCCCGTAGGGCGGGCGCGGGATCGCCGTATGGGCGGCGCGCAGCGCCGCCGACCAGCGTTCGCGCAGATCGTGGAAATAGGGTTCGCCCGCCTCGATGCGCCGGTTCAGCTCGGGCTCGTCGGCGTCGCGGCGCATCACGATCAGGTCGATCGGCAGGCCGACGCCGAGATTGGAGCGCATCGTCGAATCCATCGAGATCAGGCCGACTTTCAGCGCGTCGTAGAGATGGGTCTTGTAGGTCACGGCGCGGTCGAGGATCGGCTTGCCGTATTTGTGCTCGCCGATCTGCAGAAAGGGCGCATCGAGGCTGCACTCGATGAAGTTTCCGGCCGAATAGATCATGAACAGCCGCATCGGCTGGCCCTTGATCTGTCCGCCGAACAGCATCGACACTTCGAATTTGACGCCGGCCTCCTTCAGCGCCGCGCCGTCGGTCTCGCGCACGTTGCGGATGGCGCGGCCGACCAGTTGCGCGGCGCGAAACATCGAGCCGGCGTTCTCCAGCGTGTCGATCTCGCCGGTCTCGGGGTTGGCCATGCCCTCGTGGAGCAGGCTCACGACGGACTGAGTGACCGAAAGGTTTCCGGCCGTCGCCAGTCCGAAGGTGCGGTTCCCCGGCCAGGAGAAGACATGCAGCTTGCGGAAGGTGGAGACGTCGTCGAGCCCGGCATTGGTGCGGGTGTCGGCGATCATGACCAGCCCGTCCTGTACGAGAATTCCGGCGCAGTAGGTCACGGGCGCGGTCCTTGCGGCTCTGGCCGGGTCCGTCGCCCGGACCCGGTCACTGGTTGGTCTGGCGGGCGCCGGCCTCGATCGCGCTGACGCGGACGGCGAGACGCTCGCCATTGCCGCCCTGGCGTGCGCCGCGCACCGGGGCCGCCTCCGCGAAATCGAGACCCGCGGCGACGCGGATATGGGTGTCGATCGGACACAGCCCGTTGGCGCAGTCGAAGCCGATCCAGCCGTAATCGTCGAGGTAGGCCTCGGCCCAGGCATGGGCGCCGTTGCCGTGCGGCAGGTCGTCGCTGCGCGCGACATAGCCGGAGACGTAGCGGGCCGGGTGCCCGAGCTGCCGCGCGCAGGCCATGAAGACATGGGCGAGATCCTGGGCGATGCCGGCGCGCGCCGCAAAGGCCGCGGCCGCGCCGATGCCGGTGCGGTCGGCGGTCTCGTGGCAGGTCATCTCGTCATGCAGCGCGTCCATCAGGGCGTGCATCCGGCCGAGTTGCGTCGTCTCGGCATGCGTCGCCGTCACGGCGAAGTTGCGCAGCGCTTCGTCCGGCGCGCTCAGCAGGGTGTCGCGGCGGAAGACCTCCGGCGGCACCCGCTCGACGCCGCCGCGCACCACGCCGGCGAGGTCGGTCGTCTCGATCAGCCCGGCGACCTCGATCGACAGGCTGGAGATCGGCCCGTCCGCCGAGAAGGTGTGGGTGACGTTGCCATAGGGGTCGTGGCCGGCGCGGATGCGCCCGTCCACCGTCGGCTCGATGCGCCAGGACATGACGTGCTGGCCATCATGGTCGCGCGGCGTCAGCCGCAGGATTTGCGTGATCAGCCTTGCCGGCTCGACATAGGCGTAGCTGATCGAGTGGGAAATCCGGATCCGCATGGTGATCGCTGAAGTCTCGGCGGGTTCTCGGGCGACTGTCGGAGCGTGTCGCCTTCTCTTAGCGAGGCGCGCGGGAGGAGGCGAGCCCGCACTGTCGCCTCATTGCAGATATTGCTCGATGATGGTGCCGCCGAGCCGGTTGTTCTCGGTGATGAAGTCCGAGATGAACTCGTGCAGGCCGTGCTGGAAGATGTCGTCGATGCGGGTGTTCGACAGGTTCGCCAGCGTCCGCCTGGCCTGGCGCTGGGCCGGGCCCTGGCGGCCATAGGCGTCGCCGAGCGCGTCGAGGAAGCGCGAGATGTTCTCGTAGCAGGCCGCCAGCGAGCGCGGCATGCGCCGGTTCAGGATCAGCAGGTCGGCGATCAGCAGCGGCTTCACCGCCTCGCGATAGACCCAGTGATAGGCGGTCAGGGCCGAGACCTCGCGCAGCACGGTCGTCCACTGGAAGTAGTCGAGCGAGCCGCCGACCTGCTCGTTGGCGGGCAGCAGGACATGGTACTTCACGTCGAGGATGCGGGCCGTGTTGTCGGCGCGCTCGACATAGACGCCGAGCCTGGAGAACCAGTAGCCGTCGTCGCGCAGCATGGTGCGGTAGGCCGAGCCGTCGAAGACCAGCGAGACGTTCTTCACCCAATCGAGAAAGCGGGCGAATTCCTCGCGATCCATGCGTTTCTTCTCAAAGCGCTGGAGTTCGAGCCAGGCGCCGTTGAGCGCATCCCACATCTCCGAGGTCAGCGCCGTGCGCACCGCCCGCGCGTTGGAGCGAGCGAGCGCGAAGCAGTTGCGGATCGAGGACGGGTTGTCGGGGTTGAAGGTCAGGAAGTCGCAGACATTGCGCTCATTGGCCTCGCCATAGACCTTGGCGAAGGTCTCCTCGCAGCCGGCGGTCGAGACGGCGCTCTGCCACTCGGAGCCGGCTCCGCCATAGGAGGAGGGCAGGTTGGCCAGCCGCGTCGTGGCGTCGAGGATGCGGGCGAGATACTCGGCCCGCTCGACATAGCGGGAGACCCAGTAAAGGCTGTCGGCGGTGCGCGAGAGCATGATCAGGTCCGGCCTTTTCGCGACGGGGCGCGGTGCGTCGGAAGCGGGTGCGGTTGGAGCGTCGCGGCTGATGTCATGCATCGAGGACCCAGGTGTCCTTGGTGCCGCCGCCCTGGCTGGAGTTGACCACCAGCGAGCCCTCCTTGAGCGCGACCCGGGTCAGGCCGCCGGGCACGCAGGAGATGCCGTTGGCGCCGCTCAGCACATAGGGACGCAGATCGACATGGCGGGGCGCGACGCCGGACGCCACGAAGGTCGGGCAGGTCGAGAGCGCCAGCGTCGGCTGGGCGATGAAGCCCTCGGGGCTCGCCTTCAGCTTCTTGCGGAAGGTCTCGATCTGCGCCTTGCTGGCGTGCGGGCCGACCAGCATGCCGTAGCCGCCGGAGCCGTTGACCTCCTTGACGACGAGCTTGTCGAGATTGTCCAGCACATAGGCGTTGGCGTCGGACTCGCGGCAGCGGAAGGTCGGGACGTTCTTCAGGATCGGCTCCTCGCCGGTGAAGAATTTCACGATCTCGGGCATGTAGCTGTAGACCGCCTTGTCGTCGGCGACGCCGGTGCCGACGGCGTTGGCGAGGGTGACGTTTCCGGCCTTGTAGGCGCCGATGATGCCAGGCACGCCGAGCACCGAATCTCCACGGAAGACCAGCGGGTCGATGAAATCATCGTCGATGCGGCGGTAGATCACGTCGACGCGCTTCGGCCCTTGCGTCGTGCGCATATAGACGACGTCGTCCTTGACCAGCAGGTCCGATCCCTCGACCAGCTCGACGCCGAGCTTGTCGGCCAGGAACGAGTGCTCGTAGAAGGCCGAGTTGAACTGGCCGGGCGTCAGCAGGCAGATCGAGGGATCGGACGGAGCCGAGCGCGGCGCGACCGAGCGCAGGGTCGCCAGCAACTGGTCGGGATAATTGTCGACGGGCGCGACGCGGTGGGTGGCGAACAGCTCCGGGAAGAGCCTCAGCATCACCTCGCGGTTCTCCATCATGTAGGAGACGCCGGAGGGGGTGCGGGCATTGTCCTCCAGCACGTAGAAGGTGTCGGCGTCGACGCGGACGATATCGATGCCGGCGATGTGGCAGTAGATGCCATGCGGCACCTGGAAATCGACCATTTCGAGCTGGTAGCAGGCGTTGCCGTAGACCAGATCGGCCGGGATGATGCCGGCCTTGAGGCATTCCTTGGGGCCATAGACATCGGCCAGGAACATGTTGAGCGCCGTGACGCGCTGGCGCAGGCCCTTCTCCAGCTTGGTCCATTCCGGCTTGGTCAGCACGCGCGGGATGATGTCGAAGGGGATCAGGCGCTCGGTCGATTCCTCGTCGCCATAAACCGCGAAGGTGATGCCGATGCGGCGGAAGAACAGCTCGGCCTGCGAACGCCTGAGCGCCAGCATGTCGGGCGGGGCATCCTTGAGCCAGCGGTCGAGCTCGCCATAGGCCGGTCGAAGCTCGCTGCCCCCACCCAACATCTCGTCGAACGCCGTCATGCCAGGCCGTTTCCCCGTTTGGACCAGCCTATGCCTATTCGCGCGCGTTCGGAAAGAGGTCTGTTGCCAAGCGCTTCGGCGACGCTGCCCAATTCTTGGGCGCTGGCTCGGGGGGCGGCGATCAGAGCAGTCCCAGCCCCTTGAAGCTCGCATGGCCGTCGCGGCCGACGATGACGTGGTCGTGGATCGCGATGCCGAGAGGCTTCGCGATATCAACCAGTTCGCGCGTCATCCTGACGTCCGCGCCTGACGGCGTCGGGTCGCCCGAAGGGTGGTTGTGGATCAAGAGAGCCTCGATATAAAACGGACTATATATCAGATAGTTCGCCGGGTTCATAAATTAGCTGGGGTAGGGGTGTGGTGGCTGTGAAGAATCATTTTGCGTGATTATCCCTGAACATAATTCTTGACCATGCCCACCACCGAACGAGCACGCATTCCGCCAAAAACACTACCACGGCAAAGGCTTTTGGTTGTTCCGCTGGGATCGACCCGCCAGCCTTCAAGGCAATCTCGTCACTTACCCTGACCTGGACCCGAGGCCCTTCCTCAAAAGGCAATGACCTTGCGCGCCGGCATACTACCAGGTTGGCTTGGTCCCAGCGGTCGAGCTCGAGGACGGGGTAAACGACAGCCTTTCCGATTTTGATAAACGAAGGCCCGATCCGCATAGAGCGCCAATTTCTGAGCGTTCCTTCGCTCAGCTGGCCGCGATAGCGTTGAACGACTTCTTCCAGGGTCAGTAGGCGGGGTTGAACACGTATCCTCCTTCGACTGAGCGCTTGCGCACAGGTTGCTGCACATCTCTAGCGGACGAGGCGGTTGGGCTGGCGAATCGACCTTTAAGGGTCTGCCGGCGGTAGGCCGTCGATGGCTGCTACGGCATCAACCAACTGGCGTCGTAAGCCGGCAAGACCAACGGCCACGACGAGGTCTTGGCGGTCCGCGAGAGACATTACGGCTTTCAGGACGAGGTCCGAATGGCGCATGAGCACGATCAGGTTCGCGCCACTTGGGCCATTCTTCCCCTCAAACCAATTTCGAACGGCCCGTTCGTTTGCTCGCGTGAGCTGTGCAACGGTCTTCAGGGCAGAGGGTTTGCCCCCGAATTCTTGTCTGAGTGCCAACGCAATGGCTTCGGCGAAGGACAGCTCAGCGTCGCCGCTGGAGTGAAAAGTTTTTCCCGATATTGACTGAAGTTTTCGGTCTTTCTTTGAGAAGGACATTCGCTTTGGCTCCCAGTAGATGTGGAAAAGCCAACATCTCCCTTTGGAGGCAGCGAAAGTACTCCCGGTGAACCTGTGACCAGCGCGTCAGAATCGAGACCCGACGAAGTGCCGTCCCGCCAGTCAATTCGGGCGGCGCAGTACGTGCGCATGTCAACGGAGCACCAGAAGTATTCGACCGAGAACCAAGCTGAGATCATCGCTCAGTATGCCGCGCACCGCGGCTTCGAGATCGTCCGCACCTATTGTCCGCCATCAGCGCCCTTGAGACCGTTTAGGGGTTTTTGGGAAGGGAGGATTTCTGGATCATCGCAGCCATTCAGGAGCGCAGATGAGACAGAAATCGGTGCCGGAGAAAGCTCCGGCAGAGCAG